>Ga0268266_10000007_pt1 | contig 1372921 bp, 1162 predicted proteins | sample KBSS13metaG_FD_190356 | JGI IMG/M metagenome (GOLD analysis project Ga0268266, IMG submission 190356) | Switchgrass rhizosphere microbial communities from Kellogg Biological Station, Michigan, USA - KBS S1-3 metaG (SPAdes) (version 2) | ecosystem: Host-associated > Plants > Roots >...
TTGGCACCTCGATGTCGGCTCATCACATCCTGGGGCTGTAGCCGGTCCCAAGGGTATGGCTGTTCGCCATTTAAAGTGGTACGCGAGCTGGGTTCAGAACGTCGTGAGACAGTTCGGTCCCTATCTGCCATGGGCGTTGGATGTTTGAGAGGGGCTGCTCCTAGTACGAGAGGACCGGAGTGGACGAATCTCTGGTGTTCCGGTTGTCACGCCAGTGGCACTGCCGGGTAGCTATATTCGGAAGCGATAACCGCTGAAAGCATCTAAGCGGGAAGCGCGCCTCAAGATGAGACATCCCGGAGCTTAAGCTCCCTAAAGGAACCATCAAGACTAGGTGGTTGATAGGTCGGGTGTGTATCGCAGTAATGCCGAGCTAACCGATACTAATGATCCGTGTGGCTTGATCATATAACTCAAAGTCGCTTTGGCTTTGAAAGAACTCACTGAGAACTCGCCAAGCAATTGACTCAATACACGTCGCTCGATGAGAGCTCGACGCAAGTTACGTCCCAAGTCCCAATGCTGCGTTTGCGCGGATTCATTTATGAATTCCAGAGCGCGAACGCCAACGATTCCCTGGCGGATACAGCAGTGTGGTCCCACCCGTTCCCATCCCGAACACGGAAGTGAAACGCACCCGCGCCGATGGTAGTGTGGCTTAAGCCATGTGAGAGTAGGTCACTGCCAGGGGCTTCATCCAAAACCCTCGAGTCGAAAGACTCGGGGGTTTTCTTTTGCGCGGAGCATGCTGCCCTTCTTCCGGCTACGCGGCCGGCCGCAATTTACGGCTCGATGCGTTGTCTGGAGCCTGCATTGCGCGGATGGCTTTGCGAATGCTCCAGGAAATCCGCGATCGCCTTAGCCACCGATTGCGCATCTTCCAGATGCAGATGATGGTTGCCGGGCAGGCGCACGAGGTTCGCGTTCGGCATCTGCGCTGCGCGCGCAAGCATCAGGCTTTCGGGAATCTGCATTGCCATCGGTTCGGCAAGCACGTACAGCGTTGGCGCCTGCACGCCGGCGAGAATCGCGAGCACCTGGTCTTCGCTGAAACGTTGCGGCGAAGCCGGCATCAGGCGCGGATCGGACGACCACGACCAGCCGCCCTCGACTTCGCGGATGCCACGCAGCACGAGCGCACGCGCCGCCGCCTCCGACAAATCGCCAGCCTTGCGTCTCGCCGCAATAGCGATCTCGACGTCAGTGAATATGCGCAACGCCTTGCCAGCGCTTTCGTGGAATTGAGTGACGCCTTTCTGCAATTGCGCCAACGACTTTTCCACCGGCGCGCTGACTGCGCCAGCGACCTCGATCAGGAACAGCTTGTGCACGCGTTCTGGAAACGCCGCGGCGATGAAGCTTGCGACCCCGCCGCCCAACGAATGGCCCAATAGGCTGAATGTTTTCCAGCCGAGCGAATCCGCGGCGGCCAGAACATCGTCGAGATAGTCGACGAAGTGATAACGCACGCCGAGCGGTCGATGCTGCGAGCGACCATGGCCAGGCAAATCGAGCGCTACCAAGTGAAATTGCGTCGCGAGCAGCGGCGCCAGCGCGTCGAAGCTGGCGGCGTTGTCGAGCCAGCCATGGATGGCAAGCAGCGGCGGCAGGGTGGGATCTCCCCATTCTTTCGCCGCCAACTGCAGGTGAGGTGTGGCTATCGTGCGTTCACGCGCCTGCATGCGCTTCCTTCATCCAGCCTTGCAGATGCCGCCGAATCAGCGCCGCGAGCATATCGACATGTGTTCGCTCGGCGTTGAGCGCAGGAATATATTCGAGCGATTCGCCGCCTGCCGCGATGAAGCGCGCGCGACCGCGGATCGCGATCTCCTCCAGCGTTTCCAGGCAGTCGGCCGCGAAGCCGGGGCACAGAATCTGGATCCTGCGCACGCCTTCGCCTGGCCAGCGATCGAGCAGTTCCTCGGTGTAAGGCTGAATCCAGACTTCGCGACCCACGCGCGACTGGAAACTCAGCGCGCACTCCTCCTCGCCCAGATCGAGTCGTGCGCGCAGCCGTTGCGCGGTCGCCAGGCAATGGTCGAGATAAGGGTCGCCGCGATCAATGCAGCGCCGCGGCAAACCATGGAATGACAACAGCAGCTTCTGTGCGCGTCCGTGATCCCGCCAGTAAGCCTGCACGCTCGCGGCGAGCGCGTCGACATAACGTGTGTCGTCGTGATAGTCGTTGATAAAACGCAGCTCGGGCGGCCAGCGCAGTGCTTGCAGCGCCCGCGTTACCGCGTCGAAGGCCGAGCCGGTCGACGCGGCGGAATATTGCGGGTACAACGGCAACACCAGTAGTCGGCGCACACCTTCGGCATGCAGGCGCGCGATCGTCTCGCGCACCGCGGGATTGCCGTAGCGCATGCCCAGTTCCACACGCACGCTGTCGGGCGCGAAGACATCGCTCAGCTTCGCGGTCAGCTCACGGCTGTGCACAAGCAGAGGGGAACCCTGTTCGGTCCAGATGCTCGAATAGGCATGAGCCGATCGAGCGGGTCGGATGCGCAGGATCACGCCATGCAGGATCGGCCACCACAGCCAGCGCGGCGTCTCGATCACGCGTGGATCGGACAGGAATTCGGCAAGGTAGCGGCGAACCGCAGTCGCGGTGGGCGCTTCAGGCGTGCCGAGGTTGACCAGAAGCACTGCCGTTTTGGCGACGGGCATCTGCCCTGAAGCCGTTGGAGAGGCGATAATGTCGCTCATCGCGCGATTATACGTGTGCGTGCCGCCGTCCCGGTTGTCGGCACGTTCATGCGCGCAGGTTTACTTTTTCTCCATTGCTGCATCGAGGATAGGCATGTGAAAAACTGGCTGTTCGTTCTGGGATTGATTCTAGGTTGCGCACCTGCCGCGTTTGCCGGCGAGACGGAAAATCAGCGTGCGGCCAACGCTGTGCGCGTGTTGCGCGATCTGACCCAGGCGCCCGACAAGGGCCTGCCGTCCGACATGATCGCCAATGCATACGCAGTTGCGGTGATCCCGGATGTGATCAAGGCCGGCCTCGTGATCGGCGGTCGGCATGGCTTGGGCTTGATTTCGGTGAAGACCGAAAACGGCACTTGGAGCAATCCGAGTTTCATCTCGATGTCGGGCGGCAGCATCGGCTTCCAGGCCGGCGTGTCTTCGACCGACGTGATCCTCGTGTTCCGCACCCAGCGTGGCGTCGATTCGATCGTGCACGGCAAATTCACGCTCGGCGCCGACGCCTCGGCCGCGGCCGGTCCGGTAGGGCGCAGCGCGCAGGCTTCGACCGATGCGCAGATGAAGGCGGAAATCTTTTCGTATTCGCGTGCGCGCGGCTTGTTCGCCGGCGCTGCACTCGACGGCTCGGTCATCTCGATCGACAACGATGCAAACGCGGCAGTCTACGGCGCGGGAGTGACACCACGGCGCATCTTTGCCGGCGGAGTCAGCAACGTGCCGAGCGCGATCGTCGATTTCCGCGACCGGTTGGAGGAATACGGCCACTGAGCCGGCATGTCTGCGATGCGATATCATCCCCAGTCTTGGCAGTAATGGTTTTTGGAGGGCTTATGGGTGGTTTCAGCATCTGGCATTGGCTTATCCTTCTCGTCATCGTCGCGCTCGTGTTCGGCACAAAACGCCTGCGCAACATCGGCGAGGACGTCGGTCAGGCGATCAAGGGTTTCCGCAAGGGCATGTCCGATCCGGACAATCAGGCGCAATTGAAGGCCGACCCGCCCGCGCAGGGCGAGAACGCAAAAAGCCAGTCCGACAAGGTCGACTCCCACTAGCCGACCAAAGCGTTGCTGCCATGTTCGATTTCAGTTTCGGCGAAATCGGCTTGATCGCCGTGGTCGCTCTACTCGTACTCGGCCCCGAGCGCTTGCCACGCGTGGCGCGTACCGCGGGTGCGCTGGCTCGGCGCGCGCGCAACAGCTGGCAGAGCGTGCGCGATGAGATCGAGCGAGAGTTGCAGGCCGAGGATCTCAAACGCGGCATCGAGGAAGCGAAGTCCGCCGCTGCCGACCTGCAGAACGACATCCGCAACGTCTCGGCCGAAGTGCATTCCTCGATAGAAAAGACCGCCGCTGACGTCGAGGCGGCCGCGCCGCCGACCATTTCGGCAGTGCCCGCGCATCCATCTCAGGGCGACCCCGGTCATGAGCAGCACTGAATCCGGCGACGAGGGCGAGCAGAGTTTCATTTCGCACCTCGTCGAACTGCGCGAACGCCTGCTCAAGGCGGTTGCCGCGGTGATGGTCGTGCTGCTGTGCCTGCTGCCGTTCGCGAACAAGCTGTATGGCTGGCTGGCGCTGCCGTTGGTGTCGCATCTGCCGCAGGGCGGGACAATGATCGCCATCGAGGTGATTTCACCGTTCCTGATCCCGGTCAAGTTTGCGTTTTTCGTCGCGCTCGTGGTCGCGATGCCGGTCGTGCTCTACCAGCTTTGGGCGTTCGTCGCGCCCGGTCTGTACAAACATGAAAAACGCCTTGCGATACCGGTCCTCGTCTCGGCGGTGATCCTGTTCTACATCGGTTGTGCGTTCGCCTACTTCCTCGTGCTTCCGGCTGTGGCTAAATTCACCGCCGGTTTTGCGCCCGCCGGGGTGACCGTATCGCCCGACATCGGCAAATATCTGGATTTCACCCTGCTGCTATTCCTCGCCTTCGGTTTGTGTTTCGAGATTCCGGTCGTATTGCTGATTCTCGTCCTCGTCGGCATGGTGACCCCGGCACAGCTCGCCGAAAGCCGCCGTTATGCAATCGTCGGCGCATTCGTGATCGCCGCGTTCCTCACCCCGCCCGATGCGCTGTCGATGTTGATGCTGGCGATTCCGATGTGCGTGCTCTACGAGCTCGGCATTATCGGCGCCCGCATCCTGACCCGATCGCAGCCGGAGCAAAGCTCGGACGCGACTGGGACCTGAGAACCCAATATCAGGGTTGACGCGCTTCACCGGCGCGGAATGGCGGTGCGTATCGCCGACTTTGTATCATTGTGAAAATTTGCACTGTGCTGCGCCCGCACGTTGCATTTCACCCGCTCCTGTATACAATGTTTGCGCAATCATCTCGAAGCGGTTTACACCCTATCCGGAGTACCCTATGGCAAAGAACGAAGAAGAGACCCGCGACGCTTCGTTGCGTGTTTCCAAGAAGGTGCGTGATGCGCTCAAGGCTGCTGCCGCAAACGCGGGGCGCCCGTTGTACGACGTGACCAACGAAGCAATCAACAACTTCCTCGCCAAAGCCGCGACGACGCGCAAGGCAAAGAAGTAAGCAGGGCCAACGAATCGCACGATCCGCAACACAGATGTTGCGGCCAGGGAAAAAGAAAGCGGCCATAGGCCGCTTTTTTGTTGCCAGTGATTTGCAAAATGCCGCTTTCTATACAATGCGGCATTCCGTCGATCTACTCCACCGGCGGCAGCACTCCGATCACTTCCGGTATCGTCGTGATCCCGCGTGCGACTTGCGCCGCCGCGGACACGCGCAACGGCCGCATGCCCTCGGCAAGGGCGGCTTCGGTCAACCGGCCGAGATCGATCTCGGGCTGGATCATGCGTCGGATCGGCACGGAAATGCGCATCATTTCGTAGATGCCGGTGCGGCCAAGGAAGCCGGTATTGCGGCATTCCAAACAACCAGTGGGGCCGTAGGCACGCGCGGGAGGAGGAATGTTCCAGCGATGCACGAGCGCATCCCAGGCGCGCAGGTCGAGTTTCGTCTCGGCCTTGCAGTGCGGACACAGCATGCGCACGAGTCGCTGGGCGACCACGCCGGTCAGGGTCGATTGGATCAGGTAATGCGGCGCGCCGAGATCGAGCAGACGCGGCAACGCACTCGGCGCATCGTTCGTATGCAGGGTCGAAAGCACCAGATGCCCGGTCAGCGAGGCCTGGATCGCCATCTGCGCGGTCTCGAGATCGCGGATTTCGCCGACCATGATGATGTCGGGGTCTTGGCGCATCAGCGTGCGCACGCCCGTGGCGAAGTCGAGATCGATCGCGGTCTGCACCTGCATTTGGTTGAACTCGGGGCAGACCATTTCGATCGGGTCTTCGACCGTGCAGACGTTGATATCCGGCGTCGCCAGATGCTTCAGCGTCGAATACAGCGTCGTCGTCTTGCCCGAGCCGGTCGGGCCAGTGACGAGGACGATGCCGTGCGGCCGCTCGACCAAGGCGCGCCAGATCAACTCCTCGTCCATTGAAAAGCCGAGCTGGCGGAACTCCTTGACCACGATGTCCGGGTCGAACACGCGCATCACGACCTTCTCGCCGAACGCGGTCGGCATCGTCGACAGGCGCAGCTCGACCTCGCGGCCGCCGCTCGAACGCGTCTTGATGCGGCCGTCCTGCGGGCGGCGCTTTTCGGCGAGGTCCATGCGGCCAAGGATCTTCACGCGTGCGGTCACCGCGGTCATCACTGGCGTCGGCAGCTCGAACACTTTGTGCATCACGCCGTCGATGCGAAAGCGGATCGGACTCGTGTCGCGGCGTGGCTCGAGATGGATGTCGGAGGCGCGCTGCTCGAAGGCGTACTGCAGCAACCAGTCGACGATGTGCACGACATGGCGGTCGTCGGCGCCGACGTCGCCGGACTTGCCCAGTTCCAGCAGCTGCTCGAAGTTGAGGATCGCGTTGGTGTCGGTTTTGGCGTCGCGCGCTTTCTGGATTGAGCGCTGCACGCCGTAGAACTCGGCCAAGTAACGTTGCAGGTCGACCGGGTTGACGACGACGCGGCGTATCTCACGACGCAGAATGTGGCCGAGATCGGCGAGCCAGCGCGTGTCGAACGGCTCGCAGATCGCGATCGTCACGTGCTGCGCGCCGGCCTCGACCGGCAGGATGCGGTAGCGCTGCGCGTACGCGTGCGAGATCACCTGGGTGACCGCAGAGACGTCGATCTTCATCGGATCGATCTTGAGGTAGGGCAGTGCGGCCTTCTCGGCCAGCCACAGGCTCAGCACTTCGAGGCTGAGCGGCTTCTTGTCGCGTGCGTTGGCCAGTTTCAGATTGGCGATCAGGACGAGCGGATGCAGCTCGATCTGGTTGCGTGTCGAACGCGCGTCGGCGCGAACCTTGACTATCTCTTCTTCGCCGAGAATGCCGTCGCGCTTGAGCGCGCCGAGCACTGTTTCGAGATCAAGCTTGCGGTGCAGCGAGAGCTCCGGGTCGGGCTTGGGCGCAGGCACCACGGCCGGCGTATTGCGTTGTGGCACGATGGCCATGAAAACTCCCCGATTTGCTTTGCTGGCGCGGCGTAGGCGCGCTCCAGCCGATATACTAGCGCGCTTTCCGCCAGCAACCGCGCAGATAGTGTGAATCCGATGGCAGGCCCGACTTTCCAGGACATCATCCAGACCCTGAACCGCTACTGGGCCGAGCAGGGCTGCGTGCTGCTGCAGCCGCTCGACACCGAGGTCGGTGCGGGCACGTTTCATCCAGCGACCTTCCTGCGTGCGCTCGGCCCCGAGCCCTGGGCGGCGGCCTACGTGCAGCCTTCGCGTCGGCCAACCGACGGCCGCTACGGCGAGAACCCGAACCGGCTGCAGCATTACTACCAGTACCAGGTCGTGATGAAGCCGAATCCGGACAACATTTTGGATTTGTATATCGGCTCGCTCAAAGAACTCGGTGTCGATCCGCTCGTGCACGACCTGCGCTTCGTCGAGGACAACTGGGAGTCGCCGACGCTCGGCGCCTGGGGCCTCGGCTGGGAAGTCTGGCTCAACGGCATGGAAGTCACCCAGTTCACCTATTTCCAGCAGGCCGGTGGCCTCGAATGCCGACCGGTGACGGGCGAGATCACCTATGGTCTCGAGCGCCTGGCGATGTACCTGCAGAACGTCGACAACGTCTATAACCTGGTCTGGACGAAGGCGCCGCACGGCGTGGTTACCTACGGCGACGTGTTCCATCAGAACGAAGTCGAGCAGAGCACGTACAACTTCACGCACGCCAACGTCGAAAAGCTGCTCGCCTGGTTCGACACCTGCGAAGCCGAGGCGAAAAAGCTCGTCGAGGTGGGTCTGCCGCTGCCGGCCTACGAGCAGGTGATGAAGGCCAGTCACACGTTCAACCTGCTCGACGCGCGACGCGCAATCAGCGTGACCGAGCGTCAGCGTTACATCCTGCGCGTGCGCAACCTGGCCAAGGCGGTTGCCGAGGCGTACTACGCGCAGCGCGAGAAGCTCGGATTCCCGGGTTTGAAGAACAAGAAGGAAGCCGCCTGATGTCCATGGCGACGAAGAAATCCCTGTTGGTCGAACTCGGCACCGAAGAGCTGCCGCCGAAGGCGCTCGACGAGCTGGCGAATGCCTTCGCGACCGGCGTCGCAGAAGGTTTGAAGAAGCGTGGCGTCGAAGCCGATGCTGCGAATGCGAGAACGTATTGCTCGCCTCGCCGTCTCGCCGTGCTGATTCCGGCGGTCGCCGCCGAACAGCCGCCGCAGAAATCCGAAGTGCTCGGGCCGTACCTCAACATCGGGCTCGATGCGAACGGTGCGCCGACGCCGGCGCTGCAAGGCTTCGCCACGAAGAACAATATCGCCGTCGAGCATTTGCAGCGCATCACCGATGCCAAGGGCGAGCGCTTTGTCGCGCGCAGTGAGAAACCAGGTCGCCCGACGGTTGAACTGATTCCGGAAGTTGTTGCCGAAGCGCTCAAGGCGCTGCCGATCCCGAAGCCGATGCGCTGGGGCGATCACGACTACACCTTCGTGCGTCCTGCGCACTGGCTCGTGATGCTCTACGGCAGCGATATCGTCGAGGGCCAAATCCTCGGCCTGAAGTCCGGGCGCCAGTCGCGTGGCCACCGCTTCCACCATCCGCAGCCGGTGCATATTGCCGATGCCGATTCCTGGCTCGACTCGCTGCGCGCCGCGAAGGTGCTGGCCGATCCGGCGGCGCGCCGCGTGCGCGTGCGCGAAGAAGTCGCGCGCGTGGCGAAAGAAACCGGCGGCGTCCCGCGCCTGTCCGACGCGCTCTGCGACGAGATCGCCAACCTCACCGAATGGCCGGTCGCGATCGCGTGCGCGTTCGAGCGCGAGTTCCTCGCCGTGCCGCAGGAAGCGCTCGTGATGACGATGGAGACGAACCAGAAATTCGTGCCGGTGTTCGATGCGGAAGGCAAATTGACCGAGCGCTTCATCGGCGTCGCCAACATCGAATCGAAGGACCCGGCCGAGATCCGCAAGGGCTATGAGCGCGTGATCCGTCCACGTTTTGCCGATGCGAAGTTCTTCTGGGATGAAGACCTGAAGACACCGCTGGCCGCGCAACAAGATGCGCTGAAAAACGTCACCTATCAGCAGGCGCTCGGCAGCGTCTGGGACAAGAGCGTGCGCGTTGCCGAACTTTCGCGCGTGATCGCCAATCGCCTCGATGTCGACGCCGGCCTTGCCACGCGCGCGGCGGCGCTGTCGAAATGCGACCTGCTCACGCGCATGGTCGGCGAATTCCCCGAACTGCAGGGCGTGATGGGTCGCTATTACGCGACTGCGAACGGCGAGAACGCCGAGGTCGCGCAGGCGCTCGACGAATTCTATGCGCCGCGCTTCGCTGGCGATGCGATCGCACAGGGCAAGGTCGCGCAGGTGCTCGCGGTGGCCGAACGCCTCGACACGCTCGCCGGCATTTTTGCCGTCGGCATGAAGCCCAGCGGCAACAAGGATCCATTCGCGCTGCGCCGCACCGCGCTCGGACTCGCGCGCACGCTGATCGAAGGCGATCTCGCGCTCGATCTCAAGGCGCTGCTGATCGAAGCGCTGCAATTGCTGCCCGACGCGGCACTCGCCGCGGGTCTGCCAAAAGGCAAGGACGGCAAGCAGCCGACGCTCGATGCCGGTGCGCGTCGTGAAACACTCGCTGCCGAACTTTACGACTTCATTCTCGATCGCCTGCGCAGTTACTACGCAGATATCATTGTCTTCGGCGAAAGAATAAAAGCCGCGCACGCCGCCTCACTATTCTTCAAGGCAGTAGAGCAGTTACATCGCGCTAAGCCCAGCACAATCGAAGAGGTGATTTCAATCGGCGATGTTGCCAAACATGGTGAAACGATGCGCGCGCCGGACGTTGCTGCCGCGGCATTCGAAGCAGTGCGCGCACTAGCGCCGGCCGATCTAACCGATTTCGACCGCCGCCTGCGTGCGGTTGTCGAATTCGCCAAGCTGCCACAGGCACAGGCGCTCGCTGCGGCGAACAAACGCATCGGCAATATCCTGCGCCAGGCCGGCGGCGAACCCGGCAACAAGATCGATCCGGCGTTGCTCGACGCGGGTGCCGAGGCCGATCTGCACCGTGCGGTCGAAGCGACCGCCGTCGCGATCGCACCGCTCGCCGCGCAAGGCCGTTATGTCGAAACGCTGCAGCAACTGGCTGGTCTGCGCGAGCCGGTCGACACCTTTTTCGACGCGGTGATGGTGATGGTCGACGACGTCGCCAAGCGCGCCAACCGCTTGGCGCTGCTCAACCGCTTGCGCGGCATGTTTCTCGACGTCGCCGATATTTCGTTATTGCCCGGGGCGTGAGCCGCGGTCGCAGCCCTTGGCGTGGCCGAGTTGCATCAGCTGCATCAAGCGCGCGTTCGATTGCATTTGCTGACCTTGCGCAACGAGAGTCTTAGATTGAGCTAGATTCTGGTCTCTGAGTGGTTTACTTTCGGCGGCTTCACGTTCCTTGATGGCATTGCGGTTCGCCTGGTCGGCCTGGGTTGCCGCCATGCACGCCGGGCCGCCGACGAAACCACAGGCGGCACCCGCGGCCTGAGTCGTGGCGTTGACACTTGGTGCGTCGCGCGCTCGCTGCATCTGAGCCAATTGCATGAGCTGCGCGTTGGTGTCGTTGACGGCTGCGATGTTGCCGCGCATCGATGCGACGTAAGGTTGCATTTCCGTTGCAATCTGGGCGCAGCTCATGCTTTCATCGCCGGGACGTGCACCCGAGTCGTCGCGGGCGGCGGCACTCACAGCAATCAGCAAGCAGGCCGATACGATTCCACAGGCTGCTGAAATTCTCATGGCGCTCTCCTAGTTCTTCACGCAATGCTTCTGCGTCCACAAGGTACGCAGGCGTTCTTTGCGCGCGTCGGGTTTGGCCGCTCCGGCCTGAGCGGCAACGTCGATTTGGTTCTTCATGGTGCTTTCTGCAGAGGCCTGGGCGGCAACGGCCGTTGCGTGTGTCGGATCGAGCTGTCCGACAGTCATAGCAGCGCCGAGCAATGCAGCCGTTCCCTTGGTCTGCGCTTCCATTTTGCTTCGAGTCGCATCGCGCTGTTGCTGTTCCTTTTGCACGATCGTCATGCCCTCGGCATAGATCTGATCGCAGGACAGCGTTTCGTCGCCGGGCCGAGCGGCCGGATCGTCGCCAGCCACGGCAACGGACATGCAGGCCAAGAGCATGCCGAGGCATGCAAGCTCAAATCGCAGTGCCGATTTCGTCATGTGCCGAACTCCCAGCGGCGAGCGATGAAAACGCTACGCCGCTTCCGCGGCACATGCAACGATGGTCGCGACAGCATCAAACGTGCCAGTCGCGGACGCCGCTACTTCAAGTGTGTCCAGAGATATTCGTAGCCGAGCGCCGCCATGAACGCCGCCTGCTTGTTGTCGGCCGCGGCGCCGTGGCCGCCTTCGATGTTCTCGTAGAACGACGCGCCGTCGCCGTACTCGAGCATGCGCGCGGCCATCTTGCGCGCCTGGTGCGGACCGACGCGGTCGTCGCGCGTAGAGGTGGTGAACAGCACGGGAGGATACTTTTTCCCTTTTTCCACATTTTGATACGGCGAGAAGGTCTTGATGAACGCCCAGTCGTCAGGCTTGTCGGGATCGCCGTATTCGGCCATCCACGAAGCGCCGGCAGACAGGTGCGTGTAGCGCTTCATGTCGAGCAGCGGCACCTGGCAGACGATCGCGCTCCACAGTTGCGGATAGAGCGTGAGCATGTTGCCCATGAGCAGGCCGCCGTTGCTGCCGCCCATCGCACCGAGATGCGCTTGCGAGGTTATTTTTTTCGCGACCAGATCCTGCGCCACGGCGGCGAAATCCTCGTATGCGCGCAGGCGATTGGCCTTGAGCGCGGCCTGGTGCCAACGCGGGCCGTATTCGCCACCGCCGCGGATGTTGGCGAGCGCGTAGACGCCGCCCTTGTCGAGCCATGCGCGCCCGACGCTGCCCGAGTAGCTCGGCTGCAGCGAAACTTCAAAGCCGCCGTAGCCGTAGAGCAGGGTTGGCTTGCCGCCATCGAGCTTCATGTCCTTCGGCCCGATCACGAAGTAGGGTACGCGCGTGCCGTCCTTCGAGGTTGCGAAGTCCTGCTGTACCCGATACTTCGATGCATCGAAGAAGCTCGGACTGTGCTTGAGCGGCTTCGCTTCGCCCTGGCCGAGCGCGCCGTAGTACAGCGTGGTCGGTTCGAGGAAGCCCGACACGGTGAGGAAATAGCTGTCGTCGTGATCGGCATCGATGCCGCCGGCCGAGATCGTCGACAGGGCCGGCGCGCCACCGAGCGCGGCGCGCTTCCATTCCGCGCCGGGTCTCAAAGGTGGGGTCAGTACTTCGAGCTTGCTGACCACATCGTGCAAGGTGTCGAGGATCAGATGATGCCGCGTCCAAGAATGGCCAGCGAGCGAAGTCGTTTCACTCGGCGCGAACAGCACCGCGAAGTCGCGCTTGCCGGCCATGAAGTCGTCGAACTTGATCGCGATCAGCGAACCCGACGGATAGGTGTTGCCGCCGACGGTCCATGCGTTGCGCAACTGCACCGTCATCCACTCGCGATGCGTGCCGAAACTGGCCGCATCGAGCGGAATGTCGATGCGGGTCAATTTGTTGTCCTTGCCGCGCAGAAAATTTTCGCCGCTCCAGAAATCGATCGCGCGCGAAACGAAATCGCGTTCGAAACCGGGCGTGTCGTCGCGATAGGCGCTGATCGAGAGATCGTCTTCCTTGCCTTCATACACGGTCGTTGCATCGGCCAGCGGCGTGCCGCGCTTCCATTCCTTGACGATGCGTGGATAGCTCGACTTGGTCATCGAGCCGGGGCCGAAGTCGGTACCGACGTAGATGCGGTCTTTGTCGATCCAGTTCGCTTGGAGTTTGGCTTCCGGCAGCGAGAAACCGTCCTTGACGAAGGTTTTGCTCGTCAGGTCGAACTCGCGCACTACGCTCGCGTCGGCACCGCCGCGCGAGAGGAAGACGAGGCAGTGACGGTAGTCGGGCTTGAGGCAGTCGCTGCCGTGCCAGACCCAATTGACGCCTTCGGTCTTGCCGAGCGCGTCGACGTCGATCAGCGTCTCCCACTTCGGATGCTCCTTGCGGTATTCGGCGAACGTCGTGCGCCGCCATAGGCCGCGCGGATTCGTCTTGTCCTTCCAGAAGTTGTAGTAGTACGCGCCCATCTTCGACACGTACGGAATGCGCGCGTCCGAATCCATCACTTCGAGGATCGCGTCGCGTGTCTTGTCGAATTCCGGCGAGGAGCCGTAGGCTTTGACCGATTCCGCGTTGCGCGCTTTGACCCAGTCCAACGCCTTCGCGCTGTCGGTTTCTTCGAGCCAGAGATAGGGGTCTTCGACGACAGCAGCGGAGGTTTTGTTCGGATTCACGGCAACAGGTTTTTGTTCGACGTGGGAGCAGGCGGCAGCCAGCATGACGCAGGCAGCGAGAGCGATCCAATGGAGTTTCATGCGCGGCTTCCTTGAGGGGAAGCGCGCAGCTTGGCCGAACACCGCATCGGCGTCCAGTCGGCGCTTGAGCGCTCGTCGTCTCAGGCAGCGGCTCTGGCCTGGTCGCGCCGGTGCAGCGTGCTTTTAAGCGCGCGCGCCATCCGCCGCACCGCTTCGCCGAGTTCGATCTCGTCGTGGAAGCCGTAGCCCAGACGCAACGTGGACGCATCGCTTTGCTGGAAATCGAAGCGACGTGCGTCGGAGAAACAAATACCTTCAATTTGACCGGCGCGAATCCAGGCCGGCAGATCAATCGTCTCGTCCGCGCGCGCCCACAGCGCGAGGCCACCTTCGGGCACGCGGAATTCGAGTGCGCTGCCGAGCTGGCGGCACAGCGCCTCGGCCAGTGCATCGCGTCGCGAGTGATAGAGCCGACAGGCGCGGCGCAGATGGCGTTCCAGTTCGCCGTCCTCGAACAGTTCAGCGATCGCGCATTCGACCGCTGCATCGGTGCGAGGATCGCTCGCCGCACGCAGCGCCGCGATGCGCCGGAACGCGGCCATCGGCGCGGTGACGAAGGCTGTTTGCATGCCGGGGGCGAGCAGATTGGCGAGCGAGCCAAGGTACACGACGTTCGCGCGGCCGTTACCAGCTGCGATCGGCAGCACGGGTTTGCCTTGATAGTGGAACTCGTGGTCGTAATCGTCTTCGAAAATCACGAAACGGTGGCGCAGGGCAAGTTCGCCGAGGCGCGCGCGGCGCTCCGGCGCCATGACGACGGCAGTCGGAAATTGATGATGCGGGGTTAGGAATACCGCGCGCAGCCGCTGCTGCACGAGCAGATGTTCGAGCGCGTCGACATCGAGGCCGTTTTCGTCGATGCGGACCGGCAGCAGACGGGCGCCCGCCAGACGCAGCGCATTCCACGCCGGTGGGTAGCCCCAGGCTTCGACAGCGACGGCGTCGCCCGGCGCGATCAAGGCGCGCGCGGAGAGATCGATCGCCTGTTCGATGCTGTGGGTGACGAGAAGGTTGTCGGCGCTGACCGTGAGCCCGCGCGTGCGCGTGAGCATCGCCGCGAGTTGCTCGCGCAGGCACACGTGGCCGCACGGGTCGGCGTGCGTAACCAGCGCGCGGCCGCGGCGATCGAGTGCACGATGAAACGCGCGGCTCAGCGCGCGCGCCGGAAACAGGCGCGCGTCGGGCATGCCGCCTGCGAGCGTCAGCATGCCGGGCGAAAGTACGCCGGTCGGGAGCGAAGACTGCGTTTCCGGCGGCAAGGAGTAGGTCGGTATCGCGATGTCGATAGCGCGCGGTCGCAGTGGTGTCGGCATCGCCTCGGCGACGAAGGTTCCGCCGCCATTGCGCGTGCACAACACGCCCTCGGCGACGAGTTCGGCGTAGGCGGCGACCACGGTATTGCGGTTGACGCCGAGATGCGTGGCCAGCACGCGCGTGCCGGGCAGCGGCGCGCCGATTTTCAATCGGCCTTGACGCACGGCGTCGGCGAGTGCGCCGGCGAGCTGCAGATACAGCGGCTGCGCGCGCGTGCGGTCGAGGGCGATGTCGAGGGTCCATTGGCGCATGTGATCAGGACGCAACCGGACCACCCATCGTCGCAAAACCGGCGCTTTCGACGCGATCGGTGCGCGCGGATGCTGTGACCGCGCCGACTCGCGCGCAGATCAGCCAGGAGACTTCCCGTGCGACCGATTTCCTTTGCCTTTTTCGTCGCGGCCGCGACGCTCGCGCAAGCCAGCGTCGCCGCCGAAAGTTCATCGTCCCATTCGCCCGCTTATCGAGTCGCCCTGCTCGGCTCGCTCGGCGGTTCCCGCAATAGCGGCGCCAGCATCAACGACTGGGGTCTCGTTGCCGGTTATTCCAATCGCGCCGACGGCAGTCGTCATGCCAGTGTCTGGTACGGCGATCAGCCGTGGGACCTCGGCACGCTCGGCAGCGCGAGCGGCCTCAACAGCACCGTAGTCTGGCCGGTGAAGAATCATCTCGGCATCGTCTCCGGCATCTCGCTGACCGACGCGGCCGATCCGCGCAACGAAGGCTGGAGCTGCGCCGCATTCATCGCCAATCCGACCGGTCGCATCTGCCAGGGTTTCCTCTGGGCCGGCGGCACGATGCTGCCGCTAGTTAGCCTGGGCTCGGGCGACCACAACAGTTTCGCCGCAGGCACGAACGATCTCGGCCAGACCGTCGGCTGGGCCGAGAACGACCTGTCCGATCCGAGCTGCGATCCGCAGTCGCACCAGGTGCTGCACTTCAAACCGGTCGTTTGGGGTTTCGGTGGAGCACCGCGTGAACTGCCGCTGCTCGGCAACGATTCTGCCGGCTCGGCCACGGCGATCAACAATCGCGGCCAGGCCGTCGGCATTTCCGGCAGTTGCGATCAAGCGGTCGGGCGCTACTCGGCGGCGCATGCGGTGCTATGGGAGAACGGACATGTCACCGAACTGGTGAATCCCAACGGCGCGCCGTATTGGAACACGCCGAACATGATCAACGAGCGCGGCGACGTCGTCGGCTTTGCCGGCCTGCCAGGCGATGTCGACGGCAATCTGACCCCGCCGTTCCTGTGGACGCGCGGCGGCGGCTTCCAGATCCTGCCGATGCTCGCCGGCGATATCGGCGGCAGCGCGCAGAGCATCAACAATCGCGGTGAGATCGTTGGCTACGCGTACCCGTCAAGCTTCGTGACGCATCCGTTGTACTGGCAGCGCGGCAGCACGGCACCGGTGGACCTCAATACGCTGATCGAACCGGTCGCGGGCTACGTGCTCAGCATCGCCAACGACATCAACGATCGCGGCCAGATCACCGGCTATGCGACGGCGACCGACGGTTCAAAGAAACGCGTGGCGTTCGTGGCGACACCAACGGGACGCTGATCTTTGTCGGAGCCCGGCCAGCGGCGCGGGCGCCGTGCTCGCCATTCCTCGACCAGCGGGGAATGGCGAGCGTTTTCGCCGATGGCTCAGAGCAGCGGGATCAACAACAGCGCCACGATGTTGATGATCTTGATCAACGGATTCACTGCCGGGCCGGCTGTGTCCTTGTACGGATCGCCGACGGTGTCGCCGGTGACCGCGGCCTTGTGCGCGTCCGAACCCTTACCGCCGAAGTTGCCATCCTCGATGTACTTCTTCGCGTTGTCCCAGGCGCCGCCGCCGGTAGTCATCGAGATCGCGACGAAGAGGCCGGTGACGATCGTGCCGATCAGCACACCGCCGAGCGCCTGCGCGCCGGCGACCGAGCCGCCAAGGAACTTGAAGCCGAATACGACGAGCACCGGCACGAGCACGGGCAGCAGCGAGGGAATCATCATCTCCTTGATCGCCGCGCGCGTGAGCATGTCGACCGCGCGCGAATAATCCGGCTTGGTCGTGCCTTCCATGATGCCCTTGATCTCGCGGAACTGGCGGCGCACTTCCTCGACCACCGCGCCGGCCGAGCGGCCGACCGCTTCCATCGCCATCGAGGCGAACAGGTACGGGATCAGGCCGCCGATGAGCAGGCCGATGATGACGTAGTGGTTGGACAGATCGAACGTGATCCCGGCCAGACCCGGCTGGCCGTTGAGGTTGTGCGTGTAGTCGGCGAACAGCACGAGCGCGGCAAGACCGGCCGAGCCGATCGCGTAACCCTTGGTCACCGCCTTGGTCGTATTGCCGACCGCGTCGAGCGGATCGGTCACCGCGCGCACTTCCTTCGGCAGCTCGGCCATCTCGGCGATGCCGCCGGCGTTGTCGGTGATCGGGCCGTAGGCGTCGAGAGCGACGATCATGCCGGTCATCGACAGCATCGCCGTCGCGGCGATGGCGATGCCGTAGAGGCCGCCGAGCGAATAGGCGCCCCAGATCGACGCGCACACTGCCAGCACCGGATACGCGGTCGACTTCATCGAGATGCCGATGCCGGCGATGATGTTAGTCGCATGCCCGGTCGTCGAGGCCTGGGCGACGTGGCGCACCGGGGCGTACTCGGTCGCGGTGTAGTACTCGGTGATGACGACCATCGCTGCGGTCAGCACGAGGCCGATCAGCGCGCAGAAATAGAGGTTCAGCGCACCGACCTTGGCGCCGGCCATCAGGCTCGTCGTGATCGGATAGAACGCGATCGCGGCGAGGATCGCCGAGACGGCGACGCCCATGTAGAGCGCGTTCATGATCTTCGCGCCGGGCTTGGTCTTGACGAAGAACGTGCCGATGATCGAAGCGATGATCGACACGCCGCCGAGGACGAGCGGATAGAGCACGCCGTTGGCGCCGAGTTCGGTCGCGAGCACGCCGCCGAGCAGCATCGTTGCGACGAGCGTGACAGCGTAGGTCTCGAACAGGTCGGCCGCCATGCCGGCGCAGTCGCCGACGTTGTCGCCGACGTTGTCGGCGATCACGGCCGGGTTGCGCGGATCATCTTCGGGAATGCCGGCTTCGACCTTGCCGACCAGGTCGGCACCGACGTCGGCACCCTTGGTGAAGATGCCGCCGCCGAGGCGCGCGAAGATCGAGATCAGCGACGAGCCGAAGGCGAGACCGACCAGCGCGTGCAGCGCCTTCTCGGTCGGGAAACCGAAGTGCAGCAGCGCGAGGTAGTAACCGGCGACGCCGAGCAGGCCGAGGCCGACGACGAGCATGCCGGTGATCGCGCCGCCGCGGAAGGCGACGTCGAGCGCGGCGGCCAGGCCCGAGCGCGCCGCTTCGGCCGTGCGCACGTTGGCGGCGACCGAGACGTTCATGCCGATGAAGCCGGTGGCGCCGGAGAGGATCGCGCCGATCGCGAAGCCGATCGCCGTCGGCCAACCCAGGGCGAAGCCGATGACGACGAACAACACGGCGCCGACGACACCGATCGTTGTGTACTGGCGGTTGAGATAGGCGCGCGCGCCTTCCTGGATCGCCGCCGCGATCTGCTGCATGCGCTCATTGCCGGCCGGCTTGGCCATGATCCAACTTCGCGACCAGATGCCGTAAACGATCGCGAGCAACGCGCATATGGGCGCGATCCAGTAACCGTATTGTTGCAACATGCCTTTCTCCCTAGAAACAGGCTGATGGATAGAAACAACGATGGGGCGGTACGGAAAAGCTTTGCCGAAGTATACCCAGCCTCGTCGAGATGGGTAGCTGCGCTGCGCAAACTCTGCGGATCGCGCGTTGTGGTATCGCTGTCAGTGCCGGTGCGGCGCGCGTGCCAGTACCCAGACGTCGACGCGCGCGACGCCGGCGCGCTTGAGCGTGCGTGCGGCTTCGCGCAGGGTCGTGCCGGTCGTCATCACATCGTCGAGCAGGGCGACGTGGGCAGGCGCTGCGTGATTCGTGTCGACTTCGAATGCGCCGCGCAGGTTTTTGCGGCGCGCGACGGCGTCGAGATCCGACTGCGCCGCGGTCGCGCGCGTGCGGCGCAAAAGCCCCGGCGCGAGCACGAGGCCGAACTCGCGCGCGAGCGGCTTAGCCAGCTCGAGCGCCTGGTTGTAGCCGCGTTCGCGCAGGCGCGAGGGATGCAACGGCACCGGCACGATAAAATCGGGTACGGACGCGATCGTGCCGTCATCCAGCGCCGTGCGCAACGCGGTGGTCCACAGCTCAGCCAGCACGCGCCCTGCGGCGAGGCTTTGGCCGAACTTGAGTTTGGTCAGCAGCAGATCGAGCGGATGGCCATAGAGGTACGGCGCGAACGTCGTGTCGAATGCAGGCGCGTTCTTCAGGCATTCGCCGCACAGCGCCGCTGGCGCGGCCAGCGGCAGGGCGCAACGCGCACAGGCGGTGCGATTCACGGCGAGATCGGCGAGGCAGGCGCGACACAGGTCGCGCAGGGTTTCGCCGCGCGCGCCACAGAGCAGGCAGTGCGGCGGCAGCAACGCGAACTGCAGGCGCCGCCACAGCCCGTCAACTTTCGACGAAGCCCTCGGGTTGACAGCTGGAAGGAGCGTATTCACACTGCGGAAAAGTCTACGCCCAAACGAATTTATTCCGATGTCTGCAAAAATCGAATCCATGCCGACTGCCGAGCGCGTCAGCCGCGGCGACGTGCTCGCCCTGTTCGCACTGCCATTCAACGACCTGCTTGCGCGCGCGCACGATGTACATCGCGCTCACCACGACGCGAACGCCGTGCAGGTGTCGACATTGCTGTCGATCAAGACCGGAGGCTGCCCCGAGGATTGCGCCTATTGTCCGCAAAGCGCGCGCTACGCGACCGGTGTGAAGGCCGAAAAACTCATGTCGCTGGATGCCGTGCTCGAAAAAGCGAAGCAGGCCAAGGCTGCCGGGGCGACGCGCTTTTGCATGGGTGCGGCCTGGCGCTCGCCGAAGGATCGCGATGTGGAAAAGGTCGCCGAGATGGTCGGTGCCGTGCGCGCGCTTGGCATGGAAACCTGCGCGACACTCGGCATGCTCAGCGCGCCGCAGGCGTCGAAGCTCAAATCGGCGGGGCTCGATTACTACAACCACAACCTCGACACCGCGCCCGAGTTCTATGGCGAGATCATTCACACACGCGAATACCAGGATCGTCTCGACACGCTCGACAATGTGCGCGCGGCCGGGATGAAAACCTGTTGCGGCGGCATCGTTGGCATGGGCGAATCGCGCGAGCAGCGGGCCGGCTTGCTGCACACGCTGGCGTGCCTGCCCGAGCATCCGCAATCGGTGCCGATCAACCGCCTCGTCCAGGTCGCGGGCACGCCGCTTGATGGCACGGCGCTGCTCGATCCGTTCGAATTCGTGCGCACGATTGCCGTTGCGCGTATTTTGATGCCGCGCTCGATGGTGCGCCTGTCCGCCGGCCGTGCCGAGATGAGCGACGAGCTGCAGGCGCTGTGCTTCTTCGCCGGCGCGAACTCGATCTTCTACGGCGAGAAGCTGTTGACCACCGGCAATCCCGATGTCGAGCACGACCAGGCGCTGTTCGCGCGGCTTGGCATTGCGCCGATGCAGGTCGAGCTGGAGCCGGGGACAGTACACGCGGATATCGTCGAGGTGGAATCCGCAGCGGCGTAGCTATGCCTCTTTCCTTGCTGGAAATTGTAGGAAGCATCGCCAGCGGCGTCGACGCGGTCGGTGTTCTTATCGCGCCGTGGCGATTCCTTCTTTCGGGCGCTTACCGCCAGCGCAAGCGGGAGGAATGGAGCCGCCGTCCGTCATACATCGCATTGTTGCAACAAATCGGTGGCCTCATCGTCATTGCGCTGGAAATTTGCGCCGTTGCGATATTGGCTGCCCTGATACTCAATGCGTACCGATCTGCTTGAACGTCTAGCGCAGTCGCAGGCCGAACGCGCAAGGCAAGACCTGCTGCGCCGCCTGCGCAAGGTCGAGGCAGTCGATGGCGCGCGCATCCAGATCGACGGCAAGGTGCTCGTCAACTTTGCCAGCAACGACTATCTCGGCCTCGCCCAGCATGCGGCGCTGCGGGAAGCGCTGATCCGTGCCGCGAAACAATGGGGCGTCGGCGCGACCGCGGCGCATCTGCTTGGCGGTCATCGCGAGGAGCACGAAGCTCTCGAAGAAAAACTCGCAAGCTGGACGCGACGCAAATGCGCGCTGCTGTTTTCGACCGGCTACATGGCCAATCTCGGCGCACTGCAGGCGTTGCTCGACGAGAGTGGCGTCTGTGTGCAGGACAAGCTCAACCACGCTTGCCTGATCGATGGTGCGCGGGTGTCCGGGGCGACACTCAAGCGCTACGTGCATGCCGATGTCGGCAGCGCGAAACGCCAGCTCGAAGCGAGTGCGGACAGCGCCGCGCTGCTCGCCACCGATGGCGTGTTCAGCATGGACGGCGACGTCGCTCCGCTCGCCGATCTCGCCGCCTTGTGCAAAGCGCAGCGGGCGACGTTGATGGTCGATGACGCGCACGGTCTCGGTGTGCTCGGCGACGAAGGTGCGGGCAGTCTCGTCGAAGCGAACCTGAGGCAGGACGATGCGCCCGTGCTGATGGCGACGCTCGGCAAGGCGCTAGGCGTCAGTGGCGCGTTTGTCGCCGGCAGCAAGGCGCTGATCGACGGCCTCGTGCAATTCGCGCGCACCCATGTCTACACCACGGCGATGCCGCCAGCATTGGCAGCGGCGACGAGCGCCGCAGTCGATGTCGCGCGCTTCGAAGACTGGCGTCGCGCCAAGCTGCGCTATCTCGTCGCGCATTTCCGCCACGGCGCCAGCGAGCGTGGCATCGACCTGTTCGATTCGCGCACGCCGATTCAACCGGTGCTGGTCGGCGCCAGCCGCAGCGCACTGATCGCCGCGCAACGACTCGAGGCCGACGGCTATTTCGTGCCGGCGATTCGCCCACCGACGGTCGCACAAGGCAAAGCGCGGCTGCGCGTCACGTTTTCGGCGCTGCACGACGAAGCCGATGTGGAAAAACTGTTGAATGCCCTCGCCCGCGCGATCGCGCATGCGCAGCGCGCGACGAAGAGGGATCGTTGAACGACATGCTGCATATCGAAACGGCCGGCTCGGGCCCCGACCTCGTTCTGATCCACGGCTGGGCCATGCACGGCGGCATCTTCGCGCCGCTGACGCCGCTGCTCGCCGAACATTTCCGCGTGCACGTCGTCGATCTGCCCGGCCACGGTTTCAGCCGCGACGACGACGCGCCGATCGATGCACAAGTGTGGGCTGCGCGCATCGCCGCGTTGACGCCGATGCACGCGATCTGGGTCGGCTGGTCGATGGGTGGCCTCGTCGCACTGCATGCGGCGCTCGATCACCCGCGGTCCGTGCGCGGCCTCGTCGAGATCGCGAATTCGCCGCGTTTCGTTGCGGCCGCCGATTGGCCGCACGCGATGGCGGCGAAGGTGCTCGAGGGTTTCGAGTCGGGTCTGGAGCGCGACTACCGTGCCACGGTCGAAGGGTTTCTTGCGCTCGAACTGATCGGCAGTCCGAATCCGCAGTCGACGCTGCGTAATCTCAAGACGCGCGTGTTCGAACGCGGCGAGCCGCCGCTGCGCGCGCTCGTCGACGGTTTACGCGTGCTCGAAACCACCGACCTGCGCGCACGCCTTGCGGAGCTCGCGATGCCGAGTCTGTGGATTGCCGGCCGCCGCGACCGACTGATTCATGCCGAGGCGATGCGCTGGGCGTCGCAACAGACTGTGCATGGCGAATTCGTCGAAATCGATTCCGGGCACGCGCCGTTTCTGAGCCATCCGCGCGAAGTCGCCGATGCGATTATCGAATTCGCCGGTAGGGTGCCGCCCGCATGACCCCGCCGTTCGATACGCGTCAGGTGCGCCGCGCTTTCGGCCGCGCGGCGGCGAGTTATGACACGCATGCCGTACTTCAGCACGAAGTCGAGCAGCGTTTGCTCGAACGTCTCGAATATTTCGAAACGCTGCCGATGCGCGTGCTCGACCTCGGCTGTGGTCCTGGCCGCGCCGCGCAGGCGATGCGCATGCGCTGGAAGGGCGCGCAAGTGATCGCACTCGATGCCGCGTTGCCGATGTTGAACCGCGTCAAAGCCAACTGGCTGCGTCCTGTCGCGCGCGTAAACGCCGATGCGCGTGCGCTACCGCTCGCCGACGCGAGCATCGACGTGCTCTATTCGAACCTCTGCATTCAGTGGATCGACGATCTGCCGGTGCTGTTCGACGAATTCCGCCGCGTGCTGCGTCCGGGCGGTTATCTTGCCCTGTCGACGTTCGGCCCTGACACGTTGCACGAGCTGCGTGCCGCGTGGGCGCAGGCCGATCGTTCGCCGCACGTGAGCCAGTTCAGCGACATTGCGCGCGTCGGCGACGCGTTGATGCATGCCGGTTTTCGCGATCCGGTGCTCGACGGCGAGCACTTCACGCTGACGTACAACGACGCGTCGACGCTGATGCGCGAACTCAAGGCGATCGGCGCGACCAATGCCGATCCGCGACGCACCCGTGGTTTGACTGGTCGCGCGCAGCATCGCCGCGCAGTCGAGGCCTATGAAACCTTTCGCGCCAACGGCGTGCTGCCGGCGACCTACGAAGTCATCTACGCCCACGCCTGGGCGCCCGATCCTGGCCAGCCGCGGCGCCGCGGCGGCGGCGAAATCGCGAGTTTTCCGATCGAGCGCCTGCGCGGCTCTCGAAGGTAGTTCACCACGCCGATCCTTCCGCAAAGGGCGGATCGGGACCACGGACTCCCCAATTCAAACTTCGCGTTCGCGGAAGCAGCTCGTCAGGTGATCGTTGACCATACCCGTCGCCTGCATATGCGCGTACATGATCGTCGAGCCGACGAAGTTGAAGCCGCGCTTCTGCATGTCCTTGCTGAGCTTGTCCGAGATCTCGCTGCGCGGCGGCACGTCGCCGTGATTGCGCCAGCGGTTGCGGATCGGTTTGCCGTCGACGAACGACCAGAAGTACGCATCGAGGCTGCCGACTTCGTCGACGACTTTCAACGCGGCGCGCGCGTTGTTGCGTGCCGACCAGATTTTCTGCCGGTTGCGGATGATGCCCGGATCAAGCAGTCGCTTCTCCAGCGCCGCATCGGTCATGCGCGCCACTTTCGCGATGTCGAAATCGTGGAACGCGCGGCGATACGCTTCGCGCTTGTTCAACACGGTGGACCAGGACAGCCCGGCCTGCGCGCCTTCGAGCACGATGAATTCGAACAGCTTGGCGTCGTCGTGCAGCGGCACGCCCCATTCCTCGTCGTGGTAGGCGAGATAGAGCTCGTTGCCGCCCTCGGCCCAGCGGCAGCGCTTGCGGATTTCGGATTTCGCGCGCGCGGTCATTATGTGTGTGCCTCCGAGATCTCAGCCGACGACCTGAGCGGTCCAGTCCGGTAGGTTGTAGTAATTGGTCACGCGCGCGATCTTGCCTGCGCGAATGTCGAAGAATGCGCCGGCGGGCAAAATATACTTTTGCCCGTTCGCCGGCGGCAGGCCTTCATCGGTGACGAGATATTCGCCATGCACGACGAACTCCGCGCTACCACGCGTGCCGTCGTCGCTGGCCATCACGACCATGTCGCGCAGCTGCTCGCGGTAGCAGCGTTCCATGTGCGCGAGGAACGCGCGGAACGCGGGTTTGCCTGTTTCGCGCTTGCCCTGATTGATGTCGTGCACGACATCGTCAGCGAGGCAGTCGAGCATGCCGTTCCAGTTGCCAGCGTTGAAGGCGGCGTAGTAGCGGCGGATCAGGTCGGTAGTGGAATTGCTCATTGTGGTTCCGGCGTTCAAGGAGGAACACATAGATTACAAAGTGCGACTCGGATCGTCGCTGGTCGATTTCAGCGTCCCAAAGATGAAGCAACTACTGCCAGGAGAGTTTGTCCAGATCGACATTGCCCCCGGAGAAAATAATGCCGACGCGGCGGTCGCGGAAGATCTCCGGGTGACCGAGCACGGCAGCGAGCGCAATCGCCGACGAGGGTTCGATGACGATCTTCATGCGCTCGAACACGAGGCGCTGCGCGGCGGTCGTGCGCCCATCGTCAACCGTCAGCACGCGCACGCCGTAGCGGCGCAGCAGGGCGAGATTGATTTCACCGATCGTGCCGCGCAGTCCATCGCAAACGGTGTTCGGCACGATGTCGGTGACGCGTTGGCCACGGCGCAGCGATTCGCATGCATCGTCAGCGCCCGCGGGTTCGGCGCCGTAGATTTCGATGTTGGGATTGAGCGCCTTGGCCGCGATCGCGCTGCCGCCGATCAGGCCGCCGCCGCCGACCGGTGTGACCAGTGCGTCGAGATCGCCCGCCTCGCGCAGCAGTTCGAGCGCGGCTGTGCCTTGGCCCGCGATCACGCGCGGGTCGGTGTATGGATGCACGAGTTCGGCGCCGGTCTCGGCCTGCAGCTGCGCGGCGGCCGCTTCGCGCGCGGCGATCGTCGCCGCGCAGAAGTGCAGGGTCGCGCCGTAAGCTTCGATCGCGGCGAGCTTGGATTTCACCGCACCTTCCGGCACGACGACACGGGCCGGAATGCCGCGAGTGCGTGCGGCCAGGGCCAGCGCGGCGCCGTGGTTGCCGGAGGAATGCGTTACCACGCCGCGTGCGGCGATTTCCTCGGCGAGCGACCAGACCGCATTGCAGGCACCGCGGAACTTGAACGCACCGGCGCGTTGGAAGTTCTCGCACTTGAAGACCAGCGAGGCGGAAGCAAGCGCGTCTATGCTTCGCGAGCGCAGCGTGGGGGTGCGTGCCACGTGCGCCGCGATGCGTTGCACGGCGCGTTCGATCGCGGCGAAATCGGGCAGCTCGGCAGTCGCGGGGGTTGGAGAGGCGACGGATTCGGACATGGCGCGATCATACCCCGATCGCGCAGGACGCCTTGGCCGCGAATCCCGTCGCTGCGGTCGCGCTGGTGAGAGAGCTCAGCTGTCTTGCGGCAACTTGTCCAACGCTGCGCTGACCCGCGCATGCTTGTGCTGCAGGTTCTCGAGCGCTGCTTGCCGGTCCATTTCCTTGTGCTGACTTGCATCTTCCATTGCCATTTCGAGGCGACCCAGTTCGATCATGAGATCATGGCGCAGGTGTTGTGTGCTGCTGATGCTGGCGTGGGTTTCGTTGAACATAGCCCTGTCCGTTTGATTGTTGCTCGTGAACGAAATAGCAAATGCCGTGCCACTAGCATAAATTGATGAAATTGAGAACTACATCAAATAAACAGAGTGATTTCCGGCACAAAAGTCTTCCCTTGCGCGCGAGTCTGGGTAGAATGCCGGTCAGGGAAATCGGCTTGCAGTGTCGACTGTTGGCGCGAGTGACGCAAAACGTCGAAACATGACGAATTGCAGGCGCGAGCAGCATGCAGTCTGAAAGTCTCGCGCTGTGGGTGGCTTCACGTTTTTATAGCACTTCGGGAGTTATGCTTCGACCTGAAGTGTTGGGATGAATGCGCAGCGCAAGGTTCGCTACGCAGCGGGCGGAAGCAGTTCCGCCACGAATATAGGGTTACTGGCGCCCGGCATACGGTCCTCTTGGATTCCCCCTGTTCCTACGACCGCCGGGCGCCAGCCTCTTTCCTCCTGAAATCCCTGTGCTCCGTCCTTGATGCGTCCTTCGAACCGCCGCGAATCGGCCCCTGAGCCCAATCATCAGCGCGCGTGAAGCAGCAGCTGTGCGCGGTTTCGAAGTGCCAGATGGTAGGAGCAGGAACCGTGCCAACCCAGGCTGGTATACTTCCCGACCGTTGCTTTGATCCCTGCCGCATCCGCGTGCGCGCCTGCCATGAAATTTGACCAGCACTTCGATGTCATCGTCGTCGGCGGTGGCCATGCCGGCACCGAAGCCGCGCTCGCCTCGGCGCGTCTCGGCGCACGCACGCTGCTGCTCACGCACAATATCGAAACGCTCGGCCAGATGAGCTGCAATCCCGCGATCGGCGGCATTGGCAAAGGCCATCTGGTCAAGGAAATCGACGCGCTCGGCGGCGTCATGGCCCAAGGCGCGGACCGCGCCGGCATCCAGTGGCGCACGCTCAACGCATCCAAGGGACCGGCCGTGCGCGCCACGCGCTGCCAGGCCGATCGCGCCCTGTACAAGGCCTACATCCGCGGGCGCCTGGAAACCCAGCCGAACCTGGCCATCTTCCAGCAGGCGGTCGATGACCTGACACTGGAAGGGCAGAAAGTGACGGGCGTGGTCACCCAGATGGGTCTGACCTTCCATGCGCGTCAGGTCGTGCTGACCGCCGGCACCTTCCTCGCCGGCAAAATTCATATCGGTTTCGAGAATTACGCCGGCGGCCGCGCGGGCGACCCGCCGGCGCAGCGTCTCGCCGCGCGCATGCGCGAGCTACCGCTGGTGGTCGATCGCCTCAAGACTGGCACGCCGCCGCGCCTCGACGGTCGCAGCATCGACTTTTCCGCCCTGACCGCGCAGCCCGGCGATACGCCGGCGCCGGTGTTCTCGTTCTGGGGCGACGCGGGCGATCATCCGCGCCAGGTGCCGTGCTGGATCACCCATACGAGTGAGCGCACGCACGAGGTCATCCGCGCGGGGCTCGACCGTTCACCTTTGTATACGGGCAAGATCGAAGGCATCGGCCCGCGCTACTGCCCGTCGATCGAGGACAAGGTCGTGCGTTTTGCCGAGAAGGCTTCGCACCAGATCTTTCTCGAGCCGGAAGGCTTGAATACGACCGAGATCTATCCGAACGGCATCTCGACCTCGCTGCCGTTCGACGTGCAGCTCGAACTCGTGCGTTCGATCCGCGGCTTGGAGAACGCGCACATCACGCGCCCGGGCTATGCGATCGAGTACGATTATTTCGATCCGCGTGGATTGAAGGCTTCGCTCGAAACCAAGGCGATAGCAGGGCTTTATTTCGCCGGCCAGATCAACGGCACCACCGGTTATGAAGAAGCAGCCGCGCAGGGGCTGATCGCCGGCCTGAACGCCGCACGCAATTCGCGCGGCGAAGAGCCGTGGACGCCGCGTCGCGACGAGGCCTACATCGGCGTGCTGATCGACGACCTGATCACCAACGGCACGCGCGAGCCGTATCGCATGTTCACTTCGCGTGCCGAGTATCGCCTCAACCTGCGCGAGGACAACGCCGACCTGCGCCTCTGCGACAAGGGCCACGAACTCGGCAGCCTCGATGTCGAACGCTACGATGCGTTCCGACGCAAACGCGAGGCGATCGAGAACGAGTCCGCGCGTCTCAAGTCGATCTGGGCCGCGCCGAACAACCTGCTCGGACGAGAAATCCACGAGTCGATCGGCATCGAACTGTCGCGCGAAACGCATGCACTCGATCTGTTGCGCCGGCCCGAACTCGACTACGCACAGCTGATGCGCGTGCCTGCGCTCGGCCCGGGCGTTGGCAATGCACTCGTTGCCGAACAGGTGCAGATCTCGGCCAAGTATGCAGGCTATCTCGAGCGCCAGAACGAAGAGATCGAACGCCAGCGCCGCCATGAAAGCACCGCCATTCCCGCTGCGTTCGACTATGCGCTGGTGCACGGCCTTTCCGCCGAAGTGACGCAGAAGCTCAAAGCGGCGCAGCCGCAGACGGTCGGCCAGGCGATGCGTATCTCGGGTGTTACGCCGGCGGCGATCTCGCTGCTGCTCGTGCATCTCAAGCGTGGCCAGCGTCGCGTCGCCTGACGCAAACCATTGCCAGCAAGCGGGCAGATTCCCGGAATCTTTTTTCGTCAGGCTGTTGCAAGCTTGATTCGGTATCGTGCGCGCCCCGTAGCCCGATGTTCGCGCGCACTGCGCGCGGGCGAAAGACTGTCATTTCTCCGACATGCGCCGAAGCACGATCGTCATTGCGCTTCGCCTTCTTCAATTCGGCTCACTGCTGTCCGCCGCGGGCGCGGCGATGGCGCAGCCCGTTGCGGAAGCGAACCTGAGTCTCAAGCGCGCGCTTGAGCTCATGCGCGCGCGCGACCCGAACCTGCAGCTGGCGCAGACCGCGGTCGACCAGGCGCTTGCCGACAAGATCACCGCGGGCGAACGCCCGAATGCGACGCTCGCGTGGTCGACGAGCAAGATCAATCCAGCCGGGCACAACGGCGCCGGTGATTTCTGGAACAAGAGCTACGACACGGTCGTCAGCCTGTCGCAGCCGTTCGAACGCGGCGGCAAGCGTCGGCACCGGCTCGCCCGGGCCGAGGCGACCGCAGACGCTGCGCACGCGGACTACGCCGACAGCGTGCGCAGCGAACGCCTCGCCGTGACCGAGGCGTACTGGGAACTCAAGCGGACCGAGCAAAAATATAGAAATGCGCAGATGCTCGCGACGATCGAGCACCGCTCGATCGAAGCTTCGGAGCAACGCCTGCGCGTCGGCGATCTGCCTCGCCTCGATCTCGAACGCCTGCGCATCGATGCGGCGGCTGCGGACAATGCCGTGGATTCGGCGGCCGGCGCCTTGCGCGACGCGCAGGTCGCGCTCGCGGCGCTGATCGACGTCACCGCGCAATCGGGCGAACTCGCGGCGATGGACGACTGGCCGCACGCCGCCGGCGCGGTCGATCCGCAAAGCATCCGCGGCGACGCGACCGAGCCTGCGGAAGCCGTGCTCGCGCGCCGGCCCGACATGCTCGCCGCCGCGAAGCGCCTGAGCGCAGCCGAAGCTGCGCTCGAACTCGCGCACGCGCAGACCGCTCGCGACATCACCGTCAGCGGCCAGTATGAGCACAATCCGGTGCCACCCGCCGCGCCGACGGTCGGACACACCTTGCTTGGCATCGGCGTGTCCGTGCCGATCTTCACTGGCAACCAATATCAGGGCGAGATCGCGCGCGCGAACGCCGACATCGATGCGGCGCGCGCAAACCTCGCCCGCGTGCGCGTGGCCGCGCTTGCCGACGTGCAGCGTGCGCGCGCCGACCTGCGCGCCGCGGCGCAGCGCGTGCGCCGTTACGACAGCGACCTGATCGAGCGCGCGCTCGCCGCCGAGAAGACGGTCGAGACCGCTTATGCGCGCGGCGGTCTGGCACTCGCCGATCTGCTCGATGCACGCCGCGCGCTCAAGGCGACGCAGGACGACGCGTGCGATGCGCATGCCGATTTTGCCGAAGCGCTCGCCGCGCTTGCCGCCGCGGTGCCCGAGGAAACCAAGGAATGATGCCGTGAAGAATCGCCTTGCCAAGATTCCGTTCGAAGTCGTGGCCGCGACCGCGATCGCGTTCGTCGTGCTGGTCGCTGCGATCTGGCTGTTCCGCGCGAAACCGGAAACGAAACTGGATGCATCGAAGCCGGCAATGCCGGCGGACACGCTGCACTACGCGGCGGGTGCGGAGCAGCTCAGCTATCTCGACATCGCTCCGGTCGAGGAACTCGCCGCACCGACGATGCAGGCGTTGCCGGGCAAGCTCGCGTTCGACGAGGATGTGACCGTGCGCGTGTTCTCGCCGGTGAGCGGCCGCGTCACCGAACTTGTCGCCAAGCCCGGCGCCGCGGTGAAGGCGAAGGATGTGCTTGCCTGGCTCAGTTCGCCCGACTTCGCCCAGGCACGCGCCGACGCGCGCAAGGCGCAGGCCGATCTCGCGCTGAAGCAGAAAGCGCTGTCGCGAGCCAAGGAACTCACCGATCTCGGCGTGCTCGCGCGCAAGGATCTCGAAGGCGCGCAATCCGACTTGGGCCAAGCGCAGGCCGAGCTCGAGCGCGCGCACGCGGTGCTTGCGAACCTCGACCCGACCGGCAACGACGCACGCTACGCGCTGCGCGCGCCGATCGCCGGCGTCGTCGTCGATCGCATGATCAACCCGGGTCAAGAGGTGCGGCCGGACGCGCAGGCGCCGCTGTTCATCCTCACCGATCCCGCGAAGTTGTGGGTGAACTTCGAGCTGTCCGAGCAGGACATGGCCAAGGTCCACAACGGCCAGGCAATCCGCATCGATGTCGATGCGATCGCGGACCGGCATTTCGGCGGGCGCGTCATCTACGTCGGCGCTGCGCTCGATCCTTCGACACGGCGCATCGCCGTGCGCGCCGAAGTCGAGCTGCCGGACCCGCGCCTGAAGCCGGAGATGTTCGCGCGCATCAGCCCGCTCGAGGACGATGCGCACAAGGAAATCTCCGTGCCGAATTCGGCGCTCGTCAGCATCGGCTTACACCACTACATTTTCGTCGAGGAGACGCCGGGCACACTCAAGCGCCGCGAAGTGCAATTGAGCGTGATCGGCGAACGCGTCGCCTACGTCAAATCGGGTTTGAAGGCCGGCGAGCGCGTGGTCACGCGCGGCGCGGTGTTGCTCAACGCCGAACTCGGCCAGGCCGAGTGAACGCGCCGCCATGCTGAAAGCCCTCGTCGATTTCGCCCTCAAGCAGCGCGTCTTCGTCGTCGCGATCACGCTCATGGTCGCAATCGCGGGCATCTACGCGTTCAGCGAGCTGCCCGTGCAGGCGTTCCCCGACGTGCAGGACGTGCAGGTGCAGATCATCACGCTCGTGCCCGGACAGGCGCCCGAGGAGGTCGAGCGTGCGGTGACGCTGCCGATCGAGCGCACCGAATACGGAGTGCCGAAGCTGACCCAACTGCGCTCGATCTCGATGAGCGGCCTGTCCGTGGTCACGATGACTTTCGCCGACGGCACCGACGACTACTTCGCGCGCGCGCAGGTGCTCGAAAAGTTGTCCGAAATCACTCTGCCGACCGGCATCCAGCCGCAGCTCGCGCCGCTGTCGACCGCGGTCGGCGAGATTTATCGTTACCTGGTCGACGCGCCGCCCGACATGCCGCTGGACGAAGTGCGCGCGATCCAGGACTGGACGATCGAGCCGGCACTGCGCCAGGTTCCCGGCGTGGCCGACATCTCGGGCTTCGGCGGCGCGATCCGCGAATACCAGGTGCATGTGCATCCCGATCTGCTGCGCAAGTACAGCCTGTCGCTCGAGCAGGTCGCAGCGGCCTTGCAGGCGAATTCGTCGAACACCGGCGGCGGCCTGCTCAAGCGCGGCGACGAGGACCTCGTCGTGCGCGCGATCGGCCTGTTCAAGACGATCGACGACGTCGGCCGCGTGCCGGTCGCCGTGTTCGGCGGCCAACCGGTGCTGGTGCGCGACATCGGCGAGGCGGAGGTCGGCACGCAAACGCGCTACGGCATCGTCGGCTACAACCAGCAGGACGACCTCGTCGAAGGCATCGTCGTGATGACCAAGGGCGAGGATCCGGCCAAGGTGATCGCGGCACTGAAGACGCGTATCGCCGACGTGCAGAAGCAGTTGCCGCCCGGCGTCAGCATCCGTCCGGTCTACGACCGCACGACCCTGGTCAACCACACCGTCGACACGGTGGCGGAGAACCTCGGCGTCGGCGCTGCGCTCGTCATCGCGGTGCTGCTCGTCTTCCTGCGCAACTGGCGCGCGGCGCTGATCGTGGCCAGCGTGATTCCGCTCGCGCTGCTGACGGCCTTCCTCATGATGCACGTGCGTGGCATCGATGCGAATCTGATTTCACTCGGCTCGGTCGACTTCGGCATCATGATCGACAGCGCCGTCGTGCTGGTCGAGGCGCTGATGGTGCGACTAGCATTCGATGCCGTGCGCGGCGAGGCGACGATGGAGTCGCGCGAGGCCGTGCTCGCGCAGACCGCGACGCAACTCGGCTCCCCGATCCTGTTCTCGAAGGCGATCATCATCCTCGCCTTCCTGCCGATATTTACCTTTCAACGAGTCGAAGGAAAAATCTTCGCACCGATGGCGCTGACCCTGACCTTCGCGCTCGCCGGTGCCGTGATCTTCACCCTGACCCTCGTACCTGCGCTGCTGTCGTGGGCGACGCGCGGGCCGGGGCTGGAGGAAAAGCACAGCGTGTGGATGGAACGCGTGCGCGACAAGTATCGCCGCGACCTCGGCCGCTGGGCGCAGCATCCCAAGCTCGTGATCGGCACGGCGATCGGCATGCTCGTCGTCGCGCTCGCGTTGGCGCCGCTGCTCGGCAGCGAGTTCCTGCCCAAGCTCGACGAAGGCAATATCTGGCTTACCGTCGACCTGCCGCCATCGACCGCGCTGGACAAGACCAAGGAAGTCGAGCGCCATGTGCGCAAGATCCTGCTCTCCTATCCCGAGGTCACCCAAGTCATTACCCAGACCGGCCGCCCCGACGACGGCACCGATGCGAAAGGGCCGAACAATATCGAGATCATGGCCGACCTCAAGCCGCACCGCGAGTGGCGCTTCAGCGACAAGGAAGCACTGGTGCGCGACATGGAGAAGAAGATCCACGCAATGCCGGGCGTGCCGACCAACTTCTCGCAGTACATCGAAGACAACGTCGAGGAAGCGCTGTCGGGCGTCAAGGGCGAGATCGCGGTGAAGGTGTTTGGGCAGAGCCTCGACGTGCTGCAGGCGAAAGGCGAGGAGATCGCCGCCGTGCTACGCCAGGTGCCCGGTTCGGCCGATGTCGAGGAAATCCAGATCGGCGGCCAGACCGAACTCGACGTCACCCTCGATCGCGCCGCGCTGTCACGCTACGGCATCAACGTCAACGACGCGGCGACGACGGTCGCGACCGCGCTCGGCAGCGCCGTCGCCGGCAATTTCTACGAAGGCAGTCGCATCTTCAACGTGACCCTGCGTCTGGACAAGGATTACCGCAACTCAGTCGAAAAGGTCGCGCAGCTGCCGGTGAGCTTGCCCGGCGGCGCCGGCACCGTGCCGCTTGGCCAGGTCGCGCGCATCGAGGAACGGCAAGGCGCGGCCAAGGTGCTGCGCGAATCGGGCAGCCGCATCGTCGCGATCAAGGTCAACGTGCTCGGCCGCGACCAAGGCAGCTTTGTCGCCGAGGCGATGCGCCGCGTCGCCGACGAAGTGAAATTGCCAAGCGGCTATCGCATCGCCTGGGGTGGCCAGTTCGAGAATCAGAAGCGCGCGACCGCGCGCCTGATGATCATCGTGCCGCTGTCGCTCGTCGGTATTTTCATCCTGCTGTTCTGGGCGTTCCGCTCGATCAAGAAGGCGCTGCTGATCCTCGCCACGGTGCCGTTCACGCTGATCGGCGGCTTGGCCGGGCTCGCGCTCGCCGGATTGCATCTGTCGATCTCGGCCGCGGTCGGTTTCATCGCCGTCGCCGGTATCTCGGTGCAGAACGGCGTGATCATGGTCGAGCAGATTGTGGCCCTGCGCGCGCAAGGCCACGCGCTGGAGGACGCGGTGCTCGAAGGCGCGGCAAGCCGTTTGCGCGCCATTCTGATGACGGCGCTGATGGCCGGTTTCGGCCTCTTGCCCGCGGCGTTGTCGCACGGCATCGGCTCGGAGACGCAAAGGCCCTTCGCCGTCGTCATCGTCGGCGGCATCGTCTCGGCGACGCTGATCGCGCTCAACCTGTTGCCCCTGCTGTACGAAGCGGTCGTCGGCGAGGAGACCTGAGAAACCTCCGCTTAACCTACTGCGCTCGATGTTGCGCGCCGGCGGTGCTCGGAATCCTCATTTACGACCAGTAAACTCCGGTTCCTGCGCTCCGGCGACGCGCCCGATTTAGATAGGATCGGCTCTTCGCTCGCTACGGTTAATCAGAGGTTCCTGACGCGCGGTCAGAACAGCAAGCCCACCGAAATGCGCTTTTGGTTGGGCAGGTTGAAGTTCGCATGCTGGTCGTAAGCGAGGCGCGCAAACACGTGATGCCAGGCATAGGTCGCCGCGATCGCGTAGCCGTGCACGTAAGTCTCGGGATCGGCGAGGCCGTGCTTGTAGGAAAGGTCGAGCGAGCAGCGCGAATGGTCGTCAATCGCGTAGCGCAGCAATAGATGGGTGACGTGCTGGCGCGTCGCCAGGCGGTCGTCCCAGATGTGGTAGAGCTGCGCTTCGAGGCCGCGCATGAGCGCCTTCGTGCCGAAGCCCGCGGTGACCGCGTCGTTCGGATCGAAGTTGAGGTTGTAGTACGGATGCAGGTTGGTGCGGCCCCAGCCGAGGATGGCGTAGTTGTCGTCGCTGCCGATCTGCGCCGTCGCCGAACCGCCGAAGAAGCCGCCGGTCGCGTACTGCCCGGACAGGTCGAGGTTGACGAAGCCGATCTGGTTCACCCAGTCGAATCCCGCGCGTGCCTGGTGGTAGCCCTGCGAATCGCGGTAGTCGCCGATCCAGGCGCGCTGGTCGCCGAAGTCGGCGCGCAGGTTCACGTCGTAGGCATGCGTGCCGTCGGAATTGTCGTAGTACGACGGCGTCAGCTTCCACTGCAGGCGGCGATCGTCGCCTTCGTCGGCGTGGAGCGCGGTGCAGGCGAGCAGGGGAAGCATCGCCAAGACCGCTGCGCGTCGATTTTGCTTCGAACAGGGCTCGGACATTTCTGCGGATTCGGCACGTTCCATCGAAGTTTCCATTGTAGTGCGCCCGCGATCCGACGCACAAAGCGGCGCTGGATTGCAAGCCCGCGCGCTCGCCTACAATGCCTGTTCCTTTACATGGTAAGGCGCTACCGCAACAGCGTATGTCGAATATCGAACACAAGATCGCCCAGGAAATCGTCGCCAAGCCCGAGCAGGTCGCCGCGGCCGTGCAACTGCTCGACGAAGGCGCCACGGTGCCGTTCATCGCGCGCTATCGCAAGGAAGTGACCGGCGGTCTCGACGACACGCAATTGCGCCTGCTCGAAGAACGCCTGCGTTACCTGCGCGAACTCGAAGAGCGGCGCACGGCCGTGCTCGCGAGCATTGCCGAGCAGAACAAGCTGAGCGACGAATTGAAGGCGCAGATTCTCGACGCCGACACCAAGGCGCGCCTCGAAGACCTCTATCTGCCGTACAAGCCGAAGCGCCGCACCAAGGCGCAGATCGCGCGCGACGCCGGACTGCAGCCGCTCGCCGATGCGCTGCGCGCCAATCCGACCGAGACGCCCGAAGTTCTGGCTGCGGCCTATGTCGATGTCGAGAAGAACGTCGCCGACGCCAAAGCTGCGCTCGACGGCGCGCGCGCGATCGTGCTCGAGGAAATGTCCGAGGATGCGGCGCTGATCGGCGAGTTGCGCGAATGGCTTTGGGGCCGCGGGCAGATCCGCGCCAAGGTCGTCGCAGGCAAGCAAGTCGAGGGCGTGAAGTACCGCGATTACTTCGACCACGTCGAGTCGATCAAGGCGATTCCATCGCATCGCTTGCTTGCCCTGTTCCGCGCACGCAACGAAGGATTCCTGGATCTGGATTTGGAGCCGGGTGTTGAGGTTGAGCAAGGCCATGCCGAAGGCGAGGGCCGCATCGCCGCACACTTTGGCATCGTCGACCGCGGACGTCCCGCCGATGCCTGGCTGCGCGAGACCTGCCGCCAGCTCTGGCGCATCAAGCTCATGCTGCAGCTGACACTCGACCTGTTCGGTCGTGCGCGCGAGGCGGCCGAGGACGAGGCCATCCGCGTGTTTGGCAGCAACCTCAAAGACCTCATGATGGCTGCGCCTGCGGGCCACAAGGTCGTGATGGGACTCGATCCCGGCATCCGCACGGGTGTCAAGGTCGCAATCGTCGAGACCACGGGCAAGGTGCTCGGCACCGGCGTGATCTATCCGCACGAACCGCGCAACGAATGGGACAAGTCGATCGCCTATCTTGCCGCCGCGTGCAAGCAGTTCAAGATCAACCTGATCTCGATCGGCAACGGCACCGCCTCGCGCGAAACCGACAAGCTCGCCGGCGAGCTGATGAAGAAACATGCCGACCTCAAGCTGGCGAAGATCGTCGTCAGCGAAGCGGGCGCCTCGGTGTACTCGGCTTCCGAGACTGCGGCCAAGGAATTCCCCGACATGGACGTGAGCCTGCGTGGCGCGGTCTCGATCGCGCGGCGCCTGCAGGATCCGCTCGCCGAGCTGGTCAAGATCGAACCGAAGGCCATTGGAGTTGGCCAGTACCAGCACGATGTCAACCAGGTGAAGCTGGCGCGCTCGCTTGATGCCGTGGTCGAGGATTGCGTCAACGGCGTCGGCGTCGACGTCAACACCGCATCGAGCGCGCTGCTGTCGCGCGTCGCCGGCCTAAGTCCTAGCGTCGCCGAAAACGTGGTCAAGTATCGCGACGAGCACGGCGCGTTCCGCACGCGCGCGGCGATCCTCAAGGTGCCGCGCCTCGGCGACAAGGCGTTCGAGCAGTGCGCGGGCTTCCTGCGCGTGACCAACGGCGACAATCCGCTCGACGCATCAAGCGTGCACCCGGAAGCCTATCCGGTGGTCGAGCGCATCGTCGGCGACAGTGGTCGCGAGGTGAAGCAAATCGTCGGCGACATCGCCTTCCTGCGTGCGCTCAAGGCGGAAAAGTATACCGACGAGAAATTCGGCCTGCCGACCGTGCGCGACATCCTCAAGGAGCTGGAGAAGCCCGGCCGCGACCCGCGCCCCGCCTTCCACATGCCCGAATTCGCCGACGGCATCGAGGACATGAAGGACTTGAAGCCCGGCATGGTGCTCGAAGGCCGCGTTTCCAACGTCGCCGCATTCGGCGCCTTCGTCGACATCGGCGTGCACCAGGATGGTCTCGTCCACATCTCGGCGTTGTCGACCAAGTTCGTCAAGGACCCGCGCGAGGCGGTGAAAGCCGGCGACATCGTCAAGGTCAAGGTGCTCGAGGTCGACCTGCCGCGCAAGCGCATCGCCTTGACGATGCGGCTCGATGATCCGGTCGGTGAGCCGCGCACTTCGCTGCGCGAGGCAAGTGCAGCCGCACGCGGCCCGGGCGGCGCGCGCCCTGCGCCGAACAGTCGCGGCGCTTTTTCGAAACCTGCAGCCGCGGTGCCCGCCAACAATGCGTTTGCCGATGCATTCGCGAAGGCGCGGCGAAACTAGGCAATAAAAAGGGCGCCATGAACGGCGCCCTTTTTCATACTGCGATCCTGGCGCGCGTCGAGCGCGCTCGGAAGCCGTCAGTGGTGCTTCTTCGCCGGCGCGCCCTTCTTCGCCTTGTCGTCGGTCTGCGCACCGGTCTGCAGTTTCGGTGCGTGGCCCTGGGCTACGTCGAGTGCGGCTTCGGCATGCGCCTTCAGAGCCTTCGCGTCGGCATCGGCGACGTCGGACGTCTGCCCGCCGGCCACCTTCTCGTGCAGCACGAGGTTGCCGTCGTCGCTCCAGCCAACCTTGGTCGTCGCCAGCACCTGGCGCGATCCGACCGGTGAGGATTCACGCACGATTACCCACGGTTTGTCGTCCTTGTACGCGATCTTGTAGGTCGTGCGACCGCTGTCGTCGTAGGCGTCGGTGACCTCGCGCACGAACTTGACCTTGCCGTTGGACGTGAACGCATCCCAGGCGGTGCCGAAATTATCGTTCGAGTACTTGCCGCTGACCTGTTTGAGGTTGCCGGTCTGCGCTGCGGCCTTCTTGTACTCCTCGAACAACTTCTCGGCCGGGGTCGGCTCGGGTGCGAGCTGCACGTCGATCTTGGCTGTGCGCGCCTTGTCGGTCAGCACCTGGTATTCCAGCTTCTTCAGGAAGCGGCGGTCGCCGTCGGTCAGGATCGCGTCGAGCGCGTAGACACCCTTCGGATCGACCTTGGTCGTGTCGATCGGCAGGTTGAACGACAGCGGCAGCTTGTTGGCATTGGGCAGCGTCGTCTGCGCGAGCACGATCTCGGGATGGGAGACGTCGTACACCTTGATGTCGACCTTGGCCGCGTCGCTGAGCTCGCGCGGTTCGATCAGCGCGACCGTGCCGGTGACGGCATTGGCAATCGGGGCGACCGCGGGCGGCGGCGGGGGCGGCGGCGCGGATGAGCCGCAGGCACTGAGCAGGGCCGCGGAAAGGACAGTCGTGGCAAGAAGAATTCGCATGGCTAACCTCTTTGGAGAACTGAAAATGGAACGCACATCACCTTTTCGTGCAGCACCCGCCAGCGCTCGCGAAAAATCCCGCTACGGAGTTTTTCAGGCCTTCCTGGGCCGTGCCGACATCCGCCCACAATGGTATCGGCTCCGATTCTAGCCGCGCGGGCCTGTGCTGCACAGCCACGACCGCGGCTCGCGGCGCCGCTCCATAACCCAAAAAACGGCAGGAATTTACAAGGATGAAGTTTGCTTCACGAAATTGACAGGAAAGTTAACCATTTGTTATGGTCGGGCCACGGGTGTCGGGGCATCCAAAGCCATTTCTTGCAGCGCAGATCGCGTTTAGCGATCGGCGGCGAGTTGCGGCATTGGCCGCAATCGGCCGCACACCTACTCCATGCGCCGGGCCGGCTGGATAAACGCCCGGGTTCGTTTCATTTTCGTTGGGGAACAACATGAAGCAACGTGTACTCGTCTCGTCCATCATCATGGGCTTGTATGCAAGCCTTGCGATCGGCAGCGCCATGGCGCAGAGCGCCGGTGATCAGTCGGAAGAAAAGAAAAAGGAAACCACGGAGCTGACCGGCGTCACGGTCACCGGTTCGCTGATACCACGCGCGCAGATCGAGACGGCCTCGCCGACGGTTACGATCACCGCGGAAGACATGAAGCGTGAGGGTTTCAAGAACGTCTACGATGCGTTGCGCGCGTTGCCGACCGCGGTCGGCTCGGTGCAGGACAGCCAGTTCAATGCCGGCTTCACTCCCGCGGCCAATACGGTCAGCCTGTTGGGCCTCGACCCAAGCTTCACCCTCGTGCTGATGAACGGTCGTCCGCTCGCAGACTACCCGTTCCTCTACAACAGCAGCAGCAACTTCGTCGATCTTGCTTCGATTCCCAACTTCCTGGTCGATCATATCGACATCCTTCCGGGAAACAACTCGGCGATCTATGGCTCCGCTGCGATCGCTGGTGTCATCAACATCATCACCAAGCAGAAGATGGATGGTGTGGAGCTGAACTATCGCGTCGGCGGTTATACCGATGGCGGCGGCCAGCAGCAGCGTTTCCAGATCGGCTGGGGTGGTTCGTTCGGCAAGCTGGACGCGATGTTTGCCCTGCAGCTCGACAATACCGATCCGGTTTTCTTCCGTCAGCGCGACGTCAGCCGCAGCGCGGCGGCGAATCCGACGCTGAACGGATCTGCGCCGATCGCGTCGCGCGATCGCGTGATGATCGATGCGTTTACCGGCAAGTACGATGACATTGGTGCATCGACCTGCAGCGCGATCAGCAACCTCTATAACGGCACGATGCAGTACTCGCACCGCCCTGGTTTTGGCGGCGGCTACTGCGGCAGCATCTACCAGCCTGCACAGGGCACGATGTTGAATGGCAACAAGGGCGCCAGCGGGTATGGCAGCCTCAAGTACCAGTTCACGGACACGATGCAGGGCTACGCCGACCTCCTCTATCAGGTGCGGAAGGTTACCTCGCTCACCGGGGGTGGCAATGCAGAGTTCTGGTCAACGCCCAGCTTCATCTACGACATCGATGATAAGAAGCTCGTGCGCTTGCAGCACATCTATGCGCCCGAGGAGACCGGTGGCCTCAACACCGCGCGCTACCTCGACAAGAGCTACGTGTTCAACGCTGGCGTCCGCGGCACGTTCGGCAGTTCCAACTGGAACTACGATGCCTACTACCATCGCTCACAGGACGACGCTTCGTCCAACCTGCGCCGCGCCCTGGTAGCCAAAGCCGACGCCTTCTTCCTCGGCCCGCAACAGGGTACGGATCCCTACGGCTACGGATATCCTGCTTACCACCTGCGCACGAACGGTGGCCATTTCTTCGGCGCAATGACGCCTGATCAGTATCGTTCGATCTCGGATGTGATCACGAGCGATTCGGAAACCTACACGCAGGTTGCCAACGCCACGATCACGAATACCGACCTGTTCACCCTCCCGGCCGGTTCGGTCGGTTTCGCGGGCCTTGTCGAAGCGGGCAACCAGTTGTGGGACAACCCGGTCGATCCGCGCGTCACCAATCAGGAGTTCTTCGGCATCGGTGGCACCAGCGGACACGGAACCCGTGATCGCCAGGCGGCGGCGGCGGAATTGACCGTGCCGGTTTTCAGCATGCTGACCGCCGATATCGCGGGCCGCTACGACCGCTATTCGGCAGCCGGCAATAGCCAAGGCAAGTTCACCTACAAGATCGGTCTGGAATTCCGTCCGCTCGACACTCTGCTGCTTCGCGCAAACTATGGCACCGCGTTCCGTGCGCCTGACATGGGTTACGTATTCTCGACCGGCAGCTCGTTCTTCAACTCGAACCAGGACTACTACAACTGCCGCAAGGCGCAGGGCGACAGCTACACGACCTGCAATGCCCCGTACAACTCGGTTCAGTACAAGGGCTTCTCCAACGGCAATGCGGACCTCAAGTACATCACCGCAAAATCGTTCGGCTACGGTGTCGTCTGGTCGCCGACCTCGAACTTCAATGTCAAGGTTGATTACTACCACGTCAAGATTGCCAACGAAGTGTCGAGCTATTCGGTCGACACGATCCTGCAGAAGGAAGCCGACTGCCGTCTTGGCCATACGCGTGGCGGTACGCCGGTCGATAGTAACTCGCCGTCCTGCCAGGCGTTTATCAGCCAGGTCGGGCGCAATCCGCTCGATGCCAAGATCAACCCGGGCGGACTCAACACGGTAACGACGTATCCGATCAACATCGCGAACGAAACGGTGTCGGGTATTACCGCCGGTCTGGCCTATAAGCTCGAGGCCGGCCGATTCGGCGATTTCTCGCTGCGAGCGGACTACAACACCACGTTGAAGCATGACTTCCAGCAGTTCCCGGATGATCCGGTCGACGACTTGTTGGCGGATACCAACTACTACAACCAGGTGAAGAATATCGGCTCCGCCTCCGTCACCTGGGACATCGGTCCTTGGAGCGCGACTGCATTCGGCATCCGCTACGGCAAGTCGTACAGCTACAACGGCGCATTCACGGTGGCGCCGTGGATGGTCTACAACACGACGGTACGCTACAACTTCAGCGACGATGCGTCGTTGTCGTTGATTGCCAACAACGTGTTCAACTCGCGCCCGCCAGTGGATCGCAGCTATTCGGCGTTCCCGTACTACAATATCTTCAACTACAACGCGTTTGGCCGCCTCGTAATGGTCGAGATGGACGTGCACTTCGGCGGCAGCAAGAAGTAAGTCGACGAAAACGCGATCTGTGTTTACAAGGGCCGGCGTTCTGCGCCGGCCCTTTTTTTGCCGCCGTGTCTTTCGCTGCGGAGGCGTCGCTCAAACGGAAGGCGAGGACGCGATCGCTTCGATCCGGGATGCGAGCGGCCCCAGCTGCCTAGCGTAAGGCACCCATTCGGCAACCTCGCGCCGGCGTATCTCGCCGCGCACCTGCATCGCGCTCAACGTGGCGACCGGTGCTCTGTTGCGACCGATGTCGAGCGCCGTGGCCTCGAACGGCAGTCCACAGAAATCGAATACCTCGCGTGCCGCCTGTGCTGGATCGTCGGTCAACGACTCGTAGGAGATGTCGAGAATCCGCCCCGGCATGAGCGCATGCCAGTGCGCCATCACACGCCGGTAGTCGGCGTATTGCGTCGCCAATGCACCTAGGTCGTAACTGTAGGCGTAGCCGCCGCCAAAGAAGGCGCGCCAGTTTGAAAAACAGACATCCATCGGTGCGCGCGTCATGTGCAGGATGCGCGCCTGCGGCAGCGCGCGCGCGATGAAGGCCGCCTGCACGTAGTTGATCGGTAGTTTGTCGATGAACCACGCCTTGCCGTGGGCGCGCCATTGCGTCTGCGCGAGATAGCGCCGGCCGATCTCGGCATAGTCCAGCCGCGGCGCACGCTCCAATATCGTTTCGTCGACCGGTTGCACGGTCACATGGTCCGCCGCCCAACGCATCTGGCGCGCGAAGTCGCCGAGTTCGCCGGCCGATATCACCTGGCTGTGATTGCCGAGGATGCGATCGAGCAAGGTCGTGCCCGAGCGCGGCATGCCGACGATGAAGATCGGTTGTGGCCCTGCGTGCCGTGCGGAAGCGGGCGCGTTCACGAACTCGACCGAGCAGCGCGCGATCAGCGCATCGATGCGTGCCCGCTCGCGCGCGACGTCGTGGCCGAGCTGGGCGTACATGATGGCATTGCCGCGCTCCAGCGCCTGCCATGCCTCATCGTATTCGCCGAGGTCTTCCAGTTCCTTGTACTGCGCGAACTCGAATGCGGCGTGGTCCTCGCTGCCGCGCGCCACGCGCCGCAGCTGCGCGCGGATGTAGTCGAGATGGTTGCGCTCGGCGGTCTGCTTCGACAGTCGCGCGAGCGTGACCGAGGCGCGACCATAGGTCGGTCCGAGCGTGAGGCAGCGCTCCAATTCCACGATCGCCTCGTCGACGCGGCCGTTGAAGGTAAGCTGGACGCCGCGCAGGTAGCTCAGATCCGCGTCGTTCAGCCCCGCCGCACGCGCGCGGTCGAGCAAGGCCAGCGCGGCCGCATGCTCGCCGAGCATCTGCTGCATGCCGGCGAGGCGCGCCAGCACCGGACCGATGCGGCAGCGCGTGATCGCCGGATGAGAAAGGCATTCGCGCGCGGCCACCACTTCACCGACCACGAGCAGGCCGTTGACCACGTTGCCGATCATGTCGGCGTCGTCGGGTAGCCGGCGCGCCGCATCGAGTGCGTGCCGTGTCGCATCGCGCAGGCGCCCCTGCGCATGGGCGATGCCGCCAAGCATCAGGTGTGCGGGAGTGAATGCCGGCATCAGTTTGAGCAGCGCATCGAGCGCGCCAATCGCGGCGCGCGCGTCGTCGCGCGCGAGTGCGCGACGCGCATCCTGCCAGAGCGAATCGACGAGCTGCATCAGTGTGCGCGGCCGTCGGGTTTTGCGGGCAGGCTCGCGGCGATACGCGCGCCGAGGGCATCGTAGTCACCGTCGTAATGATGGCCGCCGGGCAGCGAAACATCGGTGACGTTGGGCTTGCCGAGCAGCGTCGCGCAAAAGCTGTCGGCGCCTTCCTCGGCACCGTGCACGCAGATCACCGGCACCTTCGTGTTCGCGATCTCGGGGGCGATCGCAATCGCGCCCTCGTGGTGGGTGGAACCGAACCAGTCGCCGACGTGGATCTCGAACACGGCTTCGGGATCGGGTGAGATCAGCACCTGCGCCGCGATGCGCGCACGCGCGGCATCGGCGACACGGTTGGCGACGACGGGAGCGAGACTCGCGCCGAACGAGTAGCCGATGACGACAAAGTCGGCATTCGGGTGTTCGCCGCCGTAGTGGCCGATGATGCGCGTCATGGCGTCGGCAGCTTCGGCCGGCGTGCGCGTCTGCCAGAAGAATTTCAGCGTGTTGAGGCCGACCACGGCGATACCGCGCTTGCTCAGCTGGTCGGCGACGGCGACATCAAGTCCGGCCCAGCCGCCGTCGCCGGTAAGGATGATCGCGATGCGCTCGGCGAACGCACCTTGCGCGGGCACCTCGATCAACGGCAGATCGGCGACATCGCCAGGCAGCGGCTTTGCGATCGCGCCCGGCGCAGTCAGCCAGGCGATGCCCAGATTCAGTTCGGCGCCCGCATCTTGCGGCGGATTCGCAAGCGACGACACAGGCAGCGCAAACCATTGCCACAGTTTGCTCAGCATAGACAACGCACCGTCGACGCGAGCGCCGCTAGCGAACGGCAAAGGCAGCCACCGGTTCGGCAACGCGCCTACAGGCGCGATACGGAACGCGTCCTTGCCGTCGGCCACGGACATCTCGCCGGCATCGCCTTTGCAGAACGCCTTCGGGAAACGCAGGTCGAAATCCCAGCCCAGCGTGACGAGGCCGCCGAACGTTCCTTTCGGCGCCTGCGCGTCGGTTGCATACGCGAACGCCGCGCCCGCGCCGTCGCCGACGAGGAGCGGATAGGAAAAATTCTTCACCTTCTGATTCTTCTGCATCCAGTCGCTCATTTCCTGGATGTGTGCGGAAGGGAAATGACAGGCGTCGTTCTTGATCGACAGCATTTCCTTGAGGTAAGCCGGATAGTCGATGCCGAACACGAGTGCGCCGTCGTTCGCGAGTGCATTTGCAAGCATCTCGGCGCGCGCATCCCAACCGTTCTTGTCCGAGATGAAGATGACGGTGCGCTTGGGTTCGCCGCTGGGCGAAGCGACATGCACGTCGCCGAACAGGCCGTAGTGGACCGGAACGCTGGCTGCGTTGAGCGCAATCGGAAGGAGCATCAACGAAACGATCGACGCCAGTCGGAGCAGTGGGAGTGCAACTGCATTGAAACGAAAAGTCATGCCGCGTCAGGTCCGTGCCTTGGCCATCAGCGTCTCGATCTCGTCCGCATCATTCGGTACGGCTGCGGTAAGAATTTCCGGCTCGCCGCGCGTGACGACCACGTCGTCCTCGATGCGGATGCCGATGCCGCGCCATTGCGCGGCGACGCCTTTCGCATCCGGCGCGATGTAGATGCCCGGCTCGACCGTGACGACCATGCCGGGCTCGAGTTCGCGGTATTCGCCGTCGACGCGGTAGTCGCCGACGTCGTGCACATCCAGGCCGAGCCAGTGCCCGGTCTTGTGCATGTAGAAACGTCGGTACGCGCCGTCATCTATATTCTTCTGCACGCCGCCCTTGAGCAACCCGAGCTTGATCAGGCCTGCGGTGATCGTGCGCACCGCGGCGTCGTGGTAGGCGATGAACGGCCGCCCGGCTCGCACCTCGGCGATCGCCGCGCGTTGCGCGGCGAGGACGATGTCGTACAGCGCGCGCTGTGGCGGCGTGAACTTGCCGTTGACCGGAAACGTGCGCGTGATGTCCGAGGCGTAGCAGTCGAGCTCGGCGCCGGCGTCGATCAGCAGCAGGTCGCCGTCCCTGAGCGGTGCGTTGTTGGCGCGGTAGTGCAGCACGCAGCCATTTGCGCCGCCGGCGACGATCGGCTCGTAACTCGCGACCGCGCCATGTTTGCGGAACGCGTGCAGCAGCTCGGCTTCGATTTCGTGCTCGTTCATGCCGGGCCGCGCGGTGCGCATTGCGCGCTGATGCGCCTCGGCGGCGATCTTCGCGCAGCGCGCCATGACACGCAGCTCGGCACGCGTCTTGTACAGGCGCAGGTCGTGCAGGATGTGGCCGAGCGCGACGAATTCGTGCGGTGCGCGCGCGCCGCGACGGATCTCGCCGCGCACGCGGTTGACCCAGCCGATCAGCTTGGTGTCGAACTCGACGTCGCGGCCGAAGTGATAGTAGACGCGCGAGCGGCCTTCGATCATGCCGGGCAGAATGTCGTCGATGTCGCCGATGGGAAACGCATCGTCCATGCCATAGCGCGCGACCGCGCCTTCGGTGCCGGCACGTGCGCCGTCCCAGGCCTCGCGTTCGGCGTCGCGTTCGCGGCAGAACAGGATTTCTTCACCGTGTTCGCGGCCGGGGATCAATGCGAGCACGGCTTCGGGCTCGCCGAAGCCGGTGAGGTACTGGAAATCGCTGTCCTGCCGATATGGATAATGCGAATCGTTGCTGCGCACGCGCTCCGGCGCGGCCGGCACGATGCAGATTGCGTCGTCGCCGACGATGCGCATCAGCTGTTTGCGGCGGCGGGCGTATTCCTTGGCTTCGATCATGCGGCGATATCAGTGCAAGGTTGCGCCGGTTTGCGGCGCCGCATGCAACTCCGCGTGCAGCAGCAGCGCGCCGACGCGGATGAATTCGATCACTTCGGCGAGCGCGGCCTCGTCGTCTTCGTTGCCCGCGTATTCGAAGCGCGTCGCCGCGATCGTGCCGAAGTCGGCGAGGATTTCCCGCGCGTCGTTCGACAGCGAGTCGTGATGGCCGCCGCCGGCGAGGCCGAAGCCGCCGAGAAAGCCACGGCACCACTCGACCAGCGCATCGGCGCGCACATCGATCGGCGTTTCCGCGGCGGGCAGCAAAGGTTCGAAACCGAGTTCGGGATCGGCGAGCCATGCCGAGCAGTCGTGATGCAAGCGTTCGAGCAGGTCCGGCGGCAGCGCAGCGGCGATTTCGCCGTCGTGGTCGAGCTCGAGCGCATCGAACCAGTGTCGTGCATCGGCGCTGCCGCCACCGCAGAGGTAACCCGCGAGCGAACCCTGCAGCTCGCTTGCGCCGACGCCGGCGTGGACGCGGGCGAGTGCGTCGCCGAGTTCGCTGTAGCTGATCGCCGTGGTCGACACCGTTGGCCTGGGGTGCTTGGAATCGATGCATTGTAGCAGCGTGCATGCGCGGTCGGCCGCGCGGGGGAGTCCAGTCGTGGCCGCGCGTTGACCGTACCGTGGCGCTTGCATATAGTGCCGATATGGCCGAAACGCCCAACCTTGTAAGCGAGTTCGCCGAAATCAGCGGGCGACTGGATCGCCTGGTCGAGTTGGTGCATCGTCTGACCGAGGAAAACCGCAGCCTGCGCGCCAGCCAGGAGCAGCTCAACACCGAGCGCGCGAACCTCATGGCCAAGAACGAGCAGGCGCGTTCGCGCGTCGAGGCGATGATCGTGCGACTGCGCTCGCTGGAGAGCAACGCATGAGGCGCCCAAGATGAGCGAGGCAACGCCCGTGGCGGTCAGCATCCTCGACCGCGAGTTCCTCATCGCTTGCACGCCCGAGGAGCGTCCCGGCCTGATCGCTGCGGCGGCGTATCTCGACGGCAAAATGCGCGAAGTGCGCGGCAATACGCGCACGCAGGGCTTGGACCGCATCGCGGTGATGGCCGCGCTCAACATCGCGCACGAGCTCATGCAGAGCAAGCAGCGCGCCGATATCGACGGTGGCTCCTTGGCGCAGCATTTGCAGACGCTGCGCGGCAAACTCGACATTGCCTTGGCTGCACACGTAAAATAGCTGCGCGTCCCCTGCGGTGTGCGACAGCGCATCCAAACATATCGCCTTGGTCCTATATACGACCCCGGGATGGCGATGCGAAAGTCCGTGTGCATGTCCGCCGTGTGCGGAAAGCCTGACGACCAGCGAGCCCTCCCACCTGATCTTCGGATCAAGGTCGTTTGATGAGCATCGGCATCGCGGAGGGCGTACTTTGTTTGTGCGGTTTATTTCTGCGTTCGTCCGTGAACGCGAAAATCAAGAAACGGCCATCCCTGGCCGCACTTCTCAACCAAAATCTTCTGCGTTTGTGGCGTATGCGTCGACGTGGGCAAGAGCGGATCAAGCAAAATGATCACTCCGCTTTTGTCCAAGTAAATCCGCTCTGATCTGCGTTGAGAAATTCTGCTGCATGGCCGACGACCCAGCCTCCATCCGCGCGAAAATGCGCGAACAGCGTGCGCGTCTGACGCCGGCCGAACGCATCGCCGCGGCGAGCAACGTGGCGGCGAGCCTCGAACAACTCCCTGAATTCCTCGTCGATCCACGCATTGCCGGCTACTGGGCGGTTGGCGGCGAAGTGCCGCTGCACGCTGCCGTGGCGCAGCTGCGCACCCGCGAACAGCCCTATTTCTTGCCGATCTTGGCGACAGACCGGACTTTGCGTTTCGCACCGCTGAAGCCCGGGGTGCGGGTAACGCCCAATCGTTACGGCATTCCCGAGCCCGAGCATGCACAGGCCGACTTGCTCGCACCCCAGCAGCTCGACCTCGTGCTCGTACCGCTGACCGCATTCGATCGCTGCGGGCGGCGGCTCGGCATGGGCGGCGGCTACTACGACCGCAGCTTCGCCTTTCTGCGCGACCTGCCGCGTCCCGCGCAACCGCTGCTGGTTGGAATCGGCTACGCTTTTCAGGAGGTGGCAACGCTGCCCGCGCAAGATTGGGACATTGCGCTCGACTTCATCGCCACCGACAAAGAATTGATCGACTGCACGCCACAGGAGAGCCGTCCATGAACTACTGGCTGATGAAGTCTGAGCCGGACGAATTTTCGATCGACGATTTGAAAACGCGCAAGACCGAGCCGTGGAGCGGGGTGCGCAACTACCAGGCACGCAATCACATGCGCGCGATGCGCAAGGGCGATGAGGTGCTGTTCTACCATTCGAGCTGCGAGGTGCCCGGCGTCGTCGGCATTGCGACCGTCGGCACCGAAGCGCATCCCGATCCGACCCAGTTCGATCCGAAAAGCGACTACTTCGACGCCAAGTCCTCGCATGCCGAGCCGCGTTGGTCGCTCGTCGACGTCAAGTTCAAGCGCAAGCTCAAGCGCACGATCACGCTGACCGAGCTCAAGGATCGTTCCGAGCTGAAGGATTTTGCCCTCGTCCAACGCGGCAACCGTCTGTCCGTGCTGCCCGTGACGAAGGCGCAATGGGATTTCATTTTGTCTTTGGAACAGTGATGACTCCGCAGGAACAACAGAAACGCCTTGCCGCGCAGGCCGCGATCAAGTTCGTCGAGGACAACAGCATCGTCGGTGTCGGCACCGGTTCGACGGTGATGCACTTCATCGACGAACTCGGCAAGATTCGCGAGCGCATCAAGGCGGCGGTGTCGAGTTCGGAAAAATCGACTGCGGCGCTGAAGGCGCTCGGCATCGATGTGATCGACCTCAATGCGGCGGGTGAGCTCGGCGTCTATATCGACGGCGCCGACGAGTGCGATCCGCACAAGAACCTGATCAAGGGCGGCGGCGCGGCGCTGACGCGCGAGAAGATCATTGCCGCGGCGTCGAAGAAGTTCGTCTGCATGATCGACCCGAGCAAGCGCGTCGACGTGCTCGGCAAATTCCCGCTGCCGATCGAGGTGATCCCTATGGCGCGCAGCTACGTCGCGCGCGAGCTGGTCAAGCTCGGCGGCCAGCCGGTCTGGCGCGACGGCGTCGTCACCGACAACGGCAACGTCATCCTCGACGTGCACGGCTTGCGCATCGTCGATCCGCCCGCGCTCGAAGCCGAACTCAACCAGATCGTGGGCGTCGTCTGCGTCGGCCTGTTCGCGCGGCGCCGTGCCGATGTCGTGCTGATCGGCGGCGACCAGATGCCGTGAAGAAGTTGGTCTTTGTCCTCGCTTCGGCGCTGCCGGGCCTGTCCGCCCTCGCTACGCCCGTCGCCACGACGACCGACATTCCGGTCTACTCGTACGAAGTCGTCCACGTCTATCCGCACGATCGCGGCGCGTTCACGGAAGGGTTGTTCTTTCGCGACGGCTTCCTCTACGAAAGCACCGGCATGAACGGCGCTTCGTCGGTGCGCAAGGTGGAACTGAAGAGCGGTCGCGTGGTGCAGCAGCACGATTTGCCGCAGGCGTTCTTCGGCGAGGGCATCGTCGATTGGAAAAACAAGCTGATCGCGGTGACCTGGCGCACGCAGCACGGATTCGTGCTCGACATCGACGACCTGAGCAAGGTCGAAAGGGAATTTTCCTATCCCGGCGAAGGCTGGGGCATGACGCGCAACGATAAGAACCTGCTGCTCAGCGACGGCACGTCGACAATCCGCTTGCTCGACCCGCAGACGCTGACGCAGACCGGCGCGATCGAGGTGACCGCGCAAGGTCGGCCGCTGACCCAGATCAACGAGCTCGAATGGATCAAGGGCGAAATCTACGCCAACCTGTGGCAGACCCAGCGCATCGCGCGCATCGACCCGAAGACCGGCAAGGTAACGGCGTGGATCGACCTGACCGGCCTGCTTTCGCACGCCGACCGCGAAGCTGCGGGCGTGGACGTGCTTAACGGCATCGCCTACGACGCCAAGACCGATCGCCTGTTCGTTACCGGCAAATATTGGCCCAACGTGTTCGAAATCAGGCTGGTTGCGCCCGCGCCGCCGAAATAACCGAGCCGTCGTTGGCAGCGCCGCCATGCTTGCGTGGCGCGGCGGCGAGGATCGCGTCGTCGTTGAAGTGGTAGATCCCGTCTTCACCGAGTGCGTGCCAGCAATCCAGGCCGACGCGATACGGCACCAGCCGGCCGGGCGGCCCGCCCGCGCGGTACAGCATCTCATCACTCATTGGCACGAACTGGCGCATTGCAAATTTCCGTGTGCGACACCATTTCTAGGCAAGTAGTAGATCAAGCCCAGATGGAAGGCGCGTGGCCAGCTTCTGACTTATTTCTTGCAGTCGTCCGTAATTGCGAGGATCACAAAGCGGTCATCCTTGGCCGAACTTCCGAGCTTTTTCTATCGTCCTTGATCGCGAGAATCAAAAAGCAGCGATCCGTGGCCGCACTTTTCAATAAAGAATGCGGTTAGCACAAATTCAATTTGTTTCGAGTACTATCGGGCAAGCTCCTGCCCTGGAGAATAAAAACATGCAAAGGGACAATCCCTGGACCACCCTGCGCGGCGCCAAGGACGAGGACATCCCGCTGTTTTCATCGGCACTGCTGATCGCCAAGGATGAATATCCGGCGCTGGCCGCGGCCGACTACGAGGCGCAGCTGCAGGACTATGGCGCGCGCCTGCGCAAGATCCTCGATCCGACCGAATCCGCGGCGACGCAGTTGCGCACGCTGAACGGCTTCCTGTTCGACGAACTCGGCTTCTCCGGCGACGAGCAGGATTACTACGATCCGCGCAACAGCTACCTGAATGACGTGCTCGATCGTCGCCTCGGCAATCCGATCTCGCTTGCGGTCGTGCAGATCGAACTCGCGCGTCGGCTCGACGTGCCGCTGGAAGGCGTCTCGTTCCCCGGCCACTTCCTCGTGCGCCTGCCGCTGGATGAAGGCATCGTCGTGCTCGATCCGTTCCAGAAAGGCCGTTCGCTCGACGCGGCCGAATTGCGCCGTCGTGCACGCACGCACCTGGACACGCACGACATCGACGACGCGCGTCTCGCGCGCATGCTCGAACCGGCCAGCCATCGCGCGATCCTTACGCGCATGCTGCGCAACCTGAAAGGCGTCTACGCCGAACGCGAGCAATGGGAAAAGGCGCTGCGCTGCTGCGACCGGCTGCTAACGCTCGATACGCATCAGCCGGGCGAGTATCGCGACCGCGGCCAGTACTATCTCAAGCTCGGCCACGTGCGCGCGGCGAGCGAGGATCTGCGCCGCTATCTGTCGCTGGTGCCGCAAGCCGACGATGTCGATGCGGTGGCGCTGCAGGTCGCCGAAATCGGCACGAATCTGCCCCGCGTGAACTGACGTCGACAAGAGTCGACGTCATCCCGGCGGCAGTGCCGGAATCAGATTTCCATCATCTCGAAATCGGCCTTGGTCACGCCGCAGTCGGGGCAGGTCCAGGTTTCCGGAATGTCTTCCCAGCGCGTGCCCGGCTCGATGCCGTCGTCGGGCCAGCCCTGCGCTTCGTCGTAGATCCAGCCGCAGACCACGCACATGAATTTGCGGAAGGGGGTATCGTCAGTTTGTGCTACGGCGTTCATTGCAGGAATGGTCGGAGTGGGGGCTTCTAAATGATGTGCGGCCGGAAGGGCCATTTTTTGGTTTTCGCGCGCAAGGGTGGCGCGAAAGAGTGCCTAATTCTAACGATAGACTACGCGCCATGCATCCACACCTGACCCGGCGCGGCCTCTACGCGATCACTGACGGCCCGCGGCCCGACCTCCTCGCCGCGGTCAAAGCCGCCCTGCGTGGTGGCGTCGCGCTGCTGCAGTATCGCGACAAGACCGCCGACTCGGCGCGCCGCGCGTTCGAAGCACGCGCGCTGCGCGAGCTGTGTGCGCGTTTCGAAATCCCGTTCATCGTCAACGACGACGTCGAGCTTGCGCTCGCCGTCGGCGCCGACGGCGTGCACCTCGGCGAGGATGACGGCGATATCGCGGCCGCGCGTGCGCGCCTCGGCGCCGGCGCGATCATCGGCGTGTCGTGCTACGACTCGCCGGCGCGGGCGCGACACCTTGCCGCAGCCGGCGCGGACTATCTCGCCTTCGGCGCGTTCTTCCCTTCGCCGACCAAGCCGAACGCGCGTCGGGCCACGCCGGAGATGTTGCGCGAGGCGAAGCCGCTCGGCCTGCCGTTGGTGGCAATCGGCGGCGTCACGCCGGACAATGCGCGGCCGCTGATCGACGCGGGTGCCGATTTCCTCGCCGTGATTTCCGGCATATTCGCGCAAGCCGATCCCGAAGCCGCGGCGCGACGTTACGCGGTAATGTATACAAGTTGAGAAAGTGACAAACATGATCACGAATCACGATTGGTTCCAGCGCGCCCAACCGCTGATGCCGGGTGGCGTCAACTCGCCGGTGCGCGCGTTCAAGTCGGTTGGCGGCGAGCCGTTCTTTACCGATCATGCGGACGGCGCCTACCTTTGGGACGTCGAAGGCAAGCGCTATATCGACTACGTCGGCTCGTGGGGGCCGATGGTCGCCGGCCACAACCATCCGAAGGTGCGCACCGCAGTCGTCGAAGCCGCGCGCGCGGGCCTCTCGTTCGGCACGCCGTGCCCGATGGAGGTGCGCATGGCCGAGGAGATCACGCGCCTGATTCCTTCGGTCGAAGTGCTGCGCATGGTCAATTCGGGCACCGAGGCGACGATGTCGGCGATCCGCCTCGCGCGTGGCGCGACCGGGCGCGACAAGATCGTCAAGTTCGAAGGCTGCTACCACGGCCATGCTGACTCGTTCCTGGTGAAAGCCGGCTCAGGCGCGCTGACGCTCGGCGTACCGACTTCTCCGGGTGTGCCTAAGGCGCTCGCCGATCTCACCCTGACCCTGCCGTACAACGATCTCGACGCGGCCAAGGCGCTGTTCGCCCAGGTCGGCGAGCAGATCGCCGGCCTGATCATCGAGCCCGTCGCCGGCAACATGAATTGCATTCCACCGCGTCCCGGCTATCTGCAGGGTCTACGCGAGCTGTGCACGCGCTACGGCGCGCTGCTCATCGTCGATGAAGTGATGACCGGCTTCCGCGTCGCGCTCGGCGGCGCGCAGGCGCTGTACGGCATCGCACCCGACCTGACCACGTTCGGCAAGATCATCGGCGGCGGCATGCCGGTCGGCGCCTACGGCGGCCGGCGCGAGATCATGGAGAAGATCGCGCCGAGCGGGCCGGTGTATCAGGCCGGCACGCTGTCGGGCAATCCGATCGCGATGGCCGCGGGCCTGGCCATGCTCGAAGTGATCCAGGCCCCCGGTTTCTACGCCGAACTCGAACGCAAGACCAATCTGCTCACCGACGGTCTCGTCGCGGTCGCGCTCGATGCCGGCGTGCCGTTCAGCGTCAATCGCGTCTGCGGCATGTTCGGACTGTTCTTCAGCGCGGAAAAAGTGGAAACGTATACTCAGGCCACGACCTGCGACGTCGCCGCGTTCAACCGCTTCTTTCATGCGATGCTCGATCGCGGCGTCTATCTCGCGCCGTCGGCGTTCGAAGCCGGGTTCATTTCGACCGCGCACAGCGAACAGGACATCGCCGATACGCTCGACGCGGCACGCGCGGCATTCAAGCTCGCGGCGTCGGGATGATGCTTGCTTTCTCCCGATGGGAGAGCGAAGAATTCAATTCGCTTCCTTGACCGCGACGGAATTGATGCTGTTCTCGGCAAGTGCGCGCTTGGACGATTCGGTTTCGCTCGGCGTCGAGAACGGGCCGAGGCGCACGCGGTGCAAAGTCTTGCCGTCCGCCGTACTCGTGTAGACCTTGGCGGTGAAGCCGAGCATCGTGAGTTTGGCTTTCAGCGCGTCGGCTGCGGCCGCATCGCTCGTTGCGGTGACCTGGAGCATGTAGCGTCCGCCGCTCGCGGGTGTCGTCGGCGTCGGCGGGTTGTTCGGGTTCGCCGCATTCGCCTGCGCCTGCTGCTTCGCACGCTGCTGTTCGGCTTTGGCCTTGGCCGAAAGCTCTGCATCGGGAATCACGACCTCTTTCTCGGGCAGCGTCGTGTAGAAATCGTAATTGCTCTTCGGCGGCGCGGGCGGCGGTGCCTTGGCCGTATCGTCGGCGAGTGCTTTTTCCGATTCCTTCGGCGCGACCGCCTCAGGATTGGGCTGCGGCAGATTCTTGCCCCCGCGCAGCGTCGGGATCTTGCCACCGTAGAGCACGGCAACCGAGCCGACCACGCCGAGGGCGACGCCGAGTAGCACCATCGCCCAAGCGGGTATCTGCCGGCGGTCGCCGTTGCGCGATGCCTGTGAATTCCGTTTGGCCATTACATCTGCTCCGGGGCGGACACGCCCAACAAATCCAAACCGTTCGCAAGAACCTGCCGCGCGGCGACGGCGAGTGCGATGCGCGCATCACGCAGGTCGGCATCCTCGACGATGAATTGATGCGCGTGATAGTAGGTATGCAGCGCGTTGGCAAGATCGCGCAGATAACTTGCGATAAGGTGTGGTTCGAGATTGAGTGCCGCGGCTTCGACCACTTCAGGATAGCGCGAGATCTCGGCCATGAGCGCGCTCTCGTGTTCGTTGTCGAGCCTGGCCAATTGCGCGAGGCCATTGTCGCGGTTCCACGCCAGGCCGCGCTCGTCGAGCTGGCGCAGCACGCTGCACACGCGCGCATGCGCGTACTGGATGTAGTAGACCGGATTGTCGTTCGACTGCGAACGCGCGAGGTCGATGTCGAACACCATCTGCGAATCGGACTTGCGTGCGATCAGGAAGTAGCGCGTCGCATCGCGGCCGACCTCGTCGACGAGGTCGCGCAGGGTGACGTAGCTGCCGGCGCGCTTGGAGATCTTCACCTCCTCGCCACCGCGCATCACCGTGACCATCTGGTGCAGCACGTATTCCGGCCAGTTTTTCGGAATGCCCATGTCGAGCGCCTGCAGGCCGGCCTTCACCCGCATCAGCGTCGAGTGATGGTCGCTGCCATGCTCGTTGATCACGCGCCGGTAGCCACGATTCCATTTGCTCACGTGGTAGGCGACGTCGGGCAGGAAGTAGGTGTAGGTACCGTCCGACTTGCGCATGACCCGGTCTTTGTCGTCGCCGAAATCGGTCGTGCGCAACCACAGCGCGCCGTCCTGCTCGAAGGTGTGGCCATGCTTGACCAGTTCCTGCGCGGTGCGTTCGACCGAGCCGTCGGTGTACAGCGAGGATTCGAGGTAGTAGGTGTCGAACGGCGCGACGCCGAACGCCTGCAGGTCGAGATCCTGTTCATGACGCAGGTAGGCGACGGCAAAGCGGCGGATCGCGTCGAGATCGTTTGCATCGCCCGTCGCGGGCACGTCGCGCCCGTCCGCATGCGCGACCTCGCGTGCGAGGAATGCGGCGGCGACGTCCTTGATGTAGTCACCCCGATAGCCGTCCGCAGGCCAGCGCGGATCGTCGACGTCGATGCCGAGCGCGCGCGCCTGCACCGATTTGGCGAGGTTGTCGATCTGCGCGCCGGCATCGTTGTAGTAGAACTCGCGTCCGACGTCCGAACCGGTCGCCTCGAGCACGCGCGCGAGGCAGTCGCCGACCACCGCGCCGCGGCCATGGCCGATGTGCAGCGGCCCGGTCGGGTTGGCCGAGACGAACTCGATCTGGGTCTTTTTGTTCGCGCCGATCGTGCTGCGCCCGTACAGCGCGGCTTCGGCGAACACGCGCCGCACTTCCTCGTGATATGCCGCCGGGCTGAGGAAGAAATTGATGAAGCCCGGTCCCGCGATCTCGACTTTTTCGACGAGCGAATTTTGCGGCAGCGCCGCCACGAGCGCTTGCGCGAGCGCACGCGGGTTCGTGCGTGCGGGCTTGGCCAGTGCGAGTGCCGCGTTCGTGGCGAAATCGCCGTGCTCGCGGCTCTTGGTGCGTTCGAGGACGAAGGCAGCACTGGCGTCGGCCGGCAGCGTGCCGGCGCTGCGCAGGCCGTCCAGCGCCTGCTCGATCAGGGTGCGGAGTTGGTCTTTCACTTGAAATCGGGGCATTTGTCAGCGCCCTCTATTGTACGGTTCCAAGGCCGTTTGCGCGCGGTTCGATCGCCCCGGCGCTAACGCTCCCCGCTTTCCGCCCCGTATAGTCATGTTTGCGACGGAATTTGCCGTTGCCTAGACCCTGTGTGGGAAGGCCTGTATGCGCATCCTGGTAGTCGAAGACGACGCCCTCGTGGCTGATGCGATGCTGCGCGGCCTGATCCAGAGCGGCTTCGCCGTCGATCGCGTCGCCAGTGCCGAGCTGGCCGAGGCGGCCATGCAGCAGGAGACGTTCGATTTGCTCCTCGTCGACCTCGGCCTGCCCGGCATGGACGGCTTCGAGCTGGTGCGCCGCGTGCGCCGCGCGAATAGCGCGGTGCCGGTGCTGATCGTGACCGCGCGCGATGGCCTCGCCGACCGCGTCAACGCGCTCGACATCGGCGGCGACGACTATCTGGTCAAACCCTTCGCCGTGCCCGAGCTCGCCGCGCGCTGCCGTGCGTTGATCCGGCGCAGCAAGGCGGCGGGCAATCCGCAACTCAGCGCCGGCGGCCTGCACATGGATCTGCCGCGGCGCGAAGCGCGCATCGACGGCCAGCCGCTCGAGCTGACCCCGCGCGAGTGGGCCGTGCTTGAATGCCTAGCGCTGCACGTCGGCCAGGTCGTGCACAAGGAGCGCCTGCAACAAGCGGTGTCGAGCTGGAGCGACGACATCACTACGAATGCAGTAGAGGTCTATGTCTCGCGCCTGCGCGGCAAGCTCGGCGATACGGTGTCGATCCGTACCGTGCGCGGGTTGGGCTACCGGCTCGACGAATCCTGAGAACCTGTCCCCAAAGCTACTGCGTTCGATGTTGCGCGCCGGCGGTGCTCGGACTGCGCAGGCGGGATGCCGAAGCGAACATTCGCGCAGCGAATGCACGAAGGGCGAGTCGCGGACGCGACGAGTAATCCTCAAGTACTTCTATGTAAACTCCGGTTCCTGCGCTCCGGTGACGCGCCCGATGTTGGATAAAATCGGCTCTTCGCTCGCTACGCTTTGAGGACAGGTTTTTATGGCTGTCGCACGCACGTTCTCGGTCCGTCGCCGCCTGCTCCTGCTGCTGTCGGCGCCGCTCGCGCTGCTGCTCGCGGCCGGCGTGCTGATCGACTACTACTCGACCGCGACGCCGATGCACGCCGCCTACGATCAGGTGCTGGCGAGTTCGATCGTCGCCGTGATCGCCCACCTCGACATCGGCACCGACGGCCAGGTGAAATCGGAACTTTCCGACCAGGCGATCGCCGTACTTCGCGCCGACAACCACGACGAGATCTACTACCTCGTGCTCGGCGCCGACGGTGAATTTGTCGCCGGCGACGCAGGCCTGCCGGTGGCACCTCCGGGCAGCGACAATCCTTCGTTCGCCGATGCGGCATATCGCGATGCGCCGGTGCGCGTGGCCACTTACCGGCTGACGAATGCCAGCGGCACCATCGCGGTCAGCATCGCCGAGACGACGAACAAGCGCCGCGAGGCCTTGCACAGCATGCTGAGCTTCATCGTCGCGAGCGATCTGGCGCAATTGCTCGGCACTCTGCTGCTGGTTTGGGTCGGCGTGCGTGCGGGTCTGCAGCCGCTGCTGGCGCTGCGCGATCAGATCGCACGCCGTTCCGCGCGCGATCTGGCCGCGCTCGACGAATCGCAGGTGCCCGGCGAGGTGCGTCCGCTGACCCAGGCGCTCAACCGCCTATTCGCGACCGTCGCCGAGGCGGCGAATGCGCAGCATCGCTTCCTCGCCAACGCCGCGCATCAACTGCGCACGCCGCTGGCCGGCCTGCAGGCGCAGCTCGAATTGCTGTCGAACGATCTGCGCGAGCAGGGTGCGAGCGATCCGGCCCTGCGCGAACGCGTTGCGCGCCTGCATGCAGGCATGCAGCGGCTCGGCCACACGGCGAACCAGTTGCTCGCGCTCGCGCGCGCGGAGCCGGCAGCAAATCCGGGCGGGGACTTCCGCACACTCGATCTCGCCGATCTCGCCAAGGACGGCGTCGCCGCGCATTTCGATCGCGCGCTCGCCGCGCACATCGATCTGGGGCTCGAGGCCGAGCCTGCGCCTACGCAGGCCAGCGACTGGCTGCTGCGCGAATTGCTCGCCAACCTGATCGACAACGCGCTGACCTACACGCCGGCCGGAGGCAGCGTTACCGTGCGTTGCGCAACGGTCTCCGAGTTGCGTCAGGTATTTCTCGAAGTCGAGGACGACGGTCCGGGCATTCCCGAAGCCGAACGCGTACGTGTGTTCGAGCGCTTCTACCGTGTCGCCGGCGAGCGCGAGGGCAACGGCCTCGGCCTCGCGATAGTCGAGGAAATCGCGCGCGCGCACGGCGCTGCGGTAACGCTCACGAGCGCAGCGGATGGGCGCGGCACACGCGTGCGCGTGATGTTCGCCGCGAGCGGCGCCTGAACGACGCGCAAAAAAGAAAAGGCCGCAACGCGGCCTCTTCTTGCACAGCTGAACGAATGTCTTACTCGAGATCGAGGAACGAGCGCAGCTGTTCCGAGCGGCTCGGATGGCGCAGCTTGCGCAGCGCCTTCGCTTCGATCTGGCGGATGCGCTCGCGCGTGACGTCGAACTGCTTGCCGACCTCTTCGAGCGTGTGGTCAGTATTCATGTCGATGCCGAAGCGCATGCGCAGCACCTTGGCCTCGCGCGGGGTCAGGCCGCCGAGCACGTCGCGCACGGTTTCGTGCAGGCCGGTGCCCGTGGCCGCGTCGACCGGCGATTCGATGCTGGTGTCTTCGATGAAGTCGCCCAAATGGGAATCTTCGTCGTCGCCGATCGGCGTTTCCATCGAGATCGGTTCCTTGGCGATCTTGAGCACCTTGCGGATCTTGTCCTCGGGCATCTCCATCTTCACGGCCAGCTCTTCCGGCGTCGGTTCGCGGCCCATTTCCTGCAGCATCTGGCGGCTGATGCGGTTGAGCTTGTTGATCGTTTCGATCATGTGCACTGGGATGCGGATCGTGCGCGCCTGGTCGGCGATCGAGCGCGTGATCGCCTGGCGGATCCACCAGGTCGCATAGGTACTGAACTTGTAGCCGCGGCGGTATTCGAACTTGTCCACGGCCTTCATCAGGCCGATGTTGCCTTCCTGGATCAGGTCGAGGAACTGCAGGCCGCGGTTGGTGTACTTCTTCGCGATCGAGATGACCAGGCGCAGGTTGGCCTCGACCATCTCCTTCTTCGCGCGGCGCGCCTTGGCCTCGCCGATCGACATGGCGCGGTTGATTTCCTTGACGTCGGCGAGCGAGAGGAACAGGGTCTTTTCCAGCGCGACGAGCTTTTCCTGCTCGGCGAGGATGTCTTCCTTGTGCGCCTTGATCGACGAGGCCCACTTCTGCTTCTTGCGGATGATGTCGTCGGCGAACTTCGGGTTGGTCTCGTTCGACGGGAACGCCTTGATGAAATCCTTGCGCGGCATGTGCGCCTGCTTGATGCAGATGTCCATGATCACGCGCTCGTGCTGGCGGACCAGAGCGACCACTTCGCGCAGCTTGCGCACGAAGGCGTCGATCATGATCGACGGCAGCTTGAGCTTGAGGAAAGCCTCGGCCATCTGGTCGCGGATCTTCTGCGTCTTCTTGTCCTCGGTGCCGACCTTGGCCGCGCTCTTCTGGAACTTGAGGTAGAGCGCGCGCAGTTCTTCCATGCGCCGCGTCACTTCGGCCGGATCGGGACCGGTCTCGCCGGGGCCGGCTTCTTCGCCGCCTTCGGTTTCTTCCTCGTCGTCGTCCTTGCCCGCGGCACCGGCTTCCTCGACTTCGAGCATCTCCTCGTTGACTTCGAGTCCGGGCACCTCGAGATCGACAAAGCCGGTCAGCACCTCGGACAGGCGCTTGCGGCCTTCGGTGTGCTGGTCGTATTCCTCGACGAGCAGCTGGATCGACCACGGAAAGCTGGCGAGCGAGGACTGGACCTGGCCCAAGCCCTCCTCGATGCGCTTGGCGATCGCGATTTCGCCTTCGCGCGTGAGCAGTTCGACCGTGCCCATCTCGCGCATGTACATGCGCACCGGATCGGTCGTGCGACCGACTTCGGCGTCGACCGCGGACAGCACGGCCACCGCTTCCTCTGTCGCGGTTTCGTCGTCCGTCGCCACCGGCGCATCGGGCAGGATCGTATCGCCTTCCGGCGCGACCTCGTGCACCTCGATGCCCATGTCGTTGATCATGCCGATGATGTCTTCGATCTGCTCCGGATCGACGATGTCGTCGGGCAGGTGATCGTTGACCTCGGCGTAGGTCAGGAACCCTTGTTCCTTGCCCTTGATGATCAGGGTCTTGATTTCGGACTGTTGCTGGCTGCGGGTTTCTGCGTTCATGGAATCTACGGCTCAGGATCAAAGACTGGAAAGTATAGGAGGGGTGTCAAGGAAGACCGGGAATCGCGAATTGGGCGGCGGAATGGCTTGAAATGACAAGCAAAAGCAGGGCCAATCGACGTCGCGGGACCACAGGCGACGATTCCCGGCACGGCTAGCGCGCCTCCAACCAAAACGTCACCGGTCCGTCGTTGACGAGACTGACCTTCATATGGGCACCGAAACGACCGATTTCCACTGGCGAATGGCGGATTTTTGCCAATTCGACCAGGCGCTTGAACCAATGTTCCCCTTCGGCGGGTGTGGCCGCGGTGGAAAAGCCCGGACGCATGCCCGAACGCGTGTCCGCGGCGAGGGTAAATTGGGAGACGAGCAACAATCCACCCCCGGTCTGCGCCAGCGAGAGATTCATTTTCCCGTCGGCGTCGGCGAATACGCGGTAACCGAGCAGGCGTTCGAGCAGGCGCTGGGTCTGGGTCTCGCCATCGCCGGGCTGCACGCCAACCAGCGCCAGCAGTCCCGGCCCGATGCGAGCGATGGTTTCGTTGTCGACGTCCACGCGCGCTTCGACGACGCGCTGGATCAGGGCGATCATGGGTTTCCGATGCGGTGCTTGCCGCGGCAGGGGACGCAGTGGCGATGCTCGCGAGCCGGCAACGCGCCGTCAACCCCGATGGCTCGGGTAGCGTCCGGCTACAATCGGCTTTTTCCACGCTTTCCCCCGCATGCGTTGGTACATCTGGATCATCTACGGCCTGCTGCGCCTGCTCGGCCGGCTGCCGTTGCGCATCCTGCACGCCCTCGGCGCGGGATTCGGCTGGTTGCTCGCCCATACCGACAACCCCATGCGGCGCAAGGCCGAACACACCCTTTCCCGGATCAATACGACGTTTGGCGAGGAAAAGAGTCATCTCCTGCGCGTGGCGCTGGCCGAGGCGGGCAAGTCCTTCTTCGAGATCGCGAAGATCTGGACCGGCGATCCGGCGCGCACGCTCGCCCTGGTGCGCGAAGTACACGGCGGCGAGCTATTCGATGCGGCGCTGGCGGCCAAGCGCGGTCTGATCGTCGCGGCGCCGCACCTGGGCTGCTTCGAGCTGCTCAACTACTGGCTGTGCAGCCGCACGCGAATCGCGATCGCCTATCGCCCGCCGCGACAGGCCGAGCTCGAACCCTTGCTGATCCGCGCGCGCGGCGGTCTATCGGCGGAGCAGGTGCGCGCCGAGGGCGCGGCCGGCGTGCGCAGCTTGTTCAAGCGACTTGCCGCGGGCGGCGTGGTCGGCATCCTGCCCGACCAGGAACCCAAGCAAGGCGAGGGCGAATTCGCGCCGTTCTTCGGCCGCCCGGCGCTGACCATGGTGCTGCTCTCGCGCCTCGCCCAGCGCACCGGCGCGAGCGTGCTGTTCGCCTTCGCCGAGCGCCTGCCGCATGGCGCAGGCTATGTGCTGCACATTCTGCCGGCGCCCGAGGGCATCGCCGATCCTGATTTGCCTGCGGCCGTCGCCGCGCTCAATCGCGGTGTCGAGAACTGCATTCGCCTGGCGCCGCATCAGTACCAGTGGCACTACAAGCGGTTTTCGGCGCAGCCGCCGGCGGACGTCGAAGCGCGCTAACGGCTGGATCTCTTCGCGCGCGAGGCCTTGCGCTCCGGCTTCGGCGGTTCGATATCGGCCGGGTCCAGCAAGGCAATCGGCAGGTCACGATTCTTTATCGCCATATTGCCCGCGTAGTCGCTCGCGATGATGTGCACGGTGTAGTCGCCCGCGGGCAACTGATCGGTTTGCCACGATCCGGCCGCGAACTTTCCGTCGCGCACGTTGTTGGTGACGACATAACGGAATCGCGTGGCCGCGCTGCCGTAGACGGTGATGCCGCTTTTCGCCGCGTAGGCGACCTTGGTCGCGGCGCTGTCGGCGGGAATGCGGTCGAAAACCAGGGTCATGTGCGGCTGTTCGAATCCGGGCGCGGGACTGCCGTCCTTGGCGAGAATCTGGTAACCGAGCGAATGCAGGCCCAGGCGTCGGCGCGCCTCGTTGCCGTCGACTTGGTCCCAAGCCTCGACCACGATTGCGACGCCGTGTGCATCGCGCGGTACGAGCAGTCGCCCGCGTTGTTTTCGTGAGAACGCCTTGCCGTCTGCGTCCTCGATCTGCACGCTGTCGATGCTTGGCGGCACGCGGTCGGCGAAGTCCTTGAAGCCGAGCGCGATCGCGTTGCGCGTGTAGCCCCAATCACCCCAGGTCAGGTGCACGTGCGCCATCGCATTGGTCGTGCCGAGCACATCGCCCGCGTTGAAGCGCGTGCCACGGCGCACGCGCACGCGATAGAGGGCGCCGGTTTCGTCGCGCAACAATTGGAAGCGCGTTGCATCGAGTTCTGCGTCCTTGATGTTGCGGCCGACGCGCATGTGGATGTAGCTCAGCGCGTCGAGGCTGAGGCCTTCACGCAGCTCGTCGACACCCCAGGTCGGCAGCGGGTCTTCGATTTTGGCATCGGCAATGGCGAGCACCGCGGCGCCGACATTGTTGTGGATGTCGAGGCCATCGTGCAGATGATCGAGCGCGTCACCGTGATAGGCGCCGCGTGCTTCGCCGACCGTGCCGACGATTTCGTGGCGCACGTTCTGCGGACGCACCGGCCAGCGTCCGCCCGTGTCGGGCGGCGGCGCATCGGGCGCGGGACCGATCGGCTCCGGCGATTGCACGGTCGGCGTGACCGCTGCCGGACGAATCTCGTGCACGCGATGGCTCGCGGCGTCGGTCAGACGTAGTGCCCGGGCCGCGTCGAGCGCGATGCCGGCGGGTCGGACGAAGCGGTCGCCGTCGCCGCTCGCGCCGGTCAGCACCGCCATCTGCGCGTCGGGCGCGAACTGCAGCACCCGGCCATGCGCCATGTCGCCGACGTAGAGATAGCCGTCATGGGTCAACGCGAGGCTCAGCGGCCGGCGCAGCAGAACCTTGTCGTCGAGCATCGTCGCGCGCGCGAAGGTGTCGACCTTGCCATCACTCGCAACACGGCGGATCGCGCCGTTGCCGGTGTCGGCCACCCAGAGCGTGCCCGATTTGTCGATCGCGACCGCGCACGGGGTATCGAAACTCGCCTCGGTGCCGACGCCGTCGCCATAGCCCGGGGCGCCGGCGCCAGCCAGCGTGGCGACGATGCCATCGGTGCCGATCACGCGGATGCGGTCGTTGTAGGTATCGGCGACATAGACCTTGCCGGCGTTGTCGACCGCGACGCCGATCGGCGCGTCGAATTGCGCTTGCGCGGCCGCGCCGTCGCGATAACCGGCCGTGCCAGTGCCGGCGAGCGTCGTCACTACGCCTTGCGGCGTGATCTTGCGGATTGCGTGGTTGCCCGTGTCGGCGACGTAGAGGTTGCCGGCGTTGTCGAGGGCGAGACCCGAGGGCGTGTTGAATGCCGCCGCTGCGCCGACGCCGTCGGCGAAACCTTCGCGGCCACCTGCCAGGGTCGAGACGATGCCGTCGGCAGCGATGCGGCGGATGCGATTGTTGTCGCCCGCATCGGCGACGTAGCTCACGCCGTGCGCATCGACCGCGATGCCCCACGGATCGGACCAGCGTGCCTGCGCAGCGGATCCGTCGCGCAGTCCGGCTACACCGTCGCCCGAGACTAGGGCGATGCGCGCGCTCCAGCCGAGAGCCGTCGCCGCCGGGCCCGCCGGTGCTAGCACGCGCGCCGGAGGCGCCGGCTGCGGAGCTGGCTTACGTTGCTGAAAAAGTATAAAAGTGGATAATGCGGCAACGCCCGCGGCACAAAGCAGGAGCAAGCCGCGTCGCGGCGGGCGAAATCGAAGCGTCATGGGAGAGGATCAGCCCGGCGCGGTCTGCGCGACGAAGGGCTGCATCACAGCGTTGCCGAAGCGGCGCCGCAGCCAGCGTTCGCACGGCTGCGAGAATCCGCGCGCGACCGCGAGGCCGAGCAGCCAGGCCAGCACCAATGCCGGCACGTACCAGAGAAAGCCCCAGCGCATGTCGAATCCGCCGCCGCGGAAAACCGCAACGAGGGTAAACACGACGAACATGTGGAAAAGATAAATCTCATAGCTGAGTCTGCCGCAAGAACGCAGCCAGCCAAGGCCGCGCAGTCGCCACGGTGTCGCCGCAGCCGCCTGCCAATGCAGGCCGAGGATCAGGCTCGCGGCGCTGCCGATCAGCAACCAGACGTTGTACTCACCGATTGCCTTCCACAGCGGCGTACCGGCGAAGAAGACCGCGCAAAGGCCGACGCCGCCAAGCGCGCACAAAGCCGACGCAAGCCAGCGCGGCGACGCGGCGATGCGCGTGGCGAGCATCGCCGCGACCACGCCGAGCGCGATCGCAGACATGCCGGGTAAGTACGCCTCCTCGTACCAGATGCCGCCGCCCGCGTCGTGCAATGCCATGCGCACGAATGGCATCGACAGCACGAGTGCCACCAGCACCGCGACGAACATCCAGCGCACTTTGCCCAAGGTCAGGCAGACCAAAGGGAACGCCAGATAGAACACTTCTTCGACCGCCAGCGACCACATCACGTTCCAGCCGCCGGGCAGATAGCCGGTGGTGCCCTCGTACCAGTTCACATGGAATCCGAGCGCGGCGAAGATCGCGCCGCCCAGCGACTGGTTCGGTTTGTCGATGACGTAGTAGGGCACGCCGGCGAGATGCAGCGCGCTCAGCAGCGTGACCACCAGGAACAGCGTCGGCAGGATGCGCGAGGCGCGCTGCAGATAGAACTGCGGCGCGGATAGCGCGCTCAAGTCTCCCCAGCGGGCCAGCGAGCGACGAGTGATCAGGAAGCCGGAAATCACGAAGAAGATCGCCACCGATTCGGCGCCGTTGTAGATCAGGCCCTTCAGGAACCAGGTCGGGAGAAAATCCGCAAGTGCGGTCTTGGTCAGCGGAATGCGAATCGCGAGATGGTGGGCAACGACGAACAGGATGGACATGCCGCGCAGCGCGTCGATGCCGCGGTTGCGGTCAGCCGCCGCCGCGCCCGGCAAAGGAAGATGGGTATTCAAGGATGTGGATTCCGGAGAGGCGGACGGCGCGACGTCAACCCGGCCCAAGGGCGGCTAGGTCGCGCTTGGCCGCGTCGAGCCAGCGCGCTTCCTTGCGCCGGTAATAACTTGGCGAGACTTTCGCGCGCTTGAGCATGTCGTTGAACACCTCGCGCGCCTCGCGGAAGCGCGAACGCTGCACGAGCAGCGTGGCGTAGCGGTAGCGCGCCTCCTCGCCCGGATAGCTCGTCGTCAGGTCGCGATAGCGTGCGAGCGCGGCGTCGGGATCGCCGAGCGCCTCGTCGATGCGCGCGCGCAGCAGGTCGGCATCGTTCGAGCGCAGCTGCGGATGCGCGGCGTAGAGCCTGTCGAGAGTCTCCTTCGCGCCGGCGAAATCGTCGAGGCCCACCTGCGCGCGCGCGAGGCCGATCGAGAAACCGATGTCGTTCGCGTTGATACCCTTCAGGATCGAGCGGTACAGCTCGGCCGCGTTGGTGAAGTCGCCGAGGTTGATGCACTCCTCGGCGAGCGCGCGGCGGTTGTCGACGGTGTCGGCGAGTTCGAGGCGCTGCTCGATCTGCTTGCGCCGGCGCTCCGGCGCGACCGTATCGAGCACCTTGCTCGCGGTCTTGCGCGCGCGCGGGTCGTGGCGCAGGTCTGGCAGCACGTTGGCGATCACGTAGATGATCACGCCGAGATACGAGCCGATCAGGATGATCCAGATCCAGTAAAGCTCGCGGCGCGTGCGCACCGCGTGCACGGCACAGGCGATCTGCAGGGCGAGCGAAAAGAGGACGAGTATCGGCATGCGGCATCCACGGCCTGCGTGAGGATGCGCAATTTTGCGTTAGCGCTTGCAGGTGCGGCAAGCGCCTTGCTCCGTTTCCCTTCCCACTCCGGGAGAAGGGAGGCAAAGACTACTGCGGCGGCCGGTCGCCGCTGAACTTCTGCGCGCTCGCGCCGTCGACCGCGCCGATCGTCGCGCTGTCGCTGACCCAGAGCTCGACCTCGCGCTTGAACTTCAGCGTGCCCTGTACGACGGCATGCGGACCGATGACGATGCGAGGCTTGCGCGAGTTGGAGGCGAACCAGCTGTGGTTCTCCTCGACCAGGATGCCGCCTTCGACGCGCGAATTGGCGCCGATCGTGATGTCGCCGTTGACCGTGTCGATGCCGCCGCCGACGTGCGCGGCATCGAGCTGGATGCCGCCGTTGACGTTCGATGCCCTGCCGGCGATGTCGGCGCCCTGTTCGAGCGTGATCGAGCCGTTGACGACGTTGACCGTTCTGCCGACCTTGGCGTTGGCGCCGAGCTTGATGCCGCCGTTGACCGACTCGACCGAATCGAGCGTCGCGCCAGCGCCGACATGGACCCCGCCATTGACCGTTTCCGCGCTCTTCACGTGCGCGTTCGCGCCGATGCGGATACCGCCGTTGACCGTGCTCAGCTTGCCGCCGCTGGCGCCGTCGTCAATCGAAATGGCCCCGTTGACCTTGTCGACGTCACCCTGGTCATCGGCGAAGGCCGGAGCGACGAGGCCGAGTGCAAGCAGTAGGGCGAGCTTGATGCGGATCATGGAAATCTCCCGGATGGTTGGAATCAGTCTGCCAGTTTTCTGATGCGGCGGCGGCGGAAAAGGTTGAATTAGGGTTGCGTCGATCCTGCGAAGGCGGGAATGACGAGAGTCGAGGGATTTCCGTTACCATTCTCCGTTGTTACAGCCCATGTCAGAAAAAGGTTTTCCGTGCCCGCTCCGAAGCCCGTACTGCTGCTAATCCTCGATGGCTGGGGCCATCGCGACGACCCCGCCAACAACGCGCTCGCCCAGGCCAACCTGCCGACCTGGCGCCACTTGCTCGCGACGTATCCGCATACGCTGGTGGAGACGCACGGTCGCTTCGTCGGCCTGCCCGACGGGCAGATGGGCAATTCCGAAGTCGGCCACATGAACATCGGCGCGGGGCGTGTCGTCTATCAGGACCTGACCCGCATCGACGCGGCGATCGAGGACGGCAGCTTCTACACCAATCCCGCCCTGGTCGGCGCCTGCGCTGCGGCGAAGGAATCGACCTTGCACGTGTTCGGCCTGCTTTCGCCCGGCGGGGTGCACAGCCAAGAAGAGCACATCTTCGCCATGCTCGACCTGGCCAAGCGCCAGGGCGTCGCGCAGGTCGCCGTGCACGCCTTCCTCGACGGCCGCGACACGCCGCCGCAAAGCGCGCGCGCCTCGCTGGAAAAGCTGCAGGCGAAGTGCGCCGCGCTCGGCAACGCGCGTATCGCCACGGTCAGCGGCCGCTACTACGCGATGGACCGCGACAAGCGCTGGGAGCGCGTCAAGCTGGCCTGGGATGCGATCGTCGATGCCCAGTCGAATTTCCATGCGAGCGATGTACTTGCGGCGCTCGAGGCTGCCTACGCTCGCGGCGAGACCGACGAATTCGTCAAGCCGACCGTGATCGGCGCGGGCGCGAAAGCCGCCGACGGCGACGCGGTGATCTACATGAATTTCCGCTCCGACCGCGCGCGCCAGCTGACCCAGGCCTTCGTCGATTCGAAGTTCACCGGTTTCGACGCGCACCGGCCGAGACTTGCCGCGTTCGTCACGCTGACCGAGTACAGCGCGGATCTCGCCGTGACCGCGATCGCCTATCCACCGCAGTCCTTGTCGAACTCGCTCGGCGAATATCTCGCCGCGAAGGGATTGAGCCAGCTGCGCATCGCCGAGACCGAAAAATACGCGCACGTCACCTTCTTCTTCTCCGGCGGGCGCGAGGAACCGTACGTGCACGAGGACCGCATCCTCGTGCCGAGTCCGAAGGTCGCGACCTACGATCTGCAGCCGGAAATGAGCGTGCCCGAAGTCGCCGACAAGCTCGCCGCGGCAGTCCGCGGCAAGCAATACGACTTTATCGTCTGCAATATCGCCAACGCCGACATGGTCGGTCACACCGGCAAGCTCGACGCCGCGATCCAGGCCGCCGAGGCCGTCGACGCCGCGCTCGCCAAGATCCTTGCGGCGATCCTCGACGCCGGCGGCGAGATGCTGATCAGCGCCGACCACGGCAACTTCGAGCAGATGCTTGATGAGAACGGCGTGCCGCACACGCAGCACACGGTCGGCCCGGTACCGCTCGTCTACGTCGGCCGCAAGGCGACGCTCGAACACGGCGCGTTGCGCGACCTCGCGCCGACCGCGCTGGCGTTGATGGGTTTGGCGCAACCGGCGGAGATGACAGGCCATTCGCTGGTCCGCTTCGCTTGACTTGGTTTTTCCCGTTCCGCGTTTGGTCGCCTCGGGCATCGGCAGCGGTGATGCTGGCGATTGCCGGCCTGCTCGACGCGAGCCAAGTCCGCGCGCAGGGTAGTGATGAGAGCCAGCGCATCGCGCAGGAAGCGCAAACCAAGCAGAAACTCGATTCGGTTCGCGTCGAGATCAGGAAAATCATCGATGCGCAAAAAGAAACCAATGCGCAGAAGGATGCAGCCGTCGCTGCGCTGCGCGAGCAGGATCTCAAGGTTGCTTCCACAGCGAAAGAACTGCATGCGATCGAGCAGAAGCTTGCCGGGCAGCAGGACAAGCTGGCCGAACTGGAAGCGCGGCGCGATGCGCTCAACGTCAAGCTCGGCGCGCAGCGCGATACGCTGGCGGCATTGCTGCGTTCCGCCTACGTGGTCGGTCGCGGCGAAGAATTGAAGCTGCTGCTCGCGCAGGAGGACGTGGCCAGGATCGGCCGCATGCTCGAGTATTTCCACTACTTCGAGCGTGCGCGCGTCGCGCAGATCGAGGCGCTGCTCAAGGATCTCGACGCGCTCGCCCAGGTGCACAAGGCGATCGAAGACGAGACCGCGCAGCTTGCCACGACGCGCACGCAGCGTGCCGACGAAGCCAGGCAACTCGATGCCGAGCGCGTGCAGCGTGCGCAGGTGCTGGCCGACCTCGACAAGCAGCTCAAGGACGATCAGGCGCGCCTCGCCGTGCTCGGCCAGGACGAGAAAGATCTCGGCGACCTGCTCGCCAAACTGCGCGATGTGTTTGCCGACATTCCCAAACAACTCGCCGGCGCGGAACCGTTCGCTTCGCTGCGTGGTCGATTGAATTGGCCGGTGCGCGGCAGGCTGGTAGCGGGATTCGGCGCGCGCGCCGGCGAGCGCGTCAGCAGCGGTATCGTGATCGCCGCTGCTGAAGGCGCGGAAGTGCACGCGGTGTCGCATGGACGTGTCGTGTTCGCCGACTGGATGCGCGGCTTCGGCCTGCTCCTGATCGTCGATCATGGCGACGGCTATCTGAGCTTGTATGGCTACAACGAGACCCTGCTCAAGGATGTCGGCGACTGGGTCAATGCGAACGAAACCGTCGCGACCAGCGGCAGCACGGGCGGACAGAAGATGCCGGGCGCATACTTCGAACTGCGCGCGCAGGGCAAGCCGGTCGATCCGCGCGCGTGGTTCAAGCCTTGATTGCGGGTTGCCCAGTCCCATTGATTGAAAGAGTTACGTTTTTGCCGTCATTCCGACTCTTGCAGGAATGACGATTTCCAGGAGGTTCACTCCCATGCCGAACAAACTGTTTGCCCTTGCTCTTGCCGCTGCCGCAGGCATCTCCCTCGCCCGCGCCGATGAGGTCAAACCCGATGCGCCGCCTGCGCCGGCCAACGAAGCGACGAAGAAGACCACGGTCGACATCAACGACGTGCGCCAGTTCGCCGCGGTGTTTGCCCTGGTCAAACAGGCCTACGTCGAGCCGGTCGACGACAAGACCTTGCTGCAGTCGGCGGTCAAGGGCCTGCTCGCCAATCTCGATCCGCACAGCGAATACCTCGACGAGAAGGCGATGACCGAACTGTCCGAGGACACTACCGGCAGCTACAACGGCCTCGGCATCGAAGTGCTTACGGTCGAAGGCGTGTTGCGCGTGGTCGCGCCGATCGACGATTCGCCGGCGGAGCGCGGCGGCATCAAGGCCGGCGACACGATCGTGCGCATCGACGGCAAGCCGATCACGAGCGAAAACGCCAGCGAAGCTTCGAACCTGCTGCGCGGCAAGGCCGGAACCCAAGTCACGCTCGGTGTCGTCCACGAGGGCGCGAGCGCGCCGGTCGACATCAAGCTCACGCGCGAGCCGATCCGCGTGGCCAGCGTACGCACGCGCTGGATCGAGCCGGGCTACGTCTATCTGCGCATCGCCCAGTTCCAGGAGGACACCGGTGGCGAGGTCAAGCGCAAGCTGGCCAAGCTGCGCGACAAGAGCCAGCCGGTCAAAGGCCTGGTCCTCGATCTGCGCAGCAACCCGGGTGGTCTGCTCACTTCGGCGGTCGAAGTGAGCGACGACTTCCTCGACTCGGGCCTCATCGTCACCACGAAAGGACGGCTCAAGCAGTCCGATCTCGCCTTCAACGCGACACGCGGCGACCTGATCGACGGTGCGCCGATCGTCGTGCTTGCCGACAACGGCACCGCTTCGGCTGCCGAGATCGTCGCCGGCGCGCTCAAGGACAACCACCGCGCCCTGATCATGGGCCGACGCACCTTCGGCAAGGGCTCGGTACAGACCGTGCTGCCGCTCGATGAGACGCATGCGATCAAGCTCACGACGGCGCGTTACTACACGCCGAGCGGAGTCTCGATCCAGGCCGCGGGCATCCAGCCCGACATCGAACTCGGCGATCTCAAGCTCGTCGCGCGCGACACGCCGCCGAGCTATATCACCGGCGAGCGCGATCTGCCGAATCACTTGAAGGGCGATGGTGAACGGGACGGCGCCGCGGAAAAGCCGCTCAGCCAACGCGGCAACACCGAGGACTACGCGCTCAGCGAAGCGATGAACGTGCTCAAGGGCCTGGCGCTGCAGCGCAAGCCGGCACCGGCCGCCGCCGAAAAGAAGGGCTAGAGCGCCATTTGCCGCCCGGGCATCGGCTGGCCGGACAAAAATGTTTCGTCCGGGCAAATCCCCTTCCTTGCTCGTTGTGCCTTTGTTGCAGCGCTTTTGCAAACTCCGATGAAAACGTTTACATTCCGCCGAAGAGACGGTGTAAACGTTCATTAAAACCGCAAGCATGCTGTCGCATCGCGGGCGTATGCATTGCGCGGGAGGGCGTGAAGGCATGGCGGTAACCATACGGGATGTCGCACGCGAGGCACGGGTTTCCGTGGCGTCGGTGTCGCGCGCCCTCAACGGTTCTCCCGCGGTCACCGATGAGACGCGCCAGCGCATCGCCAGCATCGCCGCGCGCCTGCGCTATGTGCCGCACAGCGCGGCGCGCAGCCTGATCACCAAGCGCACCCAGACCGTCGGTGCACTGCTGCCTGATCTGTACGGTGAATTCTTCTCCGAGCTGATCCGCGGCATCGACCTTGCCGCGCGGTCGAAAGGATTGCATCTGCTCGTTTCCTCCTCGCATGGCGATACTAACGAGGCCGCTGCGGCGCTGCGTGCAATGCAGGGCCGTGTCGATGGCATGCTGATCCTGTCGCCGCACGTCGATGCCGCCTTCCTGCGCGCGAATCTGCCCGAGGCCGTTCCCGCCGTGCTGCTCAACAGCGCACTCAAGGGAGCCCAGCACGACGTGCTCAATATCGACAACTACGGTGGCGCCTACGCGATGACGCGGCACCTGCTCGACGCGGGTCATGCCAGCGTCGCCTTCATCGGCGGCCCAGAGGACAACTTCGACGCCCAGCAACGCGAGCGCGGTTACCGCGAGGCGATGGCTGCGTTCGCGCCGAAGGCGGCGGTGAACGTGGCGACCGGCGATTTCGGCGAGGAGTCCGGTTACCGTGCAGGTCGCGCATTCGCGAAGAGTGCCGACAGGCCTCGCGCGGTCTTCGCCGCGAACGACATGATGGCGGTCGGTTGCCTGCGCGCGTTCGCGGAGAGCGGCCTGCGCGTGCCCGACGACGTCGCGCTGGCCGGTTTCGACGACATCCCTATCGCACGTTATGTCACTCCGTCGCTGACCACAGTGCACGTGCGCATCGCCGACCTCGGACGCAGCGCGCTGGAACGCCTCGCCACGGCTATCGAAAAACCCGGTCGCGCGCTTCACGGTGCAGCGCCGATGCTCGCCTGCGAGGTTGTCGTGCGTGCGAGCAGTGGCGGCAACTCTAGCGGGAGGACAACATCGAAGCGCGCCTGAGCGCGCACCCGGAGTTAACGAGCGGACCACAAAAAACGAAGCACAAAATCCACGTACAACAACGTTTCCCTTGGGAGGAGAACATGAGAAAGCCGCTGCCCTTTAAGAAGAAAATTCTTGCCTCGCTGATTCGTACCGCCGTAGTCGCCACCGTGGCGATGCCGGCGCTGAGTTGGGCGCAAACGTCCGATGCAAATCTGCGTGGCAAGGCCGCGCCGAACATGCAGATCACGGCGAAAAACATCGCCACAGGCGCGCGCCGTGTCACGATGAGCGGCGCCGACGGAGGCTATGCACTTGTCGCTTTGCCACCCGGTACCTATCAGGTTGACGCAGGGCCTGGTACGGAGAAGACGATCACATTGAGCGTGGCGTCCACCGCAACCTTGGATTTCACCGCGCCAGCAGCGACTGCGAGTTCAGCAGGAGCCGCGACGTTGGAAGGCATCACGGTGACGGGCATCGCGCTTGCCGAAGTGAAGACCTCCGAAGTCGGCAACACGATATCTCTGCACCAGATCGAAACCATCCCGCAAGTTTCGCGCAACTTCCTTGAGTTCGCCGACACCGTCCCGGGCATGGTGTTCATCAGCCAGAACGGTAAAACCTCGATCCAGAGCGGCGCGCAGAACAACAGCAGCACCAACGTCTATATCGACGGCATCGGGCAGAAGAACTACATTCAACGTGGCGGCATATCGGGCCAATCCGGACCAAACAAAGATGGCGACTTGGGTAACCCCTTCCCGCAGCTCGCGATCGGCGAATACAAGGTCATCACGTCCAACTACAAGGCGGAATACGACCAGATTTCGAGCGCGGCGATCGTTGCGCAAACCAAGTCGGGCACCAATGAATTTCATGGTGAAGTTTTCGGCACCACGACCAACGAAAGCTTGCGCTCGACGACACCCGCCGAACAAGTAGCGGGCAAAAAAACGCCGTCCAGTGACAATGAATACGGTTTTGCGGTGGGTGGCCCCATCATCACGGACGCGTTGCATTTTTTCTTCACTTACGAAGGAAAGGACATCTCGCAGCCCACCGCGGTCGTTCCTCCCGCGATTGCAAACGCAAACGGAGCAGTAAATACGACTGCTTTGTTGCCGGCCAGCGTGGCGGCGCAGTACGGCCCAGCGTCGCAGCCGTTCCATGAAGATCTGTATTTCGCCAAGATTGACTGGGAGCTCTCGGATCGTGATCGCATCGATCTCGATGCGAGCGTTCGTCGAGAAAACCAGATTTCAGGTGCGACAGAACAAATTGCGTCGTCGGCGGCGTTTCACTTCGAGAACGATGTCACGCGTCCGAGCGTGCGCTGGCAGCATTCTGCCGATGCCTGGACGAATGAACTGACGATCAGCTACGAAGACACCAAAACGCGTCCAACGCCTCCTTCGCAAGGTGCGCCCGGTGAGGTGTACGTGTGGCAGGGCATTGGCAGCAACAACCAGAACTTGATAACGATCAATGGACAGGATGCGCGTCAGTATTTCAATTCCGAACAGAAAGGCACCGCCATACAAGATGATTTGACCTTCAACAGCTTCAATTTTTACGGTGATCACGTCATCAAGGTCGGATTCAAATACAAGGACGTCCAGCTGACCAATGCCGACGCCATCAGCGGAGCCCCTCAGTACTCCTATGCGGTCACCGACAGCGGAACTTCGGCAACCCCTTACCAAGTTGTTTTCGGCAACCCGGTGGCCGGACTCAGTCCAAAGGTAACTTCAAAGGACAAGCAAATCGGCGTGTATATCCAAGACGATTGGGCGGTCAACGATCATCTCACTCTGAATCTCGGCTTGCGCAACGATTATGAGTCCTCGCCGACTTATCAGGACTGGGTGACGCCTGCCAGCGTGATCGCGGCGTTCAATGCGCCGTATCCCACGAATACCAACGGGAACCCGCAGCCCACTCCGGGCGAAACGCTTGCGCAAGCCTATGCGCTGGGCGGGGTGAACATCAACAATTACCTCAGCAACGGTCATAACCGCAGCGCGTTCAAAAACGAATGGCAGCCGCGTCTCGGTTTCTCCTATGACCTCGATGCCGACGAGCAGCACGTCGTTTTCGGTGGCATCGGGCGCGCTTACGACCGGCAGTTGTTCAGTACCTTGTCGCTCGAGAACAGCAAGTTTTCGCTCGCCGAGCCGACATTGTCCTTTCAGAATCCGCAAGCCATCAACAATTGCGGCCCGACTACGCCTGCCTCCAACACCTGCGTGCCGTGGGATCCGAAGTATCTGAATGTGGCCAACTTGTACGCCGCGGCGAATATCGGCGGCGAAATAAACATGCTGAACAACAATTTGAAGGCGCCGTATTCGGACCAGTTCAGCATTGGCATGCGCAACAAGATCGGCGATTGGAATACCAGTGTCGGCTTCGCACGAATCCTGAGTTACGAAGGCATTATCGGACAGCTCGGCAATCGTTATGCCAACGGCGCTTTCTACAACACCGTCGGCGGTAATCAGTGGGGTACCTCGGGCCCACCGGGCTTCAACGGCAATTTTGTGATCTTCGATAACGGTGTAGAGTCGCGCACCTCGCAGCTGTTGCTGTCGGCCGAGAAGCCCTACACGAAGGAAAGTGGTTGGTATGCGAATATCGCGTATACCTATACCGACGCGCAGCAGAACCGCCTCGTTACCGATGGTTATGCGTTCGATTTGCCGAGTATCAAAGACTATCCGTTTACGGATTCCGACCAGGTGGCCAAACATCGTTTGGTTGCGGTCGGCTCCTACGATATTCCGTGGGATATAACGCTGACTGGCAAACTGGTGCTTGAGGCAGGACGGCCATTTACGGAAATTACCTGCGGTGACGGCAATGCGAACGGCTACGGCGGCCCGTGCTATCCAACGACGGCCGTACCTTCTGGCAAGAAATTCCTGTTCGGTGGGGATATCTACACCTATCGCGAATTCGATCTCGCGGCATCCAAGACCTTCGACCTGAGTCACGGCATGGGTTTGCAGTTGCGTCTGGATGCAATCAATCTGCTCAACTACAAGAACTTGTCGGATCCCGCTTGGCTCGGTTCGGGCAGTAGTCTGCGAGTTGGCTTCGACCCACACGGAAATATCTACAGCGTGCCGCGTACATTCCGTTTCACGATGCGTTATACGTTCTAAACGAAAAGGGCATTTGCGTTGTTACTTAAGGAATTCCTGAGCCAGGGACGGCTCTTCCTAAGAACGGCCTGAATCGGCAGACTCCGCGAAACGCTTTGGAACAGCAAAGCGAGTCAAGCGAGAATCCATTATTGATCTTGATTGCGCAGCAAAAGAAGCGGAACTTGAGCAGCACATTTCCACAAGCCAAAGGCTGGGTTCCGCCACTCGCCCGCTACGATCTGTTTGCGACACGCATCTGGCAGTCGCGGCTGGTCCCTTTCTATAGCCAGTTGCCTAAGTGGGCCGAATTGATCTGCGCCATGCGCGCGTCGCATCCAGAAACAGGCGGGCGTACCAATCGTCGCGGCTGGAACAGCACGGAAATGTTCGTGCTTGAGCGCCCGGAGTTTGCCGATCTGAATTCGGCGGTGCGCGCTGGTTGCACGGCGGCTTTGCAGGACATGGGCATCGGCAATACCGTATTTCGATTGCAAAGCTGGATCAATCTGCACGACCGCGGCGGCTTCAATGTGTCGCACGTACATGAAGGCTCTTTGCTTTCGGGCAGCATCTACATACAGGTTCCTCCCGGTTCGGGCAGTTTCGTGTTGCGCGAACCGCGGCCCGGCGTCGTGCATGGCTTGCTCAAGGGTATGGTGCCGAATGGCCACAACGACATCCAACTTGTCCCTGAGCCGGGGTTACTGGTGATCTTTCCCTGTTGGCTTGAGCACTATGTGGAAGCGCACGAAAGCGACACGCCGCGCATTACCATCGCTTTCAACGTCAGTGGCTGATAGTCAAACCGCGCACTGCGCCGAACAGATCCGGGAATCTGGAGAAGGAAAACTGCGTGGTTGAAAAGTCCATCAAAAATATTGTCATCGTCGGCGGCGGCACCGCCGGCTGGATGGCTGCCGCGGCGATGGCCAAGGTATTTGGGCGCGCGGTATCGATTCGTCTAGTCGAGTCCGAGGAAATCGGCACGGTCGGCGTGGGTGAAGCCACGGTACCGGCGCTCGGCCATTTCAACCGGATGCTGGAAATCAACGAAGCCGAGTTCATGCGGCAGGTGCAGGGCACGTTCAAGCTCGGCATCGAGTTCGTCGATTGGGGCCGCATTGGCGATCGCTATATGCACGGCTTCGGCACGACGATCGGTGCCGATTTTGGCGGCCAGCCGTTTCACCAGTATTGGATCAAGGCGCGACAGGCGGGCCGTGCCAAGGATATCGGCGCCTATACCTTGCACACGATGGCGGGGCCGCTTGGCAAGTTCATGACCTCGGCGAGCGATGTGCCGGCCTCGTCGCCGCTCGCGGACATCGCTTACGCTTATCACTTCGATGCCGGGTTGTACGCGCGCTATCTGCGTCGCTATGCGGAAAATCTCGGCGTGCGCCGTACCGAAGGCAAGGTCAAGCAGGTGATTCAACGACCGGACGATGGCTTCATCGACACGGTCGTGATGGAAAATGGCGAGAAGATCAGCGGCGATCTGTTCATCGACTGCTCGGGCTTCCGCGGTCTCTTGATCGAGCAGACCCTGAAGGCCGGTTACGAGGACTGGTCGCACTGGCTGCCGTGCAACAGCGCCGTCGCCGCCCCGTGCGAGAACGTCGGTCCGCCGACGCCGTTCGTGCGTTGCACCGCGCGCGAGGCCGGATGGACCTGGCGCATTCCACTGCAGCATCGCACCGGCAACGGCTACGTCTATTCGAACAAATACATCAGCGACGACGAGGCGGCGAATAATTTGCTCGGCTGGCTCGACGGGCGTGCGCTCGGCAACCCGCGCGTGTTGCGCTTCACGCCCGGTCGTCGCAACAAAGTGTGGGACAAAAACGTGGTTGCAATCGGATTGGCGAGCGGATTCCTCGAACCACTGGAGTCCACCAGCATTTATCTGATCCAGTCCGCAATCAATCGCTTGCTTAGCCTGTTTCCCGATCGCGAGTTCGATCAATCGACGATCGATCGCTACAACGCGCAGGCGGCCTTCGAGATCGAGCGCATCCGCGACTTCATCATCCTGCACTTCTGCGCGACCGAACGCAGCGACACGCCGTTCTGGGATTACTGTCGCACGATGAGCCTGCCCGAGCCGCTCGCCAATACCATCCGCCTGTTCCGCGACACCGGTCGCTACTATCGCAACGCCGATGAACTGTTCGGCCAGTTGAGCTGGGTGCAGGTGATGGTCGGCCAGCGCATCGTGCCGAGAAAATATCATCCCATCGTGGATCGCATGAGCGACCAGGATTTGTACGAATTTGTCGGCAAGGTGGAACAGGTCATCAAAAGTTGCGTCGATGTCATGCCGTCGCATCAAGCGTTCATCGACAAATGGTGCAAGGCGCCGCCTATCGCGATGTAAAGCACTGCGCTCAGGTGCGGGCGCGTTTCATTTTGCTCACTTCTGCGATTCCGCGCGCGTGGCCTCGTCGAGCTTCTTCAGCGCTGCCGTCGCTTCGGGATTCGACATGAACGTCTTCCACAGCAGGCCGCTGCGGTAGTTCTCGACCATCACCACGATCGGCGCCTGGTTGAGTCCCATGTAGTGCGACGAGACCCAATGCAGCGTCGGGTTGTAATTGTCGCGCGGGCCATAGATGCCCCACAACTCGGCGCCAAGATCGCGGTAATAGTGTTTGAACGCCGCCATCGACGCTTCCGGTGTGTACGGGAACGAAGCGAGCGCGCCCGTCAGCGTGATCGTACCCTCGTCGTTGGCCTTGTCGGGCGCCGGCGTCGTGTAACCGTTCGGGCCGAAGCTCGCGGTCAGGCCCCAGGCGTCCGCGCCATAGCCTTGATAATGCTTCGGATTGTCCATGCACCACGCGCGATTGATCAGCGCGATATTGCGATTATTGTCGAAATACGAATTTGTATACTTGTCCTGTATGAGATGCGGATCGAAGCCCAGGAACGAATAGTGCGTGAAGAATAGCGGGCCGCCGCTGCCGACGCCGACGTCGAGCTTGATGTGGTAGTACGTCTTTTCGTTCTTGTAGTGATTGCCATCGGGACTGCCCGACCATCCCGCACGGTATTCCAGCGCACGCGCGCTCTGGCTTGCCCACCCGGAGTAGTACATCGACGCCGGCACCGAATGCGTCGGCGAGCCGATCGCGAGCAGATAGGCGATCAACGACTCGTTGAAGCCGATCAACGGATGATGGATCTGGTAGCTCCACTGCGGCGACCAGTGCCAGTACAAAAATGCGCTGTCCGGCTTGGCGCGATACCAGTTCCACTCGACGCCTTCCCACAGTTTGCTAATGCGCTGATGCAGCGCCTGCTCGCGCGCATCGGTGCCGTTGAAATATTGCCGCGCAGTCAACAGCCCCTGAATCATGAACGAGGTTTCGATGATGTCGCCGCCGTTGTCGAGCATGCCGAACAGCGGCATCGTTTCGCCCGTGGCATCGTTCATGTAGTGCGACCATGCGCCGTGATATTTCGGCGCTTTCTCAAGGAAGCTCACGATCTTTTCCAGCCGCTCGCGGCCCTGATCGCGGGTGATGAAATGCCGCTCGACGCCGACCAGCACGGCCATGACTCCGAAGCCGCTCGCGCCCATCGCGACGATGCGGTCGTCACCCGGCAGGTTCTCGAACGCCATGCCCGAATTCGGCGCTGCGGCTTCCCAGTAATAATGGAACGCGGCTTCCTGCAGCATCGTGAGCAACTCGTCGTCGTTCATTTCGCGCGTGGCCGCGCTGACGACGGCGGACGGCGCCGAAACGCGATTCGCCGCATCGGCGCTGGCGATTTTGTATCTCGCCTTTGCGTTCGCGCGGCCGATGAAATCGGAATAACGGTGAGTGCCGGGAAGTTGAATTCCGATCGGCTCGAACGTTTCGCCGTCAAGCGCACGATAGATCACGAAATGGTCGAAGCCCTCGGGTTCCTGCGCCTGCCAGGTCAGCACGACGTGCCGATCGTAACCCTTTGCCTCGACGTTTTCGGGCGCAGCGAGCACGGGCGCAGCAGCGAGCTGCGCATCGTCGTCGACGCGTACATCGTCGACGATCAGAACGTGCCTTTTCCCGTCCGCGCGGCCCTGCGTCAAGATCACGTTTTGCAGGCGCTCGGGATGGAACGAATACACCGATGCCGACTTGAGCTCGCGCATTGGAATGCGCACCTGCGTCCAGCGGTTCGCCGGCAGGTCTGCGCCGATATATTTCGCCAGCGCAACGGTTTCGGTGAAGCTGCCCGGAAACGTGGCGACCTGCAGGCTATCGCGCGCGTCCGAAAGCATCAGGTTCGGCAGATCGGCCGCGGCGATCGGCTCGGGCGAATAGACCCAAAAGTATAATTGTCTACCGGAGAGTTCCGGATAGCGGTTCGGGAAGTTTGCGACGTGGATTTCTGCGTCCCACGAGCCGTTCGGCTTGGACTCCCACGCCACACGCAGAGCATTGGGCGGGGTGCGGAAAATTTTCGACTCGACCGGCAGCCTGTAGTCGATGTTTTCGAGCATTGAAGGCATCGTCGAGACCGCTCCGCTGTGCCAATACAGCTTGAGCTGCGCGCTGTTGTCGAATACGACGTGGCGATAGTAATCCGTCTGCGCGAACGCGACCGGCGCGGCAAACGCGGCGGCGAGAATCGCCCATGCAGCGCGACGACGCGCAATGCGCATCATGTGGTATCGAAGATGCATTCGACTCCCTCCCTTCAAGAGTTTTGATATGGCGCTGCAGCATGCGACCGTGCCGTGGCGCAGCTATACTCGCTGCTATATGTAAACGTTTACAAGGCCGCCAAATATATGGCTTTCTGCGGCCGATGAGTAGTGTCCCGAGGAGCTGGTGTGGCCCATTGTGCGATCGACGACGAAGCCCTGCGCCGTTACGAACGCGACGGCTATTTGGTCCTGCGCAAGGCATTCGACGCGGAGGAAATCGGCCTGCTCGCGCGCACCGTGAAAGAAGACCGCGTGCTCGATCGGCACGCGTTCGGCCGCTCGGACGGCGAAGGCGGCACGGTGCGCCTATCGTTGTGGAATCATCCGACCGAAACTATCTACGGCATGATCGCGCGCAGCGAATCGCTGGTCGGCGCCGCGGAGAAACTGCTCGGAGGCGAGGTCTATCACTACCACTCGAAAATGGTCATGAAAGACCCGCGCACAGGCGGCGCGTGGGCGTGGCATCAGGATTACGGCTACTGGTATCAGAACGGCGTGCTGTTTCCGCATCTGACGAGCGCGTTCATCGCGGTCGATCGCAGCACGCGCGAGAACGGTTGTCTGCAGGTCGTGCGCGGCTCGCATCATCTAGGCCGCATCGACCACGTGCTGACCGGCGAGCAGGCCGGCGCGGATCTCGCGCGCGTCGAAGAAATCCTCAAGCGCCTGGATGTCGTCTACGTCGAGATGGAGCCCGGCGATGTCGTGTTCTTCCATGCAAACATGCTGCATCGGTCCGACCAGAACCGTTCGGAATACCCGCGCTGGTCGATGATTTGCTGCTACAACGCGGCGAGCAACGATCCGTACAAGGAATCGCATCACCCGCGCTACACACCGCTCGTGAAAGTCCCGGACGCGAGGATCCTCGAATGCGGGCATCGCCGCTTTTCCGCAGACGACGCGGCGGCATGGCTGTCGCCCGAGCAGGACCGCAGCGCCGCGGATCTCCAGTCGTGACGGCGGCGTTTCCGAAGTGGCGCGACCCGCCCCTCCCGCATCCGTGAAAGCCCGCGGCCATTACCCAAGTACAATGCGGCCAGTTTGCTGTCCGGATCTTCCAACATGGAACACTGAAGGGTCATGACCGACAACCGCATCAAGAACATCGTCATCGTCGGTGGCGGCACGGCCGGCTGGATGGCGGCCGCGGCATTCGCAAAGGTGTTTGCCGGGGCCTATTCGATCCGCCTGATCGAGTCCGAGGAGATCGGTACGGTCGGCGTCGGCGAGGCGACGGTGCCGCATCTGAAGCTGTACAACCAGACGCTGGAAATCGACGAGACCGAATTCATCAAGCAGACCCAAGGCACGTTCAAGCTCGGCATCGAATTCGTCGACTGGGCCCGCGTCGGTGACCGATACATCCATGGTTTCGGCCAGATCGGCCATGACCACGGCCTGCTGCCGTTCCATCAGTATTGGCTCAAGGCGCACAAGCAAGGCAAAGCGAGCGGCCTCGACGACTATTCGCTCAACGCCGCGGCTTCGCTGAAAGGCAAGTTCATGGCCTCGGCGCGCGACGTGAAAGAACACTCGCCGCTGGCGAATATCGCCTATGCGTATCACTTCGACGCAGGCCTCTATGCGAAATTCCTGCGCAACTACGCCGAGGCGCGCGGCGTGCGTCGCACCGAGGGCAAGGTCACGCAGGTGATCCAGCGGCCGGAGGATGGTTACGTCGATGCCGTGGTGATGGAGAACGGCGAACGCATAGAAGGCGATCTCTTCATCGATTGCTCGGGTTTTCGCGGCCTGCTGATCGAGCAGACCTTGAAGGCTGGCTACGAGGATTGGTTGCATCGGTTGCCGTGCGATCGCGCGGTGGCGATGCCGTGCGAGAACGTCGGTCCGCCGACGCCGTTCGTGCGCTGCACCGCACGCGAGGCGGGCTGGACCTGGCGCATCCCGCTGCAGCATCGCACCGGCAACGGCTATGTCTATGCGAGCCAGTACATCGGTGACGACGAAGCCGCAGCCAATCTGGCGAAATGGATCGACGGACGCGCGCTCGGCAGTCCGCGCGTACTGCGCTTCACGCCGGGGCAGCGCAAGAAGTGCTGGGACAAGAACGTGGTCGCGATCGGACTCGCGAGCGGGTTCCTCGAGCCGCTCGAATCGACCAGCATTTTCCTGATCCAGTCCGCGATCGCGCGCATCATCAACCTGTTTCCCGACCAGGGCTTCCGCGACGTGATCCGCGATCGCTACAACGCGCAGGCGGCGTTCGAGATCGAGCGCATACGCGATTTCATCATCCTGCATTACTACGCGACCGAGCGCGACGATACGCCATTCTGGAATTATTGCCGCACGATGTCGGTGCCGAAAGAGTTGACCGACAACATTCGCCTGTTCCGCGATTCCGGCCGTTTCTATCGCAACGCCGAGGAAATGTTCGCGCAGCCGAGTTGGGTCGAAGTGATGGTTGGCCAGCGCATTCTGCCCGAGCGCTGGCATCCGATGGTCGACCAGATGCCGCAGGCGGAGCTCGAGGATCTCGTCGGCGGCGTGAAGAGAGTGATCGCCAATTGTGTCGAGGTGATGCCGCCGCACCAGGCCTTCATCGACCGTTACTGCAAGGCGCCACGGCCTTGAGGCCGGGTTCTGATGCGGGAACAATCGCGCCGCGGCAATGTCACACCTGCATCGCAATTCCCGTCGCGAGGGCGTGGGATGCGCCCGTCGCGTCACTTCCTTTCTCCCTAATCGAGTAGCCTTTCGTGAGTCTGAGCAAGCCGTTCCGCCGCCTGCGTGTAAACGTTTTCAGCTTCCTCCTCGTGGTCGCCGCGGGAGCGTCGACTCCGCTGTTTGCGAAAGCCCCGTCTGCGCCTGCGGTCGGCGGCGCGCCGATCACCACCTTCCAGTCGCTGCCGAAAGAGCAGCAGGCGATGCTCGACGAGCTGGAGAAGCGCACGTTCGATTTCTTCATCGCCAGCGCGAATCCCGAAAACGGCCAGGTGCCCGATCACTGGGCGCCGGGGCACGAGAACGATCCCTCGTTCTTCTCCTCGGTCGCCGCGGTCGGCTTCGGCCTGACCGCCTACGGCATCGGTGATGAGCGCGGCTGGATCAAGCGCGACGAAGCGGTGAAACGCACGCTCGCGACGCTGCGCTTCTTCGCCAACGCCAAGCAGAACGAAGAGAAGGACGCGAGCGGCGCGCATGGGTTCTTCTACCACTTTCTCGACATGCACAGCGGTGCGCGGTTCGGGCCGGAGCCGTGGGTCGAATTGTCGTCGGTAGATACGGCGTGGCTGCTTTACGGCGTGCTGTTCGCGCAGTCGTACTACGACAAAAACACGAAGGACGAGAAGGAGATCCGCCAGCTCGCCGACCAGATCTACCGCCGCGTCGACTGGAAATGGTTCAGCGACGGCAATCCGCTCGTACAGGGCGGCTGGACGCCCGAGAACGGCTTTGACTACAACTATTACCGCGGCTTCAGCGAGGCGATCGGCCTGTACATCCTTGCACTCGGCTCGCCGACCTACGGCCTGGGGCCGGCGACATGGAGGCGCTGGACGCAACCCAATGACAAGATCTGGGGTGAATTCCAGGGCCAGACCTATCTCGCTGGCAGCCCCTCGTTCTGGCACCAGTGGGCGCATTCTTGGGTCGATTTCCGCGGCATCCAGGACGAGTACATGCGCGGCAAGGGCATCGACTATTTCACCAACAGCCAGCGCGCCGCGCTCGCACAACGCGAATACGCGATCCACAACCCGCTGCAATGGAAGGATTACGACGGCAATGTCTGGGGCCTGACCGCGAGCAACGGTCCGCGCGGCCACACGCAGCCGGGCGAGCCCGATCGCTACAAGAACGATTCGAAGCCATTCTACGGCTACATCGAGCGCGGCGCGGGCCTTTCGCGCGCGGCGGTCGACGACGGCACGATCGCGCCGACCGCGGCGGCGGCCTCGATCGCGTTCACGCCGCAGATCGTGGTCCCGGCCATCGCGGAAATGAAACAGCGTTATGGCGATGATCTCTACACGCCATACGGTTTCGTCGATGCGTTCAATCCGAGCTTCACCTTCACCGACCGTTCGGTGCGCACCGGTCGTGTCGTACCGGACAAGGGCTGGTTCGACAACCTGTATCTGGGCGTCGATCAAGGGCCGATCCTGCTCATGCTCGAAAACTACCGCAGCGGCTTCGTCTGGAAAACGATGCGCAAGAATCCGTATATTCGCGAGGGCTTGAAGCGCGCCGGATTCAGCGGGGGTTGGCTCGGCAAGTCCGTCGACAAATAAGCGGGCGGCACGGCGCGCGCCGAAGCCGCCTTCCGGAGGTGTCGTGTCGTCAGGTGGGATGGCGGGATTGGCGCGGATCGGAGCATGGGCGACCATGTTCGCGCTCTGCGCCTGTGCGCCCGTCTCGAATGAGACGACGCTTAAGTTATGGGCTTTCGGTCCCGAGGGCGAGGCGGTCGGCAAGCTGCTGACCGAGTTCGAGCGCGCGCATCCGGGCGTGCGCGTTGAAGTGCAGAATATGCCGCTGACGGCGATGCACGAGAAGCTGCTGACCGCATTCGCGGGCGATGCGCTGCCCGACCTTTGCCAGCTCGGCAACACCTGGATCCCGGAGTTCGCCGTACTTGGCGCACTCGAGCCGTTGCAGGCCTACGTCGACCAGTCCAGCATCGTGCGCCGCGACGACTATTTCGCCGGCATCTGGGACACCAATGTCGTGAACGGTGCGCTGTTCGGCGTGTCGTGGTATGTCGACACGCGCCTGCTGTTCTATCGCAAGGACCTGCTCGCCGCGGCCGGTTTCGACCACGCGCCGCGTGATTGGGACGAATGGCGGCGTGCAATGGCGGCGATCAAGAAGAACCAGGGCGCGGACAAGTACGCGATCTTCCTGCCGCTCAACGAGTTCGAGCCGCTGCTCAATCTCGCGATCCAGCAGAATGAACCCTTGCTGCTCGACGACGGCACGCGCGGCAATTTCGAAAGCGCCGGATTCCGCCGCGCGCTCGATTTCTATGTCGACGCGTTCCGCGAGAACTGGGCGCCGGCGATGAGCAACACCCAGATCGCCAACGTCTGGGACGAATTCGGCAAGGGCTACTTCGCGTTCTACATCACCGGGCCATGGAATATCGGCGAGTTCAAGCGGCGTTTGCCCGCTCGGTTGCAGAACAGTTGGAACACCGCACCGCTGCCTGGGGCGAACGGGCCGGGCGGCGGCGCGGCGGGCGGATCGAGCTTCGCGATTTTTCGCGCGTCGAAAAACAAACGGCTCGCGTGGGAACTGGTCGAATTCCTTTCGCAGGTGAAGCAACAGCAGCGCTTCTACACGCTGACCGGCGACCTGCCCGCGCGGCGCAGTGCCTGGGACTTTGCCGAACTGGAGACTGACGAGTTCACCCATGCCTTCCGCGCCCAGCTCGAACTCGTCAAGCCGACGCCGAAGGTGCCCGAATGGGAGCGCATCGCGACCGAAATGCAGTTCGCCGCAGAGCGTATCGTGCGTGGTGGTGAATCAACGGATGTTGCGCTGCGCGCACTTGATGCGAAGGTCGACGAGGAAATCCTGGCCAAGCGACGCACGCTGCTCGCGCGCGGAGGGCAGCGATGAGAAGCGAGCGCGCCGCTTGGACCTTCGTCGCACCCGCGCTCGTCGTGCTCGGCGTGTTCCTTGTCTTGCCAGTCTGCGCGGCGCTGCTACTGAGCTTCACCGACTTCGACATCTATGCGCTGGCGAGCCTCGACAACCTGCGTTTCGTCGGCCTCGCAAACTATGTCGACGTGCTGCGCACGCCGCTGTTCTGGAAGGCATTGGCCAATACGGTCTGGTTCGTCGTGCTCGCGCTGCCGCTGTCTCTCGCGCTCTCGCTCGGTGCGGCCTTGCTGCTCAATTCGCCGCTCGCGCGCTTCAAGGGCCTGCATCGCACCGCGCTGTTCGCGCCCGTGGTGACGACCGTCGTCGCGGTCGCGATCATCTGGCGCTATCTGTTCCACACGCGTTACGGGTTGATCAACTATGCGCTCGGCCATCTCGGCATCGGTCCGATCGACTGGCTCGGCGATCCGCACTGGGCGATGCCCGCGCTCGTACTGTTCGCGGTGTGGAAGAACTTCGGCTACAACATGATCATCCTGCTCGCCGGGCTGCAGGCGATACCGCAGGATTTATACGAAGCAGCGCGCATCGACGGCGCCTCGGTCTGGCGGCGCTTCTGGCACATCACGCTGCCGGGCCTGCGCCCCGTGCTGCTGCTCGTCGCGGTCATCACGATCGCCGGCTACTTCCAGTTGTTCGCCGAGCCCTATGTGATGACGCGCGGCGATCCATTGCAGTCGACCGTGAGCGTGCTGTACCTGATGTATGAGGAAGGCTTCAAATGGTGGAACCTCGGTCGCGCCTGCGCGATCGCCTTCCTCTTGTTTGCGTTGATCCTCGTCATCACGCGCGTGCTGTTGCGCTTCGCGCGCGCGAAGGACGAGCGCGCATGAATTCGCGCATGACGAAATGGATCGTCAATGGCCTGCTGGTCACCGGCAGCGTGGTCACTCTGTTGCCACTCGTGTGGATGCTGTCGGCGTCGTTCATGCAGCCGGGCGAGGCGAGCCACGCGCCGCCTCCGCTGCTGCCGGCGCATGCGACGCTCGCCAACTATCGCGAATTGTTTTTGCGCGCGGGCATGGGCCGCTACCTGCTCAACAGCTTTCTGGTCGCGGGCACGATCACGCTCGCCTCGCTTGCGTTCAATCTCAGTGCGGGCTACGCCTTCGCCAAGCTGCGCTTCGCCGGCCGCGAGCGGCTGTTCCAGCTCGTGCTCGCCGCACTGCTCGTGCCGCTACAGGTGGCGATGATGCCGCTGTTCCTGCTCATGAAGTGGCTGCATCTGGTCAACAGCTATGGCGGCGTGATCGTGCCTGCGCTCGCGACCGCGCTCGGCATCTATCTCGTGCGCCAGTACGTGCGCTCGATTCCCGACGAGCTGATCGAGGCCGCGCGCATCGACGGTGCCGGCGAATGGACGATCTTCCTGCGCATCGTGCTGCCGCTGCTCAAGCCGATGATCGTGACGCTCGCCGTGCTGACGTTCCTTGCGAGCTGGAACGATTTCATGTGGCCGTTGATCGTGCTCAGCGACCAGGCCTGGCAGACCGCGCCGGTCGCGCTCGCCGGTCTCTCGCGCGAGCACGTGCAGGACAACGAACTGATGATGGCCGGCTCGGTCGTGACGATCCTGCCCGTACTGCTGCTGTTCCTTGTGCTGCAGCGCCAGTATCTGCAAGGACTGTTGCTTGGGAGCGTGAAGGGATGAAGTTTTTCTGCGGGGTGCTGCTGGCGTTGATGACACTTGCTTCATACGCACACGCCGAAAGCAAGCCGGCAACCGAAATCGGCACGCTTGCCGGCGCGGCGTATCGCATCGATGTTCCTCCCGACTGGAATCGACGCGTAGTCGTATTTTTTCACGGCACTTCGGAAACTCCGTTGCCGTATACGGTGGGCGAGCCGCTCTCGCCGATGTTCCGCCGCATCCTGCAGCGCAAGTACGCAGTGATCCAGTCCGGCTATTCGGCGGGCGGCTGGGCGCTGGAGGAGGCCGAGAAGGACACCGAGCGCCTGCGCGTGCATTTCGCCGCGGGCCACGGCAAGCCGGACCAGTTTCTCGTCATGGGCATGTCGATGGGCGGCGCGCTCGTGGCGATGACGATCGAGCGGCACGCCGACATCTATGCCGGCGCACTCTCGCTATGCGGCGTGCTCGAACCGAGCGATGCCTTGTTCCAGCGCGATTTCGCGCTCGCCGCGGCGTTCGACTATTACTTCCCCGGCGTGCTGCCGGCGTTCGTGCCGGTGCCGGCGGACTATGTCGCCGACAAGCGCATGGTCGCGAAGATCACCGCCGCGCTCGCTTCGAAACCCGTGGCGGCGCAGGCGCTGTTGCGCTGGTACGGTACGGCAGATGCGAAGTCTCTGCCCGACGTAGTCGCCGATACGCTGACCGACTTCCGCGATCTGCAGCGTCGCGCCGGTGGCAACCCGCTCGGCAATGCCGACCTGATCTACGTGAACTCGGGCGACGATGCCGCGCTCAACGCCGGCGTGCGCCGCTATCGCGCGGATGCGCAGGCGGCGGCGTGGTTGGCGCGCTGGTACACGCCGAGCGGCAAGCTCACGCGCCCGTTGCTCGCCGTGCACGACATCGGCGATCCGCTCGTGCCCGCCGCCGGCGCGTTTACCTATGCATTGACCGTGCAGCGCGCCGGCCATGCCGACAATTTCGTCCAGCAATACGTCGCCCACGAAGGCCATTGCGTGTTCACGCCGGATGAGGTCGCACGCGCATTCGATCAACTCGTCGACTGGGTCGATGCAGGCAAGCGGCCGCTGTCGGGCAGGCTGCCGTGATCCGGCATCAGGCGTGGTTCAATACATCGCCGTTGCTTGCGATCACGTTCGCGTAGAGCTTGCCGCTGGCCTTGATCGTGCGCTGCTGCGTGGCGAAGTCCACGTGCACGATGCCGAAGCGTTTGGAGAAACCCAGCGACCATTCGAGGTTGTCGAGCAGCGACCAGGCCATGTAGCCACGCACGTCGCAGCCCTGCCCGATCGCGTCCGATACCGCGGCCAGATGTTTCCTGAAATAGTTCACGCGCAGCGGATCGTCGATCACGCCATCGTCGGCCTGAGGCGGGTCGTAGAACGCCGCACCGTTTTCGGTGACGTAAACGGGCGGGTTGCCGTAGCGCTGCTTGATCCAGGCCAGCGTGTCGGTGAGGCCTTGCGCGAACACTTCCCATCCAGTCTCGGTGTAGGTCGCGTCCTGCTTGACCGACGCGACCCGCAACGGATAGTTGTTCGCATCGAAGCGGGTGACGTTGCGCGTGTAGTAGTTGACCCCGAGCCAGTCGATCGGCTGTTTGATCAGCGCGAGGTCGGCGGCGGGCCACGACGGCCACGCGTCGTCGAAGATGTCCTGCAGTTCGTCGGGGTAAGCCCCGAGAAAAACCGGGTCGAGGTATTGCCGGTTCATGTAGGCGTCGGCGCGCTTCACCGCGGCGAGATCTTCCGCGCTCTGCGATGCCGCATACTTCGGCTCGATGTTGACGACGATGCCGATGCGGTGTTTGCCGTTTGCGCGATAGGCCTGCACTGCCGTGCCGTGCGCGCGCAGGAGATTGTGGCTCGCGATCGGCGCTTCGTACTTGCTGCGATGGCCCGGCGCGAGCGCGCCGTGCAGGTAGCCGCCGTCGGTGACGACCCAAGGCTCGTTCAACGTTGCCCATTGCTGCACGCGGTCGTCGAGTTTGGCGTACATGATATTGGCGTAGTCGGCGAACCAGCTCGCGACGTCGGGATTGAGCCAACCGCCACGATCGTCGAGCATGGCGGGCAGATCCCAATGGAACAGGGTCGGCAACGGCATGATGTCGTTGCGCAGCAGTTCGTCGACGAGGCGGCTGTAGAAATCCAGCCCCCTGTCGTTGACCCGGCCGCGCCCCTCGGGCAGCACGCGTGCCCAGGCGATGCTGAATCGATAAGCCTTGAGGCCCAGGTGCTTCATCAGCGCGACGTCGTCCTTCCAGCGTCGGTAGTGGTCGCAGGCGACGTCGCCTGTGTCGCCGTTCGCCATCATGCCCGGCGTGCGCGTGAAGCGCTGCCAGATGCTCGGTCCGGCGCCGTCGGCGAGCGGAGAGCCCTCGATTTGGTATGCACTCGTCGCCGCGCCCCAGAGAAAATCCGCGGGAAACTGCACGCGTTGCGATGTTCCGGACATTCCCTGCGTCTGCGCGGTGTGAAAACGATTACAGCGAGGATAGCGCACGCGCCGAGGGATGTGTAGGAATCCACCTCGCCATTTCGCGCAGCCAGGCAGGCCATGTCGTCAATGCCGGCCGCAAGACACTGCGACGGATTCGATCGCCTGGATCTTGTGTCGGGCGTCGGTGTTCGGGTGATTCCGAATGGCCCTTTTTTGCGTCTGATCCAAAGTGGTCAACAACTGAACAGTTGACAACCGGCGACGTTACGTGTAACGTTACTTGTAACTTTCGATGCCTGACAAATCCGCCAGCAAATCGCGTTCCGCCGTATCCCGGCGCCAGCAGGCCTTCCGCGAGCGCATGAAGGCCAAGGGCTTGGTCGCGCGCCAGGTCTACATCCGCGCCGAACACGTTCCCGTGTTGATGCAGCTTGAACTCTCCCTGCGCGAAGCCACGCTTTCCCAGCCACTCGTAACCATCAAGGATTACGCCGCCATGACTCACCCGTGGACCACCCAAACCCTGTTCGATGCGCTCGAAACCCACGTCGCGCGCGAACGCCTGCCGTTGCGCCTGCGCCTGGAAGCCGGCGCCGAACCGACGATTGCGATCTCGCTGCCCGAGCATGGTGATCTCGACATCCATCTCGCCGCCTCGGGCCAGCAACTGTTCGTATCGACGCCGCTGTGCCTGGGCTCGCAAGTGCGCGACCGCGGTGCATTCAACGATGCCTGCCTGCGCCTGAATCCGATCAATCCGCTGTCGAACATCGGCCTGCAGACGCTCGACGGCGAAGATGTCTACACCGTGTTCGGCGAATTGTCGACGCGCTCACCGATCGCGAATATCGTCGAGGAAGTCATCACGCTTGCCGACAATACGCTGCAGGCCGCACATGCGCTGCAGGGTTATATTCACCGCGCCTGACCGAAGGAGAATCCGATGAGCATCCTGGAAAAAATTCTCACCCTGTTCCGTGGCGCGGCGACCGAAGCCGGCCAGTCCATCGTCGACAAGAATGCCGTGCGCATTCTTGATCAGGAGATCCGTGACGCGCAGAACGAATCCGTGCGTGCCAAGGACGAACTTGCGCGCTTGATGGCCCAACAGAAGCTCGCCGGCGACAAGTTGCAGGCCAAGCAGGCGAAGAAGGCCGAGTACGAAGGTCACATCGCACGCCTGCTCGCGACCAACGACCAGAACCTCGCGCGCGAGGTCGCGGCGAAGGTCGCCCAGCTCGAGAGCGAACTTGCCGGCGAGCAGAAGGACTACGCCTCGCTCGCCGCGGCGATCGAGAAGATGCACGACGCGATCAGAACCGCCGACCGGCGCATCACCGGCTTGCAGCAACAGGTCGATCAGGTCAAGGTCAACGAAAGCGTACTGCGCTCGCAGTCGGTGATCGCCGCGCGCCACAGCGGCCAGAACGCCAAGCTGCGCACCGCGCTCGATTCGCTTGATCGGGTCAAGGCGCAACAGGCCGAGCGCGGCGCGCAGATCGAGGCGGCGGACGCACTGGCCAAGAGCGAAGGCGACGGCGATCTCGAAGCACGCCTCGCGCAGGCGGGCCTTGTCGCCGGCAGCGTCAGCGCCGACGACGTGCTCGCGCGCTACCAGAAGGTCACCGCGACGGTCGAGCCGCCGGCACAGCTTGGTGCGCCGGCCGCGAGCCCAGCGCGCGCGGTGCCAGCCGAGAAAGCGAAAGCGAGTTGAGTCGCATGCAGTCGTCCCGGCATTCCCTGCCGGGATGAGGAGCAGTAGATAAGGGGATTTGTCGATGGAATGGTTCGGCAACAAATCAAACGACGCGTCTGCGGCGAAACTGCCCTACGGCGCGCGCCTGCGCGGCGCGGTAACCTTCGATGACCTCACCGGCAAGCTCGGCGCGGACGCATTCAATTTCGAATGGCCGTCCAGCCCGCAGACGATCGAAGCGATCGGCGACATCGACCTCGGCGAGGGCAATCGCCTCTATCGCCTGTACCTGACCGACGATGCGTTCCTGCAGATCGCGACGGCCAACGGCGAGGCGGGCGACGTCAACCTGTTCGTCTATGCCGAATCGATCAATCCCGCAAACAAGGATGCGTTCGAGCGCTGGTGCACGGCGGGACGCCTGCCCGACTACACGCTTGGCAATTCCACTTATCGGCGTGTCTGGGGCGAAGGCGAGGGCATGACGCCGCCGGTTCCGCTCGAGGAAAGCGTCTACAAGAAAAACATGACGACGGCCGACTACGACCTGACCCTGTATTCGATGCTCTACTCGCGCGAGCTGCCGGGCATGGATCGCAACGAATTGCTGCTCGTCGCCGGCGAGGATTCCGGACCCACGGACTTCGTCATCAGCCAGGCTGTCGGCATTGCGCTGTCCACGGCCGAATTCGAGATCACCTGAAGGAGTTGCGTCATGCCGACCGACCTTGCCCATTCGTTGAGCACCTTGCCCGCGTTCCTCGCTTACTTCGGCCTCGCGCTCGGCGTGACTGCCGTGTTCGTCGTGATCTATCTGTGGATCACGCCGCACGACGAGATGCGCCTGATCCGCGAGAACAAGGAAGCCGCTTCCATCTCGTTCATCGGCGCACTGCTTGGTTTCATCATTCCGGTGGCGACGGCGACGGCGCAATCGGTGAGCTGGCTGGACTGCTTGATCTGGAGTTTCGTCGCGCTCGTGGTGCAGGCGCTGACCTTCCTGGTCGTGCACTGGTTCCTGCCGCACATCTCTGAAGAGATCAGCAACGACGAGCGCGCACCGGCGCTTTTCCTCGCTGGCATCTCGATCGGCGTCGGCATCCTCAATGCCGCAAGCATGACGTATTGAGCAGCGAACCAAGTCCGTTGCCGCGCGACTTTGTTGAATGCTCACCGTGAGGACCACTCGATGAAACGTTCCCGTGCCCTGACCCTCGTGCTGATGGCGCCCGCGCCGCTGCTGCTAGCGGGCTGCGACGACGCGCCGGAAGAAACGTTGCGCAAGGGTTTCTACACCGACATCGCCGCCTGCGTGAAGGACGGCAATGCCGCCGATGTCTGCCAGCGCGCGCTCGACAATGCGACCAAGGCGAACGAGGCGAATTCGCCCAAGTTCAAGACCAAGGACGAGTGCATCGCCCAATTCGGCGACCTTTGCCGCGAGCGCGTCGTGCACGACGGCACGAACGAGTCGAGTATGTGGACGCCGCTGATGGCCGGCTTCCTGATCTCGCAGCTGATGTCGCCGCGCTACCCGTCGGGCTACTACGATTCGTCGCCGATCTATCGTTTCCGCAGCGGGCAGTACACCCAGTACGGCGACGACCGCTTCAGCGGCTTCGGCGGCGGCGTCTCGGGCAGCAGCTCGACGGCTCGTTCGTACCATTCGGTCGACATCACGCCGAACCGCGCCGTCACCGTGTCGCGCTCGGGCTTCGGCTCGGTCGCCGCGGCGCGCAGCGGCTGGGGTGGTCGATCGAGCAGTAGCAGTAGTGCGCACGGCTCGTCGTCGTCCGCTGGCGGCTGAGCCATGCGCCGCGTCGAGATTGCCGAGCGGCCGGACTGGCGCGCGAGCGCGGAGGCGCTCGGCTTCCGCTTCCACACCATCGATGGCGAGGTGTACTGGGACGAGCGCGCCTATTACGTCTTCACTCTCGAGGAAATCGAGCGCGACATCGAGGCCCCGAGCGGCGAGCTGCATGAGATGGCGATGGACTTCGTTGCCGACTGCGTGCGCGACGAAGCGCTGCTGAAACGACTCGCGATTCCTGAAATGTACTGGAACTGGATTGCCGAGTCGTGGCGTACCGCCGAGCCGCACGTCTACGGCCGCATGGACCTCGCCTACGACGGCCGCGGCCCGGCGAAACTCTACGAGTTCAACTACGACACGCCGACCTCGCTTTATGAAGCGGCGTTCTTCCAATGGCAATGGCTCGAGGAGCAGAAGCGGCGCGGCGCATTGCCGGCGCAGTCTGACCAGTACAACCTGATCCAGGAAAACCTGATCGAGGCGTTCGGCTTGATCGCCAAGCGTTTGCCGCGGCCGTTCTATTTTTCCGCCGTGCGCGAGTCGGTCGAAGATCAGGCGACCATCACTTATTTGCGCGACTGCGCCGAGCAGGCCGGCATTGCGACGAAAGCGATCGCGATCGAGGACATCGGTTTGGCGAAAGACAGTCGTTTCACCGATCTCGATGACTACGTGATCGGTACACTGTTCAAGCTCTATCCGCTCGAATTCATGTTCGCGGAAGAGTTCGGCAGCGCGTTGCCGAAATCGGGCATCCACCTGATCGAACCGCCGTGGAAGGCGATCCTGTCGAACAAAGGCGTGCTGCCGCTGCTCTGGCAGCGCCACGAAAATCATCCGAACTTGCTGCCGGCGTTCTTCGAAGACGATGCGCGCGCCGCGCTACCCAGCGGCTGGGTGCGCAAGCCGTTTTTCTCGCGCGAAGGTGCGAACATCGAAATGCACCTCGCCGATGACACGACGGCGGCGAGCGAGGGCCCGTACGACGACGCGCCGACGATTCGCCAGTCCGTGCATCCGCTGCCGCATTTCGCCGGCGGCTATCCGCTGATCGGCAGCTGGGTGATCGGCGACCGTCCGTCCGGCATCGGTATCCGCGAGGATGCGACGCTGATCACGCGCGACACCGCGCGCTTCCTGCCGCACGTGATCGAATGAGCGCAGCGGCCGTCGCTCGCTGCGCTCGCCTGCGCGTGACGATCAGAACCCGGGCCGATGATGCCCGCCGTCGGGACCACCCCGTCCGCCCGGTCCACCGCCACAGTGCGGCATGGCACCGGCGTTGGCGAGTGCGAGATGATCGGCAGCGAGCTGCGCTTCGGCGGTCTGCACGGCAGCCGCGTCGGTCGTGATCTTGGTCTGGTCGGCCGCGGTGCTGCCGTTGCCGGCCGCGGCGTCGGTTTTCAGCTGGCTGAAATCGGTTTCGAGCTGAGCGTGCGCATTCTTCAGTGCGGCGTCGTCAGTGGAAAGATACGACTGTACCGCCGTGTGCAGCGCCTGCAGCGCGGTCTGCAACGCGGTGCGGTCGGCGGCTAGCGTCGCTTGCGCGGCGGCTGCGGTGGTGGAATCGCCGAGCGCGACCTGGATCCGGTATTGCAGTTCGTCCGAACGGACTTGCGTGCAGGCGGTTTCGGCCGTGGTGGCCGCGCTAGTGACCGCGCTGGGCACGGCGGCGGCAGTTTGTGCGAAGGCAGGTCCGACTACGACGATCGAGAGCGCGAGCGGAAGGGAGAGCAGTCTGGTTTTCATGATGCAACCTCGGAAAGAAGGGAGACCGTCGCGCCGATGCGTGGACTTGCTCGACCTCGGGACCACGGACGCCGACTCGAGCTTGTCGGCTTGTCCGTCGATCGGGCGCTTGGAAAACTGCATCGGCGCGACGGGTGCGCTGCGTCCGGGTACGCGGCCGCAGGGCAACGGCAGCCTAGCGAGCGCGGCGCCGCGATGCCGTTAGAAACGCCTGAATCCACGAAGAATCCACAAAGGCACGCAATGCGTAGACATTGTGAACTCTGTCCGGCGACTTCATTAGCGGCTGTGAATCGCGGATGTTGAATAAATCCACATTTATACATTGTCTGCGACGAAGTAATGGGCGCGGAACCCGACAGGTTCTAGAACAATTCCGACTGCGCGAGTGACTCATCGGCATCGATGAAATTGCTCAAGCCGACGCCGACAAGGCGGTAGCGCGTACGCGGCGGCAGGTCGACGCGTTCGCGTAGACCCACAGCGAGCACAACGAACGTCTCTTCTGTCTGCGGCGGCACGGGCGGCGTGTGGCTGCGCGTGATGATGTGGAAATCGGCAGTCTTGAGCTTGAGCACGACGGTGCGGCCGACGCGCTCGGTCTTGCGTGTCGCCGACCAGGTCTTTGCCGCCAGCTCGCGGATCATCGGCTCGATCTCGCCAAGCAGCACGTCGCGCTCGAACGTGTCCTCGGACGAGATCGACTGCACGCTCTGGTCGGGATTGACGCGGCGCTCGTCGATGCCGAGGCTCAGCTCGCGCAGACGCAGGCCGTAACGGCCGAAGCGGCGCTCGAGCTCGCGCAGGTCGAACGCGCGCAAGTCGGAGCAGGTATGCACGCCGAGCGCCTCGAGCTTCGCGTTCATCACCTTGCCGACGCCGGGAATCTTGGCCACGTCCAGCGGCGCGAGAAACGTTTCGGCCTGTTCGGGCTTGATCACGAACAGGCCATTCGGCTTGCGCCAGTCGGAGGCGATCTTGGCGAGGAACTTGTTCGGCGCGATGCCGGCCGAGGCGGTCAGCTGCGTCGTCTCGAAGATCTCCGCACGGATCGCTTTCGCGATCGCGGTGGCGGAAGCGTAGTCCGTCTTCGGCGTGGTCACGTCGAGATAGGCTTCGTCGAGCGAGAGCGGTTCGACGAGATCGGTGTGTTTGTGGAAGATCTCGCGCACCTGTTTCGACACGGCGCGATAGCGCGAGAAATCCGGCGGCACGAACACTGCCTGCGGACACAGGCGCGCGGCGCGCAACGCCGGCATCGCCGAGCGCACGCCGAACTTGCGCGCTTCGTACGAAGCTGCGCAAACGACTGAGCGCGCGCCGCGCCAGGCGACGACGACGGGCTTGCCGCGCAGGCTCGGGTCGTCGCGTTGCTCGCAACTGGCGTAGAAGGCATCCATGTCGATGTGCACGATCTTGCGCATGAGCGAATTGTGCCATCGCGCTGCAACTTTGCTGACACACGCTCTGCCTAGCATCGTCGCCATGATACAGCGCCGCATGCTGCGGAGCAGTGGGCGCGCATCGCCCCAAACTCGAGGACGAATCATGACCAAGACGAATTCGTCGCGCGCTCAGGCGCGCGGACAACGGCTGTGCCTGCTCTCCGCGGCGGTGTTCTGCGCGCTGACGGCCGCGCGAATCGGGGCCGCGGAAACCGCAGCGCCCGCCGACGCAACGGACGCCGCGGCGCCCGACGGCGCCAGCCAGCTCGATTCCGTGGTCGTCAGCGCGAAGAACTCGACGCGCTCGGCCGTGTCGTTGAGCGGCGCGGAGATCCAGAAGATCCTGCCCGGCGCGAGCCCGCTCAAGGCGATCCAGACGCTGCCCGGCGTGCTCTATCTCACCGCCGATCCGTGGGGCAACAACGAGCAGAACACGCTGCTGTTCATCCACGGCTTCTCGACCCAGCAACTCGGTTATACGCTCGACGGCGTCCCGCTCGGCGACCAGCAGTACGGCAACTACAACGGCCTCTCGCCGCAGCGCGCGGTGATCAGCGAGAACGTCGGCGCAGTGACGCTGGCCTCGGGTGCGGGCGACCTGTCGACCGCATCGACCTCGAATCTCGGCGGCACGGTGGCGACGTTCTCGTCCGATCCGACCAAGCAGAGCGGCGTGCAAATCAACCAGACCTTCGGCAGCAACGCGACCACGCGCACGTTCCTGCGTTACGACACCGGCGAGTTCGGCAGCGGCAACTCGGCCTATGCTTCGATCATGCACCAGGACCAGCGCGCTTGGGACTTCGCCGGCCATCAGCGCGGCTGGCAGGCGAACGGCAAGTTCGTGCAGGACGACGAGCACGGCAAACTCACTGTGTATGTCGCCTACTCGGACAAGATCGAGCCGAACGAGGACAGTCTCTACCGCTCGGCCACCGGCGCGGGTGAGGGTACGCCGCGGCCGGACAATCGCCCGTTCATCTACCCGAACTTTGCGCAGGCGCTCGCCTACCTCGGTGCGAACGGCGCGCCGCCCGCGTCGGCCGGCAACAACTATCGCAACTACTACAGCGACGCGCAGCGCACCGACTATCTCACGTATGCCAAGTACGAGTGGCGATTGAACGACTCGATGACCTGGTCGAACCAGGTCTACTATCACCACGACGACGGCGTCGGTGTCGTCGCCGGCCCGATCCAGGTCGCGGGTTTGCCGAAGCTGTTCGGCGCCTACTTCCCGGGGCAGGATCTGAAGACCGTGTTCGGTGGTTCCGGCTACGCCACGCGCACGACCGAGTACGACATAAACCGGCGCGGCTGGCTTTCCTCGTTCGACTGGCAGCTCGGCGATCACCAGCTCGACGCTGGCGTCTGGTACGAAATGAATCGCTCATCGACCAACCGCCGCTGGTACGCGCTCGACGTCAATCATCCGACCAGCCCGTATCAGCGTCCGGGCGATTCGCTGACGCCGCTGATCACGCAGTACAACAGCGAGATCAAGAACGAAGTCGTGCAGCCCTACGTGCAGGACCAATGGAAATTGAGCGACAGCGTCCGCCTGCAGGCCGGTTTTAAGGCCAGTTATCAATTCGCGCACGGCTGGGCGCCGATCTCGCCGCGGCCGAATTCGACCGTGGGTTTCCTGGAATTGCCGAGCGGACGCATCTACACGCGCGAGAAATTCCTGCCGCAGGTTGGTGCGCTGTGGGATGTCACGGCCGAAGACCAGCTCTTCGTCAACGTGCAGAAGAACATGCGCCAGTTCATCACCTACGGCGCGGGCGGCCTATCGCCGTGGAGCCTTGGCAGCCAGGATCTGTTCAACACGTTCAAGCAGAACGTCGCGCCCGAAACTGCGTGGGCGTATGAAGCCGGTTGGCGCTTCCAGCATGAGATGCAGTTCGGGCCGATCAGCGCCGTCGACGGTCAGGTCAGTACCTACCACGTCGATTTCGCCAACCGCCTGCTGAGCGTGGGCGCCACGGCGGGGTTTACTACGATCAACCCGGGCGCGGTCGTGATCAACAACGTCGGCGACGTGAAGACCGACGGCATGGACATCGCCGCGACCCTGCACTTCGGCGAGCACTTCAGCTTCTACGACGCAGTCTCGTACAACCGCTCGCAATATCAGGACAACTACATGACCGGCGGCACGACCGTCGTGCCGACCGCCGGCAAGAACGTGCCGGCCAGCCCGGACTGGATGAACAAATTCGTCGCCAGCGTGAGCTTCGGCGCGTTCAATGCGCAACTCGTCGGCGACTACGTCGGCAAGCGCTACGCGACCTACACAAATGATCTCTCGGTGCCGAGCTATTTCCTGCTCGGCCTGCAGGCGAGCTATGCGCTGCCGAACGATCTGGGCTGGGCGCACGACGCCAAGGTCAGTCTCAACGTCAGCAACCTCGCTAACAGGAAGGGCACCTACGAAGTCATCGTCGGTGCGCCGTCGGCCACGTACAACACGTATCCGATTCCGCCGCGCCAGTTCTTCGTGACGTTCTCGACCAAGCTGTAGCGTTCGCGCCGAACGGAAATCGGCAACGCCACGGATCGGCGATTTCCTACACCGCGCAGCGTCGTTTGCGCATGGCGACGAAACCGGACGTGGCGCAGGATGCTGCGAAAACGGGGAGGACACGCCATGCTCGATCTCGAACGCACGCCGCGACCGCTGCGCTGGTACGAATGGCTCGCCGTGCTGCTGCTCGCCAGCTATGCCGCGGGCGTGCGCGCCGAAGTATATAAATGTACCGATGCGCGCGGTGCGGCGAGCTTCCAGGATCAGCCCTGCGCACGGGCTGCCGACCAATCCGTCGTTGCGCTTGCGCCGACCCCGGCATATGCGGCGTCGCCACAGTACGCGGTCGACCGCGAAGTGGACGTGCGCAGAGCGCAGCGAGTCGAGCGCATTCGGCAGTCGGCGCATCGCGGCGAGCCGCGTGCCAGTGGCGCGTACGAATGCCGCACCAGTGACGGCCAAGTGTTCTATCGCTACAGCGCTTGTCCGCGCTCGGTCGCCGCCGCCGACCAGGGCACTACGCAGCGCGGACGCGGTGCGGGTGCGAAGGGTGCGGCGACGAAATCGGTTGCGGTCACCTCGACGCGCATCGCGCGCGAGGACGCCTGCTACGAAATGCGCCGCGCCGGCGCCGCCGGACGCAGCGGCCATATCCACGACCAGGACGTGTCTACCTACGACAAGAATCTCGGCCACGATCCCTGCCGTTGACGCGGCCCATGCAAGAAAAATGCGCTCGTTCCGGTCAGAAGGATAAGCTGCCGCATGCAGCACTTCTCGTCCGACAGGGGATTCCGATGACAAGTATCAGCAGGCTCGTGGCCGCGGCTTTGATGATGGGAACGGCGGTGCCGTACGGCTTTGCCGCACCGGCGCAGCGCATCGAGGCGATCACGGCGCAGATCCATGCGGAGATGGCGCATGCAGCGGATCGCCTGACCAGCGCACGTGCCCATTTCCATCATGTGATCAACTGCATCGTCGATCCGGACGACAAGCGGTTCGACGCACGTGCGGAAAATCCGTGCGCGGGCATGGGGTCCGGCGGCGGTGCGCTGCACGACGAAGCCGCGACGCCGGCGCAGAGGCAGCAACTGCAGCACGCGCTCGACATCGCGATGCGTGGCCTGCGCAGCGGTTCGCTGGAAACCGCGCATGTCTATGCCGAATGGCTGTCCGAGGTGCTGAAGCGCGACGTCCAATAGGCCAGGCGTACGCTCGTTCGGAATGCGCAGCCAAATGGGGTATCGTTGACGCTCGATCGGATAACGAGATGCGTCATGATGCAGCGGCCGCTTTTCAATATCGCCACCTTGGGCGTAGTGCTCGTTGCGGCTTGTTCGAACCCATCGGCTCCGCCGGCGCCGGCTGCCGCACCGGCACAGGATGCTGCTGCCGCGGCGAAGGCGAACGCCGAGGCTCAAGCCGAGAAAGGCCTGAAGCTCTACGAGCAGATGCGCGCGAGCGGCAGCCTCGACATCGCCGCGCAGGTCGGCGCGGAAGCTGTCGCGAAGTATCCGGACAGCGCCGCCGCCGCGAAGATCAAAGAAACGCTAACCGAGGTCACCGCGAAGGCGAAGGAAGAGGGCGAGGCGCGTCGCCTCGCGCGCCTGTGGGCGTACACGGTCACCTCGGTCAAGGGCGGCACGCAGTACGCCGGTTCGATCGAGAACAATCCGCCGCTGACGCCGCCCGGCCTGACCGGCAAGGATGCCAAGCACGTGCACCTGATCCTGCGCCAGCACCCCGAGTGGGGCCAGACGGTGTATCTGATCCTCGATAACGAGAAGTTCAACTGCAAGTCGGGCTGCAAGACCTTGCCGGTCAGCTTCGACGGCGAGCCGGCCAAGCCGTGGAAGGCGACGATCCCGCCGACCGGCGAGCCGGCGCTGTTCATCGACGACGACAAGGCGTTCATTGCACGCGTGCTGAAGACCAAGAAGGTCGCGATCGACGTCGTCCTCGCCGGCGACGGCAAGAAGACGCTCGTATTCGAGACCGGCGGCCTCGATATGTCGCATCTGCCGAACACGACGAAGAAACATAATTGATCGAAGGGGAGAACTGCGCTTCTCCCCTTCGCAACCCCATCGCTGGAGCTTGCTGCATGCCAGGGCAAAGCCTCGAATCGAAACAAGTCTCTTCATGACTAGGAAAATCGGTGCCGTCAGCCTCGTCGTGCGCGACTACGACGAGGCGATTGCGTGGTACGTGCGCTGCCTCGACTTCGTCGTGGTCGACGACGCGGACCTCGGCGGCGGCAAGCGCTGGGTGCTCGTCGCGCCTGCACGCGACGCCGCGACGCCGCTGCTGCTCGCGCAAGCGGCGACGCCGCAACAGCGCGCGCATATGGGCGACCAGACCGGTGGCCGCGTGTTCCTGTTCCTGCACACCGATGATTTCGCGCGTGATCACGCGCGCATGCTCACGCAGGGCGTGAAGTTCCACGAGGCGCCGCGCCACGAGGCTTACGGCACGGTCGCGGTATTCGAGGATCTGTACGGCAACAAATGGGATCTGCTGCAGATGAAGTGAGGTTCGCCATGTCTTGCAGTAGCGCGAAATTTATCATCGGCAACCCACGCGCAAGAAATAGCCGTGCGCGCCGGTCTGTCGTTTATCCCCCAAGGAGACACGCCATGAAAATCGGTTTTCGTTTTGTCGCCCTGGTCGCCGCCGCGGCCATCGCATTCCAGGTTCACGCCGAGGACACGGCCCCGGCCGTCGGCACCGCGGCGCCCACATTCAAGCTGCAGGACCAGAAGGGCGATTGGCGCACGCTCGACCAGTACCACGGCAAGTGGGTCGTGCTCTACTTCTATCCGAAGGACGATACGCCGGGCTGCACGACCGAGGTCTGCACGTTCCGCGACGACGTGCTCAAGCTGCGCAAGGCCGGCGCCGAGGTGCTCGGCGTCAGTCTCGATGACATCAAGTCGCACGCGGCGTTTGCCGAGAAGTATCACGTGCCGTTCCCGCTGTTGTCCGACAACACGCAGGCGACCGCCAAGGCCTACGGCGTGCTCACCTACAGCGAAAAGATGAAAATGAGCTACGCCAAACGCGAGACCTTTCTCATCGATCCGGCCGGCAAGGTCGCCAAGCACTACGTAGGCGTCGATCCGAAGGAAAATTCCGGCCAGGTGCTTGCCGATCTCGCCGCGCTGAAGAACGGCGCCTGAGAATCTGGTTTCAAAGCGTAGTAGCTTCGAGTAGGTTCCGAAAGAAGATGCGGACACCGCGCACGTTTTCGTAGCGCGGCGTCCGCATCGTTGGCTTACTCGCAGTAAAGTTGATGAATGTTGCGCAGTGCGCGATCAGGCGGCGTGCTGCCGCTTCATGGCGCCCTGCATGTGCTGCTCGAACATCGAGCATTCCTGTTCGGCCTTGTCTTTCTGCCAGCCGTAGCGCACCTGCAGCCGATCGACTAGATACTTATGGTCGCCATCGGTGCGCGCGAGGTCGGCGGCGGTCAGCTTGCTCCAATTCTCTTGCATCGGTCCGCGTAGTCGGGTCCAGTTGGCGTGGATGATGTCTGCGTTCACCATGTTTCTCCGTTGAGGAAGGAAGATACGCCACTATTCTCTGACCATAGCGGCGCCCGGAGCATGTTACGCAGGCGAAGTGAAGCGCCGATTAGATCGGCGTTAATCCACGGTTATCGGTTCTCACGTTCGCCCAGGGTTCATCAACATGACTGAGCATCGTGAATAAATATACTTGTATAAAAATGTTCGCTCATGCAGAGGCCCGTCTCTCACAAGGTTGCGAGTTTTCCGCCCCAAGTCGGTGCGGACTGCCGCGTGCTCGTGCTCGGTACAGTGCCGTCGCTGCGCTCACTCGAACTGCGCCAGTCTTACGGCCATGCGCAGAATCTGTTCTGGACGTTCATGGGCGAAATGTTCGACGCAGCTCGCGAATTGCCCTATGCGGAACGGATCAGGCGGCTTCATGCGCGAGGCATCGGCATCTGGGATGTATATCGGCAGGTCGAGCGGCCCGGCAGCCTCGACAGCAGCATCGTCAAGGCGAGCGAGGTGCCGAACGCAATCCCGCAGCTGCTCGCACGCGAACCCGCGATCCGCGCGATCGCGCTCAACGGCGGCAAGGCGGCCGAGGGATTCCGCCGGCATATCGAGCCGAAGCTGGGTGCAACGTTGCGCGAGCGCATCGATGTGCTCGCACTGCCATCGACGAGCCCGGCCAACGCATCGATCCCGCGCACGGCGAAATTCGCGCAGTGGCGCGTCTTGCTGCGCTATGCGAAGGACGTTTAGGGAAAATCCAACGCGCGTTGCGCGACACTCACGGCCACCGGTTCCGTTGCCTGAGGTCGTCGCATGCGCCTGTTCCGCACCGTTGCCTGCTCGGCAGGCTTGCTTGCGCTGAGCCTTGTCGCGCACGCCCAGTCGCCGGCGAAGACCGACGCGCCCGCCTATGCGATCGTCGGCCGCCATGTCATCGGCGGCCCCGGAGGATGGGATTATCTACTGGCCGATCCGGCCTCCCGGCACTTGTTCGTCAGCCGTTCCGATCGCGTGCTCGTGGTCGACCTGGCCGACGGCGCGCTTGCGGCGACCATTCCGGGCACCGACGGCGTGCATGGCATCGCGCTCGCGCATGAGCTCGGTCGCGGCTACACGAGCAATGGCCGCGCGGACAGTCTCAGCGTATTCGATCTCTCCACGCTCAAGCCCACGGGCACGATCACCGTGAGCGGGCACAATCCGGATGCAATCCTCTACGACAAAGCGAGCAGGCACCTGTTCACGTTCAACGGCCGCAGCAAGGATGTCAGCGTGATCGATCGGCAGACCGAGAAGACCGTCGCGACGATTGTGGTAGGCGGCAAGCCCGAGTTCGCGGTGACAGACGACAAGGGCCACATCTTCTTCAACATCGAAGACACGAATGAGCTCGCGCAGATCGATGCACGCAGCGCGAAACTGGTGGCGAGATGGAAGCTTGAGGATTGCGAAGATCCAACCGGCCTCGCCTTCGACGAAGCGCACCATCGGCTTTTTTCGGTCTGCCAGAATGGAAAAATGGTTGTGACCGACAGCGTCAACGGAAAATCCATCGCCAGCGCCGCGATCGGCAAGGGCCCAGACGCGGCCGCCTACGATGCACAGCGCGGTCTCGTGTTCAGTTCCAACGGCGCGGACGGCACGTTGACCGTTGTCAGGCAGATCGACGCCGATCACTACGCGGTGGTGCAGACCTTGTCGACGCAGCCGAGCGCGCGCACGCTCGCACTCGACGCAGAAAGCCATCGCGTCTACCTTGTCGCGGCGAAGTTCGGTCCGAAGCCGGAGCCGACGAAGGAGCAGCCGCGTCCGCGCGCACCGGTGCTCGACGACAGCTTCGAGGTGCTCGTCGTCGGTACGGCCGGCAAGCTTTGATCCACAGCGTTGCGAATTTCAGGTTGAACCGACCCAAGGGGAATATCGATGAAAGCAAAGATCACGGGCACGACCATGCCGGTGCTGGAAATCGGACTCGAGGGCAACGACAAGATCGTTGCCGAACCGGGCGAGTTTTCCTGGATGACCGACGCGGTGCAGATGCGCACGACCGCATTCACCGCTGGGGCAAAAGGCATTTGGGGCGCACTCGGACGCGCGTTTTCCGGCGGCGGCCTGTTCATGACCGAATATTCCGCGACCGGCGGCCAGGGCGTGATCGCGTTCGCCGCGAAAGTGCCGGGCACGATACAGCAGGTGGACGTGCATGCGGGCGAATCCTATCTGATTCATCGCCACGGGTTCCTCTGCGCGACCGAAGGCGTGACGCTTGCGACCGGCTTCCAGCGCTCGCTCGGCGCCGGCATCTTCGGCGGCAACGGTTTCGTCATGCAGAAACTGACTGGTCCATGCACGGCCTGGGTCGAGCTCGGCGGCGAGGCAGTGGTCTACGACCTGGCCCCGGGTGAAAGTATAAAAGTACACCCGGGTCACGTCGGCATGATCGCCGGCACGGTCAATTTCGACGTGACCTTGATGCGCGGCTTCGCCAACGCGGTGTTCGGCGGCGACGGGCTTTTCATCGCGCGCCTGACCGGGCCTGGCAAGGTCTGGCTGCAGACGCTGACCGTACCTGGCCTCGCACACGCACTGCAGCCTTACATCGGCGCGGGCGAAACCGTCGAGAACGTCGAGACCGGTATCGCCGGCGGCATCGCGGGTGCGGTGTTGCGAGGGATGTTCAAGAACTGAGCGCGCGCTTGGCGATGGTGGGGGCCACGGGCAACGCGGCTCACACCAGCCTCAGGTCGGTGGCCTTGGCGTCGGGAAACACTTTGGCAAGCTGCGCCGGCGACAAACCCCACAGGCGCACGTACATGCCCGCAAGCAGGCTGCGGTAGTTGTTGAGCACCGGGTAGTCGCGGTTCTGCAGCAACGTGGACTGCTGCACCTTGACCTGTTCGCCGGCGATGCGGCCGCCGTCGATGCCGCCGCCGAGCACCCAGTAGACCGAACCGTGGCCGTGGTCGGTGCCGCGGTTGCCGTTTTCGCGGAAGGTGCGGCCGAATTCGGAGACGACGACGACGACGGTGTTCTTCCACTCCGCCCCAAGTTCCTGCGCGAACGCCTTGAGACCGTCGCCGAGGTTGGCGAGATTGTTCGCAAGCTGGCCCTTGTCGTTGCCTTCGTTGACATGCGTGTCCCAACCGCCGATGTCGACGAAGCCGAGCCGGTATTGGTCGCGCATGAGCTTGGCGATGCGTTGTGCCTCGAGTGCGAAACCCTTCGCGCTAACCGCGCCGCGGTTGGCCTGGTTCATCTCGGTCTCGAATTCCTTCGCCACATGCGCGCGCAATTCGAGACCGTCGTTGACCGCGCCCTGCAGGCGGTGACCCTGGTACATCGAGGTGAGAATTGCCGCTTGCCGATCGTCGTAGGCCGGCTTACCCACGGACTTGAGCGAAATGTTCGGGATGTCGCTGGCGCCACGGAACGTCAGCGGCAGCGCATCGGTGAAGGCGATCGGTGGCGCCTTGCTCGTCAAGGTGCTGGACAGGCGCGCCATGAAGCCTGAATTGAAATCGCCGCGCGCCTGGGCCGGCTCGCCGCGCTCGATGTTGTCCTGCGTTTCGAAGTGGCTGCGCGACAGATCTTCGGTTCCGGCGAACGGCACGAAGGCAACTTGCTTGTTCTTGTACATTTCGCCGATCGAATTGCGCAGCCCCGACGTCAAGGCCCAGTCGCTGTCGAGCGCCAGCGTGCCGCTGTCGGACTTCGGGTCGGGCCTCGGCACGGCGATGTTCGGTCGCGATTGATAATAGAAGTCGCTCGAATACGGCACCAGCAAGTTCGCGCAGTCGTAGCCACCGCGCAGGAACACGAGCAAGAAGCGCGGCGAGGCGAGCGGTGCGGCGAACACACGCCCGGCGGTAGTCAACATCGGCAGCGCGGACACGCTGGCTGCGACCTGGAGGAAGTGGCGGCGATTCATGGGAGCACCTAGCGGGAGTTGAATTCGGGCGAGGCGAGCAGGAATGCATTCCATTCCTGCTGCGAGGCCGACTTGTCGAGCGCGGCGAGCGTCGTCTTCGACAGATAGGGTTGGATGCCGTCGTAGTACAACTTCGACGACAGCTGCGGAAAGCCGGTGTCGACGCTCTGCGTGCCGTCGGCGGCATCGAACAGGCCGGCGTTGCCGTTGCCGATGATGCGCGCGATTTCGAAGCGCCGGCTCATCTGTCCGGAAGACGCCCACGCATTCTCGGTCAGCGCGTAGCCGTCCGGCGTGGAGTGGCCGAACAGCGCTTCGCCCTGGTTGTTGAGCCAGGTGACGACCGGGTGCATGTTGGTGATCGTCTTGCCATCGTAGGCAAGGCGCACGCTCGAGACGACATAGTGCATCGGGTCCTTGAACTTCCTGCCGAGCGAGGCGACGAATTCGTCGGATTCGAACATCACGCGCAGCACCTGCGCGATGTCGCCGTCGCTGTGCTGGAACGTGCGTGCCATCCTGTCGACGAGCTTCGGCGGCGGATCGTCAGCGACGAAATAGGTCGCGAGCTTGCGCGAGACGAACTGCGCACAGGCCGGTTGCTTGACGAGCAAGTCGACTGCGCGCTCGATCTCGTCGAAGCCGCCACCCTTGAGCTTCTGGCCGAGCAGCACGCGGTCGCCGAAATCGTGGCGTTCGGGATTGAACGTGAACAGGCCCTCGCGCACGAGATACTGACGCATAACGGGACGCACTTTCGGATCATCGTGATTGGTGTCGACGCCGACACCGGTGAGGATCTTGGCGAGCTCCTGCACGTCGCCCTGGGTGTAGCCCGCATCGACGCCGAGCGTATGCAGTTCCATCAGCTCGCGCGCATAGTTCTCGTTGATGCGGTTCTTGCCGTTCTGCGCGTTGTCGAGGTATTGCAGCATCGCCGGCGATTTCAGCGTGGCCATGACGAGGTCGCGGAAATGGCCGAGCGCATACGGACGGATCGCCTGGTCGGCGTAGTCGCCGGCGAGGAATTTCACATACCCCTTTTGCGCGAACACGTTGAAGTGGTTGAGCCAGAACCAGACGAGCTGCTCCTTGAGCTGGTCCGGCGAGTAGATCGCGCGAAGCAGTTCCCTGCGCGTCGCCTCGTAGGCCATCTTGTTGCCCATGTCGTTGCGGTCCTTGCGCGCGGACTTCTTCATCTCCTCGTCGCCGAGCGCGTTGATACGCTTCTGCTCGGCGACTTCGTCGACGACCAGCTTGGCGGCGGAATCATGGGCGATATCGAGATTGTCGATCTGCGCCTGCACTAGTGCGGGCAATTTGTCGTTCTTGCCTGCGAGCTGCTCGTCGAGAAAGCGCCGGCGGCCGAGCTCGCGGAAACGTGCGACGGTGGCGCTGTCGAGGCCCCAGGTGATGCGATCGAGCCAGAGTGCGTCATCGCGGCTCAGTGTAGCGGGCGAATTGGCGGCTTGCGCGGCGCCGGCGCCTGCCGCAAGCAGGACTATGGCGTGAAAAATTCGTGATCGTGTCATGTCCACGGGCGGCAGCGATGAAAGGTATGCCATCTAACGGGCCAGGCGCCGATCGGATGACAAGGTCGCGTCCACATTTCGTCGTTTGGCTTCGCTTCAGCGTTTGCTGTCAACGCACCGCTATCAGCCTCGTTGTTGCGGAGCGTGCGCAGTCTCTGCGCCTCCACCACCGCCAAGGGAGAATTCACATGCAACGCAAACTGATCGCAACGACTATCGCCGCTATCCTGTTTTCGTTCGGCGCGCACGCGCAGAATGCCGCAACCGAAACCGCGCGCGACACGGACCAGCAGAAACGCATCGAGCAGGGCCTGCAATCCGGCCAGCTCTCGACCAAGGAGGCGGCCAGCCTCGAGAGCAAGGAAAAGCGCATCGACGCCACCGAAGCGCGCGACATGAAGGACGGCAAGCTCAGTGCCGGCGAGAAGGCGCAGATCCAGCGCGAACAGAATCATGTCAGCGCCGACATCTACAAAGACAAGCACAACGCCGTGACCGGCAATCCGAATTCCGTGTCCTCGCAGCGCATGCAGGCCGACGTGCAGCGCAACGTCAACCAGGAAGCGCGCATCAACCAAGGCGTGCGCTCCGGCCAGCTGACCAACAAGGAGACCGCCTCGCTCGAGCGCGGGCAGGCGCACGTCGATCGCGCTGAAGCGCGCGCGGGCGCGGACGGCCATGTCGGCGTGGGCGGGCAGGCGCGCATCCAGGGCAAGGAAAACCGCCAGAGCGCGCGCATCCACAACAAGAAGCACAACGACACGGTGCGCACGACGACGCCGTAGTCCGTCGCGACAGGCGCCGCGGGCCGGCTTGCCCCGCGGCGCAGGACACGTTTCGTCAAGCCGTCACAATCGTGTCGATAATCTGCGGATCGCCTACGAAGGGGTCCGCTCATGTCGCGTTCGATCAATCTCGCCGGTTTCATCTCCGCCGGTCTCTGTGTCCTGCTCGGAGGCGGCGCGCTCGCAGCGGGGAAAACCGCTCAACCGCATGCGATCGACGTCGCTGAGGTCAAGCATCCTGACGGCGAGACGCCGGCGTGGTGGTTTCGCGCGGGCGCCGCGGCCGCCGCAGCGAATCGCGCCGATCTTCCGGCAGCGAAGTCGAAGGCGAAGAACGTCATTGTCTTCCTCGGCGACGGCATGAGTACGGCGACGATCGCTGCCGCGCGCATCCTCGAAGGTCAGCGCAAGGGTCAGTCGGGTGAGGAGAATCGCCTGAGTTTCGAGACGTTCCCTTACACCGCGCTGTCGCGCACCTACACGACCGATTTCCAGACACCTGACTCTGCCGGCACGATGACCGCGATCATGACCGGCATCAAGACGCGCTCGGGCGTGATCGGTGTCAACCAGACCGGCAAGCGCGGTGATTGCAAAGGCTCGCAGGGCAACGAGGCGGTGACCGCACTCGAACTGGCCGCGCGCGCCGGCATGGCGACTGGCGCGGTGACGACCACGCGCATCACCCACGCGACGCCGGCCGCGACCTACGGCCACTTGCCCGAGCGCGACTGGGAATACGACATGGCGATGCCCGACGAGGCGCGCGCGCAGGGCTGCGTCGACTTCGCGCGCCAGCTCGTCGAGTTTCCGTTCGGCGGCGGCCTCAACGTCGCGCTCGGCGGCGGGCGCACCGAGTTCATGCCCGCACCGCAGCCCGATCCGCAGTATGACGGCCTGATCGGCAAGCGCCTCGACAAGCATGACCTGATCAAGGAATGGCAGGCCAAGCCCGGCGCAGCCTACGTTTGGAACGCTGAGCAGCTGGCCAAGATCGATCCGGCGAAGACGACGCGTCTGCTCGGCCTGTTCAATCCCGAGCACATGAAATACGAATACGAGCGCGAGCAGGACAAGCCGGAGATGGAGCCGAGCCTGACCGAAATGACGCGCGCCGCGATCGGTGTATTGAAAAATAATCGGAATGGTTTCTTTTTGATGGTCGAAGGCGGCCGTATCGATCACGGTCACCACGCCGGCAATGCGTATCGCGCGCTGACCGAGACGATCGCGTTCTCCGATGCGATCCGTGCGGCGACCGATATGACCAGCGCCGACGACACGCTGATCCTCGTCACCGCCGATCACTCGCATACGATGACGTTCGCCGGCTACGCCAATCGCGGCAATCCGATCCTGGGCAAGCTGCGTGGATCGAGCGGCGAGGGCGCGCCGTCGAAGGAGCTCGCGCGCGACGCGATCGGGCGTTCGTTCACCACGCTCGGCTACGCCAACGGCCCCGGCTACGCGGGCGAGAGCGATCGCGAAGCGGAAGGCGCGAAGAAATATCCGCACAACGCGACCGCGTTCTTGCCGGCAAAAAAGGGCCGCCCCGATCTTGACCAGATCGACACCGAGGCGCCGGATTACATGCAGGAATCGGTCGTGCCGCTCGGTTCGGAAACGCACAGCGGCGACGACGTCGCCGTATTCGCGCGCGGCCCCGGTGCGGCCGCCGTGCGTGGCTCGCTCGAGCAGAACGCGCTGTTCCATCTCATGGCGCAGGCGAACGAGCCGATCCGCAAGCAGCTTTGCACGTTCGGCGGCTGCGACGTCGACGGTGTGCCCGTCGAGTTACCGGCGTACGCCAAACTGCGCGGCACGCTGCCCAAGCAGCCGTGACGGTTCGTTTCACCCGCGGAAGGTGGCGCTATTGCAGCGTCACTTTCTTGCGGTTGTCGTTCGAATTGCGGTCGACGAGCTTGTTGTACGGATCGATGCCCGCTTCGTAGGGCTCGCCGTCGACGGTGAGCGTGATCGTGCCGTCGCCGTCCTTGATCTCGCGCTTTTCGAGATACAGCACTTTCTCGTTCGCTTCCTTGCCGTCGGGCGCCTTGGCGAACACGCCGATGTCGATCGGCTGGTCGATCCTGCCGTCACTCTCCTTGCCGACGCCGTCGGTATACTTCTTCTCGGCGTGGAGCTTCAGCGTCACCTCGTATTTGCCGTCGGCGAGCTTCTTCGCGGTCGCCTCGCTGAGGCGATTGTCGAAGAACGTGATCTTCGTGAACAGGTCATCGACCAGGGAATTCCACTTAGGATCGATGCCCGCGCGCAGCTGGTCGAGCAGTTCGTACGAGGTCGTGTACGGCGGCTGCTGGAATCCCTTCGCCTTGACGAACGCGGCGAGCACGGCGTTGAGCCTGTCCTCGCCGATGTAGTCCTTGAGCGCGTAGAACACGACCGAGGCCTTGTTGTAGTGGATGTACTGCTGGTTCTCGTTGAGCGCGAGCGGCATTTCCTTGACCCGTTCGGTCGCGCGCGTCGCCAGGTAGCGGTCGAGTTCGTACTTGAGGAATTTGCGCATCTGTCCGGCGCCGTATTCATGCTCCATCACCATCAGCGCGGAATACTGCGCCAGCGATTCGGACAGCATCGTCGCCCCCTGCACGTTGGCGCCGATGACCTGGTGCGCCCACCACTGGTGCGCGACTTCGTGCGCGGTGACGTAGAACACGTAGTCGACCGCATCCTTGTCCGACAGGTCGGCGATGAAGCCGATCGATTCGGAATATGGGATCGTGTTGGCGAAACTCTGCGCGAAGCCCGCGTAGTTCGGGAACTCGAGGATGCGCACCTGGCGGAACTGGTAGGGGGAGAAATTCTTCGTGTAGTAGTCGAGCGACTTCTTTACCGACTCGATCATGCGGTCGACGTTGTACGCATGCTGCGGATCGTAGTAGATCTCGATGGCGACGTCATTCCAGCGGTCTTTCTTCACCGTCCAGCGCGCCGACAACCAGGAGAAGAAGTCGAGGATCTTCGTGTCGGATTTGTAGTGGAAGTAGCGCCTGCCGTTCTGCGTCCACTCACGTTGCAGATAACCGGGCGCGAGCGCGATCTGGTCGGGCACGGTCGACACGGTCGTTTCGAAATCGACCCAATCCGCATCGCGCGAGATATAGGAGTTGGCGCGCGCCTGCATGTCGTCGATCGGCGCCATGCGCGGCAGCTCGGGCAGGCCATACTTGCGCCGGTCGTTGCGATCGCTCAGTTGCGCATGCTCGCGATAGCCAAAATGCGGAAGCTCGCTGCTGTTGAAGAAGCTGCCGTTATAAACCACCTGGGTTTCGCCGCCTGAAACCGGAAATCCCTCCTGGCCGATCTCGACCTCGAAATCGAAATCCATTGCCGCCCCGGGCGCCAGTGGCGTCGCAAGCTTGTAGATTCCCAGATCGTAGTCCTCGTCGCGCTTCGCCACGCTATGCGCGGCGAAGTCGAGCTTGTGCACTTTCTTCAGCTGCGAAAATTGGACAAAAAGTTCATCGATCGATGTGCCGGATTTGTTCTCGATGCGATAGTGACCGCGCACGATCGCGCGTAACTGATCCGGGAAGAAATCGACGTCGGCTTTGACTTCGGTGATGCGTGGCTGCACACGGTCCTTCCACGCCGCACGATAGGTTTTTTCGTAGTTCGCGCTGCGCGCCTTGCCCGCATCCTCGGATTCGTGATGGTTCAGCACGTTGGTGTTGTAAAAAATCCAGCTGCCGAGCCCGACGAACGTGAGCAGCGAAGCCGCCAGCGCATACGCGGGAAGGCCTCGGCGTAGCCGCGCGAACGCGCTGCGCATACGTTGAGCGAAACTCGCGCCGGTGCCGCGCGGCCAGAACGCCGCCGCGGCGATGAGCAACGCAATCGCGAGCGCACCCCAATACGCGCGAAAAGTGAGATTCGGTGCGATGAACTGGCCATAGCCGTTCATGTCCGACAGCGGCGTCGGCGACGCCTTGCCGTAGTTGTAGAGCGGATGGTTGTAGCCGAGCATCGGCAGCGCGAATTGGGCGACGAGCACGACGACGACGAGCAGATAACCGAAGAACTTGTTCTCGCTGACCGTCTGCAGGAACACGAAAAGCGCCGCGGTCAGGATGAACGGCAACATTGCGAGCGAGGCGATCTTCGCGTAGAGACCAAGCTGCACATTCGTGTAGCTATGGAACAACTGGAAGCCGATGCAGAACAGCACACCGGCGAACATGAAAGCGGCAATCACTCCAAACAGCGCGACGAGCTTCGCCGCGAGCGGCACCCAGTTCGGCACCGCGCAGGCATCGGTCACTTCGGCGATGCGCAGCGTGCGTTCGCGCCAGATCAGCTCGCCCGCATAGACCGCGAGCACGAGCGTCAGGAACAGGTTGATTCCACCACGCAAAGGCAAGTCCATGCGCGAGGTCACCGGCAACACCTTGGTGCCGAAAATCTCGCCGCTGAACATCAGCACGGTGAACATCATCAACAGGCTGAGCACCAGCAGCACGAGGAACGGCGCACCGGTCAGCACGCTGCGCAGGTCGAACCAGGTCTGGTGCAGGAATTGGCGCCATTGCGCGCCGGGCGAGGATTGCAGGCGCACCGGTGGCATCGCGATCGCCGCACTCGGAGTTGCTGCGGCCGATGCGGACACCGCTTTGGTCTTGCGTCGAAACAGGCGCAAGCCTTCGCGGTCGGTGCGGAACAGGCGGAACGCGCCGACGAGTAGCAGCGTTGACACGCCAAGCCACAAGACGCGATTGGCCAGCAACCAGCCCGACAGCGGCGGCAGGCGCGTATTGTTGTCCTGCGCCGACCAGTAGCGCGTGGTTTCATTGAGTGCGCTGCCGCCGAACGGATCGACCAGCGCGCCGATCCAGCGCGCGTCGAGGTTCGCCGTCATGCTTTGCGCGACCTGCATGAATACGACGAAGGCGATTGCGCCGAGATAGGTGTAGAGCATCGAGCGCGTCAGCGTCGCGAATGCGAACATCAGCGCGGCGATGAACAGCAGGTTCGGAATGACGAGCACGCCGAACGACCACAGATAGGCGCCGACCGACGTTGGCCCGAGCCGCGCCGGGTCGAGCCACGGCATCTTGCTGCCGAACCAGAGTCCGATGGCGGCGACGAGCATCACGCCGAGCGCAGCGAGAAAACCGCTGCCGAAACGGCCGAGCAGATAGTCGCGTTTTCTGATCGGCGTGGTGAAGAACAGCTCGGCCGTGTTCTGTTCGAAATCGCGCAGCGCCGCGCCGGCGATGAAAATCGTCACGAGCAGGATCGAAAGGAAACTCAGCGCGGCGAGCAGGTTGATGACGACCAGCGGCGCGTTGCGATGGATGTTGCCGATGCCGCCGCCGAAGCTGACGTTTTCGGAGGCCATCATGGCGAACGCGATCGCGCCGAACACGAGCGCGACGATCCAGAACAGCGGGCTGCGCAGGATCAGCCTGCGCTCGAAGGCGAGGATTTTCGCGAGCATGGACTAGGCTGCCTGGGCGACCGGCGCGGCGGCGCGGCGCAGTTCGCCGAAATAGACGTCCTCGAGATTCGGCGGCACCGCCACGTAGCCATCCCCCGGGCTCGCATCGGCGAGCACGTGCACGACCGGCTGGCCGGCGACGAGACGCGTCGATAGCACGTTGTGCTGTTCGCGTGCCGCGGCAAGCTCGTCCTTTGCGAGTGCCTTGCGCCAGACGCGGCCGTCGAGCGAACGGATCGTTTCGCGCGGCTCGCCGACCAGGCGCAACTGCCCTTGCGCGATGATCGCCATGCGCGGGCACAGGTCGGTCACGTCGTCGACGATGTGCGTGGACAGGATCACGACGACCTGTTCGCCGACCTCTGCGAGCAGATTGAGGAAGCGGTTGCGCTCCTCGGGGTCGAGGCCCGCAGTCGGCTCGTCGACGATGATCAGGCGCGGCGCGCCGATCAGCGCCTGGGCGATGCCGAAGCGCTGGCGCATGCCGCCCGAGAACGTGCCGAGCTTGTAATAGCGCTTCTCCCAGAGGTTGACCTGGCGCAACAGCGCCTCGACGAGCGCCTTGCGTTCCTGCTTGTCGGTCACGCCCTTGAGCACGGCGAAATGATCGAGCATCACCTCGGCGGTCACCTTTGGATAGACGCCGAACTCCTGCGGCAGGTAGCCGAGCGTCTGCCGCGCGGTCTGCTTGCCGGCGAGCACGTCGATATCGTCGAGATGGATCGAGCCGGAATCGGGGTCCTGCAGCGTCGCGATCGTGCGCATCAGTGTGGACTTGCCCGCGCCGTTCGGGCCGAGCAGGCCAAACATGCCGTTGGGAATCTCGAGCGTGATGTCCTTGAGCGCCTGCACGCCGTTGGCGTAGGTCTTGGACAGGTTGCGGATCGCGAGCATGGAGTCTCCTGGGCGCGGCCTGGGCCGATGCAGCGAGCGTAGCTGGCTGCGGGCGACGGTGCCAAGGCCGGAAGTCATCGCGATATCGGCCTGCGCATCGAGGCGTGACAACAAGATTGCCGCGCCGATGGTAGGGAAGACGGCCCGGTTCGGATTATCATGGCGAGGCGGCCGCGGCCGTGTGCAATTCGTCATCAGTTGTGACCGGCGCGGCGCCACGGCGGCAGCGCGCCCACAGTAAGGAGGGAGCATGGCCGACGTCGTAGAAGCCAAGGTGCCGGATATCGGCGATTACACCAACGTGCCGGTGATCGAGATTCTGGTCAAACCGGGCGATACCGTGACGAAGGATCAGGGCCTGGTCACCCTCGAATCGGACAAGGCGACGATGGAGGTACCCTCGTCGGTTGCCGGTGTCGTCAAGGAAATCAAGGTCAAGCTCGGCGACGAGATCTCCGAAGGTCATATCGTGGCGCTGATCGAAAGCGGTGAAGCCGCGGCGCCCGCTCCGGCGGCGGCGAAAGCAGCGCCGGCGCCCGCGGCGAAAACCGAAGCTCCCGCGCCATCCCCGGCCCCGACGGCCGCCGCAGGCGGCGGCGTGCAAGAAGCCAAGGTGCCGGACATCGGCGACTACACCGGCGTGCCGGTCATCGAGGTGCTGGTCAAGGTTGGCGATACGGTGAGCAAGGACCAGGGCCTGGTCACGCTCGAATCCGACAAGGCGACGATGGAAGTGCCGTCGTCGATCGCGGGCGTGGTCAAAGAGATCAAGGTCAAGGTTGGCGACGAAATCTCCGAAGGCCATGTCGTCGCGCTGATCGAAGCCGCCGGCGCGGCGCCCGCTCCGGCCCCGGCGGCCGCAAACGCCGCTGCGCCTGCGCAAGCGGCGCCTGCTCCGGTACCCGCGCCAGCCGCGGCGCCCGTCGTCGCGTCGGGCAGCCCGACCTCGCCGCCGATCAACTTCGGTGCCGACACGGTGATGCCGGACAAGGTGCCGTACGCGAGCCCCGCCGTGCGCCTGTTCGCGCGCGAGCTCGGCGTAGACCTGGCGCAGGTCAAGGGCAGCGAGCGCAAAGGCCGCATCAGCAAGGAGGACGTGCAGAAATACGTCAAGGGCGTGCTTTCGGGTGCAACCGCGGCGCCGAAGGCCGCGGCGGCCGGTGGCGGTGGTCTCGACCTGCTGCCGTGGCCGAAGGTCGATTTCGCCAAGTTCGGCGAAATCGAGACCAAGCCGTTGTCGCGCATCCAGAAGATTTCCGGCGCCAATCTCGCGCGCAACTGGGTGATGATCCCGCACGTCACCCACAACGACGACGCCGACATTACCGAACTCGAAGCGCTGCGCGTCTCGCTCAACAAGGAATACGAGAAGGCCGGCGTCAAATTCACCATGCTCGGCTTCCTGATCAAGGCGATGGTCGCCGCGCTGAAGAAATTCCCGACCTTCAACGCCTCGCTCGACGCGAGCGGCGAAAACCTCGTGTTGAAGAAGTATTACAACGTCGGCTTCGCCGCGGACACGCCGAACGGCCTCGTCGTGCCGGTGCTCAAGGATGCGGACAAGAAGGGCATCGTCGAATCGGCCAAGGAAATTTCCGCGCTCGCGGCGAAGGCGCGCGACGGCAAGCTCGGCCCCGCGGAAATGTCGGGCGGCTGCATATCGATCTCTTCGCTCGGCGGCATCGGCGGCACTTCGTTCACGCCGATCGTCAATGCACCTGAAGTCGCGATCCTCGGCGTGACCAAATCGGCGATGAGGCCGGTGTGGGACGGCAAGGCCTTCCAGCCGCGCCTGATCCTGCCGCTTTCGCTCAGCTACGACCATCGCGTGATCGACGGCGCGCTCGCCGCACGCTTCACCGCGTATCTGGCCCAGCTGCTGGCCGACATGCGTCGCGCGATGCTCTGATCGAGGACTCGAAACAATGGCAACTACTGAAGTCAAAGTCCCCGATATCGGTGACTACAGCAACGTTCCCGTCATCGAAATCCTGGTCAAGCCGGGCGATACGGTGACCAAGGATCAGGGCCTCGTCACGCTCGAGTCGGACAAGGCGACGATGGAAGTACCCGCGTCGGCCGCGGGCGTCGTCAAGGAGATCAGGGTCAAGCTAGGCGACGAAATCTCCGAGGGCACCGTGGTCGCGATCATCGATGCCGAAGGCGCAGCTGCCGCGCCGGCGAAAGCCGAAGCGCCCAAAGCGGCACCTGCTCCGGCTCCCGCAGCTGCTACTCCGGCCGCCGCGCCGCCGGTACCGAAGGCCGCCGGTGCTTCCGGACGCAAGGCCGATATCGAATGCCAGGTCGTCGTGCTCGGCTCCGGTCCCGGCGGCTACACGGCTGCGTTCCGCAGCGCCGATCTCGGCACGAACACGGTGCTGATCGAGCGCTATGCGACGCTCGGCGGCGTCTGCCTCAACGTCGGCTGCATTCCGTCGAAAGCGCTGCTGCATGCGGCGAAGGTGATTGACGAGGCGAGCCACGCCGCCGATATCGGCATCGACTTCGGCGCACCGAAGATCGACATCGGCAAGCTCGGTGGATTCAAGAACAAGGTGGTCGCGCAGCTCACCGGCGGCCTCGCCGGTATGGCCAAGCAGCGCAAGGTCACGGTCGTGCAGGGCACGGGCAAATTCGTTTCGCCGAACGAGATCGAAGTCGAGGGCAAGGACGGAAAGAAGCTCGTGCGTTTCGAGAAGGCGATCATCGCCGCGGGCTCGCAGGCGGTGAAGCTGCCGGGCTTCCCGTGGGACGACCCGCGCATGATGGATTCGACCGACGCGCTGCTGCTGCAGGACGTGCCGAAGAAACTGCTCGTCGTCGGCGGCGGCATCATCGGCCTGGAAATGGCCTGCGTCTACGAAGCGCTCGGTGCGCAGGTGACCGTGGTCGAGCTGTTGGATCAGCTGATGCCCGGCGCCGATCCTGACCTGGTCAAGCCGCTCGCGACGCGATTGTCGAAACGCTATGCCGGCATCCATCTCAAGGTGAAGGTCGCCAAGATCGAATCAACCAAGGAAGGCTTGAAGGCGACGTTCGAGGGAGAGAAGGCGCCCGAGCCGCAGGTCTACGACCGCGTGCTCGTTGCGATCGGTCGTTCGCCGAACGGTAACAAGATCGACGCGGACAAGGCCGGCGTGCAGGTGACCGATCGCGGCTTCATCCCGGTCGACAAGCAGATGCGCACCAACGTGCCGCATATTTTCGCGATCGGCGATCTCGTCGGTCAGCCGATGCTCGCGCACAAGGCGACGCACGAGGGCAAGGTCGCCGCTGAAGTCTGCGCGGGGCAGAAGAGCGAGTTCGTCGCGCGCGTGATCCCGAGCGTGGCCTACACCGATCCCGAAGTGGCCTGGGTCGGCGTCACCGAAGGCGAGGCGAAGGCCAAGGACATCAAATACGGCGTCGGCAAGTTCCCGTGGGCCGCCTCTGGTCGCGCGATCGGCATCGCGCGCACCGAAGGTTTCACCAAGCTGATCTTCGATGAGACCACGCACAAGATCATCGGCGCCGGCATCGTCGGCGTGAACGCGGGAGATTTGATTTGCGAACTCGGCCTCGCGATCGAGATGGGCTGCGAAGCCGCTGACATCGGCCTCACCGTGCATCCACATCCGACGCTCGGCGAGTCGATCGGCATGGCGGCGGAAGTGTACGAAGGCACGATCACCGACTTGTACATTCCGAAGAAGAAATAGGGCTATCGTTGACAGCTGCGCTGCAGCGATAACTCTCGCCGTTGAAGCGGCAGCAAGCTGCCGCTTGACGTCGAGGCGCGCTGAAACGACTTGGGTTTATTTGCGTTTCTTCGCGACTGGCTTGTCGTCGCCGGCCGACGCCTGCGCGGCTGCATCCGGAAAAATCTGCTGGGCGACTTCGTAATGCCGCACCAGCGGTTCCATCTGCAGCAGGTACTGCTCGTCCTCGGGATAGTAGACGGCCTTCTCGGGATTCTCGCCGGCGAATTCGTGCACGGCGCTCATCGATTCCCAGAGCGAGATCAGCATGAACTCGCAGTGCTCGCCCTGGATGCGGCGCAGCACGGTGACGCCGCGGTTGCCGGGTACTTTTGCGTAATCGGCGAGGCCGGTGCGGTCGAGGTAGGCGAGGTAGTCGTCGGCCTTTTCCTTGAGCGTGATTCCGCGCCAGATGCGAGCGATCATACTGACTCCGCGGCGTAGTCGTCGAAGGCGCGCAGCATAGCGCAAGCGGCGTTGCGGCTGGCGAAATTTGCGTTGCACGATGCGGGTGCGGGCGGCGTTGACGTTAGACTTCGCCGGTCTTGATTGCGGAGCCTGGCTTGTCCTCGATTCTGGTTTTCGGCGCGAGCGGAGTGATCGGCGAATTCCTGTTGCCGCAACTCGCCGCGCGCGGCGAGCGTGTGCTCGCGGTCAGCCGTACGGCGGCGTCTCGCGCACGCGCAAGCGGAAAAATCGATTGGCTGCAAGGCGATCTTTGCGTCGAGGTGGCGTCGCTGCCGCCGCACGACGCGGTGCTCAGCTTGGGTCCGCTCGATGCGTTCGCCGCGTGGTTTGCGCGCACCGCGCCGGCAGGCACGCGCGGCGGTCCAAAACGAGTCATCGCGATCAGCTCGATGAGCGCCGAAAGCAAGCGCGATTCGGTCGATACGGCCGAGCGCGAGTTGAGCATGCGCCTGCGCACTGCGGAAACCCTGCTCATGCAAACCGCGCGCGAATGTGGCATCGGCTGCACGATCTTTCGCCCGACCCTGATCTACGGCACCGGCCGCGACCGCAGCCTGGCCTCGATCGCGCGTTTCGCCAAGCGATTCCGCGTACTGCCGATCCCGCGCGCGGACGGATTGCGTCAGCCGGTGCATGCGGCCGACCTCGCCGCCGCCTTCCTCGCCGCATTCGACAATGCGGCGACATTCGGCAAAATCTACGAACTCGGTGGTGGCGAGCGCCTGCGCTTCGACGCGCTGCTCCGGCGCATCGCCGCGGGACCGCCACGTCTGGCGTTGCCGTTGCCCGTGCCGTTGACCTTCGCGCGCGCGGGTGCGCTGCTCTTGCGCGGTCGCCTCGGTGCGGGTGCGCTCGCACGCCTGAGCGAACCGTTGATCGCGGACAATACGGCGGCGGAGCGTGACTTCGGTTACACGCCGCGTGCGTTTCGCGCGCAGGATGTGCTCGGCTGCGCGGATTGGCGAAGCGCCGATTGACGAGGTGGAGGGCAAGGCGGAAGATCGTCGCGACAGGGGAGCGTCGCATGGCCGACATGCATTCGATGAGACTTCCGCCGAGCTTCGGGTCGCGAAGGGTGAGCGGGCAGGGTGCTGCGATGCAGCGAGCCGAGCCCGCAAGTTCTCGGCATAATCCTCAAAACAAGCGTTTGAATTTTCCGTACCTACCCAAGCATGCCGCCCCCGCGCGGAGGAGATAACCATGCGCAGTTTCGCTCTTCGCCCACTGATTCTGCCGTCCCTGCTGCTGACGGCGCTTGCCGGCCAGAGTGCGCAGGCCTACGACTACACCGCCCCGGTGCCGCTGCACACGACGGCGAAATTCGACCCGACCACGAGCACGGTGCCGTTCCCGACCGACCTGCTGCGTCAGGGCTCCAAAGATCTGACGCTGAACATCCCGACCGCGGGCGCGCCTGCGGCGCAAGTGCCGGTATTCGACGCGCTCAACTCGCTCGACGGCTTCAGCACGACCGCGCCGTGGAGCACGGCGTTTGCCGGCCCGCTGACTCCGGGCAGCGTCGCCGGCGGCAGCGGCAAGAGCGTGCATCTATTCGAGGTGAAGACGGATCCGAGCACAGGTGCCGTCCTCGGCGTCGTGCGCGAGCTCGCCTCGCCGCAGGAATATGTCGCCACGCTCGCCTCGAACGCAGCGTCGGGCGCGACGCTCGCGCTCGTGCCGACCAAGCCGCTCAAGCAGCTGACCTCGTACATGGCGGTGCTGACCAACGGCATCACCGACGCTGCCGGTACGCCGGTGCGCCAGTCGCTGATCTACGGTTTCTCCAAGCGCACGAGTCCGTTGTGCACGGGCGGCAAGTCGACGCTTGCCGCGTTGAGCGATGCGAACGCCTGCGCGCTCGAGCCGCTGCGCCAGCTGACCAACCTGCAGGAAGCTGCGGCCAAGACCGCAGGCGTCGATCCTTCGACCATCGTGCTGTCGTGGACGGCGACGACGCAGGCGACGACGGTGACGATGCAGACCATCGCCGGCCTCGTCGATGCGGTGCCGGACCAGAACATCGCGGTCGTGCCGATCGGCAAGACGCTGGCTGACGTCATCCCGGGCCAGCCGCCGATCGCCGACATCTACGTTGGCGCGCTGACCGTGCCGTACTACCTGTCCGCGCCGAGCCAGGCGAATCCGGTCGCGCCGCTGACCAACTATTGGACCGCGCCGCCCTGTGGTCAGGTCGCGTCGTGCAAGGCGCTCGGGCTCGATCCGACATCGACCAACGTGACCGCAGCCAACCGCCTGCCGGCAGCGACCTCGAACCAGACCGTGCCGGTCATCATGAGCGTACCGAATGCGAATTCGGGCAAGACCAAGCCCGCAGCGGGCTGGCCGGTAGTGATCTACCAGCACGGCATCACGAGCGACCGCACGACGATGCTCGCCGCAGTCGGCGCATTGAGCCAGGCAGGTTTCGCCGCGATTGCGATCGATCTGCCGCTGCACGGCCTCGCCCCGAGCAATCCGTTCTACCGCAATGCCTTCCTCACCGGCACGCCGGCGGCGGGACTGGTCACCGGCGAACGCACTTTTGATCTGCCGCAGATCAATACCGCGACTGGCGCCGTTGCCGCAGGTACGGTCGCGTCGTCGGGCTCTTACTTCATCAACCTGACCAGCCTACGCACCTCGCGCGACAACCTGCGCCAGGGCGTGTCCGACCTGCTCGAACTGCGCAGCGCGATCCCCTACGTCCAAGGCCTCGACGGCACGCCGCTGTTCGATCCGGCGCGCGTCGCCTTCCTCGGCATCTCGCTCGGCAGCATCGAAGGCACGACGTTCATGGCGCTCGCTGCGACGCCGAACACCGCGGTGCAGAACGCGGTGCTCAACGTCCCGGGCGGCGGCGTCACCAACCTGCTCGTCGGCTCGCCGACGTTCGGTCCGATCATCATTGCCGGCCTCGGCGCGGCCGGCATCAAGCCCGGCACGGCGGACTTCAACACCTTCGTCGTCGCCACGCAGAGCGTGATCGACTCGGGCGACCCGATCAATTACGCGGGCGATGCCGGCACCGGCGCCGTACTCGCGAAGAAGAACCTGCTCGCCCAGGCTGTGGTCGGCGGCAGCCCGCAGCTGCCAGGCGATGCAATCAATGCGAAGCTCTATGACGCCAACGGCAACTGGTTGCCCGACCAGGTGATCCCGAACACGGTCGCCGGCTCCCCATTGTCGGGCGGCCTGCCGATCATCTCCGCGCTCGGCCTCACGCGGATCAGTACGACGACGCAGTCGGCCACCGGCATCCACAATTCGGTGCAGTTCGTCAGCGGTGTGCACTCCTCGCTGCTCGATCCGTCCGCCTCGCCGCAGACCACGGTGGAGATGCAGACCCAGGCCGCGAGCTTCTTCGCGACCAACGGCACCGCCGTGCAGATCACGAACAGCGCCGTCGTGAAGCAATAAACCCGGAACCTTCAAGGACCATCTCGCCATGATCAAGATCAAACAACAGCAGCGAATCGTTCCGGCCCTGACCGCGCTGAGCTTCGCCGTCGCTGCCAGCCTCGTCAGCCAGGGTGCATATGCCAGTGCGTTCCAGCTCGGACGGCAGAACGATACGCAAGGCGTCGGCCGCTACGGCGCCGGCGGCACGGCCGCGCCGGACGACTGCGCCGTCGTCGAGAACAACCCCGCCGCAATGTCCGATATCAAGGGCGGTTGCGTGCAAACCGACGTCGTCGTGATCGACTACGGCATCAAGTTCTCCGGTGGCGGTACCGACGCGCTCGGCAATCCGTTGACCGGCGGCAACGGCGGCGACGGTGGCGCCACCGTGCCGATTCCCGCGGCGCATTTCGTCATGCCGATCAACGACCAGCTCACTTTCGGCGCGGGGTTCAACGCGCCGTTCGGCCTGAAGACCTACTATGACGACCGCTGGGTCGGTCGCTACCAGGCCGTTTCGACGAACCTCAAGGCGCCGGCGGCGACGCTGGCCTTGGCGTACAAGATCGACGACACGCTGTCGATCGGCGCGAGCCTGATCGCGCAGCGCCTGCGCGCCGAACTGAAATCGGATATCAACCTCGGCACGATCCTCATGCAGCCGACCGGCGGTGCATTACTGCCGCAGGAAGCCGACGGCCAAGGCGGCCTGAAAGGCGCCGACTGGGGCTTCGGCTTCGGCCTCGGCGTGCTGTGGAAACCGACGCCGTCAGACCGCGTCGGCTTCAATTTCCACTCGCAGATCGACCACACGATCAACGGCAAGGCGACATTCCTGATACCGTCGAATCTCCTGCCATTGTTCGGCGGCGCATTCACCAATACGACCGGCACGGCCGACGTCAACACGCCCTGGTTCGCCAACGTCGGCTGGTGGCATACGGTGAACGACCGCCTCAGCCTCGGCGCCGATTTCAGCTTCACGCACTGGTCGAGCTTCAAGGAGCTCGTGATCTCGTACCAGAACACGGCGCAGGCGCCGTACAACCGGCCGACGCTGTTCAACTACAAGAACAGCTGGTCGGGATCGCTGGGCGGCGAATACAAGCTCGACAATCAATGGACGCTGCGCGCCGGGTTCGGCTACGACAAGACGCCCACGGTCGACGAGACGCGCGACCCGCGCGTGCCGGACGGCTCGCGCACGGGCGTGGCCTTGGGACTCGGCTACAAGATGAGCGACAAGCTGCGTTTCGACGCGGGCTACTATCACCTGTTCGTCGAGGACGGCAAGATCGACCAGACCAGCGCGACGTTCGATCATCTTGTCGGCAAGACCGCGAACGACGACAACACCTTCGCGGTTTCGGTGCAGTATCGGTTCTAGCCAGGCGCGGCAACGACCACGCAAAGGGCGCGAGCGATCGCGCCCTTTTTTTATCCGGTCAGTAATTGATGCCGACGCGTCGCATCAGCTTGGCCACGATCCATGCGGGACCGATCAGCAGATAGGCGAGATCGGTCAGGAACGACGGTTTCCTGCCCTCGATCTTGTGGCCGACGAACTGACCGATCCAGGCGACGACGAACACGCCGATCGCTAGCCACATCAATTGCGTCGCACCGAGCGCTCGGTATAGCGCCTCGGTGACTAGGCCGAGCACGACGAACATTGCGAGCATGGCGAACGCGAGCGGCCGCGACAGGCGCAGGTAGAACGCGAACGCGAGCACCATCGCCAATGCCGCCCAGAGCCCGGCGCGCCCCACCATTGCCGGCACCGGTACGACCCAGAGCAGGGCGATCACGCTCCACAGGATCGCGGGCACGCAGATCCAATGGATCGTGATGTTGGCCGGATTGCGATGGTCCTCGCTGTAGTTGCCGAGCCAGCGGTCGACTTCGCGGCGCGCACCGTCGCCGGTGTGGAAAGCGGCTTCGTTCATGACGGTCCTCGAGTGTATGTTCGCTGCGTCGAGCATAGCGTGCAAGCATCGCTGCGCAAGGGCCGCCGCAGCAGCGCGGGGAGGGCAAACCGGTCAGTTCTATCGCGCCATCGTCGAGCGCCACAGATGCAGCACGGCATAGGCGCGATACGGCCGCCACGCCTGCGACATTTCCTCGAGCGCGCGCGTGGATACTGGCTTGCCGTCGCGTGCAACGGCCTTGCGCAGCACGATGTCGCCCGCCGGAAACGCATCGGCATGGGCGACGCCGCGCATCGCCAGGTAGTACGCGGTCCATTCACCAATTCCCGGCAGCGCGGTCCACATCGACACGAACTCAGCCAGCGGACGCTCGCAGCGGAAATCGACGCGGCCGTCGCGTACCGCCGCGGCGATCGCGCGCAGCGTGGCGATGCGCGCGCCGGTGATGCCGAGTCCGCCGAGATCCGCGTCGGCGAGCGTGGCAGGCGTCGGGAACAAAACTGCTTTGCCACTGCGCGACGTCTCGACTTCGTGGCCGAACTTGCGCACCACGCGCTCGGTCAGCGTGCGCGCGGCGGCAACCGTGACCTGCTGGCCGAGCACGGCGCGGATCGCGATCTCGAAGCCGTCCCAGCCGCCGGGCAGGCGCTGGCCCGGGTGCTTCGCGATACACGCCTTCAGGTGCCGGCGGCGGCCGAGATGCGCATTGATCGCGGCGATGTCCGCGTCGAGGTCGAACATGCGGCGCACGCGCGCTGCGATGTCGGGGAAACATGCCGTATCGGCGAAATCGATATGCAGGTCGAGGGCGTGACCACGCTTTGCCTGCGTGACGGCGAGTTCGCCGACCTGGCCATCGAGGGTGAAGATGCGCCGGTAGCTCGCATCATCGACCCGCTCGACGCCGGGGATCGCGCGCTTGGCGAAGAACCCGAGCAGGTTGGCGAAGTCGTGCGGCGGCTGGTATTCGAGGCGGATCTTTTCGCTCACGCCTCAGAATCCGTAGCGCAGGAAGCCGCCGTCGACCGCGATGCACTCGCCGGTGATGTACGCCGCGGCGGGCAGGCACAGGAAGGCGATCGCCGCGGCGACCTCCTCGGGCTCGCCGATGCGGCCCATCGGCGTGCGCTCGAGCACTTCGTCGAGGTACTCCTCGTTGGCGAGTTTGATCGCGGTGCGCTGCGTACGGATGTACCACGGCGCGACGGCGTTGACGCGGATGCCGTCCTCGGCCCATTCGCAGGCTAGGTTTTTGGTCAGTTGCGCGAGCGCGGCCTTGGTCATGCCGTAGGGCGAGCCGGTGCGCACATGGGTCAGTCCCGATACCGAGCTGACGTTGACGATCGCGGCGTTGCCGTGCTCGGCAAGTTGCGCGTGCGCGAGTCGGCTCATCTCGAATGCGCTCATCACGTTCACTTCAATTAGCCCGCGCACTTCGTCTGCGGCGTAATCGAGCGTCGGCTTGCTCGTGTTGCCGCCGGCGTTGTTGACGAGGATCGACAGCGGCAGCTCGAGGTCAGCGACCCAGTCGAACACCTCGAGCCGCTGTTCGGCGTCGGCCACGTCGGCGGCGAACGCGACGATGTCGCTGGCGGGGAATTCCTCGGCCAGTTCGGCGCGGGCCGATTCCAGATGCGCTTCGTCGCGCGCGACCATGAGAACGTCGGCGCCGAGCAACGCGAGTTCGCGTGCGGTGGCATAGCCGATGCCGCGGCTCGCGCCCGTGACCAGGGCGACTTGTCCATCCAGGCGCCAGCGCGCGGTATTTGTCGTCATGGCTGTCTCCTTCGGCAAAGCGTGATCGCCTTGCCTGTACACGCAAGACTCCACGGCGCAAACTTTAGCGACTGGTTGCGGAGTTCGCCATGCGTATCGCCACGTTATCGATTTTCGTCCTCGCCGTGCTCTCCGTTTCTTGCTCACGCGGCACACCGCCGCCCGCACCGGCGGCGCAGCCGAAGCCGGCCGAGCGGCAGAAGACGGTGATCGATGCGCAGCTCAAAGCCCTCGACAAGGCGAAGGCCGTGCAGAGTACACTCGATCAGCGCACGAAGGCGCTCGATAAACAGATGGAAGAGAGCGAAAACCCGCCCGGCCAAAGAGATACATCGCAATGAGTTCCAAGCAATCCGTGTCCGCCACAGAACTGATGCGGGAGACAGAGCGTGAAATTCTGCGTCGATTGCGCGACAACCCCGCTGCCGTCTTCGCAGTCCGCCTCGCTTCGTTCGCGCAGCGAAAAGCGGACGCAATTGCCGAAGATGCAGTGAAGCGAGGTGTTCGCTTCGCCTGCGCGAAAGGATGTAGCTATTGTTGCAGCCTCGAGGTGAACTCATATCCGCAGGAGACTTTTCGGATTGCCCGCGAGCTTTCCGGGAGAGCCGACGTCCAGGCAGTCGTCGCCAAGTTGTCCGAGCACGCCGAGCGCAACCCACCCGGAACCGATCGGTTGCAACGCGAGCCGTGTCCCTTGCTCGTCGATCAGGCCTGCTCCATTTATGACGTTCGGCCCCTGGCTTGTCGAAAGTGCGTATCACTCGACGTGGAGCAATGCCGGCAGATGAGTGAAACAGTGCCAGGCGACGCGGAAATGTACTACAAGACCGAGGCGGTCACGCTGGGAATGAAAGCTGCCTATGCACGCAACAAACGGCCGTCCGAGCCGAGCGAACTCATTTCCAGCGTGTTGAAAGCGCTGAACGATCCGACTGCCGAACAGCGGTGGTGGCACGGGGAAAACGTCTTCGCCACCGCCGAGTGACGCGTGCGCAAGCTGAATCCCGGCTCATCGCAGATCCCCGTGCTGGCTGGGACAGATTTGTAGTCGCTGAACTGGATTCCGTGGCAGCGGTCGTCCGCGGCCCATGCGGGATGACCTTATCCAGAGGTCATTTGATCTCGCAGAAACAGTAGGCGAACACGCCGACCTTGTTCGAGTCGAGTGAGCTCAGCAACTTGAGCTGGCCCTGCACGTCGGGCTGAGCGAGCAGAGTGCGCATCGATTCGGGCACGAGGCTGTGAACGAAGCTCGCCGACGCGTCGTTCGACAGGCTAACGATGAACCGCTCCCACGCCGACAGTGACTTCTCGACGTAGCGCACTTGGTAGTTGTCGCCGAGCTTGGCCGCCTGCGCCGCCGCGGCTGTCGCTTCGCGCAGGCCGCCGAGTTGATCGACGAGGCCGCGCTCTTTCGCCTGCGCGCCGCTCCATACGCGGCCGCGCGCGATCGCGTCGATTTCCTCGGGCTTCTTCTTGCGCGCGGCAGCCACCTTGGTGATGAAGTTCTGGTAGCCCTTGTCGATGATGCTCTGGATGATGTCGCCGACCTTCGGGTCGAGCGCGCGGCGCGGATCGAGCGCTCCGGCGAGCGAGGTCGTACCGACGCCGTCGGTGTGCACATTGAGCTTGGCCAGCGTCTTCGGGAAATTCATGAACAGGCCGAAGATGCCGATCGAACCGGTAATCGTGGTCGGCTCGGCGAAGATCTGATCGCCGTTCATCGAGATCCAGTAGCCGCCCGACGCGGCGACATCGCCCATCGAGACGATGACGGGCTTGCCCGCGGCCTTGGTCAGTTCGATTTCGCGGCGGATCAGTTCGGAGGCGAATGCGCTGCCGCCCGGTGAGTTGACGCGCAGCACGACCGCCTTGATGTTCCTGTTCTCGCGCGCCTGGCGCACGAGCTTGGCAGTCGATTCGCCGCCGACCGTGCCGGCAGCTTGGTCGCCGTCGAGAATCTCGCCCTGGGCGACGACGACGCCAACCTGTGGGCGCGTATCGAGCGGATTTTCACGCTGCACGAGCGTGGCATAGTCCTGGAAGTCGATCTGGCGGAAGCTGTTTTCTTCCTTGACTCCCTTCTGGATCAGCAGCGCTTCGGCTTCGTCACGCGTGGCGAGCTTGTCGACCAGCTTGGCGTCGAGCGCGAGCTTGGCGAGATCGCCGTTGGCGGCCTTGATCGACGTCGAATAGTTCTCGATCTGCGCGGCGATCGCCTTCGGGTCGAGCTTGCGCGCGCCGCCGATTTCCTTAAGGTAGTCGCCCCAGACACCGTTCATCCAGTAAAGATCGGCTTCCTTCGATTCGGGCGAAGCATCGTTGCGGATGTACGGTTCGGCGTATGACTTGTACTCGCCGACGCGGAACAGGTGCACATCGACACCGAGCCAGTCGAGCGCATCTTTGTAGTAGGTGCGGTAGCGGCCGAGGCCTTCGAGCAGCAGATCGCCATCCGGGTGCAGCAGCACCTCGTTCGCGTGCGCGGCGATGAGATACTGGCCCTGGCTCATCGAGTTCGATACGGCGACGACCTCTTTGCCTGCGGCTTTGAAGCGTTCGATTGCGGCGCCGATCTCGTGCAGCGTGGACATGCCGGCCGAGGCAATCTGGTCCGGTTCGATGACGAGACGCTCGATGCGCTTGTCGGCCGCGGCGGCGTCGATCGTGCGAATGAGATCGCGCAGTTGCACTTCGCGGATCTTCTGGCCGAACGCGCCCGCAAACGCGCGTTGCGCCGGATCGGAGCTGTACTGCTCGACGATATTGCCTTTCGGGTCGAGCACGAGCGCGGTGCGCTCCTGCAATACGACCTTGCCGCCGCCCGCGCGCAGCGCGACGAAGAAGATCAGCAGCAGGAACAGCGCGATCACGCCGAACACGAACCGGCGGATGAAGTTGAACAGGCTCCAGGCCCAGAAGAACAGGGTGGCGAACACGCCGCGGCTTTTCTCGGCCATACGGAATCTTCCTCGGGAAAATATCGAAAGTGATCTGTGACGCAGATTAACCGAATTGCCGACGACCGGCATACCGCCTTAAGTCATGCCCTGCGTGGCCTGCTGGCGCGGAGAAAACGCAGGGTCAGCAATACCGCCGCCGCGGTCAGCCCAGCCGCGAGGCCCATCCACATCCCGCGTGCGCCCAATCCTTGTCTGAACGCCAGCCAGTAGCCGACCGGCATGCCGATCGCCCAATAGGCGAGCACGGTGATGATCATCGGCATCGTCGTGTCCTTGAGTCCGCGCAACGCGCCGCCGGCGGTGACTTGGATACCGTCCGAGAGCTGGAAAATCGCGGCGAGGACCAGCAGCTGCGCGGCGAGTGCGGCGACGGCCGTATCGTCGGTGTAGGCATGCGCGATCGCTTGCGGAAACACCGCCATCGCCGTCGAAGCGACGAACTGAGTGCCGAGCGAGAGCGTTATGCCGGCCAGCCCGGCCGAGCGCACGCCATGCCGATCGCCGCGGCCGACCGCATTGCCGACGCGCACTGTGGTCGCCATCGCCAGGCCAAGCGGCACCATGAAGGTGATCGACGCAACGTTGAGCGCGACCTGATGGCTGGCCACGGTGACCGCGCCGAGCGAGGCGATCAAGAGCGCGGTGCACACGAACAGCCCCGACTCCATCAGCAGGGCGATGCCCATCGGCACGCCGAGGCGCAGCAGCGCACCGATCTCGTGCCAGCGCGGTGCCTCGAAATGAGCGAACGGCGCGATCTCGCGATAATTGCGATGGCGATGCAGATACAGCGCGAATGCGATCGCTTCGATCCAGAGTACGAGCGCGGTCGCTTCGCCGGAGCCTTGCGCACCTCGCGGTGCAACTCCGAGTTTGCCGTACATCAGCGTGTAGCCAATCGGTGCGAGCAGCAAGAGGCCGAACAGGCCGAAGTACATCGTCGGCCGGGTCAGCGAGAGTCCTTCGGAAAGGCCGCGCATGGCGAAGTAGAGCGTCAGCGCCGGTGCGCCCCAGGAGATCGCGCGGACGAACTTCGTCGTGTCCTCGATGATGCCCGGATCGACGCCGAAACCACCGAGCAGCATCGGTCCGACATAGCGGATGAACAGCAGCAGGCCGATGCCGAGCAGCAACGCCATCCACAGCGCCTGTCGGAACAACGGGCCGATCTCGGCGCGACGCTGCGCGCCGGCGAGTTGGGCCACGCTCGGCGGCACCGACATCATCACGCCGATGCCGGTGACGATCGCGAGCGACCACACACCCGCACCGACCGCGACTGCGGCGAGCGTGTGCGCGTCGTAGTGGCCGGCGAGCATCGTGTCGACGACGTTCATGCCGATCGCCGACAGCTGACCGGCGATCAGCGGCAGGGCGAGGATCAGTGTGTCGCGCAATTCGCGCCCAAACGACATAGGCGCGGCGCCTGCCGCGGGCGGTGCGGCGGGAGAGGGAGGCATGGGAGAGACTTACAAACTGCGGATGCCCAAGTCTAGCCGAAGCGGTCTCCAGGCATTGCGTTAGCGCTCGCGCTACATCGGAACCGATCCGGGTTAGCATTGCCCGCCATGACCACACCCGCCGCCGACCAAGCCCCTCTCGACCCCCTGCCACCCGTGCCGCTGATGCCGCCGGAAGCGGCCGCACACGACGCGGAATTCGGCACGCACGCGCAAAGCGGCGAGTCCGCGCCAGCACCCGTGCAGGCGACCTGCGCAAACTGCGGCACGACGCTGCTCGGCCCGCATTGTTACGCCTGCGGCCAGCCGGTCAAGGGCATGGTGCGGCATCTGTCGAGCATCCTCGCAGACGCGGCCGATACGATTCTCAACATCGATTCGCGCATCTTTCGCACGCTGTGGCCGCTGTATTTCCGCCCGGGTTATCTCACCAACGAATATTTCGAAGGCCGGCGCGTACGCTACGTAACCCCGTTTCGCCTGTATTTCTTCCTCAGCATCCTCGCGTTCTTCCTCATGCAGTTCGCGATCGGCGACGTCAACTTCGGCAACGCTGGCAATGATGGTGACGATGCGATCGCGAAGGCGAAGACGGCACAAGAAGTGAACCAGCGCCGCGACGAGGCGATCGCCGGCCTCAAGCAGGCCCAGTCGGTGACGCCCGATGCGGGCAAGCGCGGCATCGACAAAGCTATCGAGAAAATTCAGAAGAAGGCCGACAAGCGTCTGCAATATCTGAACAAGGTCGAGGAAGCCAAGGCCAAGGGCGAAGCCGCGCCCGCCGATACGAGCAGCGACGATCTCAATTTCCCGATCGCCGACAAGACCTGGGATCCGAAGGCGAATCCGGTGCACTTGGGCGGACCGAAATTCCTCGACGACAAGCTCACCCAGTTGCTCGAACACGCCAAGGACAATCTGAACAAGCTCGGCAAGGATCCCAAGCCACTGATCCTCGGCGCGATCGGCTCGCTGCCGCAAGTACTGTTCGTGCTGATGCCGGTGTTCGCGCTGCTGCTGAAGATCTTGTATGTGTTCAAGCGGCGCCTGTACATGGAGCACATGATCGTTGCCCTGCACAGCCATGCCTTCATCTTCGTGTCGCTGTTCCTGCTCGTGCTCGTCGGCATGGCGAAGAGCTGGGCGCAGGGTGCGGCACCCTGGCTCGTCGGCTGGCTCAACCTGCTGCTGTTCGTGATGGGGTGGTGGCTGCCGATCTACCTGTTTCTCATGCAGAAAAAAGTATACAAACAGGGCTGGATCATGACCATGCTCAAGTACGGCATGATCGGCACCTGCTATACGATCCTGATCTCGTGCTGCGCGGCGGCGGCGTTTCTGGTCAGCCTCGCAACCGTATGATTTGCGCTCAGTAGCAATCGTCCGTGATCGCGAAAATCACGAAGCGTCCACCCGTGGCCGCACGTCTCAATCAAATCTTTCAATTCTGATTTGACGTTGCAAATTTAGGTTTGAGTTCGCCGTTGCGCACCGCGGTGCTCACGTCGACAAAAGCACCGTCACGGTATTCGAGAAAGATCGCACTGGCGGGCGGTGCCGAGCGCAGGTCCTCGCCCATGCTGAAGTACAGCGCTTGCGTGTCGCCGATTTCGAGCACGGGGAACGGCTTGCCTGCAACCTCGAGCGGGTGCAGCGGACGGTAGTCGTCTGGCTGCACGCTGTCCTTGCGCACGAAGTAGGTCCATGCGGGTTGCTCCGTGCTGATCAGGCAGTGGGCGAGGCGCTCCGGTTGCGCGGAGAGGCCCTTGGCGATCGAGTCGCTGAGGCCAGCGAAGCCCCACAGCGTAGAGGTTTGCAAAAAGTATACTTGGCAGCTGTGCTGCGGCAGCGTCGCCTGAGCGAGTGCTGTTTCGGCCGCGACAAACGCGGCGGCCTGCTTGTTCGTACCATCTGCGTAGTCGCGTGCGATGCGCTGCGATACGGGCACGAGTCCGACCAGGGCCAGCAGGATGCCCGCCGTCGACAGGCGCAGCGTCGACGACCTCACGGTACCCCGCGGCGACGTCGTGATCAGCGCGAGGCCACAGATCAATCCGGCGAGGCCGAGGTGAAAGAATCGCGAGGGAACGATCAGGTTGAAGAAGAACAGATCCGAACCGATGCCTGCAGCGAGATGCTTGGCCGCGACCGGTGCCTGGACTAGGCCCGGCAGCAGGATCAGCGCGAGCAGAGCCGCGGTCACGTGCAGGCGCGGCCGTGAATTCGCCGCGCTGCGGCGCGCAAGCAGCGCCGCGGCGAGCCATGCCGCGGTCGCGAACGCAATGCAGACGATGGCCCAGCGCGGCGCGCGCGGATCGGCGAACAGATAGACGGCGCCGGCGCGCAGCCAGTTGCAGAATCCACTCGCGAATGCGGCGAGCGCGGGCAGATGCATCGCGCCGTCGCCGTTCGGCACGCTGAGCATCGCGCGGCGATAAGCGAGCCAAGCCAGTGTCAGCGTGGTGATCGCTACGAGTGCGAGCACGCGCTGCCTGGCGTCCAGGCGTGCGCGCGGCGCGAGCGCGATGGCGGCGAACGCGGCCGCGGCGCCGACGATGCCGAGTTCCTTGCTCAGCAGGGCCGACAGCAGTGCGCCGAGCATTCCGAACAAAGCGGCGGCGCGTGGCCGCTCGGCATGGGCCAGTGCCGCGGCGACGGCAAGCAGCGAGAACAGTGTGGCGAGCAGATCGAAGCGATCGGACAGCCACAACGCAGTGCCGATCGCGAGCGGATGCACGGCGTACACTGCCGCCCACAACGCATTCAACGGCGCGTCACGGCGCAGGCGCTGCAACAAAGCATACAAAGCTGCAATGCAACCGAGGTGCAGGGTGAGGTTGAGCACGTACTGCGGCCACGCGGCGTCGCCGGCCGCGTCGGCGACGAGCCACCACAGCAGCACGCCGAGCGGGCGGAAGTAGGCGTAGTCGGGGAAATGGTTGTGCACGAACAGCAGCCATGGCTGGTGCAGCAGGCGCACGAGAGCGAGAAAGGCGAAGTCGTCCTGGGCGAAGAAGGCCCGCAGTCCCGGCGCGTAACACCATGCACCGAGGGCGAGAGCGATCAACAGTGCAGCGATGCGCCAGCGGCGCGGCAGGCTTGCGGCTGAGGTCGGGGAAAAAGCCGTGTTGCGCATGCGCGAAGTCGGGTCCTGCGGATCGACGCGCGACTATAGCCGCATCGTGCTGCGCATGCGAAACGGTCAGTAATCAGGGCTTGGCTTGCAGGGCCTGGCTGCGCTGCTCGGACGACATCGCCAGCATCTGGCGGCGATAGCCATCGCGTTGATCCTCGGGCAGCGCGCGCCATGCCTTGGCGAACGCCTGGCGCTGGTCCGGCGTGAACGTGTCGAACATCTCGCGCGTCGCGCGTCGTTCGGGCGGGGGTACGGTCTGCAGTACTTCGCGCACGATGCCGACATGGCCGGCCATGCCGGCGCCGGCGAGGAAGGCATTGCGCTCGGTCGGGCTCATGCGCTCGAACTGTTCGCGCAGCTGCGCACGCTCGGCTTCGGGCAGCGCGTCGAAGCGCTTGAACGCGTTGAGCATGCGCGTCTGCTGCTCGGGCGGCAGCTGGTGGAATTGCCGGTAACGTTCGAGCAAGCGGATGCGTTGCGCCGGCGGCATGTCCGCCCATTTCTGCATGCGCTTGCGGATCTGCTCGCGCTGCGCTTCGGTCAACTTCGGCCAATGCTGAGCGACCTGGCCAAGATGTTGCTGCACGTCGGGTGCGAGTTCGTCCCAGATCGCGTGCACGGGCGTGAGCACATCGCGTTGTGCATCGGTCAATCCGGACCACGGCTGCGCCGGCAACGCCACTTCCGTCGGCGCGACCGTCGCCGAAGCGGACGCCGGCTGTGCGGCATGCACCTCCGCGCCGGCGAGCAGCGTCGCAGCGAAAACGAACACGCGCATTGCGTTCAACCGTCGCCGCCCTTGTTCTGCGCGTCAAGCCAGGCGTAGAACTCGAGGTTCTGATAGAACTCGGTCGAGGTTTCCTCGCTGTCGCCGTCGTCGACGGCGACGGGCGCTGCCGAGGGTTGCGTTTCGCTGCGGTGATGCGGCTGCCATACGACGACGGCGAGCAGCATAGCGCAGGCGCTGGCGAGGCCGGCGGGCAGCAGCCACACGCGCGGCGCGTGCGGACGTTGCTGCGCCAGTGCCGCCTGGCGCGCGCGGTTGAGGCGCGAGAGCGTGACCGCGTCGAGATCGCGCACCGAATCGTCGAGCAGCTGGGTCGACCGATTGATCCAGGCGGGGCGGTCGTTGGAATGATGGTTGCCGTTCATTGGTGATCCTCCAGCGCACGCCGCAGCGCGGCGAGCGCGCGCGACAGGTGCGTTTTCACGCTGCCTTCGCTGCATTGCATGACCCGCGCGGTCGTCGCCACGTCGAAGCCCTCCCACATGCGCAACAGAAACGCCTGACGCTGGCGCAATGGTAGCGCTTTCAGCGCCGCGTCGAGGGCCTTGCCTGCTTCACTGCCGGCCAGGCGCAGCAGCGGACCGGGGTCCTGCATATCCTGCGCCTGCTCGATCGGATCGAGCGCGTCATCGTCCTCGGTTTTGCGCTCGAACACCGCCAACCAGCGGTTGCGCACCGTGCGGCGACGATGGAAATCGTTGAGCCGACTGTCGAGCACGCGATGGAACAGGGGCGCCCAGTCGGGCTCCGGCTTGGCGGCGTAGTTCTTGACGAACGCGCACATCGCGTCCTGGACCACATCGAGCGCATCATCGCGGCTGCCGCAGGCAAGTTCGGCCATGCGCAGGGCACGCCGTTCGACGCCGCGCAGGAACTGGTCGAGTGCGCGCTGATTCGTGCTGGTCGCATCCACGCGTCGGGCGAATTCCAATTGCGAGCCTGTCATTGTGCCAGCGATTTCGGCCATGATCTTGAACCTTGCTGTGTGCCGCTGTGACAACCAACGCGCTGGCGCGCCGATGGTTGACGGTGTGCGGACTTTGTTCCCGTGCCGTCCGCTCTGTACACAAGCCTTGCGGTCATGCAAGGGCGTCGCGAAGCGCCCGGTTCGAGCCTCGTTATCGTGCGGAAAAACAAATGCAACCGATTGATTGTAATGATATATTTCAAATTGGTTAAAGATTGTCCAAGGCGAACGGGGACACGCTACGATGCGCCCTCTGTGGCTTGGTTCACCCTCTCTTCCACAGACTTATCCACAGTTGCTGTGGATAAGCAAAAAAGCTCAACAGGGGCGGCGACTTGCCGCCTAAAGTTGAGGCTTGGATCACGTTCTTCGCGCAACTGATGATTGCACAGCAAAAGCCTCGTTCTTACCCGCACCGGAAGCCGGCGTGCCCACCATTCTGCAGGTAGCGATTCCAGTGCCGCTGGCCCAGGGCTTCGACTACCTGCCGCCGGCAGGAGTCGAGGCGAGTACGGTCGCGGTCGGCACGCGTCTGGCGGTGCCGTTTGCCGGCAAGACCCGGGTCGGCGTCGTCATCGGCCACGCACGAGATTCGACCGTCGACGCACACAAGCTCAAGCCCGCGTTGCGCGTGCTCGACGCCACGCCGCTGATGTCGACCGAGCTGTCGGCAACGCTGGCGTGGGCGGCGCGCTACTACCAGCACCCGCTCGGCGAGGTATTCGAGACGGCACTGCCGGTCGGTCTGCGTACGCCGAAGCCGCTGCCGTCGATCGCGCCGGGCGAGCGCGCCCTCGCGCGCACTGATGCGCAGCCGGCAAGTGCTCCACGCGCCGGTTCGCGTGCGGCAGCGCTGTTCGAACTGCTCGGCGCCGGGCCGCGCAGCTATGCGCAGCTCGATGAGCAACTGCCCGGCTGGCGCAGTGCCGCGACCGCCCTGCGCAAGCGCGGCCTGGTCGCGACGACACAGCTCGTGCTGCGCACCTTGCCGCGCGCACAAATCGCGGGGCCGCGATTGACCGAGGAGCAGGATGTTGCCGTCGCCGCGGTTGCCGCGCGCTTCGGCAGCTTCGCCCCGACCCTGCTCGAAGGCATCACCGGCAGCGGCAAGACCGAGGTCTATCTCGCGCTGATCGAGCAGGTCGTAGCTCGCGGCGGGCAGGTGCTGGTGCTCGTGCCCGAGATCGGCCTGACCCCGCAGACGTTGCGCCGTTTCCGCGAACGCACCCAGGCGCGCATCGAAGTGATGCATTCGGGCCTCGCCGACGGCGAGCGCACGCGCGCCTGGCTGGCATGCGCTCGCGGCGAGGCCGATGTCGTGATCGGCACGCGCTCGGCCGTGTTCGCGCCGTTAACTCGCGCGGGACTGATCATCGTCGACGAAGAGCATGATGCTTCGTACAAGCAGCAAGAAGGCTGGCGCTATTCGGCGCGCGACCTGGCGCTGGTGCGCGCGCGCGCACTCGAGGTGCCCGTCGTGCTCGGCACGGCGACGCCGTCGCTGGAAACGCTGGCAAACGTCGAAGCCGGACGCTATGCGAAATTGCATCTGGCGGCACGCCCGGGAGTCGCGCGGCTGCCGCAGTTCCGCCTCGTCGATCTGCGCGGCAAGCCGCTGCGCCATGGCCTTGCGGATGAGACGATCGCCGCGCTGCGTGCCTGCCTGCAGCGCGGCGAGCAGGCGCTCGTGTTCCGCAACCGTCGCGGCTACGCGCCCGTGTTGACCTGTCGCCAATGCGGCTGGCACGCCGCCTGCGCACGCTGCGACAAGGCTTTGACTTGGCATCGCGGCGCGGCGCGGCTGCGCTGCCACCACTGCGGTGCCGAGCAGCGCGTGCCGTCCACTTGTCCACAATGCGGCAATTTACACTTGGCGCCGCAAGGGTTGGGCACCGAACGCCTCGAAGAAGCGCTCGCGGAAATTTTCCCCGGCACGCCGCTGGTCCGCGTCGACCGCGAGACGACACGGCGCAAGAACGCGCTCGACGAATTGCTGGCCACGCTTGCGCCCGACCGTGCTGCGCTGATCGTCGGCACACAGATGCTGGCGAAAGGCCACGACCTGCCCAACCTCACATTGGTCGTCATCGTCAGCGTCGACGAAGGACTGTTCAGCGTCGACTTCCGCGCCGAGGAGCGTCTGGCGCAGCTCGTCGTCCAGGTCGCCGGCCGCGCGGGACGCGCGCGCAAGCCGGGGCAGGTCTGGCTGCAGACGCATCATCCGGATCATCCGCTGCTGCGCACCCTGCTCGGTCACGGTTATGCCACGGCAGCGCAGAGCCTGCTGCGCGAGCGGCGCGAGGCCGATCTGCCGCCGTACGCGCACCTCGCGCTGCTGCGTGCCGATGCGCCGCAGCAGGCCCAGGTCGACGAGTTCCTGCATGCTGCGCTCGCGCTGGCGGCACACCCCGAGGGCGTCAGCCTGCTCGGTCCGATGCCCGCGCCGATGCCGCGTCGTGCGGGGTTGCAGCGCGGCCAGTTGCTGTTGAGCGCCGACGCGCGCGCGCGCCTGCATGCCTTTCTGCCCGAGTGGATTGCCGGCGTGCGCGCGCTGCGCGAAGCGCGCCGCGTGCGCTGGTCGCTCGACGTCGATCCGCTCGATTTGTACTGATATCGCGACGCTTTCTCGCATCCCGGCAAGCGACTACGATGCGCGCATGGCAACACATCGCATCGTCATCGTCGGCGGCGGTTTCGCCGGACTCTGGGCCACGCGTGCGCTGCGCTCGGCACCGGTCAGCATCCTGCTGATCGACCGCGCCAACCACCATCTGTTCCAGCCACTGCTCTACCAGGTCGCCACGGCCGGCCTGTCCTCGCCCGACATCGCCGCGCCGCTGCGCCATATCCTGCGCGAGCAGAAGAACGTCGAGGTGCGTCTGGCGACGGTCGAACGCGTCGAGCCGGACGCGCGACGCGTGTGCCTCGACGATGGCGGCGTGGTCGAGTACGACACGTTGCTGTTGGCCAGCGGGGCGGCGCATGCCTACTTCGGCCACGACGACTGGGCGCCGTTCGCACCGGGCCTGAAGACGCTCGACGACGCGCTGCTGCTGCGCCGGCGCCTGCTGCTTGCGTTCGAGCATGCCGAGACGGAAACCGATCCGGCCAGACGCGAGGCGTGGTTGAGCTTCGCCATCGTCGGCGGCGGCCCGACCGGCGTCGAACTCGCCGGCACGCTCGCCGAAATCGCGCGGCACACGTTGAAACACGAGTTCCGCCACATCGACCCGGCTTCGGCGCGCGTGCGCCTGATCGAGGCCGGGCCGCGCATCCTGTCGAGCTTTCCCGAATCGCTTTCGGCGAAGGCGCGGAAGCAGCTTGAACGCCTCGGCGTCGAAGTCCTCACCGGCGCGCCGGTCGAGGCGATCGATGCGCAAGGTTATCGCTCGGGCGGCACCTTCGTGCCCGCACGCACCGTGGTCTGGGCGGCGGGCGTCGCGGCCTCGCCGCTGGCGCGCTCGCTCGGCGTCGAACTCGATCGCGCCGGACGCGTGCCCGTGCTGCCCGATCTGACCGTGCCAGGGCATCCGGAGATTTTCGTCGCCGGCGATCTCGCCACGGTCATTCAGGACGGCAAGCCCGTACCCGGCGTCGCGCCGGGGGCGAAGCAGATGGGCAGTTACGTCGCGCGGGTGATACGCGACCGCGTGGCTGGACGCTCGCCGCCGCCGTTCCGCTATCGCGACTACGGCAACCTCGCCACGATCGGACGCATGGCTGCGATTGTCGACGTGCACGGCGTGAAACTGTCCGGCGTGCTCGCCTGGTGGTTCTGGCTCGCAGCGCACGTGTTCTTCCTGATCGGTTTTCGCAACCGCCTGTCGGTGTTGATCAACTGGGCGGTGGCGTATTGGAGCTACCAGCGTGCCGCACGCATCATTATCGGCCACAAAGCGCCGGCCGACGGCAGGGACGAGATCGAAGCGGGCTGAGCCGCCGAACACGCGGGAGCGGAAAAACAAACGGCCCGGTTGCCCGGGCCGTTGCTCGATCGGAATTGCGTAAATCTCACGCTGCGAATAGCGTCCGCATCTTCTTCATCGCATTGACCTCGATCTGGCGGATGCGCTCGGCCGAAACCTTGTACTCGTCGGCCAGTTCCTGCAGCGTCGCCTTGTTGCCGTCCTTGAGCCAGCGGCGCTGGATGATGTCACGCGAGCGCGCGTCGAGCTTGGCCATGCCGTTCTTGAGTATGCCGAGATCGGACTCTTCCTGGCTCTCGCTCTCGAGCGACTGGTATGGATCGGCGTTGTCGTCGATGAGATAGGCGACCGGTGCGGGCTTGGCGTCCTCGTCTGCATCGGTGGGCGCGTCGAAAGCCATGTCGTGGCCGGACAGGCGCGCTTCCATTTCGAGCACGTCGGCGGTCGTTACGCCCAGATCCTTGGCTACGGCCTGCACTTCGGCATTGTTCATCCAGCCCAGACGCTTCTTCGACTTGCGCAGATTGAAGAACAGCTTGCGCTGCGCCTTGGTCGTGGCGACTTTGACGATGCGCCAGTTGCGCAAGATGAACTCGTGCATCTCGGCGCGGATCCAGTGCACGGCGAACGAGACGAGGCGTACGCCCATGTCGGGGTCGAAGCGCTTGACCGCCTTCATCAGACCGATATTGCCTTCCTGGATCAGGTCGCCGATCTGCAGGCCATAACCGGAATAGCCACGGGCCACATGGACGACGAAGCGCAGGTGCGCCATGACAAGCTGCTTGGCGGCATCGAGATCGTCATTCGCGCGAAAATTCTTGGCGAGGGTTTGTTCTTCCTCGACCGTCAGCACCGGAAAGCGGTGCACGGCGGTGATATAGGAATCCAGACTGCCGAGCGCGTTCGGAATCGGCAGATTGTTCGCAACCAGGGCTGTAGCGGTGGACATGGGCTCTCCTCAGGCGGTGCAGTTTAGCACTCGGGTTAAGAGAGTGCTAAAGCGCGTAAAAAGTTCCGTGACCGAACAGTAACATCCTTTTGTTGGACCGCATAGTACACGAATGGGGCCGGTTCAGCGTTAAAGATCCTTCATTTGAGATAACCACCGATGGAACAATGCGTTGCACGGGTGCGCTCTGCGGGGAAAGCCTCAAAGCAGCGCACTCTGCACAGCCGGCCACAGCAGTCCAGCTGCCGCGCGCCGGGCCGGGAAGCAGATAAATCCGGGCCTGGCCGCGGTCGATCTAGTCCTGGCCGAGCACACCGTCGCGGCGGCGCGGAATGCGCGCCGGGTTGGCGTCCTGCAGTTCGGACGGCAGCAGCGAATCAGGCCAGCCCTGGAACGTGACCGGTGCGAGCCAGCGGCGGATCGAGGTTGCGCCGACCGATGTGTGCAGCGGATTGGTGGTCGCAGGCCAAGGGCCGCCGTGCTGCATGCCCCAGGCTACCGCGACGCCCGTCGGCCAGGCGTTGTAGACCACACGGCCGGCGATGCGGCGCAATACATTCGCGGCCCGCTCGGCCGTTACCGCGTCGGCGTCGGTGGCATGCACGCTCGCAGTCAGCGAACCGGGCAGGCGCGGTAGCAGGTCGAGCACGCGTTCTACATCGTCATAGGCGACCACGAGCCCGGCCGGGCCGAAACATTCCTCGGTGTACTTTTCCACGTCGGCCGCGAACGTGGCGAAGTCGACGCGGAACAGCTGTGGCGTCGCGCCGAACGCCGTGTCCGCGGCGGCTGCACCCTCGGCGACGCGCTCGGCGGATGCGGCGAGGGTGCTCGTGCCGGCGACATATGCATCGCGCATGCGTGCCGTGAGCATCGCGCCGCCAGTGGATTTGTCGACCGCGGCGGCCAGCGCGGTGACGAGCGGCGCAGGCGCGAAGGTCAGCCCGGGGTTGGTGCAGAACTGGCCGACGCCGAGTGTCAGCGACTGCGCGTAGCCCTGTGCGATCTCGGCGCCGCGTTCGGCTGCAGCGCTCGGCAGGATCACGGTCGGATTGATGCTGCCGAGTTCGCCATAGAACGGAATCGGTTCGGGCCGCGCACTCGCCAGGTCGAAGAGCGCGCGCCCGCCGTGCGTCGAGCCGGTGAAGCCGCCGGCTTTGATCGCCGGATTCTGGATCAGCTGCACGCCCGCATCGGTGCCGAAGACGAGCGCGAAAATGCCGTCGGGCGCGCTCGCGTCCGCCAGCGCCTGGGCAACGACACGCGCGGTCGCCAGCGAGGTCTGCGGATGCGCCTGGTGGGCCTTGACCACGACGCTGCAGCCTGCGGCGAGTGCCGATGCGGTGTCGCCGCCGGCGACCGAAAACGCGAAGGGAAAGTTGCTCGCCGCGAACACGGCGATAGGGCCAAGCGGCTGCAGCATGCGGCGCAATTCCGGCCGCGGCGGCACGATGCTCGCGTCGGCGCTGTCGAGCGTCGCTTCGACATAGCTGCCCTCACGCAGCACGCCGGCGAACAGGCGCAGCTGGTTCGATGTACGCTTGATCTCGCCATTGAGTCGCGGCAGGCCAAGCGCGGTTTCGCTGTCGGCAATCGCGGCGAGTTCGCCGGTTGCGGCATCGAGCGCCGCGGCGACCTTGTCCAGCGCGAGCGCACGCGTTTCGCGTGAAGTCACGGACCAGACCGCGAACGCCGCCTGCGCGCGAGTGCAAAGCGCTGCAACTTCGGCAGCGGTCGTCTTGGGAATCGGCTCGCCGACAGCCGCGCCCGTACGCGGATTGAACCCTTGAATACTCATTTCGACTGCCCTTTGGATTGCTCTTTGACTGCGGTGTTCCAACCCTCGCTGCACCAAGCCCCGCCGACATAGCGCATGAGCGGGCTGGCGGGGTCGGGCTCGCCTTGCTCGGCCAGCAGCTCGGCGGCGAACCATTCGGAATCGTCCTGCGGCTCGTAGCCGAGCGCGCGCGCCTCGTCGAGCGAGACCCAATGCCGGGTGTTGTTCGACGCGCCCCAAACCACGCGGTAGCCAGGCGCCGGCGCGGCGAGGCAAGCCTCGATCAATCGCGCGCCGTCGCCGGGAGATAGCCAGGTGCGCAACATGCGCGCATCCTTGGGCTTCTCGAAACACGAGCCGATGCGGATCGCGATGACATCGAGCCCGTAGCGATCAGCGTACAGGCTGCCGAGCGCCTCCATCGCGACTTTGCTCACGCCGTAGTTCGTGTCCGGACGCGGGAAGGCCCCGGCGCTGACTTCGCCACGCTGCGTGCTGGTATAGCCGATGGCGTGATTCGAACTCGCCAGAATGACGCGCTTCACGCCGGCGCGCCGCGCCGCTTCGAGGGTGACGTAGGTGCCGTGAATGTTGACGTCGAGAATCGGCGCCCATTCGTGTTCGATCGACAACCCGCCGAGATGCACGATCGCATCGACATTGGTGCACGCGGCCTGCATCGCCGCCATGTCAGTGATCGAAGCGCGGACGATCTCCGCGCCATCGTTGTTTGCGGGAACGTCCGCGATATCCAACAGGCGCAGAATGCGCCCTGCGCGCGCCAGGTGTGGTCGCAGCAGAGTGGCCATGCCGCCGGCCGCGCCGGTGATGAGAATACGTTGCATAGAGGTCGGTGGTCTCAGAATTCGATTTTGTGGTCCTGTGGCACGGGTATGCCGGCCCAGGCTTTCTTCGCGGTCCAGTCGGTTGCCGGTGCGGTCCAAAAGGCGTGCGTTGCCGGCAGTCCCAGCGGCAGGAACGACAGCGTCGCCATGTACAGGCTGCCGGTAGAGGTGTAGATGTTTGCGATGTCGGGTTGATGGTTGGCAAAGCCCAATTGCAACCAGCCGTTCGCATCGAACACGCCTGCGCTCGAGTACATCCTGTTGTGCACGGTGCCGAGGGCACTGCGCACCTGCGCTGGCGCGATGCCTTCGGGCAAATCGTCGGCCAGCGCCAACTGCGCCAGCGCCTGGAAGGCCGCCGTGCGGTAGGTGATCGAACGCCCGATCGGTGGGTAGGTGCCCTCGGGCGAAATCATCCGCTCGAGGATCGCGCCGAAGCGGCGCATGCGCTTGCGCGCGAGCTCGTAGCGTGCGCTCATGGCTTCGTCCTTGCCCTGCGCGCTGTGCACGCGCAGCAGGTCGACGAGCATCGGGTGGATCACGTACGAGTTGTAGTAGTCGAACGCGAACTCCGGCCCGTCCTTGTACCAGCCGTCGCCGGCGTACCAGTCCTCGATCTTGTGGAGGGCGTAGTCGACGCGCATCGGATCCCACGCCTCGCCGATCGAGCGCAGGAATGTCTCGCTCATCGCCGCGAACAGCAGCCAGTTGTTGTACGCCGTCTTGCGGTCGCGCAGCGACTGGAACGCGGCAATCACACCGCGCTTGGTTTTTGTATCGAGAGGCTCCCACAATGCCTTTGGCGCGCGCAGGAACGCGTGTGCGAGATAGGCCGCATCGACGATGGGCTGCTGGCCTGCGCTGAAATTAAGGCGATCCGGACTCTTCGGGTCGACGGCATGCGTCAACCCGCGCAAGGCCTCTTCGCGAAGCTCATGCCGCAGCCGCCCTTCGCTCGATGTGTCGTCGGGCAGGCTGAGCCATGGCGCGACGCCGGCCAGGGTGCGGCCCACGGCCTCGACGTAGGTCGCGTCCGGGTGCAGGTCGTAGCCCGGGCCGCGCTCGAACGGCATGTTCCGGCGCAGCGTGCCGTTGGCCAGATTCGATAACACGGGTCGGGCGATGCGATGCAACCAGGTTACCCATTCGCCGCGCTCGTCCGTTGCGAGTGGCGACGCAGATTTTTCTGCGTTGGCGTCATTTGCCTGCAGCGCCAGAGCGCCGCCGGCGGCGGATAGGGTCACGAGAAAATCGCGTCGTTCCACGAGTCAGCCTAGGTTGGAGTGAGGCAGGGAATCGCTGATTGCGCGCGCGGCTTCGAAAAGACCCTGGATCACTTCCTTCTCGTGCTTCTTGTCCAGACGCGCTAGCGGTACGGAACAGCTGATCGCATCCACCGCCGGTGAGCGATAGGGCAGGGCGACAGCGAAACAGCACAGGCCAGGAGTGTTTTCCTCGCGCTCGAAGGCGTAGCCGAGCGCGCGGAATTCGTCGAGTTGTTTGTGCAGCGCGCGGCGGTCGTGCACGGTGTTGGGGGTCAGCTGCACGAGCTTCGCCGGCAGCAGCGCATCGACATCGACATCGGTGCGCGTCGCCAGCAGCGACTTGCCTAGCGAGGTGGCATGCGCGGGCACGCGCCGGCCGACACGCGAAATCACACGCAGATGATGCTGCGATTCGCGGCTGGCGAGGTAGACGACATCGCTGCCGTCGAGGCGCGCCAGGTGCACCGTCTCGTTGATCTGGCTGCGCAACTCGGTGATCACCGGCGCCGCGGCCTGCACGACGCGGTCGTGGTCCAGATACGAGGTGCCCACGAGAAGCGCGCGCACGCCAATGCCGTACGTGCCCAGGCGTGCGTCGCTGTGCAGCCAGCCGCGCGCGACCAGCGTCTGCAGCAGCATGTACAGGCTCGACTTGGGCACGCCCATCGCCTGTTGAAGTTCGGTCAAGGTCATGGCGTGCGGACTGTTCGCCAATGCCTCGAGCAATACGATCGTGCGATCCGCGGATTTCACTGCGCTCGCGGACGCCTTCGCTGCGCTCTCTTTCGGTGCGGAGGTGCGGACTGGAGTGCTGGGTTTGCTCTTCATACGTAGGCCGTTTTTCAATTCGGATTCGCTGGCCGATTGGGCCCGCCCGCCGTGCATTCTCGCGGGCGCGTGGCGCGCTTGCCGTTGTTCTCAAATTTCCACGGACAGGACTTTAATTCACATATATGATTGCTGCAACACTTGACAGAACAATTCCCTCTGGTGTTATATATCCATGAAGTTAGTTCGCATATATGAACCACGGGAGGAAATCATGACTTTGATCGCTACTACTGGCCGGGCTCCGTTGCGCCTGGCTTTGGCCGCCGCCGTAGTCGCCGCCCTTTACGGCGCACCCTCGGCTTTTGCCTCCACATCGGATTCCGTCGACAACACCACCGCCGCGCCGAGCGCGGCAGCAGACAGCCCGACCGCGCAGCAACCGGCGAAGCTGGAAGCGATGGTGGTTACCGCGAACAAGCGCATCGAGAAGCTCGAAAACGTGCCGATGTCGATTTCGGTGATGACCGATGCGCAACTGCAGCGCAACAATGTGCGCGAGCTGGCCGACGTGATCAACCTGGTCCCGTCACTGACGATGTCTTACAGCACGACGCCGGACAACTTCGGTATCAACATGCGCGGCATCGGCACCGCGTCGATCGGCATCGCGGTGGAATCCGATGTCGCGGTAATCATCGACGACATTCCCTACGGCGCGCAGTACCAGGCATTCACCGACCTCGCCGACGTCAGCCGTATCGAAGTCCTGAAAGGCCCGCAGAGCACGCTGTTCGGCAAGAGCGCGGTCGCCGGCGCGATCAACATCACGACCAAGCCGACCGGCGGCCCGGCTGGAGGCAGCGCCAGCCTGCTCTACACGAGCGATCGCGAATGGCGCGTACGCGCCTCGGTCGACGCGTCCTCGGACAAATTTGCGTTCCGTATCGCAGCTAGCGATACGCGCTTCCCGGGCAATGTGGAGAATCTCACCAATGGCCAGCAGGTCAACGGCACCGGCGGCAAGACCCTGCTCGGCAAGTTCACCTGGCATGCGCTCGACAATCTCGATTTCGAATTCTCGCCGCACTACAACAAGGAAAACGACAGCTGCTGCGTTGCGGTGACCACGTCTATCAAGCCGTTGCAGGGCGCATTGTTGAACAACATTGCGCAGTTGCCGCTGAGCACGCTGTACGCGGGGATTCCAATCGGGACGGACAACCACAAGATTCGCAACGATTTCCCGACGAGCCTGGAGTCCACCGATAAGGGCGGCGGTTTGCGCGGCATCTACACGTTTGCGAACGGCGCCACGCTGACGGGCATTTCTTCGTTCGACAAATACTTCGCCCGCGACTATCGCGACCAGGATTTCGTCGACGCACCAACGTTGCTCTATTACCCGCTGGCCAACGGCCAACCGGCGGGTGTCAACGATGGTTATATCCAATACGGCATCCATCGCGTCGTGACCCATACCGACGAATTGCGCCTGACCTCGCCGGACGACAGCACGGTCAAGTATGTCGCCGGCCTCTGGTACGGCAAGAACAGCATCGATCGCAACATCATTCGCGGCTACCCTGGCGTGGCGCTGACCGCGCCGGTGCAATATCTCGCCTCGACCTACAACCAGAACTATGCCGTGTTCGGCCAGGCGAGCTGGGAATTCCAGCCGAGCTGGACCGTGCTTGGCGGCCTGCGCCTCAACCGCGAGGTCATCGGCTACAGCTATCTGCGCGGCTTGCCGCCCGCATCCACCAGTCGGCCGGACCCGGGCGTGGATTTTCATCCGACGATCGGTTTCTCGCGCGACGGCGATGCCGACAATGCTGTCACCGGCCGCGTGAGCTTGCAGCATCAGTTCAACGAAGACTTGATGGCGTATGCGACGTACTCGACCGGCTATAAAGGGCAGGCCTACGATCTGACCAGCGGTCTGTCAGCCGTCGTTGCTGCGCAGTTTCCGGTCAAGCCGGAAACTTCCAGGTCGTACGAGTTCGGCGTCAAGGACAATTTCTTCGATGGCCGCGCCACGCTCAACGTCGCGCTGTTCAACTCGCGCTTCAGCGATTACCAGCAGAGCTCCGGCGTGGTCATTCCGGGCACGGCGACGTTCGTCACGACGCTGTTCAGCGTGCCGTACGTGCAGACGCGCGGCGTGGAAGCGGATCTGTCGATCCTTCCGGCCGAGCACCTGCTGCTCAACGCGGCGATCGCCTATACCGACGCCACCGTCGGCCCGTTCGTCAACGGTCCGTGCTACGGCGTGCCGAACAAGACGACGAATTCGGGCTTCAACGATTCGTGCGTGGTGAAGAACCCGGCCTTCGGTGGCGCGAACACGCAGGACCTCACCGGCGCGACGATGCCGAACGCACCGAAGATCCGCCTCAACGTCGGTGGCCAATACGACATCCCGCTGCCGGATCGCCCGTTCGACGCCTTCGTCACCGCGAACACGCGCTATCAGTCGGCGCTGAACCTGAGCCTTTCCCAGGATCCGGGTGCGCATGTGCCGGGCTTCAGCATCACCAATCTCGGCTTCGGCGTGCGCGACCATTCCGGCAAGATCAAAGTGACTGCGTTCGTCGACAACGTGTTCAACAAGCACTATTCGCTCGCCAACGTAGGTGTCACCGGGACGTACTCATCGAAGGCGCCGAATCCGGTCGTCCCGGTGGTGGCGTCGACCTGGACACCCGCGCGCGATGCGTTCCGCTACTACGGCCTGCGTCTCGACTGGGACTTCCATTGAGAAACCGTCCCGGATCAAGGAGTCGCCGCGGTTTGCAGGCGGTCGAGGAATCGATCGATCCCACGACGACGATTCGATCAACTTTCCACTCCGGCATTACGACATGAAAAAAAATTCCCCTTCGAATCTCTCCGGCGTGCTGTTCTTTCCGATCACGCCCTTTGCAGCCAACGGTGATGTGAACGAGGTCGCGCTGGCCGAGCATGTCCAGCGCGGCGTCGCGCAGGGACCGGGCGCGGTGTTCGCCGCCTGCGGCACCGGCGAGTTCAACGCACTCGAGGTCGGCGAGTTCGAGACGGTGGTGCGCGTCGCAGTTGAGGCGACTGCCGGCCGCGTGCCGGTGTTCGCCGGTTGCGGCGGTTCGCTGCCGCAGGCGAAGCAATTTGCGGCGGCGGCAAAGCGCGCCGGCGCGCAGGGGTTGCTGTTGCTGCCCCCGTATCTCGTCAGCTGCCCGCCCGAGGGCGTAGCAAACTATGTCGAGCAATTGGCCGCGTCGACCTCGCTGCCGCTGATCGTCTATCAGCGCAACAACGCCGTATTTACTCCCCCGACAGCGACGCGCGTAGCGCGACTGCCGAACGTGATCGGTTTCAAGGATGGCCTCGGCAACCTCGACGCAATGCAGCGCATCGTGCTCGCGGTGCGCAGCGAGATCGGCAACAAGCCGTTCCAATTCTTCAACGGTATGCCGACCGCCGAAATGGTGCAGCCGGCCTATCGTGCGATCGGCGTGCCGCTGTATTCCTCGGCCGTATTCTGCTTCGCGCCGGAGATTGCACTGGGCTTCTACAGCGCGCTGGAACGCAACGACGCGGCGCACGTTGAGGCGTTGTTGCGGAATTTCTATGCGCCGCTCGTGGAGTTGCGCAACGAAGTACCCGGTTACGCCGTGTCGCTGGTCAAAGCCGCAGTGAGATTGAACGGTATCGCGGCGGGACCGGTGCGTGCACCGTTGATCGAACCGACGCCGAAGCATCTCGAGCAGCTCGAGCGGATCATCGCCGCGGGGCGTGCGCTTGCCGGTCCGAAGTCGGCGGCGGCCTGAAGAAGTAGGCGGGTATTCATCGGCTCGACGAATGTCGATGTTGCCCATCCAGTTCGATCGTCCGCACAACTTGCACCGTTAGCCAAACATGGCCCAGTTCGCGATCGCGCATATGTACGTGTGGGACCTGATCGGCGATCCCGATGCCGCGCCGCGCGTGCGCGATCTCGGCATCGGCGCGGTCGCGCTCGCGGCGGCATATCACTCGGTGCGTGCGGCGACGCCATTGCATCCGCAGCACCGCGTCGTCGACGCCGCGCATGCGGCGTTGTACTTGCCAGTGCGCAAGGAGACCTGGCGCAATCGCGCGTTGCAACCGACAGCGCCGGCCTGGCTTTCGACGCGAAACTCTTTTGGCTTCGCTGCGCGCGAATTGCAAAATGTCGGTGTGCCGGTTTACGCCTGGGCCGCATTGACGCATTCCAGCCGGCTCGGTCACATGGCGCCGCATCTCACGGTGCGCAACGCGATGGGCGACCGCTATGCCTACGCGCTCTGTCCGGCGCATGCCGAGGTCGTCAACTATTGCGTGACCCTGGTGCGCGAGATCGTACAGCTGGCGCAACCGCAGGGTTTGGTCCTCGAGGCGGTGGGTCCTTTCGGCTTCGAGCACAGTGGTCATCACGAAAAAACCGCAGGCGCCGACTACAACGATGCGCAAAAGCAGCTTTTGTCGTTGTGCTTTTGCGTCGCTTGCGAGACGCGCTACGCCTGCGCCGGCATTGATGCTGAGAATCTGCGTTCGGCCGTGCGAGCGGGCGTCGACGCCGCTGCCGTGTCGATCGAAGCCGCACTTGGCGAGAAGCTCGCCGATGAACTGGCGAAGGTGCGCGGCGCGATTGCGCGCGAACTACGCCAGCGGGTGATCGATGCGGCGCGCGCGTTGTCACCGTCCCTGGATATCGCGCTGCACGCGAGTGCGGACCGCTGGTCGACCGGGCCTTTCGCCGCAGTTGCTGGAGGCGTGGATGCGGACGCCAGCACGCTGGTCGCGAACTGTTGGCCGGAATCGAACCTAGCGTTGGCGAACATCGCCGGCTTGAACCAATGGCGTCAGGAGCGCAGGCTAGCCGCGTACGTGCTCGCATTGCCGCCGAAGGCGTGCGACGCGCAGGCATTGCGCGCCGAACTCGACGCCTACGCCGCGGCTGGCGTCGACGAGTTTCATTTCCATCACGCCGGGCTCGCCTCGCGCGCGCGGCTCGATGCGATCGGCGCCGCATTGCAGAGGGGAGGAACGTAATGTCGCTGGCCTCGTCGCAAACCGCCATCGTCACCGCACGTGTCGGCCGCTATCGCTGGGCGATCTGTGCGCTGCTGCTCGCGGCCACCACGATCAACTACATGGACCGGCAGCTGATCGGCATCCTCAAGCCGCTGTTGCAGGGCGAGCTCGGCTGGAGCGAAACCGATTACGGCCACATCGTATTGGCATTCCAGGCCGCCTACGCGATCGGGCTGCTGCTCACCGGAGGCATCGTCGACCGGATCGGTACGCATCGCGGGTTTTCGATCGCGATCGCGCTGTGGAGTCTGGCGGCGATGGCGCACGCGTTGACGCGCAGCCTCTCCGGATTCATCACCGCGCGGTTTGCGCTCGGTCTGGGCGAGTCGGCCCATTTTCCAGTGGCGATCAAGACCGTGGCCGAGTGGTTTCCGAAAAGCGAACGCGCGCTGGCCACCGGCATATTCAATGCCGGCGCCACGCTCGGCGCATTGGTCACGCCGCTGGTCGTGCCGCTGGTCGTCGCCGCGTTCGGCTGGCAAGCCGCGTTCGTCGTCGTCGGTGCGCTTGGATTTGTCTGGCTGGCGTTTTGGCTCGCCTTGCATGCGTCGCCGTGGCAGAGTCGACATGTCACGCGTGCGGAACTCGACTACATCGCGAACGAGCCTGAAGCGGCGAACCCGGGCGCGCGCGTGCGCTGGCGCGACCTGCTGCGCTATCGCGAAACCTGGGCGTTCGCGATCGCCAAATTCCTGACCGATCCGATCTGGTGGCTGTATCTGTTCTGGCTGCCGGATTTCTTTGCGCGCAGTTTCAAGATCGACTTGAAAGGCCTCAGTGTGCCGACCGCAGCGGTGTATCTCGCCGCAGGCACGGGCAGCATCGTCGGCGGCGCGATTTCCTCCTGGCTGATACGGCGCGGCATGCCGGCGAACCGCGCGCGCAAGATCGCCATGCTGGCGTGCGCGCTGGCGGTGACGCCGGTCTGGTTCGCGCCGAGCGTCGCGAATATCTGGGCCGCGGTGGCGATGATCGGTCTCGCCGCCGCCGCCCATCAGGGCTGGTCGGCCAATCTGTTCACCGCGGTTTCCGACCGGTTCCCGCAGCGCATGGTCAGTTCGGTCTGCGGCTTGGGCGGCATGTTCGGTGCGGTGGGCGGCATGCTCATCGCCTGGATCACGGCGAATCTTTTGCAGTGGAGCGGCAGCTACGTGCCGGTGTTCGCTTTGGCTGGCGGCGCTTATCTCGTTGCGTTGGCGCTGTTCCATGCGCTCGCGCCGACGCGGTCAGCAACGGTGGCAGCGGCGGTCTGAAATGCACAACGAAGAAGCAAAGCGGGTTTCAAGCTGAATTCGTGAGTCGAGGAACACACATGAAATTGATTGTTTCGATCTGCTGGCTTTCATTCGCGCTGCTGTTGCCGTACCGCGTGGCGGACGCGCGCTTGAGCGCGAATGAAGTGCGCGCGGTGATGCAGCGCTCCGCCGATTGGCAGCTTGCCAATCCGCTGCCGATCGAGACGACCGACTGGCAGATCGCGCCGTTGTACGACGGCTTGTTGCGCATGGGCTTCGCCACGGGCGATGCGCGCTATGTTGCTGCCGTGCTGCGCTTCGGCGGCCAGTCGGGTTGGTCGCCGGGCTGGGACACGTATCACGCTGACGACTGGGCGGTTGGGCATGCTTGGCTCGACCTCTACGCGCTCGACCACGCACACACAGAGCGCTTGGATACGCTGCGTTCGCGCCTCGACAAGGCAGTGAACCACCCTATCGATGAAGTGCTCGATCGGCGCGCGAAGCCGAAGACCGCCGGAGTCAATGTCACTGATCGCTGGACCTGGTGCGATGCGCTGTACATGGCGCCGCCGACGCTGGTGCGCTTGTACCGCGCGACCGGCGATAAAAAGTATCTCGACTACCTCGATCGCGAATACCGCCAGACCTACGATCAGCTCTATGACCACGAGGCGAAGCTGTTCTATCGCGACGGAAATTACATCGGCCGCAAGACACCGCATGGCAAGAAGACGTTCTGGAGTCGCGGCAACGGCTGGGTTTACGGCGGGCTTGCATTGCTGCTCGAGCAATTGCCGCAGGAGCATCCGACACGCGCGTTCTACGAGCAGTTGTTCCGCGAGATGACGACCGCGGTGATCGCCGCGCAGCAGGCCGACGGCCTGTGGCGTCCGAGCCTCGCCGATCCGGATCAGGTGACCGTCGGCGAAACCAGCGGCAGCGCGTTCTTCGTGTTCGGCCTCGCCTGGGGCGTCAATCACGGCCTGCTCGATCGCGCGCAGTACTGGCCGGCGGTCGAACGCGGCTGGCACGGGCTGACGACGCGGATCAAACCGGACGGCTACGTCGGCTACGTGCAGCGTGTCGGCGAGGCGCCGGAAAGTCTCGATGCGAATTCGCGCCAACTTTACGGCACCGGCGCGGTACTGCTCGCCGGCAGCGAGATTCTGCGCGCGCTCGGTGTCGCCAGCAAAACCGCACCCGAGAAAATTCTTGCCGCGGCGCAAGCGCAGATCGACGCCGACCGCACACCGCGCGCCTACGCACGTCTCGTGCCCGAACGCGCGGACGATCTCGCCTGGGAAAACGATCGCGTTGCGTTCCGCATCTACGGTCCCGAATCGCGTCCCGGTCCGGAGGACAGCGGCATCGACGTCTGGTTCAAGCGTGTCGCCTGGCCGGTGGTCGATCACTGGTACCGCGAGGATCACCTGCACCACGTGAGCTACCACGAGGATCACGGCGAGGGCTACGACGGCTACCACGTCGGCGACACGCGCGGCGACGGCGGCCTTGGTCTGTGGCGCGATGGCAAGCTCGTCACCTCGGACACCTACGTGCGCGCCGCGGTGCTCTGGACACGCCCTGACGTGGCCGAGTTCACCGCCGACTACGAGTACCCACCGGTGGCCGGGCGCAAGAATATCCACGAAACGCGCACGATCCGGCTACGCCGCGGCGAACAACTGAACGAAATCAGCTCGCGCTTCACCATCGACGGCGTGCCGCTCGCCGGGCTCGATCTCGCGGTCGGACTCAACACACAGCATGCCGGCGCAGAGATGGCGTTTCAGCCCGACGCCGGCTGGATGAGCGTGTGGGAAACGGTCGACGGCAATGGCCTCGGCACGGCAGCGTTGTTCGCTGCCGGCACGGTGCGCGAGATGAAGCGCATGCCGCACGACAGCGGCCACGAACACGCCATCGCGCTCGTGCGCACCGATGAAGACGGAACCATCCGTTATCGCACCGGCTTCGGCTGGACCGGCGCGGGAAAGATCGCAAACAAGGAAGCCTGGGTGAAGTACATAGAGACGCATTCAAAGAATTCGCCGGAAAAGACCCACTGAGGCGTCCGGTGCCATCTGCTCATTTCATTCGGGAGGATGAACATGACGAGGTTGTTGCGTTGTTTGGCTTGTTTGGTGTTGTCGTTGCAGTGTGCGTGCGCGAGTGCGGACAACTACGATCAAATCCGCACGAATTGGAACGGCATCCTGGTCGGTGCTGCGAACGACATGAACGATCCCGACATCGCCGCGTCGGTGAATTACAACGCCGCGCAGGCGAGCGGCTATCTCTCTTCGATGAATCTGCAGGCGGGTCGCACCTATCTCTGGAGTGATCTTGCGGATTTCACGCATTCCGCGACCGTCACCGGCAACTACGCGCGATTGAAGATTCTTGCGTCGGCGTGGGCCCAGCCGGGTGGCTCGCTGCAAGGCGACGCATCGTTGCTGCAGGCGGTCGTCGGCGGACTCGATTGGATGTACGCCAATCATTACAACGCAAGCACGGCCGAATTCGACAACTGGTGGGACTGGCAGATCGGCGCGCCGCAGGCGCTCGGCAAAGCCGCTCTGCTGATCTACCCGCAGCTGACGGCAACGCAGATCGCCAACTACACCGGTGCGATGAACCACTTCGTGCCCGATCCGACGCAGTCGCTCAAGCCTGGCTTGAGCATGACCGGCGCGAATCTCGCCGACCAGGACCAAGTCGTGCTGCTCAGCGGCGTCCTTGCCAAGGACGCCGCCAAGGTCGCGCTCGCGCGCGATGATCTCAGCGGCGTGTTCCCCTACGTCACCAGCAGCGACGGTTTTTACATCGACGGATCGTTCATCCAGCACGGCAATGTCGCCTACACCGGCAGCTACGGCGCGGTCTTGCTCGGCGATGTCGCCTTGATGTTGAACTTGTTCAACAACTCGGCGTGGCCGGTGACCGATCCGAATCAAAACAACGTGTGGAGCTGGGTGTCGCAGTCATACGCGCCGCTGCTCTACAACGGCGCGATGATGGACATGGTGATGGGGCGCGGGATCTCGCGTTGCACGAGCTGGGACCACGCCAACGGTCGCGGCGTGATCGTGTCGCTGTTGCGCCTTTCCTACGGTGCGCCGGCGGCGCAGCAGTCCTACATCCAAAGCCTGGTCAAGGGCCAGGTGACGCGCGATGCGAGCTTCGGCAATTACACCAATTCCTGCTCGGGAATCACCGTCAACTACAACAGCTACTATGCCGGCGGCCTGCCGCCCTACGACATCGCGAATTTGAAGTCGCTCGTCGCGAACAACACGGTCCCGGCTGCGGCGCCGCAGACCGCGAGCTACAACTTTGCCTCGATGCAGCGCGTTGTGCATCTGCGCCCGGGGTTCGCCGTCGGCTTGAGCCTGTTCTCGCCGAAGATCACCGCCTACGAGAGCGGCAACGGAGAAAACCTCAAACCTTGGTACACCGGTACCGGTATGACCTACCTCTACAACGCCGACCAGACCCAGTACGACGACGACTACTGGCCAACCGTCAATCCGTTGCGGCTAGCGGGCACGACGACGGATGGTGCGACGGCAACGCTCAAGACCTGGACGCTCCTGGCGAATCCGGACAACTGGGTCGGCGCATCGGTGTTGAACGGCATCTACACCAGTGCCGGCATGCAGTTCTCGATGTCGAACGACACCGGCAGTTCGCTTGCCGGAAAGAAATCGTGGTTCCTGTTCGATAACAAGATGGTTGCGCTCGGGACTGGCATCAGCTGCACCAGCACCGGCGCGGTCGAGACGATCGTCGACAACCGTCGCATCGACGCCGCTGGCGACAATGCGCTCATCGTCAACGGCACCGCACAACCGACCTCGCTCGGCACCGCGTCGACGCTGGCCAATGTGAGCTGGGCCTGGCTCGACGGCAACGCCGCGGGTTCCGGCGTCGGTTATTACTTTCCGACGCCGGTCAGTGTCAACGCCTTGCGCGAGAACCGCATCGGCACCTGGAACGTGATCAATACCGGCGGCCAGACGACACCGCAGTCGACGAACAACTTCCTCAGCTTGGCCCTTGCGCATGGCACGCAACCGAGCGGTGCCGGCTATGCCTATGTGGTATTGCCCAATCAGACGTCGAGCTCGATGGCCAGTTACGCGGCCAGTCCGGACATCATGGTGCTCGCCAACACGACATCGGCGCAGGCCGTGATCGACAAGAGCATCAACGTGGTCGGCGCCAACTTCTGGGGCAACAGCTCGACCACCGTCAACGATGCGAACGGGTTTGCCTATCTCACCAGCGCACAGCAGGCCTCGGTCACAACGCAGCAGAACGGTACCGAGCTCGACGTGGCGGTGGCCGACCCGACCCAGGCCAATACCAGCTCGATCGCGATCACGATCAATCGCACGGCGAGCAGCGTGATGTCGTCCGATCCGCAGGTCAGCGTGACCCAGCTGAGTCCGACTATCCAGTTCAGCGTCAACGTCAGCGGCTCGGTCGGCAAGAGTTATTCGGTCAAATTCAATCTGAATCCGACCAATTCGCTCACGCTTGGCACAGTCGCTGATGCCTATGTCCGCGACGGCACCTACGCGAACACGAATTACGGCAGCACGATCGACATGCCGATCAAGAACGACGCGGTCGGGTATGCGCGCAAGGCATTTCTGCGCTTCAGTGTCGCCGGCGTCGGTCTGCCCATCACCGCAGCGCGGGTGATCCTGACGCCCTCCAGCGAAGGTCAGTCCGGCTTCACCAATCAAGCCTTCCTTGTCGTCAACGATACTTGGAGCGAGAGCGCGATCACCTGGAATACCGCACCGGCGATCAGCACCACGCAGCTCGGCAGCTGGAGCGTGCCGGCAGTCGGCACGCCGATTTCTTTCGATGTCACGGCTCAGGCGCAGAGCGCGCTCGCGAGCGACAAGCTTTTGTCGATCGCGATCAGTTCGCCGACCAATGTCGGCAGCAACGGCTGGGTGAACTACGCCTCGAAGGAAAATACCAATGCCGCTTATCGACCTGTCCTGGTCGTGACCACGAGCAACTGATCCGCGTCCAGAAAACCGAATCAATTTGCGCGAGTTTGTTCTGCGCCCTCCAACCCTTTCGCACCCCTGTCGAAAGGGTTTTTTTTTGACCGACAAATTCCGACGGAACCATGAATGGCTTGGGCGTGCGGCATCTTCCGCGGTCGCCGGTGAAGTCGACCTAAGGCGCCGCCGGCGAGCCCATGCCGCGCTCGACAAAGAGCAGGCTGGCCAACGACAAATGCGCATCGGGTAAAAAAATCGCCGATTTCGAGCCAGAAATTTGTTTTGCATATACAATCTACATTCATATATGACATAAACCGCCGTTTCGGACCTCCGTTCACCCGCCTACTGCAGTGCTGTGATGTCGCTTTTCGAAACCGCTGAAACCATGTCTCTGGGTTCGCTCGGATTCGGCGCCGCGCCGATCGGCAATCTGTACGCCGAGGTCAGCGACGACGACGCGCACGCGGCGCTGGCGCAGGCTTGGCGTCGCGGCATCCGCTATTTCGATACCGCGCCTTTCTACGGCCACGGCCTTTCCGAACGCCGCCTCGGCGATGCGTTCGCGGCGTGGCCTCGCGCCGAGTTTGCGGTCTCGACCAAGGTCGGCCGCTTGATCGAATCCGATACGGCGAGCGGCGCGGCGATCACCGACGGTTTCGCCGTGTCCGGAAGCCGCGCCGTATTCGACTACAGCCGCGCCGGCGTGCGCCGTTCGTTCGAGGCGAGTCTGCGACGGTTGCGCATCGACCGCGTCGACATTCTTCTGCTGCATGACATCGGCCGGCTGACCCACGGCGAGCGACATGCGTCGATGCTCGCACAGGCGCTCGACGAGGCGTTGCCGGAGATGGCGCGGCTGCGCGACGAGAAACTCGTCGGCGCGATCGGCATCGGCGTCAACGAGCAGGAGGTTGGCCTCGAGATCCTGCCGCGCTTCGAACTCGACTGCATCATGCTCGCCGGCCGCTACACGTTGCTCGAGCAGGCCGCCTCGCGCGAGTTGATGGACGAGGCGCAGCGGCACGGCGTCGACATCCTCGTCGCCGGACCCTACAACTCCGGCCTGCTTGGCGACTCGCGCGGTCCCGGGGCGACCTACAACTACGCCTCGGTCGACGCGACGACCCTGGCACGCGCGCAGGAAATCTACGCGATCTGCGCCGAGCTCGGCGTGGACGTCGGCGCGGCGGCGCTGCAGTTCCCGCTCGCGCATCCGGCCGTGGCCACCGTGGTCGCGGGGCTGCGCTCGGTGGCGGAGGTCGACAGCGCAGCGGCACGCCACGACACGGCAATTCCGCCGACGCTCTGGCGTCGACTGCAGGAAGCCGGCCTGCTTGCACGCGACGCGGTGCTGCCGTCATGAAGCTCGTCGACGCGCACCAGCATTTCTGGCGCCTGTCGCGCGGCGATTACGCCTGGCTGACGCCCGAGCTGCGTGCGCTGTACCGCGACTTCGAGCCCGGCGATCTCGCACCGCTGCTTGCCGAGAACAATGTGGCCGCGACCGTGCTCGTACAGGCGGCAGCGACGGAGGAGGAGACGCATTTTCTCGTCGAACTCGCGCGCAAGCATTCCTTCATCAAGGGCGTCGTCGGCTGGACCGACTTCGCCGCGCCGGATGCTGCCCAGCGGATCGCTGCGCTCGCTGCGGCGAGTGGCGGCGTGCTCAAGGGCCTGCGTCCGATGATCCAGGACATTGCCGATCCGGACTGGGTGCAGCACCCGGAGCTCGACGCCGCGTTCGCGGCCATGATCGCCCACGATCTCGCCTTCGACGCGCTGGTGAAGCCGGCGCACATTCCTGCGCTGCTCGCGCGCCTCGCACTCCATCCGCTATTGCGTACGGTGATCGATCACGCTGCCAAGCCCGACATCGCGCACGGCGGTTTCGATGCGTGGGCACCGTCGCTGGAACGTCTCGCGCGTGAAACCGGGGCGTATTGCAAGTTGTCGGGCCTGCTCACCGAAGCACGGTCCGGCGCGACGGTGGATGACCTCGCGCCTTACGTCGAGCACGTCCTCGCCTGTTTCGGGCCGGAGCGCGTGCTCTGGGGCAGCGATTGGCCGGTGCTCGATCTTGCTTCGGATTATCCCGGCTGGCTCGACATGGCCCGCCGCTTGGTCAGCCGCTATGCGCCCGGCTTCGAAGCGAAGGTGTTCGGCGAGACGGCGGCGCAGCTCTATCGATTGGAATGAGGTGTGAGATGGGCGAAAGACTGAAAGGGAAGCATTGTCTGATCACCGCGGCCGGGGCGGGCATCGGCCGCGCGAGCGCGCTGGCCTGCGCGCGCGAGGGAGCGCGCGTGCTCGCGACTGACATCGACCGGGCGGCGCTTGATGCGCTCGCCGGTGAGAACGCAGCCATCCGCACGGCCGTGCTCGACGTGACCGATCCGGCGCAGATCGCCGCGCTCGTCGTGGCGAACCCCGATATCGACGTGTTGTTCAACTGCGCAGGCTACGTGGCTGCGGGCAGCATTCTCGACTGCGACGATGCGGCGTGGAGACGTTCGTTCGCGATCAACGTCGACGCGATGTTCCACACCTGCAAGGCCGTGCTGCTGGGCATGCTCGAACGCGGCCGCGGCAGCATCATCAACATGGCGTCGGTGGCCTCCAGCATCAAAGGCGTGCCGAACCGCTTCGCCTACGGCGCGACCAAGGCGGCGGTGATCGGATTGACCAAGGCCATTGCCGCCGACTACGTCGCGCGCGGCGTGCGCTGCAACGCGATCTGCCCCGGCACGGTGAAGACGCCGTCGCTCGCGCAGCGCGTCAAGGCGATGGGCGGCGACGAGGCCGCGGTGTGGAAGAGCTTCACCGATCGACAGCCGATGGGCCGGCTCGGCGAGGCCGACGAGATCGCCGCGCTCGTCGTCTACCTCGCCTCGGAGGAATCCTCGTTCACCACGGGCGCCACGCACGTCATCGACGGCGGCTGGGCCACTTAAGTTGTAAGGAGAAACACGATGAAATTATTTCGATACGGCGAGCCCGGGCACGAGAAGCCCGGTGTGCTCGATGCGCAGGGAACGCTGCGCGATCTGTCCGGGGTCGTCGACGATATCGCTGGCGATGTGCTGACGAATGCGGGGCTCGCCAAGCTGCGTGCGCTTGATCCGACGACACTGCCGGTCGTTGCGGGTAGTCCGCGCTACGGCGCCGCCGTCGGCCGCGTCGGCAAGATGATCTGCGTCGGTCTCAACTATTCCGACCACGCCGCCGAGACGAATGCGAAGGTGCCGGAGCAGCCGATCATCTTCATGAAGGCGACGACCGCGATCGTCGGCGCGAACGACGACGTGATGATTCCGCGCGATTCGATCAAGACCGATTGGGAAGTCGAACTTGGCGTCGTCATCGGCGATATCGCGCGCGACGTAACGCGCGAGCAGGCGCTCGATCATGTCGCCGGTTATCTCGTCGTCAACGACATTTCCGAACGCGAGTTCCAACTCGAACACAGCGGGCAGTGGGTGAAGGGCAAGAGCTGCGACACGTTCGGCCCGATCGGGCCGTACCTCGTCACGCGCGACGAAGTCCCCGACCCACAGAACCTCTCGATGTGGCTCGAGGTTAACGGCCACCGCTACCAGAACGGCAGCACGCGCACGATGGTGTTCGACGTGGCGTACCTCGTCAGCCACATCAGCCGCTACATGACCCTGATGCCTGGCGATGTGATCTCGACCGGCACGCCGCCCGGCGTCGGCCTCGGCCAGAAGCCGCCGGTGTATCTCAAACCCGGCGACATGATGGAGCTGGAGATCGAAGGCCTTGGCAAGCAACGTCAGCGCGTGATCGCGCATCGCCGATGAACCGCGAGACGACCGCGCCGTTGCAGCGCGACACCACACAAGGGAGTAAGCACGTGGCCAAAATTGTTGCTCTGGACGCGCTCGACGTGCGCTTTCCGACGTCGCGCCAGCTCGATGGATCGGACGCGATGAATCCCGATCCCGACTATTCCGCCGCGTACGTCGTGCTGCGCACCGACGCGGCCGACAATCTCGCCGGTCACGGTCTCGTCTTCACGATCGGCCGCGGCAACGATGTGCAGACGGCGGCGATTCACGCGCTCTCGCATCTTGTTATCGGCCGCAGCGTCGACGACATCGTCAGCGATCTCGGTGCGTTTGCGCGCAGCCTCACGGCCGACTCGCAATTGCGCTGGCTCGGCCCGGAGAAGGGTGTGATCCACATGGCCATCGGCGGCGTGATCAACGCGGCCTGGGACCTGGCCGCGCGCCGCGCCGGCAAACCGCTGTGGCGTTTCGTCGCCGACATGTCGCCGGAGCAGATCGTCGCGCAGATCGATTTCCGCTATCTCAGCGATGCGCTGACGCCGGACGAGGCGCTCGATATTCTTAAGCGCGCCGAAAGCGGCAAGGCCGCGCGTATCGCCGAGCTGGTCGAGAAGGGCTATCCCGCGTATACGACCTCGCCGGGCTGGCTCGGCTACAGCGACGACAAGCTGGTGCGTCTGGCGAAAGAGGCGGTCGCCGACGGCTTCCGCACGATCAAGCTCAAGGTCGGCGCAAACGTCGAGGACGACGTGCGCCGTTGCCGCCTCGCGCGCGGCACCGTCGGCAAGGACGTCGCGATTGCGATCGACGCGAACCAGCGTTGGGACGTCGGTCCCGCGATCGATTGGCTGCGCCATCTCGTCGAGTTCGACATCGCCTGGATCGAGGAGCCGACGAGCCCGGATGACGTGCTCGGCCACGCCGCGATCCGCCGCGGCGTCGCGCCGATGCCGGTGTCGACCGGCGAGCACACGCACAACCGCGTGATGTTTAAGCAGCTGTTCCAGGCGCAGGCGGTGGATCTCGTGCAGATCGACGCGGCGCGCGTCGGCGGCGTCAACGAGAACCTGGCGATCCTGCTGCTCGCGGCGAAGTTCGGCGTGCGCGTATTCCCGCATGCGGGCGGCGTCGGCCTGTGCGAACTCGTGCAGCACCTGGCGATGGCTGACTTCGTCGCAATTACCGGCAAGATGGAGGATCGCGCGATCGAGTTCGTCGATCATCTGCACGAACACTTCCTCGATCCGGTGCGCATCCGCGCCGGGCGCTATCTCGCGCCGTCCGCGCCGGGCATGTCGGCCGAGATGAAAGAGGCATCGATCCAAGAGCACCTGTTTCCGAGCGGCGCCGTGTGGGCGCAGTAAATCCGCACTGCTGTCGTTTTCACCGTCACGAGTGACGATCTGAGGGAGAGTCGAGGCATGAAGATAAAAACCAAACTCGTACACCGCGCCGTTCTGATGTCGCTGATGGCAGCGGCTACCGTTGCGCAAGCGCAGACCGCAAAACCAACCGTAGCGGCGGTGCCGGTTCAAGCCGCCGAGACACCGGCGCAGCGCGACGCGCGCATGGCCTGGTGGCGTGAAGCACGCTTCGGCATGTTCATCCACTGGGGCCTGTACGCGGTGCCAGGCGGTGAATGGAACGGCCGCAAGGATCTGGCAGAGTGGTTCATGGACGAGACCGGAATTGCGCGTGCGGACTACGAAAAATTCGCCGCGCAGTTCAATCCGACGAAATACGATCCCGACGAATGGGTGCGCATCGCCAAGGACGCGGGCATGAAGTACATCGTGATCACCTCCAAGCATCACGAAGGCTTCGCGATGTGGGACACGAAAGGCACCGACTACAACATCGCCAAGCGCACACCCTACGGCAAGGGCGTGCTCAAGCCGCTGGCCGAGGCCGCGCGCCGCGCAGGTCTGCATTTTGGCACGTACTACTCGATCATGGATTGGCACGACCCGTCGCAGTCGCCGTCTCAGCCCGGCAAGCATTACAACCCGACCAAGATGGATCCGGCGAAGAAGCGCGCCTACATCGAGGAGATGAAGACCGAGCTCGCCGAACTGGTCCGCGAGACGCACACCGAGGTGCTCTGGTTCGACGGTGAGTGGATGGACTGGTGGACGAACGAGGACGGGCGCGAGCTGTACACGTTCCTGCGCCAGCTCGATCCGAACTTGATCATCAACAACCGCGTGGGCAATTCGCGTGCGGGCAGTCTTGCGGGCATGGACAAGGGCGAAGGCGTTGGTGACTTCGGCACGCCCGAGCAAAATATTCCGGCACGCGGCTTCGGTCCCGGCGTGTACTGGGAAACCTGCATGACCTTGAACGACCACTGGGGCTACAACAAGTACGACGACCACTGGAAATCGACCGAAGTCGTGGTGCGCAATCTGGTCGATATCGCCAGTAAAGGCGGCAATTACCTGCTCAACGTCGGGCCGGAAGCGAGCGGCGTGATTCCCGCGCCCGCGGTGGCGCGCCTGCGCGACATCGGCGGCTGGCTCAAGGTCAACGGCGAGTCGATCTACGCCACCGGGCCGACACCGTTCGCCGGCGACCATGGAGGCTACTCGACGAGCGAAAAGAACGACGACGGCAAGCCGAAGTGGATTCCAAAGTGGGATTGGCGCGCGACGAGCAAGAAAGGAAAAGTCTACGTGCACTTGTTCGAGTGGCCGGGCAAGACGTTCCACGTCGATGCGGGGGACGTGCAGGTGAAATCCGCTTATCTGCTTGCCGATGCGAAGCATGCGCCGCTGAAATTTGCGCAGAACGGCAAGACGCTTGAAGTGCAGTTGCCCGACAAGCCGCTCGATCCGGTCGATACCGTGTTGGTCATCAGCACGGAATAGTCGGCATCACGCTTTCAGTCGTGGCAGTCTTAACGATTTTTCACTTGAGGGTCGAATCGCATCAGGCGTATTTTGTTCGGCAGCCAACACGAGGAGGAGATTCGAAATGGTTCGGTTCTTTCTCTTGCTCTCGACCGCGCTGCTGTCTTCTCCTCTTGTGGCAGCGGCGTTGGATTCCCGCGTTCTGGCCAGCTCCGGTTTTCTCGAAGCTCACCCCGACGTTTACTGGCGTGAACTCGCCCTGGAACGTTACAAGAAGGGGAAGTACGTCGAGGCATTCGACTTGTTCCGTCGTGCATCGCGCTACGCGGACAAGTCATCGCAAGGCATGGTTGCCGAGATGTTGTGGGAGGGTAAGGGCACCTTGGCGGATCGCGCTCTCGCCTATGCGTGGATGGACTTGGCCTCCGAGAGAGAGTATCCGCAGCTGGTAGTGTGGCGGGAGCAGTATTGGCATCAGCTGACGCCCGACGAGCAACGTCGCGCGCTCGAAGTCGGCAAGGCCGTGTATGCCGAATACCGGGATTCCGCGGCCAAGCCGCGTCTCGAAAACAAACTCCGGCTCGCACGCCTGGATATCTTGGGATGGATAGAGGATGCGGACGTCTTGCTGCCCGATTCAAATGGCAACATCAGCATCAGCGGGCAGCACGATCGGGTCTACAACCACCAGTATTACGATCCGAACTACTGGGATCCGAAACTGTATTGGCGACGTATCGACAACGAATGGAATGCCACCGTAACCATCGGCCCGCTGAGCGAGAAGCGCCCACCTTAGACACACCGAACAACGATCGATTCAGGCGCGGCGCGTGGCCTCGCGCGATTCGCGCAAGGAAAAGATCGGCTGCATCGCCACCCACTTCTCACCGGGCTTGGCGAACGGCAGCGCCTGCTGGAACTTCCACATCAGCGTTTCCCACTCCTGCACGCGCGGGTTGGCAGCGTCGCTCGCGGCCTTGCGTTCCGCGGAGTAGTCATCGCCGACGTCGAGCATGAGCACGAGGCGATTGCCCGCGCGGAAGATTTCCAAGTCGCGCACGCCGGCATCGCGCAATGAATCGACGATCTCCTGCCACACGTTCTCGGGACGATGCCAATGCTCGTACTCGGCGATCAGGCCTGGATCATCTTTGAGGTCGAGCGCATAGTAGAGTCGCATGCCATCACCCCGTCGCCGGTTTGCCCGTGCGCAGAGCGTAGCCTAGGATCACGGCGAAGCACACCGTCGGCACGATGATCGAACGATGGATGCCGAACGCGTCGGACACTGCGCCCATCAATGCGGTCAGCACCGCGCCGCCGACAATCGCCATGACCAGGAACGAGGAGGCGAGCTTGCGATCGTCGTTACCGAGGCCGCTCAAGCCGAGGCTGAAGATCGTCGGGAACATTACTGACATGAAGAAGCTTGCGGCGACGAGCGCGTACACGCCGAACTGGCCGGGGACGACGATCGCGTAGAAGGTCAGGCCGATATTGATCGCGGCGAACAACGCGAGCAAGCGCACGGGCGTCAGGAACAGCATGGCCAGCGTGCCGCCGAAGCGACCGATCATGAACGCGAACAGCGAAGCCATCAGATACGTCGCCGCGCTTTTTTCCGGCGTGCCCGGCACCGTGCCCTGGATGTAGCGGATCAGATAACTCCAGATGCCGACCTGTGCGCCGACATAGAAGAACTGTGCAACCACGGCGAGAACGAAATTGCCGTTGTGGAACAGCTTGCCGATGTGCGAGACGCCGCCGACGTGGTCGGACTCCTGCACCGCGGTCGCCGGAAAGCGCGTCATCGCGATCAGCACCACCCAGACGACGACGATGAGGCCGATGATCAGATACGGTGTCTGCACCGCGGCGGATTCCGCGGCGTAATAGGCCTGGCGCGCGCTGTCGGTCATCGCTACGAGTTCGGCCGGCGTGTGTTCGATGCCGGAGAAGATGAACTGCTGGCCGATGAACACGCCCGTGATCGAGCCGAGCGGGTTGAACGACTGGGCGAGATTGAGCCGGCGCGTGGCGCTGTCGGCGGGGCCGAGCACGGTGACTAGCGGATTCGCCGAGGTTTCGAGAAACGCGAGGCCGCTCGCGATCACGAACAGTGCGGCGAGGAACAGGCCGTAGGTATGCAGCGCGGCGGCGGGGTAGAACAGGAAGGCGCCGGCGGCATACAGGGCCAAACCGATCAGCAGCGCACCCTTGTAGCCGAAGTGGCGCATGCAGATGCCGGCCGGAATCGCGAGCAGGAAGTAGCCGAGATAAAACGCGCTCTGCACGAGGCCGGCCTGAAAATCGGACAGCTCGAACGCCTTCTTGAACTGCTTGATCAGGATGTCGTTGAGATTGTTCGCCATGCCCCAGAGGAAGAACAGGCTGACGATCAGCGCAAAGGCGACGAAAGCCGTGCGCGCGACGTGCCCCCTTGGCGTCACCGCGCCGTTGCTCGCGTAGTGCATCGATATCCTCCCGGTGTGCGTGGAATTGTGTTCTGCTGTCGCACGGATAGAATCATTTGAAGTCTAGCAGCGATTTTCCTGCGGTTGCAAATATAAAACATAGTTTCTAGAATTTAACAGAGCGTCGCGACATGTCGCGAGCCGGTGGCACAAGGAATTCGCAGTGACGAAAACGACCAAATACCGCGCCCCGGCGCTCGACAAGGGCCTCGATATCCTCGAACTGCTTGCGCGCACGCCCGGCTCGCTCAACCTGACCGAAATCGCGCTGGGCATCGGCTACTCCAAGAGCGAAATCTTCCGCATGCTGCAGGTGCTCGAAGCGCGCGGCTATCTCGTGCGCGAGGGCAACGACGGCGCCTATGCGCTGACCAATCGCCTGTTCCTGCTCGGTATGGAGCGGCCGCCGATCAAGGGGCTCACCGAGGCGTCGCTGCCGGTGATGCATCGACTCGCCGAACAGATCAAGCAGCCTTGTCATCTGGTCGTTGCCTCGCAGGACCAGATCGTCGTCATCGCGCGCGTCGACGCGCCGAGCGATATCGGCTTCGTCGTGCGCGTGGGCCATCGCCGACCGCTTGCGCATGCGACTTCCGGCGCGGTGTTGTTTGCATTTCAAGGTGAGGAAACGCAGCAGCGTTGGCTGGTGCTCATGGAAGCCGGCGAAGAGCGCTTCAAGCGCAAGCCGTTTCTCGCCACGGTGGAACAAATCCGCGAGCAGGGTTACGCGGCTCTACCTAGCGAGGCGGTCGATGCGGTGACCGACCTTTCCGCGCCGATCCTGCAGGACGGGCATGCGGTCGGCACGCTGACTATTCCGTTTGTCGAGCGCCATCCGGTGACGGTGTCAGTCAAGCAGGCAATCCAGCACCTGCGCGAGGCGGCGAAAGATATTTCGGCCGCCCTGCTGCACTGACAAAGCGTTCTCATTGCGTATCCGCCGCCGCTCGTCCGCGGATGACGCGGACCGAACCGCAATTCCGCCGCCTATCGGTTTGGTCCTTTCGTATGGAGAACCGCGACGAAGTTCTACCGGTCAGCCGCGGCTATCTGCATCTGTTCCGGCAAATGTAAGCCGCGTTCTCAGTCGAGCACGATCTCGCTCGCCGGCGGTAGCCGCCAATCGATTTCCGTTTGCCCATGCTCGCGCAGGTACGCGTTCGCGCGCGAGAAATGTCTGCAGCCGAAGAAACCACGATAGGCGGACAACGGCGAGGGATGTGGCGCCTTGAGCACGAGGTGGCGGTGCGTATCGATCAGCCTGCCCTTGGCCTGTGCCGGGCTGCCCCAGAGCAGGAAGACGAGGCCTTCGCGTTCGCGGTTGAGATGATCGACAACCGCATCGGTGAAACCTTCCCAGCCCTTGCCCTGATGTGATCCGGCACGGGCGCGTTCCACAGTCAGCACGGCATTCAGCAGCAGCACGCCCTGTCGCGCCCAGGGCAGCAGGCAACCGTGATTGGGACGCGGGATATTCAGATCGGTCTCGATCTCGGTGAAGATGTTCTGCAACGACGGCGGCACGTCCACACCGGGCAGCACGGAGAAGCAGAGGCCATGCGCCTGGTTCGGCCCGTGATAGGGATCCTGGCCGAGGATGACGACTTTCACCTGGTCGAACGGCGTCGTGTTGAGCGCAGCGAAGATGCGTTTCGGCGACGGATAGATCACTTTGCCGCGACGCAATTCGTCGCGCAGGAATTCGCTCAGCGCTTGCATCTCGGGACGCTGCAGGTAGTCACCGACACGCGCTTTCCATGACGGTTCGAGTTGGATTCTGTCTTCGCTCATTGCGGATGTCCGAACGACAATTGCCGCGTGGTCGCGATCCATGCGCCGAGCCAGCCGAGCACGATGCTGGCACCGAGCAAGGCGAGGGCCTGCACGATCGACAGGCCGTGGATCGCGAAGCGTCCGCCATAACTCGACGTCAATTGGCTCAGCGGCGCCGACAATGCGATCTCGACAACGCCGATCAGGATCAGCGCGCAGAGCCCTGCGAGGGCGCCGTACCAAAGCCCGGTGTACAGGAAAGGCCGGCGTACGAAGGCGCGGTCGGCACCGAGCAGCTGCATTACCGAAATTTCCTCGGCGCGTCCGGCGATATCGTTGCGTACGGTGTTGCCGACCACGAGCAACGCCGCGAGCCCGAGCAGGACCGCGAGCACGCCGGCGAGACGCGCGGTGAAGGCGAGAATCGCATCGAGACGCTGGCGCCAGAGCGCGTCGTACTGCACTTGGTCGACATGCTTGTCGCGCGCGAGTTCGTCGACGATCGGCGGCGCGCCGCGGGTGGGCGCCGTCGCGATCTTTGGTGTCACGATCAGCACGGTCGGCAACGGATTGCTCTGCAACACCTTGAGCGCATCGGCGAAACCCGATTGGCTGCGGAATTCGGCGAGTCCTTCCTCGGGCGTCTTGATGACCACATCGGCGACATCGGCGCGCTGGCGCAGCGTCTCGGCCAGCGACTTCGCGGCGGCGGAATCGACCTCGGGCTTCAAGAACACGCCGATTCCACGCGCATCGTCGAGATGGCCGCCGAGCGCGCGTGCGTTGTCGAGCAGAAGCCAGAGCAGGAACGGCAAGCACAGCGCGAGACTCATGACGAGCAAGGTCAACGCGGTCGCGCCGGGGCGAGTGGTGAGACGCTGCAGGCTCGTCCGGAAACTGCGTGAATGATGTTCGCGCCACGCGCCCACGCGTGGCCGCTCGTGCGCGGTCGCGCGCGGTGCGGGCGGTGCCGTGACGGGCTTTTCCGCCTTGATCTGTGCAGGAGCCACGCGACGGTTCACGCCGGTACCTCGGCTTTCGCCGTTGCGGGACGGAAGTCGTCGATGAGTTTCCCGTGATCAAGCACGAGCACGCGCTTGCCCATGCGCTTGATCAGATTCAGATCGTGGCTGGCGACGAGCACGGCCGTGCCGACCTGTTCGAATTCGGCGAACAGCTTCATGATCTCTGCCGACAGCATCGGATCGAGGTTGCCGGTCGGCTCGTCGGCGATCAGCACGGGCGGCTTACCGACGATCGCGCGCGCGATGCCGACGCGCTGTTGTTCGCCGGTCGACAGCGTCACCGGTGCCGAGGCCTCGCGCGCGAGCAGACCGACCTTGTCGAGCGCGGCGCGCACGCGCTTGCCGATTTCCTCGCGCGTGCAGCCTGCGATCTCGAGCGGCAGGGCGACGTTATCGAACACGCTGCGGTCCATTAGCAGGCGATGATCCTGGAACACCATGCCGACGCCGCGGCGCACGCGCGGCACGTGGCGCGCCTTGGTCTTGGCGAAGTTCTGGCCGTTGACCGTGATCTGCCCGCGCGTCGGCCGGTCCATCAGTGCGACGAGGCGCAGAAGCGTGCTCTTGCCCGCGCCCGAGTGGCCGGCGACGAAGGCCATCTCGCCTGCGGCCAGCTCGAAGGAAAGATCGGTCAGCGCTTCCTGTCCGGAGGGATACTTCTTGCTGACTTGCTCGAAACGAATCACGCTGGACTACCGCGCGAGCTGGCTGTGGCGCATGCCGTAGCCGAAGTAGACGACAAGGCCGATGCTGACCCAGACCACGAACACGAGCCAGGTGATCGCGGCGAGCTCGGACAAGAGCCAGATCGAAAACAAGATGCCGACCACCGGCACCAACGGCACGAGCGGTGTGCGGAACGAACGCGGCAATTCCGGTTTACGCACGCGCAGCACGATGACCGAGGCGCAGATCACGATGAAGGCCGAGAGCACGCCGATGTTGACGAGTTTGGCGACTTCGTCGAGCGGAAACAGGCCGGCGACGAGCGCGGTGAACACGCCGAGCACGATGGTCGGGCGGTGCGGCGTGCCGTAGGTCGGATGCACGTGCGCAAACCAGCGCGGCAGCAGGCCGTCGCGCGCCAGCGCATACCAGATGCGCGCCGCGCCGAGCATGAACGCGAACAGCACGCTGATCAGGCCGAACACGGCCGAGACCGAGATCGTCGCGGCGACCCAGTTCAGGCCGAGGCTCTTGAATGCATCGGCTACGGGTGCCTCGGTGTTGAGTTTCGGATACGCGACGATGCCAGTCAGCACGAGCGACACGGCGAGGTACATCGCCATCGACACGCCGAGCGAGAGCAGCACCGCGCGCGGCAGATCGCGCTGCGGATTCTTCGATTCCTCGGCCGCCGTGGTCAGCGTGTCGTAGCCGAACACGGCGAAGAACACGACTGCGGCGGCGGTGGCGATGCCATGCCAGCCGAAGTGGCCGACGCCGTCGGCGCCGACCACGCGCTCGGGCACGAACGGATGCCAGTTTGCCGGATTGATGTAAAACACGCCGATGCCGATCACGAGCGCGACCGCGGCGACCTTGATCGCGACGATGACCGTGTTGAAGCGCGCGCCCCACTCGGTGCGGAACACGAGCAGCGCGGCGACGCCGAGCGTGACCAGTGCGGCGATCACGTTGAACACGCGGCCCTCGCCCGTGCCGAGCGCGCCCTGTGCCCATAGCGGCAGCACGATGCCGACGCTGGCGAGTGCGGATTGCACGTAGCCCGACCAGCCGATCGCGACGACGGCGACGATCAATGCATATTCGAGCAACAGATCCCAGCCGATCAGCCACGCGGGCAATTCGCCGAGTACGGCGTAGCCGTAGGTGTAGGCGCTGCCGGTCACCGGAATCATGCCGGCGAACTCGGCGTAGCACAGCGCGGCCGCGGCGCTGGCGATGCCGGCGATCACGAACGCGAGCGCGACAGCCGGCCCGGCGTTGAGCGCGGCCTGCTGTCCCGCGAGCACGAATACGCCGACGCCGATGATGCCGCCGATGCCGATTGCGGTGAGCTGCCATAGGCCGAGCACGCGACGGAAGTCGCCGCGCTTGCCGGCCTCGGCCTGCAGTGCTTCGACGGACTTGTGCCGCGTGATCGTATCGAACAGGCTCATTGATCCTCCCCGGAATGTTGGCGTGTGCCGATTGCGGTGCGATCACCGAATCGGCGGTATGAGGGCGAATGATAGCCGGCGCTGCGATCCGTTGCGTATCCCGATCAGTCGGCGAGATCGATCGCCGTGGGCGGTAGGCCCGAGGTGTGGCGCTCGTGCATGATGGTATAGGCACGTTCGAGTGCGCGCGCAGTGGATTTGCTGTCGAATAGCGCGGCGTGGTCGCGGCGCGCCAACAGCGTTGCTCGTAGCCGCGCGAGTTGGTCCGGTGCACGGATCAGGGCATCGAGTTTCGCTGCGTATTCGTCTTCGCTGCGTGTCACGAGCTCGGGCAAGTCCACCGCATGCAGCAAGCTGGCGCCGACGCGGCCGGCGAACGAGTCGGCGACAAGAGTGACCATCGGCACGCCCATCCACAGTGCGTCTGAACCGGTCGTGTGGGAATTGCACGGCAGCGTGTCGAGCGCGATGTCGGCGAGCGCGAGGCGGGCGAGATGCTCTGCCTGCGGGACGCGTGGCGCGAATACGAGCCGGTCGGGATCGACGCCGGCTTCGGTCGCATGGCGACGCAGGTTCTGTGTGAACCACGGATTTTCATCGAGCAGCCAGAGCAGCAGGCGCGGATGCGAATGCATCAAGCGCATCCAGATCGCCCAGATCGTCGGCGTGATTTTCCACGACTGGTTGAATGAGCAGGCGACGATGGCCGATTCGGGAAGCCCGAGTTGTGCGCGATCGACGGCTGGACCGACGGCGCGCTGACGGTCGTTGGCCTGATAACAGCCTCGCAGGCGCACGACGGCTTCGCTGAATTCGTCCTCGCTGCCAGGCGGAATGGTGTGGTGATCGCCGACGATATAGTCCGCGTAGTCGCCCACCGTGCCGGGATAGCCGAGATAGTTGACGATGATGGGCGCGGGACGCAGTGCAGTGAGGCCGATGCAAGCGCCTTTGGTATGGCCGTTCAAATCGATCAGCACGTCGACCTGCGTTTCGAGCAGGCGCTTAGCGACTTCTTGTGGCGGAAGATCCGTGATCTCGATGAAATGCTCGCAGGCAGCGGCAACGCGACGTCCCAGCGCCGAGCCGTCGGGCGGATTCAGGGCGAAACCGAACACCTCGAAGCGTTCGCGGTCGTGGTGTTCGAGCGTTTCGACGAGCAGTCGGCTCGTGGCGTGATCGCGAAAATCAGACGACACGTAGGCGATGCGCAGTCGCCCCGGCTTGCGTGGCGGAAACGCACGCTGGCGCACCTCCGCCACATGCAGCGCCGATTGGGTGCGCACGAACTGCGCGGCCACCTGGCGCAGCGCTTTTGCGGACAGGTCGAGGCTGCTCAGCGCTGTGGCATAGTCGCCGACGTTGCCGTGAGTCAGGCGGTCGATCAATTCGGCATGCGGCGCTTCCCAGCGCGACCAGTCCGCCATGCACTGCAGGGAAAATACCAGACTGCCGAGTGCCCAATTCGATTGCGGCTGCAGTGCCCAGGCCCGTGCATATGCTTGCGCCGCCGCGTCGAGATTCTTGTCGCGTTCGTGAATCAGTGCGCTGCCGAACCATGCGTCGTAGTTGCGCGGATCGCGATCGAGCGCCTGTCGGTAAAGGGCAATCGCGGCGGCGTCATCGCCGTCCTGGGTCAGGGCGGTTGCACGCCAGGCAAGCATCTGTGCCGAGTCGGCGATCACGCCGGATATCTGCGCAAAAATGCCAAGCGCCGCGTTGCCGTTTCCGGTGTGCAACAGGCATTGGCCTAACCCGATCAGCGCAGCTTCGGATCGAGGCTGCAGACGCACGGCCGTTTCGAAGTGGGGCTGTGCATCGCGGAAAAGCCGATCCTGCAGCAGCAAGCTGCCAAGGTTGAGATGGGCTTCGGCGAAATCGGCCTTGCAAGCCAGCGCGTATTCGTAGCATTGCCGGGCGCTGGAGGTTTGGCCGATACGGGTGAAATCCAGGCCAAGGTGATAGGCCTCCGCAGCCAGTGCCGCGCGAGCGGGCAGTTGCGAGAGCAGGTTCCACGCTTCCTGCGGCAGATTGCGCAAGCGCAGGCTCGAAACAAGTCGCGCGCTGGTCTCCGCTGTGGTTCTGCGTGCGGCCTCGCCGATCAGATGGAGCGTGTCGGCTTGCGCAGCGGTTTGGCCGGCGCTGCGCGCGATATCCAGCCGCAGGAAAAGCAGCTTGTCCCGGTCCACCGGCAGATCGCGCAGAGCCTGGTCGATGGCCGCGAGAGCCTGTGCCAATTGACCAGACTGCATTTGCCCGCGAACTTGGGCAAGTACGGCGGCGAACGAAGCGGCACTGTTCATGCCGTTACGTCGATGAGCTTGCCGGCAGCGCGCGTGCCTGCAGCGACACTTGCTTCTTGCCGCCGCCGAGCCATTGCGTGCCGACTTCGCGGAAGCCGTAACGCGCGTGGAATTTCGCCGACGCGGGATTGGGCGGATCGAGATCGAATTCGCAAGTCAGCGTTTCCACGCCCGTAGTCTTCGCGAAGGCGAGCAGATCGTCATAGAGCATTGCCGCGAGTCCGTGACCTTGCCGATCCGCGGCGACGACGATGCGATCGATGTAGAGGAATTGCGGATAGCGTTGCGCGAACCAGCGATAGTTCGGGCTGTCGTAATCGGCGCCTTCGCGCAGCACGAGCAGGAATGCAGCGGTCGCGCCATCGATCTCAACTACGCAATGATAGGCGGCCTGCGCATGCAGGCGGAGCAACCGCGCTTCATCGAGCGGGCTGAGAAAGTGCACCGACTCGGCGTTGAGGCCGAGGATCGCGCGGAAGTCGCGCGGGGCGGCGTCGCGGATCATGCTGCGGCCGTCGTCGCCCACTGCCGCAGAATCAGGAACGCTTGAACAACCGCACGACGCGATGGAAGAACCCGGGCTTCTTCGCCGGCTTGGCCTCGGTGACCACTGCGGCCGAAGCGGGGGTAGTGGCGATCGTTGCGGGCTTGCCCTTGTGCGCGACACTCGCCTCGGCGCCGGCGACGCTCGCAGCATCGACGCGCTCGCCGCGACCGCGGCCACGTCCGCCGCGCCGGCGCCGGCGGCCCGCTTCGGCGCCATCGACCCGGGTCGTGGCGGCTGCCGGATTCGTCGCTGCACCCGCCTGCGCGGCGGCAACGACGGGTTGAGCTTCGCGGCGCGGCTCACGACGCTGGCCGTCGCGACGCGGACCGCTGCCGCTGCCTCCGCTGCGCGAACGCGGTCCACGCGCGCGCGACGGCGGTGGGCCCTTCACCGGCACGCTGCCATCGTCTTCGTCTTCCACGCTGCCGGCGGGCAGGTCGGGACGATGCCGCGGCGGCGGCAGCACGAGCAGGGCCGGATCGATCGCCGCAGTCGGGATCTTCTGGCCGATGTAGGTTTCGATGTCGGGCAGGCTTTGCGCGTACATGTCGCAGGCGAAGCTGATCGCATCGCCCTCCGCTCCAAGACGAGCCGTGCGACCGATGCGGTGCACGTAATCTTCGGCGTCCTGCGGCAGATCGTAGTTGTAGACGTGGCTGACGCCCTCGATGTGCAGCCCGCGCGCGGCGACGTCGGTAGCGATAAGGATTTCGATCTCACCGCGCTGGAACTTGCCGAGCAGGCTCTGGCGCTTCTTCTGTGGCACGTCGCCGGAGAGCATGCCGACGACGAAACCCTGCCGCTCCAGCCGCCGCGCGACTTTTTCCGCGGCCACCTTCATGTTGACGAAGATCATGCTGCGCTTGGCTTCGGACTTCGACAGCAGGCCGATCAGCAGCGGAATCTTCTCCTCGCTGGCCGGGAAGTAGATGATCTGGCGCACGCGATCGGCGGTGACGTTCTCGGTCTCGACCGTGAGTTGCTCGGCCTCGTTCATGTTTTCGTAGGCGAGTTCGAGCACACGGTGGCTCAACGTCGCCGAGAACAGCAGGCACTGGCGCAGTTCGCGCTCGGGCAAACGGCGCATGAGGAAGCGCACGTCCTTGATGAAGCCGAGGTCGAACATGCGGTCGGCCTCGTCGAGCACGAATACCTCGACCGCCTTGAACGAGAACACGTGCTGCTTGAAGTAGTCGATCAGGCGGCCCGGCGTGGCAATGATGATGTCGACGCCGGCGCGCAGAATGTCGCGCTGCTTGTCGTAGTCGACGCCGCCGTAGATCAGCGCGGACTTGAGGCCCGTGGCGCGGCCGATGTGCTGGAAATCCTTCTCGATCTGGATCGCGAGTTCGCGCGTCGGCGCGACGATGACGGCGCGCGGATCGGTCGGCCCGCGCTCGGGCAGGGCCGGCTTGGTCAGCAGGCGCTGCATCGTGGCGACGAGGAAGGCCGCGGTCTTGCCGGTGCCGGTCTGCGCCTGACCGGCGATGTCGCGGCCTTGCAGCGCATGCGGCAGGGTCAGCGCCTGAATCGGCGTGCAGCGGGTGAAGCCCGCGGCGTGCAGGCCGGCAATCACGCTCGGATGCAGGTCGAAGGTGTCGAAGAAGGTATCGGTTAAGGTTTGGGCAGCCATGGGTTCGATTCGGAAGTCACGCGGAATATCGCGCGAGCGGCTGCGCCTGATGCTTGAAATCCCGCGGAATCGTCCCCAATTCCTGCGAACCTCGTGCTTTGCTTGGTGCCGCTTGAAATGCGCTCGCGCTTCGGCTGAAATGGGGGCGAGCCCTCGAGATTTCATCCGCCGCAGCGATCGCGTAGCGAGTAATTGTAGCGCAAGCCAGGCCCTCGCGCCGCATCAGCGCGTCTTTTCCAGTTTTCCGCCGGAGCCACACCGTGAGCAATCAAGCCATCTCCCATGTCAATGACGACCAGTTCGACGCCGAAGTGCTGAAGTCTTCCGAGCCCGTGCTCGTCGATTTCTGGGCCGAGTGGTGCGGCCCATGCAAGATGATCGCGCCGATTCTCGACGAACTCGCCGGTAGCTACGCCGGCAAGCTCAAGATCAAGAAGATCAACATCGATCACAACCAGAAGACCCCACGCAACTACAACGTGCGCGGCATCCCGACCTTGATGATCTTCAAGGACGGCAAGGTCCAGGCCACGCAGATCGGAGCGGTCGGCAAGAAGCAGCTCGAGCAACTAATCGACAAAGCCATCGAGCAACCGGTCGGCAAGGCCGTGTAAGCCGGCGGGACCGTCGATCGACAGCCGGGGAGGCGGCGATCATGGGCGCGGTATTGTTTTTGCTCGTTGCGGGTGGCGTGTTGGCGGCGATCGCGATCGCTCACGCCAACATGCGACGAGGCGTTTCCAAGTCCGGCGGCGCCTCGCGCGATGCGAATTCCGACGGCGGATACGCGGGCGACAGCGGCTCGTCGACCTGGTTTTCGGGCGGTGACACAGGCAGCGACAGCGGCAGTTGCGATGCCGGCAGCGGTTCCGACTGCGGTGGCGGCGATTCCGGCGGTGGCGGTGACTGAACTCACACATCCGCTGGACGCCCGCATTGCCAAGTGCTAAGGTATATTTTAACGAAGGGCTCAAAAGCCCTGCTCAGGTTTGATCCATCCCACGACTGAATCGCCTGGCCGCCTGAAGCGGCAGCGATGTCGAGCCCTAGAGAAAACCCCCGAGCATCGAGTCGCGCCGTTCTCGACTTCGATCGCGCGTGCCGCAGGGCGGCATACGCGGCGGAAATGGCGCCCATTTCCATCCATCCCCAACGGCACCGAAGAAGGTTTGCCCGTGTCCGAAACCAACGATACCCCCGGCGAAAGCCGCAATCCCCCATCCGAAGGCAACGTCGCACCCGCCGCGAACGCCACACCTGCCGCGCAGGCAACTGGCAACGAAGGCGAGGCGTCGAAGCAGCAGCAAGGCGGCCGTGACGACCGCCGCGGCCGCGGCCGCAATCGTCATCGCAACCAGCAGCGCGGCAACGGCAACAATCCCAACCGCGGCGGTGGTGGCAACAACGACGCCGACGAGGAATTCGTCGAGATCCAGGGCCCCAAGACGGGCGTCACGATCGACCTCAACGAATTGAAGCGCAAGCCCGCGCACCTGCTGCTGAAGATGGCCGAGGAACTCGGCGTCCAGGAAGGCGCTGCGCGAGCGCGCAAGCAGGACATCGTCTTCCTGATTCTCAAATCGCACGCGCGCGCCGGCGGCAGCATCTATTCCGAGGGCGTGCTCGAAATCCTCCAGGACGGCTTCGGTTTCCTGCGCACGCCGGACGAGAGCTACCTTGCCGGCCCGGACGATATCTACATTTCGCCCTCGCAGATCCGCCGCTTCAACCTGCGCACCGGCGACCACCTCGCCGGCACCGCGCGCCCGCCCAAGGAAGGCGAGCGTTATTTCGCCCTGCTCAAGGTCGACACGATCAACGGCGAGCCGCCCGAGGCGTCGAAGAACAAGGTGTTGTTCGAGAACCTCACCCCGCTGTTCCCGCGCAAGATGTATCACCTCGAGCGCGGCAACGGCTCGAGCGAGGACATCACCGGGCGCATTCTCGATCTCGTTTCGCCGATCGGCCGCGGCCAGCGCGGCATGATCGTCAGCCAGCCCAAGGCCGGCAAGACGATGATGTTGCAGAACGTCGCCCAAGCGATCGTGCACAACTACCCCGACGTGCATCTGATCATCCTGCTGATCGACGAGCGTCCCGAGGAAGTCACCGAGATGCAGCGCGGCGTGCGCGCCGAGGTCGTCTCCTCGACGTTCGATGAGCCTGCGATGCGCCACGTGCAGGTCGCCGAGATGGTAATCGAACGCGCCAAGCGCCTGGTCGAGCACAAGAAAGACGTGGTCATCCTGCTCGACTCGATCACGCGCCTCGCACGTGCCTACAACACCGTCGTGCCGTCGAGCGGCAAGGTGCTCACCGGCGGCGTCGATGCGAACGCACTGCAGCGCCCGAAGCGCTTCTTCGGTGCCGCGCGCAACGTGGAAGAGGGCGGCTCACTGACGATCGTCGCAACCGCGCTGGTCGAGACCGGCTCGAAGATGGACGAGGTGATCTACGAGGAGTTCAAGGGCACCGGCAACATGGAAGTGCACCTCGACCGCCGCATCAGCGAGAAGCGCGTCTATCCGTCGATCAACATCAATCGCTCCGGCACGCGCCGCGAGGACCTGCTGATCGAGCCCGACGTGCTGCAGAAGATCTGGATCCTGCGCAAGCTGCTGCATCCGATGGACGAGCTTGCCGCGATGGAGTTCATGCTCGACAAGATGAAGAACACCAAGTCGAACGACGAGTTCTTCAATTCGATGAAACGCTGAGAAGCGGTTTTCGTCTCAAAAAAGCCGGCACCGCCGGCTTTTTTTGTGCCTGGGACCGGTACCGATACCATTGGCGCCCTGGGTAAATTTCGCAAATTTTAGAAAGTCTTAACAAAGATAGATGCATGTTTCGCCAGCGGCGCGGCGTCTGTTGCACCGCAAGTTGCATCAAATGGTTTCATTTGTTACCAGTTGCCCCGGGGACAATTCCAATTCCTTCTTCTGATGCGACAGGCTCTTTCCGCCGGTTCGGCGCGGACCTTCGTGCGTACACGTTCCCTGAGTTTGCAGTTCCCTTTTCAATTTCCCATCTGGAGATAGCCGCATGCGTATCGCAAAATCCGCGTTACTCTCACTCTGCATCTCGGGCCTGTTCGCATTTACGGTCGCTCATGCGAATGGCCCGATCGATGCCAACGGCAACGGTGATCTGAAACCGTCGGGCAAGGGTTGGGGTGAAGGCCAGGCATTCTCGAAGCCCGACAACAACGGTAAACCCGTCGGCGGCGGCGGCAACACCAACGGCATCAACTACCACGGCGGCCCGGTGATTCTCGGCACGACCCATGTCTACTACATCTGGTACGGCAACTCGGGCTGGCCGACCAACTCGGCCAACTCAATCCTGACCAATCTGGCGCAGAACATCGGCGGTTCGCCCTACTTCAACATCAACACGACCTACTACGACAGCACCAACACGCACGTGACGAATGCGGTCAGCTACAACGGCTCGACGACGCATGCGGAGACGTACGGCACCGCGCTCAGCGATAACCAGATCGAGCAGATCGTCAGCGACACCAATCCGACCGACAGCAACGCCGTGTACTTCGTGCTTACCGGTCCCGACGTGACCGCATCCTCGGGTTTCTGCACGAGCTACTGCGGTTGGCACACGCACGCAACGATCGGCGGTCGCGACATCAAATACGCGTTCGTCGGCGATGCGGCCTCGCAATGCCCGTCGAGCTGCACGGCGCAGAGCACCAGCCCGAACGGCGACATCGGTGCGGACGGCATGGCCAGCGTGATCTCGCACGAACTCGAGGAGGCGGTGAGCGATCCGGACCTCAATGCCTGGTACGACCGCCGCGGTCAGGAAAATGCCGACAAGTGCGCATGGACCTTCGGCACCGAATACACCGTGTCGAATGGTTCCAAGGCCAACATGCGGCTCGGCTCGCTGGACTATCTGATCCAGCGCAACTGGGTCAACGCCGGCGGCGGGTATTGCGCGCTGAACTATTGATCCGCGCTCGGTTTCGAGTGTAAAAACAACGGTGCGGTCCAACTGGGCCGCACCGTTTTTCGTTGAGCAGGACCATGCGCATGAAAATTTTCCCGATCGCCGTCTGCACGTTGCTCGTGGCTGCGTCCTCTGCGACGAGCGCGCAGGCGCCGGGTCGGGTGATGACGATGACCCGCACCGCGAAGCAATTCGGCGATCTCGAAATCCGCATTGACGATGCTGCGCGCAAACACGATCAGGCAGCGTTGGAAAAACTCCTCGCGCCGCGATTCGAGCAGCGCGACGCGGCCGCGCCGGGCCAGCCGCTGCCGCGCGCGGACTTCATCCGACACCTGCTCGCGCAATCGCGCGGTGACGGTTTCGCCATGGGCGATATCGCCGTGCATGAATTCGGCACGACCGCCGTCGTGAGCTATGCTGCGACGCAGTTCGTCGTCGACGTGTGGGTGAAAAGCGGCGACGACTACCAGCTCGCGGCGCGCTACATCGGCGGCCCGGCAGCGGCCACGAAAGGGGTGAATCCCAAATTGTGATGGTCCGCTCCGCCGCCGTATTGCTGTGGGTCCTGACCGGGCTGGCCAGCGCGCAAGCTTCGCCGCCCGCAGGCGCAACGGCGCCGACACTCGACACCGTACTCGTCACCGGCGAGCAGCCCGGTCCGGGTTTGTGGAAAGTGACGCGGCGCGACAGCGATCATGTGCTGTGGATCCTCGGCACGCAGGCGCCGCTGCCGAAGACGATCAGCTGGCGAGCGAGCGAGGTGGAAAAGATCATCGCCTCCTCGCAGGAAGTGCTGACCGACGCGCAGGCTGACCTCAAGATCGGCCTCTTCCGCACCGTCTTCTTGCTCCCCGCTGCGCTCGGCGCGAAGAAGAATGCCGACGGCAAGACGCTCAAGGACATTCTGCCTGCCGATCTGTACGCGCGCTGGCTGCCGTTAAAACAGCGCTATCTCGGCAAGGACGACGGCGTTGAACGCCTGCGCCCGATCCTCGCCGCGAACGAGCTGTACGGCAAGGCGATCGGCAAGTCGGGCATGACCAACAAGAATGCGCTGTGGCCGGTTATCGAGAAGATCGCGAAGAAATACAGAGTGCCGATCAAGGAAATCGACGTTGCGATTCCCGTCGACAACGCGCGCCAGGCGATCGACGACTTCAAGAGCACGGCCGGTCAGCTCGATATCGACTGTCTGGCGACGACGATCGCGCGACTCGAAACGGACCTCGATGCGATGCGCGCACGTGCCAACGCCTGGGCGGTCGGTGATCTGGAAAAACTGAAAAGTCTGCCGTACCCGGACCAGCGCGCGGTCTGCCTCAATGCCCTCACCGCGAATGCGAATCTGCGCGAGAGGCTCGACGCAGCGAGGCAACGCATCCGCGGCGAGTGGCTCGACGCCGCCGAAGCCGCGCTGTGGAGCAACGCGAGCACGTTCGCGGTGCTGCCGGTTGCCGAATTGGTCAGTCCCGACGGCCGCCTCGCGATGATGCGAGGAAAAGGTTACGTGATCGAAGACCCGCAGTGATTCGTGGTTCGGCCGAGGTCTAGGCTAGCTGCTGCCCCGGCACCGTCGCCTCCAGCAGCCATGCGACGACGGCACGCAGCGCATCGCGATGGCTCAGGCCAGCGGCGAGCGCATCGTCGTAGGCCCGCAACTGCGCATGCGCACTGGTGCCGCGCGCGAGGATCGTGCGCAGCGCGCGCAGCGATCCGTGCGGGTCGAGCCTGCGTGCATCGGGCTCGACCAGCGTCAAGGCTTCCTCCACAAGCTGAGCCACCGGCACGGTGCGTTCGCGCGCCTCGTCGATGAACTCGGCCTCGATGCCGTAGCGCTCGGCGCGCCAGCGGTTCTCCTCGATCAGGCGACGCGTCGCCGAGCTGCGCTGCGCGCCGAGCTCGGGCAGGCGCAGGTGCGCGCTGACCAGGCAGCGGAACAGCGTCGCCAGCGCGATCGTGTCCGCCGCGCGCGTGCAGCTGTCGGCGATGCGCAACTCGAGGGTCGGATGCTTCGGCGACGGCCGGATCGTCCACCACAGCTCGCCGCCATCGCGGATGCTGCCGGCGCGTTTCAGGATCGCGATGAAGCGCCGGTAGTCGGCTTCGTCGGCGAAAAAATCCGGCGTGCCGGTGCGCGGCCACTCGGTGTAGGCCGACTGGCGATAGGAAAACATGCCGGTGCGGCGCAGGCTCCAGAACGGCGATGCGGTCGACAAGGCGAGGAACAGCGGCAGCCATGGCAGCATGCGGTTCATCAGCTGCACGCGATCGATCTCATCATCCACGCCGACATGGACATGCAGGCCGCAGAAGAACCCGCGCAGGCCGACGATCTGGTACTCGTCGGCGAAACGGCGGTAGCGCGGCTTGTCGGTCTGCGCCTGCTGCTGCCAGCGCGCGATCGGATGCGAGCCCGAGGCGATGATGCCGAGGTGCATCGCCTGCGCGATTTCGGCGATCTGGCGGCGTAACGTGATGACCGTGTCGAGCGCGTGCGCGGCATCGTCGAAGATCGGCGAGACGAGTTCGACCTGGGCCTGCTGCAGTTCGAACGCGACCGCTTCGCCCAGCCGGCGCTGGCAGGCCTTGACGAATGTCTTTGGCACGCGTCCCGGCGAGCGGCCGCTGCGCAGGTCGACGAGGAAGAATTCCTCCTCCACGCCGAACGTCGGCGCGTCGACGCGCGCCGTCGTTTTCTTCACACTCACGTGCGCAACGCCCTCAATGCAAGATCGGGACGTGCGGCGCGCGCAACTGCGGCGAACGGGCCGGGCGGCTCGCACAGGCGCAGCAGCGCTTCGTCGAGTGCTTCGAGACGGGTAACGATTTCACCATGGCCTTCGGCGAGCGCATTGCGGACGGCTTCGAGCAAGATTGGATCGGCCTCGATGCGCTGGGCCTGATCTGCATGTCGATGCTGCCGAAGCCACGCGAGGAATGCGTAGAGGTCGATGCGCGTCTGACCTTCGCGCAGGAACAGAAAATCGGCGAGCAGGCCGAACAAGCTGACCAGGAAGCCGGCCGGTCGCGCCTCTGCCTCGGCAGGGCTGGACGTGGGTTGCTGTGGCATTTTCCGTCTCCTTTGATCCGCTTGCCGGCGGGGTTTTGAACGGCGTCGAAGTGTGGCTAGCCCGATTCTGGCAAGCGCGCCGTGAAGAAAACGAAAAAAGCGTGATGGAATTGTGTGCCTTGTGCTAACGCGCGTCGCTTCCCGCAACCTTGCGCCAGCGTTTTCCGTGCGCGGATTCGAATTCCGTCGGCGAAAGCGGAATCACCGATTCGCCATTGCGCAGGCGCCATTCCGAGCCGAGCGGCAGCGCGGTCGCGTTGCCGTGGTCGTCGACGCTGACCGGCTGCGTGTGGACGAGGATCGTGCGCAGGCCGTGCTCGTCCTCGACTTCGAAGGCTTGCGTCTCGATATGCGTCTTCGCACTCATCGCAAATCTCCCGTGGCAAAACCAAGCGCCGGCCCTAGCCCGGCGCGATACGAAATCCGAGCGTCGCGCCGACCGCGCGCTGCCAGTCGGCGTAGAGCCGCTCGCGTTCGGTCTCGCCAAGCTCGGCGTCGAAGCTGTGGCCGATTGCCCAATGTCGTGCGATTTCATCGCGACTCTGCCAGAAGCCCGTCGCAAGGCCGGCGAGATAGGCGGCGCCGAGCGCGGTCGTCTCGAGTTGGCGCGGCCGCTGTACCGGCACGCCGAGCATGTCCGCCTGGAATTGGGCGAGGAAGTCGTTCGCTATCGCGCCGCCGTCGACGCGCAGGGTGGACAGTTTCAGGCCTGCGTCGGCCTGCATCGCGGCGAGCACGTCGCGGGTTTGGTAAGCCATCGACTCAAGCGCGGCGCGCACGAGATGCTCCTTGCGCGTGCCGCGCGTGAGGCCGAACAGTGCGCCGCGCACGTCGCTGCGCCAGTACGGCGCGCCGAGGCCGACGAAGGCCGGCACGAGATAGACGCCCTCGTTCGATTTCGCGCGTCGCGCGTAGGCTTCGGAATCCGGTGCAGCATCGATCAGGCGCAGGCCGTCGCGCAGCCACTGGATCACCGAGCCAGCGACGAAGATCGAACCTTCGAGCGCGTATTCGGTCTTGCCGGCGATGTTCCACGCGACCGTCGTCAGCAGGCCGTTGTTCGACGCCACCGGTTTTGTGCCGGTATTCATCAGCATGAAGCAGCCGGTCCCGTAGGTGTTCTTGGCCATGCCCGCCTCGAAGCAGGCCTGGCCGAACAGCGCGGCCTGCTGGTCGCCGGCGACGCCCGCGATCGGGATCGAGCGGCCGCGCGCGAAATGCGTGGTGTGGCCGTAGACCTCGCTCGACGCGCGCACCTCGGGCAGCATCGCGCGCGGCACGTCGAACAGGGCGAGCAGGTCGTCGTCCCAGCGTTGCTCGTGGATGTTGTATAAAAGTGTACGCGAGGCGTTGCTCGCATCGGTAACGTGCGCCTTGCCGTCGGTCAGGTTCCAGATCAGCCAGGAGTCGATCGTGCCGAACAGCAGCTCGCCGCGTTTTGCGCGCTCGCGCGTGGGATCGACGCGATCGAGGATCCACTTGACCTTGGTCGCTGAGAAATACGCGTCGATCAGCAGCCCGGTGCGCGCGCGTACGAGCGCATCGTGGCCGGCGGCGATCAGTTCGTCGCAGATCGCCCGCGTCTGCCGCGACTGCCAGACGATCGCGTCATGCACCGGCTTGCCGCTCGAGCGCTCCCAGACCACGGTCGTCTCGCGCTGATTGGTGATGCCGATCGCGGCGATGTCGATGGCCTCGCCGAGCTTGCTCGCAGTCGCGATCGCCTCGGCGACCGTCGCTTCGACGCTGGCGAGAATCTCGACCGGATCGTGCTCGACCCAACCCGGCTGCGGGAATTTCTGCGCGAACTCGCGCTGCGCGCTCGCGACGATGTCGCCGGCGTGGTCGAACAGCAGCGCGCGCGAACTCGTTGTACCCTGGTCGATCGCGAGTACGTACTGGCTCATGCCTTTCTCCATTTCTGCATTTTTATACTTTTCATGCGTAGAATGCGTGCCAGAATCCTGCCGCCAGCAGCATGCCGACGACCGGCGCGAGCACAGGCACCCAGGCATAGGCCCAGTCCGAATCGGCCTTGCCCGGGATCGGTAGCAGCGCGTGCGCGATGCGCGGGCCGAGATCGCGCGCGGGATTGATCGCGTAGCCGGTCGGGCCACCGAGCGAGAGGCCGATCGCGACGACGAGGCCGGCGACCGCGAACGGTGCCAAGCCTTCGGTCATCTTGTTCGCGCCGATGATGAGCACGCCGAACATGAGCACGAAGCTGCCGATCACTTCGCACAGGATCGCGGCCGGGAAGTTGCGGATCGCCGGCGCCGTGCAGAACACTGCGCGCTTGGCGAGCGGATCGAGGTCGCCGTTCCAATGTGGGAGATAAGCGAGGTACGCCAGGGTCGATCCGAGCGCCGCGCCCGAGACCTGCGCGGCGACGTAGCCCGGTACCTGCGCCCACGGGAACTTGCCGAGTGCGGCGAGTGCGATCGTCAGCGCGGAGTTCATGTGCGCGCCGCTGCCACTCGGCGCTGCCGCGTAGATGCCGAACAGCACGGCCAGGCCCCACGCGACTGCGATGACCAGCCAACCGCCGTGCTGCGATTTCGATTGCGGCAACAGTACGCCGGCGACCACGCCGCTGCCGAGCAGCATCAGCGTCGCTGTGCCGAGAAACTCGCCGAGATATGGACTCATCGTGGACTTCCCTCAAGATATTTTTCCAATCGTTGCTGCTCTTTTACATCGAAACGCAGACCGAGCTTGCTGCGTCGCCACAAAACATCGTCGGCGCTGCAGGCCCATTCTTCGCGCACGAGATAGTCGGCTTCGGCCTGATGGAGGTCGGCGCCGAAACATTCGCCGAGGTCCGTGAGCGTGTTCGCCGCACCGACGACGCGCTCGACGCGCGTGCCGTAGGCGCGCACATAGCGCTGAGCGAGGTCAGCGGGCAGCCACGGATAGCGGCGCATCGTCGCGAGCAGAAAACGATCGAACGCTTCTTCGCTCGAGTGCTGCGTGTCGGCGAACTCGCCGCCGGGCAGGTGCACGCGTTCGTCCGCGGTCCATGCACCATGCGTGTTGCCGAGCGCAGGCGCGAGGCGGTCGAGTGCATCTTCGGCAAGGCGACGATGCGTGGTTATCTTGCCGCCGAAGACGTTGAGCAACGGCGCGCCGGCGCCGCTGTCAAAATCAAGCAAGTAGTCGCGCGTCACTTCCGATGCAGTAACGCCTTCTTCTTCGAGTAGTGGGCGCACGCCGCTATAACTCCAGACCACATCGGCCGGTGCGATTGCATGAGCGAAATAGCGGTTCGCCGCGGCGCAGAGATAGGCGATCTCGTCCGCATCAATGCGCACCGCCTCGGGCGTGCCGATGAATTCGATGTCGGTCGTGCCGATCAGCGTGTAGTCGCGCTCGAACGGGATTGCGAACACGATGCGCCGGTCGGCCTGCTGGAACGTATAGGCGTAGTGGTGCTCGTAAAGACGTGGTACGACGATATGGCTGCCCTTGACCAGGCGCAGTGAATGCGCGTGCGGCACGTGGGCGACCTTGTCGAGGAAGCTCGTGGCCCATGGCCCGGCGGCGTTGACCAGTGCGCGAGCCTCAATATGGCGCGAGGCGCTGTCGTTTTGGCGTAATTCTGCCCGCCATCCTTGTTCGCCGCGTTGCGCGCGCACGCAGCGCGTGCGTGTGAGAATTTCTGCGCCGCGCGCCTGTGCGTCGAGCGCGTTGAGCACGACCAGGCGCGCGTCGTCGCACCATGCATCCGAGTAGATGAAGCCGGTTTCGAACTGGGCCTTGAGTGGTTTGCCGGCGACGTGCTCGCGCAGGTCCGCGCGACGCGAGCGCAGCAGGGTGTGCGCACGACGCCGGCCGAGACGGTCGTAGAGCAGCAGGCCCGCGCGGATCATCCACTCCGGGCGCAGATGCGGCTCGTGCGGCAGCACGAAGCGCAACGGGCGCACGATGTGCGGCGCGGAGTTCAACACCACGTCGCGCTCGGCCAGTGCTTTGGCGACGAGCGAGAATTCGTACTGCTCGAGATAGCGCAGGCCGCCGTGAATCAGCTTGCTGCTTGCGCTCGAAGTGTGCGCGGCAAGATCGTCTTGCTCGACGAGCAGCACCGACAAGCCGCGTCCGGCCGCATCGCGTGCGATCGCCGCGCCGTTGATGCCGCCGCCGACCACGAGCAGATCGAACCGGTTTTCAGCCTGTGCCTGCACGCCGGCATCTTCGCAGATTCGGATGAACGCGAGAACCGTGTGTATCGAGGAAACAGCGAGCAGGCCACGCAGCCGCGCGGGAAGGAAATCAGCGCTTTGCGCGCGGATGGAATACCAGTGGATGGACGTCGCTGACCGCCGTGGTCGCGGGCGCGCAGGTACCACAGCTCGAACAGCCGCCGCCACTGCCGCAGCCGGCGCCGCTGGCGACTTGGTGCGGGGTCAGTTTCGCGCCGAGCGTGCGCAACGCGCTAATCGACGACGCGGCGAGCCAGCCGGCGAGTTGCGCCTGCGCGGCGCGATAGCTGCGCGGGAACAGGCGCCGCGCGGCGAACCACAGGCTCCAGGTGAGGATCAACGCGATCGCGAAGGATTGGAAGATCGCGTAGCTCATGCGCCGAGGGCCTTCGCGATTTGATACGTCGCAAGCGAAGCAAGGTAAGCAAGGCCGAACAGGTAGCCGGCGAGCACGAGGACATTGCGCATCGATCCGGTCTCGCGCTTGACCGTGGCGAGCGTGGAGATGCACATCGGCGCGAACACGTACCAGGCGAGCAGCGACAGCGCGGTCGCGAGCGACCATTGCGCGGCGACGACGGCTTGCAATCCATCTTCATTGCCGGCGAGCGCGTAGACCGTCGCGAGCGAGGACACCGCGACTTCGCGCGCGGCGAGCCCGGGCACGAGCGCAATGCAAATCTGCCAGTTGAAACCGAGCGGCGCGAATACGGTATGCAGCCCGCGCCCGATCATGCCGGCAAGGCTGTAGTGGATCGCGGGCTCGCTCGCACCCACGGGCGGCGCGGGGAAGCTCGACAGGAACCAGAGCAGCACGGTCAGTGCGAGGATGATGCCGCCGACGCGCTTGACGAAAATCATGCCGCGCTCGTACAAGCCGATCGCGATGTCGCGCGGATGGGGCATGCGGTACGAGGGCAATTCCATCATCAGCGCGTGCTCGCTCTTGTCGCGGCGCAGGCGCTTGATCACCCAGGCGACGAGCAGTGCGCTGACGATGCCGCCGATGTAGAGCGTGAACAGCACGATACCTTGCAGGTTGAACACGCCGAGCACCGTGCGCTGCGGAATGAATGCGGCAATGAGCAGCGCGTACACCGGCAGGCGCGCGGAGCAGGTCATCAGCGGCGCGATCAGGATCGTGGTCAAACGATCGCGCGGATCGGGAATGCTGCGCGTGGCCATGATGCCCGGAATCGCGCAGGCGAAGCTCGACAGCAGCGGGATGAACGAGCGGCCGGTGAGGCCCGCCGACAGCATCATGCGGTCGAGCAGGAACGCCGCGCGCGGCAGATAGCCCGACTCTTCGAGGCAAAGGATGAAAAGAAACAGGATCAAAATCTGCGGTAGGAACGCGAGCACCGTGCCGAGGCCGGCGAACACGCCGTCGGTGAGCAGGCTGCGCAACGCGCCGTCGGGTAGTGCGTTGCCGATCCACGCGCCTGCGGCCTGCATGCCCTCGTCGATGCCGTCGTGCAGCGGCGTCGCCCACGAGAACACGGCCTGGAAGATCAGGAACATCACGATGGCGAGGATCGCGAGACCCAGCACCGGATGCAGCACGACGCGGTCGATCGCATCGTCGATCGCGGCGGTGCGTCGCGGCACGCTGACCGTGGCGGCGAGGATCGAGCGCACTTCGGCGTGCAGATCGGCAGACGGCGTGGCCGGTTGCGGATACGGATGGGTCGGCGGCGCGTCGTCGATCTGCGCGATCAGTGCATTCGCGCCGCCATGCTTGACCGCGATCGTTTCGACGACCGGCATGCCGAGTTTCTGTGCCAGCGCCGCCGTGTCGATGCGGATGCCGCGCCGCCGCGCCGCATCCATCATATTGAGCGCGAGCAGCATCGGCCGGCCGAGCCGCGCGATTTCGAGCACGAAGCGCAGGTGCAGACGCAGGTTGGTCGCATCGGCGACGCAGACGATCAGGTCGGGCGCGGCCTCTTGCGTGTGCTTGCCCATGACGACGTCGCGCGTGATCGCCTCGTCCGGGCTGGTCGCGGCGAGCGAGTACGCGCCGGGCAGGTCGAGCACGCGCACGCTGCGTCCGCTCGGCGCGGTGTAGTGGCCTTCCTTGCGTTCGATCGTCACGCCGGCGTAGTTGGCGACTTTCTGCCGCGTGCCGGTGAGCAGGTTGAACAACGCGGTCTTGCCGCAGTTCGGGTTGCCGACCAACGCAACGTGTAAATGAGTATGGTCGCGGGACGCGTCCATACGCAGCGGCGCGGCGACGGCGTTCATGGCGTTGCCTCGGTCGTGATCGTCACGCGCGCGGCTTCCGCGCGGCGCAGTGCGAAGCGTGTGTAGCCGATCTGCACGAGCAGCGGATCGGCACCGAGCGGACCGCGCGCAACCAGGCGCACGGGCTCGCCGGCGACGAAGCCGAGATCGCGTAGACGCTGCGCGATGCGGTCATCCGTCACGCTGTCCTTCACCTCGATTACTGTGGCCGATGCGCCCATCGCCAGTTCCGAAAGCAGCATACTAAGCCTGCATCTAAATAAGAATGGTTCGCATTATACTCAAGAGTAAGGAAAAGCGCATGGCAGTCACGGGCGACAGCGAATTTGTCGAATCCAGCTATCGCAGTGCGTTGTCGATGACGCGGTGATTGCCAACTGACGCGGCCTGTCTTTACAAGCACGCGGCGTTTGCCTTAGCTTTGGCTTCGGCGCGAGTTCGGGATTGAACTGAAGCGCCATTGGGGCATGCCGTGTCGCCCCGCTGACAATCCAAGTATTCGTCTGCGTCACGCAGAGCCCTGGCAAGGAATTGAGTCATGGTAATGAATGGTCGGTATTGGCACGGCGAGGTCCTTCCTCTCCTTTTGCGGCGCTCTTCAGCGTTCGCTCTACTTCATTGTCTCCCGCCCTTGTCTTAACGGTTTGGGTTTGTCGCTGTAGAACGCGGTGAGCAATGTGCTGTGGCTGCCGTTCATTTATGGCGGCCCGGTCTCTAAGTCCAAAGTCGAAAAGGAAAAGGGGACGAGGATGAAAGGGTGGATCAAGTTTTTGGCGCTTCTCGTCGGCTTGACGCTGCAGGTCAGTGCGCTGGCGCAGTCGACGTTTGTGTCGATGGTTCCCGTTCGACTGATGGATACTCGTGCAGGCGGGACGACCGTCGACGGACAATTTTCCGGCGGCGGCGCCGTCTCCAGTACGGTATTGACCGTCTTGGGTCGAGCCGGCATTCCGGCCAGCGGAGTCAGTGCGGTTGCGCTGAATGTCACCGCAACGGATCCGGGAAACTTTGGCTATCTCGTCGTATGGCCCACGGGAACGACGCAACCGCTTGCATCCAACCTCAATTATGTTCCAGGACTGTCGATCTCCAACGAAGTGATCGCCAAAATCGGGACGAACGGTCAGGTTTCGATAGTCAGCTCGGGCGGCTCGAATATCATCGTCGACGTTACTGGCTATTTCCCCACGACTTCGAACCTTACTCCTCTCACCCCAGCGCGCCTCATGGACACCCGGACAGGTGCGACTACGGTTGACGGCCAATATGCCGGAGGAGGCGCGATCGCTCCGGGAGCAACTCTTGATCTTGCGGTACTCGGACGCGGCGGTATCCCGGGCACTGGCGTCAGCGCGGTTGTCGTCAACATAACGGCAACCCAGCCGACAGGGCCGAGTTACATTACCGTATGGCCGAGCGGCACGACGCAACCCAACGCGTCGAACCTCAACGTCTCCGCGGGACAAACGATAGCGAACCTGGTGATGGTTGCTCCCGGCGCGAACGGAAAGATTTCGATCTACAACAACTACGGGAGTACACAACTCATTGCCGATGTCGTGGGTTATTTTTCCTCCACGACAACCTTTGGATCACTCGTTCCCGCGCGCGTTCTGGATACGCGACCGGGCATGCCTACGGTCGATGGACAGTTTTCGGGACAAGGCGCTCTGGGGAGTGGTAGTACGCTCAGCTTTACCGTCTTGAATCGAGGAGGCGTGCCGAGCTCGGGAGTGGGTGCGGTTGCACTCAACATCATCGCAGTCAGTCCTTCTGCCGCTGGCTACCTCGTTGCCTGGGGAACAGGAACGACCGCTGGGAATGCGCCTCCTTTGGCGATGGGCATCAATTTCGCGGCATCCAGCACGGTTCCAAGCCTGGTCATCGCGCAAGTCGGGCCGAACGGCCAGGTTTCCATAAACAATAACAGCGCCGGCACGACCCATGTTGTTGCCGATGTCGTGGGGTGGTTTCCGGCTAATCCATTAGCCGCCACGTTTGTCTCACAAAACGTCCCCACGTCGATGACCGCCGGGCAAACTTACCCCGTCTCCATCACGATGCAGAATACCGGCACAGCGACGTGGACGAGCGCTCAGAACTACCGGCTGGGAGCGCAAAACCCCCAAGACAACACGACGTGGGGCAATACCATGGTGGTCAACACCTCCGGTGGCCCCGTTACTGTCGGACGGGTGGCATTACCGACTTCCGTGTCGCCAGGGCAGCAAGTCACATTCAATTTCAACGTCACCGCACCTGTTACGGCTGGCACATACAATTTTCAGTGGGAAATGGTGCAGGATGGCGTAGCATGGTTCGGAGACAAATCACCGAACGTGGCGGTGGCGGTAGCGGCTAACCCCACTTCACCCTCACCGCCGACGAGCGTCACCGCGGCTGCCAGTGGCAGCAGTTCGATCACTGCGAGTTGGACGTTGGCAACCGGCGGCGCGACGCCGACGTATCTGAAGATTCAGCGTGCGACCAGCCTGTCGGGGCCGTGGACGCTGGTCAACGGCAACTACACACCGGCCGCGTCGGGACAAATGTCCGAGGTGGTATCTGCCAGCGGCACCTACTACTACAAAGTGGCCGCCTGCAACTCGGTGGGATGCAGCACAGATACGGTCAGCAACCCTGGAGCGACGGTCTCGGTGCCCCCTCCCACGCCGACCTCCGATTCGCCGCTGACTGCTGCAACACCGGCGACCGACCCGGCCTCCGACAGCGTCGGCGCGACTGCCGCACAGTTTCGCGTGGACGAAGGCGGCAATGCGACCTATTCGATTCCGATCCAGGTACCGCCCGGCACCGCCGGCGTCAGTCCGAAGCTGGCGTTGAGCTACAACAGCCGGCTGCCGAACGGAGTGATGGGGCCGGGCTGGACGATCGAGGGTTCTTCGCAGATTTCGCGTTGCCGGCAAACGCGCGAGAGCGGCGACTTTGCTTCCAGCACGCCAACGCCGGACGGCAACCCTTTGCCGGTGAACTTCACCGCGAGCGATCGGTTCTGTCTCGACGGCGTGCGCTTGCTGTTGCTCTCCGGCAATACGGGAGCCTATGGAGCAAACGGCACGACGTATTCGCCGGAGACCGATCCGACCACCAAGGTCACCGTGTATGTTTCAGGCAGCTACGTGGGACCCGACTCGTTCACGGTGCAGCGCAAGGACGGCACGACCAGCACCTACGGCTACGCCGCGTCGTCTCCCAACGCTCTGGTCACCGCTCCCAATCCGGCCAATATCCAGACGACGACCACGGTCAGCTGGAACCTTGCCCGTGTGCAGGATTCCAAAGGCAACTACATCGACTACATCTACGATTCTCGACCAAGCAGTAGTTCGCTGCCATTCGCCGCGGCCGCGGTGGAAACGATCTTGGTGCAGGTGAAGTACACGGGTCACGCCACCTCGCCCGTGTCAAATCCCTATGCCAGCGTCAATTTCACCTATACCCCGTTAGCGACCAATCTGGTCCGCATCGGCTATCAAGGCGGCGTCATGTTTGTGCAGACGCAGGAGTTGGCGTGTGTGACGGTAACCTTTGGCACAACCCGGCCATCTTCGTGCCTCGATACGACGATTACCAGCAGCACACTGCGCTACTACGACTTGGGCTATCAACCTTCGTTCTCCGGATCCCAATTCCAGCAGCTTAATCAGATCAAGGAATGTCGCGACAACGGCGAGACGGTGTGCTTCACGCCCACCACGTTTAGTTGGGCCGGTGCATCGAACAATAACTTCCAAGCCGGCACGAAGTATCAAAGCCAGACGAGCCCGAATTTCGGTGGGGCCGGTGTGGGAAATCCGTCGAATTTGGCGGGCTACAAAGTCGCTGACATCGACGGCGACGGACGCCAGGATTTTGTCTGGGCTGTGAACGAGAACGCCTGTCCGAACGGCGGGAGCAGCATCTACGTCGGTTTCCTGGATCGGACCGCCAGCGGAGAAATGACCATCACCACCGGCGGCCAGGGCAAGACCTGCGCACCGATCAATCTCCAAGACAATGATCGCGCATGGTATCTGGTGGACTACGATGGCGATGGCCGTGCCGATTTGCTGATCGGCGGAGCCGCGGGGAGCAATTGGGCGATCTATTCAAGCCAAGGTAGGCCAAGCAGTTCGGGGACTCCCGTTTTTGGAACGACGAATCTTTTGGCAGGGCTCGCGACTCCGATTACCGTTCCCGTAGGAATGAATGCGGCGGGGTTGCTCGCCGACGTAAACGGCGACGGGCTACCGGATTTCATCACTCCCGACTCTGCAGACCCGATGGGGACCGTAAGTGGCGTTAGCCACCAAGCCTACTCAGGGCTCTCTGTCAGGCTGCTGACGCGTTCGGGCAGCACGCTCGCCTTTGCCGATCCGTACCCGATCGTGCTGACGTTCGCTTCCGGCGATTCCACCTGTGCGGCCAGCGCCCAAGTGGAGTGTTCCGTCAACTTTCTCAATACCAACTACCGGAATGCGTCGGCAATCACTACCGACATCAACGGCGATGGGCGCGCCGACCTCACGTTTTTGTTGCAAGTCACGCCGTGTTCGCCTTGCCAGGCGGTAGCGGCCAATAAACTTCGCAAATTGCATTTCGATCCGAAGTTGGGCAACGGCAAATCGGACAAAAACGGAGCGTCCGCGCCAACGACCAGTTCGTACTACTGGTATCAGTTCGCCGCCAACGGTATCAGCATGCCCAATGGCTTCAGTGAGAACGTACAACTGATGCAGCAGTACGTCCGGCTCGATACCACGAGCGATACCTCGCTTCCAACGACGGTCAAAAATTTCTTCGTCGTCGATCTGACCGGTGACGGATTGGCCGATCTGCTCTATCAGGATGCGTCGAATTCATCGAAATATTACGTCATGGTCAACGTCGGAAATGGCTACCAGGCTCCGATCAACGTGACCGGAATTACCAATGGTGCATTCCTGCAGCTCGTCGACATCAATGGCGACGGCAAGACCGATCTGGTCTATCCCGCGGGCAGTTCCCCGTTCACGGTTTACCACTACCAGAGCCTCGTGCCGAACGCGACGGCATTCAACGGCTGGGGATTCCTGCCTGCGGCAGGCACCGTGCCAGGCACCGGGCTGTATGCTAATAGCGACTGGATTTCGATCATCGGTGATTTCGACGGCGACGGCGTTCCGGACTATCTGGGACTCTCAACGACAGCGGCCAGCAACAACATGTATACCAGTCGCGTCGCCACGCGCTATCAGCCACGCGATGTAATCACGCAGTTCAAGAACGGCTTGGGTGCGACTACACAGGTAAGCTATCAACCGCTTACGAACATCGGCGTCTATCAGCGCGGCGGAACCAATGGCTATCCGGCGCTGACCGGTTCGATCGATTTCGGCTGGGGCTCGCCGGTGTTCGACGTACTCGCGCCGATGTATGTCGTCAGCCAGGCATGAGCAGCGCGCCGACGCAAGTCAATGCAGGTGCTACTAGCACCGTGTACTACCGCTACGCCGGCGCGCTCATGCAGGCCGGTGGCCGCGGGTTCCTCGGGTTCTACGATATCTGGAACTTCGATGCGAACGACAGCACGGCGGTCGGCAATCAATACGTCGCTGTCCTCAACCGTTACGCGCAGCGCTTCCCAGTTACGGGCATGCCGATCGCGACCGTGAAGCAGGCGCTGAGCGGCGCAATGACGCGCGGCAGCGCCCAGCTTGATGCCTGTGCGGCGAACCCCGAAACGCTCAGCTACAACTGCTTCTCGGGTATCACCGGAACCAGTTCGGCGCCAACCTTCCAGACGTTGTGGCCCAATATCGCCGGCACGCAGTTCAGCTTCAGCTATCAAACGCCGATTTGTGCGGGGCCGGGGTGTCTGAAGACTGTGGCGGCAAACACGTGCACCGTGGGAGGCAATACGACGTCTCCTGCGATGGTGCGCGACTATACCGCCGGCGTTTTCAGCGGATCGGCGGCACCCGGTCCGGTGTTCAGTTACGTCAGCTACTCGCAGGATTACCAGGGCGACCTGGCCACGGGCACGCCAACGACCCCAGCTTGGTACGCTGAGGTCGAGAACTGGTTCTGTTACGACGGCAACGGCTCCATCGCCGGTACCGGCAACCTGGCCGCCAGCCGCACCTTGACCACGAATGCGGCGGGCACGACGACGGCGGACAAAGTCGTTACCAATACCTACTTGGACAACGCGGCCAGTTGGCAGTTGGGCCGCCTGACGAAGAGCATTGTCCAGTTCGCCCGGCCCAACCAGACCACGCGTCAGCGCACCACGAACTACACCTACGACTCGGTCAGCGGCATGTTGACCTCCGAACGCATCCAATCCGGCGGCTCCGCGGACCAGGATCTGCGGACGCTTTACGATCTGGATGCTTTCGGCAATCGCACGGGTGCGTATCAATGCAGCAACGGCGTGACCGATACCCAATGTCGCGCGGGTGCGACAAACGGCAGCGTGACGCAGCGACAAACCGGTACTACGGTGCTGCGCTATGCCAAGACCACCTACGACAATAGCGGGCGCTACGTCACCGGGAGCCGTCTGCCGTTTGCGACGGTGAGCGGCGGCTGGAACGAACAGGCGGCGACCGCAGTCACCTCCCGCGACGAATTCGGTAACGCCACGCAACAGAATTCGATCAACGGCACTGTACAGACGGCATTGTTTGGCGTGCTAGGCCGGCCGTACTTCACGAGCGACAACATTGGCCACGCAGGCACGACGACGTTCCGGATGTGCGGCACCGGCACGAACAAGGTGAATTGTGGTAGCAACAGCGACAATCGCCTGGTGTTCCGCTCGCAAACACTGACCGCGGGCGGCGCGAGCAGTTGGACGTACTTCGACGTCCTTGGCCGCCCGGTGATGAAAGTGGCGCAGGCGTTCGACAGCAATCCCGCTGCCCAGCAGTTCAGCGCCTCATGCGTATTCACCGATGCGCATAACCGTGCGACCTATCAGTCCGAGCCGTTCTTCCTCAATGCGACGGTAGCCGCCGATGGCAGTCCAACGATCAGCGGTGCCGCGTGTGGTAGCGCGAGCTATGCGACGACGACGGCGTACGACGTACTGGGCCGCGCGGTCACGATCACGACGCCGGACGGCGCGACCACGAAACAATATGTGGGCCTGAGCACCTTCGTTACCAATGCACGGCACTTCACCTGGGAGACCATCACCAACGAAATGGGTGAGCCGGTGCAGACCCTCGATCCGGGCACGGTCAACAACGATACGGCCACGGCGCTGACGGTGACGCAGACTTACGATGCAATGGGTGACGTGCTCACGATCACGCGCAACGTGGGTAATGGCGATGTGACGAGCAGCTTCACCTACGACGACCTGGGTCGCAAGCTGACCCAGAATGACGCCGATTCGGGGCAGACGACATTCACCTACAACGCGGCCGGCGATGTGCTTACGCAGACCGACGCCAAAGGCCAGACGATCACGCTGAGCTACGACGCACTGGGAAGAAAATGGCAACGCGTGGCGAACAGCACGAGCGGCTCTTGGATTGGCACAATTACCGACACATGGAATTACGACACCCAGAGCCACGGCTTTGGTCAGCTTTCTTCAGAAACCCATGTTGGCATGGGCGATCAGAACCTGACGCGGACGATGATCTACGATGGCTATGGCCGTCTGTACCAGCGCCAGCACGTGTTGTCGGGTTCGGGCACGTACACCGAGACGACCGCCGTGGATGGTTACAGCCGTCCGAAGCAGCAGCAGGACGCGACCGGCCAAGTCACCACGACGCACTACACGGCGAAGGGATTTGCGGATCGGCAGAACGATTCGCGCCTGATCACTGCGGCGCAGAGTGGCACGATCGATGCGGGCGTGGGCGGGCGTCTCTACGAACTGTTGCAGACCAACGAGCGCGGCCAGCCCATCAGCGAAAAACGCGGCGGCAGCACTTATCTCGCTACGAACCTGAGCTATTACGCCAACGACGGCCGGCTCAAGGGCGTATGCACGAACGGTACGGGAACCTGCGCCCTGCAGGACGATCAGTACGCCTACGACTCGGTGGGCAACGTCACCGCGCGGCTGAAGAACGCCAGCAGTGGCAAGAGTCCAGTGGAACAGATCACCTACGACGGGCTGAATCGCCTGACGAAATCGCAGCTCGGCGCCTGGAGTGGCGTGATCGACAATGGCAACGTAATCAACGTCATCGGCACGCAGACGATGACGTACGACGCGTTGGGCAACCTGTGCACGCAGATCATGACCGGCACGGGAGTGACGAACACCTCGCAGACGTACACCTATGCGGGCCCGGCGGGCTGTGCGAACCATGGCGCTAGCGGCAGTTCCGCCCGGGCCACCGCCATCAGCGGTACGGTGAACCAAACCTACCAGTACGACGCAGATGGCAACCAGACCCTGCGCGGCGACGGAAGGACGCTGACGTACAACGCGTTGAATCAGGCGGTAAAGGCCGTCCTGAGCAGCAACACGACAACATTCCAGTACGGCCCGGAGGGCGACCGTTACCTGCGCAACGATAACGGCGTCCTGACCCTCTATATCGGCAAGGTCGAAATCACGATCAGCGGCGGCGCGACGACCGAGCAGAAACGCTATCTGGGCGTGGCGATCGATCTGGTCCTGGCGAATGACACGCGCTATGTGCTGGCGGATCACCTGGGCAGCACGAACGTGATTGCGCGGGTGGACGGGACGAAGGTCGAACAGGAAGCGTTCGATGCATGGGGTAACCGCCGAGACGCGGGCACGTGGACACAAGTGGGAACGCCGGGGCCGATCCAGACGACGACGCACGGGTTTACGGGCCAGGAAGGCATGGAGTTGATGGGAATCATCCACTTCAATGGAAGAATCTACGATCCGCAGTTGGGGAGGATGTTGCAGGCGGATCCTGTCCAAAATCCCGGAAGTCAGGGGCTCAACCGATACGCCTATGTTGCCAACAATCCGCTGACGTTGACCGATCCTACGGGGTATTCGTGGTTCACCGACATCCTGAAAACGGTTGTTAGTGCAGCGATCATCTATTTCGCGCCCTACCTTGCGCCGGTTTTGGGCAACTCTCTGCTTGCTGCATATGCGGTTGCTGGATTTGCAGCAGGAGTTGTCCAAACCGGAACGTTACAAGGGGGATTGATCGGCGCATTCAGTGCGGCTGTCGGGTACGGAATAGTGCAGAAATTCGGGACAGGCCTATCTTGGCAAGGCGTGCTCGCCCGCTCGACGGAAGGCGGCGTCGTGTCGAGCCTCGAAGGTGGGAAATTCGGTAACGGATTCTTCAGTGCAGGAGTCTCGGCAGCATTTGCGCCAGAGGTCAGCCAACTTCACAATTCCGGGTTGCAGTATGTCGCAACGGCCTTAGTGGGCGGCACTGCGTCCGTGGTCTCCGGCGGCAAGTTCGCAAACGGTGCCGAAAGTGCCGTTTTCCAGAAGGCGGTTTCCGATGGACTGGACCAGTACATGAAGGGCTACGGTCAGATGGATGCGCGGCAGCAAAAGCTGGCATACATGGCGACAGCAGCATATGGGGATAAGCCATGGCAGTTGGCAGGACTGCTGTCTTACAGCATTGAAGGAGAACAAGGTTTTGGAGCTACTGTTTTCCCTTATGGGGACGATGGCGCTACTGTGGTGGCGTTTCGCGGCACGCGACCATTGGTGCTCGGCGACGACGTGAACGATTTTCGGCAGGCGTTTAACCTTGATTCGAAGCAGTATGATCAGACGCAACGTTTAGCAGCACAAATCTATAGTCAAACTGGGGGGAATGTAACTTTCACTGGCCATTCTCTGGGTGGTGGAGAGGCCGCCGCTGCAGCGTATTACACAGGTGCGGACGCGGTGACGTTCAATGCTGCTGGCCTCAGTTCGCGTTACCAAGTATCAATGTGGACGGGACCAATCAATGGTCACGGCGGCGTCACGAATTTCTATATCGTGGGTGACCCCCTGACCACCACCCAACATTTTTTTCCGATTCCAGGGGCCGTAGGAACTCAAATTGCTCTGCCAGCGCAGCAGTTCGAACGGCATTCGATCCGGAATTTTTGGTATTGAAGAGTGAGGTCACGCATATGTTTCGACAGTCAATCTTTGCGATCTCCGTACTGTTGCTGTCGCAATCGGCCTGCAGCGTAGACGATGTGCGCAAAGAGTTTCCGCGTAATTTTGAGCTTATGAGTGACCAAGTTGCAGAGGGGACCTTGGATATTCCAGTCAATGAGATTTTCCCTTTGGGTATGGTTCAAATAGGCAAGCTAGCCGACGCGGCGGGACGAGGGGATACGAAGCAAATGCAGGAGCTTGTCGCTCAAGGTGTGCCAATCAATGGCGTAGGAGAGCGCGGGATGACGCCGCTTCTTTGGGCCTTGGGTAAGCGAAACATGGCTGGTTTTCTTTGGCTGCTTGAACATGGCGCTGACCCAAACTTCGTATCGTGCTGCGACACAAAACGGCCAAAATTAAGCCCGATGGCGATGGCAGCTCAAGGCAACGATTCGCGCTTTTTAAAGGTGTTGCTGAGCCACCGAGGTAATCCGAACTTGATTATCGACGATGCTGAAAGGACCCCCATTTTTTATGCGGTAACGTTGCGTCGCATGCCCAACATCGAGTTATTGATTCAGCACCATGCCGACCTCAACCGCGTGACGCAAAGTGATATCACCGTAATGGCTTTCGGTGATACCGTACTGCAACAGGCGCTTGATTCTTCACAATTTGAAATCGCGCTTCTTCTTCTTCGCGCAGGTGCTGACCCCTGCGTCAAGGATCGTTCTGGTCACACCGTGGCAGGTGGCATGGTGGGCCGTGGTAATTCGGGCTCGACGCCGCAAGATCGAGAAGCTTTCCCGCAAATCATCGAATATCTGAAGCGGTATACGTGCGGCTAGCTGATCGCGAGAAAAAGTGACGGAGTAATTGTTCGTTTGAATTGGCTCCCTCATCGTTGTTTCGCGGACGGCACGAGCACGCAGCCGCGGCCGGCAAATTCAGCTAAACGTCCTTCCCGATCTGGTTGAGCGGCAGGCGCAGCTAGCGGATGCCGTTGCCTTCAGCCTGCGGCAGCTCGCCGGCGCGCAGATTGACCCGCAGCGCCTGCAGGATAAGCCGCGGCGGCAGCAGCCGGGCATCGCGCTCGGTGCGCAGCCTCACGAATGCCTCTTCGTCCGCGCCACCGCCCACGTGCACGTTGCCCTGCCGCTGCTCGTCGACTGAATTCTGTGCGCGCGCATCGCGGCCGGTCGGCGGATAGTCGTGGCAGAGGAACAGGCGCGTTTTCTCGGGGAGCGCGAATAGTTTGCGGATCGAGCGATACAACTCGCGGGCATCGCCGCCCGGAAAATCCGTGCGTGCGCTGCCGGTCTCCGGAGCAAAGACGGTGTCGCCGACGAAGGCGGTGTCGCCGACCAGGTAAGTGAGGCTGACCTCGGTGTGCCCGGGCGTCGCCATCACCCGACCGATCAGCCTGCCGGAGCGGCACAGCGTCGCCGTCGGCGAGCAGCTGGTCGAACTGGCTGCCGTCGGCCGCGAACCCGGGACCGAAGTCGAACAGCGTCTTGAAGTGCCGCTGCACGCGCGCAATACCGCGCCCGATCGCGGTCTTCGCGCCGGTCTTTTCACGGAGATAGGCGGCCGCAGTCAGGTGATCGGCATGCGCATGCGTTTCGAGGATCCATTCCACCGCAAGGCGATGCTCGCGCACGAACTCCAGCACCCGGTCCGCCGAAAGCGTGGCTATGCGTGCGCGCACCGGGTCGAAGTCGAGCACCGGATCGATTATCCCGGCCTGACGGCCGTCCTCGTCGAAGACGACGTGAGTGAACGTGGACGTTTCTTTGTCGTAGAAACTTTCGACAAGTGGAGCGTCGGGGCCCATGCGAGCGCGGGTCACGGTTGGACGCGGCTCGCTGGTCAGTCAGTTGACTGCGTCCCTGCCCGACGCGCCGTGCGGCAGCACCTGCGCGGCGAGCTTGGTATCGGCGCGCAGCAGCTCGACTTCGTCGGCGACGATGTGCGAGGCCTCGCTGAGGACGACGTCCTTGAGCGCCTTGCGCCGCTTTTCCTCGTCGAGATCGGACTTGAGGCTGCGCTCGTCGGCCTGCAGGCCGTCGTCCTGGTTCGGGTTGTCACCGGACTTGGCCACTTTCGCGGCGCTCGCCGTGCCGGCTTTCGCGGCAGGATTCTCCGCATCCGGGTCCGCCGCCTTGCGATCGGCGGCGACATCAACGTTCTTACGCGGAACGTTGTTCGCGCCAGTCTTGGCCTCAGACGTCTTCGCCGAAGCGGTATCCTTGCCCGTGGTCGCCGACGCTGCATCGGCGAACTGCTCCGGATGACGTTCGCGACGCTTGGCTTCCTGCTCGTCGCGCTCCTTGCGCCGCACCGCTTCGTTGAGCGAGATGGTCTTGTCTTCGCGCAGCTTGCGCGCGTCGGTCACGTCGGCCTGATAGGCGATCCATTCCTTCTCCGCCGCGGCGCGGCGGTCGTGGCGCGCGCTGAGCATGGGCGCGAGCGATTTCAGGTCTCCGGTCGGCTTGTAGTCGGCCGCGGAAATCGAAGTCCACGGCAACGCATTGTCGTAGGACTGCTCACCATTTTGGGCAAAATCGCCGGTGACCGGGAACTGGATGTCGGGCGTCACGCCGCGCAGCTGCGTGGAGCCGCCGTTGACGCGGAAAAACTGCTGGATCGTCATCTTGAGCTCGCCGTAGGTCGGCTTCTCGTTGCCGTACATCTGGTCGAGATCGAGCAGGTTCTGCACCGTGCCCTTGCCGAACGTCGGCTCGCCGAGGATCAGGCCGCGGCCGTAGTCCTGGATCGCGGCGGCGAAGATTTCCGAAGCCGAGGCCGAGTTGCGGTTGACGAGCACGGCGAACGGGCCGCTCCAGGCCATGCCGCCGCTGCGATCCTCGTGCTCGTCGATGCGGCCGTTGGCGCTGCGCACCTGCACGACCGGCCCCTTGTCGATGAACAGACCGGTGAGCGTCGTCGCCTCGTCGAGCGAACCGCCGCCGTTGTTGCGCAGGTCGATCAGCACGCCTTCGACATTCTGTTTCTTCAGGTCGGCGAGCAGCTTGGCCACGTCGCGCGTGGCGCTCTTGTAGTTCGCGTCGCCGCGGCGATGTGCCTCGAAGTCCTGATAGAAGGTCGGCAACGTGATCACGCCGATCTTGTGGGTGACATCGCCGTCCTTGGTCTCGATGATCGAACTCTTTGCCGCCTGCTCCTCGACCGCGACCTTCTTGCGCACGAGCGCGATGGTCACATGTTTGCCGTCGGGGCCTGAGTCGGCGGGCAGGATCTCCAGGCGCACGGTCGTGTCCTTGGTGCCGCGAATCTTTTCCACGACATCGTCGAGGCGCCAGCCGATCACGTCGGCAATTGGTCCGTGTTCGCCCTGGCCGACGCCAACGATGCGATCGCCGACCTTGATCTTGCCCGACAACGAGGCCGGTCCGCCCGGCACGATTTCACGGATTGCGGTGTAGTCGTCCTCGCGCTGCAGCACCGCGCCGATGCCCTCGAGCGAGAGCCGCATCGCGATCTCGAAATTCTCCGCCTGGCGCGGGCTCAGATAGTTGGTGTGCGGCTCGATCGTCATCGCGTAGGCGTTGAGGAAAATCGAGAAGGCGTCCTCGCCGGTGAGCTGGCGGACGCGGTCGAGGTAGTTCGCGTAGCGCTTGTCCAGCGTCTCGCGGATCTTCGCCTCGTCCTTGCCGGCGAGCTTCAAGCGCAGCCAGTCGTTCTTGACGCGCTTGCGCCAGAGGTCGTTGACCTCCGCGTCGGTCTTCGCCCATGGCGCCTTCTCGCGCTGGTACTGATAGCTTTCGTCCTTGCTGAAATCGAAACCCTTCTTCAGTTCAGCGCGCGCGTAAGCCGTGCGCTCGCTGATGCGCTCGATATAGAGATTGAAGATCGCGAACGGGACCGACAAATCCTTGTTGAGAATCGCGTCGCCGAGCGTGTCGCGCGCGGGGGTGAAGCGGTCGACGTCGGCCTGGGTGAAGAACAGGCGGTCAGCGTCGAGCGAATCGAGGTAGCGGTCGAAAACCTGCTGCGACATCTTGGTGTCGAACGCTTCCGGCTTGTAGTGCATGCGCGTGAGGATCTTCATCGCCATCTGCGCCGCGTCGGCCTGATCCACGCTCGGCTTGAGCGCGATCGCCGTGGCGGTATCGCCAGACGGTTTGGCGAAGACCAACGTCGTCGCCAGGGCCACTGCCAGCAGCGTCGGCACGATCCACAAGCGCTTGTCACGAACCATCATTTGCTTTCTCCGAATTCATTTTTGCGCTCATCCTTGATCGCGAAGATCAAGAAGCAGGCATTCATGCCTGCACTTCTCCGATATTTTTGCGCTCGTCCCTGATCGCGACGATCACGAAGCAGGTATCCATGCCCGCACTCTCCAATAAAAGCTTAGGCGACCTGCTCGACGAATCCGGCCGCATGCGCCATCTGGTCGGCGTGATACGACGAGCGCACCAGCGGGCCCGAGGCGACATGGGTGAAGCGGAGCTTGTGTCCGTACTCGGCCAGCGCGTCGAACTCGGCCGGGGTCCAGTAGCGCAGCACGGGATGATGATGCGGCGTCGGCTGCAGATACTGGCCGATCGTCACCATATCGACATCGTGCGCGCGCAGATCGTTCAATGCGCCATGCACCTGCGCCTCGGTTTCGCCGAGGCCGAGCATGATGCCCGACTTGGTCGGCACGTCCGCATGCTGCGCTTTGAAGCGTTGCAACAACGTTAACGACCAGTCGTAATCGGCACCCGGGCGCACGTTCGGATACAGCTCGCGCACCGTCTCAAGGTTGTGGTTGAACACGTCGGGCGGCGCCTCGGCGAATACTTCGAGCGCGCGCTCCATGCGGCCCTTGCCGCGGAAATCGGGGGTGAGGATTTCGAGCTTGGTTGAAGGATTGAGCGCACGGACTTCGCGGATGCAGTCGGCGAAGTGGCTCGCCCCGCCGTCGCGCAGGTCGTCGCGATCGACCGAGGTGACGACGACGTAGCGCAGGCCCATGTCGCGGATCGTTTCGGCGAGATGGCGCGGCTCCTCGGCGTCGGGCGGCTTGGGCCGGCCGTGGGCAACGTCGCAGAACGAGCAGCGTCGCGTGCAGACTTCGCCGAGGATCATGAACGTGGCCGTGCCCTTGCCGAAGCATTCATGAATGTTCGGGCAGGACGCTTCCTCGCACACGGTGACGAGGCGGTTCGCGCGCAGCTTGGACTTGAGCTTGGCCACGGCGTTGCCGGGCGGAATGCGCACGCGGATCCAGTCGGGTTTGCGCAGCATCGGCGCGCCGCGGTCGAAGCCGGCGCGATTGCGCGCGGTCTTGTCCTCGCCGAGCAGTTTCTCGCCGGTGCGAACCGGGGTTGGATTGGCCACAACCGCGCCGTCCATCAGGGCGATGGGAATGGTCTTGAGAATCGTATTTTCCGGGGAATTCATGCGTGCACGCTAACATTCACCAAGGGTTGCGCGCCAGTTCCGATCGTCACGGGCGGCGGCGCCATTTGAACGGTCAAACCCAGCTGCCGCGCCAGTTGCGCGACGAGTTCGGCCTCGACTTCGGCCAGACTCGAAGGGCCGCCGAGGTCCATCAGCTGGGTCACGGCCAGTCCCTGATAGCCGCAGGGGTTGATGCGGTGGAACGGCTCGAGGTCCATGTTCACATTGAACGCGAGGCCGTGGAACGTGCAGCCGCGGCGCACGCGCAGGCCGAGCGCGGCGATCTTGGCGCCGGCGACGTAGACGCCCGGGGCGCCCTCTTTGCGCACGGCCTCGACATTCCAGCTCGCCAGCGTGTCGATGATCGCCTGCTCGATGCGGCAGACCAGCTCGCGGATGCCGAGCTTGAGCCGGCGCAGGTCGATCAGCGGATAGGCGACGATCTGGCCCGGGCCGTGGTAGGTGACCTGGCCGCCGCGGTCGACCGGTACGACCGGAATCTCGCCCGGCAGCAGCACGTGCTCCCACTTGCCGGCCTGGCCGAGCGTGAACACCGGCGGATGCTCGACCAGCCAGAGCTCGTCGGGCGTTTCCGCGTCGCGCGCGTCGGTGAAAGCCTGCATTGCGCGCCAGATCGGCTCGTAAGGCGAGAGCCCCGGGAAACGGCGCGTGATCAGTGGCCGGGATTGCGCAACGGGAACGGGAGATTCGCAAACCACTGACACGATGACACCTTCAACTGACAGGAACTGCGGAAATGGGGCCGCGCTGCGGACTATCAATCGACCGGACCGCGCAAATCGTCCGCTGCGGATGCGGACCGGACCGGAAATTTACAGCGTCCATTTCACCGCCGGATCCGCGCGCAGCGCCGCGTGCGCAGCTTCGTACATCTCGCGCGAAGGGCAGGTGAAGGTGACGCTGACCGAGACGAAGTTGCCGTTGCTCGACGGCCGCACACGCTCGGAACCGGCGACCACGTTCAGGTCGAGGCCTGCGATGACCGCGGGCACGCGCTGCTCGAGGCCGGCATTGGCGTGGCCGACCGCAGTGATCTCGAACGCGCCCGGAAACTGAAAGCCCTGTCCGGGGTTTTCGGCGTGGATCTTGTCGAGCTCGTGCTGGTCGAACTTCTTCATCACTTCACCGGCTGGGGATTGCCCACGGCGGCCGTGCCGACCGGCGCGGTTTCTGTCGTCGGCGCGCTCTTGAAGAACAGCAGGATGCTATCGACGAAGCGGCGCCACCAGCCGCCCTCGGGCTGCTCGTCGAGCACGACCAGCGGGCGCTCGACCAGGACCTTGTCGTCGAGCTTCACGCGCAGCGTGCCGACCTGCTGGCCCTTGGTGTACGGCGCAATCAGGCGGCTCGGCATGTCCATGCTCGCCTTCATGTCGGCGTAGCGGCCGCGCGGCAAGGTGATCAGCAGATCGTCGGCGAGGCCGAGGGCGGCGCTCGCATTCGCACCGCGCCACAGCGCCGGCGTCGTCAACGCCTTGTTCGCGTCGAACAGCTTGTGCGTCTCGAAGAAGCGGAAGCCGTAGTTGAGCACACTCTGGTTCGCGTCCGCGCGTTCCTTCTCGCTGCCCGTGCCCATGACGACCGCGATCAGGCGCTGTTCGCCGCGCTTGGCCGAGGTGGCGAGGCAAAAGCCGGCTTCCTTGGTGTGGCCGGTCTTGATCCCGTCGACCGTCGAATCGCGCCACAGCAGCGAATTGCGGTTGTGCTGGGTGATCCCGTTCCACTCGAATTCCTTGATCGCGTAGATCTTGTATTCCTCGGGATAGTTGTGGATCAGCGCGCGCGACAGTAGCGCGATGTCGTGCGCGGTCGTGTACTCGTCCGGCGATGGCAGGCCGGTCGGATTGACGTAATGCGTGCCGCTCATGCCGAGCTGCTGCGCATACTGGTTCATCAGCGCGGCGAAGGTCTGCTCGGAACCGGCGACGTGCTCGGCCAGCGCGATCGCCGCGTCGTTGCCCGACTGGATGATCATGCCGTACATCAAATCCTTGAGCGCCACCTTCGAATTGAGCTTGAGGAAGCTGGTCGAACCGTCGGTGCTCGCGCCGCCGCCGCGCCAGGCGTTCTCGCTGATGTAGACCTCGTCCTCCAGCTTGATCTTGCCGGCGGCGAGCTGCGCCGCGACGACGTAGGACGTCATCACCTTGGTGATCGAGGCGGGTTCGACGCGAGTGTCGATGTTGTCGCCGGCCAGCACCTGGCCGCTGGTGTAGTCCATCAGCACCCAGCTCTTTGCGTTGAGCTGCGGCTGCGGCGGCACCGGCACGTTGAGCGTGTTCGCGCCCGGCATCGGCGTCGCCGGCTGCACCGGCAGCGAGGCGCCCGCGGCATCGTCGCCGGACTTCTGCTGGTCGGCGTTTTTCTGCTCCTGCTGTTCTTGTTTCTTCTGCTGCGCCTGCTGATGGCGATGCTTGACCGCGCCGGCCTCGGGCGCGACCGCGATCAGCGACGCGGAAACAAAAATACACAATGCAGCTTTTTGTACGAATTGCAGATTCTTCATCTCTGGGAGCATTCCATTCTGGTTCGTCCTGCGCGCGCAGGCGCGAGCGGGGTGAGGAGCGATACCGGCTTACGATTCGCGAATTTTACACGTCCCGGCTGAATGCGACGACCTTCGCTGCTCAATCGTCGATCGCCACGCGCGGCTCGCCAAGGCCGAGCGCACGCACCTTCGGCGCCAGCGCATCGGCCTCGTCCGCGTCGCGCAGCGGGCCGATGCGCACGCGCCGCACCGCGCGGCCGTTCGAACTGCCCTCGACCACGCGCACCGCACCGAGCTGCGCGCCGCGCAGCGTCGATGCGGCGCGCTCGGCGTTGGCCTGATCCGAGTACGCGCCGACCTGCAGATATAGAGCAGGTTTATGGATTTTTTCGGGCGCCGGCGCGGCCGCAACCGTATGCTCGTCTAGGCGCGGCGGCGGCATGCTGGCTGCCGCCGCCGGGGAAGCGATGCCCGGCGGGGACCGCACCGGACTGCGCACCGCGGCGTCGCGCTCGGGATGCTCCGGATCGATCGCGCGCACCTCGACCAGGCCCGTGCCCTTCTGCCAGATGCCGAGCTTGATCGCGGCGACGTAGGACAGGTCGATGACGCGGTTCTCGGCGAACGGCCCACGGTCGTTGACGCGCACGATCACGCTCGCCCCGTTCTCGAGATTGGTCACGCGTGCGTAGCTTGGCAGCGGCAGCGTCTTGTGCGCGGCGCTGTAGGCGTACATGTCGTATTTCTCGAAGTTCGAGGTCGCGTAGCCGTGGAATTTGTTGCCGTACCACGAGGCAATGCCGCGCTCGACGTAGCCCGACGCATTCGGCAGCACGCTATAGGTCTTGCCGAGCACCTCGTACGGCGATTTGTTGCCGTAGGCCGAGCGCGGCTCGGACTTCGGCACCGGTTCGGGAATCCTGCTGACGTCGGGCAGCGTGCCGCCGGGACCGGAATCGCCGTCCTGGGCATAGCGGCGCGATTGCGGGCGCGAGGTGTCGTCGACGCGCGATGTCGGCGACGATGACGAAGGTCGAACCGTCTTGTGTCCGCCGCACCCGGCGATCAGCAACAAGGCGGCCGCAGCTCCCGCGCGCAGCAGGCTGGCGGCCGCGCCCGCCTTCATTTCGGCGCGGACTGACCGCCGACTTGCGCCGCGATTTCCGTGCTGAGCTGGTACACGGCGAGGCTGTACAGCGGGCTGCGGTTGTAGCGTGAGATCGCGTAAAAGTTCTGCAGCGCGATCCAGACCTCGGGGCCGTCTTCGCCTTCGAGCTTGACCAGCGTGGCGAGGGTGTCGCCGCTCGCGTCGAGTTTCGTCGCCGGCAGGTAACCCCATTCGGCGAGTTGCTGCAGCGGGTACGCCGGCTTGAGGTTTTCCGGCGTCACCGCGCGCGCATTCGCGCTGACCTTGGCACGCACCGCGACCGGACCGCCGGTCTGCCAGCCATTGCCGACGAAATAGTTGGCGATGCTGGCGACGATGTCCGGCAGCGAATTCCACAAGTCGATCTTGCCGTCGCCGTCCTCGTCACGCGCGAACTTCGCGATCGACGACGGCATGAATTGGCCCATGCCCATCGCGCCGGCGTAGGAGCCCATCAGGCTCTCGATCGGATACGGGAAATTCGCGCCGTGCAACAGGAACAGCTGGCGCAGTTCGCCGCGGAAGAAATCTGCGCGCGGCGGGTAGTAGAAGCCGAGCGTGCTCAGCGCGTCGAGCACGTGATAGCGCGTCGGCGTGCGCCCGTAGTTCGTCTCCACGCCGATGATCGCAACGAGGATAGGGGCGGGTACACCGAACTCCTTCTCGACGCGATCGAACAGCGCTTTGTTCGCGCGGTAGAACGCAACACCGCCGTCGATGCGGGCTTGGGTGAGGAAGATCGGCCGATATTCGCGCCAGGTCTTCGACTCGGCCGGGCGCGAGATCGCATCGATGATGGTCTGCTGGTAGCGCGCCTTCGCCAGCGTCGCGAGCACGTCGGCCGCAGAAAGATCGGTGTCACGCGCGAGGTCGTCGGCGAACTGCTTTTGTGCCGCGGCCACCTGCGCCGGCGTTGGCGGGTCGTAGGCGCGCGCCAGTGCGGCGAACGAAGCGAACAGCAGGCAGGCGCACCAACACAAAACGCGGAAAGTCATCGATCGAACAGGCGGCGGGAACGGGTGCGGCGAGGGTAGCATGCCGCGCCGACAACGTCGCCCCGAAAGCGGATCGTCGTTAAGCGAAAACGCGTTGACGCAGCCACTTCGTCGCGATCCATTTCTCGCCCGCCGTGACCGGTGCACCGGCGTGCAAGGTTTTGGTCAGCGGATCCGGCCGCGGATAGCTGAAGAACACTGCGTTGCCCTGCTGCGGCAGCACCGACAAGCCGACGTCGGGGAACGTCGTCGCGCCGCCGTGCTGCGGCGTGTTGAGATACATGATCAGGCTGGCGACGCGCTGGCCACCGCGGCGCGTCAGCGCAGGCGTGCCGGGATCGGCCGGGTCGAAGTAGTCGTAGTGCGGCTCGTATTCGGCGCCGGGTTGGTAGTTGAGCACCTGCAGACCCTCGCCGTTTTCCGCGGGCCAGTTCAACAGCTTCGCGATGCGATCCTCGATGCGCATATGCAGCTCGCTCTCTGCGCGCTGGAAGAACATGCCGCGGCTCGTGCGCGCAATGTCGACCTGGTATTCACCGGTCTGCCGGTTGACCGTTTCCGAGCGCGCCAGGCGCGGCTTCGCCGCTTCGATCAGCGCGGCGCATTCTTCGGCGCTGAGCAGGCCGCCGAACACGACGACGCGTGGCGACTTCAGTTCGACCAGCACCTTCACTTCGCGGTCGCCCGCGTCGAGCGACAGCGGCATCTTCGTGATATCGGGTTCGGGCACGCCTTCAGCCGGGCGGTCGTTCGCCTCGATCGCGACGCGCGCACGCGCATTCTCGGCGACGACGACGGCGAGCGCATCGCTCGCCGCCTTGCGCTGCCAGCCGGCCGCCATCAGTTCCGCGATCACCTGCTCGCTGCCGGCGCCGGCGAGCGTGCGGTTGAGGATCCATTGCTTGGCTTCGGCGGTGACGATCGTTCTGCTCATGTCGTTAGCGTAGGTGCCGTGGCGTCTCAATTCAAATCAAGGGCGCCCTCAATGCGCCGGTCGGCGGTGGTTATAGATCGACATCAGCATGCCGAATCCGGCAAGGAGCGCTACGACCGAAGTGCCGCCGTAGCTAATCAGCGGCATCGGCACGCCGACCACGGGCAGGATGCCGGCGACCATGCCGCCGTTGACCATGACGTAAACGAAGAACGACATGCTGATCGAGCCGGCGAGCAGGCGCGAATACGTGTCGCGCGCGGTCGCCGCGATCATCAGGCCGCGACCGACGATGAAGATATAGAGCAGAATGACCGCGACGACGCCGATCAGGCCCCATTCCTCGGAGAACACGGCGAAGGCGAAATCGGTCGTGTGCTCAGGCAGGAATTCGAGCGCCGACTGCGTGCCGTGCTGCCAGCCCTTGCCCCAGAGGCCGCCCGAGCCGACCGCGATCTCGCTCTGCATGATGTGCCAGCCGTCGCCGAGACGATCCGCGGCCGGATCGAGGAAGGTGAACAGGCGCTTCTTCTGGTAGTCGTGCATGAAATGCCAAGCCACGGGCGCCGCGGCTGCGGCGGCAGAGATCACGAGGCCGATGCGCCACCAGGCCAAGCCGGCAAGGAAGATCGCGAACATGCCGCTGGCGACGACGAGCAGCGCAGTGCCAAGGTCCGGTTGCTTGGCGATCAGCGCGGCAGGAACCGCGATGAGTGCGCCGACGATCGCGAGCGAGGAAAACTTCGGCGGCAGCTCGCCGCGGCTCAGCACCCACGCGGCCATCATCGGCATCGTCAGCTTCGACAGCTCGGACGGCTGGAAGCGGAAGACTTTCAGATCGAGCCAGCGATGCGCGCCGCGGCCTTCGCCGAGCACGGCGACGACGAGCAGCAGGAACACACTGCCCGCGTACAGCCACGGCGTCCACTTGCGCAGGCTCTGCGGCGAGACGCGCGCGAGCAGCACCATGAGCATCGCGCCGAGCACGAAGCGCGCACCTTGGTTGAGCGCGACCTTCGTATCCGGGCCGCCTGCGCTGTAGAGGTTAACTAGGCCGATGCCGGCGAGCAGCACCAATGCCAGCGCGAGCGGCCAGTCGAGCGCCGGCGCGCGCAGCCAGCGCCGCGCAAGCAGGCGCAGGCGTGGGCCGAGTTGCTCGAAGGCGAGCATCATTGTGTGGCCTCCGCGACACGCGGCGCCGGCGCGTCATCGTCGTACTTGAGCCAGGCATCGAGGATCTTGCGCGCGATCGGCGCGGCGTCGGAGGCGCCGCTGTGCCCCGACTCGAGCGCGACGACGACGGCGATGCGTGGATCCTCGGCCGGGGTGAAGCACTCGAACAGGACCTGGTGGCGCTCGGCCGAGGAAGTCGCGATCGAAGTCCAGGTTTCGTCGTAGCGCGAAAAGCGCTCGGCGGTGCCGGTCTTGCCGGCGATCGCGTAGGGGAATTCCTTGCCGAGTCCGCTCACCGTGCTCGGCGGCGGCCCGTTCACCGCGAGCCACATGCCTTCCTCGATCGCCTTCCAGGTGCTTGCGCGCGTGCCCACGTTCGGGCCCGGCATCGGCAGTGGCACGGGCTGCACCGGCGCGCCGATGCCGGCCTGGGTCGCGCGCAGCACGTGTGGCGGCCGGTTCGCGCCTTTCGCGGCAACGACGGTGAGCGCATGCGCGAGCTGGATCGGCGTGACCACCCAGAAGCCCTGGCCGAAACCGACGTTGACGGTGTAGCCCGCATACCAGGGTTGGTTGCGTGTCGCGCGCAGCCATTCGGCGGACGGCAGTACGCCCACCGCTTCGCCGGCGACATCGATGCCGGTCTTCGCGCCGAAGCCGAACTTGCCGAGAAAACCGCTGAAGCGGTCGATGCCCATCTCGTAGGCGAGCGAGTAGAAATACGTGTTGACTGACCAGGCCAGCGCGAGCTTGAGATCGACGCGACCCGCGGGGAAGTCGTCGCGGTAACCGCGTGCCTGGCCCGGAATGTGATATTCGCCGGTCGAGACCACCGTGTCAGAGGGCGTGCGCACGCCCAGCTCCAGCCCGGCCGCCGCGGCATAGGGCTTGATCGTCGAGCCGGGAATGAAGCCGCCGGCGATCGCGCGGTTGAGCAGCGGCTTGCGTGGGTCCTGCATCAGCTGCGCGTAGTCGGTCTGGGCGATGCCGTTGACGAACAGGTTGCCGTCGAAGTCGGGCTCGCTGACCAAGGCGAGCACTTCACCGTTGCGCGGATCGATCGCGACCGCCGCGCCGAGACGCGCACCGAGCGCTTCCTCGGTGGCGCGCTGCAGGCGCGCATCGATCGACAGATACAGATTCTTGCCCGGCGTTGGCGATACGTAGTCGAGCTTCCTGCGCACGCGGCCGTCGGCGCCGACCTCGACCGTCTCGCTGCCCGGCGCGCCATGCAACTCGTCCTCATACCAGCGCTCGACGCCGGTCTTGCCGATATGCGTGGCACCGGCGTAGAGGTTCGGATCGAGCTTGACCAGCTCGTTCAGGTCGATGCGGCCGACGTAGCCGATCGCATGCGCGAACAGCGGCCCGAGCGGATAGGCGCGGGTCAGGTACGGCACCACTTCGACGCCGGGAAAGCGCCAGCGGTTGACCGAGAAGCGCGCGATCTCGTCTTCGCTGAGCTTGAGCCGCAGCGGCACGCTCTCGAACGCCTTCTTCTTTGCGCGTGCGTTGCGGAAGTGCTCGACGTCGTCGGTGCTTATCGCGACCACGTCGCCGAGTTCGGCGAGCAGGTGCTCCATGCCCTTGCGTCCGCCCTCGACCGCCTCGGGCACGATCTCGAGGCGGAACGCGGCGACGTTGTCGGCGAGCAGCACGCCGTTGCGGTCATAGATGAGACCTCGGCTCGGCGCCACACTGCGTACCGAGATGCGCTGCTTGTCCGAGGTCTCGCTGAACTCGGTGCCGCGATAGACCTGCAGGAACACGTAGCGCGACACCAGCGTGCCGAGACAAATCACGATGAGCAGGAAGCCGATGACGGCCCGCGCACGAAACATGTCTGCCTCGACGCGGGCGTTGCGGACCTGCATGCGCGAGCCCGGCAAGTTCATATCAAGCATCACCCGCGCGCAGGCGCGCACGCAAATCGTCGAACAGAAGAAACAGCCAAGGCCATGCGAGCATGCCGGCCACCGGTGCCAGCCAGAAGTCGGGCGGCGGCGGCGGATCGCCGGCGATCGCATGCACCATCAGATAAACGACGCGATCGTTGAGCAATAACGCGAACACGGCGAGGGTCTGTTGCCACATCGGGAAGAAGCGCAGGCGCGAGCGGAAGCGCAGCACGATGAAGCACAGGATGCACAAGCGCAGCGCCTGTTCGCCGAGCACCTCGCCGCCGAGCACGTCGGCGACGAGGCCGAGCACGAAGCACAGGCCGAGCGGTACACGCTCAGGCACTTCGATCATCCAATAGATCAGGACGAGAGCGAGCCAGTACGGCTTGAACGCCAGCAGCACGGCCGGCAGCGGCGCGAGCTGGAACAAAAAGGTCGCGGCGATGCCGCCCCAGAACAGCCAGTTGAGGCCGCGAATGCGCATTACGGCTCCCCCTGATTCGTCGGGTCTGGCTGCGTCGCCGGTGGCGACGTCGGTTGCGCCGGCGGCGCGGGTTCGTCGCTGCCCTTGAGCGACACCGGCGGGCCGACGTTCTCGGCGGGTGCGGGCGGACCCACCGGATTGGCGAGCTCGTGCAGCACGAGCACCTCGGCACTGCGGTCGAGCGCGGCATCGGGTGTGGCCTTGGCGGCGGCGAACATGCCCGTCGCGTCGTTGCCGACCGAGCGGATCACGCCGACCGGAAAATCCGCGGGGAAGCGCCCGCCCAACCCCGAGGTAAGCAGTTTGTCTCCGGGCTTCACGTCGGCGCTGGTCGGGATGTTCGGCAACTCCAGCGTATCGAGCGTGCCGTTGCCGCGCGCGATCGTGCGCATGCCGGTGCGTTCGATGCGTACCGGCACCGCGTGCGACTTGTCAGAGATCAGCAGCACCGTGCAACTGTGCGGACGTACCTCGACGATCTGGCCGACGAGACCGCGCGCGTCGATCACGGGCTGGCCGACCTTTGCGCCGTTGTCGCTGCCGAGATCGAGCATGATCGTATGCCGCTTGTACGGGCCGAAGTCGACGTCAATGACGCGTGCGAGCTGTACGGACAGGCCGAGCGTCTTCTGCACCGAGAGCAACTCCTGCAGGCGCTGGTTCTGCTCCTGCACGGCTTCGACGCGACGCAGGCGCGTCTGTGCGAGCAGCAACTGGCGGCTCAGCTCGGCGTTCTGTTCGCTCAATGCGTGCCGGTCGGCGAGTGCGACGCGCGCATCGCGCGCGAGTTCCGATGGCGCCGCGGCCAGGCGCCAGATCGGTTCGGCGACGATGCTGGCAGCGGCACGCAGGTGCTCGAGCCAGTCGCCGCGTCGGTCGGCGATCATCAGCGCAATCGCGATGACGAGATAGACGACCAGACGCAGCGTGCTCGATGCGCCTTCGCCGAACAGCGGTGCCGTGTTGTTGGCGGGGATGGCCATTGTTCGGAGCGGGATTCGAAGATCGGGAATCGGAAAAAGCGCGTTGCCCCTGTTCTCAACTACCCCCGATCGTCAACTTCGGCTTCCCGGCCCTTCACTCCGACGCGAAGAAATCGCCGCCGTGCTGGTCGACGAGTTCGAGCGCGCGCCCGCCGCCACGCGCAACGCAGGTCAGCGGATCGTCGGCGACGTGCACGTGCAGACCGGTTTCCTCGGAGATCAGGCGATCGAGGTCCTTGAGCAGGGCACCGCCGCCGGTCAGCACGATGCCACGTTCGGCGACATCGGAGCACAATTCGGGAGGGGTTTGTTCGAGCGCGACGCGCACCGCGGCGACGATGCCGTAGAGCGGCTCGTGCAGCGCCTCGAGCACTTCGTTCGAATTGATCCGGATCATGCGCGGCACGCCCTCGGCGAGGTTGCGGCCGGAAATTTCGATTTCCTTCGCGTCGTCCTGCTTGTACGCGCAGCCGATCTCGACCTTGATGCGCTCGGCGGTCGATTCGCCGATCAGGGTGCCGTGATTGCGGCGCACGTAGTTGATGATCGCCTCGTCGAAGCGATCGCCGCCGATGCGCACCGACTGCGAGTAGACGATGCCGTTAAGCGAGATCACCGCGACTTCGGAAGTGCCGCCGCCGATGTCGAGCACCATCGATCCGCGTGCCTCGTGCACCGGGATGCCGGCACCGATCGCCGCGGCCATCGGTTCCTCGATGAGATACACGTCGCGCGCGCCAGCCGATTCGGCCGACTCCTTGATCGCGCGGCGTTCGACCTGGGTCGAGCCGCAAGGCACGCAGACGAGCACGCGCGGGCTCGGGCGGAACATGCGCGCGCGGTGCACCTTCTTGATGAACTGCTTGAGCATCTCCTCGGTCATCGTGAAGTCGGCGATGACGCCGTCCTTCATCGGCCGGATCGTGACGATGTTGCCCGGCGTGCGCCCGAGCATGCGCTTGGCGTCAGCGCCGACCGCAGCGACCGAGCGCGGGCCGCCGGGACCGCGGTCCTGGCGGATCGCGACGACCGACGGCTCGTTCAGCACGATGCCTTGGCCGCGCACATAAATCAGTGTGTTCGCCGTGCCGAGATCGATCGACAGATCGTTGGAGAAAAGTCCGCGTAAACCCTTGAACATTCTTGTTTTCGCTCGTGCTGCTGTTGCGTCGCGTCTTGCGTGAAAAGAAAAGCGCGCCAGTGTAGTAAGCGCCTCCGGGCGAAGCAAGGAAAAATGCTGTTAAATTGCGGGCAATGTCGACGTAGTCGACGTCATCACTCCGGCTTAGCAGTCCGAGTCCGGCAGCTCGCCTTCGGGAACCTCTCAAAACCTACTGCACTTGATAATTTGCGCGCCGGCGCTGCTCGGAATCCTCATGTACTCGACTGTACACTCCGGTCCCTGCGCTCCGGCGACGCGCAAATTCTCTTCGCTCGCTACGGTTTCGAGAGGTTCCCTCCCATCTTTTTGCATCGATGATCACGAAAAGTATTTCCTTCCACCATCCCGTCGCATTCTGGCTCGGCTGCGCGCTGATCGCCGCCGGCGTCTTCTCGCACGGGCCGATGCTGGCGATGGGCGCGCATATGCACTACCACTTGGCCGGCATGCCGATGGACACGACGATGCTCGTCGGCATGGCGCTGATTCCGCTCGGCCTCGGCCTGTCGATCTATGGCCTGATGCCGCGCCTCGCGCAGATGCGCGAAACGCTGCAATCCGCACGCGATCATGTCGGCTTCCACATCGCCGACCGCGTGCCGCTCAATCGCGAGCACTGGACCCTCGTGGCCGTGCTCGTCGTCGCTCTCGTGATCGACGTGATGAAGCCAGCCACGCTCGGCTTCGTCATCCCGGGCATGACCGCCGAATACGAAATCAGCAAGCAGACCGCGGCGAAACTCGCCTTGTGGGCATTGATCGGCACCACGGTCGGCTCGGTCGTCTGGGGGCGCCTCGGCGACCTGTTCGGCCGCCGCGCCGCGATCCTGTTGTCGGCGATCATGTTCATGGCCACGGCGATCTGCGGCGCGATGCCCTCGTTCCAGTGGAACCTCGCGATGTGTTTCCTCATGGGCGCCTCGGCCGGCGGCTTGCTGCCGATCGCGTTCACGCTGATGGCCGAAGCGATCCCGGCCGCGCACCGCGGCTGGCTGCTCGTCGCGCTCGGCGGCGTCGGAACTTCGGCGGGCTATCTCGCCGCGGCCGGCGCGGCTACGCTGCTCGAACCGGTGTTCAGCTGGCGCTCGCTGTGGTTGCTCAACCTGCCGACCGGCGCGATCATTCTGCTGCTCAACCGCTGGATTCCCGAATCGCCGCGCTTTCTCGCCAGCCAGGGGCTCGAGAACGAAGCGCGCGCCGTGCTGCTCAAATTCTCCGGCGCACACACGCCCGCCGAGGCGCGTGCCGCGATCGAGTTGGACGCCGACGCCACGCCCGGCGCACCGGAAATCGATGCGCCGATCGACAGCGGCGGCCTGCGCGCACTGCTGCGTGGCCGCTTGGCTGGCATCAGTTGGGGTTTGGTCGTCTGCGGCCTCGGCTGGGGCCTGGCCAATTTCGGCTTCATCCTCTGGCTGCCGACCAACCTGGTCAAGCTCGGCATCGAAGCAAAGGCGACGAGCGCGCTGCTCGCCGGCTCAGCCGTACTCGCACTGCCGGGCATCGGCCTCGTCGTCTGGCTCTACCACCGCTGGAGCGCGATCAAGACGCTGGTGTTGTTCATCTCGCTGTCGGCGCTCGCGCTGCTGACGTTTTGCCTGCTCGCCACGTTCGAAGTGCGCTCGGCGGCCGCAGTCACGGCGGCGACCGTGGCGCTGCTGATCAGCACGAGCGGCGTGATCGCGATGCTGATTCCCTACGCCGCGGAAATCTATCCCGTGCAGTATCGCGGCACCGGCGCGGGCCTGATCGCGGCGAGCTCGAAATTCGGCGGCATCCTCGGCGCCGGCCTCGGCGTCGCCGGATTCTTCGAGCATTTCATGCTCTCGGCCATGTTGATTGCGGTACCGCTGGGATTTTCGGGTGCGATGCTGTTGCGGCGGGGCATCGAGACACGCGGGCACCGGCTCGAGGACATCCAGGCCCGACTCGCGCGGCCGGCGGCCGGGGTATCACCGCCGGCCTGAAAATCCGCGGCGCCGAAGGCGCTAGCTGATATGTTATCGTCGCAGTTCTACCTCGGGTTTTCCGCATGTCCATCGACGCCGCCACCGTGCGCCATATCGCCCGCCTTGCCCGGCTCGCCGTCGGCGAGAACGAACTCGCGCCGATCGCCGGCGAGCTGAGTCGCGTACTCGACCTCGCCGACCAGCTCGGCGCGGCGCAGATCGACGGCGTGGCGCCGCTCGCGCATCCGCACGAGCAGACGCTGGCCTGGCGGCCCGACGCGGTGACCGAACCCGACCGCGCCGACGCGTTTCTCGCGCTTGCACCGGACGCGCGCGGCGGCCTCTATCTGGTCCCCAAAGTTCTCGAATAAGCGTGAGCCGTCTTAAAAACTACTGCGCTCGGCATTTGGCGCGCGGTCGGTGCTCGGACTGCGTAGGCAGGATGCCACAGCGAACATTCGCGCAGCGAATGGCCCGAAGGGCGAGCCGCAGATGCGGCGAGTCATGCTCATGTACTGCCCTGTACACTCCGCTTCCTGCGCGCCGCCCACGCGCCAACTACCTTCGCTCGCTACGTTTTTAAGATGGCTCAAATTTTTGGAATCATGCAACTCGCGCAGGCACTGCGTGAGCGGAAAACGTCGGCAACCGAATTGACCCGGCAGGCGCTCGCCGCGGCGAAGAATCGCGCCGACCTGAATGCATTGATCACGCTCGACGAAACAGGCGCGCTCGCCGCCGCCGAACGCGCGGATACCGCGCTGGTGAAGAATCCCGCGTCCGCGCTCGCCGGCATTCCGTTCGCGCACAAGGACATCTTCTGCACGAACGGCCTGCGCACGACCTGCGCCTCGCGCATGCTCGACAACTTCGTGCCGCCGTATAACGCCACCGTCGTCGACAAGCTTGCCGCTGCGCAGGCCGTGGCGATTGGCAAGGCGAACATGGACGAATTCGCGATGGGCTCGTCGAACGAGAATTCGTTCTACGGTCCGGTGAAAAATCCATGGGACACCGCGCGCGTGCCGGGCGGCTCGTCGGGCGGCTCCGCTGCGCTGGTCGCCGCTGGCATCGTGCCGTTCGCGACCGGCACCGACACCGGCGGATCAATTCGCCAGCCCGCCGCGTTCTGCGGCATTACCGGTCTGAAACCGACTTACGGCCGCGTCTCGCGCTTCGGCATGATCGCATTCGCGTCCAGCCTCGATACCGCGAGCGTGCTCGCGCGCAGTGCCGAAGATTGCGCGCAGGTGCTCGCCGCGATGGCCGGTCACGACGGCCGTGACGCGACGAGTGCGAATCGCGCGGTGGACGATTACCTCGCTGCATTGGCGAAGCCGCTGCAAGGTCTACGCATCGGCGTCGCGCGCGAATACTTCGGCGCCGGCATCGATGCGGGCGTCGGCGCGGCTGTGCAGGCCGCGCTCAAGCAATACGAAAAGCTCGGCGCGACGCTCGTCGACGTGTCGCTGCCGAATGCCGCGCTCGCGATTCCTGCCTACTACGTGATCGCGCCGGCCGAAGCATCGAGCAATCTCGCGCGCTACGACGGCGTGCGCTACGGTTACGCGGCGAAAGAACCGAAGTCGCTCGAAGACCTGTACACGCGCACGCGCGCCGAAGGTTTCGGCGCGGAAGTGAAGCGCCGCATTCTCGTCGGCACTTATGCGCTGTCGGCCGGCTATTACGATGCCTACTACCTGCGCGCGCAGCGCGTGCGCCGTTTGATCGCGAACGATTTCGCTGAAGCGTTCAAGACAGTCGACCTGATCGCCGGGCCGACGACGCCGACCGTTGCGTTCAAGCTCGGCGAAAAGAATTCCGACCCGCTCGCGATGTATGCCGAGGACGTCAACACGGTCGCGGTCAACCTCGCCGGCCTGCCGGCGATCTCGTTGCCCGCGGGTTTCAGCGAGAAGCTGCCTGTCGGTTTGCAGATGATCGCGCCCGCGTTCGAGGAAGCGCGCCTGCTCAATGCCGCGCACCAGTTCCAGCTTGCCAGCGACTGGCATGCGTACAAGCCGGAGGGCGTGGCATGAGCGCCTACGGAAACTGGCAGCCGGTCATCGGCCTCGAAATCCACGCGCAGTTGTCGACGCAGTCGAAGCTGTTCTCGGGCGCGTCGACCGCGTACGGCGCGGAGCCGAACACGCACACCGGCCTCGTCGATATCGCGCTGCCTGGCACGCTGCCGGTGCCGAACCGCGCCGCGCTCGACAAGGCGATCCGCTTCGGCCTCGCGATCGACGCACGCATCGCGTCGCACAGCGTGTTCGCGCGCAAGAATTATTTCTATCCCGACCTGCCCAAGGGCTACCAGATCAGCCAGTACGAGCTGCCGGTGGTCGCCGAGGGCAAGCTCGCCGTGCGCCTCGATGACGGCCGCACGATCGAGGTGGCGATCGAGCGCGCGCATCTCGAAGAAGACGCGGGCAAGTCGCTGCACGAGGAATTCCACGGCGCGACCGGCATCGATTTGAATCGCGCGGGTACGCCGCTGCTCGAAATCGTCTCCAAGCCCGTGCTGTACTCGGCCGCGGAAGCTGTCGCTTACATGCGCACCGTGCACACGCTCGTGCGCTGGCTCGGCGTCTGCGATGGCAATATGCAGGAAGGCTCGTTCCGCTGCGATGCGAACGTGTCGGTGCGCCCAGTCAGTTCGGAAAAACTCGGCACGCGCACCGAGATCAAGAACGTCAACAGTTTCCGTTTTGTCGAAAAGGCGATCGAATACGAAATCGAACGCCAGATCCGCGCGCTGGAAAACGGCGAGCGCATTGTGCAGGAAACGCGCCTCTACGATCCCGCACGCCACCAGACGCGGCCGATGCGCGGCAAGGAAGACGCGAACGACTATCGCTATTTTCCCGATCCCGACCTGCCGCCGCTCGCGGTGACGGCCGACGATATCGCCGCGGTGAAGGCGACGATGCCCGAGCTGCCCGAGGCGCGGCGCACGCGCTATATCGATGCGCTCGGCCTGCCCGAGATCGACGCGGCGCAGCTCTGCGCGGACCGCGCGACCGCGGATTATTTCGAAGCCGTGCTCGCCACGCTGCCCGGTGAGGCCAAGCTCGCCGCAGAAACCCTAAACACCCAAGGCGCGTTGCATCCAGATGCGAAATTGGCAGCGAATTGGACGCTCGGCGAAGTCTCCGCCGCGCTCAACGAAGCGGCTCTGCCGATCGAAGAGTCGCGCGTGCCCGCGCCCGCGCTGGCGCAGTTGCTCGCACGCGTGCGCGAGGGCGTCATCTCCGGCAAGATCGCCAAGGACGTGTTCGCGGCGATGTGGGGCGGCGAAGGCGACGCCGATGCGGTGATCGAGAAACGCGGTCTCAAGCAGATCTCCGACTCGGGCGCGCTCGCCGCCGCGATCGATGCGGTGCTCGCCGAATATCCAACCCAGCTCGCCGACTTCCGCGGCGGCAACGAAAAGCTGCTGCAGTTCTTCGTCGGCCAGGTGATGAAGCGCACGCGCGGTCAGGCCAATCCGCAGCAGCTCAACGCGCTGCTGCGGGAAAAACTAAAATAAACCGTTTCCCGCAGCCTGCGGGAAGACAACAGAAACGAATTCGATTTTTCGGGAGTTGCTACATGTCTGCATTGATCTGCGGTTCGCTCGCCTACGACACGATCATGGTGTTCCAGGACCAGTTCCGGAACCACATCCTGCCCGACAAGGTGCATATCCTGAACGTGTCGTTCCTCGTGCCGCGCATGCGCCGCGAGTTCGGCGGCTGTGCGGGCAACATCGCTTACAACCTGAAGCTGCTCGGCGACGATCCGATTCCGTTCGGCGCGGTCGGCCAGGACTTCGGCCCGTACCGCGAGCATCTGCAGCGCTGCGGTATCCGCCTCGACCACGTGCTCGTCTACGACGAACTGTTCACGCCGCAATGCTTCATCACGACGGACATGGACAACAACCAGATCACCGCCTTCCATCCGGGCGCGATGCTCAACTCGCACGAGCACCACGTGAAGGACGTCGAGGGCGTGAGCTTCGGCATCGTCGCACCGGACAGCCGCGACGGCATGCTGCAGCATGCGCGCGAATTCGCCGAGAAGGGCACGCCCTTCATCTTCGATCCGGGCCAGGCCATGCCGCTGTTCAATGGCGAGGAATTCCGCACGATGATCGAGCAGGCCGACTACGCGATCGTCAACGACTACGAGTCGGAGCTGCTGCAGGCGCGTACCGGCTGGAGCGCCGACGACATCGCCGCGCGCGTGAAGGCCTACATCGTGACCCAGGGCCCGAAGGGCTCGATCGTGCACGAGGGCAAGAAGCAGCACGTGATCCCGCCGGGGCACGAGCGCCGCATCGTCGATCCGACCGGTTGCGGCGACGCCTACCGCGCCGGCCTGATCTTCGGGCTGACGCGCGGCATGGATTGGCCGACCAAGGGCCGCATCGCTTCCCTGATGGGCACGCTCAAGATCGAGCATCCCGGCACGCAGAACCAGCGCTTCACCTACGCCGAGTTCGCCGATCAGTTCAAGCAGCAGTTCGGCTATTCGCTGGACTGAACCGCTTCAGAGGTGCGAGTCGAAGCCAGCGGCATCTTTGGCGCTCTGTCGACGCGCTTCGCGCGTCGACAGAATTGAAAAGTACAACTAGCGCTGCCTGCCAGGCTCCCGCAACGCCTTCTCCACTGCCGCGCGCGTCATCGGGTGATAGCCCGGCTTGGCTTCGGCGTAGATCTTCTCGGCCAGTTCTTTGCCCTTCGGCGTTTTTGCCAGTTCGCCGTAGAGCGGCACGACGAGGATGCGGCGGCCGATGCGTAGCATGTGTTCGCGCATCGCCGGATACGCGGCCTCATAGCCGCTGCCGATCGCCAGGCGGTACCAGCGGAACGCGATTTCGGCGTTGTGCGTGCCGGTCAGGTGATAAGCGTTGTCGAGCGCGTTTATTTGCTCGGCAGACAGCTTCGGCGGCAGCTGATCGAGGAAGTACTGCCATTCCTGCGTCGACCAGGTCTGCGCATTCAGATCCTTCGCGCTGCGCTTGCCGGCAACGAACTCGCTGCGCTCGATGTTTTGCACGGCAAAGCGGGCCGAGCTCGGCAGTGGCGCGTCGGCCGGAATGCCCGGCTGGTGCAGCCACGCGTTGACTTCGTCCATGTTCACCTTGCCCGGATGCTTGTCGAGCAGGTTCGCTTTCAGATAGGCGACGAACTGATCCGTCGTGATGCTCTGGAAGGCGAAGTGGTCGAAGTAGCCGCGCAGGAACGCATCGAACGTGTCGCGGCCGAACTTGCCTTCGAGGTATTGCAGGAACCACGAGCCCTTCGTGTACGGTACGTCGCTGAGCGAATCGTCCGCGTCCTTGCCGGTCAGATCGGGCACGAGCAACTGCTCGGCCGGCTTGGCTGTGGCGAATTCCTTTTTCAGCTCGTTCGCGGCGACGAGGAATTCCTCGTCGGCCTGCTGTTTGCCGTAGACCGCTTCGACGATGCGACCTTGGACGTAGGTCGTGAAACCCTCGTTGAGCCAGACGTGCTTCCAAGCCGCATTGGTGACGAGATTGCCCGACCACGAATGCGCGAGCTCGTGCGCGATCACGCTGACCAGTGACTTGTCGCCGGCAATGATCGTCGGCGTGGCGAAGGTCAGGCGCGGATTCTCCATGCCGCCGAACGGGAACGACGGCGGCAGCACGAGGATGTCATAGCGATCCCAGCGATAGGGGCCGTAGAGCTTCTCGGTCGTGACGATCATCTTCTCGATATCGTCGAATTCCTTGGCCGCCGCGGTCACGGTTTCCGGTTCGGCATACACCGCGCTGCGCGGACCGATTTCCTTCACGGCGATATCGCCGATCGCGAGTGCGAGCAGGTACGAGGGAATCTTCTGCGGCATCGCGAAGCGGAAATCGCCGTCGAGCGCATGCTTTGCGTCGTTGTTCGCACTCATCACTGCGCGCAGATCCTTCGGCGTGGTGACGTGCGCGGTGTAGGAGAAACGCACCGATGGCGTGTCCTGCAGCGGAATCCAGCTGCGCCCGGCGATCGACTCGGACTGCGAATAGACGAACGGATGCTTCTTGCCCGCGGTCTGGCTCGGGTCGAGCCATTGCAGCCCGGCCGCATCCGGGCTGGTCGAGTAGGCGATGTACACGCGCTTCGCCTGCCGCGGCATCTTGATGCGCAGCGCCGAGCCTAGTATCGGGTCGGGCTTGTCGACCTGGAATTCGAGCGGCGGGTACTTCGGCTGGCCGCTCATGTCCTCGATGCGTTCGATCTTGAGACCGCTGGTGTCGAGCACGAGTTCGCGCGCGGCGGGATCGAGCCATTCCAGGTCGAGCACCGCGCTGCCGGACAGCACGTGCTTGTCGAACGAGACCGTGAGGTCCACGTCGAGCGCGGTCACGCGTACCTTGTCGGGTTGCGCGTAGGAATGCGGGTCGCGGCTTTCGGTCGATGCGTTGGCGTGCGCGGTAGTCATGATGGCGAGGCCCAGGATGCCGGCGACGGCGGTACGAGCAAACGTGTTCATCGGTATTCCTATTTTGACAGCGCGCTATCGTAGAACTTGGCGAGATCGGATTTCATCTGCTTGAGCGCATCGAGGTTGAGATAGACCATGTGTCCCGATGGGTAGTAGCTGAAGGCCAGGTTCTTGCGCAGGCTCGGGTCGATGTCGAGATGGGCGAGATCGTATTCGGTGGCGAAGAATGGCGTGGCCAGATCGTACCAGCCGTTCGCCGACAGCACCTTGAGATGCGGATTGATGCGCATCGCTTCGGACAGATCGCCGACCATCGCCGGCAGCTGCACCTTGCGCGTCGAGCCGGCGATCGCATGTCGCCAGTCCCACTCGCCGATCGCCGCACCGGCGTTCATGCGATAGGGTACTTCGCTCGGATACTTCAGTTCGCGCGTCAGATAGTCATTGATCGCCGAGAAGAACGCGCCGCTGATCGCCGTGCTCGACGGATCGAACTCGGGCGATTCGCCCGCAGCGTCCGCGTCGATGCCTTCGAAGCGGCCGTCGAAGCGGCCGAGCGTGCGGCGTTGGTCGCGCAGCAGCTCCTTGCGGAAGCGCGGCTGGCTGACACGCAGGTTGGCGTCCTTCAGGTACTGCGGCGACAGGCCGATGTAGCGGCTCAGTTTCTGCGCGATCGCGTCGCGCTCGGCCGGGCTCAAGTCCTGGCCCTTGGCCAGCGCCACCGAATATTCGCCGCGTGCGAAACCGCGCACCTCGTCGACGAACGGCTCCAGTGACGCGGGCTTGTTCGGAATCTTGTTGTGGTACCACGCGATCGCCGCGAACGTCGGCAGCAGGTTGACATAGTCGTTGTCGAGGCCCGGCATGCGCGAGGCATAGTTGAGGATCGACGACAGCAGCACGACGCCGTTGAGCGCTACGCCGTGATTTTCGAGATAGCGCGCGAGGCCGGCCGAACGCGGCGTGCCGTAGGATTCGCCGAACAGGAACTTCGGCGAGTTCCAGCGTTGGTTCACGGTGATGTAGCGAACGATGAAGCGACCGAACGCGTCGATGTCCTGGTCGGTGCCCCAAAAGCGCTTGTTCGGATTGTCGTCCTTATCTTTTTCCGCCGGCTTGCCGTCCTTGTCCTTGGGCAGGCCGTGCGAATAGCCGGTACCGATCGCGTCGATGAAGACGAGGTCGCTCTTGTCGAGCAGGCTGTCGGCATTGCCGCTGACTTGATACGGCGCCGGCGCCGTCGCCTCGGGACTCGAGGTGGCCACGCGCACCGGGCCGAACGAGCCCATGTGCAGCCACAGGCTCGCCGAGCCGGGGCCGCCGTTGTAGAAGAAAGTCACCGGACGCCTTTCGGACTCCTTGCCGTCGCCGACAGTGTAGGCGACGTAGAACACGCTCGCGTCGGGCACATCCTTGTCGTCGCGGATCGTTAACGTGCCCGCGCTCGCCTTGTAGGCGTAGCTGCGGCCGTTGATCGATACGCTGTGATTGGTGACGACCGATTTCTCTTCGGCGGCTTTGGTTTTTTCTTTTTCCTTGGCCGCCGCTGCCTTCGCCTCCGGCTTCTCCGCCTCGTCGTGCTCGGCGGCCATGGCCATGCCGCTGGTGATCAACAGGATGGACAGGGCACAACTCAGGCTTCTGCGCATGGCGACTCCGCGGGCGAAAGTCCGCCATTTTGCCGCAGCGGAAAACCGTCGCACCGTGCCGAAAGCCCTAGGCGAACGGGCCGAGGTGTTAAATCTTGTAACCGCGATGGATCGCGACGATGCCGCCGGTGAGGTTGCGCACGTCGACGCGGGCGAAGCCGGCGGCTTCCATCATCGTCTTGAGCGTGGCCTGGTCGGGATGCTTGCGGATCGATTCGGCGAGGTACTGATAACTTTCCGCATCGCCCGCGATCAACGAGCCGAGGCGCGGCAGCACCTGGAACGAATGGAAATCGTAGAGTTTTTTCAGCAGCGGATCGCGCACCGCGGAGAATTCGAGGATCAGCGCGCGACCGCCGACGCGCAGCACGCGCTGCATCTCGCGCAGCGCGGCATCCTTGTCGGTGACGTTGCGCAGGCCGAACGCGATCGTCACCGCATCGAAGCTCGCATCGGGAAACGGCAGCGCCTGCGCATTGACCTGCGCATACGCCAAGCCGCGCACGCGACCTTCGTTCAATAGCCGATCGCGGCCCTCGCGCAGCATCGCCGCGTTGATGTCGCCGAGCACGACGCGGCCACTCGCGCCGACCATCGGCAACAGCAGCGCGGCGATATCGCCCGTGCCGCCGGCGAGATCGAGCACCGCATCGCCCGCGCGCACGCCGCTCGTCGCCGCGAACCAGCGCTTCCACAAACGGTGGACGCCGAACGACATCGCATCGTTCATCAGGTCGTACTTGGACGCGACCGAGGTGAACACCTTGCCGACGAGCTTTTCCTTCTCGGCCACGGGCACGTCGCGGTAGCCGAAATGGGTGGTGTCGGTCGGGTTCGGATTCGTTTCGCTCATGCGCCTATCTTAACCCACCGCGTTCAACGCAAGGCCTGCGCGAGCGCCTTCTGCACTTCGGTCGCGATGTCGTCCTGGATCATCAGCAGATCGTCCGCGGGCCGGTCGTATGTTTCCGACCAGAGCACGTAGCCGTCGTCGGCGCGCATCAGCCGCGCGGCCACGCGTAGGGTCGATGCCGACTTGCGCACGCTGCCATCGAGCACGTAAACGACGCCGAGCTGCCGGCCGACGTCGGCCACCGCAAGCTGCTTGCCTTTGAGGTAGAACGACGCGGTCGGCGCCGGTACGCGCAGGCCGGGAATCTTGCTCAGTTTGCCGATCAATTCCTCGGTGATGCCGTCGGCGAACTCTTCCTGGACCATGCCCTCGGTGAGATCGAGAAACGGCAGCACGCCGATCGACGGCGGTGCAGCGTGCGCGGCCACGGCCTCGCCCGCGGGATGGCGGTTCGAGAACAGCCAGGCCATGCCGAGGATCGCGATCAGCGCGATGCCTGCGGCGAGTGCAATCCAGCGCCTCGCCGGTTTGGCTGGATCGGGCGCGGCAGCCGCGGATGCCTGCGGCGCCGTTTCGGCAGGTTCGGCAGCGTCATCCGTCCACGGACCGACTGCCGCGATCATGCGATAGCCGAGCCGCGGCACGGTCGCGATGTAGGCCGGCCGCTTTGGATCATCGCCGAGCTGGCGGCGCAACGACGTGACGGCCTGATAGACCGAATCGGGCGTCACGATGACGCCGGCCCAGACCCGGTCGAGCAACTCGTCGATGCTGACCACCTCGCCGGCGCGCGCGGCGAGGTGCAACAGCAAGCGCAGCGTGCGCGCCTCGAGGCGCACGGGTTCGCTGCCCGAGCGCGAGATCTCGCCGGCAAGGGCGTCCACACGCCAGGCGCCGATGCGCAGCGGAAATTTCGCCGATTCGTTCATGTCGCCGGATCGAAATGCGGGCGTGAAGTATAGCGGGGCCGCGCTCGTGCCTTGAGCGGGCGCGAGGACTGCTTCTTTCAGAGAATTTCAGGACGTTTCAGGCGCGGCTCAGGACTTGCGCGGCGCGATCCCGGCACAGTCGGCGCGCGTTTCGTTCATCCACAGTCGACATTGCCAGCCCCAAAAAGGAGTCCCCATGCTGCACCGTTCCATAATCGCCACCGCGCTCGCGCTCGTCTCGCTGTCCGCGCAGGCGACGACCTACACGTTCGAGCCGAACTACACCCAGGGCATCGCGCGCTGGGTCCATCTCGGCTTCGCCAACCCGACCCTGCAGTTCGGCCAAGGCGAAGGTTCGCTCGAGTTCGATCCGGCCGATCCGGCCAAGACGCGGGTCACGGTCACGATCCCGCTCGACAGATTCACCACAAGCGTGCCCGATCTCGACGAGCACCTGCGTTCGGCCGACTTCTTCGAGACGGCGAAGTACCCGACCGCCACGTTCAAGAGCAATCGCGTCGAAAAGGGCGCGATGGCCGACCAATACAAAGTCAGCGGCGAACTCGAGCTGCATGGCCTGCGCAAACCCGTCGTGCTCGACGTGCGCCTGAACAGGATCGGTGTGAATCCGCGCAATAACTTGGCGACGATCGGCTTCGACGCGATGACCACGCTGAAGCGCTCGGACTTCGGCCTCGGCCGTTTTGTGCCGCAGGTCAGCGATGAGATCCGCATCGAGATCACGGCCGAGGCGGCGGAAGCGAAGAGCTACGCCGAATCGCTGAAAAAGCTGGCCGAAGAAGAAGCGGCGGAAAAGGCCAAGGCGGCGGCGAAAAAGAACTGAGCCGGTCGAACCGGCGATCGGCCGCCACGCTTTCGTGGCGGCTGATCGTCTAGTGCGCGCGATGTGGTTGGGCGCGAATAGCGGATCAGTGTGCGAACAGCGCCCAGAAGAAGATGGCCGCGCCGACGAGGCCGAGTGCGGCCGATCCGATCCACGCCAGCCGCTTGCGCGTCAGCGCGGCGACGGCGCCGAGCGCGATCGCGACCTGCAGCATCGCCACCGAGTAGGCGAAATAGTGGTGCTGATGGATCAGGTGATCGGCTTCCTTGCCCTTTTCGTCGCGCTCGTGCTCGAACTCCTCGGCCTTCTTCTTGGCTTCCTGCTGTTCGTCCTTGTAGCGCTGGATATTCTTTTCGGTATCGGGCGAAACCGGCTTGTCCGCGCTCGTGAGCACGCCTCGCTGGGCCTCGAGCACGACGGCCTTGATGCCTTTGGCCTGGTAGTACGCCCATTGATCGGAGGCTTGCGCTTGCAGCTGCGTCGCCTCGGTCTTGAGCGCGAGTGCCTCATTGACGGTGCTGCCGGCGAGCAGGGATGCCACCGCCGCGACAGCGGCGAACAGCGCCGTGGTCAATGCGATCGTGCGCAGCAGTGAGCCTTCTTCCTTCTCGATTTCCTCGTGAATGGCTTCCTGCAGCTTATCGGTGTCGATTTCGATTTCTTCGGGCATGACGAGTTCTCTTCAAGTGATGAGCTTGGCCGGTTCAACCCCGATTTTTCCACTGCATCCCCTCTGTTAGTCTAGCGCAAGCCCCGTCTTCTCCACGGTTTTCGCCATGACCGGAACATTGCCAGCTCCGCCTTCCGTTTGGTCGCGCCGGCGCTTCGGGCGCTGGGCGCTCGGGCTGATCGCCGGAGCCGCTGCGCCGTGGGCGCGGATGCGCGCAGGCGAGGCCGAAGACTACGAAGTCGTCGTGCTGCGCGATCAAATGGTGCGCATGCGCGACGGCGTGCGTCTCGCGACTGATGTCTATCTGCCGGCGCGCAACGGCAAACCGGCCGCGCAGCGTTTTGCGGTCATCCTCGAGCGCACGCCGTATGGCAAGACGCTCGCGAGCCGTTCCGAACGCACGCCGGATAACCCACAGCCGAAATCGCGTGCCGAGGTTGCGGAATTCTTCGTGCGCCGCGGCTATGCCGTGATCTATCAGGACTGCCGCGGGCGCTACGGCTCCGAGGGCACCTTCGTCAAATATCTCGCCGACGGCAACGACGGCTATGACACCTGCGCGTGGATACTCAAGCAAGCGTGGTCGAACGGCCGCATCGGCACGATGGGCTTGTCGTACGCGGCGCACACACAAGGTGCGCTCGGCAGTGCCGGCGCGCCCGGGGTGAAGGCGATGTTCCTCGACTCGGGCGGCTTCGCCAATGCCTATCAAGGCGGCATCCGCCAGGGTGGCGCGTTCGAGCTCAAGCAGGCGACCTGGGCGTTCTCCGAAGCGGCCGAGAGTCCACAGATTCGCTCCGATCTGAAGAAACTCGAAGCCTACAAGGCGATCGACATCAAGCGCTGGTTCGCGCGCCTGCCGTGGCATCGCGGCGATTCTCCGCTCGCGCTCGCGCCCGACTACGAGAACTATCTGTTCGAACAATGGCAGCACGGCAACTTCGATGCCTACTGGAAGCAGCTCGGCATCTACGCCGAAGGCTTCTACGACCGATATTGCGATGCGGCGATGGTGCACATGTCGTCGTGGTTCGACCCGTATCCGCGCACGGCGACGCAGAACTATCTCGGGCTGAAAAAACACAAGCGCGGACCGGTGCGCCTGATTCTCGGTCCGTGGACGCATGGCGACCGTCAACTGACCTATGCGGGCGATGTCGACTTCGGCGCCGAGGCGACGGTCGATGGTCATCTCGCGCCGGATTTCCTCACCCTGCGCCTGCGCTGGTTCGACCGCTGGCTCAAGGGCAGCGCCAATGGCGTCGACGCGGAAGCGCCCGTGCGCTTGTTCGTCATGGGCGGCGGCAGCGGGCGCAAGAATGCGGAAGGGCGCATGCAGCACGGCGGCCGCTGGCGCAACGAGCGCGACTGGCCGCTGCCGGGCATGCGCCTGGTGCCGCATTATTTTCACCGCGACGGCGCGCTGACGCAGGCGCCGCCGCAAATCGATGCCGCGCATCGCGAGTATCGCTACGATCCGAAGCATCCGGTGCCGACGATCGGCGGCACGGTGACTTCGGGCAAGCCGGTGATGGTCGGCGGCGCGTTCGACCAGAGTGAGGCAGCGCAATTCTTCGGTTCGACCGAACCATATCGGGCGCTTGCCGAGCGCGAGGACGTGCTCGTGTTCCAGACCGAGCCGCTGCACGAGGACCTCGAAGTCACGGGACCTTTGCTCTTCGAGCTATGGGTTTCGTCGGACGCGCCGGATACGGATTTCACCGCCAAGCTCATCGACGTCTATCCGCCGAACGAGGACTATCCGCACGGCTACGCGATGAATCTCACCGACGGCATCCTGCGCATGCGCTACCGCGACTCCTGGGAAAAGCCGGTGATGATGAAAAGTGGAGAAATATACAAAATCCGCATCGAGGCCTTCCCGGCTTCGAATCTGTTCCAGCGCGGGCATCGTCTGCGCGTCGATATATCGAGCAGCAATTTCCCGCACTTCGACGCGAATCCGAACTCCGGGGAAGCCGAGGGTTTTGCCGAACATCCGCGCGTGGCGACGAACCGCCTGCATCTCGACCGCACGCGGCCCTCGCACGTGCTGCTGCCGGTCATCCCGGCACGGCGCTGATCAGAGCTGCGGCGCGCGCGACTTGCCCGCGGCGGCAAGCTCGTCGAGATAGGCCTGCCATTTCGCGGCCTGGTGCTTGCCGAGCTCGTAGAGCACGCTCCAGGAATAGATGCCGGTGTCGTGGCCGTCGTCGAAACGCAGCAGCACGCCGTACTGGCCGACCGGCGCGATTTCGGCGATGCCCACGTTCTGCTTGCCGTACTGAAGTACGCGCTGGCTCGGGCCGTGGCCTTGCACTTCCGCACTGGGCGAATGCACGCGCAGGTATTCGCAGGGCAGGCGGAATGTCTCGCCGCTGTCGAAGGCGACTTCGAGCACGCGCGAGGCGCGATGCAGGGTGATATCGGTCGGCTGTGGCGCGGCCCCGGTCATGGCGCTGCCGCCCGGTGCCGGGCGCTCACTGGAATCTTCCACCGCTGATGCGGCCATCGCCGCCGACTTCGGCGAAGTAGCGACTGTTGTTGTAGCGCATCTCCATCGTCGTCGGCATGTTCGGCAAGATCAGCAGCACGTCGGGATAGGCGGCATGGAATTCGTCCGCGGTCGGTCGGCGCGCGATGAACGTGTCGAACGCGGCCATGTCGGTGACGAATCCGCGCACCGGCACCGGTGCGGCTTGCGATTTCGATGAAGAGGCAGACATGCCAGGCTGTCCGGAATGAGCGCAACCGGCGAGCGCCGCGACTGCGGCACAGAAGAAGAGCCAATGGGTCGGCCGTTTCATGCTGCGCTCAGGACGCCGGCAGCGCTTCGGGTGGCAGCGGAATCGGCGGCACGCCGGCGATGCGCGCGAGCAGCAGCATGTATGCCGTGCCGAACGCGATCGAACCGATCGCCGGGAACTCGTACGCGCCCGTGTCGGGATACCAGTTGGCGTTCGGATCGACCTCCTGCAGCAGCAGTGCGTCGGGCTCGGCGCCGGTGAGGCGGCCGACATAGCTGATTTCGCCGGTCTCGTCGTCGAGCATGTTGAGCGAGATCAGCGGCGTCACCGACGATGCCGACTGCGCGATCGTCTGCCAGTCGGCGAGATCGATCTCGGGCAGCGCCGGCAATGCTTCCTCGTTGAGCTTGAGTGCGCGCTCGACGAACTCGCGACCGGGATCTTCCTCGACATGGCTCACATCGGACAGTGCGATCGCGAGGAAACCGTCGAAGCGCATCGCGTCGGAGACTTCCGCGATCAGCGCGAACTCGGTCGACATGCCGATCACGTAGCCGTGGGTCCAGCCCGCGGAAATCTTCTCGCGCATCACGCGCACGGGCACGCGCCCGTCGAGCGCCTCGCGCAACTGCGCGCGTGCGCCACGGCCGCGGAACTGGACGACGTTGTTTCCGCCTTCGCGGTGGTGGTTGATGATTGCCATTTCTATGCTTTTACCAATTCTTGCTTTCCCGGAAAACGGGAAGACGAGCAGAGTTACAGAATGTATCTGCTCAAATCCTGATCCTGCACCAGCGCCGCAAGGTGTTCGTCGACGTACTTCGCGTCGACGACGAACGTCTGCCCGCCGCGATCCGGAGCCTCATAGGATATCGTATCGAGCAGCCGCTCCAAAACCGTGTGCAGCCGGCGGGCACCGATGTTCTCGGTGCGTTCATTGACCTGGAAGGCGATCTCGGCGAGGCGGCGTACGCCATCGTCGCTGAATTCGAGTTTGACGTTCTCGGTCGCCAGCAGTGCGCTGTACTGCTTGGTCAGCGCGCTGTGCGGCTCGCGCAGGATGCGCTCGAAGTCGTTCGCCGACAACGCCGAAAGCTCGACGCGGATCGGGAAACGGCCCTGCAGCTCGGGAATCAGGTCCGAGGGCTTGGCCAGCGAGAACGCGCCCGAGGCGATGAACAGGATGTGGTCGGTCTTGATCAGGCCGTGCTTGGTCGACACGGTCGAGCCCTCGACCAGCGGCAGCAGATCGCGCTGCACGCCTTCGCGGCTCACGCCCGCGCCGCCCCAGTCGCCGCGCTGTGCGACCTTGTCGATCTCGTCGATGAAGACGATGCCGTTCTGTTCGGCCGATTCGAGCGCCTGCTGCTTGATCTCCTCGTCGTTGACGAGCTGCGAAGCTTCTTCCTCGATCAGCAGCGGACGCGCGGCCTTGATCGCAAGCTTGCGCTTCTGCGTCTTGTTGCCGGACATCTGCGAGAACATGCCCTTGAGCTGGTTGGTCATCTCTTCCATGCCCGGCGGCGCCATGATCTCTACGCCGACGTTGACCGCCGTTTCGATCTCGATTTCGCGCTCTTCGAGCGCGCCTTCGCGCAGTTGCTTGCGCAGCTTCTGCCGCGTGTCGGTGTCGAGCGACTCCGGCGGCGGCTGATCCCAGCTCGACGCGCGGCGCGGGATCAGCGCATCGAGGATGCGTTCTTCCGCACGCTCCTCGGCCTGCGACCTGACCTGGTTCTTCGCCGCCTCGCGCGCCATCTTCACCGCCGCGTCGGCGAGATCGCGCACGATCTGCTCGACGTCCTTGCCGACATAGCCGACTTCGGTGAACTTGGTCGCTTCGACCTTGATGAAAGGTGCGTTGGCCAGCGCCGCGAGCCGACGCGCGATTTCGGTCTTGCCGACGCCGGTCGGGCCGATCATCAGGATGTTTTTCGGCGTCACTTCGTTGCGCAGCGCCGGATCGAGCTGCATGCGCCGCCAACGGTTGCGCAGCGCGATTGCCACGGCGCGTTTGGCCGCGTTCTGGCCGATGATGAAACGGTCGAGTTCGGTGACGATTTCGCGGGGAGTGAGTTCGGACATGGTCGCTGGTGGTATGTGAATGGAGGGAAGGCTTCACCTCTCCGCGGGGAGAGGCCGGCGCGTAGCACGACGGGTGAGGGAAAGGCGTTTCATGCTCGAACGGCATTGCCGATCGGCCAAGCTCTTCCCTCATCCGGCGCTTGAGTTATCGCCGTTTCTCCCGGTGGCGAAGGGCATCAAAGCTCTTCGATCGTGATGTTGTGATTCGTATAGATGCAGATATCGCCCGCGATGCCGAGCGCCTTCTCGACGATCTCGCGCGCGGGCAGGTCGCTGTGCTGCAGCAGCGCGCGCGCCGCCGCCTGTGCAAAGGGCCCGCCCGAGCCGATCGCGATCAGGCCATGTTCGGGTTCGAGCACGTCGCCGTTGCCGGAGATCAGCAATGACACTTCCTTGTCGGCCACGGCCAGCATCGCTTCGAGCCGACCCAGGCGGCGATCGGTGCGCCAGTCCTTGGCCAGTTCGACCGCGGCGCGGGTGAGGTTGTTGCCGTGCTTGTCGAGCTTCTGCTCGAACAACTCGAACAGGGTGAACGCATCGGCCGTCGCGCCGGCGAACCCGGCGATCACCTCGCCCTTGGCGCCGAGCCGGCGTATCTTGCGTGCATTGGCCTTGACCACGGTCGCGCCGAGCGTGACCTGGCCGTCGCCGCCGATGACGACCTTGCCGTCGCGGCGTACACAGACGATCGTTGTGGCGTGAAAACTGTCCTGCATGGCGCACCCGTATGTCGATGGGCTTTCGATTATGGGGCCGGGGGTGGGGATTCCAAGTATGCGCCGCGTCTGCGGGAACGGTTTTGGGTCCCCGGCGGCACCTCGGTTGTACTAAGATGGTTGCGGGCCGTCCGCGGTCATGCTCCGCGGCGAATGAACGAGGAGAATGTCATGTCTGAAATGACTAGACGCCAGTTCCTGAAAATCACCGGCACCACGCTGGTGGGTTCGAGTCTGGCGCTCATGGGCTTTTCCCCCGGTGTAGCGCTTGCGGAGGTGCGTGAGTACAAACTCACGCGCGCGACCGAGACGCGCAACACCTGCCCTTATTGTTCCGTCGCCTGCGGCATCCTGATGTACAGCCTCGGCGATAGGGCGAAGAACGCGGTATCGAACATCTTCCATATCGAAGGCGATCCGGATCATCCGGTCAATCGCGGCACGCTTTGTCCGAAAGGCGCGGGCCTGGTCGATTTCATCCACAGCGAGAGCCGGCTGAAGGTTCCCGAGTACCGTGCGCCGGGCTCGGACAAGTGGCAGCGCATCTCGTGGGACGACGCGCTCGACCGCATCGCCAAGCTGATGAAGGCCGACCGCGATGCGAACTTCGTGGCGAAGAATGCGGACGGCCTGACCGTCAACCGCTGGCTGACGACCGGCATGCTCGCCGCGTCGGCCTCGAGCAACGAGGTCGGTTATCTCACCCACAAGGTGGCACGCTCCTTAGGCTTACTGGCGTTCGACAACCAAGCACGTGTCTGACACGGCCCGACGGTGGCAGGTCTTGCCCCGACGTTTGGCCGAGGTGCGATGACGAATCACTGGGTCGACATTAAAAATGCCGATCTGGTTCTCATCATGGGTGGCAACGCCGCCGAAGCGCATCCGTGCGGCTTCAAATGGGTCACGGAAGCGAAGGCGCACAACAAGGCGAAGCTCATCGTCGTCGATCCGCGTTTCACGCGCTCGGCCTCGGTTGCCGACGTCTATGCGCCGATCCGCACCGGCACCGACATCGTCTTCCTCGGCGGGTTGATCAATTACCTGCTGACCAACGACAAGATCCAACGCGAGTATGTGGTCAACTACACCGACCTGTCCTTTATCGTGAAGGACGAGTTCGCGTTCACCGATGGCATCTACTCCGGCTACAACGTCGACAAGCGCAGCTACGACAAATCGAGTTGGGACTACGCGCGCGGCGACGACGGCTACGTCAAGACCGATCCGACGCTGGCCGATCCGCGCTGCGTCTACAACCTGCTCAAGCAGCACTACACGCGCTACACGCCGGAGATGGTCGAGCGCGTTTGCGGCACGCCGAAGGACAAGGTGCTGCAGATCTGGGACATGATCGCCTCGACCGCCACGCCGGATCGCGCGATGACGATCATGTACGCGCTCGGTTGGACGCAGCACTCGATCGGCTCGCAGATGATCCGCACCGGTGCGATGGTGCAGCTGCTGCTCGGCAACATCGGCATCTCCGGCGGCGGCATGAACGCGCTGCGCGGGCATTCGAACATCCAGGGCCTGACCGACCTCGGCCTGATGTCGAACCTGCTGACCGGCTACATGACGCTGCCGGGCGAGAAGGAGCAGGATTTCGAGGCCTACATCGGTTTGCGAGCACAGAAACCGCTGCGACCGAACCAGCTCAGTTACTGGCAGAATTACCGCAAGTTCTTCGTCAGCTTCATGAAATCGTGGTGGGGCGATGCGGCGACGGCGGAGAACAATTGGGCGTTCGATTATCTGCCCAAGCTCGACAAGCAGTACGACATGCTGCAGGCCTACGAGCTGATGAACCAGGGCAAGATGAACGGCTATATCTGCCAGGGCTTCAATCCGCTCGCGGCGGCGCCGAACAAGGACAAGCTCAGTGCGAGCTTCTCGAAGTTGAAGTACCTCGTCATCATGGATCCGCTCGCGACCGAGACGAGCGAATTTTGGAAGAACTACGGCCCGCTCAACGACGTCGACTCGTCGAAGATCCAGACCGAAGTGTTCCGTCTGCCGACGACTTGCTTCGCCGAGGAGAACGGCTCGCTGACCAATTCTTCGCGCTGGCTGCAGTGGCACTGGAAGGGCGCCGAACCGCCCGGCGAAGCGCGCAGCGATCTCGAGATCATGGCGGGGCTGTTCCTGCGCATGCGCGATATGTACCGCAAGGACGGCGGCGCGTTCGCCGATCCGATCGTCAACCTGACCTGGAAATACGCGCAGCCGCACAGCCCGGACCCCGAGGAACTCGCACGCGAATATTCCGGCAATGCGCTGAAGGACCTGGCCGATCCGAAGGACGCGACCAAGATCACGCGCAAGGCCGGCGAGCAGCTCGCCGGTTTCGCCGAACTGCGCGACGACGGCAGTACCGCGAGTGGATGCTGGATTTTCTGCGGCGCCTGGGGCCCGACCGGCAATCTGATGGCGCGACGCGACAACGCCGACCCGACTGGCATCGGCCAAACGATCAACTGGGCCTGGGCATGGCCGGCGAACCGGCGCGTGCTCTACAACCGCGCGTCCTGCGATCCGCACGGCAAGCCGTTCAATCCGAAGCGCAAGCTGATCGCATGGAACGGCACGGCCTGGGCCGGCGCCGACATACCCGACTTCAAGGTCGACGAGAATCCGGAGAACGGCATGGGGCCGTTCATCATGAATCCGGAAGGCGTAGCGCGCTTTTTCGCCCGCGCCAACATGGCCGAGGGACCGTTCCCCGAGCACTACGAGCCATTCGAGTCGCCGCTGGCGACGAATCCGTTGAATCCCAATCAGCCGCAGGCGATGAACAATCCGGCGGCGCGTGTGTTCGCGCAGGATCGCGAGGCGTTCGGCAAGGCCGACAAATTCCCGCACGTGGCGACGACGTATCGCCTGACCGAGCATTTCCACTACTGGACCAAGCACGTGCGTCTCAATGCGATCGTGCAGCCGGAGCAGTTCGTCGAGATCGGCGCAGCGCTGGCCGACGAACTCGGCATCGGCAACGGCAGTCGCGTGCGCGTCAGCTCGAATCGTGGCCACATCGAGGCGGTCGCGATGGTGACCAAGCGCATCAAGCCGCTGACGATCGAAGGCAAGACCGTGCACACGGTTGGCGTGCCGATCCATTGGGGCTTCCTTGGCGTGGCCAAGCCGGGTTATCTCGCGAACACGCTGACGCCGTTCGTTGGCGATGCGAACACGAACACGCCCGAGTTCAAGTCGTTCCTAGTCAAAGTCGAGAAGGTTTGAACATGTTCTCAAAGCTACTGCGCTCGATAATTTGCGCGCCGGCGGTGCTCGGAATCCTCACATACTCGTCTGTATGCTCCGGTTCCTGCGCTCCGGCGATGCGCAAATTCTCTTCGCTCGCTACGCTTTGAGGATATGTTCTAAGGAGAACCACGATGGCACTGCAATCGCTGGACATCATCCGCCGCTCGGCAACGACCCTGCCCGAACCGCAGGCGCGCGGCGCGCACGCGGGCCAGGTCGCCAAGCTGATCGATGTGTCCAAATGCATCGGCTGCAAAGCCTGCCAGGTCGCGTGCATGGAATGGAACGACCTGCGCGACGAGATCGGCACCTGCACCGGACATTACGACAATCCGCACGACTTGAGTGATCAGTCGTGGACGCTGATGCGCTTCGCCGAGTACGAAAATCCGAAAGGCGATCTCGAATGGCTGATCCGCAAGGACGGCTGCATGCATTGCGCCGACCCGGGCTGCCTCAAGGCCTGCCCGTCGCCGGGTGCGATCGTGCAGTACGCGAACGGCATCGTCGATTTTCACGAAGAGAATTGCATCGGTTGCGGCTACTGCGTCACCGGCTGCCCGTTCAACGTTCCGCGCATTTCGAAGAAGGATCACAAGGCGTACAAGTGCACGCTGTGCTCGGACCGCGTCTCGGTCGGCCTTGAACCGGCCTGCGTGAAGACCTGCCCGACCGGCGCGATCACGTTCGGCAGCAAGGAAGACATGCAGCAGCACGCCGCCGAGCGCATCGAAGACTTGAAGTCGCGCGGTTTCGACCAGGCCGGCCTGTACGATCCCGCCGGCGTCGGCGGCACCCACGTGATGTACGTGCTGCAGCATGCGGACCAGCCGCAGTTGTATAGCGGCCTGCCCGAGAATCCGAAGATCAGCGCGATGGTCGGCTTGTGGAAAGGCATCAGCAAGCCGCTCGGTTTGCTCGCGATCATCGCGACCGCGGCGGCCGGATTCTTCCACTACATCGGCATCGGTCCTAACGAGACCGACGAGCAGGACGAAGAAGCCGCGCGGCGCGAGCTGGAGAAGACGCCATGAGCACCGAACGCAAACACGATGAACTTGTTCGCTACGAGCCGGCGACGCGGATCAATCATTGGATCGTCGCGATCAGTTTCGTCCTGCTCGCGCTGTCCGGACTGGCATTGTTCCATCCGGCGCTGTTCTGGCTGACGAATCTGTTCGGCGGCGGCCCGTGGACACGCATCCTGCATCCGTTCATCGGCCTCGTCATGGTCATCGCGTTCGTGTTTCTCGGCGCGAAGCTATGGCACGAGAACGTCATGCAACCGCGCGATTGGCAATGGCTGCGGCAGATCAAGGACGTGGTCAACAATCGCGAGGACGCACTGCCCGAGGTCGGCAAGTACAACGCCGGACAGAAGTTGCTTTTCTATGCGATTGTGCTTTGTCTCATCGGGTTGCTGCTGTCGGGCATCGTGATCTGGCGAGCCTATTTCGCCGTCTATTTTTCGGTCGAAGTGATCCGCTTCGCCTCGCTGCTGCATGCGTTCTGCGCGTTCGTGCTGATCTGCGCCATCATCGTTCACATCTACGCGGCGATCTGGGTCAAGGGCTCGGTGCGAGCGATGACGCGCGGCACGGTCAGTTACGGCTGGGCGTGGAAGCACCATCGCCTGTGGTTTCGCGAAGCGACGCGCGCGCAGCGCAAGTAGCCGCCCGCGCACGTCGCCGTGATCGTCCGCAAGCAACCCACCTTCCGCGACATCTTGTTTGCGCTGCGCGGCTCGATCCTGCCGCACATCGCGCCACGCATGCTCGCCGTGGCAGTGATCAGCATCGTTGCGGTCGTTGCCGCGGACGAATGGCCCGGCATCTTCAGTCGGATCAGCGCAATCCCGTTCACGCTGATCGGCATCGCGTTGTCGGTGTTCATGAGCTTCCGCAGCAATGCCTGCTACGCGCGCTGGTGGGAAGGGCGCGTGCTCTGGGGCGAGATGATCATCGCTGCGCGCTCGCTTGCACGCGAAATCGCGATCCTGCCCGAGTCGGACCGACAATTCCTGCTGCGCGGCGTGTGCGCTTTCGCCAACAGCCTCGGTGCGCGCTTGCGCGGCAACGACGTGGCCGCGGCGATCGCGCCGTGGTGCGACATCGGCAGCGATGCGCAAGGTCCCAATCCCACCGATGCCGTGCTCGGCCGCATCGGCCGGCGCTGCCTGGAAATGATGCGCGACGGCCGCATCGACGCGATCCACTATTCCGTGCTCGATCGTCAGCTCGACCGCCTCGCTCACGTGCAGGGCGGCTGCGAACGCATCCTGCTGACGCCGGTGCCGTTCTCGTATTCGCTGCTGCTGTTGCGCACCGCATCCGTGTTCTGCGTCACCCTGCCGTTCGCGCTGGCCGGCTCGCTCGGCTTCTGGACCCTGCTGCCCGTGTTGATCGTCGCCTACACCTTCTTCGGCCTCGACGCGCTCAGTCACCAGCTCGAAGACCCGTTCGGCCTCGCGCCGAATGCGCTGCCGCTCGCCGCGATGCAGCGCACGATCGAACGCGAGCTGCTCGCGCAGCTCGGCGAGGCGGAATTGCCGCCGCCGCTGCAGCCCGTGCTCGACGTGCTGAGTTGAAGGCTATTCTTCGCGGCGGCGCGCTGGGGTCCTTACAGCCGGCACTCGATCAGCAGGATTTCCGGCCCGAGATCGGTGCGATCCGCGCCAGCGTAGGTCAGTCCGTCGACCGGACGAGCGATGCCGCATAGCCACGATATCGGCACCTGTGCTGCGCCGGCGACCATGCCGGGACGCAAACTCAGCCATTTGCCGGCGATGACCTGGTTCGAGCGATTGCCAAAGCGCACGTGAATGGCGCCGTGATCGACCTCGACCTCGCTGATGAAATTGCCGATGATCTGCTTCGCCGCAGGCAGCCCCGCTTCGGCGTTGTCGAGCGGCAGGCGATGGGTCTTGGTGTGGAACGTCTGCACCGCATCGCGCGCGAACGCGACAAAAGCGACGGTCTCCTGCACCTGCGTTCGAATGACGCGATCCTGATAGCTTGGCAGCGACATTGCGGCGAGGATGCCGATGACCGCGACCACGATCATCAGCTCGATCAGCGTGAAGCCGGAATTTTTCGGGCGCATCGGAACTCCGCGACGTTTTTGTCTGATCTGTGCCATCTTCATCCCACCACCGAAGCCAACCTGAACACCGGCAGGTACATCGCGACCACGACAGCTCCCACGATGAGGCCCATCACCACGCGTGCCAGCAGCGGCGCAAACTGGGATTGATGCTCCGGCAGGGCCTCTGCGGTACGCCAGCGCGCGCGCAGCGCTGCCAAAGCGTCCGCGCGCTCGGGTAGCGCGACTACGGCGTGGAATTCGCTGTCGAATCCCCGCGCCAGCGCGAGTGACGCCGTCAACTCCTGGCCTGTATTGGCAAAGCGGAGCACCTCTGCGCATTCACGCGAAAGTAGTCCTCCGCTAAACCAGGTCCGCGCCGCTTCGACCGCCGCGCGTTGCGATGCCGCGTCGGCCGCGGCGAATCCGAGCCAGCCGGAAATACGGTCGGAGTTGCGCTCGCGCAGCACAGGACCGAGCAGAGGCAGGGACAGCAGCAGGCGATCGATCGGTCGAAGCAAGGGCCCGAGAAGTACGGGCAGGATGCGCCAGGTCAATACGGCGAGCAGTACGAAGATGGCTAGGTAGAGGAACGGCCCCGTTGGCCCTATCAGCGCAAGTACGACGCGCGTGAATGCCGGCAGCGGCGCGCCGGCCGCGGCGAACACTGCCTTGAACTGCGGCAAGACGAAAATGCCGTGTATGGCCAGAACCAGCACGAGCAACAGCACCTCGACGCCGATCGTGGACAGCGACATGCGGCCTTGCCTGCGCGAGATCTTGAGACGGGCGAGCAAGCGCAGCGCCGCGTCGCCGTGTCCCTGCGTTTCGCATGCGCCGACATAGTCGACGACACCCGCAAGGGGACTCGGACCGGCTGCAGGCCCAACGAGACTGTCGATCGCGGACGTGAACGGCAGCGCCGGGTCCGCCCTCGACTGCGCCGGAAGCACCGCTTCTGCAACCAGGATGCGCACGGCGCCGGCCGGCGCGATCGACTCATCGCGCAAGGCCAGAAGACGCCGCGCGATTTCGGCGATACGGTGACGATTGGTGAATGCATTGGCCATCGACACTCCTCGCCCTGGATGCGGAATCGCAACGCTACTTGCGGCAAACGCCCGGCACGAATTTGGCCTCGACCGGATTCTCGGCGAGATCGCCGACGACGCGATACCCCGGCGGTGCCTTGGGATCGTACTCACCGCAGGACCAGAGAATCGGCGCCGCCGGAGTTCCGGCATTCACCCAGGGCCGCAGCGTAAGCGTGCGCTCACGCGCGCCGGCGGCGAGGTCGTGGCCGAGTTCCAGCGTCGCGACGAGGACGCCACCGGCAACGTCGAGGCGGCGCAGATACTTGCCGCGCAGAGTCTCGGGCGCGCGCAATCCAGCCTCGCGATTGTTGGCTGGCATACGCCCCCAGCGTCCGTGGAATTCGTTCACGGCGACTTTTGCATCGCCGAGGAAGATCAGTGCTTCGGCCGCTTCCGCGCGCAGTTCGTAGTCGCTGTACGCGGGCATCGCGATCGCAGCGAGGATGCTGATGATCGTCACCACGATGAGCAATTCGATGAACGTGTATCCCGCGCCCAACGTGCGCAAGCCACCCGTGCGCGACCACCGACTGACAGAGCGTGTCATCCTCAAAGCCCCCCGATCCTCGTCGCAGCCGCAACTTGTCTGCGGCTACCGATTGCCGCAGCTTATCGGTCTTGCGCCACTCAGGCTAACCGGATTCCGGTCGTGGGTGAAGTCCCGTCCATCCTTGCCGCACTGGAAATTGCACCGCGTTGCGACGACGATAGCAATATGACGCAACGAATCCTCGAACCGGGTCAGATCGAACAGCTCGCGGCGCATGCAATCCCGCGCATCCGTCTGCCCGATCGCGCACAGCTGTTTGCGCGCCGCGCCGCGCGCCTGCGCGCACTCGCGCAGACTTCGCCGATTGGCGATTACCTGCAATTGTGCGCCGTCGTCACCGAGGCGCAGCATGCGGCGCTCGCCGATTTTCCTGCGATGCTGCCAAGCGCGACGCAGATCGAAACCGCACAAGCGCATCGCATGCCGCCGATTCCCGCGGCGGACGGCGCGCGCGAGATGCCGTGGCGCGATGCTCTCGCCACGATCTGTGCCGCGGTCGCGCAGGCACCGCGCCTGCCCGCAGCCGCGATGCAGCTCGCCGCGCGCCTGCGCGATGCCGGTCGCGATGAGCTCGAAGCACTGGCCGATTTGGTGCTCGGTACGCGCGAAGGCGAGGTCGATGCAGCAGCGGCGCCATTCGTCATGGCTGCGCTGCAGGTCAACTGGGTGGCGCTGTCGAGCCGCTTCGTGGCCGACCAGGTGCGATCGCTCGACGTGCCGGGCTTGTGTCCGCTGTGCGGCAGCCTGCCGGTAGCGAGCCTCGTCGCCGCGCACGCGCCATATGCAGGCCATCGCTACCTGCATTGCACTCTGTGTGCTTGCGAATGGCACATGGTGCGCGTGCAGTGCAGCCAGTGCGGCGCGTCCGGCAAGGACATTGCCTACCGCTCGCTCAAGGCTATCGCCGCGAACGACACGGCCGCCGATGTCACCGCCGTGCGCGCGGAAACCTGCGAGCACTGCCACAGTTACCGCAAGATTTTCTATCAGGAAAAGGATCCCGCGGTCGAGCCGGTCGCCGACGATCTCGCGAGCATCGCGCTCGATCTGCTGCTCGCCGAGGAAGGCTATGCGCGCGCGAGCGGCAATCCATTGTTGTGGCAACCGGCGGATTGAAGCGCATGGATGCCGAGGCCGCCAGCGCGCGCGAGCTGCCTTCGCTCGACCGCCTGCTCAACGCAGCAGCCGTTGCGCCGCTAGTTGAACGCCATGGCCGCAGCCGTGTGGTTGCCGCGTTGCGCGATGAGCTCGATCGAATGCGCGCGCGCGCGCTTGCCGGTGAACTCGCGCGCGAGGAACTCGATGCGGATGCGATCGCGCGCGTGGTCGACAAGCAGTTGACCGAAGCCGCGCAGCCGCGCCTGCGCGCGCTGTTCAACCTGACCGGCACGGTGCTGCATACCAATCTTGGCCGCGCCTTGTTGCCCGACGCGGCGGTGCGTGCGATCGCGCGCGCGGCAGCCGCGCCGGTCAATCTCGAATTCGATCTCGATACGGGCGGCCGCGGCGATCGCGATGACCTTGTCGAAGCGCTGATCTGCGAGCTGAGCGGCGCCGAGGCGGCGACCGTGGTCAACAACAACGCCGCGGCCGTACTGTTGCTGCTCAACACGCTCGCGAACCGGCGCGAGGTGGTCGTCTCGCGCGGCGAGCTCGTCGAGATCGGCGGCGCGTTCCGCGTCCCCGACGTGATGCGCGGCGCCGGCGCGAAGCTCGTCGAAGTCGGCACGACCAATCGCACGCATGCGCGCGACTACGGCGAAGCGATCGGCGCGCGCACGGCGTTGCTGATGAAGGTGCACGCGAGCAACTATGCGATCAGCGGCTTCACCGCAAGCGTCGATACCGCCGAGCTTGCGCAGATCGCGCATGCACGCGATTTGCCGCTTGCGGTCGATCTCGGCAGCGGCAGCCTGGTCGATTTCGCCACGTTCGGATTGCCGCGCGAACCGGTCGTGCGCGATGTGCTCGCGGCAGGCGCCGATCTCGTCGCCTTCAGCGGCGACAAGCTGCTCGGCGGTCCGCAGGCCGGCATCCTTGCCGGTCGCGCCGACCTGATCGCGAAGCTCAAGAAGAATCCGCTCAAGCGCGCGCTGCGTGCCGGCAAGCTTACGCTGGCCGCGCTCGAAGCCGTGCTCGGCTTGTATCGCGCACCCGAATTCCTCGCTTCGAGGTTGCCCACGCTGCGCCTGTTGAACCGTCCTGTCGCGGAAATCGAAATGCAGGCACAGCGCTTGCTGCCGATCGTGCAGGCCGCCTTGGCCGAACGCTATGACGTTGCGGTCGCTGCTATGTGCAGCCAGATAGGCAGCGGTGCGCTGCCGGTCGAACAACTCGCGAGCTGCGGTCTCTCGATCCGCGCGCGCAAGGGTCGCGGCAGTCTCGATCGCCTCGATGCCGCGCTACGTCGTCTGCCGCGGCCGGTGCTTGGCCGCATCGCCGAAAAGACGCTGTGGCTCGACCTGCGTTGTCTCGAAACCGCCGACGAGGCGGAGTTCGCCGCGCAATTGAATTTGCTCTCGGCATGATCGTCGGCACTGCGGGCCATATCGACCACGGCAAGACCACGCTCGTGCGTGCGTTGACCGGCGTCGATACCGATCGCTTGAAAGAGGAGAAAGCGCGAGGCATTTCGATCGAGCTCGGCTATGCCTACGTGCCGGTCGAAGGTGCGGCGGGCGAGGGCGACGACATGCTCGGCTTCGTCGACGTACCGGGCCACGAGCGCTTCGTGCATACGATGGTTGCCGGCGCCGGCGGCATCGATTTCGCCCTGCTCGTCGTCGCCGCAGACGATGGCGTGATGCCGCAGACGCGCGAACACGTGGCGATCCTCGATTTGCTCGGCGTAACCCGCGGCGTCGTGGCGCTGAGCAAGATCGATCGCGTTGAGCGGACACGCGTGCGCGAGGTCGAGGCACAGGTCGCCGCTCTGCTCGCATCGACCGGCTTGCGCGGCGCGCCGATATTCGCGCTCAACGCCAGCGCGCCTGGCGATGCCGGCGTCGCCACACTGGGCGCGCATCTGCACGCCGTCGCGGCGGACGCCGCACGGCGCAGCGAGGAAGGATTGTTCCGTCTCGCCATCGATCGCGTATTCACGCTCGCCGGCCATGGCACCGTCGTCACCGGTACCGTGCATGCGGGCCGCGTGCAGGTCGGCGATACGTTGACCGTGATGCCCACAGACATCGCAGCGCGCGTGCGCGGAATCCACGCGCAGAACCGCACCAGCACGGAAGGGCGTGCCGGCCAGCGTTGCGCAATCAATCTCGCCGGCATCGACAAGTCCGACATCGCGCGTGGCGATTGGCTGGCCGATGCGCGTGCATTCGAGCCGACGACGCATATCGATGTGCGCCTGCGCCTGCTGGCGGGTTCTACGGCGTTGCGCAATGGCGCGCCGGTGCACGTCCATTTAGGTACCGCGCATCGTGTCGCCCGCGTGGTCCTGCTCGGTGGCGAGTGGGCGACGACGGCTGAGTCGGCGCATGCGCAACTGGTCTTCAATGCGCCGGTCTGCGCGATCCCGGGCGATCGGCTGATCCTGCGCGACGCACAGGCCGCGCACACGCTCGGCGGCGGCGTTGTGCTCGACCCCGACGCGCCCGAACGCAGGCGACGCAGTCCGAAGCGACTCGCCTGGTTGAGCGCGATCGAGCACATGCTCGCTGGCGAAGGGGTGACGCCGCTGCTGGCCGAGGCCACTTACGGTATCGCGCCGACCGAGTTGGTGCGCCTGTGCGGACGTGCGCAGGAGCAAATCGTACTGCCGCATTCGGCAATACGGATCGAGACCGCGCATGGCGCGCACATTTTTCTCGCCGCGCATTGGCAGGTGCTGCGCACGCGTGCGCTGGCCGCACTGCAAACCATCCACGCGGAACAGCCCGACGAACCCGGTATCGCCGCGTGGCGCTGGCGTCGTCACGTTGCGCCGACGCTGGATGAGGCGGTTTGGCATGCGCTGATCGATGCGCTCGTCGCCGAAGGCGCCGTGGCGCGCAGCGGGCCGTGGTTGCATCTGCCGCAGCATCGCGCCGAAATCAGCGATGCCGAAATGCGGCTGCTGCAACGACTCAAGCCGCTGATCGTTGCCGGTCGCTTCGATCCGCCGTGGGTGCGCGATCTTGCGGGCACGCTCGGTGCCGACGAGGAAGCGGTGCGCAAGACATTGCGCAAGGCTGCCGCGCGCGGCGACGTGTACCAGGTCGTGCGCGACCTGTTTTATGCCAACGAGTGCGTGGTCGAGCTTGCGGCGATTCTGCGCGAGCTTGCGCAGCGCGACGGCAAGGTCGAGGCGGCGCAGTACCGCGATGCAGTCGGCCTCGGCCGCAAGCGCACGGTGCAGCTCTTGGAGTTCTTCGACCGCATTGGCTACACTGGCCGCGTGCGCGATGCGCATGTCTTGCGCGGTGATGGCGTTTGGCGCATCGACGCTTGAAAGAGTTTGCGGAACGGCGTGGAAGGCATTCGCATCCGGCGATGCGGCCGGGCTTCAAACCCGGTAGGGGGCGTCGATCGCTCCTTGGTAGGTTCGACTCCTGCTACCTTCCGCCACTTTCTTTGTGCGCTCATCGATGATGGCGAAAATCAAGAAGCAGCCGTCAATGGCCGCACTTCTCAATCAAAATTCAGCTTTATTGCAGTTCCTTTTCCCATCGTGAGAGCGGTTACATGAGCACGATCGACGGCTCCGTTCCGCGTCTCACGTCGCTCTCCCACGGCGGCGGCTGCGGCTGCAAGATCGCGCCTGGGGTGCTCTCCGAGCTGCTGCATGACATGCCCGCCGCGGGACCCTTTGCCGATCTTCTCGTCGGTCGCGACACCTCCGACGATGCCGCGGTATATCGCATCAACGATGCACAGGCGATCGTCGCCACCACCGATTTCTTCATGCCGATCGTCGATGATCCGTTCGACTTCGGCCGCATCGCCGCGGCCAACGCGCTGTCGGACATCTACGCAATGGGCGCGCGCCCGCTGTTCGCGCTCGCCATCGTCGGCATGCCGATCAACGTGCTGCCGCGCGCAGTGATCCGCGAGATCCTGCGCGGCGGCGAGGCGATCTGCACCGAAGCCGGGATCCCGATTGCCGGTGGCCACAGCATCGATTCGGTCGAGCCGATCTACGGCCTCGCCGCGACCGGCATCGTCGATCCGCGCGAGGTCAAACGCAACGGCGGCGCGCGCGACGGCGACGTGCTCGTGCTCGGCAAGCCGCTTGGCGTCGGCATCTACTCCGCGGCATTCAAGAAGGGCTTGCTCGACGCGGTCGGCTATCGCGAGCTGATCGCGACGACGACGCAACTCAACCGGCCCGGCAGCGAACTCGCGCGGCTCGACGGCGTGCACGCGCTGACCGACGTGACCGGCTTCGGCCTGCTCGGCCACCTGCTCGAAATCTGCCGCGCCAGCGGTTTGCGCGCGCGCGTGGACGCGGCGAAAATTCCGCGCCTCGTGCAAGCTGCGAAGTTTGCCGAAGCCGGAATCGTCACCGGCGCGTCGGCGCGCAATTGGCAATCGTATGCGAGTGAGGTCGAGCTGTCGCCGGCAGCCGCATCTTGCCAATCGCTGCTGAGCGACCCGCAGACCAGCGGCGGCCTGTTGGTCGCCTGCTCTGCCGACATTGCCGCCCAGGTCGTCGAGCTGTTTGTCTCGGCAGGATTTGTCGGCGCCACGATCATCGGCACGATGACATCGGGCAATCCCTGCATCGAGGTCAGCTAAGCGCTTCGCACCGCCGGCTGCGGGCGAAGCTTCGGGCCGGATCCCGGCCCGTTTTGGCGCAGCGCGGGTGGCGAAAACTGCGAACCCCAGGGTCACCGAGATATTGAAGCGAACGGGGCAAGATCTGGTGCCTGCGGGGCGCCCATGCCCGCCCTCGGGCTTCGCGACCATGACTTTTGGTAGTCTTTCCCGACGATTTGATACGATATAACATCTCGTCTTTATATCTCTTCGGCAACCACGCTCGCATGAATAGAAAGGGTGCCGATGCACATTCGGAGAGCGGAGGACCCGGAGACGAGCGCGCAGGACAATTTGACCTCGTTGCCGGTTCGCCGCCATCGCGTGCGCTGCGTGCGATTCTCGCTTTGGCATGTTTGCTGAGCGCCGGTTGTGCGGTGGGCCCCGACTTCAAGAAGCCCGCTGCGCCGGACGCCGGCGACTACGCTTCCCACTCGCTCACTACGACCGTTGCCACCGAGGGCGTTTCCGGCGGTGAAGCGCAGCGCTTCGTCAAAGGCAGCGACATCGCCGGCGACTGGTGGACGCTGTTCCATTCCAAGCCGCTCAATGATCTGATCGAGCAATCGCTTGCGAACAACGCCGACCTCAAGGCCGCCCAGGCCGCGTTGTTGGTGGCGCGGGAAAACGCGTTGGCCGGGCGCGGCGCTTTCTATCCCGCCGTTTCCGCCAGTTTTTCGGCGAGCCGCGAGAAGGATGCCTCGGGGTCGCTCGCACCCGTGCCCAGCAACAACGCCTCGCTGTACAACCTGTTCACGCCGCAGCTCAGCATTTCGTACGCGCCCGATCTGTTCGGACTGAATCGGAGGACGCTCGAGTCGTTGCAGGCGCAGGAGCAAGCCGTGCGCTTTCAGACGATTGCCGCACAGATCACCCTGAGCACGAACGTGGTCGCCGCCGTCGTCCAGGAGGCTTCGCTGCAGGCGCAGGTCGACGCCACGCGCGAGCTGATCGGCATCAACACGCACATGGTCGAAATCCTGCGCTACCAGTTGGCCAAGGGTTATGCCGCGCGGCTCGATCTGGCCGCGCAGGAAGCGCAGCTCGCCCAAGTGCAGGCGTCGCTGCCGCCGCTGCTCAAGCAGTTGATCCAGCAACAACATCTCGTGGCCGTTCTCGCCGGGCGTTTTCCGAATCAAGCGCCGGCGGAAAAGTTCGAACTCGAGAGCTTGCGACTGCCGCAGGAATTGCCCGTCAGCCTTCCTTCGGAGCTCGTCGCACAGCGTCCCGACGTGCTCCAGGCCGAGGCCAACATGCACGCCGTGAGCGCGCAGATCGGAGTCGCCACGGCGAACCGATTGCCGAATATCGCCCTTACCGCGAATGTCGGCAGCACGGCGCTGGCGATGAGCCAGGTATTCAAGTCGGGCACAGGGTTCTGGAATCTGGCCACGGCGATAACCGCGCCTGTTTTTCAAGGCGGAACTCTGCTGCATCAGGAGCACGCCGCGAAAGCGGCCTATGTCGAAGCGGCCGAACAGTATCGCAGCACGGTGCTGACCGCGTTTCAGAATGTGGCCGATACCTTGGTCGCCCTCGAGCAGGATGCCGAGGGGTTGAAGACCGCGGCCGCTGCCGCAGACGCCGCCAAGGTCACGCTGGATTTGTCCCAGCGGCAATGGCAGAGCGGCTACGCCGCTTATCTTTCGCTGCTCGGCGCCGAACAGGCGTACCAGCAGGCGCGGATCGGCCTGGTGCAGGCGCAGGCCAATCGCTACGCCGATACCGCCGCGCTGTTTCAGGCGCTCGGCGGTGGTTGGTGGAAGCGTGCGGATTTGACCCAGGGCGAATGAGCCAGAGCGAATAACCAGAGCGAACAAGCCAGGACAAAGATGAGAAACAGCGTGCTCTGCATGACTCTCCCCTCGGGATTTCGGATCGCGTTCCCACGCGAGCTCGCAATTGCCGCGTTGGCGATGGCGATGGTGCTTGTCGCGAGCTGCTCGCCGACGGCTAACCAAACTGCCGCGGCGCCGGCCGCTGCCGCGCGCAACGCGACGCTGACGCCGGCGCAGCTGAAAAATATCCGGCTTTACACGGTCGAGACATCCAAGTACCACAAGGTGACCGAAGCGACCGGTGCGGTCGACTTCGACAACGACCAGGCCACGAGCGTACTGGCGCCGTTCTCGGGCCCGGTATCGCGACTCGTCGTTTCCCTCGGCGATCACGTCAAGAAAGGCGACGCTTTGGGTATCGTCGATTCGCCCGACTTCGCCACGGCCATCAGCACGTACAGCAAGGCGCTCGCTACGGCGGCAACCAATCGCAAGCTCGCAGATATCGACAAGGATCTGCTCCAGCACAACGGCATTTCGCAGCGCGAAGAGGCGCAGGCGCAAACCGACGCGGTCAGCGCCGAGGCGGACCGTGACGCCGCGCTCAAGGCGCTGGTCTCGCTCAACGTTGATCCGCGCGTCATCAGGGATGTTCAACAAGGCAAATCGACCTCGCGCATCGAAAGCGTGATTCGATCGCCGATCAACGGCACAGTAGTGGAAAAGCTGATCACTCCCGGCCAACTTCTGCAGGCCGGCACGACGCCCTGTTTTACCGTGGCCGACCTTTCGCGCGTCTGGGTCACGGCACAAATTTTCGGCGCAGGCCTCGCCTCGGTCAGCCTTGGCGACACTGCCGAAGTGATCACCGGCACCGACGACAAGAATCTTTCCGGGACCGTGGACAACATCGCCGCCCTGGTCGACCCGACAACCCGTGCGGTCGGCGTGCGCGTGGTCGTCGACAATCCGGGCGGCGTTCTGAAAAAGCAGATGTACGTGCGCGTGCGCATCCGCGCGCATGAAGAAAGCAGCGGAACGCTCGTGCCGGTCTCGGCCATCCTGCGTGACGACGAAAATCTGCCGTTCGTGTACCTCGCCCAGGCCGACGGCAGCTTCGCGCGGCAACACGTGACCCTGGGCTATCGTTCGCAGGACCGGTACGACATCGCCGAAGGCCTCAAAGTCGGTGACAGGATCGTGGTCGACGGCGGCGTCTTCGTTCAGTTCATGCAAGACCAATGAGCGAATCCGTGCCGTCGAGCCCGCCTCCGTCGCAGTCGCGAACGGTTTCGATCATGAACAAGATCGTCACTGCCTCGCTGGGACAGCCGCTGCTCGTCATTCTGATCACGCTGTTGTTCGTCGGTGCCGGCGTGCGCTCGCTCAGCCGCCTGCCGGTGGATGCCTATCCCGATCTTTCGCCGCCCAATGTCGAGATCATCACTCAGTGGCCTGGCCACGCCGCCGAGGAGGTGGAACGGCTGATCACGATACCGGTCGAGCTCGGCATGAACGGCACGCCGCAGACCGTCAACGTCCGCTCGATCTCGCTGTACGGTTTGTCCGACGTCATCCTCACGTTTCGCGACGGCACGGACAACGACTACGCCCGCCAGCAGGTGTTCAATCGTCTGCCGAACGTCAGTCTGCCGGACGGAGTGACTCCTACGCTGTCCCCGCAGTCTGCGCCGTCGGGATTGATCTATCGCTACGTCCTGCAAAGCTCCGACCGCTCGCCGATGGAGCTCAAGACGCTCGAAGCGTGGACGGTCGAGCCGCAATACCGATCCGTTCCCGGCGTAGCCGACGATTCCGGATTCGGCGGCGGCACGATGCAATACCAGGTGCTGCTCGATCCGGCCAAGATCGCCGGCGTAGGCTTGTCGGCAGTACAAGTCGAGGCTGCGCTGACCGCCAACAACGGCAACGCCGGCGGCGGATTTTATTCGCAGGGCGGCCAGTTCTACTACGTCCGCGGCATGGGCCGCATGGTCACGACTGAGGACATCGGCAACGTCGTGCTGGCGGTGAACAACGGCACGCCGGTTCTGGTCAAGGATGTCGGTCGCGTAGTCATCGATATCGCTCCGCGCCTGGGCGAGTTCGGCTACGAAAAGCAGGATGACGCGGTCGAGGGCGTGGTCCTGCTGCGCACGGGCGAAAAGACCCAGGACGTGCTCAAGCGCGTGCAGGCCAAGACCAAGGAACTCAACGAGGAAATCCTTCCTAAGGACGTGAAGGTCGTTCCGTTCTACGACCGCACCGATCTGATCGAACTGACGACCAAGGTCGTCGAAGACAATCTGCTGCGCGGCATGCTGCTCGTCGTCGTGGTCTTGATCTTTTTCCTCTACGACTTTCGCGCGGGACTGATCGTCGCCATCACCATACCGCTGGCATTGTTGTTCGCATTCATCTGCCTTGACGCGCAGCACGCCTCGGCCAACCTGTTGTCGATCGGCGCGGTCGATTTCGGCATCCTCGTGGATGGCGCCGTGGTCATGGTGGAAAACATCTTCCGCCAGATCGCGGAACGAAAAGGAACCGAGTTCAACATCAAGGAAATCATTCGCGACGCGGCGGCCGAGGTGGACCGCCCGCTGTTCTACTCCGTCGCGGTGATCGTGGTCAGTTTTCTGCCGATCTACGTGTTGTCGGGGCCTTCGGGCACGCTGTTCAGGCCGATGGCCGATACCATGGTTTTCGCCTTGGTCGGCTCGCTGGTCGTTACCCTGGCGTTGCTGCCGGTGCTGTGCGCCTGGTTCATGCGCAAGGGCGTGCGCGAGCGCCGCAACCGCGCCTTCGAGGCTGTCAAATCCGTGTACGTCAAAGGGCTCGACTTCTGCCTGGCGCGCCCGTGGCCGACGACGATTGCTTCCGCGCTGGTACTCGCGGCTTCGCTGTTGCTCGTGCCGCATATCGGCGCGGAGTTCATGCCGCAGCTCGACGAAGGCGCATTGTGGGTCCGCGCGACGATGCCCTACACGATATCGTTCGACGAGTCGGCGAAGGTGACGCCGAAAATTCGCGAGATCTTGCGCAGCTTTCCCGAAGTCACCACGGTGGCCTCCGAACTGGGCCGCCCGGACGACGGCACCGACGCGACAGGGTTCTTCAACGTCGAGTTTTTCGTCGCGCTCAAACCGTATTCGCAATGGACCGGCGCCTATCGCACCAAGGCCAAGCTGATTCAGGCCATCAATGAAAAGCTGCAGGCCTTTCCGGGCATCATTTTCAATTTCACCCAGCCTGCCGAAGATGCGGTGGACGAAGCGGAAACCGGCTTGAAGAGCGCGCTGGCCGTGAAGGTTTTTGGCGCTAACCTCGATGTGCTCGAACAGAAGGGTAAGGCGATCAAGAAGGTGCTTGAGAACGTGCGCGGAATCACGCACGTGACCCTAGTCCGCGAACTCGGCCAGCCGAGCCTGACCATCAACATCGATCGCGCCAAGATTGCCCGCTACGGTTTGAACGTCGCCGACATCAACGGCCTGATCCAGACCGCGATCGGCGGCGATGTGGCCACGCAGGTCGTGCAGGGCGAAAAACAGTTCGATCTCGTCGTGCGCCTCGAACACGACTACCGCGACAACCCGGACGAAATCGGCAACATCCTCGTGGCGACGCCCGGAGGACAACAAATCCCGCTCAAGGAGTTCGCCGACATCAAGGTCGTGTCGGGTGCCTCGTTCATTTATCGCCAGAACAATTCACGCTATATCGGCGTGCAATTCTCGGTGGAAGGACGCGACCTGGCCGGTGCGGTCGAAGATGCGATCGAGCAAGTCAACAAGAAGGTGCCTCTGCCGCGCAGCTACCGTTTGGACTGGGGCGGCGAATACACGGAATACACCGCCTCGCGTGCGCAGCTGAGCGTCATTCTGCCGCTCACGGTATTCCTGATCTTCTTCCTGCTGTTCACCCTCTACGGCAACTTCAAATTCCCGTTCATCACGGTGCTCGGCGTGCTGCTGTCGGCGCCGGTCGGCGGCCTCGTCGCGCTGTGGATCACCGGCACGCCGTTCTCGGTATCGTCCGGCGTCGGTTTCCTCGCGCTGTTCGGCGTCTCGGTGCAGACGGCGGTCGTCTACATTTCGTACGTCAACGAGCTGCGCGGCAACGGCGTCTCGCTCGCCGAGGCGATTCGCGAAGGCGCGATCCTGCGTCTGCGTCCGATCATGATGACAGCACTGGTGGCGGCGCTTGGGCTATTGCCGGCGGCACTCGCCACCGGCGTCGGCACGGACACGCAGATGCCGTTTGCCCTGGTCATCGTCAGCGGCCTCTTCACCCGACTCCTGATCAGTATCTATCTGATGCCGGTGCTGTACGCGCTGGTGGCGCGCAAGGATGATCGACTGGAGGTGTGAGTCTCGCGCGAGAACATCCGCTTGTTTTTCAGTATCGATATCTTCGCCCGCGGGTCGGCCTCATTTTTCGTTCGCTACAGCGGGCGCCGCATTGAACGCGCCAGCGGGCCCGGGAAACTCGACCGGACTCTCGTAGCCATCTTTGGAAACGGACGAGACGCCGAAGAACCAGTCATCGATATTCACATCTTTCAACAGCAGTGAAGTCGCATCGCCGACAAGCTTGCTGTTGCTCCAGAAGGGCGCGGTGGTATCGCGCCACCACACGCGATAGCCCGCGGCATTGGGCACGGCGCTCCAGCTCACGGTTGTGTCCATCGACACCGCGCCTTCGATCTTGACCTGCGCGGGCGGAGCGGGGGCCATCGCCAGCGCCGCCATCGTGATCGCGTTGAGGCGCACGACTTGCGCCAGGTATGCGAAATCGACTGCATCGAGCACGTCGCCGTAGTGCACCCCGTTTTCGACGCGCACGTCTTCGTGCTCGCGCGTGTAATTCTCGATCGCCTCGGTAAAGCGCACCGCGGGATAACCCGCCGCCAGCATCGGCACCTGGTCGCCGCCGCGGCTGTAGCGATCGGTGCGGTAGACCATGCGTACGCTGAAGGCTTTGAGATAGGTATCCGCGAGGCCGCTGATGAAGCGCGCGAGATTGCGTGAAGGACTGTCGACTTCGCCGCCGTTGTAGCGTCGGCGAGTTGCCTCCTCCGCCGTTTCGGTCGAGCGCGTGCCTTCGGAAAACACACGGACATGCGTCGCGTCCCTGATGCCGTTCGTTCCCAAGGTGTTGCCGACGATGTCGTTGTTCAGTGCCGCTTCGACGCGCCAGTGATGGTCACGCGCGTATTGCGCCAGCAGTTTTCCGCCGTAGAGGCCTTGTTCTTCGCCCGAGAGCACGGCGTAGACCAGGGTGGCGTTGAACTTGTGCTTGGACAAGACGCGTGCCGCCTCGAGCACCGCGGCGGTGCCGGAACCGTCGTCGTCGGCGCCCGGCGCATCGCTTTTCGCATCCATGACGTCGCGTACGCGTGAATCGATGTGACCGGAAATGACAATGACGCGTTCCGGCTCGCCGGTGCCACGCTGGATCGCAAGCACGTCCACGATCGCGGCCGGCTTCGGGATGCGCTCGCCGGTCACGCTCTGCTCCGGGGTCTCGATCTGCAGGCAGCCGTGACATTGGCGTCCGATCTCTTCGAAGCGGCTCTTCGCCCAGCGCCGCGCGGCACCGATGCCGCGCTTGTTCGATTGGGTGTCGGACAAGGTGTGCCGCGTTCCGAAGCCGACCAGTTTGCTGATCGTCGCGCGCAACTCGTCTGCCCGCACGTCGTCGCCGATCGACGTCAGCAGAGGCATTGCCGCGGCCGGTGGCGCTGGAGTTTGCGCGCCGCTGCACAACGGTGCCGTGGCCAGTGCGAGAACCAACAGCGTGGAAATGCGCATGGACAATCTCCTCGTGGGCTGCTGCAGCCGGGCACGATCGAGACTAATGGCAAGACCGAAGAAAGGCCACTTCAAGGCAGGCTTGAATGGCGCGCCCGGAGGGATTCGAACCCCCGACCCTCAGCTTCGGAAGCTGATGCTCTATCCAGCTGAGCTACGGGCGCAAGGCGCATAGTTTGGCATGAATCCCGACTTCGCGGAGCATTCCATCCGCTGCGGCTGACTCCGATTTCGAGTGGCGCGGCGGTGTTCCCGTATCATTGGCGCATTGACCGACTGCCGCATCCGAAGAACCCATGGACATTTTCAAGATCTTCCACATCGAGGCCGCGCATCGTCTGACCGGCGTGCCGCCGACGCACAAGTGCGCGCGTCTGCATGGGCATTCGTTTCGCATCGAGGTGCATGTGTCCGGCGACATCGATCCGACGACCGGCTGGGTGATGGACTTCGCCGACGTCAAGGTCGCCTTCGCGCCGATCTTCGAGCGTCTCGACCATCACTACTTGAACGAAATCGAAGGACTCGACAACCCGACCAGCGAGCGCCTCGCCGCATGGATCTGGACGGCGCTCAAGCCGCGCCTGCCGCAGCTGAGCCGCATCGTCGTGCACGAGACCTGCACGGCCGGCTGCGCCTACGCGGGGCCTTGAATATTTTCGTGACGCGCCGCGCAAAATGAGCGTTCGATCGCTGTTCTGTCAGGCGACTGAAACCTTTATAGGACAAGCTCTGTAGTCGAAAACAGTGGGGCGGAATCGCACTTGTTGCAATGCACCAAATTTGGTGCTATGGTGCTTGCCACTAACCCAACCATCTTTCGAGGCAATGATCATGTCCGAGTATTTCAACACCCAGGCTCTCGCCCTTTCCAAGTCTTTCGCCGATGCGGCGTTCAAGGCGCACACGCTGGCCGTGGAAGGTCTGGAGCGCGTCACCAACCTCAACCTCAAGGCGCTGGAAAGCAATGTCGCCGCCACGGTCGACTTTCTCTCCGAAGCCGCCGAAGTGCGTGATTTCGACAGCCTGAAGACGATCTTCCCGAAGGGCGTCAACCTGGTCAAGGATTCGGCCGAGAAGTTCTACGCGAACGGCCAGGAAGTGTTTGGCGTCACGGTCAAGACCGGTGAAGCGCTGAGCCAGATCGCCAAGGGCAGCCTCGAAGTCGCCAACGACAGCTTCAAGAAGCAGGTGAGCGCGGCGCAGGCCGATTTCACCAAGCAGGTCAGCGGCGCGGCGAAGAAGGCCACGCGCTAATCGAATTTCCCGCAGGTCACTGCGGAAATCGCGCTGCGGCAATCCTCCCTCCCCTTTTGTATTCCGCAGCGTTTGTTCAGCCGGATGGCCCAGCCATCCGGCTTTTTTATTGCCCGAGTTTGGCGATTCCGCGGCCATGCTCGATGCGAGGGCAGGGCATGTGCTCGATCGCGGGCGGTGAAGTCATTGGCGTCACGGCAGTGCGACACAATGTCGCAAGATGGTGCAAATAGCGGCTGCGCCCCTGTACCAAAGCCCTATCTGTCTTGCGGCTGCAAATAGCCGGCGGGTATAATCTTGCTGCTTTGCGATAGACGATGCTTCCTGCAGGTCCCGGGGGCGCCGTCGCAGCCCTTCCGGCATCGCGACCTTGAAGCCGAATCCCATGCGGAACTCCATTGCTCATGGCCGACGCAATGCCGTCCGGATCGTGCTCTTCCAACTCGGCGTCGCCGGATTGGTCGGCTTGGGGTTTTGCGCGCAGGGTTGGCGGTCGGGGATGGCGACCTGGTATGGCGGCGGAGTGATCGCGATCGGCAACGCGTTGTTCGCATGGCGTTTGTACGCCGACGGCATCGCGCCGATTCGGCGCATCGCGCGAGCAGTGTACGCCGCGGAAGTGATGAAGTGGGTCTGGCTGGTACTCGCGCTCTATCTTGGGCTGGCCGTATTCGGATTGGCGCCTTTGCCGCTGATCATTGGCGTCCTCGCGGCGCAGGTGGCATTTTGGGCAGCGGTCGGAATTTTCCGCTGAAGAATTCAACAGCAAGTTTGATCGGGTAGTCCCTCTCCATGTTGCAAGCGCAAGCCGCCGAACACGAATCCTCGTCAGGAAGCATGACCGAGTACATCGTGCATCACCTGCATCATCTGCGCTGGCCGCGCGAGGATGGGTTCTGGACGCTGAACATCGACACGCTGTTCTTCACCTTCGTGCTGTCGGCGCTGTTCTGCCTGCTGTTCATCGGCACCGCGCGCCGCGCCAAGGTCGAGAATCCGGGCAAGCTGCAGAGCTTCATCGAAATGGTCGTCGTCTTCGTCGACGGCCTGGTCAAGGAAACCTTCCACGGTACGAGCAAGCTCATCGCGCCGCTCGCGGTCACGATCTTCGGCCTCGTCTTCCTGTTCAACTTCCTCGACATGTTGCCGGTCGACATGCTGCCGGCCGCGGGCCATGCCGCGGGCTTGAAGTATCTGCGCATCGTGCCGACGGCCGATCTCAGCACCACGCTGGGCATGGCGCTGTGCGTATTCCTGCTGATCCAGTATTTCGGCCTCAAGCACAAGGGTCCGAAGGTGTTCTTCGGCGAGATGGTCAGCGCGCCGTTCCATGCGCATGGCCTCGGCGCGAAGATCGCACTCGCGCCGGCCAACCTGCTGCTGCGCCTGATCGAAGAAGCGGTGCGTCCCGTGTCGCTCTCGCTGCGACTGTTCGGCAACATGTACGCGGGCGAGTTGATCTTCATCCTGATCGCGGTGATGACGCTCGATGCGACGCTTTCGCACTTCTCGACCTACCTGCTCGGCTTCGGCCAGTTCATCGCCGGCTTCCTCTGGACCGCTTTCCATATTCTGGTTATCACCCTGCAGGCGTTCATCTTCATGATGCTGTCGGTCGTGTACCTGAGCATGGCCGCCGAACGGCACTGATTTCTGTACTTTTCCACTTTTGACTTTTGATTAGGAGACCACCATGGAATTCACCTCGCACGTAATGGGTATGACGCTGATCGCTTCGAGCCTTCTGATCGGCCTCGGCGCGCTCGGCACCGCGATCGGCTTCGCGCTGCTCGGCGGCAAGTTCCTCGAAGGTTCCTCGCGCCAGCCGGAACTGACCCCGATGCTGCAGACCAAGATGTTCATCGTCGCCGGTCTGCTCGACGCGGTGCCGATGATCGGCGTCGCCATCGCCCTGCTACTGATCTTCGCCAACCCGTTCATCGGCGCGCTCGGCGGCAAGTAAGCGAACGACATAGGACTGTGTGTCCGGCAGCGATGCGCGGGCGCACTCCAGGAGTCAGCGATGATCCCCAATATCACTTTTGTCATCCAGGGTCTGGCGTTCTTCGCCGTGGTCTGGCTGGTCATGAAATTCGGTTGGCCGCACATCATGGCGGCGATCGAAGAGCGCCAGCAGAAGATCGCCGAAGGTCTCGCCGCGGCCGATCGCGCCAAGGCGGAGCTCAAGGACGCCGACGCGCGCGTGGCCGACGAGATCAAGAAAGCTCGTGCCCAGGCTGCGGAAATCGTCGACAAGGCGCATCAGCAGGCCAACCAGATCGTCGACAAGGCCAAGGCCGATGCGCTGCTCGAAGCGGCGCGGGTCAAGGCCACGGCACAGACCGAGATCGACGGCATGGTCGGCAAGGCGCGTGAAACGCTGCGCGGCCAGGTCGCCTCGCTCGCCGTGCAGGGCGCCTCGAAGATCATCGGCAAGGAAATCAATGCCGATGCGCACAAGGCCTTGCTCGATCAGCTGGTAGCCGAGATCTGAGCGCATGAGCGAAACCTTGACCTTGGCACGTCCCTACGCGCGTGCGGCGTTCGAAGCCGCGCGTGACGGGAACGCACTGGCGGCGTGGTCGGCGAACCTCGGTTTTGCCGGGCAGGCCGTGGCTGATGCGCGCATCGGTGCGCTGATCGGCAATCCGCGCTTGTCCAACGACGAACTCGTCGGCTTGCTGTTGCCGCCGGGCGAAGCCGCGAGCGGCACGTTCGCGAATTTCCTGTCGTTGCTCGCGGACAACCGCCGCCTCGCCCTGCTGCCCGAAATCGCCGCGCTGTTCGAGGAATTGAAGCGCGAGTCCGAGCGCGTGCTCAAGGTGACGTTGCGCTCCGCGGCGGAGATTCCGGCGCCGCAGGCCGACGCGATCAAAGCCGCGCTGGCCAAGCGTTTCGGCCGCAGCATCGAACTCGACCAGCATATCGATCCTGCCGTGATCGGCGGTGCCGTGATCGATGCGGGCGATGTCGTGATCGACGGCTCGGTGCGCGGACGCCTGGCGCGTCTGGAACAGACCTTGGTGAATTGACGACCCGGCGGCGTGCGCGCCGCCGGTGCGTCAGAAGTCACAGGTGAAAAGTCGCAGGAGCAGCCGCGCAAGTGATGCTCGATCCAACCGACTTTTGACCTTTGACTTTTGACATTAACCAGAAGCGACGTTGCGTTCACCGCGCACGCGCGCAGAGGACTTGAGAAATGGCCACCACGCTTAACCCTTCAGAAATCAGCGAACTGATCAAGAACCGCATCGAGCAGGTCAAGCTCGCCGCGGAAGCGCGCAACGAAGGCACCATCGTCTCGGTGTCCGACGGCATCGTGCGCATCCACGGCCTGGCCGACGTGATGTCGGGCGAAATGATCGAGCTGCCGGGCAACGGCACGGCGCTGGCGCTGAACCTCGAGCGCGATTCGGTCGGCGCGGTCGTGCTCGGCGAATACGAGCACCTGCGCGAAGGCGACACGGTCAAGACCACGGGCCGCATTCTCGAAGTGCCGGTCGGTCCGGAACTGCTCGGCCGCGTCGTCAACGCGCTCGGTCAACCGATCGACGGCAAGGGTCCGATCAACACCAAGCTTTCCTCGCCGGTGGAAAAGGTCGCGCCGGGCGTGATCGCGCGCAAGTCGGTGTCGCAGCCGGTGCAGACCGGCTACAAGTCGGTCGACTCGATGATTCCGATTGGCCGCGGCCAGCGCGAGCTGATCATCGGCGACCGCCAGACCGGCAAGACCGCGCTCGCGGTGGACGCGATCATCAATCAGAAGGGCACGGGCATCAAGTGCGTCTACGTCGCGATCGGCCAGAAGCAGTCGTCGATCGCCAACGTCGTGCGCAAGCTCGAAGAATTCGGCGCGATGGACCACACCATCATCGTTGCCGCCTCGGCTTCCGACTCGGCCGCGATGCAGTATCTCGCGCCGTACTCGGGCTGCTCGATGGGCGAGTACTTCCGCGACAACGGCCAGGACGCGCTGATCATTTATGACGATCTGACCAAGCAGGCCTGGGCGTATCGCCAGATTTCGCTGCTGCTGAAGCGTCCGCCGGGCCGCGAAGCGTATCCGGGCGACGTGTTCTATCTGCACAGCCGCCTGCTCGAGCGCGCCGCGCGCGTCAACGAGGAATACGTGGAGAAGTACACCAACGGTGCGGTCAAAGGCCAGACCGGTTCGCTGACCGCGCTGCCGGTCATCGAAACGCAGGCCGGCGACGTGTCCGCGTTCGTGCCGACCAACGTGATCTCGATCACCGACGGCCAGATCTTCCTCGAGACCGACCTGTTCAACGCCGGCATCCGCCCGGCCGTGAACGCCGGTATCTCGGTGTCGCGCGTCGGTGGTGCGGCGCAGACCAAGATCATCAAGAAGCTGTCGGGCGGCGTGAAGCTCGCACTCGCGCAGTACCGCGAACTTGCCGCGTTCTCGCAGTTCGCTTCGGACCTCGACGCGGCCACGCGCGCCCAGCTCGAGCGCGGTCAGCGCGTCACCGAACTGATGAAGCAGAAGCAGTACGCGCCGCTCTCGGTCGGCCAGCTCGCACTCTCGCTGTATGCGGCCGAGAAGGGTTATCTCGACGACCTGCCGATCGCGCAGATCCTGCCGTTCGAAGCCGGCCTGCACGCGCACTTCGCCGCGAACTACGCCGACTGGATGAAGGCCGCGAACGACAAGGCCGACTGGAACGACGCGATCGAAGCGACGCTCAAGAAGGGCATCGAAGAGTTCAAGAAGACGGGTTCCTGGTAATCCGCAGGCTGGGCTGCCAAGCCCGGCTTTTTCTGAAGAGTTTGCACGCTGGGCTTTGCGGCCCAGCCTACAAAGAAGAGACGATATGGCTGGTGCACGCGAAATCCGAACCAAGATCAAGAGCGTACAGAACACCCGCAAGGTGACGCGTGCGCTGGAAATGGTCTCGGCTTCGAAAATCCGCAAGGCGCAGGACCTGATGAAGGCCTCGCGTCCGTACGCGCGCGCGATGCGCCAGATGATCGGCCACATCGCCAAGGCGAACAGCGAGTACAAGCATCCCTTCCTCGTCGAGCGCAGCGACATCAAGCGCGTCGGTTACATCGTCGTGTCGACCGACCGTGGTCTCTGCGGCGGTCTCAATTCGAACCTGTTCCGCAAGCTGCTCGGCGAGATCCGCCAGTGGCAGGAGAAGGGCGTCGAGATCGACGTCGTCGCGATCGGCACGAAGGCGAATGCGTTCTTCAAGCGCCTCAAGGTCAATCTCGTCGGCAGCGTCGCGCACCTCGGCGAGCGTCCGCACATCGAGCAGTTGATCGGCGTGATCAAGGTCATGCTCGACGCATATTCCGACAAGCGCATCGACCAGCTCACGCTGGCCTACAACGACTTCGTCAACACGATGACGCAGAAGCCGACGCTCGATCAGCTGCTGCCGCTGCCGCCGTCGGCGCAGCTCGAGACGGCGCACGACTGGGATTACATCTACGAGCCGAACGCCGAAACGGTGCTCGATCACGTGCTCACGCGCTACATCGAGTCGCTGGTTTATCAGGCGACGCTGGAAAACCTCGCGAGCGAACACGCCGCGCGCATGGTCGCGATGAAGTCGGCCGGCGATAACGCGAAGAAGGCGATCGATTCGCTGACACTGATCTACAACAAGGTGCGCCAGGCGGCGATCACGCAGGAAATCAGCGAGATCGTCAGCGGCGCTGCGGCGGTATAAGTCGCGCTGATACAAATTTTAGATATATCCGGAGCACTCCAATGAGTCAGGGCAAAGTAGTACAAATCATCGGCGCCGTGGTCGACGTCGAATTCCCGCGCGATGCCGTGCCGAAGGTGTACGACGCGCTCAAGATCGACGGCATGGCGATCACGCTCGAGGTGCAGCAGCAGCTCGGCGACGGCGTCGTGCGCACGATCGCGCTCGGCTCCACCGACGGTTTGAAGCGCGGCCTCGTCGCGACGAACACCGGCGCCGGCATCAAGGTGCCGGTCGGCAACGCCACGCTCGGCCGCATCATGGACGTGCTCGGCAATCCGATCGACGAAGTCGGTCCGATCGACGCCAAAGACCATTGGACCATCCATCGTCCGGCGCCGAGCTACGACGACCAGGCCGCGGCCAACGAGCTGCTCGAAACCGGCATCAAGGTCATCGACCTCGTCGCCCCGTTCGCCAAGGGCGGCAAGGTCGGCCTGTTCGGCGGCGCGGGCGTCGGCAAGACGGTCAATATGCTTGAGCTGATCAACAACATCGCGACCCAGCACTCGGGTCTGTCGGTGTTCGCCGGCGTCGGCGAGCGCACGCGCGAAGGCAACGACTTCTATCACGAGATGATCGAAGCGGGCGTGGTCAATCTGAAGGACCTGCCCGAGTCGAAGGTGGCGATGGTCTACGGTCAGATGAACGAGCCGCCGGGCAACCGCCTGCGCGTCGCGCTGACCGGCCTGACCATGGCCGAATACTTCCGCGACGAGAAGGACGCATCCGGCAAGGGCCGTGACGTGCTGTTCTTCGTCGACAACATCTATCGCTACACGCTGGCCGGCACCGAAGTGTCCGCGCTGCTCGGCCGTATGCCGTCCGCGGTGGGCTACCAGCCGACGCTGGCCGACGAAATGGGCCGCCTGCAGGAGCGCATCACCTCGACCAAGACCGGCTCGATCACCTCGATCCAGGCCGTCTACGTGCCGGCGGACGACTACACCGATCCGTCGCCGGCTACAACATTTGCGCACTTGGACTCGACCGTCGCTTTGTCGCGTGATATCGCATCTCTTGGTATTTACCCCGCGGTCGATCCTCTTGCTTCTACCAGCCGCCAGCTCGATCCGAACGTGATCGGCGTGGAGCACTACGAGACCGCGCGCCGTGTGCAGGGCACGCTGCAGCGTTACAAGGAACTCAAGGACATCATCGCGATTCTCGGCATGGACGAGCTCAGCGAAGAAGACAAGGCCACCGTCGGCCGCGCGCGCAAGATCGAGCGCTTCTTCTCGCAGCCGTTCCACGTCGCCGAAGTGTTCACCGGCGCACCGGGCAAGTACGTCTCGCTCAAGGAAACGATCCGCGGCTTCAAGATGATCTGCGACGGCGAGTGCGACAGCCTGCCGGAACAGGCGTTCTACATGGTCGGCGGTATCGACGAGGCCTTCGAGAAGGCAAAGAAGATGACCGAGAAGAAGGCGGCCTGATCCGGCCGGAGCAATCGATATGGCAACCACCATCCGCTGCGACATCGTCAGTGCCGAGGCCGAGATCTTCCACGGCAATGCGACCATGGTCGTCGCCACGGGCGAAGAGGGCGAGCTCGGCATCGCGCCGCGCCACGCGCCGCTGATCACCCGGCTCAAGCCAGGTCAGGTGCGCGTGATCGCGGAGAACGGCGAAGAGCAGTTCTTCTACGTCTCCGGCGGCATCCTCGAGGTGCAGCCACAGGTCGTCACCGTGCTGACCGACACGGCCGTGCGCGCCAAGGACCTCGACGAGGCCGCCGCGCGCAAGGCCAAGGACGAAGCCGAGCGCGCGCTCGCCAACCGCACCGATGCGGTCGAGATCGCGCAGGCCCAGGCCGAACTCGCGCAAGCGCTCGCGCAGCTCGCTGCGATCGAACGCCTGCGGCGCCAGCTCAAGCACTGAGCGGTTTTCAATCGCAGAACGCCGGCCTAGCGCCGGCGTTTTGTTTTTCGCCTACCTGATTCGTGCGGCCATGACTTTCGGCCTGTTGCATCGGTCGCCCGATTCTTCTACAAATGTAGTACTACGTCTGTAGAAGAAGACAGTGCGCGAACCGGACCCGGATCAGGACGTCGCTCTGAGCGATCTGCAGATTGCCGTCGTGCGCGTGCTCTGGCTGCGCGGCGAAACCAGCGTCGCCGACGTCGCCAAGGTGCTCGCCGAGGAACGCGGGCTCAAGCACACCACCGTAGCGACCCTGCTGACGCGCCTGGAAAAGCGCGGCGTCGTCGGCCAGCGCCGCGAAGGACGCCAGCTGATGTATCGCGCCCTGGTGAGCGAATCGCAGGTGCGCCGTTCGATGGTCGGCGGTCTGATCGGCATCCTTTTCGGCGGCGACTCGCGCGAACTCGTCGCCCATCTGCTGCGCGAATCGGAAATCGAACCCGGCGATCTCGAGCGCTTGCGCAAACGTTTGAAGAAAGGGGAGGCGCCATGAACCTCGCACTCCTCGCCGGTTGGCTGCTGTCGGTCATGCTGCACGGCGGCCTGCTGCTTGCCGCGGCCTGGCTCGTCGATCGCATGGTGCACATGGCGCCGGCGACGCGCGAATTGATGTGGCGCTGCGCTTTGTTCGGCGGTGTGTTTACCGCGACTCTGCAAGCGCTTGCACCGACATCGCCGCAGGCATGGCATCTGTCGCTGCCGGCTGCAGTGGCCACGGCGGCGCTCGAGCCGGCGTTGCCCAGCCTGGCGCAAACGAAAGCGCCTGCTCTCGCATCGACTCGCGGTGCGTCGATCGCGGATGCGACGAATCAGGCGAACAAGACTCCGAACGTTGTTGCATCGGCTGCGGTGGCGATTCCACAAAATCCCGCGATTGCGCCGACATCGAGCCTCGCGATGTTCCGGCCCTCGCTGCCGCTCGTCGTTCTGGCTCTCTGGTTGAGCGGCGCGCTGCTGGCTTTCGCGCGCCTGTGCCTGCGGTTCGCGAATTTGCGCCGCGCGCTGGCTCGCGCCAAGCCGGCGCTGCCGCCGGCCGATCCCGATCTTGCCGCGCTCGCGCATCGCGCCGGTGTGCGCATGCCGGCGTTGTATACCTTGCCCGACGTCGCCAGTCCGTTTGCGTTCGGTCGCCGCATCATCGTGCCGGAATGGGCGGCAACCGCGCTCGATCCGCGCCAACTGCAGGCGATGCTGGCCCACGAACTCGCCCACGTCGCGCGCCGCGACCCGCAATGGCGGCTCGTGATCGAATGCTGGCGCGCCGCGTTCTGGTTCCTGCCGTTCGCGGGCGTCGCCCAGCGCCGGCTCGATGAACTTGCCGAACTGGCCTGCGATGCGTTCGCCGCGCGCCAGACCGGCGATGCCCACGCGGTGGCGGAATGCCTGGCCGCCTGCGCCGAGCGCCATTTCGACAACCGCGCCTACGCGCTGATGCCGGCCATGGCCGCGCGCGGCTCCAGCCTGATCCAACGCATCGACCGTCTTCTCGAAGGAACCGCCATGTCCACGACCCAACCCGGATTTCTGCTGCGTGCCGCGACCGCAGCCGTACTGACCGCCTGCGCGTTCGGCCTGCCGAGCGTCGGCTTTCTCGGCCCCGTCGCCCAGGCGCAGACGCCGCCGGCACCGCCCGCGCCACCGAGCGCGCCCAAGTCGAGCCAGGCAAACAGCAGCATCAGCATCTCAAGTCACGACGGCAACCGCTCGATGCGCGTGATCATCGACGACGATAGCCGCGGCCTGTCGCTCGATGCAAAGGGCAAGATCGAATTCAGCGTCGACGAAACCGATATTGCGAGCCTCGGCGCCGGCGGCACTGCGACGCTGGAAGAAAAGCGCGACGGCACGACGCGCCGCCTCGAACTCGTAGAGCGCAACGGCAAGCTCGAGCGCCGCTACTTCGTCGATCGCCGCGAGCAAGCGTTCGATGCGGCCGGGCGCGCCTGGCTCGCCGCGCTGCTGCCGAACCTGATTCGCGAGAGCGGCCTCGCCGCCGAGACGCGCGTCGCGCGGATCTACGCCAACGGCGGCGCTTCGGCCGTACTGGCCGAGATCGACCAGATCCACAGCGACTACGTGCGCGGCTTGTACCTCGGCCTGCTCGTCGACAAGGGCCCGTTGTCGGCGGCCGATCTCGATCATTGCATGCGCCTCGCCGGATCGATCGACGGCGACTACGAGAAGCAACAGGCGCTGGCGCGAATCTTCGCCAAGCAGAAGCTCGACGCGCCGCAACAGTCGGCGTTCCTGCAACAGGCGTTGAACATTCACGGCGCCTACGAACTCGCCGAGCTGCTGACCGGCATCCTGCCGCGCCTCGACGACAACGCCGAAGTGCGCGCGAACTGGCTGGCCGCGACCGCGCATATCAACGGCGACTACGAGCGCGCGCGCACCTTGCAAGCCGTGCTCGAACGCCGCGATCTGAACGACGGCGAGTTGGCCGCTCTGCTGCAGGCGAGCGGCGACGTGCACGGCGACTACGAGCACGGCCAGGTGCTCGTCGCGATCGCCAAGCATGCGCGCAATGTCGATGCGATCGCGCCGGCCTACGCACAGTCGGCCGCGAAAATCGGCTCCGACTACGAGCGCGCGCAGTCGCTGCTCGCCTTGATCGAGACCGGCGAGCTCGGCAACGCAGGCGTCAACGCGGTGCTCGATGCCACGGCGAAAGTCGGCGGCGACTACGAACGCAGCCAGGTGCTCATCGCGCTGGCCCGGTCGATGCCCGACGACGCCGCGCTTGTGGCGCACTATCGCGAAGTCGCTTCGCATCTCGCCGACTACGAGCGCGGCCAGGTCGAGAATGCGCTGCGGCGCTGAGCGGATGGCGTCGGAATTTATTCGCAGCCGGCGTCAGCCTTCGCGCAGCACCAAGATCGGCGGCGTGCGCGCGATGCGTCGCGTCGCCAGCCAGCCGGCGATCGCGACGAGTGCGGCCGCGGCAAACACGACCGCAAGCAACGAAGCGAACGGCGGCGTGTAGCTTTCAAAGCGGAACACGCGCGATGCCAGCGCATAGCCGATCGCGGCTGAGCCGATCGCCGCGATGCTGCCGGCGACGAGCCCCAGCGCGGCGAACTCGCCGAGCACCGCCGCGCTGAGCTGCGCCGAGTGGGCGCCGAGCGTGCGCAGCAGCGCCGATTCGAAACGTCGCTCGTCCGCGGTCGCGGCGAGCGCGGCGAGCAGCACGAGCAGGCCCGCGGCGAGGCTGAAGCCGAGCACCGAGATCACCGCGCGGCTGACGCGACCGATGATTTCGCGCACGCGATCGAGGATCTGGTTCAAGTCGATCAGCGAGACGTTGGCGAAATCGCGCGACAGCGAGGCGAGCGATACGTCGCGCGGCAGATGGAAACTCGCGATCGTGCTGTGCGCAAGTTCGCTGCCGGTGCGCGCGTCGAGCATGAGGAAGAAATTCGCGCGGAACGAATCCCAGCGCACGCCGCGGATCGAGGCGATCGTCGCGACGATCTCGCGTTCGCCGACGCGCAAGGTCAAGCTGTCGCCGAGCTGCAGATGAAACATGTCGATCCACATCTTGTCGACCGACACCTGCGCGCCTGCATCGTCGGTCGCGTTCGCCGCGAACCAGCGGCCTTGCAGCAATTTGTTCGATGGCGGCAGGTCCTGGCTCCATGACATGCGCGTTTCGCCGTTGATCCAGCCCGCCGCGCGGCGGTCGTTGTAGTCCTCCGCCTTCGGCGTCTTGCCGTTGATCGCGACGAGCTTGCCGACCGCAAGCGGCAGCATGTTGATGTTGGTCGCGCCGAGCGCGGCGAGCCGGTCCTGCATCGGCGTGCGTTGTTCGTCCTGCAGGTTGATCAGGAAGTAGTTCGGCGTGTCGGCCGGCAGTTCCGCGCGCCAGCTCGCGAGCAGTGACGGCCCGACCACGGCGAGCACGGCGAACGCGGTGAGGCTCAGCGCCAGCGCGCCGGCTTGGAGCAAGGTCAACGCGCGCCGACGCGCGAGATTGGCGAGACCGAAACGCAACGCGCCGGGAAGCAGCTTGCCGCCGCCGCTGACGAGCCGCAGCAGCAGCAAGCCGAGCACGAAGCTCGCCGCGGCGACGCCGGCGAAGCCGAGCGACAGGGTCAGTGCGAGCTGTGCGTCGCCCGCGCCGACTGCGATGAGTCCCGCGGCGACGGCGACGGGGAGCAGATACAGCGCATCGAAGCGGCCGGCGCGACGCGCATCGTCGCGGCGAAACACGCGCATCGGCTCGACGTCGCGCAGGCGCAGCAGCGGCGGCAGGGCGAAGCCGAACAGCACCGCGACGCCAACCGCGAACGCGGCGAGCGAAGGCTGCCACGGAATTGCCGGGCGCACGCCCGGCAGCAGATCGCCGGCGAAGGCGAACACGATCTGTTGCAGGCCGAGGCCGACTACCACGCCGAGCAGGCAGGCCGGCAGCGCGAGCAGGCCGAGTTCGAGCAGCAGCGCGCCGAGAATCTCCGCACGGCTTGCGCCGAGACAACGCAGCAGCGCGACTTCCTCGCGCTTGCGCCGCGCAAACCGCTGCGCCGCGAGCGCGATCGCGATGCCGGAAAGCAGCGCCGCGAGCAATGCTGCCAGGCGCAGGAAATTACCGCCGCGCTCGAACGCGCTGGAAAGATTCTGCTGCGCTTCGGCGATCGTCACGATCTCGGCACCGTCCGGCAATTGCGGTTTGACCGCGCGCACGTAGTCGGCCACCGCCGCCTCGTCGCCGGCGACGAGCAGGCGATGACGTGCGCGACTGCCCGCGCCGAGCAGGCCGATCGCCTCCGCGTCGGCGAGCGACATCATCACGCGCGGCGCAAGGCGCAACAGGTTGCCGCTGTCGGGCGAACGCGTGATCTCGCCGGCGACGACGAGATCGCGTCCGCCGACCTGGATCCTGGCGCCGATCTTCAGCGCGAGCGCGGAAAGCACGGCCGGCTCGACGTAGACCGAGCCCGGCGGCGGCGCGTGCACTTCGCGTTCGGCACCGGCCGCATCGCGCACGGCGAGCACGCCGCGCAACGGGAACGCAGCGTCGCTCGCGCGCACGTCGGCGAGCCGGCTCGCTTCGCCGGCGAATACCACGCTCGGAAAATCCGCGAGGCGGCTTGTCTTCAACTCGCGCTGAGACGCTTCGTCGACCAGTTTCTGCGGCAGTGCGCGGCTCGCGCCGATCGAAAGATCGCCGCCGATCAATTCGGCCGCCGAGGCGAGCAGGGCATGTTCGACGCGGCTCGCGAGCGTCGCCACGGCGGTCAGTGCGGCGACCGCGAGCACGAGCGCCAGCGCGAGCGTCGCCAGTTCGGCGTGGCGAAATTCCCGGCGCAGGCTGCGCGCGGCGAAGGTCAGCGGCTTCATGCGGCAGCGGCGTCGACGATGCGCCCGCCGTCCAACGCCAGCCTGCGCGCGCAACGTTCGGCGAGCACCGTGTCGTGGGTTACCAGCACGAGCGTCGTGCCATGTTCGCGGTTGAGCGCGAACAGCAGGTCGCCGATCGCCGTGCCCGTGCGCCGGTCGAGATTGCCGGTCGGTTCGTCGGCGAACAGGATTTCCGGCGCGTGCACGAACGCGCGCGCGAGCGCGACGCGTTGCTGCTCGCCGCCGGACAACTGCGCCGGATAATGATGCTTGCGCGCGGCCAGGCCCACGCGCGCGAGCGCCTCGCCCGCGCGCGTGCGCGCGTCGGCGCCGCCTTCGAGTTCGAGCGGCAGCATCACGTTTTCCTCGGCGTTGAGTGCGGGCAGCAGATGAAAATTCTGGAACACGAAACCGACGCGGCGGCGGCGCAGGCGCGCGCGTGCTTCCTCGTCGAGCGCGTCGAGCCGTTCGCCGGCGAGCGTGATTTCGCCCGAGCTCGGGCGATCGAGCCCGGCAAGCAGGCCGAGCAGCGTCGTCTTGCCCGAACCCGAGGCGCCGACGATGGCGAGACTGTCGCCACGCGCGAGCGTGAAGCCGACATCGTCGAGAATCGTCAGCCTGCCGTCGGGTCCGTCGACGCTTTTGCTAACCTTGTCCGCCCGGATCACGATCTCGTCGTTCTTCGTCATGTTCATGCTCAAATCGTTTCTCGTCGTTCTTCTGTCGATCGCCGGTGTCGCTTCGGCACAGGCAGCGCCGTCGACGCTGCCCGCTGGACCCATCCTCGTGCTCGGCGACTCCTTGTCGTCCGCACATCGCATCGCGCCCGAGGCCGGATGGGTGCATCTGCTCGAACAACGCCTGCGCGAGCAGGGCGTACCGCGCCAGGTCGTCAACGCCAGCATCAGCGGCGAAACCACCTCCGGCGGCCTCGCCCGACTGCCCAAGCTGCTCGCCGAGCACAAACCGGCACTCGTCATCGTCGAGCTCGGCGCCAACGACGGGTTGCGTGGTCTGCCGATTGCCGAAATCCGTACCAACCTGATGAGCATCCTGACTGCCGCGCGCGCCGCGGGAGCGCGATCTGCGTTACTCGGCATCGAGTTGCCGATCAACTACGGACCGCAGTACCGCGACGGTCTGCGGGAAATCTATCGGGGCCTCGCCGCCGAATTCAATGTGCCACTGGTCCAGTTCCTGCTCGACGGCGTCGCCGAGAAAGCCGAATGGATGCAGGACGACGGCCTGCATCCGAAGGCCGAAGGCGAGCCGCGCGTGCTCGACAACGTCTGGACGGTGCTCGGGCCGGAGTTGAAGGCGCAACGCTGAAAGAGTTTGCGTCGCGTAAACGCGGGCCCGCAGGATGACCGCGATGAGAATGGCGGGCACAAAAAACCCGCCTCGCGGCGGGTTGTTTGTTGCCTGTGACCAAGGCAGGGTATCCCGGATCGACGCACAGCCTTGTGCTGTCCGGAATGGCCGCATTGCTGCGGTTATTTGATCTTCGCTTCCTTGTAAGCGACGTGCTTGCGCACGACCGGATCGTATTTCTTGATTTCCATCTTGTCCGGCGTGGTCTTCTTGTTCTTGTCGGTCGTGTAGAAGTGACCGGTGCCCGCGGAGGACACGAGACGGATCTTGTCGCGCTTGGATGCCATTGCGTGTTCTCCTTAAATCTTTTCGCCGCGGCCGCGCAGTTCGGCGAGCACGGTTTCAATGCCGTTCTTGTCGATCGTACGCAGGGCATTGGTGGAAACGCGCAGTTTCACCCAACGGTTTTCGCTCGGCACCCAGAAACGGCGCTCGTGCAGGTTCGGCAGCCAGCGGCGCCGGGTCTTGTTGTTGGCATGCGACACATTGTTGCCGGATTGTGCGCGCTTGCCGGTGACTTGGCATACTTTAGCCACAGCTTACTCCTCGATATCGGAACGGCTGCCCTTAGCCAGAGCAGAGACGGCCCGGCCGATGCAGCTGGCCGGAAGTCGCCGCGCAAGGCGCAGCGAGCCGACTATTAAAGCAGAATCCCGCTATCCACACAAGTTCGTCGCAGCCTCGAGCCGGCGACCCCGGCCGGTCCGCCATACCCTTCGGTCGACATCTCGGGTCGAAACAGGACTTGCGCGCCGCGTTACGGTTCCGCTAAAATTCGCGGTTCCTCGCTTCACGCGTCAATATCGAGCCCGCAGGGCACAGGTTTCCCATGAAAACTTCCACTGTCAGCGCCAAAGCTGAAACGGTCAAGCGCGACTGGTATCTCGTCGATGCCAGCAACAAGACGCTCGGCCGCCTCGCGACCGAACTGGCCGTGCGCCTGCGCGGCAAGCACAAGCCGGTCTACACCCCGCACTGCGATACTGGCGACTACATCGTCGTGATCAACGCCGAGAAGATTGCGGTCACCGGCAAGAAGCTCGACGACAAGACCTATCACCATGTCACCGGCTACATCGGCAACATCAAGTCGATCGCGCTGAAGGACCTGCTCGCCAAGCACCCCGAGCGCGTGCTCGAGATCGCGGTCAAGGGCATGCTGCCGAAGAACCCGCTGGGCCGTGCGATGTACCGCAAGCTCAAGGTTTACAAGGGCGCCGAGCATCCGCACACCGCCCAGCAGCCGCAAGTTCTGGAAATCAAGGCCTAATATCCGCGAATCCGTTCGCAACAGCCCGCACATCCGTGTGCGGACTTTTCAAAAGAGCATAAAACCATGGCAATTCAACAGTCCTACGGCACTGGCCGCCGCAAATCCTCCGCCGCTCGCGTGTTCCTGCGCGCCGGCAATGGCGCCATCGTCGTCAACGGCAAGCCGCTCGACGTATTCTTCGGCCGCGAAACCTCGCGCATGATCGTGCGCCAGCCGCTCGAGCTGACCCAGTCCACCGACAAGTTCGACGTGCTCGTCACCGTCGAAGGCGGCGGCAACACCGGCCAGGCCGGCGCCATCCGTCTCGGCATCGCCCGTGCGCTCGTCGAACACGACGAAACGCTCAAGGGCCCGCTGCGCAAGGCCGGTTTCATGACCCGCGACGCGCGCGAAGTCGAGCGCAAGAAGGTCGGCCTGCACAAAGCCCGCCGCGCCACGCAGTTCTCCAAGCGCTAAGCGTTACCCGAGCCGTCGTCTCGCGACGCCGGCTCGTGCTCCCAAATCCGACAAATTCGCCGGGAGCGAATTTGGACAGCGAAGGCGCGAAGCGCCGGAGCTGGCCCCGAAGCGAAGCGCAGGGGCGAGTCTCATGGATGAGACGAGCAATCGTAGTCCCCGATATGATTGCCATGTCAGAGAAGTTTTTGGGGGATCGTCTAATGGTAGGACTGCAGACTCTGACTCTGCCTATCTAGGTTCGAATCCTAGTCCCCCAGCCAAAACAAAAAGCCCGGCCTCGCGCCGGGCTTTTTGTTTTGTTTTGGACTCAGGTTCGAACCGTGCTCAGGTTCGACAAATTCGTGGGGAACGAATTTGGACAGCCGAAGGCTGGCCCCGCAGCGCAGCGAAGGGGCGAGTCTCAGGATGAGACGAGCAATCCTAGTCCCCCAGCCAAAACGACGTCCGCAGACAAGCACGCAAGTCCAAAAACCCCCGAGAAATCAGAGGTTGTTTGTTGTCTTGCGTCCATTGGCGTCCACGGCAGTCCGTTGCAATCCGGGAAAATGCCCGTAACTTTATGGTCTGGACAAGCTCGGAAAGTTACGGCAGCGGCGTCTGGAGATTGAGCATGAGAAATTGCGCGCGTCTGCACGAGCTTGGGTCGCTCGCTTCAGAGAGCGGCTTGCTGCCGGACGCGGAACGAACCCAACGGGCTAGCTATGGCTCCTCACTTCGTTCGATCGAATTCAGCAACAACGTCATCAACAGACGGATTAGATTTACCCATAGCCGCTAGTGGCGTTTCTGGCTTCTGCTGAACTTCAAGCTCGATCTGCTGTACGCATTGCTTCGACGATTCGCATCGTCGCCACGCTGACGCGCGTCACGCGCGCGAGCAGGTCGACGACTTTGTCCTTGTAGTCGACGAAGCGGTAGGTGTTGAACTTAGAGCGGATGGTCGGGTCTTTTGGCGTCTTTTCCTTGTACTGGTCGAGAATCCACTCGAGCGCCGAGCGGTTGCCGAGCTTGTAGTCCCAAGCCTCGGCTGGCACGCCGTTAAGCGTCGTTTCCGAATCGAGAGCGACACTGCCGGTTTCCTTGTTCGCCTTGAGAATGGCTTTCGGCGCGGCGCCGTTCTTGCGCGCCTTTTCGTCGGGCACGTCGACGCGCGCGAGCGGCCACGGCGCGACGTCCTCATAGCCGATATGTAAGTCCATCAGCTCCTTGCCCCACTGTGCCCACTGCCAGAAATCGGCGTAGAACGCGATGCGTGGAAATTCGCGCTTGAGGTTCTGCGCGTATTTCTCGCGATAGAGCGGATCGTGCAGCACGGCGTAGACGTAATGGAAGATGTCTTCCTTCGCGATTGCCGGCGCCTTCGCTTTCCCCTCGCGCGCGAGAGGTTCGGGAGGGGGCGCGGCCTTGTAGTGATTCCGAAACTGCTTCAAGGCCCAGTCGGTGATATTGTCGATACGATTGCCGAATTCGTCGTAACGCCACAATGCCACTTGCTGATATGCGTCAATCGATGAGCCGAAATGCAGGTCTGCGATCCCGGCAACTGCGAGCACCACATATGCGGTCCGCGAACCAGCGTCACTGAAGCAGATTGCCTGGTTGGGCTTTCCAAGCGGGAACATTTGTCCTTTCGAGCCGCCTTCATCAATGAACAACTCCGAGTCGTACAAAAATGGCGAGTAGAAGGGCCTATATGCGGCGCACACGATGCGCTCGACAGAAAAATCTTCGCGCCTCTTTTGAGAAAAGCGCCGCTTCAAATTGCGCGACCATTTTATGTCGGCAGCGAGTGCGGCATCGGGTGCTTGCTCATCGTAGCGAGCGATGAAATAGCGCATCCTCTCTGAAAGATCTTTTGCGTCGTCGCAATACAGCCACGCGTCCCGGTTGGTCGAAACCCCCAACGAGAAGAGCTTGAAAATCGCCTTCTCCTGCCCTGACTTTTTCGCCTGTTTCGTCGCCTTGGTCGCCACAGGAATCAGCGACTCGAAATCGTTGTTGGTAATGTTGAGCCAATAATTTTTCGCATCAGGCTTGATGGGCTCGAAAGCAATCGTGCTAATCGGGTTCTTGAGCAGGTATGCCAATTTTTCATCTCTTACTGCGCGAATGTCGCAGGGATGGATGTATGAAATCTTGCAAGGTGCCTTAGCTTTGGCTTTCTTCTTGACAAGAAAGGACATCGCAATTCCGACCGCCGCCGAAACACCAAAAATTGTGTGGTCCTCGTTCAGAAAAATTCCATCTTTGCCCGAAAGTTCCCGAATGTCGCCGCCAAGATCGATAACATAGGCAAAATCGAATTCGTCCTGAATGCACTTGCGAAAACCGTCGAACGAACGCTTGTCGACAAAGCTACGGTTGCTGATGAACGCCACGACCCCGTTCTCAGCGATCCGGTCGCTCGCCCAGCGGAAAAACCGCGCATACATGTCGTAAAGCTTGGTCTTCTGCGCGGTGGACGCCTTGACGTAGGTGTCCTTGATGCGCGCATCGATGTCAGGATATTCGCGGTTCTTGTTGTTGTCGTTTTCGTTGGCCTGGTTGGCGTTGTACGGCGGGTTACCGATTACCACGCTGATCTTGCGCCGGTTCTGGCGCTTGATGCGCTCGATATTTTCCTCGCCCATGCCGAACAGGTCGCCGACGTGATGGCCGGTGTAGCGGCGCAGCCCGGCGACGTTGTCGAGCGTGTCGACGAAGCACAGGTTCGGGTACTCGAGGTACTCGCCGGTGATCGCCGCGTAGGTCGCCTCAATGTTCAGATTGGCAACGTAGTACGGCAGGATTGCGACCTCGTTCGCGTGCAGTTCTTCGAGGTATTTGTGCCTCAGCTTCGCCGGCTGGCCGCGGAAGTGTTCGAGCAGTTCGCAGATGAAGGTGCCTGTCCCGACGGCCGGATCGAGGATTTCCACGTCCTTGTCGATAAGATTCCGCTCAAAGTGTTGCTCGCACAACCAGTCGGCCGATTCGATCATGAAGCGCACGATTTCATTCGGCGTGTAGACCACGCCGAGCCGGTCGGCCGCCTTCGGGTTGTAGACCTTGTAGAAATTCTCGTAGACCACCTTGAGAAACGTCTGCTTCTCATGGTGGCTGGCAATCGCCCCGGCGCTGCGGCGGATCGCGGCATAGTAGGGCTCCAGCGCCCGAAGGGTCTGGTGCTTTGTGTTGCCGGTGAAGAACGTGGCTTCGAGCTTGTACAGCTCGCGCGCGATGTTGTTGTCCTCGTGATAGGTGGTGCCCGGAAAGACCAGCGCAAAAATTTCCTCGGTTAGGATGTGCTGGATCAGGATTTCGCGCACGTCAGCTTCGGTCAACGCTGGATTGATCGACTCGTGCGCCTGTTTCAGGAAGTTGTCGGCTGCGATGTGGAACTTCGTGTTGTCCGCGTAGGCGTGCTCGATCATCTCGCGCAGGGCGTCGCATACGGCGGGTAGATCGGTTTTGAACTGCTCGACCGCCTTGCGGAATTCGGCAATCTCGGGCCGCTCGTAGCCGAAGAACAGTTCGAGCAGGCGTTGCAGTTTGTCGATGTTGTCGACCGCGCAGCGCAGCACCTCACGTCGGTTCTGGATCAGCACGGCCTCGCGCGAATCCTCGAAGACGATGTTGTCGGACGGGTAACCACGGCGCAGCTTGAAATCGATCTCGGCATCGAGATCATCGTTTTCGTCCTTCGCCTCCCAGTAGCCGAACGGCAGGCGCAGCCCATAGAGCAGCGCACCATCGACGTAACGTCGTTCTTTCGCCGGCGATTCGATTTCGTATTCGGGCACGAATGTTAGGTCGTGCGCTCGGCCCCAGCCTTTTAACAAGTCCTTGAAGGCCTCTCGCACAACGCTTTCGCGCTGCGAGCCGCTGACCTGACGCAGCTTGGCCAGCTCGGCAAGGTATTGCTGAATCAGTACGCGCGACAATTGTGCTTTCCCATTCTCGTCCCCACGCAATTATGCCGGACAACCTCATTTCCGCGAATCGTATGGCGTTGACACGTTCCGCGAGCGGGTTGAGTGCAAACATTTGGACTAAGCACGGGCCATGCAGGGGCACCGCTTTGCTGGATCACGGGAGGGATCCAGGTTCGATATCCCAATTCGAATCTCGATTTGAAAGCGCGCAAAATTCGTCCGTAACTCTGTCCAGATCTGGATTTTTCGAACTAATATAAATGTCTTATATTCAATGTATTAGCCTATCAGTTCGAATCCTAGTCCCCCAGCCAAAACAAAAAGCCCGGCCTCGCGCCGGGCTTTTTGTTTTGTTTTGGACTCAGGTTCGAACCGTGCTCAGGTTCGACAAATTTGCCGGGAGCAAATTTGGACGGCCGAAGGCTGGCCCGGAGCGTAAGCGGAGGGCGAGTCTCAGGATGAGACGAGCAATCCTAGTCCAGCCATGCGCGGAGCTTTTTTTGTTTGCTCGGCGGCGAGAGCGAATTGGACAGCGGCGCGGCAGCTAAGCACCCGCCCCCAGCGCTGCCGCAGCCCTCTCAAGTCCGCCAAGAATGGTTTCGGCGACGCGTGGCGAAAGATCCCGCGGTAAGTCCGCCCGCACCTCAGCGATGGCTGCCGGCGTGCGTGCCAGGATGTCTTCGATGATCGGCTCGGCGGTCTGCGCATAGCCGACCTTCTGCGCGGTGCTGTCGAAGTGCCGGCGCTGGATGGTTTGCATTGTGTAGTGTTTGTTCTTGCCAAGCAGCGCCATCGCCAGCTTGATTTCGCGTGACGACCATTGATTGGGGCCGTCGCCGAGCACCGGATAGGCCGACATCACGTCGTACATTCGGGTCAACCGGAAGCGACCGCGCGGCAAGATATGGATGCTGAAGTTCTTCGCGTGGCCATCCGGCGCGTGCAGGAGCCAGAACAGGATCTGCGCGGTCATTAGCGTCTTCATGTCGGCGTCTGCATTCACCGACTGTCGCAACGTGGTGAACAAGGCAACGAGTCCCGGTCCTCCCTCGCTTTCGTATTTTTGGAATGGCGAGCAGCCCTCCACTTGGCAAAAGTCCTCCTGCGGCAGCCGCATGAGCCACCGGCCGTTCGGTGCGACGCGCCGATCGAAGCGCTCGACGACAAGCACGCGTTGCTGGCCAAAGGTTGCGATACGAGCATCGGCCACTTCCAGCCCATAGGCCTTGAGCAGCCGCAGGCATAACCACTCGTTGTCGACCGAGGTGGTGAAATCGGCTTGTCGACCGCCCATCAGGCCGAGCGGAAGCTTGAAGATGTGGCTCGTAGGCGTCGCGCCGCGTGGCACCTGCCATTGCCCGTCCCACCACAGAAAGGCGGTCTTCTCTTGAGCGCCGGCGAGGGAGATTCGGAAGTCTGCGTCGGGATCACTGCTGGCGCCGAACGCGCGCGGGGACACTGTCTCGATCAGGTGCCGCTCGATGGCCTCCTCGGAAAGAGGTACGCCTTCGATGCGATCGAAACCCTGAGGTGTCTCGTCCTCACCCAGAATCTGTACCGCGCCCACGCAGTCGCGGCCGATGGCTTTCAGCAGGTCGAAGGGGTCGGTTGATCCAGTGCGGAAACGCTGGGCGACACGCCGACGGATGGCGTCGCTGTCGGGCAGGAGATTGTCGAAATAGTTGGCGACCTTCCTGCCTTTGAGCGGCAGGTTGTCCAGGTTGAAGGGCAGCGACAGCGACAGCGGACGGCCGATCGCAGCGGCAACCCAGTTCGCGTCGTAATGGAGCTCCATTTCTCCGCGTGCGGGGATCGTCCAGCGCCCCACACGCTCACCGTTGGTCCAGAGCGAAAGGTTGCGGCTGTGCGAGCGACGGCCCATGTCACCAGTCCGTCTGCGTGCTTGGTGGGACCTTGGCGCCACGCGCGCCGATGGCCAATTCCAAGCCGAGCAAGGAACACCAAGCCAATAGTTGCCCTACGCTTAGGTCATCGGGATTCTGTTCCAGGTGGGACACCCGTGACTGACTCAAGCCGAGCCGGTCGGCCAAGGCCGACTGGGACATGCTTCGAGACTTGCGCGCGGCTCGCAGAATCGACCCTAGCTGCGAGGCAGTGAGCAGGACGTGGGTCAGCGGTTGCATGGAAAAATACCTGATATGCGAATAAAAGTCTTTTATTCCTAAATCAGGTATTTGTCAAATATTCGAATAGCAGGTGAACCTGCTCAAACGTCAACTTAGGTTTCGATCTCCGTTGTGATTACTATCTGAGCCTCGACAGGTGTGTAGATATCAACATCTGACCCTGGCGCTCGGATGGTGACGACGAGTGCGTACCTAGTTGATCTGTCAAAACGCTCCAAATAGAGCTTCTCTTTCCACCATCCTCCCACAGGAAACACGCCAACAGCATCTCGGTCGGCGAGATCGGCAGCCGTTCCACGCCAAATATCGGAATGGACGGAGCCACGGTCACGGAAGGTGCCGAGCAACCACTCTTCGCCGCCTCCGGAACCCGCGGCTCCTTCCTCCTCTTCGCGCGCGGCTTGATTGATGCGCGCCCGAAACTCATTAACCGTTTCTGTTGCAGACTTCACACGAAATCGCAATCCGTGTGAGGCATAGCGATGGCGGCGGGTCCATCCTCTGTCCCCAGGATTGGGCTCAATAAAATACGATAGCGTCGCGCGGAGTTCGACTGGTGCAGCACCCAACGCCGCAAGTTGTTGCCGCGGCCATGGCAAGCGATGAAGCTTCATATCCCTCATCGTTGCGGTGCTGTTGGGCCTATTTTCTCTTTGGACACGTTGAAAAGGTTGCAACTGGTCCTCGACCACCAAGCTCAAATCGTTGCGCGTGGAACGTAACGCACGCCCTAGGTCCGGCGTACCGTATCCGTAGCGTCGAACAAGAGTTTGGATCTGATTCTTCGCACCGTTGCATGCGTCGATATGCGTTTGCATGGCAGGTGTCCATTCGGCGGAGTGGACGATCAACGCACGCACGGTTTCCGGCCACAACGTCGGGCGCGCAGCCAATATCGATCCGGCCATCCCTGCGGCAAGCGCCGTCGCAGCGCTCGTATCTCCGAACGTTGTGAAGTGACGGTATTCCGGCCGATAGTGAGTTGTTAGGAGCTGGAGATCATCTATCGCCTCCGCAGCTGCTGCGCCGTCGTGCGCCAGATTGCCTCCTTCAAACACAACATCGGGTTTTACCGGCCATTGCCGGTTCCACGCTACCGATGTTCGACTTCGCGGGGACAGATCCCCCGCCGGAGCCACTGGCACATATCCGACAAAGGTAGCGTCTGTTATGTCGACTTTTTCGGTAAAGGCACCGACCGTCAACGCATTCCAAGCTTGAGCTGGATCGTCGATAGGCTCAATGTCATTTCGCACAAGGTGCTCAGCTGGCATTAGGTCATCGCGTATGTTGCCAGCTGAAAGGATAATGAGCCGCGGATTGTCTTCCTCAAAGCAGAGCTGATCCACGGCGGCAGACCATGATGAGGGCCTACCCCCAGATGTACTTGTGCTGGTGATCGCCATAGCAATGGCTCTTGCGCGTTGCGCTGCCTGAACTTCGGCCCGCGCGATTGCTTCACCGGTGATGGCACCGTAAAGCTCGGGGTCGTTAGCAGGTCCAACTGCAGGAGGAAGAATGCGAACACTTTCCAAACAATAAGCAGCAGTGACAGGCTCGTTGCCTGCGAGAACCGGTACAAGGTCTCCGTACAGCGTTACGCCGGCCATTCCAGTACCGTGACCTTGCCATGTTGCGGTGTCGTCTGACCCCCAGTTTTGATTGATCGTATGACAGTCTTCGGGGGCAAGTGCAGGCGCGATCAGCGGATGTGCACGATGCACCCCACTATCGAGTAAGCACACAGCAACATTCGTATGCGTTGGGCCAGTAAAACGTGCTAGCAGATCATCGGTCCAAGCGCGCTGCTCGGAACCATTCAGGCTCATAAAGAATGACGGCGTGTCCTTTGCTCGGCGCAGTTCGGCGACAACATCACTGTGAACTATGAGCCGACTCAGCGTTGCAATGTCTGATTGGGCTAGGAGCACCTCTCGCTCTGGAAACCGGACCGCATGCGTTTTTACTGGAATGCTGAGTGCGTTTGCGACGCGCTCAAACGCTTCCCGATGACCTTCGCGGAGCCAAACTTCCCACCATACGACTTCATTTTCTTGTTCCGGAAAGAGTCGATCCTCATCGGTGAAGAGTGATCGAACAGTCGCAAGACGAACCGTATCGATACGGGTGATCAACGGTTCATTTCTTGGCCTCCCCTTGCGCGTTTCTTGGCTTCGATAGGCATCGATTTTACGCAGGTAATAGTTTTCGGCGCGCTCAGGAACAAAAACTGATGCCAGAAGAATCGCGCCTGTCTCTCGAACGACGCTTCGAACCGATACAACCTCCATGTTCTGTCGGCGATCGGCTAACTGATCCAAACCACTACGAGCGTTTGCCGGCAGTTGTACCTCTAAATAGAAACCTGGGGTCCCGGATGCAATCGCACCGTCCCGATTGGCTCGTTGTAGTCGTGCGGCGTCGAGTGCGGCGCCGACCGCCAATTCCAGAGTGGCGGCGTGCGCTTCTCGATCGCGCGTAGGTAACGGCGGCGCATCGATCCTTTGATTGGGTCGCCTGTATGTTTCGGTTTCGCCGGTCCCTCGAAGAAATAGATGGGGGCGGTCACGAGGAAAGTCGTCGGGCATCTTGTCCTAACTAGCATCAGTTCGAGAGCGTCGCTCTCCGGCGTTCCATCAGGGCTCCGACAAGTGCGTCTGAGGTAATGCGTTTAGCACTGCGCAGCAAGGTTGATTTAGCAGCATCATCTGCGGCGCGAACGATTTCTGCTTGAGACAACCCGACGCCTTTCCCTGCCGCATCCAACCAACTCACTCCGCGGGTATCGAAGCGATCCAGACGCGCTCGCAGCAATCGTTCAATCAGCGGGGTGTCGGGAACGGCGTATTCGATCACATCATCGAAACGTCGAAACAGAGCTTTATCGAGAAGCTCTGGGTGATTGGTCGCAGCAATGACCAACCCCTGACTCTCGTCCTGTTCGAGGAACTGAAGGAAGGAGTTGAGAACACGTCGTATTTCACCTACGTCTTGTCGTTCGCCGCGCCGTGCACCGATCGCGTCAAACTCGTCGAAGAAATACACGCCACGGGTTCCGTTCATGGCGTCAAAGATTAGGCGCAACTTTGAAGCAGTCTCGCCCATAAACTTGGTTATTAATCCGTCGAGCACGACGGTAAACAAGGGCAGCCGTAGTTCACCGGCCAGCGCCGCAGCCGTCATTGTTTTGCCAGATCCCGGAGGACCTATGAGCAAAAGCTTTCGACGCGGGTGCAGACCATGGCTTCGCAGTTGCTCTCGTTGGCGCTGTTCGAGGAGCACGCGTACAAGCCGAGCGTGAATACCTTCTGGAAGAACCATGTCGACGAAACGCGTTTCAGGGTAGTGCGCGCTGAGGAGGCCTGCCAGTTCGCCTTTGGGTTGCGCCAGAGGAACTGGACCGCCGGGACGCGCGAAGGCCGATCCTTTCGCTTTGGCTGCATCAATCAGCTCTTTGAGCTCTTGTGCGAGCTTATCGTGACCTTGGCGTGCCTCGTGGGCAGCTAGCTGCATCGCGGTGGCGAGAAAGCGATCCTCATCTCCGGCGATGTGGCTTTTCAAAAGGGTCACGATGTGACGTGCGGTGGTCATCTCATTTCTCGTAGACTGGTCCCGCCGATATCGCTTTGGTATTCCTCGCGCAGCGTAACATTGGAGCGCGAAGTTGTATCGAAAAATCGTATCACGGGATGAGACGCCCTTGGCTTGGTTACATACGGCACAATCTGACTGACGCCTCATAGAATTGATCTACATCGGACGAGTTGCCGCCGTCAGCTATCCATCAAGACCCAACTGCGACTTGGGTTGCCGAGCGCTTACGAGAGGGCAGCTCGATTAGCTTGACATCGTTGGATCGCAGGACCGACGGTTACAAGGACCGCGGCTGCAATACCGACGCGGGAATTCCACATTGCCCACGCTCCTCAACTTGCCCGCGGCATGAAAACCACCCTCTCCCTGATCTTCGACCGCTACACCCTCGCACTGATCTCCACCGTGCTCCTCGCCACGCTGCTGCCCTGCCGCGGGCAGGCCGCCGAGGTGTTCGAGGTCGTCACCAACATCGCGATCGCGCTGCTGTTCTTCCTGCATGGCGCCAAGCTCTCGCGCGAGGCGGTGATCGCCGGGCTGACCAATTGGCGCCTGCACCTGCTCGTACTCGCCTGCACCTTCGTGTTGTTTCCGCTGCTCGGCGTGCTGACCCAGTCGCTCGCCGCGGGCATCGTCGGCACGCAGCTCGCGCTCGGCATCCTGTTTCTGTGCACGTTGCCGTCGACCGTGCAGTCCTCGATCGCGTTCACCTCGATCGCGCACGGCAACGTGCCCGCGGCGGTGTGCGCCGCGTCGGCGTCGAGCCTGCTCGGCATCTTCATCACGCCGCTGCTCGTCGGCGTGCTGATGCACACGAACTCGGGCGGTGCCGGACCGGCGCCGCTCGGCGCGATCGAGAGCATCGTGCTGCAGCTGTTCGTGCCGTTCGTCGCCGGACAGATCCTGCGGCCGTGGATCGGCGGCTTCATAGATCGGCACAAGAAGGTGATCGGTCTCGTCGATCGCGGCTCGATTCTGCTCGTGGTCTACACCGCGTTCAGCGCGGCCGTTGTCGCGGGGTTGTGGCAGCAGGTGTCGCTGCGCACGCTCGCGCTGCTGCTTGTGCTTTGCTGTGTGCTGCTCGCGGTCGCGCTGGTCGTGACCTCGCAGCTCGGCAAGCGCCTCGGCTTTTCGCGCGAGGATCGCATCACGATCCTGTTCTGCGGTTCGAAGAAAAGCCTCGCCAGCGGCGTGCCGATGGCCAACGTGCTGTTCGCGGGCAGTGCGGTCGGCGCGATCGTGTTGCCGCTGATGCTGTTCCACCAGGTGCAGCTGATGGTCTGCGCGGTGCTGGCGCAGCGCTATGCGCGTCAGGCCGCGGCGGCCGCCGTGACGGATGGCTTGCGCTAAACACGGCGTGGCTCGGCAATAATATGCTTCTGCGTCCTCGAACGAGCCTCGTGAAATGAATCCGGTTTTTCCGCCTCCCGCTACCGTAACCGTCCCGATTGCCGGCACCGACCTCGTGTTTCCGGTCCACCGCATCTACTGCGTCGGCCGCAACTACGCCGCGCATGCGCGCGAGATGGGCGCCGATCCGACGCGCGAGCCGCCGTTCTTCTTCTGCAAGCCGGCCGATGCGATCGTCAACGTCGCACCGGGCACGATCGGCGCGTTCCCGTATCCGAGCGAGACGAAGAACTGCCATTACGAGATGGAACTCGTCGCCGCGATCGGCAAGGGCGGCCGCGACATTGCGGCGGAACAGGCGCTCGATCACGTCTACGGCTACGCGCTCGGCCTCGACATGACGCGCCGCGACCTGCAGACGCGCATGAAAGAAAGCGGCAAGCCCTGGGACATCGGCAAGGGCTTCGATCACGCCGCGCCGATCGGGCCGATCCATCGTGCCGCGGATGTCGGCCACCTCGCGCGCGGCGCGATCTGGCTCGAACTCAACGGCGTGCCGAAACAGAAGGGCGATCTTTCCGACCTGATCTGGTCGGTGGCCGACACAGTCGCGTACCTGTCGAAGTTTTTCGAACTCGTGCCCGGCGATCTGATCTACACCGGCACGCCCGAAGGCGTCGGCGCGGTGGTCAAGGGCGATCGCATGCGCGGCGGTATCGACGGACTCGGCGAATTCACCGTCGACGTGGTTTGAGGGCAGGTTCTAGGCAAAGTCATGAAACTCTATAGCTACTTCCGCAGTTCGGCCGCGTATCGCGCGCGCATCGCGCTCAACTTGAAGGGCCTGCCCTACGAGTATCTGCCGGTGCACCTGGTGCGCGACGGCGGCGAGCAGCACGCGCCGGCGTATCGCAGCGTCGCGCCCGAGGGCCTCGTGCCGGTGCTCGTCGACGGCGACACGACCGTGCACCAGTCGCTCGCGATCATCCAATACCTCGACGAAACCCATCCCCAGCCGCCGCTGCTGCCGGCCGGCGCGGCCGCTCGTGCGGCGGTGCGCGCGATCGCGCTCGACATCGCCTGCGATATCCACCCGCTGTGCAATACGCGCGTGCTCAAGTATCTCGGCGCGAACTGCGGCTTGCAGAAAGAGGGCAGCGAGGACTGGATCCGGCATTGGATCGGCACCGGTTTCGCGGCGCTGGAAACTCGGCTCGCGCACGATCCGGCGCGCGGCGCGTTCTGCCACGGCGATGCGCCGACGCTGGCCGACATCATGCTCGTGCCGCAGGTATTCAACGCGCGCCGCTTCGGCATCGACATGGGCCGGTTTCCGACGATCGCCGCGATCGATGCGCGCTGCGCCGAACTGGCCGCGTTCGCCGACGCCGCGCCGGCGAAACAGCCCGACGCGGAGTAAGCCGCGGACTTGGTAGTGTTTCTCCTTGAGACCTTTTCCGTTCGTGGTGAGGTATCGAACCACGAACGGCAATCCACCATGGCCGTTCACCCTTCGATACCTCAGGGCGAACGGGATCTGTTTTCAGGCTGAGGCGCCGCCGCCGACTTTTGGTACTGGACTTCGCGCCGCGATCCGCCCAAAGTGCGCGCTCCCTCGATTCCGGAGCCGCCATGTCGCGCATCGCCCTCAAACCCCTGCTGCTCGCCGTTGCCGTTGCCTGTGGCGCGTCCGCGTCCGTGCACGCCACCGACGATGCAGCCACGCGCGTCAAGGCGCTCAACGCACTGCTCGCCGAGCAGTGGGAGTACACGCTCAAGCACCAGCCTGAGTTCGCCACGATGCTCGGCGACTATCGCTACAACGATCGCTGGAGCGATGCGTCGCCGGCCGCCGCGCAACAGCAGAAGAAGGACAACGAGGCGTTCCTCGCGCGCTTCAAGACCATCGACACGAGCGGCTTCGACGAGCAGGACCGGCTCAACCAGCAACTCATGCTGCGCCAGCTCGGCGACAACATCCGCACGGTCGAACTCAAACTCAACGAAATGCCGCTCGACCAGTTCAATGGCGTGCATCTGATGCTGCCGCAGTTCGTCTCGATGGTGCCGTTCGAGACGAGCAAGCAGTACGAGGAGTATCTGGCGCGCCTGAACGCGCTGCCGGCGCTGTTCGAGCAGATCACCGAGACGCTCAGGCAGGGCGAGAAGGACAAGATGCTGCCGCCGCGTTTCCTGCTCGAGAAAGTCGTCACCCAGATGCGCGACATCGCCAAGCCCGCCGGCGAGGACAGCGTGTTCGGCCATCCGGTCGCGAAATTCCCCGACGGCGTCGCCGCCGCCGACCGCAAGCGCCTGCACGATGCGATCCTCAAGGCGGTCGACGAAAAGGTGCGCCCGGCCTACACCAAGCTCGCCGACTTCGTCGAGAAGGACTACGCGCCGAAGGGCCGCACCGAGCCCGGCATGTGGGCGCTGCCGAACGGCGATGCGCTGTACAAGTTCTCGGTCGAGCAGCAGACGACGACGAACAAGTCGCCGCAGGAAATCCACGATCTCGGCCTCGCCGAGGTCAAGCGCATCGAGGGCGAGCAGCTCAAGATCGCGCAGAAGCAGGGCTACAAGGACCTCAAGACCTTCCGCGAGGCGATGAACAAGGATCCGAAGACGCACGCGACTTCGCGCCAGCAGATTGTGGATTTGTATAAAAAGTACATCGCGCAGATGGAGCCGAAGCTGCCGCAGCTGTTCGGCCTGCTGCCGAAGAGCGCGGTCGAGGTGGTGCCAACGCAGGAGTACCGCGAGAAGGAAGCCGCGGCGGCCGAATACAACCAGGGCACGCCCGACGGCAAGCGCCCCGGCCGCGTCTACGTCAACACCGGCGACTTCCAGAACCGCTCGCTGCTCAACATCGAGACCACGGCCTATCACGAGGGCGTGCCCGGGCATCACATGCAGATCGCGATCGCGCAGACCTTGCCGGGGCTGCCGCCGTTCCGCCAGCAGGCCGGCTACAACGCCTATGTCGAAGGCTGGGCGCTGTACGCCGAGCGCCTCGGTGAGGAAGTCGGTTTCTACCAGGACCCCCTGAGCTACTTCGGTCACCTCTCGGACGAGCTGCTGCGCGCGAACCGTCTCGTGCTCGACACCGGCGTGCATTACAAGCATTGGACGCGCCAGCAGATGGTCGACTGGTTCCATGCGCACTCCTCCGACGACGAGCCCGACGTGCAGGCCGAGACCGACCGCTACATCGTCATGCCGGGCCAGGCGCTGTCGTACAAGCTCGGCCAGCTCAAGATCCTTGAGCTGCGCGCGAAGGCGAAAAAGGAACTCGGCGACAAGTTCGACATCCGCGCCTTCCACGACGAGATCCTCGACGGCGGTGCGTTGCCGCTCGACGTGCTCGAGGCGCGCGTGGACGGTTGGATTGCGAGAGCGAAAGCATCCTCCGCGAAGAAATCCTGAACGGACAGAACGCTGTCCGCCCGCTGTCCGTCCGCGCTGACGGACAGCGGGCGCGGCTTGCGTCGCGGTGAAAAATTCAATTCCGGCAATGGCTTGAAAGAAAAGTAATCGTTGGCACAGGGCTTGCTTCGCTAGGGTCGTAGCGACTCTTATCGAATCCGACCCTTGCCATGATCCGCGACACCTCCGCCCAAGACCGCCGCATCGAAATCGCGCAACCGCGCGTCAACAAACGCTGGATCATCATCGGCGCGACGAGCGCGGCCGTGCTCGTCGCCCTGGTCTGGCTCGTGCCCTCGGTCGCGCGCCTGATCTCGGCCGGCACCTCGGTGTCGGTCGCGAGCTTGCGCTTCGGCGAGATCAAGCGCGGCACGCTGGTACGCGACGTGTCCGCGCAGGGCAAGGTCGTCGCCGCGCAGGCGCCGACGCTGTATGCGACCGCTCCGGGCACGATCACGCTGCTCACGCATGCCGGCGACAAGGTCGAGAAGGACCAGATCCTCGCCGAAGTCGACAGCCCCGAGCTGAACAACAAGCTGCAGCAGGAACAGGCGACGCTGGCGAGCCTCGACATCGACGTCGGCCGCGCTGGCATCGACGCCAAGCAGAAAGAACTGCTCGCGAAGAAGACGATAGAGCAGGCGCAGATCGATCGCCAGACTGCGGCGCGCGAGGTCGAACGCAAATCGCTCGCGTTCGACAAGGGCGCGATGGCCGAGGTCGAAGTGCTGCGTTCGAAGGACGCGTTGGCCAAAGCCGAACTCGACGTCACCCATGCGCAGGCCGATGCGCGCCTGCAGAACGAAACCGCGGCGTTCGAGCTGAGGACCAAGCGCCTCGCTCTGGAGCGACAGAAACTGCTCGTCGCCGACCTCGCGCGCCAGGTTGACCTGCTCAAGGTGCGCTCGCCGGTCGCCGGCCAGGTCGGCCAGCTGCTCGTGCAGCAGAAGGCGAACGTGCCGATCAACACCGGCCTGGTCACCGTGATCGACCTGACCTCGCTCGAAGTCGAGCTGCAGGTGCCCGAAGTGTTCGCCCACGATCTGACCATCGGCATGCCGGCCGAGATCGCCGAAGGCGCGCAGAAGTACAAGGGCGAGCTGTCCGCGGTGTCGCCCGAGGTGGTCAACAACCAGGTCGTAGCGCGCGTGCGTTTCGCCGCCGACAAACCCGCCGGTCTGCGCCAGAGCCAGCAGCTGACCACGCGCATCCTCATCGACGAGCGCCCAAACGTGCTCATGGTCGAGCGCGGCTCGTTCGTCGACACGGGCGCGGGTCGCGTCGCCTATCTGGTCCACGACGGCATCGCCGAGCGCAAGCCCATCCAGGTCGGCGCGACCAGCCTCAACGCGGTCGAAATCGTCTCCGGCGTCAAGGAAGGCGACCGCATCGTGATCTCAGGCACCGACTCGTTCAACGGTGCCGAGAAAGTGGTCTTGAACTGAATCCCGCGAATCGAATCAGCCAGCAGGAATGAACCCATGCTAAAGATGCAGCATCTTTCAAAAGTGTACCGGACCCACATGGTCGAGACGCACGCGCTGCGCGACTTCTCGATCCACGTGCGCGACGGCGAGTTCGTTGCGGTGACCGGGCCGTCGGGCTCGGGCAAGACGACCTTCCTCAACATCGCCGGCCTGCTCGAGGAATTCACCTCGGGCGAGTTCTGGCTCGACGGCGTCGACGTGCGCGGCCTCGGCGACGATGCGCGCTCGAAGCTGCGCAACGAGAAGATCGGCTTCATCTTCCAGGGCTTCAACCTGATCCCCGATCTCAACCTGTTCGACAACGTCGACGTGCCGCTGCGCTACCGCGGCTTCAACGCGGCCGAGCGCAAGAAGCGCATCGAGGAATCGCTGTCGCGCGTCGGCCTGTCCTCGCGCATGAAGCACTATCCGTCGGAGCTGTCCGGCGGCCAGCAGCAGCGCGTCGCGATCGCGCGCGCGCTGGCCGGATCGCCGCGCCTGCTCATGGCCGACGAGCCGACCGGCAACCTCGACTCGCTCATGGCCCGCGGCGTGATGGAGCTGCTCGAGGAGATCAACCGCCAGGGCACGACGATCATCATGGTCACCCACGACCCCGAGCTCGCCGCGCGCGCGCAGCGCAACGTGCACGTGATGGACGGCCAGGTCACCGATTTCGATGCCGAGCCTTCGCTGCGCGTGAAGACGCGCGACGCGGACGTGGAAACGGCGGCGGCCTGATTCTTCTTTCCTGCCCTTTTCGATGAAGGCAGGGCAAAGCAAAGGAACGACGATGTTCTCGTACTATCTCCAACTCGGCTTGCGCAGCCTGAGGCGCAACCCCATCCTGACCGCGCTGATGGTGCTCGGCATCGCGCTCGGCATCGCCGCGAGCATGACCACGCTGACAGTGTTGCACTTGATGGGTAGCGATCCGATTCCGTGGAAGAGCAGCAAGTTGCTGCACGTGCAGCTCGACAACTGGGACATCAACCAGCCCTACGGCGACGACGGCTCGCCGCCCGATCAGGTCAGCTATCGCGATGCGACGGCGCTGATGCAGGCGGGCAAGGCCGACAAGCAGACCGCGATCTTCAAGCTCGCCCTGCCGATCCAGCCGGAAAATCCCGAGGTCAAGCCGTTTCTCACGGTCGGGCGCGTCGCCTACGGCGATTTCTTTTCGATGTTCGAGCCGCGGTTCAAGTACGGCCAGGGCTGGGGCAAGGCCGAGGACGATGCGCATGCGCGCGTCGTCGTGCTCTCGCGCGAGACCAACGAGAAACTGTTCGGCGGCGCCGATTCGACCGGCAAGACCGTGCGCATCGACGGCAACGACTACCGCGTCAGCGGCGTGCTCGACGACTGGACCCTGCGGGTCAAGTACTACGACCTGACCAACGGTTCGCTCGACGATACCGAAGCGTTCTTCATCCCGTTCACCACCGGCATCGACCTCAAGCAGCGTTCGAGCGGCAACAACAGTTGCTTCAAGGAATCCGGTCCGGGCTGGGACGCGTACCTCGCCTCCGAATGCGTGTGGATGCAGGTCTGGGTGCAGCTCGATTCGCCTGCGCGCAAGGCGGAATACAAATCGTTTCTCGACAGCTATGTCAACGAACAGAAGAAACTCGGCCGGTTTGCGCGGCCGCTCGACAATCGCCTGCTCGACGTCAACCAGTGGATGGCCGATCAGAAAGTGGTTTCGGGCGACGTGAAGGTGCAGGCCGGACTCGGTTTTGCGTTCCTGCTCGTCTGCCTCGTCAACACGATCGGCCTGCTGCTGGCGAAATTCACGCGCAAGGCCGGTGAAGTTGGCCTGCGCCGCGCGCTCGGTGCGAGTCGGCGCCAGGTGTTCGCGCAGTTCCTTGTCGAATCCGGCGTGGTCGGCCTGTCCGGCGGGTTCATCGGTCTGCTGTTGACCGGACTCGGCCTGTACGCCGTGCGCGCGTTGTATACCGACTACAAGACGGTGGCGCATCTCGACTGGTCGATGGTGGCGACGACGATCCTGCTCGCGATCACTGCGGCGGTTCTCGCCGGACTGTATCCGACCTGGCGCGCGTGCCAGGTGGCGCCGGCAGCGCAATTGAAGACGCAGTAGTCGTGCGAAAGATCGAACATCCTGTCCGACTTTCGCCCGCACGAGCGCGGCTCAGCCGCGCTACGTGCTCCCGCTCGCAAGAGCCTCGCGGTTGGCGCATCCATGCGCCAAGCATCGATTTCTGAGAGGTCACACACATGGAATTCCGTCCCATTCTCTCCGCGCTGATGCGCAGCAAGGTCGCGATGATCCTGATCGGCCTGCAGGTGGCGTTGACGCTCGCGATCATGTGCAACGCGCTGTTCATCATCAATCAGCGCCTCGAACGCATGCATCGGCCGAGCGGGATGAACGAAACCGATACGTTCATCGTCGGCAGCTACGGCTTCGGCAGTGGCTTCAACGTGCAGACGACCGTCGATGCGGATCTCGCCATGCTGCGCAACCTGCCCGGTGTAGTCGATGTGGCGATGACCAACGGCATGGTGCCGATGGGTCAAAGCGGCTGGGGCAGCGGCGTCGGCCTGCAGCCGAACCAGAAGCAGGCCACCGCGCGCACGGCCTACTACATGGTCGACGACCACGCGATCAACGCCTACGGGCTCAAGCTCGTCGCCGGGCGCAACTTCAAGCCCGAAGAAATCAGTTTCATGACGATGAACAACCGCAAGACTTCGCCGGTTGCAATCATCACCCAGGCGCTCGCGCTAAAACTCTTTCCGGACGGTAACGCGATCGGCAAGCAAATCTACGACGAGAACGAGCCGTTCACGATCATCGGTGTCGTCGAGGCCTTGGAGAAGCCCTGGGTCGATGCGGAGGACGTCGAATACTCGGTCATGTGGCCGACGCACCTGGCCTACGGCAACGGCTCGACCTATCTGATTCGTGCCGAACCCGGCCGCCGCGACGAGGTCATGAAAACCGTGGAGGCCAAGCTCGGCGAATCCAATCAGAGCCGCATCGTGCGCAGCATGCGCAGCATCGAGAAGGTGCGCGCGCAGGCCTATGCGAACGATCGCGCGATGGCGATCATCCTTGGCAGCGTGATCGCCGCGCTGCTGACGATCACCGCGCTCGGCATCGTCGGCATGGCGAGCTTCTGGGTCGCGCAGCGGACCAAGCAGATCGGCACGCGCCGCGCGCTCGGCGCGACGCGCGGTTCGATCCTGCGCTATTTCCAGACCGAGAATTTCGTCATCACGACCTGCGGCTTGCTCCTCGGCGGCCTGCTCACCTACGCGTTGAGCCTGTGGCTGCTGACCCATGTCGACGGCGCGAAATTGCTGCCGTGGTACTACGTGCCGATCGGCTTCGCCTGCCTGTGGCTGCTCGGCCAGCTTGCCGTGCTCGGCCCGGCGACGCGCGCCTCGCGCGTGCCGCCCGCAGTGGCGACGCGCAGCGTCTGATCGGCGTTGCCTCCGCCGTCGCCGGGCATCCGCGCGACGGCGTCTTTCGGGCGCGTGGCCGGAATGCCGCGCGTCATTTTGTTTGCCGCGGGCAGCCGCGTAATACGTTTGTCATTCGATGCCCGCATCGTGCATGGCATTTCCGCGGCGCCCGTGGTGCGCATCGATGCATATCGCCGATATCAGCCTGTTCTTCGCGCCGCATTCTGGCGGGGTGAAGCGCTACCTGCTGGCCAAGCACGGCCATCTGGCGGGGCGTACGGGCGTGCGCCACAGCCTGCTCGTGCCCGGTGCGACAAGCGCGGAGATCGAGCCCGGCATCTTCACCCGCGGCGACTGGAACATTGCGTGCGCGGGCGGTTACCGCGTGCCGCTGCGTCCGGCGCGTTGGCGTCGCGCGCTCGCCGCGTTGCGCCCCGACGTGATCGAAGTCGGCGATCCCTACCATCTTGCTTGGGCGGCGCTCGCTGCGGCGAAGGATTGCGGCGCGATGACGGTCGCGTTTGCGCACTCGGATCTGCCGCGCATGATCGCGAGCCGCTTCGGCCGCCTCGCCGGACGCGCGGCCGACGCCTACCTGCGCCGGCTGTATTCGCGCTTCGATCTGATCCAGGCGCCGAGCCGGCTGATCGCGCAACGCCTGCGCGACAGCGGCATCGCACGCATCGTCGTGCAGCCGCTCGGCGTGGATACCCATGTGTTCCATCCGGCGCGGCGCGATGCGAAGCTGCGTGAAGAGCTCGGCCTCGCCGCCGACGTACGCCTGTCGATCTTCGCCGGGCGCATGGCGCGCGAGAAGGACGTGCCATTGTTGCTGCGGACGTTCGCGCGGCTCGGGCGCGGCCACCATCTGATCCTGGTCGGTGGCGAACGCCGCGAGGCACTTTCGACGAACGTGACGATGCTGCCGTACGAGCAGGATCCGCTGCGTCTCGCGCGCCTGATCGCAAGCGCCGACGCACTCGTGCACGCGGGCACGCAGGAGACGTTCGGCCTGATTGCGGTCGAGGCGATGGCCTGCGGCCTGCCCGTGGTCGGCGTGCGTGCGGGCGCGCTGCCCGAACTGATCGACAATTCGGTCGGCGCGCTCGCCGAGGCGGGCGATGCCCGCGCGCTCGGCGCCGCGATCGAAAAAGTCCACGCGAGTGACACGGCTGCGATGGGCCGACGCGCACGCTTGCGGGTCGAACGCCGCTACTCCTGGTCCAGCGTGTTCGACCTGCAGCTCGACCGCTACGCGCGCCTGCTGCGCACGCGTTCGCACGCGTTCGTCGCCGCGGCCGAAGCGGCCGATTCCGTCGAAACGCCGAGCCGGCCGTGAGCGCGCGACTCTGCATCGCCGTGCACGACGTTGCACCGGCAACCTGGCCGCAATGCGCGCGCCTGCTCAATCTTGTCGACGCGCTCGGCGCGCCACCGCTGACCCTGCTCGTCGTGCCCGACTGGCATGCGCAGGGCCGCATCGATGCCGCGCCGGAGTTCCGCCGCGCCATCGATGCGCGTATCGCGCGCGGCGACGAAGTCGCACTGCACGGCTATTTTCACCGCGACGACGCGCCCGCACCGCACTCGCCCGCCGCCTGGCTGCGTCGGCGCGTGCTGACTGCAGGCGAAGGCGAATTCGCCGCACTCGATGTCGACACCGCCGAATCGCGCCTGCACGCCGGACTCGATCTGCTGCGTCGACAGGGCTGGGCGGTCGACGGCTTCGTGCCGCCGGCCTGGCTTGCGAGCGCGGCGACACGGCGCGCACTGCAGCGTACTGATCTGCGTTGGACCTCGACCCACACGGCGCTGGTCGCACTCGACCGCGGCAGCGAGGAACGTATCGCCGCGCCGTGCCTGACCGCCTCGCCGCGCTCGCGCTGGCGCCGCGCCGCGAGCCGTGTATTTCTGCATGCGGGCCTGCGCCTGACCGCACGCGCGCCGCTCGTGCGTGTCGGCCTGCATCCGGCCGATGCCGATCATGACGAGCTGCTCGCGTGCTGGCGCGAAGTGCTGACCGCGCTGCTGGCTGTGCGTCGCGCCGCGACGAAGTCGCAAGCCATCTCTGCACTCGTCCCTGAGCGCCGAAATCGAAAAGCCGCTGTCCCTGGCGGCATCTCTCAATGATGCGCCGCGCCGGCACGCTGCTGATCTTCGTCGCGCTCGTCGTCGCGCTCGTTGTGCCGGTCTGGCTCGGCGGCCGGCGTGCCGTGTTCACGAGTTTCGACCTGCCCGTGCACGCATACCTGTACCTGCTCGCGCTCGTGCTGTTCGGCTGGGCGATGCGCGCGGTCAAACAATGGCTGCTGATCGAACGTCTCGGCCTCGCGGTGGGCGCGTGGCGCAATCTCGCGATCTCGCTCGCGATCGATTTCGCCTTCCTCGCCACGCCCGGCGGTGTCGGCGGCTACGCGGCCGGCATCTACTACGTGCGCGGCGTCGGCGGCTCGTACGCGCAGGCGGCGGCGATCTCGGCGGCCGACCAGGTACTCGACCTCATGTTCTTCGCGATTGCGATGCCGGTCGCGGCCTTGTGCCTGTCGCAGAGTACCCAACTGTCGCCGTTGCTCGCCCACGGTGCCGCGTTCGGCGGCATCGGCGTGCTGACCTTGCTTGTCGTGCTCGTACTCGCGCGGCGCTCGCTCGGCGCATGGTTTTTCGGCAGGCATGGGCTGATCGAGCGTATCGGCTTCCTGCGCCGACGTCGCGATGCACTGCGCGGCTTCGTCAACAACGTGCTCGCGCAGACGCAGATCCTGATGCAGGGGCCGCCCGCGTATTTCGCGCTTGCCTTCGCCACGACCGCGATGCAGTGGCTCGCGCGCTACGGCGTGCTCTGGCTCATCCTCGCGCTGCTCGACGCGCAGGTGCCGTTCTCGCTCGTACTGCTGTTGCAAGGCGTCGTGCTGCACGTCGCGCAATGGACCGGAGTGCCGGCCGGCGGCGGCGGCGCGGACCTCGGTCTCGCCGTGACGCTCGCGCCGTTCGCATCGACCGCCGCGATTGCCAGTGCGCTGCTGCTGTGGCGCATCGCGACGTTGTACCTGAGCCTGACCGCCGGCATGATCTCGATCGCCGCGCTGCGCTGGCGCAGACATTCTGCGCGGCCATTTTTAACGCGGATCGGAGCGGATGAACACGGATAAGAGCCGATCAAGCCGGTGAGAAATTTTTCAACGCTCTATCTGCTCTTATCCGTTTTTATCGGCTTTTATCCGCGTTAAAAAGCTCTTTTCACGATGTCGGAAGATCGATCACGATCGGCGGCACGGTGCGCGAGCGGCGCAGGTTGCCGAGCATGAGGCCGCCGCGCAGCAGGCGTCCGGCGATCATGCGCGTGATCCGGCTGACGTCGCGGAACGGCTTGAAATGGCTGGCGCGGCGCTCCTCTTCGTAGCTGGCCTTGATCGGCACCGAGACGGTGCGGATACCCCGCGTTGCGCACTCGATCAATATTTCGCTCTCGAAGACGAAGCCGTCGTGCGGCAGCGCGAGCGCGGTCTCGATCGCGGCGCGCGGGTAGTAGCGCTGGCCGCTTTGCGAATCGACGATGCGCTGGCCGCATGCCCAGGACACCCAGAAATCGGCTTGCGCGTTGCCGAAGCGGTTCTTGTCCGGCTGCGCGTCCTTGCCGAGCAGGCGCGCGCCGATGACGATATGGTTGGGATACTCCTTGGCCGCCGCGAGCAGGCGCGGCAGGTCGGCCGCGTCGTGCTGACCGTCGCCATCCATCGTCAGCACGCCGTCGGCGCCGAGCTTGAGCGCAAGTTCGAAGCCGTCGCGCAGCGCCATCGCCTTGCCCTGCGGCGCGGCGTGGCGAATGCGTTCGAGTGGCAGGTCGGCGACGACCTCACTGGTGCGGTCGCTGGAACCGTCGTCGACGAGAATCACCTTGGCGCAATAGCGCAGCGCGGCCGTAAGCACCGCGCGGATCGCGCGCTCCTCGTTCAACGCGGGGATCACGACGACGCCGGTCGCTGCCGCTTCCGCGCTCTGCGCTGCCTGAGTTTTCTCCCCGGTCAAAACGAAATCTCCAGATGCAATGCCGATGCCGGCAAGTCTTTGTCGGCATGCAGGGCGAAGTCAAACCCCTTGGTCTCCCCCTGCGCCAGCGCGACCAGCAACGGCAGACTTGCGGCTGCTGGATTGCGCGCGTGCAGAGCGTGCAGCGACGGCGGCAGCGGTGCAAGTTCTGCCGCAGCATGGGCCTGCAGATCCAGGCGCAGCCGCGCGATCTGCTGCGCCGTGGCGGGCACGAGCACGAAGGCGACGGCGAATGGCGCATCGCAGTCGATGAGGGCAGCGAGCGGGCCCGTCGCCGCGATGTCGAATGCGACGTAGAGCACCGGCTTCGCTTCGCTCGCGGCGATCGTGGCCGCTTCGAGCAGGCCGGCGGCGAACGTGGCGGGACCTGCGCTCAACGCGGTCGACGAGGCCATGCAGGCACTCGCGATCGTCCAGTATCCGGCCGGCGCGTTGTGCACGGAATTGTGGAACTTGGTCGGCGACAGTTCGAGCGGCGTGTGCGCGAGCACGGTGCAAAGATAATCGTTGATCGCGAGGTCGCCGTAGGCCGAAGCGAATACGTTCTGCAGGTCGCGCGGCGCGCGTCCGGCCATCGCGCAGGCCTGTTCGGCCGCGGCGAGCGCGAGCAACACCGAATCTGGCGCGCGGCGGCGCTCGTTCGGCGTCAGCGATGCAGGCGCAGGCCGCTCGAACGGTTGCGCGGTGTGCGCGCTTCCGCTGCGCAGCAGCTCGCGCGCTGCCGCCCAGTCGGGCATGCCCGACGCGCAAACGCCGATGCCTTCGATCGCCAGTTCCAGCACCGCGCTCATGCCGTGTCCGCCCGCGCGAAGGCCAGGCAACAATTGTTGCCGCCGAAACCGAACGAATTCGACAGCGCGATGCGCAGATTTGCTTCGCTGTTGTCGATGCGGATCTGCGGGCCGCAGGCCGCATCGAGCTCGCGCGTGTTCAGCGTGCCCGGCGCGAAGCCGCGCTCGAGCGCGACCAGCGTGATCGCCGCTTCGAGGATGCCGGCCGCACCGAGCGTGTGTCCGCTCCAGCCCTTGGTCGAGCTCGCGCGCGTCGACGCCGGGAAGCGGCGCGCGATCAGCGCGGCCTCGACCTCGTCGTTCTGCCTGCTCGCCGTGCCGTGCAGGTTGATGTAGTCGACTTGGGCCGCAGAGATGCCTGCGCGTGCGAGCGCGTCGTCGAGCGCGCGTTCGGCGCCGAGTCCCTGCGGATGCGGCGCGGACATGTGGTGCGCGTCGCTGGATTCACCGTAACCGATCAGCAACGGTGTGTCTTTTTCCACTTTTCCACTTTGCGGCATGCGCTCGAGAATGGCGAAGCCGGCGGCTTCGCCGAGCGAAAGGCCGCGCCGGTTCGCGTCGAACGGCCGGCATTCCTCATTGGAGACGAGTTCGAGCGAATTGAAGCCGAACAGCACGCTGTCGCAGAGCGTGTCGACACCGCCGACGATGGCCGCATCGGCGAGGCCGAGGCGCAGCAGGCGTTCTGCGCTGGCGAACACCTTCGCGCTCGACGAGCAGGCCGTCGCAATCGTCAGGTTCGGCCCGGCGAGGCCGAGCGCATGCGCTACGAACAGGCCGAGCGCGTGCGGCTGGTGCACCTGCGGGCGGCTTTGCGCGCTGGAGAGGCGTCCCTGCGCATCGAGTTCGCGATAGGCGCGCTCGGTTTCGCCGATGCTCGAGGTCGACGTGCCAAGCACGAGCGCGATGCGCTCGGCACCGTGGCGTTCGCGCAGCGCATGCGCGCGTTCGAGAAAGCCGTCCTGGGTGAGCCCCAGCCAGGCGAGACGATGGTTGCGCGAGTCGAATGACGCGAGCGCATCGGGCAGGGAAAGCTGCTCGAGCCCGGCGACGCGGCCGATCCGGCAGTCGAGCGGCTGGGTCGAAAATGAATTCGCGATCAATCCGCCGGCGCGCGTTTCGAGCGCGCGCGCAATCGCCTGCGACCCGCGTCCGGCGGCGCAGGTAGCGGTACAGGCGGTGATGGCAAGCGGCGCAATGCGGGCTGGCAAGAAGAAGCGTCGAAGCGAAATACGATGGCGAAGTATAGGTTTGCGCAGCAACACCCCGCAACGTGGCGACGGCCATCATGCTCGATGATGCGTACCGATACGCGTGCGCGGCGCAGTATCATTCACGCTCCCTCCGCATCGAAAAGCCGCATTCCCGTGGATTCCCTGGCCGTTGTCGAAACCTATCTGCGCGATCTGCAGGATCGCATCTGCACCGCGCTCGAACGCGTAGACGGCGGCGCACGGTTCGTTGCCGACGAGTGGATGCGCAGCGAGGGCGGCGGCGGGCGCTCGCGCGTGCTCAAGGACGGCGCCGTGTTCGAACAGGGTGGGGTCAACTTCTCGCGCGTGGAAGGCAGGACCTTGCCGCCGTCCGCCACGGCGCACCGGCCCGAACTCGCCGGGCGCGCATGGTCGGCGCTCGGTGTCTCGCTCGTGCTGCATCCGCGCAACCCGTATGTGCCGACCACGCACATGAACGTGCGTTATTTCGAGGCACGCGCGCAGGACGCCGAACCGGTGTGGTGGTTCGGCGGCGGCTTCGACCTGACACCTTACTATCCGTTCGATGAGGATGTCGTGCACTGGCACCGCGTCGCACGCGACCTGTGCGCGCCGTTCGGGACGGACGTCTACGCGCGCTACAAGAAATGGTGCGACGACTATTTCTTCCTCAAGCATCGCAACGAGACGCGCGGCGTCGGCGGCTTGTTTTTTGATGATCTGAATCAAGGCGGCTTCGAGCGCTGCTTCGATTTCATGCGCGCGGTCGGCAACGGTTTCCTCGATGCCTACCTGCCGATCGTGGAAAAAAGAAAAGGTACATCTTTCGGCGAACGCGAGCGCGAGTTCCAGTTGTACCGGCGCGGGCGTTACGTCGAGTTCAACCTCGTTTACGACCGCGGCACGCTGTTCGGCCTGCAATCTGGCGGGCGCACCGAGTCGATCCTGATGTCGCTGCCGCCGCGCGTGCGCTTCGAGTACGCCTACGCGCCGCCTGCCGGTTCGACCGAGGCGCGACTGGCCGAGTATCTCGTGCCGCGCGAATGGGTTTAGAGCCTATCCTCAAAGCGCAGTAGCTTTGAGGGCAGGATCGGTCAGCGCGACAGGAACTTCAGCACGAAGTTCGCCAGTTTCCCGTAGGGCGGTCTTAGCACTTTCATGCTGCTGAAGCGTGCCTGGTAGAGCACGGGCTTCTGCTTGCTGAAGGTGAGGAAGCCTTCGCGGCCATGATAGTGGCCCATGCCGGACGGGCCGACACCGCCGAACGGCAGCTTCGATTGCGCGATGTGCAGCACCGTGTCGTTGACGGTGACCCCGCCGGCGACAGTGCGCTCGAGCACGCGCTCGGTGCGTGCGCGGTCGTGGTCGAAATGGTAGAGCGCGAGCGGGCGCGGGCGTGCGTTGACGAAATCGATCGCGGCATCGACCGAATCGACGCTGACGATCGGCAGGATCGGGCCGAAGATTTCGTCCTGCATCAGCGCGAGATGCGCGGGCGGATCGATCACGAGCGTCGGCGCGAGGACGCGGTTGGGGGCATCGCCCTGGGCGAGTTCGACCACGTCCGCGCCGGCCGCGCGTGCCTCGTCGAGATAGCCGGCAAGGCGCTTGAATTGTCCTTCGTTGACGATGCTCGTGTAGGCGGCGTTGGTCGCGAGGTCCGGATAGCGCTGTGCGACGACACGCTGCATTTCGGCAACGAACGGCGCGACGCTTTCCTTCGGCATCAACACATAGTCGGGCGCGATGCAGGTCTGGCCCGCATTGAGCAGCTTGCCCGCCGCGATGCGATCGACCGCGGTCGCGATCGAATAACCGGGCGCGAGGATCGCCGGCGACTTGCCGCCGAGTTCCAGCGTCACCGGCGTCAGGTTCTGCGCGGCAGCGAGCATGACCTTGCGTCCGACCGCGGTCGAGCCCGTGAAGAAAAGATGATCGAACGGCAGCGCGGCGAACGCGGCGGCAACGTCGGCGCCGCCGAGCAGGGTCGTGACGCGATCGGTCGGGAAGACTTCTTCGAGCAGCGCCTTCAACTCTTCCGAGGTGCGCGGCGTGTGCTCGGACGGCTTGAGCATCACGTGGTTGCCCGCGGCGATCGCGGCCGACAGTGGCAGCAGGGCGAGGTTGACCGGATAATTCCAAGGCGAAATCACGCCGACCACGCCGAGCGGCTGGTAGCGCACTTCGGTATGCGCGGGCCAGAACAGCCAGTCGGCCAAGTCACGCTTGCTGCGCATCCAGCCGTGCAGGTGCGCGCGGATATGATCGATGTCGGCGAGCACCGTGAACGCGTCGCCGAGGATGCAGTCGGCGCGCGCGCGCCGGCCGAAGTCGGCGTTCATCGCCGAGATCAACGCTTCCTGGCGTGTTTTGAACGAGCTGCGCAGGCGCTTCAGATCGTCCATGCGCTGCTGATACGTCGGCACGTTCGCGCGCTGCGCGGCGCGCAGGCGCTCGAGTGTGGCGGCGAGGTCGCTCGTGGTGACGGGCATGTCCATGGTCGATCCTGCGATTCGGTAGCGTATGGCGGCAGTTTAGCGCCGTCCGCGTGCGGCGACATGGGAGCGACGACGTGCGGGCGGGGGCAAAGCGGCCACGGTGCTACGATGCGCGCCCGGTACCTGGCACGCGAGAAGAAATCCCATGCACCTGCGCCCCTACCGCGGCCGCCTGCCGCGCCTCGGCGAAAACGCCTACGTCGACCCGGCCGCTGTGGTCGTCGGCGATGTCGAAATCGGCGCCGATGCGTCGATCTGGCCCTTCGTTGCCGCACGCGGCGACGTCAATTTCATTCGCATCGGTGCGCGCAGCAACATCCAGGACAACTGCGTGCTGCACGTAACCCATGACGGTCCATACACGCCGGGCGGCGCGCCGCTGATCATCGGCGACGATGTCACCGTCGGTCATGGCGCGATCCTGCACGCGTGCACGATCGAGAACGCCTGCCTGATCGGCATGCACGCGACCGTGCTCGACAACGTGCACGTGCACAAGCACGCAATGATCGGCGCCGGCGCGGTGGTCTCGCCAGGCAAGATCGTCGGCGAAGGCGAGCTCTGGCTCGGCAATCCTGCGCGCTGCGTGCGCACGCTGACCGACAAGCAGATCGAGCAGCTGTACTACTCGGCCAAGCACTATGTGCGCTTGAAAGACGAATACCTCGAGGCAGAGCGGAATCGGTAGGCGCGGTGAGCTACGACTATTTCTTCTTCGCCAAGCCCGGCGACGGCAAAGTGCTTGCGATCGACGCCATCGGTCCGGACCTCCCATCGATCGGCTCGTTGGAGTTCGTGCGCGGTGAAATCAGCCGCGCGTTTCCCGCCGTACGCTGGGAGCCGCCGCGTGGCGAGATACGCGCATGGTTTGGGCTCCAAGGGCCGCCTGAATTTCTGCTGCTGCCCGAAGACGGGGGGAAACTCTCTTGCTTCAAGGCCGCGTTTATCGAGCGCGAGGAAGTCCTTGCGCTCGCTGCGAGCATGAATCTCGTCGCCTTTGATCCGCAGCGTGGGGAAATACTCGGGGCCTAAATCAAGCGATCGTCAGGCTTTCCAGCCGCGCCAACGTCGCCATCGCCTCGGCCGCGTTTACGCCGCACATCGCCGGTTCGGGTCTGAGATTACCGCAGACCGCAGGTCGCTCCGGTTTGCCGAATATCAAGCAGCGGTTGCGCTCATCCAATTGAATGCAGCGTATGCCGGCTGGTTTGCCGTTTGGCATGCCGGGAATCGGCGAGGAAATGGACGGCGCGATGCAACAGGCACCGCAGCCGGCGCGACATTCCATGATCAATCCGTCGCCAGCAGCGGCAATTCCGCGCGTAACGCGTCGTGCACCGGATCGGTATCCGGCCGCATGCCGTGCCAGATCGCGAATGATTCGGCCGCCTGTTCGACGAGCATGCCGAGGCCGTCGAGCGCCTTGCCTGCGCCCGCAGCGCGAGCCCAGGCGACGAAGCCAAACGCGGCCGCGCCGTACGACAGGTCGTAGCACAGTGCGCGTGGGGCGACGAGGGCGAACGGCAGCTGCAGCGTTTCGCGGGCGACGCCGGCCGAGGTGGCGTTGACGATGAGGTCGAAGCTGCCAAGGTCGGCGAGGTCGTTCCAGTAGCGCGTGTGTACGCGCGACGGATCGCGGATCGAATCGGCCAGCGCATCGGCGCGCTCGGCGTTGCGGTTGACGATAACTAGTTCGCCGATGCCCGCGTCGAGCAGCGCATGCGCGGCCGCACGCGCGGCGCCGCCGGCGCCGAGCAGCAGGCTGCGGCGTTCGCGCAGGTCGAGGCTGTGGCGCCCGGTGAGATCGCGGATCAGCCCGGGTCCGTCGGTGTTATCGCCGTGCCAGGAGCCGTCGACGCGCGTCAGCGTGTTGACCGCGCCGGCGCGGCTGGCGAAATCGGATGTCTGCGCGCTGAGGCCGAACGCGTCCTGCTTCAACGGCAGGGTGATGTTCGCGCCGCGACCGCCGGCGTCGGCGAAGCGTGCAAGCGTCGCGGCGAACGCGTCCGCCGGCGCATCGATCGCGACGTAGTCGAGCGTGATGCCAGTCTGCTTGCCGAACGCGGCGTGGATGCGCGGCGACAGCGAATGCGAAATCGGATGGCCGAACACGGCGTAGTCGGGCGAAGTCACGGCTGACTCCGTTCTTTGAGGTAGCGCGCGGCGTCGAGCGCGAAATAGGTCAGGATCGCATCGGCCCCGGCGCGCTTGATCGAGGTCAGCGATTCGAGCACGACGGCTTTCTCATTGAGCCAACCGTTCTGCGCGGCGGCTTTGAGCATCGCGTACTCGCCCGAGACCTGGTAGACGAACGTCGGCGCGCCGAAACGTTGCTTCACGCGCTGGACGATGTCGAGATACGGCATGCCGGGTTTGATCATGACCGCGTCGGCGCCCTCGGCGAGGTCGAGCTCGATCTCGCGCAAGGCCTCGTCGCTGTTGCCGACGTCCATCTGATAGGTGTGCTTGTCGCCCTTGCCGAGATTGCCTGCCGAACCGACCGCGTCGCGGAATGGGCCGTAGAAGCTCGAGGCGTATTTGGCCGAGTAGGCGAGGATGCGGGTGTTCACATAGCCGGCTTTTTCCAGTGCGGCGCGCATTGCACCGACGCGGCCATCCATCATGTCGGACGGCGCGACGATGTCGAACCCGGCTGCGGCCTGGGCCAGTGTCATCTTGACGAGCGCTTCGATGGTCACGTCGTTGAGGATGTAGCCGCGCTCGTCGATCACGCCGTCCTGGCCGTGCGTCGTATACGGATCGAGCGCCACGTCGCCGATCAGGCCGAGTTCGGGGAACTTCGCCTTGAGCGCGCGCGCGGCGCGCTGGAACACGTTGTCAGGATTCCAGGCTTCACGCCCGTCCTCGGTTTTGACCGACGCGGGCGGCGACGGGAACAGGGCCAGTGCCGGGATGCCGGCGGCAACGCATTCGCCGGCGAGCTTTTCGAGCTGGTCGATCGACACGCGGTCGACGCCGGGCATCGACGCGATCGGCTCGCGCTTGTTTTCGCCGTCGATGACGAACGCAACCATGATCAGGTCGCTGGGCAGCAGGGTCGTCTCGCGCATCAGCGCGCGCGAGAACGCATCGCGGCGCATGCGGCGCAGGCGGGTAGCGGGGTAGGGCATGGTTGGTCGTTACCTCGAAAGAGAACGCACACGATAATCCAAGCGGCGACGTGGTGAAATCGGGCAGGCGGTCGCGGTACCTCGGAAAATCGGGCGGTATTATTCAGCGGTGATTCCGAGATGCCTCGGCATACTCCACAAACGTTCGGAGATTCATTGTTGTACCGGACGTTTCCAGAGTCGTCTTTACTAGCTTCACATAACCTCTTGGAAGAGGGAACAAAAATGCTAGCCCCGATCGTAGTGATGGCGTTGTTGTGCGCCACAGTCCTGTTGTTCGTCGCCTCAATCAAGCGCATCCCCGAAGGCCAGGCCTATACCCTGCGCCGCGTCGACGGCCATATGCGTACGGTAGGCGCCGGCACCCACCTGGTCCTGCCGCTGATCGAGCGCGTCGCACACAAGATCCGCCTGTTCGGCAATGTCGTCGAAGTCGGCGAAATCGCGACCCCGGATCAAGGTGCGCTGCACGGCAAGATCTACTACCAGGTGCTCGACGCCGCGCGCGCCGACGCGATCATCGACGAGGTCGGCGTGCGCCTGCGCGAACGCCTGCCCGAGTTGGTCGCCGCGGCCCCGGAGCGTGACGCCGCCGCGCGTAACCTGCACCTGAAGACCGAGCTGAACCGCAGTCTGCGCGAGCGCGGCCTGCTGGTGACGCGCGTACAACTGGTCTGACGGAGCGGATTTTCGCTCCGCCTTGACCCCAGGAGCGACCGCTCCAGGTCGCCTGCGCGGTGGAATTTGCAGCGCGCTGCCGTGATACTTGCCGGCCCCGCGCGGCCGTTCCGCGCCAGACCCGCCCGCATGCCCGCTGCTCCTCCCGCCATTGATCGCCCCTCGCTGCAGGCCCGTCTGCGTGCCGGTGCGGACGAACTTGGCCTTGCGCTGACGCCCGCGCAGAACGAGCGCCTGATCGACTATCTCGATCTGCTCGTGCGCTGGAACGCGGTCTACAACCTGACCGCGGTGCGCGATCCGGCGGAAATGGTCACGCGCCATCTGCTCGACTCGTTGGCGATCGCGCCGCTGGTGCGCGGTGCAACCTTGGTCGACCTCGGCACCGGCGCTGGATTGCCCGGCATTCCGCTGGCGATCCTGGCGCCTGAGCGCAAGGTCACGCTGGCCGACAGCAACGGCAAGAAAACCCGTTTCCTGCGCGAGGCTGTGCGCGTGCTCGGCCTCGCCAACGCGCGCGTCGAGCAGGCACGCGTCGAGGATCTGCAGGGACAATACGACTGCATCACTGCACGCGCGTTCGCCGCGCTCGGCGATATCCTGACCTGGGGTGGCCATCTGCTCGCGCCTGATGGGGTGTGCGTGGCGATGAAGGGCGTGATCGACGAGGAGGAATTGCGCGGTCTACCGTCGGGCTTCCGCATCGAGGAAATCGTGGCGCTGGCCGTGCCGGGCTTGGGCGCGGCGCGACATGCCGTCATAATTAGGCGTTATCGCTGACGGCTGCGCCGTAGCGATAACTGTCGGCGTTCGAGCGGCGGGGCCGCTCAACGCCGACGAGCCGAGTATGTGTCGGACAGAAATCCGATCTCACTACCGGCAATGTATCCTTTGGGGTTGGTCGATGACTCGCATCATTGCGGTAGTGAATCAGAAGGGCGGCGTGGGCAAGACCACGACCGCGGTCAATCTCGCGGCGGCGCTGGCCGAGGCGAAACGCCGCGTGCTGCTCGTCGATCTCGATCCGCAGGGCAACGCGACGATGGCCTCGGGCATCGACAAGCGCACGGCGAAGCCAACCGGCTGCGAAGTGCTGCTAGACGAGGCGCCGATCGAGACGGCGATTGTGCCGACGCCGGCCAATTTCGATCTGCTGCCCGGCAGTCGCGACCTGACCGCGGCCGAGATCAAGCTCATGGACATGCTCGCGCGCGAGTCGCGGCTGAAGGAGCAGCTGGCCAAGCTCGGCCAGCGCTACCACACGATCCTGATCGACTGCCCGCCGTCGCTGCACCTGTTGACGGTCAATGCGCTGACCGCGGCGGATGGCGTGCTGATCCCGGTGCAGTGCGAGTACTTCGCGCTCGAGGGCCTGACCAGCCTGCTCGACACGGTCAAGGCGGTACGTACGCGCTTAAATCCACATCTTGAGATCGACGGCATCCTGCGCACCATGTACGACGTGCGCAACAACCTCGGCAACGACGTCTCCGCCCAGCTGGCCAAACATTTCGGCGACAAACTGCTGCGTTCGGTGATTCCGCGCAATATCCGCCTGGCCGAAGCGCCGAGCCACGGTCAGCCGATCAACCTTTACGATCGCGAATCGCGCGGTGCGATCGCCTATTTCGGTCTTGCCGGTGAACTTTTGCGGCGCGATCGTGCGGCGGCGACCACGGGATCGACGCAGTCCGTGGCGGCTCCAGCGCCGGTCTCGAGTCCGCCCGCTGCCGCCGTTGGGGAAAAATCCGATGCCGCGCCGGCCGCGGAAGCGCCACCGCCGTCCATCGCCTCGCTGCTCGTGCGCTAAACTAGCGCACACAGGATTTCCAGAGACACCACATGGCAGCTGCAAAGCGGCGCGGCTTGGGCTCGCGCGATCTCGACGTATTGCTCGGCGGCGGTGATGTTGCCGCGGAGACCGCCGCAGCGGGCGACGATCTGCGCAACCTGCCGGTCGGGCGCATCGCGCCGGGCAAATACCAGCCGCGGCGCGTGTTCGATCAGGAAAAGCTCGCAGAGCTCGCCGCTTCGATCAAGGCGCAGGGCGTGATCCAGCCGATCGTCGTACGTCCGGTCGGCGCGGATCGCTACGAGATCATCGCCGGCGAGCGCCGTTGGCGCGCCTCGCAGCTCGCCGGGCTGGCCGAGATTCCGGCCATCGTGCGCGAGGTCGCCGATCCGGCGGTCGCGGCGATGACCCTGATCGAGAACATCCAGCGCGAGGACTTGTCCGCGCTCGAAGAGGCGCACGCGCTGCGCCGCCTGATCGACGAATTCAAGCATACGCACGAGCAGGTCGCCGAGGCGATCGGTCGGTCGCGCTCCGCCGTGTCGAACCTGCTGCGCCTGCTCGACCTGCCCGAGGAGATCAAGCGCCTGCTCAAGGAAGGCCAGATCGAGGCAGGCCACGCCAAGGCCTTGTTGACGCTGCAGCCGGCGCTCGCGCTCGGCCTGGCGCGACGCGCCGCCGAACACGGCTGGTCGGTGCGCGAGCTCGAGGCCGCCGCGCGCAAGGCGCAGGCCGAGCCGCAGGGCAAGGCGAAGAAGGCGGCCGCGCGCGACGCCGACATCGTCGCGCTCGAGCGTGAGCTGTCCGAGAAACTCGCAGCTAGCGTCGCGATCCAGCACGGCAACAACGGACGCGGCAAGCTCGTGATCGGCTATCACAGCCTCGACGAGCTCGAAGGCATCCTCGAAAAAATCCGTCGCTGAGTCTTTGAACCCAAACTAACGAAAGTTTCGCGCAGACAACCCGGTCATGTCCCCTGTGAGCAGCAAGCAGCGACAGTTCGACGCGCTCGTACGCGGGTATTCGGGCGACCTGTTTCGTTACGCGTACTGGCTCTGCGGCGAGGAGGCGCTGGCGCAGGATCTCGTACAGGAGTCGTTCCTGCGTGCGTGGCGATCGCTCGACAGTTTGCGCGAGACCGCGGCGGCCAAGGCATGGCTGATCACGATCCTGCGCCGCGAGCACGCGCGTCTGTACGAGCGCAAGACGCCGCAGTTCGTCGACGTGGACGAAGTCGAGGTGGCCGACGTGCGCGAGGCATTGACGCCGGAAGGCTCGGGCGAGGATGCGTTGATCCGCGCGGCGATGCTGAAGCTCGACGTGAAATATCGCGAGCCGCTGCTCATGCAGGTGCTCGGCGGGTTCTCCTGCGAGGAGATCGCGCGCGAGTTGAACATTTCCAGTGCCGCGGTGATGACCCAGTTGTTCCGCGCGCGGCAGAAGTTGAAGGCGATGCTCGGCGGCGAGCCGATCGAGGCACAGGTTTATGAATTGCGTTGAATTCCGGCGACAACTCGCGATCGATCCGCAGATGACTTCTGCGGACTTCGTGCAGCATCGCGCGGAATGCCCGCGTTGCGCCGAGGCGCATGCGCGGGCGCTGGCGTTCGAGGGCGATCTTGCGCGCGCGCTGAATGTCGCCGCGCCCGCGCAGCTCGCCGAGGCGATCCTGCTTGCACAGACCACGGCGGAGCGGCGCCGGCGCGTGAATCTGCGCCGCGCTTCGATGTTCGCGGTGGCTGCCGCGCTCGTGCTTGGGATCGGCGTCGTCGCCATGCGCGCCGAGGCCAAGCCGCTGTCGGTGCAGGCGGTTGAGCATCTGGAGTCGGAGCAGGAAGTGCTCGCACTGACCGCGCCGGTCGCCGCGGCCGAGGTCACTGCCACGTTCGCCAAGCGCGGCGTCGTCTTGAAGCAGGTCCCCGACGGCATCAGCTTCGTCGCACCCTGCCCGGTCGGAGCCAGCAAACACCGTTCCGTGCATCTGGTTATGCCGACGACAGATGGTCCGTTGACCGTGATCTATGTGGCCGACCAGAAAGTGAGTGCGGCCGCGGACTTCGAGCGCGACGGGCTGCGCGGCCGCAGCCTGCCGCTCGGCAACGGCACCCTGATCCTGCTGGCGAAAAGCCCGGCGGAGTTCGATCGCGTCGAGGCGCTTTGGCGCGCTGCCATCAGCGGCTAAGCCATTGGCGACAAGCGGCGCCGCGGCAGGCGATAATGACCGCATCAACTTCCGGATCGAAGCGATGCCCGACTTATCCGTCGTCGTGCCCGTGCACAACGAGCGCGACAATATCGTCCCGCTGCTGAGCGAAATCGCCGCCGCACTGCGCGGCAAGGTCGATTTCGAGATCGTCTATGTCGACGACCTGAGCCGTGACGACACCCTGGCCGTGCTGACTGCGGCGAAGGCGCAGTTTCCCGAACTGCGCGTGCTGCGCCACGTCGCCCAGAGCGGGCAGAGCACGGCGCTGCGTACCGGCATCAAGGCCGCGCGCGGTACCTGGATCGCCACGCTCGACGGCGACGGCCAGAACGATCCGGCCGATATCCCCAAGCTCATCGCGATGCGCGACGAGTCGGCGAAAGAGATCAAGCTGTTCGCCGGCTGGCGCGTCAACCGCCAGGACTCGGGCAGCAAACGTTGGGCCTCGCGCTGGGCCAATCGAATCCGTTCGAACCTGCTCAAGGACGAAACGCCGGACACCGGCTGCGGGATCAAGCTGTTCGAACGCGCCGCGTTCCTCGACCTGCCGTACTTCGACCACATGCATCGCTACCTGCCCGCGCTGATGCAGCGCGCCGGCTGGCAGGTGAAGAGCGTGCCGGTGAATCATCGCGCGCGCGGTGCGGGCGTGTCGAAATACAACAATCTCAACCGCGCTCTGGTCGGCATCTCCGACCTGCGCGGCGTGGCTTGGCTGATCCGTCGCTCCAAACGCACGGCGGTGGAAGAGCTCTGATCGCCCGGTGGTTGGCGGCGGAATGAGCGCTGCTGCAGGATTGGTACGCGCAATGGCCGCGACCTTGTGTTCGCTTGCCCGTCGCGGCAGGCTGTGGAAGAATCGGGCGCAAGCGCCATATTCTGCGGTTGCTATCGGTTTCTCCGCAGTACAGCGGCGGTGATTTTGGAGCAGAAAGCGTGATCGATCCGGATGGCTACCGTCCGAATGTAGGCATCATCCTGTTGCGCGACGACGGCAGGGTGTTTTGGGCGCGCCGTGCGTTCAAGGATGGCTGGCAATTCCCGCAGGGCGGCATGCGCAGCGACGAAACCCCGCTCGAGGCGATGTATCGCGAACTGCATGAGGAGACCGGCCTGCGCCCGCATCACGTGCAGGTGCTCGGCGCTACACCCGGCTGGCTGCGCTACCGCTTGCCGCCGCGCATGGTTCGGCGCAACCAGAAACCGACGTGCATCGGCCAGAAGCAGGTTTGGTTCCTACTGCGTTTCGTCGGCGACGAGTCCGCGGTGCGCCTGGACGCCACCGACGAACCCGAGTTCGACCAGTGGCGCTGGGTGGATTTCTGGTATCCCGCCAGCCATGTCGTCTCGTTCAAGCGTGAGGTATACCAGCGCGCGCTGCGCCATCTCGCACCGATCGCGACGAATTACAGCCATGTCGCCCTGAGCGATGCGCTCGCGGTGGCCGAACAGATGACCGAGTCCGCCTTCGCCGCGGCCGAGCAGATGGCCGAGAATGCACGAGCGGTGGCCGAAAGCATGGCTGATCTGGCCGAGCGTCTCGGCAAGACGGCTTTGGCCAAGGCGGGATAGCGAAGAGCGCAGAGTCGCGCACTATTCAGGAACGAAAGGCGCTTCGGGCGCCTTTCGGCGTTTTCAGGTGCCGCATTTGCCGACGGGTTGCGTCTCAGAGAGAAGGTAGTTGACAATCATTCTCATTTGCAATTGAATATGGCCGTCACACCACCATTGTTCGCGTCCATGTACGTCTGCATCTGTAATGCCGTCACCGAGAAGATGATCCGCCAGGCCGCCGCCGAAGGTGTGCGCAGCCTGGGCGAACTCACGCGTCGCACCGGTTGCTCGGGCGATTGCGGCAGTTGCGCTGATCTTGCCGAGCAAGTGCTGCGCGATGCGCATCGCCGCACCCGCACGGCGTTCAGCCTCCCGCTCATCGCGCAGGCTGCCTAGCCGCGCCGCTTCGATCGCCGTGCGGCGCAGCCGCATCGTTCCGGTCCCTCTCGCAAATGCTCACGATTCGCGTTTCTTCGCGCGTCGTTGGCGCGCGCTATAGTCATTTTTGAAGAACGTACGGAGTTACCCAATGAAAGGCGACAAGCAGGTCATCGCTCACCTCAACAAGGCGCTGTTCAACGAACTGACCGCGATCAACCAGTATTTCCTGCATGCGCGCATGTACAAGAACTGGGGCTACAAGGAGTTGGCCGAGCACGAGTACAAGGAATCGATCGACGAGATGAAGCATGCGGACAAACTCATCGAGCGCATCCTGTTCCTTGAAGGCCTGCCTAACCTGCAGGCGTTGGGCAAGCTGTTGATCGGCGAGGGTCCGATCGAAGCGCTCAAATGCGATCTCAAGCTCGAGCAGATTGCGCATCCGGACCTCAAGGCCGCGATCGCGCACTGCGAGAAGGTCGGCGATTACGTCAGCCGCGAGCTGTTCGAAGAAATCCTCGAATCCGAGGAAGAGCACATCGACTGGCTCGAGACCCAGCTTGGTCTGGTCAAGCAGATTGGTGAAACCGGATATCTGCAGCAGAAGCTCGGTTCTTGAGCCCGGGCGATACGCGAAAGAGCGGAAGATAAGTGGAATGCCGGCCGTGCCGGCATGGCCTTATGTGGGCTTCAGCACCGCGAGCAGCACGATCGCGATCAGGAACAGCGCCGGCACCTCGTTGAACACGCGCAGCCAGCGCGAGGAGCGCGTGTTGCGGTCTTCGCCGAACTGTTTCACCAGATGCGCCAGGTAGGCGTGGTAGGCGACGAGGCCGAGCACGAGTGCCAGCTTGGCGTGCAGCCAGCCCTGGTGCAGGTAGCCGGGCACGAGGATCAGCGTCCAGATGCCGAAGGTCAGCGCGAGCGCGCCGCCGATGTGCGTGATTCCGAGCAGCCGTCGCTGCATGACTTGCAACTGCGCACGCACCGCTGCGTTGTCCGATTCGGCGTGGTAGATGAACAGGCGCGGCAGGTAGAACAGGCCGGCAAACCAGGTCACGACGAAGACGATGTGCAGGGCCTTGATCCAGAGCATCGGGCGCGAGTGAATGTGAACCGGCAAGCAGTATAGCCGCGGAGAATGGATGCGGGGCCGCGTTTTTCGCTAAGCTTCCCGGCTCGTACTGCACGGCATGCGCATGGCCCACGTTCCGCCGCCCCCCGCCTTGGTCATTCGTCCGCACCAGGAGCGTTCGCGCTGGCGCGAATGGGCGACGATCGGCTTGTTTTGGTTCGCCTCGATCCTCGTCGCCATCGCGCTGACCTGGGCGCTGCGCGAGAACGTGCCGGCGGATGGCGTGGCCCAGCTCAGGCGTGCGCTCGAACAGAATGCGACCCTGCAGCAGCGCGTCGCCGTACTCGAGCGCGCGCAGCAGGTGGGAAATGCGGCGAATGCCGACCTGCAGCGCCAGATCGGCGAACGCCAGGCGGAGATCGCCGGGCTGCGCGCCGACCTTGCCTTCTACAGCAGCCTGACCCGCGCCGACGCCAAGCGCGAAGGCTTCAGCGTGCAGGCGCTGAGTCTGGTCGCGGCGCGCGACAATCCGCGCCTGTTCAATTTTTCCGTCACCCTGACCCAGAATCTCAAGCCGGGCCAGATCGCGAGCGGACAGGTCAGGCTCAGCGTCAGCGGCACGCGCGCTGACAAACTCGTGACGATCGACTGGACCGATCTCGCCGCCAACGCCGATGCGAAGGGAATGGGATTTTCTTTCAAGTATTTTCAACAAATAAAAGGTACTCTTCTGCTGCCGGAGGGCTTCGTGCCGAATGGCGTCCGTGTCGAGGCCGATGCCGGTTCCGAGTTCGGCAAGAGTTCGCGCGATTTCACATGGGGGGAAATACTGACCACGTCGGGAGGGACGCATGCTGGGGAATCGAAATAAGTCCAATCAGGCCGTACCGCCGGCCGAGACCACCTCGCTGATCGCGAATGGCACTCAGGTTCGCGGCGATGTCACCTTCAACGGCCGCCTGCACGTCGACGGCAGCGTCGAAGGCGCATTGCATGGCGAAGGCGACAACGCCGTGCTGACGCTGTCGAACAGCGCACGCATCAAGGGCCAGATCACCGCACCGCATGTGGTCATCAATGGCGAGGTCGACGGCGACGTCACCGCGACGCAGCGCCTCGAACTTGCCGCCGGCGCGCGCGTCGAAGGCAACGTCTACTACAAGGTCATGGAAATGTCGGCCGGCGCGCAGATCAACGGCAAGATCGTGCACCGTGCCGAAACGCCGAAGCAGCTGGCTGCGCCGGAAGAAGTGGACGAGTTCGAGTTGTCCGGCGCCGCGCATACTTGATTTCGCGCGGATCGACACGATCTACCAAGGCATGGATACTACGCCCAGCTACCAGACTGCCCTCGAGCAGCCGCTAATCTTTACCGATGCGGCTGCGCACAAGGTGCGCGAGCTGATCGCCGAGGAGAACAATCCCGAGCTCAAGCTGCGCGTGTACATTTCCGGCGGCGGCTGCTCGGGCTTTCAGTACGGCTTCACCTTCGACGAGGCGCGCGCCGAGGACGACCTCGCGCTGGAAAAGGAAGGCGTCACCCTCGTCGTCGATCCACTGAGCTTGCAGTATTTGATGGGCGCGGAAATCGACTACAGCGAAAGCCTGCAGGGCGCGCAGTTCGTGATCCGCAATCCGAATGCGAAGACGACCTGCGGCTGCGGTTCGTCGTTCAGCATCTGATCGGCTGTCGCCGTCCGAAAAAAGCACCCGCCCGAGGGTGCTTTTTTTTCGATCAGATACGCGCGCTAAAATAGCTCCATGAGCAGCTCTCTCGCGCGCAGCCGCGCCAATACGTTCTCGTCCCTCGACATCGAACGCGACGCGGACTGGCGCAGCGATACCGCGACGATCAACGAACGCTTGCGCGGCGAGGCCGCGCGGTTCCTGCTCCTGCGCGACGACGGCAGTGCGCTCGTCGCCTCCGGCCGCGAACGTCTGGCGGAATTGAGTCGCGACGACTTTGTCCGCGCCGGCGGCGCGGAGGCGACGACGATCTACCTCGGCAAGGTGCAAGGTCGCGACTGGTTCGCCTGGCGCCAAGGCGATGCCGCGGCCGCAGCGATCGCCGCGCGGCTCGGCGGCGACTTCATCGACCTGCGCAGTGCCGGCATGGCGCTCGAAGCCGTCGACGCCGGTCTGTTTGCCTATGCGCGTGCAATCGTCAACTGGCAGGAGCGCACGCGCTACTGCAGCGTCTGCGGCTCGCCGGTGCGTCTGGAAAGCGCCGGCCATCGGGCCGTGTGCACGAACCCGCAATGCGCCGCCGAGCATTTCCCGCGCACCGATCCGGCGATGATCGTCATCGTGGCGCATGGCGATGCCTGTCTGCTCGGCCGCCAGGCGAGCTGGCCGAAGGGGCGCTACTCCGCGCTGGCCGGATTCGTCGAGCCGGGCGAGACGCTCGAAGCCGCCGTGCAGCGCGAGGTGTACGAGGAAGCCGGCGTGCGCGTCGTCGACTGCGATTACCACTCCTCGCAGGCGTGGCCGTTTCCGTCGTCGATCATGCTTGGCTTCACCGCGCGCGCGGACGACCCGGCGATCAAGCTCGGTCCCGAGCTCGAGGATGCGCGCTGGTTCAGCGCGCGGCAGCTCGTTGACGGGCTCGCTTCGGGTGAACTGCTGATGCCTTCGCTGCTGTCGGTGTCTTACCGTCTCGTCGAACACTGGCTGCGCGAAACCGCGGGCATCGAACTCGACGCGTTGACGCGCGACGATCCGCTGCGCCGGGCCGCGCGCGGCTGACCGCCGCTGCTACAATCGGCGGCGCCCACGTGCGGTGGGTGCAAGGAGTTTCCATGGCCATCGTGTTCGTCGCGATCGTATTCGTTCTGCTGCTCACGCATTTCGCGCCCGACCTGAAACGCCTGCGCAACTTTTCCTGGCTGCGCGGCTGGCAGGACCAGGGCGCGGCGCAGTCCAGCGCGGAACTCGGCCTGCTCATCACGCTCGGACTTCCCGCGCTGCTCTGCCTTGCCGTGCAGCTGGTGCTGCGCGGCAACGTCTTCGGCCTGCCGAGTCTCGTCTTCGGCATCGTCGTGCTGTTCTACTGCATGGGTCCGCGCGATCTCGAACAGGACGTCGAGGCGGTCGACAAGGCGCCCGATTCCGATCGCCGCAGCGAAGCGGCGCAGGCGCTCAAGCCCGAGGAGATGAGCGAGCCGCTGCCTTTCCGCGCCGAGCCGTTGGTCGAGGCCGCGTTTACCTCGGGCCTGCGTCGGGTGTTCGGTGTGGTGCTCTGGTTCGCCTTGCTCGGACCGGTTGGCGCCTTACTCTATCGCCTCGCCCACCTGCTCGCGTACGCGCCCGCACATGCGCAGGCGTTGCCCGCCGCGCAGCAGTCGCTCGCGCAAAAATTCGCGCGTCTGCTTGACTGGCTGCCCGCCCACCTGATTGCGCTCGCGCTCGCAATCGCGTCCGATTTCGATGCCGTGCTCAAGACCTGGCGCAGCTACCACGCTGCGCATCCGCAAGGCTACTGGAGCTTCGAGTCTGGTTTCCTAGGCGCGATCGCGCGCGCGAGCGTCGATGCCGACGTCGAAGCCGGTGACGGCCACGCGGTAGACACGACCGATGCTCTGGTCGAGCTCGACGATGCGATGACCCTGATCCGCCGCGTGCTGATCGTCTGGCTCGCGGTGATCGCGGTGATCGTGATTTCCGGGGCGGTCGGGTAAACCTGATCAGGCCAGATCGCCGCGCAGCGCGCGCACTTTCGCTTCGAGCAGCACAGCGGTCGCGTCGGCCGCCGGCACGGCCGGTCCGGCGACGAGTTCGATGCGCGCGCGGAAACGACGCGGCAGGCGCGCACGGTTGAGCCAGGAATCCTTGCGGCTGAAGATGCTGCCCCAGAGTCCGCGCAGCGCCAGCGGTACCACGGGCACAGGTCGCGTCGCGAGAATCCTCTCGACACCGGAACGGAACGGCGCGATCTCGCCGTCACGCGTGATGCCGCCTTCGGGGAAGATGCAGACGAGATGGCCGGCGGCGAGTTCCTTGTCGACTTCCTCGAATGCGCGTTGCAGCAGTTCCGGGTTTTCCTTCGCACCCGCGATCGGTATCGCCTTCATCGCCCTGAACAGCGGTTTCAGTGGCGTGTTGAAGATCTTGTAGTACATGACGAAACGCACCGGCCGGCGGATGCAGCCGAGCACGATCTGCGAATCCATGAAGCTGACGTGGTTGCAGACGAGCACGGCCGGGCCTTGCTCGGGAATGTTGTCGAGGCCTTGCGTGCGGATGCGGTAGAGCAGGCTGATCAGAATCCAGTCGACGAAGCGCAGCAGGAATTCCGGCACCAGCGTGTAGATGTAGATCGCGACGACGGCGTTGAGCAGCGCGGCGACGAGAAACAGCTGCGGAATGCTGAAGTGCAGCGCGTTGAGCAGCGCGAGCGACAGCGCCGTCGCCGCGACCATGAACAGCGCGTTGATGATGTTGTTGCCGGCGATGATGCGCGAGAGATGGTGGCGTTCGGCGCGGCTCTGCACGAGCGCGAACAGCGGCACGATGTAGAAGCCGGCGAACACGCCGATCAAGGTCAGATCGAGCGCGATGTGCCAGCCGCCTGCGGAATGCAGGAATTCGAGCGGCCCCAGTCCTTGCACGGGCGCCGGCTGCGCGCGCGCGAAATACAGGTCGACGCCGAACAGGGTGATGCCGATCGAACCGAACGGCACCAGGCCGATCTCGACTTTGTGCCCGGACAGGCGCTCGCACAGCAGCGAGCCGATGCCGGTGCCGATCGAGAACAGCGCGAGGGTGAAGGTGAACACCGCATCGTTGCCGCCGAGATAGATCTTCGTGTAACTCGGCAGCTGCGCGGTGACGACGATGCCGAAGAACCAGAACCAGGAAATGCCGAGCACCGAGTTGAACACGGTGCGATCCTGTGCGGTGAAGCGCATCGCGCGCCAGGTCTCGGAAAAGATGTTCCAGTTGAATTTCAGTTCCGGCGCGGTCGCCGGCGCCGGCGGAATCGCGCGCGACACGAGATAGCCGGTGACGGCGACGCAGAGCACGGCGATCGAGGCGAACAGTGGGCCGTCCGCGCCGCCAGCGGACATCAGCGCGCCGCCGGCCATCATGCCGAACAGGATCGCGAGCTGGGTTGCCGTCTCGACCAACGCGTTGCCGCCGACGAGTTCGTTGTCGCGCAGCGCCTGCGGCAGGATCGCGTACTTGATCGGCCCGAACAGGGTCGAGTGCGCACCCATGAGGAACAGCACGAACAGCAGCAGCCACGGACTGCGCGTGACGAAGCCCCAGGTCGCGATCGCCATCGCGGCGATCTCGAAGACCTTGACGAAGCGGATGATGCGCGTCTTTTCGAGCTTCTCCGCGAGCTGACCCGCCGAAGCCGAGAACAGGAAGAACGGCAGGATGAACAGCGCCGGCGCGACGTTGTTGTAGAAGGACACCTGCTCGTCGGGCAGGTTCATGGCGAAGCCGATCAAAAGGATCGTCGCCACGCGGAACACGTTGTCGTTGAACGCACCGAGCGCCTGGGTCAGGAAGAACGGCAGGAAGCGCCGCTCGCGCAACAGGCGGAACTGACTGTGATCGGACATCGCTACCCTTTGTGTGCTTCGAGCTTCGCGCATGTTGTCTGAAAACGACGCACGGCGCCGCGTTGCGTGCCGACGTATTACGCCGCGAGCTGCCGCGTATCGCGCAGCGCCACGGCCGTCGTTCACCCCGTAGCCAGAGTAACAAACCTCGCGGCTGATAAACTACGCTGCTTGGCACGACCTGGTTTCCGGACACAATCATGCGCAAATCGCTACGGCTTTCCGTTTTTTTCCTGCTCGCTTTCGCCGCGATCGCGGTCCATGCCGACGGGACGCTGCAGCCCGTGCCGACGCCCGACACGTCGAAGATGACTGCCGACGCGGCGAAGAAGTTAATCGCCGACCGCGCCACGATCGACAAGGCGAAAGCGGATCTCGTCGGTCCGCCGCTCGCCCAAGCCTACGCCGATCTCGGCGCGCTGTACGCGCGCAACGGGTTCGACGAAGCCGCGGCGGTCGCGTTCTACGATGCCACCCAGGTCAGTCCGAACGACGGCCGCTGGTTCTACCTGCGCGGCGTGATCGCGCGCAAACTCAAGCGCAACGAAGACGCGCGCGCCAACTTCCAGGCCGCGTTCGAGCGCGACAAGATCTATTTGCCGATCCGCTATCGTCTCGCCGACACGCTCGTCGATCTCGGCGACACCGCCGGCGCGCGCAAGCTGCTTGAAGACGCGGCGCGCGAACATGCCGACGTGCCGGTTGTGTTTGCGATGCTCGGCCAGCTCGCGCTCAAGCAGAAGCGCTACGCCGACGCGATCGACGCGATCAACAAGGCGCTCAAGCTCGATCCGCAGGCGACCGGCCTGTACGCCTATCTCGCGGACGCTTATGCCGGGCAGAACAACGCCAAGGCTGCCGATGAGGCGCGAGCGAAGGCTGGGCGCGGCACGGCGGCGCTCGATGATCCGCTCGTCGCGGGCATGCTAGCCGCGCCGCAGGAAATCGGCAGCACGCTTGCCGACGCGCGCAACCTCGTGCAACAGGGCGACCTTCAGGCAGCGCGTGACACGCTCGCCGTGGTCCTGCAGAAGACCCCGGATGACGTCGAGGCGCTCGCATTCGGCGCGCGTGTCGAGGCGACGCTTGGCAATCAGGCGGTTGCGCAGACCTATGTCGACCAGGCGCTCAAGGCGAAGTCCGACAGCGCGACCGCGCGCGTCGCCAGCGGCATCGTCGCCGAGTATGGCGGCGACGATGCGAAAGCCTACGACGAGTACAAGCGGGCGCAGAAAGCCGATCGCAAGCTGCCCGATTCCTGGCTGCTGCTCGGCAACGCCGAGATGCGCCGCACGCGCTACGCGCAGGCCGCCGAACAGTATCGCGGCCTGATCGCACTGCAGCCCGACAGTGCCACGGCGTACGCACACCTGGTCGCCGCGCTCACGGCACAGGGCAAATGCGATGGCGCATTGGAGGCGGTCAACGCCGTGCTTGCGCGGCGCAAGGACGACGGCGACCTGCTGCAGATCTTCGTGCGCGTCGCCAGCACCTGTGCGGACGCCGACGCGATAACTCGCGATATCGCGCTCGAGTACGGCCAGGCACTCTACAAGAAGCGTCCGGATGCGACGAACGCCGCCGCGCTCGCGCTCGCGCTGGCCGCGCATGGCAAGTTCAAGGAAGCGCAGGAATACCAGGCGCAGGCGATCTTCGAGGCGACGCGTGCGCGCAATGCCGAGGCGGCCGCGTTGCTTCGTTCGACGATGCAGCAATTCGTCAAGCAACAGGTGCCGGATCGCCCGTGGCCTGCCGGCCATCCGTACTTCAAGGCGCCGCTGTTGGCCGCGCCGCCGCCGGCTGCCGCACCACCACCGGCAAAGCCCGGCAACTAGCCGCCGGCGTCATGCCCGGCCGAGCTGTGCATGACGCGTTGCTTTTCGGAGCGATCAATCCGCGCGCTGCAATGCGCGGTGGCCGATATCGAGTCGATGGAAGCCGCCGTCGAAGCGGATATGCTCGATCGCAGCGTAGGCGTGCTGCCGCGCCGCGCGCAGATCCGCGCCAAGCGCGCACACCGTCAACACGCGTCCGCCTGCGCTGACGACATCGGCGCCTTGCATTTTCGTGCCCGCATGGAACACCTTTACGTCGGCGCCGAAATCGCCATCGTGGCCGACGATCGCGTCACCCGTGCGCACCGTGCCCGGATAGCCGTGCGCGGCGAGGACGACGCCGATCGCTGGGCGCGCATCCCACTGCGTGCGCTGTGTGTCGAGCTTGCCGTCCAGCGCCGCTTCAATCAGTTCGACCAGATCGGATTGCAGGCGCAGCATGATCGGCTGCGTCTCCGGGTCGCCGAAGCGCACGTTGAATTCGATCACCTTCGGCGCGCCGTGCTTGTCGATCATGAGGCCGGCGTAGAGGAAACCGGTGAACGGTGTGCCGTCGGCGGCCATGCCGGCCAGCGTCGGGGCTATCACCTCGCGCAGTACGCGCGCTTCGACATCGGGCGTCACCACGGGCGCCGGCGAGTACGCGCCCATGCCTCCCGTGTTCGGTCCCGTGTCGCCGTCGCCGACGCGCTTGTGGTCCTGGCTGGTCGCCATCGGTAACGCGTGCCTGCCGTCGGCGATGACGATGTAGCTTGCTTCCTCGCCGTCGAGGAACTCCTCGATGACGACGCGCGCGCCGGCCGCGCCGAGTGTGTTTGCGCCGAGCATGTCCGCGAGCGCGTGCTCGGCTTCGGCCTGCGTCATCGCGACGACCACGCCCTTGCCCGCCGCGAGGCCGTCGGCCTTGATCACGATCGGTGCGCCTTTCGCACGCACGTGGGCGAGCGCGGGTGCGAGTTCGGTGAACACGGCGTAGTGCGCGGTCGGGATGCCGTGACGGGCAAGGAAGTCCTTGGCGAAGGCTTTCGAGCCTTCGAGCTGAGCGGCCTTGGCGTTCGGGCCGAAACAGCGCAGGCCGGCTGCCCGGAAGCGGTCGACGAGACCGGCGACCAGCGGCGCCTCGGGGCCGACCACGGTCAATGCGACATTTTCCACTTGGGCAAGATGCAGCAGCGCGTCGATGTCGGTCGCCGCGATCGGTGCGTTGCGGACGCCGGCCTCGATCGCCGTGCCGGCGTTGCCGGGCGCGACGATGACTTCGCTGACGCGCGGCGACTGCTTCAACTTCCACGCCAGTGCGTGTTCGCGACCGCCGCTGCCGATGACCAGAATCTTCATGCCGTGATTCCTGCTGAGATGAGCCCCCTGATTCAGGGGGCGATTCGCGCCAAAGGCGCGAATGGGGGTGTGGAAGAGGAAGGCCGGGGCCCGAAGTTTGCCATGCAAACTTTGGGGTTGATGCCGCGCAGCGGCATCAATGCCGGAAGTGGCGCATGCCGGTGAACACCATCGCCATGCCGTGCTCATCGGCAGCGGCGATCACTTCCGCATCGCGCATCGAGCCGCCGGGCTGGATCACCGCGGCGATGCCCGCCGCCGCGGCGGCATCGATACCGTCGCGGAACGGGAAGAACGCATCGCTGGCCATCACCGAGCCGCGCACTTCGAGCTTCTCGTCGGCGGCCTTGATGCCGGCAATCTTCGCGCTGTACACGCGGCTCATCTGGCCGGCGCCGATGCCGATGGTCTGGCGATCCTTGGCGTAGACGATCGCATTGGACTTGACGAACTTGGCCACTTTCCACGCGAAGATCAGATCGTCGATCTGCTGCGGCGTCGGCGCGACTTTCGTCACCACCTTCAGGTCCTCCGCCTTGACCATGCCGGTGTCGGCGGTCTGGATCAGCAGGCCCGAGCCGACGCGTTTGGAGTTGTTGCCGGGGTGCGCGGTGACGAGATCCGTGCCGGGCGGCACTGGGATTTCGAGCACGCGCACATTGCCCTTCTTTGCGAACGCCTTCAGCGCGTCGTCGGCGTACGCGGGTGCGAGCACCACTTCGACGAACTGGCGTGAGACGATCGCCTGCGCGGTAGTACCGTCCACTTCGCGGTTGAACGCGATGATGCCGCCGAAGGCGGAAGTCGGATCGGTCTGGTAGGCGAGGTCGTAGGCCTTGCTGATGCCGTCGAGGCTCACGGCCACGCCGCACGGATTGGCGTGTTTGACGATGACGCAGGCCGGCTTGACGAAGCTGCGCACGCAGTCCCACGCGGCGTCGGCGTCGGCGATGTTGTTGAACGAGAGTTCCTTGCCCTGCAGTTGCTTGAACGTGGCCAGCGTGCCTGCCGTGGGATGCAGGTCGCGGTAGAACGCTGCCTGCTGGTGCGGATTCTCGCCGTAGCGCAGGTCCATCAGTTTGACGAAGCGGCCGTTGGCTTGCGCGGGGAAGGTCTCGTGGCCGGCGATGGTCTCGTGTGCATCGTCGAGCTTGAGTGCGGAGAGGTAATCGCTGATCGCGCCGTCGTAGCTGGCCACATTGTTGAACGCGGCGACCGAGAGCTTGAAGCGTGTGGCGCGCGAAAGGCCGCCATGCTGTTCGATTTCCGCGAGTGCCGTCGCATACTGATCCGGCGAAGTAAGCACGCCGACGTCGTTCCAGTTCTTCGCCGCGGAACGCAGCATCGCCGGGCCGCCGATGTCGATGTTCTCGATCGCATCTTCCAGCGTGCAGTCCGGTCTGGCGACGGTGGCTTCGAACGGATAGAGATTCAGCACCAGCAGGTCGATGGGCTGGATGCCGAGTTCGGCCATTACCGCATTGTCAGTGCCGCGCCGGCCGAGCAGGCCGCCGTGCACCTTCGGGTGCAGGGTCTTCACGCGGCCATCCATGATTTCGGGGAACCCGGTGAGCTCGCTGACGTCCTTCACCGCAATGCCCGCATCGCGCAGCGCTTTCGCCGTGCCGCCGGTGGAAAGCAGCTCGACCTTGCATGCGGCGAGCGTGCGCGCGAGTTCGATCAGGCCAGTCTTGTCGGAGACGCTGAGCAGCGCGCGCCGGATGGGTACGTGAGAGTTTGTCACGGGCGGTGAGGAGCAGGGGAGGGGCGCAGATTATAGTGCGTGGGGCTGCGCTGCGCGCTTCGCGCGGTGCACTGCCTCGCCAGTGTTATTTCCCTGCTCTCGCTCTTGAGCCGCCGAAGCGCGCAGTGTGCGGCCTTTCGTTAGAGCCCGTGTGCCGCCAGCTTTTTGCGCAGGGTTGCGCGATTGATGCCGAGCGCGGCGGCGGCCTTGCTCTGGTTGCCGCCGGCCCAGTCCATGACTTCACGCAGCAGCGGGCATTCGACCTCGTCGAGGACCAGCGTGTACAGGTCGCTGGCCTCGCCGTCCATGTCGTGCAGATAGCGGCGCACTGCGCGCGCGACACACTCGCGCAGGGCAGGCTGCAGCGCGGACTCGGTCGCTTCGCTCAAGCGCAAGTTAGGGGCAGCGTTCATCGTGCGATACCTTTTTTGCTTTCGGTTCTTCCCTGATACGGCAATCCCGGGTCGGCTTCACGAGTCGAGCGAAGCCGAAGAATTTGCAACGCGGGTCGGGTAGTCTATCGCTGTAACGTCCCTGGGTTAAGTATTTTTTGCACGGCATCGGCAATTCGCGGCATAAGCAAGACGCGGCGATGCCTTAAAGCAAGGCTTACGGCTGGCCGCCTTCCGACGACGGTGTTCGCCAGGCGCGGCATGATTCAGAGAAATTTGAACTCGTACGCCACCGCGTTCTTGCCCGGATCGGCGACCTCGAACACGAGCGCAGTCGACCCATGCGCGGCGAGACCCGAATTCAGCGTGCGCGCGTCGCCGAGATATTCGGCCGGCTTGAAGCGGCGCATCGCGATGCGCTGTTCATCGAGGTCGGTCAACGTGATCTCGACGGTGGGGAACGCCTGCGCCACCTCCGCGTCATTGCGCAGCGTCGCCGAAATGATCAGCGCGTTCGGCACCGAGGGGTGCGGGCGCACGTCACGCGAGAGCAGGGTGAGGTTATCCGCGTCGCGCGCGAGCGGCAGCGAGCAATGCAGCGCGGTGCAGCCGCGTTCGAGCCAGGCGCGCGCGGTCGGGTTCTGCAGCAACTCGCGGCGTTCGGCCCAGGCAAGCTGGGCGAGCAGCAGCGGGAAGAGCAGGGCGATGCCGCCTTTCCACACCCAGCCGGACGAGGCGCGCGCCGCGCGATGCGCGCGTGCGAACTCCGGGGTCGGCGCCGCGGTTGGTGCGGCGGGGCGGGCGGCGCTCTTCGCCGCAGCCACGGGACGCATGATCGGCAGCGTCAGCTCGGGGACCGTCGCACCGGATTCATGCTGCGCGAGATGCTGCACGCCGACCGGCAGGTCCGCGGTCAACGTGCGCAGCGCGTCGAACACCGCGGTGCAGTGTTTGCAGACGACGCTGCCGCGCGCCTGGGCCAAGGCCTCGGGCGCGATCATGTAGATCGTCAGGCAGTCGGGGCATTGCGTGTACATGGCGGAATTGTAAGAAGTGCGGAGGTTGGAGGTGCAGAGTGCGAAATTTCCACACTCCGGCGATCAGTCTGCGGCCTTCTTCCTGCCGGTGATGCGCACCCAATCTTCGCGCGTTGCAACGGCGAGGTCTTCGAACCACTGCGCATAACGCGCGAGCAGTTCCGTCTCCTGTCCGCGCAGGATGCCGGACAGGGCGAGCAGTCCCTGCGGCTTGACGCTGGCCGCGAGTTGCGCAGCGAGATCGGCCAGGGGGCCGGCGAGGATGTTGGCGATCAGGATGTCCGCGCGTTGCGGCGGGAAATCCTCCGGCAGATACACCTCGAGTCCGGCCGCGACCTCGTTGCGCTCGGCGTTGGTGCGGCTCGCCTCGATTGCCTGGGCATCGTTGTCGACGCCGACCGCGCGCGCGGCGCCGAGCTTGAGCGCGGCCACGGCGAGCACGCCTGAGCCGCAACCGAAATCGATCACGCTCTTGCCGCTCACTTCGGTCGCGTCCAGCCATTCCAGGCACAACGCCGTGGTCGGATGCGTGCCGGTGCCGAAGGCGAGGCCGGGATCGAGATGGACTATCACCTTGTCGGCATCGTCCGCGCCGGGTTCGGTCGTGCTCGGATAAATCCACAGGCGTTCGCCGAAGCGCATCGGCTGATAGGTGTCCATCCAGGCACGCGTCCAGTCCTGGTCCGCCACCTCGCGAAACGCAATGCGGTCCGGCGCGAGTTCGGGCACGAGCTCGTGCAGCGCGTGGACGAGCCCGCTGCGGTCGACATCGCTCGCGAACAGCGCGTTGAGCACAATCTCGTTCCACAGCGGCAGCTCGCCGACGCCGGGCTCGAAAATCGCGCGCTCGTCGGGCGTATCCGCGTCGGCGTCGCGCAGCGTGATCGAGAGAGCGCCGAGATCCTCGAGCGCGAGTTCGACGCGTTCCTGCTGCTTCGCGTGCAGGGTCAGGGAGAGTTCGAGCCAGGCCATCGGCGTATCCTCAACCGCGCCCGATGCCTTTCTCGCGCTGTTCCGCGATGCGTTTTTCGAGATAGTGGATATTCTGGCCGCCGGCTTGGAAGCCGCCGTCGGCCATGATGCGTTGCTGCAGCGGGATGTTGGTCTTCACGCCGTCGATGACCAATTCGCCGAGCGCGATACGCATGCGCGCGATCGCGGTTTCGCGGTCGCGGCCGTGCACGATCAGCTTGCCGATCATCGAGTCGTAATTCGGCGGGATCTTGTAGCCGTCATAGATGTGCGTATCCATGCGCACGCCGGGGCCGCCGGCGGCGAGGAAGCGCTTGACCATGCCGGGCGACGGCATGAACGTGTCGGGATCCTCGGCGTTGATGCGGCATTCGATCGAGTGACCGGTGATCTTGATGTCTTCTTGCTTGATCGAAAGCTTTTCGCCGCCCGCGATCAGCAACTGCTCGCGCACGAGATCGACGCCGGTGATCATCTCCGTCACCGGATGCTCAACCTGGATGCGCGTGTTCATTTCGATGAAGTAGAAGCGGCCGTTCTCGTAGAGGAACTCGAACGTGCCCGCGCCGCGATAGCCGATGCGGATGCAGGCCTCGACGCAGACGCGGCCGATATCGGCACGCTGCTGCGGCGTGATGCCCGGCGCTGGCGCTTCTTCGACGACCTTCTGGTGGCGGCGCTGCATCGAACAGTCGCGCTCGCCGAGATGGATCGCGTTGCCCTGGCCGTCGGCGAGTACCTGGATTTCCACGTGGCGCGGATTCTCCAGGAACTTCTCCATGTAGACCTGATCGTTGTTGAACGCGGCCTTGGCCTCGGACTTCGTGGTCAGGATCGCGTTGTTGAGATGCGCTTCGGTGTGCACCACGCGCATGCCGCGGCCACCGCCGCCGCCCGCGGCCTTGATGATGACCGGATAGCCGATTTCGCGCGCGATCTTCGCATTCGTCGCCGCATCATCACCGAGCGGGCCGCCGGAACCGGGCACGCAGGGCACGCCCGCGGCCTTCATCGCCTTGATCGCTTCGACCTTGTCGCCCATCAGGCGGATTACCGGCGCCGTCGGGCCGATAAAGATGAAGCCGGATTGCTCGACGCGTTCGGCGAAGTCGGCGTTCTCGGACAGGAAGCCGTAACCGGGATGGATCGCCTGCGCGTCGGTCACCTCGGCCGCAGCAATAATGGCCGGCGTCGACAGATAGCTCTCTGCAGCGGGTGCCGGGCCGATGCAGACCGACTCGTCGGCCATGCCGACGTGCTTCAAATTGCGGTCGACCGTGGAATGCACGGCCACGGTCTTGATGCCGAGCGTGGCGCAGGCGCGCAGGATGCGCAGCGCGATTTCGCCGCGGTTGGCGATGACGACTTTATCGAGCATGGGCGCGCCGACTCAGCCAATCACGAACAGCGGTTCGTCGAACTCGACCGGCTGGCCGCTCGACGCAAGCACGGCGAGCACCGTGCCGGCCGCATCGGCCTCGATCTGGTTGAACATCTTCATCGCCTCGATGATCGCGAGCGTGTCACCGACCTTGACCGTCTGGCCGACTTTTACGAAGGCCGGCGCCTCCGGATTCGGCGAGGCGTAGAACGTGCCGACCATCGGCGAGCGCAGGACATGGCCCGGCGGCAGTTCCTTGCCGCCGGCGGCAGGCGCCGGGGCCGGCGCACTCGCCGCGGGCGCGGATACCGGTGCAGCCGCGGCAGCGGGAACCTGGACGTGCGTCATCGGCGCGGCTGGCCCCATGGCGGATCCTTTCGGCACGCGCGAGAGGCGCACCGATTCCTCGCCTTCCTTGATTTCGAGTTCGGCGAGGTTGGATTCCTCGAGGATGTCGATCAGTTTTTTTATTTTGCGGAGATCCATTGATAAACCTTTCTTTTGGTTCCGATTATCTTTGCTTGGGCTTTTCGTCGATGCGGGATTGGTCAAGACGCTGCACTGCTGCTTCCAGCGCCAATCCATAGCCGATCGGCCCGAGACCGCAAATCACGCCGACGGCGAGATCGCTCAGATAGCTGTGCCGGCGAAACGCCTCGCGCGCATGCACGTTCGAAAGATGCACTTCGATGAACGGAATCGCCACGGCGGCGAACGCGTCGCGCAGGGCGATGCTGGTATGGGTGAACGCACCCGGATTGATCAGGATGAACGCCGTGCCGTCCGTGCGCGCTTGCTGCACGCGCCCGACCAGCTCGTGTTCGGCATTCGACTGCAGACATTCCAGCGCGTGACCTGCGACGTTGGCACGTGCCGCCAGGTCGGCGTTGATCTCGTCCAGCGTCGCACGCCCATAGATCTCCGGCTCGCGCGTGCCGAGCAGGTTCAGGTTGGGGCCGTGCAGGACGAGTATTTTCGCCACGAATGGAAAAGTCCGACGGGCCGGCGGCCCGGTCAAGGTGCGGAAGTCTGCGCCGTCGATGCCGACTTGTCCAGTGCGATACGTACAAATTCGGCGAAGATGGCCGATGTTGATCCGCTGTTTGAATATTTGACAGGCTGCGGGTTGTTGCGGCTCAGTCCCACCTGACTAGAGATGCGGTTGCAGCCAGTCGCCGAGGCTTTCTTCGCTGAAATAGCCCGCGCGCTGGGCGAGCAGCCTGCCGTCGCGACCGATCAACACACTATACGGCAGCACGCTGCGGGTGTCGCCATAACGCAGCGAGGCATCTTCGTCGTCGCCGGCGAGCAGGATCGGATAGCGGATTGGATAGTCCTTGAGGAAGTCGCGCACGGCATCGGCATCGTCGACGGCGACGCCGACCACGAGCAGGCCCTTGTCGGCGAATTTTTCGTGGGTTGCGTCGAGCAGCGGCATCTCTTCGCGGCACGGACCGCACCAAGTCGCCCAGAAGTTCAGCAGCACGAGTTTGCCGTCGAATTCGGACAGTCGCCGCGATTTGCCTTCGACATCGGACAGCTCAAGATCGGCGCGCTGATCGCCGACCTTGAGCACGGTCATGCCCGGCGGCACGGGGCGATCGGCGTAGTCGTTCATGTGCGTCGAAGCGAACAAGCCGAGCAAGGCGCCGAGGATGGCAACGGCGACGATTACGAGATGGGAACGTTGCAACATTAAGAACCTGTCCTCAAAGCTACTGCGCTCGATAATTTGCGCGCCGGCGGTGCTCGGAATCCTCACATACTCGTATGTATGCTCCGGTTCCTGCGCTCCTGCGTCGCGCAAATTCTCTTCGCTCGCTACGCTTTGAGGGCAGGTTCTAAGGCGCCGACTTGCCCTCGATTGCCGACTCGACTATGCCCTGGGTCAGCACGGTCGGCAAGGCGTGACCTTCCTCGCCCTTGCGAAACACGACATAGAGCGGCACGCCGACCGAATGGAATTTCTCGAGGAAGGATTCGATATCGGGATCGGGATTGGTCCAGTCCGCAACCATGAACACGGTATCGGTGCGTTTGAGCAGGGCGCGGAACGCATCGGTGTGCAGCACGGCGCGCTCGTTGACCTTGCAGGTCGTGCACCAGTCCGCGCCGACATCGACGAAGACCGCCTTGCCGGCCTTGCGCAACTCGGCGAGCTTGGCCGGGCTGAAGGCGACTTGGCCGGCCACGTCAGCGGCCGCGACCGTGCTGCGTTCAAGACGCGCAATCGCGTACAGCGGCGGCAGTGCGAGCAGCAGTGCGACGAGCGCGAGCGCGCGCCACGGACCGCTGCCATAGCGGCTGCGTTCGAACCACCACAGCGCCAAGCCGAGCACGATCACGCCGACAAGCACGAGGCCGATCGCATCGACGCCGCGCTGGTTGCCGAGCACCCAGATCAGCCATGCCGCAGTGAGATACATCGGAAACGCCAGCAGCTGCTTGAGTGTTTCCATCCAGGCACCGGGCCTGGGCAGGAGGCGGCCGATCGCGGGCACGAAACCAATCAGCAGGAACGGCAGAGCCAGACCAAGGCCGAGCGCGATGAACACGAGGAACGCGGTCAGTGTCGAACTCGCGAAGGCGAAGGCGAGCGCCGAACCCATAAATGGCGCCGTACAGGGGCTTGCCACCACGACCGCAAGCACGCCGGTGAAGAAATCGCCGGCCGGTCCCGAGCGCGAGGCGAGACCCTGTCCAGCATTGGTCAGACCGACACCGAACTGGACCACACCCGACAGCGACAGGCCGATCGCGACGATCACGTAGACGAGCACGGCGACGATCAGCGGCTGCTGCAACTGGTAGCCCCAGCCGTAGGCCATGCCGGCTTTGCGCAACGCGATCACGGCGAGGCCGACCGCGGCGAACGAGAGCATCACGCCGGCGGTGTACCAGAGCACGTGCTTGCGCGCGTGCCGCGGCGACTCGCCGCCTTCGAGGATCGAGATCGCCTTGAGCGAAAGCACAGGCAGCACGCAAGGCATCAGGTTGAGGATCAGGCCGCCGAGCAGCGCGGCAAACAGCGCTGCGAACAGCGAACTGCCGCTTGCCGCAGGCCGTGCCTGCGGCGAAATGTCGGCGACCGAGGTCGCGATCCCATCGCCGCTGGCAGCGCCGGCCATCGTCACCTGGATGCTGCGCGTGGTCGGCGGGTAGCAGACGCTGCCCTCGAGGCAGCCCTGGAACGTCGAGGTGAAGTGCAGCGGCTGGCCCGCAGCGAGGCTCGACACGCCGATCGGCACGTCGACCTGGTCGAAATACACGGTCGTCTTGCCGAAGCTTGCATCCTCGTGCAACTTGCCTTCGGGCCAGCGTGGCGCGCCGAGTGTCGCGTTGTCCGCGCGGAACGAGGTCTTGTCGCGATACAGGTAGTAGCCTTTCGGCATCGTGAAGCGCACGAGCACTTCGCCAGGCCCCGACGCGATGGCCTCGAAGACGAAGGCCTTGTCGACCGGCAGCGGCTCGCCCGTATCAAGCGCGCTGCCGGAGGCGCCGCTGCCGAGCAGGTTGGTCGCGCCTGCGGCGGGCAACGCAGTTCCAGTCGCCGTGGGCAGATCGAGCGCGAGTTTCACCGTATGCGGCGGATAGCAGATCTTCGGCTCGACTTCGTGGCAGCCCTGGTAGCGCACCGCAAGCGTGACCTGCGCGGCGTCGGCCGGGGCGGTCAGTTTTTGCGTCGAGGAAAAATTCTGGTGGTAAACCTCGACGTCGCCGAGAAACTCGTCGTGCTTCTTCTCGCCCGCGGGCAATTCGTGTGCGCCGAGCGCAACGCCCGCGTCGTTCGTCGTCACCTTGATGCGGTCGCGGTAGAGGTAGTAGTGCTCGGCGAGCTTCCAATCGAGCTGCAGCGTGCCGCGATCTAGCGCCTTCGCATTGACCGTGAAGGCCTGTTCGACCGGCAACAACTCGTCGGCCTCCGCGGCGCGGAGGCCGGGCGACGCGAACAGGCAGGCGAGGATGAGCAGGGAAATGCCGTGGTGCAGAAATTTCATCCGGAAATGATCTCAGAGTTCGAATCGAGAGGCAGTGAAGACCGGCAGCAACCGGTCGCGCTTTCAGCGCGTGCCGAGTCGTGTGATCGTGGATAATTCATTTTACCTGACCACTGTGCAGTGGCGGTTCCGCCATCGTGGATGCGGTTTGCGGGGCGCGCGGTTCATGTCGCCTGCACTTGCGATGTTCTCTAGGCGACATAGCGCCGCTGCCGCAGCCACTTCGTCGCGATCCATTTCTCGCCTTTGAGCACCGGCAGGCCGCCGTGCAGGGTTTGCGGGTCGACCTGGTCCAGACTGTTGCAGTATTCGAAGTAGACCGCGGCGCCCTTCTTTGGCCCGATGCGCAGCCCGAGTTTGGGGAACACGGTCGCGCCGCCGTCTTCGACGTCGTTGAGATAGATGATGAGGCTCGCCACGCGCTGGCCACCCTGGGCGACATGCGCGCGGCTGCCTGCGTCTTCGGGCGGGAAGTAGTCGTAGTGCGGCGCGTATTCGTCACCAGTCCGGTAGTGCAGGATCTGCAGACCTTCGCCGTTCTCGATCGGCGCGTTCATCAATGCGGCGATGCGGCGGTCCAGACGCGCGATGAAGGCATCGGCGTTGAGCGGAAAGTACGTGCCCTCGCTCGTGCGCCCGGTAGTCACTTCGGCGCTGCCGCGCGCGCGGTCGACGATGGCCGAGCGCACGAGTTTGTGTGCCGACATGCGCACGAGTTCATCGCATTCGTCGGCGTCGAGCAGATTGTCGACGAAGGCGATCGTCGGCCGGTCAATGCGCAGCACGACGCGCACATCGCGTTCCTGCGCGTGAATGACATTGCCTGCGGGCAGGCGCGGCGTTTCGTAGACGTAGGTGCCGTTCGCGGCCGCTGCGGCGGTGACGCTCTGCTCGGCCATGCCGAATACCGCGTTACGCGCCGCGCCGGCATCGAAGCCCGCGCGCAGCATGTCCGCGACGAGCATCTCCAGGTCGCAGCCGCGCTCCAGATTGTGTGCGATCCAGTTGCGCCACTCCTCGGGCACCTGCACGTGCGCGTTCATACGGGTCTCGTCCATCGCATGGCAAAAAACAAGTTTAGCCGGCAAGGCGGCGCCGGCGGGGGCATGGGAAAAGCACATACGCCAGAGAATTGTTGCGGCGCGACGTGCGTACGTGAAAAATTTGTAATCCAATACACCCACACGAAGCCCTAGGGCTTGTGGGGGAGGGTGGCCCGTCGCGAGCAATCGCGGCGGGCTTTTTATTTGCACTGGGCATCCTGCCCTTCGCCGCTACCCGATCGGCTGCGCCGCTCCTGCGGCGCAGTGCGCCAACCTTGCGTGTACGCCGCGCTTTGTCGAACATGCACGCCCCGTTTGTGCAACGCTTAGGCCGTGTCCATCGCGCCCTCACCTTCCACGCCTTTCACCCGCGAATTTGTGGCCGACCGCTACGCACGCCTGCTCGCTCGCTGCCGCGAGGCGAACGTGGTGCTGCACGACGACGCCGGCGTGGACGAGCGCGTGCGCCGCGTTTTGCTCGCGAGCGATTTCGCCTGGGAGAGCTTTCAGCGCGATCCCGAGTTGTTGAATGCGAGCGGCCTCATGTTGATGGCCAACCCGCATCACGCCGATACGCGTCCGCTCGTGCTCGATCCGACGCTGGACGAGGCCGAGGCAATGCGCGCGTTGCGCCGCTACCGACGCCGCGAGGCAGTGCGCCTGATCTGGCGCGACATCAATGGCCTCGACGGCGTCGAGCAGACGCTCGCGGGTTCGACTGCGCTGGCCGAGTCCTGCCTCGTCGCAGCGCATGATTTCGGCGAACGCGCGCTGATCCGCCGCCACGGCGTTCCGCGCAACGTGCACGCCGTCGCCCAGCGCCTCGTCGTGATCGGCATGGGCAAGCTCGGTGGCGCGGATTTGAATTTTTCTTCCGACATCGACCTGATCCTTGCCTTCGACGAGAACGGCGAAACCGATGGCGCGCGCCCATTAGCGAACGAAACCTTCTTCGCCCGGCTCGGCCAAATGCTGGTCAAGCTGCTCGCCGAGATCACGGTCGACGGCTATGTCTACCGCGTCGACCTGCGCCTGCGCCCGTTCGGCAGCGCCGGCCGCGTCGCGTTGTCGTTCGCGGCGATGGAGCAGTACTACCAGCGCGAGGGCCGCGACTGGGAGCGCTACGCCTGGATCAAGGCGCGTCCGGTCGCCGGCGATTTGCGCACCGGCAAGCAGCTGATCGAAACATTGCGTCCGTTCGTCTATCGCCGCTATCTCGATTACACCGCCTTCGCCGGCCTGCGCGAGATGAAGACGCTGATCGACGCCGAAGTCGCGCGCAAAGATCTGGAAGACAATCTCAAGCTCGGCGCGGGCGGCATCCGCGAGATCGAGTTCATCGTGCAACTGCTGCAGTTGATCCGCGGCGGCCGCGAACCGGCGTTGCGCGAACGCGGCCTGCTGCCTTCGCTCGCGGCTTGCGAACAGCTCGGTGTGATCGCGGCCGATCGCGCCAAGCGCCTGCGCGCGGCCTACCTGCTGCTGCGCCGGGTCGAGAACCGCGTGCAGATGTTTCGCGACGAGCAGACCCACGCATTGCCGAACGAGCTCGAGGCACGTGCGCGCATCACGCAGGCATTGGGCTATGCGAATGTCGAGGCGCTGATGGTGGAACTCGCGCGAGCGCGCGCCGATGTCGCCGCGATCTTCGCCGAGGTAATGGCGCCGCTGCAGGCCGACGCGCGGCCCGCCGCCGCGGAGGCGACGATTTATGTGCAGCGCGTCGCCGAGGGCAGTGCCGACGCGGCGGCGCTTCAGGCGCTCGGATATCGCGATGCGGCGACGCTGCATGCCAAGGTCGCCACGCTGCTGCATGCCGCGCAGACCATGTCGGCGCGCGGTCACGCACGCCTCAACGCGCTGTTGCCGACGCTGATCGAGGAGGCCGCACACAGCGTCGGTCCCGATGTCTGCCTGGATCGACTGCTGCGCCTGCTGCACGGCGTGATCCGCCGCTCGGCCTATCTCGCCCTGCTCGAGGAACAGGCCGGCGCACGCCGGCGCCTGGTCGCCTTGTTCGCCGACAGCGCGCTGCTCGCCGAGAGGGTGATCGCGCACCCATTGCTGCTCGATGACCTGCTCGACGCGCGCATGGAAACGCAGGCGCCGAGCCACGAGGAACTCGTCGCGGCTTCGCGTCGGCATCTCGCCAACGTGCCGCCCGGCGACACCGAGACGCGCCTGGTTGTCCTGCAGGAGCAGAAGAACAGCGCCGCGTTTCGCGTCGGCCTGGCCTATCGCGGCGGTCATCTTGGCGCCGCCGCGACCGCGCGCGGATTGTCGAGCACGGCCGACTTCGTCGTCGCCGAATTGCTCGACATGGCGATGCACGAAATGCAGCGCCAGCATGGGCGACTCGGCGACGACGCGGGTCTCGCCGTGATCGGCTACGGCAGCCTCGGCGGCGAGGAGCTCGGCTTCGGCTCCGATCTCGATCTCGTGTTCGTCTACGACGAGAAGTACGCACAGGCCGAGAGCGACGGCGCGCGCCCGCTCGACGGCGCGCGTTACTACGCACGCATCGCCCAGCGCGTCGTCGCCTGGCTCAGCCTGCAGACGCACGCGGGCCGGCTGTACGAGGTCGATGTGCGCCTGCGCCCTGACGGCGGCAAGGGTCTGCTCGTGACGAGCATGAAATCGTTCGCCGACTACCAGCGCGAGCGCGCCTGGGTCTGGGAACAGCAGGCACTCGTGCGCGCGCGGCCGATCGCGGGCGACGCGAACACACTCGCGCGCTTCACCGGCGTGCGCGCGGCCACGCTCGCGCAGGCGCGCGACGCGCACGACGTGGTCGAACAAGTCGTCGGCATGCGCCAGCGCTGGCGCGTCGAGCGCGATCGCTCGACCTCCGAGTTGCTCGATCTCAAGCAGGGCCAGGGCGCACTGCTCGACATCGAATTCCTGTTGCAGGCGCTCGTGCTGATCCACGCGCAAGAACACGCGGCGCTGCTGCGCAGCGGCAACACTGCGGCGCTGATCGCGCTCACACGTCAAGCGGGACTGTTCGACCGCGTGCAGGCGCGTGCGCTCGCCGATGCGCATGCGGTCCTGCTCGCGCGTGGGCTGACCTGCACGCTCGATGCGCGCCCGCGTCTGGTCGAGCGCGACGCGGAACTGCTGCGCCACACGCAGGCGGTAACGGCGATCGCGACGGCGTTCGGCCTGAAATTCGCTTAGCTTCTCGCGGTGCGAGAAGGAAAGAATCAGCGCTCGAACGCGACAGCCACATCGGGCCGCGTCGCCTCGATGTGATGCCAGACCTTGCTCGCGACCATCGCCATTTCGCGCATCGGCGGCGGTTGCCGTCTGCCTGCGGCATCCACGTGGATGTCGTGCAGCCAGCCCTGGTCGACGAGTTCGGCATGGAATGCCGCGAGCTTGGCCGGCGCGCCCACCGGCAGCGAGGTGAATACCGGCGCGCCGGTCGCGCAAGCTTCGCTGAGCATGTTGACCGAATCGGGTGTGACGACGATACGGTCGGCGACGGCGAGATAGCCCGGGTATGGATTGACCCCATCGGCTTCGCCGTCCCAGAAGCAGGTGGTGCCGTTCTTGAATGCGCCGCGCAGGCGTTCACGCCATTCCGGCGGCGTGCGTCGCGAGGTCGTGATCAGCAGCGAACCGCCGTCGCGTTCGCGCCAGCGCTCGAGCTGCGCGAGCAGCGCGTCGAACCAGTGCTCGTCCATGTTCAGTCCGTGCCGGAGTCCGCCGACGAGCAGAGCCGTACGCGGCTGTGGCAGCTGTTGCAATGTGGAAAATTCCACTCTTGCCTCGGCGAGCCAGGCATCGTCGATCGGATTGAGCGAACCCATCGTCTGGATGACGTTGTCGCCCTCGAGGCCGTCGTGGCGCGGCGCGACGACAAGATCGAAATGCTTGCGGTCGACGCGCGGATCGAGGATCTGCACTGCGAAGGTGGCGCCGCCGCTGGCCTCGCGCAGCGCGCGCGTGATCACCGCGGCATGGCGACCGCAGCCGATCGCGATCGCGGGCCAGGGCGAGGACAGCATCTTCCACTGCCAATGCAGGATGGACAGGCCGGCGCCACGGGTGAATCCCGGTCCGAACCAGCGCCACGGCGGGCGCAGTGCGATGCGCAACACGCGCGGCGACACCCGCATCGCCAGCGCCAGCGACAACGCCTGCCGCTCGTTGCCCGCCGCACCATCGGTGACGACAACAACGCCGGCGGCGCTTCCTGGGCGATGGGGAAGTTCCTGCTTCACCGGTCGATTGTACGGTTGATATGCCTCACTGTCCTATCCGCGAGCGCAATCCGGGGATTGTGCGTCGATATACTGCGCCCATCTCGTCATCGAGCCGCGGTGGATTGAACCATCGGGCGCCGATTCACACCAAAATTTCTGCAGTTGCGTCATCGACCCCACCCCTGAGGATTTGCACACATGAAACGTCTTGCCCTGTCTGTGTTGTTGCCGGCTGTCCTGTTGTTCGCCAGCATTCCCGCCTTTGCCGCCGATGGCGCGAAAGCTTCTGCCGTCACTCCCGCGGCCGCGGCGAAGTACGACATCGACCCCTCCCACAGCAACGTCACTTTCGGCTGGAATCACTTCGGCTTTTCCAATCCGACCGCGCGCTTGAAGGCGATCGAAGGCAGCGTGCTGCTCGACAAGGCCGACCTGACCAAGTCGTCGGTCTCGGTTACCCTGCCGCTCGATGGCCTCGATACCGGCGTGGCCAAGCTCGACGAGCACCTCAAGAGTGCAGATTTCTTCGACGCGGCCAAGTATCCGACGATCACGTTCAAGAGCAGCAAGGTCGAGAAGGCCGGCGAGAACGGCCTCAAGATCACCGGCGACCTGACCGTGCACGGCGTGACCAAGCCGGTGACGCTCAATGCCAAGGTCAACAAGATCGGCCTGTTCGAGATGGGGCCGTTCAAGGCGCAGGCGGCGGGCTTCGACGCCGAGACGGTGATCAAGCGCTCCGACTTCGGCGTGAACAAGTACGTGCCGAACGTCAGCGACGACATCGCCGTCCGCATCACGCTCGATGCGAAGCAGGCCCAGGCGAAATAAGCAGGTTTGGAAATCGCGGCGCCATGCGCTGCGCTTGTTGCGCCAGGTCGAAACCTGCAGCGACGGCGACGGGGAAAGGGCGTCAGCGCGGAGAGGAAAACGGCGGGTGAGGAGGCAGTCTTCTCACCTGCTGCGCGTCGCGCAGCGGCAACTCGTCAAACGGTGCGATATCAGCCTTTCTTCACGCCCTGCGATTTGAGCGCTTCGAGGCCGGCAAGATCGAAGCCGCCCAGCGCCGTTTTGATCGCGTCGACATTCGGCACATGCGAACCCTTCACCATGACGACGAAGCGGTCGCCGAGGATGATGGTGTACTCGCCGTCGCCCGAATTATTCCACTCCTCGTGCACGAGCCGCCCGTTCTGGTGGTAGGTCTTCTCGAAGCCGTGGTCGCTCTGCTCCTCCTTTTCCAGCGCGCCGAATCCGGCTAGCGCCATGAGCCCCGTGGCGCCGCCGGCATCGGTGACGGTGAGCTCGTAGCTCGGGCCGTCACCGGTGTTGTTGCCGTAGCGCGCCTCGGCGATCGACACCTGCATGCCGATCGGCGCCTGCTTCTGCACCGAGAAACTCGTGCGCGGCAGGCCGGCAAGAGTTTCCGGCACGAACGGCTTGAGCGCGTCGGGCGCGAGCGCCTCGACCGCCGCGCCGCCGCCGAGCACCGCGCCGAGCATCTGCCCGGCCGCATCCGCTTGCGCCTTGGCATCGCCCGATTTCTGTGCGGCCTCGAGCTTCTTGCTCGCGACCTCCGCGCGCTGGCCCATCGCGGCGAGGGCGCCGAGCGTGCTGTTCTGGTCGGGCGTGTAGGTCGACGAACTGTTGAGGCTGCCGCTCATCGCACTGCCCATCGCGCCGCTCAAGCCGGTGACGCTGGCCAGCACCATGCCGAGGATCAGCGACAGCACGAAACCGATGATGATGGTCGCGGCCGCGTAGCCGCCGGCCTTTTCCTGCGCGCACTTCATCGTGCTCGGTAGGCCGATGTAAAGCAGATAGATGCCGTAGATCGCCGCGGCGAGCGCCGCCAGCGAACCGAGCAGGCCGACGAGGCCGAGAACGCTCGCGACCCAGCCCGCGGTGTTCGCATAGGCGATCGACTTGAGCGCCTGCACCTGGTTCTTCTCGCCGCCGAACGTCGGCGCCAACGCGTCGACGATGAGCATCATCAGATAGCACACGCCGAGCGCGATGACGTAGGTCACCACCATCTGGGTGATGCCCATGCCGATACCGACGCGGTAGGTGCCGCCGACGATCGGAATCGAAATGCCGATGATGCTGAGTTTGAGCAGCTGGACCACCGCGGGAATCGCGGCAAGGATCATGATGTAGTTCGTGAACAGGCTCTGCACCGTCTCCTGTTCGGAGGCGATCACCGGCCATTCGGTTTTCGGCGTCAACAGGATGTTCTTGACCCGCGCGATCAGTTTGTTGAAATCCATTGCGGTATTCCCCGTCGGTAGTGGCAACTGGAGCATCATACCCATACTTCGTGTCACGGAAATGCGGCCTTGCACAATCGGGGATCGAGAACTGCCGCGCATTTCTGCGTTGCCGGCGCGAACCTTGCTAAAATCCGTTCCCTCGCCGCCCCGCGGCTGTCCGTACGGAATTGCAATATGACCGCCGCCGCCGTTGCCTCGCCGAACCCCGCCGCGGCGAAGACGATTCCCGCCAACGCCGAGAATCGCTACGAGGTCACCGCCGCCGACCTGCCGCTGTCCTGCCCGATGCCGGGCATGTCGCTGTGGAACTCGCATCCTAAGGTTTATCTGCCGGTCGAGGCCACGGGTAGTGCGAAATGCCCTTACTGTGGCGCGGTCTTCACGCTCAAGTCCTGATTCCGCGTTTTCGCGCGCCGCAATGCCCGCGCGTTCCCTCACCGTCGTGCAACTGCTGCCTACCCTCAATGCGGGCGGCGTCGAGCGCTCGACGCTCGAGATCGGCGCCGCGCTCGCCGCGGCCGGACATCGTTCGATCGCGATCTCGGCCGGCGGACGCCTGGTCGACAAACTCGTCGCCGAGGGCAGCGAACATGTCGCAATCGATATCGGACGCAAATCCCTGACGACGCTGCGCCATGTTTGGGCGCTGCGGCGCTTGTTCTCCGAGATCAAGCCCGACATCGTGCACGCGCGCTCGCGTCTGCCGGCATGGATCGGTTGGCACGCGCTGCGCGGCATGCCCCAGGCCACGCGACCGCACTTCGTCACGACGGTACATGGGCTCAACTCGCCCGGACGTTACAGCGCGATTCTCACGCGCGGCGAGCGCGTGATCAGCGTGTCGAATACGTTGCGCGATTACTTGATGCAGCATTATCCCGGGCTCGATCCCGCGCGCGTCGCGGTGATTCCGCGTGGAATCGATCCGCTTGAATTCCCACGCGACTATCGCGCCAGCGAGGATTGGCGCTCACGTTTCTTTGCCGAATTTCCGCAGCTTGCAGGCGGCAAGCTGCTGGTTCTGTCCGGCCGCGGCACGCGCCTCAAGGGTCATCGCGATGCGGTCGAGCTGCTCGCCGCGCTGCGCGCACGCGATGTCGATGCGCGCCTGCTGTTGCTCGGTGCGCGCGAGACGGGGCGCGAGGCATACGTCGGTGAAATTGAAGCGCTCGCGCAACAACGTGGCGTACACGAGCATCTCGCGATCACGCCGCCGCGCGGCGATGTACGCGAGGTGTATTCGGTTTCCGACCTCGTCCTGCAATTGTCGACGCAGCCCGAGTCGTTCGGACGCACCGTGGTCGAGGCGTTGTCGCTCGGCCGGCCCGTGCTCGGTTACGCCCACGGCGGCGTCGGCGAATTGCTCACCGAGCTGTACCCGCAAGGCGGGGTGACGCTCGGCGACGCAAAGGCTTTGCTCGAATGCGCCAGCAACTTGCTGCGCGCAGCGCCACCGGTCGCGCCGCTGGAAAAATACCGGCTCGCCGATATGCAGGCCGCGACGTTGGCGTTGTACGCCGAGGTCGTCCATGCTTCTTCTGCCCCGACGGCTTCATCATCGACGGAAAAGGCTTCAAACATGTTGCGCAGATCAGATGAATAGAACGCTTTTTCAGGTCTGGCCTGCGGTGCTCCTCATTGCCATCCTTGTGCTGCTAGCGCCGGGAATCGGTTACGCCAATGCTGCGCTAGGGCTGTGCGTTATCGCGGGCGTGGTGCTTGCGTGGCGCGAGCGCAGGGGGCTGCGCACCCACGCCGGTGTCCGCCTCGCGGTTGCGCTGTTTCTTTGCTACTGGTTGGCGGCACTGATATCGGCGTTCGATTCGGTTGCGCCGGGTAAGTCATGGAGCACGGTCGGCGGTCTTTTGCGCTTCCTGCCATTCGCGCTGTTTGTCTGTCTTGGCCTGCGCGAGGCGCGCATCTGGCCACGCGTCACGTTCGCGATCGGCGCAGTCGTCGCGCTGTGGTTGTTCGACGCCTGGGTGCAGGCGTTCACCGGCTACGGCATCGCCGGCGCATCGGACAAGGATCGGCTGTCGGGCATCTTCGGCGCGAACAATCTCAAGCTCGGTCCTGTGCTCGCGGTGCTGTCGCCGTTCGTGCTTGCCGCGGCGCGCGAACGTTTCGGTCGTATCGGGCTGGTTGCTGCATTCGTGTTTGCACTCGTGCCGATTCTGCTCGCGGGCGAACGCGCCGGCTGGCTCATGTATGCGCTGGTCGCGCTTGTCTTTCTCTGGCGCGAGGCGGGCGCGCCGTTGCGCTTCGTCGGATGGAGCGCCGGCACAGCCGCGCTCGCGGCTGTGCCCGTACTCGTCGCCTTGCACGCCTCGCCCGCGTTCGATGCGCGCGTCGAGCGTTCGTTGCGCGCGCTGCAAGGCACCGAAGCTTCGGTCGATTACGCCAGTTCCGGCCGCACGCGCATCTGGCCGACCGCATGGCGCATGTTCGAGGCGCACCCGATCAACGGGATCGGGGTGCATGCGTTTCGATATGCCTACGCGCAGTACGCCGAGGCGGGCGACGCGTTCGCGAATGCCGATCCCGACGAAGGCGCGCTGCACGCACATCAGATCGTGCTTGAAATCCTCAGCGAAGCAGGTGCGATCGGACTTGCATTCTGGATTTTCGGTTTTGCGATTGCGTGGAGCGCTTGGTGGCGCGCGGATGCCGCTGCGCGCGAACGCGCATTCGCGCCTGCACTCGCGCTTGCGGCGATGACGTTTCCGCTCAACACGCATCTCGAGTTTTATGCGGCGTGGTGGGGGTTGGTGTTCTGGTGGCTGCTGGCGCTGTATTGCGCTGCGTTGTACGCGGATCGCAGCGCGTAGGGATAACGACTTTTGCGCCTACGGCGACTTCTGCCCGCGCAAAAGACTCAACGCGAGATAACCGATCGCTGCGGCAGCGGCCACTAGCACTCCCCAGAGCAGGAACGTCTTCCAGTCGTATTTTGATGCGGGCATCTGCAGCGCGGCATCGCCGGCGAGCGTTGCGCGCGTGCCGAGCGCAGCGAGCGGCGGCTGCCAGTCGGTGCCGAGCTTGGCGCGCAGCTGGGTAAGCGCGACTTCGACCGGGTAGTCGGCGCGGCGCGCTGTGGCGCTGCCGGCGACGAGTCGATAGTGGTGCTGGGCATCGCCGAGAAAGACGAAGCGGTCGGGGCGCCATGCAAGATTCAAGGTCGGTGCGCGATTGAGCGGCGTCGCCGACTGCACGCGCCATTCACTGTCGCGTACCGCGCCCGTCAGCGTCGTTTCGTCGTTGACGATGGCGTCGCCGCCCTGCTGCAGGCGAAACGCCGTGAGCTCGGCGCGTGGCGTCCACACCAGCGTGCCGCTGCGGCGGCTGGCGATGCTGACGCGCGCGACCGAATTGTCGGCGGCGAGATCGAGCTTGATCGCCTCGACCGGCAACGCGGCGGGCAGGGTGTAGCGATACTCGACGCCAGCCGGCGTCGACGCGTCGGAGGCGGCCGGATCCTTGGTCGTGGGCGCGAGCCACTCGCGCGCGGCGCGGGCCGGGCTGCGCTGCGCCGAGGTGACGACGCTGAGGCGCAGGCCCGGCAGTGCGGCGCCGCGATCGAGGCGGCGCAGGCGCAGATATTTCGCATGCACGCCGGCCGCGCCGATTTCGTGCAGTTCGAGGCGATTGCCGTCCTGGGCAAGGCTGAGCACGTTCGCGCTGGCGACCAGGTTGCGCCAGTTCTGCAGATCATCGCTGGCGCCGAGCGCGAATTGCGCGTTGACCGCAGCGGCTGCCTCGTCCCAGTCGAGGCGCAGGCGGTCGATCGGTGCATCGAGCTTGCTCGCATCGATCAGGTAGTCCTGCGAATCCGCCGCCGGCTTCGCATTCGCCGCGCCGAGATCGGCGCCGATGCTGCGCAGGCGCCCATCTGCGTCGCGCTCGATGCGCAGGTTGAGCGGGCCGTCGGCCGGATTCGCTGGCAGGCCGGCGGGTAGCGCGAACAAAGGCAGTTCGGCGCGCGCGGAAACGGCGGTCGCGGGGTCGGCCGTGCGCGCTGCGGTCGGCACCGCATTGCCCTGCTCGTCGATTACGATGAGATCGCGCAGCTGAGCATCGGTCAGCGTCTGGTAGACCTCAAGCGGTAGCTCTACCTGCCAGGCGGCGCCATCGCCGGCCAGCGTCAGCGGCCAGGAATACGCGTAGCGTTTCGATTCGTCGCCATGCGCGGCGGCAGCGATGGCGAGCAGAGCCGCGGTCAAGCCGGCGATGCGCCTCATGTCTTCTCTCCCGCCGCGAGCGTCTTCGGGGGCACCGGCGCGAAGTAGCCGACCGCGACGAGCAGCACGCCGACCACGAGCACACCCAGGATGGCAGAAAGGTCTTTGAGATGGTTGCGGTCGATCAGCATGAGCTTGACCAGCACGAGCGCCATCAGCGCCGCGCCGCCGAACCAGACCGCGCGCGAACCGCGCTGCTTGCCGGCCAGCATCGCGGCGATGCCGGCCAGCGTCCACACGATAGACAGCGCCGATTGCGCGAGCGGCGAGGAAGCCATGCCGGCGTCCCACGGCACGTCGCCGAAGAAGTGCACGCAGCGCAGGGTGATCGTGGTCAGCAGGACGAGGCCGGCGGCCGCGAGCACGCGCGCGCGCAGTTCGGCGTCGAACCAGACCTTGCCTTCGCTCTGCGCCTGGCGATACCACAGTGCGAGCAGCACGAGCCAGGCGATCTGCGCGAGTTCGAGCGGATTGAGCAAGGGCAGATACGGCAACGGCGTCGGCTCGCCTTCCTGCACGAGGCCGGTGAGCCAGGCGATGCCCATGGCCGCGGCGAGGCTGCCAAGCAGCGGCGTGCGCAGGGCGTCAGCCTCGGCGCCGAGCGGCCAGCGCACGAGCGGCGAGCGGCGCAGCGCGAGCAGGTACGCCGCGGCGAACGGAACGAGCAGAGTCAATGCGAACCAGATGGCGCGCAGGCGCAGGTGGTCGTGGCCGAGATGGCCGAGCTCGAGCGAAAGCAGAAGTACACAAATCCACAAATAGACAAAATGCAGGATGCGAGCGGCCCGCAATTGTTCGGTGGCGAGCGCCGGCAGCGTGCGCCAGGCCGCGGCCAGCCATAGTGCCCAGGCGGCGAGGTGCCAGCCTTCGAGCGGGCCATGCTCGTCGAGCATGGTCAGGACGACGAACGGCAGTCCAAGTGCGATCGTGACCGCCGGCGGAACCAGCAGTTCGCGCCAGCTAAGTCGCCGCGCAGCCTCGGTGGAGATCAGCGCGGTCACAGCGAGAAAGGCGAGCCACGCATCCCAGTGCCGTGCGTGGGCGACGAAGCGTTCGATTTCGTTGCCGCCGGCGAGGTACCACCAGAACCCGCCCCAGACGAGGAACAGCAGGGTCAAAGGCGCACGCGCATCGCGCCGTTGCAGCAAGCGTGCGCTGGCCAGCCCGGCGAGGGCGAGGAGCGCGGCGCCGAGGAAAGTCCCGTTGAGGATCGGCAGCGCGTCCGTGGCGGCGGCGAAACGATCGCCGGCGATCGCGCCGGCCATGCCCTGCAACGCGTAGCCGATCCAGCGCGGGATGCGCCGTGCCTGGCGCAAGCCGAGCCAGACCAGCGCCGCGCCTTCGAGCGCGAACGTGCACGTGGTCGCCTGCGCCGACAGGGCGAGCGGAACGGCGATCGTGGCGAAGCCGAGCGCGAGCAGCGCATGCGATTCGCCGAGCAATTGCACGTGCCAGCGGCGCAGCTCGAGCGCGGCGAGTGCGGCGTAGATCGCTGCGGCGCCGAGTGCGCTGAACGCGAGCGGCATACGCGCGCCTTCGAGCAGCGCCGTCTGCAACGCGAATGCGACCAGTGGCGTGCCGAACACGAGGCTGCCGCTGACTACAGCCTGCAGGCGATTCGATCCGGGCTCGCCTTCCTGCCGCGCGTGCAAGCGCGCGTGCAGCACCGGGATCAACAGGTAGAACGCGAAGAACAGCAGCAGGAATGGCTCGGTCGAGGCGATCAATTCCGGCCGATACTTGAGCGCGCCCCAGGCCGAGCCGACACCGAAGGTGAAGACGAAGCCGACAAGATTGAGCGCGCGCCATGACTTGATCCAGGCGATGCCGAAGATCGCCGCGTTGAGCACGGCGTAGTACGAGAACAGGGCGACATGGTTGCCGCTGTTGTTCGAGGCGAGGATCGGCGCGAGGAAGCCGCCGACGATCGCAAGCACGGCGAGCGCTAGCGAATCCTGCAGCACCGCGAGCAGTCCCGCGCCGGCGACGACGATGACGAGCAGGGCGAAGGTCAGCGTCGGCGGCAGCAGTGCGTAGAGCCGGTAGGCGGCGAAGATGGTCAGGATCAGCACACCGATCGCGCCGCCCTGCAGGCTCAGGGCGAAGGCACGGTGCGATTCGCGCTTGCGCCAGGCGAATGCGAGCGCGGCGAGCGCAACGACGGCGACGCCGAGGAAGCGGAACTCGACCGGCACGGTCAGCCAGCCTGCGTCGGCCGCGTACTTGAACAAATAGGCGACGCCGAAGAACACGACGACGACGCCCACCTTGACCAGCGGATTGCCCTCGGTCAGCCAGCGTTTGATCCATGCGAGCGCGGGCGGATCGGCGCGCGGTGGAGTCGGGATGCGTGGCGGCGGCTGAGCTTCAACCGCGGTTACGGGTTCGCGCAAGTCGATCGTTGTCGTACCGGGATCGATGGCGGTGGTCGTAGCGAAAACAGCGGGTGCCGGCGTGGCCGCGAACGTCGGTGTGACCGCTTCGACCGGCGCCGCCTGTGCCGTGGGTGTGGCCACGACGACTGGTGCCTCCGGCCGCTGCACGACAGGCGCCGAGACCAGCGCCTTGAGCTGCGCCTCGAGTGCGCCGACGCGCTTGCCGAGTTTGGCGAGCCGGCCGAACAACAGCCCGCAAACGATGCCGAAGGCCATGCCGACCGCGCCGACCGACTCGTCGAACACGATCCAGCTGAGCCAGCCGCCGAGCACGGCGCCCACCAACATCCACAAGAACGTCATCGCGTCTGTCTCCCGTCGCGCCCCGCGCAGTCCAAACCCCAGGACGATCAGCGCCCGCTTGCACAGGCATCATCAAACAATTTTCACATCATCTGCAAGACGGAAAACCGCCGGGGCGAGGATCAGTACAGCGGCGGCTCTCCCGGCGGGCGCGACTTGAAACGCTTGTGCACCCAGAGATACTGCTCCGGCGCCTCGCGCACCATGCGCTCGATCTGCGCATTGACGCGCGCGGTGTCGGCGACAGCGTCAGCGGTCGGGAAATCTTCCAGCGGTGCCTCGAGGCGCAGCGCGTAGCCGCGGCCATCGGGCAGGCGGCGGTGGAAGAACGGAATCACCGCGGCGCCGGACAGGCGCGCGAGATGATGCGTCGCTGTGATCGTCGCCGCATCGATGCCGAAGAACGGCACGAACACCGAATCCTTGCCGCGCATGTCCTGGTCTGGCGCGTACCAGAGCGTGCCGCCGCGGCGCAGGTACTTCACCGTCGCGAGCAGCTCGTCCTTGGTGTACATCGCCTCAGCGTAATGCAGGCGCGCGCCCAGCACTTCATGCTCGAACACGGGGTTGTCCATCACGCGGTACATGCCGGCGATGCGGATGCGTTGCGAGACCAGGCGTGCGCACAGCTCCAGGTGCGAGAAATGTGCGCCGACGAGGAGTACGCCGCGGCCCCGCGCACGGCAGGCTTCGAGATGTTCGAGCCCCTCGATCGCGCACGGCACGCGCGCGAGCGCGCGGTCGCTGCCCATCCAGGCGAAGGCGAACTCGACCAGCATCATGCCGAGATCGGCGAGCGTGGCGCGCAGCAAGTGCTCGCGTTCGCCCACGGAGAGCTCGGGAAAGCAGATTTCGAGGTTGCGCTGCGCGATGCGGCGGCGTGCACCGGGCAGTTGCCGGGTCAGCAAGCCGAGCACACGGCCGAGCAGATGCAGCGTGCGGTACGGCAGCAGTGCGACGAGCTTCATCACGCCGACGCCGAGCCACGAGAGCCAGTAGCGCGGGGAGCGCAGAGAGGGTTGTGGGTTTTCCGCTGCCGTCATCGACCGGAGTATACGAGAAGCATCGCTGCCCGAATCCATGCTGCGTCCGCCTCGCGGCTATACTTCGCCATCCTTCATCCCGCCTCCGCACGTGCCGCTACGCCGCTTTCTCTACACCCTGACCATGTACCTGCTGACGCCGGCGATCCTGTACCGGCTCGCGGTGCGCGGGCTGCGCTACCGCGAATACTTCGACCGCTGGCGTGAGCGCTTCGGCCATTCGACGATCGAGTTGAAGGAAAGCATCTGGATCCATGCCGTGTCGATGGGCGAGGTCAACGCCGCGTTGCCGCTGATCGATGCACTGATGGCGCGTTACGCGGATATGAAGTTCGTGATCACGACGGTGACGCCGACCGGCTCCGAGCGCGTGCGCCGCGTCTATGGCGATCGCGTAGTCAACCTCTATCTGCCTTACGACCTGCCGACCTCGATCGCACGCTTCCTCGACCGCGTTCGTCCGCGCGTCGCGCTGATCATGGAAACCGAGATCTGGCCGAACCTGTTCTTCGAGTGCGAGGCGCGCGGCATTCCGCTGATCATCGCCAACGCGCGCCTGTCGGAGAAAAGCCTGCGCGGTTACTCGCCGATCCGTCCGTTGGTGAAACGAGCGCTGGCCGGTGTCAGTTACATCGCCGCGCAGTCGGCCACCGACGCAACGCGCTTCGCCGAACTCGGTGCGCCGGCCGAGCATCTCGGCGTGATCGGCAACCTCAAATACGACATGACCGTGCCCAAGCACCTGCTCGAAGAGGCCGCGGCGATGCGCGACTCCTGGGGCGCGCGCCGTCCGGTGTGGATCGCGGCAAGCACTCACGACGGCGAGGAACTGCCCGTGCTCAAGGCCCATGCCGAGGTGCTGCGCCGCTTTCCCGATGCACTGATGCTGCTCGTGCCGCGCCATCCGGAGCGCTTCAAGCCGGTGGCATTGGCCTGTCGCAGTTTCGGTTTCGTCACGCGCACGCGCAGCGAGGACGGCGTGGCAAAATCCGATACGCAGTGCTTTGTCGTCGATACGCTCGGCGAGCTGCTCAACTACTACGCCGCGGCCGACGTCGCCTTCGTCGGCGGCAGCCTCGTGCCGATCGGCGGACACAACGTGCTCGAAGCGGCCGCGCTCGCCGTGCCGATCGTGATTGGCCCGTACATGTTCAATTTCGCCGAGATCAACCAGAGCCTTACCGCGGCCGGCGCTTCACTGCAGGTGCTTGACGGCGATGAGCTCGGCGCCGCGATCACGCGCCTGTTCGCCGACGGAGCTTTGCGCAAGCGCGTTGGCGAAGCCGCACAACAGGCATTCGAGCGCGAGCAAGGCAGCGTACTGCGCACGCTGGCGATCGTGGAGAAGGCGCTCGACGACGAAGCAGCGAAAAAATAAGGGCACGGTCTCCCGTGCCCTTGCGCAACCCAGCTCCGGCGGGGCCGGAGGCAGCGAGTACGATCGTTACTGCAGCAATGCGTTGACCGCGTCGAGATCCTTCACCGCGATCGAGCCGGCTGCCTGCTTGAGCAACAAGCCACTTAGCACGAAATTGTGGCGTGCCTGCGAGTAGGAGCTCTGCGCGCTGACGAGCTGGCTCTGACTGGTGAGCACGTCGAGGATGGTCTTGGTGCCGACTTCGAAACCGGCCTGAGTCGCATCGACCGCGCTCTGCGCCGAAACCACGGCGGCCTTGGCTGCCTCGACTTCGCTGATGCCGGAGATCACCGTACGGTAGGCGTTACGCGTGTTCGCCAGAACGCCGCGGCGGGTGATTTCGAGCTGGTCCTGCGCCGCGTCGCGCTGGTAGACGGCTTGGCGCGTCTGCGAGGAGACGAGGCCGCCGGAGAAGATCGGGATGCTCAGGGTGACGCCGATTGCGGTGTTGCCGGTGACGCTGTTGCCGTGCAGCGGGCCTTCGCTCGCGCCGTTGGGGCCGAAATAAGTCGAGTTACCCCAGCCCGGCGTAACTTGGCGCTGCAACGTCGCGTTCAACGTCGGATAGTGGCCGGAACGCGCGGTCTGGATGCCGTATTCGGCCGAGTCCACCGATTTCTGCGCCGATGCGAGCGACGGATTCTGCTTGCTGGCGAGGTCGACCCAGGCCTGCATCTCTGCCGGCACCGGCTTGTCGAGCGGCACCGGGTCGCGCAGCTTCTTCAGGTCACCGAAGCTCTTGCCGATGATCTGCACGAGCGCTTCACGCTGCGTCTCGACGTTGTTCTGCGCGACGATGACCCCGGCCACGGCAGAGTCGTGCTGCGCGCGCGCGACGTGCACGTCGGTGATCGCCGAGAGGCCGACCTTGAAGCGCTCGTCGGCTTGATCGAGCTGCTTCTGCAGCGACTTCTCGTTGGCTTGGCTGAAGGTGAGCTGGTCCTCGGCAGTGAGCACGTTGAAGTAGGCCGTCGCGGTGCGCACGAGCAGATCCTGCGAGGCTGCATCATAGGTGAAATCGGCGCCTTCGGAGAGCGCGTTCGCACCGCGCAGACGCGTGATGTCGGCCCAGTTGAACAGCACCTGGTTCAGTTGCACCGCCGCAGGGCGCGAGCGATTGCGCAGGTAGCTGCCGCTCGAGAGAACTTCGTACTGCGAGCTGCCGTCGTTCTGAGTAACCAGTTCCGGCGCGGTGCTGTTGCCGCCGGTGTCGCTGCGGGAATAACCATAGCTGCCGTTGATCTGCGGCAACAGCGCGGCGCGCGCCTGCGGCGAGCCTTCCTTGGTGGCGAGCCGGTTCGCGTCCGCGGCGGCGAGCGTCGGGTCGGCTTCGCGCGCCTGCGTGTAGATTTGAGTCAGGTCCTCGGCGCGCAGCGGCGAAGACAGCACGGCGACCGCGAGCGCCGCGGCCAGCACGCCAAGCTTGATGCGGTCGCGTGCAGCATTGTGGACAAGTTTATTTTTTTGCATTGTGGATTTCCTTCGGGAATCGGATGTCCGCGTCCAGTGTTTCAAAGCGTGAATTGCGGCGCCGGCGCCGCATGGGCGAGATAGGGCAGGTCGGTCTCGAACAGCGGCTCGCTGCTCCACTCGCCGGCCCCGTCGCGCGTGTACAGGATGGCCTGCTGCACCGGCGAGATGCCGGCAATCGCGACGAGGCGACCGCCTGGCTTGATCCACTCGCGCCAGCGTGGCGGAAGCACGGCGACCGCGCCAGTGACAATCATCACGTCGAATTGCTGGCGCGGGTCATAATCGTTGACCGCGTCGGCATGCTCGATGTGCACGTTGCGCGCGTCGGTGGCCTTTAGGCGCGCGCGCGCCGCGTCGACGAAATCGGCGCGCAATTCCACGCTGGTGACATTGCCGCCGAGATGGGCGAGACAAGCGGTGAGGAAGCCAGATCCGGTGCCGATCTCGAGGACGCTCTCGCTCCTCAAAGGCGCCGCTGCCTGCAGCAGGCGTCCTTCGAGCACGGGCTTGAGCATGACCTCGCCATGGCCAAGCGGCAGCTGCATGTCGGTGAAGGCGAGGCTCTGCAGCGCCTCGGGCACGAAGTCCTCGCGCCGCACCGCGCTGAGCGCGCCGAGCACGCGCTCGTCGAGCACGTCCCAGGGGCGCACCTGCTGTTCGATCATGTTGTTGCGCGCGAGTTCGACGTTGAGTGACATGATGGGTTTCCGGCTTTTTTGAAAAGAATCAAAGCATAAGTGCTGGATTGAACGCCGGCAATCGTACGATGCCGCAGATCGCTGCGACGTCCTAAGTGCCGGAAGTCATTCAAACCTTTGTGCATGTTCCGGCATCGTCGCTGACGCGAACCCAAAGCCGCTGATCCGAAACGATGTTACCGATCAGTAACGGCGCGTATGTTACCGATCAGTAACTGTTGCGTCAAGACGGTTGGGCGCATATCACGAAATTCAATGACTGCCTGCGCTGGCCATGGTCACTCCGGCGCCGGCATCGTTGGCAGGATGCGCGACAGGCTCGCCGCGTCGCACGCGGAACCAGGCGGCGTACAGCGCGGGCAGGAACAGCAGGGTCAGTGCCGTTGCGACGAGCAGACCACCCATGATCGCAACCGCCATCGGCCCGTAGAACGCGCTGCGCGACAGCGGGATCATCGCCAGGATTGCGGCGAGCGCGGTCAGCACGATCGGGCGGAAGCGGCGCACCGTCGCATCGACGATCGCAGTCCAGCGTTCGTGTCCTGCCGCGATGTCCTGCTCGATCTGGTCGACGAGGATGACCGAGTTGCGCATGATCATGCCCATCAGCGCGATCGTACCGAGCATCGCGACAAAGCCGAACGGCACGCGGAACACGACGAGGAACAAGGTCACGCCGATCAGGCCGAGCGGCGCGGTGAAGAACACGAGCAGCACGCGCGAGAAGCTGCGCAGCTGGATCATCAGCACGGTCAGCACGACGATGAGGAACAGTGGCATGCCGGCATTGACCGAGTTCTGGCCCTTGGCCGATTCCTCGACCGCGCCGCCGACCTCGAGCAGATATCCGGCCGGCATCGACGCCTTGATCGTGTCGAGCTGCGGCAGCACCTGCGCGGTCACGGTCGGCGCCGTGGTGTCACCGTAGATGTCGCCGCGGATCGTCACGGTCGGCAGGCGGTTGCGGCGCCAGATGATGCCTTCCTCGAAGCTGTACGACACGGTCGCGATCTGCTTGAGCGGCACGCTTTTGCCCGACGGCGTCGGCACAGAGAGGCTTTCGAGCAAGGAAAGGCGCGCGCGCTCGTCGGTCGGACCGCGCAGGTCGACTTCGATGAGCTGATCGCGCTCGCGATAGTAGGTGATCGGCACGCCGGACAACGAGCTCTGCAGGAAGTTGGCCAGGTCCTGCGAGGACACGCCGAGCACGCGTGCGCGCTCCTGGTCGATGTCGAGCTTGACCACCTTGGAGGGCTCCTCCCAGTCGAGGTTGACGTTGCGCAGGGTCGGATTCGTGCGCATGACGTCGGCGACCTTGCGCGCGAGTCCGCGCACCGTCGCGATGTCCGCGCCGGAGACGCGGAACTGCACCGGGTAGCCGACCGGTGGGCCATTCTCGAGGCGCACGACGCGCGCGCGCAGTTCGGAGAAATCCTTGTCGAACAATTCGATCAGGTCAGCGCGGATCTTTTCGCGATCGGCAGGCGAGCGCGTCAGCAGCACGAGTTCGGCGAAGCTCGCCTGCGGCAACTGTTGATCGAGCGGCAGGTAGAAACGCGGTGCACCGCTGCCGACGAAACTGACGTAGTTTTCGAGTTCCGGACGCTTGGCCAGCCACGCCTCGAGCTTCTTCACCTGCTCCTGGGTCGCGTTGAGCGAGGCGCCTTCGGTCAGCTTGAGGTCGACCATGAGTTCGGGCCGGGTGGAGTCCGGAAAGAACTGCTGCTGGACGAGGCCGAAGCCGGCGATCGACAACACGAATGCGCCGACTGTTGCACCGATCACCAGCCAGCGGCGGCTCACACACCAGTCGACGAGCGCGCGGAAGGTCTTGTAGAACGGCGTCGCGTACGGATCGTGGTCGGCATGCGGCGCATGTTCGCCGGTGACGATGCGACGCAGGCGCGGCGGTAGCTTGTTGAGCCATGAGTTCGCCGGCAGCGGCGCCTGGTCGCGCTCCGGCAGCAGCTTGTAGCCGAGATACGGAATCAGCATCACCGCCGCGACCCAGGAGATCAGCAGCGCGATCGTCACGACCTCGAAGATCGAGCGCGTGTATTCACCGGTGCCGGACTTCGCCGTTGCGATCGGCAGGAAGCCCGCCGCAGTGACCAGCGTGCCGGTCAGCATCGGGAACGCGGTCGAGGTGTAGGCGAATGCCGCGGCGCGGATGCGGTCGTAGCCTTGCTCGATCTTGATCGCCATCATCTCGACCGCGATGATCGCGTCGTCGACGAGCAAGCCGAGTGCAAGCACGAGCGCGCCGAGCGAGATTTTGTGCAGGTCGATGCCGAAATACTTCATCGCCGCGAAAGTCATCGCGAGTACGAGCGGGATCGACAGCGCGACGACGAGGCCGGTGCGCAGGCCGAGCGAAAAGAAGCTGACGAGCAGCACGATCACGACCGCGATGGCCAGCGTATCGACGAACTCGCTGACCGAACGCGCGACCGCGCGCGGCTGGTCGGTGACGCGCCCGAGCTCGAGGCCGATCGGCAGCGTCTGCTGCAAGCGCGCGATCGTCTCGTCGAGGTTCTTGCCGAGATGGATGATGTCGCCGCCGGCGCGCATCGACACGGCGAGGCCGAGTGCATTCTTGCCCATGAAACGCATGCGCGGATTCGCCGGGTCGGCGTAACCGCGGGTGACGTTGGCGATGTCGCCGAGGCGGAACAGATTGCCGTTCGCGCGAATCGAAATATTGCGAATCTGGTCGACCGAATCGAATGCACCGCTCGGACGCAGGTAGATGCGGTCGCTGCCGGTCTCGAAGCTGCCGGCGGGCGTGATCGCGTTCTGCGCGGCCAGCGTCTGCTGCAGTTGGTCGAACGTGACCCCGAGCGTGGCGAGCTTGGCATTGGACAATTCAATCGTGACTTTCTCGTCCTGCAGGCCGACGAACTGGACCTTGGCCACGTCGGGTACGCGCAGCAATTCCAACTTCAGGCGCTCACCGTAATCGCGCAGCTGCGCGTCGGAATAGCCTTCGCCGCTGAGCGCATAGATATTGCCGAAGGTGTCGCCGAACTCGTCGTTGAAGAACGGGCCGAGCACGCCCTGCGGCAGCGTGTAGCGGATGTCGCCGATCTTCTTGCGTACCTGGTAGAAGAAATCGGGCACCGTGTCCGCGGGCAACGAATCCTTCATCACCACGAAGACCATCGACTCGCCTGGGCGTGAGTAACTGCGCAGATAATCGATCTGCGGCAGCTCCTGCAGCTTCTTCTCGATTTTCTCGGTGACCTGCTCGGTAACCTCGGCCGCGGTCGCGCCCGGCCACTGCGTCTGCACGACCATCACCTTGAACGTGAACGGCGGATCCTCGGACTGACCCAGGCCCATGTACGACCAGATGCCGAGCGCGGCGAGCAGGACGATGAAGTAGCGCAACAGCGGCTGGTTGCGCAGCGACCATTCGGAAAGATTGAAGCGATTCATGTAGCGGCGTCCGTGGTGGGCGACGAAGTAGTTCCGGCGCGGCGGCCGATGCGGCCGAGATGGGTGTAGCCGAAGCCGGCGGCGTACTTGAGTCCGTAGCCGAGCGCGCGGTCGAAGCCGATGTGCGCGCACCAGATCAGGCCGGCGGCGAACAAAGGCGGCGAAGCGAGGTAGGCACTCGCGCTGAGGGCGATGACGGCGCCGAGATACGAATGCGCCGTGTTGTAGGCGATGGCGCCGACGCGGTCGCCGGCGAGATAGCCGAGGAAGGACAGGTCGGGGGCGAGGAAGCACAGCGCGAACAGGCCCCAGCCGTACTCGGTTTGGCGGTACAGGGCGAGCGCGACAAGGAATACGGCGAGTCCCTCGAGGCGCAGCAGCAGACGCACGCCGCCCGAAGCCCCCGCGACCGGGGTTGCGGAATCACGAATCATTTTTATCCTCCGAAGAAGCCGACGCCTTTGGCCATCAGCGCGGCACACAGGATTACGAGCACAAGCAGGACGAGTTCGAGATGCACGATCGAGCGCAGTCGGCGCTGCGCATCCGCGGCAAGCGTGGGCACGCGGTTTTGCGCGAGCGCGCCACGCCACGACAGGAAGGTGATGGTGGGGCGGATCGAAAGCAGGCCGATCGCGGCGAACAGGATCATCTTGGCGATGAAGGGCGCATCATGCAGGTAGTAGCCGGCGCCTTTCTCGAACCAGACCACGCGCGCGATGCCGACAACGATGATCGTCACCGCGGCGATGCCGTAGGCCGCGTCCACGTTGACCAGGCGGCGCGCGCGTTCGACGGTCAGCTCACCGCGCAGCGTGACGAGTTCGACGACCAGTGCTGCCGCGATCGCAAACGCCGCGAGATGATGGATGAAGGCAACCAGGGCCGAAACCAGCATGGCGCGTCCCCTTCACAGCGCAAGCGGGCGATTGAGCGCATCGACCGGCGCGATCGTGTCGCCTTCGCGCAGTTTGTGCACGCCGGCGGTGACGATCCAGTCCTGCGTGCCGGTGCCCGCGGACAAGGTCACGCCCTGCTCGCGGTAGGCGGCGATGTTGACCGGCGCGAGCTTCACCTGGCGCGTCTTCGCATCGACGATCCACACTGCGGGCTTGCCGCCGAGTTCATGCAGCGCGGACAGCGGAATCAGGATCTGCCCGGCATTGGCGCCGTCGGCGAAGTAGACGCGTGCGGTCTGGCCGAGACGCGGCGCGGCGCTGGGATCGTCGAAGCTGACGCGTACGCGATAGGTGCGCGTGACGCGATCGGCCTCCGCGCCGATTTCGCGCAGGTGGCCGCCGAGCTGCTTGCCTGCGTCGGCCCAGGATTCGATCGCAAACGGCGTGCCGACTTTGTACGCGCCGATGCGGTTCTCGGGCACGGCGATTTCCACTTCGACGGCGCCGTCCCGGGCGAGCGTGGCAATGCTTTGGCCCGCGGCGACGACCTGGCCGGCCTCGGCGTTGAGCGCGGTGATCACGCCGGCGTGGTCGGCGCGCAGGCTCGTGTATTCGGTCTGGTTGGCGGCGACCGCGAGCGCGGCCTGCGCCTGTTGCACCTGCGCCTGCGCGGCTTTGAGCGCATTGGCCTGCGCATCGACCTGGGTCTGGCTGACGTAGTTCTTGTCGAGCAGCTTGCGATAACGGTCGTAGTCGGCCTGGGCGAGATCGCGGTTGGCCTTGGCCGCTGCTAGGTTCGCGCTGGCGCTGCCGGCTTGCAATTGCAGATCGGCGGGATCGAGCTCGGCGATCACCTGTCCCGCCTCGACATGGTTGCCGACATCGAGTTTGCGCGTCTTGATCTTGCCGTTGACGCGGAAGCCGAGCTGGCTCTCGAAGCGCGCGCGCACGTCGCCGGAATAGACCTCGGCGTTGATCGTATCGGCGAGCTGTGGATGTGCAACGATAGCGCTGCGCGGGGGCGCGGGAACCGCCGCGTGGCTGCCGCAACCGGCGAGGATGAGGGCGCCGATCAGGGTGAAAGCCGGGCCGGCGCCGCGAGCGGCAGTTCGAAGGGAGGCGCTGACAAGGAAAGCGTCGGACATGGCGTCAAATTCCGTACTGGCTGGTGAATGACATTGCTGCGGGGCAGATTGCGAATCCGGACGAATCGCGCAAAAGTTAAGTTGCGGAAAATCGAGCGGTTTTTTGTTTCTTACAACGGATTTTGTGCTATCCTACAATTAATAAACTGAACTGTCCAGTATTTAATGTGCCAAAAGCGCCGCAGATCTGGACATCACCCCAGCGAGCTCGAACAATGTCGATGTCATGTCCGTATTAGCCGTTACCAAATCCGTCGGCCCCGGCCGCCCGAAAGATATGGAAAAGCGCGCCGCGATCCTCGAGGCGGCCAAGCAGCTTTTCGTCAAGCAGGGCTTCGAGGGCACCAGCATGGATGCGATCGCCAACAAGGCGGGCGTATCCAAGCTCACGGTCTATAGTCACTACCGCGACAAGGAAACGCTGTTCGCCGAGGCCGTGCGCAGCAAGTGCGACACGCTGATGCCGGAAGAGCTGTTCCGTCCCGATCTCAAGGGACCGTTGCGCAAGCAATTGCTTGCCATCGCGCGCGCGTTCTTCGATCTCATCACGAGCGAGGACGCGATCGCGATCCATCGCACCATCATTGCCAATGCACGCACCGCACCGAAGCTGGCCGACCGGTTTTGGCAGGCGGGCCCGCTCAAGGTGCAGGAAGGGCTGGAGTCGTTCCTGCGCGCGGAAGTCGAGGTCGGTAAGCTCGACATCCCTGACATGCATCGCGCCGCGACGCAGTTCTATTGTCTGCTCAAGGGCGAATGCTACGCGCGCATGGAGTTCGGCTGCGGCGAGCCGCCGACCGCGCGCGAGATCGACGAGCACCTCAACGCCACGGTCGATTTCTTCCTGCGCGCCTACGCGCCGCGCTGAGCGCGGCGATTGCGCCTGCGCGGCGGCTGCATTCGCCGCGGCGCACTTCCCCTCTCGCAGAAAAACGCTGAGCTAGCGCGCGGACTTCGCTGGCGGCCCGTCGAGTTGTTCGAGCGTGGCCGCCGACGGCGCGCGCTCGGCGCGCAGCTTCGCCGCGACCGCTTCGGCCTGGGCCATCGCGCGCAGCAAATTGCCGCCCGCGAGTTTGCCGAGGTCGGCATCGCTCCAGCCGCGACGCGCGAGTTCGGCGAGCAGGGCCGGATATTTGCCGACATCCTCGAGGCCCTGCGGCACCGATGGCATGCCATCGAAATCCGAGCCGATGCCGACGTGATCGGCGCCGGCGATCTTGACGACGTGTTCGATGTGATCGGCGACTTCAGAAAGCGTGACCTTCGGCTCCGGATGCGCCCTGTCCCACTCGGCCAGCGCGGCCTTCGCGCGTTCGGGATTGCCGATATACAGGCCGCCGAACGGCGGAGCGTTGTAGCGCGTCTGTTCGGCCCCGCGATCGGCTTCCCAGTGCCGATGCGCCTCGGAAATGTACGACAACGCGAAGTTCACCATGACCACGCCGCCGTTCTTGGCGACGCGGCGCAGTACATCGTCGGAAACGTTGCGCGGATGGTCGTCGAGCGCGCGCGCCGAGGAGTGCGAGAAAATCACCGGCGCCAGCGACACATCGAGCGCCGCGCGCATCGTCTCCTCGGAAACATGCGAAAGATCGACGAGCATGCCGAGGCGATTCATCTCGCGCACGACTTCCTTGCCGAACGGCGTGAGGCCATGGTGCGCGGGCGCATCGGTGGCCGAGTCGCCCCAGTCCGTGTTCGAAGAGTGGGTGAGCGTCATGTAACGCACGCCGGCGTCGTAGTACTCGCGCAGCATGGCGAGCGAATTGTTGATCTGGTGGCCGCCTTCGACGCCGATCAGCGAGGCGATCTTGCCTTCCTTGTGGATGCGGCGGATGTCGGCGGCGGTGTAGGCCATGGCGAAATCACGCGGCCAGCGCGCCGTCATTCGCTTGACCAGATCGATCTGCTCAAGCGTGACCTGCACGGCCTCGGGCCCTTTGACCGACACCGGAATCCACACCGACCAGAACTGGCCGCCGACGTGGCCGGCGCGCAGGCGCGGGATGTCGGTCATCAGCGTCGCCTCGCCGGCCGGCGCGGGAAGCTTCGACGTGTCCGCGGCGAGATCGATCTTTGCCACGTCACCATTGAAGCGCGTGCGGATTTCCCAAGGCAGGTCGTTGTGGCCGTCGATCAGCGGCGTCGTCGCGAGCACGTGCGCGACGCGCGCCTCGATATTGTCGCCGGCCGCTGAAGCCGACGTGGCGGCAAGCGCTGTGATGACGGCGGCGGTGAGCGCAAGCGGAAACGCGAAACGCAACGGAGCGAAAATCATTTTTTGGCCTCGACCGGAGTGAACATCAGATCCTGATAGTCATAACTGAAATCGGCCAGCGGCGATACCGGTTTCATCGTCACGCGCTCGACCTTGCCCTCGGCGTTGATCGCGAAGGTGACATAGGCCGGCTCGATCGTCTTGTCATCGAAGCGCGTGACGAAGCTGTCGTATTGCCAATGCTCGAGCGCGCCGCCCATGCGCGGCGTCGATTTGAAATCGATCGTCAGCTTGCCCTTCGCGAGGCCGACATCGATGTTGCCGTACCACGGATCGTTGTACGTGCCGACATAGCGCGCTAGCGCCAGCGACGGGCCGACCTTCGCCGGCGTCGCCGCCTTGGTCTTGTACGTCTTCAACCCCTCGGCGACGCGCTGCTTTTTGAAATCGCGGAACTTCGCCGGCCAGTCGCCGGACGGCACGCCGAGATAATGATCGAGCAGTTCGAACAGCAGACCGTTGATGATTTCGCCGTCCTCACTGTTGATCGTGATCGAGAAGCCGACCTTCTTGTCCGGAACGAGCACGACCGCGGTCAGTTCGCCGAACACCGCGCCGCCGTGCCAGATGATCTTCGTACCGCGATAGTCGCGCACGTCCCAGCCGAGCGCGTAGGTGTCGAACAGCGGCTGCGTAGCCTTGAGTGCATCCGGGCGCGGCGCGATCGGTTGCAGCACCATCGGCTTCCACATTTCTTTCTGCGCTGCTTCGCTGAACAGGTGCGCGTCGCTATCGATAAGCTTGCCGCCGGCGAGCTGGATACGCAGCCAGCGCGACAGGTCATTTGCGCTGATCGACAAGCCGCCGGCCGGCGCGGCGTTGCGGCCGAGTTCGTCGCGCTCGTCGAGCACCTCTTGATCGCCCACGCCGCGCAGGCCGCCGTTCATGCGCGCGTGCGGCCAGGCGCGATTCGGATTGGCGAAATGCGATTCCGAATCGGCAACGGCGTGCAGCATGCCGGCCGGCTTGAACAGATGCTCGACGGTAAAGTGTTCCCAGGTCTCGCCGGTAACCGCTTCGATGAGCTGACCGGCGACCATGTAGAGCACGTTGTCGTAAGCGAAGCCGCTGCGGAAACTCGTCGCCGGTTTAATGTAGCGCAGGCGCTTGACCGATTCGGCGCGCGATAGATTGGTGCGCGGCACGAACATCAGATCGCCCGCGCCGAGACCCAGACCGCTGCGATGCACGAGCAGGTCGCGGATCGTCATCTCGCGCGTCACCCACGCATCGTACATCTGGAAACCGGGCAGGCGATCGACGACCTTGTCGTCCCAGCCGATTTTTCCTGCATCGACGAGGATGGCGAGATCGGCCACGGTCATCGCCTTGCCGGTCGAGCCGGTATCGAACAAGGTATCGGCGTCGACCTTCTCGGGCGAGCCGAGCTGGCGCACGCCGAAACCTTGCGCGAACACGACCTTGTCGCCTTCGACGATGGAGATCGACATGCCGGGCACGCCGATCTCCTTACGCAGCGATTCGACGCGCTGTTCGAATCCGTCGGGTGGTGCGGCGGCGGCGAACACGGGGCAGGCCATCAGCAACGCGAGCGGCAGCGAACGTTTCATGGAATCTCCTGGGCAATGGTGGGACGGCGACGCAGACGCGCCACACCGACGGTCAGCAGAGGTACGCCGTAGACGAGAAGAAAAAGGACGGCAAGCAGCCGATAGCCTTTGGCGATCAGTGCGACGAGACCGATGCGATCGGCGAGCAGCATGCAGATCGTGAGCAAGACGAGGGCAATGAGCAGACGCGCACCTGCCGACAGTGCCGTACCGCGCGCGGCCAGCCAGGTCTTAGCGATGCGTTCGTTGACCGCATGCACGGCGCCGGTGCCGCTTTCGAGCAGCGCAGCGAAGATCATGAATTGGAACAGCAGATGAAACAGCGGCAGATTCATCTGACGCAGAAGAAAATCCGAAGGCAGTGTCTGTTCGCCGATCGCCGGATAGAACGCGATCATGCAGGTGAAGAACAGAATCGCCGGCAGGATCGCGAGCGGGCCGGCAATCGCGCCGGCAACGACGGCATCGCGATCGCTGCGCAAATGGCGCAGCACTGGCAGGATAACGACCGCACCGATGATGTTGTAGCTGGCATAGGTGATACCGCCGAGCGCCCAGTTCGCTGTTGCCGGCGCATTGCTCGCGAAACCGGCCGCGATGCGATCGCCGAAGCGCGTGAACGCAAGGATCACGAACAGGAAGTAGACGCCGTAAAGCAGGAACGACACGTATTTGAACAGGCGCTCGACCGAGGCGTTGCCGAACATCGCAAAGCCTGCGATCGCGACGAGCAGGGCTAGTGTGCCGATCAGGTGCGGCAGCCCGGTCAGCGCCGCGCCGATTTCGCCCGCGGCGGCGCCGAACACGGCGAGGATCAGCACGACGAAGATCAGATAGGCTGCCTCGAAGACGACCCAGCCGCGGCCGAGCAACGCGCGGAAGAAACTCAAATAGTCGCGCGCGCCGTATGCACGGGCGAACAGGAACGTGGCGATGCAGACTAGGCTCCATACGAGCATCGCGAACACCATCGCGGCGAGTCCGCCCCAAGGGCCGGCCGGCAGGAAAAATTCGGCGAGTTCGCGGCCGGTGGCGTAGCCGCCGCCGATGATCACGGCCTTGAATGCGAAGCCGGGCAGCAGGTAGCGTTGGAACCAAGAGCTGCTGGTGCTGGCGCCGCGCATCAGGCAGTCACTTCTGCGCGATGCAGGGCGGCCGCGGCGATCTCGGCGGCACGCGCGTCCTCGATGCGGCGCGTGTTCGTATCGAGCGTGAGAAACAGCAAGGCGGCGACGCCGGCGAGGACCGCGAGCAGCACGAAGTACAGCGCGTGGCTGGTATGGCTCCACAGCGTGCCGACGAAGCCGGCTGCGAGGCTGCCAGTAAAGATGCAAAGGTACCAGGCGCCGACCGTGGTCGCGCCGAGCGTGGGCGGCGCAAGACGTGCAAACAGCCCGAGCCCGGTCGGCAGCACGTACAGCTCGCCGAGCGTGAACACGGCCGAATACGCGAGCAGCCACAGCCAGTGTGCGCGGCCATCGCCAGCGAACCGCGCCGCGAGCGCGAGTAGCAGGTAGGAGGTCGCGACGAGCAACGCGCCAGCCGCCATCTTGCGCATCGACGAGGAAACCTTGCCGCGTTGCGCGCGGCGTTGCCAGAGGGCGAGCAACGGCGGCGTCATCAGAAACACGAACAGCGGATCGAGCGACTGGAACCAGGTCATCGGGATCATCATCGAACCGAACGCACGGTCGACGCCGGCATCCGACCACAGCGGCACCGTATTGCCGATCTGCTCGTAGGCGCCGCGGAACACCGTCACCGCGAGGCCGACGCCGAGCAGCAGCAGGAAGGTCTGCTTGCCGTTGCGCAGCGGCTGCGCGTTGCCGGGTTCGCGCGGGGCGGGCTGCCGCTCTGGCAGGTGTTTGCCGCCGAGCAGGTACACGAGCAAACCGAGCAGCATGCCGACGCCGGCCGCGCCGAAGCCGACGTGCCAGCCGTAGAACTCGCCGAGCGTGCCGCATACGAGCGGCGCGAGAAAGCCGCCGATGTTGATGCCGACGTAATAGACGTTGTAGGCCCAGCCGCGACGCGGATCATCGGGTTGGTAGAGGTCGTTGATCTGGCTCGGCAGACTCGGCATGAACAGGCCGTTGCCGAGCGCAATCGTCGCCAGTGCCGGATAGAACAGCGGCTCGAACGCCATCATGAAATGCCCCACGGCCATCGTCGCGCCGCCGATGATGACCGAGCGGCGCTTGCCGAGCCAGCGGTCGCAGAGGATACCGCCGAGGATGGGCGTAAAGAACGCCATCGACGTATACGCGCCGTAGATGAGCGAGGATTTTTCCTGGGCGAAGGCTAGCTGTTTGGTCATGTAGTAAACCAGCAGTGCGCGCATGCCGTAGTAGGAGAAAATCTCCCACATCTCGGTCAGAAACAGGATCGTCAACCCGCGTGGCTGGCCGAACCAGTTCGACTGATTCGTCGTCGCGCCGCCGTTTTGCAGTGCGCTCACGTCGCCGCCGCTTTGCGCGAGCCCCACACGTCGTCCCCGCACCAGATGAGACCTTCGTGGTAGCGGATCGCAGGCGTGCGATCGTGGGCGAGAAAGATCGGCCCGTCGAGGTCGACGATGTCGCAGAGCTGGCCGACGACGAACGCCGGCGCCATCGCCCAGCTCGTGCCGACCATGTTGCCAACCATCACGCCGAGGCCGTGCCGCCGCGCCTCGCGCGCGATCGCAAGCGCCTCGGTGAGGCCGCCGCATTTGTCGAGCTTGATGTTGACGACGTTGAAGCGGCCGACGAGGTTCGGTATGTCGGCGAGGCTCAGCGCGCTTTCGTCCGCGGCGATCGCGATCGGCGAAGCGAAGCCATCGAGGTCGGCCTCTTCGCCGCGCTTCAACGGCTGTTCGAGCAACGACACCTTTGCATCGACCAGCGCGGGTATCAACTTGTCGAGCGTATCGATCGCATAGCCCTGATTTGCATCGACGCCGAGCCAGACCTCGGGTCGTGCCGCGCGCACGGCGTGCACGCGCGCGATATCGAGTTCGAGTTCGCCGGTCAATTTCACCTTCAGCGCACGTGCCTGCGCGTACTTGCGCGCGCCGGCTGCCATGGCCTCGGGCGCGTCGGCGCCGAGGGTGAACGTCGTCACGAGCGGCTGCACCGAGGCCAGGCCGGCGAGCTGCCACACTTCGCATCCCGCGCGCCGTGCCTCAAGTTCCCATAGCGCGCAGTCGACGGCATTGCGTGCGCCACCCGGGGGCAATAGTTGCTGCAACGCCGTGCGGTTGATTCCGGCCTCGATCGCGGAACGCACGCCTTCGATCGCGGCCACCATCTTCGCCGCATCGTCGCCGAGGTAGTACACACCGGAGGCCTCACCACGGCCGCGATGTGCGCCGTCGTCGAGCGTGACGACGACGGCGTCCTGCGTTTCGAATACATAGCCGGAGATGCGGAACGGTTCGGCGAATCGGAGTTTTTCGACCGAAACCGTGAGTGCCAAAGCCGGCATCAGTAGTTCACTCCCCAACCGATCAGGTGGAACGCGAACGCGACCCAGAGCACGACGCAGGCCGAGAGAGCGAGCACAACGCTCCACAGCTTCGCCGGCCAGCGCCGGCCGCCGCCGCTCCACACCGTCCACAGATTCCACAAGATCAGCGCGAAGCCGCCGAGGAAGGCGAGGAAGCCGAAGATCTGATCGAAGCGCAGCACCGGATCGAACTTCGCGCTGGTGTTGTTGAGGTCGGAGAACATGGTCATGATCGTGGCGATCCAAGCACCGAACGCGAGCAGCATCAGCAGCGCGCCGATTTTGCCCGCGCGGTACGCGCTCAGCGCTGCGGGTGCGAGGTCTAGGCGCGCGCGATACCTGCGGCGCACGATCGCGGCGATCGGCCACGCCAGCACGGTCAGCAGCAGCGCGGCGAGGCTCGCGTAGAACGCCGGCGTCAGCCAGGCGCCGTCGTGTGCGGCATCGGGGCGCAGCCAGACTTCGAACGGACCGGCGAGGCCGTAGCTGAAGCGCGTGACCTTGCCGTCGACGACTTTTGCGGCGAGCTGGTCGTGGCCATTCACGTCCTGCCAGACGAACGGCGAGATTTCGATCCATTTGACCGGCTTGCCATCCAGACCTTTCACATCCGGAATCAGCAGGCCGCCTTTGTCGTCGACCGCGACCTTGGTTTGCCCGATCAGGCCGATCACCGAGAAGAAATTCGTGAACGCGCCGCGCGAGCCGAGCCAATTGCCGGCCAACATCTGCGCGTGCTGCTTCGCGGTCGCCTCGTCGACGTGCGTGGTCGTGCGCGGGCCGGGGAAGTAGCGGTCGGCGAAGTCGCTGAACAGCGCGATGCGCAGGTGATGAGCAGCGCCTTCCTTGCCGGCGCTGTTGAACGACACGTAGAAACCGGTGTTTTCCTTGAGGAAAAGGTGCAGCGAGGTATGGAAGTAGTCGGTGTCGCCAAGGTGCGCGATGACTTCGCGGCCGTTGATGTTGGTCTCGAAGAAGCCCAGCTCCATGCGGTTGAGCGGTGGCAGCAGCGTCAGCGGACTGTCGTGCATGAGCTTCGCCGTTTCCTCCTTGAGGATGCGTTTGCCCTTGTACTCGCCGTTCTGCAAATGGGCGAGCATGAAATGCGCCATTTCCTCCGCGGGCGAGGCCAGCGAACCGGCTGGGGCCGGGCCAACTATTTCGAACTTCTTCGCCGGCACCGATGCCGAGGTGTAGCCCGTCGCCATCAGCGGCACGAGATCCTTCGGCAGCGGCTGGCGGAAAGTCGAGTGAGGCATGTCCAGCGGCGCAAAGATGTGCTTGTCGATGTAGTCGTAGAACGACTCACCGGAAACGCGTTCGATGACGTAGCCGGCGACCGAGGTCGCGTAGTTCGAGTAGGCCGGCGTGGTGCCCGCGTCGAACACGCGCGTCGGGGTCCAGCGCTTGAGCAGCGTGACGTAGTCCGGGCTGTCCGGATCCTCGGTGATGATGTTCTTGATCTGCTCTTCGAAGCCGGCCGTATGCGTCATGATGTTGCGCATCGTGATCGGCTTGCCGTCGCGCGGCGGAATCTGGAAGTCGCTGGGGAGGTACTTGTTGACGTCGGCGTCGAGGTCGATCTTGCCCTGCTCGACGAGTTGCATTACCGCGGTCCAGGTGAATAGCTTCGACACCGAGCCAGGCCGGAACAGAGTGAGCTTCGGATCGATCGGTTTCTTCGTCGCGACGTCGGCGTAGCCGAAGCCGCGTTCGCTGACGATCTCGCCGTCCTTGACCACGGCGACGACGGCGCCGGCGATGTCGCCGGTGGCCAGCGCATACGGCATGTAACCGTCGAGCCAGGCATCGATGTCGGCGCCGGTCAGCGCGTGCTCGCCTGGCGATGCGGCAGGTGCAACTTCAGTCGCTGTCGCCGGTGGCGTTGCCGGCGTCGGCGCTTGCGCGCCTGCCATGAACGCCGCCAGCGAAAGCAGGGCGGCTACGATCAGCTTGTTCGTTTTCATTTTCACTCCCGTTGTCTGGACGCGGGACAGCTGAACTGCGCTGCCGCGCCAGGTCAGTAGTCCATTGCGAGAAAATGCGTTTGTCTTGAACGTCATGCGTGCTTGCTCAACTCAGGCAGGCGTCGACGAGTCGCGCGAACTCGGTACCACCGCGCATCGGATCGGCCACCGGCAGGCCGAGCGCCGCGCTCTGTGCTGCGAGCAGCTCGCGCGCGGCGGGTTCGTCGAAGTGCGCAGTGTTGAGGCTGACGCCGCCGCAGCGGATCGCGGGATTCGTGCGCCGGCCGAGCCTTACGGTCAAATCGATCACCTCTTCGATCGACGGCAGCAGATAGCCCGGATTGCCGAGTACGTGCGTGCGCCCTGGTTCGTGGCAGACGACGAACACGTCGGGTTGGCTGCCGTGCAGCAGGCCGAGCGACACCGCGGCGTAAGCCGGATGGAACAGTGAGCCTTGCCCTTCGATCACATCCCAGTGAGGCGCATCGGCCGCGGGGCTGAGGATCTCGGCAGCGCCGGCTTCGAAGTCGGAAACGACTGCGTCCATCGGCATGCCGCTGCCGGCGATGAGGATGCCGGTCTGCCCGGTCGCGCGGAAGTCGGTGTCGATGCCGCGTTCGGCAAACGCGCGCGCGAGTGCGAGCGCGGTGTATTTTTTTCCGAGCGCGCAGTCGGTGCCGACCGTGAGCAGACGCTTGCCGCTGCGTTTGCGTCCGCTCGCGATCGGAATGTTCGGCGGCGGCGTGCGCACGTCGATCAGACGGCGCCCGTGGCGCGTCGCCGCGACCTTGAGCTGCGGCGAGTCGGCGAGGCGCGTGTGCATGCCGCTGACGATGTCGAGCCCGGCTTCGATCGCTTCGACGAGCGATCCGATCCAGCTTTCGTGGATCGTGCCGCCGACGTTGGCAACGCCGATCACCAGCCCGCGTGCGCCACGCGCGCGGGCCTCTCGCGGTGACAGGAACGACAGGCCCGTCGTCACCGTCGCACCGCACGACCATTCGCCGACGCAGCGATCGCCGGCCCAGTCGCGCAGGCCGAACGCAGTCTTCGCGTAACCCGGCTCGGTCGTGTCGCCGAGAAACAACAGGTAGGGTTGCGGCAGGGCGTCGACCGTTGCTTTACGCAAGATGGCGTTCATGCGCAGACTCAGAATTTCAGGTCGAAACCGACGCCGACCGTGCGCGGCGCGAGTGGCACGGCGTTCACCTTCAAGGCCTCGCCGGTGGCCGCGTTCGCCAACAAGTTGAGGTTGGTGTAGACACGCTTGTCGGTCACGTTCTTGGCGAAGAAGCGCAGCGTCCAGCGGTCGTTGGATACATCGGCATTGAGGTCCAGTGCCGTATAGCCCTGCTGCGGCAGCGTGGTCGGGTTGTGTACGAATCCGTTTTGCGTCGCGCCGACGTAGCGCAGGCCGCCGCCGACGCGCGCGTTCCAGCCGTCGGAGAGCGGGAAGCTGTAGTCGGCGATCGCCGAGCTGGTCCATTTCGGCACGTTTGGCAAGCGGTCGCCGTTGAGACCGTGCAAGCTCGCCGCATCCTCGGTCAGCACGGCGTCGGTGTAGGCGCCGTTGAGGCCGAGGCGCAGCCCCGGAATCGGCATGTACAGCGCCGAGAATTCGATGCCGCGGCTGCGCGCCGAGCCAGCATTGGCGAGAAAGCCGAGGCTGCCCACCTGTTCGGTGATCTGCATCTTCTGCCACTCGATGTCGTACAGCGCCGCATCGAGCGAGAGGCGATGCTCGTCGAGCATGCTCTTGATGCCGAACTCGTAGTTGGTGAGCTTGGAGGAGTTGACATAGGTCGGTATGTCCACGCCCGGCAAGGCGGGCACGATGTTCGGGCCGCCCGGCGCATAGCCGCTGGCAACGCGCAGGTACAGCATCGAATCGGCGCTCAAATGCAGTCGCGGACTGACCGAATAGGTGAACACGCTCTCCGACGAATCCTCCGCTTCGTAATTGACGCCGCCGAGCGCGCCGCCCACGGTCGGCGTGAAGGTCTGCGCGTTGTGCGCCCAGCGCACGCCGGCGCTGATGTCGAACGCGCTCGTGAACTTGTACGTCAGATCGCCGAAGCCGGCGTATTCCTTGTAGGTCGAAGGCATCGCGACCACTTCGAGGGGATTGAGGCCGGGAATCGGGCTGAAGTCGAGAAACTGTGCGCTTGCGACTTGGTCCTGCCTGGCGCTCTCGCGTGTCCAGAACGCGCCGAGCAGCCATTCGAGATGATCGTCCGGCTTGGAGACGAGGCGGAATTCCTGCGTCGTCTTGTGCAGTTTGATGCGATAGTCGACGGCCGATATGCCCGGTCCGGGCAGGCCGAGCAGCGGGAAGATCACGCCGTAGACGTCACTCGCGTCGACGATCGTGCGATGGTCCGTCTGCGCGTAGCTCGTCGAGGAGACGAAATCGGCGAAGCCGACGTCCCAGTTCAGCGTGCCGTTGAAATAGTGGTCGCTCGCTTTGTACGACTCGGGTACGTAGTTGTCGTTCTTGAGATTGCCATAGACCGGTCTCAGCGTGGTCGGATCGAGCGCGGTGTACTGGCTCGAGTCGGCATTGCTTCTGGTGTCGAATACCGAGAATTTGACCGAAACGTCGTCGCTCGCCTTCCACAACAATATCGCGTGCGCCGCGCGTTGCCAGAATGCGTCCTGGCCCTTTTCGCCGGAGCGCACGTTGTCGGTGAAGCCCGGCGAATTCTGTTGCGCAACGCTGACGGAAAGCGCGAGCCGGTCGGTGATGAGCGGCAAGCTGGCGGAGGCGTGACCGCCGACGCCCAGGCCGTCTCCATTCGATTGCGCAAAGGTGTCGGCGCCGACGCGGAACGAAGTCGCGTCGAGATCGGGCTGCTTGCTGACATAGCGCACGACGCCGCCGAACGCGTTGGCACCGTACAGCGTGCCCTGCGGACCGCGCAGCACTTCCATGCTCTGGAAATCGTAGGGCAGAAGATCGAGCATTTCGCTGGAGCCGCGGCCGTACAGACCGCTCGTGCCGAACGGTGTCTCATCGATATAGGTCGCCACCGCCGCGCCCGTGCCGGCCGGTGGCGCGATGCCGCGCAAGGCGAGCGAGGCTTGGCCCGGCGCGCCGCCCGTGTTGATGAGGGTCAGGCCCGGCACGTAGCCGACGAGGTCGGCAAGCTGAGTCGTATGCTGACTATCGAGTTGGCTTTCGTCGATCACGCTGATCGACATCGGTACGGTCTTCACGTCCTCGCTGCGCTTTTCCGCGGTGACGACGATCGTGCCGAGCTGATTGCTCTTCGATGCGGCCTCCGGGTCCTCCGCATGCGCGGTCGACGCGGCGACGATTGCGAACGTGATCGCAAGCGGCAACGGCGTGCGCTTGCAGCGACGATGCGTGGACATCGGGGTCATGATTTCTTCTCCTCGGTTTTCTTCTCGGAAGGGGGCGGTGTGCGTTTCGGTTCCTTCCAGGTGGCGCCGAGCAGGCGACGAAAATTGCCACCGAGCACGGCCTGGATATTCGCTTCGCCATAGCCGCGCCGCAGCAATGCTTCGGTGAGGTCGTAGACCTTTTGCGGATGATCAAAACCGTCGGTGTCGATGCGGCTGCGGAATGAATAGCTCGCCTTGTATGCGGCCTTGAGCTTTTCGTACTGGTCTTTGGGCATGTGGTCGTAGCCCATCAGGTCGGAGTCCGAGCCGATGCCGACGTGCTCAATGCCGACGAGTTTCACGACATGGTCGATGTGGTCGACGATGTCTTCGATCGTCGTCGGCTCTTTGTCCTTGACGAAGTTGCGCACGCCGGTGATGCCCATGACGCCGCCTTTCGCCGCGAGCTTCTTGATTGCCTCGTCGGTCTTCAGGCGTGGATGGTTGTTGAGCGCGCGGCAGTTCGAATGCGTGATTGCGATTGGCCGCGGGGAAAGCTCGATCGCGTCGAGCGTCGTGCGGTCGCCCGAATGCGAAACGTCGATCAGCATGCCAGCGTCGTTCATCGCCTCGATGATCTTGACGCCGTAATCGGTGACACCGCCGTCGACACGCTCGGTCGAGCCGCTGCCGATCAGGTTCTGCGTGTTGTAGGTGAGCTGCGCGCAGCGCAGGCCGAGATCGTAGAAATCCTTGACGTCGGAGGGGGTGCGGAACTGGTCGGCGTTCTGCAGGCCCATGACGACCGCGGTCTTGCGCTTCGCCTTGGCGCGATCGATGTCCTCGACCCGGCCGACGAGCGAGAACACTTCGCTGTTGCGTCCGGCGAAGCCGCTCCACGCGGCGATGAACTGCAGCGCCTCGTCGTAAGTGCCGACGCCGACCGAGTTGTGGAATGCGGTGATGCCGCAGCTGCGGAACCGGTCCGCGTCGGCCTCGCTGAGCGGCAGCGAGAACGCCTCCGGATTGAAGTCGATCTTGAGCGGCGCGAGCATGTCGATGACGAGTGCGCCCTGCACGATATTGGTGGCTTTTCTCGAGTACTTGCGACGCACCGGTATCGTCGAGATCGCCACGGCGCGGAGGAAAGAGGGTGACAGCGATAGCGCCGCGGCGGCCCCGATCGCCCGCAGTGCCCGGCGTCGCCCGGACTGGAACGTGGCACGGATCATAGTCGTCCCCAATTGGCGTGCTGGGGCGAGTATGATCCTGATTAGAGAATTGTCAACAATATTTTCTAATCAGGACAAATCATGACCCAGACGTAGATTCGTCCTGGGTAAATCGCATGGCCAAATGCGTGTCACGCCTGGATTTCCGGGGTATCGACCGAGAAATATTGCGCTCCGGAGGTTGACCCACATCGGCGCGGCGATATGCTTCCGGGGGTGCGAATATCCGGCGAAATGTCCTGATTGGAAAATTTGTGAAAGAAAAGGAATCGATGGACGGGAAAGCGCGCCACCACACTCTCGGTGGCCTCCTGCGCGGGCTGCGCGCACGCCACGGCTGGACGCTGAAGGAGATGAGCGAACGCACGGAGATTCCCGTGTCGACGCTATCCAAGGTCGAGCACAACCGGCTGACGCTGACTTACGACAAGCTGCTGCAGCTGAGCCAGCGCCTCAATATCCGCATGTCGGAACTGTTCGCCGATCCCGCTGAAGCCGGCGAGACGGCGGTAACGGCGCGGCGCAGCGTCGGTCGCATGAGCGAGGCGGTGCGTGTCAACACGAAGAACTACGACTACTACTATCTGTGTCCGGAACTGCGCCGCAAGCGCATGGTGCCGGTGTTCACGCGCATCCGCGCGAAGAGCGTGGAGGAATTCGGCGAACTCGTGCGTCACTCCGGCGAGGAGTTCATCTACGTGCTCGAAGGCGCGGTGCAGGTGAATACGGAATTCTACGATCCGATCGTTCTGCACGAAGGCGAGTCGATCTACATCGACAGCAACATGGGGCACGCCTACGTTGCGGCCGAAGGTTGCGATGAAGCGCTGGTACTTGCGGTGTGCTCGAGCGCCGACGAAGGCCTGCTCGAATCGCTTTATTCACTGCATGGCGACAGCCAGGCAGTGCGGGCGCCGGCAACGGATCAAAGTGAACGCGCCGCGAAACCGCCTGCAAAACGGTCTACTCGCGGCGCGCGTTGAGCCGGTTGCGATCCGCAGCTCACGACTGCTTGCGCGTGAATTCCTTGTCGAGCCAGTCGTCGAGCATCTGCTTGTCGTAGCGCAGCGGATCGGTCGAGTTCACGACCGTCGTGCGCTGCAGGTAGGCCAGGTCGGAGAGCTTGCTCTCGCCCTCGCGGATCGTGGTGCCGTTCGCGTCGATTACTCGGTAGCGCAGCGTCGCGCGCGGCGGATAGATATCCTTCATGAAGCGGATATCCTGCGCATTCGGACCACGCCAAGGCTCGAAATCGCCGGCGAGCTTGATGTCCTCGAAGATCACTTCGAGCTTTTGCCCCGGCGGCAGGACGAGATCGGCGCGCTTGCGCAAGTACTCGGACAGCGTCTTCTGCCAATCCGCTGGCTTGAGCCAGCCGCGCCCGAAGGAGTTGTTCTTGACCTCGGTCAACTGGTCGTTAGGCGCCCAGCTGACCTGGACGCGTTCGGGCAACGCTTTCTTCGGTCCCGGTGCGGCGCAGGCGGCGAGCGCGAGGCAGGCCGCGGCGACCGCGATCAGCGGACGGAATATCGAATGGCGATACGTCTTCATGGCAAACCTCGTCGGATGAACCAGGCCCGGATACTCTGCGGCCTGCGGGAACGATAGACAAGACGGGCGAGGGCCGGTTTTCGTCGCGGCTCGCCAGCGTCGGCGCTTCGTGTTTCAATAGCGTTCATGAAGCGGGGGTGTTTCCCGGGTGACCGGGGAACTGAGAAAAACCCTTCGTACCTGATCCGGGTCATGCCGGCGTAGGGAGCTTGGTGTATTTTTGCGCGCCTGCGTGCGCGCGAAGAATAGACCGCGCATTGCGCGCGGACTCTTCAACAACGGCTTCCTTCGTCATGACCTCGCTGCCAGCTTGAGGAGATGACGCCATGAATGCACTCGCCGCCGACCTGATCCGCGACACGACCGCGCTGTCGGAAGCCGTCACGCGCCCGATTCCGGGTTCGCGCAAGATTCACGCGCAGGGTTCGCGTGCCGATCTGAAGGTGCCGATGCGCGAGGTGCAGTTGTCCGATACGCCGCTCGTGTTCGGCGCGGAGAAGAACGCGCCGCTCGCGGTGTACGACACTTCGGGGCCGTACACCGATCCGGACGTGCGCATTGATCTCGTTGCCGGCCTCGCGCCGCTGCGCGCGAACTGGATTGCCGAGCGCGGCGACGTGGAAACGTTGAGGGGCCTGTCGAGCGAATTCGGGCGCCGGCGCGCGGCCGATCCGAAGCTTGCCGGCGTGCGTTTCCCGCACACACGCGCGCCGCTGCGTGCGAGGGCCGGCGCGAACGTGTCGCAAATGCATTATGCGCGCCGCGGCATCGTCACGCCGGAGATGGAATACATCGCGATCCGCGAGAACCAGAAACTTGAAACGCTGCGTGACGCGGAGCTGTCGAGTCAGCATCCGGGGCAATCCTTCGGCGCGGCGATTCCGCGAATCATCACTCCCGAATTCGTGCGCAGCGAGGTCGCACGCGGCCGCGCGATCATCCCGAACAACATCAACCATCCGGAAAGCGAGCCGATGATCATCGGCCGCAACTTCCTAACCAAGATCAACGCGAACATCGGCAACTCGGCGGTGACGAGTTCGATCGCCGAAGAAGTCGAGAAGATGGTCTGGGCGATCCGCTGGGGCGGCGATACGGTGATGGATTTGTCGACCGGCAAGCACATCCACGAAACACGCGAGTGGATCATCCGCAACTCGCCGGTGCCGATCGGCACGGTGCCGATCTACCAGGCACTGGAAAAAGTCGACGGCAAGGCCGAGGAACTGACTTGGGAGATCTTCCGCGACACGTTGATCGAACAGGCCGAGCAGGGCGTCGACTACTTCACGATCCACGCGGGCGTGCGTTTGCCGTTCATTCCGCTGACGGCGAAGCGCGTGACCGGCATCGTGTCGCGCGGTGGTTCGATCATGGCGAAGTGGTGCCTTGCGCATCACAAGGAGTCGTTCCTCTACGAACACTTCGAAGACATCTGCGAGATCATGAAAGCGTATGACGTCGCTTTCTCGCTCGGCGACGGTCTGCGTCCCGGCTCGATCGCGGACGCGAACGACGCGGCGCAGTTCGCCGAACTCGACACGCTCGGCGAACTCACGCAGATCGCGTGGAGGCACGATGTGCAGACGATGATCGAAGGCCCCGGCCACGTGCCGATGCACTTGATCAAGGAGAACATGGAACGTCAGCTCGAGAAGTGCCACGAGGCGCCGTTCTACACGCTCGGCCCGCTGACCACCGATATCGCGCCGGGCTACGACCACATCACGAGCGCGATCGGCGCTGCGATGATCGGCTGGTACGGCACGGCAATGCTCTGCTACGTCACGCCGAAAGAACATCTCGGCCTGCCGAACAAGCAGGACGTGCGTGACGGCATCGTCACCTACAAGATCGCCGCACACGCCGCCGACCTCGCCAAGGGTCACCCGGGCGCGCAGGTACGCGACAACGCGCTGTCGAAGGCGCGCTTCGAATTCCGCTGGCAAGACCAGTTCAACCTCGGTCTCGATCCGGAGAAGGCACAGGAATTCCACGACGAGACGTTGCCCAAAGAGGCCGCCAAGCACGCGCATTTCTGCTCGATGTGCGGCCCGCATTTCTGCTCGATGAAGATCACCCAGGACGTGCGCGACTACGCCAAAGACCATGGCGTCGCCAACGAAACCGACGCGCTGGCCAAAGGCATGGAAGAGAAGGCACGCGAGTTCCGCGAGAAGGGCGGCGAGGTGTATCTGCAGGCCGGTGGCGAGCAAGCACCGTGAGATTGCAGTTCCCCTTCATCCAGTTGCCGCTGCGCTTCGACGCCGCGGCGCTCGCTGCCGAAGTCGCGGCGATCGAGGAAGCCGAGTGGCGTCCGCATCCGCAAGGTTTCCCGGGCAACTCGGCGCTGCCGCTCGTCGCGGTCGGCGGCGATGCGGACAACGACGGTTTGGTCGGGCCGATGCGGCCGACGCCGCTGCTTGCGCGCCTGCCGTACCTGCAGCAGGTGCTCAACTCGCTCGGCGTCGTGCTCGGACGCACGCGCCTGATGCGCCTGTCCGGGCAGGCCGAAGTCACCGCGCATATCGACCAGGCCTACTACTGGGCCGAGCGCATGCGCGTGCACGTGCCGATCGTGACCCAGCCCGGCGTGCGCTTCCATTGCGGCGATGCCGAGATCAACATGGCCGCGGGCGAGTGCTGGATCTTCGACACCTGGCGCCTGCATCGCGTGCTCAACCAGGGCGACGAGGTGCGCATCCATCTCGTCGCCGATACGGTCGGCGGCGATCGGTTCTGGGAGCACATGCAGCGTTCGCGTCCGCATCATGCGAATACGGCGGGCTGGCAGGCGGAACTCGTCGCACCGCAGACACAGGCTTCGCGCGATCTGCAGTTCGAATCGGTGAATTCGCCGGCGGTGATGTCCCCGTGGGAGCTGCATTCGCACCTGTCGTTCCTATTCGGGCAACTGCGCCAGCAGCAGCCGGCGATTCCCGAGGCACAGCAGGCGGCAATGCATTTCATGCGCCGCTGGCAGGCGCTGTGGTCGCGCCACGGCGACGCGCCGGCAGGCCGCGCCGAGTTCCGCCGCGTGCTCGATGAGTTCGTCGAGCGCATGCGCCAGCTGCGCGGTCAATTGTTCCTGACCAACGATCTCGATTTCCACAAGGTGCTGATGGTCATGGTGGTCGGCTCGGCGCTGATCGACGACGCTACACCCGTCATCTTCGGCGAGCCACGCGATGCTCCGCGCATCGCCAAATCGGCACGCGACGCGGAGTTCGACCGACCGGTGTTCGTTGTCTCGCCACCGCGCTCGGGCTCGACCTTCCTGTTCGAAACGCTGACACGCGCCAAGGACGTCTACACGATCGGCGACGAAAGCCATGGCCTGATCGAAGGCATCGGCGTGCTGCATCCGCGCGCGCGCGGTTTCGCTTCGAATCGTCTCGATGTCGACGCCGCGGGCAGTGACGTGGTCAAGGAACTGCGCGCACGCTTTCGCGCCGCGCTGCGCGACCGCGACGGCGCACCGCCGGCACAATGGCCGCTGCGCCTGCTCGAGAAGACGCCGAAGAATTCGCTGCGCATTCCATTTCTCGCCAAAGTTTTTCCCGAGGCGCAGTTCATTTACCTGCATCGCGACGTGCGTCAGGTGCTCGCGAGCATGATCGAGGCGTGGAACTCGGGGCGCTTCCGCACTTATCCGAACCTGCCCGACTGGAATGGCCTGCCATGGTCGCTCGTGCTGACGCCGGGCTGGCGCGAACTCAATGGCAAGCCGCTGCACGAGGTCGTCGGCGCGCAATGGCAGGCGGTGACGCAAGCCTTGCTCGACGACCTCGCCGCGTTGCCGGGCGAGCGCGTACATGTGGCGCGCTACGATGCGCTGACCGCCGATCCCGCAGCGGAGATCGCGCGCCTGTGCACGGCCGTCGACTTCGCTTGGGACCGTCCGCTCGAAGCCGAGCTGCCGCTGTCGCGCTACACGGTATCGAAGCCCGATCCGGAGAAATGGCGCAAGCACGAGGCGGCGATCGAAACGGTGCTGCCGGGGCTGCGCGAGACGATCGTGCGCAGCGACGCGTTCGCCGCGCGCTGAACGGCCGCCTCCCGATCGCGCCGGCAAGCATGCAAGCGCCGCATGCTTTGCGGCACAATGCAGACCCGTACGACGCTGCAAGCAGTAAGGAGGCTCCCATGAACGCGATTCCGACTCCGCGCGCCGGCGGACGGCGCTACTGGCTGCGTGGCATCACCGTCATCGTCACGCTGTACGTGCTCATCGTGCTCGCGCTGATGTGGTGGTGGAGTTACGAGCCCGCGCAGTTCGACGTGGTCAAGTTCGCACAGGAGCGCTCTGCGCAACACAACCAGCCCGTCGTCGTCGGCAGCGTCGTCAGCGCAACCCTGATCGGCAGTGCTGAAACGCTGCTCGACAAGCGCGGTGGCTACATTTCAAACGACAAATTCCCGCCCGGCCTGCTCATGGACAACGTGCCGAACTGGGAATTCGGCGTGCTCACCGCCACCCGCGACCTCGCCCGCGAGATGCGCAACAAGTTTGCGCGATCACAATCGCAGTCCGAGGAGGACGGCGATCTCAAGGAAGCCGATCCGCTGTTCTCCTCGCCGAACGATCGCTGGTTGTTGCCAAGCTCGGAGAGCCAGTACCGCAAGGCGATCGGCCACGTCGAGAATTATTTCGTGAAGCTCGGCAAGAACGATGCAAACGGTGCGCAGTTCTACGCACGCGCCGACAGCCTCGCCGATTATCTCGATCTCGTTTCCACGCGCCTCGGATCACTGTCGCAGCGCCTGTCCGCGAGCGTCGGCCAGCTGCAGCTGCAGGGCGAGACGCCGGCCGGCACGGCGCTGATGCAGAACGCACAGGGCCAGCAGGTCGTGCAGACGCCGTGGAACAAGATCGACGACATTTTCTACGAGTCGCGTGGCTACACCTGGGCATTGCTCGAACAGCTCAAGGCAATCGAGGCCGATTTCGGTCCAACGCTGGAGCGCAAGGGCGCGATGGTCAGCCTGAAGCAGGTGATCCGCGAACTCGAAGAATCGCAGAAGCCGGTGTGGAGTCCGCTGATCCTCAACGGCAGTCCGTTCGGTTTCTTCGCCAACCATTCGCTGGTGATGGCCAACTACGTGTCGCGCGCGAATGCGGCGATCATCGATCTGAAGAATCTGTTGAACAGGGGCTGATGGCCTGGTGCCATTCGACGTGAGTCCATGAAGAAGCTTTTTACCGACTGGCGCTTTTGCTGGTTCCTGATTCTTTTGCCTGTCGCCATGTTCCTACCGGCGATGCCGATCGACGAAACGCGCTACCTCACCGTCGCCTGGGAGATGCGCTCGTCCGGCGATTGGCTGCAGCTTCATTTGAACGGCGGACCCTATGCGGACAAGGGGCCGCTGCTGTTCTGGTTGATCAACCTGTCCTGGCTCGTCGGCGGCATGCATGTCTGGATCGTGCGCCTCGGCGTGCTCGTCGCTTCGCTTCTCTCGCTCCAATTGTTCGAGCGTCTCGTGCTGCGCCTGAGTGCGGATGCGGCGCTGGCACGGCGTGCGGCGGTGATTTTTTCCGGTGTCCTGTTCTTCGCCGTATTCGCGAGCGCGATCATGTTCGACGTCGTGCTTACGTTGTTCGTGCTAATTGCGCTGAACGGTCTCGTCGATTTCGACGAGCGCCGGTGGGTCCGTGGCATTGCTGTGCTCTCGCTCGGTCTCGGTCTGGGCCTGCTGACGAAAGGGCCGGTGGTATTGCTCGATGTCATCTTCGTTGCCTTGTTTGCGCCGTGGTGGAGCGAGACCGCGCGCGCGCAGACGGGACGCTGGTACGGCGCGATACTGGCCGGCATCCTCGGCGGCGTGCTCGTCGCGCTCGTCTGGGCGATCGCCTCGTTCGGCTTGGTCGGCTTCTGGCAAGCGGTCGTACTGAAGCAGACTGCCGGCCGCATCGCGAATTCGTTTGCGCACGCACGGCCGTTCTGGTGGTACTTCATGGTGCTGCCGGTGATGATCCTGCCGTGGATCCTGAGCCTGCGCGCGCCGTGGCGCGCCTGGCGGGAGAGCGTCATCGCGGACAAGGCCGTTCGTTTCGGCATCGTCTGGTTCGTGCCGGCGTTTTTCGTTTTCTGCGTCTTGATCAGCGGCAAACAGCCGCACTACCTCCTGCCGCTGCTGCCGGGGCTGGCGATTTACGCCGCGCGCGTGCTTGGCGACAGCAACGCGAGCGTGCGCGGACGCCCGTTCGGCGGGCTGCTGCTCGTCATAGGTATCCTGCTTGCGGTTGCGCCATGGCTGGTTGGCCATTCCGCGCAGTTGCCGTATTTCTCGGGCCTCGTGCACAGCGGCAGCTTCTCGCCGACCGAGCAACGGGTCATCGGAACTATCTGGCCGTTGTGGGGTGGCCTAATCGCCCTGATCGGCATGTTCCTGCTCGCGCATCCACGCGCGCATGCGCGCCTGCCTGCGCTGGCGCTCGCCAGCGCTGGTACCGCATCGCTTGGCATGCTGGCGATCGCGCAGGCGGTCGGGCCCACCGTCGACGTCACCGGCGTCGGAGAGCGGATCCGCGCGGCGCAGGAGTCCGGCAAGCCGATCGTGCACATCGGCAACCATCACGGCCTGTTCGGCTTCCCCGGTCGCCTGACCCAGCCGTTCGAAAAAGTGGAATTGAGTAATTTGTATACTTGGTGCGCTGCGCATCCGGACGGCGAAGTCATCACTATCTACAGCAAGTACGGAGTGCCGGTGAAACCCGAGGCGGAGGTGCCGTGGCGGCTCGGCCGCATCTTGATTTGGCGCGCGGCCGACCTGTGCAACGGTCCGCACATCGAGCAGCAAGGGAAATCCGAGGCGGACGATACGCCGGACGACTGACGAGAGGCCGCGCCGACAGGCAAGACCCGCGCGGGGGCTTTTAAGGGTCGCCGCGTTGGCGATCAGAACTTCGGCTTCTCCGGCGACGCTTCGTAGCGCTTCACGCCGTCGAGAATTTCCTTCTTCGCCGCGTCCGCGCCCTGCCAGCCATCGATCTTGACCCACTTGCCCTTCTCGAGATCCTTGTAGTGCTCGAAGAAATGGCCGATGCGCTCGAGCCAGTTCGCCGAGACCTGACCGATGTCGGTGATGTGTGCGTAGCCGGCGAACACCTTGGTCACCGGCACGACGACGAGTTTCTCGTCGGCGCCGGCTTCGTCGGTCATCTTGAGCATGCCGACCGGCGTGCAGCGGATCACCGAGCCCGGCACCAGCGGCAGCGGCAGGATCACGAGCGCGTCGAGCGGATCGCCGTCGCCGCCGAGCGTGTTCGGCACGTAGCCGTAGTTGCACGGGTAGCGCATCGGCGTCGACAGAACGCGGTCGACGAAGATCGCGCCCGAGGCCTTGTCCACTTCGTATTTCACCGGCTCCGCGTCCTTCGGAATTTCGATGATCACGTTGATTTCGTTCGGCACGTCCTTGCCGCTGGATACGAGGTCGAGGCCCATGTGCGCTCCTTGATGATGCTTGTCGAGGCCGCGCAGGATACGCGAAATGATGCGGTGCCGCATCCGGACTTTCGGGCAGGCATTCAGAATCCGCCCTCAAGCGTAGCGAGCGAAGATAATTTGCGTGACGCCGGGGCGCAGGAACCGGAGTTTACGTAGCGGTGAATGAGGATTCCGAGCACCGCCGGCGCGCAAATTGTCGAGCGCAGTAGCTTTGAAGGCGGATTCTCAGCGCTTGAACAGGAAGCGCCCGTATCCGCCGGAAACCAGGGCCGCGATGTCGATCAAGAGTCCCGGCACCCATGCGCCGCGCGGATAGGCAAGGTACGAGCCGATCCACTCCGGCTTGAACTTGTCTTTGTAGCGGCGCACGCCCTGGTAGTTGTACAGATTGTTGCCGTAGCGGAACGCGAGCGAGGCGAGGCGCTCGTTGATGCGCGCGTAGGGGTTGTCGCCGACCCGCGACAGCGGCGCCATGCCGAGGCTGAAGGACGGATAGCCCTGCGCCTGTGCCCAGAGCATGACCTTGGCGAAGAGGAAATCCATCGTGCTGCGCGGCGCGTCGCTGAGGTGGCGCATCAGGTCGACACTGGCCGTGCCGTTTGCTCCATAGCCGGGAACGAAATTGGCGAATGCGATCAGCCTGCCGGCGCGGCGCACGAGCGCGAGCGCACTCCAGTCGAGATAGTCGCCGTCGAAGCGGCCGAGAGAAAATCCTTTCTCGACCGAGCCCTTTTCGGCGAGCCAGGCGTCGGATACTTCGCGGACTTCCGCGATCAGGCCGGAGTCGTGCGGCGGTGCGACCATCTCGAACGTGAGTTGTTCCTTGGTCGAACGGTTGACCGCCTGGCGCAGGTCTTCCCACCTTTTTCCGGCGAGCGAGAATTCGTCGAGCTTGACGATCGCGAGTTCGCCGAGCTTGAACAGGTCGAAGCCGGCGTCGTGGAAGTGCGAGAGATCCGGTTCGAGCACCTCGTAGAAGATCGGCACGCGATCCTGTGCGTCAGCGTGGCGGCGGAATTCGAGGATCGCGCGGTCGATCTCGTTCTCCGGCCCGCAGGGCGAGCCGAGCGCGACGAGGCGGTTGCGCACGCTGCCGTAAGCGACGACGGCCTTGTGGTCGGCGGCCCAGAACAGGTGCTTGTCGCGCATGAAGGTCAGGTGCGCGAACTCGCCGCCGCCGTGCGCGCGGTAGATCGCGCGCGCCTGCTCGAGGTCGCCGCGGTTCGGCAGCGAGAGCTCCGGCCGGCGCACGGCGAAGAACTGCCAGATGAAATAGACGACGAGGCCGAAGCCCGCAGCGACGAGACCGCGGCCGATGCGCGAGGTGTGTTCGCCGAAGCCGAAATAGAACAGGTCGAACGAATCGTCGCCGAGCACCTGCGCCGCGCCGATCGCGAAGAACACGAGCACGCACACGGCAAGGCCCGTGTACCAGCCGGCCGAGGTCATCGCGCCGAGGGTCATCGCGCGCCGCGTGAACGCGCGCTTGCGCGTGCGCAGCAGCAGCGCCACGGCGAGCAGGAACAGCGCCTCGCCGAAATGCAGGCCCTTGGTCACCGCGAGGCCCGCGCTGATCAGCAGCAGCCACGTAGTCAGGCGATAGGCCACGCGCAAGCGGCCGTCGATACCTCGCGCGAGTCCCAACAACAACACGCCGGTGAGGATCGAGAACCAGCTTGCGCCCTCGACGAACAGGATCGGCAGATGTTCGCGCACGACGTTGACGTGCTCGATCACCGAGGGCATCGCCGCGGAGGCTAGCAGCAGCGCGCCGGCAAGGAAGGTCAGGATCGCGACGAGACGCGTGCCGAGATCGGCGAGCAGCACCGCGGGCAGGCCGAGCAGGCCGAACAGCGGATGGCTGGACAGGCGCGTGCGCAGCCGCGCCAGTGCCTGCGAGTTCTGCGTGAACATCTCCGAGCCGACGTAGAGCCCGGCGAGCAGCGGCAGGAGGTAGTAGGTGACGCGGAACAGCAGCAGGCCGGAGACGATCACGGGCGGATCGTAACCAGCTTCCTTCAACGCGATCAGGATCAAACCGTCGAACACGCCGAGCCCACCCGGCACCTGGCTGGCGAGACCGAGCACCGAGGCGCCGGCGAATGCGCCGAGCAGCAGCCCGCCCTTCACGTGCGCGCCGGAAATCCAAAGGCAAGCCCAGAGCACTGCGGCGGCGAGCACCCAGTCGATCAGAGAAATCGCGACGAGCTCGAGTTTCAGCCGTAACGGCGGCAGGCCGAGATCGTGCGGCAGCCAGCGCATCAGCGACCGCCGCGTCGTCAGGAAGAAGTACAGGGGCAGATAGAGTGCGGCCGCGGCCAGCACCAGATAAGCGATTGTGCGTTCGGTCGTTCCCGCGGTCAGCGGCAGCGAGTGTGTCGCCAGGGTCAGCACGACAAGCAGCGACAGACCGAGAGGCAGGGATAGCGCCTGCATGCCGATGAGAGCAGCCGCACGAGGCAGGTGTACCTTGTGCGAAGTCAGCCCCATCAGGCGGATGCCTGCGCCCATCGCGCCGGACAGGTTGAGCGTGTTCGCCAGAGCATTGGCGACGAAGGACAGGCGCAGGTAATCGCGCCAGTGCAGGCCGAGACTGAGCCAGTGCCCGATCAGGCCGTCGACGAGCCCAGTGAAGGCGACCGCGAACAGCGCCAGCAGGGCGATCGCCAGCGCTGGCAGCGTCGGTACGTCGAGCAGGGTGCGCTGGATCTCGGGCAGGTCGAATTGCGTGCCGACCTCGCGCCACAGCAACCAGCCCGTCACCACGAGGAACGCCAGCGGCACCAGCCAGCGCAGGCGTGCGAGTACGCCCTGCGATGCGGAATGGTGGGCGGTGTTGCCGGGGTCGGTCATCGGCTGCGACGGTAGTGCGGGACGCACATTATCGCAGGCAATCGCCCGAGTTTGCTTTCATCTGCGACTGCCGAACGACTCGGCTAGCGTCGCTCGAAACTCCGGCAAGTGGCCGGAAGTCAACCCTCGTCGCTGCGCTGCTTCGCCTGCGAGTCGGCGTGTACCTCGAACCACATCGCATTGAGGATCGCGAAGCTGACCGCGAGTCCGATGCCGAGTATCCAGCTGAAATACCACATCGTCTCAACTCCAGAAAATACTGCGATCGTCCCCGATCGCGATGGTCACGAAGCGGCCATGCCTGGCCGCAGTTTTCAATATCCGAGGTGGTGCTTGATGTGCTCGAATGTCACGCGACCGCGCAGCACGCGGTAGACCCAGCCCGTGTAGGCGAGCACGATCGGCAAGAACACGATCACGACCACGAGCATGATGCCGAGCGTGCGCTGGCTCGACGAAGCATCCCAGACCGTCAGGCTGCTGTTCGGATCGAGGCTCGACGGCATCAGGAACGGGAACAGCGCGAATCCGGCCGAAAGGATCGTGCCGGCGCACACCAGCGAACTGGCGAGAAACGCAGCGAAGTACTTCTGCGCTGCAATCAGCACGAGGTTGCTTACTGCCGCCGCAAGGGCAAGCGCAGGCGCGAACCAGAACAGCGGATGCGCGGCGTAGCCCGCGAACCAGCGGCCTTGCATCACGACCTGCTTGAGCAGCGGATTCGACGGCGCATCGCCGTGGATCGGCGAAACGATCGCGTAGCCGGGCAGGCCGAACGCGAGTACCGCGCCGGCGAGCAGATATAGCACGAGGAAAACGAGAGAGGCACTGCGTGCGACCTTGCCGGCGCGCTCCGCAAGCGAAACATCGGCCTTGAACGCGGCGTAGCTCGCGCCGTGTGCGAGCAGCATCGCGATGCTGATGAGGCCGGTCAGCAGCGCGAACGGCGTGAGCAGATCGAAGAAGCCGCCCGCGTAGGTCATGCGCATTTCCGCGTCGAGGCGGAATGGCAGGCCGAGGAACAGATTGCCGAAGGCGACGCCGAAAATCAGCATCGGGACCAGGCCCGAAGCGGTCAGCGCCCAGTCCCAGGCGCTGCGCCAGCGCGGATCGGCGAGTTTGTTGCGGTAGCCGAAGCCGACCGGGCGCAGGATGAACGCGGCGAGCAGCAGGAACATCGCCGGATACAACCCCGAGAACGCGATCGCATAGACGAACGGCCACGCCGCAAATACGGCGCCGCCGGCGAGGATGAACCAGACCTGGTTGCCTTCCCACACGGGCTCGACGGTTTCGAGCAGCACGCGGCGCTCCTCGTCGTTGCGGCCGAGTACGCGCAGCAGTGCAGCAATGCCGAAGTCGAAGCCGTCCATGATTGCGAAGCCGATCAGCAGCACGCCGAGGATCAGCCACCAGACGAGGCGCAGGGTTTCGTAATCCATCACACGGCTCCCACGGAATGGCTCGCCTCGGGCCAAATGCCCAACCCGTCCGGCCCGCGTCGCACGTACTTGCGCATCAGGAAGAAATCGACGACCGCGAGTGCGGTATAGAAGACCACAAATCCACAAAGCGAAAACAGCACCTGTCCCGCGGAGACCGAGGACACACCAAGCGCGGTCGGCAGCACGCCTTCGATCGCCCACGGCTGGCGGCCGTATTCGGCGACGATCCAGCCAAGCTCGATCGCGAGCCAGGGCAGCGGCAGACTGTACAGCACGAGTTTGAGATACCAGCGTTGTGCATCAAGCCGTCGCTTCGATGCGAGCCAGAACGAATACGCGAACAGCGCGATGAAATATAGGCCGCAGCCGACCATGAGGCGGAACGACCAGAACAGCACGGGCACGTTCGGGATGATGCTGTTGGCCGCGGTCTGCACGTCCCCCGCACTGGCTTGCGCGGGGTCGGCGACGACCTTGCGCAGCAGCAGCGCGTAGCCGAGATCGTTCTTGTGCGCGTCGAAGTCCGAGCGCGCCTGCGCATCGTTGCGATCGGCGCGCAGGCGCAGCATCGCGGCGTAGGCGATGCGCCCGCTCTCGATGCGCTGCGCGGCCTCGTCGACGAGCTGGTGGATGCCGGGCAACACGCCGTCGAGCGAACGCGTGCCGATGATGCCCATGACCCATGGTACGTGAATCGCAAAATGCGTCTTGCGCTCGGCCACGTCCGGCCAGCCGAACGCGGTGAACGAGGCCGGCGGTTTTTCCGTCTCCCACATCGCCTCGATCGCGGCCAGCTTCATCTTCTGGTTTTCCGACACGGTGTAGCCCGACTCGTCGCCGAGCACGACCACGCTGAGCGCCGAGGCGAGGCCGAAGCTCGCGGCCACCGTCATCGAGCGCTTGGCGAATTCGATGTTGCGGCCCTTGAGCAGGTACCAGGCGCTGATCGACAGCACGAACATCGCGCCGAGCGTGTAGCCCGCGCTGACCGTGTGCACGAACTTCGACTGCGCGACCGGATTGAACATCACCGTCGCGAACGAAGTGACTTCCATGCGCATCGTGTCGAGATTGAACTCGGCGCCGACCGGATTCTGCATCCACGCATTGGCGATCAGGATCCACAACGCGGACAGGTTCGTGCCGAGCGCGAGCAGCGTGGTGACGATCAGGTGCTTCACCTTCGACAGTCGGTCCCAGCCGAAGAAGAACAGGCCGATGAACGTCGCCTCGAGGAAAAACGCCATCAGGCCTTCGATCGCGAGCGGCGTGCCGAATACGTCTCCGACGTAGTGCGAGTAGTAAGCCCAGTTGGTGCCGAACTGGAACTCCATCGTCACCCCGGTAGCCACGCCCATCGCAAAGTTGATACCGAACAACACGCCCCAGAACTGGGTCATGCGTTTCCAGATCTCGCGTCCAGTCATCACGTACACCGCCTCCATGATCGCGAGGATCCACGACAGACCCAAGGTCAGCGGTACGAACAGGAAGTGGTAGAGCGCGGTCAGGGCGAATTGCAGGCGCGACAGGGTGACGACGTCGTTGTCGATCATGGCGTGGGCTCGCTTCGAGGCTGGCTGACGGCGGTTGTGTCGTGCGCGCCGCGGACGGCATCGAACACACGATCGGGCGACGTGTCCGCGCGCGGCTGTGGCGCGACGAAAACGAAGTACAGGATCGCGAGCAGAGTGATCTTCAGCGCGATCAATCCACCGAAGTGGCGCAGGTAGCGACGGCCCTCGCCCGAGCGGAACCACGACGACGCGTGATCCGGGCCGCGGTTGCCGAGCGCTTGCGCATGTCGGAACATGCGCCAAGTCTATCGCGATCCCCGCTTCGCAGGATGTGGCGCGGTGCCGCAGATTGCAATTTACCGCGCGGTTACCCCAGCCGTTGCGCGATCGCTTCCACGAACCGCAGAGCCGCGCCCTTCGCATGTGCGAAGAACAGCGAGGGTTCGGTCAGCTCGAGTTCGAGCACGCATGGCTTACCCGCGCCATCGAGGATCAGGTCGACGCGGGCGTAAAGCAGCGGTTTCTCGTACGGTATCTCGGCGAGCGCGTCTGCGGCGACGCGCAATTCGTCGGCGGTCGGCGTGCGCGGCGTGATGTGCTCGGCGGCGAACAGCGCGCGGGTCGGGCCTTCGCCGCGCTTGAGCAGCGGTCCCTTGCGGATCGCGTGACTGAAGACGCCGTCGAAGAAGATCAATGCCGTCTCGCCGTGCTCGTCGACTCGATCGAGATACGGTTGCAGCAACACACTGCGTCCCGCATCGAGCAGGCGCTGCGCATGCGCGAGCGCGGCGGCATGTTCCTCGCGCCCGTAACGCTGTGCATCGCGCGAGCCCGCGCCGACGCTGGGCTTGACCACGAACTCGCCCGCTGCGTGTTTGTGCAGGAAGCGGTCGAGCAGGGTAGCCGCGTCTTCGCCCGGTTCGATGAAGTGGCTGGCCACGCTCGCCACACCCGCGCGCGCGAGGTCGCCGAGGTAGTGCTTGTCGGTGTTCCAGCGGATGACGTCGAGCGGATTGACGAGGCGCGTCGCTCGGCTCACGCGGTCGGCCCAGTCGAGAAATTCGTGCAAGCGGGTCGTGTAATCCCAGGTCGAGCGCAGCACAACGAAATCGTAGCGCGACCAGTCGATTCGCGTGTCGTCCCAATTCACGATGTCGAAAGGCAGGCCGTATTCGTGCAGCGCATCGGCAAGCGGCGGCAAGTCTTCATCGAGGTCTCGCGCGGCGGCGGCAGTGACGAGGGCGAGGCGGGGATGAGTCATGTCGATCGTTTCGGGTTTGCGCGGGAGGGCGAAGTTTGGGCCGGATCGGCCAACTCCTCAAGCGGGAAAGAAGGCGCGGTGGCGGGGCCCGCGGCCTTGCTGTGCCGCGGCGCGGATTTCTTGGGCGATGCCGGCGGGTCTATACTGTCTTCGACTCGCCGCCCGGATGGCCAAGGTGACCGAACCGTCGACCCTCGCTGCGCCGCCCGGACCCGATGCCGCGGAGTCCCACGGAACCGACGCGCTGTTCGACGCGGTCTATGCGCGGCTCAAGCAACTCGCACACGGCCAGCTCCAGCGCGCAGAACGCGGAGCTCTGGATACGACCGCACTAGTGCACGAACTCTACCTGCGCGTGCAGGCGCAACGCGATCTCACCTTCGCCAATCGCGGCCAATTCCTTGCCTACGCCTCGCGCGCGATGCGCAACCTGTTGATCAACCACGCGCGCGACCGCCTGCGTCAGTGCGCGGGTGGCGACTGGCTGCGTGTGACGCTCACCGGCTCGGACCGACAACTCGCGATCGCGAGCGCGGAGCAGGCGATCGCGCTCGACGCCGCACTGCTGCAACTGGATCGGGTCAGCGCACGTGCGGCGCGAGTGGTCGAACTGCGCTACTTCGCCGGGCTCACGCTGGAGCAGGCTGCCGAAGCCTTGGGAACGACGCGGCGCACAGCCGACCGCGACTGGCGATTCGCCCGCGCGTTCCTCAATCATTTGCTTGCGGATGTCGCAAAATCCTAGCGCTGCGTGTTTCAACACGACGACCGTCGCACACAGAGACCGGCATACCATCCAAACCCGCCGCCACATTCGCGGAACTCGGCGACCACATTGCCGGCCTGCGCGAGCTGTTCGACGCAGTCGTTGAAATCGCGCCGGCCGAACGCGAGCGCTGGCTGGCCGAACGCGTCGATGATGCGGGTGCACGAGCAGCGTTGGTCCAACTGCTCGCCGCGGACGCGGATGCCGGCTTCCTCGAGACGCCTGCGGAGGTGCTGCACGCGCGCATTGGCGCGGCCGACGTCGTCGGCGCGGGCTGGGTCGGGCGCGAGATCGCCGGCTTCCGCCTCGTGCGCACGCTCGGCGAGGGCGGCATGGCCGCGGTATTCCTCGGCGAGCGCGTCGGCCGAGATTTCACCCAGCAGGCCGCGATCAAACTGCTGCGCCGTGGCCTCTATTCCGAACTCGAGCAGCGCCTGTTCCAGCGCGAGCGTCGCGTGCTCGCGAGCCTCGCGCATCCGAACATCGCACGCCTGATCGACGGCGGCGTCACCGACGCGGGCATTCCGTACCTCGTGCTCGAATACGTCGATGGCGTGCCGATCACCGATCACGCGCGTGGTCTCGATCTGCGCGCCAAGCTCGAACTGTTCCGCGCGGTCTGCGCCGCGGTCGAGGCCGCGCATCGCGCGTTGATCGTGCATCGCGACATCAAGCCGGCGAACATCCTCGTCACCGCGCAGGGCGAAGCCAAGCTGCTCGACTTCGGCATCGCCAAGCTGATCGAGGACGGTCCCGAGGCGACCGTCGCAGGCGTGTTCACGCGCCACTACGCGGCACCCGAGCAACTGCACGGCGGGACGATCACCACTGCGACCGACGTCTACGGTCTCGGCGTATTACTGCGCGAGCTGCTGCTTGGTTTCAACCCCGACGGCGACAGCGGCGAAGACAGCGCGCCGCAGAAGCTTTCCACACTCGTCGCTGGCAACGCCCGCAACGCATCCGCGGCGCACGCCGACGCGACCGAATCGCTGCGGCGCCGGCTGCGCGGCGACCTCGACAACATCGCGCTCAAGGCGCTTGATCCCGACCCCGCGCGCCGTTATGCCTCTGCCGGCGCGCTCGCCGACGACATCGCGCGCCATCTCGACGGGCGACCCGTGCTCGCGCACCCGCCGACACGCTGGTATCGCACGCGCAAATTCCTGCGCCGCCATCGCGGCGGCGTGACGATCACCGCGATTCTCATCCTCGCCGTGTTCGCCGCGCTCGCCGTCGCGCTGTGGCAGGCCGGCGTCGCGCAGCGCGAGGCACGTCTCGCGCACACGCAAGCGGAGAAGGCCGCGCGCATCGCCGAATTCGCTGGTCGCATGCTCTCCGGCGTCGACCCCAATCGCGCGAAGAGCATGGATCGAAGCCTGATGCGCCTGCTGCTCGATTCGGCTGCGCGCGATGCGCAGCACGACCTCGGCGCGGAACCCGCGGTGCGCGCTTCGATCGAGGAGATCATCGCCGCAAGCTATGCCAGCATCAGCGAATTCGCACTTGCGGACACGCACCTTCTCGCCGCACAGGATGCCGCGCGCGATGCCGGCCTCGACACCGCGCAGCGCACGCGCCTCGCCGCGCAGCGCGCGAACGTGTTGTTCAATCTCGGCGAGCGCAAGGACGAGACGCGCCTGCTCGACCGGCAGGCGTTGGCCAGCGCCGCCGAGCTGCCCGAGGGTCACCGCGAGCGCCTGTTCGCGCAGGCCATTGCGCTGGCGCACGAATGCTATTGGCGTCCCGATGCCGCGTGCAGCGAGCGTTTCGCTCCGATCACTGCGCTGGCGCGCGGTGCGCTTGCCGAAAACGATCCATATCTGCTCCACGTGCTCAAGGGCCAGATGGTCGCGAACGCCGCCTCGGGCCGCTACGAGCAGGCAGGTGCGCTGTACCACGAACTGGTCGAGCGCAATCGCGCGCTGTATGGCGACGATGACTCGCGCACGCTGCAGGCGATCCGCAACCTCGCCAATTTCGACGACAGCGCGCACGGCAACGATCCCGGTGAAGGGGAGCGCCTGCTGCGCGAGAACCTGCCCGTCGCCCAGCGCGTGCTCGGCGCCGAGCATGCGATCACGATCGGCATGACCTACGACCTCGGTCGCAATCTCGCCGAACAAGGCCGTCACGCGGACGCCAAGCCGCTGCTGCAGCACGCGCTGGCATCGATGACGGCGCTACATGGCGCGCAGGCGATGCCCACGATCATTGCCGATTACAGTTTGACGAAAACGCTGCTCGCGCTCGGCGAGCTCGACGCCGCCGAGGAGCGCGCGCGGGCGCGCATCGCCGCGCAGCAGACCGCGCCCGGTCACGGCGACCATGGCATCTTCCGCACCCTGCTGGCCGATATTCTCGTTGCCGAAAAGCGCTACGCCGATGCGGAGCGCGAACTCGATTCGGCTTACGCCGCAGCCGCGCGCGATGCGATCGCCACCGACGACGCGGGGTCTGGCATCGCCGCCGCCTACGTGGCGCTGTACACCGCCTGGAACAAGCCCGAGCTGGCGCGCAGCTGGCGCGAGCGGATGTCGGACAAGGCGGTACACGCGAAATAGCGCGGGTGCTTCGCTGCAGCGGGCGCGCATTCTCGACAACGCGGATTGTCTTCAGCGGGCGTGTCGCAATTTCCTTCCGAACGGTGTCCCCATTCATGCCATCACCTTGATGGCGCATTTCAACGGGACAAGAACATGCACAGCCAATTGCGATTCGTTTTTTCTGCTGCGCTGGCGGCGGCCGCGCCGGTTTGTGCGCAGGACACCGTACAGCCGATGCCGACAGTCGATGCGGCTGCACTCGCCCGGGCGCAAGGCAAGTTCGGCCGAGCCTTGGACGTCGTGCGCCGCTTCGAGGCGACTGCGCAGCGCGAGGGTTTCAGCAACAATGAATGGCGGCGCGAGCTGCTCGCCAATCTGATCCAGGCCGACGAGGCGACGCGAGCGCGCGTCGCTGCAGCGGGCGATCTGGCCGAGGCGATGGATCGCTCGCGTTCGGCGCCTCGGATTGCGCCGGCCGCGCCGAACGGCTTGATCGGGTCGGTGACCTATGACCTGGTGTTCATTCCGATCACGCCGTGCCGCATCCTCGACACGCGCGCCGGCGGATCGCTCAAGGCGGGCGTGACCTATTCGTTTTCCTACGACTCCGGCAACACGGGCGCGGGCAGTTGTGGCGTGCATTCGCAGATTCCGGGCTTGCCGGCCTTCTTTCCCGCCGCCGAGGCGGTCAATGTGACGGTCGACGAGAACGCCTTCTCGGGTTTCCCGCCCGGCTCCTACCTTGCCGTTTTTCCCCAAGGCGGCACGTTGGGCTCGAGTTTCATGAACTTCGGTCCCGGACAGGTCCTCGCCAATGCGGGTGTCATCGCGCTCAACGCGAGCAACGGCCAATTCAGCCTACTGAGCAATGCCAACACCAACGTGATCGTCGATGTCTACGGCGTCTTCATGCCGCCGCAGGCGACAGCGCTGGACTGCATGGATACGGACAAGGTCACAGGCACGATCGGGGGGTTCGGCGAACTTTTCCTCACCGCCAACGCATGCCCCGCTACCTACACGGCCGTGGGCGGAAGCTGTTTCGGCGGCTTCGGCGCGAGCCGGGCCGTGGAGGAGGCGGTGATGAGCTCCGCTTCGAAATGGGTCTGCCGTTTCCGCGACTTCAGCGACACATCCTACGAGCTTGCCGCAGCCACCCGTTGCTGCCGTATTCCCGGTCGCTAGAGAAGCATCATGCAGGCTGTTCGCTCGAGTGAGCGATGGCCGCAACACTGCTCGCGCTCGGCGAACTCGATGCCGCCGAGCCATGCGCGCGCGAAGTAGCGCGAGTGCTCGCTGCGGCGGGAGTGTATTCCCCACGACGCGGCTTGCTCGCACCGAGCGTGTCGCAATTTCCTTCCGAACGGTGTCCCCATTCATGCCATCGCCTTGATGGCACATTCAACGAGGCACCAACATGCACAGGCAATCGGGATTCGTCTTTTCCATCGCGTTGGTTGCGGCGGCGGCGCCGGTTGCGGCGCGAGACTCCATGCAGTCGATGCCGACAGTCGATGCGGCCGCACTTGACCGAGCACAAGCCAGGTTCACGCAGGCCCTGGCCGTCGTCCGCCGCTTCGATGCGATCGCGCAGCGCGAGGGTTTCAACAACGAAGGATGGCGGCGTGAACTGCTCGCCCACCTGATGCAGGCCGACGAAGCGGCGCGCGCGAACGTCGCTGCAGCGGAGAGTCTGGCCGAGGCGATGGATCGCTCGCGCCTGGCGCTGCGGATTGTCCCGGCCGAGCCGGCGAACTTGCTCGGGTCGTCGACCTCTGATCTGGTCTTCATTCCGATCACGCCGTGCCGCATCCTCGACACGCGCGCTGGCGGTTCGCTCAAGGCGGGCGTGACTTATTCGTTCTCCTATGACTCCGGCAACACCGGCGCCGGTAGCTGCGGCGTGCATTCGCAAATTCCGGGCTTGCCGAGCTCCTATCCCGCTGCCGAGGCGGTCAATGTGACGCTCGACGAGAATGCCTTCTCGGGTTTCTCGGCCGGCTCGTATCTCGCGATTTTTCCCGAGGGCGGTACGCTGGGCTCGAGTTTCATGAACTTCGGGCCGGGTCAGGTCGTTGCCAATGCCGGGGTCATCGCACTCAACTCGAGCGATGGCGAATTCAGCCTTCTAAGCAACGCCAACACCAACGTGATCGTCGACGTCTATGGCGTATTCATGCCGCCTCAGGCGACGGCGCTGGATTGCAACGACGGCCAGCAGGCATCGACGACCTTGCCGGCCAATGGCCATGTCGGGCTCAGCTCCTCCAGCTGCCAGGCCGGATACACGCTGACGGGAGGCATGTGCTCCGGCGGTGACGCAACAAGCACTTACCTGAAGGAGAGCCGGATGGACGTCCCCACGTTCGGCTCCGGATGGCACTGTGAATGGATCAGCAAGAACGCCAGCGCGCAAACCGTGTATGCAAACCCGCGCTGCTGCCGCGTTCCGGGTCGCTAGACGTGCATGCCGCAGGCCGTTCGTTTGAGTAGGACGGTCACGCACCCTGGGCCGAAGCCGTTCGTACGCGCGCGATCGCATTTGCGCGGAGTTTCGTGCGCGCCTTTGCGATCGGTGCAGCCGGCGCCTTGCGCCGATGAGGCTGAGGCGCACAAAAAAAAGCCCCGCATCGCTGCAGGGCTTCGTTAGAGCTACGGATTTCCGCCGAGTTGAGCCGCCGTCCATGCGGCTCGAACGAGACGAGTTGATCCACGAGCGCGGAACCCGCACCGCAAACCGGTACACGCTCCGCGCGCGAGTGGATAACTCAGAAATCCATGCCGCCCATGCCGCCCATGCCGCCGCCGCCCGGCGCGCCGTGGCTGTGGCCTTCGTCCTTCTTCGGCGCTTCGGCGACCATGGCTTCCGTCGTGATGACGAGGCCGGCAATCGACGCGGCGTTCTGCAGCGCGGTGCGCGTGACCTTGGTCGGATCGAGGATGCCGAACTCGACCATGTCGCCGTACTCGCCGTTGGCGGCGTTGTAGCCGTAGTTGCCTTTGCCGCCCGCGACCTTGTTCAACACGACGCTCGGCTCATCGCCGCAGTTGGCGACGATTTCGCGCAGCGGCGCTTCCATCGCGCGACGCGCGATGACGATGCCGTGCGTCTGGTCTTCGTTGTCGCCCTTCAATTTCTTGATCGCATCCAACGCGCGAATCAGGGCCACGCCGCCGCCCGGCACCACGCCTTCTTCCACCGCCGCACGCGTGGCGTGCAGGGCGTCTTCGACACGCGCCTTCTTCTCTTTCATTTCTACTTCGGTTGCGGCGCCCACCTTGATGACGGCCACGCCGCCGGCCAGTTTGGCCACGCGCTCCTGCAGCTTCTCGCGATCGTAGTCGGACGAGGTTTCTTCGATCTGCGCCTTGATTTGCGCGATGCGCGATTCGATGGCCTTGCCTTCGCCCGCACCGTCGATGATCGTGGAGTTTTCCTTGGTGATGACGATCTTCTTCGCGCGGCCGAGATCCTTGAGCGTTGCCTTCTCGAGCGAGAGGCCGACTTCTTCGGAAATGACCTGGCCGCCGGTCAGGATGGCCATGTCTTCAAGCATCGCCTTGCGACGGTCACCGAAGCCCGGCGCCTTGACGGCCGCGACCTTGACGATGCCGCGGATCGTGTTGACGACGAGGGTCGCCAGCGCTTCGCCTTCGACTTCTTCCGCCACGATGAGCAGCGGCTTGCCGGCCTTGGCCACGCCTTCGAGCACCGGCAGGAGTTCGCGCACGTTCGAGATCTTCTTGTCGTGCAGGAGGATGTACGGATCTTCGAGCTCGACCTGCTGCGACTGCTGGTTGTTGATGAAGTACGGCGAGAGGTAGCCGCGGTCGAACTGCATGCCTTCGACGACGTCGAGCTCGTTCTCGAGGCCCGAACCTTCTTCAACCGTGATCACGCCTTCCTTGCCGACCTTGTTCATCGCTTCAGCGATGATGTCGCCGATGTTGGTGTCGCCGTTCGCGGAGATCGTGCCGACCTGGGCGATCGACTTGTTGTCCGCCGACGGCTTGGACAGGTTCTTCAGCTCGGCGACCGCGCCGATCACGGCCTTGTCGATACCGCGCTTGAGATCCATCGGGTTCATGCCCGCGGCGACGGCCTTGAGGCCTTCGCGAATCAGCGCCTGTGCAAGCACGGTCGCGGTGGTGGTGCCGTCACCGGCGACGTCAGAGGTCTTGGAAGCGACTTCCTTGACCATCTGCGCGCCCATGTTCTCGAACTTGTCGGCCAGTTCGATCTCCTTGGCGACGGACACGCCGTCCTTGGTGATCGTCGGCGCGCCGAAGCTCTTGTCGAGCACGACGTTGCGGCCCTTCGGGCCGAGGGTGGCCTTGACCGCATTGGCCAAGGTGTTCACGCCGCGCAGGATCTTGGCGCGCGCGTCTTCACCGAAACGAATCTCTTTAGATGCCATGACTAACTACCTCTAGGGAATTTGGAATGTTCTTCGTTGAATGGTTTGGTGGCTGGGATGCTGCGCCCGCTTCGCGGGCTGGATGTTGCTAGGCTCGGCTCCTGCCTCGCCAAGCAACCCATCCTTCTGCATCCTGCCTGCGGCCTTCGCACTCGCGCGCGATGCCTCAAGGCATCGCGCAAGCGCTCGTGCTCAGCCCTCGATCACGGCGACGAGGTCTTCCTCGCGCATCACGAGCAGCTCTTCGCCGTCGACCTTCACTTCGGTGCCGGAGTACTTGCCGAACAGCACTTTGTCGCCGGCCTTGACCGCGAGCGCGCGCACGTTGCCGTTCTCGAGAATCTTGCCGGCGCCGACCGCGATGACCTCGCCCTTGATCGGCTTCTCGGTCGCGGTGTCGGGAATGACGATGCCGCCGGCCGACTTGGTTTCGGCCTCCAGGCGCTTGATGATCACGCGATCATGCAATGGACGAAGCTTCATAAGCGTATCCTCAACTGATTGAAAAATTGGAAATTTGTCCGGATTGTTAGCACTCCGGTGTGCTGAGTGCCAAGTTTAGCGGCGAAGATTTCCCCTTGCAACGATCGCCGGCGCGGGAGATATGCGCCTGTGCGGGAAGGATTCAAGAGGGAGAGGAAAGATAAATCGCCGTCCCAGCATAGCCGCGGGCGAACTGTACGCTGCCGCTTGTCCGAATCGAACGGACGACCTACCACTTACAAGGCCCACTTTTCCAATTTGCGCAACTCTGACCAACACGTAGCCACATGAAATATCGGGTTTGTTTGCTCTGAGGAGTTGCAGTTTGTTGAGCGAAATTGTTCCAAGCTGTCCCCAAAGTGTCCCTTAGCAAGTCATTGCCCTTACCGCACTAACTAGCCGGACATCTCCGCTCGTCATAGTAGCCAAGCGTTTCTCGATGAGTGGTCGAAGTTCGTCATTGACGGTTTTTCGATGAGGCGACACACGCCGACGAGTATTCCAGGCCGTTCGCTGCATAAGCCCTCCGCTTCGCGATGGACCACTTCGGTTCGGAGCCATCTGGATGCTTCTTAAGCATTTGTGCGCAGTTCAGCCGCGAGCGCGCTGACGACATATCCTGCGATTGGCCGAATCGTGTAGTATCGTCTGCTAAGCCAACGCTCTGGGGAGAGAGTCGGTGCGTCATTACATGAATGCCCATTTCTGGTTGGCGGCGTCTTCTGACAAGACGGTCGATTTGGCAGCGCCCGCGGCACTGCGCTCCTCTGCTCCTGCGCAAAGGCGAGCTTCCAGGTTCGCGTCCGCGCTGATTTCGTTTTTTTTCGCGCTTTCGCTTGCAACAAGCGTGCACGCGCAGAATCTTCTGAGCAATCCTGGGTTTGAAACCGGCGATTTTTCCTCGTGGTCGACAAACTTGGATCCGGTATGGGACGCAGTGGATAGCCAGTCCCCCCATTCGGGGACGTACGAGGCTTATTTCGGCAATCCCCAAACCTCCTCGATCTATCAGGACTTCCCCACGGTTGCGGGCGCAACCTACACGATCAGTTTCTGGTACCAAGCGGAGTTCGATCCAAACAATGTGTCCCAACCTTCCGAACTGCAGGTCTTGTTCGGCTCGGGGAGTCTGACCGGTACACTCGGAAGCTGCAGCGGGAATTGCATCTGGGACTCGGCTTTGCTTGCCACGTCATGGACGCAGGTGACGCTGACCGTGAGTGCGACCTCATCGACCTCGCGAATCCAGTTCCTCGCCACTGATCAGGTCGCCTTCATCGATCTCGACGACGTCAGCGTCGTCCTCAGCCCTCCGTCAGTCACCTCTGTTTCGCCCGCATCGGGCCCGGTGCCGGGTGGCACATCCGTGACGATCACCGGCACGGGTTTCACCGGCGCCAGCGCGGTGAAGTTCGGTGCGATCGCTGCAGCCAGCTACAGCGTCGACAGCGCAACACAGATTACGGCATCCACGCCGGCGTCCACGGGAGCGGGGACGGTCGACGTGACGGTAACCACAGCGGTCGGCACGAGCGCGATCTCGGCTGCGGACCAGTTCACCTACGTGACCGCTAATCAAACGCTGACGTTCGGCGCGGCGCCGACAGTGAAAGTGAATGGAACGGGCACGGTGACCGCGAGCAGCGCGTTGCCGAATTCAGGTAATCCGATCACATTCTCGACGACATCGACGGATTGCACGGTGACGAGCGCGGGTGTCGTCACCGGCATTACAGCGGGCACGAACAATTGTTCGATCGTTGCAACGCAGGCGGGCAACGGCAGCTACAACACGGGCACCGCGACGCAGACCTTCAGCATAGATAAGGCGAACCAGACCATCACCTTTGGTGCGCAGAGTCCGGCGAGCCAGGCTTTCGTGCCGAGCGGCACGTTTGCGATCAATCCACTGGCGACGAGCGCGACGCCGAACTCGGGCAATGCGGTTACCTATTCCTCGCTTACCGGCAGCGTGTGCTCGGTCAGCGGCACGACGGTGACGATGCTTGGCGCCGGCACCTGCACGCTCGCTGCCGATCAGGCTGGTAACGGCAACTACAACAATGCCGCCCAGGTCACGCAGAATGTGGCAGTTGGCGTGGCGCCGCAGACGCTTACGTTCGGCGCGGCGCCGACGGTGAACGTGAACGGCACGGGCACGGTGAGCGCGACGAGTGCGAGTCCGAACTCGGGCAATCCGATTACGTACTCAACGAGTTCGACCGACTGCTCGGTGACGAGCGCGGGGGTGGTGAGCGGCATCAACGCGGGCACGAACAATTGTGCGATCGTTGCGACGCAGGCGGGCGATGCGAACTACGCTGCGGGCACGGCGACGCAGACCTTCAGCATCAGCAAGGCGAACCAGACCATAACCTTTGCTGCGCAGAGTCCGGCGAGCCATGCTTTCGTGCCGAGCGGTACGTTTGCGATCAATCCGCTGGCGACGAGCTCGACGCCGAACTCGGGCAATGCGGTTACCTACTCCTCGCTTACCGGCAGCGTGTGCTTGGTGAGCGGCACGACGGTGACGATGCTTGGCGCCGGCACTTGCACCCTTGCTGCCGATCAGGCTGGTAACGGCAACTACAACAATGCCGCGCAGGTCACGCAGAATGTGGCAATTGGCGTGGCGCCGCAGACGCTTACGTTCGGCGCGGCACCGACAGTGAGAGTAAATGGAACGGGCACAGTGACCGCGAGCAGCGCGTTGCCGAATTCAGGCAATCCGATCACATTCTCGACGACATCGACGGCCTGCACGGTGACGAGCGCGGGTGTCGTCACCGGCATCACGGCGGGCACGAATAATTGTGCGATCGTTGCGACGCAGGCGGGCAACGGCAGCTACAACACGGGCACCGCAACGCAGACGCTGAGCATCGGTCAGGACGCCACAACGCTGACGCTTGTGGTATCGCCGAACCCGGTCGTCGTGGGACACAGCGTAACGCTGACCGCAACGGTGACGGGCGATCCGCCGACGGGTACGGTGACCTTCTGCGACGGCGCCGCGACGATCAATGCAAGCTGCACGGGCGGTACGCTGCTGTGCGCATCGGCACTGACCGCGACGACGGCGACGAGTTCGACGGCGAGTTGCACGACCACATTCTCGAGCCCGGGGACGCACCTGCTGAGCGCGTTCTACGCAGGCGACGGCAACTACACCGCCACGGCGACGGAACAAGCGCTGGCGGAGACGGTGGCTTCCCCAGCGGTGCCGGCGCCCTTGCTCTCGTCGTGGCTGCTGGGCTTGCTCGGCAGTCTGCTTGCGGCGATCGGTTTGGCGCGCGTGACCGGAAATCGTTCTTCGCAGAACGGGTAAGGACAAGGTCAACCACTAGGGGAAGTGATGATGTCTCGCGTTCTTCGCAAATCGGCAGTCAGCGCCGCCATCGTCGCGTTGGCTTCTTCCGTCACCCTGTCGTCGACGGCAGCGGAGCTGTTCCAGCCGGTGCCGAGCGGCACGGTGCTCGACAAGGCCTTCGTCTCGCGTGGCGGCGACACGCGGCCCGTGACGGTGATGGTGGTACTCGCGGGTGAGCCGGTGGCCGCGAAGCAGAAGCAGCTCGGTCGCAAGCTGACGCGTGATGAGCGCGACTCGGTCATCAAGGCGCGTCTGGCCGAGCAGCATGCGGCGCAGCAAGCGATCGAGCACCTCGGCGGCACGGTGCTCGCGCTCCTGCAGAGCGCCATCGACGGCATCAAGGTCCAGATTCCGCGCAATCGCATCGCGCAGCTGCGCGGCCTGCCGGGCGTGGTCGACGTGAAGGCGGTCGGCACCTACGAACGTCTCAACGTCAACGAGGTGAACCTCGTGGGGGCCCCGCAGGCCTGGCAGTCCGTTGCCGGCGCCTTCCAGGGCCAGGGGGTGAAGATCGCGATCGTGGACACCGGCATCGACTACACCCATGCCGACTTCGGTGGCCCGGGCACGGTGGCCGCCTACAACGCGGCCAAGGCCACCGACAGCGCGGCGCCCGACCCTGCGCTCTTCGGCCCCGCGGCGCCCAAGGTCAAGGGCGGCACCGACCTCGTAGGTGACGCCTACACCGGAAGCAACGCGCCGGTGCCCGACCCGAATCCGCTGGACTGCGTCTACACCTCCGGGACGGTGGGGCACGGCAGCCACGTCGCCGGCACTGCGGCTGGCCTGGGCGTGCTCCTCAACGGCCAGACCTACAGCGGCCCGTACAACGCGGCGGCCTATTCGCAGAACACTTTCATCATCGGCCCTGGCGTGGCGCCCAAGGCCGACCTGTACTCTGTGCGCGTGTTCGGCTGCAGCGGCAACACCAATGTCGTCGCCGAAGCCATCGATTGGGCGGTGGCCAACGGGATGGACGTGATCAGCATGTCGCTGGGCTCGGACTTCGGCAACGTCGGCAACGGCGACAGCGGCGCCCTGGCCGAAGGCACGGCCGTCGCCAACGCTGCTGCCGCCGGCATCCTTGTCGTTGCCGCTTCCGGCAATTCCGGGCCGACGCCCTACATCACCAGCGCGCCAGCCGTTTTCGAAGGCGCGATCTCGGTGGCAGCCACCGATGCGCTGGCCGGCATCCCGTCGGTCTCGCTCGCGCTGACCGGGGGCACGACGCTGACGGCACAGAATTCCAACAGCGCGGTCTTCACCGACGGCACCAGCTATCCGATCCGGGTACTGCGCAATGCGGACGGCACGGTCTCTCTCGGCTGCGATCCCAACGAATACGACCCCGCGGTCACCGGCGTCAGCCTGGCCGGCAAGGTCGTTGTGAGCTTGCGCGGCACCTGCGCGCGCGGCTTCCGCGCCGGCGCTGCCCAGCATTTCGGCGCTGCCGCGGCGGCGATGATCAACAACGCGTCCGGACTGCCTCCCTACGAGGGCCCGATTCCCGGCGGCGCCAGCGACCCGAATTCAGGCAACACCTACGAGCCGGTGACGATCCCGTTCTTCGGCATCAAGCAGGCCGACGCCGCCGCGCTCACCGGCCCGACCGGCGGTCCGGCGCCGGCCGCCGCCGTCGCCACTAGCGCCGGCATCGTCGCCAACGCCGGCTTCGAACGCATCGCGAGCTTCTCGTCGGCCGGTCCACGCATCGGCGACAGCGTGCTGCGCCCGGGCATCACGGCGCCGGGCACCTCGGTGGTCTCGGTCGCTTCCGGCACCGGCAACGGCTCCCAGGTCCTCTCGGGCACCTCGATGGCGACGCCCGTCGTCGCCGGTGTCGCAGCGCTGACCAAGCAGGCGCACCCCGCCTGGTCGCAGGCCGATCTGCGCGCCGCCGTCGTCCAGACCTCGTCACCGGCGATGCTGCAGGACCTGTTGCAACGCAACGAAGGCGCCGGCCTCGCGCAGGCGCAGGCCGCCACCGCCACGCAGGCGATCGTGCGCATGCCCGACGAGAGCGTGTCGTTCGGTTTCGCCGACCTATTGAACAACTTCAGCGCGACGCAGACCGTCACGGTCCACAACGACAGCCCGAAGGCCGTGCAGTTCAACATCACGACTAACCGATCGTCGGGGCCTGCTGGCGCGAGTGTGACAGTGCCACCTTCGGTGATCGTCAACGCCAAAGCCGACGCCACCTTCCCTGTGCAGCTGGCTGTGCCGGCGGTTGGGGTTGGCGGCGGCACGGGCTTCCAGGACATCGGCGGCTACATCCAGCTCGCGCCGACGAACTCGCGCCTCAACGGCAACGTGAAGCTGTCGGTGCCGTATTACCTGGTCGCACACAGCCGTTCGAATCTGGCGGTCAGCCAGAGCGGCTCGACGATGAACTTCACCAACGCCGGCGGCGCACTTGCCGGCACGCCGACGTTCTACTCGTTGGGTCTGTACCAGCCGACGCCGCAGGGCATCGCTCAGGCCGACGTCCGGGCGGCGGGCGCGCGGCTGTCGGGCACGAACGTGGTCTTCGGCATCAACACGCACAACCGCACGTCGACGACGCTGGCCCGCCAGGAGATCGACATTTGCATCGACACCAGCGGCAACCCAGGCTTCACGCCGAACAAGATTCTGATCGGCATCAACGGGTCGAGCCTCTCCAGTTCGCTGCCCATTTCGAGCTATGCGACCGCGATCTTCCCCACCGATGCCAACTGCAACATCACCGGCGGCGGCTCGTTGCTGTTCACGATCACGCAGCCGACCGACAACTCGACGTTGCAGTTGCCGGTGCCGCGCGCGGGCACGGCCGGCCTCGGGCTGACAACCGCCAACCCGCGCTTCAAGTACCGGGTGAACTACTTCGGTACCGACGGCATGGGCGCGGCGATGCCCGGCACCGGCAGTTTCAACGCGTTCACGCCGGCGGTGACGTTCAGTGCCGCGCCGACGGTGGCGCCCAACGGCAGCGGCACGGCGACCTACACTGTCGACAACGCCGAACTCACCAACACACCGGCCCTGGGCGTCATGGTAGTGGCGCCGGACAACGTTTCGGGCGCAGCGCAGGCGGCCTTGCTGGCGTTCTGACCGCAACGCGCGACCGAAAGACGCCGCTGGCGCGTGACGAGCGCCGGCGGCGAAAGTCCGGCATTCGCGCGTGTGCGTGTCGTCGATGCTTGCGCTCGTCGGCCCCGGTTTCGCGGGCGGTATGGTGTCGGGCGTTGCGCGTGGAAAGCGATGTTCACCCGGTCGACACGCTTTGGTGGAGACGGTCGCGCGGCGGGTGTGCCGTCCGAGCATCACCGAAATCGACGATCTCGTCGCCTTGGTCAAGGCACTGACCGACGGTTATCTGAAGGACAACCCTATATATTGGTGCCGCTTATCCGATTTGAACGGATGACCTACCGCTTACAAGGCGGTTGCTCTACCAACTGAGCTAAAGCGGCAACGGGACGACTTTCGCTGCCCGCACACGATGCGTGCGCGCAGGGATATTTTCGCACGAAACCCGCCGTTCAAAAACAATCGATCGGCTGCGCATGCAATTCGCTGCGCGCCGGCACCTGGGCGCGCCAGTCGATTGGCGCGTTGCCCACCTGCGCGAAATCGATCCAATAGATCGGCACCTCGTCACTGCGTTGGACCGTCTCCGGCTTGAAGCCGAGCGCGCGAATCTCGGCGAGACGCTTGTCGGCATTCGTTTGTTCGCGGAACAGGCCGAGCGAAATAGCGTTCGGCTGCTCGCCCGCGGTGACGACGTAGTAGTCGCTGATGCCCTTGCTGGAGAGCTGACGGGCGATGTCGAGGGCGCGCTCGCGGTTACCGGGAGCAGGCAGGTAGACCCAGTAGCCGCGTACTTCGGTGACACGTGTTTCGCGAAACTGGATGCGCGCGACGAGCGGCGTCAGCGCCTTGACCGCCGCGCGCACGTCGGCCTGGGTCGCGAACGCGCCGATGGAAAAGCAGGTCTCCCCGGAAGCATCCGTGACCGGCTTCGGTGGTGCAGGCATTGCGGCGGGTGTGCTGTGGTCGGTTTCGCTGAGCAGTACGAGCTTGGCTACACCAGGGTCTGCGGCCGGGGTCTCGGCCAGGCGCGCGCGCGGCGCGAAATACAGCCAGCATCCCGCGCCGATATCGAGTGCGAGCAAGAGCAGGAAAAGGACGCGAACGAACATCCGTGGGTGATCGGTTGGCGAATTCGGCGGACTGCGGATTCTAGCAGCGCGCCGCAGCGATCACTTGCCGTCCGCGTCGGCGAAGTGTGAGAGCCCGCGCAAAACGAGATCGGGTTCGTAGCGATGCTCGAGCTCGAGCAGTGGCGCCAGGCGTTTGGCGCCGCCACCACTGAGAATCAGCGCGGGCGTCATGCCGAACGCCGCATGCGCATGCCGCGCGAAACGTTCGACCAGCGCGACTGCGGCCAGCCAGGTGCCCGACTCGACCGCGCCTGCAGTAGTGTCGGCGAACTCGGTGATCGGCGCGGCCGTCAGCTCGCCCAGGCGCGCGGTGCGTTCGAGCAAGGCTTGGCGCATCAGCGGCGGTGCGGGTGCGATCAGACCGCCGAGATGGCGGCCGTCAGCACCGACCGCATCGAGCGCCAGCGCCGTGCCGCAGCTTGCGATGACGGCCGCACCGGCGTTTTCGCGGTGCGCAGCGACCATGCCGAGGAAGCGGTCGATGCCGAGGCGCGCCGGAGCCGAGTAGGCATTGTGCACGCCACAGGCTGCGGCCGGACTGCGCGCATAGCGCACGGGGACAGCGAAGCTTTCGTTGAGCGAACGCGTCAGCGTCTGCTCGAGTGTGCTCGCCGCGACCGAGGCGATCCAGATTGCGTTGACCGGCGGCAGCTCTTTCCACAACAAGGAAAAGTCCACCGCTGAAGAAGCGCCTTCGGCGAGCTCGCCATCGCCGCTGCGCGCATGAGTCAGCGTCGAGCCGCGCTGCAGTTGCGTGCCGTTCCACAGCGCCCACTTCAGGCGCGAGTTGCCGAGGTCGATCAACAATTTCATGCATTGGTATCCGGATTCATGCCGCGCGCACGGAAACTTCCGCACTGTCGTAGTGCGTGTCGGTCTTGCCATGACGGACGATCAGCGCACCGCGTTCGTCCACGCCCGCGCCGATGCCTTCGTGGGCTGTCCCGGCAGCGAGCACGCGCACGTTGCGTCCGCGCAGCAGGTCGTGGCGCGCATAGGCTTCGCCGAATGCGGCAAAGCCTTGCCCCTCGAAGCGGTCGAGTGCATCGACCAGGCGCGAGATCAGGCGCGCCGCCAGAGCGTTGCGCGAGGGAACCTCGCGACACAGACTGGCGATGTCGATCGCGGGCTGGTCGATGCGATGGCGCGCAGCGGCCGGCAGACGCAGATTGATGCCGACGCCGATCACTGCATGACAGGGGCCGAGGAATTCGCCGCCAAGCTCGACCAGGATGCCGGCGAGCTTTTGTCCATTCGCGAGTACGTCGTTCGGCCACTTCAGGCCGGCCGCAGTGACTCCGCAGTCGACGAGCGCGTCGACGACGGCGACGCCGACGACGAGACTCAGTCCGGACAGTTCCGCCATGCCGACTTCGAAGCGGCGCAGCAGGGAGAAGTAAAGATTGCCGCCAAGCGGCGACTGCCACTCGCGCCCGCGCCGGCCGCGGCCTGCGGTCTGTGTCTCCGCAAGGCAGACTTCGATGCCGCTCGTCGTAGCCGCGCGTCGTTGCAGTTCGGTATTGGTCGAATCGATCCGCCAGTGCACGCTGAGCCCAGCGAGGCGTGTGCGCGTCGACGCATCGAGTCGATCGCGGATGTCGCCTGCGGCCAGCGGCTCCAGCGGCCAGGCGAGGCGATAGCCGCTGCCGGCCACGGCTTCGACCGGGGCGCCGAGCTCGCGCAAGTGCTCGATCTGCTTCCACACCGCGGCGCGAGTCACCTGCAATCGCCGCGCGAGCTCGGCGCCCGAAACCGCATGTTCGGCGGACAGCGAGGCGAGCAAAGCGGACGGGTTGATGGCCATGGATCGATGATAGTGCATTGCAGCGAAAGACCGGGTTGCAACCCTTGGCGCCGCTGGCGCATCTGAATTCCTGACCGCCGCCGATGCACGTGTCCGATCTGTCCGCAGCGGACACGCGGACGCGCTGGCGGATTTTCTCTGGAGCATTGATCGGAAAAGGATTTTCGCGATGGCACGATTGCTGCTTCTCTGTTGAGGTTAGACACTGGCGCGGGCCCGGAGGGCATGCGACCATTCCCCTCCTGCAAGATGAGTATTCCGATGAACCGCACGCACCCACGCTACGTCGTTCTCGCCGCCTTGCTCGCTTTTCTTGGCGCCGGCCTGTATTCCGAAGCCGGGCACTGCTGCGATGCCGACGGAGTCGGCACGGCCAAGGCCGTTGCCTCGCCGCTGCCAGCGACGGTGACGCCTGCGGCACCACAAGTCGTTGCGCCCGTCGTCAGACCCGAGGTTGCCTCGGCTCAGCCTGCAGTGACCGCCGGTTCTTCGGCACCGAACGACGACGCCGGCAACAATCTCGGCGAAGGCAGCCCGGTCGGCACGCACAAACGCGGCTTGCGCTGGCAATCGTTCCTGCCCGGCGTCATCAAATAGGCGCTTTCGCGCGCCTCGCGCGAAAGTTTCAACACGTCCGCGCGCCTCGCGCGAAAGCTTCAACGCGTCCGCACGCCTCGCGCGAAAGTTGTCATACACCCGCGCGCCTCGCGCGAAACAGATCAATACCGTCACAAAGTCGGAATGTCGAATTCCGCAGCGATCGTCGCGAGCCAACGGTCGCTCGCGGCGCTGCCGCGAGCGTGCACCGACTCGACCGCATAGCCGACCAGCCATTCGCGTAGGCGCGTTTCGACGCGCGCTAGCGCGGCGGCGTTGTGGCCGAGTTCGACCGAATCCTGGGCATGGAACGTGGCGCCTTCGAGCCGGTACAGGCCGACGCGGTCGCCGTCGTTGCGCAGCAGAAAGCATTCCTGGTTGCGCGACAAGGTCGCGAGCAGCTTGGCCGTGCCCGCGTCCTGCGGGTCGGCGGCGAGCAGCAGACGCGGCTTCGGCGGCTGCTTCGCGTAAGTCGTGTCGCCTTCGGCGTAGATGCGGCGCACGCGCCAGTCGAGCACACGCCGCTCGAAACTCCACAGCGTCGCGCCGACTTCGTTCTCGTAGCCGGGGTAGCGTTCGCGCAGCACGGCCATGCCCTGCGCGCCGAGCGCGGCGCGGCGTTCGTCGCCGAAGCTCGCGCTGCGCTCGTGATGCACGAGCACGTTGCCTGCGATGATGTTTCGATAACCGGCGCGTTCGCCACGTTGGCAGAAGTCGTTCTCCTCGCCGTAGCCTTGCGGGAACGCGGCCTCGTCCATCGGCCCGATGCGCGCGAGCAACACGCGCTTGACGTACATGCAGAAGCCGTTGCCGGTCGGCAGTTGCGGATAGCGCGTGCCGGCCTGCTGCAGCACGGCGCGTTGCGCCTGGGCGAGTGTCCAGCGTGCGGGGATCGGGCAATGCCGTTCCAGCTCGGGCACGCTGAACGCTCCGGCGTTGTCGGATACGGCAGTGACCGTGCCGATGTCGTCTGCACCGTAGGCGGCAATCTTCAGCGCGGCCAGCCAGCGCGGGCCGACCTCGGTATCGCTGTTGAGCAGCACGACATCGTCACCGCCGGCGAGGCGCATGCCGATGTTGGCGCTGCCGGTGTAGCCGCGGTTGCGCTCATTGCGATGGACATGCACCTGCCGGTGCTTCGCGGCGTCGTCGAGGATGGGCGCGATGCGCGCATCGGTACTCGCATCGTCGATCAGGATCAGCCGCGCGTTCGGCGAATGGCGCAGCACCGAGGCGATGCAGCTTTGTACACTTTGTGGCGAATTGTAGATGGGGACGATGACGCTGACGCCGGGCAATTCGGCCAGCGCTGCGGCGGGCAGGCGCGGCGTGCCGGCGAGCGCCGCAAGGCCGCGCACTGGCGTCGGCGTCGACGCGACCGGCAGTGCCGCAGGTAAGCCGAGCCGAACCTCCCAGCCTGGCAGCAGATCGAGCGCCGGCTCGGCCCCGGTTACGGCCAAGCCGAAACGCAGTTCGTCGTGGCCGCTCGGTGACCACGGAAACTCGAATTCAAATTCGCGTTCACCAGCAGCGTCCGCGGCGAAGCGCGCGAAGGCGACGCCGTCGAGCGTCAGCTCGGTCGCCGGCAACCCGGCGAGATCGCCGGCGATGCGCCAGCGCAGTGCATTGCCGTTCCAGCCGAGCCACTCCGCGCGCCACTGCGCTGCTTCCATCGCCCACCCTGCTGCCCGAAAGACCGTACAAGCATAACGGACTTGTGAGCGCGTGGCGTACCCACGCGGCGCTCGCGGCAGAACCGCTTCTCAGGCGCGCTCGATGCGTGCGGCGTAGCAGCCGGGCCGCGCGATATGTGCATGCAGGTACGCGGTGCGCGGGTCGGCGAGTTGGTGCGCGATCGCCGCTTCGAGTTCGCGGCCTTCGACGACGTCGGCCGAAGTCATCATGCCGTCGCCGTCGAAGCCACGCAGCGAGAGCAGGCGCCGACGCAGCATGGCGGGCACCGTGTCGATGGCATCGAAGCGGACCTCGCCTTCGCGTACGTAGATCGCATGGCGCGAACGGTAAGGCGAGGCGACGGCGAGGTGCTCGTAGTTGACGAGGATGACCTCGTCGCCGATCTTCGCATCGGTCAGGCTGATGCGGCATGGATAGCCATGATCTTCGTCGACGCTGCGCCGCACGGCACAGCGCTGCGCGAGCTCGGCATCGGGCAGAGCGAACAGATCGGCGAACGGTCCGGCCGGCAGGCCGAGGACGCGGAAATGCATGGCAGGTACTCGAAGAGTGGATTCGGGCGCAGTTTGCCGCGCCGGCGTCGCATGCGAACTCCGCTTCTTGCGCGCGAACTCGACCTTCGAGCAATCGTCGCGGCGCGCACCGTGGCGCCTGCTCAAACTCTTTCGCCGACGATCAGCCAATTGTTGAACGGCAGGCGTCCGCTCAGCGGAGCGAAGCGCGCGGCGAGGCCGCAACGTGCGAGCAGCGCTGCGAGTTCGGTGCGCTTGGGGTAGCGCTTCGGCGCGCTGTTCATCCAGCCGATCCGGCGCGAGAACATGTCCATCGCGCGGGTGAAGCGCGTGCGCGCATCGGCGTCGTCGAGCCCGCTGCGGATTACCAGACGTGCGCCCGGGACGATGCAGGCGGCCGCATTTGCGACCAGTTCGTTCGCCGCCTGCGGCGGCAGGTATTGCAGTACGTCGAGCAGGGCGACGCTGCCGCGGTGGACGGGAAGGGTTTCGCGCGCGAGATCGACGCAAGCGAAGCGGACATCACCCAAGTCAGCACGTTCGGCCGCCGCGCGCGCGGCGGCGATCTTGTTCGCGTCGTTGTCGATGCCGGCATAACTGCCGGTGAATCCCCGCGCACGCAGCGTGTGCGCGAGCAGACCGATGCCGCAGCCGAGATCGAGCAGTGGTGCCGTGGTCTCGTGCAACGTCTCGCCGACCGCCGCATACAGCGGGTCGATGGCAAGCTTGCAGCGCGCGTACCAATAGTGCGGGCGCTGCGGAAGATAGGCTGTGGCGATTCGGCGGGGATGTGTGGACTTCACGCCATCCCCGGGCGTTTCCATCTGCTCACACCGTCAGCGGATTCGGCTTGTCCGCGTCGATCTTCCAGGTCTTGATCGCGCGCGCGACGTCCTTGGCGCTCATCTTGCCTTCGGCGGCGAGTGCGGCGATCGCCGCCTGGGCGATGTAGTAACGGTCGACCTCGAAGAAGCGGCGCAGGTTCTCGCGCGAGTCGCTGCGACCATAGCCGTCGCATCCGAGCGAGGTATACTTTTTCCCGTCGGGAATGAAGGCGCGGATCATGTCGGCGTACTCGCGCACGTAGTCGGTCGCGGCGACGGCGGGGCCGGCGCGGTCGGCGAGACACTGCGTCACGTACGCTTGGCGCGGCTTGTCCTCAGGATGCAGGCGATTCCAGCGCTCGGCGTCATAGCCGTCGCGGCGCAGTTCGGAGAAGCTCGGGCAGCTCCAGATGTCGGCGGTCACGCCGAATTCCTTCTCGAGCAGTTCGGCCGCGGCGATCGCCTCGCGCAGGATCGTGCCGCTGCCGAGCAGTTGCACGCGCGGCTCGTTCTTCTTCGGCTTGCCGGCATCCTTGAACAGGTACATGCCCTTGATGATGCCTTCCTCCGCGCCCTTCGGCAGATCCGGGTGCGGGTAGTTCTCGTTCATCACGGTGACGTAGTAGTAGACGTCTTCCTGCTCCTGCATCATGCGGCGCACGCCGTCCTGCATGACCACGGCGATTTCGTAGGAGAACGTCGGGTCGTAGGCCTTGCAGTTCGGGATGTTGGCGGCAAACAGGTGGCTGTGGCCATCCTCGTGCTGCAGGCCTTCGCCGTTGAGCGTGGTGCGGCCCGCGGTGCCGCCGACGAGGAAGCCGCGCGCGCGCATGTCACCCGCGGCCCAGGCCAGGTCGCCGATGCGCTGGAAGCCGAACATCGAGTAGTAGATGTAGAACGGCAACATCGGCACGTTCGATACCGAATAGCTTGTCGCCGCGGCGATCCACGCGCTCATCGCGCCGGGTTCGCTGATGCCTTCCTGCAGCACCTGACCCTTGATGTCCTCGCGGTAGTACATGAGCTGGTCGGCGTCCTGCGGGCGATACTTCTGCCCGAACGGCGCATAGATGCCGATCTGGCGGAACATGCCTTCCATGCCGAACGTGCGCGCCTCGTCGGCGACGATCGGCACGATGCGCTGGCCGAGGCCCTTGTCGCGCAGTAGCAGGTTAATGCCGCGCACGAACGCCATCGTCGTCGAGATTTCGCGGTCGCCCGTGCCTTTGGTGATCTGCTCGAACGCGGACAGGGCCGGCGCCTCGAACGAGGTGCTCTTGCGCCGGCGCTGCGGCAGGAAGCCGCCGAGCGCAGCGCGGCGCTCGAGCATGTACTTCACTTCCGGCGAATCTTTGCCCGGATGGTAGTAGGGGACCTGGTCGACCTTGTCGTCCGGAATCGGAATGCGGAAGCGGTCGCGGAACGCACGCACGGCCTCGTTGTCGAGCTTCTTCTGCTGGTGGGTCGGATTGAGCGATTCACCCGACGCGCCCATGCCGTAGCCCTTCACCGTCTTGGCCAGGATCACGGTCGGCATGCCCTGGGTGTTGACCGCTTCGTGATAGGCGGCATAGACCTTGTGTGGATCATGGCCGCCGCGGTTGAGGCGCCAGATGTCGTCGTCGGAGAGGCTGCGCACCATTTCGGCCGTCTCCGGATACTTGCCGAAGAAGTGCTCGCGCGTGTACGCGCCGCCGAAGGCCTTGCACGCCTGATATTCGCCGTCGACCGTTTCCATCATCAGCTTGCGCAGTACGCCCTTGGTGTCGCGCGCGAGGAGCGGATCCCAATAGCTGCCCCAAACCAGCTTGAGCACGTTCCAGCCCGCGCCGCGGAACACGCCTTCGAGTTCCTGGATGATCTTGCCGTTGCCGCGCACCGGGCCGTCGAGACGCTGCAGGTTGCAGTTGAGCACGAAGATCAGGTTGTCGAGCTTCTCGCGGCCGGCGAGCGAGATCGCGCCGAGTGTCTCCGGCTCATCCGATTCGCCGTCGCCGATGAAACACCACACCTTGCGATCGCTCTTCGGAATCAGCCCGCGGTTTTCCAGGTAGCGCATCACGTGCGCCTGATAAATCGCCTGCAGCGGACCCAGACCCATCGACACGGTCGGCGCCTGCCAGTAGTCCGGCATCAGCCACGGATGCGGATACGAGGACAGGCCGCGGCCCTTGCCCGCGACTTCCATGCGGAACAGGTCCATCTGATCCTCGCCGATGCGGCCTTCGAGGAACGAGCGCGCGTACACGCCCGGGCTCGCATGGCCCTGGTGGAAAACGAGATCGCCCGGATGGTCCTCGCTCGGTGCGCGCCAGAAATGGTTGAAGCCGACGTCGACCAGCGTCGCGCTCGAGGCGAAGCTGGCGATGTGGCCGCCGAGATCGCCCGGCTTGCGGTTCGCGCGCACGACCATCGCCATCGCGTTCCAGCGCACGAGGCAGCGGATCTTCCACTCCATCTCGGCATCGCCCGGGCTCTTCGCCTCGAGGTGTGGCGGGATCGTGTTGATATATTCGGTCGTCGGCTGGAACGGCAGGTGGCCGCCGGCGCGTCGCGTCGCGTCGACCATCTTTTCGAGCAGGAAGTGCGCGCGTTCGGGGCCGTCGCTGCCGATCACCGCGTCGAGCGATTCGGTCCACTCGCGGGTTTCGGTGGGGTCGATGTCCTGGTTGAGGATGTCGTCGAGTTTGTTCATGGTCTTTCCCTCCGCGAGTGCCTTATGCAAATTGCTGTTCGAATTCCCCGGAAGTCTAACTGACCGCCGTGGCCAAGGCACGCGGGTAAGTGGCAATAATTTTGCGCGGCTACCCTGCAGGCGGTATGTTCCGGCGCATGGCCGAATTTTCCTGTGAACGCTGCGACCTCTACGTCTTGTGCGAGCGCAGACAATGAGCGTGCGAGGCGTCGATCCCTTGCAGGCAAAGCTCATCGCCATCGAGGCACGGATTCGCGCGGGCGACAGCGCAGGCGCCGCCGCGGCGCTGGAGCGGGTGCGCGCGCAGGCGCCGGGAGACGTGCGCATCTGCCTGATGCAGGCAGCTCTTGCTCGCGCCGTGAACGATGCATGGCGCGAGATCGCCGCTCTGGAGCGCGGCGTCGGGTTAACGCCGAATTGGCCGGTCGTTCATGTCGAATTGAGCAAGGCGTTTGCGCGCGAGCGCAAGTTCGAAGAAGCACTCGCCGCCGTTGCCAAAGCGGTCGAGCTTGCGCCGCGTGATCTCGCCGTGCTGGAAACGGCCGTCGCCGTGGCGAACCAGGCCGGCGCGTATGGGATCGCAGAGCGGCATTTGCGCGCGGCGAGCGCCCTGCAGCCGGATAATCCGGCGATACTGCGATCACTCGCCGCATGCCTGGGTAAGCTCAGGCGGTTTGCCGAAGCGGAGCCATTGTATCGTCGCCTACTCGCCGCCAAACCGGATAATCCGGGCGCGCTGGCCGGTCTCGGCGAATGCCTCATGGAACTGGGACGAAAGGAAGAGGCGGTCGCCTGTTTCGAGCATGCACTGCGACAGTTGCCTGGCAACGCGCTGCTCGAATTCAATCTCGCCCATGCGCGAGGCGAAACGCCGCCGACGCAGCCCAAGGAAATAACCCAGGGGTTGTTCGATGAGTACGCCGGTCATTTCGACAAACACCTGGTCGGCACGCTCAAGTATCGTGTGCCCAGGCGCGTGGCCGAAATGGTGCGCGAGCGGCATCCCGACATGCGCATCGACGTGCTCGACCTCGGTTGCGGCACCGGCTTGACCGGCGTCTATCTCGGCGGGGTGAACGGAGCACTGGTTGGTGTCGATCTGTCCGCCGGGATGATCGAGCGCGCGCGTCAGCACGGCATCTACACCGAGTTGCGCCACGAGGATCTGCGCGAGGTGCTAAAGCGCACGCCGGCCGGATCGTTCGACTATGTCATCGCCAACGACGTCTTCATCTATGTCGGCGCGATAGACGATATCGTTCCGGCAGCGCTCAACGCGCTGCGTCGCGGCGGCAGGCTGATTTTCTCCTGTGAAACTGCGGCGGATGAGGAGGGTGATTTCGTGCTGCGTCCAAGCAAGCGCTATGCGCATTCACGCGCTTACATCGAGCAGCTGTGCCGCGACGCAGGTTGCGCGCGCGTTGCGTTTGAAAACATCGACCTGCGCCAGGAAAACCAGGTGGCGATTCCCGGTTTCATCGCCGTTGCCGAGCATGTTTGAGCCAGCGGCTTGACTGTGAATTTCACCAAGTGTCGGCGTGTTACATTCGCCGCCGCATGGCTGGCCAATCCGACCAACCCGACGAGGACGTCCGACGATTTCGTGAGGCCGTGGTGCGCGGCGAGACGCCGCGTGCGCAGCCGGCCGCGCTCGTGGCCGAGTTATTCGACGGCCTTGCCGAGCGCTTCGAGAAGCACCTGGTCGGACGCCTGCAATATCGCGTGCCGCATCGCGTCGCCGACATCTTGCTTGGCCGCCATCCGCAGCGCAGGCTCGACCTGCTCGACCTCGGTTGCGGCACCGGTTTGCTCGGCCTCTGCCTTGGCCGTCTCGACGGCGATTTGGTCGGCGTCGATCTCTCGGCGCGGATGCTCGATCAAGCGGTGCCGCTGGGACTCTACGCCGAACTGCGCCAGGGCGATGCGCTTGCGGAATTGCGTGATACGCAGGCGGCGCGCTACGACTGCATCGCAGCCTGTGACGTTTTCATCTACGTCGGCGACTTGTGCGAAATCATCCCGGCCGCTTTCCGCGCCCTGCGTCCGGGTGGGATGCTGATCTTTTCCTGCGAGGAAACGCGTGCTGACGAAGGCGCCCTGCGGCTGCGCGCGAGTGGGCGTTACGCGCACTCGCGCGCATCGATCGCAAGCCTGTGCCGCGAGGCAGGCTTTGCCGATTGCACCTTCGAGGACATCGTGCTGCGCCTCGAGGCGGACAGCCCGATTGCCGGTTATATCGCCACTGCCGAAAAGCGCTGAGCGTTGCCGTTGCGCTCGACCCGATAGATGTCAGCAGAAATCACTTGACCGGCGTGGTCAGCGGTTTGCCTTTCTCGGCGACGAACACGACCGCGATCCTTGCCGGCACGCTGCCCTTGTTGGTCGCCTGATGCACCGCGCCCGCCGGTACATGGAACACGTCACCGGCCTTGAGCGTGACCGTCGGTTTGCCGGCGACTTCCTGCACGACTTCGCCTTCGAGGATGAACGCAAACACGTCGGCTGGATGGGTGTGATAACCCTCGGCCACGCCGGGCGGGATTTCAACGCGCACCATCAGGCCTTCGTGGCCGGCGATGCTCAGGTCGTCCTTGAGCAGGATCTGGCGCTGGACTTTCGGCGCGTCATCCGCGTGCAGCGCTGGCACGCTGCAGGTCAGCATGAGCGCGGCGGCGATCGTTGCGATTTTGTGTTTGCAGTTCATGGCGTCTTTCTCCGGAAGAAATCGATGACTGCGCCGGGAATGCCGGTTATGCCAGTTTTCCCGACTGTGCGTTTTCGAGCTGCGCGCGGATCTGCGCTTCGACGCAGGCCACCGCGGTCATGTTGACCACGCGGCGCACGGTCGAGACCGGCGTGAGGATGTGCGCGGGCTTGGAGATGCCCATGAGGATCGGTCCGATCGCCACGCCCTCGGTCATGTGACGCACGAGGTTGTAGGCGATGTTCGCCGCATCCATGTTCGGGCAAACGAAGACGTTGGCCATGCCGGTCAGGGTCGACTCGGGGAAGATGCGCGCGCGCACCGCTTCGTTGAGCGCCGTATCGGCCTGCATCTCGCCGTCGATCTCGAGGGTCGGATCGGCGGCACGCACGAGCTCCAACACCTTGCGCATCTTCAGCGAACTTGGTGTCGCGTAGCCGCCGAAGTTGGAGTGGGACAACAGGGCCACGCGCGGTTTGATGCCGAACATCTTCAGGCGCAGCACACCCTGCAGCGTCGCTTCGGCCAATTGCTCCGCCGTCGGATCCGGTTGCACGTGCGTATCGATGAAGAAGAATGCGCCGCGGTCGTTCTGCACGCCGGTCATTGCCGCCGGCGCGCAGACATTCGGGTCCAGCGGCAACACGTTGCGGATGTAGTTGAGCTTGGACTGGTAGGTGCCGACAAGGCCGGTGATCATGCCGTCGGCCTCGCCGCGCGCAACCATGATCGCCGCGATCAGGGTGACGCGCGTGCGGATCATCGCCTTGGCCAGCGCCGGTGTCGTGCCGCGGCGCGCGTTGAGCTTGTGGTAGTAGTTCCAGTATTCGTCGTAGCGCGGATCGTCATCGACGTTGGTCAGCTCGAAGTGCTCGCCCGCACGGATGCGCAGGCCGAGGCGCTTGATGCGTTTTTCGATCACCGCGGGGCGGCCGATCAGGATCGGTTTTGCGAGGCCCTCGTCGACGATCACCTGTACCGCGCGCAGCACCGTGTCTTCCTCGCCCTCGGCGAAGGCGATGCGTTTGATGTCGGCGCGCGCGCGCTCGAACAGCGGCTTCATCAGCGTCGTCGTGCGGAACACGAATTGCGAGAGTTTCTCGGTGTAGGCGCGCAGGTCGGTGATCGGCTGCGTCGCCACGCCCGACTCCATCGCCGCGCGCGCTACCGCCGGCGCAACCGAGACGAGCAGGCGCGGATCGAACGGCTGCGGGATCAGGTATTCGGGGCCGAAGGTCAGGTGCGCATCGCCGAGGCCGTAGGCGCGCTCGGCCACGTCGGAGGTCTCGCGCCGCGCGAGTTCGGCGATCGCATGCACGCTCGCAACTTCCATCTGCGCGTTGATCGTCGTCGCGCCGACGTCGAGCGCGCCGCGGAAGATGTACGGGAAGCACAGCGCGTTGTTGACCTGGTTCGGATAGTCCGAGCGTCCGGTCGCGATGATCGCGTCGGGACGCACTTCCTTGGCCAGTTCCGGCAGGATCTCCGGCGTCGGATTTGCGAGCGCGAGGATGACCGGCTGGTCGGCCATCGTCTTGACCATGTCCTGGGTCAGCACGCCGCCCGCGGAAACGCCGAGGAAGATGTCGGCACCGTTGACGATGTCGCCGAGCGTGCGCGCGCTCGTCTCGCGCGCATAGCGCTCGAGCTCGCCGCACAGCCCGGGCCGACCCTGGTAGAGCACGCCGTCCTTGTCGTTGACGAGGATGTTCTCCGGCTTCACGCCGAGGCGCACGAGCATGTCGAGGCAGGCGATGCCGGCCGCGCCCGCGCCCGAGGCGGCGAGCTTCACCTCGCCGATCTTCTTGCCGATGATGTGCAGCGCGTTGATCACGGCGACGCCAACTATGATCGCGGTGCCATGCTGGTCATCGTGGAACACCGGAATCTTCACACGCTCGCGCAGCTTGCGCTCGACCTCGAAGCATTCCGGCGCCTTGATGTCCTCGAGATTGATGCCGCCGAAAGTCGGCTCCAGCGCGGCGATGATATCGACCAGCTTGTCCGGATCGCGCTCGTCGATCTCGATGTCGAACACGTCGATGCCGGCGAACTTCTGGAACAGCACGCCCTTGCCTTCCATGACGGGCTTGGCTGCGAGCGGGCCGATCGCGCCGAGGCCGAGCACCGCGGTGCCGTTCGTGATCACGGCGACGAGGTTGCCGCGCGCGGTGACCCTGGACGCTTCGGAAGGATCGGCAACGATCGCTTCGCAGGCTGCCGCGACACCGGGAGAATAGGCCAGCGACAGGTCGCGCTGCGTCACCATCGGCTTGGTCGGCGAGACCTTGATCTTGCCGTACGGCAGTGCGCGGTGATAGTCGAGGGCGGCTTGCTTGAGATCGTTGGCTTTGTTCGACGACATGCGGTCTTTCCCGGGAGCGATGCCTTGCGCACCGCTTCGTTGCTGAGTTTCGCGGGACTATAGCACGGCCTGCTTTTGCTTCCCTTTCAGTCCTTTCAGGAACGCTGCGCGCGCTTGAACGTCACCACGAGCACGTCGCGATGCGCGGGCTGCGCCGGGTCGAGAGGCTCGACTGGGGTGACACCGTGGAACACGCGTGCGTCGTCGACCAGTGCCGCATCGAGCGGCTTGGTCAGAGTGAAACTGCCGAGCAGTTCGCGCGTGCCGGCGAGGTGGATCGTCGTCGTGCCGCTGGCGATGTTGACGCGGTCGACGAGCAGCACGAGGACGTAGTCGACGCCGTCGCGATGCACGCCTTCGGGCGTCGGTTGGCCGGGTTCGTCGGGGCGCGCTTCGATGCGGAACTGGTGGACTTCGCTGCGCCAGCTTTTCACTTCGGGCGCGAGCGTACCGAAAAGAGCAAGAGATAAACGCAGGGTCGTTTGCAGGCTGGCGCCTGAAACGATGGAGTTTTCCAGCGGTTCGAACCAGCGTTCGATACCGCCTTGCAGCGCGTTGTACTCGCGGCTCTGCCAGTGCGGCTGGTGCGCTTCGCGCACGATCGCGCCATCGCGCTCGATGCGGAACACCGCATGTCGGCGGCGGCGATAGCGGCCAAAGTCGGCGAGATAGGTGTCGAGTGCGAGGTCGTTCCAGCTTGCCGCGAACGCGGGCCAGTCGTCGAGCGTGCCGACCGTATCGAGCAACTCGCGCATGCGCGCATGCGCGACGAACGCGTAGCCGTCGCGGCGCAGCGCGGCGGACAATTCATCGACGGCATCGGCAGGTGCGCGGGTCATGACGAAACCCTAGCAGAATCGTCACACGGTTCCAGAGCCACTTCTACGGAACCGATTCGCCGCGATCGTTTCGCGCAAACGAAAGACGGGCGCTGTGCGCCCGTCCTTTCCCCGCAGCGAACGCGGGCTCAGACCTGACGCCGGCCGCCGAGCGCGCCCATCAAGCCGCCGGCCGCGGCCATCATTTCGGACAGATCGATGTGGCCGTCGCCGTTGTGGTCGAGCACGGCGTTGAGCAGGCCGCCGGTGACGCCGCCTTGCTGCTGCGTCGTCTGCGTCTGCTGGGCGAGCACGCTGCCGAGGCCGCCGGGCGAAAGTCCCTGGCTGCGCGTCTGGTTGGCGAGCACGCTCATCACGATCGGTGCAAGGATTGCCATCAGCTGTCCCGCGCCCTGCGTACCGAGGCCGGTGGTCTGGCCGAGGCCCTGGTTCGCCGCGTTGACGTTGTTGCCGAAGACATGGCCGAGAATCGCGCCGCCGATACCCGGATCGATGCCGCCGCCCGCTTGTTGGCCCCCGCCGAGCACGCTGCCGAGGATCGAGCCGAGTCCGCCGCCGCCTTGCTGGCCACCGCCAAGCACGCTGCCGAGGATGGAACCGAGTCCGCCACCGCCGGCCTGTCCCGCGCTACCGCCGAGCATGCTGCCGAGGATGTCGCCGACGTTGCCGCCGGCGTGATTGCTCAATGCGTTGTGCAGCGCATCGGCGCCTTCGGGCGTGCTCGCGTTCTTCGCCATGCCGCCGACGATCAGCGGCAGCGCCTGCTCGATCGCGGCCTGTGCCGTGGCAGGATCGGTGCCGAGCTGATTGGCGATCGCGCCGATCTGGTTGCTGTCGAGGTGGCCAAGGATGTTGTCGATCAAACCGCTCATGGTTTCGGCTCCTGACGAGTGGACAAAACGACGGTTTTGCCAGAATGCAGACACCGTCATGTTTCGTTCCGAGCATAGCACGCAAGCGCGAAAGAACATGCGACGGCGGACCGAAGTAAAATGTGCTCGCGTCCCGCCATCTGTCGCGGCGACCGCCCCGTTTCCAGCTGTGCCGGGGCCAGCCGGATTCACTATATGCAGAACTTCACCCCCGTTTCCTTGATCGGCGCACCAACCGATATCGGCGCCGGCCATCGCGGCGCGTCGATGGGCCCCGAGGCGCTGCGCGTCGCCGGCATCGCCGAGGCCCTGCGCAAGCGCGGACTCGACGTGATCGACCGCGGCAACGTCGCCGGTCCGTTCAATCCATGGCAACCGCCGCGCGCGGGCTATCGCCATCTGCCGGAAGTCGTCGAATGGAACCGCGCGGTGATGCAGGCGGTTGCGGCAGAGCTCGCAATCGACCGCCTGCCGATCCTGCTCGGCGGCGATCATTGCCTCGCGATCGGCACGATCGGCGCGGTCGCACGCCACTGCCGCGAGAACGGCAGGAAGTTGCGCGTGCTCTGGCTCGACGCGCACGCCGACTTCAACACCTCGGCGATCACGCCGTCGGGCAACATCCACGGCATGCCCGTGTCCTGCCTGTGCGGCTACGGTCCGCATGAGCTGACCACGCTCGCTGGCGCGGCGCCGATGCTAGACAAGGACGCGATCCGCCAAATCGGCATCCGTTCGGTCGATGCGGGCGAGAAGAAACTCGTGCACGACGTCGGCCTCGACATCTACGACATGCGCTACATCGACGAGATCGGCATCAAGCGCGCGATGGAGGAAGCGCTCGACGGCGTCGATGCGAAGACGCACATCCACGTCAGCTTCGACGTCGACTTCCTCGATCCGGCCATCGCCCCCGGCGTCGGCACGCGCGTGCGCGGCGGCCCGGACTATCGCGAGGCGCAACTCGTCATGGAGATGATCGCCGACACCGGACGCCTCGGTTCGCTCGACATTGTCGAATTGAACCCCGCGTTCGACAAGCGCAACCAGACCGGCAAACTCGCTGTCGATCTTGTCGAAAGCCTGTTCGGCAAATCGACGTTGATGCGCGGCTAGGATGAGACGACTAGGAGCAACTGGTCTTGTGCTCGTTGCGCTGAGCGCCTGCCACGATGTGACTAAGCCAGCGCGTGGCCTATTGGATGCAGGTGAGCGAGCATTTGCCGAGGCGTGCCCTAAGCCAATAGTTACGAAGAAAAAGGCCGTGCCCAATCGCTACGTTGCAGGAGCGGTCGATACGATTGAGACCTTGACTTGCGACGGGATGGAAGAAGATTTGTATGTTTCTGCGCATAGCTCTAACCCGAACGGTCTCGTGATTCGGGTAGCAATCAACAAACCGACGGCATCTCTACCCAGCTACATGAATGTCGGCCAGACTCGGGAACAGATTATTTCTGCGCTCGGTGCGCCTAGCGAAGCTAGCGAACAGGCGATTACCTACTATCCCGAGCCGGGCGAAAACTCTGTGACGTTCTTCTTCGATTCCGGCAAAGTCACATCGATTGTTTGGAATCCCTATTGGGATTGAGCGCGTACACGTCTCGGCGACGCCAGCGCTTCTTTGTACTCTTTCTTGAATCAAAACCGCTTCTTCCTCGGCGGCTTGTTCCCCGCATGATGCGCGTGCGGACTGGCGGGCTCCGGCTTCCCCGTATCGCGGCTGATCCGCAGCCGCTGCCCAGCCACCCAGACTTTCTTCAGGTGGGCGAGCAATTCCGCCGGCATGCCCTCGGGCAGGTCGATCAGGCTGTGGTCGTCGCGGATATCGATGCGGCCGATGTGTTTCGAGTCGAGTCCGGCTTCGTTGGCGATTGCGCCGACGAGGTTGTTCGGCTTGACGCCGTGCGTGTGACCGACCTCGACGCGGAAGGTTTCCATGCCGTGTTCCTGCGCGCGTTCGCGTGGCCTTTCGCGCGGCGCGTCGTCACGCGGCTTGCGCGCGGGTTTTTCATGTTCGTCGTGGTGTTTGGCCGGCTTCGCCGCCTTGTCGAATTCGCTCTTGCCCGGCGATGCGGCGAACGGCGTGCGTTCCTCGCGGCGTGGGCGCGGTTTATCTGCCGGCGCGTCCTTGGCGGGATATTCGCGCTGGGGAAATTCGCGCGGCTCGAATTTCGGCTTCGCATCGAGCAGCAGCGACTTGTCGCCTTGGGCGAGCCGCGCGAGCGCGGAGGCGATCTCGATCGCCGGCACGTTGTGCTCGCGCTCGTAGGCTTCGATCACGCTGCGGAACACGGCAAGTCCGTCGGCGGCGAGCGCGCTGGTGATGCGGTCCTTGAACTTGCCCACGCGCGCCTCGTTGACCGTCTCGACCGACGGCAGCTGCATCGGCTCGATCGTCTGTCGCGTCGCGCGCTCGATCGCGCGCAGCATGCCGCGCTCGCGCGGCGCGACGAACAGGATCGCCTCGCCGCTGCGGCCTGCGCGGCCGGTGCGGCCGATGCGGTGCACGTAGGGCTCGGTGTCGTTCGGGATGTCGTAGTTGAGCACATGGCTGATGCGCTCGACGTCGAGTCCGCGCGCGGCGACGTCGGTGGCGACGAGGATATCGATCTTGCCGTCCTTGAGCTGCTGGATCGTACGCTCGCGCTGCGCCTGGACGATGTCGCCGTTGATCGCGGCGGCGCTGAAACCGCGCGCCTGCAGGCGTTCGGCGAGTTCCTCGGTGGCCTGCTTGGTGCGCGTGAACACGATCATCGCGTCGAACGGCTCGGCTTCGAGGATGCGTGTCAGCGCATCCAGTTTCTGCACGCCGCTGACCAGCCAATAGCGCTGGCGGATGTTCGCCGCGGTCGTCGTTTTCGACGCGATCTTCACCTCGACCGGATCGCGCAGGTAGGTTTGCGCGATGCGCTTGATCTGGCTCGGCATCGTCGCCGAGAACAGCGCGATCTGGCGCGTCGGCGGCGTTTTCTTCAGCACCGCTTCGACGTCGTCGATGAAACCCATGCGCAGCATTTCGTCGGCCTCGTCGAGCACGAGCGTGGTCAGCTGCGACAGATCGAGCGAGCCGCGCTCGAGGTGATCGATCACGCGCCCCGGCGTGCCGACGACGACGTGTGCGCCGCGGCGCAGGCCGCCGAGCTGCGGGCCGTAAGCCTGGCCGCCGTAGATCGGCAGCACGTGGAAACCCGGCAGGTGCTGCGCGTAGCGCTGCAGCGCTTCGGCGACCTGGATCGCGAGTTCGCGCGTTGGCGCGAGGATCAGCGCCTGCGGCTTGCTCTTGTGCAGATCGAGGCGCTGCAGGATCGGCAGCGCGAACGCGGCGGTCTTGCCGGTACCGGTCTGTGCCTGGCCGAGCACGTCGCGGCCCTCGATCAGCGGCGGAATCGTCGCCGCCTGGATCGGCGAGGGCGATTCGTAGCCGAGGCCAGTGAGGACCTTGAGCAGTTCCTCGCGCAGACCGAGGTCGTGGAAGGTGGTGGTGGGTGCGGTGGAAGAATCGGACATGGCGGCTCGCTGGGGTCGCCGCGCACGAAGGCGATGCGAAACGGAAGGAGATGGCATTATCCCCTCCCGTTTCGGTGCATGAAAGGCTTTTCGGTTGCCGCGCCGCCGGGTTCAGCTCCTCGGGTCCGGCACGAAGCCGCCGGGAAATGCCTGCGGTTCGACGAAACGCCGCGGCGGGGGCGGCTGCGGAATCACGCCGCGCGCGACGAGGTTGTTGTAGCTGTCGTACCACACCGAGACCACTTCGTTCGGCTGCGAATTTGCGCGCGCAAATTGCGTCCAGCTCACATGCGAGGCTTCGCGCGCGCCGTGGCCGGTGCCGAGGGATTCCTCGGGCTTGCGCATGCGCGCGACGGATGAATCGGCAGAAGATTCCGCGCGGGCCATTGCGCCGGCGGAGGCGGCCGACTTGGCCGCAGTCTCGGCTTCGGCCGCGCCGGGCGGCACGGAGGCGGGCGCAGAAGTCGGCGATGCCGGCTGAGCGGGCGGCGCCGGCGGCACGTAACGGTCGGCCAGCGGCGCGCTCGCGATCTTGCCTTCGCGCCAGGGCAGATCGAGCGGCTTCTCGCGGAACACGGCAACGCCGATCACGCCGACGTTGTCGGGGCGTCCGGTCTTCGCAGCGTAGCTGCCGGATAGCGCGGTGAAGTTGAACTGGGCGACTTCGTCCGCGCTCTTGCGCCAGCCGGCAACGTCGGTGCTCTGGTAGGCGTCGAGCACGTAGCCGGACTGGTCGGGGCTCGCGGTCTGGCCGGTGACCGCGTTGACGCCGTCGACCGAGAGCACGGCCAGCACGCGTTCGCCGATGCGGTTGGCGATGCGCACGCTGTAGCGATGGCCCGGCATGCCGGCGACGAAGATTTTTCCGTCGCGAGCGTAGGTGGGCAGGGTCGTGCCGGTATCACGGTCAATCACGCGCAGATCGACGAGGTCGCCGGCGCGGGCGAGCGGCGCGCAGGACAAGGCAGCAAGAACGAGGGCAGACAGTAGCGTTTTCATCGGACACTCCGTTGGCAAGGTGAACGATGCAACGGGGCGGCGCGTCCGGCGGGGTTAAGCCGCTCGCTGCGCGCAAGGCTGCCGCTATCGCTTAAACTGCGTCTTCCACGCTGGCCTACTGCAAATGATCTCGAAAACCCGCATTCTCACCGGCATCACCACGTCCGGCACCCCGCATCTGGGCAACTACGTCGGTGCGATCCGGCCAGCGATCGCGGCGAGCCGCGACGCGGACGCCGAGTCGTTCTATTTTCTTGCCGACTACCACGCGCTGATCAAATGCGACGATCCTGCGCGCATCCAGCGCTCGACGCTCGAGATCGCGGCGAGCTGGCTGGCCTGCGGGCTCGATCCTGCAAAAGTGTACTTTTACCGTCAGTCCGACATCCGCGAGATACCCGAGCTGACCTGGATGCTGACCTGCGTCACCGCGAAGGGCCTGCTCAACCGTGCGCATGCCTACAAGGCCGCGACTGACGCGAATCGCGCGCAAGGCGAGGACGCCGACGCCGGCGTGAGCGCAGGCCTGTACATGTATCCCGTGCTGATGGCTGCAGACATCTTGATCTTCAATGCGAACAAGGTGCCCGTCGGGCGCGACCAGGTCCAGCATATCGAGATGGCGCGCGACATCGGTCAGCGCTTCAACCATCTCTACGGCGGCGAATACTTCGTGCTGCCTGAAGCGGCGATCGAGGAGAACGTGGCGACGCTTCCGGGCCTCGACGGGCGCAAGATGTCGAAGAGCTACAACAACACGATTCCGCTGTGGCTGCCGGCCAAAGAATTGCGCAAGGCGATCCTCGGCATCGTGACCAATTCGCTTGCGCCGGGCGAGGCAAAGAATCCCGACGACTCCAACATCTTCAGCATCTACCAGGCCTTCGCGAGCGCCGAGGAAACGGCGGCGATGCGCCAGGCCTATGCCGACGGCGTCGGCTGGGGCGATGCAAAGCAGAAGCTGTTCGAACGCATCGACGCTGAACTCGCGCCGATGCGCGAACGCTACGAGGCGCTGGTGGCCAAGCCTGCCGAGATAGAAGACATCCTGCATGCCGGCGCCGCACGAACCCGCGCACTGGCCGGCCCATTTCTCGACAAGCTGCGTTATGCCGCGGGGTTGCGCGATCTGCGCGCGAGTGCAGAGAAGGAAACGAAGTCCGCCGCGCGCAGCGAGAAGCCCGCGCTGCAGCCGGTCGTGTTTCGCGAGGCCGACGCGTTCGCGTTCAAGGTGCTCGACGCCAAGCGCAACGTGCTCAAGACCCAGGGCGGATTTGCCGACGCGAAGGCGGCGATGGCCGCGGCGCGCGCAGCGATGGAGGCGGTCGAAGCCGCACAGTGATGCTGGGTCGGGCTAGTTCAGGCCGACCGTATTCTTCATTGCCGCGAAGATCGCCTCGGTCTTGTAGCCGACGCCGTTCTTGAACACGAGCGGCATGTTCTCGATTGCGCTGGTCTGTTGAAGCGGATTGCCGTCGACGACGACGATGTCGGCGCGCTTGCCGACTTCGAGCGTGCCGACGTCCTTGTCGCGACCGAGGAATTTCGCCCCGTTCAACGTGCTGATCCTGATCGCATCCTCGAAGCGGAAGCCGTTCTCGACCAGCAGTTCGATCTGGCGCTTGCCCGAATAGCCCGGCACGACGCCGCCATAACCGGTCGGATCGGTGCCGGCCATGAGCAGGCCGCCGGCCTCGACGAAACGTTTTTCGAGCTTGCCGAGTTTCGCGAACAGCGCGACTTGCTCCGGATTCGGCTTGGCCTGCACGCCATCCCAGCTCTTTTCGTACTGCGCGCGGATTTCGGGAATCAGCAGGTCGAGCGCGGCCTGCGGCGCTTTGGGCCGGCCGGGGACGAACGTCTCGAACACGGTCAGCGTCGAGGTCAGGGCGACGTGATGGTCGACGAGGTGCTTGATCAGCGCCTTCGCCTCGGGCGCGTCGATGTCGAGCGCGGCGAGCGATGAATTCACCGCGCCGGGGCAGACGTCGGCTTGCTTGTCCTTGACGAAATCCGATGCGACGAAGAAGCCGTGCTCGAGATTGTCGATGCCGAGATCGACCGCCTCGCGATAGGTCACCGAGCATAAATGCGCGGTCACCTTGTGCCCGCGTCGGCGCGCGACCTCGATGATGCGCTGCAGTTCGTCGCGGCGGATGTGCATATAGGCCTTGTACGAAGTCACGCCTTCGTCGGCCCAGTAGTTGACCATGCGCTCGGCATCGTCGACGCCGCCGAGTGCGTTGACGCCGAGGATCGGCAGGCCGGGGCCGTTGAGATACGGCGCAGTGACGTCGATGTCGGGGCCGGCGACGCTGCCCTTGTCGATTTCGCGGCGTAGGTTGAGGTCGGCGTACGGCATCATCGTGCCGGCGGTGCGCATCGTCGTCGTGCCGCCGGCGAGGTAGAGGCGCGGAAAGCTGTAGACCATTTCGGTGTAGGCGCGGTGCCCGGTCGGATAAAACAGATGTTCGTGCATCATCACGAAGCCGGGCAGCAGTGTCTTGCCATGCGCGTCGATCTGCTGCGCGTCCGTGGGAATCTTCACGCGCTTCGCATCACCGAGCGCGACGATGCGCCCCTTGTCGACAACGAGAGTCTGGTCGCGACGGACTTTCGCTCCGGTGCCGTCGACCACACTCGCGTGGACGAAAGCGATGGTCGGCTGCGAGTAGGCGATATAGTCCTTCTCGTCGGCGTGCGCACTGGTGGCTGCGGTCAGCAACGCAATCGTGAGGCAAATGGCGTGACGCATCGCACGTCCCTTTTTTTGTCAGTCCCACTGATTCAAATGCGGTCCGAATTCCGCGCGCTGCTTGCGCACGACGCAGAAGCGATGCCCGGTCGGTGCCTGCATCACCCACCAACGTTTGACGAAGGCGATGCGCGTTGCGCCGAGTGCTTCGAGGCGCGCGACCTCGGCATCGAGGTCGTCGGTTTCGATGTCGAGATGGATGCGCGCCTCGTGATCGACGCGTTGCAGCAGCAGGAATGGTTCGTCGGCGTCGGTTTTCAGTTCGGCGTACTTGCCGTCGCCGTCCTGGTCGAATGTTTCGATCGGGCGCCCGAGAGCCTTGCTCCAGAATTCCGCCGCATCTTTCAGATCGTCCGTTTTGCAATCGAGGACGTAGGCGGAAATGCGGCTATGGTGCATCGGCCGGCCCGCGTTTCGTCGCCTTGCGCGGCTTCGCCACGGCAGCAGCACGGCGTGGCGGCGTGGTCTCGAGGCGGAAACCGCCGGGCAGCAGCTCGGCCAGCGTGGCCACGCGCACGTCGCCGCGCGTGTTGCACATGATCACACGCAGGTCCGGGCCGCCCTGCTCGAACAGCACCTGGCGGCAGGCCCCGCAGGGCGAGACTGGTTCGGGCGAGTCGGCGATGACCGCGATCATGCGCAGGCCTTTGCGCGCGATGCCCTTCGCGTGAGCGGAGAATACGGCGGTGCGTTCGGCGCAGTTGGTCAGTCCGTAGGAATCCGATTCGACATTGCAGCCGAGCACGATCTCGTTGCCGTAGCGCGCCGCGGCGCCGACCTTGAACTGCGACTGGTGCGCATGCGCACGCAATCTTGCCTTCTTCGCCGCGGTGACGAGCGCGCGCTCGTCGGCGGTCAATCGAGTTTGATTCGCCTCGATGGGCTTCAATCCGTTACGCTTCATTTCATTCGGGATCAGGCTGGGCGAAATGGTATACGCCCGGTTGCGCACGACGTCAATGTGCCAATGGCTATTCCGCAAGGGCAAGGTCTTCGAGCATCGCCTTGAGGAAGCGCGCAGCCTCGCCACCGGTACAGGCGCGATGATCGAAGGTCAGCGACAGCGGAATCACACGATGCGCCTCGATGCCGCCGATGACCGGCACCGCTTCGTAACGCAACTTGCCCGCGGCGACGATCGCAACGGTTGGCGGCACGACGATCGGCGTCGCGTAGCGTCCGGCGAACACGCCGAAATTCGACAGTGAGATCGTGTAGCCAGTCAGCTCCGAGGGCGGGATGCTGCGTTCGCGTACCTGGCGCATCAGTTGATCGAGCGCGGTGCGCAGACCGTGCGCGTCGAGCGCGTCGGCGTTGCGCAGCGCGGGCACGAACAGGCCGTCGACCGTGTCGACCGCGACGCCGATGTCGACGCGCTCGTGCAGCGTGCGCGTCAGGTTCTCGCCGTCGAACCAGGCGTTGAGCGCGGGTACGGCCTTGCACGCCGTCGTGATCGAGCGCAGCAGGCGCACGCTGACGTTTTCGCCGGCGCGCCACGCATGGATATCGGCGTCGTCGTTGAGCGTCGTCGGCACGACTTTCGATTGTGCATCGGCCATGACGCGCGCCATGTTGCGGCGCACGCCTTTGAGCTGCTGCGGTTCGCCGTAGCTGCCTGGTTCCACCGTGATTGGCGCGGAGGCTTCTCGTGCTCGCGATGGCGCCGGTGTTGCGAATTGTGCGGCGACGTTCGGCGCTGGTTGCTGCTTGGCCAATTTGGCATCCGGGCGACTTGCGAAATCGCGCACGTCCTTCAGGGTCACGACACCGCCCGCTCCGCTCGGCGGCACTCGCGAGAGATCGATGCCGAGCTTCTTCGCCAGCGCGCGCACCGCAGGCACGGCCTTGACGCCACCGACCGCGACCGCAGCCTCGGCGACGACGCGATCGCTGCTCTGCATTTCGCCGACGACCGTGCCGGTGTCGGGTCGCTCGATAGACGCCGGGGTTGGTGCAGGCGCGGCAGCTGTTGCCGCAGCGGCGTGATGCCCGGTCGAGTGCCCCTCCGCGCGCTGCGGTGCATTCGCATCGATCTCGAAATCGGCGAGTGGTGCGCCGGTCGCGATCACGTCGCCATCGTTTCCGTATACTTTTACCAATTTTCCCGAATACGGCGACGGCACTTCGACGATGGCCTTCGCCGTCTCCATCGAGATCAGCGGCGCGTCGAGCGCGATTGTGTCGCCGGGCTTGACCAGCCATTCGACGATCGTCGCGTCGGGCAGGCCTTCGCCGAGGTCGGGCAGGCGGAATGTCTTTGTTTCGCTCACGACCACCTCAGTGCAGGTGCAGCAGGATCAGAGCCACGATCGCCGGCAGCGCCTGGAAGAAAAAGATGCGCTTGTTGACCGTCAATGCGCCGTAGATGCCGGCGACGATGACGCAGGTTAGGAAGAAGATCGCGACGTGGAAGCCTTCGTGGCCACCGAGCACGAGGCTCCAGATCAGGCCGGCGGCGAGGAAGCCGTTGTACAGACCCTGGTTCGCGGCGAGTGCTTTCGACGCCGCTGCGAATTCGGGCGTGAGGTTGAACACGCGGCGCCCGAGCGGTTTGTCCCAGAAGAACATTTCGAGGGTAAGAAAGTACAGATGCAGCAGTGCGACGACGGCGATCAGGATTTGCGTGACGAGATGCATGGCGTTCCCCTGGTGCAATTCAGCTTGCCTGCAACGTGCGCTTCGCCGCGGCGACGATGCGCGCAACGCTGGGCAGATAGTTCATCTCGAGTTTATACAGCGGCATCGGCACGTCGTAGCCGGCGACGCGTTCGACCGGTGCGTGCAGATCGTACAGCGCATGTTCGACGAGACGCGCCGCGATCTCGCCGCCGAAGCCGCCGGTGTACGGCGCCTCGTGCACGATCACGCAGCGATGCGTTTTCTTCACCGATTCGTGGATCGTGTCGAAGTCGAGCGGTTTGAGCGTGGCGACGTCGATCACTTCGGCGTGAATGCCTTCCGCGGCGAGCGCGTCGGCCGCCTCGAGCGTTTCCTTGACCTGCGCGCCCCAGGTCACGAGGGTTACATCGCTGCCGTCGCGCAGCACGAAGCAGACGTCGAGCGGCAGCGCCTCGCCGTCGTCGGCGACTTCTTCCTTGTACTGGCGATAGATACGCTTGGGCTCGAAGAAGATCACCGGATCGGGATCGCGGATCGCGGCGAGCAGCAAGCCGTAGGCACGCCCCGGCGAGGAGGCGATCACGACGCGCAGGCCGGCGATGTTGGTAAACAGCGCTTCGATCGCCTCGGAATGATGCTCGGGCGCGTGGATGCCGCCACCCCACGGCGCGCGGAACACGGCCGGGCAGGTCAGGCGCCCGCGCGTGCGCGTGCGCATGCGCGCCGCGTGCGAAGCGATCTGATCGATCATCGGATACATGAAGCCTTCGAACTGCGCCTCGGCGACCGGCTTCATGCCCTGCACGGCGAGGCCGACGGCGAGGCCGGCGATCATCGCCTCGTCGAGCGGCGTATCGATCACGCGCTCGGCGCCGAACTTCTGCTGCAGGCCGACCGTGGCGCGGAACACGCCACCGTTGACGCCGACGTCTTCGCCGAGCACGACGACGGCAGGATCGCGCGCCATCTCGTGCGCGAGCGCCATGGTGATGCCTTCGATGAGGTTGATCTGCGCCATCGCCTCAGCCCTTCGCCGCGGTGAGCGCGTCGGCGCGCTGGCGTTCGAGATCGAGCGGAAGCTCGGCATAGGTGTAGTCGAACATTGCCGACACCGGCTGCGGTTTGACAGCCAGATAAGCGTCGATTTCCTCATCGACGCGTTTGCCGCACTCGACGAGCCATTCCTTTTCTTCGTCGTCGGTCCAGGCGTTCATGCCTTGCAGGTAGCCACGCAGGCGCTTGATTGGTTCCTTTTCCCATGCCGCCTTCACTTCGTCTTCGCTGCGATAGCGGCGCGCGTCGTCGGCCGTGGTGTGATCGGAGAGGCGATAGGTCACCGCTTCGATCAGGCTCGCGCCGTGGCCGTGGCGCGCGCGCTTGATCGCGTGATCGAGCGCGACGCGCATCGCGATCAAATCGTTGCCGTCGACCTGAATGCTGTCGATGCCGGCGGCGACGCCTTTCTGCGCAAGCGTCTTCGCCGCGGTCTGCTGCGCGCGCGGAATCGAGATCGCATACTGGTTGTTGACGACGACGATGACGAGCGGCAGGTTGAACGCACCGCCGGCGTTGATCGCCGCGTAGAAATCACCTTTCGACGTGCCGCCGTCGCCGACGGTCGCCAAGGCCACGCGCGGTTCCTTGCGGATCTTGAATGCGAGCGCGGAACCGGCCGCGTGCAGGCATTGCGTCGCGATCGGCACACTCCAGGCGAAGTCGTGCGTCGGCTCGGCGAAATCGTTGCCGCGCTCATCGCCGCCCCAATACAGCAGCACCTCGCGCGGTTTGACGCCGCGCTGAAACTGCGCGCCGTAGTCGCGATAGAACGGCGCGAACACATCGTCTTCGGCAAGCGCCGAGCCGATCGCGACATGCGTCGCCTCCATGCCCAGGCACGAGGCGTAGGTGCCGAGCTTGCCGGTGCGCTGCAGGGCGATCGCCTTGCCGTCGAAGACGCGCGTGAAACACATGAGCTTGTACGCGTCGACGAGCGCGCGCACGTCGCGCGCGAACGCAGGGGCATCCTCATTGAGGAGCTTGCCCGACTCGTCCAGATACTGCAGATAGTCGATTTCGAAACTGGCTGCGATGCTCACGCTGCTGCCGTGGTGTGCGATGCGGACGTGCTTGATAGCAGTCTTGGCATCGCCGATGCAAGGCGCGGCGCAATACTGGTTGTTGCAGGTGTTACGCCCGTAATAACCCGCGGCGTTGGGCGGACCCTGGCGGGCCACTCAACGCCGCGATCGCAGGACGATAAGCAGCAGTCTTATTGTCCAGTCACACAGCTAACTATTGATTTGCGCGTGCGAAAGTGACGGCCAGCGTGCAGCTGTCGCTAATCGGCGCGGTCTGGATCTTCTTGTTGTTGAACGTCGCGCCGCAACCGGTGACCGTGGCCACCTTGTAGCCCGGTGCGGGGTCGGCGCGGAAGTTCACGACGGCCTGGTAGCCGACCTGCTGCGGCGCGGCCGGCGTGAGCGTGCCGTTGCCACCGACGACGACCGGCGTCACCGTGTAGACCGCGGGCGTGAACGTCGCACTCACCGCGCAATCGGCCGTCACCGGGCCCGTGGTGTAGACATTGCCGAGCAGTGTGCCGTCGCAGCCGGTCACCGTCGCAGCGTAACCCGGATTCGGTGTCACGGTGAAATTCGCCATCGTGTTGTTGTCGACGGTTTGCGTCGCCGGCGAAATGCCGCCGTTGCTGCCGGCGCTGGCGCTCACCGTCCACGTCTTGATCGTCGCCGCACAGGTTGCCGCGGCGCCGCCGTATTGACCCGAGCAGCTCCAGCTCCACGGATGGCCGCTGCCGTCGATCGCACTGGCGCTGCCGACGCTGCACAGATTGGTCGGCGGTACGAGCAGAACCTGGCCATTGTCGCTGCCGCAGGCACCGTCGATCGGGCTCGGCGTGAAGGTAACGACGACGTTGCAGTTCGCGGCAACCGGATCGCTGAGGTAGGTGCTGCCGTTCAACGCACCGCCGCAAGATCCCGAAGTCGTGGCGAAGTAGCCGGGGTCGGGCGTGACGTTGACGACCTGACGCGCACCCTTGGAGACCAGACGCTGGCCGGTCGGCTCTGCCGAGCCGTGGTTGCCCGCGATGATGTCGACGACGTAGCCGAGCGTGACGACCTGGCCGTCGTGGTCGGAGCTGCGTCGTGCCGTGGTCGGATCGAGCACGTCGCTGCTCGATGACGACACATCGGCATTGCCGTGCGCGTTGCCGATCTGGATGAAGTCCTGCTTGCCGGTGTCGCTGAGCAGGATATGGTCGATCTCCTGCGCATAGCCGCTGAACGTGTACGAATAATGGTCGGCCGGAACCTGCGCCGCACCGCTGTCCCACAACGCCGGGTTCGGCGCGACGTAGCTCGCGCTCGGCGGATAAATGCTGTGCGCGGGATCGGTGTCGGCCGTGCCCATGATCAGGCCGGTCACGTCGACATAGCCGTCGCTGAATTCGTACGCGTTGAAGTCGCCGACCACGACGACCGGCACCGACGCATCGCCGACCACAGGCACCCCGCCATTGACGATGCTGCCATCGGCGTTCTGGATCGCGTTACCGGCGTAGGCGCCCGGGTTGTTCGCATCGCAGTCCACGTTGGCGCCGGTGGTCTGCAAGGCGCGCACGATGCAGGCGATCTGCTCGGCCTGTGCGCGGCGCTTGATGCCGACGTAGTCGTTGACGCCGAGATTGAGCAGCGAGCGGTCGTAGATCGCGAGCACGCGCACGCGGTAGCCGTGGTAGTTCGCATCGAGTAGCACAGGCGGACGATCGTTGAGCAGGCAGGAACTGCCGCTGCTGCACGCGGAAGTCGTCGTGCCCTTGTACAACTGCGTGACTGAATTGACCGCGACGCCGTCGCGCGCGAAGAAGCCGAGGTTGATGCCGCCAGGATCGTTGCCGGGGATCAGGTACGGTTGGTAGCTCACGCTGGCATCATCGAGACTCATTTGCGCGGCGAGGTCGCGCATGGCCGAGAGATTCTCCGCTTCCTGCACGACCTGAATCACCGGTGCCTTGAGCACGGTGCGGATCTGCAGCGACATCTTCGCCAGGCGCGCCTGGTACTGCGTGAGCGTCGGGCATTGGTCATTCGCGCCGGTGCCGGTACAGGTGTCGTTGTAGGCCGAGGTGTCGGCGCCGTCGGCGGTGTTGTTGAAGAAGTGCAGCATGTTCTGCGAGCCGACTGTCAGCGTGCCCGGTGTCGAATCGGGCACCGGTACCGGGTAGGTCTTGGCCGCCCCGACCAGCGCGAACGCATCATTGCCGGTCGGATAGATTTCGTAGGTACCCTTGAAACCCTGCACGATGCCGGTCACGCTGAAATGCTGACCTGAGTTGTAGATGCCTCCATTCGGCAGGTTGGCGAGCACGAGCGGCAGGCCGCCGAAGTAGATTTCCACGGTTTCCGGATTGCCGTCGAACACTGGCACGAGCGGATGCGTCGCATCGCCCGGATAGGTCAGGCCCGGTTCGCGAAACGGACGCGGCTGGCTGGCGACCGTTGCGTAGAATCCCTGCACGGTGTCGGCCTTGATGCCGCTGCCGCCGGCGCCGAAGGTCGGTGCGACGACAACACCGTCGCTCATCGCGACGAGCATGCCATCGAGGCAGGCGAAGTTGCTCGACTGATAGCCGTCGACCGGCGGATTGATCGTCGAACCCACACCCATGCAGATGCCGGTCGTCGGGCTTGTCGTCGGTGCGTGCGTACTGAGATCGTAGGCGGCAGGCAGGGTATTCCCGCTGCTGAGCACGGTTACGCTCGGCGCGGACAGCTCGCTTGAACCGTTGAACTCGACCACCGTGCCGGTTACCTGCACCGCGTCGCCGACGTGCACGGTCGGCGGCGTGCTGGTGAAGACGAAGATCGCATCCGAAGTAGTGAGGTCGTTGTCGCCGGCCGCGTCCTGCACGAAGAAGCCGTTGGTGTCGAGCGCGGTGACGATGTCGGGGCCGGTCGTGGTCACGACCTGACCGGCATACGCTGACGCCGCACCGTGGCCCTGGATCTGCATGATCGTCAGCGGCGCCGAGGTTACCGCCAGCGCGATCGTCGTCGTGCCGGTGCGCGGTACCGCGTCGGCAATCGTCACGTTGAGCGTCTTGCCGCCAGACGGCGTATTCGCTGCGACCGTGGCGAGGTAGGAATACGTGCCGTCGCCGGCGACCGCGTCGCCGTTGGTGCCGTCGTCGTACAGCGTCTGCGTCGACGAGCCGCCGATGCTCGACAGATTGGCTGTGACCGACTGGATCGGGCTGGCGGGATTGGTGCCTTGCGCCACCGCAACGGTCAGCAGGCTCGTCGCACCAGCCTGCACTGCGGCTGGCGAGGCGCTGCCCGTGCCCGCCGGATTCGTGCTCGGATTGCCGCCGCAGGCCGCGTTGCCGGCGCTGGCGCTGTTGCGCGGCGCGGGCGCGGCGGTGGCGAAGTCGGCCTTGTTGTCGTCGGTGTCGGTGCAGCCGCCGTTGGCGCGGAAATCGGCGAGAGTTGTACTTGGCGTCGGCGCCGTGCCGGAGCCTTCATAGAAATTTGCGCTGCCCTGGCCGACGAGATCGACGATCTGCGCGAGCTGCGCGGCGCTGCACGCCGTGCTGCTGCCGTTGCAGGCGAGGCCGGTGGCGACATTCGCCAGGATCACCTTGCCGCCGCCAGCGGCCATGTTGATCGCCGTGCTGCTCTGGTCTGCGGTAGGCAGCGGACTGCCGTTGGCGCCGCCAGCCAGTTGCAAAAGGAAATAATGCCCGGGGGCGATCGAGCCACTCAGCGCAACGACGCTGCTACTGAAGTTGCCGGTACCGGTCGCACTCGCGTACTGCACCGACCAGCCGGAGAGGCTGACCGTGGTGGCGGAGCGGTTGAACAACTCGACGTAGTCGTTCTGCAGCGCGGCGCCGGTATTGCCGCCGGCCCCGTAAACCTGGCTGATGACCACGTTGCCTGCGGCGGCCGCGAACGACGCCGGGACGCAAGCGAGAAAAAACGCAAGAAATGCAAAGCCTGCGCCGCGCGGCGCATATACACGACCGATCATGGATTACCCCGTAGTTTGAACCGATCCTAGCCAAATGCATTCTCGCCACATTCTGTGACAGAGAGCAACCTTGGGCCGTCACTAATTTGCTTCAGGTTTGTATATCAGCTGACGGCGACACCAGTACACATGCGGAAAAGTCCCGGTGCATATGCGGCTGGACGCATCGATGGTCACGATCCCGGACGCGAACTTGCAGGATAAGGCCGGCTGCCGCCAATGCAGCGCGAAGCGCGTCGCGCGATCCGCACCATGATGCTGCCGGATCGGAGTGAGCCCGACCCGGCAGCAGCGGTCCTACTTCGCCGATTCGCGTCGACGCAGCGCGAAGTGGCCGATGGCCGCAAGCGCGGCGATCAACAGCAGCAGCGTCTTCGCATCGAGCAAAGGTGCAGCTACCGCCGTTGCGGGCGGCGCGGCGATCGCGTCCGCGGTCACGGCGAAGGTGAAAGTCGGCGTCGTTGCGTCGTTGCTCGCGATGCTGATCGTCGCGTTTTGCACGCCGACGCTGGTGGCGTTGAACGTCACCGTGAACGTGGCCGAGCCGCCTTTGGGCACCGTGCCCGTGCCGCCAGAGACAGTGAACGCAGGATTGTTGCTCGTGATGCCGCTGACGACGAGATCGCCTGCCGCGCTCGGCAGCGCAAACGTCGCGACCGTCGCGCGATTGGCATCGGTCGTCTTCGGCGCGGCTCCGGTCGGTGCCGGCGCGTTCGCCGGATTGCCGATGGTGAAGCTGCGCGCGGCCTGCGTGCCGACCATCACGTTGCCGAAGTCGGTACCCTTGGCCGTGCTCGGCGCAGCGTCACCGTTGCTGATCGTGGTGCCGCCGAGCACGGTGATGCTTCCCGTCGTCGCATTCGCCGCGCAGTTGGCCGTCGTGCCGCCGCCGCTGCCCTGGCAGCTCCAAGTCCACGGGCCGTTGCCGACGAGCGCAGTGGCTGCTCCCGCCGAGCAGAGGTTCGTCGGCGCGGAGCTCAACGTGCGGCCGTTGTCGCTGCCGCAGACGCCACTGACCGGGTTGGCGCTGAACGAAGCGGTGATCGTGCAGTCCGCGGTGATCGCGCCGCTGGTCCAGGTGTTGCCGCTCTGCAGGGTCGGCGTGCAGGTGGTGCCGACGACCGAGGCGATCGAGTAGCCGCCGAGCGGTGTGACCGTGAACGTCGTCGCGCTGCCATGATTGACCGCAGACTGCGCGGGCGCGGAGATCGTGCCGCCGGCACCGCTGATCGTCGTGCTGACGGTCCAGGTGCGGATGTTCGCCGTGCAGGTCGGCGAAGGCGTGCCGCCGCCGCTGCCGGAGCAGGTCCAGGTCCACGGACCGCTGCCGCCGAAGCCGGTGACGGCGCCGCTGGCGCACAACGCAGGATCGTCCGACGCGAGCGTGGTGAAGCTGCCGCCGTTCGCCGTGCCGCAGCTGCCGTTGACCGGAGTCAGCACGTCGACCGCGGCCGTTGCGCTGAGCGGGCCGCTACCGTCGTCGTTCGTGGCGACGGCGACGGTGGCGGTGTTCGAGATCGAAGTGCCGTCGACGGCACCTGCGGCAACGCCAGCGACCAGGGTGAATGCCGCGTTCGCGCTAGGGGCGAGACTGGCGATCGTGCAGGTCACCGTGCCATTCGTGCCTGCAGATGGCGTGATGCAGCTCCAGCCGGTCGCCGATGCGAGCGAGGCGAACGTCGTGCCCGCGGGGAGGGCATCCGTCAGGGTGACGTTGCCTGCCGTGCCGAGACCGTTGTTGGCCACGCCGATCGAATAAGTGATCTGCGCGCCGGCCGCGACCGGATTCGGCGTAGCCGTCTTGGTGACCGAGACTTTCGCGGTCGGCAGCGCATCGAGGTAGAGCAGCGCCGGATCATGATCGGAAATGCGCGCCGGTGTGGTCGCATCGCCGCGCAGGATCTCGGGGAAATCCGCGTCGATACGCGCATGCTCGATGCGATGGGCGATGCCGGTCAGGGTCGAGTTGATCAGGATGTGGTCGATCGACTGCGCATTGCCGCCGAACGAGTACGAGTAGCGTTCCGCCGGCGCCGGCGTATTCGACAGATTGGTCAGCGCCGGGCTGACGGGCGAGGTGCCGTCGCCGGTGATGACGGTTTGATTGTCCGGCGCAGGCGTGCCGGCGATCGTGCCCATCGAGTCGCCGTAGCCGTCGTTGACGTCGAAGGCGTTGAAGTCGCCGAGCACGACGATGTGGTCGGCCGGGAAGTTCGCCTGTCGGGTCTGGATGAGGTTGGCGAGCTCCACGGCCTGCGCCTGACGCTTGGCGCGCACGCGGTCGCCTTCGGTGGGCCAGCCGTTGGAGCCGGCGGTCGGATCGTTCTGGCCGTTGAGCGAGCGCAGGTGGTTGACGTAGACCGTGACCGGAAAGCTGTCGCCGGCGAGGTTGCTGATCGTGGCGACGAGTTCCAGGGTTGGTCGGTCGTTGAGCAACGCGGTCGAACTGTCCGGGTTCACAAACAGCGAGTTCTTGCCGTACTGGGTGACGGTGATCGCTTCGACGTGATGCGTCGTCGCCGTCGCCGCAGCGCCCTTGACGAGGAAGCCGACGTCGATGCCGCCGATGTCGTTGCCCTCCATCAGATAGGCGGTGTACTGCGGATCGGGCTGGCCCGCGGCGATCGCATCGCTGCTGATCTGGGCGGCGACGGCTTGCAAGGTGGTCAGGTTTTCCATTTCCTCGACGCCGACGATGTCGGGCGTGTGCAGGAAGTTGCGGATCGCGAGCGACGCTTTCTTCAGGCGCATATTGAACGCGACCGAGGTCAGGGTGACGTCGCTGGTGGCCGGATCGTTGGTCGTATCGTAGAAACGCTCCATGTTGAACGAGGCGATCGTGACTTCGCCGGCGAGCGGCGCTGCCGTCGGCGTCACCGCCATGCCCGGCGTCACCGTCGGCGCCGGCGTCACGGCCGGCGGGTCGATGTCGATCATGTAGGTGCGGTACTGGTAGTCGAGTGGGCCGACGACGCTGGTCAACACCGCGCCGGTGCTGACGTTGATCGCCGCGCCGCCGAGCGCGTCGCTGTCCACGCGCAGGCGTTCGGGGTTGGAGTCGAAACGCGGCACGCAGCAGGGCGATCCTGCAGGCAACGGGTCGGAGACATCGATGCCGGCCTCGCGGAATGGCCGTGGCGTGCCGGTCAGCACGCCGTAGAACGTGCCGTCGCTGGTGCTCGTCGCATTGGCTTCGGACAAGAACCCATCAGTACCGCTGACCGCGGTCAGCGAGGCGACACGCACGCGCATGCCTTCGTATTTCTCGAGATTGTCGACCTGGTTGATGAAGTCGTTGGAGGTCAGTGTGATCGGCGTGGGCAATGCGTTGCCGGTGGAGACAAGGGTCACGGTCGGCGAACTGCCCAGTTCGGTCACTGGCGGTGAATTCAGATCGGTACTCGGAACGAATTCCTGCACCTTGGCGCCGACCTGGACGAGGTTGCCGACGGTGGCCACGGCGGGCGGTGCCGACGAGGTGAAGACGAAGATGCCTTCCGAAGTGTTCGGATCGGCATCGACGTTGGCATCGGGCTCCTGGATGAAGAAGCCGTTCGACTTCACCCCGGTGACGATGCCGCGCGTGACGATGCTGTTGCCGACGAGCGGCGAGGTCGCGCCGTTGCCCTGGATGTCGTGGATCGGGGTCAGGACGAAATCGTCGTTGAGGATCGTGCCGATTCCGCCCCCCGGCGTGATCGTGGCATTGACCGGGCTGCTCAGGACGAGCGAAAAGGTTTCGTCGGGTTCGACCTTGGTGTCGCCGGCGACGATGACGGTAACCGTCTGTGTCAGCGTGGTCGTGCCGGCGACGAACTTAAGCTGGCTGCCGCCCGCGGCGAAGTCGTTGTCGGCTGCGGTTGCCGTTCCGTCCACGGTGGTGCACTGGACGGTGACATCCGCTGTCGGCGAAGCCGAAAGTGTGACGGTGAAATTGAACAACGTCGCGCCGCTGTTGCCCTCTGGCAGCGTTACGTTGTTGATCGACAGCGATGGCGTTGACGAACCGCTGCCGCCGGCGGTGACCGAAACATCGTCGATCGCGAGCCCGTGGTCGGTGCCGGCGTCGTTGATGTCGTACCAGCGCAGCCAGATTTCCTGGCCGGCCGGCAGGTTGATCGTCAACGCGTCGGTCTTCGCCGTGCGATTCGCCACAGCGTTGCCGTCGAGGGCGCCGGCCGTGGCCGTCGCAATCGGGCCGATGAAATCCAGCGTGGGATCGGCCGTCCAGCCGGTACTCGGCGTGTTCGCGCCGGTGACGGCGCCGGCGGCACCGATTTGATATTCAAACGTCAACTTTTGCGCGGTGGTATTGCCGCTGTTACGCCATTGCTCGCCGGTGTAGTTGATCGTCAGCGAGGTGATCGTGCTTCCAGTGTTGTTGACCAGACGCCAGGCGTAGTAGATCGTTCCGGGCGTGCCGGAGGACGTCGAGCCGAGCGCTCGCTCGGTCGAGCCGGCGCTGCCGTAGCTGTACAGCGCGCCGGTAGTGCTGGTACCCGCGTCGGCCCGGTAGGTTCCCGGGAAGGTACCGGTGCCGCCGCTGTACGCGGCATACCAACCCGGCAGGGTGCTGCCGTCCGTCCACGCGTTGGCGGTGCCGATCGTCGATAACGTATCGAAATTCTGCGACACCGGGGTACCCGGCGCCGTGATCGAAACCTGCGCCTGAGCGAGCGAGGCTAGGCAGAGCAATGCCGATCCCGCAACAACGCGTATCACCGCGCGTATTGGAGAACGAAAAAACGACGCGCCGCGCGGCGCAGCTATACTGTCGAGCATCGATTTTGACCCCGTTTCTGGTGAGACCCCTGCGTCGATTCTCACCACAGAACATGACATCTATCAATGTCATTCGCGTAAATAATTGTAATCGACGCCGGAGCCCCGCCTGATGAGTGCCAGTGATAATCGCCGCGAACTCGAGGCCGGCATCGAGACCGATCTGCGTGACCGGCTCAGCTACGGTGGTTATCTCAAGCTCGACCAGTTGTTGTCTGCGCAGCAGCCGCTGTCGACGCCTCCGCATCACGATGAGATGTTGTTCATCGTCCAGCATCAGGTGTCGGAGCTGTGGCTCAAGCTGATGATTCACGAGCTGAGCGCCGCGATCGAGTGCCTGCGCAGCGATCAGGTCTGGCAGTTCGGCAAGATCGTCGCGCGGGTCAAGCAGGTGCTGCGCCAGCTGACCGAGCAATGGTCGGTGCTGGAGACGCTGACGCCGGCGGAGTATCTCGAATTCCGTGACGTGCTCGGGCCGTCTTCGGGATTCCAGTCGCTGCAGTATCGCATCGTCGAATTCCTGCTCGGCAACAAGAACGAGGCGATGCTGCGCGTGTTCGCGCACGACGCGAGCGCGCACGCGCGCCTGCAGGAAGTGCTGCAGGCACCGAGCCTGTACGACGAGTTCCTGCGCTATCTCGCGCGCTGGGGTCATGCCGTGCCGGTGCGCAATCTCGAGCGCGACTGGTCGCAGCCGCACGTGTCCGATCACGAACTGCTGCCCCTGTTCGAGCGCATTTACGAGGATACCAATCGCTACTGGCGCGAATACGCGCTGTGCGAGGACCTGGTCGACCTGGAAACGCAGTTCCAGCTCTGGCGCTTCCGCCATATGAAGACGGTCGAACGCATCATCGGCTACCGGCGCGGCACGGGCGGGTCCTCGGGTGTCGGCTTTTTGAAAAAAGCGTTGGACCTGACCTTCTTCCCCGAACTGTTCGAAGTGCGCACGACGATCGGCACGCGCCGCGCGGCTCCGTAATTCACGAGCGAAATCCCGCAGTGCCGCAACGGATTTGTTTGACGGCCTGCGGCGAAGCGGTTACATCTTCGTACTTTCCAGCGCGCTCGATGCGCGAAACGACTCGGAGCAGAACATGGCAGCGACAGGGGCAGCGGGTGCGGGTGTGACGAGCGGCGATGCGGCCGCCGAGGTCGCGGCGGGGCGAATGACCTTCCCGGAAATGCTCGGCCATCCGCGTCCGCTGTGGATGCTGTTCATGACCGAGTTCTGGGAACGCTTCGCGTTCTACGGCATGCGCTGGGCGCTGGCGCTGTATATCGTCGCCCAGTTCTACAACGGCGATGCGACCGGCGAAAAGCCGGCGAGCAACATCTACGGCGCCTACCTTGCGTTGGTCTATGCGGCCGGCGTGTTCGGCGGCTACATCGCCGACCAGTTGATCGGCCACCAGCGTTCGATCCTGACCGGCGCGATCGTCATGGGCTCGGGCCTGTTCGTGATGATGCTGCCGAACATGGATCTGTTTCTGCTCGGTCTCTCCCTCGTCATCATCGGCAATGGCCTATTCAAGCCGAACATCTCGACGATGGTCGGCCAGCTCTACCGCCAAGGTGACAGCCGGCGCGACGCCGGGTTCTCTTTGTTCTACATGGGCATCAATCTGGGCGCGATGGTTTCTCCGTTCCTCACCGAACGGCTGGCCGGCTGGCTTACCGATACGCCGATGCACCAGAACTACAAGGTTGTGTTCGCCTCCGCCGGCGTCGGCATGGCGATCTGCTGGCTGTGGTTCTGGATCGGACGGCGGCAGTTGCACGGCGTCGGCCAGTCGGCGCGGACGTCGCTGAGCCCGCGCAATCTCGGCCTCGTCGCCGCCTATCTCGTGATCGGCGTGCCGCTGATGTATTTCCTGCTCGCCAAGCTCGGCGCGACGGCGCTGGCTTGGATCCTCGGCATTCTGTTCATCGGCCTCGCTGCGATGCTGCTGATCGAAGGCCTGCGTGAAGGCGCGGTCGCACGCGACAAGGTGATCGCGATGCTGATCATCTTCGTCTTCAATGTGCTGTTCTGGATGTTCTTCGAGCAGGCCGGATCGTCGTTCAACTTCCTCGCCGAGAAGATCGTCCACCGCGACTTCGGCAATTTTGAATTCCCGGTTGCCTGGTTCCAGTCGGTCAATTCGCTGGCGATCATCACCCTCGCACCGATCATCGCCGCGATCTGGGTGTGGCTCGGCAGGCGCAACGCCGAGCCGTCGATCGCGTTCAAGTTCAGCCTCGGCCTGATCTTCAACGGCCTCGCGTTTCTGCTGCTGATGGTTGCGCTCACCCACATGGTCGACGGCGGCAGCAAGATTCCGTTCTGGACCCTGTTCATGGTCTACGTGATCCAGTCGGTCGGCGAGCTGTGCCTGTCACCGATCGGCCTGTCGATGGTGACCAAGCTGGCGCCGGCGCGCTACGTCGCCTTCGCAATGGGTGGCTGGTTCCTCTCGGTGGCCAACGGCAACAATCTCTCGGGCATTTTCGCCGGTGAAGTGTCGGGCGAAAGTGGCATGACCACGGCGTCGGCGCTGTCGGGGTATACCTTCGGCTTCTGGGCGCTGGTCGGCTCGGGCGCGCTGTTGCTGCTCGTCGCGCCGCTGATCAGCCGGTTGATGCACGGAGTCAAATAACGTTTCCCCCGCCTCGAGAGACGCTTCGGCAGGATTGCCGAAGTACACGGCGGAGCCAGGCATAAATATGCCGGCTCACGCGTAGCTACTCCGACAAGTCGGTCGAATTTCCTATGCGCCCGGGTTCGACCGTGCGTAGAGGTTGGCCTGGTCCGCAGGCTGCGTTGGCATGGAAATAGTGATTGAAGCTCGCGTTGTAATACTCGACCTCGGACCCCTTGGGCGGTGTCGAGATCACGTTGCCGCCGAGCTTGAACATCAGCGGCACGAGATACGCCTGCTTCGCGGTGTCGACGGTCTGCCAATCGTCCTTCAGGATGCCGCCGGTATCTGCGGAGTTCGGATTCCACGACCAGTACGTCCAATGCACGCCGTCGGCGCCGGTTCCGAGACAGCTCGCAAGCGCCGTCAGCCACTCCCGGTCGGAAGTCGTCTGCAGCTTCGTTCCGAACTCGCCGACGAGCACCGGCGCGACGTTCGTCTTGTGCAGGTAGCGCCACGTCGCGTCCCATAGCGCGGGCAGGTTCGCGGGGTAGTCCGACGCCGAGAACCACGGCTGCGCATGCACGCTCGCGGGATAGTCGTGGATCGAGTACACGAGGCGGTTCGCCACGTTGAGCCGCACCGGCGCAGCGCCGGCACCGGCGAGGTTGCCGCCCCACCAGTAGTTCCGTCCGTTGTAGCTCTCGACACCTTCGACGACGATCAGCCAGTCCGGATTCGCGGCAAGGATCGCATTGCCGGCGCGCTCGGCCGCGAGCCGCCAATCGCGCGCGAGGTCGCCGCATCCCCAGCACGCCGCGCCATGCGGCTCGTTGTGCAAGTCCGCGCCGATCACCGTGTGGTTGCCCGCGTATCGCGTGGCGAGCATCGTCCAGTCATTGATCCAGCGCGCTTCATCGTACTGCTCGGTGTACCAGAGCTCGGATTGGCCGTTGGCGTCCGGACGATGGCGGTCGAGCAGAATGCGCAGGCCGATCTCGGCTGCGTACGCGACGATCTTGTCCATGATCTGCAATCCGGTGAGTCCGGCGAGATCCGCGTTCTGCGCGAAGTCAATGCCGTTGGGAATGCTGCCGGCGTCGAACAGCTGGTTGCTGTACGGCAGGCGGATCGTGTTGTAACCCTGCGCCTTGATCTGGTCGAGCATCGACTTGTAGCCGCGCGCCCAAAGGCCATGCGGAGCGAAGTTGCTCGTCTCGAGGCCGAACCAGTTGATGCCCGCGAGGCGCAGGGGCTGATTGGCGCTGTCCTCGATGCGGTGGCCGTGGGTGTGCCATGAGCCCGCGCCAACCTCTGCGCCTGCGCTTGTGGACGCGATGCAGGTAAACAGGGCACCGACTGCGAGCACGAGCGCAACGCGCATAAAGATGTCTCCGTCGTGATGTGCGGAGGATGTTACCCCACTGTAAATACGCTATCGTAGGTGCGCGGGTGCAGTCGCTTCAATCCCTGACCAACTACGCGGCATTCGCCGCCTGGAGCGTTTATGCGGATTTCGATGCAGCATGCCTTCGTCGCACGCCTTGGCTTCGCTTTTGCTTTCGCGGCGATCGCCGCCAATGCCGGTGCCGGTAACGACCCACTGGGCTATCGCACGGATCTGTTCGTTGCATCCAACAAGAACGAATGCTCGGGTGTTCCCTCCTGCCTGTCCGCGACCATGGCGAGAGTCGTCGTGCCCGCGAGCAAGAAAAAGGCGGAGCGCTTCGCCTGCCCGGACAGCCATCCCAACCTGTGGGCGTGGGACTCCGCGCAGCACGAGCACGTCACTGTCCAGATGGTCGCGATCGACCGCCGGACGGTGACGGTCGAAGGCGTAAACACCACCTCGACGGTGGGAGAGTTCGAGGTCTCGCTCGGCTGCTCAACCCAGCCTTACGCGGGAAGCGTGGTGCAGCAATCGCGCCACCTGGCGCCGACGCGGTTCATGGGTCACCAGCACAGGTCGGAGGCCCGACAGGCGAGCCCTCCGCTCTCCACTGACACTTCGGTATGCAATGGGATCAGAGAGTGCCAGGTCCAGCCCCAGCCTTGGCAGGACATTGGTCCGTGGGGATCGATAGCGCAGGGCTACACTTGCGTCGGGGCCTATCCGTACGCCAATTACTACACATACATACAAACCGGTTCCCCGTCGATCAGCGCCATGGGGATCGTCCGCGACGTCACCCCGCAAACGTACGACATACTGATGACGAATTGGAATCTGTTTGCGCACGACAAGGTGGAGGTCATCTTGGCTTGCAGCAAGTACAACATCAACGGCGGTTCCTGCGGCGGGGTACAAAGGGACCCCAATTGTCCGGTGATCGGCGGAACCCAACACACTTATTGCAACGGCGGTCCGGTGCCCGTGTGCATCCAGGATTGGAATGAGCGGTGCTCGGCGAACCAGCAGCTCTACCAGTGCACGGACGAGCTCGCGATCACGTGGTGCACGCCCTGTCCCGGTTGAGGTTTGACGGACCGATCGGCCTGTCGATGCTACTTCGCGATCTCCTCCAACTCCGCCTGCCATAAGCGGTCGAGGATGTGGGCGAGCCAGCGTCGTTCCTCGGCGTTGAGGTGGGAGAGCAGGCGCTTCTCGTGTTCGAGTGCGAGCGGCGCCACTTCGGCGTAGACCTTCCAGCCCTTCGCGGTCAGGCCGAGCACCGACCGGCGCTTGTCGTGCTCGGCGGTGCGCCGGCGCACGCGGCCGTCCGCGATCAGACGTGCGAGCGCGCGGCTGACCGCGACCTTGTCCATCGCCGTGCGCTCGGCGACCTCGCGCGCGGCGATGCCGTCGTAGCTGCCGAGCACGGCCATCGTGCGCCATTCGGCGATCGACAGGCCATAGCGGCTTTCGTACAGATCGGCGATCGCGCGGCTCGCCGTGTTCGACAACACCGACAGGCGATACGGCAGGAACTGCTCGAGTTCGAGGATCGCCTGGTCCGCCACTATCCGTTTGCCTTGCGCATTCTTCTTCATGCCGCTCGCCGCTTGCAATTAGTTTCAATTGAAACTAGATTAATGCAATCTTTCCCCATTGCAAAGTCGGGCGTGCGCAAGCGCCAGCTGCAGGTCCGACGACAGCCGGGGCTCGCGAGCCCCGCGGAGCCGATTATGAACGCACAGATGCAGACGCATTCCCAACCATCCGGCATGCCGCCGGTGATTTTCGAGAACCCGATGGGCATCGACGGCTTCGAGTTCGTCGAATTCGCCTCGCCCGAACCCGCGAAACTGCACGAACTGTTCCGCAACCTCGGGTTCGTCCAGGTGGCGCGGCACAAGACGCGGCCGATCTACAACTATCGCCAGGGCGACTGCACCTTCCTGATCAACGAAGATCCGGATTCGTTCGCCGGCGAATTCGCGCGCAAGCATGGCCCTTCCGCGTGCGGCTTCGCCATCCGCGTGTCCAAGCTCGCTGAGTGGGTGCGCGTGCAGGCGTTGAAGAACGGCGCTAAGTCGATCGAGTACAAGGAAACTTCGAAGGCGGTCGCCGCGCCCGTGATCGAAGGCATCGGCGGTTGCATGCTTTACATCGTCGACCGCTACGACGATAAGGGCACGATCCACGATCCGGACTGGGAATGGCTGCCCGGCGCGGAGATGATGCCGCGCGGTTTCGGCCTCACCTTCATCGATCATCTGACCCACAACCTCTACTTCGGCAACATGGCGAAGTGGGCGGACTACTACGAGCGCCTGTTCCAGTTCCGCGAGATCCGCTACTTCGACATCAAGGGTGCGAAGACCGGCTTGCTGTCGAAGGCGATGACCGCGCCGGACGGCATGGTGCGCATCCCGCTCAACGAGTCCGCCGATCCGAAGAGCCAGATCAACGAATACCTCGAGCAGTATAACGGCGAGGGTATCCAGCACATTGCCTGCTTCACCGACAATATCTACGAGACCGTGGAGGCCATGCGCGCGCGCGGCATCCAGTTCCTCGACACGCCGAACGCCTATTACAGCGTGATCGACCAGCGCATTCCGAACCACGGAGAAGACGTTGCGCGCATGAAGCAGGACAAGATCCTGATCGACGCCGACGCGGAGACGAAGCAGAAGCTGCTGCTGCAGATCTTCACCAAGAACTGCGTCGGGCCGATCTTCTTCGAGATCATCCAGCGCAAGGGCAACAGCGGTTTCGGCGAAGGCAATTTCCAGGCGCTGTTCGAGTCGATCGAGCGCGAGCAGATGGAGCGCGGGGTGCTGTGAGCGCGCTCGACTATCAATCCGGCTTCGGCAACGAGTTCGCGACCGAGGCGGTCGCAGGCACGTTGCCCGAAGGCCGAAATTCGCCGCAGCGTGTCGCGCACGGGCTCTACGCCGAGCAGCTTTCGGGTACGGCATTCACCGCGCCACGCCATGCGAACCGGCGCAGCTGGCTGTACCGCATTCGACCGGCGGCGATGCACAAGCCGTTCGAAATGCTGAAAAGCGGAAAATTCCACAATGCATTCGACGAGGTCCCGGCGACGCCGAACCAATTGCGTTGGGACCCATGGCCGCTGCCGAGCGCGCCGACCGATTTCGTCGATGGCCTGGTCGCGATCGCCGGCAACGGTAGTGCGGCGATGCAGGCCGGCATCGGCATCCATATCTACGCGGCGAACCGCTCGATGCAGGGGCGCTATTTCTACGATGCCGACGGCGAACTGCTGATCGTGCCGCAGCTCGGCCGCCTGCGTTTGGCGACCGAATTCGGCGCAATCGAAGTCGAGCCGCAGGAAATCGCGGTGATCCCGCGCGGCATGCGTTTCCGCGTCGAGCTGCTCGATGGTGATGCACGTGGTTACGTCGCCGAAAATTTCGGCGCGATGTTGCGCCTGCCCGATCTTGGCCCGATCGGTTCGAACTGCCTCGCCAACGCGCGCGATTTCCTCACGCCGGTCGCGGCCTACGAAGATGTCGACGGCGACTTCGAGCTGATTGCGAAATTCCAGGGTCATCTCTGGTCGGCGAAGATCGATCATTCGCCGCTCGACGTCGTCGCCTGGCACGGCAACTACGCGCCGTACAAATACGACCTGCGCCGCTTCAACACGATCGGTTCGATCTCCTACGATCATCCCGATCCGTCGATCTTCACCGTGCTGACTTCGCCGAGCGACACGCCCGGCACGGCGAACATGGATTTCGTCATCTTCCCGCCGCGCTGGCTCGTGGCCGAAGACACGTTCCGCCCGCCGTGGTTCCATCGCAACATCGCGAGCGAATTCATGGGCCTCGTGCACGGCGCCTACGATGCGAAGGCCGGCGGCTTCGTCCCTGGCGGCGCGAGCCTGCACAATTCGATGAGCGGCCACGGTCCCGACGCGGCCAGCTTCGACAAGGCGAGCGCAGCCGATACGGCCAAGCCCGACCATATCGTCGAGACCATGGCCTTCATGTTCGAGACGCGCGCGGTGATCAGGCCGACGAAACAGGCGCTGGAGTCGGCGCAATTGCAGCGCGATTACCATCAATGCTGGCAAGGGTTGGACAAACATTTCCGCCCGCCGCAGAAATAACAGGGATATCCATCGATGAAACTTGCAAGCCTGAAGGAAGGCGGCCGCGACGGCACGCTCATCGTCGTCAGTTGCGATCTTTCGCGTGCCGTGCGCGCGACCGACATCGCGCACACGCTGCAACGCGCGCTCGAGGACTGGCATAACGCCGCGCCGCGCCTGCATCGCGTCTACGAGCTGCTCAACGACGCGACGCGCGCGCAGACGATCAACGGCGAGAGCGTGTTCGCGCTCGATGCGGCGGCACTCGCCGCGCCGTTGCCGCGTAGTTACGAGTTCGTCGACGGCAGCGCCTATCTGCCGCACGTCGAGCGCGTGCGCCGCGCGCGCGGCGCCGAGGTGCCGGAGAGTTTCTACACCGATCCGCTCATGTACCACGCCGTCGGCGCGGGCTTCTACGGACCGCGCGACGCGGTGCGCGTGACCAGCGAGGACTACGGCATCGACCTTGAAGCCGAAGTCGTCGTCGTCACCGACGACGTGCCGATGGCGGTGACGAGCGCGCAGGCCGCCGAGCATATCCAGCTGGTCGGCCTGGTCAACGACGTGAGCCTGCGTAACCTGATTCCGGGCGAGCTGGCGAAGGGCTTCGGCTTCCTGCAGTCGAAGCCGCGCTCGGCGCTGTCGCCGGTGTTCGTCACGCCGGATGAACTCGGTGATGCGTGGAAGAGTTCGAAGGTGCATCTGGCGCTGACCACGCACATCAACGGCAAGTTGTTCGGCCAGCCCGAAGCGGGCGAGGACATGCAGTTCTCGTTCGCCGACCTCGTCGCGCATGCGGCGAAGACGCGGCCGCTGTCGGCCGGCACGATCGTCGGCTCGGGCACGATCGCGAATCAGGACGAATCGAAGGGCGCATCCTGCCTCGCCGAGAAGCGCACGCTAGAAACGATCCGCGACGGCAAGCCGTCGACGCCATTCCTCAAGTTCGGCGACAGCGTGCGCATCGAGATGTTCGACCGCACCGGTACGAGCGTGTTCGGCTCGATTGAGCAGAAGATCGAAAAAGCCTGAGGGGTCGAAGCTTCTATTGCGAAGTGCGGCTGGCCGTCTACAAATTCGGCATCTCGAACGAGTCGAGCATCGGCAGGTGCATGTCCTCGGTGCCTTCGCCGAGACGGATCTTGAGCGCGAGGCCGTCGCGCGAGTCGGCTTTCGACAGCGCCTCTTCGAGGTCGATGCGGCCGTCGCGGTAGAGTCGGAGCAGCGACTGATCGAAGGTCTGTGTGCCCTCGGACAGGCTGCGGTCCATCGCTTCCTTGATCTCGTGCACCTGGCCGCGGCGGATCATGTCGCGGATCAGCGGCGTGTTGATCAGCACTTCGACGGCGGGCAGACGCTGACCGTCTACGCCGACGACGAGGCGCTGGGCGATGATGCCGCGCAGGTTGAGTGCGAGGTTCAGCAGCGTGTTGCGGTGCGCGGCCTCGGGGAAGAAGTTGAGGATGCGCTCGAGCGCTTGGTCGGCGTTGTTCGAGTGCAGTGTAGCCAGGCAAAGATGGCCGGTTTCGGAGAAGGCGATCGCCGCCTCCATCGTCTCCGAGTCGCGGATCTCGCCGATCATGATCACGTCGGGCGCTTCGCGCATCGCGTTCTTCAGCGCATCGTGGAAACTGTGCGTATCGAAGCCGACCTCGCGCTGATTGACGATCGATTTCTTGTGGCTATGCAGGTATTCGATTGGGTCCTCGATCGTGAGGATGTGGCCCGCCATGCTCGTGTTGCGATGGTCGACCATCGCGGCGAGCGTGGTCGATTTGCCCGAACCGGTCGAGCCGACGGCGAGCACGAGTCCGCGCGGCTCCATGATCAGGTCCTTGAGCACGAGCGGCAATTGCAGTTCTTCAACGCTTGGCACGACGGCCTTGATCGCGCGGATCACCAGGCCGATCTCGCCGCGCTGCTTGAAGATGTTGACGCGGAAGCGGCCCACGTCCTTGAGTTGGGTGACGAGGTTCATCTCCAGATCGCGCTCGAACCGCATGATCTGGTTTTCGTCCATCATCGAGTAGGCGATGCGCTTGGCCAGACCGGCTGGCATCGCGGCGGTGCCCAGCGGCGTCAGCACGCCGGAAATCTTGATGTTGATTGGAGCGCCGGTGGACAGAAACAGGTCCGAAGCGTTCTTCTCGTTCATCAATTTGAGGAAATAGCCGATATCCACGCTGAGTCTTGCCCCTGTCGTTGCGATGCCGATGCAGTCGTTGCCATTGTGCCTGCGCTTTGTGGACAATGCGCGAACGACTTCGAGCCTTTTGAACCCCTGCGGAATGATATGACAATCCTGCGTGCCATGGCCCTGTCCGGGTTCTCGATTTTTGTGATCTGCGTCGCGGGCTGCGCGCAGACCAAGCCGCCACTCGCAGAGATGCAGGAGGCTACGCGACGTGTGGACAGCGCGCGCGAGGCCGGCGCCTCGATCTACGCATCCGCAGAGCTGCGCATGGCGCAGGAGCGTCTCGGCCAAGCACGCGGGGCAATGAAGCAGGAAGATTACGACGTGGCCGCGCAGTTCGCCGACGAGGCGCAGGTGGCCGGCGATCTCGCTCAGGCCAAGACCCGGCTGGGCAAGGCGCGCGAGCGCGTCGACGCACGTACGCGCGAGAACGCGCAGTTGCGCAGCGACCTGTCGATACCGGCCGAGGCAAAGCAGGAGGGGTTTCAGTGAAAGCCGTGATGGATGGTTCGAGGTTCGGGATTCGACCGCTGCGTCGCGTAGCTTTCTTGCTGCTGCTGGCGCTTGCCGGCACGGCCTGGGCGCAAAAAGATGACCCCGACTACGATCGATTGCGCGGCAGCCTCAACCAGTTGATCGGCGATCGCACGCTCGGCGGCCTGGCGCCGGCAGAAGTCGCATTGGCCGAGCAGGCGCTGGCCAATCTCGCCGAGTTCGGTGGCAAGCGCAAGCTACACGACCACTACGTTTTCCTCGCCGAGCGCCGCATCGATATCGCCTACGCCGCGGCGCAGGCGGTGGTGCAGGAGCGCAAGATCCAGACACTCGACCGCGAGCACGATCAGATCCTGATCGCCGCAAGCCGGCGCGATGCGGAACAGGCACGCCTCGAGCTCGAGCGTCAGCGCATCCAGAGCCTCGCCCAGCAGGAAGAGGCCGATCGCCTGCGCGCCGAGGCCGACGAGGCACGCGAGACCAGCGCGCAGACGACCAAGCAGGCCGAAACCGCAAAGAAACAAGCGGCGCAGGCGCGTAAGCTCGCCGATGCGCAGGCGCGCGAGGCGGAGCTGGCGCGCAAGGAGGCCGAATTGCTCGCCGCGAGCGGGGCCAAGCCGCCGCCCGGCGCCGGCAAACCCGCGGCGCCGGCGGCCAAATCGGTCGCGCCAATTGCACTCGGCGAGGCTGCCTTTGCGCCTGGCCAGGCCGCACTCAAGCCAGCCGGCAGCGCTCAGATCGCCAAGATCGCCGCGGCCGCCGCGGGCAAGTCCGTGCATATCGAGGCGTACGCCAACGACGGCGGCGGAGCCAAAGCCAACCAGGCCCTGTCACAGCTGCGCGCGCAGGCGGTTCGCGACGCCTTGGTCGCCGCCGGCGTCCCAGCCAAGCGCATCAGCGCGGTCGGTGCCGGCGCCAAGAGCGGTGCTTCACGCGGGGCAGTGGCCAGCTTTTCCGACCGCTGAACCCCGGGCATTTTGCGGGTTGCGCGAGCGCCGGCAAAGGAGTAGCGTGGGGTTGCCGTTCCGTCCTCAGCGGGCCGGCAGCCGAGCCCATGAGTGCAGCCTTCGCCTTCCATTGCGCCTGCACTTCACCCGCCGCGGTGAAGCGTAGCTGGCATGCACCCTTCGCTCCTTCCTTGACCCTGCACACCCCCACGTTCCGGCCCCGCGGCCGGAGCGGCGTCGGCGTGCACCCCTGAAAGAGGAGATTGGCCGATGTTCGAAGACCGTCAGAAAAGCGAAATCGATGCCCTGCTGGCCAGCGACACGGAGTTTCGCGACCTGTACCGGCATCACAAGGATCTCGACAAGAAAGTGCACGACGCCGAAATAGGCGTGCTGCCGATGGACAGCATGACCCTGATGACCATGAAGCGCGAAAAGTTGCGCACCAAGGACCGTCTCACCGAGCTGTGGGACCGCCATCAGTCGTTGCACTGACCGGCGATCACCACACACAAAACCGGGCTTTCCCGGTGGATCGCAGGGGCTTGCTTGATCGATAGCGCCCCTGTGGTCCGTAACCCCCAACGCAACCCGCGCGCGACCGCAAAGGCCCGGCGCGCTTAGTCCTGTATCATATTCGGCCCAGTCGCCGGCTCCTGTGCCGGTACCTGCATACAGGAGTCTTCATGGCCGTACACCGCAGCGTGCTCGAACTGATCGGCGAGACGCCGATCGTCCAGGCGCAACGCCTCGACGCGGGTCCGTGCGAGCTGTATTTCAAGCTCGAAAGCGCCAACCCCGGTGGCTCGATCAAGGATCGTATCGGCCTGTCGATGATCGAAGCCGCGGAAAAGGCCGGCAAGATCAAGCCCGGCGACACGCTGGTCGAAGGCACCGCGGGCAACACCGGCATCGGCCTTGCGCTCGTCGCTCAGCAGAAGGGCTACCGGTTGATCCTCGTCGTGCCCGACAAGATGAGCCGCGAGAAGATCTTCAATTTGAAGGCGATGGGTGCCGAGGTCGTGCTGACGCGTTCGGACGTGGCCAAGGGCCATCCGCAGTACTACCAGGATCTCGCTCAGAAGATCGCCGACGACACGCCGGGCGCATACTTCATCAACCAGTTCGGCAACCCCGACAACCCGCGTGCGCACGAGGAAGGCACCGGCCCCGAGATCCTGCGCCAGATGGACGGCAAGCTCGACGCGATCGTGTTCGGCTGCGGCTCCTCGGGCACGATGACCGGCCTGTCGCGATACTTCGCCAAGGCGGCGCCGAACGTCGAGTTGGTCCTTGCCGACCCGGTCGGCTCGATCCTCGCCCAGTACATCAATGAGGGTACGCTTTCGACCAAGTCGGCGAGCTGGATGGTCGAGGGCATCGGCGAGGATTTCCTGCCGTCGATCTCCGATTTCTCGCGCGTGAAGAAGGCGTATGCGATCACCGACAAGGAAAGCTTCCTTGCCGCGCGCGAGCTGCTCGCGAAGGAAGGCATCTTCGGCGGCTCGTCCACCGGCACGCTGACCGCTGCGGCGCTCAAGTATTGCCGCGCGCAGACGACGAAGAAGCGCGTGCTCGTTTTCGTCTGCGACACCGGCAACAAATACCTGTCGAAGATGTACAACGACTACTGGATGCTCGACAACGGCTTCCTCGAGCGCGAGCATTACGGCGACCTGCGCGATCTGATCCTGCGCCCCTACTCGCAACGCGACACTGTCGTCGTCGGCCCGGCCGAACCGCTCGTCACCGCCTACCAGCGCATGAAGCTGTACGACGTGTCGCAACTGCCGGTGATGGACGGCGATGCGATCGTCGGCATCGTCGACGAATCCGACGTGTTGTTGCACGTCTACGGCGACGAGTCAAAATTCCGCGATCCGGTCTCGACCGCGATGGTCGGCAAACTGCAGAAGCTCGACGTTAAGTCCCCGATCGAGGCGCTGCTGCCGGTGTTCGATGCTGGCCACGTTGCCATCGTCGTGGACGGCGACAGGTTTCTCGGTCTGATCACGCGCATCGACCTGCTCAACTATCTGCGCAGACGCGTGCAGTAATTTTTGAGATCGTCCCTGATCACGAGAACCAAAAGCAGTCATCCCTGATTGCACTTTCCAAAAAAAAGCACATCCATGACAAAGTCAGTGAAATCCCTCGGCCTCGGCACGCGCGCGATCCACGCCGGCCAGCACCCCGATCCCTCGACCGGCGCGATCATGACGCCGATCTACGCGACCTCGACCTACGTGCAGTCGAGCCCCGGCGTACACCAGGGCTACGAGTACAGCCGTACCCAGAATCCGACGCGCATGGCCTACGAGCGCTGCGTCGCCGACCTCGAAGGCGGCACGCGCGGCTATGCGTTTGCGTCCGGCCTCGCCGCGGCGAGTACGGTGCTCGACTTACTCGACTCGGGCAGTCACGTCATCGCGATGAACGATCTCTACGGCGGCAGTTACCGCCTGTTCGAGCGCGTGCGCCGGCGTTCCGCCGGATTGGATTTCACGTTTCTCGACTTGAACGATCAGGCTGCTTTGAAAGCGGCGCTCAAGCCGAACACGCGCATGATCTGGGCCGAGACGCCGACCAATCCGATGCTCACGCTGGTCGATCTCGCCAAGGTTGGCGCATTCGCGAAGAAGCACGGACTGATCTTCGTCGTCGACAACACGTTCTGCTCGCCGATGCTGCAACGTCCGCTCGAATACGGCGCGCATCTGGTGCTGCATTCGGCGACGAAATATCTCAACGGCCATTCCGACATGGTCGGCGGGATCGTCGTCGCCGGCGACGACAAGGAACTCGCCGAGCAGATGGCGTTCCTGCACAACTCGGTCGGTGCGATCGCGGGGCCGTTCGACGCGTTCCTCGCGATGCGTGGCCTGAAGACGCTGCATCTGCGCATGCGCGCGCATTGCGCGAGCGCGCAGGAACTCGCCGGCTGGCTGGAAAAACATCCCGCGATCGAACGCGTGATCTACCCGGGCCTGAAGTCGCACCGGCAGCATGCGCTCGCGAAGAAGCAGATGGACGGCCCGGGCGGGATCATCTCGGTCGAGGTCAAGGGCGGTCTGCGCAAGGCGCGCCGCGTGCTCGAGCGCTGCCATCTGTTCGCGCTGGCCGAATCGCTCGGCGGCGTCGAAAGCTTGATCGAGCATCCGGCGATCATGACTCACGCCTCGATTCCTCCGGCGAACCGCAAGCAGCTCGGCATCAGTGACAGCCTGATCCGTTTGTCCGTCGGTGTCGAAGACGTGAGCGACCTGCGCGCCGAGTTGGAGAACGCACTGCGATGAGCTCGATGTCGTTCAATCCCGTCATGTTCCATTCGTTGTGGAACTACCGCGGCTTCGTTTTCGGTGCGGTCAAGCGCGAATTCCAGACGCGCTATGCGGGAGCGTTGCTCGACGCGGTGTGGGCGGTGCTCAATCCGCTCGCGATGATCGTGGTGTTCACGTTGATCTTTTCTCAGGTCATGGGCAGCCGTTTGCCGAACAACCAGGGCGGCGCGTTCGGCTACAGCGTGTTCCTGTGCGCCGCGCTGTTGCCATGGAACTGGTTTGCGGAACTGCTGGGCAGGCTGAACACCGTGTTCATCGACAACGGCAACCTGATGAAGAAGGCGAGTTTTCCGCGCATTTGTCTGCCGGTGATCGTCGTCTTGTCCACGGCGATCCATTTCGCGATCACGTTCGCCCTGTTCCTGATTTTCCTCGTGCTCACGGGCAATCTTCCCGGCCTGCCCCTGCTGGCGTTTCCGCTCGTTCTGGCGATACACATCGCGCTGGCAGTCGGCCTGGGTCTGTTGCTCGGCACGCTCAACGTGTTCTTCCGTGATGTCGGTCAACTCACTGGAGTGCTACTGCAGTTCTGGTTCTGGCTGACCCCCATCGTCTATGCGCCTTCGGTGCTGCCCGAGGCAGTGCGCAATCTGATCTGGATCAATCCAGTCATGCCCCTGACCGATGCGTATCACGCGATTTTTTCGACGCACGCGTTTCCGTCATGGAGCGGTCTGATCTATCCGACGCTGCTCGCGCTGGTTCTTCTCGGACTCGGCGGCCTTGCCTTCCTGCGCCTGTCCGGCGAAATCATCGACGAGCTTTGAGGCCTGCCCATGGGAACGATTCGTGCTGAAGGCCTCGGCAAATTCTACAAGCGCTATCCGACTCGCTGGTCGCGGCTCGCCGAATGGCTCGACCCCGAGGAAAATGTCCGCCACGAAAAACACTGGGTGCTGCGCGACGTGGATTTCGAGATCCGCGCCGGGGAGTCCGTCGGCATTATCGGTCACAACGGAGCAGGCAAGAGCACGCTGCTGAAGCTGATCACCGGTACGACGCAGCCGAGCACAGGGCGCGCGGAGATCAAAGGTCGCGTTGCCGCTCTGCTCGAGTTGGGAATGGGGTTTCATCCGGACTTTACTGGTCGGCAGAATGCCTACATGTCCGGCCAGCTGCTCGGCTACTCGAACGAGGAGGTCGCGGCGAGGATGGGGGAGATCGAGACTTTCGCCGAAATCGGCGACTACATCGATCAACCGGTGCGCACCTATTCGAGCGGGATGCAGGTGCGGCTCGCTTTCAGCGTCGCAACGGCGATCCGCCCCGACATCCTCATTGTCGACGAAGCGTTGTCGGTGGGCGACGCGTACTTTCAGCACAAGAGTTTCGACCGCATCCGCCGTTTTCGCGACGAGGGTACGACGCTGCTTTTCGTTTCGCATTCCCCTTCCGCGATCAAGACGCTGTGCAATCGCGCCATCCTGCTAGACAAGGGCAGCGTGTTGCGCGACGAAGCGCCCGATGCAGTTCTCGACTACTACAACGCGATCATCGCGCGGCGCGAGGTGGAGCAGGCCATCCGCGTCGAGGAGTCGGAAACCGGCAAGCGGATCACGCGCTCGGGATCGCAAGATGCAAGCATTCGCGCCGTCGACCTGATCGATGCCCAGGGCCATTCGGCGCGCGCGATACGCGCCTGTGAGGCTGCGGAAATCGTCGTCGACGTCGAAGTGCGGCGCAACTTGCCGGAACTGACGGTGGGGGTCATGATTCGGGATGCACTGGGCAACGACGTGTTCGGAACCAACAGTTTCCATCACGGCCAAGTCATTGCAGCCCCGGCCACCGGCTCCGCATACCGGGTGCACTTTCGTATCGAGAGCCTGGCGCTCGGGCGCGGCAGTTACAGCGTGTCGGCGGCACTGCATACGCATGATACGCATGTGGCTAACAACTATGACTGGTGGGATCAGGCGCTGGTCTTTCAAGCCATCCCCGGTTCACGGCCATTGTCGATCGGCGTGACCGACCTACCGGTCTCCATCGGCATAGACAAAATCCCTTAGCGATTGAAATGAAAGCATCCACATGAATGCACCAGGCGCTTCATCCGTCGATGTCGACACGCTCATGTCGCGCATTCGCGCAGAGGTGGCGCGGCGCAAGCAAGTCGACGCCGCGATTCCAGCAATGCCAGTGCACGCCGCTGCGCTTCGCTCGTTGCCGATGCTGCAGCTGCCGAAGGCTCAGTTCTCCGTGGCCGAGCGCTACCATCTGAACGATTTCCTCGCCCTGCACGACCTGGATTTCATCGATGCCGCCTATCGCGGCTTGCTTAAGCGCGCCGCCGACGCGGAGGGGAAAAGGCATTTTCTCGAAGGTCTGCGCGGCGGAAGGCTAAGCAAGATCGAGATACTGGGGCGCCTGCGTTACTCACCCGAAGGGCGTCGTCACGGTGTTCGTGTGCGTGGCTTGCTGCCTGCGTTCGCCGTACAGCACGCGACCCGTCTTCCCGTCATCGGCGGCATGGTCGCGTTCGCGATGGGTGTGGTGCGCCTGCCAAGGTATATCCGCAGTTTGCAAGGTCTCGAAGGGTATCTGCACCAGCGCAATGCCGAACTGGAAGTCGCGATTCGTCAGCTTGCCCAGGCAGCAGATGCAAACGAATCCTCACTTGGACGGGAGATCGTTCGCGGTGAGGACAGCACAAAGGAAGCCTTGCGCCGAGTCGAGACGAAAGTTGAAGCGTTAGGCCAGCAAATGGAAGTCGCCGCAGGTGAGCTGTACACGCAGCTCGGAGTATTGATGGAAACGGTCGCGGGCAATCAACGCGAGTTAGCTGATTGGCGCGAGACGTCCGCTCAGCGAGAGGTTAACGCGCTTGCCCGTTTCGGACAAATGGAACAGCGCATTGCAACGGGCGAGTCGCGCGCGGATCAGTTCGCGCAAGGCGCGATCCTTTTTGAATCGGCGCGGAAAGCATTGGAAAGCAAGGCCGCCCAATTTGAATCGGACCGACAGAGCTTGGAAAACCGGGTCGGCCAAATTGAAATGCACAAGCAGGAAATCGATCGCCGTCTGATCGGGGTCATCGCCTTGGCCCAGGAGTCGTCGACACAACTCGCCACTACCCTGCGACACACGGTGGATGTCATTGAGCGCCGCCTTGATGTCTTCGACAACGCGTTGTCCGCAGAGCGTGATGGCGGACAAACGGCGCAATTGCGTTTGACCGAGCGCATGGCGCGATTGGAAGGGCGAGTGCACGAGCACAGCCGGCATTTGGGAGATGCATCCAAGCCTGTGCAGTGGGGTGCGAGCGAAATTCCCGCATCGGCAACGGGACGTTTCGACGAGATCTACTACGCCTTCGAGCAGCGTTTCCGTGGCTCGCGCGAGGATATTCGCAAGCGCGTTGCGTACTACCTTCCCCTGTTGCGCGACAGTATCGTCGGCAAACAGGGCGCAGGTGTGCTCGACATCGGCTGTGGCCGCGGCGAGTGGCTGGAATTGCTGCGCGACGAGAACATCGGTGCGTACGGAATCGACATCAACGAAGCGATGGCGAAAGATTGCATCGAGCGCGGACTGGATGTCCAAGTCGGCGATGCGATCGCCCATCTGCGTCGACTGCCGGACAATGCGCTTGGGGCGTTGACAGGGTTTCACATCATTGAGCATGTCCCGCTCGATACCCTGATCGAGCTGATCGAGGAAGCTCATCGTGTCATCCAGCCCGGCGGTTTGGTGATTTTCGAAACGCCGAATCCGGAAAACGTTGTCGTCGGTGCGTGCAATTTCTACATCGATCCGACCCATCAGCGTCCGTTACCGCCGGTGCTCACGCAATTTTTGGTCGAGGCCGGTGGTTTCGTCGATGTAGCCGTCCATCGCGTGAATGCCGAGTTGCTGCCGGAGGTATTCGACTCGCCCGGCGAGAACGACCCACCGGCTTTGCGCACCGCGCTGGCCTATCTGCGTGGCGTGTTTCTCTGCGCGCCCGACTACGCCGTGGTCGGACGTGTGGAATGAGCGAGCCGGGCGATCGCGATCGGGTCAAGCTCATACTCAACGTCGACGCGATCACGCCGCCGCTGACCGGCATCGGCCGCTACGCATTGCGCCTCGCGCAGGGAGTCAGGGATCATCCTGGCATCGATGCAGCGCGGTATTTTTCCGCATATCGCTGGGTTGCCGACCCGGAGCAGGCTTTGCGTGCGAATCGCGGCGTGGCGGGGATTCGCCGTTATGTGCCGGCAAAATCGTTTGCGATGCGGGCGTATTTCGCGTTGCGCCAAGGCGCGTTCGATCGCCTGGCGCGGCAAAAGTTTCGTGACCACATTCTGCACAGTCCCAACTATCTGCTGTTCGAGCACGACGGCCCGAGCGTGACGACGGTGCACGATTTGTCCTGGATGCACTACCCGCAATACCATCCGCGCGAACGCGTGGAGATCATGCGCCGGCGCATGCCGCGTTCGCTCGAGATCGCCGACGCGGTCATCACCGACTCGGAATTCGTGCGCGATGAGGTAATTCGCACATTCTCGGTCGATCCGACGCGCGTGCATGCGATCGCACTGGGCGTCGACGAAGCGTTCGTGCCGTACGATGCGGAACAGACGCGTGCCGCGCTCGCCGGGCTCGGTCTGGAACACGGCCGCTATCTGTTGGCGTTGGCGACGCTAGAGCCGCGCAAGAACCTTGCCCGGCTGCTCGACGCCTACGAGCAACTCGATACGACATTGCGCAAGCAGTATCCGCTGGTGCTGGCCGGTTCCAAAGGGTGGCATGCCGACCGCCTGGCGCAACGTATCGACGGGCTCGCAGCGCGCGGCGAGGCAAAGAGATTGGGCTATGTGCCCGAAGAACTGTTGCCGCAATTGCTGGCCGGCGCGCGCGCCATGGCGTTCCCGTCGATCTACGAAGGCTTCGGGTTGCCGCCGCTCGAGGCGATGGCAGCCGGGGTGCCGGTCGTGGCATCCTCGGCCTCGTCGATACCCGAGGTGACGGGCGACGCCGCGTTGCTGGTCGCGCCTGAAGATACCGACGGATTGCGGCAAGCACTCGATCGCGCGCTGACGGATGCAGAGTGGCGTGACGAGGCGATCGCGCGGGGTTTGCAACGTGCGCGACAATTCAGCTGGCGGCGTTGCGTGGACGCGACGGTGGACGTCTATCGGATGCTCGCTGGCCATGGCAAATAATGACGGTGGCACAATGGGCGATACGGCAATCCGGCAGGTCTTCGTTACCGGCGCCGCCGGCTTCGTCGGACGCCATTTTCAGGCGCTGATCGAAACGCAGCGCGACTGGCGCATGATCGCCGCTCCCCACGACTTTGACCTGCGCGACGCCGGCAGGATCGAACGCGCGCTCGGTGCGCTGGACAGGCCGCCCGATGCGGTCCTGCATCTGGCCGCGCAAAGCAATGTACCGCAGGCGTTTGCGGATCCGGAAGCGACGTTCGATACCAATTTTCTCGGCACTCTGCGTCTGCTGCGCGCTCTCAAGCACAACGGATTCGAAGGGCGTTTTCTTTTCGTCGGCACCGCCGACGCCTATGGCCTGGTCCCGGACGATGAGCTGCCGGTGAACGAAAATCGTCCCTTGCGGCCACGCAATCCCTATGCGGTCAGCAAGGCCGCGGCCGAGGCGCTGGTTTACCAGTGGAGCCAGACCGAGGGGCTGGACGCGATCATGGTGCGTCCGTTCAATCACATCGGTCCGGGCCAGGACGAGCGCTTTGCGGTGGGAGGTTTTGCTCGCCAAGTGGCAGAAATCGCCTTGGGCAGGCGCAAGGCCGAGATTGAGGTGGGCGACATCGAGGTAACGCGTGATTTCACGGACGTACGTGACGTGGTTCGGGCGTACCTGGGGTTGTTGCTGCAGGGGGAGCGCGGACACGTTTATAATGTGGGCTCAGGGGCGGAAGAGCGGCTGGGGGATATCCTTAGCCGTTTGATTTCGTTGGCAAATATACAAGCGCGCGTGATAACGGATCCGCGACGCATGCGCCCCGCTGAGCAGCGCCGCATGCGCGCTGACGTCCGCGCGCTGCAGGAGCGCACTGACTGGCACCCCGCCTATTCGTTCGAGCGCACGCTGGGCGACATCTTGGAATACTGGAAGGAAACACTCACGAATGAGTAAGCATGCACTGATTACGGGCATTACCGGCCAGGATGGCGCGTACCTTTCGCGGCTGCTGCTGAACAAGGGCTACGAGGTGCACGGTCTGCTGGCACGGCGCGGGTCGGATACGCTGTGGCGGTTGCGCGAACTGGGCATCGAGGGTCAGGTGAAGCTGATCGACGGCGACCTGATGGATCTTTCCTCGCTGATCCGCGCGCTGCAGGTGTCGAAGGCGGATGAGGTGTACAACCTGGGTGCGCAGAGCTTCGTGGGCACGAGCTGGCAGCAGCCGGTGTTGACGGCCCAGGTCGACGGGGTGGGAGCGGTGAACGTGCTCGAGGCGGTGCGCATCGTCAATCCGCAAGCACGGTTCTACCAGGCTTCGACGAGCGAGATGTTCGGGCTGATCCAGGCAGAGAAGCAGGACGAGAAGACGCCGTTCTATCCGCGCAGTCCGTACGGGGTGGCCAAGCTGATGGCGCACTGGGCGACGGTGAACTATCGCGAGAGCCATGGCCTGCATGCCTCGAGCGGAATCCTGTTCAACCACGAGTCGCCGCTGCGCGGAATCGAATTCGTGACACGCAAGGTGAGCCATGCGGCGGCGAGCATCAAGCTGGGGCTGCAGAAGGAACTGCGCCTGGGCAATATCGATGCGAAGCGCGACTGGGGCTTTGCGGGGGACTATGTGGAAGCGATGTGGTTGATGCTGCAGCAGGACAAGGCGGACGACTACGTGATTGCGACGGGCACAACGACGACGGTACGCGACATGTGCGAGATCGCGTTTGCGCATGTGGGATTGAAGGCGCAGGATCACGTGGTGGTGGACGAGAGGTATTTCCGGCCGGCGGAGGTGGATGTGTTGCTGGGCAATCCGGCGAAGGCGAGGGCAGAGCTGGGCTGGGAGCCGAAGACCTCGCTGGAACAGCTCGTGGCGATGATGGTCGATGCCGATCTCGCGCGCCTTCGCGCTTGATGGCGTGACGCTCGATTCATCGATCACATCACTGTGCGCATTGCCATCGATCTGCAGGCTTGCCAGACTGCGTCGCGCTTCCGCGGCATTGGTCGCTATTCGCTCGACCTGACACGGGCCATCCTGGCCGCTCGCGGCGAACATGAGATTGTGCTCGGCCTGGACGGGACCTATCCCGCTGCGGCCACCGATGTTGCGGAGACGCTGCGTGCGCAGGCGGGACCCGTGGCGCTCTCGCGCTATTACTACCCAGGTCCGAATCGGGTGCACGGCGACCAGGAAGATGTGTTGCGCCCCGCTGCCGAGGTGCTCATTGCGCGGCATTATCAGCGTCTTGCCCCCGACTCGATACACGTCCACAGCCTGTTCGAAGGTTATGGCGAACACGCCGGCGGGATGAGCGCACTCCCTGATGTGTCGGGAGCGGTCAGTTCGGCGACGCTTTACGATCTGATCCCGCTGATCTTTGCCGAACACTACTTCCGCAATGCGGATTACGCCGCATGGTATCGCCGCAAGCTCGCAATGTTGCACAAGTTCGACTTGTTGCTATGCATATCCGAGGCAACCAAGCGCGATGCGGTGCGCCTGCTTGGTATCGATGAGCGCAGATTGACAGTGGTTCATGCCGGCATCGAGCCGCAGTTCACCAGTGGAGTGCTGGCGGATGACGAGCGATCGCGCTTATTACAGCGCTATGGCATCCGAGAAAAGTTCGTGCTGTACACGGGCAACGACGACTTCCGCAAGAACGTGCGGGGCGCAGTTGCCGCGTTCGCAGCGATCCCCCCGGACACACGCAAGCATGTGCAACTCGTCCTGAACCAGATCGACGATGAGGCTGGCCTGAGGCAATTCGCCGGGCAGGTCGGTCTGGCGCAGGCCGATCTGGTTATTACCGGCTTTATCACGGATGCCGATTTGATCGCACTGTTCCGCAGCTGCGAGTTGTTCTTTTTTCCTTCGCTATACGAAGGTTTCGGATTGCCGGTGCTCGAAGCAATGGCCTGCGGCGCACCGACGCTGGCCGCCGACAATTCGAGCATCACTGAGATCGTTGGCCGGCGCGACGCGCTGTTCGACGCGAGCCGAACCGAGAGCATCACGCAAGCCCTCACGCACGCTCTTGATGACGGCGATTTCAGACGCTCACTGTCTGAATACGGCCTGGATCGGGCAGCGAAATTCACGTGGCAGCGCAGTGCAGAACTGGCGTTGGCTGCATGGGAAGATGCTTGCGGGCGGCGTCGGTCGACCGACGGCCGCGCCGTCAGCACTGGTGTGTTGCGGCCCAAGCTTGCAATGGTCACGCCGCTGCCACCGGAACGCACCGGCATCGCCGATTACGTCGTGGAGTTACTGCCGGCGTTGTCGCGGCACTTCAATATCGACTTGTATACAACTGCCGATCCGGCACAAGCAGCGGCCTCGCTAGTTGGATTCAACATCTACCCGTGGCAGGATCTGCCGGCCCGGGCACAGTCTTATGCGCATGTCGTGTATCAGTTCGGCAATTCTCCGTTCCACAGTCACATGGTTGAATTGCTGGATCAAGTACCTGGCGCCGTCGTACTGCATGATTTCTTTTTGAGTTCGATGCTCTGGCACATGCAGGAGCACGAAGGGTATCCAGACATCTTCAACACGGAGTTGGAAAGGTCGCACGGCCGTCATGCGGTGGCGTATTTTCGCGAGCACGAGGCGCTGGCGGCGCGCAGGCGTTTTCCCGCTTCGCGACGTATCATCGAACGCGCTGTCGGAATACTGGCGCATTCGGACTACTCGCTCGAATTGTGCCAGCGCTACTTTCCGGCAGTGGAACGGCGCAGATGGGTGAAGATCCCGCAGCCGCGCCGGTCGCCGATGGAAATTGGCCCGGCCGAGCGAAGTCTCTTGCGTGCAGAACTTGGCGTCGGGCGGAACGACTTCCTGCTGATCTCGTTGGGTTTCCTCGCAGATACCAAACTCAATCATGTGTTGCTGGACGCGCTGGCGGATCAGCGCCTGGTGAGCGACGCCGCGTTGCGCGTGGTTTTCGTCGGTCAGAACGACGCAGGTGCCTACGGTCGAGAGTTGCTCGATCGTATCGGCAAGCATCCGTTGCGCGAACGCATCGAGATCACCGGATTTGCCGAGGCTGGTCTTTACCAGAAGTATCTGTACGCGGCGGATTGCGCCGTACAGTTGCGCACAGACAGTCGGGGCGAAACCTCTCGAGGCGTACTCGACTGCATGGCGCATGGCTTGCCGGTGATCCTCAACGCCTATGCCACGTTTCGGGAATTTCCGGCGAATGCGGTGCGTTTCATCCCGGCCGCCGCGCCTGCGGGCGAGCTTGCGGATGAACTCGTTCTCTTGCGTGGCGATGCGCAACTATGCGGGACGGTTGGGGGCGCCGCGCGCGAAGTCATCCAAAGCGGTCATTCGCCGAAGATCGCCGCAGAGAAATTTGCCGAAGCGATTCGAGATGCCGCCGCGCTAGTGCAAAGCCTCGCGGCCGACAATCTCGTGAGCCAGCTTGGCAATATATTCTCGGCTGTACCCGAAGTAGAAGGTGACCTTGCGGCAGTCAAGTACGCACTGGAAAGATCGGATGGCCAGCTTGGCGCGCCGCGACTGTTTCTTGACCTAAGCGAAATAGTCACGACCGACTACGGCACGGGCATTCATCGGGTGGTACGCAGCTACTCGCGCGAATTGCTTGCGCACGATGCGGTGCAGATCGTACCGGTTGCCCATTCGCCGAGTGCCGAGCTGCGCTCCGCGGAGGAGTACGTCGTAACCACGTTCGGTGTGCCGCACAGTTTTAGCCCCTTTTCGTTCTCTCCGCGCGCAGAAGATGTACTGTTCTTGCTCGATTCGGCATGGGATGCGCCTGAGCGTTTCAAATCCAGCATTGATAAGATACAACTTGCTGGCGGTCGCGCTGCGGCGATGGTTTATGACCTGATTCCGCTGCGGTTCCCGCAATATTGCGTCGACTACATGCCGGCGGCGTTCGAGCGTTGGTTGCGATTCGTCGTGCAGAACTGCGATCTTCTGATCTGCATATCACACGCCGTTGCGGATGATCTGGACGATTGGATCCGGCAAAACGCCGTTCCCAAGCATCCCGGACTTCGCATTGGCCGTGTTCATCTCGGTTGCGACTTTAGTCCCGAAAATCCGGCCGCGGAACCAGGCGAGGCGATCCGCGCGGCCATGGAAGGAGGCCGCTCGGTTTTGATGGTCGGCACGCTCGAGCCGCGCAAACGTTACGATCTAACTCTGGATGCGTTCGAGCAGCTCTGGGACAAGGGGATGGACCTGCGTCTGGTCATCATCGGCAAACGCGGATGGAACGTCGAATCGCTGGCCGCTCGCATCGAATCGCATCCCGAGTACGGCAGACGTCTGTTTTGGCTGCGAGACGTCTCCGACGATGATTTGCGGTATGCCTACCGAGGCGCGCAACGCGTACTGCTTGCTTCGGATACCGAGGGCTTCGGCCTTCCCATCGTCGAGGCGGCACACTACGGTCGTCCATTGTTGCTGAGCGATATTCCCGCGTTCCGTGAGGTGGCTGGGGAGCATGCCAGTTATTTCCAAGCGGGAAACATAGAGGCGCTGGTGGATGCGTTGCGCGCACGCGCGGTTAAGGGCGCTGGAAGGGTACCAGGCATGCAATCCTGGCGCGAAGCGGCCGCCCAGTTGCAACGCGTTCTCTACAGTGGTGATTGGACATTTCCGGCTATTGGCGAATGATGTCGTCGCGCACTTATGGCCAACTCGCTGATTCAACGATGCTCAAAACCCATATTTTTGGATTGTCAACGATGCCGGACGAATCGTCGACGTCGCAGCAATGTCGACGATTGTGCGAATGAGGCGTATTCGTGCGAACTCGCGCTCCGGCAAAATTGATCATGCAACGCTTTCTAGGCCAGGACTAACCCTGTGAAAAAAGGCATTCATAATCGAAACAGAAAGATCGCGATCTTCGGGGCGGGCGGATTTGCTCGGGAAGTGATGGTTCTTTTGCACGACGCGAATGTGGCGAAAAGCGCCGTAGCCTTTTACGAGGATGATGATATTTGGTCCGATCGCACGATGTGTTCCCTGCCAGTGCTTCCGCTAAGCAGATTTGATTCCGCGAAAGTTGATCTCATCCTCGCCGTTGGCAGTCCTGCGCTGAAAAGCAGGATTCGTAACATGCTTCCCGCAGACACGCGATATCCGACCCTGATTCATCCCACAGCGCTGCGATCCAAGAGCGTAGAAATCGGCCAGGGCTGCATCATCGCCGCGGGTAGCATCCTCACTTGCGATATAAAACTTGGCGCTCACGTGAACATTGACCGTGCAACAAATGTAGGGCACGACAGCGTGTTGGGTGACTACGTAACGACGGCACCTGCAGTAACGATCAGCGGCAACTGCCGGATAGGCAGCCGAAGCTACCTCGGCACGCATGCTTGTATGCGAGAAAAGACCACGATTGCTGACGACATTACCGTCGGTATGGGGGCGGTCGTTGTGTCGTCGCTGCTGCAGCCAGGAGTTTATTTCGGGAATCCAGCCAAGTTGCACAAGGCGTCATCGAGATGAAAAGCGGCGTTTTGCGTCCCGGCGGGCCGATTGCTCCGTTCGGGAACGAAAAAATCAGGTTCCTTCTGGTAGGCATCTGGAACACGCTGATAGGCTACGCCGTGTTCGTTGCGGTGCACGCAGCAGCTTCGGATTGGCTGTCCCCAATAGTCACATTGATCACATCCTACGTGATTGCTCTGCCGCATTCTTTCATCACTCAGCGGCTGTTCGTCTTTCGATCGTTTGGTAGATGGCCGTCGCAGTTTGCGCGGTTTCTAATTTCCAACAGCCTTGTCTTCTTCTCGAATATCATTTTTTTGCCAGTCGCAATCGCCGCAACTGCAGCCAGTCCCGTCGTGGTTCAGGCGGTTTTTGTGGCGCTGTCGACTATGGCGACTTATGTATTGCACAAACATTTTTCTTTCACCCGGTGACGCATGAATCGTATCCCGCTCCTAGTTCCGAAAATGCCAAACGCGGATTCGCTTTTGCCGTATCTCCGGCAAATAGATGCCAACCAGAAATACACAAATTTCGGTCCGCTCAATGCCGAATTCGAGCGTCGCTTGATAGATGACGTTGCGACCGGCTTGTCGACTGCGAACGTGACGACAGTGTCCAACTGCACCGTGGGGCTGGAATTGACGCTGCAGGCCCATGGTCTAGCACCTGGTGCCAATGTGCTGATACCTGCCATTACTTTCGTCGCGACGGCGACCGCGGCCATCCGGATTGGGATGGTACCGGTGATCTCCGACGTCGATCCGGCGAATTGGCTGCTTACGCCAGCGCTCGCCGACGTAGCCCGCCGTGATCGCCCAATCGATCTCGTCATGCCGGTGGCAACCTTCGGTTGCCCTCACGATACGGCCGAGTGGGACAAGTTCACCGCTCGGACCGGAATCCCTGTAGTCATTGACGCGGCCGGCGCGTACGGAAACCAGAAGGTCGGCGCGACAACCGATGTCGTTTTCAGCTTTCATGCAACGAAATCATTCGGTGCCGCAGAGGGTGGGGCAGTCTTATCGGCAAATGCCGCACGAATCGCATCGGTCCGCAAGCTGGCCAATTTCGGCATCGATACGTCGATCAGCCAATTGACTGCTTTCGGCACCAACGGAAAAATGAGCGAATACCATTGCGCTCTCGGGCTAGCATCCTTTGACGAATGGGAGCGAACCAAGGCTGAGAGAAGGACATTGTCACAACGCTATATAGCCATGCTCCGGCAGCATTGCCCTACAGTGCAGTTCCAGGCAAAGCCGAATGAGGGCATCTATCCACTGATGTCCATATTGCTGCCGAGCGGAGTCGAAGCGGCGACGGTGGCTGCAGAGTTGGCCATGCAAAACATTGAAACGCGACGCTGGTATTGTCCGGGACTGAACCGACATCCTGCGCTCTCCAGCGCCGTGACAATTGGCGAATTGCCTGTCTCCGAGGACATCGGTGAGCGAATTCTCGGATTGCCATTTTTCATTGGCATGTCGGATAAGCAAATCGTCAGCGTGGCCGAACAGCTGGCATCGGCACTTGCGAGACACGGTGGAGAGCGTGCATGAGCAAAATCAGCTATGTGATTCCCGTTTATCACAACGAAGGTTCGATCAAGGCGACTTGCAAGGGGATCGCCGACCTATTCAACGGGCCTCTCTTGGGCAACGAATACGAGATAGTGCTGGTGGATGACGGCTCAAAGGACGGCTCTTATGCCGAGATGCTCGAAGCGGCAAGTCTCGACGTCCATGTCCGCACGATATCCTTCAGTCGGAATTTCGGCCAAATCGCAGCTATCATCGCTGGTTATCGACATGCGACTGGCGATGCGATTATCAACATGTCCGCTGATCTGCAAGATCCAGTCGAACTTACCGTCAACATGGTTTCGTCGTGGCAAGGCGGATCGGATGTCGTTGTAGGGTATCGCGAAGATCGCGAAGACTCCTTCGTCGCACGCCTGTTCTCGCGGCTTGCCTATGGTGCCTTGCGTGCATCGAATCCCAATATTCCCGCAGGTGGCTTTGACTTCGTTCTGATGAGTAGACGTGCGCTAGATCTTTTTCTGCAATACAAAGGGCGCCATCGGTTTTTCCAGGGAGATGTGATCTGGGCGGGGCTGCCGTCGACATTTCTGCCATATACACGGCGCAAGCGTACTGTCGGCAAGTCCCAATACAATTTCAGTAAGAAGCTGAAATTATTCTTCGATTTCCTGCTTGACGGCTCTTACCTGCCGATCCGCCTCATTTCGCTTTCCGGCGTTGTCGTCGCACTGATGGGCCTTCTTTATGCAGGCCTTATTGTCGTGACGTGGTTTCGCGGCCAGACTCCTTTTTCCGGCTGGGCACCGTTGATGGTCGCCATCCTGGTGGTCGGCGGAATGATCATGGTCATGCTCGGTATGATAGGCGAATATCTTTGGCGCATCCTCGATGAAATCAAGGAAAAGCCACTCTATATAATCAAGGATCCGACTGATGTCGGCTGAGATCGGCGTGCGTCCCAAAGCGCTTTTCTTTGATTTCGCGGCAGGCGTGGCCGTCTGCGCATACTGCGTCGCGATATTCTGGTTTTCTTTGGGGTTGGACGTGATGCGGCTCGAAGTTCCGTTGGCGTACGTCGGCGATGCGCTGCAGTACTCGTACATTATCAACTCGTTCAGCTCAGCGGGCGGCCTCGGTCATATCGAAAATGCCGGTGCTCCATTCGGGACGCAGAACTTGGATTTCCCGAACGCGGACGCGACCAATATGCTGATTGCGAGCATGCTCGCACCGGCGGCGTCTTTTGGCTTGCGATTCAACCTGTTTTTTTTGGCCGGAGTGATCTTGACCAGCCTTGCGGGGTTCGCAGTCGCTCGATCGATGGGGCTGGGCAGGCTATGGTCCGCTGCCGTCGCTGTCGCATTCACGCTATTGCCATTTCATTTTTTGCGCTTGTTACATCTTTTCTACACGAACTATTCCGCTGCCGCTGTGGCTTTATGGATCTGTGTGCGTGTCGGAAGCGAAGGGCCCTCGATCGCCGCTGTTTCCCGCCGTAGGCGTATCTTGAGCATGCTGTTGTTCGCCGGCGCTTGCATCTGGTGCGCGACCACAGGTGTGTACTATGCCTTCTTTACCTGTATAGCCGTTGCGGCTTCGACGGTCTTCGCCGCATTCCGCCAGGCATCGTGGAAGCCGATCAGGACAGGTAGCTTGGCGCTGGCCTTGATTGTCGTGGCTACAACTGCGCAACTGGTTGAAAGCGAGCGTTTTGAATTGCAGCACGGCAAAAATGAAGCCGTCGCAAAGCGCGATTTTATGGATACCGAGTACTACGGTCTCAAAATTGCACAATTATTGTTGCCAATACAGAATCATCCGTGGGAGAAGGCGGCTCAGGTTCAACAAAAATACAGCGCACGTATTGTAAATGAGAATACAACATCCAGTCTCGGCGCCCTCGGTTCGCTGGCCTTTGTACTGGTCATTGCATGGTTATGTTTTCGAACCAATGGGGCCGGTCTGGCTTGGCAGTTTCAGCTTTCCTGTGCGCTGGTGCTCGTGTTGTTGTTGTACGCGACTGTCGGCGGATTTGGCACACTGTTTTCATTGCTTGTTACGCCTCAGATCCGCGCCGTCAATCGCGTATCCCCCTTCATCGCCTATGCTTGTCTTGTAGCGGCGGCGGGCATTCTGCAAGGCCTTTTCAAGAAGAAGAAGGCGAAGCTCGCAGGTGGTATCGCTGCGCTAATCTGTATTCCGATTGCCACGTTCGATCAAGTTCCCTTTCGCGACGGCGCGCTGGCGCAGCAACATCAAGCGCTCGAGAAACAATTCGATACGGATAAGCAATTCGCGGAAACGCTGGCTCTCCGACTTCCACCGGGGGCGCAAGTATTCCAACTTCCCTTTGTTGAATATCCTGAGGCAGGCTCTTCGCTGGAATACGAGCAATTCAAAAATCTTTTGCATGCCCCCTCATTGCATTGGACCTATGGTGCGATGAAAGGTCGCCCCGAGAGTGAGTGGTTGAAGGTAGTTTCGTCGCTGGATGCTGATCGTTTCGCAAAATCGCTGCGATCGGTCGGATTTGCCGCTTTGGTCGTCGACAATCGATATCTCACGGATCTTGCAAAAAAGCAGGTTCAAGGAATCGCCGGGGAAGCGGGTGTCTTCGTTTTCAATTCAAGCGACGGTACGCAAACTGGATACATTTTCGGCGAAGCGAAATTTGAGGGCCGCGCCGTAGCACCTGGAAGGGGGTGGCATGCGTACGAGTCGTGGGGGATGTGGGGTTCCGAAAGGAATGCTTCGTTGATCCTATCCGCGCCCCGGCGAGCGGCTTTCTGCGAATTGTCACTTACGCTGTCCACAATTCGGGCGCGAGATATTGACGTGATGTTTGATGGGGTGAAAATGTCCCGCCTTGCCTTGAAGGACGGGGCAGTCGGGACTGCGCAATTGCAAGTTCCGTCGAATACAAGAGAAATCGAATTGAGAACGGATGTTCCCGCTCAGACTCCGGGTAATGAGGATCCGCGCCTGATATCGTTTGGTTGGCAGATCACCGATTTGCCGGTTTGCATTTCAAAGTTTTGAAATGATCAGCTGGTGATATTGACAGCCTCGGAGAATCTGCAGCCAGATATTAAGCGAGCTTCCGGCACGATAGCCCTGAAAAGCGAATGATCGCGGAGCTGATGTGTAAGCGAGGTTGCGGAGCAGACGTTTTATCGCTGGAGAAGGCCCATACTGGCCTAGATCCGAGCCAGGCACGCCAGCTGAAGCAGCCACGCGAGGAAAACTCAAGCGCCTAGTCGCGGATCTGCGTCTGGACAAGGCCGTATTATAGGATTTCGTCCCCGAAAGTGGTGAACTCTTCCGCGACTCAAGCTATGGCGGATCACGTGGAGCAGCAGTATTACATCAGCCGTTAGAGGGCATTTCGGCTCTTTTCGTCCTGAAAGCCACGCATCTCATTCTCTTGTTCATCGTGTAACAATAGCGAAGCGCGGGCTTGCGAGAAGCCCGCGCTTCGTTATGTGCGTATCATCAGTTAAAACCTGCTGTTCCGGTGAACGATCCTGCTCCTGAAACAACGTTGCTGGGGCCGAATGAGATTGCTGATGCCCCGCCGGACAGGCTAATCGCTACTGGGCTTGCATTTAGCACTGAATTTGCTACCCCTAGTACGTTGCCGGCACCGACTGCCTGGATGGCGAAGTTTGTATTGCCATCGATCAGTGTGCTGGTGATCGAAGCCACATTGCCCGTGCCGTTACCTTGGACATTGACGCCACCGCCATTGCGGACAATCGTGGAATCCCTGACAAAAACGCGCGCGCTCGCGGAAGAGCTCGTCATGTTGATGCCGTTCTGGGCAAAACCCTTCACTGTGCAGCGAATCACATAGACCGCCCCTCCGGAAAGGATGTTCACTCCATTTATGCCGGTACCGAGTCCTTGAAAGTCGAGGCCTTCCAATACAACGACATCACTTGGTCCTGCGCTGACGACAATACCGTTCGTCCCTGACACCAGAACGCCAGCCTCAATATGATCTGAGCGGATCGTGATCGATTTTGTGATCGTCACTGCGCCGAATCCACCAGGATCCAAAACATTGATCTCCCCACTCGGGGCCGTTTTTGAAATCGCTCCGGCAAAGGTCTTGCAAGGAGCGGTACGGCTACAGGGATTGGCATCGTCGCCAACTCCGGACACCCAGGTTCGAGTTGCCTGAGCAGTCGCCTGCGCGGCCACCAACATTCCGAAAACGATGACAAAAAATTTGAGACAACCGATTCTGTTCATGACATTTCCCCTTGCTGCGTTAGAACGTACTGGCTGTTCCTCTTAAACTATCTATATATCTGACCTTCGTCGAGGAAGTGTGCACGGTGCACGTGCGGAATGTATCACATCCCGCGAAACGAACTCTGCGGGTTGAATCACTTCGGAAAGCCGGAAGCGGGTTGGTACGAGTCATGCAACGATGACAGCTCGAGCCGCTCTTGACGCTAGGTCGCGCTGGTCTCGGAGGTCGATCAAGGAGGGTCAGGTGTTGTGGCCGAGCTGGTTCGCCCGCACGGCATCGCAAAGCATGGGTTGGCGCCTGCGACATCGAGGTAACGCGTGATTTCACGGACGTACGCGATGTGGTTCGGGCGTACCTGGGGTTGTTGCTGCAGGGGGAGCGCGGACACGTTTATAATGTGGGCTCGGGGGCGGAAGAGCGGCTGGGGGATATCCTTAGCCGTTTGATTTCGTTGGCAAATATACAAGCGCGCGTGATAACGGATCCGCGACGCATGCGCCCCGCTGAGCAGCGCCGCATGCGCGCTGACGTCCGCGCGCTGCAGGAGCGCACTGACTGGCACCCCGCCTATTCGTTCGAGCGCACGCTGGGCGACATCTTGGAATACTGGAAGGAAACACTCACGAATGAGTAAGCATGCACTGATTACGGGCATTACCGGCCAGGATGGCGCGTACCTTTCGCGGCTGCTGCTGAACAAGGGCTACGAGGTGCACGGTCTGCTGGCACGGCGCGGGTCGGATACGCTGTGGCGGTTGCGCGAACTGGGCATCGAGGGTCAGGTGAAGCTGATCGACGGCGACCTGATGGATCTTTCCTCGCTGATCCGCGCGCTGCAGGTGTCGAAGGCGGATGAGGTGTACAACCTGGGTGCGCAGAGCTTCGTGGGCACGAGCTGGCAGCAGCCGGTGTTGACGGCCCAGGTCGACGGGGTGGGAGCGGTGAACGTGCTCGAGGCGGTGCGCATCGTCAATCCGCAAGCACGGTTCTACCAGGCTTCGACGAGCGAGATGTTCGGGCTGATCCAGGCAGAGAAGCAGGACGAGAAGACGCCGTTCTATCCGCGCAGTCCGTACGGGGTGGCCAAGCTGATGGCGCACTGGGCGACGGTGAACTATCGCGAGAGCCATGGCCTGCATGCCTCGAGCGGAATCCTGTTCAACCACGAGTCGCCGCTGCGCGGAATCGAATTCGTGACACGCAAGGTGAGCCATGCGGCGGCGAGCATCAAGCTGGGGCTGCAGAAGGAACTGCGCCTGGGCAATATCGATGCGAAGCGCGACTGGGGCTTTGCGGGGGACTATGTGGAAGCGATGTGGTTGATGCTGCAGCAGGACAAGGCGGACGACTACGTGATCGCGACGGGCACAACGACGACGGTACGTGACATGTGCGAGATTGCGTTCGCGCATGTGGGCTTGGAGGCGCAGGCGCACGTGGTGGTGGACGAGAGGTATTTCCGGCCGGCGGAGGTGGATGTGCTGCTGGGCAATCCGGCGAAGGCGAGGGCGGAGCTGGGCTGGGAGCCGAAGACCTCGCTGGAACAGCTCGTGGCGATGATGGTCGATGCCGATCTGGCGCGGTTGAGCAAACAAGATGGCCACGCTGCAGCGTAAGGCACGCATTCATCAGTACCACTCGGGGAGTGCAAAAGGGGATGCCGTCACCAACGGCATGCTCTATACGCGCGGAATACTCCGGGAGCTGGGATTCGACTCGAACATCTATTGCTCCCATCTGGACCCTCAACTTGGTTCGGAGTTGCTGCACATCAGTGAGTGGAACGACGCTACGGATCTACTCCTCGTGCATCACTCCATCGGCATCGACGATGAGCCGTGGCTGACATCGACGCGCTGTCGCAAAGTTCTTGTCTATCACAACATCACGCCGGCCCACTTTTTCAGCGATCAGCCGGACCTCGCCAAGTACGTGCGGTTGGGTTTCGACCAGCTGCAGCGTTGGCAACCCATGTTCGAAGCGGTCGTAGCCGATTCCGAACTGAACAAATCGGATCTGATCGAATTCGGCTACGACGAGTCCCTGATTACGGTCATCCCGCTGCTGCTCGACATCGAGGCCTTGCGTTCGATCGTCCCCGATGAGGCCACGCTCGCCGAACACGAGCCGTTCTTCAACGTGGTTTTCGTCGGGCGCCTGGTCGAAAACAAGCGCCAGCACGATATCGTCGACGCCTATGCGCGCTCGCACGTAAGAAGAGAGCGCCCGTCGCAGCTCATCTTTGTCGGTGGCACGACGTCGGAGGGCTATGTCGGCCGCATCCGGGAAGAAGCCCAGAAGCTTGGCGTAGCCGACGAGCTCACGTTGACTGGAAAAATTTCCAGCAGCGAGTTGTCCGCCATCTATCGAGCCGCCGATGTTTTTGTCTGCCTGAGCGAGCACGAAGGTTTCGGCGTGCCGATTGTCGAAGCGATGGTTTTCGACGTGCCGATCATTGCTCTTGCAAGGGCTGCTGTGCCGTGGACGCTGGGGCAGGGTGGCATCCTTTTTCAGGAATTCGACCCGGATGAAGTCGCGGTTGCTATCGATTTCATTGCGCAGAACGCAGCCCTGCGCTCGAGGTTGATTGAAGGGCAGCGCAAGGAACTGGCGAGGTTCGATCGTCGCGAAATCAAGGAACAACTGCGTCGAGTGCTCGCAAAGTGCGGGTTCGGTTCGGACGCCGTCTCATCTACCCGGGTAATCGGACGAAACTCTGCGTGGCGAATTGAAGGTCCGTTCGATTCGAGCTACAGCCTGGCGATTCTGAATCGCAATCTCGGGCGTGCCTTGCTTCGCCAGGGAATGGAGCTGGAATATCTTTCAAGCGAAGGCGGTGGGGACTTTCCGGCAGACCCCTTCTTCCTGCAGGCCAATCCCGACATCGGATCGCGTATCGCTGATCCGGGCAAGGCGCCGCCGGATGTCGTTCTGCGCAACATGTATCCCCCGCGCTGTACCCGGATGGATGGCGTCGTCAACACCTATGCGCTGTACGGCTGGGAGGAATCCGCTTTCCCGCACGAGTGGGCTTGCGGGTTCAATGAAAACCTCGACCTCATTACGACGACGTCGAGATTCGTCAGCAAGGCGCTGATAGACAGCGGAGTCAAAGTTCCCGTTCGCGTGGTCGGGGATGGCGCGGATCACTTTGTGAATGTTGTATCGGAACCCTTGGGAGTGCCTCTCCTCTCCGGGTTTCGCTTCCTACACAACTCATCGTGCTTTCCTCGCAAGGGTATTGATGTGCTTTTGGAGGCGTTCGGCTGCAGTTTTTCGGGGCGTGCGGACGTGTCTTTGATAGTCAAGACTTTCCCCAATCCGCACAACGATATCGTCGCTCAGCTGCAGAGATTCCGCAAAAAATTTCCACGAGCTCCGCAAGTGCAACTGCTGATGGAGGATTTGACTGAGGGGCAGATGGCGACCCTGTACGCGAGCTGCAACGCCTTGGTCGCACCGAGTCGCGGCGAGGGTTTCGGGTTGCCGATAGCGGAAGCGATGCTGAGGGAAATTCCCGTAATCGCGACCGCATACAGCGGGCAGATGGATTTCTGCAACGACGACACGGCCTACTTGGTCGACTATCGCTTTGCCTACGCGCGCTCGCATTTCGAGGAGCCGGGTTCAATCTGGGCAGAGCCCGATGTCGCTTCGCTTGGCCGAGCGATGCTGGCCGTTGTGGACGGAAGTGGGGAAGCGCGGCGTTCCCGCGTCGCGAATGCGCTCAGGGTCATTCGCTATCGATTCAGTTGGGATGCCGTTGCCGAGCGCCAGGTACGGGCCGTGCGCGATATCCGCGAAGCCCCTTTGCCGGTGCTGCCGGTGAGCGCGCGCATTGCGTGGATCAGCACGTGGAAGACACGCTGCGGCATCGCATCCTATTCCGAGTTTCTTCTGCAAAACTGGGATCGCAGCCAGACATGGATTCTTGCCGATGAACAGGCGGCGGCACCCGAAGGTCTACCGGGAGTGGAGCGTTGCTGGACGCAGCAAGAGCCAGAAACAGGAAGGAAATTGCTCAATGCCGCGCTTGCTCTGCAGGCCGATGTAGTGGTCATTCAATACAATTTCAGTTTCTTTCCGCTGAGTGCTTTGGCCGAGTTGATCGATGGATTGCGCCATTGGGGCAAGACCTGTTTCCTGACGCTGCATGCAACGAAGGATGTCGACAAGCCGGACTTCAAGGCCTCGCTGGGCGAGATACGCCAATCATTGGCGCGCTGCACTCGAATCCTGGTTCACTCACTCGCCGACTGCAATCGCCTGAAAGACATCGGACTGGTGGACAACGTGGTGCTGTTCCCACACGGAGTGCCCGCACCATCCGGAATTCGTGGCGGTCCCAGATCGGGCAAGTTCACCGTCGGCACGTTCGGGTATGCGTTGCCTCACAAGGGCCTGCGCGAGGTGATAGATGCATGCGCATTGCTACGCCGGGGTGGGTACGATGTCGCGCTGCGCATGATCAATTCCCGCTACCCTGCGCCGCATTCCGACGAGGAAGTCGCAGCCTGCAAGTCGCTCATCGCCTCGAAATTGGGGAACAAGGATGCGATATTCGATGACGATTTTCACAGCGAGGCGGAAATCGTCGATTTGCTCGCCCAGTGCGATGTGCTGATTTTTGCCTACCAGGAGACCGGCGAGTCCGCGAGCGGTGCCATCCGCGTGGCGATGTCGGCGGGGGTGCCGATACTCTGCACGCCGTTGGAGATATTCGACGATGTGAGCGCGGCGGTCGATTTCAGCACGGGGTTGGCGCCGCAGGCGCTGGCTGAAGCTATTTTACGTTTCATCTCCGAACCCGCGCTTGCGCTAGCGCAATTGAATAGGCGGTCGCGCTGGCAATCGAAGACTTCGTGGCCGGTCCTCTCGAAGCGATTGGCGGACATGATCGAGTCGTTGACGTTCGCGAATCGAAACGAAGCTGGCGAAAGGGAGCTCTGAGAATTTCCCAGAGCTTGTTTTCAACAATGGGCAGTGCACAGAATACGCTGGCGTGATGGTGATGGTTCGAAAGCAGCCTACCGTTGCATCGGGACTTCGATTCGTTTGGTTTCTCCGCCCTTGAGCGCAAACCAAGCGTATCCCTCTTGCACCAATTCGACTTCCAACTGGTAGTCGCCGCGTGGAATGTCGGGCAGAGTCAGGCGGACAGTGCGGTCGTCTCCGGGCGCGAATGGGCATCCCAGGCTCGCATGATGAAAATCGTTGTTAACCATCGCGCCGTTTTTATCCAGCAGATGAATTCCCACGGTTGTCGGATAGCTTCCCTCAGAACTGATGGCGAGAGAGCTCTCGTTGCGGATTCTCACCTTGATGCGCGGCCGGCCGTCTGCGAGCGTAGGATTCTGCATATCGGCAGCAAGGATCTTCACCTGTTTGAACTTCTCGTCAGGCAATGGCGCGTTCATGGCCGCGCCATTGCATACGAATGAATTCGCGATGTCGTAGTCGTAGACTAGGATACGCGCGTCACCGGCTACTATTTCCCGTTGCGCCGGTCCCAAAATTTCTTGAAGGAAATCTCTCTGATCCTGAAGCAGCTCGTTGTCTGCAATGACCATGAAACTGGAGTCAGAATTGGGTCCTCGGCGATAGAGGTTCGTATCGACCATGATCGGAAATGGCCGAATTGTCGATGGCGAAAGTTCCACTGGCAGGACGCGGACTTTGGAGTCGGACATGATGGTCGTTGCTCCGGCGTTCCACCAAGAGCCGTATCCGTATTTCAGTCCTTCCTCCTGTAGTACGGCGGCAAGCAGCTCGGGGCGCGACTGGCGTGCAAAAGAATCGTCCACTGGAACCATGCGCTGAATGCCGCTGACAAGGGAAATGATGCAAAAAGCGATGAGCGCCCATGGCATAAAAGCGCCGTGTCTCTGCAGCACATCGTTGATCCTCCAGCCTGCCAGGGCGAGGAGAATGAGATAGGGCAGAGTGAAGTATCTGGTTGTTATGTAGTCCTGAGCGAGCGGATCGAAAATCAGGTATATCGCCAATATGGAAAAGAATGCAGCGAGGAAAGCCGCGATCAGTGCGCGGCGAACCGGATTGACATTTTTCCTCCACTCGTAAAGCTCGGCAAGAAAATTAAGCGTCAACGCGCCGACAATCATCGTGCGGAAAACCCGCATGACCGGCTCGAGCGTATGGTTTGCGTGCTCTTCGGCGTGCGCGCCAAAGTACTCGAACCATCCGCTGGAAAAGAGCTTCAAGTGGTTCCAGAAGCCTTTTGCATCGGTCACGTGGAGGTTCGATGCGGCTGCGTAGTCGGTGACCATTCCGCTATAGGTCAAGAATTTGACCGTGATGAACGCGAGGGCCAGGCCAAAAAGCATCGCCAGCTCCCGCACCAGCGTGTGGCGGGAAAGAAGGCCACGCGGGAGGGGGGCGAGCATGCGTCCCGTTTTCCCGAACACGGCCAGTGCTCGACTGAATATGAAAGCGGGAAGCAAGACCATGACCGCGACGCGTGAGGGGTTCTTCAGCGAAATCAACAGGGAAGTGCTGAGTATCAGCAGAGGCAGCGCGACCTTGCGAAAATTTCCATCGCGCGCGCGCATGTGATCGGACACGATCAGCGCTGCCAAAAGAAAAAAAGCCATCGGCCACCAGACATAGGCCGTTTCCAGATAGGTCATGACGATGAATACTCTCGAAAATCCGAGAGCCAGGGTCATGACGATGAGCGCGGTGGCGGCCCAGGATATTCTTGCGCAGCGCAGGAAATATCCGAGCGAAGCGAGCAAAGCGAGGGCAAGTATCGTCGCCGCGATGGCGTGAACGATGAATCCATTGGGCAACCAGCAGAGCAGTGGTGCCATCAGCATGGCCGCCGAAGGAAACATCATGTCCCCATTCGCCACTCTCCACGATCGCGGAATCAACGTGCCCTGATCGTACATGGCTTGCGCCAGGAAACTGTTCGTGGCGTCATCGCCGCTGAATTCCGGTCGCGAGAAATGAACGATGTAGGCGACGAGAATCGCTATCGAGAACAGCAGCGATGCAAAGAAAAAGAAGTCTGCTCTCGAGACCTTTGCATTGGCCCGCGTTGCTGTTTGTTTCGGGTTGCTCATCTTTTGTCGTCGTATGGTTTTGCGGGTGTCGAAATCTTGAAATTGCTTGAATTCGGTCCGTGTCTCGAATGGATTCATGTTTCCTGCCACGCAGGCTTACATGAACTTCGAACCGCCGCAATTCGAATCCAGCCTAGGCATTATCCGAGAACGAAAGGTGCTTGTGCCCGAGATAGCTCGTGAATATCGGCGTGACGATGCCGCAGGCATGGGCGATTTCGTCCGCGTGCCAGTCGATTCCGAGCCACGGCAAGACCACTTTCTGGAACAGCAGGCTGACGAGCAGGGTCTGCAGCAGCGCGACGGCGTTCACCGCGACGAACCAGAACATCTGCTGGTGCAGGCGGTTGGTCGCGCCGGTGAAGACGAACAGGCGGTTGAGCACGAACGCGGTGATCAGGCCGAGCAGGTAGGCGACGACGATCGCCACAGAATACGGCAGCCAACGACTCAGCACGATGCGCGAGCCGAAGTTGACCGCTGCGGCGAATCCGCCAACGGCGAGAAAGCGCAGAAACGGAGAAGCGGCGGCCGGCTCGCGATTCATGCCAGTGTCGCGCGCGCGAGCTCGCGCCCGATCTTCACGCTCTCGGAAATCGAACGATCTTCGGGGTAGTAGTACGACGTGTCAGCCATGTAGAAGCCCGCGATCGGGGTCTTCATAGGCGGTAGCATTGCGGCGAAGCCAGGCGGACAGATGGTCTGCGCGAAGTCGTAGCGGTGGCAGTGGCTCGCGAGCACCCAGTCCGGTTTGAACTGTGGGTTGAGCTTTGCCAGATAACCAATCGTCTCGTCGATGAAAGACTGGTTGTCGCGTGCGTACTTCGGGTGCGTCTTCGGCATATAGAACGGCGCGTAGACGATCGCGGGCCCGGTACCGGGATTCAGGTTGGAGTATTCGATGACGCCCGGAATCTCGATGCTCTCATCGCAGATGTTCATCCAGAAATTCTCGCTGAGCGGCTGTTTCAATTTCAGGATGACGCAGGCAACCGGAATGTTCCTGATCGCACGGATGCGCGCGGCGAAGTCCTCGGGCAGGTCGGGTACGAGTTCCGGCAGATATTGGATCGGCGCCGTGCTGACGACGTTGTCGACTGCGCGTTCTTCGCCTGCGACGACGATGCCGCGCACTTTGCTCAAGCCGTCGGTCGTCACCCTGTCGATGCCCGAACGCAGGTGAATGTGGCCGCCGAGTCCCTCGATGCGTGCGCGCAGTGCATCGAGCAGCGTGATCGAGCCGCCGTCGAGGTAGCCGAGCGATTCATGGAACAGGTCGCGCCGCGACAGCGCCACGCGCTTGATGCGCGTGCCGAGCCACGCCGCAGAGAGCTGGTCACTCAGCTCGTAGAATTTGAGATAGAACAAGCGCTCCCACAGCACTTTGTAGGCGCGCTCGCCGAGCCAGGATTTGAGCCAGGGCAGCGCACCGATCTTGTCGAGTGCCGTCCAGTCCTTGACGCTCTTGGTCTTCATCACCTGCAGCGCATAACGGAGCTTCTCGATCAGCCTCAGCCCGTCGAAGCGCAACAGCGCCTGCGGCGTGCCCCACTTGTACAAACGGCCGTTCCAGTAGAAACCCATCTTCGTGTCGGTCCAATGCAGCCGATCGGACAGATTCAACTCGGCCAGCAGGTCGAACAACGGGTAGTCGGTCTTGCAGATGAAGTGGTAGTAGCGCTCGATCGCGAGGCCGTCGAAATCGAAATGCGCGGACATGCCGCCGATACGATCGTCGCGTTCGTAGACGTCGACCTCGTGCCCGGCCTTGAGCAGGTCGAGCGCACAGATCAGGCCCATCGGGCCGGCGCCGACAACCGCGGTTTTGACTTTCCTCACCAGCTTCTCCCAATCAGCGCTTCAGCACGACGGGCGCATAGCGCGCATCGCAATAGCTTTCGCGTACGGCATCTTCGAATGGTGTCTGCGCGACACCGAACGTCACGCGCGTATCGACGCCGTGAAACTCGTCGCCGGCACTGAGCGCCTTGAGCTGATCAGCGGTGAACGGAGGCTTGCCGCTGAATAGCGCATAGATTTTGAGCAGGAAATAGAACAAGGAATAAGGGATGTGCACGATCAGCGTGCGCAGCCGCTTGACGCGCTTGATCGTGCGGATGATGTCGACGTAGTCGATGCGCGTGTCGCCGCAGATATCGTAGGCCGCACCGTCGGGCTGCTTCTCGATGCACTTGGCGATGCAGCGGCAGAAATCGCGTTCGTATAGCGGTTGGCGCATGTACTTGCCGTCGCCCGGAATCGGAAACACCGGGGTCTTCGCCATGAAGCGCGACAGCCAGCCCAGATGCTTGGGGTCGAACCAGCCGAACATCAGGGTCGGGCGCAGCACGCAATGCGTGATGCCGGATTCGACGACGAGTTTTTCCTGCGCCTTTTTCGTGTTCGTGTAGTCGTCGTTCGCGACCGAGTTCACGACCGATGAAGAGATATGCACAAGGTAGGGCACGCAGTGGTATTTCACCGCGGCTAGCACCACGCGCGTCGCGTCGATGTTGTTGCGCACGAAGATTTCCGATTGCTTGCCGGTGATCTGTGCGTGCAACTGCACGACGCAGGCGGCACCTTCGAAGCTCGACTCCCACTCGCCACGTTCGGCAACGTCGGCAAGGATGGCGTTCACGTCGGGATGCAGCTGGCGCAGGATGTCGAGGTTGTACGCGTGCTTGTCGATCGCGACGAGGTTGGTATAACCCTGTGCTTTCAGTTCGACGACGAGGTTCTGGCCGACCAGGCCGGCGGCTCCGGTCAGAACGATTTTTGCGTCCTTGGCAATCATGCGACGCAGTTCCTCACAGCTTCAATTTCTTGAAGATCGGTTCCGGAATATGCTTGATCACGAGCATGATCAGCGCCCAGAACCACGGCAAGTAAACGACGCTGCGGCGCTTGTCGATTGCACGCACGATGCCCGCGGCCACCGCATCCGGCTTGGCCCACAGCGCGCCCTTGTTCGCGATGTTCGCGGTCATAGGCGTATCGACGAAACCGGGTTTTATCGTCAGCACGTCGACATTCGATTTCGCCAAACGCTGGCGCAGGCCTGAAAGAAATGCTGTCACGGCGGCCTTGGCGGCGCCATAGACATAGTTGCTCTGGCGCCCACGATCGCCAGCGACCGAGGAAATCACCGCGAGCGTACCGGTCCTGCGTGCTTCAAATGTGTTCGCCAATATCGTAAGCAGCGCCATGGTAGACAATGCGTTGACTTCGAATTCGCGGCGCAGCGCGGCTACGGATTTCTCACACTCGCCCTGATCCGACAGTGTGCCGTGCGCGATCAATACGATATCGAGGCCACCGAGCTCGCGTTCGGCTTGGTCGATGATCGCCTGCTGCGCGGCGACATCGGCGACGTCGAGCGTCGCGGTCGCGGTGCGCACCGCGCCGCGCACGTCGAGATCGGCCTTGATTGCCTGCAGCCGTTCGGCATTGCGCGCGACAAGGAACAACGCCTCGCCGCGCGCGGCGAAGATGCGCGCGGTGGCTTCGGCGATCGCCGATGTGGCGCCGATGATCAGGATTTTTTTCATGAACTCATTCCATTACCCGACGCCAGAATCCAGAGGAAAACTTGGGGTCGATCCGCGGCAGCATGGATTGCCAGTGCGGAAAATATTGACGAAAGCGCACGCCGCTCATGCGTGCGTCCTTGGCTGGATACACGGCGCCACCGGCTGCGGCGACGATGTCGTCGAGCCGGTCGAGCAGCGAGAACGTCGCTGCGCCGCGATTGGGGAAATCCAGCGCCAGCGTCGTGCCGGCGCGCGGGAATGAAAGTATACCCGCTGGCGCGCGATCGGCGAAGACCTTGAGCACTGCCAGGAACGAGCCGGTGCCGCTCGCCGCGATGCGCTTGAGCAATTCGGTGACCGCCGCTTCCGCTGCCGCCGGAGGCACCACGCACTGGTACTGCAGAAATCCGCGCGGGCCGTAAATGCGATTCCACTCGCCTACCGCGTCGAGCGGATAGAAGTACGGCTCGTAGTGCACTATCGCATTGCCTTCGCGCGCGCGGCGGAAGTACAGCTCGTTGAACGCGCGCAGGCTTAGGCCATTGATCAGCGAAAACGGCGGTGTGAACGGCACGGCGAGCCGGCGCTGCCGCGGCGTGCGCGTCGCAGCCGTGACCGGTGCGTGATTGGCGCGGAAGAACAGGCCGCGACCGAAGCTGTCGCCGCTCGCGGCACAGTCGATCCAGGCGACGGTGTAGGCGTAGTCGCGTTCGGACTGCGCGGATAGGGCGAAGAATTCGCCGAGGTTGGCGAAGCGCCGCGTCTCCTGCGCCATCCACGGGCTGGCGATACGCAATAGGCGGAACTCTGCCCAGACGATGAGGCCGGTCAAGCCGAGGCCGGCAATCGTCGCGCTATACAAATCCGCATGTTGCGTCGGACTGCACTCGATGCGCGTGCCGTCCGAGCGCAACAGCTCGAAGCGCAGCAGATGCTCGCCGAACGTGCCTGCGCCGTGATGATTCTTGCCGTGCACGTCGTTGGCGATCGCCCCACCGACGGTAATGAAGCGCGTGCCCGGCGTCACCGGCAGAAACCAGCCCCGCGGCACGGCGAAGTCCAGGATATCGGCGAACAGCACGCCGGCCTCGCAGCGCAGGATGCCGCTGGCCGGATCGAAGGCGATGTAGCGATCGAGTCCGCGCGTGTGCAGCAGGGTGCCGCCATCGTTAAGGCAGGCATCGCCGTAGCTGCGGCCGTTGCCGTAGGGGAGCATGCTGCCTTCGACCCTTGGCAGCTGCTGGTCGCGCCAGTGCAGAGGAAGGATCGCCTGCTGCGCGTGCGGATAGCGCCCCCAGGATGTACCGGCAGCCGACATGTCAGATGGCCGCGACGACGACGACGGCACATAGCGCGAGCACGACCCGGCTTACGTAGTCGGTCAGCGCAAATACGATCGGATCGTCGTCCATCAGGCCGCGGTGCGCCTTGAACCAGGCGCGGCTGACCCAGTACAGGAGCAATGGACACAGCAGCCAGAGGACTTGCTGATGTCGATACAACACCTCGCTCGCCGAGCTGTTGATGTACAAGGCGAGAACGAGCACGGCAAGGTAGCCGCTGGAGCCGCCGTGAGAGGCGATAAGGCTCAGGTCATCAACTTCATAGCCGCGTCCGTCGGTGCGACTGCGGCCCTGCTGCATCAAGCCGCGCAATTCGGTGTAGCGCTTGACCAGGGCCAGACTCAGGAACAGAAACATCGAGAACGCAAGCAACCAGAACGACAGCACCGAATGGATCGCCGCCGTGCCTGCAATGATACGCATCGTATACAGTGCGGCAAGCACGACCGTATCGAGCATCGCGATGCGCTTGAGGCGGAACGAGTACGCCAGCGTCAGCAGCCAGTAGCCCGCCAGTACGAGCGCGAACTTGGTGCCGACCGCCAGCGCGAGTGCGAATGCAACTATGGTCAACAGCGGCGCGGCGACGAGTCCCGAGGCGAGCGGCAACGCGCCGGCGGCGAATGGACGCAGGCGCTTGCGCGGGTGATTGCGGTCGGACTCGAGATCGAGCAGATCATTGAGCACATAGACGCCCGACGCGCACAACCCGAATGCGACGAAGGCGAGCAGCGACATCAGCGCCGCGTCGAACTGGAACAGCTTGTGCGAAGCGAGCAGCGGCAGGAACACGAGCAGGTTCTTCAGCCACTGGTGCAGACGCAGGGCTTTGAGCCACGCACGCGGTCCGCCGGCTTCGCGCGGCAGTACCTCATCCACCTGAGTCACCGCGGCAGCGCTCGCCGCGAGACCGTCGGAGGCATTGACGACGATCGCGCGCCGCGCGGAGCGCCACACGACGATATCCGGTCTGGCGTTGCCGGCATAGTCGAAGCCGCGTTCGCCGTAACGCTCGACCAGTGCCCGTGCTTTGTTCGCACCCGCGAGGTTGCGCTCGCCGTCGCTGGCGATAACCTCGTCGAACACGCCGACATGCGTGGCGACCGCTTCCGCGTACTTGCGGTCGGAGGCGGTGCAGAGCACGCGGTGTCGGGTCGACTCGCGCAGCCGCGCGACGATGCGTTCGTCGTAGGGCAGCAAGGAAACGTCCACTTCGCTGCGCGCGGCAATCTCACGCTTCATCGCCGCCTTGCCACGCAGCAGCCAGAAGCCGCAGCGCAGAATATTGAGCGGGTTACGCCGCACGAGCACGAGCGTCGACTCGATCAGCAGGTCAGAACGAATCAGCGTGCCATCGAGATCGATACAGAGGGGAACGTCGTCGTCGCGCTGAGCGGGAGCCGTCATGCGCAGCGCTCAAGTAACGAGTTCCGCGCGCAGTGCTTCGAACAGACGCAGTGCTTGCGGGTTGGCCAGCGCATCGGTGTTCTTCACCGGCCGACCGTGAATCGTTTCGCGCACGGCGATCTCAGTGATCTTGCCCGAGATCGTGCGCGGGATGTCGGCCACTTGCAGGATCTTCGCTGGCACGTGACGCGGTGTCGTGTTCGTGCGGACCTGCTTCTTGATGCGTTCGCGCAGCGCATCGTCGAGGGTGAAGCCCTCGCGCAGGCGCACGAACAGAATCACACGCACGTCGCTGTCCCACTCCTGGCCGACCGCGATCGACTCGAGCACCTCGGGCAGCTGCTCGACCTGGCGGTAGATCTCAGCCGTGCCGATGCGCACGCCGCCCGGGTTGAGCACCGCGTCGGAGCGGCCGTAGATGACGATGCCGTCGTGCTCGGTCAATAAAGCATGGTCGCCGTGACACCAGACATTTTCCACTTTGGAAAAATAGGCATTTTTATACTTCGATCCGTCCGGGTCGTTCCAGAAGCCGACTGGCATGCACGGGAACGGCGCGGTGCAGGCGAGCTCGCCTTTCTCGCCGCGCAGCGGTTTGCCGTCGTCATCGAGTATCTCGACTTTCAATCCGAGGCCGCGGCATTGCAATTCGCCGCGGTACACCGGCAGCAGCGGGCTGCCGAGCGCGAAGCAGGAAATGATGTCGGTGCCGCCCGAGATCGAGGCGAGCAGCAGGCGCTCCTTCACGTCACGGTAAACATAGTCGAAGCTCTCGTCCGCGAGCGGCGAGCCGGTCGATAGGATCGTCTTCAGCGTGATCAGCTTGTGCGATTCGCGCGGCTTGATCCCGGCCTTCTCGCTCGCCGCGATCCATTTCGCGCTCGTGCCGAACACGCTGATACCGACTTCGTCGATCAAGTCCCACAGCGCCGTTGCATCGGGATGGGACGGCGAGCCGTCGTAGAGGACGAGTGTCGCGCCGACGGCGAGGCTCGACACGAGCCAGTTCCACATCATCCAGCCACAGGTGGTGTAATAAAAGATCTTGTCTTCGCGCTTGAGATCCGTGTGCAGCACGAGTTCCTTCAGGTGCTGGATCAGCGTGCCGCCGGCGCCGTGCACGATGCATTTCGGCACGCCGGTGGTGCCGGAGGAATACATCACGTAGAGCGGGTGGTCGAACGCCGTCGGTGTGAATTCGAGCTCGCGCGCTTCGTCGCCGAGGAAGTCCGGCCAGGCGACTGCATTGGCGATGCCGTCGAGCTTGAGCGCCGCGCCCGAATATGGCACGACGACGAGCTTCTCGACCGAGGGAATCTGTGCGAGCACGTCGCGGATCTTGGCGAGACAGTCGAAGCTCTTGCCGCCGTACGGATAGGCGTCCGCCGTGAACAGCACCTTCGGCGCAATCTGGCCGAAGCGGTCGACGACGCCGTTGATGCCGAAGTCGGGCGAGCAAGACGACCAGGTTGCGCCGAGCGACGTCGCCGCGAGCATCGCGATCACGGTTTCGGGAATGTTCGGCATGAAACCGGCGACGCGATCGCCGGCAGCGACGCCGGTTTCGCGCAACGCATGCGCGAGCTTGCCGACTTCCTCGTGCAACTGCGCGTAGGTGAACTCGCGCTTGTGCCCCCATTCGTTGCGCGCGACCAGGGCGACACGGTCATCCTTGTAGCGCAGCAGGTTCTGGGCGAAGTTCAGGCGCACGCCGGGAAACCAGCGCGCGCCGGGCATCTTGTCGGCGTCGACGAGCACCTGGTCGAAGTCGCCCGAGGCGCGGATGCCGCAGAATTCCCACACGGCGCGCCAAAACGCCTCCGGCTGGCGGATCGAATAGTCGTAGAGGCTGTAGTGGTCCTCGACCTGCGCCTTGTGCTCGGTCTGCACGAAGCGGATGAAACGGGACAGGTTCGCGCGTTCGATGCGCTCCTTGCTCGGTTCCCAGATGGGGCGTTGGGTGTTCAAGCGGCGTTCCTATGCGAGGGCTTGGCAGCACGATTATAAATCAGCGCCACGCGTCGCGTATGTCGCGGCGTCGTGATGGACAGAGAAGCTTCTGCCGCCGCTGACGGCTCGCCGCGCCTGGAACGATCTTTAACAACTCCCCGGGTCGCATCCGGCATTGACTGCCCCCGGCGGTTGCGAGCTAGACTGCGCCAGCGTCTGCGAACGGCGCCGGCCAGGGGATCGGGATGAACGAGGTCGAAATACCGCAGACAACCGGTGGCGAGACGAATGCCGCCGAGCCGTCGCCTTCCCTTGCGCCGCCGGAACCGATCGAACACCCGTTCGAGTTTACTGGCGACGCGCACGAATTTTTCCGCATCTGGATCGTCAATCTTGCGCTGACGATCCTCACGCTCGGCATCTACTCGGCATGGGCCAAGGTGCGCACGCAGCGCTACTTCTACGCGAACACGCGCGTTGCTGGCACGCCGTTCGAGTATCTCGCGCAACCGCTGCCGATCTTGAAAGGGCGCCTGATTGCGTTCGTCGTGTTCGGCGCCTATTCGCTGAGCCGGCATATTTCTCCGCAGGTGCAATTCGCAGCGGCGCTCGCGATCTTTGCTCTCGTGCCCGCGCTGATCGTGCTCGGGCAACGTTTTCGCGCGCGCTACTCGGCCTGGCGCAACCTGAATTTCGCTTTCGTCGCCACGATCGGGCGGGCCTATGTGCCGTTTTTCCTGCTGTATTTTTTCGTGCCGATCACGCTGTTCATCTTCTATCCGATTGTGAAGGCCAGGCAGAAGCGCTTTCTCGTCGAGAATCACCGCTACGGCGGCGTTGCGCTGGCGTTTCGCGCGCTCGACGGAGACTTCTTCCCTCCATATCTGAAGGGTTTCGGGTTGATCCTCGCCTGGTGGGTTGGCGCGGCGATTGCCAGCGGAGTGATCGTCGCTGCGACGATGCATGGTGCGCACACGCCGTCGATGCTCGGTATCTACGCGAGCGTTCTGCTGATCTATGGCGGCATGTTCCTGATAGGGATCTACGTCGCTTCGCGCGTCGCCAATCTGTTTTACAACGCCATCGACATCGGTGGAAACCGACTGCGCTCCACGCTCGGCGCACGTGAACTGATGGGACTATATCTGACCAATACGCTGGCGATCCTCGCCAGCGCCGGCATGTTGATCCCTTGGGCGATGATTCGCATGGCGCGCTATCGCGCCTCGCGCCTGACCCTGCTTGCCCATGGCGATCTCGGTGGCTTCACCGCCGAGGAGCGGCTCGAGCGCGATGCCACGGGTTCCGAGCTGAGCCATTTCTTCGACGTCGAGATCGGATTCTGAGCATGTTCGAAGGACGCTATTACAACGGCCGCGATGCGCGCGTCCTGCACGTCGAATGCGAGCAACGTGACGGCTTGCTCGCCATTCGCGGTACGGATTTCTCCGCCCGATTTGCGCTCGATGTGGTACGAGTCACGCCTCGGCTCGCACGCACCTTCCGCACGCTGCTCCTGCCCGACGGCGCGCAGGTGCAGACCGACGACAACAATGCTGTCGATGCGCTGTTTCCGCGACGCAATCGCCTCGAGACGTTGGTCGAGAAGCTGGAGCGGCATGCCATGGCGGTCGCGGTCAGCCTGCTCGTGACGACGGCTGCCCTCGCCTTCGCGTTCGTCTGGGGTGTGCCCTGGTTTGCCGAGCGCATCGCGGAGCGCGTTCCGCCGGAGATCGAGCGCCGGATCGGTGATCAGACGCTCGCCGCGCTGCGGAGCACTGCCTTGAAGCCGTCGCAGCTGCCGCAGGCGCGACGTGACGCGCTGCAGGCCCGTTTCGCCGCGTTCACGCAGGATATTCCGGGGGCGGGGGACTACCGCCTGGAATTCCAGGACGCGCCGCATATTGGCCCCAACGCGTTCGCATTGCCTGGCGGTACCATCGTGTTCACCGACGAGATGGTGCGGTTGCTCGACGACGATGAAGAATTCCTCGCCGTCGCCGCACATGAAATCGGCCACGAACAGCATCATCACCTGATGCGCAATGTGCTGCAGGACTCGCTGGTGATCCTGATCGCAACCTTGATCAGCGGCGACGTGTCGTCGGCGAGTGTGGTCGTCGTGTCGTTGCCGACGTTCCTGTTGGAGAGCCACTACTCGCGTGCGTTCGAGAGCGATGCGGACGACTACGCCTTCGCCGCGCTCAAGGCGCACGGCATCTCGCCCCAGGTTTTCGCCAGGGTGATGAGGACGTTCCTGCAGAAATATCCCGGGCTGAAGAGCCGCTCGTTCGCGTACTTTTCCAGCCATCCGCCGACCTTCGAGCGCATTTCGCGCGCAATGGACGCCGCGGATTCGCCCTGAGCGGGCGGCGGGGCGGGCGAATTCGCCCGCGCTCGCGCTGCGGACTCAGCCGAGCGCTTGTTCGAGTTCCGGAATGATCTTGAACAGATCGCCGACGAGGCCGATGTCGGCGATCTCGAAGATTGGCGCCTCACCATCCTTGTTGATCGCGACGATCGTGCCCGCATCCTTGATTCCGGTCAGATGCTGGATCGCGCCTGAAATACCGATCGCCATGTACAGTTGCGGCGCGATGATCTTGCCGGTCTGGCCGACCTGCAGGTCGCTCGGCACGTAGCCCGCATCGACCGCCGCGCGCGAAGCGCCTACTGCCGCGCCGAGCTTGTCGGCGAGCTTGAAGATGATCGCGAAGTTCTCCGCCGAACCGACGCCGCGACCGCCGGAGACGACCTTGGAGGCGCTCTGCAGATCGGGACGCTCGCTCGATCCCTGGGCGAGTTCGACGAAGCGCGTGTGGCTCGGCAATTCGACGCCGACGGTGAGCGCCTCGATCGGCGCGTTGCCGCCGTTCGCCGCGGCCGGCCACGACGCCGTACGCACGGTCGCGACGAGAATCTGGTCCGCCGGCGCTTGCACGGTGATGATCGCGTTGCCTGCGTAAATCGGGCGCGTGAACGTGTGCGCATCGACCACGCTCATGATGTCGCTGACTTGAGCTACCCCGAGTAACGCGGCGACGCGCGGCGCGACGTCCTTGCCGAACGTGGTCGACGGCGCGAGCACGTGGGTATAACCATTCTTCGCGGCTGCGACGATCTGCGGCGCATAGATCGCCGCGAGCGCATGCGCGTTCACCGGATTGGCAATCGTCAGGACTTTCGATACGCCCTGGATCTTGGCCGCTTCCGCGCCGATGGCGTCAGGCGTATCGGCGAGCACGAGGACGTCGATACTGTCCGCTTTGATCGCCTGCGCGCAGCTCACGCAGCGCGCGGTGCTCGGATTGAGTTTGCCGTTCAGGTGTTCGGCAATGATCAGAACTTTGCTCATCACAGGAGTCCTTTGGTTTTCAGCGCCGCGACGAGTTCGGCGGCGTCCTTCACCATCACGCCCTTGCTGCGCTTGGCCGGCGGCGCGTAGTTCGTGGTCTTCAGCGTATCGCCCGAGGCGACGCCGAGATCGGCGAGTTGCAGCGTCTCCAGCGGCTTGGACTTGGCCTTCATGATGTCCGGCAGCTTGATGAAGCGCGGCTCGTTCAAGCGCAGGTCGGTGGTGATCACCGCAGGCAGATCGACTTCGATCGTTTCCAGGCCCGCGTCGACTTCGCGCGTGACCTTGGCCGCGTTGCCGGATACTTCGACCTTCGAGGCGAACGTCGCCTGCGGCCGGTCCCACAGCGCGGCGAGCATCTGCCCGGTCTGGTTGCAGTCGTCGTCGATCGCCTGCTTGCCGAGGATCACGATCTGCGGTTGTTCCTTCTCGATCAGCTTGAGAAACACGCGCGCCGCGGTGAGCGGCTGCACGGCATCTCCCGTGACGACATGGATCGCGCGGTTCGCGCCCATGGCGAGGCCGTTGCGCAGATGCGCCTGCGCATCAGCCGGCGCAATCGTAGCGACGACGACTTCGCTCGCAATGCCTTTCTCGCGCAGGCGCAGCGCTTCTTCGAGCGCGATGTCGTCGAACGGGTTGGCGGACAGCTTGACGCCTTCCGTGACAACGCCGGAACCGTCCGGCTTGACCTGGATGCGCACGTTGTAATCGACGACGCGCTTGTAGCCGACAAGAATTTTCATCGAGTGCTGACTTCCCTGGTGGGTTCCGTACGCAGGCGTAGCGGAGGGGAAGGCGATTTTACCCGATTGGCTGGAGCAAAAGCTCCAAGGGCGCGTGTAGTGGCGGAACCGCGCGCCGCTATTCGGCAGGGCCGGATCCGAGAGCTTTCAAGCGCTCCGCGGCATTTCGATTTTTCGGATTCAAGGCCAGTGACCGCCTGTAGTTGTCGATGGCCAGGTTTTGCTCGCCGAGTCCTTCGTACGCGTCGGCCAAGCTGTCGTAGGTGTTGGCACTCTGCGGGAACAGAACGGCATTCAGTTTGAATATTTCCAGGGCCTGAGCCTGCCGACCCTGTCCGCGCAGCCTGTATCCCCAGGCGTTGACATCTTCTTCGCGCAACTGACTCTTTGCGGCCGCGTGTCGGGAATCGTTGACAATGTCGAGGGCATGGTCGAAGCCTGCCTTCGTCAACTCGCCTTCGAGCTCGCGGATGAGGCGGGGTATGCCGAAGCCGACCGCATCGCGGATGTCCGGAACGAAATAGCCGGCCACCTCGTCGACGAAGGCCTCGGGATGGGAACCCTGCAAGTTGGTCAGAATCACCACGGACAGATCGTCGTCCGGGTAGATGAAAAACGCGGACCAATTTCCTCCGATCGGCGCCACGGCTTTGTGCGCGGTACGGACGATCACCGGCCAGCCCAACGCGTAGCCGTTCAGGGGCCCTCCAAAACCGCCATGGGATCCGTTGTTGAGTACGCCGGGCGTCCACATCGTGCTCAGACTGCCTTCCTTTCTTAGCAATCGCCCGTGCTGGAGAGCGATGATCCAGTTGGCGACTTGCTCGGCAGAAGTGTTGATCCCGTTCGCGGGCAGTAGGGCAGGCACCGATTCGTAGAAAATATTCATCGGCACGTTCGCATCGCCGTTGCCGGTGGCGATGCGCTGCAGTGCATAAGGTTGGGCTCGATCCTTGATGATGTCCGAGAAGCCGCCGAATTGGGTGTTCCGCATATCGGCGACATCGAATTGCCTGCGAGTCACGAACTGCACGAACGGTTGACCGCTGGCTTTTTCGATGATCTTGCCGAGAAGCAGATAATTCGTCTGGTTGTAGCTGAATCTCTCCCCGGGGGCGAACTCCATGGGCAAGGTATCGGCTTCGCTGACAAATGCCTCCGGATCGGTGTCCCGCACAAGTTTTCCGCTCTTTTGATCAACGATGTCGGGTATCCCCGAAACGTGCGTCAGCAGCTGGCGCAGCGTCACCGGCCGCCACGACATGGGAAGGTTGCCGAGGTATCGCGAAACCGGCGCATCGAGATCCAGCTTTCCTTCCTCCACGAGTTGCATGACAGCCACCCCGGTAAAGGCCTTGGTGATGGATGCAATCGAAAACGGCGTTCTTGGGGTCACAGGAATGGAATGTTGGACATCCGCGAGGCCATAGGCGCGCGTCAGGACCAGTTTCCCGTGCTGGACTACGGCCACCTGCATCCCGGGGATGTGGCGTTCCCGCATTTCTTTCTGCACGAAGGCATCTATCCTGCCGCGCTCGCGCGTGGTTGAGGGCTGGCCGAAGGCAGTCGATGCGAACAGCATGGTTGCGAGGAGCGAAGCCAGGCGCATGAGTCGTAACCCTTTTGGAAAAGAATGGCCGGCTCGATCCCTTTCCGGGTACTGCGAGCGGCATCACATGCCGAACCTTGTTCGCGGAACAGGCAAGCCGCGTGGCCGCTGCTGCGGTGAGCTATCGGGCGCGCATCCGGTTTGCCGCCTATCCGCCTTGCGTTGCCGTTGCGCAATACGGGGGCGTCGGCATCGTACGCGCGACGCAGTGCTTGTAGCTGGCGGGCAGGCCGCTAAGCGACTTTGACTCGCCCTTGGCAAGGGTGAAATCCGCGATGCGGTGCGTCGTGCAGGTGCTTGCGCGCGCATCCTTGCCGTCGTCGTGGAAGTCGCTCGTGAACACCGCGTAGTAGCAATGTCCGCTCGCGCTCTCGTTGCAGGCGAATTGGGTAATGCCCGGCGTCGATTCGCGAATGGCCGAGTCGAGCACATCGACGCCGTTGACCGTCGTCGTGGTGATCGAGGTGCTGGGCGCATAGTTGCAACCGGCGAGGATCAGGGGCAGCGTGGCGATGAAGGCTATCGGGCGCATGGTCGGATCTCGGTAGGGAGCGTTACATCGAACGGAACAGGGTCATGAACGGCTGGCTCACGGTCAGCGTCTCCGGCCGCGTCTTCAGCTTCACCGTGCCGCGGCCGGTGTCGTCGCGCACGATCGAGGCGATCGCCTTGAGGTTGACGATGGTCGCGCGGTGGATCTGCTTGAACACGGTCGGATCGAGCAGGCCGAGCAGCTCGCGGATCGGCGTGCGCAGCAGTGCTTCGCCGTCCTTGGTCATCACGACGGTGTACTTGTTGTCAGCCTGGAAATAGGCCACGTCGTCGACAAGGATCAGCTTGGTTTCCTTGCCCGTGCTCGCGGTGATCCAGACCAGCGGCGGTTTGTCGACGACCTGCGGCACGATGCCGAGCTGGCGGATGACCGCAGCGAGTGCGCCCGCGTCGCTTGCACTGCGTGCCTGCAGGCGCGCGACCGTTGCGGCGAGGCGATCGCGCGCGATCGGTTTCAACAGGTAATCGACCGCACCCTTGTCGAAGGCATCGATCGCGTACTGGTTGTAAGCAGTGACGAAGACGATCTGCGTTTGCGGACTCGCGTCCGCGCTGGCCGCGGCGACTTCGAGCCCAGTCAGCCCCGGCATGCGGATGTCGAGAAAAGCGACATCGGGCTGATGCTCGGCGATTGCTTCCAGCGCTTCGCCGCCGTCCTCGCACTCGGCGACGATGTCGAGCTGCGGCCAGACTTCGCGCAGCAGTCCGACAAGCGACTCGCGCAGCAGCGGTTCGTCTTCGGCGACGACGCACTTAGGCATGGTTCGCTCCCGTTGCGGCGGCGTCCGTCGAAATCGGCACCGTGATCGTCGCGGCGACGCCATTTGGGAAATTTGCCGCGATCACGAACGATGCCGCCGTGCCGTAGGCGAGCTTCAGGCGTTCGCGCACGTTCTTCAGGCCGATGCCCGTGCCGCTCGATTGCGCGTTGAAACCCTGGCCGTCGTCGGCGACGGTGACGGTGAGCTGGCCCGCGTTCTCGCGCGCGAGAATCCAGATCGTGCCGCCGCCGTACTTCGGTTCGAGGCCGTGCTTGATCGCGTTCTCGACCAGGGTTTGCAGCATCATTGCCGGAAACGCTGCCGACTTGAGGCTTTCCGGCACTTCGATCTGCAGCTTGAGCCGATCGCCCATGCGGATGCGCAGGATTTCTAGATAGGCGCGCGAGCGCTCGAGTTCCTCGCCGAGCGTGGACGGCGCGTTCTCGGGGCGCGGCATCGAAGAGCGCAGGTAGGCGATGAGGTTGCCGAGCATCTCGTCGGCACGCGCGGGATCGGTGCGCGTGAGGATCTGCGCGTTCGCCAGGGTGTTGTAGAGAAAATGCGGTTCGATCTGCGCGTGCAGCAGATTGAGCTTGGCTACGGCGAGCTCCTTCTCCGTGCTGGTCTGCTGCGCACTGGCCTGCTCGCCGCGCCGGCGCTCGGCGATGCGGCGCGTGATCGCGCGCGTCAGCGCTTCCGCGTTTTCGAGGTTAGAGCCATCGTCGAACTGCAGCCAGTCACTGAAGATGCCGCCTGCTGCCTCGCAGATCAGCAGTGCGCTGCTGGTGCCGTTCGCCGGCGTCAGTGTGGCGAGAATCTGGTGGCGGCGCACGACGAGGAAACCGAAGTCGATGCCGGCGAACACGTAGGCCTTGGGCGCGACCGGCTTTTCGATGTGCGCGCGCAGGTTGAGGCTGTCGCGCGTGCTTTCGTCGACGTTGACGTTCGGCAGTTCGCGGATCGAGGCATCGACGATCGCGAATGCTTCGGCGGTGTCGAACGGAATCTCGATCTGGCGGCGTTGGCGCTGGCTCAGCGCGTCCGCATCGATGCGTCCCTTGATCAGCTGCACGCGGCGCAGATGCGCGATCGCGTGGATGACCTTCGCCGTCACGAAGCCGATGACCGCGACGGCGAACAGCCAGTCGAGAGGACGGATGTGCGGAAAGCCGACGATGTGCCAGAGTGCCGTCACGGCCAATGCCGCGATGAACCAGACTAGCGCCGTGCGCCCGATGAAGAGAAGACCTGCCATGACCGCGAAGTTCCATCGAAACCGATTGGGGCGCAGCATAGCCGCGCACATCGCGGATGTAATGCGGTCTGCGACGAAACCGCGATCGCTTGTGACAAACCCATTGTTTGACGGAGTGAAAAAAGGGCCGCTTGCGCGGCCCCAGGCTGAAACCGTTTTCCGCGTGCCGCTTATTTGGGCTGCGCGCCGTCCTTCTTCGCCCAGCGACCGGCCGGCACTTCGTCGGCCGTGATGAAGCCGTCGCCGTTCTTGTCGAGCTTGGCAAAGCGGGCCTGCGCGGCGGCGAGGTACTGGTCCTTGGTGATCGTGCCGTCGCTGCCGACCTTGGCCACTTCGCGATCGGCGAACTTCTCGCCGCGTTCGCCGGCGCCGTGCGCGGCGGCGATCTGCGCAGCCGTGATCTTGCCGGCGCCTTGCGTGTCAATGGCTGCGAAGCGCGCCGCGGCTGCGGCCTGGAATTCCGCCGACGAGATCTTGCCGTCGCTGTCGCTGTCCATCTTCTTCAGCATGTGGGCGAACGGTGAGGGGTGCGTGGCGGCCGTGGCGGTGTTCGTGCCGTTCGATTGCGCGAATGCAGCGAACGGCGCCGTGGCCAGTGCGGCGAGCAGGGCGAAAAAGAGGGTGCGTGACATGGTGTTCTCCGTTGTGGGAAAGGGTGGCTATGGCCACAGCGGATACAACGCCGCCTCGCCCAAGCCGTTTACTGTGGCGCGGTAAACGAACGTTAGCGAGTGCGGGATTCTTTGTGCAGCGTGCTGCGCCGGCGAGCAGCGGACCTCCGTGAGCAGCGCGTCGCTGCCTCCGTCACAGCTGCGGCCGGCGCGCGCTGCGGAACACGCCGAGGCCTTTTTCGTCTCCCGCATTCATGTACTCGATCGTCATCGTGCCGTCGGCGAACGCGACCGTCGAGCGCGAACCGGGCATCGCGCTTTCGCCGGGCGGGGTCATCAGGAATTCGTCCCCGGACCAGTGGCTCAGGTCGAAGGTCATGTTCTGCGGGCCGATGCGCAGCCTGAGCGCACTGCCGGCGACGAGAATTTCTGCCGGTCCATAGAAGTCGCTCGCGTAGCTGCCGGCATAGCGCGCGAGCGGCTGTGCGGGTACGGCGTCGGCCGGCGGCGCGGGACAATCGAATCCGCCGTCGAGCTTCGGCGCGCAGGCATGCTCGCCGGTCGGCGCGAGGATTCCCTTGAACGCGCCCGCATACAACTCGTCCCACGGCAGGGTGATGCGGCCAAACTGGACGAGGTCGGCGAATTCGGCGTTCAAGGTTTCCGGCGCGCCGGTTGGCAACGCGTTGGTCAGCGTGACGATGCCGATGTTGGCCGACGGAATCAGCGTGTACGCCGTCGCCGCGCCGAGCGCGAACGCGCCCGAGTGCGTCAGCACGACGCGACCCGCGCCGGACTCGCCGACGTTGAAGCCGTAGCCATAGAACGACGCGCGCGAGCGCGGATTCGGCGGTGCGGCGGCAACGACCTGCGGCGAGATCGCCGGCAGCAACGCCGCACTCGCGATCAGTTGCGTGCCGTTGGCGCAGCCGTTGGCGAGCACCATGTTCATCCAGCGCGCGACATCGTTGATGCTGGAACTGACGCCGCCCGCGGGCGACTGCGCGTCGGGATCGCGCTGCGACGGCGTGACGACGAAGCGGCTGCCGTCCTTGACATGGCCGACCGCGCGGTTCGCACGCGCGAGGAAATCGGCGTAGCGTGAACTGGTCGAGTTCATTCCGAGCGGCGCGTACAGCGCCTGCTGCGACAGCGTGGCCCAATCGCTGCCGCTCGCGGCGGCGACCGCTGCGGCCGCGGCGGTCATGCCGAAATTCGTGTAGGCGTAGTGCGCGCGGAACGGCGCTAGCGGTGCGTAGCGCAGCTTGTCGAGCATCTGCGCGCGATTGAAGCCGAGATCCTCGAGGAAATCGGCGATGTGTTCGGGTAGGCCCGAGCGGTGCGCGTACAGATCGCCGAGGGTGACGTTGTTCGTCGCATACCACTCCGACAATTTGAATGCCGGCATCAGTTTCTGCATGCGCGTGTCCCAGGCGACCACGCCGGCGCCGACCTGGTGCGCGACCACGGTCGCGCCGATCGATTTGGACATCGAGGCGAGCTGGAACACTGTGTCGGCATCGACCGGCACGCCGGTGTCGAGGCTGCGCACGCCGTAGCCTTTTGCAAATACGGTCTTGCCGTCGCGCACGACGGCGACAGCCATGCCGGGGACGCCGCTCGAAGTCATCAGCTTCTGCGCGAGCGCATCGACCTGACCGACGGCGGCATCGATCTGCGCTGCGGGTATGTCGATGCCGGAAAACTCGTTCGGAACCACAGGAGAATCGGCCGCGCAGGCCACAGCCTGTGCATCCGCGTGGGCGAGGTTCGCGCAGCCAGTGGCTGCGAGCGCTATCGCCGCCACGCATGTGATACGCAGCATGCCGGCGCGGAAAGTCTGTGTTCGGCAAGCCGAAGTGAGTAGGGTGATCATAGTTTTTTCTGCGGTGAAAATGAGATGGGGATCTTGTCAGCGCGATCGAGAGCGCTGTTCGCGGCCCTCAATACGTCATCGCCGTGTTGCGATTCCAGAATTCCTCGCGGCGCAGATCGAGCCGCTCACGTGCGATGTGGTCGGCGATCTCTTTTTGCATGGAGGCTGCTTCCGCCTCGGACAGCTCCTGTCCCTTGCTGCGATAGATGTGGTGTCCGAGGGCGGCGATCTGCTCGACCGTCAACGCCGACGCGCTGGTGACGTACAAATTGGCGAGTTGTTGGAATGATGGCTTCAGGGTCGGATCGACGAGGCGGAAGGCGAGCCTCAGGCTGCCTGCCGATTGCAGGCCGGCATCGCCGTCGTTGGTCCACAAGCCGGACAGGCGCGAAGTCACATCGATGAAGCAGAGCGCGTGTCCGTCAAAGTATTTCTCGACAGTGAAATTGTCGTAGATGCCCCAGCCAGCGGGGACAATCGTTTGGTAACTATTTCCAGCCACACTCTGCCTATTGTCCGCGAATACGAATCCGAGGGCGGCAACAAACAGTCCTGCCGTGCAGAAGTTGCCCGCATAGGCGAAGTCGCAAGCATGCAACACCACCTTGACTATCGGATTGCTGGCGGGGAACGCGATTTTGAAATCAACCCCATTCAATATCGGTTGATCTCCACCATGATAATTGGTGCAAGTATTTATGGTGCGCCATTCATAACCGGCATTGAAAGTGAAATCGATGGAAATTCCGGTCAGGTGGCCATCGGGAACGGCGGGAGGGGGAGGAACATCGGGGAATGGATGGCCCGACGGAAACGGGACCACGGGAACTTGGACGTAGTCGTTGTGGCCGTTGTTGTGTTCCTCCCAAAAGAAGCCGATGTCGTGGCCCTCCGGGACGCCATGCGGGCCGGACCAGAGCACGCGATCGAGGACGACAGGCGGCAGGGGGGCGGGAACGTTCAATGGGTCCAGTGGATATTTCGCCCAGATATGCAGGAAATCCGCCACCGTGATCGTCAGCTGGCTGTTCTTATCGTTTTGTACATTCTTGTCGGACCACTGCAGGCACTTCAACGCCGCGTGGGCATTGCGGTAGCTGTCGTCGAAATCCGCCGGGTACCATTCGGCGAAGCTTGTCGAGCGTCGCGCCTGGTAGTCCTGCTCGAAGCCGTCGAGTGCCGCCTGCAGCGTCGTCGAAGCGTAGGCATAGCAGTCGAACGCCAAATCAGGATTCTTCGTGTCCTGCTTAAGCGCGGCCTGCCAAAGACCGAGGAAGGTATTCAGGTCCGTCGCTGCAAATCCGTACTGGTCGCCATGCAGCAACACGTCGTGGAGCACGCCAAAGTACAGATTGGTCGCTTGTACGTAAAATGGCAGCATGGTCCAAGCGGGAACCGTCGAGTTCAGGCCGCCGAACGTGCGCAGATTGGTCTCCATGAATTTCTGAACGTCGTTGGCCCGGCGCTGGATGTCTCTCTGCTCCGCCTCGATGTTGGCGGCGCGCGCAGGATCCGACACCGGCTGTGCGAGATACCGGGTCAAGTTGCGCACGTGCATTTGGTAGCCGTCGAGGCCATAGATCAGGTCCTTCAGCGACGCGATCTCGTTCTTGGCCAAGCTCTGGTAGAGGTCGTTGAATGCGGTCGAGATTGATTGGTCGATCAGCGCTTGCACCTTGTCCTTGATCAACTTCCAGATATCGTCGGCGGTCTGGCCCGGCGTGGGCGAGGATTGCGGCCAGAGCCAGCTGAGCAACCCGCCGATCACGATGGCGAACGGCGCGATTTCCGGATTGATCGCGGCGAACGAGACGATCGAGTCAATGACAATCTTGCTACCGGTCCAGGGATCGGCGACTGCAGGAACATAGTCCGCGCGCGGATTGACGCGTGGCGGTTGGTCGAGACAGGGCGCGCGCGCGCCACCCTGCGTGGGTATTAGCTCACGGCCGCAACTGCCGCGCAGAGACGGCGATACGGCCAAGGCGCGATTCATCGCCCACGGTGCGCCGATGCTCATCATTGCGCCGAGCGAGATGCGCCGGAGCACTTCGCGGCGCGTCAGCATCAGGTGCCTCACATCGTGCTGTGGAAGCGCAGGCGTGTGATCCATGACGTATTTCTCCTATGGGGAGGGTGCAGCGTGAGTTTGCCGCTGCAATCCTAAGAAAGCGTCAAAGACAGGCGCCGGCTATCACGGGTGCAACTTTTTTCAGGAAAATGATGCCCTTGCGATCATTTTGAACGCCGAAAAGTGTGAACGGTTGCGTGAATCGACGTTTCTAGGCCACCGAGAACGCATCGCGCGTCAGGTTTTCCGGCACCGTTTCGCCGCAGGCCACGTCGTCCTCGATGCGGATGCCGCCGTACTGGCGGAAGTGCTCGACCCTGTCCCAGGCGATGTCCTTCGCTTCGGGCTTGGTCTTGAGTTCAGCCAGCAGCAGGTCGATGAAGTAGAGGCCCGGTTCGATCGTCACGACCATGCGCGGCTCGAGCGTGCGCGTCATGCGCAGGTAGGGATGGCCCGGCGGCTTCGCAATCGTGCCGCCGCTTTCGTCCTTCTGGAAGCCGCCGACGTCGTGTACCTGCAGGCCGATCGGATGGCCGAGCCCGTGCGGGAAGAACACGCTCGACACACCCGAGGCCACGGCGGCTTCGGCACTCATGCGGATAAAACCCTGGTCGCGCAGGATGCCGGCGAGAGCATGGTGCGCATGCAGGTGTAGGTCGGCGTAGTTCGTGCCCTTCTGCACTTTTCCCACGAAACTTTTCTGTGTCGAATCGACTGCATCGATCAGCGCCTGGAATTCGCCGGCTTGCTTCGCGGCATAGGTGCGCGTGATGTCGGAGGCATAGCCATGGAAGCTTGCGCCCGCGTCGATCACGAACGAGTTCGAGTGTGCCGGCGGCGCGCGGTTGAGGTCCATGTAATGCAGCACCGCACCATGCTGATTCAGCGCGATGATGTTGGTGTAGGGCAGTTCGTTTTCGGTCTCGTGCACGGCGTTGAGATAGGCCGTGTTGATGTCGTATTCGCTCGCGCCGTTGCGGAAAGCCGCTTCCGCTGCACGGTGCGCACGCACGCCGAGCTTGGAAGCGACGCGCATCATGCCGAGCTCGTAGTCGGTCTTGTAGGCGCGGTGCCAGTGCAGGTAGTTGAGCGCGCTCTCGGGATTGTTCGGCACGTAGCTGCCGATCGCGGCGTTGTCTTCGCCGATGATCGCGCAGCGCGCGATATCTCGCGGCAGATGCGCCTTCGCTTCGTCGGCCTCGCGAATGATGACGATATCGAAATGCTCGACCCAGTAGCCGGCCGGTGCGTCGGGTACGATATGCCAATAATCGTGCGGCTGCAGGTAGACGAGTTTCGGTCTTTGCCCCGGCGTGTAGACAATCCACGAACCGGGCGCTTTCGTCACCGGCAGCCAGTGCTTGAAATGCGGATTGACCGCGAACGGATACGGACGATCGTCAAGAAACTGGATGCGCGGCTGGCCCGCGGCGATGACGAGGTGGTCGTGGCCGCCGCGCGCGAGCGCTGCGTCGCTGCGTTGTTTCAGCGCCGCGAGATGGTCGGGATAGAGTTTGGCAAGAAGGTCGGTCATGACGCGCATCCGCGGATTCGTATGCGCGTATTGTGCCGCAAGCGACACGCGGAATCCCGCGTGTCGTCCCGGCAGGGATTGCCGGAACCAGACTGCATGGATGCCAACTGCGGTCCGGCAATCCAGGCCGGAATGACGAGTAGCTATTTCCCCGGAGACCAGCTCACCGTGAGATATCCCGAGCGACCCGGCGTGTTGTAGCCATACGCGAGCTGGTAGTTCCTGTCGCCGAGGTTTTCCAGGCGCGCACCGAAGCGCCATTGCGGATTGACCGCGTAGCTCGCATGCAGATTGACGATGGCGTAGGCGCCGAGCTTGCCGCCGAAGTCGTCCGCGCGGCCGGCGTAAACAAGTTCCGCTCCGGCGCTGAACACATCGCTGAGTTGCGCATCGAACACGCTGTTGAATTTCTGCTTGGGCCGGCGCAGCAACTGCGTGTCGGTGTCCTCGTTGCGCGGGTCCTGCAAGGTCAGCGTGTTCGTCCACGAGTAGGCGCCGGCGCGCCAATTGTGGGTCAGTTCCAGGCCGTCGATTGCGGCGTGGTTGATGTTGATCGCCTGGAACGTGGCACCGCCGGAGAAATCGATCAGGTCACGCACGCGCGCGCTGAACGCGCGCGCATCGACGCGGTTGGCGTCGTCGATCTTCCACTCGAGGCCGATCTCGCCCGTGCGCGAACGCTCCGGATCGAGCAGCGGATTACCGGCGTAGTAGCCGCCGTAGCCCGGCGAGTAGAGCTGGCTCAGCGTCGGTGCGCTGAACGCAGTGCCGTAGCTGGCGGTGAGGCGCAGGCTATCGCTCAAACGGTAGCCGCCGGCGATCGAGCCGGAAAACTCGCCGCCGAAATCGCTGTTGTGGTCGTAGCGGCCCGAGATTTCGCCGTCGAGCGCATCGGCCTGCGCGCGCCAGCCGGCGAAGACGCCGGTGTTGTCGCGGGTCTTGTCGTACTGCGTCGTGCCGCCGAAGGTGTCGAGGCTGCGGCCGTGATCGTTCACGTAGTCGAAGCCGGCGATGAGGTGCTGGTTCGCCGCGATCGTGAAATCGTTCGTCCACGACAACTGCTCGCGCGTAGAGCGGTAGGCCGAGCCGAACGCGGGTGTATCGATGTTTGTGCGCGTCGTGCCGACGGAAAGTCGATGCTGCCAATCGGGCGTGAGCGCGCCTTCGAGGTTGACGCCGATCGCCTGGTCGAGCGTGTGCGAAATGCCCGGGCCGAAGTCGCCGTTGTCGAAACTCTGCGTGCCGACGCTGCGGAACGCGCTGGCCGACAAGGTCTGCGCGCCGAGCTTGTACCAGGCCTGCGCGACCTGGTTGTGGTTCTGCATCGGGTTGTCGTCGGGGTTGTAGACGTAGGGGCCGGCAAGCACGTTCGAGGCGGAGAAGCCGTCGACATGGCGACCGCCGGCCTGTGCCGAGAAGCCCCAGGTGTCTCCCTGCATGCCATAGCCGACGCTGCCGTCCGCGCTGCCGTAGCTGCCGACGCTCGCGGCGAGGTGCGCGCCGTCGAGCTTGCGCGTGAAAATCTGGATCACGCCGCCGACTGCGTCCGAGCCCCAGTAGCTCGCGCGCGGGCCGCGCACGATCTCGATGCGTTCGACCGCGTCCAGTGGCAGATTCTCGAATGCGAACGCGCCGGTGTTCGCCGAGGCCACGCGCACGCCGTCGATCAGCACGAGCACGTGGTTGGAATTGGTGCCGCGCAGGAACACGCCGGTCTGGAATCCCGCGCCACCGAGGCGCGCGACGTCGACGCCGGCCTGCAGGCGCAGCACTTCGATCAGGTCCGGCGCGCCGGTCTTCTCGATGTCGGCGCGCGTGATGATCGATACGTCGGCCAGGCTCGCATCGACCGTCTGCGCGACGCGCGAGGCGGTGACTTCGATCGTAGGCTGCAATTGCGCTTCCTGAGCCCGCGCGGTGGAGGCGTGGAAGAAGCTGCCGGCAAGTGCGGCACCGACGGCGAAGGACAAAAGGGATTTTTGCGACATTTTATACTCCGAAAGCACACCCGCCGGGATGCGGCGCGGGAGGTTTCGGAGAGGAGTAGCGGCGTGCGAACGACGCGCGATACGCCCGTCCGTTGCCCACCGCAACGCCGCAAGCTGTGGGATCGCACGCGATCCCGACGCAGGCCGGTCTCCGGGCTTGCAAGCGGCGTCTGGACGCCAGGTTCGATCGCCTTCCCGTGCATGCACAGTGGCGTGTGATCGAACTCGAACTTGCTTACCGTTGCGGGGGCAGCGCCGGAATCACACCGGCTTCCCGTTTCACCCCGAGATCTTGATCCGGGGCACCTGCGAGGCGCGCAGTGTAGGGAGCGGGCGCCAGCGAAGCAAGCATTGCTTTCCTTCTCCGCGCGCGAGAGGGAAGCTATGTCACTCCCGATCCGTGCGCGTCTCGACGCCAAGCAACTCGCCCTCGTCGCTGACCCGCAAGGCGATCTCGATCGGCCTGCAGCACACCGCGCAATCCTCGATATAGCTCTGCGAGCCCGCGGACAGGTCGACCTGCGTCTCGAAGCTTTCGCCGCAGTACGGGCAATCGATGCGCGCGAATTCGAGTGCCATGTCGCTCATGCTTCGCCACCCTTTTCCGGCAGGAACAGCGTGATCAGGTCATTGAGGAAACGCTGGCCCGATTCGGTAGGCTGCAGCCGATCACTTTGCGGCGCGAGCCAGCCACGGCGCAGGGCTTCCTCGACCTGCGGGCGGATTGCATCGGAGCCGAGCCCGGTCGTCGCATGAAAATCCGTCAGCGGAATTCCACCGGTCAGACGCAGTCCGTTGAGCATGAACTCGAATGGCAATTGCTCGACCGCCACGGGATCGTCGCCGCCAATCACGCGTTCTGACTTCGCATGTTCGAGATAGCCGCGCGGCGCGCGCACTTTCCAGCGCCGCCGCACCTGTAACGCGCCGCTTTCATCGACGCTCGAATACTTGCCATGCGCGCCGGCGCCGATGCCGAGATAGTCGCCGAAATGCCAGTAATTGAGATTGTGCGCGCTTTCGCCGCCCGCTCGCGCGTAGGCCGATACTTCGTAGTGGCCGAAGCCCGCCGCGGCGATGTGCGCCTGACAGGCTTCCTGCATGTCCCAGGCGCTGTCCTCGTCGGGCAGTGGCGGCGGATTCGCGGCGAATTGCGTGTTCGGTTCGAGCGTGAGTTGGTAGTGCGACAGGTGCGGCGTGTCGAATGCGAGCGCCTTGTCGATGTCGGTGAGTGCGCCGTCCAGCGTCTGCTGCGGCAGCGCGTACATCAGGTCGAGATTGAGATTGTCCAGGCCATCGTCCTGCGCGCGCTTGATCGCGCGCTCGGCCTGTTGCGCGTCGTGGATGCGGCCGATGCGCTTGAGCGCCGCGTCGTCGAAACTCTGCACGCCGAAGCTGAGTCGGTTGACGCCCGCGCGGCGGTACGCGGCGAAGTCGCCGTGCTCGACCGTGCCCGGATTGGTTTCCATCGTGACTTCGATGCCCGGCGCGAAGGCGAGACGCGCGTTCGCGCCGTCGAGGATGCGCGCAATGCTTTCGGGCGAGAACAGGCTCGGCGTGCCGCCGCCGAAGAAGATGCTGCGCAGCGGCCGGCCCTGTGCCAGCGGCAAATCGCGGTCGAGGTCGGCGAGCAATGCCTCAACGTATTCGCGCTGTGGCAGTGCGTCCGGCGCATTGTGCGAATTGAAATCGCAGTACGGGCATTTGCGCACGCACCATGGGATGTGGATGTAGAGCGCGAGCGGCGGCAGCGTCATCGCTTTTCTGTGTCGAGCAACTCGCGCAGGCGCGCGAGGGCGAGGCCGCGGTGGCTGACACGGTTCTTGACCGCGGCATCGAGCTCGCCGGCAGGGCCGTGCGCTTCGGTGAAGAAAACCGGGTCGTAGCCGAAGCCCCGGTTGCCCCGCGGCGCGTGCAGGATGCGTCCGCGCCAGAGGCCTTCGGCGATCAGCGGCGCGGGATCGTCGGCGCTGCGCAGCAGGACCAGGGTGCAATGAAAGTGCGCCGTGCGTTCCTTGTCCGCTACATCGCACAGCGTGGCCAGCAGCTTGGCATTATTCGCCGCATTGTCGCCGTGGGTGCCGGCGTAACGCGCCGAGTACAGGCCCGGCGCGCCGCCGAGCACGTCAACGCAGATGCCGGAGTCGTCGCCGAGCGCAGGCAGGCCGGAGAGCCGCGCCGCATGCCGCGCCTTGATCAGCGCATTCTCGACGAACGTGGTGCCGGTTTCCTCGGCGTCGCCTATGCCGAATTCGCCTTGCGCGACGAGTTCGATGCCGCTGTCGGCGAGCACCTCGCGAATCTCGGCGAGCTTGCCCGGATTGCTGCTCGCCAAAACGATCTTACGCACGCGCCAACGCCTCTTGCTGGAACTGCAGCAACTCGCCGATGCCCTTGTTGGCGAGGCCGAGCAACGCGTCGAGTTCGTCGCGGCGGAACGCGTGGCCTTCGGCGGTGCCCTGCAATTCGATGAAACCGCCGCCGTCGTTCATGACGACGTTGAGATCGGTGTCGCAGGCGGAATCCTCGGGATAGTCGAGATCGAGCACCGGCGTGCCGCGGTAGACACCGACCGAGATCGCGGCGACGGCACCGAGGATCGGCGCCTTCTTCAGCGCGCCGCGCTTGGTCAGCGCGCCGATCGCGTCGACCAGCGCGACATAGGCGCCGGTGATCGCCGCGGTGCGTGTGCCGCCGTCGGCCTGGAGCACGTCGCAGTCGAGGGTGATCGTGCGTTCGCCGAGCGCGGCGCGGTCGACGCATGCGCGCAAGGATCGACCTATGAGCCGCTGTATTTCCATCGTGCGGCCGCCCTGGCCGCCGCGTGCGGCTTCGCGCTGGGTGCGTTCCTTGGTCGCGCGCGGCAGCATGCCGTACTCGGCCGTGACCCAGCCCTCGCCCTTGCCGCGCAGGAACGGCGGCACCTTTTCCTCGACGCTGGCCGTGCACAGCACGCGCGTGTCGCCGAACGCGATCAGCACCGAGCCTTCGGCATGGCGCGTGTAGCGGCGTTCGATCGTGACCGGGCGCAATTGGTCGGCGGTGCGGCCGCTGGGGCGTTGGAAATTCGTCATCGGATTGCAGTCGCCATGTCGTCGGAGGCGGTATTGTAGTTTGAGCGGAGAAAATTTTTGCTCATCGCTTCGCGAGAAGACCGGAATGATCGCGTTCCGAGCCTGCTTCGGGGTCCATCTCCCGCGTCCGCTATACTTTGCGTCCGAATTCCGCAGCGACACGCCCATGATCCGCAGCATGACCGCCTTCGCCAGCGCCGACGCCGATACGCCGTGGGGCGCGTTGAGCTTCGAATTGCGCTCGGTGAACCATCGCTATCTCGAGCTTGGTCTGCGCCTGCCCGACGAATTGCGCGCGATCGAGCCCGCGCTGCGCGAACGCACCGCCGCCAAGCTCACGCGCGGCAAGGTCGACCTGAGCCTGCGTTTTCGCGCAAGCGAGGCCGCGGCCAGCGAGATTCGCCTCAATGACGCGGTGCTCGACAAGCTCGAAGCGACCGCCGCGTTGTTCGCCGAGCGCTTTCCGAAGCTCAACGTCGATTTCGCGAGCCTGCTCGGCTGGCCTGGCGTGCTCAAGCGCGAAGAGGTGGACCAGGAAGGACTGCGCCAGGCAGCGCTCGACCTGCTCGAGCGCGCACTCGCCGACATGGTCGCCACGCGTGCGCGCGAGGGCGAGCGCCTCGGCGGCTTCCTGCGCGAGCGCCTCGACGGCATCGCGCGCATCGTCGCCGACGTGCGCGGCTGGCTACCCGACATCCGCAAGGCGTTGCGCATGCGGCTGGAAGCCAAGCTCGCCGAGATCATGCAATCGGCCGAATTTCTGCGCGCCGACAACAGCCGGCTCGAACAGGAACTCGTGCTGCAGCTCTCGCGCATCGATGTCGACGAGGAGCTCGACCGCCTCAGCGCGCACATCGCCGAAGCGCGGCGCATTCTTGCCGCACCGGACCCGGCGGGTCGTCGGCTCGATTTCCTTATGCAGGAATTCAACCGTGAGGCGAACACGCTCGGCTCCAAGTCGGTCGATGCGCGCACCACGCAGGCTGCGGTTGAACTGAAAGTGCTGATCGAGCAGATGCGCGAGCAAGTGCAGAATATAGAATAGGCCGATGTCGGGAACCCTCTACATCATCGCCGCGCCCTCGGGCGGCGGCAAAACCAGCCTTACCCGCGCGCTGCTCGAGCGCGAGCCGAACATCGCCTTGTCGGTGTCCTACACCTCGCGCCTGCCGCGGCCGGGCGAAGTCGATGGCGTGCACTACCACTTCGTTTCGCGCGGCGTGTTCGAGGAAATGATCAAGCGCGGCGAGTTTTTCGAGCACGCGATCGTGCACGGCGATCTCAAGGGCACCGCGCGCACCGCGGTCGAGCGTACGCTCGGCTCGGGCAAGGATGTGCTGCTCGAGATCGACTGGCAGGGCGCGCGCCAGGTGCGCGCGCAGATGCAGGATACGGTCAGCATCTTCATCCTGCCGCCGTCGCGGGTCGAGCTCGAGCGCCGCCTGCGCGCGCGCGCGCAGGATTCGGACGCGACGATCCGCCGCCGTCTCGCCGATTCGCGCGAGGACATCGCGCATGCGGTCGAGTTCGACTACATCGTGGTCAACGACGACTTCGCCACTGCGCTGTCCGACCTGCGCTCGATCGTGACCACGCGGCAACTACGTGCGAACAACCAGCGCGAGCGCTTCGCCGCGTTGCTTGCCGATTTGCTCAAGGATTGAAGGCACGCGTGAATCCCGACATCGATATCGTCAAGACCGAAGTCCTTTCCGACAACTGGTACGTGCTGCGCAAAGTGCATTACCGCATGCGCAAGCCCGACGGAACCTGGGCGGAGCGCACGCGCGAAGCCTACGACCGCGGCAATGGCGCGACGATCCTGCTTTACGATCTGCAGCGCCGCACGGTGTTGCTGACGCGGCAGTTCCGCCTGCCGACCTACGTCAACGGCAACGCCTCGGGCATGTTGCTGGAAACCTGCGCAGGCCTGCTCGATGCGGACAACCCCGAGGATGCCATCCGCCGCGAAACGCGCGAGGAGACCGGCTACGAGATCGGCGCGGTGCGCAAGGTGTTCGAAGCCTACATGTCGCCCGGATCGGTGACCGAGATCCTGCATTTCTTCGTCGCCGAATACTCGGCAGCGGCGCGCGTGGGCGACGGCGGCGGCGTCGACGACGAGGACATCGAGGTGGTCGAGATGGACTTCGACGCGGCGCTGGCCGCGATCCGCAGTGGTGCCATCCGTGACGGCAAGACGATCATGCTGCTGCAGTATGCCGCTTTGCATCTGTTCGCGGCGTGAGTTAAACGCGGCCTCGCCTGACGAGGCGCTTAACCGCAATTTCACGCGACTTCCGTTGCCTGCGGCCTTCCGGTAAGGTGACTGCATTCGGGCGCGTCATGCGCCGTTTTCTTGTTTGAGATGAGCACCGAACCGCAAGCACCCGCTGCCGGCAATGCCCCGACTCCGAATCCTCTGATCAGGATCCGCGGCCTGTCGACCGTGCTCAACGGCAAGACGATCTTCGACAAGGTCGACCTCGACATCCCGCGCGGCAAGATCACTGCGATCATGGGACCCAGCGGCACCGGCAAGACCACGCTGATGCGCCACATCACCGGCCAGCTCGCCCCCGATGCGGGCGAGGTGTGGGTCGACGGGCAGAACGTCGTCAAGCTCGATCGCGCGCAACTGTTCGCGCTGCGCGAGAAGATCGGCTACCTGTTCCAGAACTCGGCCCTGCTCACCGACTACTCGGTATTCGAGAACGTCGCATTTCCGCTGCGCCAGCACCTAGACCTGCCCGAAGTGCTCGTGCGTAACCTCGTGCTGACCAAGTTGCAGGCGGTCGGTCTGCGCGGTGCGGCCGAGCTGACGCCGCACGAACTGTCGGGCGGCATGATACGGCGCGTTGCACTTGCCAGGGCCATCGTCCGCGATCCGATGCTGATCATCTACGACGAGCCGTTCGTCGGCCTCGATCCGATCGCGCTCAACCAGATCCTCAAGCTCATCCGGGTCTTGAACGATACGCTCGGCATCACCAGCATCCTCGTCGCGCACGAGCTCGCCGCGGTCCGCCTGATCGCCGACAGCATCTTCTTGATTGCCGGTGGCAAGATCGCCGCGCACGGCACGCCCGACGAGCTTGCGCGCGGCGAGACGCCGTGGACCAAGCAGTTTTTCACCGGCGCGGCGGATGGCCCGGTGCCGTTCCAGTATCCCGCGCCCGACTACGCCACCCAGCTTGGCCTCGCCGGAGCGGGCGCATGAGTACGGTGCGCAAGCCCTCCTACCTCGTCGACGGCATCGCCCAGGTCGGCGCCTGCGGCCTGTTCCTGCTGCAGATTCTCGCTGCCATTCCGAGCAGCCTGCGCCATATCAAGGAAACGATTCGCCAGGTCTGGTTCGTCGGCGCGATGAGCCTGACGATCATCATGACCTGCGGCCTGTTCGTCGGCATGGTGCTCGGCTTGCAACTCTATTACGTGCTGTCGATCTTCGGCGGCACTGCGGCGCTCGGCACGGTGGTGTCGCTGTCGCTGTACCGCGAGCTCGGGCCGGTCGTCACTGCGCTGCTGTTCGCCGGTCGCGCCGGTACCTCGATCACGGCCGAGATCGGCCTGATGCGTGCGACCGACCAAATCTCGGCGATGGAAATGATGGCGGTCGATCCGCTCGCCTATGTCGTCGCGCCGCGCTTCATCGCCGGAGTCATCGCGATGCCGCTGCTCGCCTGCGTGTTCAACGCGCTCGGCATCTTCGGCGCGCATCTCGTCGGCGTGAGCTGGCTCGGCCTCGACAACGGCACGTTCTGGTCGAACATGACCTCGAGCGTCGACGTTTGGAAAGACGTGATCAACGGCGTGTGGAAGAGTGTCGCCTTCGGCGCCGTATGCACGCTGATCGCGACGTTCCAGGGCTACACGACTGCGCCGACCAGCGAAGGCGTGGCCTATGCGACCACGCGCACGGTGGTGTTTTCCTCGATCGCGACGCTTGCGCTCGATTTCGTCATGACTGCCTTCCTGATGTAAGGCAAGGGAACAACGATGGCACAACGACAATCCTTCCAGATCGGCACCGGGCTGTTCATCCTGCTCGGCTTCGCCGCGCTTGCCTATCTGGCGACGCAGACCACCTCGGTCGCGAACTTCAGCCAGGGCGACAGTTACGACCTCAAGGCGCGCTTTACCAACGTCGGTCAGCTCAAGCTGCGCGCACCGGTGAAGATCGCAGGCGTGCGCATCGGTTCGGTCGCGAACGTGGTGCTCGAGCCGGACAAGCTCGATGCACTCGTCACGCTGTCGATCGACAAGCGCTTCAGCAAAATCCCCGATGACTCGGCCGCCGCGGTATTCACCAGCGGTTTATTGGGCGACCAGTATGTTGCGATCCAGCCTGGCGGCTCGCCGGACATGTTCAAGAACGGCGACGAAGTGATCCTGACCCAGAGTTCGATGCAGCTTGAGGAGCTGATCGGGAAGTATCTGGTCGGTAGCGGCGATGCTGCGAAGAATGCGAGCGACAAGGCCGCGGGTGCGGACAAGGACAAGCCACCGGCGAAGCCGTAGGCGATCGTAAGGATGGAAACTCCGCGCGGCTGCGGAGCTTTCGGGAAGGGCGGAGGCACGGGCATCCGCCGGCGAATTGAAAAGGTGACGTATGCGCATTCTGTATTCTTTGCTCTGTGTACTCGCGTTGGCGACGGCGACTCCGGCATTGGCCGAGGCGCCCGCGCCGAATCAGGTCGTGCAGACTCTGGTCGACGAACTCGGCAAGACGATGGAGGCGCGCCGCGCCGAACTCGCCAAGGATCGCGAAGGCCTGATCAAGGTCATCGACCAGATTGTGCTGCCGCATTTCGACATCGACTACGCTTCGATCCTCGTGCTCGGCCAGAACGCACGCACGGCATCTCCGGAACAGCGCGCGCGCTTCGCCAAGGCGATGTACAACTCGATCACGCACCGTTACGCCGAAGGCCTGCTCAAGTACACCGAGGGCCGTGTGCGCGTGCTGCCGCAGCAGGGCGAACTCAACGACAAGCGCACGCTCGTGCGCACCCAGGTCGTGCTCGACGACGGCAAGCTCGTGCCGGTCGACTACGCATTCCGCAAAACCTCGCAGGGTGACTGGAAGGCCTACGACGTGATCATCGAAGGCATCTCCTACGTGACTAACTATCGCAACCAGGTCGCCGAGGAAATCCAGAAATCGAGCCTCGATGCGTTGACCACAAGACTGGAAAGCCAGGGCGCCAAGGCGCTCGAGTCGATGGACTCGGAAGGCATCAAGAAGTGAGGATCAGTTTCGACAATGCCGGCGCTGCGTTGGGCAATCCGCCAGCGACCGACAGCGTCGATTTGTCGAAGCTGGCCGACGCGGACAGCGCGACGCTGGCCGTGCTGATCGCCTGGTCTGCCCAGGCGCGGGCGCGCGGCACGACGCTGCGCTACCTCAACGCGCCGCCCGCGCTGCGCAATCTTGCGCACCTGTCCGACATCGACGGCCTGCTCGGCCTCTGAAATATAGACCGCCATCCGCGCACAAGCGCGGCATGGCGGTAACGGAGAGGCGTTTCGAAATTTCCCACATGAGCGGGACATCCTGCCCCGTTCATCGTCACTGTGGCGTCAATTCGAATGTGATCACCTGGAACGGTGCGAGGGTCAGCGTCGTTGTTTGATCGGCATCGAATGTCGTCTGCTCGCCTCCGCCCCAAACCGATTTCGCCACATAATGTCGCGCGCTGCCCGGCGGCAGTTCGAGCTGGCGCTGCAGATCGATCACGGCGAGCTGCGGTTTCGCGTCGGGATTGCGCAGCGTGATGATCGCCTTGTTCGGCGTCCACGCGGCCCAGCCGTAGGCGTCGAGACGGCCCGGATCGCCGCCAATCCAGTGCGAGTCGCGCAGCACTTCGGCGTTCGTGCGCGACCAGCGCGCCGCTTCGGCGAGCGTGTCCCAGTCGGCGCCGCTCAGCAGCGACGGCGTGATGTACATCTCCTGCAACTGCGTGCCGCTGGCGAAGTATGAATGCACTTCGTTGGCGAAGTCGTGGCCGGGGTCGGCGTTGAGGCGCTTGTTCATCTGCGCGTAGATGATGCCGTGAAGCATCAGCGAATTGAGCGGGAACAGCGGCCCACGCTGGACGATGTTGCGATAGGTCTGCGCATCGCGGTAGGTGATCCAGCGTTCGCGGTTGGTGCCGACACCGGCGAAATCGTCATCCTCGCCGTCGCGCCAGATCGAATCTGCATAGCGCAGCCAGAACGGCGACGGATAGGTGCCGGTCGTGAGGTTGACGAACGTGTCCGGCTTGGCCGCGCGGATATCGTCGATCAATTCGATCGCCGCGGCGAAATCGCTGTCGAAGCGGCTGCCCGGGAACACTTTGTCCGCGTTGCCGGTGCCGTCGAACTTGAACTGGTTGATGCCATTCTTCGTCAGCAGTTCCAGCACTGCATCGTGGAAGCGCTGGTAGTATTTTGGTCCGGACAGCGCGAGGCCATTGTCGATGATTTCGTAGCCGGCCTGCTTGCCGTTCTTTACGCGCTCTTCTTTCGGCTTGCTGTATCCACCCCACGGCGACAGCCACACGCCGGGCGCCGCGCCGTACTTCGCGGCGGCATCCTTCAGCGGCACAAAGCCCTGCGGGAAATCTTTCTGGCTGAAATGCCAGCTGCCGCTGCGATCGTCCCAACCGTCGTCGAACAGGAACGAATCGAGCTTAACCTGGCGCTTCACGCTCAATTCCTCGCCGAACGCCTTGATGCGATCGAGTGCCTGCTCCTGCGTATATGGCGTGAAGTAGCCGATGTCGTACCACGAGTTGTAGTGCAGGAACGGCCGATACGGATGTGCGCGCTCGCGCTCGACGTACGTCGCGAAGTCGCGACGCAGCTGGCCTTCGCGGCTCAAGCCGACGACGGCGGAGTAGTCGATGGACTGGCCTTTGCGCAGCGGCAGGCTGCGCTTGATGAACGTTCGCGCGCGCGCGCCGCGAACTTCGCTTTCCGACAGCGGATTCTCGAAGCCGAAGTAATAGCGCCCGAACACGATCGGCGAGCCCTTCACATCGCCATAAACCGTCGCGCCGAGAACGTCGTCGACTTTCAGCTGTCCCACTTCGGCGATCGACTCGTCCTGCTTGAGCGCGGTAATCGTGATGCGCTGGTGAACATATGCCGATCCGTCGCGTTGCTCGAGTTGCCAGTCGACGCGGAAGCGGCCATCGGCGTCGCGGAAACTCGCCTTGGCGTCCTGGCCGGCGAAATGTTCGACGAGGCGCGATGCCTTCGGATTTGCGCTCAGCGCGTGCTTGCTGGGTTCGCCGACGAGGGTCATATCCGCTGCCTTGATCGTCCTGCCGTCGGCGAGGATGAGGGTGAACGGATCGGTGATCTTGAGCGGCGTGCTGCCGGCGCGATCGACGACGACAAAATCGCTCAAGTGGCCGTCGGCGGATTTCCACGTCGCCGCTATCGCGTCATTGCCCAGGCTCGACTCGGATTTGCCCAGGGTCAGTGTCGTCTTCGCCGAGACTGCGTCATCTCCCTTGGCGAAGACACAGTTGGTTGCGGCGATTGCGAGCGCAAGTGAAACAACCGTGCAGATAAGCTCGCGTTTTGCTGTGCGGAGCGGAAGGCTTTCGCGATGACCGTAGCGGGGACACGTTGCGAACATGGAATTTCTCGTCCAATCGATGATCTGGAAGAAGCAGCCGACGCGACCGTCGCGCCGGCTGCTCGGCTGCGCCTATTGTTGCGGCAAGCTGCTCAAATCCACGCTGGGATGCGTGCCGTTCGCCTGGCGATAGAACCACTGATGCGAAGTGACCGACGGCATAAAGAATCCATCGTTGCGCAGGTAGAACTGGTTGTCGTTGGCGCCGCCGGCGAAATCCGCGCGCTGGTTGTTGTAGCCGGTCGGATCGACGTCGTACCAAGCCGAGGTGATCTCGGTCCACACGCCGGTCGAGCTGATCGCCCACTCGTTGCCGAAATTCCCGCGACGCCCAAGGTAGCCGGTGTCCGGATTGAAGCCTTCGAGGAAGGAATACATACCTTTGTGATACGTCGATGTGCCGGGATATTTCCACGTGGCGAGGAAATTCCATTTGACGCCCGCCTGTATCTGGTTAGCACCCTGACCATTATCACCGCAGGCGTTGTCGCCCTGCGGTGTGCCGAACCAGGCCGAGAACAAGGTATTGCCCTGACCGTCGGGTTGGGCGCGCGTGATGAAACGATAGGTGCTCCCAGCTACCCAATTGCAGATCATATGGCTTTGTCCGCCGGTGCCTTCGCCGCCGAAATTGTCGACGAGGGTCTGGTTGCCCTTGGTGACGAGCGTGGTGCTGCCGCTCGACGGATCCCACACCGAAAACAGGATCCAGCGCTTGTTTGGCGCATTCACCTGCATGCCGAAATAGCCGACGTTGAATCCGTTCGCCATGTAGTACGTGCCGACCGGATCCTGCCCGACCGGCACGGTGATTTCGCTGTAGAAATATTCCGTCGCCGCGGGAACGTCGAAGCCAAGATGCACCGATGGGCCGCGCCGCGACCAGTAGAAGTTGTCCGGATCGTTGGCGAACAGCAGACCGCCCGCAGTCGCCGAGCCGTCGAGCTGCAGCGCGGAGATGTCACCGAAATAACCGGCGTCGTTCGAGACGCCTTGCAGGTCGATCTTTACGTAACCCGGCTGGTTGATCGTGAACGTGCCCGCAGGGAACACCGAGTTCGCTACGCCGGCCGGCGCGAGGGAGATTGTCTTCGATTGATCGCCGATCGATACCTTGACCGTACTCTGGGTCGAGCCAAACAGGCCGCCGACCAGCGACACCCGCAGATCGCCCGGCTGCAACACGTCGACGTACGTGCTGATCGTGGTCGAGGACGAATCCCAGTTGTGCAGGCCGGTGTTGTCGATCGATTCGTCCGGTTTGTTTTTCGATTGGGTGATGTAGGCATTGCCGCCTAGGGGCACGTTCCAGGGCGTCGCATGGAGCGCCGAGGCACATGAGGCGAGCAACAACGCGCTAGCGCCATAAACAAGATTCCGCATGAAAGCTCCCATCTGGTCGTTGGTGTTCCGCTGTGACATCGGAAAATCGCGGTTACAGGAACTTGTAGGTCAACGAGACGCTGTAGACGCGGCCATAATTGTTCGTGTAGTCGCTGGCGTCGCCGAGGAAGCTGTTCGGATCGTAGAAGGGCAGGCGGTTGAACAGGTTCTTGATTGTGAGGCCCGCCTGCAACTTCTCGACCGGCTTCCAGTTCACGCTGAGGTTGGCCGTCCACCATGCCGGCACGCCATGGCACAGGTTGGAGGGCAATGCCAGACCGCCGGCGGTGCAGTTCTCCGGCGTGTTGTCCGTGTCGGTTTGATCCCAGGCCCACTTGGTCTTGCCGGTGTAATTGAAGAATAGGCTCGTGGTCCAGTTCCCGTAGTTCCAGTCGGCATTGAGCGTGGCGCGCACTTTCGGGTAGCCGTAGTAGCCGATAAAGTTGCCGTAGTACCAACGAGTCTCGTCGTCGTAGTAGACCTGGTTGCGGTTCGCAATCGTCACGGCGGCGCCGAGAGTCAGCTTGCCCCAACGATCGAGTGGAAAGCGCGCGCGCGCATCAATGTCGAAACCGTCGACCAGGGTGCGACCGCGATTCTTGTACTGGCCGATGACGCTGGCCACGTTGCCGACGGTGTAGGTCGGAAGTGTGCCGGGGCAACTCACGCCGCTGGCCGGGTCGGCGCACATGGCGGCCAGCGCGGCGAGGTTGGCGCGATCGGTATCGGTGATCGGGAAGCGGGTCGAGGAGACGATGTCCGTCGGCCGGGTGTAGTCCGGCGCGGCGATCTCGTTGCGGCGATAGATGAACCAGTAGTCGGCCGACACGGACAGTTGCTTGGTCGGCTCGTAGACGAAGCCGAGCGTGCTGATCTTGGCCTTTTCCGGCTGCAGGTTCGGGTTCGGCTGAGTCATGCGCGCGACTGTGCGACTGCAATCGGTGTTGAGCAGCGATTTGCCCAGATCCACGTCGCCCGGCCGCTTCGATTGCAACAGGAGGTTGGCGATCGAATTGGTCTCGCCGCAGCGGATCTCGTCGCGGTAGCCGCCGAGCTGGGCGAAGACGCCGCCGGTGCCGGCCTCGGCCAGGCTCGGCGCGCGGAAGCCTTCTGAATAGGTGCCGCGCAACAGCAGCTCAGGCAGGGCCTGGAACTTGATGCCAATCTTCGGCGCGACGTTGGCGTCGAAGTTCGGATACTTGTCGACACGTAGCGCGCCGTCGACTTCGATCTTGTCGGTGATGGGGGCGACCGCTTCGCCGAACACGGCGCCCGTAGTGCGCTTGCCGTCGAACCAGGAACCGCCCTGCTGCGTGATCAGTCCGTTCGCCGCGTCCGTGTTGCCCGGTGTGTAGAACGACTCGTGCGCAACGCTGAAACCGAACGCAGCGCGCATCTCGCCCGCCGGCAGCGTGGCCAGCGCGCCTTCGACCTTGCCATCCCATGTGGTAAGCCGAGTCCAGGAACGGATATCGAAGGTCGGATAGGCTTCGCGCAGCAGCTTGGCATTCTCCTCGCTGATGACACCGAACTTATAGGCTGGATGGTCGGAGATGATCACGCGGCCCGTCCCTGGATCGACGGTGAACGGACCGAACGCCTTCTGGAAGCCATCGAGGTTGACATTGACGGTCTGGTAGGTGACCGATGCCGAGCCGGCGGTGGTGAGCGCGGTTTCCCAGCTCCAGTCGCCGAAGCTGCCGCGCAGGCCGGCGAGTGCGCGGTAGCTCTTATCGGTGTTGCGCTGGCCGAAATAGTTGTTGCCCACGTCCTGCAGCAGGTATTGCAGTCCCACGACTCCGCCCATCAGCGCCTTCAGCGCGGGGCTGGCGTGGTTGTACTCGTTATTCGGACCGAGGTACGGATAGAAGAACTGGTTGACGTTCGTACCGGTGTTACGCGCGAACCAACTGGTCGGATTGCCGGTCGTGGTGCCGAAGGCGCGCGGCGTGCCGCCGTTGGCCTTCAGGTCGATGTCGGTGTAGGTCACCTCGCCGAACGCCTGCAGCGAATCGGTCAACTGGAACGTGCCGTGCAGATAGCCAGTGGCGCGATCCGACTGCGCGCCCGCATCGATCTGGTTGTTCAGCCACGTCTGCCACACGCAGCGTGTGCCGGCGGCTTCGACGATCGCGTTGTTGCAGCCGGGCGCCGCTTCCTGCACGCGCGCCTTGGTCTTCGGATCGAAGGCGAAATAGGAGCCGGGATTGAACACGCCGGGCGCGCTGCCGGTGTCGAGACGGAAATTCTTGATGTAGTTCGGATTGTTGACATAGAACTGCGCCGGCTTCTTGTCGTACCAGTCGCTCAGCGGGATCGGGTCGCGCCGGTATAAATTGAGCGAACCATAGATGTTGTAGCGGTCTTCGGCGAGGTTGCCGATGCCTGCGGTGATGCTGGCCTGGCGCTCGCCGTAGGAGCCGATGCGTGAGGAGCTGTCCGAAGACAGGCTCAGTTCGGCTCCCTGATAGGCGCTCTTGGTGATGACGTTGATCACGCCGGCAACCGCATCGGTGCCGTAGACGGCAGAGGCGCCGTCGGTCAGCACTTCCATGCGCTCGATCGCGGCAGCGGGAATCGCGTCGATGTTGACGAACTGGGTCTGGAAACCCGCCGGCGCGCCGTAGTACGACAGGCGTCGGCCGTTCAGCAATACCAGTGTGCCTTGCGCACCGAGACCGCGCAGGTTGGCTTGGGATGCGCCGTCCGACCCGGTGAACAGCGACTTGAAGTCCTGCTGCGCCGGTCGCGCAGCAGGCAGGTTGTCGAGCACCTGGAGGAGGGTGCGCGCGCCCATGGCTTCGATATCCGCCTTGGAGATGATCTGCAAGGGCGATGCAGTCTCGATGTCGGTGCGCTTGATGTTGGAACCGGTAACCTCGACCAGACCCAGCTCGGCGGTTTTTGCATCCTTCTTGTCCGGCTCCTGCGACGCCTCCTGCGCGGCAAGCGGAGCGGCAGCCAGCATCACGGCCAAGGCGACGGACAGGCTTGCGGCGAGCGGCGATTTCCGGATTGCATCGCCGCGGGTTGCGCGTACTGCTTTCATGTTGTTGCTCCCCATTTGGTAGAGAAAGTAGAGGCCGGCATTCGAAGCAAATTGACGTAATATGAAAGTAATATACGATGAATAATACAGTAATTGAAAGTAAATGAAACTTTCAAGCATTTTTCAGTTTTGCCGCAAACGCCGGTCGACCGATCCTTTTCGTGCCTCATCGCCTGCGCCGCCCTGCATACAGGCGGCGCGCGTTCCGATCGATCGAAAACAATGATTGAAGCGGCGGCTTTTTTGCGGCGTGAGACGCCCAGGGGCGAGCAGAGTGAAAACCTCGACCCAACGCAAACCACCGATGGCGTCGCTGGCGCGGGCCCGATGCTTTTGCTACGCCGCCGCTGTCGATCGTGCGCGGCAGCGCTGGCAAGAGCCCGTTGCAGACCGCACGCGATGGCAAGGCCGATCTGCGACCGACCGACCTTCAGTCGCGCTGCATTTGCGCGTGTGCGAGACGCGCTTTCCGGCGATCGACGTGCACGAGGGCGACGGGGTGCCGCAGCAACTGCTCGACGATGAACTCTACGAAATCTGCAATCGCTGCCTGGAGACGGAAGACGAGTATTTCGACTATGCTCCCGTTGACGTTCCGCCGCGTGGGCGCTGGTCGATCTACGGCATCGGCCTGCCCGAGGCGATCCCGCGCAAGACCCATCACGACAACGCTACCCGCTTGCTTGGCTTGACTACATGAACCGACCGCCGTCCTCGCCCCGTCTGCTCGTCGAAGAACGTCGCCGTCTCATCGTTGAGCTGGTCGAGCGCGCGGGCCGCGCCACGGTCGAGGAACTTGCCGGGCGCTTCAAAATTTCGCCGGTGACGATCCGTGCGGACCTCGAAGCGCTCGCACGCAACGCCGCGATCGTGCGCTCGCACGGCGGCGCATTGCCTGCGCCGGCGCATGCAGTCGACACGCCGCTCAGCATCAAGGAAACGCGCCACCACGCGCAGAAGCGGCTAATCGGCCAGGCCGCCGCCAGACTCGTCGAAGACGGCCAGACGATCATTCTCGACTCGGGCTCGACCACGATCGAAATTGCGCGCGCGCTGCGCCAGCGCAAATGGAGCGAGCTGACCGTGATCACGAACGGACTGCACATCGCGCTCGAGCTCGGTGCGATCCCGGCGATCCGCGTGATGATGCTCGGCGGCCTGTTGCGCGCGAGCTCGCAGTCGCTGGTCGGCTCCGGGGCCGAGCAGATGCTTGCTCAACTTTCCGCCGACCGTCTATTCCTCGGCGTCGACGGCATCGATCCGGAAATCGGCGTGACCACGCCCGATCCGCAGGAAGCGACGCTCAATGCATTGATGATCCGTGTTTCGCGCGAGGTCGTCGGCGTGTTCGATTCGAGCAAGTTCGGCCAGCGCAGCCTGTCGGTGATCGCGCCGCTGTCGGGCTTGCACAAGGTGATCAGCGACACCGCCGCTGCGCCGGAATACGTTGAAGCGCTCGAAAGCGCAGGGGTGGGCGTGACGCTTGTCTAAGCGGCGATTACGTCAACGCCAGCGGCGCGTTATTGCTTCTGCGGCGTCTTCTTCTCGTACTGCTGCTGCTCTTCGAGCAACTTGTCGACATCGAGATTCTCATCGCCCTGCAGCGCCTGGATCGCTTCCATCGGCGGATTGCCGTGGTAGATCTTGTACAGGCGGCGCTGGCGATATGCGTCGCGGTAGAACACATACGGGTCGTAGACGCCTTCTAGCAGGCCTTCGGCGTCGATGGCGCTCGAACGCAAGGTGACGAGGTAGGCCCCCTGCGGCAGATATTCGGCATGCCATTTGAAATCGTGACTGCTCGCATACCACGAGAGCGGGTCGAGGAAGTACTGGTCGACCGCGATCGCGGGCAGATCGCGCCCAGTGGTCGGGCCGAACAGCGGCAGCACGAGATACGGTCCCTCGGGCACGCCCCACCTGGCCAGGGTCACGCCGAAGTCGGTCGTGTGCGCATCGATGCCCATTTCGCTGGCCGGATCGAACAGACCGAGGACGCCGACGGTCGTGTTGATGACCAGGCGGCTCGTTTGTGTGAACGCGTACTTCGGCTGCCATTGCAGCACGTCGTTGACGATCGTGATCGGCGACTTGACGTTGGCGAAGAAGTTGCTGATCAGACGGCGCGAGGTATCGTTGGTGACCTTGCGGTAGCCGACCGCGACCGGCCGGATCGCAACCCGATCGGCGAAGTCGTTGAACGCGTACATCTTGCGGTTGAACTTCTCGTAGGGATCGTCCCGGCGCGGCGCCGGCGTCGCGCAGCCGGCCAGCACGGCGGCGACGGTGGCAGCGAGGGCGAGGCGGGAGAGGGTGGTCGAGATTTTCGGCATCGATGGGCTGTCCTTGGGCTATCCGCAGCGCGGGCGCGCAGGGCGCATTTCCCTGTCTGACGCGCAAGCGTACGCAATTGCGACGCGCCTGCCCACTTTCAAGCCGCGCGGAATACAGCGGCAGTTCAGTTCCGGACGATCGGGTTTGCGCGGCATGCGGCGCTGCGGCTACAATGTGAAACGTATAGTTTTGACCAGCCCGTGCGGGTTTCGTGTGATTGATCACGGATTCGCATGCAGGCACGTCCCCAGGTCCGCGCCGGATCGGCGCATTCGAGACGATTCGAGTTCCGCGCGGTTCCTTTCGGATCGCGTGCGGCCCGGGTTTCGCAGTTTGGTTTTTCGAGGTGTTTTTTATGGCACGCATTACCGTGGAAGATTGTCTGGAAGTGGTCGACAACCGCTTCGAACTCGTCCTTATGGCGACCAAGCGTGCGCGTCAGCTCGCCAATGGCGCCGACGCGACGATCGATTCGGCAAACGACAAGCCGACCGTGCTCGCCCTGCGCGAAATCGCCGGCCGCAAGATCGACCAGAACCTGATCGACGAGGTCGACAAGGCTGCGCGCGAGAAAGCCGAGCGCGAGGCGCTGGAATGGGCTGCCGCGGAAGTCGACGACGACCTCAAGGGCGGCGACGATCTGTGAGCGATGGCGCAAGCCATGGCTTTTCCATAATGCGCGCCGCGCGCGGCTGGCGCGCGCATGCCACACGCGTTCCACTCCTTCTTCGCGTAACGCGCTAGGAACACGACATGAGCACGGCGCTGCAGGAAGCTGTCCCTGCCGACGTGCTGGCGCTCGAACAGCGTCTTGCCGCCTATCTTCCTGCCGAGCAGGTCGCGCGCGTGCGCGAGGCCTACTTCACCGGCGCGCGTGCGCACGAAGGGCAGAAACGTAAGAGCGGCGAACCCTACATTACCCATCCGGTCGCGGTCGCGGCCATCCTCGCCGATCTCGGCATGGACGCGGAAACGATCATCGCCGCGATCCTGCACGACACGCTCGAAGACACGCCGCTGCCTCGCGCGGAGATCGAATCGAAGTTCGGTTCCGTAGTGGCCGAACTCGTCGACGGCGTCACCAAGCTCGACAAGGTCAAGTTTCGCAACCAGCAGGACGCCGCGGCCGAAAGCTTCCGCAAGATGCTGCTGGCGATGGCGCGCGATCTGCGCGTCATCCTGATCAAGCTCGCCGACCGCCTGCACAACATGCGCACGCTCGGCAGCATGGCGCTGGCCTCGCGCCGGCGCATCGCGCGCGAGACGCTCGACATCTACGCGCCGATCGCGCAGCGCCTCGGCATGAACCGGTTCCGTTCCGAACTGCAGGATCTCGGCTTCCGCGCGCTCTATCCCGACCGCTACCGCATCATCGTCGAGCGCATCAAGGGTGTGCTCGGCAACCGCCGCGAAGCGATGGGCAAGATCGAGGCCGCGCTCGCGGCGCGCCTCGTCGCCGAGCATATCCCGGCGCGCGTCATGAGCCGGATCAAGACGCCGTACAGCACGTATTCGAAGATGCACAAGGAGCACAAGACCTTCGCTCAGGTCATGGACGTGTACGGCTTCCGCGTCATCGTCGAGAACACGATGCAGTGCTACCACGCGCTCGGCGCGATCCATTCGCTGTTCAAGCCGCTGGACGGGCGCTTCCGCGACTTCATCGCAATTCCCAAGGCGAATGGCTACCAGTCGCTGCACACCGTGCTGTTCGGCCCGTTCGGCGCACCGATAGAAATACAAATCCGCACCGCGGAAATGGACCAGGCCGCCGAGCGCGGTGTCGCCGCGCACTGGGTCTACAAAACCGCGGCGGAACCCGCGAATGCCGCGCAGTCGCGCGCGCGCGACTGGATCACAGGCTTGGTCGAGACGCAGGCGCGCGAGACGTCCTCGTCGGCGGAGTTCCTCGAAAACGTCAAGGTCGACCTGTTTCCCGATGATGTCTACCTGTTCTCGCCGAAAGGCAAGATTTTTTCCCTGCCACGCAATGCGACCGCGCTCGATTACGCCTACTTCGTTCACACCGATGTCGGCAACCACGCCGTTGCTGCGCGCGTCGACAGGAAGCTCGCGCCGCTGCGCACGCGTCTGAACTCGGGCGAGACGGTCGAGATCATCACCGCGCCGTCGGCGCAACCGATGCCGCAATGGCTGGAGTGGGTCGTGTCCGCGCGCGCGCGTGTCGCGATCCGCAACAATCTGAAACATCTGCAGCACGAGGACGCGGTCGAACTCGGCCACCGCATGCTCGATCGCGCGCTCGAGGCACAGGGTGTCACTCTCGACGCGATTCCGCTGAAGACGCTCGATCGCTATCTCGCCGATGCCAAGTTCAAGCGTCTCGAGGAATTGCTCGCCGACATCGCGCTCGGCAACCGCATGCCCGACCAGGTCGCCACAGCACTGGCCGAAGGCGCGGCGCGGACGACCAAGTCCGCGCGGCATGCGCAGGAGAAGGTGCTGATCACCGGCAGCGAGCGCGGCGTGCTCAGCTTCGGCCAGTGCTGTCATCCGCTGCCGGGTGACGAGATCTTCGGCTATCTCTCGCAGGGCAAGGGCGTGGTCGTGCACCGCGTCGACTGCCCGAACGCGGCCGAATACCGCAAGACGCCCGAACGCATCATCGCGATGGGCTGGGACCGCGACGTCGCCGGCGACTACCGCGTGCGCCTGCGCATCGTCGTCGAGAACAAGCCTGGCGTGCTCGCCACGATTGCGGCCGCGATTGCCGGCGCCGACTCGAACATCGAGAACGTCGAATACCAGGACCGCGACCTCAACACCTCCTCGCTGATGTTCACGATCGAAGTGCGCGATCGCAAACACCTCGACGAGGTGATGAATCGCGTGCGCCGGGCGAGCGTGGTGCACGGCGTGTATCGCTATCCGGAGTGAGATGTTTACTTCCCGTCCCGGTTTCATGGGGACGAGGTGTCTGCAATGCTCTTCACAAAAACCGAACCCAAGGAATCCGAATCCTATGCCCCGCAACCCCATCCATAGCGATAGCGCCCCGAAGGCGATCGGTCCGTACTCGCAGGCCGTGAGCATCGGCAACACGATCTACTTCTCCGGCCAGACGCCGATCGATCCCGCGACCGGGGAACTCGTCGTAGGCGACATCGTCAAGCAAGCCGTGCAGGTGTTCGAGAATCTCAAGGCGGTGGCGGCTGCGGCACAGATCAACTTCGGCGACGTCGCGCGCGTCGGCATCTATCTGACTGATCTCGCCAACTTTGCCGCGGTCAATGCGGTCATGGCCGATTACTTCCAGGCGCCGTATCCGGCGCGTTCGACGATCGAGGTCAAGGGCTTGCCGAAAGGCGCGCAAGTCGAAATCGATATGGTCGCGGTGGTGGACTGATAATTCTTCTCTTCTCCGCCGGAGAAGGTGCCCGGAAGGAGCGGATGAGGGAAGGACGCCACGGACTGTCGCGCTGTTGGAAGGCGTGAGGCATCTCACTCATCCGGCGCTTCGCGCCACCTTCTCCGCACAGGGGAACGAAAGCATCGCCATGCCGACTGCCGCGTTTTCCAACGATCCCGGTGCCGCCTCGCTGACGTCGCTTGCCGGCGTCGGCCCCGCGTTGCGCGAGTCGCTGGCGAAACTCGGGCTGCTCACCTTGCAGGATCTCTGGTTCCACCTGCCGCTGCGCTACGAGGACAAGACCCGGATCAGCTCGATCCGCGACTTGCGTGTCGGCGATACGGCGCAGGTCGAAGGTCGCATCGAGGCGATCGAGAAGGGCTTTCGCTTCCGTCCGCAGCTGCGCATCGCGATCTCGGACAGCACGGGTGCGGACGACTCGCAGTCGACCTTGCTGCTGCGCTTCTTCCACTTCAACAACGCGCAGGTCAACCAGCTCGCGATCGGCACACGCCTGCGCTGCTACGGCGAAGTGCGCCGCGGCCAGCACAGCCTCGAGATGGTGCATCCGCAGTACCAACGCCTGGCCGAGGATGCCGCGAGCGAAGTCGAGGAGCGTCTGACCCCGATCTATCCGACCACCGAAGGCCTCGGTCAGAAGCGCCTCGGCGGCCTGATCCAACGAGCGCTCGCGCTGTTGCCGCAGGACGAGTTGCTGGAATTGGTTCCTCCCAAACTGCGCGAGGCGAACGCGGCGATCTCGCTGCGCGACGCCTTGCTCTACATGCATCGGCCCCCGCCCGATGCGGATCTTCTGCAACTCAGCCTCGGCACGCATCCAGCGCAGCGCCGGCTCGCGTTCGAGGAGCTGCTGGCTCAGCATCTTTCGCTACGCCAATTGCGCAATCGCCTGCGTGCGCATGCGGCACCGGTGCTGCGCGGCGACGGCAAGCTGCGTCGTCGCTTCCTCGCCGCGCTGGCGTTCGCACCGACCAAGGCGCAGGTGCGCGTCGCCGCGGAAGTAGCGCGCGATCTCGGCGAAACCGCGCCGATGCTGCGTCTTGTCCAGGGCGACGTCGGCTCGGGCAAGACTGTGGTCGCCGCGCTTGCCACGCTGGCCGCGGTCGAAGCGGGCAGGCAGGCCGCGCTGATGGCGCCGACCGAACTGCTTGCCGAGCAACATTTTATCAATTTCCACAAGTGGATTTCCCCGCTCGGCATCGAAGTCGTCTGGCTCGCCGGCAAGCTCAAAGGCAAAGCTCGCACTGCGGCGCTTGCCAGTCTGCGCGGACCGGCGCAGATCGCGATCGGTACGCATGCGCTGATGCAGGAAGGCGTCGAATTCGACCGCCTCGGCCTCGTCATCATCGACGAGCAGCATCGCTTCGGCGTCGATCAACGCCTCGCGCTTAGGGACAAGGGCCGCGCCGGCGGCGAGATTCCACACCAGCTCGTGCTCACCGCAACACCGATCCCACGCACGCTTGCGATGACTGCCTACGCCGATCTCGACGTATCGATCATCGACGAGTTGCCGCCAGGCCGCACGCCCGTGGCGACCGTGGTGCTCAACGGCACGCGCCGCAGCGAAGTCGTCGAGCGCATTCGCGCCGCCTGTGCCGAAGGACGGCAGGCGTACTGGGTCTGCACAGTCATCGAAGAATCGGAAGTGCTCGAAGCGCAGGCGGCCGAAGTAGCGCATGCAGAGCTTGCTGCGGCGCTGCCCGGCATGCACATCGGCCTCGTCCACGGGCGCATGAAACCGGCCGAGAAGCAGGCGGCGATGGACGCGTTCAAGCGCGGCGAAATTTCCCTGCTCGTCGCGACCACGGTGATCGAGGTCGGCGTCGACGTGCCCAACGCCAGCCTGATGGTGATCGAGAACGCCGAGCGGCTTGGCCTTGCCCAATTGCACCAGCTGCGCGGTCGCGTCGGCCGCGGCACGGCGAAATCGAGTTGTGTACTTTTATACCAAGCGCCGCTGTCGGCCACGGCACGCGCGCGCCTCGACGTGCTGCGCGAGACCAACGACGGCTTCCGCATCGCCGAGAAGGATCTGGAATTGCGCGGCCCCGGCGAAGTGCTCGGCACGCGTCAGACCGGCGAGGCCGCATTCCGCGTCGCCGACCTCGCGCGCGATGCGCATCTGTTGCCCGCCGTGCAGCGCGCCGGTGAAGTCCTCATGCGCGAACACCCTGATTTGGTCGCGCGTCTGATCGCACGCTGGATCGGACATGCGGCGCGCTTTGCCGGCGCCTAGGCGAGTCTTACGCAGTCGACCCGCCTCCGATCAAACGAGACGGGTCGCTGGGATAGCAGTGGTTACAGGCCGATCACGCTTTCTGCTTTGACGTAGGGCAGACCGTGCGCCGCGGCGACCGGTTCGCAGGTCACCTTGCCGTCGGCGACGTTGAGGCCGTTGCGCAGGTGCACGTCCTGCGCCAGCGCCTTTTTCCAGCCATTATTGGCGAGGGCGAGCGCGAACGGCAAAGTCACGCTGTTGAGCGCGAACGTGGACGTGCGCGCGACCGCGCCCGGCATGTTGGCGACGCAGTAATGCACGACGCCGTCGACCACGTAGGTCGGATCGGCGTGCGTGGTCGCGTGCGAAGTTTCCACGCAACCGCCCTGGTCGATGGCGACGTCGACGATCACCGAACCCGGTTTCATCGTGCTCAGCATGGCGCGCGTGACCAGTTTCGGCGCGGCGGCGCCCGGAATCAGCACCGTACCAATCAACAGGTCGGCGCGGCGCACGAGTTCCTCGATCGCCGCGCGCGTGGAGAATACGGTCGAGATCGATGTGCCGAACTGCGCGGCCAGGCGCTTTAGCGCATCGGCGGAGCGGTCGACTACGGTCACCTGCGCGCCCATGCCGACCGCGATCGTCGCCGCGTGCGTACCAGACACGCCGCCGCCGAGAATGACCACTTCGGCCGCCGGCACGCCGGGCACGCCGCCGAGCAGCACGCCGCGGCCGCCCTGCGCTTTTTCCAGCGCATGCGCGCCGACCTGCGGGGCGAGACGGCCGGCGACTTCGGACATCGGCGTCAGCAGCGGCAGCGAACCGTTCGGTGCCGTCACCGTCTCGTAGGCGATGCAGATGGCGCCGGAGTCGATCAGGTCTTTCGTCTGCTCTGCGTCAGGGGCGAGATGCAGGTAGGTGAAGAGGATCTGACCCTTGCGCAGTTTCTTGCGTTCGACGGCCAGCGGTTCCTTCACCTTCACGATCATCTCGGCATCGGCGAAGATCTCGTCGGCACTGTCGACGAGGGTGGCGCCGACGGCCGTGTAGTCCGCATCGGGGATGCCCGCACCGAGACCGGCGCCCGTTTGCACGGCGACCTGATGCCCGTGATGCACCAGCTCCTGTACGGACGAAGGGACGAGGCCAACGCGGTATTCGTGGTTCTTGATCTCTTTCGGTACGCCGATACGCATGACTGCAATCTCCCTCAATTGATTGGTTGGTCTGTTGTGCGCCGTTGCGGCGGCGCTGCCGGTGCGGCAGTATGATTGAGATATCGAGCAATTGATCGCCTATTTATCGGGTGTTAGCGTTGCGTCGTAGAATATTTCGCGTCTTTTTCTTGTTTCTCTGAATTATTATGCCGATTCACGCCCCGGCCCTCGACGAGCGCGACCGAGCGATCCTGCGCCTGCTTCAGCAGGACGGGCGCCTGACCAATCTCGAACTCGCCGCGCAGATCAATCTTTCGCCCTCGGCCTGCCTGCGCCGGGTAAAACTGCTCGAAGAACGCGGGCTCATCTCGCGATACGTCATGCTGGTCGATGAAAAGGCGGCGGGACTGCCGGGCACCGCATTCGTGCTCGTCACGCTCGATCAGCAGGGGCGCGCGGCGCTCGACGCGTTCGAGGCCGCGATCCAGGGCCATCCAGAGGTTACCGAGTGCTGCTTGCTCGCCGGCACCGCGGACTACATGGTGCGCGTGGTGTATGCGAATGCTGCAGACTTCGAGCGCATTCACACCGGGATCCTGACCCAATTGCCCGGCGTCGTGCGCGTGCAATCGACGCTGGCGTTGCGCACGGTCAAGCGAACCACGGCGTTGCCGGTCTGATCGCGCGTCGCCGAATACAATCGACGCATGATTCCGAAATCTGTTCCGGGCTTGCGCCTGTTCGCCGTCGCACTTGCCCTGGGTTTGCTCGTGGCGACATTGGTCTGGCGCATCCCGTTCATGCTCTGGGATCACCTCGACTTGGCGCCGATGTACGCCGGCTGGCAGAACGGCACGCTGGCACAGACGATTTTTTACCGCATCCATGGTGGCCATCTGCACACGGCGGCGTATGTCGTGCTACTCGCGACGACCTGGCTTTCGCACGGACAGACCTGGCTGGATTGCCTGGCGAGCTGGGTTTTGCTGTGCGGCTACGCGGCGATCGTGTTCGCCATCTGTCGCGAAACACTGCGCATGGACGATGCGAGGGCGCGCGTCATGGCCGCACTCGTGATCTTTTTCGCACTGTATCCGGGACATCTCGCCAATCTGCAATGGGGCTGGCAGGTGGCGGTGTTCCTGTGCCTGTTCGGCACCGCGGCGACGATCCGCCTGCTCACTGCGGCGGAGCTGGACTGGAAGGGCAACCTGCTCGCGCTGCTCGCCGCGACGCTCGCGCTGCTGAGTTTCGGCACGGCGCTCGCATTGCTGCCGGTGGCCTTGCTCACGATCGCCGCGCGCTCGGAGTCGAGCGTCGGCCGACGCATCGGCCTTGCCGTTCCCTGGATGGCGTGCGGTTTGGCTGCCGCGTACGCGATGCGCAGCGGTGCCGGGCTCGTGACCCAGTATGCGCGTGCGGGCGCAGGTGAGATTGCGACGGCGCTCCTGCGCGATGCGCACTATGCGCTCAACTATCTCGGCGCCGGCATCGCGCGTTTTGCCACCGCTGCGGCGCCTTGGCTGGCCCTGTTCGCGCTCGTCAGCGGCGTCGTTGCAATGGTCGCGACGCGACACCGCCGCGCGGCGCGGCCGTGGGCGGCGTTGATGCTGTTCGGCGCGGCGAGTGCGGTTCTTACCGCGCTCGGGCGTGCCGACGAAGGCGCGTCACAGGCATTCGTCAGCCGCTACGTGAGCTTCTCATCGGTGTTCTGGATGGGCTGGACCGGCTTGTGCGCCGTTGTCATGCAGAACGCGGCGCACAAGCCGCGCGCGCAATCGATCGCGCTCGGTGTCGTCATTGCCTTCGCGCTGGTGAACGCGGGTGCGATGACGAGGCGGGCTGCGCGGCTGGCGAACGAAGCGCATGCGCAGGCGGCGATCCTGTGCGCGACCTGGCCGCAGGTCGACCATGCACTGCTGCAGGGCATGCACTACGACGGTGCGGACGCGGCGCTGCGGGGTCTGCAGGCCGTACATGCGCTGGGCTTCGCACCGTTCGACGGCTGCACGCCGGACCAGCCCGGCTACCGGCGATAGCGCACGTAGAGCCGCTTGAGCAGGTAGAGGATCTGGCCGCCTAGGCCGCGTTCCTGCGCCTGCAGAAGTCTCGCGTTCTCGGCGTACAACTGCTGCAGCTGGTTGTCGCGGTGCGCGATCAGCTCACGCAGTTCGGCGAGGTCGGCGGCGTCGAGCGTATGGCCCGCAACCAAGCGCACCGGCAACTGTCGATTCACGTAGTGAGTAGTGTGCTTGCCAGCGGTTTCGGCGGCGGGCCGCGCGGTGGTATAAAAGTACAGGGCGATCGATTTGCGCGAGCGGCCCGTTTGCTCGACCGGCAGCGCGATGCGGTCGAAACCGTGCCAGCTATGCTCGGTGGTCTCGAAGATCACGCAGCGGTTGAACGCCGGTACGATGCGCGCGGCCGGCGCGGCGTCGGCGTACGGATCGCACCAAAGTTCCAGATTGCCGCCCCAGCTCTCGCTCCAGTCGGGGTTGAGGTAGACGATCAGGTTCAGGCGCCGATGCCAGCGTTCGCTCGGGTGGTAATTGAAATCGATGTGCGCCTGCAGAGCCTGGCCGTTGCGGTTCTCATGCGTGCCGCCGCCGAGGTAGAACGGATCGTAGAGCAAGTCGTCGATGCCGGTGAGGCGGCCGACGAAGCGCAGAAATTCGTCCGCGCGGACCAGCGCGTCGAGCTGGCGATAGTCCGCGCCGAGCGCGGCCATGCGCTCGACCGTGGACTTGCCTCCGGTGACGCCATCGTCGCCGATCGCGTTGCCGCGCTCGAACGCCGGGAACGCAGCGAGCAGCGCGTTCGCGAAATCGCGCGCGAGGAAGTTCTCGATCACGACGTGGCGAAACGGCTGCGCCTGCGCGAAGCGCGCGGCGAAGACGTCGACGTCGCGCCGCGCGCCGGGATCGATCAGAGAGTCGAGAATGCCTGCCAAGTCATGCACGTATGCAATGCGAAGCGCTCATGATAGCGGCTGGGTGGTGGCGTGCGGAACAGGTGCGTGCGCGGCATTCCGCTAGAATGTGCAAAACACAAGCGATGAAAGGGCGTGAAGTGCAAAAGCATAAAATGCTGATCGATACCGATCCGGGCGTCGACGACGCGATGGCGATCCTGATGGCGCACGATCGCGCCGAGGTGATCGGCCTGTCAGTGGCGGCCGGCAACGTCGGCATCGAGCACACGGTCGCGAACGCGCTCAAGCTCGTCGAGGTGATCGGTGCGACGACGCCGGTTTACGCCGGCTGTGCGACACCGCTCGTGCATGCGGCCGCAGACGCAGCCGATGTGCACGGCAGCGACGGCTTTGGCGACACCGGCTATACGCCGAGCGCGCGCGAGGCGGAGAGCGAGCATGCCGCGCTCGCGATCCTGCGCGCCTCGCACGAATTCGCGGGCAGTCTCGTCCTCGTCGCGCTCGCGCCGTTGACCAATCTCGCACTCGCCCTCAAGCTCGATCCGGACCTGCCGTTGCGCGTGGCGCGGCTCGTGGTCATGGGCGGAGCGGTGAGCGGGCGCGGCAACTACGGCACGGTGCCGGCGGAGTTCAATGTCGGCTTCGATCCCGAGGCCGCGCACGTCGTGTTCTCGCAGTGGCCGCGCTTCACCCTGGTCGACTGGGAGGCGACGATGCGCCACGGCCTCGATTTCGAACGCTTCGAGGCGCTGCTGGCCAAGGGCGATGCACGCGCGAAGTTCTACGATTCAATCACGGCGAAGACGCGCGCCTGGTCGCGCGAACGCGGTCGGCCGAAATTGCTCATCGCCGATGCGCTCGCGATGGCGGTCGCGCTGCAGCCCGACATCGTCACGCACGCCGAGGAACATCACGTCGGCGTCGAACTCGACGGGCGGCTCACGCGCGGCGCCACCGTGGTCGACTGGCAGGATCGCCTCGGCAAACGTGCGAACGCGCATATCGTGCTCGATGTCGATCAGGCGCGATTCGAAGGCTTGCTCGCCTCCGCCGTCGGCGCTGCCTGAGACGGTGCGCTCGAGCCGGCAGTGTCGAGCGTGTTGCGGAACCACACGTCGCGCGTCGGGTAGGCAATCTCGACATCGTTGTCGCGGAACACCTCGGCGATGCGCATGACCAGTTCGGTGCGCACGAGGTTGCGCTGGCTGATTTCGGCGACGAAGAAGCGCAGTTCGAAATCCTGAGTCGAGTCGCCGAAGCCGGTCATCCAGGCGAGCGGCTGCGGATCGTTGAGTACGAGCGGGTGTTCGGTCGCGACTTGCAGCAACAGTTTTTGTGCGAGGCGCGCATCGTTGCGATAAGCGACGCCGATCTTGATGACGACGCGCGTGGTCGTGTCGCTCAGCGTCCAGTTGACCAAGCGCTCGGTGATGAACGCCTTGTTCGGCACGATGACTTCCTTGTTGTCCCAATCGAGGATCGTCGTCGCGCGCGTGCGGATGCGCGTGACCGTACCTTCGATATTGCCGATCGTGATGATGTCGCCGACGCGGCATGGACGCTCGAACAGCACGATGAGGCCGGAGATGAAATTGGCGAAGATTTCCTGCAGGCCGAAGCCGAGGCCGACGGTGAGGCCGGCGGCGAGCCACTGCAGGTTCGACCAGTGCAGACCGAGCAGGCCAAGGCCGACGAGCACGCCGACGAGCACGATGAGGTAGCGCACGATGCTGACGATGGCGTAGCGCGTCGGCGCGTCGATATTGAGCCGGCGGAGCACGCCGATTTCGAGCAGGCCGGGCAGGTTGCGCGTGGCGATGAAAGTCATCACGAGCAGCAGCGCGGATTCGAGCACCGAACGCAGGGTCACGTTGAACGCGATCTGCTTGCCGTTTTCGTCGACGAAGGTGGACGGCCAGACGCTGATCTTGTCGAGGAAGTTCAGCGCGGGCGCGATGTCCGACCAGATCACGAGCAGGCTCGCCCCGAGCAGCAGCGTGAGCGCGAGGCGCAACACGCGCCGTGTCTGTGCGCCGAGAGCGGCGACATCGGTTTCGTCGGGTTCGACTTCGGGCAAGGCTTCGCCTTCGGTCGGCGGCCCCATCGCCTCTGCTTCGGCGCGCATCCGGTCTTCCGCGCGCTTTAGAGCGAGGCGGCGCTCGCCGAGAATAAGCCAGCGCACCGCGAGGCCGTGGATCACGCTGACGCCGAGGATCGCGACCATCGAGAGCAGCAGGTGTTCGGTGAAAATGATCGCGGTGAAAAAATAGCCGAGCGCGGCGAGCACGGCGAATGCCACGAATGCCGCGGTGAATCCGAGTCGCGCGAACTGGCGCAGACGTATCGGCTCGTCGTCGAGTTTGCCGCCGCGTTGTGCCCAGATTCCGCCGGGACCGAGCAGATGCCAGGTGATCGTGGCGAGTCCGAGCGTGCCGGCGATAAATAGCGCTCGACCCATCGTCGCGTCGATTTCGTCATTGCTGATTTCGCGCAGCCAATTGTGGATGAATGTCGGTACGAGCACGGCAAGCGCGATCCATGGCACCGCGCGGCGCAGCGACACGCGCCGCGCGCGCAGCCAGCGGAAGTGCGCATGCGCCAGGCCGTCGTCGCGGTTGAGCCAATGCAGGAAGGCGAGCACAAACCACGGCACGGCCATTGCGCCGGTGGCCAGGCCGAGCGGACCTTCGAGCGCATCTACATTCGAGGTGTGCAGGAACAGGCGCCCGAGGATCGTCCAGAACAGCGCGACCGGTGCGGCGGCAAGCAAAGTGAGCGCGAGTGCCCAGGTCGTATAGCGGTAACGGTCAGTGCGGATGCGTCGCATCGGCGCGGCGATGCGCTCGAATTCGGTCGGCACGCGGCGGCGCGCGTACACGGCGGCGAGCAGCATGAGCAGGCCGGCGATCGAGAGAGTTACGTTCGAGCGCAAAGTGTCGGCGACGCTGACGATCTGGGTCGTCTCTTTCGGATGGGCGAGACCGCGCAGCGCATGTCCGAGGTCGCCGAACCAGGCCAGGTTGATCGGCGCGTGGCTCGGGATCGCGAGCAGGTTCGAATCGAGCATGCCGTTGAGCGCGGTCGTGCTCGCGATCAGGCCGGCAAGCTGTTGTTCGGCGTCTTCGGTAATCGAGGTCTGGCGGGTCTTCGCCGCGATCAGGCGCGTGTAGAGATCGCTGCGCGCAATGAGCAGGCGTTCGAGCCCGTCGTGCAACGGACCGGTGATCGCCGGCGGCTGTCCCGCACGCGCGAGCGCGGCGGCGATCGCGCCGTCCATGTTTTCGAGGTGATCCTGCTGCTCGCGCAGGTCGATCATGGCAAGTTTGCTTTGCGCGAGTTGGTTGCGCGTGTCGGCAAGTTCGCGATTCAGCACGCTCAACGATTTCAGCTTGCGCCGCTCGGCAAGCAGCAGTGCGCCGACTTCCTCGCTGACTCCGCCGAGATCGAGACGCGCCTTGGTGTTCTTCACCGCCTGTTCGGTGTCGGCGCGCTCGCTGGAGTAGGTGCTTTGCAGATCGCGCAAAGCGGAGATGCGTTTGATCGTGGCGACGAGGTCCTGGCCGAGCACAAGATTCTCCGCTGCGGTTTCGCGCAGTACCGGTGCGCTGCCGGCCGCATCGAGTTTGTCGCGTTCGGCGGCGAGTTCGGTGACGAGATCGCTGACTTTGCTCGTGTAGCGATCGATGACCATATTCTCTAGCCAGTGCACGCGCTGGCCATGCTCGTCGATGCTGCGGCGGACCACCGTACGTTGCGCGAACAGCGCACGGATGCGTGCTTCGTAGGTGCGCTGCTCGGCTTCCAGTTCGGCGATGCGACAACGTTGCAGACGATCGGCCGCCTGCGCGCGCAGTCGCATCGCGGCGGCGAGCGTGCGCGGCGCGTCGGACGTCGACGGCGTGTCGGCGGCTTGCTGCGAACGCCCTTCGCTGAGTTCGTCGCGCAGCGCGTCCGGCCGCTGGGTCTGTTTCTGCAAGGTGTCTTCCAGGCTGCGCAGCGAGGCCTGCGCGGCACCGAGTTGGTTGCGCTCGCTTTCGAGCAGGTTGGCGAGCGATGTCGCGTCCTCGTCGTTCGGCAGCTTCGCCCGCCAGTCGGCGAAGCTCTGGCCGATGTCGCTGCCGGACACCGCCGTCGTCGCCTCGACCGGCGCCGCCTTCAGTGCGGCGTCGAGAAATCCTTGGCGCCGGGTGACAGCCTCGCTTGCGGCCTGGTCGTCGCTCAATGCGTCACGCAGCAGGTCTTCGGCTTTCTTGCGCTGGTCGGTGTTGAGGTCGCGCGCGCGCGGCAGGGCGGTCAGCGCGGCGTTGATCGCATCATCGAGCGCGGCAGGCAGCTGCTGCGCCTGGGTCGGCGCCAGGGGGGCGTTCGAGGGCTGCGCGGTCGGAGCAAACGCGATCGCCGCGAGAATGACAGCGAACAAACCCGAGAACCTGGGCCGACGAGGGCGAAAGGAGGAGAGGAGCAGGTGTGGCATTCGGCAGGGAGTAGGGATTCAAACGGCGTGGAAGGCGCCTGGGCAGGGCATTATGCCGACTTCAAACCCAACCGCTGCCGGCTGGCTAACGGCTGCCGCGGGCGCTTCGCCGGCCGCATTTGCTCGAAACTTGCGCGAAAAACGAGATTCAGGCTAAAATTCGGCTCTTTTCTCAGTGCGACACCGCATCCGCGGAGCCCAAAACCATGAAAGCTGACATCCATCCCGAATACAAACCCGTGGTCTTCCAGGATGTCTCGTCCAACTTCGCGATCCTCACGCGGTCGACGATGACGAGCAAGGATAAGATCAAGTGGGAAGACGGCCAGGAATACCCGGTCGTCAAGATCGAAATTTCCAGCGCCTCGCACCCGTTCTACACGGGCAAGCACAAGATCGTCGATTCCGGCGGTCGCGTGGACAAGTTCCGCAAGCGCTACGGCGCCAAGTAAGCACGAACCCGCTTCGACGCGCTGTCACGGCGCGTTGCAGCGTGCGTTTCGACGCCCCGGCTGGCCTGTCCGCTCGCGCCTCGATTCCCGGCAACGACCCTAACCCGCGACGCGTGGCGACGCCGGCTTGGGGACATCCAGGCGGATAAAGGTCACGCCGCCATCGGCGTTGACCGTCAATTGCGCCCCAAGTCGTCGGGCGCGCGTGCGCATGCTGCGTATGCCGGTTCCTGGGGTGCCGCCATTCGCCGGGAGTCCGACCCCGTTGTCGCGCACTTCCATGAGCAGGCGGCGTTCCGCATGGATCAGATCGACTTCGACGCCGGTCGCACCGCTGTGCTTGAGCGCGTTCGACAGCGCTTCCTGCAGGATGCGCAGGACGTCCATGCTCTGCGTTGAGGTCAGGCGCAATCGATCGATTCCCTCGATATGCCAGCGAATCGCAATCCGGCGCGCTTCGAACAGACGTGTCATGCGATGCCGCAGCAATCCGACGAGTTCGCCGAGCGAGTCTTCGCCGTAGGTCTGCGACGAGGCGGTGTCGATGATCAGGCGCAGGTCGTCGCGCAGTTCGCGCAATAGATCGAGTACGGTACGCGTGGGCACAGTCTCCGGCGCTTCCTCGAACGTGGCGATGTTGCCAATGAGGATGCCGCCGAGACCGTCGTGCAGATCGTGGGCGAGGGTGAGACGTTCGTCCAGGCGGGCGTGCACGAGCTCGAGTTCGTGCTGGCGTTCCAGTGTCGTCGCGAGTTCTTCGCGCGCGCGCGCGACCGAGCTGGTCAGCTCGCTGTTGAAACTTTCGATGCGGCGGATATTGGTCGCGAAAGTCCAGGCCAGGGTCAGCGCGAAGCCGACCATCGACAAGGTCTCCGCATAAGTGACCAAATAGAGATTGCTCGCGATCAGTCCGAGGAAAACCAGGAAGTCGTGGGTTCTCGCCAGGAGCACGGCCAGCGCGATCAAGGACAGCACGCGTTGCGGGATGTTGCCGTTGCGCCGCCAGGCGAGGTGGAGAAACACCGCCGTGGTGACGATGATCATTGCCATGGAGAACAGTGAAAGCGCATCGCGCATTTCGCCCAGGCGGGCATGCGGGGTCAGCAGCATCCCCGCTATGACGAGCGCGGTGAGCAGCCACATCGCCGTTTCGGTTCGCGCCCAGTGGCGTCCCATGATGCGCAGCATGAACATCGCACTGCAGGCATCGTAGATGAGATAGGAAGCGGTGATCGCCGCCGAATACGCGTCGGTGGTAGCGAACGGCCACGCGCTGACGGATATGAAGTTGTAGGAGAACACGAACCATGCTGCTTGTTGCGCGGCATACCAGCCGAAAGCCGTTTCGCGTCGACGGATCAGCCACAGGGCAAGGAAGAAGGTCCCAAGGGTCGTGCCGATGCCGAGATTGAGCCACTGCAGGTCGACGCGCAGCCAATGGGTCCGTTTCCACACGGCCAACATTGCCGCCGGCGAACCTATCGTCACATTGCCTAATGCCGGCTGGTAATCAGCAAACCCGCTGACTCGAATCAGGATTTCATTCTCGCCCGCATGCAGCATCGATGCTGGCAACAACAGATAGCGCGGCGTGTTCCACATGCGCGAGAGTGGTTCGACGAGATTGGCGTCGCGCTGAAGTTCGTTGCCATTGATGCTGATCGTGCCGGCGAGATTGAGGTAGTCGACGAATAGCCCGCGGTCTTCGGCCGGTCCCTCGATATTCCAGTTCAGTCGATACCAGACGACGCCGTCGAATTGCGGCCAGCGGCGACGCCAATCGTCGGGCAGATCGACGCCGACCCATCCTTCCTGTGGCGGGGTCGCGATGTTCCAGTCGCCGCGGACGGCGTGCACATTGCCTGGCCACTGCGGTATCGGGGCCTGCGCTTGAGTTGTCAGCGGACAAAAAAAACAAATCGCCAGCCACAGGCAGCAGCGCAATGAAATGCGAACTATCGAGCCCACTGCGCGGTCCCCTTCCGGCGCAAAGTCGTCAGCATATTATGCGCTCTTTGCATGCGCGCAGGCGCTAGAACACCAGTGCCACCGTCGCATCTCGCGGGAAAGGTCGCGCCTGCTTTCCGGGGTTCGGAAAATGCTTTGGCGTTAACGCAAAATCCCGCTGCCGCGGCCGGCGCGCACGGCGGCGGTGCGCGTATGTACCGCGAACTTCGCGTAGATACTTTTCACGTGGGTAGCCACAGTCCAGCGCGAGAGATTGGTGTGTTCGGCGATTTCGAGGTTGCTGAGGCCTTGGGCGACGAGCTCGAGTATTTGTACTTCACGTTTCGACAGCGTCTCTTGACTCGAGGAGACATCTGCTTCGTCTTGAGCCGAACGCAGGGAGGCCGTGGCGCCGAGGATGCGGCGTGCGATGAACGGGTCGATCGGCATGCCGCCCTTCAGCGCGGTGCGCAGGAGCATGGCGATTTCATCATCGTCGCGTTCCTTGAGCAGGTATCCCGTCGCTCCGGCACGCAGCGCATCGAGTATCGTGTCCTCGGTGCTCCACGCGGAAATCACCAGGATCGGCATCTCCGACCGCGCGCGCAGCCATTGGATCAATTCGATGCCGCTGCCGTCGGGGAGTCCCAGATCGACCAGGGCCATGGTGAACAGCCGACCCGTGGCAGCTGCCTTGGCCTGCGCGATACTCTCCACGCAGAACAGGGTCGCATCCTCTCCGCATAGGGTTTTCAGGATGCGACACAACCGCGCCAATAGCGCAGGCTCGTCATCGACGAGCAAAAGCGATACCAGCTCATAATCCCCCATGCTAACAGGTTGCCACAGCAGGCTAGTGCGCGCAATCGCTCATTCTGGGGGGCAAAAAACAAGAGGCACTTCACGAGATCACTCATTTGAGTGATGTGCGTCTCGTATTTCCGGGCGTATAAGAACCCCCAACAGGCTCAGGGGGGCGGAGCGTCATGCCCGCCTGTTGTGCATCGAAGTTTGCCGCGCAACAGGCTGCCGAGATTCCGCAATCACATCGCGCCAATTCGGGGCGCGTCTCCTGAGCGGAGACCATTACCGAAATCACAGGGGAAAATCATGTTCAAACGCACAAGTCGATCCAGCCGCAATCTGGGTGGGGCCAAAGGCAGTTGGGAGTTTGCAATCGAATCGGAAGGAGGGCGGGCTAGGTCTCTTGCGGTCGAATCGATATCTGGCAGATCGCGTTTTTCGCACTTAGCAAACGTCTTCAAAGCGGCGCTTGCCGGGACCGCGCTCGCGCTGATCGCCCCGACTGCGGCGCTGGCGGATTCTTCCAATACGGCCCCCGTCTACGCCACGAACGTCCAATGCATCGGTTCCACCAACCCCGGTGGCGCGCTCGGCTCGTGTACCGCCAACGATCTCAGCATCGCGCTCGTCAACAACTCGTCCGTGACATGTGTCGCGGGCGTGGATCCGGTCGCGACGCTTCAGCTGAATGCGCAGTTGCAGTCTAGTTCGAATGTACGCCACAACGTGGGCATTTATATTGCTCTGGACGGCTTGGATCCAAGCACGCCGTCAAGCAGCGGCGGTTCCGCCAGTTGCGATGCTTTCAGCACGCCGATCACCTCGCCATTTTCGGTAGATGCAGGAAATACTTGCGGCAACGTGACTTCAACGCAGGGTACGTATGCCCTGCCGCATACCGTAGATGTACCTTGCACCCCGGGCAGTTCGGGTAGCGTGACGCTCAATGCCGTCGCTGTTTGGGCGCAGAACACGGCGACATGTACTAACGCATCACAGCTCGTGCTCGGCGCTCCATCGAAGTGCAAGGCCGGTGCATTTGTGATTCCGGTGTTTGGCAGCCTAATCATCAAGAAGGTGGCGTCGGGCGGTGGTGCCACGTCATTTCCTTTTACCGGTAGCCCTAATCCAGCCAATTTCTCGCTTGCCGACGCCGGTCAGCAGGTGATTCAAACGGCCACGGCGCTCTCCACGACCGCCCAAGTCCTTTCCGCACAGGAAACTCTGGGATCCCTTCCGGCCGGATGGACGCTGGGCTCGATCAGTTGCGTCGACATCAACGGCGCGAACGCCAGCAGCTTCGTCACCGTCAATCAGGCTACCGGACAAGTGTCGGCGTCGTTGACCGGCACCCATCCGAGCGCGACCTGCACCTATACCAACGTTCAGTCGGCGACACTGACGCTGCAGAAGACGGTGTCCAACACGCACGGCGGTACGGCGACATCGGCGAACTTCACGCCGAGCATCGACGGCACCGCGACGGCGTGGGGCACGGCGGTGGTAGTGGCCGCGGGTTCGCATACGGCGAGCGAAACAGGGCTCGCGGGCTATACGGCCGGATCTTGGGGCGGTGCCTGTGCGGCAAACGGCTCGGTAACGCTGACCCCGGGCCAGAATGCTACCTGTACGATCACCAACAGCGACCAGGCGCCGACGCTGACCCTGGTGAAGACGGTGTCCAACACGCACGGCGGCACGGCGACCTCAGCGAACTTCACGCCGAGCATCGACGGTACGGCGACGACCTGGGGCACGGCAGTGGCAGTGAACGCCGGTTCGCATTCGGCGAGCGAGACAAGCCTGACCGGCTACGCGGCGGGCTCGTGGGGCGGAGCCTGTGCAGCGAACGGCGCGGTGACGCTCGCGCTGGGTCAGAACGCGACCTGCACGATCACCAACAGCGACCAGCCGACGACGCTGACGCTGGTGAAGACGGTGTCGAACACACACGGCGGCACGGCGACATCGGCGAATTTCACGCCGAGCGTCGACGGCACAGCGACGACATGGGGTACGGCGATAGCGGTGAATGCCGGTGCGCATACGGCCACAGAGACGAGCCTCGCGGGCTATACGGCAGGTTCGTGGGGCGGAGCCTGCGCGGCGAACGGTACGGTGACGTTGGTGCAGGGTCAGAACGCGACCTGCACGATCACCAACAGCGACCAGGCAGCGCATCTGACGCTGGTGAAGACGGTGTCGAATACGCACGGCGGTACGGCGACTTCGGCGAGCTTCACACCGAGCATCGACGGTACGGCGACGACTTGGGGCACGGCGGTGGCCGTGAATGCCGGTTCGCATACAGCAACTGAGACCAGTCTGACGGGTTACACGGCGGGCTCTTGGGGTGGAGACTGTGCGGCGAACGGCACGCTGACGCTGACACCGGGCCAGAATGCGACCTGCACGATCACCAACAGCGACCAGCCGACGACGCTGACGCTGGTGAAGACGGTCTCGAATACAAACGGCGGCACAGCCACGGCGTCGAGCTTCACACCGAGCATCGACGGCACGGCGACGGCCTGGGGCACGGCGGTGGCGGTGAATGCCGGTTCGCACACGGCGAGCGAGACGAGTCTGGCGGGTTATACAGCAGGTGCGTGGGGCGGTGCCTGTGCGGCGAACGGCACGGTGACCTTGGTGCAGGGTCAGAACGCGACCTGCACGATCACCAATAGCGATCAGTCGGCAACATTGACGCTGGTGAAGACGGTGTCGAACACGCATGGCGGCAACGCTACGTCGGCGAATTTCACGCCGAGCATCGACGGCACGGCGACGACCTGGGGCACGGCGGTGACGCTGGGGGCCGGCGCACACACGGCCACCGAGACGAGTCTGGCAGGGTATACGGCGGGTGCGTGGGGTGGAGACTGCGCGGCGAACGGTACGGTGACGCTGACCCCGGGCCAGAACGCGACCTGCACGATCACCAACAGCGACCAGGTCGCAACGCTGACGCTGGTGAAGACAGTGTCGAACACGCACGGTGGCACGGCAACCGCATCGAGCTTCACGCCGAGCATCGACGGCACGGCGGCGACTTGGGGCACGGCGGTGGGAGTAAGTGCCGGGTTGCATACAGCGAGCGAGACGAGCTTGGCGGGCTACACGGCCGGATCGTGGGGTGGTGCCTGCGCTGCGGACGGAACGGTAACGTTGACCGCGGGCCAGAACGCAACGTGCACGATCACGAACAGCGACCAGGCGGCAACGCTGACGCTGGTGAAGACCGTGTCGAACACGCACGGCGGCACGGCAACGGCATCGAGCTTCACGCCGAGCGTCGACGGCACGGCGACGAGTTGGGGCACAGCGGTAACGCTGGGTGCGGGCGTACACACGGCGACCGAGACCAGCCTGACCGGCTATACCGCGGGTTCATGGGGCGGAGCTTGTGCTGCGAACGGCACGGTGACGCTGACGGTGGGCCAGAACGCGACCTGCACGATCACCAACAGCGACCAGGCAGCAACGCTGACGCTGGTGAAGACGGTGTCGAATACGCACGGCGGCACGGCAACGGCGGCGAACTTCACGCCGAGTGTCGACGGCACGGCGACGAGTTGGGGCACAGCGGTAACGCTGGGTGCGGGCGTACACACGGCGACCGAGACCAGCCTGACCGGCTATACGGCGAGTTTGTGGGGCGGAGCCTGTGCGGCGAACGGTGCGGTGACCCTGACTGTGGGACAGAATGCGACCTGCACGATCACCAATAGCGACCAGCCGACGACGTTGACGCTGGTGAAGACGGTATCAAACATGAACGGCGGTACAGCGACAGCGTCGAGCTTCACGCCGAGCATCGACGGCACGGCAACGACCTGGGTGACGGCGGTAGCGGTGAATGCTGGCGCACACACAGTCAGCGAGACGGGCTTGACCGGTTATACGGCCGGCCCATGGGGCGGTGCCTGTGCGGTGGGCGGAACAGTGACCCTGGTGCAGGGTCAGAACGCGACTTGCACGATCACGAACAGCGACCAAGCAGCGCCTCCGCCGCCTCAACGGAGTGCCGTCCCCGCGCCGCTGTCGAATGTGGGATTGTTGCTGTTCGCGGGCTTGGGGCTGCTGCTGACCGGCGTTTACTTCCAGCGCCGCGCGAGACGATAAGCCTCGCGCGAGCCGACGCGTCATTGGAATTAAGTTCAGAAAATTCAGACACTTAGACGACGAGTGCATTCAGTCCATCGCGGCGGGGCAAAGGCCCCGCCGTTTTTTTGCCCTTTTTATGCTGTTTCGCAGCATACGGCGGCATGCGATAATTCAATCGGCCGTTCGACGTTGGCAATACGCCGATCTCGCCTGATGCACCGTCCCCGCTTCCCCCTTTTTCAGGAGCCCGTCCGTGTCCGACAAGAGCGTAGTACTGACCGATTCCGCGTCCGCGAAATCCACGACGTTGCCGGTCGTCACCGGCAGCCTCGGCGATCCGGCGCTCGATATCGCCAAGTTGAACAAGGACACCGGTTATTACACGTTCGATCCCGGTTTCACCAATACGGTGTCAACGCGCAGCGCCATCACCTTCATCGATGGTGACAAGGGCGTGTTGCTCTACCGCGGCTACCCGATCGAACAGCTTGCCAAGCAGTCGAGCTTCCTCGAAGTCGCCTATCTCCTCCTCAACGGCGAGTTGCCGACCGCCACCGAGTTCGGCGCATTCGACGACGAAGTGACGCATCACACGATGATGCACGAGTCGCTGCGTCATTACCTGAGCGGTTTCCGCTACGACGCGCACCCGATGGCGATGCTGTGCGGCTCGGTCGCGACGCTGTCGGCGTTCTATCACGACACGCTCGACATCAATGATCCCGAGCAGCGTCGCCTCGCCGCGATCCGACTGATTGCGAAGATGCCGACGCTGGCCGCCGCCGCCTACCGCTTCTCGATCGACTGGCCGTTGCGCTATCCGCGCAACAATCTCGAATATGTCACCCGCTTCCTGCACATGATGTTCGAAGTGCCGAGCGAGCCGCTGCAGCTCTCGCCGGTCGCGGCCAAGGCGCTTGATCTGCTGTTCATCCTGCACGCCGACCATGAGCAGAACGCGTCGACCTCGACCGTGCGCCTGGTCGGCTCGACCGGCGCGAACCCGTATGCCTGCGTCGCCGCCGGCATCGCCGCGCTGTGGGGGCCGGCGCATGGCGGCGCGAACGAGGCCGTACTCAAGATGCTCGGCGAGATCGGCACTGCCGACAAGGTGTCCAAGGCGGTCGACAAGGCGAAGGACAAGAACTCCGGCTTCCGCCTCATGGGCTTCGGCCATCGCGTTTACAAGAACTTCGATCCGCGCGCGACGATCATCCGCGAAATGTGCCACAAGGTGCTCGCCGATCTCGGCGTCAACGATCCGCTGCTCGACGTGGCAATGAAGCTCGAGGAAGTCGCGCTCAAGGATCCGTACTTCGTCGAGCGCAAGCTCTACCCGAATGTCGATTTCTACTCCGGCATCATCTACAAGGCGCTGAAAATCCCGACTGAGATGTTCACCGTGATGTTCGCAATCGCGCGTACCGCGGGCTGGGTCGCGCACTGGCTCGAGCAGCATACCGACAAGGATACCAAGATCGGCCGCCCGCGCCAGATCTACACCGGTCCGACCAACCGCGACTACGTGCCACTCGACAAGCGCTGATGCTTGTACTCGTGTCCGGCGCCCTTTTCGCGCCGGACACGCACCAGGTCAACCTTGCTGGCGATATCACGCGACATGGTTCGCTACCGGCCTACGAGAGCAGAGACTCCACCGCCTGAAGCGCCGCGCGCTGCATTGACTGGCCATTGCGATTTAGCGGCGCTTGACGCAAGCCGTCGTAGCCGAAAATTGTGGTGTCAACCACGATTTTGTCCGCAACGAAACGGACGGCCGGGAATTCCGCTTCGTGATCACGATCCAGGCGAAATCGATGGGTGTCGATTTCATGGGCGATGCCATGTTCGTCGAGCAGGCGTACTGGCGCGTCGGGGTCGTCGCTGAATAGGTGCAGGCAGATTGCCGAGTGCGCGTCCGCGGTGCCGTCGAGCACCGCGCCGACAAGGCGCGGTTCGAACGGCGCGAAGAAGCGCATCGCTTCGACGGCAGCCTCGCGCAGCACGCGCAACCGCCGCGGCTGGTCCTCGGAGTGGAACAAGCGCTGGTATTCGCGCAACGCGTCTTCAATGGCGGCATTTTTTGGCAGTGCGGATTCCGCATCGACGCCCAGAAGTGTTGCGGCCTTGCGCTTGGCCAGCGCGTAATCGCGGATACCGGATTCGCTGATCAAGCGTGCTGCTTCGAACGCGATGCGCGCGCGAACTGAGTCTAGGTGGCGCGATGCGTGCGAATCCTGCCCGCGCTGCGCGCGTCGATCGGCATGACGCTGGCTCATCAGAAAATTCCGTAGGCTTCTTGCTGTACCTTTTTCTCCGCCTCGGTCGGCTGGTTCGGGCTGTTGGCGATGCGAGTGAGGTCCTCGGTGCGGAAGACCTCGGAGATCGTGTGCTCCGTGCCCGGCGAGGCGAGGAACCCGGTTTCGGGATCGATCTGCGCCGTGCTGATCCCCGCGGGTGTGTTGAAAGGCTTCTCAGGCACGCCGTCGAGGGCGACGCGCATGAAGTCGATCCAGATCGGCAGTGCGGTCTGCGCGCCGAATTCGATATGCCCCATCGAGCCGAAGTCGTCGAAGCCCATCCAGGCCGTTGCGACGAGGTCGGCGTTGTAGCCGACGAACCAGCCGTCGCGATGGTCGTTGGTCGAGCCGGTCTTGCCGAACAGGTCGTTGCGCTTGAGTACCATCGCGCCAGAGCCGGTTCCGCGGCGGACCACATCGCGCAGCAGAGAGCCGATCAAATAGGCAGTGCGTGCATCGAGCGCGCGCGGGGCAAGCTTAGTCACAGGCCCAGTTGTGGTCGTCGCTTGCGCGCTCGCGATCGGCGAGAGGACATCCTTCGTCACCCCATTGTTGTCGACCACGGTGCGCGCCGTCGACGGTGCACCCGCGCGACCGTCATCGCCGGCGCGCTCGGGGCACTGCGCACACACCTGCACGGGCTGCGCCTTGTAAACCTCCTTGCCGTCGCGGTCGTAGATCGCGTCGACGAAGTACGGATCGACGAGGTAACCGCCGTTTGCGATCACGGTGTACGCTCGTGCCATGTTCATCGGCGACACCGAGGCGGTGCCGAGCGCCATCGACAGGTTCGGCGGTACCTGTTCGAGGCTCAAGCCGAAACGGGTGACGAACTCGCGTGCATAGCGCACGCCGATCGCGTCGAGCAGACGCACCGAGACGAGGTTCTTCGATTGCACCATCGCCTCGCGTAGGCGCATGGGGCCGGCGAATGCATCGTCGTCGTTCTTGGGTGTCCATTGTCCGTTCGGTTTGGACGGATCGGGGAACACTACCGGCGCGTCGTTGACCACCGAGGCTGGGGTGAAACCATGCTCGAACGCCGCGGCATAGAACAGCGGCTTGAAGCTCGAACCCGGGTTGCGTTGGGATTGCACTACGCGATTGAATTTGCTGCGCGCGAACGAAAAGCCGCCGACTTCCGCGCGCACCGCGCCGTCCTCGGGATCGAGCGCAACGAGCGCGCCTTGCACGGCAGGAATCTGTGCGAGCTGCCAGCGGCCTTCCTTCTTCGGATCGCTTGTTTTCGCGACGCGCACGATGTCGCCCGGCTTGAGCGCGGCGTCGACCCGCTTCGGCGCGGGCCCGCGGCTGGTTTCGTCCTGATAACGGCGCGCCCAGGCGATGTCTTCGAGGCTGAGCACGATGGACTGGCCGTCGTTGAGGTGCAGATGCGCTTCCTTCTCCGTGCTCCCGGTGACGATTGCGGGAACAAGGCCGAATGTCGTGCGGAACGCATCGAGCTTGCGCTCGAGATCGGCATCGGTCGTGTTGCTTGCCAGCTCGACGTGTGCCTCGGGGCCGCGCCAGCCGTGACGTCGGTCGTACGCGATCAGGCCTGCGCGCACGGCGTCGTTCGCTGCAGCCTGATCGCGCGAATCGATCGTGGTGCGGATCGTGTAGGCGTCGGTCAGTGCGTTGTTGCCGAGGCGCTGAATCGCTTCCTGGCGCACGAGTTCGGCGACGTAGGGCGCCTCGACTTCGATCGGCGGCTCATGCGCGAACGCGCGCTCGGGTTCGGCATCGGCCTGCTTGAATTGGGCGTCCGAAATGTAGCCGTTCTCCAGCATGCGCTGCAGCACATAGCGGCGGCGCTCGAGTGCGCGCGCGCGGTTGTTGAGCGGATTGCCGGTCGAGGGAAATTTCGGCAGCGAGGCGAGCATTGCGCACTCGGCCAGGTCAAGCTGGTCGAGTGTCTTACCGTAGTAGAACTCGGCCGCGGCGGCGACACCGTAGGCGCGGTTGCCGAGGAAGATCTTGTTGAGATACAGCTCAAGGATCTGATCTTTGCTTAGCGTGTTCTCGATCTTGAACGAGAGGAAGATCTCCGTCGCCTTGCGCGACAGGCTTACCTCGGAGCTCAGGAAGAAATCGCGTGCAACCTGCTGAGTAATCGTGCTGCCGCCGGGCACGTGCAGCGTGCGCTTGGAGATCATCAGGCCGAACGCGCGCAGGATGCCTTGATAATCCACGCCGGGGTGGCTGTAGAAATTTGCATCTTCGGCCGCGAGGAATGCGTTCCTCACCTGCTGCGGCACGTCCTCGATCTTGACCGGGATGCGGCGCGTTTCGCCATAGGTGGCGATAAGCTTGTTGTCTGCACTGTAGATGCGCAGCGGTACCTGCAAGGTGATGTCGCGCAGCGACTCGACTGAAGGCAGGCGCGGCACGATGAGCCAGTAGACGACCCCGATGCCGATGGCTCCAAGCGCGATGCAAACAACCCCGAGGATTAGCGTGTAGCGAAGCAGGCGACGAAAAAAACGCATGGAATCTTGCCGGGCAGCCCAGAAGCGGGGCGATTAGGAATTATATGCGGCTGCTTGAGGGGTCGATAGGGAAAGATCGTGGCCGCTCGCGGGCAGCAAAAGGGCTATTTTTCTGGGGGTAAACGCGAAAATGCGATCCAGTTCGCTAAAATTTTTTTGGAAGTGCTTGTTAGTCCAGCAAATTTCCCCATTGCCAAAAATTTAACAGTCGGGTTTAATGGCGTCTGCGGACGTGTTGTTTCTCAAACGTTTTTGCGGTTGGGGGATCTGGGGTTGAACTTCTTTCAGACCAAATCGATGGCGCTACTTGGCGTGGACATCAGCTCGTCTGCAGTGAAATTGCTGCAACTGAGCCGATCCGGCGGGCGCTATCGCATCGAACACTACGCGGTCGAGCCATTGCCGCCAAACTCTGTCGTCGAAAAGAACATCGTCGCGGTAGAGCCGGTTGGCGAGGCGCTGCGCCGCGCGCTAGCGCGCTCGGGCTCGAAACTCAAGCTCGCGGCTTCGGCAGTCGCCGGTTCTTCAGTGATCACCAAGGTCATCACGATGCCCGCCGAGCTCGATGAGGATGCGCTCGAGGAGCAGATCCAGGTCGAGGCCAACCAGTACATCCCCTATCCGATCGAGGAAGTGAGCCTCGACTTCGAAGTGTTGGGGCCGGTGAAGGATGCTCCGGGCAGCGTGAATGTCCTCATTGCCGCCTCGCGTCTCGAGAACGTCGATTTGCGCGTGTCCGCACTCGAGCTCGCTGGACTGACCGCAAAGGTCATCGACGTCGAAGCGTTCGCGATGGAGAACGCATGCAAGCTGATCGCCGATCAGCTTACCGTGCCGTCGGACGCCGTCGTTGCGGTCGTCGACATCGGCGCGACGATGACCACGCTGATCGTACTGAAGAATCAGCGCACCATCTATTCGCGCGAACAGGTATTCGGTGGCAAGCAGCTCACCGAAGAGGTGATGCGGCGCTACGGCCTGTCGTACGAGGAAGCCGGCGCCGCCAAGCGTCAAGGCGGCCTGCCCGAATCCTACGAAGTCGAAGTGCTCGAGCCGTTCAAGGAAGCGATCGTGCAGCAGATCAGCCGACTGCTGCAGTTCTTCTACGCCGGCAGCGACTACACGCGGGTGGATCAGATCGTGCTTGCCGGCGGTTGCGCACTCGTGCCCGACATCGGCGCGAAGATTTTGCAGCAGCTCGATGTGCCGTGCATCATCGCCAACCCGCTCGCCAACATGTCACTGTCGCCGCGCCTGCAGAGTCAGGCCGCGGCGCTCAGACAGGATGCGCCGATGCTGATGATCGCGGCGGGCCTGGCCATGCGGAGTTTCGACTGATGGCCAATATCAATCTACTTCCCTGGCGCGCGGAGCGGCGCCGTCAGCGCGAGCGGGACTTCTATCTCATGCTCGCTGCCGCCGCCGTTTCGGCGGTGCTTGCCTGGCTCGTCTGGGGCTGGTGGATGAACCAGCGCATCGACGACCAGGAAGGCCGCAACGGCTATCTGCGCACGGAGATCCAGCAGCTCGAAGGCAAGCTGAAAGAGATCAAGGATCTGGAGACGACCAAGGCCAAGCTGCTCGCGCGCAAGCAGATCATCGAGCAGCTGCAGGCGAGCCGTTCGCAGATGGTGCACCTGTTCGACGAACTGGTTCGGACGATACCGGACGGCGTTCGTTTGGCTTCGATCAAGCAGACCGGCGACCAGCTCGCGCTCGAGGGCGTGGCCCAGGCGAACGGCGATGTGGCCAACTACATGCGCAATCTCGATGCATCGAACTGGATGCAGCGCTCGGATCTGAAGAAGACCGAAATCAAGGGCAGCGACAAGCGCAATCGCTATGAGTTCGGTCTCTCGGTCAAGTTGCGCTCGGCCGAACAGCAGCCGAACGCAGCTGCGCCTGGCAACACGCCGGCCAAGCCGGATGCGCCGCCCGCCGCCAAGCCCGCTGCCGTACCGGCGGGGAGCGCGCCATGAAGCTTTCGGATCTGCGCAATCTCGACCGCAACAACGTCGGTGCTTGGCCGGACTGGATCAAGTATGCGGCCTGCGTCCTCATCTTCGTCATCCTGTTGAGCCTTGGTTGGTGGTGGTCGATCAGTGACCAGTCGGACACGCTGGTGCAGAAGCAGAAGCAGGAAATCGACCTCAAGAAGGACTTTCACGACAAGCAGCTCAAGGTCGTAAACTTGGAGAGGCTGAAGACCCAGCTCGACGACATGCGCGAGATCCTGCGCCAGTTGCTGCGCCAGCTGCCGAGCAAAACGGAAATGCCCGAACTGCTGGTCGATGTGTCGCAAGCGGCATTGTCGGCCGGATTGGAAACGCAACTGTTCGAGCCCGGACCGGAAGCGATCCAAGAAGGCTTTTACGCCGAAAAGCCGATCAAGTTGCGCATGCTTGGCAACTATCACCAGTTCGGGACTTTCATCAGCGAGGTCGCAAGACTGCCGCGAGTCGTCATCTTGACCATGCACGACGTTTCGCTGAAGCCATCTGCGCCTGCCTCGGGTAAGAACGGTTCGCCAAGTCAGCTCACGCTCGAGGGTACGGTGAAGACCTATCGTTACGTCGACGAGGACGAGGCCGATGCGGCTGCGCCCAAGAAGCCGGGAGCGCCGGCGGCAAAGGCGGGCAAATGAGCACGGGATCGATGCAAACCATGCTGCGTTGCGGTCTGCTCGTCGCCCTGCTGTTGCTCGGCGGCTGCTTGAAGGGTACCGACGATCTGCACAAGTGGGTCGCGGACGAGAAGAACCTGCCGGGCGGTCCGTTGCCGCCGTTGCCGGTGCTCAAAACGTTCGAGACATTCGAATACAAGGCGCAGACGCAGCGCGATCCATTCGCGCCGAGCCTTGCCGAGCAGAAAGCAGAGGAAGATGCGAAGAACGCCGTGCCCGATCCGCATCCGAAGGAAAAACTCGAGGAGTTTGCGCTCGACAGCCTGAAGATGGTGGGCACCATCAATACTGGTCCGGCCATGGTCGCACTGATCCGCGATCCGGAAGGGACGGTGTCGCGCGTCAAGCCGGGAAATTATCTCGGTCAGAACAACGGCAAGATCAGGGCGATCCACGCGGACAGCCTTGAATTGGTCGAATTGGTGAGCAACGGCAACGGCGGCTGGATGGAGCGGCCGGCGTCGATCGAAATCAGTACGAAGTGACGCGCCAGGTTGCGGTTGGCGTGGTGAAGTTTGGCAAAACGAACATCGGATCGGGGAAGACCATGAAGTGGACCATCGCGGGCGCAATCCGGCGGACCGCCGCGCAACGATTCGGCGCAGCACTCTGCGTGCTGCTGGCCTCGTTCGTCGCGGCAGCGGCGGCGCATGCCGAAAACGTATTGCAGGACGTCAGCTATGCCCCCTTGGCGGGCGGGCGCGTGCAGGTCACGCTGAAGCTGGCCAGCCCCGCGTCCGGGGTTCGCGCCTTCACCACGGAGACGCCGCCACGCATCGCGCTCGACATTCCCGACACGCGTTCGACTGCGAGCCAGCGGCATATCGAAGTCGGCAGCGGCGCGGCCAGCGCAATCAACGTCGCCGAGGCGGCCGGGCGTACGCGCGTCGTGGTCGATCTGTATCGCGTTTCCACCTATGAGACGCACGCCGATGGCAACAATTTCGTCCTTGTCGTCAACAACGGCAACGCTGCCAACGCCGCGGCGGTGATCGCCGCGGGCGACCAGACCAAGGCCGTCGGCGCTGCGGTGCAGGAGGTCTCCAACATTGATTTCCGGCGCGGCAAGAACGGTGAGGGCCGCATCATCATCACCTTTTCCGGCGAAGGGTCCAGCGCGGACCTGAAGCGCCAGGGCGACAAAATTTCGCTCGACATCTACAACGCACGTTTGCCATCGCAGCTCGCCCAGCGCTTGGACGTGCTCGATTTCGCCACGCCAGTGCAGTTCATCGAGACGCACAGCAAGGGTGGCGGCGCGCATATGGACATTACGGCCAAGGCACCGTTCGAACAGCTCGCCTATCAGACCGGCAACCAGTACATCGTCGAAGTTGCGCCCGCGAAGGAGAAGGAGAAGAGGGACCCGAATGCGCCGCCGGTGTATTCTGGCAAGCGGGTCACCTTCGATTTCCAGGACATTCCCACGCGTGCTGTGTTGCAACTGATCGCGCAGGAATCCGAACTCAACATCGTCGTCGCCGACAGCGTCACCGGCAACGTCACCCTGCGCCTCAACAACGTGCCGTGGGACCAAGCACTCGATATCGTGCTGCAGGCCAAGGGGCTCGACAAGCGCAGGAACGGCAATGTGGTCTGGGTGGGCCCACAGAAGGAAATCGCCGATCGCGAACAGGCTATGGCCGACGCCAGGTTCAAGCTCGAGCAGGTCAGCGAGACTGTCACCGAATACATCCCGATCAGCTATGGCCAAGCCAAGGACATCGCGGACCTGCTTACGCAGAAATCCAAGCAGGCACAGGGGGGGCAGGGCACTAGTGGTCAACAGGCGTCTGCGAGTGGCTTCCTTTCCGAGCGTGGTCGCGTGTCCGCCGACGAACGCACCAACACCCTGCTCGTCGTCGACACGCCCGACAAGGTGCGGGCGATACGCGAGCTCGTGGCCAAGCTCGACAAGCCCGTGCAGCAGGTGCTGATCGAAGCACGTGTCGTCGTCGCCACCGACAATTTCGCGCGCGAGCTCGGCGCCAAGTTCGGCATCAGCGGTGCGACCACGGTCGGCAGCAGCGTGGTCTCGACCAGCGGCAATATCAACGGCTCGCAATACATGACCAATCAGGCGCTGGCCAACCGTATCAGCGGCGGGTCGACGATATTGCCGCCGGGCGTGACCGGCGGCAATACGACAGGCGCCACCAATCTAGGCGACCGTCTCAACGTCAACCTGCCGACGACCTCGACCAATGCGGGCAGCATCGGCTTGTCCGTGCTCGGCGCCAATGTGCTGCTCGATCTGGAACTGTCGGCCGGCCAGACCGAAGGCCGCAGCGAGCTAATTTCCAGCCCGCGCGTCGTCACCGCGAACCAGAAGGAAGCGAACATCACCCAGGGTCAGGAAATTCCCTATTCGACGATAACCTCGGCCGGCGGTGGCGCAGCGTTGCCGACGGTCGCGTTCAAGGAGGCGGCGCTCGCGCTCAAGGTGACGCCGAACATCACCGCCGATGGTCGCGTCTTCCTCGTTCTCGAGGTGAAGAAGGACGCGTTGAACAGTTACTACACGAATGCCACCGGTTCCTATCCGATCATCGACAAGCGCGAGATGACCACGTCGGTGCTAGTCGACAACGGTCAGACTGTCGTGCTCGGCGGTGTCTACGAGTTTGACAAGCAGGACAGCGTGACCAAGGTGCCGTTCCTGGGTGATCTGCCTGGCCTTGGTGCGTTCTTCCGCAACGTCAAGAAGTCGAACCAGAAGGCAGAGCTGCTGATCTTCGTCACGCCCAAGATTCTCGACGAAAACATGAAGTAATCGGGTCAGATTTTCTACCGATCAAGTTCCATCAATGTCCGTCCTTTCTTCAGTCAGAAGTTTCAAGTAGTACCGGAGTTCAACATGAAAACGCCGATTCGATTCCTTGGGATGCTGTTCGGATTGCTGCTTCTCGTCGCAGGCCAAGGCCAGGCGTTCGCCTGCTCGTTCTGCGCGCCCTCAGCGGACAGCGTGAAAATCGATGTGTCATCGACTTCGGTGGGTACGAATTCGACCGCGACACTGACCGTCACGGTAACGCGGCGCAACGGCACGCCGGAAACAGACGGCACGGTCATCAGCGCGACGGTGTCGCCGCCGACGATCGGCGCCGTCGCCGGTGTCGGCGCAAGCGGTACCGCGAGCGGCAGCACGAGTCCGCTCATCGGTGGAGTCGCCTCGTTCGTCTTCATCGCCGGCAACGCCCCGGGTACGGCAACGGTCACGGTTTCGCTGCCGCCGGCCAACGGTTATCCGAACACGGTCGTCTCCAAAGTCCCGATCACGGTGGTCCAAGGCGACAGCAACAATCCGAGCCTGAAGATTTCGCCGTCGTCGGTCACGCTGCCGCAGAATCTCGTCGGTGCGGGTCCGTATTTCGGCTCGCCCTACATGGCGGAGCTCAAGGTCGAATGGCGTGGTCTGATCACCGGACAGTTGCTCAACGGCACGATCAGCGTCGCCACCTCGCCGGTAGGATCGATCGCGTTCTCGATGCTTGACGACCCAACCACACCGTGGACCGGCGAAACCAAGACGCCACAAACCGCGGAAGGCAACGAGTTCCTCACCGAACTCGGCAGCGGCCCGGTGAAGGTAACGGCCGGCATCGCCACGATCTTCGTCCATGCCGGTGCTTCCACCGGTCCGGCGACGCTGACAATCACCGCGCTCGATCCGGAGACGAACCGCACGATCTCCTCGCAGCTCAATGTGAACGTGGTGACCCCGCCCGGCGCCAATCTGCCGACGGCACTCACCCTGTCGCAGGCGGCCGGTGGTGTCTACGTCAAGGATTCGAACGGACCACAGAGCAAGCTCATCACCGCGACGGCGACCAACATCTACGGCACGCCGGTGGTTTCCAACCCGGGTGTCGACAACGTGCGCTTCGACATCGTCGGGCCCAGCGGTACCGACGCGCAACTGTTCGGCCTGAGCAACAGCGGCTGGCCGCAAATCGGTTCCTCGGTGCTGACCGCCACCGGCGCTGGCGACGCCAGCGTCTACTTGTTCGCCGGACACGAACAAGGTCCGGTGCAGATTCGTGCGACGATGGATGCGTATGATGGCGACGCCGGCAACGGTGTCACGAATCCGATCACAGCCACGACGACCGTGGTCGTTTCGGACGGCCGGTTGTACAGCCTCACGATCACCTCACCGGTAGTCAATGCGATCGCGGTCAACGGCATCACGTCATCGACTTCCACCAGCGGAGGGACGACGACCGCGAACCCCGATGCGACCTACAGCCTCACGGTGAGCGCAATCGCAACGGACCGCCAGGGCAATCCGGTCCTTCCAGGCACCGAGATCCGCTTCGGCCTGATCGACACACCGCAGGCGCCCGATTTCACCTCGACCTGCAATGGGCTGGGCGCATTCCAGATCTGCGGAACCTTGGGCAATCCGTCGCCCGGCGCGGTGTTCTTCAGCTCGCCTGACGGCCAGTTCAAGACCGCGGGCGGCGGTGCGGGCCCGGGCGATACGCTGGTCGTCTTCGGCAAACAGTGGCATGGCGTGCCCGATGGCAACGACGATCTTGAGAGCGCGCTGCCGATCACCAGCATTGCGAACCAGACGCAGCTGTTCACCCTGTTCCCGTTCAACCGCAACGACACGACCGGCAGCAAGACGCTTGCGGATCCGCTGCCCTATGTGATCGGCCGCGCGACGATCGGCAACATCAATTCGCCGGCGACAACCTATCTCGTCACCAGCAACGAGGTTACCGGCAGCGACTCGGTAACGAAGGCGGTCGCGACGACGAAACTCAACTATCCGTCGTCCAGGCTCAATCATGGGGTCGTGATCTGGGCGCAGGGCACGGGTCCGGATACGGCGTTCAAGGATGCCAATGGCAATCCGACCACGCGCCTCGTCACCGATGCGATCATGACCACGTACCCGGCTGTGGCAGACCTGATCGTCAGTGCCAGCCCGAATCCGATTCCGGGTAACGGCACGGTTCCGGTTACTGTATGCGTGACCGATGCACTACACGTCCCGATTGCGAACCTGCGCTTCAACTTCAGCTTCAGCAATCTCGGCGCCGGCACCGGCAAGGTCGATGGCACAGATACCACGGGCTGGACCCAATATGCGACCGACAATAGCGGTTGTGTCGTTGCCACGGTTTACACCAACGGCATAGCCAGCTCGAGCGGCAGCGGCGGCAGTGGTTCCTCTGGGACGCCGACGCTGACCTTCTCCGCGCCTGGCTACGGCCCCGGCAGCACAGGGTCCGTTGCGATTCCGATCACCGCTGGCGGCGATCTGATCCTGCAGGTCTCGCCTTCGGCGCTCGGCGGCCTAGGCGGCCCGGTCACGCTTACCCTGCTCACGAGCAATGGCAAGCCGGTGCCCGGCGTGCAGTTGAAAGGTACTTGCACCGGCGATACAGTGAACCTCAGCTCCGGCCCAGGCATCACCGGCAGCGATGGCAAGACCGGCGCGACGATCAGTGCAAATCTGGACGGCTACCTCAAGGGCGGTACCCCTGTCGCAGCGGGTTCGGGGAGCTGCACCTTCACGACCGCATCGGGTTCGCCGACGGCGATCGTGAATCTCAAAGGTACGGATTTTTGCGTGACCAATCCGACCGATCCGGCCTGCATTACGGGCAGCGGTAGCGGCACCACCGGCAACAAGTTGACGATTGTCGTGGACGCCAGTACTTCGACTGGCACGGATACCTCCATCTTCGACAGCGTGACTGCAAGCCTGGGCAGTGGTTCCGAGTTCTCTCCGAGCAAAACCAGCACGGTCACGTGCTCCGCAGTCGCTGCCACGACCGATGCAAGTAGTGGGGCGAACAGAAACACCTGCACCTACACCGTGCCCGCCACGATCACCACTGTCGGCCTGATCGCTACCCCCGGAGCCGGACAGAAATTCGTGTCATGGGCTCTCAATTGCAGCGCTTCCGACTCCCACGCCACGACGACGACGATTCCAATAGCGGGCGATACGACCTGCACCGCCACATTCACTACAGGCCCCTGATCCTGCCGAGAGTACAGACAAGGGCCGCAGCGATGCGGCCCTTTTTGTTGATGCAACCGAAAGCTGCCTGAGTTTCGCCGACGCGGCAGGGAAACCTTTGGCACGGTCGCGCTGTCCGAGGACGCGATATATTCGCCGCTCCTTACGATTCCGATATGGACATGCCTGACAATTCCCCGGCCCCGACCCTCACCGCGGCCTTTCACGACCTGCGTGACGAGCTTTCGGCCTGCATCATCGGTCAGAGCGCGCTCGTCGACCGCCTGCTGATCGCGCTGCTCGCCGACGGCCATCTGCTAGTCGAGGGTGCGCCGGGCCTTGCCAAGACGCTCGCGGTCAAGGAACTCGCCGCGCGCATCGAAGGCGACTTTCATCGTATCCAGTTCACCCCCGATCTGCTGCCGGCTGACCTGACCGGCACCGAGATCTATCGTCCGCAGACTGCGAGTTTCGAATTCCAGAAAGGCCCGATCTTCCACAACCTGCTGCTAGCCGACGAGGTCAACCGCGCGCCGGCCAAGGTGCAGTCGGCGCTGCTCGAGGCGATGGGCGAACGCCAGGTGACGGTCGGCCGCACGACGTATCCGCTGCCACCGCTGTTTCTCGTCATGGCGACGCAGAATCCGATCGAGCAGGAGGGCACGTATCCGTTGCCCGAGGCGCAACTCGACCGCTTCCTCATGCATGTGCGTATCGGCTATCCCGACGGCGCTTCCGAGGCGGCGATCCTCAAGCTTGCGCGCGAACGTGCGCGTGAGACGCTGCGTGAAACGATCGTACCGCAACGTCTGCTCAACCAGACGCAGATCTTTTCCGCGCGCGCCGAGGTGCTGAATCTGCACCTCGCGCCCGCACTCGAGGAATACATCGTCCAGCTCGTGCTCGGCTCGCGCACGCCGAAGGCCTACGGCAATGATCTGGCGCGCTGGATCGCCTATGGCGCCAGCCCGCGCGGCACGATCGCACTCGACCGCTGCGCACGCGCGCACGCCTGGCTCGCCGGCCGCGATTTCGTCTCGCCCGAGGACGTGCACGCGGTCGCGACCGACGTGCTGCGCCATCGCATCCTGCTGAGCTATGAGGCCGAGGCCGAAGGCGTGACGCCGGAGCGTGTCGTCTCGGCGCTACTCGATCGCGTGCCGCTGCCCTGATTTCCTTCCCTGCCGGGGGAAGATGGCGCGAAAGCGCCGGATGAGGGTTCGGTCGCGGTAACGCCGCTGTAGATCCGGACCGGTATCCGCCCTTTAACACCTTCTCGCGGTGGGCGAAGAAAATCAAAAAGCTTTTTGTCAATGAACAACGCCATTCAAGTCCAACTCGACGACCTTCTCGCCATGCGCCTGCGCGCTGCGCGCCTTGCGCAGCTCGCGCAGCGTGTCGCCGGCAGTCATGCGGCCGTGCACGCTTCGCGCTTTCGCGGCCGCGGCGTCGACTACGCCGAATCGCGCGCCTACCAGCCCGGCGACGATATCCGCCAGATGGACTGGCGCGTCACCGCGCGCACCGGGCGGCCGCACACCAAGCTGTTCACCGAGGAGCGTGAGCGCAGCGTGCTTGTCGTGCTGAACTGCAACCCGTCGATGCGCTTTGGCACGCGCTTGCGCTTCAAGTCGGTGCAGGCCGCGCGCGCGGCGGCGTTGCTCGCCTGGGCAACCGCTTTGTCGGGCGACCGCATCGGCGCGATCGGCTACGGCCCCGGCCTCAATGCGGAAGTGAAACCCGGCGGCGGCGTGCGCGGTGCACTGCGCTGCCTGCGTGCGTTCGTCGAGTGGGACGCGACCACGCGCGGCGCGAAAGACTCCGTTCCGCTTTCGCAGGCGCTGCAACGTGCGCGGCGCCTCGCGCATCCCGGCACCCAGGTCATCCTCTTCACCGATGGTTTCGATTGTGACGAAGCCGCGGAGCCCGCGTTGACCATGCTCGCCGAGCATTGCGATGTCGCCGCGGTGATCCTGAGTGATCCGCTCGAACACGTCGCGCCGCCGCCGGCACGCTATGCGTTGCAGGGCGAAAGCGGGCCGGTGCTGATCGATTTCTCCGCACAGCAAACGCGTGCGCGCTGGCCGGCGTGGTTCGAAGAGCAGCGTGGCGGCTTCCTCGCCATGCTCAAGCGTCGCGCGCTGAATTCGACGGTGCTCGATACCTCGGCGGAGCCGGAAGCCGCACTGCGCAGCCTGCTCGGCCTCGATGCGCGTAAGAAGAGGGCGGGTTGAGATGCTGCAGGCCGCCGCCACACAAGGCCCCGAGCTGCGCGATATCCACCTGCCTGCGCCGCCGTCGTGGTGGCCGCCCGCGCCGGGCTGGTGGCTGCTCGCGATCCTCGCGATCACATTGTGCATTTTTTTGCTTCGGTACTTTTACCGAATGCGGCAACGCCGGATGCGTCGTCGCGCGCTGCTTGCGGAGTTCGAACGCACCGCGTCGGCGTCGCAATTGGATCCGCCTGCGCTCGCGGCGGCGCTGTCCGCCTTCCTGCGCCGTCTCGCGATGCACGCGACGCCATCCGCAGCCACGCTCGCAGGTGAAGCATGGCTTGCGCATCTCGACGCCCGACTCGGCGGCGAGGAATTTTCCAAAGGTGTCGGTCGCGCTCTGATCGAGGCCCCCTATCGCGCGCAGGCCGAGTTCGATGCACCGGCGCTGGTCGCGCTTGCGCGTCGGACAGTGCACAGATTCTGCGAGAAAGAGGTCGTGCATGTTTGAGTTCGCGTGGCCCTGGCTGTTCGTGCTGCTGCCGCTGCCGTGGCTCGTCGCGCGCACGCTGAAGCCGGCATTGGCCGAGGTGGGCACCGCGCTGCGCCTGCCGATCGCGCTCTCCGATTTCGATCTCGCCGGTGGCGCGAATCCGGTCGCGCCCTGGAAACGCTGGTTCGCATGGCTCGCCTGGGTGTTGCTCGTCGCCGCCGCAGCACGGCCGCAGTGGATCGGCGAGCCGATCGATCTCGAACGCAGCGGTCGCGATCTGATGCTGATGGTCGACGCCTCTGGCAGCATGGATACGCCCGACATGCGCATCGGCGGTCAGGAGGTCACGCGCTACGGCGCGGTCAAGGCGATCGCGGGGGATTTCATCAAACGCCGCGTCGGCGACCGCCTCGGCCTGATCGTGTTCGGCAGCCAGGCTTATCTGCTCACGCCGCTGACCTTCGATCGCGGCACGGTCGGCAAGCAGCTCGCCGAGTCGGCGGTCGGCCTGCCGGGTCGCGAGACGGCGATAGGCGACGCGGTCGGGCTCGCGGTCAAGCGCCTGCGCGAGCGTCCGGAGGATCGGCGCGTTGCGATTCTGCTCACCGACGGTGTCAACGACGCGGGCGAGCTCGACCCAGCCAAGGCGATCGATCTCGCGGTCGCGGAAAAAGTGAAAATCTATACCATCGGCATCGGCGCCGAGGCGATGCGCATCAACGACGGTTTCTTCGGTAGTCGCGTGGTCAATCCTTCGGCCGAGATCGACGAGAAGATGCTCGCCGACATGGCGGAAAAAACCGGCGGGCGTTACTTCCGCGCGCGCGACACGGGAGAGCTTGCGCAGATCTATCGCGACATCGACAAGCTCGAACCCGGCGTCGACAAGGGCCAGCAGTTCCGTCCGATCGACGAGTGGTTTTTCTGGCCGCTGGGCGCCGCGGTGTTGCTCGCGTTACTCGGCGCATTTGCGCCGCTTGCTGCGTCGCTGCGCCAACCGCGCCTCGCGCGTACCCGCGAGGCCGCCTCGTGAACGCACTGCACGATTTCCACTTCCTGCGCCCGGCGTGGCTGCTGTTGCTGTTCGCGCTGCCGCTGCTCTGGCGCGTGCTTAAGTCGGCGGCCGGCGACGCGCAGGCGTGGCGTGGCGCGGTCGACGCGCATCTGCTCGAACATCTGCTCGTGCGCAATGCGGACGCGGCGCCCGCGCGTGGGCCGGTGTGGCTTGCGCTCGCCGTGCTTGTGATCGCAAGCCTCGCCCTCGCAGGGCCGGCTTGGGAGCGCCTGCCGCAGCCGCTGTACAAGAACCAGGCCGCGCGCGTGATCGCGCTTGAGTTGTCGGCCACGATGGCCGCGCAGGACGTGAAGCCGAGCCGTTTCGAGCGCGCGCGTTACAAGATCGCCGACATTCTGAAACGCTCGGGCGATGCGCAGGTCGCGCTGATCGCCTACGCCGGCGATGCCTTCGTCGTCGCGCCGCTGACCGACGATGCGAACACGGTCGCCAGCCTCGTCGATTCGCTCGATCCGTCGGTGATGCCGGCGCCGGGCAACGACACCGGCCGTGCCATCGACCTTGGCGTCAAGCTGATCCATCAGGCCGGCCTGCGCGAAGGCGAAATCGTCTTGCTCGCCGACGGTGTGGGCGACGGCGCCGACGCAGCGGCCGCGCGTGCGCGCAGCGCCGGCATGCACGTGTCGGTGCTTGGCATCGGCAGCGCGCAAGGTGCACCGATCGCGCTCGGCGACGGCGGCTTCCTCAAGGACAGGACCGGAAACATCGTGCTGCCCAAGCTCGACGGCCCGGCGTTGGCTGCGCTCGCGCAGGCGGGTGGCGGACGCTACGCAGAATATCGCAACGACGCGGGTGATCTCGATGCGCTGCTCGGTGTGCTCGCTTCGGGCAGCGAAGCGGCGAAGGATGCGGCCGGCATCGAAGTGCAGAGCGCGCGCTTCCTCGATCGCGGGCCGTGGCTGCTGCTCGCGCTGCTGCCGCTTGCCGCGCTCGGTTTTCGTCGCGGCTGGCTGATGCTGTTGCCGCTTGTATTGCTCGTGCAATCGCAGCGCGCCGAAGCGAACGTGTGGACCGACTTGTGGCAGCGCGCTGACCAGCAGGCGCAAACGCAGCTCGACGCGGGCAATGCGAAGGAAGCGCAGGCGCTGGCCAAGAATCCCGAGTTGCGTGGCAGCGCGGCGTATCGCGCGGGCGACTTTGTCGCGGCGACGACGGATTTCGCCGCGGCCGCCGCGCAGAAGGATTCCGCCGACGTGTCGTACAACCGCGGCAACGCGCTGGCGAAGCAAGGCAAGCTTCCCGAAGCAATCGCCGCCTATGACGAAGCGCTCAAGCATGCGCCGGACATGGACGACGCCAAGGCGAACAAGAAGGCAGTCGAGGATTTCCTCAAGAAGCAACAACAGCAGAAACAGGATCAGCAGCAGAAAGGTTCGCAGGACCATCAGGGCAACAAGCAACAACAGCCGGGCAACGACCAGCCGCAGGACTCGAAGGATTCGAAGGACGGCAAGGGCGATCAACAAGGTGACGACAGCGGCGAGAAGAAAGAGTCGAAGGATCAGGGCAAGGACGACAAGGGCAGCAGCGAGCAAGACGGCAAGCCGCAGGATTCGCAGCAACAGGACAAGTCCGCAAACGGACGCGACAAGCCCGGCGCGGAAAAGAACGTGCCTGCACAAGGCAGCGAGGCCGGCAAGGAGTCGCAGGAGAAATTCCAGCAGAGCATCGACAAGGCGTTGGACCAGAAGGTCGACGACGGCAAGAACCCGCAGCCCGTACGCCTCGGCGCGCGCGAAGGCGAAGCGCGCAGCGAAAAGGACCAGGCCGTCGAGCAATGGCTGCAGCGCGTGCCCGACGATCCGGGCGGCCTGCTGCGGCGCAAGTTCCAGCTCGAACATCAACGCCGCCAGCAAGGCGCGGCGCAGGACGAATCGCAATGAAGAAAATCATGTCGAGCAAAGCAGCGCGAATCGTGGCGATGCTGTTCGCGCTGCTCACCGGCATCAACGCCCACGCCGCCCAGGTGCGCGCGTGGCTCGATCGCAACAGCATGCAGCTCGGCGAGACGGTGACGCTCAACGTCGAGGTCAGCGACAACGCCGGCGCGGCACAGCCTGACTTCAACGTGCTGCAGCAGGACTTCACCCTGCTCGGCACGCAGAGCTCGACATCGATGAACATCGTCAACGGCGCGGCCAGCTCCAAGCTGCTTTGGGCCGTTGGCCTCGAACCCAAGCATGCTGGGACGCTGACGATTCCGGCCCTAGCCGTCGCCGGCGCGCAGACGCAACCGTTGACGCTGACGGTCAGCCCCGCGAGCTCCACGTCGGGCAAGGCCGGCGATGACCTGTTCCTCGACCTCGAAGTTGAGCCGAAGTCACCCTATGTACAGCAGCAAGTGCGCGTCACGGTCAAGCTTTTCTTCGCGCTCAACCTGACCGACGGCAACCTTGAGGATCCGCATGGCGACGGCATCAACGCGCGCAAGCTCGGCCAGGACGCGAGCTACACCGCGGATGTGGAAGGTCGCCGCTACCGCGTGCTCGAACGCCACTACGCGCTGACGGTGGAGAAGAGCGGTGCAGCCGCGATCGAGCCGATCCTGTTCCGTGGCCACGCGGTCAACCCGAACGACGTCAATAGCTTCTTCACGCGTGGTCGCAGTGTCACCGCGCGCGTGCCCGGTGCGACGCTGGAGGTGCGCCCGCGTCCCGCGAACTCGGGCAGCGACGCTTGGCTGCCCGCGCAATCGCTCACTCTGAGCGCGGACGGCATCGATGCGAGCACGCAGGCGCGCGTCGGCGAGCCGTTGACGTTGACCTTGCATTTGAAGGCGCAGGGACTTGGCTTCGAACAGTTGCCCGAACTGAAACTGCCGAAGATCGAGGGCGCCGACGTCTATCCCGACAAGGAAACCACGGTCAACCGCGACGACGGCGCCTGGCAATACGGCGAGCGCACGCGCAAGTTCGCGATCGTGCCCAATCGCGCCGGCACGCTGACGCTGCCGGCGCTGAGCCTCGCCTGGTGGGATGTCGCGCATGATCGTGCCGCAAGCGCCGACGTGGCTGCGCAGGCCGTCAACGTCGCGGTTGCCGCCGGCACCGCCGCGTCCGCGGCGTCTCCGGCGACAAATTCCACAAGTATACAAAGCGTCGCGCCGACCGCGCCGGTTTCACCAAAGGCGGAACCCGGAAGCGGCGCCGGGACACCGTGGCGCATCCTCGCGCTGGTCGCGGCCGGTCTTTGGTTGCTGACCGTGGTGGCATGGTCGGCTTCGGCCGTGGCACGGCGGCGCCAGGCTGCCGATGCGGGGCCGGTTCCCACATCGGATATTCGTGCCGGCGCGAACGCGAGCACAGCACGTTCGGCTTTCATCGGTGCATGCAAGCGCGGCGACGCGCCGGCGATCGCACGCGCACTAATCGCCTGGGCGCGCGCTGAAGGCAGCGACGCGCGCACGCTTGGCGAACTCGCGCATACGCTCGATGCATCGCAACGCGCCGCCTCGATCGAACTTGAGCGCTATCTCTACGCGGCGAACGCGGAAACGTGTGACGGTGCTCGTATCGCTGCGGCATTCCGCGACGGCCTTGCCTTCATTGTGACGCCCGCAGGGAAAACGCAATCAGCGCTGCCACCGCTGTATCCGTTTGCGACGAAGCGATCGGACGAATCGGTGCAAACACTGCACTGAGTCCGGTCCGACGCCGAAACCATCGGCATTCGCTATTCGGTTCATCCCGACTAGGGCTTCGCTGAAGCCGAAACATAGCAACCAATTTCACCGTCACGGCATCTGATCTGGCGGCAGTCACTCGTCTGCAGAAAAAACGGCATCGAACGATGCCGACGGGTTCGGCTTGCCGCAATTCCGCCTTCCGTCCACGAATCGGAGCAGGTCATGCACAAGTTTTTTCTCGCCGCGTTGCTCGCTGGGGTGTCGAACGTCGCTCTGGCCGACGTCGCCTACTACGTCGATCTCGTCGCCACGCCAAGCCGCATCACTTCGTTCGAGATTGCCGGGCGCGGCAGCGATCGCTTTCGTCCGGCGCCGATTAGAAGCCAGCCTTTCGGGGACGCCGGCAATACCACCACCGTTGTGGTGCGCATGGGCGACGGCAACTGCCGGCGCGATCTGCGCATCGGTTTCGCGGATGGACGCAGCGTCGTGTACCGCGACTTCAATGTTTGCAAATTACACGCCTATCGAGCGGGCGAGGATCTCCTGCTCGCGGCACAACCTTAGCCGGCGGAAGCAGTCGTCGCCGTCAGTGCTTCAGGCGCAGCCCTATCGCGTGCCGCCTGAGCGCTGTTCTGCTCGACGTCGGGTGTACGCCAGCCGCACTTGAGACCCCAGAAGTAGAATGCGGCGCCGACGAGCGCGACGACGACGAGGTCCCAGCCGTAGGGCAGGTAGCCGTGGCCGCCGAAGCGCGTGCTGCCGCCCCAGGAGACGAGCGCGATCGCGGGCAGGTAGCAGATCAGCCACCACGCGCCGTCGAGCTGGCGGCGGAAATCGCGCCAGCCATTTTTCGCCTGATAGTAGAAATACCACGGCAGCGCGACCACGATGAGCAGGATGATCTCGCCGGTCAGCGGCCACTTCGCCCAGTACAGCAGTTCGGTCGAGAACACGAATGCGAGCAGGGCGAAGACCGGCAGCGCCGGCATGTGCAGCGGCCGGTGCAGTTCCGGCGCGGTGCGGCGCAGGGTCATCGCGCTGACCGGGCCGGTCATGTACGAGATGATCGTCGCCACCGAGATCACCGCCGCGAGCGTGCCCCAGCCGCGGAAGAAGAACAGGAACAGGTAGGACACGCCGAGGTTGAACCACATCGCCGCGCGCGGGATGCCCCAGACCGGATGCACGCGACCGAACGCTTCGGGCATCGTGCCGTTCTTCTGCATGCCGAAAAGCATGCGCGCGGTCGTCGCGGTGTAGGTGATGCCGGTGCCGCTCGGGCTGATGAAGGCATCGGCGTAGAGCAGCATCGCCAGCCAGTTGAGATTGACAAGCAACGCGAGTTCGGCGAACGGCGAGCGGAAATCGATGCCCTTCCAGCCGGCTTTGGCGAGCAGATCGGGCGGCACCGAGCCGAGATAGGCGATTTGCAGCAACAGGTACACGACCGTCGCCAGCGCGATCGAGCCGAAGATTGCGAACGGAATGCTGCGCTCCGGATTGCGCGCCTCGCCGGCGAGGTTGACCGGGCTCTGGAAGCCATTGAAGCTGAACACGATGCCGGCGGTCGCGACCGCGGTCAGCACGGCGGCGAAGTCGATCGTGTGGCCACTGCCGTCGATGCCGACGCTGAAGTTCTCCGAGTGGAAGCCGCTGGCGATCAGGGCGACGCCGGTAAGCGCGGGCACGACGAGCTTGAACACGGTGATCGCGCTGTTCGAGCGCGCGAACAGCTTCACGCTCCAGTAGTTCAGCAGAAAGTATACAATTACCAGAACGGCGGCGATCGCGATGCCAGGCGGCGTCAGCTCGCCGTGGCCGTCTGGCAGGTGCATATACAGGTCCTGCGCCCATTGCCACGGCCATGAGGCCATGTACTGCACCGAAGCCTCGGCTTCGACCGGAATCACCGAGACGATGGCAATCCAATTTGCCCAAGCGCCGATGAAGCCGACCAGCGAACCATGCGAATACTGGCTCATGCGCACCATGCCGCCCGACTCGGGGAACATCGCGCCGAGCTCGGCGTAAGTCAGCGCGATCGTCGTGATCACGACCGCGCCGATCACCCAGGCCCAGACCGCGCCCGGGCCGGCCAGTCCGGCCGCGCGCCAGGCGCCGAACAGCCAGCCCGAGCCGATGATCGAGCCGAGGCCGGTCAGCATCAGCGCGAACGCACCCACTTCGCGGCGAATCGCCTTGTTTTGTTGCATGGGAATTCCCGTAGAGGCGCGGCGTGCGCGCAAGATGTTCGGCGATTCTGGCCGAAGTCGGCACATCGGGCAAACCCTGCCGCAGGTGAATCCCGCGACAAGCCGGCGCAAGTACGCGACAATATGATTTTACCCAGGGTAGACAGAATGCCAAGTCGCAAAGAGCTGGCCAACGCAATTCGTGCGTTGAGTATGGACGCGGTCGAAGCCGCCAAGTCCGGGCATCCGGGCATGCCGATGGGCATGGCCGACATCGCGCAGGTGCTATGGGTTGATTTCCTCAAGCACAATCCGGCCAATCCGAAATGGCCGGGGCGCGATCGTTTCGTGCTCTCGAATGGCCACGGCTCGATGCTGCTCTACTCGCTGCTGCACTTGACCGGTTACGGTCTGCCGATCGACCAGCTGAAAAAATTCCGCCAGTTGCATTCGAAGACGGCGGGACATCCCGAGGCGAGCGAATTTCCCGGCATCGAGACGACGACCGGGCCGTTGGGCCAAGGCCTCGCGAATGCAGTCGGTTTCGCCCTTGCCGAGAAAGTACTCGCGGCGCGCTTCAATCAGGCCGACATCAAGCTCGTCGACAATCGCACCTACGTTTTCCTCGGCGATGGCTGCCTCATGGAAGGTATCTCGCACGAGGTCTGCTCGCTTGCCGGCACTTGGCAGCTCGGCAAGCTCATCGCGTTCTACGACGACAATGGCATTTCGATCGACGGCGAGGTGCACGGTTGGTTCACCGATGACACGCACAAGCGCTTTGAGGCCTACGGCTGGCAGGTGATCGGTCCGATCGATGGACACGATGCTGACGCGGTCAAGGCCGCGATCATCAGCGCGCAGGAGAACGAGAACAAGCCGACGCTGATCATCTGCAAGACGATCATCGGCTTCGGTGCCCCGAACAAGCAGGGCACCGAGTCTGCGCACGGTGCTGCGCTGGGCAAGGACGAAGTGGCTGCCGCGCGCAAGACGCTCGGTTGGAATGATCCGCCGTTCGTCGTGCCCGACGAGATCTATGCGGGCTGGGACGCCAGGAAAGCTGGGGCTGAGCGCGAGGCGGCCTGGAACGAAAAATTCGCGAAGTATAAAAAAACGTACCCCGAGCTTGCGGCCGAGTTCGAACGTCGCGTCAGCGGCGAACTGCCGCCCGATTTCCACGTGCAAGCCGACGCATTCATCGCCAAGCTGCAGAAGGAAGGCCCGATCGTCGCCTCGCGCAAGGCCTCGCAGATGTCGCTTGATGCCTATGGTCCGCTGCTGCCCGAGCTGATCGGCGGCTCGGCCGACCTCGCGCCGTCGAACCTGACGATCTGGAAGGGCTCGAAGGACGTGCAGTCGAACGACGCCAAAGCCAACTATGTGCATTACGGCGTGCGCGAGTTCGGCATGACCGCGATCAGCAATGGCCTCGCGCTGTACGGTGGCTTCATTCCTTACGATGCCACCTTCCTCGTGTTCTCCGATTACGCACGCAACGCGGTGCGCATGTCGGCGCTAGTTCCGACGCGTGCGATCCATGTCTACACGCACGACTCGATCGGCCTCGGCGAAGACGGCCCGACCCATCAGCCGGTCGAGCATATCGCCTCGCTGCGCCTGATTCCGAACAACCATGTCTGGCGCCCGTGTGACGCGGTCGAGAGCGCGGTCGCGTGGAAGGCAGCGATCGAACGCAAGGAAGGTCCGGATTGTCTGATCTTCTCGCGCCAGAATCTGCCGCATCAGTCGCGCAGCGACGAACAGCTTGGCCTGATCGAACTCGGCGGCTATGTGCTCAGCGACCCGGCCAGCGCGAAATTCGACGCGATCATCATCGCCACCGGTTCGGAAGTCGGTCTCGCGATGGAGGCAATGCGCATGCTCGAACAAGAGGGCGTTGCCGTACGCGTCGTGTCGATGCCGTGCGCCGAGGTGTTCGATCGCCAACCGCTGGCCTACCGCGAGGGCGTGCTGCCGTCGTGGTGTCGCAAACGCGTCGCAGTCGAGGCGGGCGTGACCGCGTACTGGCGCAAGTATGTCGGACTCGATGGTGCGGTGGTCGGTCTCGACCGCTTCGGCGCGTCGGCGCCGGCCGAGCAATTGTTCACCTACTTCGACATCACCGCGACCGCGGTGGCCGATGCGGTGAAGAACCTGAAGTGAGGCTTTCGCCCCTTCGCCGTCGGCGGCGAAGGGGCCCGACATCGACTCGGTCAGACGCGGCTGACTGTCCAGCTCACCATCCTGCCGTCGCGATAAGGCATCACGCCATGGAATGCGCGCGGATCGGCGTCGAACACCAGCGGCAGGAAATGGCGGTCGCCCTCCCATAGCGGCAGGTCGAGAATCTTTTCCGTCTCCACCCACTCGAGCGTGCCTTCGGCGTTGTGCTCCAGCGGCGAGCCTGCATAGCGTGTGACCACGAAGACGAAGCCAAACCAGTCCTCGCCGTGCTTGCCGAAGCCGGGCCAGCTGATCGTGCCGCGCAGGTCCATGGCGAGGCAATCGATTCCCGCTTCTTCCATGATCTCGCGGCGCATGCCGGCGACGACATCCTCGTTCGCCTCGAGCTTGCCGCCGAGGCCGTTGTACTTGCCGAGATGATGATCGCCCTCGCGCATGTTGCGATGGATCATCAGCACGCGCTTGCGGTCGGGCGAGAGCACGTAGCCGAGCGTGGCGAGGATGGGGGTGTATGGCATGGATGCTTTCCTGTAGCGGCGCGTAAATTGTAACCGCGCCGCCGCTGTTGCGTCGGCACTTGACTTCTTCATTTACGTCTGTAATCTATCAATCAATTACGGTCGTAATTGGAGTGTGCGATGCCGATCAGCGATGCCGAAAGCGTGGTGATGGACGTGCTCTGGCGCAGTCGTGTGCCGATGAGCGCAGAGGACGTGGTCGCCGCGTTGGCCAGCAGCAGCGACTGGCGGGAGGCGACGATCAAGACCCTGCTCAACCGCCTGCTCGGCAAGCGCGCGATCAGCGCCACGCGCGACGGCAAGCGCTATCTCTACAGTGCCCGGCTCAAGCGCGAGGACTATGTGCACACTGAAAGCAAGGGCTTGATCGACCGCCTGTTCGGGGGTCGCGTTGCACCGCTGGTCGCGCATTTTTCCGAAGCGGGCAAGTTGAGCAAGAAGGATCTCGCCGAACTCAGGCGGCTGATCGAGGAGCTCGACAATGACGCATGATCTGCTGATGGCCCTCGGTCGCGGCGCGCTGGCCGCTGGCCTCGCCCTCGCCGTCGTGTTGGCGGTGCGCGTGCCGGCCCGGCGCTGGCTCGGTGCCGCATTCGCGTACCGGTTATGGCTGCTCGTGCCAGTCGCCGCGCTGGCGACGTTGTTGCCGGCCCCAGCTCGGCCGTTGATTCCGGCGCTGCAGGTCGCGCCGTCCGCGCCGTCGTCTTCGGCGACGATCGAACTGCAGGCCGTGGCAGCGCAAGCGGTGTCCTTCGACTGGCAGCCGTGGCTGCTCGCGTTGTGGATCGCCGGTGCGCTCGCGCTCGTCGTCGTATTCGCACGCCAGCAGCGTCGCTACCTGAAGAACCTCGGCGTACTCAGCGCCGACAATCACGGCGCCTTGCGTGCGCAGGCGACCGATGGTTGTCCGGCTTTGGTCGGTGCCTTGCGCCCGCGCATCGTCGTGCCGAGCGACTTCGAGTCGCGCTACACGCCGCGCGAGCGCGAACTCGTGCTCGCCCACGAGCGTACGCACCTCGTGCGCGGCGACGCGCAGATCAACGCACTCGCCGCGCTGTTGCGCTGCCTGAACTGGTTCAATCCGCTATTCCATCTCGCCGCGTCGCGTTTTCGTTTCGATCAGGAAATCGCCTGCGATGCGGCAGTGATGTCCCGCTTTCCGGAAGCGCGCCGGTGCTACGCCGACGCGATGTTGAAGGCGCAACTGGTCGGCAAGTCGCGGCAGGAGCTGCGACTGCCGGCCGGTTGTCATTGGCCCCAGAGCCATCCCTTGAAGGAGCGAATTGCGATGTTGAAATTTCCGGCAATGACAGGCGTGCGACGCGCGTTGGCAAGTGCCGCGATCGTCGCGTTGATATCGAGCGGGGGTTACGCGAGCTGGGCAGCTCAACCGGGCGGCGCCGATGCTGACGAGAAGGTGCAAGGTAGAACCTTAATGCAATCGGGCAGCAAGTTCGTACAAACCGAGTTTGCGATCACCATCGATGGTGTGCGCGTGTTCGGCACCGGAAACCAGCACTCCCAAAACGAGCTGCCGCCAGGCGAGCGATGGGTCGTCAGATTCGATTCGACGCGCGACGGCATTGTGCAAGTTTCCAAGGATTCGAATGCCATCAGCCTGCTCAATCGTTTCGGCGACACGTTCAAGATATCGGCCAACCGCGGCAGTGAAGCCTACGATGTGGAAGGCGTGACCAGGGATCTCGGCGACGGCACGATCGGGTTCGACGGCACTATCTGGCACAACGGCGCCGTGATCAGCAAACCCAGCCTTGTCGCCGTCGACGGCAAGCAGGCAGCGGTGCGAGTGGGAACAGGCGGTAGCGCCGCGACGAATCCGCCGAGCACCAGCGCGTCACCGGCCGAGCCCGGAGTTGTTGCAGGCAACGGCGGCTGGGCGCAAGGCTTCGAGCTTGCCTTCACGCTACGCAAGGTTGCCGACACGCCGCCGACGGAAGACCTGAGCTATCGGCGCATGTATCCGCCGAAGTACCCGGTTGAAGCTGTGCGCAACCACATTTCCGGCAAGGTCCTCCTCAAGGTCGCCGTCGACGAGCATGGCGTGCCGACGTCAGTGGAAGTCGACAGCGTCGAGCCGAAAGAGTCCGCGCGCGTGCTCGCCGATGCGGCCATCGCCGCAGCGATGAAATGGCGCTTCAACCCCGGTATTCGCGACGGCAGGCCCGCCCCTGGCTGGGCCATGGTGCCGGTCGATTTCTCGCTGCGCGGCGACGATGGCAATCCGCTGCAGTCGCCCGATCCCGCCAGCGACGCCAGCGTCAGCTATCGCAAGATGCGACCGCCGGTTTATCCGCAGGATGCGATCGTCGGGAAAGTCAGCGGCACCTTGTACGTGCGCGCGCACATCGACGCCGATGGCAATGTCGCCGATGCCTACGTCGACCAGGCCGTGCCTATTTCCGCGCTTGCGCTGAAGGATGTGGCGCTCGCCGCGGTGAAGGGCTGGCAGTTCAATCCGGCGACGCGGAACGGTCAGGCGGCCGAGAGCGACGTACTGGTACCGATGCAATTTCGCATCGAAGGTGAGACTGTGCACAAGCTGCTCGCGCCGGTTGGCGAAGCGCCGTCGTATCCGGCTTCCGTGCGCAAACTTGAGTCGATCGTGGTCACCGGCGCGGCAAGCTGACCGATGCGTCGACCGAGTTCGCTTCGCTTCTGCCGCGGGCACGCATGGCTGGCATCGGCATGCGCGCTCGCGGTGATCGGTTGCACGCATCAAACCAGGCCGGCGCCTGCTCTGCCACAGACCAGCGTGAAGGTCAGCGCACATGTGGCGCCCGGCACGCCACGCTACGAGGAAGGCGAAGACGAGATTTCCAATCGCCCCTCGCCGCTGGAGTTTCCCGCGCCCGCGTATCCGCCCGTTGCGATCGCACTCGGTCTGCGCCGGGTCGAGGTCAACGCCAAGGTGATCGTCGATACAGCGGGCAGGGTCAGCGAAGTGCGCATCGCTGCGGCGCCTGACCCGACAACGCATCCCAGCGTTTTCGATGAGGCGGTACGCGAAGCGCTGCTGCGCTGGCGCTACATTCCGCTGACGTTCAGACGTTTTGTCGAGGTGAAGGACGGGCAAGGCAACGTGGTCGACAGCCGTCTGCTCAGTTCGGAAAATAAGCCGTTCAGCCTCGACTACAACTTCGTGTTCGAGCTGCGCGACGGCAAGCCCGTGGTCGGCGCGCGGTGATGTCCCGGATGATTTGAACTAAGCTGTCGGCGTCGTGCCCGAAAGGAGCTTGGTCATGCGAGGTGCTTTGTTCTTGCGCAGTCCCGTTGCGGTTGTTCGTGCGAACGCGCAGAGCGCGCTCTTCGTGTTCGGCATGTTTACTGCAGCTACCTCGGCTGATGCACAGCCAGACGTAGCCGCAACTCCGCAGTTGCCAAATCGAGCCAAGTGTTGTTGCCTCGCAGTTTATGGCGAAGACTTCGTCGCAGACTTGGCGGATTTGCCGATACAGCCGGCTGTAGTGCCGAAGTACCCGGAGGCAGCGCTAGCCGGACATTGGTCCGCCCAAGTTCTACTGTATGTGTCGATCGATCTGATAGGGCGGCCGAAATCGATGCGCGTTGAAAGGGTGGAGCTTTCGGGTGGACCAAGATCCTCGCCCGGAATGGCGAAGGAGGAGGAAACAATACGACGTGCGTTCGAGGCGGAGACTCTCGAAGCGGCCAAGCAATGGCGGTTCAAGGATTGCTCCGAATATGGAGGGCCGATAGCCCGCTCCAGGACGATTCCGGTTGATTTCCATTGGAGCGACGAGGCGGATAGACCGGCGACTGAAAACAAGACGGCAACGAAGAGTTGATCGGCCGTCCTACAGATTCCGAGGATTCATCGCGTCCGATCGCGCCTCGCGATAGGGACTCGTCTTCAACCATCCGTCGGTCAGCGTTTTGAGAAAGGCGACGAGGTCGTTGATCTCGGCGCCACTCAAGCGCGGCGTTGCGCCGGGACGTTGGGCGTCGAACGGTGGGTCGCGGTTGATGTTGGCGTAGTATTGCGGTGGCAGGTCGTCGTAGGCAACGGTTTTTCCGCTCGCGTCCTTGGTGTACCAGCGCTCGGGCGTGATGTCGCGCGTGACATAGAACTCGACCACTTCGCGCAGATCGTGGAATTTCCCATTGTGGAAAAAAGCACCGCGCAGGGCGACATTGCGCAGCGTCGGCGTGCGGAACAGGCCGCAGTATTCGCGCTGGCCGGCCTTGTCGTGGCGCTCGGGGCCGCAGGCGCCGAGGTCGAAGAACGTGGGATCGCGATTGCGCGCGAGGTTCGCGTTGCGCGGGACGGCGAGCGCGATCAGGCCGTAGTCGGAGAGTGCCGGCGGCGTACCGTCGAGTCCGCGCTTCGACAGGTGGCATTGCGCGCAGTTGCCCTTGCGTTCGTCCTCGAACAGGGCGAGGCCGCGCTTTTCCTGCTCACTCAACGATGTCCGCCCGGTGAGGAAGGCATCGTACTTGCTCGTATACGGGCTGAATTCGGCGGAGTCTTCCTCGAACGCGGCCAGCGCGCGCGCGACGGCGGCGAACGCGCGCGTGTCGTCGACCAGTGCATCGTCACCGAGCGCGGCGCGCAGCCGCGCGGCATGCGGTGCCTTGCGTGCGGCCGCGGCGACACCCGCGACCGTGTTCGCCATCTCGAATTTCGAGGTCAACGGAATCGTCGCCTGTTGCGCGCCAGTATCGACGCGGCCATCCCAGGTCAGGCCGCCGGTTGGACCGTTGTCGACTGAGTTATCGGCTTCGTCTTCGGAATCGTAGTGGTGGTTGTCGTAGGGCGGTATGCGGTCGAGATAAGTCAGCGTCGGTGGCGCACGTACGCCCTGTTCGCGCAAGGCGGGGCCGCCGGGCTGCACGTCGCGCGCGTTCGGCGGGTTGTAGCGGCGTGCCGGAGCGTGACAGCTGGCACAGGACTGTTTGCCCGAGGCTGAAAAGGCCGGGTCGGAGAAAATTTCCCGTCCCGCCTGGCGCAATTGCGCGGTGCGCTCGCGCGCCTGCGCGTACGACGTGGTTTCCGTCGCAGCGACGGGTACCGGCATAAGGAGCCGGCAAGCTGTCACAAGAAGTACACAAAGACTGCGGCGCATGCGACCATTCTGCCTCAATGTCTTGCCTGGAATGGTGACTCGCATGCTCCGTCTTCGCCCGATCGCTCTGATCGTCACCGCCGTTTTACTGGTTGCCTGTCAGTCCCCGCCGACTGCACGCAAGCCTGGCGCTATGGGGCGCGAAGCCAAGCTCGACGCGATCCAGACCATCGTCGTCATCTACGCCGAAAACCGTTCGTTCGACCAGCTCTACGGCATGTTTCCCGGCGCGAACGGCCTGCAGAACCTCAAGCCCGAGCAGTACCTGCAGCGCGATCGCGACGGCAGCGTCCTCAAGGAATTGCCGCCAGTGCCGAATGCGCTCACGACCGCATCCGATCCCAAACAGATCCCGACCGAGGCGACGCGCGGCCATCCCAATCGTCCGTATGCGCTCGATGATGCGAACGGCTACGGCATCGGTCTCGACTACCAGCTGCATGATCTGATCCACGCGTTCTACAACGAGCAGATGCAGATCAATGGCGGCAAGAACGACATGTTCGCCGCCTACAGCGATGCCGGCGGCGAGACCATGGGCCATTTCGACGGTTCGAAGATGACGCTGTGGGGAGTTGCGCAAAAGTATACTCTGGCCGACAACTTCTTCCACGGCGCGTTCGGCTCGTCGTTCCTCAACCATCAATATCTGATCTGCGCCTGCGCACCGTTCGATTTCAAGACCAAGGCCGATCCGAAAACCTACGAGAGCAATGTTTCCGTGGTCAACGCCGACGGCATCAGCCTGACGCTCGACCCTAAGAATCCCGCATCCGCACTCGATGGGCCCCCCAAGTACGTACGCTACGGCACGCTCACGCCTGACTATTACGCGGTGAATACGATGCAGCCGCCATATCAGCCTTCGGGCAACACCGCGGCCAAGGGCGGCGATGCGCGCTACGCCGATGCGGACAAGCGCAATACGCTGAGCCCGCAGGTCGCGGAGACGATCGGCGACCGGCTCAGCGCGGCAAGCGTGAGTTGGGCGTGGTATTCGGGGGCATGGCAGGTTGCCCTCGATGAAAGCAAGGAGCTGTCGCGCATCGCGTTCCAGTATCACCACCAGCCGTTCAACTACTACGCAAACTATGCGCCCGGCACGCCCGCGCGCGCCGAGCATCTGCGCGATGGCGGCATGGACGGCGCGAAGTTCCTCGCTGATATCGACGCCGGCAGGTTGCCGCAGGTGACGTTCTACAAGCCGCAGGGCAATCTCAACCAGCACGCGGGCTACGCGACCATCAGTGCCGGCGATGCGCATATCGCCGAGGTGATCGCGCATCTGGAGAAAAGCCCGCAATGGAAGAACATGGTCGTCATCGTCACCTACGACGAAAACGGCGGCTGGTGGGACCACGTCGCGCCGCCGAAGGGCGATCGCTGGGGACCGGGCCTGCGCATTCCGACGATCGTGATTTCGCCGTTCGCCAGGCGCGGTCAGGTCGATCACACGCAATACGACACCGGTTCGATCCAGCGCCTGATCAACCATCGCTTCGGCATCAAGCCATTGCCTGGTATCGAACAACGCGATACGGCGCTGAAGATGAATGGCGCCGCGCCCATGGGCGATCTGACCCAGGCGCTCGATCTGCCGCGCTAGCTGGTCGAAGCTCGTTGCGTCGCCGTATCGAGAAAATTCTCGAGGGCGGCGATGACGCCGGCGCCTTCGAACAGCACGCCATTACGTTCCAGGATGCGCGCGTGCTGCGCTGCGCGCAGCGCGGCATCGGTGATGAGGGTGACCGCTTTGTCGACATAATCGTCCTCGTCCGTGGCGACGAGGCCGTCGACACCCATGAGCGCGAGCATGCCGGCGGTCTGGCGGCCGCGTGCCATGGTGCCTTGCCAGGTCAGCACCGGCGCACCGACGCTGAACGCGTCGAGGCTGGTCGCGCCGCCGGAGAATCCAGGCGTATCGAGGATCAGGTTCGCACGCGCGATGGCGCCGAGATATTCCTCGTGGTTGCGCGCCGGCAGGAACGTCAGATGTTGCTCCGGATCAAGTCCGTGTGCGCGAAATGCATTCTCGATGCGCCGGCGAAAGCGCTGGCCGACACCGGTATTGCGCACGAAGAAGCCGAGGCGTGCACCGCATCGTTGAACGATGCGCACGAGCGTCGTATCGAACGACGGCGGCAACTTGAGGTGATTCTGCAGGCATAGCGCGATCGGAGCGCCGTGCGAATGTGCGTCGAGCCAACTGCCGTCGCTTGGCGCCGGAGGGCGTTCCGGTATTGTGCCGAGGCCGGGCAGTCGGACCAGAGTTTCCCGATAATGTTCCTGCGCATTCGCGGGTTCGAGTGCGTCCGCGCCGAGAAAGTAGTCGATGCTGGCGAGGCCGCTGGTGACAGGGTGGCCGTAGAGCACGCATTGCACCGGGGCCAGGCGCAACGCACCCAATGCGCTGTGATACGGGTCCATGCCGATTTCGGGGTAGATCAACGCGTCCAGTTGCGCGGCACGGATTTCCGCGGCGGTTCGCATCGGGTCTTCGTGGCTGCGGTTGAACGTCTTCGCCTGGCGGACGATTTCCGCGGTGCTGAAGTCCTCTGCCTCGCCTCCGTACCAGACGTGCAGTTCGAAGCGTGCCGGGTCCAGGCCGGTCAGCAGTTTGCGGAAATAGCGCGAGACCGTGTGGTGCATCAGATGATTGCTGACCACGCCGATGCGGATGCGATCCGAGCGCCCCCGTGCAGGTGCAGACGGCGATGGAAGGCGCTCCGCCGCGACCGCAGCCATGACCTTTTCGACCACTTCGCCGAAGCGCAAATGCGATGCGGTGTTGTCGCGCGCCTGATAGTCGAGGTTGAACAGGGTGATGCCGCGTACCGCGGTGAACGCGTACTCGCGCTCCTGCGCCGTATCCAAGCGCAAGTTCGCGGCGATTTCTTCGAGCCCACGCACGAAGCGCGAGCGCTCGGCATCCACTTCGGCCTCGTCGGCGTAGACCGAGGGCAAGGAAAGCAGCATCGTCCAGCGCAGGCGTTCGGCGACATGCGCGCCGCCTTGCGTGCTGGCGAGAATCTCGCGCGCTTCGTGCACTTCGCCCGCTTCGGCGAGGGCGAGGCCGAGTTCACAGCGCGAAACCCAGTCCTGCGGGTTCAACGCCACGGCGCGACGCAGCGCATCGATGGCCGGCTCCACCTCATGCAGAAGGCGCTCGATTCTGCCGAGCGTGGCCCACCAGCTCGCGTCAGCGGGTTCAATCGCCGTCGCCGTGCGTGTGTAGCCCAGCGCTTCCCTCGGGCGGTTCAGTTCGAGCAGCGCCATCGCCAGCACGCCGTTGCTGCGCGCGCTGTCGGGACGCAGTTGTCGTGCGGATTTGAGAAAGGGCAGTGCCTGTTCCGCGCGCTTCGTGCGCAGGAGCAGATTGCCCAATGCGTTGGCGGCGTTGAAATCGCCACCATTCCAGGCCGTCGCCTGCCGATAGGCTGCTTCTGCTTCGGCCAGGGCGCCCGTCGTTTCCAGGCTCAAGCCGAGATTGAAGGCCGCGTTGGCGTATTTTTCGCGCGCAGCCATCGCGGAACGGAACGCTGCGATGGCGTCGGCATGATTGCCCATCCGACGCAACGCAACACCGAGGTTGTTGTAGGCCTCCGCAGCGCTCGGATTGCGTTCCACGCAGTTGCGGAAACATTCCGCTGCATCTTGATGGTTGCCGGACAGTAATTCGCCCAAGCCGAGGGAGTACCACGCCTGGGGGTTGGATGCGTCGAGTCTGGTCGCGCGACGAAAATGATTCAGCGCCGCAGCAAGTTGGCCGGCTTGCTGTCGAGCAGCGCCGAGTCGGAGCTGCTCGGCTGCCGCCCGGGTGGAGTCCGAGCTCATGGGTTCCTCGGTTCCCTCAATCGATGCCGAGCTTCTTCAGCTTGTAACGCATCGCGCGGAAGGTGATGCCGAGCTTCTTCGCCGCGGCGGTCTTGTTGTAGCGCGTCTCCTGCAGCGCCTTCATGATCGCTTCGCGCTCGAGATTGGAGATGTAGCTGCCGAGCCCGACCTCCGCGCTCAGGTCATCGAGATCGTCTTCTTCCTCCGGCGCGGAGAATGGCGTCGCCGTGCCCGTGGCTGCCGGCGCGCGTGCGCGTGCCGAGAGCTGCAGGTCGTCGGCCACGATCAGGTTGTTCTCGCACAGCGCGACGGCGCGTTCGAGCACATTCTCGAGTTCGCGCACGTTGCCGGGAAAGGAATAGCGCAGCAGCGCATCGAGCGCCTCGGGGCTGAGCCGCACCGGCGGCTGGCCCGAGCCTTTCGCGAGCCGCTCGAGGATGCGGCCGGCAAGCCGGGGCACGTCCTCGCGGCGCTCGCGCAACGGCGGCACGCGCAGCTCGATCACGTTGATGCGGTAGTAGAGGTCCTGGCGGAATTGGCCCGCTTCAACGAGACGACCGAGATCCTTGTGCGTGGCGCAGAGGATGCGCACGTCGATCGGCAGTTCGGCGCGGCCGCCGATCGGGCGCACGGCCTTTTCCTGGATCACGCGCAGCAGCTTCACCTGCATGTGCACAGGCAGGTCGGCAACCTCGTCGAGGAACAGGGTGCCGCCCGCAGCGGCTTGGAACAGGCCGGTCTTGTCCGCACCCGCGCCGGTGAAGCTGCCCTTCATGTGGCCGAAAAACTCGCTTTCCATGAGCTCGGCCGGGATCGCGCCGCAGTTGACCGGCACGAACGGCGCCGCAGTGCGTGGCCCCTGCTCGTGGATCAAGCGTGCGACGAGCTCCTTGCCGACGCCGGATTCGCCGGAGATGTAGACCGGCGCCTGACTGCGCGCGAGCTTGCCGATCGTCGCGCGCAACTGGATCATCGCCGGCGAGTCGCCGAGCAAGCGCGAGGCGTCGGTCTTCGGCGCGTCGGCGGCTTTCTCCTCGGCGAGCTTGAGCGCCGCCTGGACCAGGCGGCGCAGCACCGAAATATCGACCGGTTTGGAGACGAAGTCGAAGGCGCCGGCCTTGAGCGCCGTTACCGCCGCATCGATATTGCCGTGCGCGGTGATCATCGCCACCGGCGTTTGCGGGTACTGCGCGGCGATCCACTCGATGATCTCGAGGCCAGAGCCGTCTGGCAGCATCATGTCGGTGAAGCAGAGCGAATAGCGCGTATCGGCGAGCCTGGCCTTCGCTTGGGCGATGTCGGCGGCGGTGTCCACGCTCAGCCCCATGCGGCCGAGCGTGATCGCCAGCAGTTCGCGGATATCGCGTTCGTCGTCGACTATGAGTGCTGCAGGTTGGCTCATCAGGCAGATCGCTTTGCTAAGGTTGTGCCGCGGTTCGCTGTGTCTTTGCGCTCAGGCGAGCGACGGTGACGGTGGCGGCGGGAAGGTGATGCGGAAGCAACTGCCGCCGCCGGCAATCGGAAGATAGTCGAGCGAGGCAAGATTGGCTATGCACATCTCGCGCGCGAGATAGAGGCCGAGGCCGGTGCCGAGTTCGTGTGTGGTGAAGAACGGCTCGAAGATCTGCGCTGCGACCTTGGCCGGAATGCCCGGTCCGCGGTCGACGACGTCGAGGATCGGCAGCCCGTTCTCGCCGGCCTGGCGCACGATCAGGTTGATCCGTGCCGGTTCGCCTGGGAGATGGCCGTAACGCTGCGCGTTCTGAACGAGATTCCACACGACCTGGTGCAGTTGTTTCGGATCGACCAGCGTCTCGACGCTGGCCTTCTGCGGCTTGCACGCGAGCGTGTTCGCGCCAATGTCGAGCGTGGCCTTGAAGTCGACGATGAAACGCTCGGCCCAGGCGACCAGATCGATGCTCTCAGGCATCGAGCGTTCGCGTCGGGCAAGGTGGAGGATGTTCTCGACGATCTCGTTGACGCGTCCGGCGTGGTTGCGGATGATCTCGATCATGCGCTGGTCGGCGGTGTCGAGCGCTTCGGACTCGGCGAGCAGCTGCGCCGAATAGCTGATTGCGGCGAGCGGATTGCGGATCTCGTGCGCGATCGAGGCTGCCAGCCGACCCATCGAAGCGAGCGTGAGCTGCTCGGCGCGGCGCGAGACGAGCGAGGTATCGTCGAGGAAGACGAGCACGTTCTCATCGTCGTTCGCAGCCATGCGCGTGAAGCGCGGGATCACTTCCGGAGCGCCTTCGGCGAACGAGATTGCGGTATTGTCGATCTTGCGCGAGGTGCGCCAGTGATAGAGGCGGCGCGACAGCTCCGGCGCGATGCGGCCCAGGTCGTTGTGGCCATCGGTCGGATTGCCGATCAGCGCCGCTGCGGCCTCGTTCCAGCGGTGCACGACGTTGTCGCTGTCGACGACGAGGACGCCGGTTTTCATGCGCCGGATGATCAGCTCGTTGATCTGGGCGAGATTGCGCAAGTCGCTGCCGCGCCGGCTCGCCAGGGCTTCCGAGGCGCGCATGCGCCGGCCGAGGAACAGACACAAGCCGGTCACCCAGAAGTAGGCGAGGCCGCAGATGCCTGCTTCGAGCGCTTCGCGGTGATCGCCGTTGAGCAGGTTGCCGACGACGTTCTGGCCGAACACGCCGAATGTCGCCAGCGCGGCGAAGAAAAACGAGATGCGGCGCGGCAACAAGGTGGCGGCGCCGCCGACGTTGACCAGCAGCAGCAAGGCGAGGCTGATGAATTGGTTGCGGATCGAGAACATCGCCAGCGCACAAGCGAAGATGTCGACGGCCAGCGACAGGTCGAGCCAGATCCGGTAGTGACGCGGTTCGCGCGAAGCGAACGCGGCCACGAACAGGGCGAAGATCAAGTAGCTGATTGCAGTGCCGCGCCCGAGCAGCGGGTGCACGAGGCTGACCCACTCGACCGCGTACGGGCTGAACATCAAGGCGACGATGATGACCGCCTCGAGCACGCGGAAAAGATTGAAGAAATGGAATTCGCGCGTGATCGTGTCTAAATCGCCGGCGGAGCGGCTGGCCACGTTGGTTTGAATGGCGGCTGCGACCACGATCAAGAGACTCCTTGAGCCTTGTATTCCCCCTTGCCGCAAGTATAAGCGTTTGGCAAGTCCGCGGAGAGCCCCGTGCTGCGCGTCAAGTGTTCTTTGGGCGGTTCACCCCCTTAGTGTGCCGTTCAGACTTTTTTTTGGCCGGGCGATTCATCACAATACGCGCCCCGCCGGCGTTTCGCGCCGTTTCGTCACTCCCTCCAAGGTGGTCGCATGAATTTCCACGAGTATCAGGCCAAGCAATTGTTCGCCGATTACGGCATCCCCGTACCGCCCGGCAAGATTGCCAGGACGGCGGAAGAGGCGGTCGAGGCCGCGAAAGCGCTCGGCGGCGACGAATGGGTGGTCAAGGCGCAGATCCACGCCGGTGGCCGCGGTAAGGCCGGCGGCGTCAAGCTGGTAAAAACCTTCGACGAGGTCAAGGCCGCATCAGCCAAGATGCTCGGCACGAACATGGAAACCTACCAGTCGGGCGGCCGCGCGCTGCCGGTCAATGTGGTGCTGATTACCGAAGCCAGCGACATCGCCAAGGAACTGTATCTTTCGGTGCTGGTCGATCGCGCCACGAAATCCGTTGCCTTTATCGCATCCGCGCGAGGTGGCGTCGATATCGAACAGGTCGCGCGCGAGAACCCCGAGGACATCCACACGCTCGAAGTGAACTTCGTCGAAGGCCTGCAGCCGTACAAGTGCCGCCAACTCGGGTTCGCGATGGGCCTGAACGCCAAGCAGGCCGGTCAGCTGACCAAGATCATGCTCGGCCTGTACAAGCTGTTCAACGAGAAGGATCTCGCCCTGGTCGAATTGAATCCGCTCGCGATCAACAAGGCCGGCGATCTCATCGCGCTCGACGGCAAGGTCAACTCCGACGACAACGCCGAATTCCGCCACGCCGACCTTGCCGCGATGCGCGACGAGTCGCAGGAGGACCCGGCCGAGGCGGTCGCGGTCAAGCACAACCTCAACTACGTCACCATGGACGGCAACATCGGCTGCATGGTCAACGGCGCTGGCCTGGCGATGGCGACGATGGACGTGATCAAGCTCAACGGCGCGGAGCCGGCGAACTTCCTCGACGTCGGCGGCGGCGCGACCAAGGAGCGTGTGACCGAAGCGTTCAAGCTGATTCTCTCCTCCGACAAGGTCAAGTGCATTCTGGTCAACATCTTCGGCGGCATCGTGCGCTGCGATCTGATCGCCGAAGGCATCATCGGTGCGGTGAAGGAAGTAGGACTGACGATTCCGGTCGTTGCACGTCTCGAAGGCACGAACGTCGAAGCCGGGCGCGAGTTGCTCGCCAATTCCGGCTTGAAGATCACCCCGGCGCTCGACTTGAACGATGCGGCGCAGAAAGCCGTTGCCGCCGTCAAAGCCGCCTAAGCCGAAGGAATCAGACAAATGAGCGTTTTGGTCAACAAGAATACGAAAGTCATCACCCAGGGCTTCACCGGCCAGCAGGGCACGTTCCACTCCGAGCAGGCGCTCGACTACGGCACCAAGGTCGTCGGCGGCGTGACCCCGGGCAAGGGCGGTACGCAGCACATCGGCCTGCCCGTGTTCAACACCGTGCAGGATGCGGTCGACGAGACCGGCGCCGACGCCACGATGATCTTCGTGCCGCCGCCGTTTGCGGCTGACGCGATCCTCGAAGCGGCCGACGCGGGCATCAGGGTCATCGTCGCGATCACCGAGGGCATCCCGGTGCTCGACATGCTGCGCGTGAAGAACCGTCTCAAGGACTATCCCGAAACCGTGCTGATCGGGCCGAACTGCCCCGGCATCATCACCCCGGGTGAGTGCAAGATCGGCATCATGCCCGGCCACATCCACAAGCCGGGCAAGGTCGGCATCGTCTCGCGCTCGGGCACGCTCACCTACGAGGCCGTGTTCCAGACCACGAACGAGGGTCTCGGCCAGTCGACCTGCATCGGCATCGGCGGCGACCCGATCAATGGCCTCAACTTCATCGATTGTCTGAAACTGTTCCAGGACGATGCGCAGACCGAAGGCATCATTATGGTCGGCGAAATCGGCGGCAGCGCCGAGGAAGAAGCGGCCGAATTCATCGCCGAATACGTGACCAAGCCGGTCGTCGCGTTTATCGCCGGCGCGTCGGCCCCGGCGGGCAAGCGCATGGGCCATGCCGGCGCGATCATCTCCGGCGGCAAGGGCACGGCCGCGGCCAAGTTCGAAGCGCTGGAAAAGGCCGGCGTCACCACGGTCAAATCGCCTGCCGATCTGGGCAAGGCGATTGCGGCAAAGCTCAAGAAGTAAACTCGATCGCTGCAATCGACGATAATAAGGCCGTGGTCTTCCGCGGCCTTTTCGCTTTCTGGAACACGCATGTCGACTTTGCGCATCGCCCTTGCCCAGTTCGATTTCCCCGTCGGCGCCGTCGCGCGCAATGCCGAGCGCATCGCCGCGATGATCGCCGAGGCGCGCGACGTGCATCGCGCCGATCTCGTGCTGTTCCCGGAGTTGGCGATCAGCGGCTATCCGCCGGAAGACCTGCTCATGCGACCGAGTTTTCTCGCCGAGTGCGAAGCGAGTTTGCAGCGTGTCGCGGCAAGCGTGCGCGGCGTCGTTGCCGTCGTCGGCTGGCCGCAGGCAGCGGGTTCGGTGGTCTACAACGCCGCCTCGGTGCTGCGTGACGGTCGCGTCGAGACGACCTACCGCAAGCGCGAGCTGCCCAACTACGCCGTCTTTGACGAGCGTCGCTATTTCGACGTCGATCCCGATGGCGGCGCCTGCGTGTTCGAGGTGAAAGGTGTGCCGGTCGGCCTGGTCATCTGCGAAGACTTGTGGTTCCCCGAGCCGCTCGCTGCCACGGCGGCAGCGGGTGCCGAACTCGTGCTCGTGCCGAACGCCTCGCCGTTCGAACGCGACAAGCACGCGCAGCGCGATGCCCTGCTCGCCATGCGCGTGAAGGAAACGCATCGTTACGGGTCGGGCACCGCGGTCGCTTACCTCAACGTCGTTGGCGGCCAAGACGCACTCGTGTTCGACGGGGCTTCGGTGCTCGCCGACGGCGATGGCCACATCCATCATGCGGCACGCGCGTTCGAGGATCACTGGTGTCTTGCGGACTACGATGCACCCATGCGCAAGTTCACCCCGGTCGCCTGGCCGGCCGACGGCGACGAGAGCCGCGACGCGCTCGCCTGGCGCGCGATCGTGCGCGGCACGCGCGACTACTGCGCGAAGAACGGCTTCAACAAGGTATGGGTCGGGCTCTCCGGAGGCATCGATTCGGCGCTCGTGCTGGCGATCGCGGTCGATGCACTCGGAGCCGACAACGTAGTCGGCGTGCGCCTGCCGTCAAAATATACCTCCGCGCAAAGCAATGATCTGGCCGACCTGCAGGCGTATGCTCTCGGCGTGAAGCTGCTGACGGTTCCGATCGAGGCGCCGTTTGCAGGTTTCCTCGACGCGCTCGCCCCGGTCTTCGTCGGCTGCGCACCCGACGCGACCGAAGAAAACCTGCAATCGCGCAGCCGCGGCGCGATCCTCATGGCGCTGTCGAACAAGTTCGGCGGCCTCGTGCTGACCACGGGCAACAAGAGCGAGTACGCGGTCGGCTATGCAACGATCTACGGCGACATGTGCGGCGGCTACGCGCCGATCAAGGACCTGTACAAGACCGATGTCTATGCGCTCGCGAACTGGCGCAACACGGTCGCCGGCGCACCGGTCATTCCGATCGAGGTTATCGAGCGTGCGCCGACCGCCGAGCTGCGCGAGAACCAGACCGACCAGGATTCGCTGCCGCCGTACGACGTGCTCGACGCGATTCTGTATCGCTATGTCGACCAGGAGCAGTCGCGCGAGGACATCGTGCGCGCGGGCTACAATGCGGAGGTCGTCGATCACGTGCTGCGCCTGGTGCGCATCAACGAGTGGAAGCGACATCAGGCTGCGCCGGGACCGAAGGTGTCGCGGCGCGCGTTTGGGCGCGAGCGCCGTTATCCGATCACCTCGGGCTGGCGCTAGATGTCGGTGAACGGCCGCGGATTTTGCAGCAGAGGCCGCTTCCTTTATTCTCGGCTGCAACCAAAACCGAGTCCGGCGCATCCAAACCCGCATGCGCGACGGCCGACCTCTATTTCATAAAGCGATGCGTACCGTACTCGTCATCGACGACAATCCCGCGATCGTCACTGCGCTCGACGTACTGTTGAGCCTGCGCGACATTCGCACGCTGCATGCTGCCTCGCCCGAGGAAGGGCTTGCCGTGCTCGCGCGCGAGCGCGTCGATCTCGTCCTGCAGGACATGAATTTCCGCGCCGACACCACTTCGGGCGAGGAGGGCGTCGCGTTGTTCCGCGCAATCCGCGAGCGCGAGCCGGACCTGCCGGTGATTCTGCTCACCGCGTGGACGCATCTGGAAACCGCGGTCGAGCTGGTCAAGGCCGGCGCGGCGGACTATCTGGCCAAGCCCTGGGACGACCACAAGCTCGTCGCGGCGGTCGAGAATCTGCTCGAACTCTCAGAAAGCTCGCGCGAAGTGTCGCGCTTGCACGGCGAACGCCGCGCCCACCGCAGTGCGTTGCGCGAGCGCTTCGACCTGCGCGGCACCGTGTTCGCCTCAAGCGCGATGGAACGCCTGATCGAGCTCGCCTGCCGTGTCGCGCGCGCCGATGCGCCGGTACTGATCACCGGCCCGAACGGTGCGGGCAAGGAGCGCATCGCCGAGATCGTGCACTACAACTCGGCGGTGAAGTCCGGCCCGTTCGTCATGGTCAATTGCGGCGCGCTGCCGCAGGACCTGATCGAGGCCGAGCTGTTCGGCGCCGAGGCCGGTGCCTACACCGGTGCGAACAAGGCGCGCGAAGGCCGCTTCGAGGCGGCCGATGGTGGCACGCTGCTGCTCGACGAAATCGGCAACCTGCCGTTGCCGGGACAGATGAAATTGCTGCGCATCCTCGAGACCGGCAAGTTCGAGCGCCTCGGATCGAGCAAGACGCGCGAGGTCAAGGTGCGCGTGGTCAGCGCGACCAATGCCGATCTTGCGGCGATGATCCGCGCCGGCACGTTCCGCGAAGACCTGTACTACCGCCTCAACGTGATCGAACTTGCACTGCCGCCGCTCGCATCGCGGCCCGACGACGTGCTGCCGCTGGCGGAAGCGTTCGCCGGCGGCGCGGTGAAGTTGAGTGCCCAGGCGCGTGCGGCACTCGTTGCGCATGTATGGCCGGGCAACGTGCGCGAACTGAAGAACGCGATCCAGCGCGCAAGCCTGTTTTGTCGCGACGGCGTGATCGAACCGGAGGACCTCGGCCTCGCCGTGCGTGCACCGGCGCCGGTGCGCGCAAGCGTCGAGAGCGAACCCGATCGCGCCGCGATCGAGGACGCGATCGCGCGCGCGAAAGGCGTCATCAGCCAGGCGGCCGCCGAACTCGGACTGTCACGCCAGGCGCTGTATCGGCGCATGGAGAAGATGGGAATCGAAAGCTAGGAAACCTCCGAATAAGCTACTGCGCTCGGCATCTTGCGCGCCGTCCGTGCTCGGAATCCTCATGTACTTCTATGTACACTCCGGTTCCTGCGCGCGGGCGACACGCAACCTACCTTCGCTCGCTACGCTTATTCAGAGGTTCCTTGGCGAGGCTGCTAGGGCTTTGTCGCGGCCGCCGCCTCGTTACCGTAAGTCTTGACGAAATAGTCGGCCAGCGTGGCGATCTCGTCGTCGGCGATCGGCGCGCCGTAGACTTTCTTCATCTTCGTCACCTCCGCCTCCCAGGTCTTGCGCTGCATGTTCGGCGGCTGCATCGCGGCGTAGTCGGCTGAATGGCAGATCAGGCAGCGCGCGTTGACGAGTTCAAGGTTCGGTCCCGGTTTGTACGTGGTCGCCGATTCCTTCGGCAGATCGATCTTGAGAACCCCGGCGTTGGCCAGCGTCGCGGCGAACGTTGCGGTTGCGATGATGATGAGGCGATGCAGTGATGACATGGTCGTCTCCTCAGGCCGCCGTGACGTGCGTGGTCTCGACCACGTTGCGCATATAGCCCGGCGGATTCCACAGCGGGGCGAGCGGCTGCGACTGGCCGATGCGGTTGAGCGCGCGCACCTGCAGCGCATGCGCGCCCGGCGCGAGCGTGGTCTCGATCGTCCACGCTCGGAACGAGTACTTGCCGAGGTCCTCACCGAGCTTGGCAGTGCGCCAGTTCGTGCCGTCGTCGTCGGAGAACAGCACCTCGCGGATGCCGTAGCCGCCGTCGAAGGCGATGCCGCGCACGGTCTGTGCCTGGTTCGCTTTCAGCTGCGCGCCGTCGGCGAGATTGGTGATGAAAGAGCGCACGTCGAAGCGGCCGATCGGCACGGTTTTCGTCGGTGCGGTGCCCGGCTCGACGCAGGCGCAGGCGTTGGCCGGGACGCGATAGGCCGTGCTCATCCAGAATCCCGAGAACGTCTCGTCGAGCACCGTGATCTCGGACAGATGCTTGACCCAGTACGTGCCGTAGTGGCCCGGCACGATCAGACGCACCGGATAGCCGTTGAGCATCGGCAGGTCGGCGCCGTTCATCGCGTAGGCGAGCATGACTTCACCATCGAGCGCGTGGTCGAGATCGAGCGCTTTGACGAAATCGGGCGTGGTCGGCAGCACCGGCGTGTCGAGGCCGTTGAAGCTGACCTGCTTCGCGCCGGCCTGCACGCCGGCTTTTTCGAGTACGGCCTTGAGCGGCACGCCTTTCCAGCGTGCGTTGCCCATTGCGCCGTTGGCGAGCTGGCCGCCCGGCACGCGCGGTTCGGAAAAACCGCGGCTGTTGCCCGAGCACTGGTTGACCGCGACGTATTCGATCGGTTCGAAATTCTTCCTCAGATCCTCGACGCTGAGCGACAGCGGCGTGGCGACTTTGCCCTGCACGCTGATGCGGTGCTTGGCCGGGTCGATCTGGGTCGGAATGCCGGCGAGGTGGTAACGCACGAAGAACGCGTCGTTCGGCGTGATGATGTTTTCGTCGAACACCGCGAACGGTGTTTCGAGCTGCGGCGGCCGCGCGGTCAGACGCAGCAGAGGCCGCTTCTGCGGATATTTCACAAGCGCGCGTTCGCCGTTGCCGAACGGCAGATCGACGACACTCTCGGCCGCGAGCGCGGCGAGCGGAGCGACACCGAGTACGCTGCCGAGGCCGAGCGCGCCGGCTTGTTGCAGGAAATGTCGACGCGGCGCATTGGCCGAATCACTGCGGGATCGATGGCGCATGGCAAAGTCTCCCCGGGGCGGAACGTGGCTGCGGTCGGGTGTTCGCATCGCCGCCGCGGGGCAAGCATAGTACAAGTCCTCGCCGATGCTTTTTGCGCTGCATCGTTGCCGCCTGGGGTTGCGGCGATTCCCGCCGGGTGCCGGTTCGGTTAGCCTTGTCGGCATGCGTTTCTTTTCCCTAGAAGGCAAGCTCGCCGCGCTGCTCGTCGGCGCGCTGCTCGTCGGCTGCGCGGCGACCGCGCTGCTCGCGCTGTGGCTGCCGCCATGGTTCGCTGCGGTGGCGGTGTGCGTCGCGTTTGCGCTTCCCGCATCGATGCTGGCGCATTCCGCGACCAGGCCGGTGCAAAGCCTGATGCGCGCGTTGTCGGGCGGCGTCGCGCGCTACCGCGACGGTGATTTTTCCACCTCGCTGGTCGAAGCGCGGCGCGACGAATTCGGCGAGCTGGTCGCTGCGCACAACGAACTCGGCCGCGTGCTGCGCGAGCAGCGCCAGAACCTGATCGAACGTGAGCTGCTGCTCGACACGATGGTGCAGAACTCGCCGACCGCCCTCGTCCTGATCGACGCGTCGCAGTTCGTCGTCTACGCCAACCTCGCCGCGCGCGCGTTGCTCAACGACGGCCGCGCGATGAACGGCGTCGCTTTCGACGAACTCGTCGACAGCTGCCCGCCGGCTCTGCGTACCGCGCTGATCGGCCATCAGGACGGACTGTTCAGCGTCGACATCGACGGCGAGGCGGAGACCTTCCACTTAAGCCAGAAGACCTTCCGCCTGCACGGCCGCGAGCACCGCATGCTGCTGATCAAGCGCCTGACGCGCGAGCTCTCGCGCCAGGAAGTGCAGACCTGGAAAAAGGTGATCCGCGTGATCAGCCACGAACTCAACAATTCGCTTGCGCCGATCTCCTCGCTCGCGCATTCCGGGCGCGAACTCGCGCGCCGCGGCGCGACGGAAAAACTGGCGCCGGTGTTCGACACGATCGAAGGCCGCGCGCGCCACCTGCACGGCTTCATCGCCGGCTATGCGGAATTCGCCAAATTACCGCAGCCGCGCATCGAGAACGTTGCGTGGGCGGAATTCCTCGGTGGCCTCGCCCAGCAATACCCGTTCCGCCTCGTCGGCGAGATGCCGAAGCGCGCCGGCGCATTCGATCGCGCGCAGGTCGAACAGGTGCTGATCAACCTGTTGAAGAACGCACATGAAGCGGGTGGGGCCGGAGAAGAGATCGAACTCATGCTCGCTGAGCGCGGCAACGATGTGCGCATCGAGGTGCGCGACCGTGGCGGCGGCATGAACGAGACAGTGCTCGCGAGCGCGTTGCTGCCGTTCTACTCGACCAAGCGCAGCGGCACCGGCCTCGGCCTCGCGCTCGCGCGCGAGATCGTCGAGGCACACGGCGGCCGCATCGCGCTGGCCAACCGCGACGGCGGCGGGTTGACGGTAATGTTGACCTTGCCGCAACGACAGTGACTTTGGCGACACGAAATCGGCAAGATCCCGGCGCTATACTGCCGCAGTGCAGTCCAAATTCGATGGGGAGAAAGATATGGGCGGTAGTGGCGTAGTCGCATTCGTACTGGTGGTGCTGATCTTCGTTGGCATCTCGAAAACGATTCGCATCGTGCCGCAGGGCTACGAGTGGACCAAGGAGACGTTCGGCCGCTACACCTCGACGATGGAGCCTGGCCTGCACATTCTCGTGCCGATCTACCACAGCGTCGGGCGCAAGATGAACATGATGGAGCAGGTGCTCGACGTGCCTTCGCAGGACGTCATCACCAAGGACAATGCGGTCGTGCGCGTCGACGGTGTCGTGTTCTACCAGGTGCTGGACGCGGCCAAGGCGGCCTACGAGGTCGCCAATCTCAATCAGGCGATCCTCAACCTGATCATGACCAACATCCGCACCGTGCTCGGTTCGATGGATCTCGACGAATCGCTGTCCAAGCGTGACGAGATCAATGCGCGTCTGCTCAAGGTCGTCGATGAGGCGACGCATCCCTGGGGTCTCAAATGCAACCGCATCGAGATCAAGGACATCCAGCCGCCGCAGAACCTGATCGACTCGATGGCGCGGCAGATGAAGGCCGAGCGCGAGAAGCGCGCGAACATCCTCGAAGCCGAAGGTTTCCGCCAGGCCGCGATCCTCAAGGCCGAGGGCGAGAAACAGGCCGCGATCCTCGCCGCCGAAGGCAAGCGCGAGGCCGCGTTCCGCGAGGCCGAAGCGCGCGAACGCTCGGCGCAAGCCGAAGCGAAGGCGACCGAGATGGTCTCGCAGGCGATCCGCGCCGGCGACATCAACGCGATCAACTACTTCGTCGCGACCAAGTACGTCGATGCGCTCAAGGCCATGGTCGGCGCGCCGAACCAGAAGATCATGCTGTTGCCGATGGAGGCGACCGGGATACTCGGTTCGCTCGCCGGCATCGCCGAACTGGCGAAATCGAGCCTGCAGGAACAACAGGCTGGGCCCGCGGCGAAGCCGGCTGCGTCGCCGAAAGCGCTGCCGCCAAACTCACAGGCTTGATCGCGAATACGGGCTTACGGAGCACGTCATGCACTATGGTTGGTGGATTCTCGCCCTCGTCCTGATCGGTGCCGAGCTGCTCGCGCCGGGTTATTTCCTGGTCTGGATCGGCTTCGCCGCAGCGGCGCTCGGTGTCGTCAGCTTTTTGATCCCGGGAATTTCATTCCTTGCGCAGGCCGTGCTGTTCGCCGTGCTCGCCCTGGCGAGCTGCTTCGTCTATTGGCGTTTCGTGCGCAAAATCGTCCACGAGCGCAGCGACCAGCCCTTGCTCAACCGCCGTGCCGAGCAGTTCGTCGGCCAGCGCTACACGCTCGACACGGCGATCGTCGGCGGCCGCGGCAAGGTGCGCATCGGCGATTCGCCGTGGCTGGCCGAGGGACCGGATCTACCGGCCGGCAGCGAGGTCGAGGTGATCGGCGTCAACGGCACGACGATCAAGGTGCGCCCGGTATGAACCTGCGGGCGCCGGCTATTTGATCGCGTCGAGTAGTTGCGCGAAGCGGGTGAGTTCGACCTGGTCCAGGTCCGACACGATGGCCGCGCTCTGGCCGCCGAGCTTGACCGCGTCCAGCCGGTAACCGGATTGCAGCTTGGCATTGTCGCCGGGCAGCGTCGCGGAGTCCGGCAGCACGAACACGTCGATCAGATGCTGGCCGTGCCGGTACACGAGGACGGGCAGGCGCAGGTCGCCGGCATAATCGATGCGTCCACCGACGAGGGCGAAGCCTTGTTCGGCGAGATCGTGCACGGTCGGCGCGATGCCGATCTTGCCCTCGAACCACGGCTTGACCGTGTGCCGGTCGGTCGAGACGACGTCGACCGGCGATGCGGCGGCGAGCGCACGCCAGTGGCTGGCGAACAGGTCGCGCGCGAGCTGTGCATTTGCGGATGCTTGTGCAGGCTCGGCGTTGCGGCCCGATGAATCCCAGAGCGAAACAGTCATGCCGCCGGCGGCGAAGGCGAGTACCGTCGAGGCGGCGTAGGCGAGCCAGCGCGGCGAGCGTGTGGCGGCGCGGCCGGTGGAAACCGACGCCGGCGCATCCGCCTGCGCGGTGGCAAGTTTCTCGATGCGCTTGCGCAGCAGTTCCGGTGCGGCATGGCGCGGGGCGTCCCGGCGCAGCGTGGTGCGCAGCGCGTCGAGCTCGATCAGCGCGGCGCGGCAGTCGGCGCAGACATCGAGATGTGCCTCGAATTCGCGGCTCGCGACGCGGTCGAGTTCGCCGTCGAAATACAGCGCTAGGGTGTCTTGTGCGGTCTTACAGTCCATGCGTCACCTCGCTGGCCGCGGCGGTGCCGGCCAGGGTTTTTTGCAGCAGTGCGCGGCCGCGCGCGAGGCGCGACATGACAGTGCCGATCGGTGTTTGCAGCACGTCGGCGATCTCGCGATAGGAGAGTTCCTCGATCTCGCGCAGGATCAGCGTTTCGCGGAATTCGGCCGGCAGCTCGCGCAGCGCGCGTGCGATGAGCGTGCGTCGTTGTGCCTGATCGAGACGTTCCTCGACCTCGTTTGCCTCACTGCGCGGCAGCAGTTGCTCGATGATGCTGCGCGCGGGACCGTCGTCATTCGCTGCACTGTCGATCGACACGTTGCGCCGGTCCTTGTTGCGTGTTTCGAGTCGCGCGAGGCAGCAGTTGCGCACGATCGCCAACCACCACGCGCGCGCGCTGCCGCCGGCGTAGGTGTCGGCCGCACGCGCCGCGCGCAGGAATGCGTCGTGCACGGCATCGGCCGCGTCGTGCTCGTTGCCGAGCAGCCAGCGGCCGAGGTTGTAGGCCGCGTCAAGATTGTGCAACGCGAGGTCGCCAATCCAGCCGGGTGCTGCCACCGTGGTCACTTCATCGAGCCTCGGTAATGGGTTCGCTACTGCTTGCGCACGTGCACGACGCCGGTCATGAATGGATGCACCGTACAGAAGTATTCGAAATCGCCTTCCGTGGCGAAAGTATGCTCGAACTTGTCGCCGGTATCCAAAGCCTTCGAGTCGAAGGATTTGTCCTTCGCGGTGACCGTATGCGGGATTTCGTCGCGATTGGTCCAGGTGATCTTGGTGCCGGGAGCAACCGTGATTTCCTTCGCTGCGTAGGCGAACTTGGTGATTTCGACAGTCTGCGCGGAAGCCGTGGCGGCGAACAGCGACGGCGTGGCGAAGGCGATCGAAAAGACCGCGATGAGAATGGCGGCGACGCGAGCCGGCGTCGCCGCAAGGCGGGTGATGAGTCCGTACATATATATATGTGTGTCTTCAGGGTCGGGAGGTTTATGCGCAGGACGCTCAGCGTTCGAGCGGTCGATCGATCAGCGCCAATTCGCGTTGGCCGCGTACGACGCTGAGCTGGCGGATGCCGAGGCGCTTGCCGAGTTCACCGGCCGGCACTTTGAGTGGGCCCGGCTCGCCGATGCCTTCCTGCCCTGGAGTCGGCAGCGGATAGGCGAGCGACATGGCCGTATGCAGGGCGACGTTGCCCTCGACCTTCTGCAGCACCTGGTGGATGTGGCCGTTGAGCACGGTGACCGAGCCGAACGGGCGCAGCAGCGCGAGCGCCTGGTCGGCATCGGCCGTGCCCCAGCCCCATTGCGCGTACACGGTCCACATAGGAATGTGGGCGAGCACGACGACGGGGGTCGAGTGCGAGACGCGGGCCAGGTCCGATTTGAGCCAGGCGAGTTGTTCGTCGCCGAGCGAGGTCATCGTGCCCATCTTGAAGTTGAGCGTGTTGGTCAGACCGATGAAATGCACGCCGCTCTGGTCGAAGCTATACCAGCCGTTGCCCTTGCCGTCGTGGTCGAAGAACTTGAGATAGCCGCTGAGGCCGTCGTCGATCGTGTCGTGCTCGCCCGGCACGGTGTGCAGGCGGTCGACCTTCAGCTCCTGGAACAGCTCGCGCGCCTGGCCGAACTCGTCGGCCCTGGACAGGTGGCTGATGTCGCCTGTGTGCACGACGAAGGCCGGCGCCTGCGGCAGCGTATGGATATCGGCGATCGCGCGACGCAGCGAGCCGACCACGTCGGGGTTGGCGCCCTTCTTGAAGCCGATGTGGGTGTCGCTGATCTGGACGAAAGTCAGTGCGTTCTTCGCGGCGGCGGTCGTCTTGCCATCCGTGGTGGCGCCGAGCGCGCGCGGAACGCCGCCGGCCACGGTCCAGACCACGGCGGCGCCGGTCCATGCAGCGAGGCAATTCAGGGCTCTCCGGCGATTCGGGTCATGCGTGTCGTCAAGAGCGAGAGGCGAAGTTTTGTCGTTCGTATCCATGGCGGTTCCTGGCGGCGGGTGAGGTACTCGACCGACAAGATCGTCCACGGCACGGTTTTATTCCCGGGCATGCGATAATGCGCGTCCATTTTTCCGCTCGGCGCCCGTCATGACGCAGAAGACCATACTCAACGAAACCCACCGCGCGCTTGGCGCGAAGATGGTCGACTTCGGCGGTTGGGACATGCCGCTCAACTACGGTTCGCAGATCGAGGAGCACCACGCGGTGCGCCGCGACGCCGGCATGTTCGACGTCTCCCACATGACCGTGGTCGATCTGCACGGCGCGCGTACGCGCGAATTCCTGCGCCATCTGTTCGCCAACAGCGTCGACAAGCTCAAGACCCGGGGCAAAGCGCTGTATTCGTGCATGCTCAACGAGCAGGGCGGCGTGATCGACGATCTGATCGTCTATTTTCTCACCGAGGATTTTTTCCGCGTCGTCGTCAACGCGGCCACGCACGACAAAGACCTGGCCTGGATCGAGAAGCAGGCCAAGGCGTTCGACGTGCAGGTCGCCGAGCGCGCCGATCTCGCGATGATCGCGGTGCAGGGGCCGAACGCGCGCGCCAAGGTGCAGTCGTTGCTGTCGCCGGCCACGCGCGAAGCGGCGGCCAAGGTCGGCAAGTTCGCCGCGATCGAGGGCGACAATCTGTTCATCGCGCGCACCGGCTACACCGGCGAGGACGGCTACGAGATCATCGTTGCCGAAGGCGACGCAGTGTCGCTATGGAACAAGTTGAAGGACGCCGGTGTCGCCCCGGCGGGTCTCGGTGCGCGCGACACGCTGCGCCTCGAAGCCGGCATGAATCTCTATGGCCAGGACATGGATGAGGCAATCACGCCTTGGGAAGCCGGGCTCGCCTGGACCGTATCGCTCGAGCCGGGCCGTGATTTCATCGGTCGCGCCGTACTCGAAAAGCAGAAGGCCGACGGCGTGCCGCGCGCGCTGGTCGGTCTGGTGATGGACGAGAAGGGCGTGTTGCGCCACGGTCAGCGCGTCGCCACGGCGCAGGGCGACGGCGAAATCCTGTCCGGCACGTTCTCGCCGACGCTGGGCAAGGCGATCGCGTTCGCGCGCGTGCCCACGGGTGCGACGACCGGCGTCGAAGTCGATATCCGCGGCAAGCTCGTGCCGGTGCGCTTGGTAAAGTATCCGTTCGTGCGCGACGGCAAGGCCTGCGAAGGCATTTGATCGCGCCCGGGGCGGCGATTTGATGTTTGCTGCTGCAGGCGGTGTAAAATTCGTCTCCCGTTTTCTCCCTATCTCTCGGCTACCCCTCAGGATTGAAGCCATGAACGAAATTCCCGGCGATCTGAAATTCATGAAGTCCCACGAGTGGGCGCGTGTCGAGGACAACGGCAACGTGACCGTCGGTATTTCCGATCACGCTCAGGGCCTGCTCGGCGATCTGGTCTATGTCGAACTGCCGAGCGTCGGCGACGAGGTCAAGGCCGGCAACGCCTGCGCCGTGGTCGAATCGGTCAAGGCCGCCTCGGACGTCTACGCGCCGGTCTCGGGCGAAGTGGTCGCGGTGAATTCCGCGCTCGGCGACAAGCCCGAGACGATCAACGAGGACGCGTATGGCGAAGGCTGGATTTTCGTCGTCAAGCCGTCCAACCTTGCCGAGGAGAGCGAGGAGCTGCTCGATCCGGACGCCTACGCCGAGTCGATCGAAGACGAAGAGCACTGATTTGCCGCAGCAGCCCGTTTCCCAACGCAGGGCGCGTCTTCGACGCGCCCTTTGATTTATAGCGAGTCCCACGCCATGCCTTTCATTCCCCATTCCGAAGCCGACGTCGCCGCGATGCTGAAAGCGATCGGCGCAAGCCAGATCGAAGACTTGTTCGACGAAATTCCCGCCGCGCTCAAGATCGACGAGCTCAAAGCAGTGCCGCCGGGCTTGAGCGAAATGGAGATCACGCGTTTGATGAAGGAGCGCGCGGCCCAGGACGGCACGCCGCTCAATTTCTGCGGCGCCGGCGCTTACGAACACCACATTCCTGCAGCGGTCTGGGCGATCGTCTCGCGTGGCGAGTTCTATTCGGCGTACACGCCGTATCAGGCTGAAGCGAGCCAGGGCACGCTGCAGCTGATCTACGAATACCAGACGATGATGACGCGCCTGACCGGCATGGACGTATCCAACGCGTCGATGTACGACGGCGCGACCTCGCTCGCCGAAGCCGCGCTGATGGCTGAGCGCTGCGCCAAGAAAGGTCCGCGCCGTGTGCTCGTGCCGAAGTCGGTGCACCCCGCCTACCGCAAGACCCTGCACACGATCCTGCCGCTGCAGAACATCGAGATCGTCGAACTCGACGTCGCCGCCGACGGCGGCATCGATGCCGCCGCGCTCGCCGCGCAGGACGTTGGCGCGTTCACCGCGCTGGTCGTGCCGCAGCCGAACTTCTTCGGCGCGCTCGAGGACGTCGATACGCTGACCGACTGGGCGCACGCCAAGGGTGCGCTCGTCATCGGCGTGGTCAACCCGCTGTCGCTCGCGGTGTTGAAGCCGCCGCGCGATTGGGGCGCGACCGGTGCCGACATCGTCTGTGGCGACGGCCAGCCGTTCGGCGTGCCGCTGTCCTCGGGCGGCCCGTACTTCGGCATCCTCGCCTGCAAGCAGGAGTTCGTGCGTCAGATGCCGGGGCGCATCGTCGGCCGCACCACCGACCTCGACGGCAAGCAAGGCTTCGCCCTAACCCTGCAGGCGCGCGAACAGCATATCCGCCGCGCCAAGGCGACCTCGAACATCTGCACCAACCAGGGCCTGCTCGTCACCGCGGCGACGATCACCATGGCGATGCTAGGCCCGGAGGGCGCATCGCGCATCGCCAACGCGAGCATGCGCAACACGCGCGCGCTGCGCGATCTTCTCGTCGCCATTCCCGGCGTGCGTCAGCTGTATTCGCGGCCGTTCTTCCACGAGGTCGCGCTCGACCTGCCGCGGCCGGCGCATGAAGTCATCGAGCGGTTGGCGAAGGACGCCGACATCGTCGCCGGCTTTGCGCTCGGCGAGGAATACGCGCAGCACGAGAACGCGCTGCTCGTCTGCGCGACCGAGACGAAGACCGCTGCCGACCTCGATCGTTTCGCGCAAGCACTGCGGCATGCGTTGAGCTGATCTCTGCTCGCAGCTGCGCGCGGAAAATTTCGCGGCAGGTGAGTGGAGTCGGGCCGCTTCGATCGCGTTCGGGGCGAGTATCGAGAAAGTATACTTCGCGCAAATTCGCGCAAATCGGATCGAAAATCGCCGTTTTCCGACCGCGATGAAAAAAATTTTTTCGGTTGCCGCCACCGCTGTTCAGACGCCGTTGCCGAGCGCATGCCGCTCGTCGGTGCGCATGCGACGCGGGCGTGAAACGGTCGAGATCATTTTTATATAAATCCATTTCAGTAAAAGTATACTTAAGCGCGTCGCACGATGATCGCTGAAACCCGCATCAAATCTAGCTTTTTTCGGGTTGGCCAAGGTGTGGTCGTGCAGGCGGCCTGCGTTTCCGGAAATTCGATGGCGATCAAACGGATGTCCAAACGTCCATACTTGTTTGTGCGCGCACGGTGCGATCTCCACGGTCGGGGCGGCGCCCGGGTGGCGCGCAGCCGGTCGGACTGCACATGCGTTAACACAAATCTGTTGACAGCTAAACACTTCGGGAATAATTTTTGCGCCGTCGTTACACCTGCACATGGAATCCATGACGGCGGCGAAGTTTGTAAAGCCTTACATCGAACACGGCAGCAAGTCCGACGCCGTGAAGAAAGTGACGGTATCCATCCCGCTTCACGTACTCAAACTTCTCTCTGATGAACGTACGCGCCGACAGGTGAACAATTTAAGACATGCGACGAACAGCGATTTGCTGGTCGAAGCATTTCTGCATGCTTTTACTGGGCAACAACTACCAACTGACGAGGAGCTAAGACGCGATATGGCTACGAAGAAAGCTGCAAAGAAGGCACCTGCCAAGAAAGCTGTGAAGAAAGTTGCGAAGGCCAAGGTTGTGAAGAAGGCCGCGAAGAAGGTTGCCAAGAAGGCCGCCAAGAAGAAGTAAGCTTCACCCGTTTCATCTTTTCACATGCAGTACTGATCGCGAACCTTCGGGTTCGATGGATTCACGGATGCGGAGTTGGCATCCGGTTTTGCCAGAACAAGAAAAGCGACACCCCGTTTACCTCTTCCCGTGACTGCCCAGCGCGGGAAGAGGCCTTAACGAACCCATCTGCTCGGAGCGTCCGCTCCCGATTCCTTCCGCTACTGCCCACCGCGTGCTCGCGGTCGTGGCGCAACACCATTCCCCTTCGTCACATCCCGATAGCGCCGGCATGCCGGGGTTTGTGCACGGAACATGACCGTAATCATTGAATTGCGATCGCATAACGTGGTATCCATCGCACTTCGCAAAAAATAGGGGGCGAAGTGGCATGGCGAGCGGACGCAAGGGGCCCGGTCTTTGGGCCGCTCTGGTGGTGGTGGTAGCGGTTGCGGCAGTTTCGGCTTATTTCTTTCTAAGGCGTGACACCGGTACGGGGCAACCCGTGCCTGCGTCCAGCGCACCGGCTGCGGCATCGACCGCCGCGCCGAGCAAGCCGGCCGAGGTGGCTGGGGGCGAAGCGTCCAAGCGAACCGATTTGACGATTGCGGATCTATTGCGCAACGCTGGCAGCGCGTTGAGCGAGAAGCGCTACATCGATCCGCCTGACAACAGCGCGGTCGATTTCTATCTGCTGGTACTCGGTCGCGATGCGAACAACGCGGCAGCGCAGGAGGGCCTACGCGAGCTGCTTCCGCTCGCTACCGGCGAAATCGAGCAGAAGATCAATGCCGGCCAACTCGACGAGAGTCGCCGCGCGATCGATTTGCTCGGCAAGTTCGACTCGAACAACTACACGCTGACGATCCTGCGCAACAAGCTCGATCTGAAGAAGAAGCAGATGGATCGCGAGCAGGAGAAGCGCGACCAGGAGAAAGCGCTCGCGACGAATGCGGCCAAGAATGCCGCGACGCCGGCGACGACCGCGCCTGCAGCGGCGCCGGCCACGCCGGCCGCGACGGAGAGCAAGGCCGCGGTGGCCGATGCCACGCCGAAGCCGGCCGCAGCGCCTGCGACCGCGCCGGCAAAGCCTGCCGCGCCGGCCGCATCTTCCGCGGAGACGCGCGCCGCCGTCGTGACCAGCCAGTCGGCGCCGCGCTATCCGCCGGATGCTTTCCGCTCGCGCCAGGAAGGCTGGGTCGAAGTTGCGTTCACCGTGGCCGCCGACGGCAGCGTCAAGAATGGCAGTGTGGTCAACGCCAATCCGCCGCGGTTGTTCAACGCGGCTGCGTTGCGCGCGATCGCGGATTGGAAGTTCCAGCCGCGCCTGGAAAATGGCCAGCCAGCCGAACAGACGATGCGCACGCGCATCGAGTTCAAGTTGCCGGATAAATAGTCGCCGGGTTCGATACCGGCAGAACGACGCCGTTCCCACGCACGCGGGAACGGCGTTTTGCTTTCCGGAACGAAAAAATCAGCGCTTGCGGCCGGCGACGACGCGCGCGCGCTTCGGCACGGGCGCGGCAGGCGCGTCGAGTCCCGCCCAGTCGACTTCGGGCAGGCCGAGATAGCGGTCGAGCAGCATCGGCAGCAGGCCCGACGGCAGAGCGGTTTCGCAGTTCCACAGCATCACCGTGCCGAAGCGCGTCTTCGGAAAGAACGCGATCATCGAGTGATAGCCCTTCACGTAGCCGGCGTGAAAGAGGAGCGTTTCGCCGCCATAGTCGAATACGCGCCAACCAAGCGCGTACTGCGAGTCGCTGACGCGTGCGCGCCGCCATGGCGCGACGCGGCGCTCGTGCGGCGTATCGATCTGCGGCGTATGCAGTGTCTCGAGTTCGGTCGCGCTGAGCACGTCGGGGCGTCCGCCCATCTGCGCGATCAGCCAGGCCGTCATGTCCTTGATGCTGGCGTTGACTCCAGCCGCTGGCGCAACGTGGTAGTAGCCTTCCCGATTCTCGAACGGTATCCAGCCTGCGCGACCGTGTGCGTGCGGACGCGCCCAGCTCGCGCTGGACTCGAGCGCCTCGCGGCCATAGCTCGCCGTGGTCATGCCGAGCGGACGGAACAAGCGCTTCTCGACCTGATGGCTGAAGAAGTCGCCCGTGGTCGCGTAGATCACGTCGCCGATCAGCGAGTAGGTGACGTTCTGGTAGCCATAGCATTCGCCGACATCGCAAGTCATCGGCACTTCCTTGAGCCGGTCGACGAGCAGCGGATACGGCTCGTTCGCCTCGATCATGCGATCGTAGGTGTTGTGCGGCAGGCCGACGCGCTGGCTGAGCACGTCGCGCACGGTGAGCTTGCTGCTCGCGTCGGCGTCGATCAGTTCGAAAGCCGGCACGAGGCTGGCGACGGTCGTGTCCCACGAAAACGCGCCATCGTCGACCAGGATGGCGGCCGTGGCGCTGGCGAAAGCCTTCGACAACGAGGCGAGACGGAACACCGTATCGGGCGTCACCTTCAAGCCGGCTTTTGCATCGGCGTAGCCGACGCCCCGTTGCAGCAGTACCTTGTCGTCCTTGACCACGGCAACGGCGAGACCGGCGATGCGATTGCCTTCCTCGACCTTGTCGAGCAGGCGATCGAGTTCGGCGGCAGAGGCGGAGGCATCGCCGGCACTGCGTGCGGCCTCGCCCTTGACGATGGGCGTGATGTCCTCGGATTCGGCTTCTTCGGGAACGGCTTCACCGACCGCCGCATTTTTGGCAGCAGACTGCTTCTTCGTCGGCGCGGAGGCAGTAGTTTTTTTCGTCGTGCCAGCGGAGGTCGGCGTAGCCGCCGACAGTCCGAGCGGGGCGAGGCTGAGCGTTGCGAGAATCAGCAGCGCGTGCGATCGAAGGGCCATTTCGTATTCATCGGGTCGTGCTCCGTGCGTGGATCTTGTTATTGCACGGGCGAAATCCGAACAAAAACCCCGTGCTATGCTCTTACACGGGGCGCCATTCTAGCGCCAAGAAACGGGGAAAATGTTATGTCTGTACTAATTCTGTTGGCCGTCGTCGTAGTGGTCGGCTTGTGGTTGGTCGGCATCTACAATGGCTTGGTGACGGCGCGCAACGGCTACAAGAACGCGTTTGCGCAAATCGACGTGCAGCTGCAGCGCCGCTACGACCTGATCCCGAACTTGGTCGAGACGGCCAAGGGTTACATGAAGCATGAAGCCGACACGCTGCAGGCAGTCACCGCTGCGCGCGGTGCGGCGATGAACGGACTCGCCGCGGCCAAGGCGAATCCGGGCGATCCGTCGGCGATGCAGGCGCTGTCCGGCGCAGAGACGCAATTGCAGCAGGCGCTCTTGAAGTTCAACGCGGTCGCCGAGGCGTATCCCGACCTCAAGGCCAATCAGAACATGATGCAGCTCTCCGAGGAGCTGACCTCGACCGAGAACAAAGTCGCGTTCGCGCGTCAGGCCTACAACGACGGCGTGCTGTTCTACAACAACAAGCGCGAAGTGTTCCCCAACTCGATCATCGCCAACTCGTTCGCCTTCACCCCGGCGACACCGCTCGAAATCGAGTCGCCGGAAGCGCGCAAAGCGGTCAAGGTGTCGTTCACCTAAAGCGGGAACGGGAAGGGAACGGGAGAGCGACGAAAACCGCTTTCTGTTCCCTGCTTCCTGGCACCCATTCCCGCCTCGCAGATGAATTTCTTCGCCCAGCAGGATCGTGCCCGCGCGCAGACGCGGCGCATGCTCGTGCTGTTCGCCATCGCGGTGGTGTGCATCGTCGCCGCGGTCGACCTCGTCGTCGCGATCGCGTTCGGCGTCATGGGCGACGGCCACCGCAACGCCTATCGCGCGGCGGCCTCGCCGCAGACCGGCGTGCTCGTCGCTACGACGCTGGTCGTGCTCGCGGTGATCGGCTGCTCGATGCTGTACAAGATTTCGAGTCTGCGCGCCGGCGGCGGCGTAGTCGCGCGCCAGCTCGGCGCGACCCTGCTCGATCCCCACGATCCGGCCGTCGCCGGCAATTTCGCCTACAAGCGCCTGCGCAACGTGGTCGAGGAAATCGCAATCGCCTCGGGCGTTCCCGTACCCGAGGTCTACGTGCTCGAGAACGAGCTGGGAATCAATGCTTTCGCCTCGGGCTATACCTCCTCCGACGCGGCGATCACGGTGACGCGCGGCTGCCTCGACAAGCTCACGCGCGACGAACTGCAGGGCGTGATCGCGCACGAGTTCAGCCACGTGCTCAACGGCGACATGCGCCTCAACATCCGCCTCATGGGCGTACTGTTCGGCATCCTCGTCATCGGCATCGTCGGCAGCAAGATGCTGCAGTGGAGCGGGCGCGGGCGCGATTCGAACTGGCAGGTGTTCCTCGGCATCGCGCTGCTGATCATCGGCTCGATCGGCCTGTTCTTCGGCCGCCTGATCAAGGCCGGCGTGTCGCGTCAGCGCGAATACCTCGCCGACGCTTCCGCCGTGCAGTTCACGCGCCAGTCGCAGGGGATCGCCGGCGCGCTGAAGAAAATCGCCGGACTCGCCGAAGGCTCCAAACTCGAAACCTCGGAGCGCGAGGAAGCCGCGCACATGTTCTTCGGCGACGGCGTCGGCTACTCCGCGCTGTTCGCCACGCATCCACCGCTGCACAAGCGCATCCTTGCGATCGATCCGCAGTTCGATCCGCAGGAACTGGTGGCGATCGCCAGGGCCTGGAGCGCGCCGGTCGAGGCGGTCGACGAAGAAGGCGCCGAGGTCTCGATCTCCGGCCTCGCGCCCGCAGGTGCGTCACGTGCGCGCGCGTCCGCGACCCCCGGCGTTCTGCCACCAGCCGATACGGCGATCGCGCTGAGCCCGAACAAGGTTGTCACCCAGGTCGCGCATCCCGGATCAGACGATTACCGTGCCGCGAGCGCGATCCATACGACGATCGCCGACACGCTGCGTGCTTACGCCTATTCGGCCGAGCGCGCGCCGCAGGTCGTGCTCGCGCTGGCCCTCGACGCCAGTGCCGACCTTCGCACCAAACAGCTCGCCCTCGTCGAGAAATATTTCGGTGCCGCCACGCGCGCCGGCATCGAGGAGATCGCCGCCGACATCGCCAACCTGCACCCGATGCAGCGCCTGCCGCTCGCCCAACTCGCGTTCCCTGCCTTGCGCAAGCGCGCGCGCGGCGAGCTGCAGACCTTCGTCATCGTGCTGCGCCAGCTCATCCAAGCCGACGGTCGCGTCCAGCTCGAGGAGTACTGCCTTGCCACTTTGGTCTCGGCCCAAGTGATCGAAGCGCTCGACCCGTCGAAGACCGTTGCGGGCGGCAGCGGCAAGCTGACCGATTGCGCGGCCGAGATTGCCGACGTGATTGCGACGATCGCGCGCCACGGCAACGACGATGCTGCCGAGGCCGCGCGGGCGTTCCAGCTCGGCATGCACGAGGTGCTGCCCGATGCGAACGCGCGTTATGCACCGCCCGACGACTTCGTGCGCGTGCTCGATGCCGCGCTGCCGAAACTCGACCGGCTCGTACCCGCCGACAAGGAACTGCTCGTGCGCGGCCTGACCCGCGCGGTCGGCGCCGACGGCATGGTCGCGGTCAGCGAGGCTGAGTTGTTGCGCACGATCTGCGCGGCGCTGCATTGTCCGCTGCCGCCGCTGCTTGAGCAGGCAGCATAGAGGCGCGCCGCCTCTCGATTCTTTGATCTTTTGCTTTTTAGAGCAAGGGCTTCCACTCGTCCTGCGGACGAGCGTCTTACTTTCTCTGCTCGTGCAGAGAAAGTAAGCAAAGAGACACGCCCCAGAACATTGCGCCCTGCGCGCATCCTGCGCTCCGGGTCCGCGTCAGCGGTCGGGCTTCGCTGACCGCACGTTCCTGTGCAGGCAGCGAAGTCGGCGCGATCCCTCGCGCCGCCCCTGCGGGCGTTTCCGACCGCTGCCGCCGCAATGTAATGGGGACCCGAAAAAACCAAAGCAGCGCGCATCCTGCGCGCGAAAGCAGAAGCAGAGGCGCCTCGCATGCCCTTGCTCTTGATCCGGCTCGTGATCTTCGGGTCCCCGTTTGCCGCGGCGAGGGCAGGACGGAAATGTCCGCAGGAGCGCGCGCACGATGCGCGCGAGTTCGTTGCACGCATCAGGGACGTGCGTTCAACGAACCCCGGCCTGACCTCGCGCACTGCCGCAGGCAGCGCGGCATCCGGAGTGTGTTCTCTTTGGTCACTTTCTCTTGCACAAGCAAGAGAAAGTGACCCGCGCGCTGGACGCGCGCGGAAAACCGGATGGACACGGTCAGATAAAATCAAAAAACGGGCACGATGAACCGTGCTAGGCGGACCGGATCAGATCCGCGGCACGCTCTGCGATCATGATGGTCGGCGCATTCGTATTGCCGCCAACCAACGAAGGCATGACCGAAGCATCGACCACGCGCAGCGCTTCGATGCCGCGCACGCGCAATTCGGAATCGACCACGGCGCCGTCGTCCGCGCCCATGCGGCAGGTACCCACTGGATGGTAGATCGTCTCGGCCTTGTTGCGCACGAACGCTTCGAGTTCGGCGTCCGTCTTCGCCTCGGCGCCCGGGAAAATTTCGCTGCCGCGGTATGCGTCGAACGGCGCCTGGGCGAAGATCTCGCGCGACAGCCTGGTCGCCTCGATCATCATCTTCAGGTCGAAGCCTTCGGCGTCGGAGAGGTAGTTCGCGTTGATCTGCGCCGGCGCCGACGGATCGGCCGAGTGCAGCCGGATCGCGCCGCGGCTGCGCGGACGCAGGAAGCAGGCGTGCACGGTGTAGCCGTGGCCGGGCAGGCGATGGCGGCCGTGATCGTCGAGCATCGCCGGCACGAAGTGAAATTGCACGTCGCAGTTCGCGTCCGTCGCGAAACGCGAGCGCACGAAGCCGCCGGCTTCGGCCACGTTCGAGGTGCCGGGTCCCTTGCGCCGGGTCAGGTATTGCCAGGCCACCGCCGCGTCGTTGAGCTTGTCGTAGGTGATGGGGCGCGTGCTGTGTTGCAGGGTGCAGACATCGAGATGATCCTGCAGGTTGCCGCCGACGCCGGCGAGATCGTGCGCCACCGCGATGCCGAGCGCGCGCAGATGGTCGGCCGGACCGATGCCCGAGAGCATCAGCAATTGCGGCGAGTTGATCGCGCCGCCACAGAGGATGACCTCGCCGCCTTCCGCGCGCGTGAGCCGGCCGCGGTGGCGGTAGTCGACGCCGACCGCGCGCGCGCCCGAGAGCAGCACGCGTTCCGTCGCCGCGCGCGTGAGCAAGGTCAGGTTCGCGCGTGCGCGCGCCGGCTTAAGGAAGGCCTGCGCGGCCGAGGCACGCGCGCCGTTCTTCTGCGTCACCTGGTAGTAGCCGAAGCCGGCCTGTTCTCCGGCATTGAAATCGTCGTTGCGCGCATGCCCGCCCGCCACAGCGGCATCGATGAACGCCTGCGAAAGTTCGTTGTGGTAGAGCAGGTCCGATACGCTGAGGGCGCCACCGACCCCGTGCCATTCGCTTGCGCCGCGCACGTTGTTCTCCGAGCGCTTGAACACGGGCAGCACGTTGCGCCAGGCCCAACGCTCATCGCCGCTCGCGAGCGCCCAACCATCGTAGTCGCCGGCAACGCCGCGCACGTAGCACATGGCGTTGATCGAACTCGAGCCGCCGAGCACGCGTCCGCGCGGCCACCACAGACGGCGACCGCCGAGCTGCGCTTCGGGCTCGGTCGTGTAGTTCCAATTTATGCCTTTCTTGCCGACCAGCTTGGCGATGCCGGCGGGCATGTGGATGAACGGGTGCCAATCGGACGGCCCGGCTTCGAGCAGCAGCACGCGCCGGTTCGGATCCTCGCTCAGGCGATTGGCCAGCACGCAGCCGGCCGATCCGGCGCCGACGATGATGCAGTCGTACTTCATGCGGAAATCCCTGCGCCGCTTGCGCGGCAGACTTCGGCGAGGCTAAAGGGGGGCACTAGAGCAGATGCTCCATCGCAGCGCAGCACGCGACGCCTGCGGGTCACGAACTTCCCGCGGTCAATTCCTTGACCATGTGCAGCGCCGACTCGACGCCGCGGTAGTAGCGCTGCGTTGCGTTGACCTGCTCGAAACCGACGCGCTCGTAGAACGCCCGCGCAGCGAGATTGGAGGCGCGCAGTTCGACCTGCGCACTGCGGATGCCGGCCGTGCGCAGCGTCGCCTCGAGCCAGGCCCACAGCGCGCTGGCGACGCCGCGGCGCCGCCATGCCGGCGCGATGCCGAACAACAGGAGATGTGCGTGTTCCGCCTCGTAGCTCATCAACGCGAAGCCGATCACGCCTACGCCATCGCGGGCGACGATCACGTTGCTGCGCGGATCGCGGATGCAATGTTGCACCCGCGCCGGCGTCCACGACCAGCCCAGTCCGTGCTCGATCTCATCGCGCGCGAGCACGGCGATGGCCTGCGCGTCGGCGATCGTGGCGAGTGCGATTTCCGGTACCGCGATCATCGCATGCTCAGCCGGCTGCCGGCGTTTCCGCAGTCACGGCGAAGGCGTTGCCCTGCGCCGGGTCGAGTTCGCGTACCTCGTTGACGAGTCCGAAGGCCAGGCACGGATTCTGTGCGAGCAAATGCGCCGCCTCGTCGAGACTGCGCGCATACACGGACCAATAGCCACCGATCACTTCTTTTGCTTCGGAGTAGGGTCCGTCGACCACGCCGCGGCGCGAGACGAACCTGCCGTCCTTCATCAGCCGGCTTCCTCGTGTCGCCTTGCCCTCCGTGACCATGCGCTCGTGCCAGACATAGAACGCGTCGATCGCGCGCTGGATGTCTTCCTTCGGTGCGGACGCGTCCCACTGGCCGCGCGAGATGACGAGGTATTCGGTGAGAGGAGTGTCTGCGCTCATGGGAGATATCCGTGGAAAGGGTTGAAGGCAAGGGATGCCAATGCTGACTCACGCGGGAAGGTATTCGCGCATCTGCGCATAGATCGGGGTCAGCGTGTCGATGTCGCAGCTGCCGCCTGCGAACACATAGGTGGTTTCGAAATCCTCGTAGCTTCGCGCGCGCCAGAGGCGGCCGGCAGGATCGATCACGAGCGAGTGGCCGACGCCGCCGCGAAAGATCACCGAGCCTTCGGTGCCACGATAGACCTTGCATGTCCACGGGCGTTCCTGCGGACGCGCGGCCATGAAGGCCTCGATGTCGCGAACCAGACCGGCGAACAGCGCGGCGCGATCGGCAGCCGGTGCGCGCAGGGTCCGCGCGACGGCATCGGCGAGCAGCGGATCCGCCGGCGAAGTCAGCACGCCGGACTGCAGCGGCTGCTCGGCAGGCCAGTTCACGGCGTTTCGCGTTCGAAAAGAAGCGACGTCCTCAGGAATCTCTGCACAAGCGTCGCGAGCGAAGACAGTTCGTCTGCCGCCGGAGCGCAGGAACCGGAGCATACATAGAAGTATGTGAGGATGACTCGCCGCATCCGCGGCTCGCCCTTCGGGCCGGCTTCGCCGTTCGCTCCGGCATCCTGCCTACGCAGTCCGAGCACCGCCGGCGCGCGAAATGTCGAGCGCAGCAGCTTGTGCAGAGATTCCCTCACGCGCTCTTGTTCTTCTCGTCCCATGCCATCGGCTGCCACAGCTCCACCTTGTTGCCGTCCGGGTCCATGACCCAGGCGAACTTGCCGTTTTCGTGCGACTCGGGGCCGCCGACGATTTCGATCCCGTCCGCGCGCAGCTGCGCGATCAACTCGCCAAGATCGTCGACGCGATAATTGATCATGAAGGCGGAATCGCTGGGGCTGAACCACTGGCTGTCCTTGCCGGCGACATGCCACGCAGTCACTCCTTTGTCATCGGCCTTGTCGTCCGGCCAGCGCAGTGCCGCGCCGCCCCAGGCCTGCAGCGGTATGCCCAGGTGCTTCTGATACCAAGCGGCCAGCGCCTTGTTGTCGTTTCTGCTCTTGAAGAAGACGCCGCCGATTCCTGTAACTTTAGCCATGATTCGTCCGTCCGCGTAGATTGTCGATGCCGTGGGCCGCCTGACGGCGGGGCCGGGCGGCCGTTGCCGCTCCGGGGACGACAGCTTAACGCAACGCCTATCCCGTTGCGTTTCAACTCGCCTGTGTTTGGCGATGTCCACCGCATTGGTCTCGGGCATCGCGTTCGTTGCTCATCATGGCCTCCTTGTCTACATCGATTGGCGAGGGTCAGTCGCGTTTCGACCGAGTGTCATCAATGCGCTCCCATGATTCGATCGGACCGGGCCGGATACGGAATATCGGATGGGATTCGGGAGTGCTGATGCAGCGCCACTGCTCCCATAGCGCGGGATTGCGTACCGCCAGCTTGCGCAACAGGTGATCCCACTCGTATTGCATCTGTCCCGTATTGACCGGAATGGGCGCTTGCACCTGCCCGCGGCCTATCTTGTCGCGATTGAAGGAATAGCCGCGGGCCAATGCTTCGGCATGAACGCCGCGAAGATAGGAACTGATTGCGGAGCGCGGCGTCGAGTGCGCGCGAAACCGTTCGAGCTGCGGATGATTGTGGTAGCCGCGGGTGCTCCCGGCGAGAACGGCGCGGGCCAGCAGCGCTTCTCGCCACAGCGCGACGAGGCCTTGAGGATCAAGGTACCGCGGATGCAATGACCAAAGTCGCATCGAAGACACCCAGCGCTTGAACTAAGCGGCCGCTGCCGCAGAGCGCACGACGATACCGAAGCCCATCGCGGCGGTCCACCCGACCGAATAGCTAGGGTGCACCTTGCCTCAAAATCTGTGCTCAGGGATTGGGCGCGGGTACGACACGCAAGGTGGCGGCGAACATCTCGCGCGTCTCCGCGTCGGTTATGTGCTCGGCGGCTGCTTTGGCCTGCAAGTAGTGCTCGGCGTGTGCCGTTGCGTCGCCTTCCGCAGAGGCGACATTGGCCGCCACCGCATGGGCAAACGCCAGCTCCCATGGCGCACAGTCGTGTTGCGTGAAGTGCGGCAGCGATTTGCTCAGATAGTGCGCGGCAGGTCCGGGGAGCCCGAGCAGCGCGTACACGTGCGCAAGCAACTGCGCGGCATGGGCGTGATTGCTCGGCTTGCCAACAATCTTCCAGAAATACATCGCCGCATGTGCAGCCTGCAGCATCTCTTCATCTTCCTCGGGCGAGCGGCGAAGCATTTCAGCGAGCGTCCACGCTCGGTTGTTGGCCTGGGAGGCCAAACGCCTCTGCCAAAGCGCGACGTCTTCCGCAGCTGGTTTTTCAGCCATAGGTCAATTCCTGGGCATCACGCGCGCCCTAGTGCTTGAACCAGGAGAAGGGTTAGCGCGCGTCGCCATACTTTTTGTACCACTCTTCAAGTGTCCGAACGCATCCTTTCCCGCCGAAGATGATGCCCCAGAGAATCAGGGTCACTAGAGCTAATACGACCAACAAGGCTGGATAGGGCATTTCTGTGCCACCTGTGACTAGCCTTCAATCACAAAATTCCACCTGACTCCGCGGCCTAATCGTGAGGTTCTCGTCGGCAACGGGATTTCTCATTGACGTCGTCACATGTCGATTGGGAAGGGCAATGCAGGGCAACGGCGGCGGACGCCGTCAGCGCGGCGCGAGGATTGCGCCGAGCCGGTCGACGGTGCCGGGGATGCGTTCGAGGTGCGGGTACTTCGCGCCGTCGTGGTAGTCGATTTTGAACGTGCGATAGAGGTCGCCGCTCTTCACCAGCAGTTCGATCGGCGCATTGCTGCTCTTGGCTTCCTTGATCGTGTCGGCGAGGCGTTCTGGCCGGTACTCGCGACCGTTGATCGCGATTAGCGTGCCACCGGGCGCGATGCCGGCCTTGAACGCGGGGCCGTTCCAGCGCACGTCGGAGATGCGGCCGCCGTCGCTCGCGACCATGAGGCCGATCGAGGCAGCGAAGTTGTTCGTCTTCGCGTTGCCCTCGGCGTTCTTCTGGTAGTCGCTGGGCTTGTCGGCGTAGACGAGCTTCCAGCCCGCGGCGGCGAGGCCGTCGAGCGGCGGCGCATTGGCGTCGACGCGTTCGCGCAGGAATTTCGCCCAGTCGTTTGGGACGATCGCGTTGAGGGTCGCGGCGACGTCGTCGAAAGTATACGTTTTGACCTTCCAGTCGCCGTTGTCGACACCGAAGAACGCGTGGGCGAAATCATCGAGCGACTTCTTTTCCTGACTGAGTTCGCGCAGCTTCGCGTCGACCGCGAGCCAGACCAGCGCGCCGGCGCTGTAGTAGTCCTCGCTCATCTGATAGTTGCGATACGGCAGCGGGCGACGCTGGGCGATGGTCGGGTCGTTGGTCGTGTCCTGCACGTTGCGCCAGGAAAACCCCGGGCGGTTGTCGGCGTAGTTGGCCACCGTGATCGCGAGCTCGTCGCGCGCCTGCTCGGCGCTGTGCAGGCCCGCGCGCGCGGCGAGCACATTGCCCCAGTATTGCGTCTGGCCTTCGTAGACCCAGAGCAGGGTATCGCCCATGGTCACGTTGAAGTTCGGCGTGGCGAGGTCCGCCGGGCGGCGGAACTTGCCGTTCCACGAATGCGTGTACTCGTGCGGCAGCAGGTCGCGTTCGCCGGCTTGCTTGTTCCAATCGGTGAAGTACTCGGGCGCGACGCCGTTTTCGCTGGAACGATGGTGTTCGAGGCCGATGCCGCTGAGCTTGTTCGACAGCGCGAACAGGAAGTCGTAGTGGTCGTAATGCTGCGAGCCGTAGAGCTTGTACGCCTGCTTGACCAATTGCTGGTGCACCTTCAACTGTTCGGGCTTGATCTCGAGGTACTTCGCCTCGTCGGCGACGATGTTGAGATGCACCGGTACCTTCGCGCCGGGATCGAGGTCGACGCGCTTGAAATAGCGGCCGGCGAACATCGGCGAGTCGACCAGCGTGGCGAAGTCGACCGGCTTGAAGTTGGCTTTGCCGTCGCTGCTCGCGCCGTCGCGTTCGAGCGCGGTGGCGAATTCCCAGCCGGCGGGCAGCGTCAGGCTCGCGGCGACCTGCACCTGGCTCGCATTGTGCCCGGCCGGATACAGCGCGACCGCGTTCCATTGCAGGTTGAGCATCTCCGGCGTCATCACGACGCGGCCCTGGCCGCCGTCCAGCGGCGAGAGGAACTGGAATTCCGCCTCGATCGCATTCGCACCCTCGGGCACGTCGACGTGAAAGGCGTAGACGTTTTCCGGATCGCGCCGCCACGCCAGCGTCTTGCCGTTGGCGCGGATCACGAGACCGGCGAATTTGTCGATCGGCCCGCGCGGTGCGTGGTTGCCGGGCAGCCATTGCGGATAGAGCAGGGTCAGCGCCCCGGGCGTCGCCGGAATTTCTTCGTGCACGCGGAAGATGCGATGGTCGAGATCGGTCGCATCCACCTGCAGCTTCAGCACGCCGGGATACGTTGTGTCGGCCGGCACAGGTGCCATAGCCTGCGCGATCGTGGATGTGGAAAAGACGACGAGGGCGGCGAGTACGCGGCGCATTGCGGGATCCTTGTGGACGACGACGCAGCATAGCAAGCGCTCCGCGCCGGTCCGGTAGGCCGGAAGTCATGCTTGCGCGATCTGGCGGCTCACCCTTTTTCTCGTCATTCCGGCATGGATTGCCGGAATCCAGACTGCACGGATGCCAGGTGTCGATCACCCTTCGATCAAATCAGACCACAAATCCTTCCACTGTGGGTTGTGCCGTTCGACAAGGACAATCTTGGCTTTGCGCGACCATTTCTTCAATTGCCTTTCGCGTGCGCTAGCCGAAAGCATTTCAGCGTGCTGCTCGTACCAGACCAGGTCATGGACGATGTACTTGTTTGTGAATCCCTCGACGACATCGTTACGATGCTCGTAAATGCGCTTGATTAGGTCGGACGTTACGCCGATGTAGAGTGTGCCGTTGCGTCCGCTGGCAAGGATGTAGACGCAGGGTTGCTTCTCCACGGCATTTCTCCAGATTGACATCCCTGTAATCTGGGTTCCGGCAGTCCCTGCCGGAACGACGAGCTTCACGCGATGACGCTGACGCTGTCGCCGACGCGCACCACGCCCCTGCCACGCGGAATCAGGTTCTGTCCGAAGGTCACGCCTTTTTCGCCGCGGCGGTAGCCGATCAGCGTGCGCAGGGGTTCGCCGGAAGGATCGCGCTCGCCGCGCTCAAAATCGACCGTGGTGAACACGCAGCGAGCGCAGGGCTTGACCACGTCGAACTCGACCTCGCCGACGCGGATGCGTTTCCAGCCGTCCTCGGCATGCGGTTCGCTGCCGGCGACGACGAGATTCGGTCGGAAGCGCAGCATAGTCACGGGCACGGCGAGTTTCGAGTTGAGCAGGTCGAGTGCCGCCTGCGAGATCAGCAGCAGCGGGAAGCCGTCGGCAAAGCTGACTTCATCGCCGGCGCGCGCATACTTCGCGTCGACCGCGCGCACGCATTCCGCGTCCATGTACACCAGGCGCGCTGGTTTGCCGAGGAACTTGCTCAGCCACGCGTTCGTGGTTTCATCGGCAAGTAGCGGCGCGACCGGGTTGTCCCACACCGCGGTGGCGATGCGTCTGCTGTGGGTATCGGGCACGGGAACGCGAATGCCCGAGGTCGCGGGTGCGTCGAGGTGCAGCGAGCCGTCCGCATTCGGCAGCGCGCGGATGAGGGTCAGGCGCGCATGCTCGCGCCCGGTGAGGAATTTGCCGTCGGCATCGACCGCCATCCAACGCCGGTCACGGGCGAGTCCGCGCGTCTCGACCGCCGAGGACTTGAGCGCCAGCGGCGCGCCGGATTTCAGCGGATAGATGTGGATCGAGGCGAGCGCGAAGGTCATCGGCAAAGGATACGGTAAGCGCATTGCAGATGGCATCTCCTGCCTTCTTCCGGCGACGGAGCGGCGGCAAACCGCGTCACGCATGTTACCCTTCACGCCCCCGGCAATCGGCGACAGCGCCTTGGCGACATCCAGCACCGAACAGAGCCGCGGCTTCTTCCGCATCAAGTCCGCGGAATGGCCCGCGTTGTTGCTCTCGTTCGCGTATTTCTTCTGCGTGCTCGGCTCGTACTACGTGATGCGGCCGGTGCGCGAGCAGCTGGTCGCGGCGGTCGGCTCCACTTCGCTGCCGTCGTTTTACCTCGCGACCTTTCTCGTCACGCTGGCGCTGACGCCGATCTACGGCGCGCTCGTCGCGCGCTTCCCGCGCAAGCGTTTCGTGCCGATCGTCTACGCGTTCTTCATCCTCTGCCTGATCGCCTTCATCCCGTTCTTCGAAATCCAGGGGCAGTTGAATCCGAAGGTGCTCGGCGGCGTGTTCTTCGTCTGGGTCAGCGTGTTCAATCTGTTCGTCGTCGCGGTGTTCTGGAGCTTCATGGCCGACATCTTCACCGTCGACCAGTCGCACCGGCTGTTCAGCGTGATTTCGATTGGCGGCGGGCTCGGCGCGATCGGCGGTTCGCTGCTCGCTGGCAGTCTCGTCGGCCATATCGGCATCGCCAAGCTGCTCGCGGTATCGGCCGGCCTGCTCGGATGTTCGATCGCCTGCATCGCGGGTCTCGTCGTGTGGTCGCGGCGTAATCCGATCGAGAAGGGGGTCGACCGCAACGAGGTCGTGATCGGCGGCGGCATGCTTGCAGGCGCGAGGCAGGTGTTCGCATCGCCTTTCCTGCGCAGCATGGCGTTGCTGTTGCTGCTCGGCGACGGCGTCGGCACGGTGCTCTACGCGCTGCAGGCGGACTACGCGAAGGCGCATTTTCCCGACGGCATAGCGCGCACCGAGTTCTTCGCCCACATCGACCTCGCCATCAATGTCACGCAAACGGTACTGCAACTCACCTTGACTCCGTGGGTGCTGACTCGGCGCGGGCCGGTCATCGCCGTGATCACGGCCGACGCGGTCAAAGTGGCGGGCCTGCTCCTGCTCGTGCTGGTCGGCAATCCGGCCTTGATCGCGGTCGCGCTCGTCGCCACGCGCTCGTTCGCCTATGGCATGGAAAAGCCGAGTTCGGACAGCCTGTACACACGCGTCGATCGCGAAGAACGCTACAAGGCCAAGGGCTTCATCGATACGGCCGTATGGCGTCTCGGCGACTTCACCATTGCGCTGGCGATGAACGGCCTGCGTGGCCTCGGTATGACCACAACCGGCTTCGCCTGCCTCGCGACGTTCGCCGCAGGCGGCGCCTGCTGGACTGCATGGCGACTGCGCGGAACGCGTGAGCTGGCGACACAGGCGGGTCGTTGAGGCGGCTCATTTCGCAGCGACCTCGATCGTTCCTCGTGTCCTGCCGTCGGCATCGACCGCGAGCCAAGGCAGGCCGAGTTCGCGCAGATAGGCGGCGCCTTGCTCGAGACCGAGCAGCATCGCCACTGTCGACGCCGCGCCAGCGACGAGGCAACTGGCGGCGAGCACGCTGACGCTCGCAAAGCTGTCCACGGGTCGCCCGTTCGTCGGATCGACGATGTGCGAGTAACGCTTGCCGTCGACGATCATGACGCGCTCGTAGTCGCCGCTTGTGGCGAGGCCGCCGCGGTCGAGTTCGATGCTCGCGTACACGTTGGCCGGATTGCGTGGCGCCTTGATCCCGGCCAGCCAGGCGCTGCCGTCGGCATGCGCGCCGATGACGGCGAGGTCGCCGCCGAGATCGACGATGCCGTGCCTGACTCCGTTCTGCCGGCAGATTTCCGCGGCGCGGTCGGCGGCATATTCCTTGACCACGCCGCCGAAATCGATGCGCATGCAGGCGATAGGCAGGCGCAGGCGCGGGCGTTGCCATTCGACGCGATGCCAGCCGGTGCGCGCGATGGCCTCGTCGATCCGCGCTTGCGTGGGAACGCGCCCGCTTTGCAGATCCCAGAGCCTGGTCAACGCACCGGCAGTGATGTCGAAGCGGCCAGCGCTCTGCACGTGCAGCGCGGCGGCGAAGTCGATCAGGTTGGCGGCTTCTTCGTCGAGTTCGATCGTACGCCCGCTGCCGGCACTCGCGCAAAGACGCGCGAGCCAGTTGTCGTCGCGGTAGTGCGAATATTTCTCGTCGAGACGAGCGACTTCGGTTTGCGCCTTTGCTGCCGCGGCGCGCGCGACGGACTCAAAATCCGTTTCGAGTTGAATCTCGCATGGGCAGCCCATGCTGGTGAACGAGTAGCGGTGCAGGTCCATTGCCGAACTGTCGCATCAGTCGATGCCGAAATCGAGCCCCGCCCAGACCCGCGTGGAGTCGACCAAGGCCGGCACCGCCGCGCCGCCACCGTCGAACGCCAGTCCCTTGGCGCTGTGGTAGCGCTCCGCGCCGAGGCTGAACTCCCAGCGGCCGATCGCCTTGCGGATATTTATACTTGTGGAAAATGCACCATAGGTGCCGAGGCGATAGTCGCTCGAGTAGTAGCGTTGCCCGGCCGGCGCAGCAAGGAACAGAGCATAGAAGCGAGCAGCCGACTGGCTGTACCAACGCAGGGTCGGCACGAGGCGCCAGCCATGGCCGAGGCCCTGGTACCAGGATGCTTCGATCGTATGCGAAGTCAGTCCCCAGCTGTCCTGCGCGTAGCGGTAGTCGAGATGCAGTGCGGCATCGATCTGCGCGTACGAGCGGCGATAGCGAACGAGGCCGGCGGCTTCGACGCGACGGTCGGGGCGCCGCTCGGCGAGGATGTCCGCGCCGTAGGTAAACAGCTTGTACGGATCGGTCAGGTAACCGTGGCCGAGGTTGACCTGCACGCCGGCCTGCAGCACTGAGTCGCGGTCGAGCACCCAGGCGAGGCTGGCAAACGTGGACGCGGTGTTTTTTGTCGCGTGCGTGATGCGGTTGTACAGCGCCGCGTCGGTCGGCTCGATCACGTCGTGCGAGAAACTGCCGCCGTAGCCGAGCGTGGTTGCGGCATCGATCGGCTGGCTGCGCTCTACGCCGATCGCGGCAGCGCGGTAGTCGCGCTCGCTCGAGTACGAGGCGGTGTAGGTCGTGTTCGCGCTCGTGCCAGGGTTCTGCGTCAGCGCGACCGACAGCGCGCTGCGATGGTCGCGTATCGTCGCGCCACTCAATACCTGTACCGGGCGCAGCTGCGCATCGGGAGCGACGAACCAGGGCGACGAACCGCTCATCACTTCGTGCGTCGCATCGAGCTTGAGGCCCCAGGCGCCGCCATCGAGCTTGGTATCGACGTCGAGCTGTTGTGAGAGCACGCGATAACGGCGCGGATCGCCGACCACGCTGCCGTGGAGCGCATCTTCGTCATACTCGGAAAAACGGTAGCTCGCATGCGTGTTCGCTTCGTCGCTGTCGGCGGCATTCGCTGGTGTGGCCGGCAGCAAGGCCGCGGCGGCGGAGAGCAGGGCGGCGAGTGAGGCGGAGGGGCGAAGCATCAGTTGCACCCGCAGCCGCCGCCGGCGGCGCCGATCGTGCCGCTCGAGCCTTCCTTGCTGAAATACGCATGCTGCTTCATTGCGGTTTGTGCGGAGTCCGGGTCCCAACGCATGTCCCAGCGCGCGAGATGCGCGCGTTCCCAGGGCTGTACGGGTTTAGTCGCGCAGGCGGCGAGCGCGGCGCCGCATGCGAGCGCGCAGGTGAGGCGAAGCAAAAGATCAGGACGCATGCACAGGTTCCTTGGTCAGTTTGTCGATTTCCTGCCGCAGCGTGTCGATGTCGACGGACTTGAAGCCCTGGCCGCGCCAGCGCACGACGCCGTTGCGATCGATCAAGTAGGAAGTCGGCATGCCGACGAGGCCGTAGGCCTTTGGCACTTCGCCCGCGGGATCGAGCACGATCGCGTAGCCGACCGGATGCGCGGCGAGGAATTTCTCCGCATCGGCGCGCGTTTCGTCGACGTTGACCGCGAGGATCGCGAATCCGTCACCCGGCAGCGAAGCGCGCAGTTTTTCGTACTGCGGCATCGCCTCGCGACACGGGCTGCACCACGAGGCCCAGAAGTCGACGAAGACGATCTTGCCGTGCAGGTCAGCGAGGCCGAGCGGCGCGTCCTTGCCGAGCTGCGGCAGACGAAAATCCGGGGCGCGTTCGCCAACGCCGACCGCGTGGCCGATGCCGGCCGCGAGCAGCATCGCCGCGGCGAGCATCGCGATCGCCGCGCGACGAAGCCGAGGTACCGGCTTCGCTGCGGGCAAGTTGCTCGCGTGCCGGCTCATGGGCAAGCCAGTCCGCTGACGCTGCTCAGGCGGACCAGATCCATCGCGCCGTTCGGGTAGGCCGGTATGACCGGATTCCATTGCGCCGTAGCGTTGTTGCAGTCGATGAACTTCAGGGTCAGCGTACCCCAGTTGGTGCGCACGATCCTGGTCTTGTCGAAGTTCGGCGGGAACATGCCGCCGCTACCTGATTGGACGTTGAGCGTTGCGGTGTCGCCGACGTAGCTGCCCTGGCCGACCAGCCAGAGATTGTTGCCGGCGTTGTCGTAGACGTACCAGAACGCGAGCATGCCGTTGGCATTGCCTGGTGCTCCGATCACCTCGACATTGAAGCCGTGGCCGGATTGCGCCGGCAAGTACCAGGAGCCGGTGATGCCGGGCACGATCGAGAAGGCGGGCGCCGCCGCAGTCACGGTCAAGGCGATCGGCAGCGAATGGGTCAGGCTGCCGGAGGTGCCGGTGACGGTGATGTTCGAGGTTCCGGTCGAGGCGCTGGCGCTGGCATTTAGCGTCAGCACGTTGGAAGCGAAGTTCGCGCTAACGCCGGAGGGCAGGCCGCTGGCATCGAAGGTCACGTTGCCGGAGAAACCGTCCATCGGCATGACCGTGATCGTGTCGTTGGCGCTGCCGCCTTGAGCGAGGCTGAGGTTGTATGACTGCGCGGCGAGGCCGAAATCCGGCGTCGGCGGGGGGTAGCCATAGTCCTGCGCCGTGACACTGCCCGCCGTGCCGACGCCGAGTTGCGGCATACGGAAATCCGGGGCGCGTTCGCCGACCGCATGGCCGATGCCGGCCGCGAGCAACATCGCCGCGGCGAGCATCGCGGCCGCCGCGCGGCGAAGCCGGGATACCTCCGGCTTCGCCGCGGGCGAGGTGCTTGCGTAGCTGCTCATGGGCAGGCCAGTCCGCTGACAGCGCTCAGGCGAACCAGGTCCATCGAGCCGCTGGGGTAGGCCGGGATGATCGGATTCCATTGCGCCGTGGCATTGTTGCAGTCGGTGAACTTCAGGGTCAGCGTACCCCAGTTGGTGCGCACGATCTTGGTCTTGTCGAAGTTCGGCGGGAACATGCCGCCGCTGCCTGATTGGACGTTGAGCGTTGCGGTGTCGCCGACGTAGCTGCCCTGGCCGACCAGCCAGAGATTGTTGCCGGCGTTGTCGTAGACGTACCAGAACGCGAGCATGCCGTTGGCATTGCCTGGTGCTCCGATCACCTCGACATTGAAGCCGTGGCCGGATTGCGCCGGCAAGTACCAGGAGCCGGTGATGCCGGGCACGATCGAGAAGGCGGGCGCCGCCGCAGTCACGGTCAAGGCGATCGGCAGCGAATGGGTCAGGCTGCCGGAGGTGCCGGTGACGGTGATGTTCGAGGTTCCGGTCGAGGCGCTGGCGCTGGCATTTAGCGTCAGCACGTTGGAAGCGAAGTTCGCGCTAACGCCGGAGGGCAGGCCGCTGGCACTGAAGGTCACGTTGCCGGAGAAGCCGTTGGTGGGCGTGATCGTGATCGTGTCGTTGGCGCTGCCGCCCTGGGCGACGCTTAGGCTGTTCGACTGTGCGGCAAGGCTGAAATCAGGCGCAGGCGGCGGACTGTTGTCCTGCACGGTGATCATGCCCGCCATGCCGACGCCGCCGGGTGCGCCGTGGATTTCGCAGTAATAGCGAAAACTGCCGGCGGTGTTGAACGCAGGCGTGGTGTAGCTCCATCCGCTGTCGCTGGCCGAGCCGCTGGTGAACAGTCCCGTGTCGGAAACGGCATTGTGGAAGCCGCCGGCGTTGTGGAAGGTGACGGTGTCGCCCTTGTTGATCGTCAGGTTGGAAGGCGAGAACGACAAGCCGCCGCCGCCTACGCTGACGCCGTGGTCCGCGGCATTTGCCGACGCGGCGGTGAACAGCAGGAGGAAGAGGATGGAAACGTATTTGGGCATGGGCTGGCTCCGGTGGCGCATCGAGAGGACAATCGGCGAAGTTCGCGGATTTCCAGCCGCATCCGCCGTTGTGCTGCGTGTATTCCCGTCGCCGGCGTAAAGGTTCACTATGGCGGCGGTGGATGCGCAAACGCCGGCGGAGCGCAAGATTGAACCGCCCGGCCCGGTCCGGGAATAGACGGAAATGGCAAGAGACGCATCCATGTTTGCAAGGCCCGGCGCCAACGCGATTGTGCAGTCGAGGGCGCACGCCGGCTCCAGCGATGCAGAGTTGGTCGCCCGCGTTGCGCGCGGCGATACGCGTGCGTTCGAGGACCTGTACCGCGGCTATTTCCCGCGCCTGGCGCGTTTCATCGAACGCACGACGCGGCGGCCGGAGCTGGTCGAGGAGATCCTCAACGACACGATGTTCGTTGTCTCCACGGGCGCGCACAAATACGACGGCTCGTCCAAGGTCTCGACCTGGATTTTCGCGATCGCCTGGCGCAAGTCGCTCAAGGCATTGCGCGACATCGACGTTCCGGTCGACGCAGACGAAGGCATCGAAGCCGTGGCCGACGATGCGGAACCCAGGCACGAGGTGATGCGCGCGCAGCTGCGCCGCGTGCTGTCCGAGGCGGTGGATGCACTCTCGCCCAATCATCGCGCGGTAATCGAACTGACCTACTTCCACGAGATCGGCTATCACGAAATCGCGCAGATCATGGGTTGCCCGGTCGATACCGTGAAGACGCGCATGTTCCACGCGCGCCGGCGCCTGAAGGCGCTGCTGCCCGAACGCCTGGAGGACATCCTGTGAGCACACGAGTCGTCAATCTGGATTCCACGCACCTCGCGGTGCGCGACCTCCTGCCCTGGTTTGTCGCAGGAACGCTGGATGAGGCCGAAAGCCGCCTCGTCGACGGGCATCTGCAGACCTGCGCGGCCTGCCGAGGCGAACTCGAGTGGGAACGTCAGTTGCGCGAAGCAAACAACGTCGGGCTGCCCGGCCGCGATATCGACCGCGCATTCGCCGCGCTGCGTGCGCGTCTGCCCGCGCATGCACGGGCCACGCCGTCCTGGCGCTCGCGGCTGCAGGCCTGGCGCGAGAATGTATTGCCGCGGCCGTGGCTCGGTTGGGCGCTGGCGGCGCAGACCGCTGCCATCTCCATTCTTGTCGTGGTGCTGGCGTCGACGCGCGTACAGACCGCGGACGAAGCGCACACGTATCGCGCGCTGTCGCGCCCTGCGGCGGAGGACCCGGCGCGCCTCGTCGTCGCGTTCGCGCCGCACACCGAGGTGGCCGAATTGCGACGCGTGCTGCTCGCCAGCGGTGCGCGCATCGTCGATGGACCGACGGCGGCCGACGCCTATATCCTCGCCGTCGCCCCGGAAAAACTTGAGGCCGCCATGCAGCAGCTGCGTGCGGAGAAATCGGTGCTGCTCGTGCAGTCGCTCGAAGCGAAGGCAGTGCATTGAAAAACTGTCTGGCCAGAGTTGCTCTGCTGTTCGCGCTGGCCTTCGCTGGCATGGTCGCCGCGGCGGACGAGACACCTGCGCCGGCCGACGCTTCGCGCGAGATCCTCGTGATGCTGCGTCTGCCGTCGCCGCACTATCGCTCCGGCGCGAACTACGGCGGCGGTTACGCCGACGATGCGGGCCGCGCGGCGCGCCGACGCATCGCCGACGGCGTCGCCCGCGCACAGGGCCTGGCCGTGCTGTCGGGCTGGCCGATGCCGGCGATTGGCGTGGACTGCTATGTGCTGCGCGTGCCGGCCGGCGCCGACCTCGACGAGGTCGTCAAACGTCTAGCGAACGACAGTCGCGTCGAATGGGCGCAGCCGGTGCAACGCTTCCGCGCACTCGGTACCTCCATCGAACCGCCCAAGGCGGCGAAGGCCTCGCTGTACTCGCTGCAGCCGAGCGCGCGGCTTTGGCAGCTCGACGACTTGCACAAAGTCAGCACCGGTCGCGGCGTGCGCGTCGCGGTGATCGACAGCGGCGTCGATGCCACGCATCCGGATCTCGCCGGGCGTATCGAGATCGAGCGTAACTTCGTCGATGCGCGCGAGCACGTCGCCGAGGCGCACGGCACCGCCGTGGCCGGCATCATCGGTGCGCACGCGGACCGCGGCGCGGGCGTAGTCGGCATCGCGCCGCAGGCGAAACTGCTTGCACTGCGCGCCTGCTGGGAGGAATCGGCAGCGGCGACGCTGTGCAGTAGCTTCACTCTTGCCCAGGCATTGCAGGCCGCGATCGCGGCGGATGCGCAAGTGATCAATCTGAGCCTTTCCGGTCCGGATGATCGCCTGCTCGCGCGCCTGATCGATGCGGCCAGCGAACGCGGTGCGATCATCGTCGGCGCGGTCGATGCACGCGCTCCGGGTGGCGGGTTCCCGGCCTCGCATGCGGGCGTGCTCGCCGTGTCCGATCGCGTCGGCGCGGGCGCTGCCATCCTGTCTGCACCGGGCGACGACGTGCCAGCGCCGGCGCCCGGTGCGCGCTGGAACTTCGTTTCCGGCTCCTCGTTCGCCGCGGCCCAGGTCGCCGGCATGCTCGCGCTCGCAGGCCAGCTGGAGCGCACGCCGGACATGCGACAATCCTCGGCATGGGCGCGATTTCCGGCGAATTCTCCCGATGGTGCGGCAGGCTACGTCGACGCCTGCGCGACCTTGCGCCGTGCCGCGCCGGCGCTGAACTGCTTTTCGTCCCGCGAAGGAACGGCGCGCGTGTCGCGTTGAGGGAAAGCGGTCGCCTGCGCTGCCGTCTCGGCGCGTGCAGCCTGCTGCTGGCCGGTACGGCGCACGCACAGTGGTCGGCACAGATCGGTGCGGCGAGCGACTACATCTACCGTGGCGTGTCGCTAAACGATGGCCGGCCCGCAGCCATGGCCGCGTTCAACTACGACGGCGCCGGCGGCTGGTATCTCGGCGGCCAGGTCGCACAGACACGGCTGTACGGAGAAAGCCATGCGGAGCCGTTGTGGATCGTTGATGCGGGTTACGCGCGCGCGCTGACTTCGCAATTGAGCTGGGAAATCGGCGCGACCTATTCGATCTTCAGCGGTTTCACGTTCTGGAACTATGCCGAAACCTTCGTCGGCCTTTCCGCACTGGACTGGAACCTGCGCCTGTACCGCGCGCCGAACTATTTCGGCCGGCATCGACGTTCGACTTATCTAGAATTCAACTATGCGCATGCGCTGGACGAGCGCTGGCGCCTGCTCGGCCACTTCGGCGTGCAGCAGACCGACTCCGCGCGCAATAGTGACCGCGATCGCACGCTCGATGCCAGCCTGGGCGTCGGCGCGAAGTTCGATCGCGTCGACGTGCAATTGCTGCGCGTCGCGGTCAATCGCGCCAACTACACTTATCCGAGCCTTTCGCCCGAACAGCGGCAGCGCTGGCTGCTGAGCGCTGCCTGGGCGTTCTGAAATCGCAGGCTGATCATTCGCGACGCGGCGAAACCCACATCGTGATGTCGGCGTCGAAGACGACTTCGTTCGCCGCGTCGCGCACTTCGACGAGCGCGTGCGCTTCCTGCGCCGGCGCATCGGCCGGTGGGGCTTCGACGCGTGCTGTCGCGGTCAGCGTGCCGCGCGCTTTTTTCAGGTAGCGCACGCTCATGCCCTTTGGAATCCAGCGTTGGCCCGGCGCGATCGTCACGTCGGTGGCGAGGCCGCCGGCAAGTTCGGCGGCGTTGCACATCGCGATCGCGTGCACCGTGCCGATGTGGTTGCGCACGCGGCGACGGTCGCGCAGCGTGACGACGCAGCGGCCCGCCGCGAGCTCCTCGATCAGCGGCGCGATCGAAGCGAAGTAAGGCGCCTTAGCGCAAATAATGCGGCTGAACGTCCAGCGCCCGGCCGCGGTGCGACCGAGCAGGCGGAAGAGTTTGAGAGGCGACGCGGGCATGAGTTTTTCCACGCATCATTCCCGCCGTTGCGGGATGATGCGCCAAAAGTTCTACGCCACGCTGCGCAGCGTCGGTGGCCTGGAGTGCTTCACCGCCGACTGCAGCTCGGCCGGATCGAAGTCGTCCACCGCAATGAACTCGGCTGTGGCTGCGCGCACGCGCTCGAGCAGCTTGCGCTCGTCTGCGGTGATCGCACCGAGCTGCTCGGCTTCGGCGAGTTGCGCGGCGGCATCGAGACTCGTGAGCTGGCCGCGTGCCTTGGCGAATTTGCGCTCGATCGGCTCGGCGGCGATGACGTCGGGCAGCAGCGCGTTCATGCGGCCGATCACGTTGTTCGCGTTCGGCGTCAGGTAAGCCCATTCGCCGAGGCGCTCGCGCGCTTCGTTCGGCGCCATCAGGATCGCCGCGACGCGATGGCCGAGGCGATCCGACGGCGGCACTTCGCGGCGGCCGAACGGAAACACGAGCGCTCTCAACAACCAAGCAGCCGGACGAATAGGAAAGTTGCGCAGCACGCCGTCGAGCGCGTTCTGCATGCGGTACGCGCAGTCGTGGAAAGCCCACGCGAGCAGCGGCTGGTCGGCGACCGGGCGGCCTTGGTCCTCGTAGCGCTTGAGCATGGCGCTGGCGATGTACAAATTCGACAGCACATCGCCGAGGCGCGCGGACAGCGATTCCTTGAACTTGAGCTTGCCGCCGAGCAGCAGCATCGCGGTGTCGGCGACGAGGGCGAGGTTGGCCGCGTAGCGATTGAGCTTGCGGTAGTAGCGTTTCGTGTACTTGTCGCCCGGCGCGTTGCCGATCTTGGCGAACGTGAGGCCGAGCACGAGGCTGCGCGCGGCGTTCGAGACGGCGAAACCGATGTGCGCGAACAGTTCGCGGTCGAACGCGCGCAGGCGCGTGGCATAGTCGGGAATCTGCGCGGCCTGCATTTCCTTGAGCACGTGCGGATGGCAGCGGATCGCGCCCTGGCCGAAAATCATCAGACTTCTCGTCATGATGTTCGCGCCCTCGACGGTGATCGAGATCGGCACGGTCTGCCAGCCGCGGCCGGCGTAGTTGTTCGGGCCGAGCTGCACGCCCTTGCCGCCGTGGATGTCGATCACGTCGCGCGCGACTTCGCGCGACAGCTCGGTGCAGTGGTACTTGGCGATTGCCGAGGGCACCGCCGGTTTCTCGCCGCGATCGACCGCCGCTGCCGTGGCGCGCGACAGCGCGGTGATCGCATAGGTGTAACCGCCGATGCGCGCGAGCGCTTCCTCGACGCCTTCGAAACGGCCGATCGCCATGCCGAATTGCTTGCGCAGGCGCGCGTAGGCGCCGGTCGCGATCGCGCCCGAGCGCGAGCCGCCCGCAGCGTTTGACGGCAGCGTGACGGCGCGACCCACAGAGAGACACTCGACCAGCATGCGCCAGCCCTGGCCGGCCATGTCGGCGCCGCCGATCAATTGCGCGAGCGGGATGAAAATGTCGTGGCCACGCACCGGTCCGTTCTGGAACGCGCCGTTGAGCGGGAAGTGGCGGCGGCCGACTTCGAGGCCCTTGGTGTCGCGCGGAATCAACGCGAGCGTGATGCCGATATGTTCCTTGTCGCCGAGCAGATGCTCGGGATCGTGCATCTGGAAGGCGAGGCCGATCAGCGTAGCGACCGGCGCGAGCGTGATGTAGCGCTTATCGAAGGTCAGACGCACGCCGAGCACCTGCGCGCCGTGCCAGTCGCCTTTGCAGACGATGCCATAGTCGGGGATCGAGGTCGCGTCGGAACCCGCGGTCGGGCCGGTCAGCGCGAAGCACGGTACCTCGCGACCATCGGCGAGGCGCGGCAGGTAATAGTCGCGCTGTTCCTGAGTGCCGTAGTGCAGCAGCAGTTCGCCGGGGCCGAGCGAGTTGGGCACGCCGACCGTCACCGACAACGAGGCCGAGGCGCCCATCAGCTTCTGCAGCACGGCCGATTGCGCGAGTGCGGAGAACTCGAGGCCGCCGTATTGCTTGGGGATGATCATGCCGAAGAATTTCTTCTTCTTGGCGAAATCCCAGATCTCGGGCGGCAGGTCGGCGAGCTCGTGCGTGATCTGCCAGTCATCGGCCATGCGGCACAGCTCCTCGACTGGACCGTCGAGGAACGCCTTTTCCTCGATCGACAGTTCGGGCACCGGCTGTTTGAGCAATTTCGACCAGTCGGGCTTGCCACTGAACAGCTCGCCCTCGAAACCGACTGTGCCCGCTTCGAGCGCGGTGCGTTCGGTGGCCGAGATCTGCGGCGTGATCTTCTGGTACACGCCGAGCAGCGGTGCGGTGATTTTCTTGCGGCGGAAGTCGTCGAGGTTGAGCGGCACGCTGAGCAGGCCAAAGGCGAGCGCGGTCAGCGCGATCGCGAGCCAGTGACTACCGGCGAGCACGCCGACGGCAAGGATTGCGGCGAAGCCTGCGATCGTCCACGCGCGCAGGTTGCTGCGGAAATATGCGCAGGCCAGCGACGCGGCGAGAGCGGCGAGCAGGGGAAACCAATTCATGCGACTAACCTCTCAAACGATGCTGGAACGATGTTGTGGTTGCAATCATTGCCCGCGTTGACTGCGGACGTTCGATGGTGCGGCTTCCGATTGGAGCGTTTGCACGAATTCCAGCACGACTCGTGTGAACGTATCGTTGGCATCGCCCGCGACCATATGCGTCGCATCGGCGAGGCGCACATGGCGCGCGTGTGGAACATGGGCGAGAAATTCGGCGATCGTCTCCGCCGAAACGACGTCGCTGCGCGCGCCGCTCACGAGCAATATCGGCACGCGGATCGTGGCTGCGGCCGCAAGCAGGTCGCGCTGCAGGGTTTCGGCGTCGCGCGTGGCGAAGTCGAGCATGCGCGGGTCCCAGTGCCAGCGCAGGCGGCCGCGGTCGTCGCGCACGAGCAACTGGCGCAGGCTCGCCTCGGATTTGCGCTCGGCACGATGCGGCAGATAGCGTGCGATTTCGTCGGCCACTTCGTCGTACGAGGAAAAGCCATCAGGATGAGCGCGCATAAAGGCGAGGATACGTTCGACACCGGCGGTTTCCCAGCGTGGTGTGATATCGACGAGTACAAGCGCGCTAAACGGTGCGTGCAACGCCTGCGCGGCGAGACCGAGCAATCCGCCCATCGAGGCGCCGACGAGCACGGGTGTTTCGCCGCTGCCGCGGGCGACGCGAACGAGGTCGTCGACGAACTGGTCGTAGTGATAGTTGCCGTCATCACGTCGGCCGCTGTCGCCGTGACCGCGCGCGTCAGCGGTCACGGCATGCCAGCCGGCCCGCGCGAGCGCGCAGGCAGTTCCGTCCCAGGCATGGCGGGTCTGGCCGAAGCCATGGGCGAAGACGACCGCGGAATTTTTCCCGTCGCCGAAGTGCTCGATCGCCAGAGTCACGCCATCCTGCGCGGTCAGCGTTTCTTCCCGGCGAGTCACGTCGGGAAAGGCTGAAGAAAAATTCGCGGCGACAGTTACCATACGCCGCAGTATGTGGTTGGATTTTGATACTGTCAATACGCTTGCGTATTGAACGAAAACCAGTTCACGAACAAAGGCTTGTAAACGTTTACTGCTGCGACGCAGCATCGCAGACCCTTACGCCTGCGCGCCCCACCCGCTACCATGCAGGCATGTTGCAAGCCGCCGAGAAAGCCGAACGCTCGCGTTTGTCCGCCGCCGACTGGGAAGCCGGTGCGCTGGATCTGATCGCCGAACAAGGCGTGCCCGCGCTTGCGGTCGAGCCGCTCGCGCGCCGCCTCAGCGTGACCAAGGGCAGCTTCTACTGGCACTTCGCCACGCGCGAAGCCTTGCTCAAGGCCGCGTTGCAGAACTGGGAAGCGCATGCCGACGAGGCGATGGACCAGATTGCCGCGATCGAGAATCCGCGCGAACGCCTGCGTGAACTGTTTCGCCGCACCGGCCGCGAGGCGCGCACTCACGGCATCTACTCGGCGCTGCTGCGCGCGCTCGACCATCCGATCGTGCAGCCGGTGATGGAGCGCGTCTCGCAGCGCCGGCTCAACTTCCTCAAGCTGGCCTATCGCCAGGTCGGCATGTCGCCGACCGACGCGCTGCATCGCGCACAGCTGACCTACGCGGCCTATGTCGGCTTCCTGCAACTCGTGCTGCAGCTCGGCGTGCCGCGCATCGATCACACAGAATTGGAGGAATATGTCGAACACGTGATGTCGACCCTGATTCCGCAATAGCGTCAACCGCCTTTCCCCATGAGGGAAGGGGCGATAGAAATATACAAATACAGTTTTTATTTTTCGGCCACTGGCCGGTTGGAGAGAAAATGAGCAAGCTTGAAGCACTCGACCGCTGGGTCGGGGAAGTCGCGGCGTTGACGCAGCCGGACAACATCCACTGGTGCGACGGCAGCGACGCGGAATACGCCGCCCTCGTCGAGCTGATGCAGAAGCGCGGCGACCTCGTCGCGTTGAACCAGGAAACCCATCCGGGTTGCTATCTGCACCGCTCCGATCCATCCGACGTCGCGCGCGTCGAGCACCTCACGTTCGTCTGTACCGAGAACCGCGACGATGCGGGCCCGAACAACCACTGGATGGCGCCGGCCGAGGCGCACGCGAAGATCGACGCGCTGTTCGCCGGCTGCATGCGGGGCCGTACGCTGTACGTGATTCCATATTGCATGGGGCCAATCGATTCGCCGCTGTCGCGCTGCGGCGTCGAGATCACCGACAGCCCCTACGTCGTCGCCAACATGCGCATCATGACGCGCATGGGCGCGGCCGCACTGGCACGCATCGAGCGCGAGGCGACGTTTGTCAAAGGCCTGCATTCGACCGGCGAGCTCGATCCCGACAAGCGCTTCATCATGCACTTCCCGGCCGAGCTTTCGATCAAGTCGATCGGCTCGGGCTACGGCGGCAACGCGCTGCTTGGCAAGAAGTGCCATGCGCTGCGCATCGCTTCGGCGCAGGCGCGCAACGAGGGCTGGCTTGCCGAACATATGCTCATCGTCGGCGTGCAGAATCCGCAGGGCGAGACGCGTTACATCGCCGCGGCGTTCCCGTCCGCTTGCGGCAAGACCAATCTCGCGATGCTGATTCCGCCCGAGAGCTACCGCCAGGCCGGTTGGAAGGTGTGGACGGTCGGCGACGACATCTGCTGGATGAAACCCGGTGCTGACGGCCGCCTGTGGGCGATCAATCCGGAGGCGGGCTTCTTCGGCGTCGCGCCGGGCACGAGTGCGAAGACGAATCCGAACGCGCTGGCGATGCTCGACCACGACACGATCTTCACCAACGTCGCGGTCGATGCGAACAATGATCCGTGGTGGGAAGGTCTGCCCGGCGTGCCGGTCAAGGACTGGCAGGGCCGCGAGGTGACGATCGCGAATGGCAAGCCGGCCGGTGGCCCCGCGGCGCATCCGAACTCGCGTTTCACCGTTGCGGCCAAGCAGTGCGCGAGCTTCTCTCCGCACGCCGAGGACGCGCAGGGCGTGCCGATCTCGGCGATCATCTTCGGCGGTCGCCGCGAGCACCTGCTGCCGCTCGTGTTCGAGGCACGTGACTGGACCCACGGCGTGCTCGCCGGTGCGGCGATGGGCTCGGAAACCACGGCCGCGGCGACCGGCGCGGTCGGCGTGCTGCGTCGCGACTCGATGGCGATGAAGCCGTTCTGCGGCTACAACTTCGCCGATTACTTCGACCATTGGCTCTCATTCGACCAGCCCGGCGCAAAGCTGCCGAAAATCTTCCACGTCAACTGGTTCCGCAAGGGCGAGGATGGCAAGTTCCTCTGGCCGGGCTTCGGCGACAACATGCGCGTGCTCGAATGGATCCTTGGTCGCTGTGCCGGTCGCGAGGACGCGCTGGCAACGCCGATCGGCAACCTGCCATATGCCGAAGACCTCAATCTCGCCGGACTCGACCTGTCGCGTGCCAAGCTCGACGAACTGCTCGACGTCGATGTCGAAAGCTGGCAAGCCGAATACGAGAACATCGGCGAATATCTCGCCTCGTTCGGCGCGCGCACCCCGCAGGCCCTGCTGCGCGAACATCGGCGCATCAGCGCACAGCTCGAAGCCGCCCAAACTGAGGCGCGGGCGGTGGGGACGCCGTAGTCCTCGCCGTTCGTGGGCAAACGATTCTTTTCCCGGTCGCCATTCCGGCCTGTTTCCGGAATGCCGGCTCGGGGCGGCGCTGGTCCCTTTGCGGCATCATGGCGAAGGACTCGAAAGGCGCCACCATCTAAACCATACTGGCGTCCCACGCATCCAAGCTGACAAATGGATGGCGCCATTCTCAGCATGCAGGCAACCCCCTTGGATACCGGCTCGCAAGCACGCCCGGATCGCAGTGACGATCATGCGTTGGTGCGTGCCTCGCTCGCAGGCGATGCGCGCGCGTTCGAGCAGCTCTACCGCAGCCACGCCGGCCGTGTGCACGGCGTGATCCTGCGCCTGGTCGGCATGGACCGCGCGCGCGCCGAGGAGCTGACCCAGGAAGCGTTCATCCAGGCCTGGCGCAAGCTGTCGAGTTTTCGCTTCGACGCGGCGTTTTCGACCTGGCTGCACCGGCTCGGCGTCAACATCGCGTTGATGGAACTGCGCGGCCGGCGCGACGAGATCAACGTGGACGACGCCGTGATCGAACTGGCCGCGGGCGGCGAAGTGCCGTTCTGCGCTGGCGAACGCGGCGACCTCGAGCGGGCGGTGTCGAAACTGCCGCCGCGTGCGCGGGCGGTGCTCGTATTGCACGATGTCGAAGGCTGGAAGCACGAAGAGATCGCCAAGGAATTGGGCATGGCGGTCGGGTCGTCGAAGGCGCAGCTGCACCGTGCGCGCGGCCTGTTGCGGACTACACTTGAAGCGGCTTGAGTCATGCCTACTGAGAGACTCAGCCTAAGCCGGAGTTTTCTGCGGGCCAAGGAGGGCCCGCCGCGAATCAAGCACGGCTTGATTCGTCGTAGGCGAGTCCGAACTTGCTTCGGACTCGCCGCGGGCTGCCAACCCCTGGATGGGGCTGTGCAGACCTGCCTATACGATGCAGCGAGGTGAACGATGGACAATGAATTTCAGTGGCGCAACCAGATGCGCAAGCTCAACGAGGCGGTCGAGCCGGCGCGTGACCTGTGGCCCGATATCGCCGCGCGCATCGCGCAGCCAGTGGCTATGGCGCCGCGGCGGCAATGGCGCCGCCCTGCGTTCGCGCTCGCGGCCAGTCTGGTGCTCGCCGTCGGTGCCGTGTTCACCGCCTCGCAGCTGCGCCGTCAGGATTCCGCTCCGACGACGGTAGCCGTCGACGGCCCGCACAGCACAGCCGCTGGCGCCGCGGCGCTGACCGCGCTCGACTGGGCCAAGCCGGCCGATCCCAAGCTTGCCGCGGCGGCTCAGGATCTCGACAAGGCCAGCGCCGACCTGCAGGCCGCGCTCGAGGCGCGCCCGGACGCGGTGTTCCTAGTCAGCATGCTCAACCGCACCAATGCGCAGCGCATGCGTCTCGTGCGTCAGGCGGCGATTTCGGGCTAGTCCGGAAAATACGAAACAGAGGGCGATGGACATGACGAAAGTATACAAAATCACAACCGGCATCCTGCTTGCGCTCGCTGCCGCGATGCCGGCCCTGGCTGTCGACGAGACGATCGTGGCGGACGGCGGCGCGGCGAAGACGCTGGATCGCAGCTTTGCGCTGGCCGCCGACGGCCTGATCGACGTGAGCAACGTGAGCGGCAGCGTCACGATCAGCGGAGGCGCCGCGAACGAGGTCAAGCTCGGCGGCAGTCTCGGCGCTGGTTCCAAGCTTGTCATCGAAGGCGACGCGCGGCGTCTGGAGCTGCACGTCGAGGCGGAGAAGGGCGGCTGGCTCGGCGGTCACGGCCCGACGAACGACACCAGCCTCGTCCTCAATGTCCCGCATGCCGCCTCGGTCAAGCTCGACGTGGTCAGTGCCGACGGCAAGGTCGAGAACATCGACGGCAAGTCGATCGAGGTCGACAACGTCAGCGGCAACGTGCGTGTCGACGGCGCCGCGCGCAATGTCGAGATCGACAGTGTCAGCGGCGGCGTGACCCTGCAGGTCACGCGTGCGGGTGCGACCGAGCGTGCTCACTTGCAGAGCGTCAGCGGCGACATCAAGGCAAACGGCGCGGACGGGCGGGTCAAGCTCGAAACCGTTTCGGGCACGCTGACTTTCGCTGCGCCGTCAGTGACCGAGCTCGGCGCGGAATCCGTGTCCGGCACGATCGATGTCTCCGCCGCGCCGGCCAAGGGTGCACGCATCCGCGCCGAAACGATGAGCGGCAACCTGCGTCTGCGTCTGGGCGCCGATCTCGCCGCGCGCATTCATGCGGAAACCTTCAGCGGCAGCCTGAAGAGCGACTGGGGCAAGATCGTCAAAGCTGAATTCGGTCCCGGCACCACGCTCGACGTCGACGGCGGCGATGCCGGCACGCGCGTCGACGCGCAGTCGTTCAGCGGCAACGTCGAGCTGCGCAAGCAGTAGCGCGGCGCCGAACCGAGCTGCTAAGTGGGCTCCGGGAACAAGGCGGTCAGCTCGGGCAGATACGGCGCGTAGCCGCGCCAGCGTTCGACCGCGTGCGTATAGACCGGCTGGCGCACCTGCCAGACGCTGGCGGTGGTGATGCTCTGCTCGTTGTTGTCCGCCACTTCGTTGTCTTTGCGCGTGGGCAGGCCAAGGAATTCTTCCAGCCTGTGCCGTTGTGCCTGCGGCTCGGCGACGAAGCGCTCGTAGTCGACATCGAGGATGGCCAGCGGCAGGCGCGTACGCCAATGCGTCATCAGCGCATCGCAGCCCTTGCCGACCTCGGCAATCGCGGCGAAGTCGTAGGCAAAGCCGAGGTCCTCGTGGGCGAAATGCTGCATCCAGATCGATAGCGCGGTGTCGCGTGCGCCGCGCCGGCAATGCACGATCTTCGCGTTCGGAAAGCACGCGGCGACGAAATCGAGATAGCGGAAGTTGAGCGGGTTCTTGTCGAGATGGAATCGCGCGGGCGCATCGTCGCGGCGCATCTGCGCGCGGATCACCGTTGCAACGGCGGCCAGTGCCTGCGGGTTGCGCAGTTGTCCTTGTTCGCGCAGCAGCGCATGCAAGGCCGGAATCCAGTTGAGCTCGCCACGGTCGCGCACTTCAGTGCGGCGTGCGAGCGTGCTCGCGACCAATGTCGTGCCGCTGCGCGGCATGCCGACGACGAAGATCGGCGTGAAAGTCGGATCTGGCGGCAGCGTCGGCAGCGCCGGCGCGTTCAATTGCGCGTCGACAAAGCTTTGCCACGCTTCGATGCGCCAGTTCGCAGTGCGGCGCGCGCGCGCGTTCGCCTGGGTCAGTACCTGTGCGGCTTGCCTGCAGTCGCCGAGATCGTCGAGCGCCTTGCCCAGGGCAAAGCCGGCACAGATGTGCGCGGCCTCGTCGAGACCCGGATCGGACCAGCCGCCGCGGAAGCGCTGCACGTCGGCATCGTCCTCGACGAAGCGGCGGCAATAAGCCAGACGCAGCCACGCGGCACCCTGCTTCGGGTCGAGATCGATCGCTTCGCGCAGCGCCACGGCGGCCTCGTCGAAGTGACCGAGGGCAAGCGCGATTTCGCCCGCTTCCGCGGCGATGCGCGCGTCATGCGGCCAGCGCGTGCGCGCATCGCGCGCGACCGGAAACGCGCGCTGATGCGCGCCGCATTCCTTGAGAAACTCGATCGTGGCGAGCGCGCCTGCGCGGTCGTTGCGCACTTGCTGCCACAGCGCGATGACGGCGTCGGCGGCAGCCTCGATGCGGCCGTCCTCGCGCAGTCGCTGCGCCTGCGCCCATGTGGCTTCGCGATTCGTCGGCGCTGCGGCCATCACGATCTCAATGACCGCCCGGCACGTAGCCGAAGCGCTGCATCTGTTCGCGATGCGCTTTGATGATGCGTGCGACCTGCTCGCGGCTGAGTTTCTCGCGCCACTGGTTGCTGCGCCCGGCGCGGAAGAAACGTTTGCCCTTGATCGGCACCTCGACGAAGCCGTCCCGTTTCTCCATTTCGGCGAGCGCACGGAAATCGGAATGGCGGATTGCGCGCTCGATGCGCGCGCGATCGTCGGTGCCGACCATGCGGGCAACCTTGCCGAACCATTTCGCCGGTTTCTCGAGCAGATCTTCGTAGCGCAAGATCAAAATGCGCTCGCTCTCCATATCGGCCCAGCTCTTCACGTGCTGCGACCAGGAGCCGAGGAGTTCGGTCACGAACATTTCGCTGTTCTCTGTCGCCGAATTCTCGTTGTTGAGATAGTCGATCGCCGCATCCTGGTCGATGCCGAAGTGGTGCGACATGCTGATCGCGACATCGAGCGGATTGCGTACGACATAGATCGAGCCGGCGCTCACCTGCGGCGTCAACAGCGGCACGCCGTCAATCGCGCCAGCCATGCTGTGCGTCTTCACGAACACGGTCTTCATCGCCGCTGCCGCGATCGCGACGTGCACCTGCGGGCGCAACGCGCACAGCTCGGCGAAGTCCAGTTCCGTGCTCGGCCGCCCGGCGATGCGCGAATACAGTTCGGGCTCGGCTTCGAGCCGGCCGTAGCTCGGCAACTCGGCGAGCGGCACTGGCGCAGGGCGATTTGCGATGAGATTGGCGAGAAACGCACGCAGCCACGTATTGCCGGACTTCGGATAAGAAGCGAGCCAGACGATATTGCCCATTGCACCTGCCTCAAAATCTACTGCGCTCGGCAGCTTGCGCGCCGGTCGTGCTCGAAATCCTCATGTACTCGACCGTACACTCCGGTTCCTGCGCGCGCCCGGCACGCAATCTGCCTTCGCTCGCTACGATTTTGAGGCAGGTGCACGTCGTCATGGGTCGGAATCATATCTTGGCAAGCCGAGCTCGATGCGCAGTGGATCGAGCAGCGCGCCGTAGCGCGGTGCGCGCGCGGTGTCGCGGCGCAGCGGCTCGCGCACCTGCATGGCGCTCGGCGTGTGCACGTCGCGTTCGGTCTTGTGGAAGTCGAGGCAGGCAGCTTCGAACGGCAAGTTGCAAAACGCGAGCAGATCGCGAATCGTCGCTTCGGGGTCGTTCACCAACCTTTCGTAGCTGTTCTCGTAGACGTTTGCCGGATGCAGTTCGCGCCAGCGTTTCACCGCGCGGTCGAAGTCACGCCAGTACGCGGCGAGATCGGCGAAGGTGCGCGTGTATTCGTTGTTCGCGAGGCGTTGCCGGTAGCAGGAGAAGCAGGCTTCGAGCGGGTCGCGTCGGCCGACGATGATGCGTGCGCCTGGCAGCATCGCGCGGATCGCGCCGATGTAGAGCCAGTTGCTCGGCAGCTTGTCGGTGAAGCGCGGTCGCTCGACGCGCCACTTCGCCGTGCGCTCGAGGTAGCGCTGTCCGAGGCGTTGCCAATCCTGCGGTTTCAGAGCGTGGATGAATTGCGGGAAGGGCAGGCCCCTGCGTTGCGATTCCTCACCGAGCACGAGCGGCAGGTCGGCCAACTCGCCGCCGCCACCGACCTGGGAATGCGAGGCGAGCACCTGCTCGACCAGGGTCGAGCCGGAGCGCGGCAGGCTGACGATGAAAATCACCTCGCTGCCAAGAGCTTCCATACCATTCGCAGGAGGCGGCGTGAAAGCCGCGAGAACGGCGTCGACGTGCGCGCTGTAAGCTTGCGCGTCCCAGCGTCGGCGCGTGCGCACGCGTGCGTTGGCCTGAGCGATGGCGGCGAGGGAATCGGCATACTCGCCACGGTCTTCCAGCGCTTTCGCCAGCGCGAAGCCCATTGCGAGGAGGTCCTCCTCGCTGGCGCCCGGATGCTTCATTGCCTTGCGCAGGCGCGCGAGGTCGTCATCGGAAAAACGCAGCGTCTTGATGTCGGCCATGCCCCACCAGGCGGCGCCTGCGTGCGGCTGCCGCGCGAGCGCCGCCCGATACTCCGCCATGGCATCGTCGATGCGGCCTTCGGCGCGGAACATGTCGCCGAGGATCGCATGGGCGCTGATCGCGAGTTCGGGCGAAAGCGCCAGGGCGCGGCGCAGCGCCGCGGCCGATTCGTCGACGCGCATGCTGCGCATCAGGACGAGGCCGAGGTTGTACCAGGCGCTGGTCAGGCGTGGATCGAGTTCGCAGGCACGCCGCAGAACGGCGATCGCATCGTCATAGCGATTTGCTTCGACCAGCGCGGCGCCGAGCGTGTTCAGATACAAGGCATCGTCGGGACGCTGGGCGACGGCGTTTTGCAGGGTCGAGATTGCGGCGGCGAAATCGCCCTGCAGGCTCTGCACGCCTGCGAGCAGGCGCAGAACTTCCGGGTGAGTGGGGTACAAGGCAAGCAATCCGATGATCTGTTGGTCGGCCTCGGCGGCGCGGCCCAGGTCGAGCGCGTGCGCAGCCGCTGTCACCGAGCGGATGGCCTGCGCTGACAAGCCTTGCAGGCGTGAACCGGACGGCCCTGAAGTAGTGGGTTTCATCGAAAATTCGTTACAAGCAGGAGGACGTGGGACATCAAAACAGCATGTAGGTCGAGACGATGTACTTGTCGTTCGAGACCGGCGCGAAGCCGACATGCTGGAACATCCAGTACGGAGGAAACATCAATAGCCGGCCAGCGCGCGCTTGAACCTTGATGCCGAGGTCGGGGAAACCGGTTTCGCCGCCTTCCGTCACATCGTTCAGATACCAGAGGAAAACCATGTAGCGATTCATGTGCGCATCGCCGGCATCGAAGTGCGGCTGGAACTGGTCGCGCGCCGCGCTGCTGTAGCGTTTGATGCGCAGGTCTTCCAGCTTCGGACGATTCGGCACCGGCAGCGTCATCGGCAGGCTTGCATTGTAGCGCGCAAGATATTCGTCGATCCTCGCGTAGAAGAAGCCCATGAAGGCAGTGTCGACGTGCGGCTGGATGTTGAGCTCGGTCCATGCGCTGGCATCGAGCGCGGGCTGGTGGCCGCGGCCGTTCGGCGCCTGATGCGTGGTCATCTGTTCGAACGCCGTGATCATCTGCGTGCAGAACTCCGGCGGCAGCGCGGCGTCGAACCACTGCACGTAGCTGCGCAGGTCCGCGAGCGGCAGAGTGGGGCGAGGATCAGCTGTCATAGCCGAATCGCTGCAGCATCGGTTGCAAGATCGGCAGGATGGGCTCGAAGTAGCGCTGGTAGCGCCGCCAACGATCCACTGCCTTCTTGTTCGGCGGCTCGATCACCTGATTGTAGCTCGGCGTCGAAATGAAGCCCTTGTCACGCGCGTGCTGGTCGAAGCGCGCCAGCGGTGCCGCGTCGTCGAGGCCGAGGAAATCACCGATGCGCTTGACGTTGCCGGGGAAGTCGTCGAGCAAGTCCTCGTACCGCGACTGGATGAGACTGGGCTTGAACAACGTGGCGTGATGCAGCCAGAAATCGAATGCGGTGATGTAACCCTGGGCGAGACGTTCCAGGCTCGAGCAAAGCACGGCGAACATGTTCGAGTTGAAATACTGCATGTAGTTCGACAGGATCACGTCGCAGGGATGGCGCAGCGCGAGAATGATCGGCGCCTGCGGAAACAGTCGATGGATCAGCGGCAGGCGCAGCATGTTCAGCGGGTTCTTGTCGACCAGGCGCTGGCCTTCGCGGCGCGGCGCGACCTTCGCGGTGAGGCTCCAATAGAGCTGGCGCAGTTCCTCGCTTTGGGCCGCGTCGAGCTTGCCGAGATCGTAGGGATAGACCAGGCCGAACCGGCTCATGCGTTCGACCAGGATCTGCAGGAACGCGCGTTCGTCCATCGCCTGCAATTGCGGATGCGCATCGAGCATCTGCTCGAGCATGGTCGTGCCCGAACGCGGGAAGCCGACGATGAATATCGGCGATTCGCGCATCGACGGTGCCGGCAGCTCCGGCCACGCGGCGAATGCTTCGACGCTGATCCATTTCGTCGCCGTGTGCAGCGGCTGCGCTGCCGGCTCGAGCAGCTGCGGCAGCGAAGTGCGCACGAGGTCGATCTGCAACGCATGCGCCTGTTCGAGTGCGCGCATCGCCGCATCGACGTCGCCCTGCTTGTCGCAGGCCTTGGCCAGGGAAAAATACAGGTTGTCCTGCAGCCACAGATCGGCCTCGCGCGAGTCGCCGCGCGAGCGCAGGCGTTGCTGCCCGGCGATCATGGCCTCGACCACGGCGCGCGCCTGCGCCGGGTCCTTTTCGCGCAGCGCGAGCATCGTGCGCGCGGTGATCGTTTCCTGGCTCAGCGCGGGATCGGCGATCGCTTCCGGTGGCGGCAGGCGCGCGAGCATCGCGCGCGCCTCGTCGAGTTGGTTGACCCGCTCGAACATCATCGCCAGATGCGCGATCGCGCGCAGGTTGTGCGGATTGTCGGTAAGCAGGCGCTCGAAGATCAGCCTGCCTTGGTTGGAATCGCCGAACTGGGTCATGAGGATCGCCAGTTCCAGCGCCAAGTCGTCGGGCAGATCGGTCCATGTGCGCCATGGTTCGATCAGGCGTTCGGCGATGTTGCGATCGTCGAGGGCGAAGCACATCTGCGCCGCGTAGATGCGCGCGTCGGGTGATTCCGGTTCGAGCGCGTGCGCATCGAGGAAGCAATCGCGCGCCTGCGGATAGATGCCGCGCTGCAGGTAGAGGAAGCCCAGGTCCATCAGCGCCGTGTAATAGCGCGGATCGAGTTCGATCGCGCGCCGATAGGCATCCTCGGCCTCGCGCATCTGCCCCGCGCTGCGCAGCGCGGTGCCGAGATTGCTCCAGTGCAACGCCGAGCGCGGCTGCAGCCGCGTCAGTTGGCTGAACGGCGCGACCGCCTCGGTCCAGCGCTCCTGCTCGCGCAGGCACAGGCCGAGCAGGATCAGACCATCCGGATCGGTCGGCGACTGCCGCAGGAAATCGCGAGTCAGGCGCTCGGCATCTTGCGGCCGCCCGCGGCTCAGGGCGTCATTGATGGCATTGATGGGTAGCGCGGCGGTGGACATGCGAAGAATGACGTTCGATGCGGACTGCGGCCGAATCCGCAGCGGCGTATTGTGACGCAGAAGGCGGATGCTTTCACGCGCAGCCGATGCCAAGCTTCGCGCTCGCGGCTATGATCGCGCCGGCGACGACAGCCACCCGATTCCGGGGAACATCATGCAAGACGGATTTTCCATTCCATCCCTAGGCGATCCCGAGTCGCTGCGCCTCGCTGCGGAGATGACGCGCATCGCCAAGGACATGGCTGCCTGCGAGGAGGTCGACAGGTTCGCGGCGACGCGTTGGTTGCCGGATCGCTTCTTCGACCAACTCGATGCGTTCCATGCGCTCTACGACAGTTACATCAGGCACAACATCGGCGCGAGCCGGCTGCGCATCCAGTGCCAGGCGGGTTGTGCGCGCTGCTGCCGGCAGGCGGTGCACGGCGTGTATTCATTCGAGATCATCAGTCTCTATCGGCAATTGCGTAGGCGGTCCGACTATCCGGGCATCCACGATGCATTCCTGCGCCAGGCGAACGAATTCCAGGCGCTCGTAGCGGAAGCGGGTGCGGGTAGCGTTGCCACGGGCGATGTCCTGCCGCGGGCGCTGCGTGCCTATGCTGCGAAAGGCCACGGTTGTCCGCTGCTGACGGGTAGCCAGTGCGGTGTCTACGAACATCGCCCGGTGTCGTGCCGCATGTATCACAGCCTGACCGACCCGGTCCTCTGCGTCACGCCGCTCGGTCATACCTTCAATCTGGAACCACCTGCGGAGGTTGCCGAGATCCTTGCCGGACTGAGCGACCGCTTGGCGTTTCCGTATTCGGAGTTTCTCGCGCAGGGATTGGTCGTATTCGCGGTGCAAAGGCAATTCAGGCCCTGGGCTACCGCCTGAGGCACTGGCCGTTTCACCGTTTATGCAAAAAAAAACCGCGCGGGGTAAACCGCGCGGTTTGCAAGAGTTGCTTAAGACGAGCTTAGAACTTGACCGTGATCTTGCCCCAGAAATAGCGGCCGATCGTGTCGTACGTGCTCGTGTCGGTGTTCGCGTTGATCACGTTGTTCTGGTAGAAGATCGGCGGCTGCTTGTCGCCGACGTTATCGATGCCGACCTGCACCATCGTGTTGATCGGCTCGATGTTGTAGCCGAACGAGATGTTGTGGTACAGCATCGAACCGTACTTGAACGGCGAACCGATATACGCATCTCCAGTCTTGCCGCAGCTGCCATCCGCACTCAGCGGCCCGTTCGTGCAGCCGTCGACGGTAGCCGAACTGCCGCCGAAGTTCGGCGTGGCGAAGCCCACCGCGACACGGCCGATGTAGCGCATCTGCCACGAGGCCGAGAACGAACCCCAGTTCCAGTCCAGCGAGGTGAGGCCGCGCCAGCGGGCGAAGTTGCCGTAGGTCTTGTCGAAATGACCCGCGTAGCCCGTGGTGATGTCACCCTGGGTAATGTTGTAGGACTGGATGTAGGTGGCCTTCGCCTCGACGCGGAAGTTGCCGAACGAGGTTTCCGGCAGACGATAGGCTGCGCCGATGTCGACGCCCTTCGTTTCCAGCGTGCCCGAGTTGAACGGCGCTTCGTAGATGAAGCGGATCAGGCCGCCGCTGGTACGTGTGACCAGCGAGCAGGTCGGGCCGACCGGGGTCGTACCGCCCTGATAGCACTTGTTGAGAATCGTCTGTGCCGTGCCGGTGCCGGCCACGATCAGGTTGTTCAGCACGATGCGGTAGTAGTCCGCATTGATCGACAGGCCCGGGAGCCAGCTCGGATCGTAGACGAAGCCGTAGTCGTAGGACTTGCCGTTCTCCGGCAGCAGCTGCGAATTCGTGCCGAAGTTCTGGTTGGCGTACTGCGAACCGACGACGATGCCGGAGACCTGACAGGTGCCGGTGGACGCGCAGTTCGGGTTCAGCGGGTCGACTGCGGTCGGCGAATCGCTGGATGGGCCGCCATACAGGTTGGTGACGGTCGGGGCGCGGAACACCTTCGACACGGTGGCACGGACGAGCAGGTCCTCGATCGGCTTGTACTCAAGCGCGATCTTCCAGTTGCTGGTGCTGCCGAACAGGTTGTACTTCGAATAACGATCGCCGAGGTCGAGATTCAGGGAGTGCACGAACGGTGCGTCCTTGAGGATCGGCACGAGCAACTCGGCGTAGGCTTCCTTGACGTTGTAGCCACCCTGGGTCGGCGAGCTGCAGATCGATTGCGGGCCCGAGCACGTCAAGTCGGTGGGGTTGATCAGGACCGCCTGGTCGACCACGTTGTTGATGTACTGCTTGGAATACGATACGCCACCGGCGACCTGGACATCACCGGCCGGCAGGCTGAACACCGATCCGCTGACGCCGGCCTGGGCCTGCTTGTACTGGTAGTTCAGGTGCGAGGAGGTGGTCAGCTTGGCGCTGTTGAGCAGCGCGATCGTGTTCGGATCGTAAATGTTGAAGATATTGATCGGATCGCAGGCCAAGGAGGTGCAGTTGAAATTGGACGCCAGCTTCGAGTAGTTGATGTAGTTGGCGTTCGAACGCAGCTGGGTGAGCTTGCCGTAGGTGAAGTCGCCGAACCAGGTCCAGGTCGTGTCGGCAAAGCTGCCCTTCAGGCCGATCGTGGCCAGATCGTGCGTGGTCGAGAAGTGGGTCTGACGATTGCCGAGGCTCGACAGACGCGTACGCAGCTCATTACCCGTTGCGTTGAATGCGGGCACGCTGAACTCGATGCCGAACGGGTTGTAGTATTGGTTCGTCGGGATGACCATGCCGTCGGTGCCGGTATCGAGCGGCACCGGCGCGATTTGCTGCGCGGAAACGGTCTTGTTGTGGAAGACTTCCATGAAGGCTTCGACGTTGTCGGTCAGCTTGTAGTTGCCGAGGGCGAACAGGCCGGTACGCTCGGACGGTGTCTGGTCGTAGTTGCCGACCGCCTGGAAGTTGAACGCATCGATGCTCGACTTGTAGCAGCGGTAATCGCTGGTTGAGGTGCCTTGCGTGCCGGGCAGACGGGTGACCGAAGAGCAGCCCAGCGCGGTACGCAGCGGATTGCCCGTGGGCAGGTTGATGCGGCCGTTCGGCGTACGGCTCGAACCACCGTGAACCACGTAGCCCGTGCTGTACTTGTACAGCGCGTCGTGCGAATAGGCGCGGTTGGCCGCCGACACCGGATCAGACTTGTTGTAGTTGATGCCGAGGATGATGCTGCCCTTGTCGGTCGACTGGCCGAACATGGCGTGATAGGCGCGACGCGAGCCGTCGTCATGATCGGTGATGCCGTAGTCGGCACCGACTTCGGCGCCCTGATAGTTGGTGCGCGTGATGATGTTGACCACGCCGGCGACCGCGTCCGAACCGTAGACGGCCGAAGAACCGTCGCTCAGCACTTCGATGCGTTCGACCGCGGAGGTCGGGATGATGTTCAAGTCTTGCAGCTGGGTCGGGATGCGATGACCGTTGATCAGCAGCAGCGAACGGTTGGAACCGAGGCCGCGCAGCGAGATCGTCGACGCACCGGTACCGCCGCCGTTGTTGACGTTCGGGTTGGTGGCATTACCGGCGATCGACGGCAGCTGCTGGACCAGGTCGCCGAGCGTGAGCTTGCCGGACTTCTCGATCGCGGCGTGGTCGATGGTGAGAACCGGGTTGGCGGTTTCCATGTCGACGCGGCGGATGTTCGAACCGGTGACGACGATGGTTTCGAGGTTCTGGCTCTTCTTGTCGCCAGTGTCGGCGTTCTGCGCTTGGGCAGTCGTGGCGATGCCTGCGGTGGCCACCGCGCCCATCGTGAGGGCGAGGCGTACCGAGGAGGATAGCTTGTTGATTTCGTTGAGTTTCATACACTCTCCAACGTCAGGGTTGATCTTTCGGGACAAAATAAATTTCTCCCCGTCCTGGGGAAAAAGCACACACGAACACGCCTACGCGCAATTTCGATAACACCGGATACTAGCAACAAATCCTTAACAAGGAAACATTCAAGGCGCAGACGGGACTCCCGTTCGGTTTCGATTCAGAGATGTATCGGCCTGTGCACACGCGCAAAAAAAAGCCCGCGCGTCCGTTGCCGGACACGCGGGCCGATGCTGCAGCAGATGTTTCTTAGAACTTGACGGTCACGCGACCCCAGTAGTAGCGGCCAATCGTGTCGTAGGTGTTGACGTCGGTGTTGGCGTTGGTCACCGCCTGATAGAAGAACGGCGGCTGCTTGTCGCCGACGTTGTCGACGCCCACGTCGATGCGGGTCTTGAGCGCCGACAGGTTGTAGCCGACCGACAGGTCATGACGCACCCAGGAACCGACATGGTAGTCGCCGAGCGCGAAGACGTGCACGCGGCTCTGATAACGCTGACGCCACGAAGCCGAGAAATCGCCCATCGACCAGTCGATGCTGCCGAGCGCGCGCCAGCGGGCGAAGTTGCCGTACTGCGAGTTGTAGCCGCCGGCGACATGGGTGACGACCGCCGAGCCCGTGCCCGTCGGGACGGTGTTGTCGTACTTGTTGTAGTACGTGGCCTGCAGGCCGAAACGGAAGTTGCCGTACGGTGTTTCCTGCAGACGGTAGCTCGCACCGAAGTCGGCGCCCGCGGCATCGAGGCGACCGAGGTTGGTGTAGGCGACGCCGGAAATGCTGTCGATCTGGCCCGAGGAGAAGTTGATGAACTTGCAGAACGGGTTGCTCTTGTCGGCGAAGCAGAAGTTGGCGATGGTCTGACCAGTCGGACGCACGATCAGGTCGGTCAGGTAAACGCGCCACAGGTCGGCGCTGACGCTCAGGCCTTCGATCCAGTGCGGGTCGTAGACGAAGCCATAGTCGAAGGTCGAGCCGACTTCCGGCTTGATCGGCTGGCCGGCCACGTTGGCGCCGGAGAACAACACCTGCACCTGGTTGCCGTTGGACGAGCCGAAGCCCGCGCCCGGTGACACGTAGTTGTCGTACGAGCTCTGCAGGGCGGCCGAGGTCTCGGTCAGGTTCGGCGCACGGAACACCTTGGAGACCGTACCGCGCAACAGCAGGTCTTCGAGCGGCTTGTACTCGATCGCCGCCTTCCAGTTATTGGTGCTGCCGAAGCTCGAATACTTTGAGTAACGATCGCCGAGGATCAGGTTCAGGCTGTTCGCGAACGGCGCGTCCTTGAGAATCGGTACGAGCACTTCGGCATAGGCTTCCTTGACGTCGTAGTTGCCGCTGAACGGCGAGGTACACGTTTCTGGAATACCGCCGCAACGACCGCCGTTGTGCGGGTCGGCCACGGTAGCCTGGTCGGCGTCGTTCTCGACGTACTGCTTGCGGTAGCTCAGGCCCGCGGCCATGCTGACGTTGCCGGCCGGCAGCGCGAACAGATCGCCGTTGGCGCTGACGTTGGCTTGGCGCTGGATCTGCAGCGCGTGGTAGTGCAGGGTGCTGCCGTAGTACTTCTGCAGCAGCGTCGCCGTGTTCGGATCGCTCTGATCGAGGATGTCGAGGCAGGTGGTGTTGCTCAGGCCGGCACTGACCGGCGTGCAGTTCGCACCGAGCGCGCCCGACTGCGTGATCGCCGCGGCATTGAGGTAACCGGAGCGCGTGCGGTTGGCGCTGAACTTGCCGAAGCCGATGTTCGCGTCCCACTGCCAACCGGTATCGAGCAGGTTGCCGCCGAGACCGGCCGTGACCTGATTGTTTTCCGTGTTGTAGGCCTGGTGACGCGGGCCGAGCGCCACGAGACGCAGCGAAGCATTTTGCGCGCTCTTGGTGCCGATGTCGATGCCGAACGGGTTGTACGGGTTCTTCGAGGAAATCAGCAAGCCCGTGCTGAACAGGCTGACAGGTACCGAAGCGATCTGGAACGCCGAATCGGTCTTGTTGTACAGCAGGTTCATGTAGGCTTCGACCGAATCGGTCAGCTTGTACGAGCCCTTGACGAACGCGTTGGTGCGCTCGGACGGGGTCGAAATCAGGTTGATAGCGGCGAAGTTGTAGAGGTCGCCGAGGCCGGCGGAGCTGCCGCCCTGGAAGCAGCGGAACCCCTTCGGAATGCCGTTGCCGCCTGGCGCGTTCGGATCGAGCGTGCCGCCCGGTACGCCGCCGCCTTCGGCGACGTTCGGACAGCCGGCAAATGCAGGGGCGCGGATGAAGCCGGTCGGCGCCGAAGTGGAGCCGGTGAAGCCGACGACACCGGTGACGGCGTTGCGCGTGTACGAGTAGCGGCTGTAATCGCGCAAGCCGGCGAGAATCTGGTCTTGCTTGTTGTAGTCGATGCCGGCCATGACGCTGCCGCGCTCGCCGGTTTGGCCGATCGTCAAGTTGAAGCCTTTGCGCTGGCCGTCGTCGCGGTCGGAGATGCCGTACTGGCCGCTGACTTCCACGCCCTGATAGTTCTTACGCGTGATGATGTTGACCACGCCGCCGATTGCGTCGGAGCCATAGATCGCCGAGGCGCCGTCGGTCAGCACTTCGATGCGCTCGATCATGTTGGCCGGAATGGCGTTGACGTCCGCGGTGGTGCCGCCAATCTGCAGGCGACGGCCGTCGATGAGGACGAGGGATCGCACAGAACCGAGGCCGCGCAGCGACACGTTGGCCTGGCCGTCACCGCCGCCGTTGTTGACGTTGGTGTTGTTGGCATTGCCCGCGATCGCAGGCAGGTCCTGCACGATGTCGCCAAGGGTGGTCTTGCCCGATTTCGAAATCGCGGCGCGGTCGATCGTGATGACCGGGTTCGCCGTTTCCATGTCGACACGGCGGATGTTCGAGCCGGTGACGACGATGGTCTCGAGGCTATGGCTCTTCTTCTCGCCGGAATCGGCATTCTGCGCGGCGGCGGTGCCGACTGCGGCTACGGCGCCGATCGCGAGGCCAAAACGGACGGCCGAGACCAGCTTATTGGTGTTGTAATTCATGTATCTACGCTCCCCAACGGGTGAAGTGAAAATTCATCGAAATAGCACCCTGCCGGAAAACTCCGGAACTGGACCGAGCAGGGGGCATACGAATTTTAGATGTTAGCAACAAATATTTAACAATGGAACAAATTTTCTTTCATTTACTTACACTCGCGCATAAATTGTGGAGACCATCTCGACACGATGGATTGGCGAAAAGGGTGGTTGGCGGCGACGCTATCGCTTAGGCCGGCAATGAGCGCGGCCGCTTAGAGGCGATGCGAGGAAAGCTGCGTCGGGCGTCGCCAGCGGCGGCGACAGGATCAGAGATCCTGGTGGTACTGCACGTAAGGCACGCGCGCCTGGCTCGATTCGATTTCGCGCGAGACAGGGCCGTTATTGAGATAAGGCAGGTTGCCGGAAGACCACAGGTTTTGCGTGCCGAAGCGGAACATGCCGCTCCAGGGCGTGCGCCAGGAGATGCCGAGGTCGACTCCGGTCAGGCGCGAACTGGCTGCACTGGTGCCGAGGGCATCTGTCGGGCTGAGCACATGACCGGTCACATCCCCACCGAACGAGCCGTACTGCACGCCGAAACTGACCGCGGCCAGGTTGAGGCTGGTCAGCGGCGTGGTCGTGCCGGGGACAGAGAGCTGGATACGGCCAAGGCTGGCGCCGAAGTTGAGCGACTGGTCATCGTCGAGGCGGAAGCGGCCAAGCGCATTGACCTGCGAGCTTTGCGCGTCCAGCAGCGAATAACCGGACAGGCCGAGCGGCGACAACGGGTTGCCCAAACCGGCAAGTCCGTAGCTGGGGGCGCTGTAGGCACTGGCCGTATTGTCGTGGTGCAGCCAAGCCATGTCGTAGCTCAGGCCGAGCTCGATGCTGTCGGACGGGAACCAGGCCGAGCCGAGGCGGAAGTCACCGCCACGCGCCAACGCGCTGGGACCCAAGCACGCAGTCGCAGATGCGCAGCCTGCGGTGAGCGGCGCCTGCAGTGCGGAGCGACTCAGGCTGACTTGCGCATTGGCATTGTTGCCGATGCGCATCAGCAGACCGCCGGAGACGAGGTTGGTGACGTCGATCAGCCGCCATTCGCTCGCACCGCCGATCTGCGGCGACTTGGGCAGGGTAGGGTTGTGATTGCTGCCGGCCGAAACCAAGGTCAGGATGCGGCCGTCGGGGGTGCTCCAGAGCGGAACGGCACGCGCATCCGATCCGCCGAGCAAACTGCTCGAGCCGAGCATTTGTTCAAGCAGTTGCGGTGCGGGTTGCGGCGACTGGAGATGCGCAGGCGCAGGCGACTGCGCGACGCCGGCGAGCGGCATCGAAGCAGTCAGCATCAGGGCGAGCAGTTTGCGCATGAAATCCGGCTACCGGTTCCGGTGGTTAAAGAGTATTCACTTCCAGCTTTAGTTCCCTGCCGCAGTTGGCAAAACCACATGTTCGGCAGCCACCCGATGCTATCTCATTTATGAAAACCTAACAATCATTTTCCACCATTTGTGCGGAATGGATCACGTTCCATTGCGCGCGGGCAATCGCAGCCGTGGCAAACTCGCGCGCCTGGCGGCCGGTTTCTTAAGCTGCCACCCTGAATTCTTCCCGCATGAAGCTTCCCTTACGCCCGCAATCGCGACGGCGACGCTGGCCGCGCCGCCTGGCTGTGACTGCACTTGCGATGCTGGCGTTGACCTGGCTGCCGGTGCTGATGCTGCGTTTCGCCTCGCCGTCGACCTCAGCGTTCATGGTCGAACGCCGCATCCAGGCTTGGCGTGACGGAGAGGGTGGCTTCGCTTTGAAGCAGCGCTTCGTGCCGCTGACGCAGATGTCGCCGGAACTGCCGATCGCGCTCGTCGCGGCGGAAGACCAGAAGTTTCCGCTGCACCACGGCTTCGACCTGCAAGCGATCGGCGAGGCGATGGACGATGCAGACGAGGGCGCGCGCTTGCGCGGCGCGAGCACGATCTCGCAACAGACCGCGAAGAACCTGTTCCTCTGGAACGGGCGCAGTTTGGTGCGCAAGGCGCTGGAGGCATATTTCACCGTGCTGATCGAGCTGACTTGGCCGAAAGCGCGCATCCTCGAGGTCTACGCGAACATCGCCGAATTCGGCGACGGCATCTATGGCGCCGAGGCGGCAGCGCGGCAATTCTTCGGCAAGCCTGCGCGCGACCTGAGCGTTCGCGAATCTGCTCTGCTTGCCGCAAGCCTGCCCAACCCGGTGAAACTGCACGTCGACGCGCCGTCGGCCTACATGCTGCGCCGCGCGGCCTGGATCGAGCGACAGGTGCGCCAGCTTGGCGGCCCGGCCTACCTCGCCCACTAGGTGCTGGACGCGGCGTGCCGCGGTGTCGATCGTTACGCGCTTCGGCTAGCATTCGATCATCCGGTTCAGTCTGCGCGATTTCCCTGCATGGCCAAGCTCAGCGTCGTCGTCCCCGCGTACAACGAAGGTGAAAGCCTGCGCGAGTTCCATGCGCGGCTTGCCGCCGTCTTTGATCAGCTCGCCGGCAAGCTCGACATGCAGTGTGAGGTGCTCTATGTCGACGACGGCAGCCGCGATGACACCTATGCGGTGATGAGCAGCCTGCGCGAAGCCGATGCGCGTGTGGCCACGCTCAAGCTCGCGCGCAACTTCGGCAAGGAACTCGCGCTGACCGCCGGACTCGACGCGGCCGATGCGGACGCCGTCGTCGTCATCGATGCCGACCTGCAGGATCCGCCCGAACTGATACCGAAATTCATCGGACTGTGGCGCGAAGGTTACGATGTCGTCTACGGCACGCGCTCCACGCGCGCGGGCGAGACGCCGCTGAAAAAATTCACCTCGGCCGCGTTCTATCGGGTCATGGAAAGGCTCAGCGCCACGCCGGTGCCGCGCGACACCGGCGACTTCCGCCTCATGAGTCGGCGTGCACTCGAAGCGCTCAAGCGCCTGCGCGAACGCCAGCGCTTCATGAAGGGCCTGTTCACCTGGATCGGCTACAAGCAGAAGTCGATCGTCTACGAGCGCGATGCGCGCTTTGCCGGCGAAAGCAAGTTCAATTACTGGCGCCTGTGGAATTTTGCGCTCGAGGGCATCACCTCGTTCTCGACTGCGCCACTGAAGCTGGCGACATACGTGGGCCTCGGCACGGCGGCGCTGGCTTTTGTCTACGCGGTGTGGGTGTTCGGCAAGGCGCTGCTGCTCGGTGACCGCGTGCAGGGCTATCCCACGCTGATGCTCGTGATCCTGTTTCTCGGTGGCGTGCAGCTGATGGCGCTCGGCATGATCGGCGAATACCTCGGGCGCATGTACATCGAAACCAAGCAGCGGCCGCTGTATCTGATCGACGAGCTGATTGCTGCATCACAATTGGAGAGTGCATCGGCGGGAAATGCACAGCGCCAAGCCGCTGCCGAAAGCGTAAACTAGCTCCAAGCGGAACGAAGAGCTATTCCATTGCTGAGGGAGTACTCCGATGCGTATCGTCAAGCAATTGATCGAAGACAAACGCGAGATTTATTCGATCGGCCCCGACCAGCCCGTACTCGCGGCGATCCAGCTCATGGCCGACAAGTTCGTCGGCGCGCTGCTCGTGATGCGCGGCGAGGAACTGCTCGGCATCGTTTCCGAGCGTGACTATGCGCGCAAGGTCATCCTCAAGGGGCGTTCATCGAGCGACACGCCGGTGCGCGACATCATGACCGCGAACGTGATCAGCGTGGCGCCCGGCGACACTGTGCATCGCTGCATGCGCGTGGTCACCGACAAGCACATCCGCCATCTGCCCGTGGTCGAGAATGGCAAAGTCGTCGGCATGCTTTCGATCGGCGATCTGGTCAAGGCCGTGATCGACGATCAGGCCGAACAGCTCGAGCAGTTGCAGAGATACATTTCCGGATAGATACTACGATCTCATTCGTACTATTTCCTTCGTAGTTTTCGATGGGGAGTGTGAAATGAGATCGCGTTCTGGACCGAAAATGTTTTGCGCCGTGATGCTGACAGCGGCAATGATGACGGTTTTGCCGCTCCGCGCGGCGGATCTGTACGTAACCCCGTCGTCGGCCGCGCAGGATTCACTGATGCTGTCGGCGCGACCCGGCGAGTACTACTACAACCTCGGCGCCGATGCGGTTCGCCACAAGGACTATCCGCATGCCGTGGAGATGTACCAGGTTGCCGCTTCGTGGGCGTACAAGACGGCCGAATTCAACCTTGGTGTGATCTATGCGCGCGGCGAAGGCGTAGCAGTCGACATGCCGCGCGCAATGGCGTGGATGACGCTCGCGGCCGAGCGCAACGACAAGCAATACGTCGAGGCGCGCAACTTGATCGCGATGCAGCTCGACAAGCAAGGCCTGGCACAGGCCGAGCGGATCCTGCAGGAACTGCTTCCTAGCTACGGTGATGCCGTTGCGCTACCGCGTGCGAAATTGCGCTGGCGCGAGGTGCGCGACAGCGCCACGGGGTCGCATCTCGGAGCCGAGAACGGGCCGGTTTCGGTCGGCAATCTCAATCAGCGCTACATTCCCACGCCGGGCAAACAAGGAAATTCTTCGCCGACGCCGATGGATTCGGGCCGCGACATCACCGGCACCACAGGCATTGATGGCACGATCGCGTACCGCGAGCTGCGTTCCACGGACAACCCCTACGATCCGCACCTGCAACAAGGCGTGGCGACAGTCGGGGAACCGACCACCGTCGGCGAAAGCAAGCCGGGTCAAAAGAACAACGGCGACTCGCCGCGGAACGACGAGCAGGGCAAGCAGTAGTACGCCTCTTTCGCGGCTCCGGAGGACATGGTTATGCAACAGCGGCTTCCCACGTTTTTTGCGGCGGTATCGGTTTGATCGTTGCGGCAGCATTTTCAATGCCTGGGTGAGTGACGGGTTCCCGACTGCACCGGAAGGTTCCGTGGCCGCATCGGCGCGACCGGGGCAGTACTATTTCGAACTCGGCGTGGCCGCGGTGCGCAACCGCGACTAAACCCTAGCCGCGGGACTACGCCTCCACCGCGCTCGCGTGCTCGCGCGTGGCCGCAAAGGTGATGTCGGGCCAGCGTTCTTCGGTCAATTGCAGATTCACGCGTGAAGGCGCGATGTAGACCAGTTCTCCGGCCGCGTCGAGGGCGAGATTCGGTGCCGCTTTCTCGCGGAATTCTTCGAGCTTCTTCGCGTTATCACACTTGATCCAGCGCGCGGTGACGACGTTGACGTTCTCGAACGTCGACTCGACGCCGTACTCGTCCTTCAAACGATACGCCACGACGTCAAACTGCAGTACACCGACCGCGCCGAGAATCAAATCATTCGACATCAGCGGGCGGAAGAACTGGGTCGCGCCTTCCTCGGACAATTGCGCCAGCCCTTTCTGCAACTGCTTCATCTTGAGCGGATCGCGCAGGCGCGCGCGGCGGAACAATTCCGGCGCGAAGTTCGGAATGCCGGTGAACGCGAGCGCTTCGCCTTCGGTGAATGTGTCGCCGATCGAGATCGTGCCGTGGTTGTGGATGCCGATGACGTCGCCCGGATAGGCCTTCTCGACGATGTCGCGGTCGCTGGCCATGAAAGTTAGCGCGTTGGCGAGTTTCAATTCCTTCGCCGTGCGCACGTGGAACGCCTTCATGCCTGCGCTGAACGTGCCCGAGCAGATGCGCATGAACGCGACGCGGTCGCGATGCATCGGGTCCATGTTCGCCTGGATCTTGAACACGAAGCCGGTGAGCGGGCTCTCCGTCGCCTCGACCGAACGCGTCGTCGCGGCGTGCGAGGACGGTGCCGGCGCGTGCTCGACGAAGAAATCGAGCAGCAACTGCACGCCGAAATTGTTCACCGCCGAACCGAAGAACACCGGCGTCTGCTTGCCGGCGAGATATTGTTTCAGATCGAACGGATGCGAAGCGCCCTGCACGAGTTCGAGCTCGTCGCGTAGTTCGCGCAGCATGTCCGCGCCGATCTTGGCTTCGAGCGCGGGATCGTCGAGCGAGGCGAAGATGGTCGAGTCCTGGCGCGTGAAATTGCGCCCCGGCTCGAACACATGCACTTCGCCCGTGAGCAAGTGATACACGCCTTTCAGGCGCGAACCCATGCCGATAGGCCAAGTGATCGGCGCGCACTGGATTTTCAGAATCGATTCGACTTCGTCGAGCAGTTCGATCGGCGCGCGGCCTTCGCGGTCGAGTTTGTTGATGAAAGTCATTATCGGGGTGTCGCGCAGGCGGCACACGTCCATGAGCTTGATCGTGCGTTCCTCGACGCCCTTGGCGCAGTCGATCACCATCAGCGCCGAATCGACCGCGGTCAGCACGCGGTAGGTGTCCTCGGAGAAGTCCGCGTGGCCCGGTGTGTCGAGTAGGTTGACGACGCGGCCCTCGTACGGGAACTGCATCACCGACGAGGTGACCGAAATGCCGCGCTCCTTCTCGAGCGCCATCCAGTCCGAAGTCGCGTGCTTGGCCGCCTTGCGCGACTTGACGCTGCCGGCCATCTGGATCGCGCCGCCGAACAGCAACAGCTTTTCGGTCAGCGTGGTCTTGCCCGCGTCGGGATGGGAGATGATGGCGAACGTGCGCCGGCGGCGGGTTTCGTCGATGTGATTCATGTCTTTGTGCTGCCATCCCGGCGCAAGCCGGAATCCATCTTGCTTTCGGCTCAAAGACGAAAAGCGAAGATAAAATGGATGCCGGCCTTCGCCGGCATGGCGAATTCAGGCCATTCGCCGGAATGGCAAAGGGGATGCGGACGGGGCGCGCATTATAGCCGCAGCGCGGCTACGGCGTCCCGCCCACGCTCATGCCTTCCTCCGGGGTGAGGATTTTGCCGTCCGCGCCGACGAGTTGGATCGGCACCGCCAGCATCGTCATGTCCGCATTGCGCTGGACGACGAAGTGCAGGTGCGGCCCGTTCGTGTAACCCGTGTCGCCCGATAGCGCCAGCACCTGTCCAGCGCGCACCTGGTCGCCGACCTGGACGCGCGCGCTTTCGAGCTGTAGGTGAGCGTATACGGCCATCGTGCCGTCGGCATGCACGATGCGCACGTTGTTGGCGCGGTCGCCGTACTTGTCCATATCGAGGCCGTTGCCGTAGTAGTCGTTGTCGACCGTCATGACGATGCCGTCGCGTGCGGCGAGCACCGGCGTGCCTTCGGGCATGCCGAAGTCGACGGCGTACTTGTTCTGCGCCTCGGTATGGCTGAACTTGCCGCCGAAGGCCTGGTTGACGCGAAGCTTAAGGTTGGCCGGGAACGGCAGCGCGTAGCGCGCGCTCTCGTCGGGTGCCGCGCGAAAATCGCCGGGCATGTAAGTGTATTTGTAGCCGTAACGGAAGCCCGCCGCCGGGTTGGTCGCGACGATGTGCAGTGCGCGCGTCTCGCTGCGGCCGGGCAGCACCACGCGTGCCGGCAGCACCTCGGGCTCGGTGCGCACGTTCTTCGCGTCGGTGACGTTGATCTCGACCGTGATCGGGCCGCCCGTGCTGTTGACGAAAACGATCGTACGATCCTCGTCCGTTCCGTCCTCGCGCGAGCGCAGCAGCGGTTGCGCATCCGTGTGTACGAGTGTGGATTTCACTCCCGGCGTATTGTCCGGCGGCTTGACGTCGGTGAAGTGCACGATGCCCTGCGCATCGGTGTACTGGTACATGTGCTTGGCATGGGCCGTCACGATAAGGCCGGCGAGCGCGAATGCGAATGTCGCCAGGGACAGTTTCGAGGCACGTTTCGTCTGCACTTGCGACTCCGCCAGAAAACCTGGGCTAGGGCTTCGCGGGCGCCCCATGCAGCCCGTTCCACAGCACGTCGAGCAACTCGCCTTTCGGGTCTTCGTCCTGTTCCCAGTACATGATGCCACCCAAGTGATTCGACCGGACAAAGGCGATTTTCGCTTTCAGTGCCTGCGGGTCTTCGTAACTGACGAAGTGCCGCGTCTTTTCGTTCCACAAGAACGGTGCCTGTGCTTCGGCATCCCAGCGGCGCTGATAGCCATTCTTGTCGATGTAGTCGGACCCGAGCACTTTCCAGCCCCGGTACGCGACGAAATGGCCGTAGTGCTGGTACAGGCCATCGTGTGCCGGGTCCACTTCGGCGAATTCGCGCCCGTAGAACGCGGCGCCGATGACCAGCTTGCGCGGGGCGATGCCGGCGGCAAGAAACTGCTTCACCGCACGGTCGGTGGTGCGCGCGGTCGGCGGCGTCAGCGCAGACGCGTGCAGGCCGCTGTGGTGTCCGGTGGTCGGGGTCAGGCCGTTGACGAAGTCGTAGGTCATCATGTTGAACCAGTCGATCTGCCGATCGACGCCGGCGAGATCGATGTGGTCGACGAACTCCCCATCGGCGATGGCAATGCTCAATGTATAACGGTCCGCGTCGTGGCGGCCTTCGAGCGCGGATGCTTCGTCGAGCCGGGCGCGAACTTCCGCAAGCAGCGCGGTGAAATTCGCGCGATCCCGTTCGCTCGACGCGATTCCGCTTTCGTGGTGGCCGGGATATTCCCAATCCACGTCGAGTCCGTCGGCATGCTGCGCGCGAAGCATGGCCGCGGCGCTGCGTGCAAAACGCTGGCGGCCCTGCGCGGTCGCGGCGGCTTCGGAAAATCCACCCGAGCCCCAGCCGCCGACCGAAATCATCACGCGCAGGCGCGGATGATCGGCTTTCAGCGCGAGAATGCGCTGCAGGCGGGGAATCGCTTTGTCGTCCAGCGCCACCTCACCGTCGTGCACCCCGGCGAAGGCGAAGATCAACGTGTCGACCTTGCCGGGATCCCAGCGGTCATCCGTGTTGCGCGCGCCGACATAGCCGACGATGCGATAGTCCTGTGCGTGTGCATGCAGCGCGAAGCCGAGCAGCAGCGCGGCGAGAATCCGGTTCAGGGAGGTCAGCATTCGATGACGTTCACGGCGAGGCCGCCGCGACTCGTTTCCTTGTATTTGTCCTGCATGTCGCGTCCGGTGTCGCGCATTGTCTTGATGACCTTGTCGAGCGAGACGCGGTGCTTGCCGTCGCCGCGCAAGGCCATGCGCTGCGCATTGATCGCTTTGACTGCACCCATCGCGTTGCGTTCGATGCACGGAATCTGCACGAGGCCGCCGATCGGATCGCAGGTGAGGCCGAGGTTGTGTTCCATGCCGATCTCGGCGGCATTCTCGACTTGATAAATATTGCCGCCGAGCACGGCGGTGAGGCCGCCCGCGGCCATTGAGCAGGCCACGCCGACTTCGCCCTGGCAGCCGACTTCGGCGCCAGAGATCGAGGCGTTCTCCTTGTAGAGAATGCCGATCGCGCCGGCGGTCAACAGGAAATCGACGATGCCGGCGTCGTTCGCGCCGGGCGCGAAGCGCTCGTAATAGTGCAGCACGGACGGAATGATGCCGGCCGCGCCGTTGGTCGGTGCGGTGACGACGCGGCCGCCGGCGGCATTTTCCTCGTTGACCGCGAGCGCATACAGATTGACCCAGTCGAGGATCGTCAACGGATCGCGCAGCGCCGCTTCGGGCCGGTTGCGCAATTCCTCAGACAGCGTCGGCGCGCGGCGCAGCACCTTCAGTCCGCCGGGCAGCGTGCCTTTCTCGCGCATGCCGCGTGCGACGCAATCGGCCATTGCCTTCCAGATCGTCAGAAGGCCGCTACGCACCTCGGCTTCGCTGCGCCAGACCTTTTCGTTCTCGAGCATCAGTTGCGCGATCGTCTTGCCTGACTCCGCGCAGAGCTTGAGCAATTCATCGCCCGACGAAAACGGGTAAGGCAGCGGCGTCGCATCGGGCACGATCTTGTCGTCGGCTGCCTCGTCGGTGTTGACGACAAAGCCGCCGCCGACCGAGTAGTAATCGCGCGTCGCGATCACTTCGCCTTGCGCGTCGAACGCGGTGAAACGCATGCCGTTGGTGTGGAACGGCAGCTTCTGGCGCTTGTTCATGACCAGATCGGTTTTTTCGTCGAACGCAATATCGTGCTTGCCGAGCACGCGGATCTTCTTCGCCTCGCGGATGCGTTTGAGGCGATCGGGAATCGAATCGGGATCGATCTTGTCCGGCCACTCGCCCTCGATGCCGCAGAGCAGGGCCTTGTCGGTGCCGTGGCCGCGCCCGGTCAGCGCGAGCGAACCGAATACCTCGGCGCGGATGCGCGCGACGCGCGCGAGGTCGCCCTTTTCTTCGAGCCAGCGCGTGCAGAAGCGTGCAGCCGCACGCATCGGCCCGACTGTGTGCGAGGACGAGGGACCAACGCCGATCTTGAACAGGTCGAAAACGCTGACGGCCATGGCTATTCCGGAAGGTTGCGGCAACGTCCGCGTTGCAGCCGTCGCCGCTGTGCGGCGCGGCTGAACTCGGACAGAAAGCGGATTTGCCCGCTGCGCTATTCTAGCTCAATGCCCGAGATCACCATGCCATGCGCCTGATCCTTTTCCAACGTGACGACTGCCACCTCTGCGACCTTGCGCTCGCGGTGCTGGCGCAGGCGCGGCTACCGGCATTCGAAAGCGTGTTCGTCGATGACGATGCGCAACTCGAAGCGCGCTACGGCGAGCGCGTGCCCGTGTTGCGCGATGAGGATTCGGGCGAGGAGATCGGCTGGCCGTTCGACGCGGCGGCGGTCACGCGTTTCCTTGCGCGTTGATTTGCACGATGCTCAATCGACGACGCGCAGATGCACGTCGTCGAGCCAAGCCGTGCCGCGGTCGCTGAGGACGGCGGCGATCTCGACTTCGAGGGCGCCGGAGGGGACCGGGGTGCGCAAGGTGATCTTGCGGAAATCCTGCGTGCCCGTCACCGACGGCGCCGACCGGCGCGGATTCGGCACGCCTCCAGTGAAAGTCAGCGTCAATTGCCAGCCGTGTGGACCGACATTGTCCGTCTTCGTCTGCGCGGTCAGCTCGATCGTGTGGCCGGCGTAGGCGGCGATCGGAACGTTCTGCGCTATCAGTCCGTACACCTGCTCGCGGGTTCGCTCGATGCGGAAACTGGCGGCACCCGTGGCGCTCACGTCGTGGTCGATCGCGAACTTGTAGGACGGGGGGCCGGCGTGCTGGCTCTGGGTCCAGCCTTCGATGGCGCCGTCGGCACCGAGGCCGGCTTCGAAATCCGGATTGCGCAGCGCGATTGAGCCCGGCAACTCGACATAGGCCGGGGCTTCCGTGTGGCCGACGCAACCCGCCAACGCAACCGAAGCCGCGCCGATCAATCCGGCAAATCGCATCGTGATTCCCCTTGGGTTCGAATCTGGCGGAAGCAGTATGCCATCAACCGCTCGGCTGCCGGCCACGCAGCCGGGCGAGGATGGCCGCGCGCGCCTCGCGCAAAATCGAGTCGCGATCGAGGCTGGCCACGATGTCGGCCACCGCGCGCTTGGCGCCGCCTTCGCCCCAAGACTTGCCCTGCACGAGATACTTCTCTGCCGCGCGGCCGACCAGTTCGGTGGCGTACCAGGCCAGCGCGCCCTGTGCGCCGGCGGTGACGAGGGTAGTCAGGCCGGCGCTGACGCCCTTGAGCGCGCTCGACACCAGATGCACGCCCCAGATCGCGCCCATCAGCGCGGCAAGCTGCGCGCAGATCGTCGCGATCAGCGTGCCGGCTTCGCTGCGCGTCAGTGGCATTCCGTATACTTTTCCCAAATGCAGCACGAGAGCGACGTCGAGCGACGCCGCGGCGAGCAGGTCGGCGACCGGCACCGGGTTGAGCGCGACGGCGATGCCCTTGGCGAGACAATAGTTGCGGATCACGTGCTGGGCGAGGTCTTTTCGCGCCAAAGCCACGCGCTGGGCGACGCGATCGGAAAGGTCGCCCGCGAACAGGCCCGCGTTGAGTGCGGCCAGTGTCTTGCCTTCGCGCTCGGCAATCGCGCGCACGCGTGCATCGAGTTCGGCGACGTCGCTTGCCTGTGCCGTACGCGTCTCGCTCTCGCTGCCATCGGCGGCGACCTGGACCACGACGCGCTCGGCCGGCAGCGCGGAGCAGGCGATCACGTCCTCGGCGCGCACGAGTCCGGCGCAGTGTTCGCGCAGGCGCGCGAGCAGACGCGCGCGCTCGTCGACGGTGTAGCGGTCGGCTTTGTTCAGCGCGAGCAACAGTGGGCGCTGCGTCCGTCCGAGCGTGCGCAGCGCGTCGAGTTCGCTCTGGGTCATGTCGCCGTCGACGACGAAGATGACGAGGTCGCTGATCGCGGCAACGTCGAAGGCGAGGCGTTCGCGCTCCTCGCCCGACAACTCGTTGATGCCTGGCGTATCGATCAGATGTAGGCCCTGGCCTGCGACCTCGTGCCAGCGCTCGGCGTTGCGCGCGCGGGTCGTGCCATGCAGTACTCCAGTCGCGAACGCTTCACGCCCGAGCAGCGCGTTGCCCAGCGCCGACTTGCCGACACTGACGCGACCGAACACGGCGATGTGCAACTCGCCTGCTGCGAGCTTGTCGAGCAACGCCTGGACCTGGGTGAAGTCCTCGGTCAGCTCGTCGCGCACGTTCGCGGGCACGCTCCGGTCTTCGAGCAGCGTACGCAGCGCTTCGCTGGTCTGCGCGACGCGCGCTTCGCTATTTCTCGACGGAGCGACGAAGGTCGGGATGCCGCCCAGTTTTTCGCGTAGACGGACCCACCAGTCGCTCGCAGCCATTGCGATGTCGTCTCAGGGAAAATGAAGACATATGGTACTGCGTCGGACTGCTCGCGCTCGTCATTCCTGCCGTCGCCGGAATGACGGAAGCAACACAATCGCTATTTCCCGCTCAGCAGCAGATGCCCATGCACCGGCACGTCGGCGCCGATGTCGTTCCAATCCTTGCTGGCGCCGAGGCCGAAGTCGGCGCGCTTGAGCACGGTATCGACGTCGAGCGTGGCCTTGTCGCCCGTCGCGGCGAACTTCACCTTGAGCGTGACCGGCTGGGTCTTGTCGCGGATCGTCAGCTTGCCCTTGGCCTCGATGCTGCCGTCGGCCGCTTTGGCGAACGACTCGGTGACGAAGTGCGCTTGTGGGAATTTCTTCGGGTCGAAGAATTCGTCGCCCTTGAGCGAATCGTCGCGCTCGCTGCTCGCCGTGTCGACGCTGGCCACGTCGACTTTGACATCGAACTTGGCCTTGGAAAGATCGGCCTCGTCGTAGCTGATCGTCGCGTCGAACTTCTTGAACTTGCCGGCGAAGGCCTCGTTCTGGTACGTGCCTTTGAAGGTCAGCGTCGACTGCGCGGGATCGGTTGCCCAATCACGCGCCTGGGTCGCGAGCGGCAGGATCAGCAGCAGGGATGGAAGCAGCAGGCGTGTTTTCGACATGAGCATTCTCCGAAGCAGTGGGGACGGGTTCGACGGACGCGGCGACTGCAGGCGCGGATGCAAGCGCGCGCGCGCGTTCGGGCAGCATGCGCGACAGCGTGCCGTCACGGTTGACGAACTGATGCACGAGCGCCATCCCCGCATGGCCGCAGGCTACGACGACGAGCAGCCAGAACAGCCATTCATGCGTTTCGCGCGCGAAATCCTTCAGGTCCGGATTTGCCGCGGTGATATGCGGAATCTCGAACAGGCCGAAGAAGTACAGGGGCCGCAGCGCGGTGACCGAATCGAACCACCAACCCGACAGCGGCACGGCGAAAAGCAGCGCGTAAAGCAGGGCATGCCCTGCGCGTGCGCCGAGCGTCTGCCAGTGCGGTGTCGAAGTGGGTTCCTCAGGGCGTCGATCGAACGCGCGCCAGGCCAGGCGCAGCACGGCGAGCGTAAGCACGGTTATGCCGATCGACTTGTGCAAGTTGTAGTACCAAAAGCTGCTTGGCCGCTTCGGCAGCTCGACCATGTACAGGCCGAGCACGCCCTGCACGATGATCAGCAGTACGACCAGCCAGTGGAAGGTTTTTGCCAGGCTGCCCCAATGGTGCGCATCGCTCTTCAACGGCATGTCAGGGTTCCTTGGTGCTGTCGGGGGATGCGGCGTTCGCGGCTGGCGCCGCTTTTTGCGCATCCGCGTCGCGAATGCCCTCGGCCTCGATGTGGATGCTGACTTCGTCGCCGACGTCGGGCAGATACTTGGTCATGCGGAATTCCGAACGCTTGAATTGCGCGCTGGCGTGGAATCCCGCGGTCCATTTGAACGTGAATGCGTGCACGGCGACGCGGTTGAGCGTGATCGCGAGATCGAGCGGGCGGGTTACGCCGAGCAGGGTCAGCTTGCCGTGGGCGACGCCGGTTTTCTCGCCGGTCTTTTCGACCTTGTCCGCGACGAATCGCGCGGTCGGATGATGTGCGACGTCGAGGAATTCGCGCGAGCGCAGCTTGTCGCTCCACGCTGCATCGCCGAAATCGATCGATGCCGCGTCGACGGTCACGTCGAGCTGCGCGGTGCTCCAGTCGTCCGGATCGAAGCGGAACCAGCCGCCCGTCACGCGCAGGCGGCCGCCCGGTTGCGAGAAGCCGAGGTGGCTGGCGCTGGCTGTCACCTGCGTATGCACCGTGTCGAGCCGGTAATCATGCGGCGTCGCCAACGCCGCCGCCGGTGCGGCGAGTACGAAGATGGCAATGACACGCGCGGTGAACATGAGAGAACTATGCGATAGGGTTGTGACCGGAACAAGCCTCATCGGTGGAACGATGTGTTCGCTGTTCATGCGATACGAGACCGGCGCGCTACGATTTTTCGTTCTCGTTGCCCAGTGCGTATTGTGCGATGCGCCTGAGCCGCTCCGCGCTCGTGTCGGCTAGCAAGCGTGACAGCGCGCTCGCAGCCGCGTCGCGATCGAGCGCGTGGCGTTCGCGCAACGTCGACGCGACCGCGCGCCCGAGGCTGTCGAAAATCAGGCCGTAGGCGATCGCGTGCAGCACGCCGCCGCCGAGTGTGCCGAGGCCGGGGAACGCCTTGGCCGCGTTGCCCGCGATCGCAAGCACAAGCGAGGCACTGGTGCGCACGCTCAGCTTGACCTGGGCGACGAAGGCGTCGATGTCGATATCGCGCACCGGCACGTCGTACAGTTTGGACAACTCGCGCACCAATCCGGTCGCAAGTACCGCCTGGATGACAAGATCGCTGCCCGGCATCACCGCGGCGAGCGCGCCGACTACGGCGCGCTTTGTGTACTTGGCCACGACCGCTTCGGCTTCGCGTTCGCGCAGCGAGGCTTCGAGTTCCGCCGCGCGCGCGTCGACCCGGCTCAGCACCGCGGCCTCGCGCGCCGGCTCGAACGCCGCCGCGCCGCTGCGCGCCTGGCGCGCGAGCACCTCTATCAGCGCGCTGACATCGGCCGCGCGTTCGCGCGTCAACGTCTCGACGCGACCGTCGGCGAAATGGCGTTCGATCGTCTGCGTGCCGCCCGCGCTGACCACGACCTGCGCATCGGTGACGTCGCGATACTTCTGGCGCAACGCGGCGGTGAGCGCGAGCCGTTCGGCTGCGAACAACTGATCCGCCTTGTTGAGCACGAGCGCGAGCGGCTTGCCGAAGCCGCGCAGCCAGTGGAGTTCCGCGTCCTGGTCGCGGGTCAGGTCGCCCGCGCAGACGTAGAGCACGACGTGTGCGCGCAGTGCTTCGTCGCGTGCGATGGCCTCGCGCGTCTTCCCGGAAACTTCATGCGTGCCCGGCACGTCGGCATAGGTGAGCTCGACTTCGCCGATATGCCCGGCATAGTGCGCGACCGCACGCGTCGTGCCGCCGAGCACGTCCGATGTCGGCGTGGCACCTGCGGCGAGCGCGCGGATCAGGCTCGACTTGCCCGCGCTGATTTCGCCGAACACGGCCACGTAGAGTTGCTCGCTGCGCGCCCGGCGGTCGAGTTCGGCAAGTTCGGATTGCAGTTCTTCGGTGTCGGCGCGTTGCTGCGCGAGTACGTCGAGACGCGCCTGTACTTCGGCACGCTCGGGTGCCTTGGCGACGACGGGCTTGCGCGGTCGCGGCCGCAGCAGGCGCCAGGTGAGCCAGGCGAAGCCGAGCACGACCGCGGCGATCAGCCCGCTCGTGGCGTATTGCAGCCACACGGGCAGATCGTGCAGTTCCTGCCATAACGCGATGCCGCTCCGCAGTGTGGCGATCGTCGCCCATAGCGCGGCGGCGAGCACGAGCGCAAGCACGGCGATCAGGATCAGACGCAGCGAACGACTGGAATTGGCCATGCGGGATCCGCTTGGGAGTGGTCCGATTCTACTGGAGCGCATGGCGTTTCTGGCATGATCGCGGCAGCAACGGCGCGGAGGGACGCATGTTCGCCAATCTGATGTTTGCCGCCGCGCTGCTCGTCGCAGCGCCGCCGGTCGCAGTCGGGGCAGCCAATGCGACGGCGAAGCCGGACATGCCGGCACCGGCGTTGCTCGCCACGCCGTTTTTCCAGGTGTTGACCGTGGCCGACGGCCTGCCGTCCAGCCACGTCTACAAGATCATCGAGGATCGCCGGGGTTTCGTCTGGATCGGTACGCGTGACGGCCTCGCGCGTTACGACGGCGCGGCATTCCGCGTCTGGCGGCATGACGCAGGTGATCCGGGGTCGATTGCGAGCAACGACGTGGCTACCGTCTACGCCGATCGTGACGGGCGCATCTGGTGCGGCGGTGACGATGGTTTGTCGATGCTCGATCCGTCCGCGGGCGACCGCTTCATCCACTATCGCCACGATGCGAACGACGTAGCCAGTTTATCCTCCAACGATGTCTGGGCGGTCACCAGCGATGCGGACGGCACCATCTGGATCGGCGGATACGGTGGCGGCGTTGACCGCCTCGATCCCGCGAGCGGCAAGATCGCGCATCTGCACAAGGAGGCGGGTAGCACCCTTGGCCTGGCGTCGGAAAATGTGCTTGCGCTGTATTTCGACCGCACCGGCCGCCTGTGGATCGGCACCGATGTCGGCATCGACGTGCGCGAGGCGAACGGTGCGATCCAGCACATCGATCTCTCCGGCGTCGCAGGTGACGGGCGCTTCAACGTCACCAGCCTGGTCGACGATGGCGACGGCAGCCTGCTCGCCGGTACGCGCCACGGCTTGCTACGCATCGGCAAAGACGGCAACGCAACGGTCGTCGCCGGGCGCGGGCTGAACGACGCCTACGCCTATTCCGTGGTACGCGACGCAGCCGGTGAACTGTGGGTCGGCACGCGCAACGGCCTCGATCGCATTGATGCAGATGGACGTCTACACAGTTACATGGAAAATTCCGCCGTGCCCGGAAGCTTGCCCGGCAACATGGTGCTGGATGCAATGCAAGATCACGAGGGCGGCCTCTGGTTCACCACAACTGAGGGTGGCATCGCGCGACTGCCGGCCAACTGGCGCAACTTCAGTCTGTACCGAAATGATCCGACCAATGCGGACAGCCTGTCGGCGAATCGCGTGCAGGGCTTGGCCGAGGACGCAGCGGGCGCGGTCTGGGCAGTGAACCTGGGGGGCGGCATCGATCGCCTCGATCCGGTTAGCGGCCGCGTGGAGAGAATGACCGGCTCCATGCCTGCTCCGGACAAGGCGCTGTGGTCGATCCTTGCCGATCACCACGACCAGATATGGATCGGCCACGGACGCGGTCTGCGTGTCTACGATCGAAACAGCGGCAAGTTCAGCGATCTGCCGGTGGATCGCAAGCGCCGCGATGCGCTTGCTCCGGGCATGGTGCAGCAGATGGCGGAATCCGATTCGGGTGCGATCTGGGTCAGCAGCAACGGCAATGCGATGCACCGCATCGATCCGGTCACGCATGCGGTCGAACGTTTCGACGAGCAGAACTCGGGGCTGCGCAACGCCGAAGTCGATCAGATCGGGTTCGATCGCGACGGCGCGGTCATCATCGCCAGCGGCGCCGGCCTCGACCGTTTCGACACGACCGTGCAGCATTTCGCTCCGGTGCCCGGCGCACCGGCATCGCGCGTGATGGAGTTCGCCTGGGCTGCAGACGGCACGCTCTGGCTGCATCGGCCCGGCACGCTCGAACATTATCGCGAACAAGGTGGCAGCCTCGAGGCGATCGAGCGCATCGACACGAAGTCGGGCTGGCCGGCGCTCGCCGTCGGCGGCATGCAGGTCGATGCGGCGGGCGTGGTCTGGGTCAGCAGTGCGCGTGGACTGTGGCGCTTCGACCCGCGTACGCATGTGGTGCGCCAGTTCGATGCGCACGATGGCCTCGCCAACGCAGAGTTCTCGCGCATGCAGCTGCTCAAGCGCCGCGACGGCAGCGTGTTCGGCAGCACGTTGGGCGGCATCGTTGGTTTCGTGCCAGAACGCGTCACCGGCAATCCGGCGCCGCCGCCGCTCGTGCTGGAGAACCTCACGGTGCGCCGAGACGGGCACGACATTGCGCTCGACGCGGGTGCGACAACGACAACTCTGGCTTGGAACGACCGCGACCTGCGCCTGCGCGCGGCAGCCCTGTCCTACGCCAATCCCGCGGCCAACCGCTATCAATGGAAGATGAGCGGCGTCGATGCCGATTGGGTCGGCACCGGCAATCGCGGCGAGCGTGAATATTCGCAACTACCCACCGGCCGGCACACGCTGCATTTGCGCGCGGCGAATGCGAGCGGCGTGTGGAGCGAGCTGGCGCCACTGCATTTCGACCAGTCTGCGCCGCCGTGGGCGACGCGTTGGGCCTATGCCGGCTACGCGCTCGCCGCACTGCTTCTTGGGTGGTCGATCTTCCGCAGCTACCGCGCGCGCCTGCTGCGTCGCCATGAGCTCGCGCTCGCCGAACAGCAGCGCCGCTTCGCCGAAGCGGCGAGCGCAGCGAAGAGCGACTTCCTCGCCACGATGGGTCACGAGATTCGCACGCCGATGACCGGGGTGCTCGGCATGACCGAGCTGCTGCTGCGCACGCCGCTCGAGGCAAAGCAGCGTGGCTACGCCGAGGCGATCCAGTCCTCGGGGCAAATGATGCTGCGCATGGTCAACGATTCGCTCGACCTGGCACGCATTGAAGCCGGTCATCTCGAACTCGAGGATGCGCCACTGGATCTGCACGCGCTGGTCGGCGAGGTCGCCGATCTGGTGCGCCCGCTCGCCGAGCGGAAGGATCTCGCCTTCGATTGCAAGATCGAATCCGACGCGCCGCGGTACGTACGCGGCGACGCGGTACGGATCAAGCAGGTGTTCCTCAACCTCGCCAACAATGCGATCAAGTTCACCGACCGCGGCAGCGTGGCGCTGGCCCTCGCACGCGACACGAATGGCGCCGCCGTGTTCAGCGTACGCGACACCGGCCCCGGTATCGCCGAATCGACGCGCACACGCTTGTTCCAGCGCTTCGAGCAGGTCCAGGGTATGCAGCGGCGTCATGGTGGCAGCGGCCTCGGACTTGCGATCTGCCAGGAGCTCGTCGCGCGCATGGGCGGCGAGATCGCGCTCGCCAGCGAGGAAGGCGTCGGCAGCACGTTCCGTGTCGTCCTGCCGCTGCACGAGGATGTAGAAAAAGATAAAAGTATAAAAGCGGCAGACGTCGCGCAGGCGCAAGCCGCCACGGCACGCAGCCTGAACGTCCTGCTGGTCGAGGACGATGCGACCGTTGCCGCCGTGATCGCCGGCCTGCTCGATGCGCAGGGTCACCGTGTGCGCCGTGTCGAGCATGGCCTTGCCGCGCTTGCCGAGATCGATTCGGCGCCGTTCGACCTGGCCCTGCTCGATCTCGACCTGCCCGGCCTCGATGGCCTCGCCCTCGCACGCGCGCTGCGCGCGCGCGAAGCGCAGACGGGCTCGCCGCGCCTGCCGCTGATCGGCATCAGCGCGCGCTCGGCCGGCAACGAGGAGGCGCTGTGCCTGGGGGCCGGCATGGATGCGTTCTTGCGCAAACCGATCACCGGCGCTGCGTTGCAGTCAGGCGTCAACCACGTCATCAAACCGGCGCTCGCATGAGGGCATAATCGGGCTTCGTATCACTGCGGCCGGAGGCAATGCCATGCGCCCCTACCTGATGATCAGCAATCGCAATCGCGAGGACGACCGACTCGGTTCGCGCCTGGCGACGATGGGCTTCTACACCGCGCCGGCCGATGCCGATCCCGGCAAACTGCATACGCTCGCGGCGTGGACCAAGGTGACGCGCCAGGCCTTCGTCGCACAGTTGAAGGCGATCGGCACCGAGTGCCCGATCGTGCCCGAGGCCGAACACGAAGATCAGAAGCTGCTCTGCCTGTTCGTGCATGGCTACAACTCGGACTGGGAAGACACCGTCAACGATTATCTGTTGATCAAGAACGGCCTCATGGAAGGCGCCGGCGACATGGGCCAGCTCGTGCTGTACTCCTGGCCGTCGAAAGGCAACGTCGCCGGTTACCTGCCCGATCGCGAGAGTGCGCGTGACAGCGCGCCCGATCTTTCTGGGCTGCTGGTCGAACTCAGCGATTACCTGACCGTGCGCCAGCGCATTGCCGCGCGTACCGACGATCCGGGCAAGTTCTGCCGCATGAAGGTATCGGTACTCGCGCACAGCATGGGCAACTACGTGATGCAGGAGGCGCTCGTCGCGGCGTCGAAGCAGCTCAACGACCCACAACTCGTCAGCTTGATCAACCAGTTCGTCATGATCGCGGCCGACGTCGACAACGACCTGTTCGAGCGCGACCAACCATCCGGCAGCGATGGCAACCTGATGGCCAACCTGTGCTATCGCATCGCCGCGCTGTACACCGGCCTCGACCAGGTGCTCGGCATGTCGGCGGGGCTCAAGCACTTCGGCACGCGCCGGCTCGGGCGCAGCGGTCTCGCCGATCCGGGCAATGTCTGGGACAACGTGTTCGAGTTCGACGTCAGCGACTACATCGACACGCAGGACAGCGCGCATTCTGCCGTGTTCGAGTCGTCGCCGGCGATCGCTGTCGTGCGCAATATCCTGCGCGGCGTCGATCGCAACTACATCGCGCGTGATGTCGCGCCGTACGCACAACCGGCAGCGCCGCAGCCTATTCCGATGCCGGCAGCCGCACCGGCCTAGCCGAGTTTGCCGGCGCTGAGTTCGTGCACGGCGTCGATCAGCACGCCGAGGCGATCGGGATCGACATCGGGCGTGATGCCGTGGCCGAGGTTGAACACATGGCCCGGATGCGCGCCGAAATCCGCGAGCGCGCGGCCGACCTCGGCGCGGATCGCTTCGGGACTCGCATGCAGCACGGCCGGGTCGAGATTGCCCTGCAGCGCGACGCGCGCACCGACCCGCATGCGCGCCTCGTCGAGGCCGATCGTCCAGTCGAGGCCGAGTGCGTCGCAGCCGGTGTCGGCGAGCGCTTCGAGATGGCCGTTCGCGCCCTTGGAAAAAAGAATCAGCGGCAAGTTTTTTGCGACGGCATCGTTCTTCAGGGTCTGCGCGATCTGCGCGAGATAGCGCAGCGAGAATTCGCGGAACATCGCCGGGGCCAAAAGGCCGCCCCAGGTGTCGAACACCATCAGCGCCTGCGCGCCGGCCGCGGCTTGTGCGGCAAGATAGGCGGCGACCGAACGCGCAACCACGTCGAGCAGCTTGTGCATCGTCGCTGGCGCCTCGAGTGCGAGCGCCTTCGGTCGCGCGAAGCTCGCCGAGCCGGCGCCTTCGACCATGTAGCAGGCCAGCGTCCACGGGCTGCCGGCGAAGCCGATCAGCGGCACCTTGCCGTCAAGTTCGCGGCGGATCAGGCGAACCGCGTCCATGACATAGCGCAGATCGGTTTCCGCATCGGGCACGCCGAGCGCTTCAATCTCGGCCAGCGTGCGCACGGTCTTCGCGAAGCGTGGACCAACGCCTTCGTCGACCGACAGGCCCAGGCCCATTGCATCGGGAATCGTCAGGATGTCGGAGAACAGGATCGCCGCGTCGAGCGGATAGCGCGCGATCGGTTGCAGCGTGACCTCGCAGGCCAGCTCGGGCGTCTTGCACAGATTGACGAAGCTGCCGGCGCGTGCGCGCGTGGCGCGGTACTCGGGCAGGTAGCGTCCGGCCTGGCGCATGATCCAGACTGGTGTGGCATCGACGGGTTGGCGCGCAAGCGCGCGCAGGAAACGATCGTTTTGCATGGAAGTTTCTTTTGGTCTCTTCTCCAGGCGGGAGAAGAAGGGCTAGGAGTACGGCGAATCGATTCCCTGACTGAACATCAGGCGAAAGCCACGCTTTATCTGCGTGTCGCGCGCGTGCTCGAACGCGGCGAGCGCGTCGTCGCGTTCGAGGAATACCTCGCGCTTCAGGCTTGCGCGTCCGCCCTGCTGGCCCCACTCGCGCGTCAGCGTCCAGCCACCGAGCAAATCCTGTTGTAACTGGATCTGATAGTAGCGTGGCGCTTCGGCAGCTTGCGGCTGGGTTTGCAGGAGGATGCGCATGACGGGATTGTACCGCAGCGCCCCGATCTATCGTGTTCCCGCGCGGGTGGGGGAAAGTCATTCCGGAACTGGCACGCCGCGCCGGATTCGTGCCGCGGCGCGCCCGTCAGGCGGGCGCGCCGCTTGGCTAGCCCGGTTACTGCGACTTCAGGCTGACATCGTCGATGACGAACGAGGTCTGGTACGCGCTGTCCTCGACGCCCTTGAAGTAGACCTGCACGGTCTGGCCCTTGTACGTGCTCACATCGAAGCTCTTTTGCGCGTAACCCGTGTTCGCGTTGAGGTTCGAGTAGGTCGCCAGTGTCGTCAACACGGTGCCCGAGCTGTTGAGCAGTTGCACGGTCAGCGTGTCGTACTTGGTCGTCGTGGTCGTTTCGGCGGTGTCGACGTGCAGCCAGAACGACAGCGTCGCCGTGGTCGCGGTCGAAGGAATCGTGACGCTCTGCTTGACCGTGTCGGTCGTAGCCGCGCCGTAGCCGTCGAGCCAGGCGTAGTAGCTGCCGGCATGCGCCGACTCGCCGGTCTGATTCGTGATCACGCCGCTTGTCGCCGTCCAGCCGGTGCTGCCGGATTCGAAGCCACCGTTCGTGATCAGTTCGGTCGCTGTGACCGTGTTGCTGACCGAAAACGCGACTGTCGAGCTCGTGCCGACGTTGCCGGCCGCGTCATAGGCCTTGGCGACGAGGTTGTGGCTGCCGTTGGCGAGCATGGTCGAATCGAGCGTGGACGAGTACGGCGAGGCCGTGTCGGTCGCCTTGAGCGCATTGTCGACGTAGAACTCGACCTTGCTTACGCCGACGTTGTCACTGGCCGTGGCCGACAGCGTGATCGTGCCGCTCGTGCCCGATTCGGAGGCGCTCACGGTCGGCGGCGTCGTGTCGGTCGTCGAGTTGCTGACCGAGAACGCGACCGTGCTGCTCGTGCCGATATTGCCGGCCGCGTCATAGGCCTTGGCGACGAGGTTGTGGCTGCCGTTGGCGAGCGTGGTCGAGTCGAGCGTGGTCGAATACGGCGAAACGGTGTCGGTCGCGACGAGAGAGCTGTCGACGTAGAACTCGACCTTGCTCACGCCGACGTTGTCACTGGCCGTGGCCGACAGCGTGATCGTGCCGCTCGTGCCCGATTCGGAGGCGCTGACGCTCGGCGGTGTCGTATCGCCGCTGCTCGCGCCCTGGTTCACCCATACCGGCGCCGAGTAGAGCTGCGTGCCGTTGTCCTGGGTGACCACCGCATAGTAGAAGTAGCTGCCGTTCGCCGGCGTGGTCGTGTAGGTGTTGCCGCTCAGCGTGGTCGAGCTGACCGTGCCGTTGCTGCCCGGCACGCCTTGGTAGATCTTCACGGTCGAGGCGCTGCGGCCGGTGCCGGGCGCATAGTTGACCGTCAGCGTGAGCGCGCCGGAATGGCTGAACTGGTCGCCCATGATGTGGCCGCCGTCGGTGGTCAGCACGATCTGCGCAGTCTTGTCCCAGGTAGCGAACACGTGGCGCGCCTGCAGTGCGGCGAGGAAGTTCGCGCGGTTCAGTGCCTGGCCGGTCGGCAGCAGCACGCCGGTGCGGTTGCTGTAGCTGGCACCCCAGTTGGCGCAGTGATTGTCCTGGTCGGACGAGAAGGCGACGTGGTAGCCGGCTTCGAGCAGCTTGTTGCACGCGGCCGCGTAGCCACCGCCCGCGCCCTGCGACTCGTCTTCGACGTTCGAGAAGGCGGACGAATTCATGATCTCGCAGGTGACCATCACCGCATCGCCGTCGACGGTGTAGGCAAGGTCGGTTCCATTGATCGTGAACTGGCCGGTGCTGGCCGGATGGTTGAACTGGCCGATCCAGCCGTTGTTCTTCATCGTCGTGTACATGCTGGCGTAGTCGCTCTTCGCCACGAAGATGTCGCCGAGCAACTGGTTCGAGCTGTTGTACTCCCATTCCACCAGTTTGTCGGCGTTGAAGACGTTCATATGGCCGCCGTTGCTGATCACGCCCCACTCCATGCCGGCCAGGGCGAGGAAGTTGGTGTGGGAGGCGTTCCAGTTGCTCATCATCGTCTGGCCGGACTGGTACAGCGCCTTGACCGAAGTCGGATCGGCCGAGGCATTGGTGCTGGTCGAACCATCGAACATGTGGTTGTGTTCGCTGGTCATCAGAAAATCGAGACCGTGGTTCATCGCATAGGTGTAGGCGGCTGTCGCATTGCCGCCCGTGCCACTCTGCGGGTTCTGCTCGCTGTTGCAGCTCGACAGCGGATAACCGCTGCCGTCGGACAGGCTGGTCTGGCTGTGCAGGTTGCCGTAGTAGACCGTGTAGGGCAGGCCTGCGGTAGCCGAGGTGGAGTCGATCGTTGATTGGCGAGCGGCTTGCGCCGATTGCGGGCCAGTCGAGTCGGGCTGCGATGCGTGCGTAGAAGCGCTCGTCGGCAGCGGCGCGAATGCGGGCATCAGCGGCGGCTCGACATAGCCCACCTTGACTTCGGAATCCTGTTCGATGATGTCGTTCGAGGAATTGCCCAGCGCGGCATCCACGCGCTGCGCGAGCGTGCCGTACGTGTCACCGCCGCCGAGGTAAGACGGCAACGCGTACGCGGACATGCGCGCAGTGTAAATGCCGTTTGGCAGTGCGCCATTCTGCGGGCCGAACTCGGACCAGCGCACCTGCGCGTCAACGGAACCGCGCTGCAGGGTTTCCTCGCCGCGCCATGTGCGCACGACGGCGCCGTTGGCATCGACGATTTCCAGCTTCCAGCCGATGACGCTGCCGTCGGCCGCGCCGGGGAAACGGAAGTGCAGCGTGAATTCGCGGCTGTGCGCCGCATCGGCGACATATGGAGCATCGAGGCTTGCGTCGAATTCGAAGTGATCTTCGTAATCAATGCTCGAGGGTGCGGCGATGGCGAGCGGGCTGCCGATGCCCAGTGCCAGGGCGATGACGAGCGCGAGACGACGGCGTGCTGCGAGATGAGGCATGAACGGTCTCCATGTTTGCGTCAATCGAACGATTTGAACCGCGACAGATTGCGCCGCGATGACGCCACGACCGAAAACCGTGTTTGTCGACAGCCTGTCGGCGAGCAGTCCGTGTTGGTCCGGGTCGAGCGCACCACCGCACACCGCGATGCGGTCCGCGTGGATTGCAGGTACTACCCGACCTGCGGGTCCTGCCGCACGACGCCCTGCTCCCCCAGGATGTCGGCTTCGAGCGTCGCCAGCCGTTGCGCCGTACCGATGTCGGCCCACACGCCGCGGTGATGCTCGCCCGAGATTCTTGCCGCTCGCATCGCCTCGCGCAAGAGGGGCGCGAGCGGAAATCTTCCGGGCGCGTGCGCGGCGATGAGTTCGGGCCGGTAAACGCCGATGCCGGCGAACGTGAGCCGCGGCGTTTCCTCGTCGTATAGCCAACCGCCGCGCAGCACGAAATCTCCGCGCGGATGCTGCGGCGGATTGTCGACCAGGACGAGATGCGCCAGCCCGGATGGATTTTGCGGCAAAGTGGAAAAATCCAGATTGGTAAAAATATCCCCGTTCACGGCGATGAACGGGGCGGCCCCGAGCAAGGGCAGTGCATGGCGCATGCCGCCGCCGGTTTCGAGCGGCGTCGGGCCTTCGTACGAATAGCGGATGCGCAAATTCCAGCGCGAGCCGTCGCCGAGCGCGGCCGGAAACTGCTCGGCGAGATGCGAGGTATTGATGACGACCTCGCGCACGCCCGCGCGTGCGAGGCTTTCGAGGTGGTATTCGATCAGGCGCTTGCCGGCGACTTTGAGCAACGGCTTCGCCGTCGCGTCGGTGAGCGGACGCATGCGCTCGCCGCGGCCGGCGGCGAAGATTAGGGCGCGCTCGATCACGCAGGCTGCTCCCGCGCGCGCGGGCGCGTGATGTCGCGGTCGCCGACGGCGCGTTCGATCAGCGCGGCGAATGTGGCAAGCTCGCGATAGCCGCGCGCGACATCGAGCACGTAGCGCAGGGTCTGCGGCAGATCGTTGAGATAGCCGGGCTTGCCGTCGCGATAGTTGAGTCGGCAGAACTGGCCGAGCAGGCGTGTGTGTCGCTGCAGTCCGATAAGGTCGAACCAGCGCCGGAACGTGGCCGCATCGGCATCGATGACCGCGGCTGTGCGCAGGCGCTGGTGGTATTCGCGCATCCACGCGTCGACGCGCTCGCGCGGCCAGGCGATATAGCAATCGCGCAGCAGCGAGGCGAGGTCATAGGCGATCGGGCCGTGCAGTGCGCCTTGGAAATCGATTATCCCCGGGTTGCCGCGCGTCGCGATCATCAGGTTGCGGCTGTGGAAGTCGCGATGCACGAACACCTGCGGCTGTGCGCGCGCATTGGCGACGAGCATGGCGAATGCCGCCTCGATCGTGGCGCGATCCTCGCTGTCGGGCACGAAACCGAGGTGCCGTTCGAACAGCCAGATCGGCAGATTTTCCATTCCGGTGCGGAGCAGGGCTTCGTCGAATGCAGGCAGGCCCGCCGGCGAAACGCGCGTCTGCATCGTCAGCAGCGCATCGAGTGCGTCGCCGTAGAGCGCGTCCGCGCTGGCCGCGTTCAACTCGGGCAGGTAGGTGCGGTTGCCGAGGTCTTCCATCAGGATGAAGCCGCGTGCGTGGTCGACCGCGAACACTTGCGGCGTGTGCAGGCCCGCATCATGCAAGCGCGCGCCGATGTCGAGCCACGGCGCGATGTTTTCCTTGTCGGGCGGCGCGTCCATGACGACACGTGTTTCGCCGCCGATGTCGACGCGCCAGTAGCTGCGGAAGCTCGCGTCGGCCGAGGCTGGGGCCAGAGTGAAGCCATCTTGTGGAAAATGCGCGGCGACGAAAGCCTGCAGTTCGCTGCGTCGGGACGATTGCGGATCGGTCATGCGCGGCAGTGTAGCGGCTGCGGTCGCGGCGATGCACGGGCCCGCGACATATGCGGAATTGGCCCCGTTGATTTGCCGCGCAGTGACCCTGTCGTGTCGACAGGTCAACGGCCAGCATAGGCGCACTTTGGCGGGGGAGAGCTCGATCGTGGCGTTCGTATCGACAGTCGTTCGTGCCGCGGGATTTTTTGCGCTGCTGGTCTGCGCACTCGCCGGTGCCGCAGAGCCGGCGCGCCAGTCGCTGGACGAAGCCTGGTGGACCGGTCCGATGCTGGCGCCGTCGGCCGGCGCGCTGCCGCAGGGGCATTGGCTGGTCGAGCCGTATCTCTATGACGTGATGGCGCCACACTCCGACGGCTTCGGCTCGCTGACCTACATCAACTACGGACTCACCGATCGCCTGACCATCGGCATGATCCCGACTTTCGGCTACAACCGCGTCGACGGCGGTGCCGGTTCTTCGCATGTCGGCATCGGCGACGTCAGCGTGCAGGCGCAATGGAGTGTCACCCGGTTCGACGCCGACAGCGGCCTGCCTGCTATGGCGTTCAACGTGCAGCAGTCGTTGCCGACCGGCAAGTTCGACCACCTCGGCAACCATCTCGGCGACGGCTTCGGCAGCGGCGCGCAGACGACTACGCTGGGCTGGTACATGCAGACCTATTACTGGATGCCGAACGGGCGCATCCTGCGCACGCGTCTGAATTTTTCCTGGGCCTTCTCGCGCGATGCGAACATCGAGGACGCCAGCGTCTACGGCACGGAGCGGGGCTTTCGCGGCACGGCAAGCCCGGGCGACGTCGGCAGCGTCGATCTTGCCTTCGAATACAGCTTGACCCAAAACTGGGTGCTCGCGGCCGACGTCGTCTATCGCCATGCCGCGAGCACGCGCATCGTCGGCCGCTCCTCGCTCGACGCCACGGTGGACGATGTGCGCGTCGATACCGGGCCGCATGTGTCGTTCGCGCTCGCGCCCGCGGTCGAATACAACTGGAACGCGAACATCGGCCTGTTGCTCGGCGTGCGCGTGATTCCGCATACGAGCGCGGCGCCGGCTTCGGTGACGCCGGCGCTGGCGCTCAACATGGTGTTCTGACGCGACGGGGAATCCGCACGCCAGCGCAGTCTGTATCGGTTCCTACCTGAACGACTGATCCCGCTGCACTAGGAATAGACGCCCGCTTTTTGCGACTATCGGTATGTGGGTGACCCGCAAGTGCCGGCAGCCGTCGGGAAACGGGTCGCCCCATCGCGATTGGTGCGGCTGCGGCGGAACAGAAAGCCCGCGTGCCCATCGCCCGAAAGGAGGTGGCTCATGTCTCCAGATTTTTCCGACGATCGCTTCGAGGATCGCTCGAGCGAATCACCTGCCGACGCGAAAACAGCAGACGCCGAAGCGCGTGTCGCCTCGCGCCGTCGCCCATCCACAGCGCGATCCTCGACCCGCCGACGCGGCAAGGCCGGCGTGAAGGTCGAAGAACCTGCGCCGGAGGACGCGGGCGAGCGCCTGCGCGAACACGCGGCAGATACGCTCGCGGCGATGCGCGAGCGCATCGTCGAGCGGCCGTTGCAGGCCGTACTCGTGGCCGCGGCCGCCGGCGCGTTCGCCGCGCTGCTGCTCGGTGCGACACGGCGATGATCGGCGCTGCCGTCTGGGATAGCCGTGTAACGTGGTGCTCCATCGCCCAGGTCGGGAATTGAGCCCATGTTGCGCTTCATGCTCGCACTGGCCCGCCATCTCGATCTCGTCGGCGAGCACGCGCTCGGCTACGCGGAACTGGTCCGCGTGGAGTGTGCCGCGTCGCTGCGCTCGTGGCTGTGGCGCGTGGTCGCGTTCGCGCTCGCTGCGCTGTTCGTGCTGATCGGCCTGGTCAGCGCTGCCGTGGTTCTGTCGCTGTGGTCGAACGGTGTCGACGTGGCGAGCTGGCGTGCCTGGGCCGTACCGATCGTTTGCCTGCTCGTTGCGGGCGCGTGCGTCGCGTTCGCGTTGACGCGCAAGCCGCAACCGATGTCGGAGGTGCTGAACCAGCAGTTGCAGCGCGATCTCGAATTGCTGCGCGCCGCGCGCGGCGCCGACGAGACGCGGGGAGGCGACGCATGAACGAGGACGTTGCCGCCGCGGTGCGTTCGCTGGAGGCGAGCCGGTCCGCACTCGCGATCGCACTGGCACGGAAACCACACTTGCGCCGCCATGCCGCAGCGGGCTCGGCGAATGCGGCGCCCGGCGTCTGGGGCGAACTTTGGTCGAGCATCGCCGATGCGACCGGCGAGCATTGGCGCCACGGCAACCTGCGTGTCATGCTGGAACAGGCGCAGCCCGTCGTCGAAGATGCGGTGCGGCAGCGTCCGTGGACCGCGGTGGCCGTCGCCGGGCTGTGCGGTGCGGTTGCCGTATGGGTCGTGTCCACGCGTCGCCGATTGCTCTTTTCCGCCGCGCGGTTGTGGTGGCGCACGGCGGGTACGGCGATCCTCGTTTCGGCGGCGTTCAAGCTGTATGAGCAGCATGTTGCAGCAACGGACCGGCCTGCGTCTGCGCCTGCCGACGCGGACGGTGCGGATCCAGCGCCGGAGGCGTGATCGCAGCAGCGAAGGAGGTGCGGCATGGCAATGCAAGGATCGGCGAATCGCGAAGGCGACCGGCGCGAGCGTCTCGGCATGCTGGCCGAGCACTCGCGCACCATGGCCGAAGCAACGCACGGGTTGTGGGCGCTGGCGCTCGCCGTCTCGATTTTCGCGATGCTCTACTTCGGCCGCGAGGTGTTCGTACCGCTCGCACTCTCGGCGCTATTCGCCTTCATGCTCGAGCCGCTGGTGAATTGGCTGGCGCGCGCGATCGGGCGTACCGCGGCTGCCGTGCTCGTGTTGATCGGCGTGCTCGCCGCGTTGATCGCACTCGGTTTCGTGCTGTCGCGGCAGTTGCACGATCTCGCCGAGCAGTTGCCGGCGTATCGCGGCAATCTCGTGACCAAGATCCGCGACGTCGTGCCGGCTGGCAATGGCGTGCTCACCCAGCTCGCCCGCCTGTCGCAGGACCTGCAGAAGACCGCCGAGCAGGCGGCACCTGACAAGGGCGCCGCCCAGGCGCAGGAGAAGGCGCCGCTCGACGTGCGCGTCGTCCAGACCGGCAGGAATACGCCGATCGAGGTCCTGCAGTCCTACGTCGAGCCGCTGATGGGTCCGCTCGGCACCACCTTCCTCGTCATCCTCCTCGTCGTGTTCATGGCGATCAAGGCCGACGATCTGCAAGAGCGCTTCATCCGCCTCGTCGGCAACGGGCGCATCGGCGCGACTGCGCGCGCGATCGACGACGGCACTGCGCGCATCCGCCGCTACCTCGGCATGCAGTTGTTGACCAATCTGATCTACGGCGCCGCGCTGGCGACGGGACTGCATTTCATCGGCGTGCCGAACGCAATGCTCTGGGGTGGGCTTGCGGCGGTGCTGCGCTTCGTTCCCTACGTCGGGCCGTGGATCGCGGCGATTCCGCCGCTGCTGCTGTCCCTGGCCGTGTCGCCGTCGTGGATGGGGCCGCTGACGACGCTGGCGCTGTTCCTCGCGCTCGAACTCGTCACCGGCAACGTGCTCGAACCGTGGCTGTACGGCGCGAGCACGGGCGTATCCTCGTTCGCGCTCGTCGTCGCCGCCGTGTTCTGGACGACGATCTGGGGACCGATCGGGCTGCTGCTGTCGACGCCGCTCACGGTCTGTCTCGTGGTGATGGGGCGACACGTGCCGAGCCTGTCCTTTCTCAACGTGATGCTTGGCGAAGAGGAAGCGCTGTCCCCATCAGAGCAGATGTACCGGCGCCTGCTGCGTCCGCGTTCGTTCGTGCGCGGACGCGAGATGGCGGAAGATTTCGTCGCTGCGCATTCGCTGGCCGAGTTCTACGACCAGGTGCTGTTGCCGGTCGTGCGCGCGTCCGAACGCGATCGCGCCGAGCAGCGCCTCAATGCCGAACAGCGCAAAGCACTCGCACGCTCGCTGCGCGTGCTGGTCGACGAGATCGATGCCGACGAAGATTACGACGGTGCGGCCGCGCCGTCGCCGCGTGCGTATCGCGTGCTCGTGCTGCCCGCACGCGCCGGGCGCGACTTGCTCGCCGCGCTGATGCTTGCCCGTGTGCTGAGGCTGGAACGCTTCGATGTTCGCGTCGCCGCGAACCGTGGCGAAGCACGCGGCGCGCTAGCGCGATTGTGCGAGGAGGCAGCGGATCTCGTCGTCGTTTCGGCGACGCCGCCGACCTTGCTCGCCGATGCAGACCTGATCTGCCGCCAGATCAAGTCGATCGCGCCGGAGCAGAGAGTCATCATCGGCCTCTGGCAAGGCACAAGCGAAGGGACGAAGCAGACGGACGAAGCGGGGAAGATTGCGAGCGTCGAGGCGGTTGTCGTATCGATCGGCGCCGCCGTCGCTCTCTGCGAAGAACGAGCGGACAGCGTGGCGCCGATCGATTCGAACTTGAAACATGCCGGTACGCCTGACGGGTAACGGCTTGGCTCGCGCGTGGATCAGGCCTGCTGGCGCAATGCCTTCGCCGCGCCGACCATCGCGCTCAGTGCCGCCTTCACCTCGGGCCAGTCGCGCGTCTTCAGTCCGCAGTCGGGATTGATCCACAGCTGCTCGGGCTTGAGCCGCGTGCGGGCCTTGTACAGCAACTCGAGCATGTCGGTCTGTTCGGGCACGTGCGGCGAATGGATGTCGTAGACGCCCGGACCGATGCCGCTCGGATACTGGAACTTCGTGAACGCCTCGAGCAGTTCCATGCGTGAACGCGAAGTCTCGATCGAGATCACATCGGCATCCATTGCCGCGACGGCATCGATGATGTCGTTAAACTCGGCATAGCACATGTGGCTATGGATCTGCGTCTCGTCGCGCGCGCCGGCCGCGGCGATGCGGAAGCAGGCGACTGCCCAGGCGAGGTAGGCATCCCGATCCTTGTGGCGCAACGGCAGACCTTCGCGCAGCGCGGGTTCGTCGATCTGGATCACGCGGATGCCGGCCGCCTCGAGGTCGACCACCTCATCGCGCAGCGCCAGCGCGATCTGCTTGCACGTTTCGGCACGCGACTGGTCGTCGCGCACGAACGACCATTGCAGCATCGTCACCGGCCCGGTGAGCATGCCTTTCATCGGCCGCTTCGTCAGCGATTGCGCATAGCGCGACCAGGCGACTGTCATCGGCCGCGGGCGCGAAACGTCGCCATAGATGATCGGTGGTTTCACGCAGCGCGATCCGTAGCTCTGCACCCAACCCTGCTTGGTGAACACAAATCCGTCGAGCTGCTCGCCGAAGTATTCGACCATGTCGTTGCGCTCGAACTCGCCGTGCACGAGCACGTCGATGTCGAGTCCCTCCTGGATACGTACCGCCTGAGCGGTTTCGTTCTGCAGGAAGGTCTGGTACTCGGAGTCGCTGAGCTTGCCCGCGCGATACGCGGCGCGCGCGTGACGCACCTCGGCGGTCTGCGGGAACGAGCCGATCGTCGTCGTCGGATAGATCGGCAGGGCCAGCGTTTGCGCCTGCCTGAGTTTACGCGCCGCGTAATCCGAACCGCGCCGTTGCAATTGCGTCGAGGTCTGTTTCAGGCGTTCGCGCACGCCTGGGTTGACGACAAGCTTCGATGTGCGTCGCGCCTTTTGCAATTCGCGCGAAGCGGCCACCGCGGCGAGCGCGGCGGTGTCGCCTTCTGCCGCGTCGGCCAGCGTGCGCAGCTCGGCGATTTTCTCGCGTGCGAAAGCGAGCCAAGGATGTATTTCGAGCGCGCTCTCCATGCTCGCATCGATCGGTACGTGCAGCAGCGAGCACGACGGTGCGAGCTGCAGGCGGTGCGCGCTGACTGCGGCGCGCGCGCGCTTGATCAAGCCGGACGCCGCGTGCAGGTCGGCGCGCCAGATGTTGCGTCCGTCGACGAGGCCCAACGAAAGCACGCGGTCGTCCGGCAGATGGTCGAGCACGGCGTCGAGCAGGTGCGGCGCACGCACGAGGTCGACGTGCAGACCGTGCGCAGGCAGCGAGGTCGCCAGCGGCAGGTTCTCGTCGAGACCGGAGAAATAGGTTGCGAGCAGCAGCTTCGGCGTACGCGTCTCGGCGAGCGCGGCGTACGCGTACCGATATGCGTGTTGGGCGGCGTCGCAGAGGTCGAGGGCGAGGAACGGCTCGTCGATCTGCACCCATTCCGCACCGGCATCGGCGAGCTTGCCGAGCAGGTCCGCGTAGACCGGGACGAGCTTGTCGAGCAGGGCGAGGCGATCGCTGCCGTCGACGGTTTTCGACAGCAGCAGGAACGACACCGGACCGAGCAAGACGGGGCGCGCCTCGTGGCCGAGTGCGCGCGCTTCGAGAAATTCGGCGATCGGTTTGTCGCCACACAGAGTGAATGCCTGATCGCGCGTCAATTCCGGTACGAGATAGTGATAGTTCGTGTCGAACCATTTGGTCATTTCGAGCGCGCGCAGGTCGCGTCCGGCTGACTTGTATCCGCGCGCGGTGGCGAAATAGGCGGCAAGTGGATCGGTCTTGGCCAGTTCGAGGTAACCGGACGGCACGGCGCCGAACAGCCAGGCCGTGTCGAGGACGTGGTCGTACAGGGTGAAGTCATTAACCGGCACGACATCCGCACCGGCTTCGCGCTGCAATTGCCAGTGACGTTGACGCAGCTCGCGCGCGGTGGCGTGTAACGCGTCGGCGTCGGTCGCGCCTTTCCAGTAGCTTTCGAGAGCGGTCTTCAATTCGCGCTTGCGGCCGATGCGCGGAAAACCGAGATTGGTGACTTGTGACATGTGAATTCCTCATGCGTGATGGACACAGAGGAACGAAAGCAGGCGCTGCCGCAGAGCCGCCGCGTGAGTCGAGTTTCGCGGAAGGACGATGCGCAGCGTCGACCCTCGCCCCCGCGGGCGAAACGGAATTCAGCGGGGATCGAAGGCGAGGGCGCATCCGCGCAAGGCGCAGGCAGGCATTCGCCCGAAACCTTCCCGCGAAGTTCCGAGTCGTATCGAACGGCGCAAACCGTTCGGCCAAGGCAGGTCTTCGGGCTCGTGGACACGGGTTCGATGATTCGGACCCTCCTACTGATCGCCGCTTCCCGGGTCGCAAACCCAGTGCTGTTGACGAATTCGTTTCCACATACCGCTGCGGGGCAGCTCCGGATTTTCGCCGGATTCCCTTTTCAGCCGGAGCGTTACTTCCGGCACCTTAAGCAATTGGCAGTCTAGATGTCTAGACGTCCATCGTCAATGCAGTTTTCAGAACGCGTGGTCGAAGCTGACCTCGCCCTGCACGCCGACCTGGTAGGCGGAGACGCGGCGCTCGAAGAAGTTGGTCAGTTCCTGCACGTCCTGAAGTTCCATGAACGGGAACGGATTCTTCGCGCCGTAGAGCGGCGTGAGGCCGAGCATGGTCAGGCGCTGGTCGGCGACGTATTCGAGATATTGGCGCATCTCCGCCGCCGACAGGCCGACGACGCCGCCGGCCAGCACATCGTCCGCAAACAGCGTTTCGCATTCGACCGCATCCGCGAGCATCGTGCGCACATCACTCGCCCATCGTTCGTCGAACAACGCTGGCTGCTCACTCCGCACCGTGCGGATCACCTCGAAGGCGAACGCCATGTGCGCCGACTCGTCGCGAAACACCCAGTTGGTGCCTGCAGCAAGGCCGGGCAGCAGGCCGCGCGAGCGCAGGAAGTAGACGTAGGCGAACGCGGCGAAGAAGAACAGGCCTTCGATGCATGCGGCAAAACATGTGAGATTGAGCAGGAACTGGCGCTTGTCCGCGTCGCTGTCGATGCGGTCGAGACGCTGGATCGAGTCGATCCAGCGTTGGCAGAACTCAGCCTTGTGCCGGATCGAGGGAATGTTCTCGATCGCGGCGAAGGCCTGCGCGCGGCGCTCGGCCTGCGGGATATAGTTGTCGAGCAGGGTCAGGTAGAACTGCACATGCAGCGCTTCTTCGTAGAGCTGGCGCGACAGGTACATGCGCGCTTCGGGCGCGTTGATGTGCTTGTACAGGTTGAGCACGAGATTGTTGGCGACGATCGAATCGCCGGTCGCGAAGAATGCGACGAGGCGCTCGATCAGGTGCCGTTCGGCCGGGGTCATGCGCTTGTCGAGATGGTTAAGGTCGATCTGAAAGTCGATCTCCTCGACCGTCCAGGTGTTCTTGATCGCGGCGCGGTACATCTCGTAGAACTGCGGATAGCGCATTGGCCGCAGGGTGAGGTTGAAACCGGGATCGAGCAGGTGCGAGGTCGTCATTGGCAGGCCTCGCACAGTTCCGGGTTCTCGAGCGAGCAGACGACGGCATCGCTGTCGGAATAGGTCTTCTTCGGCGTCGCATCGCTCGCCGCCACCGTGGTCTTGGCGATCTTCGTCGCCGGCCGCGAGCGCAAGTAGTACGTTGTCTTCAAGCCTTTCTTCCAAGCGTACATGTACATGCTCGACAACTGGCCGATGTTCGGGTTCTCGATAAACAGGTTCAGCGACTGGCTTTGGTCGACGAAGGCACCGCGCTCGGCGCCCATGTCGATCAACGCGCGCATCGGCAGTTCCCAGACCGTGCGATAGATAACCTTGAGTTCTTCGGGCAGCGCGGCTACCGATTGCACCGAACCTTCGGCGAGCTTGATCGCGTCGCGGATCTCGGTCGTCCACAGTCCCAGGCGCTTGAGTTCCTCGACGAGATAGCGGTTGACCTGGAGGAAATCGCCGGACAGCGTCTCGCGCTTGAACAGGTTCGACAGCTGCGGCTCGATGCACTCATAGCAGCCGGCGATCGAGGCGATCGTCGCGGTCGGCGCGATCGCGATCAGCAGCGAGTTGCGCAGACCGTGTGCCTTGATCTCCTCGCGCAGCGCGTTCCAGCGCACGGTATCGCTAGGCGTCACGTTCCACGCATCGAACTGCAACTCGCCTCGCGAAGCCCGCGTGTCCGCGAACGCGGCGTGTGCGCCGTGCTCGCGCGCGAGTTCGAGCGAGGTGTGCAGCGCGTGGTAATAGATCTCCTCGGAGATGCGCGCCGACAGCGTGCGCGCGGCGGGCGAATCGAACGCCAGGCGCAACTGGAAGAATACGTCCTGCAGGCCCATCAAACCCAAGCCGACCGGCCGCCAGCGCAAGTTCGAGGCGCGCGCGGTCGCGATCGGATAGAAATTCAGATCGATCACGCGGTCGAGCTGGCGCACGGCGATCTGCACCGTGTGTGCGAGCTTGTCGAAATCGAAGGCGCCGTCGATGACGCAGCGCGCGAGATTGATCGAACCGAGATTGCACACCGCGGTTTCTGCGCCGCCGGTGACTTCGATGATCTCGGTGCAGAGATTCGACAGGTGCACGCGGTTTTCGGCCTGCGCGGTTTGGTTGCAGGCGCGGTTGCAGGCGTCCTTGAACGTCATCCAGCCGTTGCCCGTCTGCGCAAGCGTGCGCATCATCTTCGCGTAGAGATCGCGCGCCTTGAGTGTTTTCTTCGCCAGGCCGCGCGCTTCGGCTTGCACGTAAGCCTGCTCGAATGCGGCACCCCAGAGATCGGGGAAGTCGGGCACGTCCGCGGGATCGAACAGCGACCACGCGCCGTCTTCGTCGACGCGGCGCATGAACAGGTCCGGCACCCAGTTGGCGAGATTGAGATGATGCGTGCGCCGCGCCTCGTCGCCGGTGTTCTCGCGCAGTTCGAGGAAGGACTCGACGTCGGCGTGCCACGATTCGAGATACACGCAGGCCGCGCCCTTGCGCTTGCCGCCCTGGTTGACCGCGGCGACCGAGGAGTCGAGCGTCTTCAGCCACGGCACGATGCCGTTGCTCAGGCCGTTGGTCGAACGGATGAGCGAGCCCTCCGCGCGCACGCGATGCCATGCCACGCCGATGCCGCCGGAGAATTTCGACAGCTGCGCGATGTCTTTGTATTTCTCATAGATCGCGTCGAGCGAGTCGGCCGGCGAGTCGAGCAGGAAACAGCTCGACAATTGCTCGTGGCGCGTACCGGCATTGAACAGCGTCGGCGAACTCGGCACGTAGTCGAGTGTGGCGAACAGGCGGTAAAGTTCGATCGCATCGCTCGTCGTCTGCGTCAGCGCGCAGGCGATGCGCATCCAGAAATGTTGTGGCGTTTCGATGACCTGACGCTTGTGCGGATGCTTGAGCAGGTAGCGGTCGTAGAGCGTGCGCAGGCCGAAATACTCGAAGCGTGCATTGTGGCTCGCATCGATCGCATCGTTGAGCTTGCGCGCGTGGGTTTCGACGAAGGCGAGCACGCGTTCGTTGATCAGGCCCAAGTCGAAGCCGAGGCGGATCGACTGTGAGAACGAGTAGACGCCGAGTACCTGGACTTCCTTGTCGACATAGCCGGCAAGCAGGCGCGCGGCGAGTTGCGAGTATTCGGGCTCCTCGGCGATCAGCGAGGCGGCCGTGCGGATCGACAGCTCGTCGAGCTCGCGCGTCGAGGCGCCGTCGTAGAGGCCGGTGATCGTCTTCACCGCGACGCGCATCGGATCGACGTCGCGCAGACCATCGCCGCAGCGCGTCACCGCACGCACGATCTTGTTGAGATCGACCGGTTCGCTCGCACCCGAACGCTTGGTCACGCGCATCGCCGCGGGTGCATTGTGCGGCGGGGTCAGGGCGAAACCGGTTTGGTTCGGCGGAGCGGCGAGGGCAGTGGCGGCCGACGACAACGGCGTTGTCGCGGGCGCGAGGGTTTCTGCGTGGGACATGGGTGCCTCTCCTTGTCGGTGGTACGAAAGGAAGCGAGGCAGGCGATGCGGGAACCGGAACAGGCCGCAACCGCCGGCCTTCGCTCCCGCGAGCGAGCACAGAACTTGGTGGGAGAGACGAGGCAGAAACGGGGTGTCGAAACGAACGACGACCGTCACGCTGCCCGGCTATCCTTCCCGCGAAGGTCTGCAAGCCAGACGCCGCGCTTGCGCACGACGATCGCGGGCCGGTATTCGGACTCCCGGGCGCGACACAGGCAGCTTGCGCAGCGCCTGTCTCACCTACTGCGATGCCGCTTCCCAGATCGTCGAATGCGGCGAGTGGTTCGCCACATCTTCGGTCCAGTGCTGTTGGCACCGTTCGTTCCCGGTCACCGCTGCGGGGCAGTCCTGGAATTGAGGAGTGCGGTCACGGATGGCCGCTTTTTGATCTTCGCGATCGGGGACGATCGCAAAAATCCCTCTCACCGGGTTCCCGATTAAGTCCTCGCCAACAATATGCTGGGTTGGACGCCGTTGACGGACACAAGATATGCCGTATCGACCGGTCCGTCAATCGTAGTTTCGATCACAAGAACATGCCGCCCGAGGCTTCGATGCGCTGACCAGTGATCCAGCCGCCGTCCGGCGAGAGCAGCATTGCGATCGCGCCGCCGATGTCGTCGGGCAGGCCGGCGCGGCCGAGCGCCGTGTTCGCGGCAACGAAACGGTTCACCTCGCTGTTGTCGCGCACTTGGCCACCGCCAAAATCGGTTTCGATCGCGCCGGGCGCGAGCACGTTCACCGTGATCTTGCGCGGGCCGAGTTCCTTGGCCAGGTATTTCGTCAGCACTTCGATCGCACCTTTCATCGATGCGTATGCCGCATAGCCGGGCAGGCTGAAGCGCGCCAGCCCGCTGGAAACGTTGACGATGCGTCCGCCGTCGACGATCAGCGGCAGCAGTTTCTGGGTGAGGAAGAACACGCCCTTGAGATGCACGTTCATCAGTTCATCGAACTGGACCTCGCTGGTCTCGGCGAACGAGGCATGCACGCCGACGCCGGCATTGTTGACGAGAAAGTTGAAGCGGTCGCGGCCCCAGGTCTTAGTCAGAGTTTCGCGCAGGCGCGCGATGAATTCGTCAAATCCGGCGACGAGGGCGGTATCGAGCTGCAGGCTCGCCGCGCGGCCGCCGAGCTTGGCGATCTCGGCGACGACCGCGTCGGCTTCGGTGCGATTGCTGCGGTAGGTCAGGATGACGCCAGTGCCTTGGCGGGCGAGGTGCAGGGCCATGCTGCGGCCGAGGCCGCGGCTGCCGCCGGTGATCAGGGCGATTTTGCCGTCTTGGGTGTTCATGGTTTCTCCGGGATGTGTGAATGACGGATGCCACTTTATTGGTTGGTCAAAGCCGTATAAATTGGAGATTCTTGATTAGTCTGTTCAAAATATACGAACAATTGACTCATCTGGTTCCTGAAGGTCTTTGGCCATGAACGACCTAGAAGCCATGCGCATCTTCATCCGCGTTGCCGAGCTCGCCAGCTTCACGCGCGCCGCGGATGATCTGGGCCTGCCGAAAGCCAGCGCGTCTACGGCGGTGCAGAAGTTGGAAGCGCGTCTCGGTACGCGGCTCCTGCACAGGACCACGCGGCGCGTCGAGTTGACCCAGGACGGCCAGCTTTTTCATGACCGCGGCAAAGAACTGCTCGCGGATGTCGACGAACTGCAATCGATGTTCCGCCGCGACGCTGAATCCCTGCGCGGCCGCTTGCGCGTCGACATGCCGACCGGCACGGCGCGCAATTTCATCATCCCGCGCCTGCCGGAATTTCTCGAAGCGCATCCACACCTCGAAATCGAGCTATCGAGCACCGACCGCCGCGTCGATCCAGTGCGCGAGGGTTTCGACTGCGTGCTGCGCGTCGGTGCGCTTGGCGACAGCAGTCTGGTCGCGCGCCCTCTCGGCGCGCATCGCATCGTCAATTGCGCGAGTCCCGCTTACCTCAAGCGTTACGGCACGCCGCGCACGCTCGACGATCTCGTCGCACATCGCCTGATCCACTACGCGACGACGTTCGGCGCCAAGCCCGACGGCTTCGAGTATTTCGACGGCGAGCGTTATCGCGTCCTGCCGATGCCGGGCGCGCTCACGGTGAACAATGCCGAATCCTACGAGGCCGCCTGCGTGGCCGGACTCGGCCTGATCCAGGTCCCGTCTCTCGGTGTGCGTCACCTGATCGAACAGGGCCGCCTGGTCGAGGTGCTGCCGCAATGCTCGGCGGAGCCGATGCCGGTGTCGCTGCTCTATGCGCAACGGCGCAATCTGCCGCGGCGCGTTCAGGTATTCATGAACTGGGTGGCAGGCGTCCTGCAGCCGCATCTGCAGACGGGCGCAACGCCGTGAGCGGCGCTGCGTTCCATCCGAGCGCGTTGTAGACGTGATATCGGGCGATGCCCATGTATTCGTGCAGTGCGATGTCGCAGTAGGCGATGTTCATGCCGCTTGGCGGCAATGAAAGTTCGCCTTCGACCGCGTCGGCGCGGATTGGAGTGGCGGCAATTCCGAAATGGGCGAAGTACAGCAAGCTGCGCTTCATATGGAGTGCCGCGGTGACGAGCACGATGTTGTCTGCGCCCTCGCGTTCAAGCAGCGCTCGGGTGAACTTCGCGTTTTCCCAGGTGTTGCGGCTCGCCTCGTCGAGCACGATATCGGCGTGGTCGACACCCGCCTTGACGAGCTCCGCCGCATAGACGGCGGCTTCGGACGCGCGGTGCTGCTGCGGATCGCCGCCGCTGATGATGATCCGGCAACGGCCGTGATTTTTGCAGCTGCCGTAGAGCTCGAGCGCTCGCAGCATGCGTCCGTAAGCGAAAGGAGTCGGTTCGACCGTGCCGTCGAACTTCGCCGTGCCGACGCCAAGCACGACAATCGTATTGCTCAAGCCCCAGCTGACTTGCGGCAATTTGATAAACGGCGTTTGTAGATCGCTCAACATTGGTGCCGCCAGAAGGCCGCATCCGGAGGACACGAGCAGCGTGATTGAAGCGATCGCAAGAAAGCCGGCCATTCGCCGGCGCCGGCGATGCAGGATGAACGCCAGAAACAACAGCGCGAGTACGAAGGAAACGATCATTTCTGTCCCCGAATTTGTTCGAGCATCCGACTATAGCCTGCGGTTTGACCGGTGCATGTTAAAACAGTACTATATCGGTACGGTATTAAGCGCGATCGTCCGCGATCGCGGGAATCAAGAGGCGGCCATCCGCGGCCGCACTTCTCAACAAGAGCTGCGAACATGCTCCGCGTCAGCAAACTCACCGACTACGCCACCGTCGTCATGACCGTGCTCGCCGAATCATCCGACGAGGTGTTCAGCGCGCAGACGCTGGCCGAGCGCGCGCATCTCGAACTGCCGACCGTGTCGAAACTGCTCAAGCAGCTCGCGCAGGCGGAACTGGTCGAATCGTTTCGCGGCGTTAACGGCGGCTATCGCCTCGCGCGTGCGCCCGAGCGGATCAGCCTCGCCGACATCCTCGTTGCGATGGAAGGGCCGTTCGGCATGACCGAATGCAGCGCGCATCACGGCGCCTGCGGGCACGAGCCACATTGCGGCGTGCGCGGCAACTGGCGGCGCGTCAGCGAGGTGATCGAGACGACGCTCAAGCAGATGACGCTGGCCGACATGCGCCGGCCGCCACCGAAGCGCGCAACTATCCCGCTGCGCCTCGCAGCGGGATGAATGAATACATTCGATGCCTCTACTCGCCACCGCATAAAAAGTCAGGCAGCCAATGGCCACCCAACCCCTCGAACTCGACATGCCCGACGAATCAGCGCCAACTGACGTTGTCGCCGAGGCGCTCAATCGACGCTACAGCGCCGGTTTTGTCACCGACATCGAAAGCGAAAGCCTGCCGCCGGGCTTGAACGAGGATGTCGTGCGCGCGATCTCCGCGCGCAAGAACGAGCCGGAATGGCTGACCGAGTGGCGTTTGAAGGCGTATCGCCACTGGCTGACGATGACGCCGCCGCACTGGGCGAAGCTGCAGATCGAGCCGATTGATTTCCAGGCGATCAGTTACTACTCGCAGCCGAAGAATCGGCCGAAGTCGCTTGACGACGTCGATCCCAAGTTGCTCGAAACCTATGACAAGCTTGGCGTGCCGCTGCACGAGCGCGCGCGCCTCGCCGGCGTCGCCGTCGATGCGGTGTTCGACTCGGTGTCGGTCGGCACGACGTTCCGCAAGGAATTGGCCGAAGCCGGCGTGATCTTCTGCGCGATCAGCGAAGCGGTGCGCGAGCATCCCGAACTTGTGCAGAAATATCTCGGTAGCGTCGTGCCGCCGGGCGACAACTACTTCGCCGCGTTGAACTCGGCCGTGTTCTCCGATGGGTCGTTCGTGTTCGTGCCGAAAGGCGTGCGCTGCCCGATGGAGTTGAGCACCTATTTCCGCATCAACGCACGCGACACCGGTCAGTTCGAACGCACCTTGCTGATCGCGGAGGAACGCGCGAGTGTGTCCTACCTCGAAGGCTGCACCGCGCCGATGCGCGACGAGAATCAGTTGCACGCCGCGGTTGTCGAACTCGTCGCGCTCGATGATGCGAACATCAAGTATTCGACCGTGCAGAACTGGTACCCGGGCGACGAGAACGGCGTTGGCGGCATCTACAATTTCGTCACCAAGCGCGGCGACTGCCGCGGCGCGCGTTCGAAGATTTCGTGGACCCAGGTCGAGACCGGCTCGGCGATCACCTGGAAATACCCGAGCTGCGTGCTGCGCGGCGACGATTCGGTCGGCGAGTTCAACTCGGTTGCGCTGACCCATCACCGCCAGCAGGCCGATACCGGCACGAAAATGATCCACATAGGGCGCAATACCAAGTCGAAGATTGTCTCCAAGGGCATTAGCGCCGGGCGCGGACAGAACACGTATCGTGGCCTGGTCAAGGTCGAGAAAGGTGCCGATGGCGCGCGCAACCATACGCAATGCGATTCGCTGCTGATCGGCAAGAAATGCGGCGCGCACACGTTCCCGTACATCGAGGTCAAGAATCCCGGTGCGATCGTCGAGCACGAGGCGACGACGTCGAAGATTTCCGACGACCAGTTGTTCTACTGTCGCTCGCGCGGCATCGGCGAGGAAGACGCCGTGTCGATGATCGTCGACGGCTTCTGCAAGCAGGTGTTCCGCGAATTGCCGATGGAGTTTGCGGTAGAGGCGAAGAAGCTGCTCGAAGTGTCGCTCGAAGGCGCGGTGGGTTGATGATGGATACGCCTATCGCAAGCCTCGCGATACGCGCGGCGCGGCCTGACGACGCAGCGGCGATTTACGCGCTGATCTGTGAACTGGCCGACTACGAAAAGCTGCGCCACGAAGTCGATGCGACTGCGCGGGACATTGGGCGCGATCTGTTCGGGCCGAATCCGCGCGTGTTCGCCGAGATCGCGGAATGGAATGGCGAGGTCGCCGGGTTTTCGTTGTGGTTCTACAACTACTCAACCTTCCGCGGCCGCCATGGTTTGTACCTTGAAGATCTGTTCGTGCGCCCGGCGTTTCGCGGCCACGGCATCGGCAAGGCGCTGATCGTGAACCTGGCGAAGCGCTGCGTCGCCGAAGGGCTCGCGCGCTTCCAGTGGTCGGTGCTCGATTGGAACAAACCTTCGATCGAATTCTACGAATCGCTCGGAGCGAAGATGACGCCGGAATGGCTCGGTTGCCGCGTCGAAAGCGACGCACTGAAAAAACTTGCGGGCGTCTGACGCCGAAGAAATTGCGAGAACGGAAATGCTGAAAATCGAAAACCTCCATGTCCGCGTCGCGGGCAAGGAAATCCTCAAGGGTCTCTCGCTCGAAGTGAAAGCGGGCCAAGTGCACGCGATCATGGGGCCGAACGGCGCGGGCAAGTCCACGCTCGGCAACGTGCTGGCAGGGCGCGAGGGTTACGAAGTCACGCAGGGTTCTGTCGTGTACGCGGGCAAGAGCCTGCTCGAACTCGAACCCGAGGAGCGCGCGGCCGCAGGCGTGTTCCTCGCGTTCCAGTATCCGGTCGAGATTCCGGGCGTGAACAACACCTACTTCCTGCGTACGGCGTTGAATGCGCAGCGCAAGCATCGCGGTGAAGCCGAACTCGACTCGATGCAGTTCCTGAAGCGCGTGCGCGAAAAGCTCGCCGTGCTGCATCTGAAAGACGAACTGCTGCATCGTGCGGTCAACGAGGGTTTCTCGGGCGGCGAGAAGAAACGCAACGAGATTTTCCAAATGGCGCTGCTCGAACCGAGGCTCGCGATCCTCGACGAGACCGATTCGGGCCTCGACATTGACGCGCTCAAGATGGTCGCCGACGGTGTCAACGCGATGCGTTCGCCCGACCGTGCCTTCCTTGTGGTAACTCACTACCAGCGGCTGCTCGACTACATCGTGCCCGATGTCGTGCACGTGCTCGCCGACGGGCGCATCGTCGAGACGGGCGACGCGAGTCTCGCGCACAAGCTCGAAGAGCATGGCTATGCCTGGGTTGCAGAGCGCAAGCTCGCAGGAGCCGCCTGACGTGGGCGCGGCTTTGCTCGAGGAATTCGGCCGCGGCGACGCGCGCGCGAGAGAGGAGTCGTGGCGTTACAGCAAGATGGCGCTGCGCGCGCTGGCGCAGCAGGAATTTGTTGCGGCTGATGCGAACGCCGAGTTGCCGGAGACGCTGCGCGCGCAATTCGATTGGCCAGCGACGCGGCGCCGCCGTGTCGTCGTCGTCAACGGCGCGGTTTCCGAGCGCTATTCGGACCTGGCCGATGTCGGCGCGATGGTAACGGTTGGCGAGACCGGTGGAACCTATGCGGTGCGCATCGACGGAAAAATCGACGAGCCGATGCAGATCGTCTACGTCAGCATTCCTTCTGCGCAGCCGAGCCGCTGGCAGACGAATACTTCGATGGTGATCGTCAACGGGTTCGCCACCCTGATCGAACAGCACGTAAGCCTCGACGGAGCCGGCGTTCTTGGTGCTTCGCGCCGGCGCATCGATGTCGGTGAAGGCGCGCGACTCGATCTGGTCAGTCTCTGCGACTTGCCCGAGTCGATGTCGTTGTATCGCCTGCTCGATGTGTATCTGGCTGCGAAGGCGACGCTGCACGCGACGCATGTGTTGCTCGGCGGGCGCATGCAGCGCCTGGACATGCAGGTCGAACTCGCTGGCGAACAGGCGCGACTGGAATCGCGCGGTGTCTTCGCGCTGCGCGGGCGCGCGCATGCCGACACGCAGCTCGACGTGCGCCACGTCGCACGCGACACGACCTGCGATATCCTCTGGCGCGGCGTCGCCGACCAGCGTGCGCGCGGAATTTTCCACGGCGCGATCACGGTCGCCGAAGGCGCGGATGGCAGCGATGCGAAGCTGTCGAACAAGAATCTGTTGCTGTCGGCGCTGGCCGAGATCGATACGCAGCCCGTGCTCGAGATCTACGCGGACGAGGTGAAGGCCGCGCACGGCGCGACGGTGGGCCAGATCGACGAGCGCGCGCTGTTCTACCTGCGTTCGCGCGGGATTCCGCTCGCCGATGCGCGACGTATGATGGTGACGGCGTTCTGCCGCGAAGTGCTCGACGGCATCACCGACGTGGATCTGCGCAATAGGCTTGCCGGGCTGCTCGTGCCTCACGTGGATGGAGCTAGTGCATGAGCGCGCAACCGCAAACGAATCTGCAATTCGATGGTCACCCGCGCGGCGACATCGCATGTCGTGGAGTTGCGTGTTCCATCACCGTTGCGTATAACCGATGCTGCAGCGAACCAAAGGGGGATGGCTTTGGAAACGGTGATCGCACGCAACATCGATACGTCGGCGCAGTCACGGCGCTTTTTCTTCTGGATGGCCGTCGTATTCGTTCTGGTCGCTTTCGGCGGCTTCATTCCGACTTACTGGGCGCGGCTCGGAACGGCGAATTTTCACGGGCCGCCGATCATGCATGTCCACGGCGCCTTCATGTTCACCTGGACACTTTTCTATCTGGCCCAAACCGGCTGGGTAGCCTCGGGCCGGATTGCGACGCATCGCAGCTGGGGACTCGCGGGGATTTCCCTGTTCACGCTGATGATCTGCTCGATCGTCGTCTTCAAGATTACCGACTTGCGCATCAACGACGCGCATGGATTTGGCGATGCGGCTCGCCGTTTTTCAGCGATCACGTTCATCGGCGCGTTTTCGATGGTCGTGATGTTCGTGGCGGCGCTGGCCAACCTGCGCCGACCCGAAATCCACAAGCGGCTCATGTATTCGCTGATGGCCGCACTGATGGTTCCCGCGATCGCGCGTGTATTCATCACGCTTTTCGCTCCGCCAGGCGCGTTGGAAGGCGGGCCGCCCCCGCCATTCGTCGCACTTCCGCCGACGTTCGTTGCGCTGATTTTCTTCGCCGTTGCGATGATCTACGACTGGAGAACGCAACATCGTTGGTATCCCGCCTATCTCTACGGCGCCTTGGTGATGATCGTTTCCAACACCGCTGCGGTGCTGGTCGCTCCGACCCAGGGGTGGCTCGCGTTCGCCGCGTTCATGCAAGGACTCGGCGGCTGAAGCAAGCGACGGATTGCCGCCGCGCACAAGGCTTGTCGGTACCGACGAGAGTGCCGCTGGCAAGGCTGGCGGTCGGAGCATCGCCATGAGCACGCAAGCCAGCCGCGGCGACATCGCCGCGTTTGACGTGGCGCGCATCCGCGCCGGTTTTCCGATCCTCTCGCGCCAGGTCCACGGCAAGCCGCTGGTCTATTTCGACAACGCGAATACCTCACAGAAGCCAATCGAGGTGATCGACACGGTCGACCGCTTCTATCGCGAGACCAACGCCAACGTCGCGCGCGCGGTGCACTCGCTCGGCGAAGCGGCGACGTCGGCCTACGAGGGCGCACGCGACAAGATTGCACGCTTCATCAACGCGCCGACGCGCGACGAGGTGATCTTTACCAGCGGCACGACCCAGGCGATGAACACGGTCGCCTACAGCTATGCGCTGCCGCGCCTGCAGCCAGGCGACGAGATTCTCGTCACGACGATGGAGCACCACGCCAACATCGTGCCTTGGCAGCTCGTCGCCGCGCGCACGGGCGCGAAGGTCATTGCCGCGCCAATCACGCAGAGCGGCGAGCTCATCGTCGAGGAATTCATCGCACGCCTGAATCCGCGCGTGAAACTCGCCGGCGTGACGCACGTGTCGAACGTGCTCGGCACGATCAATCCGATTCGCGAATTGGCCAAGGCCTGCCGTGCACATGGAATCCCGCTGCTCGTCGACGGCTCGCAAGCCGCGCCGCATCTGGCCATCGACGTGCAGGCGCTCGGCTGCGACTTCTACGCGCTGACTGGGCACAAGCTGTACGGTCCGACCGGCACCGGTGTGCTCTGGGCACGCAAGGAACTGCTGGCCGAAATGCCGCCGTTCTTCGGCGGAGGCGAGATGATCCGCACGGTCAGCTTCGACGGCACGACGTTCGCCGACGCGCCGCACAAGTTCGAGGCCGGCACACCGAACATCGCAGGATTCGTCGGTCTCGGCGCCGCGATCGACTACGTCAACCGCATCGGCCTCGACACGATCGGTGCGATCGAGGGCGAACTCGCCGCCTACATGAGCGATGCACTCAAGTCCGTCCCTGGCCTGCGTCTGTTCGGCGAGGCGAAAGACAAGGCTGCAGTGTTCTCGTTCCTGATCGACGGCGTGCACGCGCACGATCTGGCGACCCTGCTCGACCACGAAGGCGTGGCCGTGCGTTCCGGCCATCATTGCGCACATCCGCTGATGCAGTTCTACGGTGTGCCGGCGACAGCGCGCGCCTCGCTTGCGTTCTACAACACGCGCGAGGAAATCGACGCGTTTATCGCGGCGATCGCCAAGGTGCGCAAGCTGCTCGCGTAGCGCCTACTTCAGTTCGCGAATCATGATATTGCGGAACCACACGTCCGCGCCGTGATCCTGTAGTGCGATCTTGCCGGAGCGAGACATGCCGAAGCCGGGCATGTCGCGGAACTTGCTACCCGCGATCAGGCGCTTCCACGCGTCGTCCCACAGCGTCGTTTCGACGACGACCGTGCCGTTGAGTTTCTCGACAAAGCGGCCGTGGTCGCTGATGATCTCCAGGCGATTCCACTCGCCGGCCGGGCGCACCGCTTCGGGCTTGCCGGCGATCAGGTCGTACAAGTCGCCTGCGCGGTGCTTGTCGAACTTGGCATCCTCGGCGGCGACGTTGTCGAGCACCTGCGACTCGATGCCGGTCTGCCACGGGTACTTGTGCTGCGGGCCTTCCTGCACGTAGAACATCACACCGCTGTTGCCGGCCGGCGCGATCTTCCAGTCGAGCTTCAGATCGAAGCTGGCGAACACGCCGTCGTAGACGATGTCGCCGCCGTCAGGCACCTGCCAGCCGTCTTTCTTGTTGCTCGTGTCGAGATGCAGGCTGCCGCCGTTGGCCGACCACGACTTGCCAATCGTCTTTTCGTTGTAGCGGTGCCAACCCGCAGTCGACTTGCCGTCGAACAGCAGCTTCCAGCCTTCGCGCTGTTGCTCTGTCGACAGCGTGTTGGCTGGGTCAGGTTTGGTCGATTCGGCACCATGTGCGGCAAAACCGAGAGCGGCGGCAAAAAACACAACGGCATATTTCATTCGCATTCGTCTCCGAAGGTTCACCGTATCACCAGGCCCAGAACGTCTCACCCTTGTATGGCACCACGCCTTTGTACCGGCCGGGAACAGGGCGATAGCGTGCTACCTGTGTTGCGCCTGCCTCCGAAGTGAAGAAGCTCATCAGAGTCAGTTGCTTGCATAGCGTGAACCAGTGCGGTGACTGCCCGCGGTTATCGCCGGCTTCGCGCGCGTGGCGTTTGGCTTCCGCATCGATGTCGGTCAGCAACTTCTGTTTCTGTGCACTCGTGCAATTCACGAAGCCCATGCCGTAGGCTTTGCGTGAATGCACATCGAGATCGGCAATACCCTCGCGCAGAATCGTCAGATCTGCCGGCGCGTAGCAAGCGGATGAGTAGCGTGCGATGAACGCGCCGACTCGCGCGTCCTTCGCGCCAGGGGTATCGGTGCGTGGCAGGATCGTTTCTGCGATTTCGTCCAGCAGTGCGATATTGTCGTCGAGGTAGGTGCTCCAGCCATCGGTATGGACGTAGACGAGCGCTTCTGCGCGTTGTTCGCCAACAAAGGCGCAGCCGGTAAGTGCGGCGATGGTGCGCAACAACTCTCGCCGATCCATCAGACAATCCTCCCGTGCTTCTTGAGCTGGTCGGCGGCATAGTTCGCTGCGCGCGCGGTCAGCGCCATGTACAGGATCGACGGGCTCTGGCTGCCCGTGCTGGTCATGCACGCGCCGTCGGTGACGAAGACGTTTTTGCACAGGTGCACCTGGTTGTGCGCGTTGAGCATCGACGTCTTCGGATCGGCGCCCATGCGCGCACCACCCATCTCGTGAATGTCGAGGCCGGGCGGCCAGTGATTGTCGTTCGCGCTGACGTTGGTGAACCCTGCGGCTTCGAGCATCTTGCGGCCTTCGCTTAAGAAATCGCGCACCATGCGCTCGGCGTTGTCGTCGTAGCCGACCGAGATGACGAGTTGCGGGATGCCCCATGGGTCCTTCTTGTCGGGCGACAGTCGCACATGGTTCGAAGCATTCGGCAGCGTCTCGCCCTGCATGTACATGTACGCGGTCCACTTGCCCGGCTTGCTGATCGCCTGCTTGTATTTCGCGCCGATCGTCTCGCCGTGCGTGTCGTTGTCGTCGATCAGGCGCCGGCTCGCGCCGCTGAAAATGACGTAGCCGCCGAGGAAGTCGGCATCCTGCTTCTGCACATTGCGGAAGTTCGGAATGATGTTTTCGGCCGGCTTGTAGACCTCATAGTACGAGTCCTCGAAACCGTCGATCTCCGCGCTCATGCCGGCGCGGTAGTTGTGGAAACCGACGTATTTGCCGAGCACGCCGTGGTCGTTGCCGAGGCCGTTCGGGAAGCGCTTCGAGGTGGAGTTGAGCAGGACCAGCGTCGAATTCAGCGCCGAAGCGTTGACGAAGATCACCTTGGCCTTGAACACGAGTTCCTCGTGCGTGTTCGCATCGATCACCTTGACGCCGCTGGCCTGTTTCGTCGCCTCGTCGTAAATGATCGAATGCGCGACCGAAAACGGGCGCACGGTGAGATTGCCGGTCTTCTGCGCCCACGGCAGCGTGCTTGCGTTCGATGAGAAGTAGCCGCCGAACGGGCAACCGCGCATGCACAGGTTGCGGTTTTGGCAGGTAGCGCGCCCTTGCTGGCGATGGATTTCCTGTGCGTCGGTGATGTGTGCCCAGCGGCCTGAAATGTAGTGCCGGCCGAACTTTTCCTTGAGCACTTTCTGCAGATGCTGCTCGACCGTGTTGAGTTCGTAGGCGGGCAGGTACTCGCCGTCGGGCATCGTCGCAATGCCTTCCTTGCTGCCGCAGACGCCGATGAATTTCTCGACGCGGCCGTACCACGGCGCGACGTCGTCGTAGCCGATCGGCCACGGGATGCCGTAACCGAGGCGCTTGGGCGCGTCGAAATCCATTGGCGACCAGCGCGCGCAGGCGCGACCCCAGATCAGTGACTTGCCGCCGACCTGATAGCCGCGCACCCAGAGGAACGGCTTCTCCTGTACGTACGGATGATCTTCATCCTTGATGAAGAAGTGCTTGGTCGTCGCATCGTAGCCGGCGGCGCGCGAGATCAGCGGATTCGCCACGCTCGTTGAGCGCGGATTCTCGCCGCGCAGGTCCATGTCCCAGCGCCGCAGCGACATCGTCGGGTAGTCCTTGATGTGCTGCACGTCGCGCCCGCGCTCGAGCACGAGCGTCTTCAGGCCCCTGTCACAGAGTTCTTTCGCTGCCCAGCCGCCGCTGATGCCGCTGCCGATCACGATTGCGTCGTAGTGTGTCTCCATGGCCCGATTGTGCGCATGAAACCTCGATCGCGCCAGAGTGGAGCTCGCAAAAATTTCGGCTATCGAAATTGGAAAATATTGGAAACGTCAACTCTGTCGCTGGCGCATCCATGCGGCGAACAATTCCGGCCAATGCGCGGTCGGTGAATCGATCGGCGCATGCAGGCCGAAGCCGTGTCCGCCTTTCTCGAACAAATGCGCCTCGACCGGCACGCGTGCGCGACGGCATGCGGCGATCCAGTCGAGGCTCGCACCGACCGGTACGGCATCGTCATCCATCGCGTGGAAGACGAACGCCGGCGGCGCGTCCGCGCGTACGTGCTCGGCGGGCGAATGCTTGGCGACCTCCGCAGCATTGGCGTCGATACCGAGCAAGTTATCGCGCGATCCGGTGTGCACCACGTTCGGCATCAAGCTGGCAACCGGATAGGCGAGGCCGACAAAATGCGGCCGCGCCGAGAGTTTGTCTGTCGCATCGATCGGCGCATAACAGGCTTCGTCGAACGCAGTCGCCAGATCGGCGGCGAGATGACCGCCGGCAGAAAAACCGAGGACACCGATGCGTTGCGCATCGATGCGCAGCGCCGCCGCGCGCGCGCGCAGCAGGCGCATTGCGCGTTGCGCATCGGCGAGCGGCACGCGGCTGCGGTTCTTCCAACCTTCGCCAGGCAGGCGGTAGGTCAGCACGAACACACTGGTGCCGAACGGGGTGTAGTGCCGCGCGATGTCGATGCCTTCGTTCTGCACCGAGACGAAACTGTAGCTGCCGCCGGGAATCACGAGCAGGGCCGAACCGTCCGGACGCGGTGCGCGGAACACGTTGATCTCGGGATGCACGATGCCGGTGACCCAGAGCTGACGTTCGCCGCGCGCGCCGTTCATGGTCAACGCCGGAATGGGCGGTTTGGCCGGCATGCCGGGCGGTTCGCCGGGCCACAAGGCGATGCGCTCGGCGGGCGGCCACGGCGGCGCATCGGGTGCGTCTACGGCTTGCTGCGGTGCGGGTTCGCCGGGTGTGTCCGCGCGTGCAGGCGCGAGCGCTGCCAATGCCATGCCGCCGAGCACGGCGCGCCGTTGTGGATTCATCGGTAGTAGCTCCCGGTGTCGTTGTCGTCGACCCGAGTTTATTCTGCCCGTGCGACGATGGCACGTTGCGACATCATCAGGGATGCAACGCGCCAGCCACCTCCCGCGCCAATGTCGCAAAAAGCGCATCGCGTTCCTGTTCCGACACCGGCGACGCCGTAAGAAACGCGGCGACGATAACGATGCGTCCGTCCGCCCAGCTCAAGATGCCGATGTCGTTGTGCGCCGCCGTGACAGCCTCGAACGTGATCGACGTGCCGCTCTTGTGCGCGAGATGCGCGTCTGTCGGCACGCCGCCTTTGAGCCGGTTCGGCACGGTCGGCGAGTGCGTCATCATTTCGAGCATCAGCGTCGTCGAAGTGCGTGACACCAACTCGCCGCGCCAGAGCTTGCACAGAAACACCACGGCAGCTTCGGGCGTGCTCGTGTCGCGCGGATCGGTCAGAAAGGCGGCGTAACCGCGCCGCTTGCGCGCGAGTTTTTCCGCGGCGGACTCATCGGCAGGCGGCGCGTCGACGTTGGCGGCCAAGCCGTCGATATCGTGCGCAAGTCTGCGCTCATCCCGATCCACGCGAATGCCTTCGATGCCGTGCGCGCGCAGGAACGCGGTCACTGCGGTCGGGCCGCCAACGAGTTTGACCAACGCATCGGCCGCGGTGTTGTCGCTTTCGCTGACCGCGGCATCGAGCAGCCGGCGCACGCTGAATTCGGTATGGCCAGCCTGGATTTCGCCGCCGATCGGACCTGGACCTGGACGCAGATCGACCGACGTCAGCGTGATCGCGCGGGCCAGCGAGAGCTTGCCGCGATCGACGCGTTCGAGCACGGCCGCGCCGAGCGGCGCCTTGAACACGCTCATCATCGGATAGCCGCGTCCGGCATTGATGCGCCAGGACGTGCCGTTGCGCAGGTCGAGTACAGCGACGCCGAGCGTGCCCGGCCGAGCGCGCTGCGCCAGCGCAGCGAGGCGCGATTGCAACGCCGCGCTGCTGCCGGTAGGGGCTTCGGATGCAAAGGCGGAGGCGGTCGCGAGCAGCGCGAGGCAGCCGGTGGCGAGGAACGAAATAGAACGGAACAACGATTTCACAAGGTCGAGTCTCGCACGGGATCCTTAGCAGAGCATCGCCGCCGTCGATGGCGAAATCCTGGCGCGCTGCGGGCATCGAGCGAGCGCGGCAACGTTACAATGCCCGGATGTCCGCCAGCGAGTTGTATCAACGCATTGTCCTCGAGCACAGCCGTGCGCCGCATCATTTCGGCGCACTGGCCGCGCCGACACATCGAGCGGAAGGCGCCAATCCGCTATGCGGCGATGCGCTGCACGTCGAGCTGCGCGTGGTCGATGGACGCGTGGCCGAGATCGCGTTCCGCGGCGAAGCTTGCGCGATTGCGAAGGCGACGGCATCGATGCTCGGCGAGGCCGCGGCGCGGCTCGACGCGGATGGCATCGCGCAACTGGAAGCGCGGTTCGCACGCGTGATCGGCGGCGACCTCGAACGTGACGATACGCTTGGCGACTTGAACGCGCTCGCCGCGCTGGCAAACTATCCGTCGCGCCGCAAATGCGCACTGCTGCCGTTCGCGACATTGCGCGCGGCGCTGGCCGGCACCGCGAAAACCACGACCGAGGGAGAGCACCGATGACTTCCATCCACGACCTGCCGAACGAGGCTGCCGTCGAATTCCGCCTGGCCACGACCGCCGACATCGCGGCGATCGAAACGCTCGTCACCTCGGCCTATCGCGGCGATGCGAGCCGCGCGGGCTGGACCACCGAGGCCGACCTGCTCGATGGGCAGCGCGTCGATCCGGCGGGGCTCAAGGAAGTCATCGAGAAGGCTGGCAGCCTCGTCCTGCTCGCCGGGCGCGGCGTGCTCGTGCTCGCCTGCTGCCATATCGAGAAGCAGGGCGACGCTTGTTACTTCGGCATGTTCGCGGTTGATCCGACCCAGCAGGGCGCTGGCCTCGGCAAGTTGGTCATGGCCGAGGCGGAGCGTGTGGCCAAGGACGATTTCGGCTGCACGCGCATGGAGATGACGGTGATCTCGGTACGCGACGAACTCATCGCCTGGTACGAGCGGCGCGGCTATTCGCGCACCGGCAAGTACAAACCGTTTCCGTACGGCGACGAGCGTTTCGGCATTCCCAAGCGCGACGACCTCAAGTTCGAATTGCTGGTGAAGCCGCTGTGAGTGCGCGGCCGTGAGCGCCTGGATTCGCGTCTGCCCCCGCTCCGAACTGCTGCCCGGCGAATTCAAGGTCGCTTGGGACGGCGATACCGCGATCGCGGTGTTCAACGTCGACGGCGAACTGTACGCGGTCGAGGACATCTGCACGCATGACGGCGGCGAACTCGCCGGCGGCGAGGTGCACGGCTTCGAAGTCGAATGCCCGCGCCATGGCGCGCGCTTCGACCTGCGTACGGGGGCGGCGATGTGCCCGCCGGCCTACGAACCGATCGCAAAGTTCCCGGTGAAAGTGGAAGACGCACAGGTCTACACGCGCGACGATCGCTTCGACTGAACAGCGCTGCGAAAGTCCGCTGCGCTTGATCTTCGATATGTGTGGAATCCTCCGGCCTCCTGGCGAGGCCGCACTCTGCCGTGTGCCCGCTGCGGCGCGATTCGATGTGATCTTGCATTGATTTGTCATTGTGCAATAATAAGAATCATTCTTATTTGCATCCGTAGTCTTACTCAGCTTTTGTCCGGTTCGAGCGCACGCGCGCAAGAGTCAGCACAGCAAGGGATGACTCGCCTATTCAAGGAAGTCGACGAGCCATGCACCGATTCACGCTGAAGTTTTCTCCACTTTATGCCGCCATGCTTGCAGCGGTCGCGCCTGCCGTCGCGTTCGCCACGGATGTGACGGCCGCGGCGACGCCGGGAGTCGCCTCGCCGGCGGCAGATATCGCTGCCGACGCCGCCGGAGCCGACGATGCCACCGAAAAGTCGCGCAGGAATCCGACCGAGCTCGACAAGGTCGATGTGCACGCCACGCCGAATGCCCAACCGACCTCGCCGAAGCTGACCGCTTCGCTGCTCGATACGCCGCAGACGATTACGATCGTGCCGCAGAAAGTCATCGCCGAGCAGAATCTGCTCAACCTGCGTGATATTTTGACGACCCTGCCCGGCATCACGTTCGGCGCGGGTGAGGGCGGCGGCGGTTACGGCGACAGCATCAATCTGCGTGGTTTCACCGGCAGCACCGACATCACCGTCGACGGCGTGCGCGACAGTGCGCAGTACACACGATCGGACCCGTTCAATCTCGACAGCGTCGAGCTCGTTAACGGCGCGAATTCGGTGTACGCCGGCTCCGGTTCGGTCGGCGGGTCGATCAATCTGGTCAGCAAGGTGCCGATGCTCGTCGATCGTACCGAATTGAAAGCGGGTGTCGGCACGGACGACTACGGCCGCCTGACCGCGGACACGAATCAGCAGATCGGCGACAACAGCGCATTCCGCATCAACCTGATGGCGCACGAAAACGATGTGCCCGGGCGCGACGTGGAGAACTTCAAGCGCTGGGGCTTCGCGCCGTCGATCGGCTTCGGTCTCGGCACCGACACGAGCGTGACCTTGAGCTATTTCCATCAGCACGACGACAACGTGCCGCAATACGGCGTGCCGACCTACAAGGGGCAGATCCTTGCGGGCGTCGATGCGCACGCCTACTACGGCTACCGCAACTACGACACGCAGCAGATCCGCGCCGACGCGTTCACGAGCATCATCCAGCATCGCTTCAGCGAGGATTTTTCGCTGCGCAATCTCACGCGTGCGCAGCGCGTGAGGCAATACTCGCTGGTCGATCCGCCGCAGGGCACATTCTGCGGGGCGAACAACCTGCAGCCGAGCGGCGCCTCGTGCACGCTCAATCCGGGCACCGCGTTGCAGATTGTTGTACCTGCTGGCTACTACATGCCGAGCGGGCCGCGCGGCAATATCCGCGATACGACGAACAAGATTCTCTACAACCAGACCGACCTGAGCACCGGTTTGCATACCGGCGCGATCGAACATACGGCTGTCGCAGGGCTGTCGCTTTCGCACGAAAGCTACGCGTTCAACGGCTACAGCCAGTACCGCAATGCCGATGGCACGAATCCGTATGCAGCTCCGGGATATTTTCCGTTCACACCGATCGGCGATCCGGATTCGATCTACCGCGGGTCGGCCAATCGCATGTTGACCGGAAAGATCGACGGCACGCTCGACGACGCGGCGGTTTACGTCTTCGACAACGCCAAATTCAACGAGCACTGGTCGCTCAACGGCGGCGTGCGCTGGGAGCGCAGCGATGCGAGCGCGACGACGTACACGGTGAAGCTCTACACCGCGCCGACTGTCGCCGTGCCGAACCCGGTCAACACCGGCATCGGCACGATCATGGGCGCTGCGGCGCCGGCGAAGAATTCCAACGACTTGCTCTCCTGGCGCATCGGCTTGGTCTACAAGCCCGTCGAGAACGCCAGTATCTACACGGCGTACAGCAATTCGAAGACGCCGTCGGCGGCGTCGGTCAACGGTTCCTGCGCGGCATCGAGCACGACCGGCACGGCGAACTGCGATGTCGACCCGCAGACGGCGGTCAACTACGAGATCGGTGTGAAGTGGGACGTGCTCGACGGCAAGCTGTCGCTGACCGGTTCGGTGTTCCGCAACGACCGACAGAACTATCTCGTTGCCGATCCGGGCAATCCTGACAATCCGTCCGGGCAGATGTCGCTCGACGGCAAGGCGCGTGTCGACGGCCTGCTGCTCGGTGCGACCGGCAACATCAACGACAACTGGGCGGTATATGCGAACTATGCGCACCTGAAGTCGAAGGTGTTGCAGGGCGCGTCGAACTATGTTGCCGGGCAGGGGGCTGATTACACGCGCGGCGATCCCTTGTTGAGCACGCCGGAAAATTCGCTGAGCCTGTGGACGACGTACGATGCGTCCGAAGCATTGCAGATTGGCTACGGCGCGACCTATGTCGGCAGCTACAACGTCAGCCAGCATTCGGTGACGAACCCTCACGGTCGATTGAACGAGGTCGACGCGTACTGGCTGCAGCGCGCGATGGTTGCGTACAAGTTCAACCGTCATTTTTCGCTGCAGCTCAACGTCAGCAACCTGCTCAACGAAAAATACCGCACACGCGTGCGTACGGCCGGCGATGTCGCCTGGGGTACGCCGGGCGACGCGCGCTCGGCACAAGTGACCGCAATCTACAAATTCTGATCCATCGGCGAGTTCGACATGCTGCTGCACATCCCCGCCATCCTCGACCAAGCTCAGCTTCGCCTATTTCGCGAACGACTCGCGGCAGCGGCCTGGGTCGATGGAAAGGTTACGGCGGGCCACCAGTCCGCGCGGGCAAAGCACAATCTGCAATTGGCCGAGGACGATCCGGTCGCACTCGAGCTTGGCGCGCTCGTGCGCGCCGCGCTCAAGGCGAACACGACGTACTTCGCTGCGGCTTTGCCACAGTGCGTATTCCCGCCGCTGTTCAACCGCTACCGCGTCGGCGATGGCTTCGGTGCACACATCGACAACGCCGTGCGCTACGACCGCAGCGGCCAGCTCGTGCAGGCCGTACGCACCGATCTGTCGGCGACCTTGTTCCTATCCTCGCCGGACGAGTACGACGGCGGCGAACTCGTCATCGAGGACACGTTCGGCGCGCAACGCGTGAAACTGCCCGCGGGCGACATGCTGCTTTATTCCGCAGCGAGCGTGCATCGGGTGGAGCCGATTACGCGTGGCGAACGGCTTGCTTCGTTCTTCTGGATCCAGAGCCTCGTGCGCGACGCGGGCGAACGCCGGCTGCTATTCGACCTCGACCTGGCGATCCGCAAGCTCGGCCAGAGCCAGGTCGACCATCCCGCGCTGGTCGAGCTGACCGGCGTCTACCACAACCTGCTTCGTCGGTGGGCCGAGCCATAGTTGAGAAGTGCGGCCAAGGATGGCCGCTTTTTGACTTTCGCGATCAAGGACGAGCGCATGAGTACTGGGAAAGGAAATGGAAATCGCGAAGTCGTTGGTTACTGCCCAAGCGGCGAGACGCAACCGTACGCATCGCATCGTGCGCCAACTGCATCTGTGGATCGGCGCCTGGGGTGCGATCGCCGCGATCCTGTTCGGCAGCAGCGGTTTCATCATGAATCATCGTGCCGTGCTCAAGCTGCCGCAGGGAAGTTCGTCCGATCTGTCGAAGGTTGAACTGCCCGTGCCCGAGGACGCGCGCAAGACACCTGAGGCGATGCGCGTGTGGCTGCAAAACACGCAGAAGCTCGACATCGACAACGTACGCGTGATGCGCGCACAGCCGGTCGAGTTCAACGGCCAGAAGATCAAACCGCCGGCGCGCTGGATGTTCTCTGGCGGCAACGCGCGCGTGTCGACGCAGGCCGAATACAGCGAGGGCAATGCCTCGATAACGGTGAGCACGACCGAGCAGAGCCCGCTCGCGGTGCTCACGCGTCTGCACAAAGGTGTCGGCGGCGGACTTGCCTGGATTCTTCTCACCGACACGTTCGCGCTGGCGATGGTCGCGCGCGGTATCAGCGGCATCCTGCTCTGGGCGCGCGGACGCAGCGCGAAGCAGATGGCGTTCAGTGTGGTCGGTGCGGCAGCGCTTGTCCTGTTGCTGATCGGCGGCGCGGCGGTGGTGTGAAAGCAGGCGCGGCGTGAGCCGCCGCGCCCGCGAAAGCGTCACTTCACTGTGACGACGAGGACCTTGAACTCGGCGACGCCGAGAGTGAAGGTGATCGTGGTCGACTTGCCGCCGGCGGTGACCGACAGCGTGTAGTACGAACTGCGCTGGTTGGTCGTGTCGGTTGCCGGCAGCGCCTGATTCTCGTACTGCATCTTTGCGCTCGCGTCGCACGACGTCGGCACGCCGCTCAGCGCCAGGTTCTGCGCGTTGATGTTGACGTTCTGGGCGGTGCCTTTCGCCTGCAGATGCAGCTTGGCGACCTGCGCGATCGGCGTGCCGCTCGCATCGACGGCGAGCACGCGGATGCCGCGCATCACGCCTTCGCCGCACAGCGCGACGCTCTTCGACGCGCCGCCCTCCGGATCGGTGTCAGCGATGTTGAAGTTGCCGCTGAACTTGCCGACCGTGGTCGGCGCGAACGTCACCGGCTCGTTGAAGCCGTCGCTGGTCGCGTAGCGTGCCGGCGGCAGTGTCGCCGCGGATGCGGCAAACGGCGCACCGCTGGTGCCCATCGCATCGACGATCAGCTCGGCCTGGCCGACGTTGGTGATCGCGAGGTTCTGGATTCCACCGGCGTAACCCGGCGCCTGCGAAGCGATCACGGTCGGCGCGAAGACGAGCGCGTCGGCCGAAGACTGCACCGCGGGCAACAGGCCGGTGCCGGTCAGCGCGACCGACGAGCTGGCGTGCGCCGGGTCGTTCGTGGCGACGCTGAGCGTGCCTGCGCGAAGTCCTGCTGCGGACGGGTTGAAGCGCACGGTGACGGTCAGGCTCGAAGCGGCGCCGACCGATACCGGCAGCGACGGTGCGCCGACGACGCTGAAGTCGCCTGCGTTCGTCCCGCCGATCGAAAGCGCGCTGACCGCCAGGTTGCAGGCGCCGGTATTGCCGATCGTCAGCGTGCGGTCCGCGTTGTGCGGATCGGTGCGGTTGTCGACCGGCACGCCGCCGAAATCGAGTGCGTTCGAACCGATCGTGACATTGGCTGCACCGATGCTGCCGCCGAACGGAATCGACTGCGAAGGATGCGCCGGATCGTCGGTGTTCACCACGATCGAGCCGCTGATCGGCCCCGGATTCGGGCCGACTGGAGTGAAGCGGATCGTGAACGACAACGAACCGCCGACCGGCAAGGTCTGCGGCAGCGTCGGCGGCGTGAGGATGGACAGGCCTGGCGTGACTCCGGCGATCGCGAGCGAGAAGATCGTCAGCGGCGCGTTGCCGGTATTGGTCACGGTGAGTTGCTGGTCGGAGCTTGTTCCGGTGCAGACCGTGTCGAAATTCAGTGCGGCTGGGGTCAGTGCGGCCTTCGGCAGGCCGACGCTGCCGGACACGGCGAACGACTGGGTTTCCTGTCCGGGCTGGTCGGTGTCGACGATCAGCGAAGTCGACAGCGGGCCGGCGCTGGTCGAGCTGCCGCCCGGGGCGAAATTGACCTTGACCGTCACGCTGTCGCCTGCGGGCAGTGTGGCCCAGCGCGGCGAGGAAGGATCGATGCTGAACTGCGCTGGCGCGCCGCCGGCGAGGCGCACGTTGAGCAGATTGAGGTCGCCTGCAGCGGTATTCTGGATCTGCACGTCGCGGCTCGTGCTCGTGCCGCGCGGCACGAGGCCGAAACCGAGGTCGCCGACGATCGTTGCCTGCGACGCCGAGCCAAGGCGCTTGATGCAGCCGCCCGGCAATGCGTTGCTCCACTCGCGTTGGATCTGGTAGCGGTGGCCGCTGAGGACGAAGTTGGTGCCGTCCGGTTCGACCTGACCGTAGGTATAGGCGCAGTTGTCGCCGTTCTCGTTGCCGCTGGTGTCGTTGTACCAGGCGTTGAGCTGCGGGTCGGAGTAGGCCTCGTTCTGCTCATGCGAGGTCGGCGACAGGACGATGTCCTGATCGACGCCGTTCGGGAACGGACTCGCACTGCCATAGCACGAACCGTCGGAGGCGTAGGGCATCGTCGCGTAAATCTTGTCGCCGTCAAACGAGCTGTGATACGCGCAATACGTGGCCGCACCCGCAACCGTGTTCGGGTTGCCCGCCGGCGCGGGCGGGGAGTGACCGTCGACATCGGTGCCGGCGAAGCAGCCGAACGTGTCGCCGCTGCCTTTGAAGCACTCGATGATGTTGTGGCCGAGATAGACGAAGTACATCGTGCTGAGGCCGGGCGCCTGCCAGGTCGGGTTGGCCGCGATCGCGCGGTTGACCTCGTCGCGGATGTCCGAGCCGACGAGTGGATCGGCGACCGTGCCCGCATGCGGATACGCGTTCGTCGTGTCGACCCAGGTGCCACCGAAGTGGTTGGTGTTCGGCACCGGTACGCCCGAGCTGTCGTTCCACTGCGAGTTGATCGTCATGAACGGCGTGCCGCCGTTGTCGGTGAAGTATTGTTCGATCAGTTGCTGGTAGTTCGCGCCGAACGTCGAGCTGGGCGGGTTCCAGATGATCACATAGTTGGTCGGATCGCGCATGACCGGGCCGCCGTGGTAGGTCAGGTCGTTCGTGCTCGCGGCGGGGATCGCGAACGAGTCCGGGGTACTGCTGCCGCGCTGCGACGCCGGCAACGACTCCGAGCCGGCAGCACGCCCCGGAACCGGCAGCACGTGTGCGCCACCGCCGTGGTCGGCCGCCGACTGCAAAAGCTGTGCCTGTATCGCCGGCGTCGTCGCAAGCGCACAGGCAAGCACCGCCGCAAGCGTCGCGACTCGCGCGCGTTGCGGATGAGTAGCGGGGAAATTACGCATGGAATTCTCCTTGAGCGAGCAAAAGGGGGCCGCGCAATGCAGGCCCCTGGTCAAGGAATGCGGTAAAACGAACTGCCGATTACAGCGGGCTAGTGCGCGTGAGTGCGATCACCACGAGTTCACCGCCGCCGTCGATCACCACGCTGCCAGTTTCGCCGTCTGCTTCGAGCAGCAGCGAATCGCCCGCGCCGATCGGCGGCAGGTCGCCGCGATGCTCGATCCGCGCCGAGCCCGCGGCCAAGTAGACGAACCATAGGTCGGCCGCGCTCGCGGCGAACAGCATCGAGCCGACCAGCGGACGATGGCGGACTTCACAGTGCCACAGGTCGCGCCGCGCGATCAGGTTGAAGTCGCGCACCGGGCCGTCGATCAGGCTGGCATGCGTCTGCCATTCGCCGGAGAAAGCAACGAAACGCAGTCGCTCCTCCAGTGCCGCGGCCGTATGGTCTTTAAATTCCAGGAGCATACCGTTGCCTTCGAGCAACGCGATCCAGCGGTCGCATTCGGGAAAGGTGGAAAATGCACCGTTGCTCTCGATGTCGGCGATGCTGACACGCCAGCCGAATCCTTCACCGCCGTCATGCAGTGGGTGGCTGTACAGCTCGGTCGTCCAGCCGCCGCCGTTCTTCCAGCGCATGCGCCGGTAGTCGCTTTCACGCAGATGGCGAATCTTCACCGGCCTCTCACCCGCAATCCGCCGCGGTCTGCACGAACCGCGGCGTGGCGACGATCTCTTGCAGCTGCGCGCTAGACAGCGCCAGGCTTTCCGCCCAGGTGTAGCCGACAATTTCGCCGCCGGTGGTCGAGTCGCGGAAGTCTTCCTTCTGACCCGGCGCAAGCAGGTGGCGGTAGTCGACCGTGATTTCCTCACCTTGTGCGAGCTCGCGCAAGGCGAACACGAAACCGAGATGCCACAATCCATTCGGCGCGAACGAATGATTGATGTAGCACTCGTCGGGCCACTCCGGCGTCACCGTGTAGCGATCCTCGAACCAGCGCACCGTGGCGGCAAGCGCCTCGCGTGCATGCGGCAACGCCTCGACCTCGCTCCATTTGTATACTTTGCGGATATCGTCCGGTGCGGTGATCAGACGTCCGCGCGCGACGGCCTCGTCGAGGAACAGGCCTTTGCCGGCGCCCGGAATAGTCGAGGCGGCGACATGGTAGCGAGGCAGGATCATGGATGCGGCACGTGTCGTGGCAAAGTGCGTATTCTAGAATCCGTGGCGCAGATTCGCGATGCCTTTGTATCTTGCCGAGATGATGGCGAACAAAAATTGGATAAGGCCGGGCGTTGGCGCACGCATGGCGTGCGCATTGCTGCTCCTGGCGGTGTCGTGTTGCTGCAGTTCTGTGCGGGCGCTCGCGGACGAACGATCGGCGCTGTCGGATTTTTCCGGCAGCTACCCCGCCCTGGCTGCGGCGGGCACCCGCTCGTTCACCTTGAAAGGCGTGCCGGGCGATCCATTGAACCTCGCCTTGGTCGGCAGCGAAGGCGACTTGCTGCGCCTGATGGCGAAGGCCGGCTGGTTTCCGGCGGATCCGATCACGCTGCGGAGCTCGCTGCGCATCACGATGGACAGCATCGTGCGTCGACCGTATGTCGATGCGCCCGTGAGCAGCCTGTACGTGGCCGGCAGAAAGCAGGATCTGGCCTTCGAGCAGCCGGCCGCGGCGAACCCGTCGAAGCGCCATCACGTGCGCTTTTGGCGAATCGACGCGCCGGGTCCCGCGCAGTGGATGGCGGCGGCGACCTACGACACGAGCATCGGCCTCAGTCGCGCCAACGGACACGTCACCGATCACGTTACCCATCATATTTCCGCCGACATCGACGCGGAGCGCGACAAGCTGCTCGCCGATTTGCGCCGCGTCGGTGGCGTGACGATCGACTGGGTCAATGACTTCCAACCGGTGCGCGAGGGACGTAACGGCGGCGGCGATCCGTTCCATACCGACGGGCGCTTGGCGCTCGTCACCGTTGCGGCGACCGCTGCGCCGTCTCAGTGAACCGCGCAACCGCCGGGAAATCGCACAGCGGCGGGTGGTCTAGTCAAAATCGACGGCAAGCGCCGCACGTGTCGCAGCGTTCAGCGTCTGCCGCGCCGAGTAGCTGGGGTGATCGATCGCGATGGCCACTTCCGCATTGGCAAAGGTGGCGACGTGTGCCGCGTCGAGCTCGAAGCGCAGGAAGTGCACCGCGGCGGTCTTCGTGTCGGTGCTGCGATCGAGGTCTTCGTCGGCAATGGCAATGACCGGCGCAAGATCGCCGATCAGCAGCGCGACGCGATATTCGATGCCGTGCAGCTCGACAAGCTTGCGCCCGCGCTCGCCCTCATCGGGATATTCGATCAGCATCGTCGCCTTGAGATTGCGGCCGTCGGGGATCAACGGATTGTAGGCGTCGAGTTCCTCGGTGATGCCGGCCGGCTCGAAGATGCGCTCGACACGCAGCATTTCCTGGACCTGGTACTGGATCGTGAGCCGGTCCTCGAACACGAGCGTGACGTGTGCGCCGACATGGACGATGCGCGCCTTCTTGTGCTCGAGCACTCGTGTGCGGAACGCGGCGCGCTCGCGTGCATACGCTTCTAGGGTGAGCAAGTCTTCCCGGGTGAGTTTTTGCATCGTCAGATTCCGTAAGCCAGGCGCAACAGGCCGAGCGGGCTTTCCGCGGGCGGTTTGTCGCCGAGCCCATGCGCGATATGACTGCCGGCCATCGGGCAGTCGCTGGCGAAGTGCGCGGGCGCGATCTGTTCGACACGCGTCTCCACGGGTTTGGCGATCTTGCGCGCGAACGCGTAGGTCTTCGCCTTGACGCCATAGGTGCCGTCGTGGCCCGAGCAGCGTTCGATCGATTGCACCTCGGTATCGGGTATCAGGCTCAGCACCTCGCGCGTCTTCGGCCCTATATTTTGCACGCGTTGGTGGCAGGGTGCGTGGTAGGCGACCTTGCCGAGGCCCTGCCTGAACCGCGTGTCGAGCAGGCCGGCCTGATGGCGTTGCCAGAGGTATTCGAACGGATCGAAGATGTGGCGTTTGACGAGTTGCACATCTTCGTCGTCGGGAAACATCAGCGGCAGTTCCTGCTTGAACATGAGCACGCAGGACGGGATCGTCGCGCTGATGTCCCAGCCGTTGCGGACCGCCGCGGCGAGCACCGGGATGTTTTGCTTCTTGTACTTTTCCACGGAGGCGAGGTCGCCGAGCTCGAGCTTGGGCATGCCGCAGCAGACCTCGCGGTCGATCAGCTTCACCGCGACGCCGTTGTGGCGCAGCACGGCGGCGAGATCCTCGACCGGCTGCGGCGTCGAATAGTTGCAGTAGCACGTGGCGAAGATCGCGACGCTGCCGCGCGTGCGCCCCGCGGGTTGCGCCGCACCGGTGCCGTCGAGGTGCCTGAGGCGTTTGCGCGCGGTATTCGAGGTGTACTCGGGCACGCGCGCATTACGGTCCACGCCGAGCGATTTTTCGAGCAGCTTGCGCGCGGCCGGCGCACGGTTGAGCGCATTGACAGCCTGGACGACGACCGGAATCGTCGACAGTTTGCCGACCGCGTCAGTCGCAGACAGAATTTTCGCCGCGAGCTTGGTTTCACCTCGTTGGAAGGCCGCGGCTTTGGCGCGCAGCATCAGGTGCGGGAAATCGACGTTCCAGGCGTGCGGCGGCACGTACGGGCATTTGGTCTGGTAGCACAGGTCGCAGAGGTAGCACTGGTCGACGACCTTGGCGTAGTCGGACTTGGCGACGCCGTCGACTTCCATCGTCTTCGATTCGTCGACCAGGTCGAACAAGGTCGGGAACGCCTGGCACAAGCTCACACAGCGGCGGCAGCCGTGGCAGATCTCGAAGACGCGCTCGAGTTCCTTGTCGATCGCGGCCTGGTCGTAGAACTCGGGATTCTTCCAGTCCAGCGGATGGCGTGTGGGCGCTTCGAGGTTGCCTTCGCGTGCGACGGGCGGGGTAGCGCTCATGACAAGCCTCCGTAGGGCGCGATTCGACGCGTCCTGCATTGATCCGAGAAAGCAGGGCGCGACAGATCGCGCCACTGCATGCGCCATTCCTGGCGGCGATCAACCCAGTTCGTTCAGCGCCTTGGTGAACCGGTTCGCGTGCGAACGCTCCGCCTTGGCCAGCGTCTCGAACCAGTCGGCGATTTCACCGAAGCCCTCGTCGCGCGCGGTCTTGGCCATGCCCGGGTACATGTCGGTGTACTCGTGCGTCTCGCCGGCGATCGCGGTCTTGAGGTTGTCCTTGGTGCCGCCGAACGGCAGGCCGGTCGCAGGATCGCCGACCGCTTCGAGATATTCCAGATGGCCGTGCGCGTGGCCGGTTTCGCCTTCGGCGGTGGAACGGAACACCGCAGCCACGTCGTTGTAACCCTCGACGTCGGCCTTCGATGCGAAGTAGAGATAGCGACGGTTGGCCTGGGATTCGCCGGCGAATGCGGCTTTCAGGCTGTCCTCGGTCTTGGAACCTTTCAGATTGCTCATGACTCACCTCTTGCTGTAATTGGCTGGAGGAAGCGGACGGCCGCAACTCGCGTTGCGGATGGCTTCAGCCTAGCGCGAAACCGCGGCAGGGTGAAATTGATTGTCACGATGGATTCGATAGATGTCATCTATCGGAACCGCTGCTGGAACTTGCTCTGGACTACGTCACAAGTTCTTTGGCGATCACGTCCTGAGCGCGGCACGCACGACGCCGACGCCGGCCAGCGTCATCGCCAGCGAGCCGAGCACGTGCGCGGCGACTATCGCGAACGTCCAGCCGTATTCCTGGCGCAACAACAGGTTCACAGTCTCGCCCGAAAACGCCGAGAACGTGGTGAATCCGCCGCACAGCCCGGTGATGACGAACAGGCGCCATTCCGGCGGCAGGTTGTGGAAATGATCGAAATAGGCGATCGCCCCGCCGATGACGAAGCCGCCGATCAAATTGACCGCGAGCGTACCGAGCGGCAGGTTCGGCACGACGGGATTGAGTGCGACACCTAACACCCAGCGCAGTACGCTGCCGATGGCGCCGCCGACGAGGACGCAGATGAGGGAAAGCCAAGTCATCAATGGCTGAGGCTGAAGTGCGTTGCGCCGCAGACTAGCGCGTCGCGGGGATGAAGTCGATGCGCATGGTGATGTGCATCGGAAGTGCTTCAGGGCTTGGCCACGTGCGCCGACGCGTTCGCCTTGGCGAGGATATCGACGGCGAGCGCGTACTGCGCTTCGAAGGGTTTGTCGTTGCCGGCTCCTGCGGGCGCACCGTTTTGCGCGGCGAGACGCTCCCATTGCTTCACCCGCCCATCCTCGCAGCCGAAGTTGACGCAACCGATTTGCGCCGCGCGCTGCCAGTGTTCCGCGCTCGCCGGTCGCGGCAGGATCGAAGCGGGCAGAGCCGCCCACGCCTCCTCCACTTCGCGCGCGACCGTACTGAACGGGCGTCCTTGCCGGGCCAGCGCATCGCGCGCCTCGGTCAATGCCTTGGCCGCATCGACAGGCTGACCCCCAGCGACGCTGGCGCGCGCCTGCGCGAGCAGGCTTGCCGGCAGCTCGCGGTCGTCGTGTTTGCGCTGGCGCTGAATGATGTTCGCGAGCTTGGCAAGCGCATCGGCGGGGCGGCCCTCGCGGCGCTCGATGTCGGCGCGCATCGCGCCGATCATGAGTGGTATGAGCGTGCCGTCCGCGGCGGTCAGGCGCGCGCGTTCGTCAGCTTTGTCGAGCGCGCTGCGCGCCTCGGCGAGGCGCCCGAGGGCGATGAGGGCGTGCGCGTGGTCGATCAAAATCACGGCGAGGTCGTAGGCCGGAAAGTTGGACGACGCGCCAACGAGTCCGACCAACTCGGCATCGACAGCCTCGCTGGCTGCCGCATCGCCCAGCTCGCGATCCGCGTCGGCAAGATTACCGCGCATACGCACCACCCAGCCGTGGTTTTCGGCGAAGTTGCGGCGGCGCGCGGCGAGGGCGCCGGCCCACAACTCGCGCGCCTCGCGCAGCCGGCCTGCGGAATACAGCACGCGTGCGATCGCTGACACGTCGGTCATCAGCCCAGGATGCTCTGGCCCGACCCGGCTGCGATCGATCGCGACGAAACGATCGATCAGCGCGGCGGCGTCCATGACGCGGCCCTGCGCGATGCGGACCAGGGCGAGATTGTAGAGCGCGATGCTGGCCTCATAGCTTTTCTCGCCGCGCGCATGGGCAACCTCGGCCAGCGCGTATTCACCGGCAGTCAGCGAGGCGTCGAGATCGCCCATGCGGTACAAGGTTTCCTGCTTGAGCATGAGCACGTCGCTGCGCACTCCGGCGTAGTCACCGCCGCGATCGCCGATGCGTGCGAGGAGGTCATCGAAGCGCGCGATCAGGCCGTTGAAGCGGGCCAATTCGAAATCGATTTCCGCGAGGGTGCACTGCACGCGCAGCACTTCGAGTGCATCGGCAGGCAGGTATTGCGCGTATGCCGCAAGCGCACGTTCACCGGCGCGCTTGCCGAGATCCATTTGGTCGAGCGTTTTGAATGTTTCGGCAAAATCTGCGTAGATCTCCGCTTGTACCTGCGTCTGCCCTGCGAGCTTCTTGTCGACCTGGTCGAGGCCGCCCTCGAGCAGGTCGCGCGCGGTGACGACCTTGCCGTCGGTGTTGTACGGATTGGCGCTGGCGAAGACGGACAGCAGGTAGTCCTTGACCGCTTCCGCGGTTTTCGATTTCTGCTCGGCACGCGTGGCCTCCGCGTTGGCGATGCGCGCCTGGCGCAGGCTGAAAGCCGTGGCTGCGATGAGCAGCAGCGCCGCCGCCGCGCCGAATGCGCAGGCAAAAGCATGGCGACCGACGAACTTGCGCGCGCGATACCAGGCGTTGTCGCCGCGCACGAGGACGGGGCGTCCGTCGAGCCAGCGCCGGATGTCTTCGGCGAAAGCCTCGATCGTGGCGTAGCGTCGGCCGGGCTCCTTTGCGAGCGCGTGCAGCACGATGCGGTCGAGATCGCCACGCAGTGCGCGCTTGCGTTCGCTCGTGCCCGCCTCGTCGTTGCGTTCGAGTGCATGGCTCGGCGCCACGGGCTCGATCGACAGGATCGCCTGTTCGAGCGCCTGGTCGCGCTTGAGCTTATATGGGCGCGCGCCGGTCAGCAGTTCGTACAGCACGACGCCGAGCGCGTAGATGTCGACCGCGGTCGTCATCGTTTCGCCGCGAATCTGCTCGGGCGCGGCGTAGTCGGGCGTGAACGCGCGCGCCAACGTCTTCGTCGGCGCATCCGAATCGGTCTGCAGCACCTTGGCGATGCCGAAGTCGAGCAGCTTCGGCGTGCCGTCGGCGCCGACGAGGATGTTCGACGGCTTGATGTCGCGATGCACGACGAGGTTGCGGTGCGCATAGGCCACGGCGTCGCAGACGCCGAGGAAAAGTCGCAGCGTTGCCGGCAGGTCGAGCCGGTTCTCGGTGACGAAGCGCGTGATTGGCAGGCCGTCGACAAATTCCATCGCGAAGTAGGGGATGTTCGCATCGCCCACACCGCCGTCGAGCAGGCGCGCGATGTGCGGATGTTCGAGGCGCGCGACGATCTGGCGTTCGCGACGGAAACGCTGGATCAAGCCCGGCGTCGGATGCGGCAGCAATTTCAGCGCGACGCGCTGCTCGAACTGCCCGTCGTCGCGCTCGGCCAGATGCACTTCGCCCATGCCCCCGCGGCCGATGAGGCGCAGCAGGCGGTAGGGGCCGAAGCGGCGCGATCCGGCCGGGTAGTCGTCGGACTCCGCATCGAGCCAGAGTTGCGCATCGGTGACCACGATCGGCGCGTCGAGAAACTCCCGCGATGCTGCCTGCTCGTCGGCCGTGAGCATGCGCCGCAGCTCGTCGGCAAGTGCCGCGTCGCCGGCGCAGCGTTCCTCGATGTAGCGCTCGCGTTGTGCCGCCGGCAGGTCGAGTACGGCGTCGAACAGTCGGGACAGGTGCAGCCAGCGTTGGGAATCCATGGGTCGCACCGCAGCAGGATTTCAGGGTCAACGCGAAGTGGGTCTACTACGATCACGCAACCCAGTGGGCCGAGGTGACATGCGCTTTGCCGCTGCGCTCACGACGAGGACTGGATCGAATCGAACAGGAACGCGCGCGCGCGGCGCCAGTCGCGGATCACCGTGCGCGTCGATGTGCCGCGCAACTCGGCAACCTGTTCGACCGAGAGGCCGGCGAAGAAGCGCAGCTCGACGAGTTCGGCCAGCGGCGCATCCATGTCGCGCAGGCGGTTCAGTGCCGCATCGAGATGGATCAGACTTTCCGGATCGAGCGCGCCGGCGTCCGCTTCGGCGGCGCCGGTCAGCGCGGTGATGTGTACATCGGCGCCGCCGCGCTTGTCCGCGTGGCGACGGCGTGCATGATCGACCACGATCTGGCGCATCGCCAATGCCGCGGTGGCGAAGAAATGGCCGCGGTCATTGAGGCGCAGCGCCTCGGGCCGGACCAACTTGAGATACGCCTCGTGCACGAGGCCGGTGGTGTTGATCGTCGGATTTGCGCCGGCTCCGAGCTGATGGTGCGCCAAGCGTTTGAGCTCGCTGTAGAGCGCGGCGAACAGCGACCGCAGCGCCGCCGCCTCGCCGTTGCCGGCCGCCTGTACCAATTCGGTGATGTCGACCGCGTTCACGTGCGCCCCGCTGTCCTGTGCACGGAAGTGTAGCCGAGTCCCGGGGCGGTTTTGGTTCCAGGCCATCTGCCTGCCGCATCCGCTCGCCGGGCGAGCGGATGCGGCGCGCACTCAACAGATGCGCGCCAGCAGCGTCTGCTGCGCCGAATGCGGTTTCTCGCCCGCGGCAGGGGCAAGGCGCTCGTAGTGGCCGTCGGCCTTGAGCACCCAGGCCTGGGTATTGTCGGCGAGATAGTTGGCGAGTGCTTCGTCGTAGACCCGTTTGGCGAGGTCGGTGTCGAGGATTGGGAATCCGGTCTCGATGCGGCGCAGTAGGTTGCGTTCCATCCAGTCGGCGCTCGAACAATACAACTCGGGTTCGCCGTCGTTGCCGAACCAGTAGACGCGGCTGTGCTCGAGGAAGCGGCCGACGATCGAGCGTACGCGGATGTTTTCCGAAATGCCGGGCAGGCCAGGTTTGAGCGTGCACGCGCCGCGTACGATCAGATCAATCTGCACGCCCGCGATCGAGGCCTTGTAGAGCAGTTCGATCACGCTCGGTTCGTTGAGCGCATTCATCTTGGCGATGATGCGCGCGGGTTTGCCGGCTTTGGCGTGCTCGGTCTCGCGCTCGATTTTTTCCATCACGCCCTTGTGCAGCGTGAACGGTGATTGCAGCAGGCGCTTGAGCTTGATCACGGGGCCAAGGCCTGAGAGCTGCTGGAACAGCTTGTGCGCGTCCTCGCCGATGTCCTTGTCCGCGGTCATCAGGCCGAAGTCGGTGTAGAAGCGCGAGGTGACCGTGTGGTAGTTGCCGGTCGACAGGTGCACGTAGCGGCGCAGGCCGGACTTCTCGCGGCGCACGATCAGCAGCACTTTGGCGTGCGTCTTGTAGCCGACCACGCCATAGACGACCTGCACGCCGGCTTCCTGCAGGCGATTGGCGAGACCGATGTTCGCCTCCTCGTCGAAGCGCGCGCGCAGTTCGACGACGACGGTGACGTCCTTGCCCGCACGTGCGGCATCGATCAGCGAATTGACCAGCGGCGAATCGTTGCCGGCGCGATACAGCGTCTGCTTGATAGCCAGCACGGCGGGATCGGCGGCGGCTTCCTTGAGCAGCTCGGTCACCGCGCCGAACGATTCGTAGGGATGATGCAGCAGGATGTCACGTTCGGAAATCGCCTCGAACAGGCTGCGTTCGGTGACGATCGGCGCGATCAGGCGCGAGGTGAACTTCGGAAACTTGAGATCGGGTCGTTCGACCTGGTCGTAGATCGCGGTGATGCGGTGGACGTTGACCGGGCCGGGCAGGCGGTACACGTCCGACTCGCCGAGCTCGAAGTTGTGCATCAGGTAGTCGGCGACCGGCTTCGGGCAGGTGTCGGCGATCTCGATTCGCGAAGCACGCGCGAAGCCACGGCCGCGCAGCTCGTCGCGCAGCGCGAGGGCGAGGTTCTCGACGTCGTCCTCGTCGACGAACAGCTCGCTGTTGCGGGTAACGCGGAACTGATACGCGCCGGTGACCTTCATGCCCGGAAACAGCTCGTCGACGAACTGGTGCAGGATGCTCGACAGGAAGACGAAGTCGTAAGGTTTGTCGGCGACTTCCTCGGGCAAGCGCACGATGCGCGGCAACGAGCGCGGCGCACGCAGCAGTGCCATGTGGCCCTCGCGGCCGAACGCGTCCTTGCCTTCGAGCGATACCGCGAGATTCAGGCTCTTGTTGAGGATGCGCGGGAATGGATGTGCCGGATCGAGGCCGAGCGGCGAGAGCACCGGTAGCACCTCGTTCTGGAAATAGCCCTGCAGCCAGCGCGCTTGTTTGGACGTCCATTTGTCGCGCGCGATGAAGCGAATGCCTTCGCGATCGAGCTCGGGCAGCAGCGTCTCGTTCCAGAACGTGTACTGCGCGTTGACCAGCTCGAGCACGCGCGCACGGATGCGTGCCAGCAGTTCCGCAGGAGAAGTTCCATCCGGGCCGGCCTTGGCGTCGCCGAAGGCGACGTGATGGCGCAGGATCGCGACCTGGACCTCGAAGAATTCGTCGAGGTTGGAGTTGGAGATGCACAGGAAGCGCATGCGCTCGAGCAGCGGTACCGACGGATCCTGCGCCTGCGCGAGCACGCGGAAATTGAATTCAAGCTGGGCGAGTTCGCGGTTGAGATAGAGCGAGGGATCGCGCAGGTTGATGGCTTCGGCCAGCCCATCCACGGACTTCGCCGGGGCGTCCGTCGCGGCGGCAACGGCGTGGGTCTTGCCGTTGGCACGCGGTGTGGTCTTGGCGGAAACGGTGGATTCTTCGGCGCTCATTGCGCTTCCTCGGACAATGGTTCGAATGCGAGCAGGCGCTCGCGCGCGAAGACGCAGGAGAATGTGCTGCCAACGCCGAGCTCGCTCTCGATTTCGAGCCGCGCCTGATGCAACTGCAGTACGTGCTTGACGATCGACAGGCCAAGGCCCGTGCCGCCCGATTCGCGCGAGCGACTGGTCGAGACGCGATAAAAACGTTCGGTGATGCGCGGCAGGTGCTCGGCCGGAATGCCGTAGCCGGTATCGGCGACGGCGAAGCGCGCGCCAGCGTTCGCGGTCGACTGCCAGGAAATTTCGATGCGTCCGCCTTCGGGCGTGTAGCGTACGGCATTCGATACGAGATTCGAGAACGCGCTGTGCAGGTAGTCGGTCGAGCCGCGCAGGTCGGATTCGCAGGCGAGTACGACATCGATGTGATGGCGGCCCTGAGACAGGCCGTCGGCTTCGCGCTTCAGGGTCGAGAGCAGCGCGCGCATCGACACGCGTTCGTTGTCGTTGATGTGCTGCTGTGCCTCCAGGCGCGACAGCGTGAGCAGGTCCTCGACGATCTGGGTCATGCGCCGCGACTGCCCGCGCAGGTCGGCGAGCACGGGGGCCAGTTGCGGCATGACTTCGGGTTCGAGCATCTCGAGGTATCCGTGCAGCACGGTCAACGGTGTACGCAACTCGTGTGACACGTTGGCGACGAAATCGCGACGGACCTGTTCCAGCCGCGCCAGAGGCGTCATGTCGCGCACGACGAGCAGGCTGTGATCGTAGGAATAGGGGATCAGGCGGAACGACAGGCGCACGCTCTCGTTGACGTTCGAAGCGGCGTCGCGCAACGGTTCGCGCGTCGGATCTTCGTTGAACCAAGCCTTGGCCGGCAGCGGCAGGAAATCGTCGATGTGCGCGCCGCGGTCGCGCGGCGCGGCCATGCCGAGCAGACGCTCGGCGGCCTCGTTGAACCAGATCACGCTACGCCCGCGATCGAGCACGACGACGCCGTCGGGCAGCGCGGCAGCACCCTCGCGGAACGCGCGCAGCAGGTTTACGAGGCGGCGCTTGCGCGAACGTTCAGCGTGCAGTTTCATGTGCATGTACGTAGAGATGTCCGACCATACGCCGCGGTCTTCCTGCGGCGGCGTGCGCTGGCGCGAGCGCAGCCAGGTTTGCAGCCGGTACAGGCTGACCAGCGAACGCAGCGAATAACCGAGCAGCGCGACGATGACCGCATACTCGACCGCGCCGAGCCACCAGCCGAGCGCGAGCGCGACCGTCAGCAGGACGACGAAGCGTCCCAGCGAGACTTGCCATGCGTGGCTTTGCAGGAATTGCAGCTGCATTGGCTAGATGAACAGAAATGCGGATGTGCACAATTATACTCCGCTTCCCTACTCCACCCGGCGGAAGGTGCCCGAAGGCGGATGAGCGAGTCTCACATTCTGGGTGCGTACTCGCTGAATTCCGAATGCGCTTCCCTCATCCGGCGCTTCGCGCCACCTTCTCCCGTCGGGAGAAGGGAAGAACTTCACGCCACCGGCGTCGTGGAAAACCGGTAGCCGGCGCCGCGGACGGTCTGCACGAGGTCGTCGCAGCGGTGCGGCTCCAGCGTCTTGCGCAGTCGGCGGATGTGCACGTCGACCGTGCGCTCCTCGACATAGACGCTGCCACCCCAGACATAGTCGAGCAGCTGGCTGCGCGAATACACGCGCTCGGGGTGAGTCATGAAGAAATGCAGCAGGCGGTATTCGGTCGGGCCGATCGGCACGCTGTCCTCGCCGGCGTAGACGCGGTGCGCGGCGCTGTCGATCTTGAGCGCACCGACTTCGATCACGCCGTCGGTATCGACGCCGTGGGTGCGGCGCATGACCGCGTTGATGCGCGCGATGAGCTCGCGCGGCGAAAACGGCTTCACCACGTAGTCGTCGACGCCTGCCTCGAGGCCGCCGACGCGGTCGGTCTCCTCGCCACGCGCGGTGAGCATGATGATCGGCACGTCGCGCGTGAGTTCTTCCTTGCGCAGGCGGCGCGCGAGGTCGAGGCCGCTCATGCCGGGCAGCATCCAGTCGAGCAGGATCAGATCGGGCACACGTTCGACGATCATCGTCTGTGCCGCGCGCGCGTCGGCGGCATGGCTGGGTTCCATGCCGGCTTTGCGCAGGGCGAAGGCGACCATGTCGCGGATCGCGGGTTCGTCTTCGACGATGAGGATGTTTTTTTGCACGAGGTCAATCCGTAGCGACGCGGGGCGCGCGCTTTATGACAGATTGCGGTATTTCAAACGTCAATTGTTACGATTGAATGACGGTGCGCCGCAATTCGCCTTGGAATCCTTGTCCTGTGCCGGGTTGGAGGACAGTTTCGATGCGCGCGAATTGGCGAGTGGCGCGCCAAAACGCGAGTCGAACGTGTTCGACGGCTCGTCTGCACGTGCGAACGCATCCTTCTGCGTGGCAGTCGCGTCGGTGTGCACGCTGAAGCTCAATCCGGTTTTCGGTTTGAGGCAGTTGCTGTCCGCCATGAGCTTGCCCTGGTCCTCGGGGCGGATCTTGTGGCGGCGATAGTCGAGCACGAGCGGGGTCATCGCTGCGATCAGCGCTTCGACGCGCGTGCGCTGGTAGTAGTCGAGGTCGCTGCGCTTGGCAATGTCCTTCAACTGGTTGAGCGCGTCCTCGGCGCGGCCGTTGAGATAGGCGGCGGTCGCGTGCGCTTCGCCGGCGCGCACCGGATCGCCGGCGAGTTCGCAGGCGCGCGCGAACGTGGTCTGCAGCGCCGGATCTTCGTCGTCCTTGGCGATCTGCGAACGCAACATTTCCTGCGCCTGCTTACCGGCGGCCTTGTCGCCGTACTGGAGCAGAGCGTCGGCGTGGGCGAGGGCGAGCGCGCGATTGTTCGGGAACGATTTCTGCATGCGCGCATAGCGTTGCAAGGCCGCGTCGCGCGCGCCCGTTTGCAGCTCGGCCGTGCCGAGTGCGATCTGGAAGACGAGGTTCTCCGGCTCGGCCACGGCGAGCTTCTGCAACGGCTCGATCGCCTGCTTGGCCTTACCGCCCTGGATCATCGCGAGCGCATGGCCGTAGCGGTTGGCCGGCGTGTCGAATTCCTTGTGGTTGCGCAGATTGTCGGCGTAATACGTGATCAATTCGCCCGGGCGCGCGCTGGCCAGCACGCGCACGCGTTCGCGCATCAGTTCGTAGTAGGCCTGCGCGCGCGCGCGCTGCTCGGCGGTCGGCTGGACCGGACGCAGCACGCCGGGATTCGGCCGCGCCGCAGGGCCGATCGAGGCAAGCAGCGAGCCGGTCGATATTGGCGCCGGCTTGCCCGTCGCCTCTCCTGCGGATGCGGTAGCGGACCCGTTTTTCGCGCTGCCATCGACCGCGGGCTGGACGTCGGCCTTGCCGGCAAGTTCCTTCGGCGCGGCCTGCACATCGCCAACGGTAACCACAGGGCGGTATTCCTTCTTGATCTGCTCGGCGCGCGCCTTCGCCTCGCTGATGCGCGTGGTCGTGACCGGATGGTCCATCAGCAGCGCGGGGATGTCGTTCTCGTCGAAGCCCGGGCGCAGTGCGCGCTGCATGCGTTCGAAGAATCCGGCCATCGCGTCGGGATCAAAGCCTGCTTTGGCCAGCGTGGCGATGCCTACGCGATCCGCCTCGGCCTCGTCGGCGCGGGTGAAATTGATGCGCATCTGTTCAGCGAGACCCTGCACGGCGGCGATTGCGCCGATATCCGAATTGCTCGTGCTGTACGGACTCGATTTCGATGCCGCGACGACGGCGAGGAGCATGCCGGCGAGCATCAGCGGCGTCATCTTCTGCTCGGCTTCGACCGCTCGGATCAGATGGTTCTGGGTGACGTGCGAGACCTCGTGAGCGAGCACGGCAGCGAGCTCGCCTTCCGTATCGCTGGTCGTGATCAGGCCGGCATTGACGCCGACGAAGCCGCCGGGCAGCGCGAACGCGTTGATTTCGTTGTCGCGCACGATGAAGAACGTGAACGGCTGATCGGGCTGCGGGCTGTAAGAAACGAGCTTGTAGCCGAGCGTGTTGAGATAGTCCGCAAGCAGCGCGTCGTCGAGTACCGCATTCTGGTTGCGCAACTCGTGCAGTACGTAGAAGCCGTACTGGCGCTGTTCCTCGGGCGAGGCGATGTTGCCCGCCGAGCTGCCCAGATTGGGCAGGCGCGTGTCGGCGGCGTAGCCGTGGCTGGTCAGCGTCGCGAGAGCGGCGACAAGAAGTGTGGGCAGCAAATGCTTGGTGAACATGGGGGTGACGCGACTGCGGGGAAACCAGGGGTTTACCTTACTCCTGCCAAGGTTCCGCATCCACTATTTGCGGCCTGACGGGCTCCTTGCGCTCAGACGGCGTTCAAGCCCGCGCAACGCTGGAAATCCGCCAGCGCAGCCCCCACACTTCGACTAAGCGCACTGCGCATGAAGGAAATCGAAAAATGGGCACCAAAGTCGAAATTTTCACCGGCGCAAACTGCGCCTACTGTGTTGCGGCAAAAAACCTGCTCAAAGCCAAGGGGCTCGATTACGAGGAGTTCCGCATCGACCAGGATCCGGTGCGCCTCCAGGAGATGCTGCAGCGTTCGGCGAGCCGGCGCACCGTGCCGCAGATCTTCATCAACGGCGAGCACGTCGGCGGTTTCGAAGACCTCGCCGCGGCCGAGCGCAGCGGCAAGCTTGCACAGCTGATTGGAGCGGCCGCATGAGCGTGCGCAAGCCGTCGGCAAAGGCTGCGGCCGCGCCGAAGAAAGCGACGAAGCGCGCGCCGGCGAAGGCGGACCCGAACGTGAACGCGAAAGCGGCGGACCGAGTCAAGGAGTTCACTGAATTCCGCAAGCGCATGAACGAACGCATCCTCGAACACGATAACCAGGTCGTGCGGCGTTTCTTCGCGCTCGACACGCAGACCTACAAGGACGGCGCGCTGAACCTGAAGACCAAGGAACTGCTCGGCCTCGTCGCGTCGCTGGTCCTGCGCTGCGACGACTGCATCAGCTACCACATCGCGCAATGCCGCGACGCCGGCGTGAACCGCGACGAGTTCTTCGAGGCGTTCAGCGTCGGCCTCGTGGTCGGCGGATCGATCGTCATTCCGCACTTGCGTCGCGCGGTGGATTTTCTGGATCAACAGGAAGCCATGCCGGCATAGCCGGCATTCGTTTTATCTTCGCTTTTCAATCCAGCGCACCGTTCCGGCCCTCGGCCTGAATCAAGTCAGCGTTTATAATCCGCGGTTCCTCCACGCTCCGAGTAACTCCATGACCACCACGATTGCAGTGATCCCCGGCGACGGTATCGGCCCGGAGATCATGCAGGCCACGTTGCGCGTGATCGATGCGCTTGGCCTCGATCTCAAATACGACGTTGTCGAAGCGGGGCTCGCCGCGCAGGACAAGTTCGGCGAATTGCTGCCGCAGGCAACGCTCGATGCGATCGCCAAGCACAAGGTCGCGCTGAAAAGCCCGCTGACTACGCCGGTCGGCGAGGGCTTCACCTCGATCAATGTCACTCTGCGCAAAAAGTTCGACCTGTACGCGAACGTGCGGCCGGCGATCTCGTTCCCAGGCACCAAGTCGCGCTACGAGAACATCGACATCCTTACCGTGCGCGAGAACACCGAAGGCGCCTACATCGGTGAAGGTCAGCAGGTGTCGGCCGACGGCGATACGGCGACGCTGACGCAGAAGATCACGCGCAAGGGTTCCGAGCGCATCGTGCGCTACGCGTTCGATCTCGCGCGCAGCGCCGGGCGCAAGAAAGTCACGATCGTGCACAAGGCGAACATCCTCAAGTCGACCTCGGGCCTGTTCCTCAAGGTCGCGCGCGAAGTATCGGCGCAGTATCCCGAGATCGAGCACAACGAGATGATCGTCGACAACACCTGCATGCAGTTGGTGATGAATCCGTGGCAGTTCGACGTGATCGTGACGACGAATCTGTTCGGCGACATTCTTTCCGACCTGTGCGCGGGTCTCGTCGGCGGGCTTGGTCTCGCGCCCGGCGCCAACATCGGCGAGCACGCAGCGATCTTCGAGGCGGTGCACGGCTCCGCGCCGGACATCGCCGGCAAGGGCATAGCCAATCCGTGCGCGCTGCTGCTCGGCGCCTGCCAGATGCTCGGTCATCTTGGTTTCGAAGACCAAGGCAACCGCGTGCGCGTTGCGATCCGCGCGACGATCGCGGCCAAGGATCGCGTCACCCCCGATCTTGGCGGTAGCGGCACGACCGACAGTTTTGCCGATGCGCTGATCGAACGCTTGCGCTGAGTAGCTGGACAAGGAAAAGCCCGGCATAGAGCCGGGCTTTTTTATGCCGGATCGCGCGCTCTATTGTGTGCCGAGATTGACCAGCGGCACATTCGTGCGCGTAAAGGAACCGCCAGGATAGTTCGCGACGATCGTCGCCGTGTTCGTCGTGCCGAAATTCAGCGTGATCGTGCCGGCCTGTACCTGGTTTTGCGCCACCGGCGTGCAGGTGCGGCAGTAGCCCGCGGCATTTTGGATCAACGGAATTGTCTGACCGTTGACGAACGGCTGCGCATTGGCAACCGCCCAGATCGGCTTGCCGTTGGCGTCCGGATAGTAGAGGACGCTGAATACCTGCTCGCCCGCCGCGCCGCGGTTGACGTCGAGCACAGAAAAGCCCCAACCGGAATCGCTCGAGCCGCCGTAATAGAGGCCGCCGCGATCGGGCGACGCGTTCTGTGCAAGCGTGGTCAAAGGCTCCACGCACCAGTCGCCTTTTTCGGTGACGTTGCCATTCGAGTCGGCGAACGACCAGCTCATCACGCCGAGCATGATCGCGCTGCTACGGTCGATGTTGCGGCAAGCTGGCGAATTCGCCGCCTGATTGAAGTCGACGACAATACTGCCCCCGGTGTTTGCCGTCGGCGAAGCTTTCTTTGCGACCGGATCATATTGAAAGCGCACGAGCGTGCTGCCGTCGGCGCCGATGATGCTCGGAATGAATACACCGTCGATCACGTTGCCCTGCGCCACGAACATTTCCACCGAGCCGCTGGCGTCATAGGTGTAAAAGTAGGCGAGGTATATGTCACCGTAATCTTGCGTGTGCGATACCAGACGGAAGTCGAGGCCATGGCCGCTGTGCGCGCGGTCGTACCAGATGCCGGTGAACGGCTTGGCGAAGCTGGCCGCCGGTGCGGCCGCGGTCGACCAGCCCATCGCCGCGAGCATCGGTGCGGCCAGACCCATCGTGCGCGACTGGCCGACGTTGTAGAACGCGTTCATGAGGTCGCCCTGCTGCACTGTGTGCGACAGCGTCGAGCCGACCGACGTGCTGCACGAAGTCGTGTTGGTCATGTCGCAGGGCGCGTATAGGCTCGGGAAATTATTCGGCGCGCCGCCGGTCATCAGGTTCGCCGGCGAATTCACCGCGAGCGGATCGGACCAACGCAACAGCGTCGGCGCGAAGCGGCTGCCTGTGCTGCTTGAGGTCACGGTGTTGCCCGAGGTCATCGCCGCCGTGCGCGCCGCATTGTTCGGCTGGGTGTTCAATTCGTAGCCGAAGAACGGGGTGTAGCTCTGTCCGTTGCTGGCGACATTGACGACGTTATCGCCGAACACATCATCCCACGGGCCCAGGTCGTAGTTCTGGTATGTGACCGTCGTCGCACCGTTGGTGATGCCGGCGCGCGCGCCGATCGGCCCGGCGCTCGGGTCGGTGTTGGCGAGGCCGATGAAGCCCAAGCCATGAGTGATCTCATGCATCGCGATGGCGATGAAGTCCGAGGAATTCGAACTGGTGTCGGAGGTGTAGCCGAAATAGAACGGGCTGCCGCCGAGTACGCTCGACGTGCCAATGTCGGAATTGAAGGTAATCTCGACGACATCGCCGTCAACCCCGTCGCAATCACCGCCGAGCGCGCCACAGGGGGTGGTGCCGCCCATGCGCGCAATCTGCGTATTTGTGTACCAGGTATGTCTTTTCGACAACCAAGGCATCGGGAAGCTGTTGTCACTGAGCGCAAGGTTTGTCGAGGTGGCGTGCGCGAGCGTGGCGCGCGTGGCAGTGCCGCCGAGATGCGCCCAACATGCGTGCACGCTGATCGGCACAGGCGAGTTCAGCTGCTGCGCGAGCTGCTGCACGGCGTACTGCAACGCATTTTTGCGCTGCTGGCCCAGTGTCGTGCCGGGATTGCCCCCGACCGCCGACGCAGCGGTCGCATCGGACCACGGAGTGACATCGCAGTTCTGGGTCGGGTCGGTAGCATTGGTGCTGGGGTTGTCGAAGTCGAGCGTGATGTTCGCGGTCGACACGGCCGACGATGGCGTCGCCGTCAGCGTCGCAGTCGCGCTCGAACTCGAGCCGTTGATCGCGGTGATGTACCAGCGTCCCGCCGTCAGCGGAATCGTGCTTGCATTGGTGACCACGATCGATTCGTTCGACGATGAACTCATCGAATGGTACTGCGCATAGCGCTGGATCATGTCGTAGCTCAAGCATGGCGGTGCGGTCGCCGCAGTCGAGCAGTTGGCGGTGTCGGGGAACGGCGAGCCATAGCGCAGGAAGACGTCGACATCGCCGCCAGTGCCGGCGACATTGACCGTGAGTTGTTTCGCCGAGGCATCGACGTCTATGTAGGCGTTCGTGATCAACGTGTTCGGCGCAAAATTCACCGGTAGCGGCGTGCCTGGCGTCAGTGCGGTTGCAGCGAACGCGCTCGGCGTGCCCAGCACGACGAGGAGCGCGGAGAAAGGGATGCGTAAATTCATTGCTGCGGCTCCGGCGAAATCGTCCTGATCGGTGACTTGGCCGCTTGCGGGTTCGGGCGCTCCACGCAACCGACGGTGAGAGTGCCATCGCTGTTGAGTGTCGCTTCGGTCGAGTGGATCTTCGGACTGGAGACGGCGGTGGATTTCACCATGGCCTTCGCTTCGGTCTGCAGTCCAACCGGCAGCAGCAATGGCTGTGCCTGCACCGCAGTCTGTTCGGCCGCGCTCGCATTCGCCGCCAGGAGCGGAGCGAGCAGGAAAATCATCCTCATGACGGTATCCTCGTGGATCGATGCTGGAACGCTATCAAAGCTTGCTTGCGCGCAGGTTAAATAGGTACGAACTCGGTGCGAAATCCTGAAAAAATCCCAAATTCCCGCAGGACCTAAGCCGGTCAGGGGTTCACCCCGGGCAGATGCTGGAGGACACGCCCGACGCCGCGCCCGTTCCGACGCGCCGACCGGAACGCCCGCTGCAGGTAGTGTTCGGAACGCGCCACGGCCTCGCGCGGCGCAAGGCCGAGGGCAAGGTTGGCAGCTATCGCCGAGGCGAGCGTGCATCCGGTGCCGCGCACCGGATAGTTGAGTCTGCGATGGCTGAATTCGAACTCGCCAGCGGCATCGACGAAGTAGTCACGCACTGTGTTGCCGCCGAGGTGGCCTCCTTTGAGGAGCACAGCTTGCGCGCCCATCGTGCGCAAATGGTGCGCGGCCGCGCGCATCTGCGCGTAAGTGCGGATAGGGCGTCCGATCAGCGCTTCGGCCTCGGGCACGTTCGGCGTCAGCACCTGTGCTAGCGGAAGCAGCTCGCGGCGCAGGACGGCAATGGCATTGTCCGCCAGCAGGCGGTTGCCGCTGCTGGCGACGAGCACGGGGTCGACAACCACGTTAGCCAGGCGATGTTGCCGCAACCAGCGTGCGACGAGGCGGATATTCGCGGCGTTGCCGAGCATGCCGATCTTGATCGCAGCAATCCGAAAATCGGCGAGCACCGCGTTGAGCTGCGCAAGCAACATGGACTGCGAAAGAACTTGGATGGCGATGATCGCTTGCGTGTTTTGCGCAGTGATGGCAGTCACGGCAGTGAGCCCATGAACACCGTGGGCAAGCAAGGTTTTCAGGTCGGCCTGGACTCCGGCCGCCGAACCGGAATCCGATCCGGCGATGCTCAGGACACAAGGAAGTGGGTCAGTTCGGCGCATGCGGAAAATGGGAAATGTTGCACAAATACGACATGTTGAGATGCGTGGTGTAGCCACGCGCGGAGATGCGAAGCCACGAAATATGGGGCTGATGGGGAATTGGCCGAATAAAGAATGTTAAAAGAGTCTTGACGAAATGTGGTTTTTTTGCCAACATTCGGCCCGATTCGGGGAGAACTCTGGACGTGCGTCTGGACGATATGCGGTCAACGACCTTCAAGCAACGCCTGCCTGCCGCGCTGATCGGTGCGGTCTTGACCGTGCCTGCCGCATTGTCGTTCGCGGCGGCGCCGGCCGGCAAGTTGAAAGATGCCGCCGCTGTCGCGCGTACGTCGGCCATGCAAGAAATGGCGACATCCGGCGATCTGGTCGAGAGCTGGAGCGAATACGCGCTGAACAGCCTGAAGTCGAACTTCACTTGGGCACGCGAGCCGGGCGAGGCTGCGGTCGAGCCGCCGACGATTTTCACGCATACGCGCTCGAATTGGGCGCGTACTCCTGCTGCGCGTTTCCCCGAAACCTCGGTTGAAGGCGACAAGGCATTCAATGTCGCGATGCAGACGGCGCGCATTTCCGATTCGCCGATCTACACGGCGGCAGCCGACGCGGGGAGTTTGCTGCCCGAACAATCGCCGGGCCTGCGCCGCACGATCGTCGCGCCGTCGTTTACCCAACCGCTGGACAATTTGGGCTACTGGCGATTCTCGCTGATCCTTGCCTATCAGAAATTCGACTTGTTCGCCCCACTGCAGGGTATGCAGTCTGCTTTTGAACCGAACAGCTGGCAGGGGGCGGAAAATCCGGCCGCTCTGCGCAGCAAGGAAAACTCGGCCGGCTTCGGTTCACGGCTCGACTTGGGCGGCCGATTGACGGAAGGTTTGAATTGGCGCGCGGGCTACCAGTCGCGCGTGGCCATGGACAATTTCTACACGTATCGCGGTGTCTTTGGTCAGGCGGGCAGCTTCGATATTCCGCCGAGCGCCAACGTTGGCGTGGATTGGGCGCCGGTGCGCAACATCCGCCTGAGCGCCGATGTCGAGCGGATCATGTATTCGCAGGTACAGCCGTTCGCGGGCTATTCGCTGCCTGCGGATTTTTCCAGCTTCCTGCAGGCGTCGGGTCGTCCGCTCGCTTGGGAAAATCTGGACGTCTACTCGGTCTCCGCGGCTTGGCGCAGCAACGCCTTGGGTGAGTTTGGCCTGCGTTACAGCACACGCGAACAGCCGCTTCCGACCATGCTGGCACTGCAGCAGTTGCTCCAATTGCGGGATCTTTCGTCGCACGATTGGGAGTTCAATTACGGTTTCACTCTCGGCGAACGCTCGCTTTTCCGGTTCAGGGCGCTTTACGCGCCAATCCAGTTGCTCGGCATCCCGAGTTATAGCGCGGAGAGCAACTACGGGGCGAACCGCATGCGCTACGAGGCGCTCCTCACCACGACGTTCTAGTCGCTTCGGCGGCCGTCTGCAGGCATCGCGCGTGCCTTGCCAATGCAATCCCGATCACCTGCGAAAGCAGCTTCCGCGGCCTATCTACGCCCGTGCGGGATGTGATTGCCTGTCCAGGTCTCGCCCTTTGCTTTCGGCATGCGTTGTGCTAGGCTGAACGCGCCTGTCGCTGGAACTTAGCGATTGGCTGACGATTGCCAATAATTACTACTACAAAAATAAAATCCGATGGCTTTGCGCGCTTTCATCGCCGCGAGTTTGCTCGTTGTCGCCGGTTTGTGCCGCGCGCAGGGTGTTGCCTACACCGCGGGTGAGCCGTCGACGATCGACAATTCGCAGATGATTTACAGGGTCGATCTTACGACGAGGTCGACTGTGCCCGTGGGTTCCGCCGGGCTGTACAACGCCGATCCAACCAATCCGTTCTTGCTGATCAGCGGGCTGACTTTCGGCACGGATCAGAAACTGTACGCCGTCGGGCTTCCGCTCAAGGCATCCCAACCGCTACTGGTGACCTTGAATCCGGTGTCCGGCAGCGCTTCGGTCGTGGGCCCGCTAAGTGGCTTTGCGGGGACTCCTTCCGCCGCGAGTCTGTCACTTTCATTCAGTTGCGATGGCCGTTTATGGATGGCCTCGTCCGAAAACAACAATTTCTGGGAAGTGACACCGGCCAACGGACAGACGCGCCTGGTCGGTAACCTCGGCGTGAAGCTGACCAGCTTGGCGGCTAAAGGCGGCACGCTGTATGGCTTCGGCGGCAGCGGCAATGCGAACCTCTACAGTATCAATATGAGCACGGCTGCTGCCGGCGCAATCGGTGCATACGGCATCGCCGTGCCGAATCCGGTGGACGGTGCATTCGACGCCTCGGGAACGCTTTGGAGTCTGCTGCGCAATTACAACGATCTCAACAACTCGCCATTGCCGAGCCAGCTCAATACGCTGGCCCAGATCGATCCGGTGAAAGGCACAATGTCGACGCTCGGCACGATTGCGGATCCGAAGACCAACCCGTTGTATAAGTCGAGAATGCGCGGATTGGCGATCGCGCCTCCCGTCTGCGTGGATCCGCCGCCGCCTACGGCGACGGTCGGCGCGCCCATGCTGTCGCCGATGGGTCTTGGTGCGTTGGTCGCTTCGATGTTCGCTGCCGCCTTGCTCGCGCTGCGTGGGCATCGTCGAAACGGATTCCTCTGAGTTCGGCGTCGCGTTGCGCCGTGGCCGGAACGCGAACTGAACGATACCGGCAACGACGCTGATCGCGCCGCAGCCATCGCCGGTTTTGACGTATCATTCCGCGCTCGTAGTCCGAACACAGGTGCAAGCAATGAGCAACGCGTCCAGCGCGGGGTTGCCGAAAGTGTCGCTGGGTTGGTCTGGCGCACTCGATTCCTCGAGAAGATTCCGCAACGCGAGGCGCTCCCTTGCAAGCTTGTGTCTGGCCTTGTGCGCCCCGGCGACATTCGCCGCGCCGTTCAACTATGTTGCCAATTATTCGAGCAACACCGTCTCGGTCGTCGATCTGTCGACGAATCAGATAGTGGCGACGGTTCCGCAGGCGGTTGCGGCGACGACGACGGCGGCGGCGACACCAGGTATCGGTGTGGGGCCGCTTGGAGTCGCGATCAATCCCGCGGGAACGCGCGTATATGTCGCCAATTACGGCGACAGCACCGACTTGAAGACGAACGGCACGGTAGCCGTCGTCGATTCCGATCCGGCTTCGGCCACGCTCAACACGGTCATCGCCACGATCACCGTCGGCGTGCGGCCGGAGATCGTCGCGGTGAATCCGGCGGGTACGGCAGCCTACGTCACCAACAGCGTGGGCAATACGGTGTCGGTGATCGATACCGCGACGAACAAACAGACGACCACCATCCCCGTCCCGGGTGTGCCGATCGGCGTCGCGTTCACGCCCGATGGGAAAAAGGCCTACGTCACCCTTGCCGACAAGAGTCGCGTGGTTGCGATCGACACGACCAGCAACACCGCTGCAAGTACCACGATTGCGTTGAGCCTTGGCAATCCGGTCGGTATCGTGGTGAATCCGGCGGGCACCTTCGCCTACGTTGCGGATTACGGTGCGGGTGACAGCGGACAGGCTGGCAAAGTCTCTGTAATCGACGTGACCAAGGATCTCGAAGTCGCAACGATACCGGTAGGCATCGGCCCGATCGGCATGGCAATGGCTCCCGACGGTAGCCATGTCTACGTTTCCAACTATCAGAGCGGCACCGTTTCGATCATTGACACGGTGACCAACAAAGTGACCGCGGAAATGATAGTCGGCTCGTTGCCGCTCGGAATATCGGTGGATTCAAACGGCGCGTTTGCGTACGTAAACCTCTCGGGCGGCAATGGCGTGGCGATTCTCGATCTGAGTGCGAACATCGTGCGTGGACCAATCACGGTCGGCTCGGTGCCGAACTACAGTGCGATCACCAGTTCGGCCGGCCTGACGGTGAATCTGAACCAGCATGGTCTCACCGGTGCCTGGTACAACCAGAGCACGAGTGGGCAGGGCATCGTCCTCGAATCCACCGCCGATGCAAATGGCGCGGGCCACGGCAGGCTGTTCGCAGGCTGGTTCACCTATGACGTCACCGCCGCGGGCGGACAGCGCTGGTATTCATTGCAGGGCGACGTGAGCAGCACGGACAAGATGGCAGCGCTGACGATCTACACGGGGACCAGTGGCAATTTCGCCGCCGCTCCTAGCGTGTCGCCGGTTGCGGTCGGGCAGGCGACCCTGCAGTTCACCGACTGTACGCACGGCCTGCTGCGTTATACCTTCAGCGACGGCAGCAATCGCCAGGGCTTCATCGGCCTGACCCGATTGACGGGAGGCGCAACCTGTACGGCAAGCGGTGACAGCGGCATGGCCGTTGCTGCCGATCGGTATTCCGGTAGTTGGTATAATCCGAGCACGAGCGGACAAGGTTTGATTCTGACTCCCTACACTACGAGTCAGGGCTCCTCCCTTTTCGGTAGCTGGTTTACCTACACGCCAAATGGACAGCAGACCGGCGGTGGCGCAAGCCAAAGTTGGTTCACGCTGCAGACCAAACAAGCCGGGCCGAGTGACAGCTCGTACACCGCGGACATTCTCGCCGGCACCGGCGGTGCCTTCATGACCCCGCCCGGCAGCAACTACAAGACGGTCACCGTTGGCACCGCCAACGTCGCGTTCACGAGCTGCACGACGATGAGCATCACCTACAGCTTCACCGACGGTGTGAACAAGGGGCTCAGCGGCACGCTGCCCTTGGTCCGCTTGGGACAGCCGCCTGCAGGTTGCCAGTAATTCAAAAAAACGGCCGCATGCAGCGGCCGTTTTTCTTTGTGTGGGACAAAGACGAACCTACAGCATTTCCGAAGCGTAGTCGGCCAGCCGCGAGCGCTCGCCGCGGCGCAAGGTGACGTGAGCGGAATGTTGCCAATCCTTGAAGCGATCGACCCCGTAGGTGAGGCCCGAGGTCGTCTCAGTCAGGTAGGGCGTGTCGATCTGCTCGACATTGCCGAGGCAGACGATCTTGGTGCCGGGGCCGGCGCGCGTGATCAGCGTCTTCATCTGCTTCGAGGTCAGATTCTGCGCCTCGTCGATAATCAAGTACCGACTCAAGAATGTTCGACCGCGCATGAAGTTCATCGCGCGGATCTTGATGCGCGAGGCGAGCAGATCGTTGGTTGCCTGCCGGCCCCAGGCGCCGCCTTCCTGCGGCGTCGCCAGCACTTCGAGGTTGTCGGTCAGCGCGCCCATCCACGGTGTCATCTTCTCCTCCTCGGTGCCGGGCAGGAAGCCGATGTCTTCGCCGACCGAAACCGTCGCGCGGGTCATGATGATCTCGCGGTAGCGTTGCGTATCCATCGTCTGCGCGAGGCCCGCGGCGAGCGCGAGTAGGGTCTTGCCGGTGCCCGCGGTGCCGAGCAGTGTGACGAAATCGACTTCTGGATCCATCAGCGCGTTGAGCGCGAAATTCTGCTCGCGATTGCGTGCATGCACGCCCCAGACCGCGTGCGAGCCGCGGTAGTCGTCGATGATTTGCAGCGTGGCTTTGCCGTCGACGACGCGCAGCACGCGCATCTCGATTTCGTCATCGCCGGGCAAATAGACGAATTCCTGCGCGACCCAGGCTTCGTCCTTCTTCAGCTTGATCTCGTAGAACGTATGGCCGCGCTCCGACCACGAACGCACTTCGGAATGCTTCTCCCAGAAGTTCGCTGGCAGTTCGTTGTAGCCCTTGTAAAGCAGGCTGAAATCATCGAGCGCGCGGTCGTTCTCATAGTCCTCGGCGGCGATGCCGTAGATCGAGGCCTTGATGCGCAGGTTGATGTCTTTCGATACGAGCACGACGGGCACGTCGGGGCGCTGCTCGCGCAGGTCGACGATCGAGGCGAGGATCAGATTGTCCGGCACACCCTTCTTCTTCGCCGCCGCGCCGTTGATCGGGGTGAAGTTCTGCGTCTGGAAATACAAATGGCCGACCTGCGCGCCTTTCTTCTTCAGCTGCAGCGTCTTCGGCAGGCGCAGTTCGAGGCCGCCTTCGATCGACTTGCCGTTGCCTTGCTCGATCAGTTCGTTGATGAAGCGGCTGACCTGGCGGACGTTGCGCGAGACTTCCGAAGTGCCTTTCTTCGCTGCATCGAGTTCCTCGAGCACCGTCATCGGCAGGAACACGTCGTGTTCCTCGAAGCGGAACAGGGCGGTCGGATCGTGCATCAGCACGTTGGTGTCGAGTACGTAGATGCGCTTGCCTCGGGTCATGCGATGGCTACCCTCGTGGGTCGATGGAAAGGAAGTTGCGGCCGCAGCGTGCGGCAGGAATGTGACAGCAGAACGGTGCCGGTTGGCTCACTTGCGCTCGGCGTCGAGTGCTTCGAGGACGGCGCGGGCATGGTCTTTCACCTTGACCCCGCGCCATTCGCGTCTGAGCTTGCCGTCGGGGTCGATCAGGAAGGTCGAGCGCACCACGCCGAGATGGCGCTTGCCGTAGAGCACCTTCTCGTGGATCACGTCGAACGCCTTGCACCAAGTTTCGTCGACGTCGGAAACGAGCTCGAAATTGAGTGCTTGCTTGAGCTTGAACTTGCCGTGTGAGGCGAGCGAGTCGCGTGAGACGCCGAGCACGACGGCATCGCGTTTGGCAAAGTCCTTTTTGTGATCGCGAAAATCCTGTGCTTCGAGCGTACAACCCGGTGTCGCGTCCTTCGGATAGAAATACACGATGACGTACTTGCCCTTGAGGTCGCGCAGGCGGATCTCCTCGTCGTCGCCGACGGCGCCGCGCAGGTCTGGAATTTTGTCGCCGACTTTCATGTGCGGTTCGTCACCTCAGAATTTCATCGGGTCCATGATCGCGTCGAGATTGAGTCCGTCGCAAAACTCGAGGAAATCGTCGCGCAATCCGGCGATGTGCGTGTCGGACGGAATGCCGATCGTGATCTGCGCCGAAAACATGTCTGCGCCGGTCTGCATCGCGCGATAGCGCGTCGACTGCAATTGCTCGATGCTGATCTGGTGGCGTTGGAAGAACTCGGCGAGCTGGTAGAGGATGCCAGGCTTGTCGGCCGCGACGACCTCGACGACGTAGGGCAGGAGGTTGGTCTGGACGGGCTTTGCGCCGGTGCGCGAATAGGACAGGCGCATGCGCTCCTCGCGTTCGAGGCGGGCGAGGGCGGATTCGAGTTTGGCGATCGCATCCCACGGCCCCTGGGCGAGCACGAGCACGGCGGCTTCCTGGCCGAGCATCGCCACACGCGATTCGGCAAGGGTGCAACTGCTGTCGGCGATGCGTTTGGCGATGGCGACCAGCGGGGATTTGGCGTGCTCCGCGAACGCGCTGATCAACAGGTAGTTTTCGTTCGCGGCGGGGCGTTGCGTTGCGTCGGTCAAGGCAAAGCCGTCCTGATGGTTCTTGGGCCCGTGGGCATGCGGCCAGAATACTTGCCACGCCTCCTACCCGCAAGTAACATCGCCAGTCCCTTGAAATCCCCGCGTTTCGCAACGAGCACGCCTTGAAGAGCATCGTCGGAAGCATCTGCGCTCTCGCCACTCCGTTTCGCGGAGGCGCGGTCGATTTCGATGCCTTCTCTCGATTGATCGATTTCCAGCTCGAAGGTGGAACTCAAGGGCTCGTCGTTGCCGGCTCCACCGGCGAAGCGCATGCACTTGAGACTACCGAATACGACCAGTTGCTTCGGCACGCCGTCTCCCGTGCCGGCGGGCGCGCGACGATCCTCGCAGGCACCGGCACGGCGAATACGCGCAAGACGATTGAGCTGACCCGCCGCGCGCAAGGACTCGGGGCAGAGGCGGCACTTGTTGTCACGCCTTATTACGTCCGCCCGACCCAGGAAGGCTTGCTGCGGCACTACACCGAAGTCGCCGATCGCGGCGGCCTGCCCGTGGTGCTGTACAACGTCCCGGGACGCACCGGCTGTGACCTCAAGCCCGACACCGTGGCGAAGCTGGCGCTGCACGATCGTATCGTCGGCATCAAGGAAGCGGTCGGCGACGTTGAGCGCGTTGCCGCGCTGGCCGCACTCAACGGTCCCCAGTTCGTTTTCCTGAGCGGCGATGATCCGACCGGTATGGCTGCGATGCTGGCCGGCGCCGAAGGCGTAATCTCGGTTGCGGTAAACGCCGCGCCGCGACCGTTCCGTGCGCTGTGCGATGCTGCGCGCGCCGGCGATCGCGCGCAGGCGCAGGCAATGCACGACGCGCTGATGCCGCTGTTCGATCTGCTCGGCGTGGAACCGAACCCGATTCCGCTCAAATGGGCGCTTGCCCATCTCGGCATCGGCACGAGCGAACTGCGCCTGCCACTGACGACGCTGTCGGCTGCGTACCACGGGCGCGCCCGCAGCGTGCTCGACACGGTGATGCAGCTTGCCGCGTCGATTCAGCCGCGGCACAGCAGCGCAGCTTAGAATTGAGCGGTTTGAAGAACGGCTCGTCCGGTACAGGATGTACCAGCGCATCAGGTGCTTTGCGCTTGATGCGACAAATGTGGCGGCATTGCCGCGGCCATTTGTTTGCCCGATCCAATCAAAATCGGGCGGCAGGATGCCCGATTTGCAACTAAACTATCCCCCCATTTCAGGATTGCAACCGTGAAGCGCCATTTTCTTGTCCGTTGGTCCGTTCCGACGCTCATCGTTGCCACCGCCCTGCTCGGCGGCTGCGGCTGGTTCCACCGCGATCGCGCCGAGTACTACAAGGGCGTGCAGGAAACCCGTCCGCTCGAAGTCCCGCCCGATCTCGATGCACCGCCGACGACGCGCGAACTCGTCGTTCCGGGCACCACGGCACCTGCGGCGGGCGCGTCCTCAGCCGCGGGCGTCAGCAGCGCACCACCGACGACGGCCGTGGTCTCTGGGCCGGTGGATCTGCATATCGCCGATTCGGTCGACAACGCCTACCAGCGTGTTGGTCTCGCGCTCGAGCGCGTCCAGCTCGGCAAGGTGGCGAGCAAGGACGATGCGGCGCATAGCTATGCCTACGATTTCGATGGCGCAGTCACCAACCAGCCTGCCGCACCGAAGGAGCATCACTGGTATTCGCGCATCCTGCACCCGTTCGGCGGCGGCGGCGACAAGGCGCAGACGCAAAGTGTGAAGGCGGCGTTGCGCGTCAACGTCAGTGAGGATGCGGGGGGCTCGCGCGTCAGCGTCGTTCCGGCGCCGGGCGACAAGTCGGGCGAAGCCGCCGCGCAGCGCGTGATCGCGGCCTTGCGCGAACGTCTGTCCTGAGCGTCTAAGCATTGAGACAAAAAAGAAGGGCGCGACTCGTCGCGCCCTTCTTCGGTTAGTAAAAGATAGAACCCGGATCGGTTCTTAGCGTTCCAGCAACGGCAGCTTGTCCGGCTTGCCATCCCACTCCTTCGCATCGGCCGGAGCATCCTTGCGTACGGTCAGCACGGGCCACGACTTCGAAAGCTCCGCATTGAGCTGGACGAACTGCTCCTGACCCGCCGGCACGTCGTCTTCCGGGTAGATCGCATTCGCCGGGCATTCCGGCTCACACAGCGTGCAGTCGATGCACTCTTCCGGATCGATCACGAGAAAGTTCGGCCCTTCGTGGAAACAATCCACCGGGCAGACTTCCACGCAGTCGGTGTACTTGCACTTGATGCAGTTTTCGGTGACGACGAAAGGCATGATCGAATAAGAGGTGCTTTTTTGTGCTGGATAGAACGGCTTTTCGGCTAGAAGCTTCGCGAGCGAAGGCGCTCAACCGTGGCAAAAATCGCTTTCGAGCGTAACGAGTGAAGGGAATTTGCGCGCGCACGGAGCGCAGGATGCGGAGTGTACTCACGGTACATGAGCAATCCGAGCACCGTACGCGCGCAAATTACCGAGCGCAGTAGCTCCAAAGTGATTTTTGGCGCTCCCAAGGGGATTCGAACCCCTGTTTAGGCCTTGAGAGGGCCCCGTCCTAGGCCTCTAGACGATGGGAGCGGATTGGGTCTGTGCCGCAAGCGCGTTAGTATATCGTTTTCACCGGCCGCGAAACAGATGCCCACGCGTCCGCGGCTGTCTGCAAGAAGAACCGAAAACAACAAGAATGACCGAGACTGTCCCATCCAGCCCCAGCGCCGCCGTAGCGGTGAATCTGCGCGTCATTCCGCGCGAACAGCACACGATCTCGCGCAAGAACATTTCTTCGGGCGCACTACGCGTGCTCTATCGCCTCAACGAAGCCGGTTTTTCCGCCTTCCTCGTCGGCGGTGCGGTGCGCGACCTGCTGCTTGGCGGGCGGCCGAAGGATTTCGACGTGGCGACCAACGCCACGCCCGAGGACGTCAAGCGCCTGTTCCGCAACTGTCGTCTGATCGGACGTCGTTTCCGCCTCGCCCACGTCGTGTTCGGCAACGAGATCGTCGAGGTCGCCACGTTCCGCGGTTCCAGCGATGACGGCACCGGCGATCGCCACGTCGTCGACGGCCGCATCGTGCGTGACAACGTCTACGGCACGATCGAGGAAGACGCAGTGCGCCGCGACTTCACCGTCAACGCGCTCTACTACGACATCGCCGATTTCTCCGTGCGCGACTACGTCGGCGGCTACGAGGATCTGATGCGGCGCGAGCTGCGCCTGATCGGCGATCCCGTGTTGCGCTATCGCGAGGATCCGGTACGCATGCTGCGCGCGGTACGCCTCGCGGCCAAACTCGAGTTCACGATCGCGGCCGATGCGCGTGCGCCGTTCGACGAGCTCGGCGAACTGTTGCTGCAGGCACCGCCAGCGCGACTGTTCGACGAGTCGCTGAAGATGTTCATGGCCGGCAGCGGGCTGAAGAGCTTCCGCGCACTCGATGCCTCCGGTTTGCTCGCCGACGTCTATCCTTTGACCGCGCGCGCACTGGCGATCCGCAGCGGCGCGACGTTCCGCGCGATGATCGAGCAGGGCATGGCCAACACCGACGCGCGTGTCGCCGAGGGCAAGCCGGTGACGCCGGCGTTTCTGTTCGCGATCCTGCTCTGGGGGCCGGTACGGGCGCAGGTCGAAAAGGAACTTGCGCGCGGCACGGACATGAATCTGGCATGGATTCGCATCGGCAACCTCGTGATGAACGAGCAGTCGAAACACGTCGCCATACCGCGCCGGTTCGCGCTCGCGATCGAGGAAATCTGGTCGCTGCAGCCACGCTTCGAGAATAGGCAGAAGAAACGCGTGTTCCGCCTGCTCGCGCACCCGCGTTTCCGCGCAGCCTACGATTTTCTTCTCCTGCGCACTGGCGAAAGCGCCGAGACTGCCGCACTGGCGGAGTGGTGGACGCAGGCGCAGACGCTGGAGCACGACGATTTGGCCGCGCAGATGAACTCGATGCCGGCAGCACCGGCCGTCGCCACCGAAGACGCAAGCGACGCCGTCGCGGCTGCTCCGAAAAAACGTCCACGCCGTCGCCGCAAGCGGCCGCCCGGTGACGCCATGCAGGCGCCGTCCGAGTAGTCGAAGCACCGTGGTTACCGCCTACATCGGCCTCGGCAGCAATCTCGACGTCCCGGACAGACAGGTCGAGCGTGCGCTGCTCGAACTGGATGCGTTACCGCAAACGCGGCTCGTCGCGCGCTCGCGTCTCTATCGCACCGCGCCCTGGGGAGGCGTCGAGCAGCCGGACTTCATCAACGCGGTCGCGCAGCTGGAAACCGGGCTCGACGCGCAGGCGCTGATGCGCGAGTTGCTCGCGATCGAGCAGCGCGCCGGTCGCCGCCGCGACGGCGAGCGCAACGGCCCGCGCGTACTCGACCTCGACCTGCTGCTCTACGGTAGCGGATGCATCAAGAGCGCCGATCTGCAGGTGCCGCATCCGCGCCTGCACGAGCGCGCCTTCGTGCTCGTTCCGCTGGCCGAAATCGCGCCGGATCTCGCCGTGCCGGGACAAGGGCGGGTAGGTGCGCTGTTGGCGCGAGCCGGTGCGACTCATGGCGTCGCTCCGGTGGACAGCGCGACTTGAGGCTGCCTTGAATTGCGGCGCCGCACCACGCATCTAGGCGATTCGATACACTACGCGGCCCGCGTCCGCCGAGCGCCCCATGTCCGCCCAACCCAAATCCGCTGCCAAGCCGCCCGTCACCGCGCCGCGGTTGTTCGAGATGAAGGCCGCCGGCGAGAAGATCGTCATGCTGACTGCCTACGATGCCGGCTTCGCCGCGCAGTGTGAAGCGGCGGGCGTCGATACGGTGCTCGTCGGCGATTCCCTCGGCAACGTCGTGCAGGGGCGCGAGAGCACCCTGCCGGTGACCCTCGACGACATGGTCTACCACACCGCGGCGGTGAAGCGCGGCCTGGCCACGCCGCTGCTGATCGCGGACCTGCCGTTCATGACCTATCGCGACGTCGACACCGCGCTGCGCTCGTCCGCGCGCCTTGTCGCCGAGGGGGGCGCGGCGATGGTCAAGCTCGAGGGTGCCGATTACGTGCTCGAGGTGATCGATGCGCTCGACCGCCGCCAGATACCCGTCTGTGCGCATCTCGGCCTGACGCCGCAATCGGTGCACAAGTTCGGCGGCTATCGCGTCCAGGGCAAGACCAAGTCTGCGGCCGAGCGCCTGATCGCCGATGCGCATGCGGTCGAGCAGGCCGGCGCCTCGCTGCTCGTGCTCGAGTGCGTGCCGGCGGCGCTGGCGAAGACGATCACTGCCGAACTGCGCATCCCTACGATCGGCATCGGCGCCGGCGTCGACTGTGACGGTCAGGTGCTCGTGATCTACGACATGCTCGGCATCACGCCCGGTAAGCGGCCGAAGTTCTCCAAGGATTTTCTTGCCGGCTCGGGCTCGGTTCTCGACGCGATCAAGGCCTATGCGAAGGCCGTACGCAGCCGTGCGTTCCCGGCCCCCGAACATTCGTTCTGAGCACGATGGATACCGTCACCGCGGCAGCGGAATTGCGCGCACGCATCGCCGCATGGCGGCACGAAGGCGCGCGTGTGGGCCTGGTGCCGACGATGGGCAATCTGCACGAAGGGCATTTTTCCCTGATCGATTTGTGCCGCAGGCAAGTCGACCGTGTCATAGCCAGCGTGTTCGTCAATCCGACCCAGTTCGGGCCGAACGAGGACTTTGCTCGCTATCCGCGCACGCTGGCCCAGGATCAAGCGGGGCTTGCTGCGCACGGCTGCGACCTGGTGTTCGCTCCGACGGTTGAGGAGATGTATCCGTTCGGCGTCGATCAGACCGTGCGTGTCGAAGTGCCCGTCGTATCCGCGCCGCTCGAAGGTGAGCGCCGCCCCGGCCATTTCGCCGGCGTCGCCACCGTGGTCACGAAACTGTTCAACCTCGTCCAGCCCGACGTCGCCATGTTCGGGCGCAAGGACTACCAGCAACTGCTCGTGATCGAGCGCCTCGTGCGCGATCTGCGCCTGCCGATCGAGATCGTCGGCGCGCCCATCGTGCGCGAGGCGAATGGACTGGCCATGAGTTCGCGCAATCAGTACCTGTCGGCCGAGGAACGCGATCGCGCCAGCCTGATTCATTCCGTGCTGCTCGGCATGCAGGGCGAGGTGAACACGGGCAGGCCGATCGCCGAGGTCGAGCGGCTGGCGGCGTCGATTCTCGAAAAAGCGGGCTTCGTTGCCGATTATGCCGTCGTGCGCTCGGCGCAAACCCTGCTCGAGCCAGCCGTCGGCCAGCGTGACGGATTGATCTCATTGATCGCGGCCCGGCTCGGCAAGACGCGGCTCATAGACAACATGCCGATCGACCCGAATGCCCCCATCCGGAGATTGTTTGAAGCAAATCACGTTCCCCCGACAAATTTGCTCACAAACCTGTAGCAAAAAAGTTTTTCGTGTGGTAAAGTCACCACCGTCATTGGGATTTTCGCAACGCGAGCTCGTTGCCCCAGTGCACGCAGGGCGCATGTTTGGTAATCGTCACTCTGACTTACAAACCCTCACTGGATTCAGTTGAGGGTTTTTTTTCGCCTGTGTGATTTGCCTATCCCATTGAAAGTGCTCAGGTACCTTGCAAATTGTTGCTATGCACCCAAATAGCGCGAGACAATTAGCGTTATTGCCGACAGGCTTCGCCTGCGGCAATAACTGTCGGCGTTGAAGCCGACCTCTGTGCGGCAGCTTAAAGCCGGCGATGAAATCCCGGAATTTGACGAAGCTTGTTGTTTTTTTGCTACGGTGAGGGTTATGCAGCTCAATATGCTCAAGGCGAAGATTCATCGGGCGACGGTGACTCACGCCGAATTGCACTATGAAGGTTCCTGTGCGATCGACGGGCGCCTGCTCGATATTTCCGGCATCCGCGAGTACGAGCAGATCCACATCTACAACGTCAACAACGGCGAGCGCTTTTCGACCTACGCGATCCGCGCGGACGAAGGCTCGGGCATCATCTCGATCAACGGCGCCGCCGCGCATCGCGCCGCACCGGGCGACATCATCATCATCTGCGCCTACGGCGTGTTGAACGAAGCTGAGGTCGCCAACTTCAAGCCGACCTTGGTCTACGTCGACCGCAAGAACGCTCTCAGCCACACGAAGAATTCGATTCCGAAGCAGGCGGCGTAAGCGCCCACAGCACGTGTTCGCGCACCAATGCCGAAGGGTGCTCCTTGCGCGCGGATAGCGCGGCGACGACTTCCTCGCTGCGCGGCGCATTGCCGAGCGCCACCGCGATATTGCGCAGCCAGCATTCGTAGCCGATGCGACGGATCGCCGAACCTTCGGTGTTTTTCAGAAACTCTTCCTCGCTCCAGGCAAACAACTCGACCAGCGTCGCGCTGTCGAGGCCATGGCGCGCAATGAAATCGGGCTCGGCGCTTTTCTGCGCGAACTTGTTCCAGGGGCAGACGAGTTGGCAGTCGTCGCAGCCGTAGATGCGGTTGCCGATCGCGCGCCGGAACTCGACCGGGATGGAACCACGCAGCTCGATCGTCAGATACGAAATGCAGCGACGTGCATCGAGCTGGTTCGGCGCGATGATGGCCTGGGTCGGGCAGACGTCGATGCAGCGCGTACAGGTGCCGCAGTGCTCGCTTGCGGGGGCGTCCACCGGCAGCGGCAGGTCGGTGAACAGTTCGCCGAGAAAAAACCACGATCCCGCGCTGTGGTTGATCAGATTGGTGTGCTTGCCGATCCAGCCCAGGCCGGAGTTGCGCGCGAGTGCCTTTTCCATCACCGGCGCGGAATCAACGAACGCGCGGTAGCCGAACGGCCCGGTTTCAGCGGCGATGCGCTCGGCGAGCTTCTGCAGGCGCGCACGCAACAGCTTGTGGTAGTCGCGACCGAGCGCATAGCGCGAGACGTAGGCGAGCGCCGGGTCGTCGAGCACTTCCCAAGCGTCGCGCGCCCGCGGCGGGTCGTAGTCCATGCGCACCGAGATCACGCGCAGCGTGCCGTCGTGGAGTTCGGCCGGGCGGCTGCGCTTCACGCCGTGACGCTGCATGTAGTCCATTTCGCCGTGGCGCTCCGCGGCCAGCCAGTTCAGCAGATGCGCTTCGTCGGCGCCGAGATCGGTTGCGCTGACGCCGACCTGCTGGAAGCCGAGTTCCACGCCCCAGCGCTTGATGCGCGCGGCGAGTTCGACGTAGTCGGTGGGCGAGGGCATAACCATAAGTATAATTGTTCGCATGAACGGTCACCCGCTCCATACCATTGCGCAGGTGCGCACACTGGAACGCACGGCGATCGATGCGTTGCGAATTCCCGGCGACGAGCTGATGCGTCGGGCCGGCGCTGCCGCGTGGGACCAATTGCGCTTGCGCTGGCCCGGTGCGCGCCGCATCGCCGTCCTTTGCGGAGTCGGCAACAACGGCGGCGACGGCTACGTTGTCGCCCGGCTCGCGCGTGATGAGGGCCTTGATGCGGTCGTGATCGCGCTTGGTTCGCCACGCGAAGGCAGCGAGGCTGCCCGGGCGCATGCGGATTGGTGTGCACGCGGCGGCGCCGCTCTGCCGCCGGATGAGCAATGGCCGCAAGCCGATGTCTACGTCGACGCACTGTTCGGCATCGGTCTTGCGCGCGCGGCCGACGGTGCCGCGCGCAACCTGATCGAAAAGTTGAACGCGGTCACCGCGCCCGTGCTGGCACTCGATGTGCCGTCGGGGCTGGACGCCGACACGGGATTTGCGTCCGGGCCGGTCGTGCGGGCGACGATGACGGTCACGTTCATCGCCGACAAGCGCGGATTGCACACCGGTGTCGCCGCAGACGTCGCCGGCGACGTGGTCGTTGATTCGCTTGGCCTGCCGAATGAAATCCATGCAAATGAGTCTTGCGATGCCTGTTTGCTCGACACCGCGATGATTGCCGCCGTCCTGCCGCCGCGCGCGCGCGACGGGCACAAGGGCCGCTACGGTCACGTGCTCGCAGTCGGCGGCGATCACGGCATGGGCGGAGCGATCCGCTTGGCAGGCGAAACGGCATTGCGCACGGGCGCAGGGCTCGTCAGCGTGGCGACGCGGGCCGAACATGTCACCGCGATCAATGCCGCACGTCCCGAGCTGATGGTGCACGCGGTGTCCGGTATCCAGGAATTGCAACCACTGCTCGAGCGCGCCAGCGTGGTCGCCCTCGGCCCAGGCCTCGGTCGGCGCGCCTGGGGGCATGCGCTCTGGCATGCGGCGATCGCGGCCGGCAAGCCGCTAGTGCTCGATGCGGACGGATTGAACCTGCTCGCGAACGACGGTGTGGCACTGCCGGCGCAGGCCGTGTTGACGCCCCATCCCGGCGAGGCAGCGCGTCTGCTTGGCGTCGACATTGAAGCGGTCGCGCGCGATCGCTTCGCTGCCGCACGCGAGCTGGCCCGCCGGCATCACGCCGTCGTCGTGCTCAAGGGCGCGGGGACGCTGATCGCGAATCCAGGCGGCGATATCGCCGTCTGTCCTTGGGGCAACCCGGGCATGGCGACGGGTGGCATGGGCGATGCGCTGACCGGAGTGATCGCGAGCCTGCTCGCCCAGGGGTTTGATGCGTGGGGTGCAGCTTGGACGGGCGTGGCCTTGCATGCGCGCGCAGGCGACGTTGCGGCGCGCGACGGCGAAGCAGGTCTGATCGCGAGCGATCTGCTCGGGCCACTGCGTCGCCTGCGCAACAATTTTGCCGCGGCATGAGCGGCCGATTCAAAACAGAGTTGGACGAAGTCGAGCTGGACGAGGCCGGACTGGTCGCGCTCGCACAACGTCTCGCCGGGCGACTCGAAGACGGCGGCGTGATCCATCTGCGTGGCGACCTCGGCGCGGGCAAGACCACATTTGCGCGTGCCTTGCTCGGTGCGCTCGGTGTGGGTACTCGGATCAAGAGTCCGACCTACAGCCTGATCGAGTCGTATGAAGTGCGCGGCCTGCCGATCCATCACCTTGACCTGTACCGGATCGCGGCGCCGGAGGAACTGGAATTCCTCGGTTTGTCGGATCTGGCCGTGGCGCGATTCCTGTTGCTTGCCGAGTGGCCGGAGCGCGGCGGCGACGCGTTACCCGCGCCGGACTTGATCGTGCATCTGGCGCATGCCGGCCCGAGAAGGCGGCTGCGGCTGGAATCAGAAACAGCGCGCGGCGCGCGCTGGCTTGGCATCCTTAGTGGTCAGACTTCGGGCTGAGCACAATCTCTAGTAGTCATTCAGGAATATGATCTAGAACTCGGATTTGTAAAGAAAAATCCTTGATTTTTCTCATGCTTTGAGATTCAATTCGCGGCATGTGGGGAATTCCGTGCCAATCGTTGCGTCGCCTGACCGTCGGCGGATTGCTGCTGGTGCTGACGCCGTTTTCCTCCGCAGCTGACCTGAAGACCGCGAAGATCGCGGTCGAAGCGGAGCGCACGCGCGTGTTCCTCGATCTCGCAGGCCCGGTCGACTACAAGCTGTTCGAGATCGCCAATCCCGACCGCATCGTGCTCGACCTGCGCGACTCTGCGGCGGCCGAGAGCTTCGCTGCGCCGGGCGGCAAGGGTCTGCTCAAGTCGCTGCGCACCGGCGCACAGAACAAGACCGACCTGCGCGTCGTGCTCGACCTCGCGGCCGACGTGCGGCCCAAGAGTTTCCTGATGCCGCCCGACGGCGGCCAGGGCTATCGCCTCGTCGTCGACCTGTATCCGAAAGGCAAGGGCAAGGCCGAAGTCGTCAAGTCCGCGCGCGTCGCGCCGGCGAAGGCGCGCGACGTTGTTGTCATGATCGACCCCGGTCACGGCGGCAATGATCCGGGCGCGAAAGGCAACGCGGGCACCCAGGAAAAGAACATCACGATGATGGTCTCGCGCGAGCTCAAACGCCAGATCGACAAGACGCCGGGCATGCGCGCCGTGCTGACGCGCGACGGCGATTACTACGTCGGCCTCGAGGACCGCTACCACAAGGCGCGCGAGATGAAGGCAGACCTGTTCGTATCGATTCATGCGGACGCGTTCACTTCCAGCGATGCGCGCGGTTCCTCTGTGTGGATGCTGTCGCCGCGCGGCGCGACCAGCGAAGCAGCGCGTTTCCTTGCCGATCGCGAGAACAATTCCGACCTCGTCGGCGGGGTCAAGCTCGACCGCAAGGACAATACACTCGCTGCGGTGCTGCTCGATCTGTCGCAAAGCTCGACGATCGAGGCAAGCGGTGCGGTCGCGCAGCAGGTGCTGCGCGCGATCGGCAAGCTCGGGCCGACTCATCGCGGCTATGTCGAGAAAGCGAACTTCGTCGTGCTGCGCTCGCCCGACGTGCCTTCCATTCTCGTCGAGACCGCATTCATCACCAACCCGGAAGAAGAGCGCCGGCTCAATAATCCCGAGCAGCGCGAACTGCTTGCAACCGCGATCCTCAACGGCATGCGCACCTACCTGCAATCGACCCCACCGCCGGGCACGCAGTTCGCGGTCGCCGCGGACAAGAACAAGCCCGAGCGCCTCGCCTCGCGCAAAGTCGAAGACAGCGACGACTCTTCCGCTGAGGGCATCGCGCTGGCGCGCGTGCCGCGGAGTTGAGCGCCGAGTTATGATGGACGGATGCCGCGCATCCGTCAGCTTCCGCAGGAACTCGTCAACCAGATCGCCGCGGGCGAAGTCATAGAGCGGCCCGCTTCCGTCGTCAAGGAACTCGTCGAGAACAGTCTCGATGCGGGCGCGACACGCGTGGAAATCGACATCGAGGACGGCGGCTCGCGCCTGATCCGTGTGCGCGACGATGGCGCCGGCATCGCCGCCGACGAATTGCCGCTCGCGGTTTCGCCGCATGCGACGAGCAAGATCGCTTCGCTCGAAGATCTCGAACGCGTGCGCACACTCGGCTTCCGCGGCGAAGCGCTGCCGTCGATCGCGTCGGTGTCGCGTTTTTCCATCACGTCGCGTCCTCGCGAAGTGAAAAATGAAGACGGGTCGAAAGCGCGCGAGGCCGACACAGCGTCGCGCATCGAAGTCGAAGCGGGGCAGACCTCGGCGCCGCGGCCGGCGCAGCATCCGGCAGGCACCACGATCGAAGTGCGCGACCTGTTCCACAACGTGCCGGCTCGGCGCAAGTTCCTGCGCGCGGAGCGCACCGAATTCGGGCATATCGAGGAGTTGGTCAAGTCTCTGGCGCTGGCGCGGCCGCGGATCGAATTCCGGGTGACGAACAACGGCAAGCCTTCGCGTCTGATGCGTCCCGCGCAAAGCGAGGCGGCGATGGCGGTGCGCCTTGCGGAAATACTCGGCGAAGACTTCCCGGCGCAGAGCCTGCGTGTCGACCATGCCGGTGCCGGCTTGCGCCTTTCGGGTTGGGTCGGCCTGCCGACAGCTTCGCGCAGCCAGGCCGACCAGCAGTACTTCTACGTCAACGGCCGTCTCGTGCGCGACAAGGTCGTCACCCATGCCGTGCGCCAGGCCTATGCCGACGTGCTCTACCACGGCCGCCATCCGGCCTATGTACTGTTCCTCGAACTTGATCCGGCGATCGTCGATGTCAACGTGCATCCGGCCAAGTCCGAAGTACGTTTCCGCGAGAGCCGGCTCGTACACGATTTCCTGTACCGCACCCTGCACGAGGCGCTGGCGCAGACGCGCGCGGGTTCGGTCACCTCAGTCATTGCCGGTACCTCGCCGATTCCGGTCGAATCGAATGCGCAGGTATCGTCATTCGATAGCGCGATGCGTGCAGCGCAGGCGGCGAACTACGCACCTGTCGCGCCGGCTGCATGGCGCGGCCAGGCCGGATTGAACCTTGGCGTGCGCGAACCGCGCGTCGATTACCTCGCCCTGCTCGCAGGTGGCGCGGACAAGTCGCGCGGCGCCGACCATGCCAGCGATGCATCGGCGGCGAACGACGCGGCATTGCCTTCATCGCAGGGTGACGTGCCGCCGCTCGGCTATGCACTGGCACAGCTTGCCGGCATCTACGTGCTCGCCGAAAACGCGCAGGGCCTGATCCTCGTCGACATGCACGCCGCGCACGAACGCATCACCTACGAAAAGCTCAAGGCGGCGCAGGCGACCGACGGCATCCGTGCGCAACTTCTGCTGGTGCCGTTGGCGCTCGCGGTCAGCGCGCGCGAAGCGGCGGTGGCCGAGGATCATGCAGACGAACTTGCGGCGCTCGGTTTCGAGATCGTGCGTTCGGGGCCGCAGAGCGTGACGATCAAGCGCTATCCCGGCCTGCTCGAAGGCGCGGACGTCGGCGCGCTCGTGCGCGACGTGCTCGCCGACTTCGCCGCGCACGGCACGACGCGGCGCCTGCAGGAAGCACATAACGATATGCTGTCGACGATGGCCTGCCACGGCTCGGTGCGCGCGCATCGGCGCTTGACTCTGCCGGAAATGAACGCATTGTTGCGCGAGATGGAAGCGACCGAGCGATCGGGGCAATGCAACCATGGCCGGCCGACCTGGGTGCAGCTCTCGATCGCCGATCTCGACCGCATGTTCCTGCGCGGACGCTAAGCCGCGTCGGTGACGACATTCAACCAACCGGAATTTTGCGATGCGCTATTTGGGAATCGTGTTGATGACTGCCATGTTGACAACGGGTGCCGCTGCTGCGACCGGCAGTGATGACGCGGCTTATCGCAAGGAAATCGAAACCTGGCAGGCCAAGCGCGTCGAGCGACTCAAGTCGCCCAATGGCTGGCTCAGCCTGGTCGGCCTGGAGTGGCTCAAGGAGGGCACGAACACGATCGGCTCGGCCAAGGACAATGCCATCGTGATCGCCAAGGCGCCGCCACATCTCGGCAATATCGTGCTCGACCGCGGCAAAGCTACGTTCTCGCTCGATCCGCGCGCGACCGAGGCGAAGATCGATGGCGAGAAAAAGCCCGGTGCCGAACTCGCCGACGACAGCCACGAGAAGCCGACTACGGTCAGCTTCGGCACGGTCAATTTCTACCTGATCAAACGCGACGACAAGTTCGGCCTGCGTATCAAGGACAGCGCAGCCGACACGCGCGTGCATTTTGCCGGCATCGACCGCTTCGACATCGATCCTTCCTGGCGCGTCGAAGCGAAATGGGAAGCCTACGATCCGCCGCACCAGATCGAGGAGGCGAATATACTCGGCCAGATCGACAAAGTGACGGTGCCGGGCGCGGCAACGTTCGAGCACGGCGGTAAGACCTACAAGGTCGAGCCGATGCTTGAGAACCCCGGCGACACCGAGCTGTTCCTCGTCTTCGCCGATCGCACCAGTGGCAAGGAAACCTACGGCGCCGCACGCTTCCTCTACGCTGCTGCGCCGAAAGACGGCAAGCTGATCCTCGACTTCAACAAGGCCTACAACCCGCCGTGCGCGTTCACGCCTTTTGCGACCTGCCCGCTGCCGACACAGCAGAACCGGCTCGATATGCGGGTGACGGCGGGCGAGAAGAAATACCGCGGCGGGCACGACTAGGGCGGCGGCGCTTTTGCAACGAGCTGGGCTCGGTGAATTGAGCCCTTACTTGCCGGTGAAAATGGGCTTGCGCCGCTCGAGAAACGCCTTCGTTCCCTCGCGCATGTCCTCGGTCGAGAAGGCGAGGCCGAACGCCTGTGTCTCGTAGTCGAGGCCGGCTTCGATACCGCATTCGCCACCGATCAGGATCGCATCGAGGATGCCGGCGATGGCGTGCGGCGCGCTCGCGGCGAGCTGGTCGGCGAGCTTGTCGATTTCCGCGTCGAGTTCTTCCTGTGCGACGACGCGCGTGAGCACGCCAAGTGCGTGCGCGCGCGCCGCGTCGATCGGCGTGCCGGTCAGGCACAGCTCGAGCGCGGCGCTGCGTCCGGCCAGCCGCAGCAGGCGCTGGGTGCCGCCGAAGCCCGGAATGACACCGAGGTTGATCTCAGGCTGGCCGACCTTGGCCCTGTCGCTGGCGATACGCAGGTGGCAGCACATGGCCAGTTCGAGGCCGCCGCCCAGAGCGAAGCCCTGGATGCGCGCGATCACCGGTTTGCCGAGGCGTTCGATGCCGAGCATCATCGCCTGGCCGCGGCGCGCGGTTTCCTGTGCTTGCAGCGGCGTGAGCGTGGCGAGCTCAGCGATGTCTGCACCGGCGACGAAGGCCTTTTCGCCGCTGCCGGCGAGGATCACGACGCGCACCGCGTCATCGGCTTTGGCCTGGCCGAACGCGATGCCGAGTTCGTTGATCGTTTCGCGGTTGAGCGCATTGAGCTTGTCCGGGCGGTTGATCGTGATGCGGCGCACCGCGCCACGGTCGTCGACAAGCAGATTTCGATAGGCCATGAAGAACTCGCTTTTTGTTGAAGAGTGCGGCCAAGGATGGTCGCTTTTTGATTTCCGCGATCACGGATGATCGCAAAAGTTAATCGAAATGCCGCCGAGGAGGGCGGCGTTGTGATTCTCGCGATCGAGGACGAGCGCACAAGCAAATGCTGGCCTCGCGATTTTCTCATTCGTGGGCGAATGCACAAGCAAATACACACCTGAACAGCCCCTGTTCAGGCGGCTCCCGTAGTATCGCTGGCTGGCATCGGCTGGCTCGGGTAGAATGCCCGGCTTTCGCGCAGGTTTGCTTCGGGCGCCGTATTTTCTCGGGCGTTCGCGTGGGATTTTCATTCTGGAGGTTTGCATGAAGTTGCATCTGGGTCTCATCGCGGCGGGCGTGCTCGTCGCCGGTTCCGCGTTCTCCGCACAGGACAGCAAGCCTGCGGCCGCAGCCGCGCCCGCTGCCGCTCCGGCGGCTGCGCAGCAGCAGAAGCCGCCGCCGCCGCTGACCGCGGCCGATCGGCCGAATCTTTCCTATGCGCTCGGCTTCCAGATCGGCGACGATCTCGCCGGCCGCAAGGTCGACGTCGACATCAATCAGGTCATCAAGGCGCTGCAGGATGGCTACGCCAAGCGCCAGCCGACCGTCGCCGTAGAAACGATGCGCGACGTGCTCGGCCGCTTCCAGTACGAGCAGTACAGCAAGGCCAAGAGCGAGTACGACAAGCTCTCTTCCGAGAACAAGTCCAAGGCGCAGCGCTTCTTCGCCGAGAACAAGAGCAAGCCGAACGTGAAGTCGTTGCCGAGCGGCGTGCAGTATGTCGTGATCGAGGACGGCACCGGCAGCAAGCACCCGACCCTGCAAAGCGAAGTGACCGCGAATTTCCGCCTTTCGCTGCTCAATGGCCAGGAGCTCGACTCCTCGTTCGCGCGCGGCGAGCCGTTCAAGTTCAAGGTCAACGAAGTGCTCAAGGGCTGGCAGGAAGTACTGCCGCTGATGAAGATCGGCGACTACTGGCGCGTCTACGTGCCGTCCGACCTGGCCTATGGCGAGCGCGGCGACGGTCGCCGCATCGGTCCGGACGAGGCACTCGTTTTCGAGCTCAAGCTCATGGACGTCAAGCCGTAAGAAGAAGCGAATCGCAAGAACTCAACGCCGCGCTCGTCGCGGCGTTGATGTTTTAGGGATTCGACGCCATCGTATACAGAGCATGTTTTCCTGGAAAAGCCCGCCGCCGAAAGCGATCCTGACGCCGTGCATCGGCGTTTGCGTGCTCGATGCGAGCGGGCATTGCGAGGGCTGCCATCGCAACATCGACGAGATCGCGCGCTGGGGTTCGCTGGACGATGCGGAACGCACGCGCTTGATGGACGAGGTGTTGCCGCAACGTGCGCAAGCGAGGCCTGCCGCGTGATATCTGCTCTCGCCGCGGCCGACTTGCGCGAACGCGTGCTGCGCGGCGTGCGACCGCTCGACGCGCTGTTGCCCGAGAACGGCTGGAATCACGACGACATGCGTCTTCTGATCGGCGCCGGCGTGCGCCGTCCCGCCGCTGTGCTGGTCGCGTTGATCAATCGCGACGATGGCCTCAATGTGCTGCTGACCCGGCGCACGGATGATTTGAATCACCATGCGGGCCAGGTCAGCTTCCCGGGCGGCGCGATCGATGCGGGCGACGCGAATGCCATCGCCGCTGCGCTGCGCGAGACCCACGAAGAGATCGGCGTCGACCACGGGCTGATCGAGCCGATCGGTTATCTCGACACGTTCGAAACGATCTCGAGCTACCGCATTACGCCGGTCGTCGCCTGGCTCGATGCCGGCTACCATGCCGTGCCGAATCCGCGCGAGGTCGCCGAAGTGTTCGAGGTGCCGCTGGCACATTTTCTCGACCCGTCGAAGAAGCATGTCGTGCGCATGAGCTACCAGGGCAGGGAGCGCGACATCCACGAATTCTGGTATGCCGGCCAGCGCATCTGGGGTGCGACTGCGGCGATGCTGCTCAATTTCGTGCAGCGCCTGGAGATTGCCTTGCCATGAATAGCTTGCCGCTGATTTCCGCCACCGATCTCGCCGCGCGACTCGACGACGCAGATCTGCTCGTTGTCGACTGTCGCTTCGATCTGGCCAACCCATCTTCCGGCGCGCGCGATCCGGGCCGCGGCGAGCGCGATTACAACGACGCGCACGTTGTGGGTGCCGTCTACGCGGACCTCGATCGCGACCTTTCCGATCTGTCCAAGCCCGGCCTCGGCCGCCATCCGCTGCCCGATGCAACGGCATTTTCCGCGGTACTCGCGCGCTGGGGTTGGACGCGGCAAACACAGGTCGTCGCCTACGACGATGCCGGCGGCGCGCTCGCAGCGGCACGGCTGTGGTGGATGCTGCGCCTCGTCGGCGCGCGCAACGCCGCCGTGCTCGATGGTGGTTGGGGTGCATGGCAGCGAGCCGGGTTGCCGGTCGAGGCGACAACGCCGCCGCGCACGGCGACCGTGGTCGCTGTCGAATTTGCAAAGAACGAAATTGTATACACGGACGAGTTGCACGCGCTGCGCGAACGCGCGGCAGCCGTGGTCCTCGACGCGCGCGCCGCGGCGCGTTTCCGCGGCGAGGTCGAGCCCATCGATCCGGTCGCTGGCCATATCCCCGGCGCGCTGAATCGTCCTCTCAGCGAAAACCTCGGCGCAGATGGCCGCTTCAAGCCGGCCGCCGAATTGCGCGAGGAATTGCTCGCCGTGATCGGCGTGCATGCGCCCGCGACGGTGGTCCACAGCTGTGGCTCCGGGGTCAGCGCCTGCCAGAATCTGCTTGCGTTCGAAATCGCGGGACTGCATGGATCGCGCGTCTACGCGCCGTCGTGGAGCGGTTGGATTTCCGACCCCGCCAATCCGATTGAACGCGGTGCGGCATAGGCCGACGGCTCGTCGCGCCTACTTCGACTTCAACTTTGCCAGCACGGCCTTGAGTGTCGTGCGCGACTCGTCGCCGAACCAGTCGCGCACGAAGGCGTCGACGTCGCTGCGGTATGCGGTATCGAATGCGGTCACCAGGTCCGCACGCGCTATCGCGCGGGTCTTGGCCATCGCCCGTGGCGGCAACGCGAGCAAAGCGCGCAGCCAGGCGAACGCGCGCGGGGCCACGTCGTCGGCTTCGGCCAGTTCGTCGACGAAGCCGATGCGCAGCGCCTCGTCCGGATCGACCATGGCGCCCGCGACCATCAGACGCTCGGCGCGATAGGCGCCGACCAGGCGGCGCAACCCGGTCTGGATTTCGGGTGGCACGGACAGGCCGACCTGGGTTTCGTTGAGGCCGATGCGGAATGCCCCGCGCGCCATCACGCGATAGTCGCAGAACGTTGCCAGCACCGCGCCGCCGGCCGGCGCGTGGCCGGCGATCGCGACGACGATCGGCACGCTCGATGCGGCGATCGCGCGGCACAGCGTTGAGTATTCGCGCCACAGCTCGGCCATGCGTCCGGCCGCGTCGAGTTCGAGCACCGCGGCGACGTCGAGGCCGGCGCTGAACATGCCTGGCCGACCGCTCAGCACGATGCCTCGCGCGCGGCCGTCAGGCGCGGCGACGATTGCTTCACGCAACGCGCGACTCAGTTCGAGGTCGAAGGCGTTGACCGGCGGACGCGCGAGGCGCAGTTCGAGGATGTCATCGTGGCGGAGCTGTTCGAGCATGCGGTTTTCGAATTTGAGTTCTGTGTTGCCGACACATCCATGCAGGAGCGATGCGCATCCTCGCGCGTCACTTGAATGATTCGGTCCACTGGTACTGCACGGTATAGGTCACCGTCGCCTCGCCGTTCGCGGGCACGTCGAGCTTGAACTCGACCGTGTCGGAATTCTTCTTCTCGTATTTCGCCGAAGACTGGGTGATGTTCCATTGCGTCCAGCGATACAGGTGTTCGCGCACGAGAACAATCCTGCTGGCGTCGCCCGCGTTGCTCACGCGCAGCGCGAACGTTTCGTTCAAGCTGCGCTGATTCTTGTCGATCGCGAAGTCGGTCTGGCGTCGTTCGCCACGCAGGTCGAAGGCGTCGCCGAGTTGCAATGCGAGCGGCTCGTTCTTCGGTGCATGACCGATCTGGTCCTCGCCGACGAATTCGGGCGCGCCGTCGTTGGCCGCCTGCAGCATGCGCACGCGTCCGGCCGGCATCGCGCGATCGATGCGGAACGCGAGCGTCGAGCGTACCGGTTGCGTGCCGCTTGCACCGTAACTGCGTTCGGTAATCGGCGCCATGCCGGGATTCGCGCGGAAATGCGTCGCTTCGAACAGGTATTGGCGCTGGCATGCGAGTGGCGTGTCGGGAAAGAGGGCGACGCGCTGCAGGCCGTTGTCGACGAGGTCGAGCGGCGTGTCGATCGTGTACTCGTGGTAGTCGCCGACCGTGCCGCTTTCCGCCGCGACGGGTGCGGCGGCACCTGCTTTCGCCATCATCACCGGGCGAGGCCCGCTCTGCTGCGCGACCCGGTTCGGTGAGCCGGCGATCAGCTTGACCTGGGCGCCGCGATAGCTCGCGCCGCTGCGGTTGGCGATCAGCGCCCAGCCGGACAAGGTCAGCTTGCAGTCGCTGCCTGCGCCGATCCAGCCCGAATACTCGGCGCGCCAAGCCAGACCCTGGGTCGGATAGACGAGTTCGATACCGCGCGGGCCACCCTGCTTCGCGTTGACGTCGAGATGCAGCGCCGGAGTGGCCGACATACCTTTGGGCAGGTCGGGGAAGGTCACGCGGCTGTAGTCGGTCACCGTGGTCACGCGACCGTCGGCCAGTTGCACGGTGAGGCCGCCATTGTTCGACAGCAGCGTGCCGCTGATTGCCGCCGCTACGGGATTTGCACCGTTGCCGGCGATCTCGACCGGATGGCCGATCTGACGCTGGACGAGCGCGTCGAACGACAACGTCTGGTCGTCGAAACGCTGACTGACGATCGTCGCATCGCCGGGTTCGACAAAACGTGCGCTGAGCGCCGAGGGGTCGAGCCAGCGCGCCACCTCGCGCACTTCGATTGCGTTGTTGCCGGGATTGAAATTGAACTGGCGCCGGTCGCGCACGACGGCGTAGCCGCCGACATTGTCCGCGCTAGCCTCGGTGGCGGTTTCGAACAGCCCGTCGCCGTTGTTCGCCTGCGCGCTGTAGATCGATAGCGCGTAGCGTGACGAAGGCGCTTGCGCGCTGGCCGTGGCGGCGATTCCGGCGGCCAGGGAAACGGCGAATATCGTGCGGCGCATGGTCGCGGTCCGTGCAGTGAAGGTCACGCGGGCTATCATAGCGAGAAACCCCGCAAGGAATGTTTCCGATGCGTCGATTGATCACGCTGATGGTGCTCGCGCTGGCATCGATCGAGGCCGCGTCGGCAGCGGGGCGCCTCGAAGTGACCGGTGCGTGGATTCGCACCGCGCCGCCGGGGGCGATGATGCTGGCGGGCTATGCCACGCTGCGCAACACCGGCGATGCGCCACTGACGGTGATCGGTGCGGACAGCGAGGCGTTCGGCGATGTGTCGCTGCACGAAAGTATCGAGATCGACGGCGTTGCGCGGATGAGCGCGCTCGGCTCGATCGAAATCGCAGCGGGAGCGAGCGTCGTTCTCGCGCCCGGCGGCAAGCATCTGATGCTGATGCGGCCGAAGGCCGAGCCAAAATCGGGGGGGAGTATAAAAATCCACATTGCCGCGAAGCCCGGCGAGGGCACCACGGCCAATTTCGTCGTGCGCGACGCAGCACCGTAGATTTTTCTTCCTTCCTCCAGCGGGGGGAAGGGAAGCACTACGCGCAGGCGGCGCGTATCGCTTCAGGCAACGCCGTCGATTTACCCGTTGCCGGATCGATCCAGACCATGACCACATTGCCGTCCATGTAGAGCACGGACGCGTCCCGGGCATCGACGATGCGGTGCGCGATCGTAACCGAACTGTTGCCGAGCCTCTCGCAGAACAACTGCACGACGATCTCGCCGGGCCAGGTCAGCGGGCGGCGGTAGTTGGCCTGCACGGCGGCCATGATCGGCTTGCTGCCGTTGCCGCGATCCCAGTCCTGGACGACGTCGGCCAGCCAGCGCACGCGTGCCTCCTCGAGATAGCGCAGGTACATCGCGTTGTTGACGTGGCCGAACGCGTCCTGGTCGCCCCAGCGCAGGGCAATCGTGACTTCGGCGATCTTGCGCAAGGCGGGTTTCGTCGCCTCGTTCATGCGGCCTTCCTCTTCTTGTTGCCGCTGCCTAGTACGCGCGCAAGGAACCGGCCCGTGTGCGACGCTTCGTTTCTGGCGATGTCCTCCGGTGTGCCGGTCGCGATGATCTGGCCGCCGCGATGCCCGCCTTCGGGGCCGAGATCGATCACCCAGTCGGCGGTCTTGATCACGTCGAGATTATGTTCGATCACGACCACGGTGTTGCCGTCATCGCGCAGGCGATGCAGTACCTTGAGCAACTGTTCGATGTCGTGGAAGTGCAGGCCGGTGGTCGGCTCGTCGAGGATGTAGAGCGTGCGGCCAGTGTCGCGCTTGGACAGTTCGCGCGACAGCTTTACGCGTTGCGCCTCGCCACCCGACAGTGTCGTCGCGCTCTGGCCGAGCTTGATGTACGACAAGCCCACGTCCATCAGCGTTTCGAGCTTGCGCGCAAGCGCCGGCACGGGCTCGAACAGCTTGAGCGCGTCCTCGACCGTCATGTCGAGCACGTCGGAAATCGTGTAGCCCTTGTAATGGATCTCGAGTGTCTCGCGGTTGTAGCGCTTGCCGTGGCAGACGTCGCACGGCACGTAGACGTCGGGCAGGAAGTGCATCTCGACCTTGATCATGCCGTCGCCTTCGCAGGCTTCGCAGCGGCCGCCCTTGACGTTGAACGAGAAGCGCCCCGGTTGATAGCCGCGCGCGCGCGACTCCGGCACTTGCGCGTACAGCTCGCGCAGCGGCGTGAACAGGCCGGTGTACGTGGCCGGATTCGAGCGCGGTGTGCGCCCGATCGGCGACTGGTCGATGTCGACGACCTTGTCGAACAGCTCCAAGCCTTCGACCTTCTCGAACGGCGCCGGCTTCTCGTTCGCCCCGTTGAGCTCGGCCGCGGTATGGCGGAACAGCGTGTCGTTGATCAGCGTGGACTTGCCCGAGCCGGAGACGCCGGTGACGCAGACGAACAGACCGGCGGGAATTTCCAGGTCGACATTCTTGAGGTTGTTGCCCGACGCGCCCTTGATCTTCAGCACCACCTGCGGATCGAACTCATGACGCTTCTTCGGCACCTCGATGCCAAGCTTGCCGGACAGATACTGCCCGGTCAGCGAGCGCTTCGCGTCGAGCACATCCTTGAGCTTGCCTTGCGCGACGATTTCGCCGCCGTGCACGCCCGCACCGGGGCCGATGTCGACGATGTGGTCGGCGATACGGATCGCGTCCTCGTCATGTTCGACGACGATGACCGTGTTGCCGAGGTCGCGCAGCCGCGTCAATGTGCCGAGCAGGCGCTCGTTGTCGCGCTGGTGCAGGCCGATCGAGGGCTCGTCGAGCACGTACATGACGCCGACGAGGCCGGCGCCGATCTGCGAGGCGAGACGGATGCGCTGCGCTTCGCCGCCAGAGAGCGAATCGGCCTGGCGGTCGAGCGTCAGATAGTCAAGACCGACGTCGACGAGGAATTTCAGGCGCTCGCGGATCTCCTTGACGATCTTCGCGGCGATCTCGCCGCGCCAGCCGGCGAGCTTGAGCACGTCGAAGAACGCTTGCGACTGATCGATCGGCAGCGCGGTCAGCGCGGGCAGGTTGCTGTCGCCGACGAACACATTGCGCGCGCTGCGGTTGAGGCGTTGGCCTTGGCAGTCGGGGCAGGGGCGTTCGCTGATGAACTTGGCCAGTTCCTCGCGCACGGCGGGCGACTCGGTTTCCTTGTAGCGCCGTTCCAGGTTCGGCACGATGCCTTCGAACTTGTGCTTGCGCGTCACCGCACCGCCGGTTTCGGTCAGATAGCGGAACGTGATCTGCTCTTCGCCCGAGCCGAACAGCACGGCCTTGCGGATGTTTTCGGGCAGCGTTTCCCAGGCTGAGTCGATGTCGAAGCCGTAGTGTCGAGCCAGCGACATGATCATCTGGAAGTAGTACATGTTGCGCCGGTCCCAGCCGCGCACGGCACCGGCGGCGAGCGACAGGTTCGGGTGCACGACGACGCGCGCGGGATCGAACACCTGGGTCACGCCGAGGCCGTCGCAACTCGGGCACGCGCCGACCGGCGAGTTGAACGAGAACAGACGCGGCTCGAGCTCGGGCAGCGAGTAATCGCAAACCGGGCAGGAATAACGTGAGGAGAAGATCGTCGGGCTGGCCTTCTCGTCGTCGAGATCGACCACGAGCACGATGCCGTCGCCGAGGCGCAACGCCGTTTCGAACGATTCGGCGAGGCGCTGCTTGATCTCCTCGCTCGGGCGGAAGCGGTCGATCACCGCTTCGATCGTATGCTTCTGGCGCAACGCCAACGCGGGCACCGCGTCGAGTTCGTGCAGCACGCCGTCGACGCGTGCACGCACGAAGCCCTGCGCGCGCAATTGTTCGAATACCTGCAGATGCTCGCCCTTGCGCTCGCGCACGATCGGCGCGAGCAGCATGTAGCGGCGCTCGGGATTCATCGCCAGCGTGGCGTCGACCATCTGGCTCACGATCTGCGCTTCGAGCGGGATGCCGTGGTCCGGACAGCGCGGGGTGCCGACGCGCGCAAACAGCAGGCGCAGGTAATCGTAGATCTCGGTGATCGTGCCTACCGTCGAGCGCGGATTGTGCGACGTCGACTTCTGCTCGATCGAGATCGCCGGTGACAAGCCCTCGATGTGGTCGACGTCGGGCTTCTCCATCACCGAAAGAAATTGGCGTGCGTACGCCGACAGCGATTCGACATAACGGCGCTGGCCTTCGGCGTAGATGGTGTCGAAGGCGAGCGAGGATTTGCCCGAGCCCGACAGGCCGGTGATCACGATCAGGCTGTCGCGCGGGAGGTCGAGATCGATGTTCTTGAGGTTGTGCGTGCGTGCGCCGCGGATGCGGATCGTGTCCATGGCTCGTGGGGGTTCAGAACGACTGAGTACTATAACGCGCCGGTCAAGTCGCGGCACGGACGATTTCAATGCAACGTCGTCTCGACTGGCGAGACGTTCGCGGGCAAGAGCGATGGTGCCAGCATCGTTGCAATTCAAGGCGGCGCGGCCGCAGCGCTGCTGACAGGGTGTGTCAGCAGGCTTGCGATTGCGTGCGAAAGGGTTCGGCGCTAAGGTTGCGACGCTGTTGCGCATCCATTCATTTTTCGGGGAAAAGACATGGTCATCAAACGCATCAACGTACTCAAGCTCGCGATCTTCCAGGGCGCCCTCATGGCGGCATTCGGGCTGCTCGCCGGGTTGTTCTTCCTCGTGTTCGGCTCGATGTTCGCCAAGATGGGCGGCGGCGCGGGGGCAGCCGGCATGATCGGCGGCATCGGTGCAGTCATCTTCTTGCCGATTCTTTACGGCATCTTCGGCTTCATCGGCGGGGCGATCGGCGCGTTCGTCTACAACCTTGTGGCCGGGGTGGTTGGCGGCATCGAGCTCGAGGTCGAATAAATCCCGCCCTCAAAGCTACTGCGCTCGGCATTTCGCGTGCGTACGGTGCTCGGAATCCTCATGTACTCGACTGTACACTGCGGTTCCTGCGCTCCGCGCGCCCGCGAACTGCCTTCGCTCGCTACACTTTGAGGCCGGGATTGGCGGTTGGACGAGCCGCCGGTTGACGGTAATCCCCTGAAAAGGTTATATTTCGCGGCTGTCTTAGTACGGCAGAAGCCAAAATAACTACAGAGGAATGCCCAATGTACGCAGTCATCGTCACCGGCGGTAAGCAATACCGCGTCGCGCAGGGTGAAACCCTGCGCGTAGAAAAACTCGAAGCCGACGTCGGCGCCGCGGTCAATTTCGACCAGGTCCTGCTTCTCGGTTCGGGCGAAGGCGTCAAGGTCGGCGCGCCGACCGTCAGCGGTGCCTCGGTCGCAGCCAAGGTCGTCGCGCACGGCCGTCTCGACAAGATCCGCATCATCAAGTTCCGCCGCCGCAAGCACCACATGAAGCAGATGGGTCACCGGCAGCATTTCACCGAAATCGAAATCACCGGCATTTCGGGCTAAGAGGAGCAATCAGTCATGGCACATAAAAAGGCAGGCGGCAGTACCCGTAACGGCCGCGACTCGAACCCGAAATACCTCGGCGTGAAGATCTACGGCGGCCAGGCTGTTGAAGCCGGCAACATCATCGTGCGTCAGCGCGGCACCCAGTTCCATCCGGGTACCGGCGTCGGCATCGGCCGCGATCACACCCTGTTCGCGCTGGTCGACGGCAAGGTCGATTTCGCGGTCAAGGGCGCCAAGCAGCGTCGCACGGTCAGCGTGGTCGGCTAAACCTCGCGCGCCAGCAATTCGACAGAGCCCCGCCTCGAGCGGGGCTTTGTTTTTCCGTAGCTTGTACAGGTTGTTCCGTCAGAAACATGGGGAATGACGGCGTTCTATACTTACTTTTCCCTCGTACAGTCCCTCGCCATCCAATGAAATTCGTCGACGAAGCCGAAATCACCGTCCACGCCGGCAACGGCGGCAGCGGCTGCGTGAGTTTCCGGCGCGAAAAATTCATTCCGTTCGGCGGCCCTGACGGCGGCAACGGCGGCGAGGGCGGCAGCGTGTTCGTCGTCGCTGATGAAGGTCTCAACACTCTGGTCGATTTCCGCCATGACCGCGTGTTCCGTGCGCAGCGCGGCGAGAACGGCATGGGCCGGCAGATGGCCGGCAAGGCCGGCGAGGACAAGGTCATCCGCGTGCCGGTCGGCACTTCCGTGATCAACGTCGATACGGACGAAACGATCGGCGACCTGACCCATCACGGTCAGGTCATCAAGGTTGCCCAGGGTGGTCGCGGCGGCGCTGGCAACGTCAATTTCAAGAGCTCGACCAACCGTGCGCCGCGCAAGGCCACGCCGGGCACCGAAGGCGAGACGCGCGAACTGCGCCTCGAGCTGAAGGTGCTCGCCGACGTCGGTCTGCTCGGCTTTCCGAACGCAGGCAAGTCGACTTTCATTCGCGCCGTTTCGGCCGCAACGCCGCGCGTCGCCGATTACCCGTTCACGACCTTGCAGCCGCATCTCGGCGTCGTGCGCATCGGCACCGACCAGAGCTTCGTCATCGCCGATATCCCGGGCCTGATCGAGGGTGCGGCGGATGGCGCCGGGCTTGGCATCCAGTTCCTCAAGCATGTCTCGCGCACGCGGTTGTTGCTGCATCTGGTCGATGTCGCGCCGCTCGATGACGAGACCGACCCGGTCGAGCAGGTGCGCGCGATCGAGGCGGAGCTGGAGAAATTCGACGCGGAGTTGCTCGAGCGTCCGCGCTGGCTCGTATTCAACAAGGCCGACCTCGTGCCCGGGGACGAGCGCCAGAAGCTCGCCAAGGCACTGGTGAAAAGGCTCAAGTGGAAGCAGCCATGGTTCCTCGTCTCGGCGATCGCGCGCGAGGGCACGTGGGAAGTGGCGCTGAAGATCCAGGACTTCTTCGACCGGCTGCGCGCCGAGGCAGCAGAGGAGTCGCGGAGCGAGGACGCGTGAAGTCCGTGCGTTTCCGCGTCGATTTCCCTGTGGACGCACGGAAAATCGGAAAAACAAAAAGGCCGGCATGCGCCGGCCTTTTTGGCAATCTGTTTAGGCTTGGCTTACGCCAGCGCCTTGATATGCGCGCTCAAGCGGCTCTTGTGGCGGGCAGCCTTGTTCTTGTGGATCAGGCCGCGGCTCGACTCGCGATCGAGGATCGGTTCGGCGGTCTTGTAGGCGGCCTCGGCGGCCGTCTTGTCTTTCGCTGCGATCGCGTTGACGACCTTCTTCACGGCGGTGCGCAGCGCGGAACGCGCGCTGGAATTGCGGGCGTTGCGCTTGACAGCCTGGCGCGCACGCTTCTTCGCGGATTTGATATTGGCCAAAGGATGACTCCAGAAAAAAGGATGAAAATCGGGGGCGTAAAAAGGGCCAAAATTGTAAGTGTTGCGAGGCGTTGCGTCAACCAGGACAGGAATCGGGCCGCGGCATGAAAACCCCCAGCCTGCTGCGCTCGATGTTCTCGTTCAGCGCGATGACCTTCATTTCGCGCATTTTGGGCCTCGTGCGCGATCAGTCGATCAACGCCGCGTTCGGCGTGAGCTGGATGACGGACGCGTTCTGGGTAGCCTTCCGCATCCCGAATTTCTTGCGCCGCCTATTCGCCGAAGGTTCGTTCAGCACAGCCTTCGTGCCGGTATTCACCGAGGTCAAGGAGAAGCGCTCGCACGCCGAGTTGAAGGCGCTCGTCGCGAAGACCAGCGGCACGCTTGGCGGCGTGCTGCTCGTGGTGACCGCATTGGGCATCCTCGGTTCGGACCAAGTGGCGGGGCTGTTCTCGTTCGGCGCGCTCGACACGTCAGAGAAGGCGCGCCTGACCTCCGATCTGCTGCGCATTACCTTCCCGTTCCTGCTGTTCGTTTCGCTGACTGCGCTCGCCGGCGGCGTGCTCAACAGTTTCCATCGTTTTGCTTTGCCGGCGCTGACGCCGGTGATCTTGAACCTGTGCATGATCGCCGGCGCGTTGTGGTGGCGCCGCTATTTCGACGTGCCGATCAAGGCGCTGGCCTGGTCGATCTTCCTCGCTGGCATCCTGCAGCTGCTGTTCCAGTTCCCCGCGCTGCGCCGGCTCGATCTGCTGGCGTGGCCGAGCTGGGGCTGGGCGCATCCCGAGGTGCGCCGGATCATGCGCCTGATGATTCCGACCCTGTTCGGCTCGTCGGTCGCGCAGGTGAACCTCCTGCTCGATACGGTGATCGCCTCGCTGCTGATCACGGGCTCACAGACCTGGCTGCAGCAGGGTGACCGTCTGCTCGAATTGCCGCTCGGCATCTTCGGCGTCGCGCTCGGCACGGTGATCCTGCCGAGCCTGTCGCGCCATCACGTCAACACCGACCATGCTGGTTTCTCGCGCGCCCTCGACTGGGGCCTGCGCACGACCTTGCTGATCGCGATTCCGGCGATGCTCGGCCTGGTCTTGCTCGGCAAGCCGATCGTCGCGACGCTGTTCCAGCACGGCGCGTTCACCGCGGGCGACGCCGACATGGTCGCGCTGAGTCTGTCTGCGCTGAGTTTCGGCCTGCCGGCGTTCGCCCTCGTGAAGGTACTCGTCCCGGCGTTCTACGCGCGACAGAATACGAAGACGCCGGTGCGCGCCGGCATCGCCGCGATGGTCGCGAACATGCTGCTGAACGTGTTGCTGGTCGGGGCGTTGTATCTGCTCTGGCGCGGAGTCGAGACCCCGGGCGAGGGCCTGCTTACGCGCATTGCCAATGTGCGCGGGCTGCACATGGCGGTCGCGGTCGCGAGCAGCCTGGCGAGCTATCTGAACCTGCTGCTGCTGTGGCGCGCGCTACAGCGCGAGGCGATCTACCAGCGTGAGCCTGGCTGGGGCAGGCATCTATTGCGCCTTGCCGTTGCCTGCGGACTGATGGTGGGCGTTATCGTCGCAGGATTGCTGATCTGGCCCGAGTGGAGTTCGGCGAGCGTGGTCCAGCGCGCCTGGCATCTCGGCGCCGTTATCATTGCGGCGGGTGGCGTCTACGTGGCCGCCCTCTATGCTGGCGGCCTGCGTCTGCGCGATTTGCGCGCGCATTGACCGGCAGGGGCCGCGATTCGCGTGCTCATCCCTGGTCGCCAAAATCAAAAAGCGGCCATCCTTGGCCGCACTTCTCAAAAGAGCGCCGCTATAATCGCGCGATGCGTATGTTGTTCCGGGACATCGCCGGCGATCCGGTCGCCGCGCGAGGTAGTGTCGTCTGCATCGGTGCGTTCGATGGCGTCCATCTGGGTCATCGCGCCGTGCTCGCGCGCGTGCGCGGACGGGCGCGCGAGCTGAATCTTGATGCCGTCGTCGTCAGTTTCGAGCCATTGCCGCGCGAGTTCTTCGCGCATGGACGAGCGGTGGCACGGCTGAGCAACGTGCGCGAGAAGATCGAGCAATTCCGCGAGGCGCAGGTGGATCGGGCGCTGTTGCTGCGCTTCAACGCCGCACTCGCGGCGATGAGTGCGCAGGATTTCGTCGAGCGGGTGCTGGTCAGGCGGCTCAACGCACGCGAAGTCTGGGTCGGCGAAGGTTTTCGTTTCGGCCATGCGCGCGGTGGCGACGTCGATCTGCTCCAGCGTCTCGGCCGCGAACACGGTTTCACTGCGCAGGCACTCGAGCCGGTCGTGGTCGAAGGCGAACGTATTTCGAGTTCGGCGATCCGCGAGGCGCTCGCCGGCGGCAGTTTCGCACTCGCGGCGCGCTGGCTCGGTCGGCCGTTCGCGATCGGCGGTCATGTCGTACGCGGCCAGCAGCTGGGGCGCAAGCTCGGCTATCCGACCGCGAATGTGCGCCTTGGTTCGCGCACGTCGCCGGTCGACGGCATCTTTGCCGTGCGCGTGCATGGCATCGATGATTCGGTGCGCCCCGGGGTGGCGAGCCTTGGCGTGCGACCCACGGTCAACGGCAAGGAGCCGCTGCTCGAGGCGCATGTGTTCGATTTCGACGGCGACCTGTATGGTCGTCGTATACAAGTGGAATTTGTGGAAAAATTGCGCGACGAGGAAAAGTTCAGCGACCTCGACGCGATGGTAAAGCAGATCGACCGCGACGCCGAACAAGCGCGGGACATCCTGCTCCGCCTCGGAGCAGGATAGATCAACAACTTGCTCCGCCTCGGAGCAGGATAGATAGATAACTTGTTTCGCCTCGAAACAAGATGACAATAGTCTGTTCCGTCCCGGAACACGAAACAATAAAGAAGTTGCCGCACGACGGCGGCGACTGGAGCGAAGAAGTGAGCATCGACTACAAATCCACGATCAACCTGCCGCAGACCGATCTCGCGATGAAGGCCGACCTCGCCCGGCGCGAGCCGGCGATGCTTGCCGAATGGGAGAAGGTCGACCGCTACAACGAGATCCAGATCCGCACGGCCGGTCGCGAGCACGCTTTCATTCTGCATGACGGCCCGCCGTATGCGAACGGCGCGATCCACCTCGGCCACGCGGTCAACAAGATCCTCAAGGACATCGTGGTCAAGTCCAAGCTCGTCGCGGGCCTGCGTTCGCCCTACGTTCCGGGCTGGGATTGCCATGGCCTGCCGATCGAAGTCGCGGTCGAGAAGAAGGTCGGCAAGGTCGGCGTCAAGGTCGATGCGGCCGAATTCCGCAAGCTCTGTCGCGAATACGCGACCAAGCAGATCGATCTGCAGCGCACCGACTTCAAGCGCCTCGGCGTGCTCGGCGACTGGAGCCGTCCGTACGAGACCCTGGCCTTCAAGTTCGAAGCCGACGAAATTCGCGCGCTGGCAAAGGTGATCGCGAACGGCCACCTCGTGCGCGGCGAAAAGCCGGTGTACTGGTGCTTCGATTGCGGCTCGGCGCTCGCCGAAGCCGAGATCGAATATCAGGACAAGCAATCGTGGGCGATCGACGTGCCGTATGAAGCGCTCGATCCGAAGGCGCTCGCGGCCAAATTTGGCGTGACCGTTAACGACGGCGATATCGTCGCCGTGCCGATCTGGACGACGACGCCGTGGACGCTGCCGGCCAGCGTGGCGGTCACGCTCGGTCCCGATATCGATTACGTGCTGATCGAAGGGCCGGCGCGCAGCGGCAAGCGCGTGCTGCTCGTTGTTGCGGAACTGCTGCTGGAAAAAATCGCCAAGCGCTACGGCTTCGAGAATCCCGTCGCCCTCGGCCACATCAAGGGCGCCGGGCTCGACCTGACCAAGCTGCAGCATCCGTTCTACAAGCGCGAAATCCCGGTCATCAACGGCGACCATGTCACCACCGAAGACGGCACCGGCGCCGTGCACACCGCGCCGAGCCACGGCATGGAAGACTTCGTCGTCGCGCGCGAGTACGGCATCGCCGGCGTCAATCCGCTCGGTCCGAACGGTGTCTACACGCCGGACACGGAATTGTTTGCCGGACAATTCATCTGGAAGGCGAATGACGCCATCGTCGACCTGCTGCGCGAGCGCGGTGTGCTGCTTGCCGCAGAGAAGATCACGCACAGCTACCCGCATTGCTGGCGCCATCGTACGCCCGTCGTATTCCGCGCGACGCCGCAGTGGTTCATCGGTATGGAGACGGCAGGTCTTCGCGCGGGCGCGCTCAAGGCAATTCGCGATGACGTCGACTGGTATCCGGCCTGGGGCGAGGAACGCATCTACGGCATGATCGCCGGGCGTCCGGACTGGTGCATCTCGCGCCAGCGCACCTGGGGCGTGCCGATCGCGTTGTTCATCCACAAATCCACCGGCGAGCCGCATCCGCGCAGCGTCGAGCTGATGGAGCAGGTCGCGCAACGCGTCGAGCAGGCCGGTGCGGATGCGTGGTACGCGCTCGATGCGCGCGAACTGCTCGGCGATGAGGCCGATCACTATGACAAGGTCATCGATATCCTCGACGTCTGGTTCGACTCGGGCACGACGCACTACTGCGTGCTCGACCAGCGCGCCGAACTGGCGCGCAAGCCCGGCGACAAGGTCATGTACCTCGAAGGTTCTGATCAGCACCGCGGTTGGTTCCATTCCTCGCTGCTGACTTCGGTCGCGATGCATGGCAAGGCGCCGTACGACGAAGTGCTCACGCACGGCTTCACCGTCGATGCGCAGGGCCGCAAGATGTCGAAGTCACTCGGCAACGGCATCGAGCCGCAGGACGTGATGAAGAACTACGGCGCCGACATCCTGCGCCTGTGGATCGCCTCGGCCGACTACCGCAACGAGATGGCGCTATCGGACGAAATCCTCAAACGCGTCGCCGATGCGTATCGCCGTATCCGCAACACCGCGCGCTTCCTGCTCGGCAACCTGCATGGTTTCGATCCGGCGCAGGACTTGGTCAAAGTCGAAGACAGCCTCTTGCTCGACCAATGGGCCGCGCAGCAGGCCTACGACACGCAGCAGGCCGTGATCGCCGCTTACGCGCGCTACGATTTCCCCGAAGTCGTGCAGCGCGTGCTGAACTTCTGCACCAACGAGATGGGCTCGCTTTATCTCGACATCACCAAGGACCGCCTGTACACGATGCAGGCCAACAGCCACGGCCGGCGCAGCGCGCAGAGCGCGATGTACCGCATCGTCGAGGCGATGGTGCGCTGGCTCGCGCCGATCCTGTCGTTCACGGCCGAGGAAATCTGGCCGTTGATCCCGGGCAAGCGCGATGCCTCGGTGCTGTTCGAGACGTTCTACGACGGCCTCGCGGCAACACAGGGCAAGCCCGAGCAGCGCGCATTCTGGAATGACCTGCTCACGATTCGCGCGGCCGCGGCAAAGCTGCTCGAAGGCATGCGCAATGCAGGCGAGATCGGCGCGGCACTCGAAGCCGATGTCGCGCTGCATGCGGATGCAACGCTGCATGCGCGCCTCGCGCCGGTCGCGGACGAGCTGCGTTTCTTCTTCATCACCTCCGGTCTGCATCTCGCCGACGACAAGAATCTGCCGGCGAACGCGGTGAAGGTGGAAGTGGGCGATGGCGCCTCATGGATTTCGGCTAGTGTCGCCGATGGACAAAAGTGCATCCGCTGCTGGCACCGCCGTCCTGACGTCGGCATCTACCCCGAACACCCGGAAATCTGCGGCCGCTGCGTCTCCAACCTGCCGCACGGTCCGGGCGAGCAACGGCGGTATTTCTGATGGACAAACCAGAGTCGTGGAAGGCCAGCGCATTGGCCTGGCTGGTGCTTTCCTTGGTGGTGATCGTGCTCGACCAAGCGGCCAAGGCCGTCGTACTGGCAATGTTGCCGCCTTATCAGCCGCACCAAGTCATTCCGGGCCTGCTCAACTGGACGTTGGCATTCAATACCGGGGCGGCTTTCAGTTTTCTCGACATCGGGCCGGGATGGCAGCGTTGGTTGTTCAGCGGTCTGGCGATGGTCGTCAGCGCAGCGCTCGTGCGCTGGCTTGCGACGATTCCGCGGAGCGATTGGCACAACGCATTGCCGCTGTCGCTCGTCATAGGCGGGGCACTCGGCAATCTGATCGACCGCCTGCGCTTCGGCCAGGTCACCGACTTCATCGACGTGTACTGGGGCGAGGCGCATTTCCCCGCGTTCAACGTCGCCGACTCGGCGATCACGGTCGGTGCGGTCTTGCTGATCTGGTTCGGCCTGTCCGCGAAGGGGCAAAAAACGTCTTGACGCGGCTATCCGCGTTAAAATCCCTGCCATGCAAATCCTTCTCGCCAACCCCCGCGGATTCTGCGCCGGCGTCGACCGCGCGATCGAGATCGTCGAGCGTGCGCTCGAATCGTTCGGTGCGCCGATCTATGTGCGTCACGAAGTCGTGCACAACAAATTCGTCGTCGACGGCCTGCGCGCGCGCGGCGCAATCTTCGTCGACGAGATCGCCGAAGTGCCCGACGGCGCCACGGTGATCTTCAGCGCGCACGGCGTTTCGCAAAAGGTACGTGCGGAAGCGGCGGTGCGTGACCTGCGCGTGTTCGATGCGACCTGTCCGCTCGTGACCAAAGTGCACATCGAGGTGGCGCGTTACGCGAAGTCGGGTTTCGACGTCGTACTGATCGGCCACGCCGGCCATCCCGAGGTCGAAGGCACGCTCGGCCAGTGGGACAAAGCCGGCGCGAGTGGCGAAATCCATCTCGTCGAGACGCCAGAAGACGTGGCGAAACTCAAGCCGAAGAATTCCGAACAGATCGCCTATGTGACGCAGACCACATTGTCGGTCGACGACACCAAGGCCGTGATCGAAGCCCTGCGCATGCATTTTCCGGCAGTCATCGGCCCCAAGCACGACGACATCTGCTATGCCACCCAGAATCGTCAGGACGCCGTGCGCAAGCTCGGCCAGCAATGTGACCTAGTCCTCGTCGTCGGCTCGCCGAACAGCTCCAACTCCAACCGCCTGCGCGAACTCGCGCAGAAGCAGGGCGTGCCGGCTCACCTGATCGACGGCGCCGACGACATCGACCGCGCCTGGCTGGTCGGCAAATCACACGTTGGCGTCACCGCAGGTGCGTCGGCGCCGGAAAGTCTGGTTCAGGGCGTTGTCGCGCGGTTGCGCGAGTGGGGCGGGGCAGATGCCGAGCTCAGCGAGCTGGCTGGCGATCCGGAGAATGTGACGTTTGCGTTGCCGAAGGAATTACGAGTCATTCTTCTCGGCTAAAGACCGCCTATGCAGGTAAGGTGCGTCTTTGGCCGCTTCGATCTATTTTGCCCAGCAATCCGACGGGCTTTTGGTGGTGGTACCGGCAGAGTAGGTGTACGTGAGGGGCGTGCAAGCCGTGCCATTGGCAGTGTCGTTTACCTGGCTCTTGCCGGAGCTTGCGGTAGCGGTAATGGTATAGGCAGTACTCTCCGAGCCCGCGGCAGTCGTGGTTGTCACGGTATAGTAGCCACTGGTGTATGGACTCGACGCGAATGACAGTGTGGCCACTGTTGCGCAGGTAAAGCCGAAGGCGCTGGCATAGGTAGGGCAATCCGCGCGGAACCGCTCCTGCAGCATTGCGGCCTGCAACATCGCCTGTTCGACATCGCTGCGTCGGCCCTTGCGCAACTGGCTCAGATAACTGGGCAGTGCGATCGCCGCGAGAATGGCGACAATTGCGACGACTATCACCAACTCGATCAGTGTAAACCCACGATTCCTGCTCACGCGCGCCCCCTCAAGATTTGCGCTTTGTAGCACGAATACTAATCGCCGTGTCCTTGATGCGTCCAGCCGAATAACAGGAAATTCGCGCCATTGGTCGGATTCGTTTCGAAAACTGCTGACAACAGCATAGAATCCGCAATCGATTCAAGGACTACTCAGGGGGCAGTGATGCAACGCCGGCAGCAATCGGGTTTCACTCTCGTCGAGTTGATGATCACGTTGGCGGTCGCGGTTATCTTGGCGACACTCGCCATACCCAGTTTTGTCAGCTTTGTGGAGAAATCACGCCTGCGCGGTGCGACGGACGATCTGGTAGCGTTGCTCAATTCGTCCAGAGCCGCAGCGGTCAAGCTGCAGCGTGATGTCAACGTGTCGTTAGGAGGCAGCGCCAGTGGCTCGTGGTGCGCTGGTGCCAGTAGTGCGGGAAGTCCCGCATCGGCCGGTAAAAATATCCCGGATGCCGCGGCGTGTGTCTGCACAACTGCAAATGCTTGTCAGGTAGACGGCGCGTCGAGCACGGTATCGTCGGCTGGATACTCCGGGGTGACATTGTCGAGCGTGCAACTCTCCTCGACGACAGGCGACGGATCCGTGACGTTCAACTCGAAGACCGGTGCGCTTGAGCCATTGAGCACTGCGGCGACAGTCGACCTCGTTTCGAAGACAGGCAAGTATTCGACGCGAATTACCGTTTCGCCCGTCGGCCAGTCCCTCGTCTGTGTGCCGGCCGGTAAACCGACGATGATAGGGTATCCGTCATGCTGAAGACCCATGTCAACACGATGCGGGGATTCTCCCTGATCGAAATGATGGTGGCGATCGTCGTCGGCATGATCGTGATGGCCGGCGCCATCGGCCTCATCGTGGCGATCAGCACTTCGAACTCGCAGACGATACAGGCGACGCGCGCGCATCAGGAACTGCGTGCGCTGGCTTCAGTGATCGCCGATGAAATCAAGCGGTCGCGCCGTCTGCACGACGGAATTCGCTACGTCGGCACGGGGGCAACCACGAACGGCACGTTCGATTTTGTCGATGCATCTGCTGGCAATTGCATCCTGTATGGATATCAGGATAAGACGAAATACGCCACGAGCGATGACACATCTGCGGCTACGAACTCGTACAGGGCGATCAGTTTGCAGACCACTGCCGGAGTCGGTTCTGTCGTCCTTGCATCCGCCAATGCTGCCGTGACATGCACAACTGCTGGCACGACGCTGAATTCCTCGCAGATCAACGTGACATCACTGCAAGTTTCCTGCGGTTCGTCCACGACCGGCTTGACGGCCACCCAGGTGAAAGAGACCTGCAGCGAAATCGATTTGGTCCTGCAAGGAAAACTTAAATCCGAGGTCGGCTTTGCGACCCCGCCGACGTATACCTATAGGCAATCCATTTTCATTCGCTCCGGCGCGGTCAAGACGAGCTGACCGGAATCCGCTTTTGAGGGGAAGACCATGAATCGAATCGATCGCAGCAGATCGTCGAAACCGATAAGGCAGTTGGGCTCGACGCTGGTCGTTGCCTTGATCCTGCTGTTCATCGCAACCGTACTGGCCCTGTTTGCGACCAACGTCGGACTGTTCGCACAGCGGGCATCGGGCGCGGATGTGCGCGCGCGTGCGATTCATCAAACACTCGAAGCAGCGCTTTCGCAAGGGGCGGAATACATCAAGAACAACCGCGCGACGCTGATCGACCCCAACAACCCCACCAATTCGACCTACTGGACACAGTGCGGCGCGAGTGATACCTCGTTTCCGTGTGGAACGGTCCCGTCGTGTGCGGGCGACTCAGGAGGAACCTGCGCCGCGGGCAGCGCCAATGCGCGACGCGCCAATATGTACTATTACTCGACGACGGCGGGTGCCGGTTACAACGTGGATGGAACGGCCAGCGGTGCGTCGACGAGCAATCAGATCAACAAGAATTCGCTACCAATCGCTTCCACCCAACGCATCACATCGAGCAACGGCTATACCGTCAACTATGGTGTTGGCGCACTGATGTGCATGGTCAAGAGCCAGGCATCAACGTATACCGGTCCCGCCCAGTGCACGACGACGGCCACGAATGCCCAGGGCATCTATCTTTTCACCATCACTGCCGTCGGCAACGTCAGCGGCGAATCGGCCGCGAGCACGTTGAGCATGACTTTCGGCTCGGCGCCGAAGATTCCTGGAGCGGTCAACGCGCCGACCGTCGTTGCGTCGAGCAACTTGGTCGTCAACGGCAACACCACGTTTGTCACCGCACCCGATGCCGGGGGCTATGGCGTGCCCGTCACCATATGGTCGCGCGACTATGTTCGGCCCCAAGGCGCGGGCAATCTGGATACCTGCTATTTCGAAGACTGGATACGCAACGGTAGTGGCACTTACCAATTTGAATCGAATTCGGACGGCACTACCTCCAAGGTAGTCAGCTGCACCGGCAAGGGCAACGCACATTGCTACTGCAGCCAGGACATTTCGGTGGGTCAGGGTGGCCTCACCTACGGCAGCGATATTCTCGATAATCAAGCTAACGTGAGCCCCGCGAACAAGCAGGTACCGGTTTGTCCGACCAGCTACCCGAATTGCAAACCCAACTACGATGTGCAGCCGAGTGAATTCCCCTGCGATCTGTTCCAATACATCTTCGGTGTGCAGGCTTGGCAAGATAGTACGGGTAATGACAACTTCTGCGAGACTCGCCTCCCCAAGGTTTCGCAGAAGATGGGGGACGGCACCACGCAATCGGTCAACGTCGACGAAGCGTATCTGTATACCAATGCCGCGCTGATCTATTCCACCGCGCATCCATTGTGGCCTACCTCAGCGCAGAAGGTCGGCAGTTGCACCGCGCTCGTTGCTGCAACCCGGGCCACTTCGTTCACCGGCGGGATCGTGTGGGATCAGACCGGGGCTTGCGATCTGAGTCCGACTGTTGGCTGGCCCGACAAGCCAGTGGCCTGGGTGTCAGACGGTGACTTGAGAGGAAACATAGGAACAGTATTCGGACTGGTGTTCGTGCGCGACACCACGGATCCCGGCCCCACTGTGGTCGGTGGCGCCGTTTCGATCAGCAACAACTCGCAAGGCACGATCTACGGCTCCTTGGTCATCCAGGGGGGCGGCACGCTGAACGGCAGTTCGGCAGTGATCTACAACGGTAATGTCATGAAAGCTCTTTCCAACCTCAATTCCACAAATCCCGCTTCGCAAGTTCCGGGTACGTGGACAGATCGTTACGGGTACTGAGGAGTACAGGCATGATTCCCAAAGCTTCGACAAAGCAGATCATGGCCCGCACTCATCTCGGTTTCTCGATGATCGATGTGCTGATCGCCATACTCGTACTGGCAACCGGGTTGCTTGCGCTTGGCGTCCTGCAGGGGGCGTTGGCGCGCAACGGCGCGGATGCGCGGGCGCGCACGCAAATCGCGGCCTATTCGGAAACCTTGATCGATAAGACGCGTGCGAGTGGCTACGACGCTTTCGGCAGTGTGACTGTAACGCCGAGCAGCAGTGCTTGCAGCGCCAGTCCACAAAGCTTCACCCAGAAACTGCAATGCGAGGCATATAACACGCAAACCTATGCCGGCGTCAGCAATTTGACCACGACGATCACCAGTACCGAAAACTACGGCAGCAGCGGCGGCACCTGGGTGACGGCGAAGCCCGCCGGTTATACAGACAAGACGCCGCATTACAAGCAGGTCACCGTAACGACGACATGGACTGATTCGGTGGGACAGTCGCGTACGCAAACCTACGACACGACGGTGAGTCCGGTCACCGTCAACCCGGGGGACAACTCGCTTGCCAGCACGGCGTTCAATCTGACGGGGAGCACCAAGCCGCAGGTTCGTGAAGCCAATCCGGCGAATACGCTCGGTGTGATCCCGATTGCGATCAGCAGCACCTCTGACGCGGCGGCAACCAACCCGAAACCGGTCGTGACCAATACCGGCACCACGTTCAGCCAGTATACCTACAATTCCACGACGAGCCAGTATGGTGGAAACCTGATCACGCAGCGCGTTGATACCAAGGTGATCCAGTGCAAGTGCAAGTACGGCGGTGCGGCCACCAATGATACAAACCTCTTGAGCGCCGGGATCATGACGCAGCCCTATCGCCCGACCTACTGGGACGGTTTTCGTTACACCACACCTGTCGCGACGAGTAGTTCCACCTCCTCTACGGGCCTCGACAGCGCAACCCAAGACACGAGTTGTGACGTTTGCTGTCGCGATCGTAACGACACCGCTGCGGATACGGTTAAGTTTGACTCATTCTCTAACGACTACAATCACTACAAGTTTGCGCAGGTCAATGGTACATATCAACTCGTATCGAGTACCGACAGCTACCAGCAGGCTTGTCGGTTGATCCGCGTCGACGGCTCCTACGTCGCGGCCACGGACGCGCACAACCATTTCTTCGGGCTGCTTAGTACCACCAACTGCGCCAATCAAGGTTCGTCTGCGACGCCCACCGGCTGTACTTCCAACCTAGCTTTCAGCGACACCATTCCTCAGCAGGCGACGGAGGACAGCTATGCCAGTTTCGTCAAGGACTACTTGAAGACGAATCTCAGTAGTTTTTCGTCAACCGGAAAGCCCGGTGAAACGAGCGCGTCACCGCAGACTTCCGCCAGTACCGCGGCTGGAAAATGGAATGGCAGCACGTACGCGCTTAATACCCCGTCGAATACGACGATTACACTGCCGAATTCAGTAGACCGCTGGCTCTATGCGCGCGGTCTGTATGTCGATTTTCTGGAGAGTTCGGCACGCACCGCGTTGAGCAATGCAATTTCCGGTTGCACCGACAGCGATGTCAACAATTGCGCCCTGCCTACGTTGCCGTTTACCACGATCAACATGTCGGAGTTGGGCAACACGTCATCCAGCGATAGCAATGTGATTGTTGTTTCGAATACAGCTGTCATCTTGGGTGATGAAACCAGCCCGAAGCGTGGAAAAGTCACGGTACCCAGCGGGCAGAATGGTTCCACTAACCCGACTGCGAATGGCGTTTATTCTGTCTACACCACAAACGCGAGTCTCACTGCTGTCGAGTCCGTTGCCAACTCTATCTCGCAGGCCAACTCGCCGTACGATTCCAGCAACGTTCTCACTGACCAGAGGCAGTTCACTGTCAGTGGAGCCGGCAGCGGTAGTGGCAGCGCAGTTTATTTCGATGTCAATTTAAGTGGCCTGCCGTATTTGGCCAACGCCAGCAGCGTGACGAGCTACAACCAGGGGGCTGGCGGCAATGGTCTCACGCTCAATTGGAGCGGCACGGCAACGCAATTGGGTACTGCGGCGTCTGGAATTGCGACGGGTTACAAGACGACGGGAACGTATCCAGTGCTGTTTGCTGGAGGCAGTCAAACTACTCCGATCAGCGTTGCATACACGGCATCGGCTAGTCGTCCGCCTGTAGGTGTCACGATCGTTGTGCAGGGATTCAATACGAGTTCCGCGGTGAGTGGTGTTTATGGCGGGGCTGGGGACGACACAGTAACTTGTGATGACGGCACAACGTCGTACACGACGGACCGACACGATCAGGTAATGTTCTGCTACAACTATGCCGTCAACACTTCCAACATAATAACAACCACGTCAGGTATTACTACGAACGCTGGCGCAACTTACGCGCTGCTCACGGGCACTACTGATGGCAGCATGAAAGAAGGGGCTTCGATCACTCTGCCAAGCACTCCCGGCATTTCCGGTTTGGCCAATAGCCTAACTGGCGCCACCAACGTCGTCATTCCATTTACATTGACAGCCACGACTGTTGCTCATGGAACTTGTAAATGCAACAACACCAGTTGTAATAGTCCGAAGTACACGACAGGGACCTGCCAGTGAACGGTTTGGCTCCCAGCGACGGTTGATTTTAGTAATGAGTTCAACAAGCCCGCCTCAGGCGGGCCTCTGTTTTTTGCATCAATTTATGGCTAAGCGCATGCACCTGGGCTCGGCCACCTTTTTACAATCATCTCGAAATAATCACATCGTTCCGACGAAAGCCGAGATTACGGGCAAAGAAAGGTTTTTTGCGGCGCCCTTGTCTCAATTGCGACACGCTTCCGCGGCATTCGCGGGTTCGAGTGTTGCGGCGTGCAGATTGCCATTGTTCCCCATCGCATAGGCGCTCGCCTTCGCTGCCCCGCGACCGTCGCAAAGCGTGAAGGTGACATTGCTGCCGACGCTGCCGCCGCTGGGCTGGAAGTGGATGCGCGTGCGTCCGCTTGTACTGACTAGATGCACTTTCGGCGGTAGCGCTTCTTGGCGTAGCAGGATCGGGTCGCCCGGCTGGCGCTCGCTGCCGCCGTGCGTGGCGGCGAACGCAATCCAGCCGTTCTCCCAATGGTCGCCGGATGCGCAGGCCGCACCATCGAGACTCGGGCAGAGCACGATCTCCACGCCCGCGTTCGCCGCGCTGCTGCGTGCACGGGTGAGCGAGGCAACGAAGCTGGCAAGTCCGTTGCTACCGCGCGCGGCGTGAATCGCGGCGGCGACGCTGCTGCTCGCGACACCGGCGAGCACGGCGACGATGGCGACGACGAACACCAGTTCCACGAGGGTGAAGCCGGTCTGTCGCGTGGTGCGGATGGTTTGCATGTCGATCTCCTGGCTCTCAGGGACGGGGACATGCTAGGGAGTTGCGCAAAATCGCTCCATCCACGGATTGCGCGTCGCCGTGTAGGAAAAGGCCCCAGGCGAGAGCGACATTCGTAGCTTCTGTCGGCGGCAGCGATGACCAACAGCGCAGTGGCAAGCTGCTGCGGAATCGGCATCCTTGATCGAAGAGGTTCGTGCAGCTAAACTAGGCGGCTCCGTGCCGGAGTAGCTCAGTTGGTAGAGCGGCGCATTCGTAATGCGTAGGTCGGGGGTTCGATTCCCTTCTCCGGCACCATCAGAATTTGCGACTCCCCGAGAGTCGGTCAGTACCCAAAGCCCGCTTTCCAGCGGGCTTTTTTTATCGGGAGTATGTACTTAACGAAAGACCTGCCATAACCTAGCCCGGCCTAGCCGCGATGGGCAATCCATCAACTACAGAGGGACGGAAATGGCAGACCAAAGTACTCGCATCACCCATCCTATTGAGGTTGAATCCGCCTCTAAGGAGCATGTGGCGCTTAAGCTCGCGGAGAAGATCGCGTATTACGAGAACGACAAGGAACAGAAGGGCCGGAAATACTGGCTGACGCTTTACCGGCAGTGCTGGAAGGCGACGCACGGCGGAGCCCTATCATCAGTTCTGGAAGAGAAGTAAGCGCTTCCTTTACTTCGTGTGGCTTCCAACCAGCAGCAACGGTTGCATCAAAGATGCGCAGGCGAATCTCTATATCGCTCGGCATTTGTTCGCTCCATAACGACAAAGCCCGCAACGAAGCGGGCTTTGTCTGACTTAGTGTTGATCGTTAGCGCTTTTTCCGCTTTGAATGGCGGTCGCCACTTGTCTCGTTTTTGGACTTGTTGCCGTCGATGCCACGTGGCTTGGGTTTTTCTGACTTGCCGCTACGCCCGTAAATGAATAGGCCGACAAGAGTTGCAATACCGGTACTAGAACTTATAACTCCAGGCCATGGGTGGTCATTCATGGCCAGATACACGCCGGCACACAAGAATGCAAGGGCAATCACCAGACCAAACACCTGCCCCACAAAAACTTCCAGCCAATGGTAGGTAAGCTGCCTCGATTGCATCTTCGTCTGATGATCTAGGCTCTTCTCAGCCATCTTGACGATGCGATCCGCCAACCCATGTTCGACAGCATCATACGCTGCCAACATCTGTGGCGGCGGAATCGGACCTTGATAGGTTGTCGTTTTGCTTTGCATAGCAACAACCCTCGTTGGATTGTTGCCGGCCAAATCCGCAATCTTTCTCTGGATACTTTCAGGAAACTCTGAGAGCTTTAGCTCTACTGCGGCGGCCTTAGCCTCCAACTCCTTACTCGACTGCGGTTCCTGCGATTTTTCCTGATCGTCTTGCACGCTGTTGCTCCCCTTCTTTGTCACACAGCGCAAAAAGCTCAACGTTCATACTATTGAGTTCTGGAAAGTCTAGCGGAACGATATACCCGCGAATGGCACTCGTCAGTTGTTCGCCGACAGATTCCCAAGCCTTAACCAGCACATCGTCTGTCTCAAGTTTTGACCACAGTTCAGGGTCCGAACCCAGATGAAGGTCGACGACACTGCCAAGACCGTGAATTATGTTTTTCATGTGATGTCCCCATGCTGGAGGGGTTCTATATAGGCTGGATGATATAGCCTAATCTTGACAAAACAAGGTGAATGGCACCTATCGCGATGTTTTCTTTTGCTCAGGCCATCCTTCCCTTGGCCGCTTTTTTGCTAGCGCATCCGCGACCGCTTTCTCCCAGTCGCCCGTTAGCTTGACGCGATCCGGCTCGGGGCCGGTTCGCTTCTTCTTGGCTTTCTTGGTTGTCATGCGCGGTACACCAGCCTCTTGCCGTCTGCCGACTGGATCGCAATGCGCGTCCGGTCGCCGTCATCTAGGTAACGGTTGTTATACCGGAACTCAAACTCGGACATATAGCGGTGCAGGTGTTCGCGACTGACGTTGTGATAGATGCCGTTCAGACCGCGCTTTACGATTGAAAAGAATCCTTCGACGGTGTTGCTATGAACTTCGCCACGCACGTATTCGTGCTTGCTGTGCACCGTCGTGTGATGACCGCCCGCGAACTCGTCGCCCAAGCCTTTGTAGGACGAGTTTTCATCGCTAAAGATCGTGGCAGACGGGTCTACGTTGTCGCGCACAACCTGCTTCAAGGTCTTCGCTGTGACGTTCGCGACTGGCTTAGTCTTGACCTTGCCCCCACGTTCCACAAGCGCCATTACCGCTTGCTTCCCGCTGTGGCCGCGCTTGTTCTTGCTGCTGCGATAGCGCGGCTTGCCGCCGACGAAAGTTTCGTCTACTTCTACTGGACCGCTGAGCATGCCGCCGGCTGAATCCGACATGGCAAAGCGGATACGGTGCAGCATGAAGAGTGACGACTTGTAGCTCAGGCCAGTTTGACGATGAATCTCTAGGGCGCTGACGCCCTTCTTTGACGTGGCTGCACGCCAGAATGCATAGCACCAGTGGCGCAGTTCGATGCGCGAGTCCTCGAACACGGTTCCAATGCGTACGGTGAATTGCTTTTCACAACCCCTGCAGCGCCAGCGGAAATTCGCTTGGCGCTCGCCGGTCTTGGAGTCCTTCATTTGATAGACCGCCATGTCACCGCAGCGCGGGCAGGCCGGATGTTCGCCCCAGCGCTGCTTCTCCATGAACTCGACGGCTGCGCTTTCATCAGCGCACGCTAAAGGAAGCTCAATCAAAACCGGGTCATTTTTCGTGCTGCGGTTTTGAACTTTGGACATGGCTGCTCTCCTACCGTGGAGAACATTTTACTTGAGGAAAGAGATTTAGTCAAGTATAAATTTTATTCTGGCAAGCCGGTGTCCGTTCCAGATTGCTTGGTGACGAGAGATCGCGCCAGCTTTCGCTTGACAATCTCAAGCCAGTCCTGAATATCCGTTAGAGAATCAATACTTAGCTCGGCTGGCCATTCTATTGTCACCGAGCCTTCCTCGACTGAAAATACGTCATGCCGCATAGTCTTCCCCTCGCTATTCGCTCGAATGGGCTGCGCTTGGCCGGGATTATGTCGCTTAATCGGCTGCGCTACCTGCTCGGCTGATTCTACATCATCCTTAGCGGGTTCTATAGCATCGATTTTCTGCTCATCATCTGGCTGCTTAGGCTGGCCTGAAAGACCGGAAAACAGCATTGTCGCCTTGTAGTCCCTGAGGAAGCTGTCAACTGTGCTAGCCACGAATCCCTTCTCAAAAAGCAGCGTGGATCGCGCGGCAGGCGGCACTTCCACACCCCATGTCTTGTACACGTAGGCGTATTGCGCCGGAGCAAGTGCGGCAGCCTCAATCGCCTTCTTACGCTCTGGGGAATCAAGGGAATCAAAGAGGATGCGATAGCCGCGATCAGAAACCTTGATTTGCTTCGAATCGCCCGGAACCTCATCAATTAGACCGAAGTACTTCAGCGCGGCAACCGCCTTGCTAGGAGTACTGCTTGTCGGGGACCAGCCCCAAGCCTCCTTAGCCACGGCATCAATGGATGCCGGGCCGCGACGCGCGAAGTCATAAAGCTTCTTCAGTTGATCGCAAGCGGTTTCCAAATCGACGTACGGGTAAGCTGGGCCACGAGCCATTTTGATTCTCCAGTAGTAGCGCGAGCATTATGCCTGCCAATTTCAAAAGAGGCAATAATTTTAGCATTTGCTACTTTACATGCCATTTCTATTCTGGCAGTATGCGCCTCTAGACACAGTGGAGAACGCCGTGAGAAGAGTTTGAGCCCTCGTTTTCCGCCAAGCGTTATCGGCGGCCGCATCACCGAATGCGGGGGCAGAAAAGAGAAGGCCCGGCAAGCTGGCTAGAGCTTCCGGGCCGTGGTGATAAGCCGCTGCTTTGTACGATGCCTGCGTGGCGAAACTGGTAAACGCAACGACTTTGGAAGTCGTCTCCGGGCAGGATTGCGGGTTCGAGTCCCGCCGCAGGCATTTGAATAGTATACTTTTTAGGGCCGTCCCGCAAGGTGCGGCCCTTATTTTTGTTCAGATTCTAGTGACTTTCGTTAGGTACATACTTCCGTTTTTTATGTGCAAACGCGCGGACGTGCCCGGGGCTGCCGCGACCATTTCGACCTGCCACGGGCAGCCACGCTTCGAATACCGCCATGGCAATGTCTTCTTCATCTGCAGACTTCCAAGTGGCCAACGTGACACTTTCGATACGTCATTCCTATGGAAGTTATCAGAAATGACAATTTGATCTATTGAAGGTGGCGCGCCAGACTGGACCTCGCATCAACTCTTGAGGAGAACCCCATGTCGTCCGAGTCGAAATGCCCGTTCCACCACACCGCTGGCGGCGGCGCGTCCAACCGCGATTGGTGGCCGCACCAGTTGAACCTGAGAATCCTGCAGCAACATCCGGCCGAGTCCGATCCGATGGGTGAGGACTTCGACTACGCGAAGGAATTCCAGAGCCTCGACTTGGCCGCGGTGAAGAAGGATCTCCTCGCCGTGATGACCGACTCGCAGGATTGGTGGCCGGCGGATTTCGGCCACTATGGTCCGCTCTTCATCCGCATGGCCTGGCATAGCGCCGGCACGTATCGCACCGCCGACGGCCGCGGCGGCGCCGGGTCGGGGCAGCAACGCTTCGCGCCGCTCAACAGTTGGCCGGACAACGTCAGCCTGGACAAGGCGCGTCGGCTGATCTGGCCGGTCAAGCAGAAATACGGCCGCAAGATTTCCTGGGCTGATCTGATCATTCTGACCGGCAATGTCGCGCTCGAATCGATGGGCTTCAAGACTTTCGGTTTCGGTGGCGGTCGCGTCGATGCCTGGGGGCCGGACGAAGATGTGTATTGGGGTGCAGAAACGACGTGGTTGGGCGACAAGCGCTACTCAGGCGATCGCGAGCTTGAGAATCCGCTGGCCGCCGTGCAGATGGGACTGATCTACGTGAACCCGGAAGGGCCGAACGGCAATCCTGACCCGGTCGCGGCGGCGCGAGATATCCGCGAGACCTTCGCGCGCATGGCGATGGACGACGAAGAGACCGTCGCCCTCATTGCCGGCGGCCACAGTTTCGGCAAAACCCATGGCGCCGGACCCGCATCGCATGTCGGGCCTGAGCCGGAAGCCGCGGGCCTCGAAGCGCAAGGATTCGGCTGGACGAACACGTTCGGCACGGGCAAGGGACGCGATGCGATCACGAGCGGCCTCGAAGTCACCTGGACCACGACGCCGACGAAATGGGGCGGGGACTTCTTCAAGAACCTGTTCGGCTACGAGTGGGAATTGAGCAAGAGCCCGGCCGGCGCGCATCAGTGGACCGCCAAGAATGGGGCGGGCACAGGCACCATTCCCGATGCGTTCGATTCGTCCAAGCGTCGCGCACCGACCATGCTGACGACGGACCTTTCGCTGCGCTTCGATCCGGCCTACGAAAAGATCTCGCGTCGCTTCATGGAACATCCGGATCAGTTCGCCGATGCGTTCGCACGCGCGTGGTTCAAGTTGACCCACCGCGACATGGGCCCGCGCGCACGCTATCTCGGACCGGAAGTGCCGGACGAAGAATTGATCTGGCAGGATCCGACTCCGCAAGTCGATCATAGGTTGATCGATGCGCACGAAATTGCTGCCCTCAAAAGCAAGATTCTCGCCTCCGGTCTCTCCGTATCGCAGCTCGTGTCGACAGCATGGGCGTCGGCATCGACGTTCCGCGGTTCCGACAAACGCGGCGGCGCCAACGGCGCGCGCATTCGCCTTGCGCCGCAGAAAGATTGGGCGGTCAATCAACCCGAGCAGTTGGCCAAGGTGCTGAAGACGCTCGAAGGCCTGCAGAGCGAATTCAATGCCGCGCAGTCGGCTGGCAAGAAAGTCTCGCTCGCCGATCTGATCGTGCTCGCGGGCTGCGCTGGCGTCGAGCAGGCGGCGAAGAATGCCGGTCGCGAAGTGACGGTGCCGTTCACGCCGGGGCGCACGGACGCCTCGCAAGAGCAGACCGACGTGGAGTCGTTCGCCGTGCTCGAACCGATCGCGGACGGTTTCCGCAACTACCTCAAGGGCAAGTACACCGTTCCCGCGGAAGCGTTGCTGGTCGACAAGGCGCAACTGCTCACGTTGTCTGCGCCCGAGATGACCGCGCTCGTTGGCGGCCTGCGCGCATTGAACGCCAACGTCGGGCAAAGCAAGCACGGCGTCTTCACGAAACAGCCGGAAGCGCTGACCAACGACTTCTTCCGCAACCTGCTCGATATGGCGATCGAATGGAAACCGGCCTCGGAGGCGAATGACGTGTACGAGGGTCGCGATCGCAAGACGGGCGAGCTCCGATGGACTGGCACTCGTGTCGATCTCGTCTTCGGCTCGAACGCGCAGCTTCGAGCCATTGCGGAGGTCTACGCCAGCGCCGACGGGCGGCAGAAGTTCGTCGACGATTTCGTGGCCGCCTGGGGCAAGATCATGAACCTGGATCGGTTCGAGCTTGCGTGATTCGAGGCGCGAGCCTAATCCGGCCTTGCCTGTGAATCCTGGTCTGGAGCGAGAGTTTTTGGGCTGAAAACGAAACGATTTGGACCAGCTGAATAGCATTCGCTACGCGTGTTCAGCCTTTCCCTCTTTCGTCCATCGCTTCACGCAGCGCGCGGAACAACTCGCGTGCTGCGTGAGGCGGCTTGTTGCGCTCACGCTCGATGCGCGCCTGACGCGCGAGAGTACGCAAGTGCTGGCGGTCGGCCTGCGCATGCAGAGCGATGAATTCGTTGAGCGTCTCGTCGTCGCCTTCGAGTAGGCGGTCGCGCCATTGTTCGACGCGATGCAGGGCCGCGGCTTCGCGGCGGATGTTGTTGCGGTCGTGATCGAGCGCGGCGCGGATGGCGTCGACGTCGGCATCGTCGAGCTTGCGCATCTGCTTGGCGAGGAATTGGGTCTGCCGCTTGCGCGCGATCTGCTGCGTCACCGCGCGCGCACGCCGCACCTCTTCGAGGAGATCGTCGCCCAGCGGGACCTGACCGAGCTGGGCATCGGTCAGATCGACCAGCGCCTGCGCGAGCTTGAGCACGTCCAGCGCCTCGCGGCGCAATTGGCTGCGGCTGGGGCCCTCGTCGTCTTGTTCCGGCCCGGATGGATTGAGTTCGTGCTCGCCGATCTGCATATAACAGATAATAGCCGATCGAACCAAGGAACTGCCGAGTGAACGTCGCAATCCAGGATTCCCCAGTCGCATCTCAGGACGACAGTGTTGCCCAGCTCGACCGCCTCGCTTCGCTTGCCGAGGACGTGATCCGCCGCTGCCGCGCGGCCGGCGCGAGCGAGGTCGAAGTCGGCGCGAGCATCGACTCGGGGCTTAACGTCGGCGTGCGTCTGGGCGAGGTCGAAACGGTCGAGCATTCGCGCGACCGCGGCTTCGGCGTGACCGTGTATTTTGGTAAACGCAAGGGCTCGGCAAGCACGGCTGATCTCGCCGCCGATTCGATCACGAAGACGATCGAGCAGGCTTGTGCGATCGCGAAGTACACCGAGGAGGATCCGTGCGCGGGGCTCGCCGATCCGACGCGGCTGGCGAAGGATTTTCCCGATCTCGATCTCTGGCATCCATGGCGCGTCGACCCACACGACGCCATTCGTCTCGGCATCGAGATCGAGGCGGCGGGGCGTGCCTACCGGGGCATCACCAATTCGGAAGGCGCCTCGGTGCAGGCCGGCGAGTCGCTGTCGGTGCTCGCCACCTCGGCTGGCTTTGTCGGCCGCGAGCGCGGCACGCGGCACATGTTGTCGTGCGCGCTGATCGCCGGTGACGAGGCGGGCATGCAGCGCGACTACTGGTACGAATCGGTGCGCGCCGAGGGCGATTTCGGCGATCCGGCCGCGATCGGGCGCAAGGCGGCCGAGCGCACACTCGCTCGCTTGGGCGCGCGCGAGCTGAGCACGCGCGAGGCGCCCGTGCTGTTCGCGCCGGAAGTTGCGCGCAGCCTGATCGGTCATCTCGTTTCGGCGGTGTCGGGCGGGGCGCTCTATCGCAAGTCGAGCTTCCTCCTCGATCATGCGGGTAAAAGTATACTTCCGCAATTCGTCGACATCGTGGAGAAACCGCGCCTGTCGCGCGGGCATGCATCGGGCAACTTCGACGGCGAAGGCGTGGCGACTGGCGAACGCCCCCTGGTTCGCGCAGGCGTTCTCGAAAGATACGTGCTCGGAAGCTACTCGGCGCGCAAACTCGGCCTCGAGTCGACCGGCAATGCGGGCGGCATCCACAATCTGATCGTCAAGACCGGCGAAGACGATTTTGAAGCGATGCTGCGCAAGCTCGGCACCGGGCTGCTCGTCACCGAAGTGATGGGGCAGGGCGTGTCCATCGTCACCGGCGACTACTCGCGCGGAGCTTCGGGCTTCTGGGTCGAGAACGGCGCGATCGCGTATCCGGTCGAAGGCATCACGATTGCGTCCAATCTGAGCGAGATGTTCCGCGGCATAGCCGCGATCGGCGCCGATGTCGATCCGCGCTCGCATGTGCTGACCGGATCGATCCTGGTCGAGCGGATGACGATCGCCGGACAATAGCCTGCGCGGCAGATGCGGCGCACGCGCTTGAATTCAAGCATGACCTTCGGGGCTTGCTCTCGCCGCGGGTCCGAACCAAACTGGTCGCGCCTTCAACCACGCAGGAGATTCGCATGAGCGTTCCGCCGAACGACGTTCCTCCGAGCAACGGTCCCGGACCGAACGACATCGTCACGCCGCCGCCGGCACCCTCCGGTACGCCGAGCGCGGAGGAGCGGCAATGGGCAATGTTCGCGCACCTGTCCGCGCTACTCGGCGCGATCGTTACCGGACACATGTTCGCCTGGGGCTGCTTCATCGGTCCGCTGGTGATCTGGCTGATCAAGAAGGACACGCTGCCCTTCGTCAACGATCAGGCCAAGGAGGCGCTCAATTTCAACATCACGCTCGCGATCGTCGGTTTGGCGCTGCTCGTGCTCAGCATCATCACGCTCGGCCTCGGCCTGCTGATCGCGATTCCGGTCGGCATCATCGCCGGCGTCGCCTGGCTCGTGCTGACGATCGTCGCCGCAGTCAAGGCCAACGAAGGCGTGGCCTACCGCTATCCGATCAGCCTGCGCCTGATCAAGTGATCGCGCCGATCCGCGGTCGCGCAATGCGGCCGCGGGTCAACGGAAAGGCAGCACGAGCTGGGCATTGATGTAACGGTACGCGTACGCGTAACCGGTGTTGACCGGTGTATTCGTGTAACCGGCATCGATCTTCGCGTACCAGGCGCCGCGTTTGGGCGACGTCCAGCCGATCTCGGCGAGTTTGGTCGCCTGCCAATCGCGATCCGAGGCGCGCTGGCGGCCGTAGCCAAGCGCGAGGCGGAACTGATGGCCTTCGTAGAAGCGGCGCAGTTGCAGGGCGGGAATCCACTCGGCGTACCAGTGCGGTGAAAAGTAGTCGTACTCGTAAGGATGCGAATCGCCAAACCAGCGCGTGCGCAGCTGTGCGCTGAGGCCCCAGTCTTCCGACAGTAGGTAGACCACACGCCCTTTGAAGATCGCGCGCGTGTTGTCGCCGCTGAAATCCTGTACGGCGACGACAGCCGTGGCGCTCCAGCGCGGCGCGAGCGTGAAGTCTTCGGCGACGCCGAGCAAGGTGTAGTAGATGCCACGCAGGATTCCCTCGCGGGTTTCGACGATGTCGCGCTCGAGGAAGAGGTCGTCGCGGCTGCCGTCCGCGTGCTCGTGGAATATCTCCGCGCTGCCGAGCCGGGTGCGGTCGTCGCCGCCGAGCAACGCGTTCCATTTCCAGCTCGTGCCGTCGCCGTTGTCGTGGCTGTCGGCGTAGTCGATATAGAGACGGTTGTAGCCGGCATCGAAGCCAGATCCGTCATAGTGCGCGCGTTGCGCGGCAATGCCGAGATAGTGCTCAGGGTCGCGATAGTGCAAATCGAGGGCGACGAGCTGCTTGGAGCTTTCGAAGCCGGCTGCGTCGGAGGACTGGAACGTTTGCAGATCGAGTGCGACGGGATCGGCTAGCGCTGTTGTCGCGAGCATCGCCAGCAGCAGGCAAAGTCGACGCTTCATTTGGTGCCCCAGGTCTTGCGCATCTTGAAGAACTCCTTGACATAGCCCCACACGCACACCGGCTGCAGGATCAGCGTGTAGGCGACGGCGAACAGGAAGAAGCCGCGCCAGCTGCGGCGCACGCGTAGGCCCTGGCGGTGGAACATGCGCGACTGGCGGTCGAAAATGACGATGTTCCAGAACGCGGCCAGCGGCAGCACGGCGAGCGTCATCGGGCCGGCGATGTAGAAATGTCCGAAACAGGCGAGCACGACACCCGGAATGAAGGCGCAGGTGTAAACCAGATCCATCGGCAGGAACAACAGGTTCCACCAGATGAAAAGCGTCGTCATGCGCCAATGCAAGAGCAGGCGCCAGTGGCGTTGAAACGCCTCGACCAGGCCGCGCGACCAGCGTTGTCGCTGACGCGCGAACTGAGCGATCGTCTGCGGCACGTTGGTGAACAGGCAGGCGTCTTCGCAGTAGCCGATGCGATGGCCTTGTTCGAGTATGGACCAGGACACGACGATGTCCTCGCCGACGCATTCGGGCCAGCCGCCGACGGATTCGAGTACTTGGCGCGTGTAGACCGAGAACGCGCCCTGCGCAACGAGCGTGCCGTGATACATGCTCTGCATGCGCTTCACCGCGGCGATGCCGTGGAAATAGTCCCATTCCTGCATCTTGCAGATCAGGTTGTTGCGCGAGTTGCGCACGAACACGGCACCGGCGACGGCGACGGTGCCTGGCGGATCGCTCATGTAACGGTCGATCAGGTGGCGCAGCGCCGAACGATATAGCCAGGAGTCGCCATCGACAGTGGCGACCAGCTCCGCGGTACAGTGCGCCAGACCGTAGTTGAGCGCCGCTGCCTTGCCGCCGTTCTTCGGCATCGCGAGGACGCGCATGCGCAGCCGCTCACGCTGCAGCCCGATTGCCGTGCTACGCGCGATGTCGAGGCTGGCGTCGGTGGACCCATCATCGATGACGATGATCTCGAGCAGCCCCGGGTAGTCCTCGTGACTCAGGCTGATGAGCGTATCGCGGATGCTCGCGCCCTCGTTGTAGCAGGCGACGAGCACGGTCACCGGTGGATAGCGCATCGCCGTGCGCCGTTGCGGCCGGCGGTCGGCGAGGATCGTGCCGACGAGAAACGCATTCATGAAGCCGGGAAAGTAGGCGATGAACGCGATCACGAACAGCGCCAACGGGCCGCCGAGCACACCCGAAAGTTCGCGCAGCCAGGGCAGCGAAAGGCCTATGCTGAGCAAGGTCCACGCGAGCGAGCAGCCGAGCACGATGAAGTACTTCGTGCGCACAGTGAGATAGAAGGCCTTCGGCGGATCGGGGCGTTCCGCCACCGGCCAGGCATGCTTGCGCAGCTCGTCGGCAGCACGGGCGACCCGATCGGGATCGGCGCGGGTGAAATCAAGGGGAGAAAGCATGCGAATGAAACTGCGCGGTTGCGGTGCCAGCCCGAATGCAATGGGCTCGGGCGGCGAGGCTTCTGACCGCACCGATTTAAGGGTTCAATAAAATGTGAAATCTATCACATTTTATCAGAATGCCGAATCGGGCAAAGCGAGTTTTTTGCCGGGGCAGTTACGAGCCGCGTTCGGCGATGAAACGGGCCAGCTCGCCCAACATCGCGAATCGCTCGCCGAGCGGGGTGATGGCATCGAGCGCCGCGCCGGTCAGTTCGGCGAGATGCGCGCGCGCGCCAGCCATACCGAGGATGGCAGGGTAGGTCGGCTTGTTGTCGGCGGCGTCCTTGCCGGCGGTCTTGCCGATCGTCGCCGCATCACCCTCGATGTCGAGGATGTCGTCGCGGATCTGGAAGGCGAGGCCGATCGCGTGGCCGTAATGTTCGAGCGCGGCTAGTACGGCCGCGTCGCGACACCCGGCGGCGAGCGCGCCGAGGCGTACCGAGGCGCGGATCAGCGCGCCGGTCTTGTACACGTGCATGCGCTCGAGTTCGGCCGGGGTCAGCGCTTTGCCGACCGCGGCGAGGTCGAAGGCCTGGCCGCCGGCCATGCCATGCGCGCCGCAGGCAGCGGCGAGCGTGCGCAGCATCTCGACCTGGTTACGCGGATCGGCCCGCAGCCGTGGATCGTCGGCGAGCACTTCGAACGCCAGCGCCTGCAGCGCATCGCCGGCGAGGATCGCCATCGCCTCGCCGAACACCACGTGGCAGGTCGGGCGGCCGCGGCGCAGGTCGTCGTCGTCCATCGCCGGCAGGTCGTCGTGGACCAGCGAGTAGGCGTGGATGATTTCGACCGCGCAAGCCGAGGAGTCGAGTGCCTCGGGAGCGACCTCGAATGCGTTGCCGGTGGCATAGACGAGTACAGGACGCAGGCGTTTGCCGCCGCCGAGCACGGCATAGCGCATGGCGCGGTGCAATTCCAGCGGCGGCGCGTCCTCGTGCGGCAACGCATCGGCGAGGGCTGCATCGGCGCGCGCGCCCCACAGCTGCAATGCCGCAGTGGCGGCGTTGGCGGAATCGGCGGACACTTGGAAGTAAGTCAGAATCTATCCTTAAAGCGTAGCGAGCGACGAGAATTTGTGCGTCGCCGGAGCGCAGGAACCGGAGTGTACATGTCAGTACATGAGGATTCCGAGCACCGCCGGCCCGCAAATTATCGAGCGCAGTAGCTTTTAAGGACAGATTCTTACGGCGTTTGCGGATCGAAGTCTTCGGCGCTCTCCGGCGCGGCCGGATCGCGCAGCAGCTTGACCCGCAGCTGTGCCTCGTCGAGCGCGCCCTGGCAGCTACGGTATAGCGCGATGCCGCGCTCGAAGGAGTGCAGGGATTCGTCCAGGCTCATCTCGCCGCCTTCCATGCGCGCGACAAGTTTTTCCAGCTCGTCGAGCGAGGCTTCGAATTCGGCGATCTTGTTCGGTTCGGCGGTCTGCGACATGGCGTGCAAGCTAGCGCAAGCAGGTTGCGGAATCAATGCGGCGTGACGGGAAATGTCGTTCCGCACAGCGTCAAGGGGCAGCGGGTGGATCGAAGCGGATGCGTGTGCCGGAATCGGCCAAGGCGCCGTTGAAAAACAGATCGCCGACCGCGATCAGCTCGCCGTCGCGAAAGACCAGCGGGATATGCCCACGCAGCCACGGCGGCATGCCGGCTTCCTGCAGCAGCAGGCGCAATTCGCGGGTGTGCGCCGAGCCGGCGGGGCGGATGCGTTCGCCGCCGCGGCGATAGCGCACGACGAGTGGCGGCTCGAACTTCTGTGGCGGGGCGAGCTCGAGCTGGCCGCCGGCGGGCAGAGCCAATGCGCCGCCGCCATCCCACTGGGTTTCCCAGTCGACCGGAACGGCTGGCAGTGGGTGTAACGCGTAAAGCAGATCCCGGTAGCGGCGCAGTTCGCTGTCGCCGAAACGCACGCAGGGCAGGCGGTCCTCGCCGGAATCGCGCAATTGGCGTTCGAGTTCGGCGACGTGGAAATGCGCGGGTTCGTCGAGGCGCAGCTCGCGCAACCACAGGCGCAGCACCGGATCGCGCAACGCATCGGGCAGCGCGAGCCAATCGCGCCAGAACAGCGTTGCCGGATCGAGGCCTTGCATTTTCGCCAGTGCCTTGCGCGCCTCGCCGTCGATGAAATCCGCCGCGCTGCGCGCCCAGACTGCGCTATGCGCGAGCGCGGCGTCGGCATCGCGCCAGCGCGTGCGCAGGCGCGGCAGGATGTCGCCGCGCAGGAAATTGCGCCGCAACGTCATGTCGGAGTTGCTCGGATCGTCGAGCCAATGCAGTTCGTATTCGTGCGCGTAAGCGAGCAAGGTCGAGCGCGATTCGGCAAGCAGCGGTCGCCACAGGTATCCCGCGCCGAAACCGCGCAGGTCGCGCATGCCGCCGAGTCCTTCCGGACCGGCGCCGCGCAGCAGTTTGAGCAGCACGGTTTCGGCCTGGTCGTTGCGATGGTGGGCGAGAGCCAGGATTTCGCCGGGAAGCAGCAGGCGCGCGAACGCGGCCCGACGCGCCACTCGCGCCGAGTCCTCGAGACCGGTGCCGCGATTGCGCTCGACTTCGACGCGGACGACGTCGAGCGCGACGTCGAGTTCCGCCGCCACCGCGCGGCAATGCTCGGACCATGCCGCGCTGTCGGCATGCAGGCCGTGATCGACGTGGATCGCACGTATGCCGCGCGCGCGTGCGGACGCGCTGCGCGCGAGCGTGTGCAACAACACGCTAGAATCCGCGCCGCCGCTGTAGCCGACCGCCAGCGCGCCGGGCGGCAGCTTGGCGAGGGCGGAATCAAGACGGTCGCTGAGAGACAACTGCGGCATCCCGCCATGACGCCAGAGAAGGGGCGAATTTGCAATGACTCCACGCAGTCTCGACGAATGGTTGGACTACCAGCAGCGCGTGCACGCGCTCGGCGTCGATCTCGGCCTCGCACGCGTGCGCGAGGTGTGGCGGCGCATGGGCGCGCCGCGCATCGCGCCGGTCGTCGTCACCGTTGGCGGCACCAATGGCAAGGGTTCGACGATCGCATTCCTCGAAGCAATGCTGGCCGCGGCCGGCAAGCGCGTCGGCTGCTACACCTCGCCGCATCTGCTGCGCTACAACGAACGCGTGCGCGTCGCCGGCACGGATGCCGACGATGCAGTGCTCGTCGAAGCGTTCGAGCGCATCGAAGCCGCGCGCCTGGAACAGGCGGACGACCCGGTCACGCTGACCTACTTCGAATTCGGTACGCTGGCCGCATTGTGGATTTTTGCGCATGCCCGCCTCGATGTCGCCGTGCTCGAAGTCGGCCTCGGTGGCCGCCTCGACGCGGTCAACATCGTCGATGCGGATGTGTCGATCGTGACCACGATCGCCCTCGACCACGAGGATTGGCTCGGTCGTGATCGCGAGCAGATCGCGCGCGAGAAGGCCGGCATCTTCCGCGCTGGACGCCCTGCCGTGATCGGCGACGCCGATGCACCCGCTGCGCTGGCGCATAGCGCACGCGAAACCGGCGCGACGATTTTCCAGGCGGGACGCGATTATCATTTCGAGCCGGCCGCGCGAGGTTGGCGTTGGCGGGCGCGCGGGCGCGAGATCGCGCTGCCTGATCCCGAGCTCGCCGCGCCCGTGCAGCGCGCGAACGCGGCCGCGGCGATCGCCGCGTTGCACGTGCTGCGCGATCAGCTTGGCGTCGACGACGTAGCGCTGGCTGCGGGCGTGCGCAGCGCGCACGTGGTCGCCCGCCTGCAGCGTTTCGTGAAACCCGGCGCGGCCGAACTCGTGATCGATGTCGCACACAATCCGCAGGCGGCCGAGGTGCTTGCACGCTGGCTCGCGCAGACTCCCGCCGGCGGACGCACGCTGGCCGTGTTCGGCGCGCTTGCGGACAAGGACATCGCCGGTATCGTTGTGCCGCTCGCCGCGCGGATCGATCGCTGGTTCGTTGCCGGCCTTGATGCGGACACGCCGCGCGGACTCGCCGCGCCGGATCTCCTCGCGCGCATGGATGCCGCCGTCGCGCCGTTGCGGCACGAAATCTTCGGCGATGTCGCCGCTGCGCTCGATGCAGCGGTCGCGCAGGCGCAGGCGCGGGATCGCATTCTTGCGTTCGGTTCGTTCCATGTCGCCGCGCCAGCACTGGCCTGGGCAGCGCGCAACGGCTTCACCGCCGCAACCTGAGGTGAACGATGCGGGCGCATGCCCACAGGTTCGGCGCAGGCCGCGGCTATAATCAGGCGACACTTGGTCTTTCTTTGAAGAGACCGGCTTGGATGGCTGGCCTAGTTTCGGTCGGGAAGGCCGATGGAGATAACCTATGGATTCTGCCTTGAAACAACGCCTGCTCGGCGCGGCCGTGCTGATCGCACTGGCGATCATCTTCGTGCCGATGTTCTTTTCCGGTACGCCGCCGAAAGCGGATGGCACGACGACGCAGAATCTCAGTATCCCGCCGGCACCCGAGCGCAATTTCGAGACACGCAATCTCAGCGTCGATCCGCCGAAACCCGGCGCTGCACCGACTCCGGCGCCGAGTGCGCCACCGGCGACCGCAGCCACTTCCGGCGACAAGCTCGCCACGGTCGATACCGGTGCGCCGGCGAGCTTCGAGGCCCCCGACAGCGCGACCCGACCGGCACCGGCGGCGAAGCCGACGACCGCATCCGCGAACGCACAGACATTGCCGGCGACTCCCGCGCCTGCGACCCCGACTCCCGTGCCGCCGCCCGCGCCGGCCGTGGCGACAGACGGGCGTTTCCTGGTCAATCTCGGCGTGTATGCCGATGCGGGGCATGCGAGCGCACTCGTCGACAAGTTGAAGAAGCTCGGTTATCCGGCATTCGCCGAGACCACGGATTATCAGGGCAAGCCCGCGCAGCGCGTGCGCGTCGGGCCGTATGCCGAACGCGCATCGGCGGAGAATGTGCGCCTGAAGATCAAACAGATCGATGCGAAGCTGCCGAGCGGTATCGCGCAGACCGCGGACCCGGATCAGCCCACCGACAAACCCGCCGACAAGGCCGGGGCAGGCGAGACGAAGCCGGCGGCAAAATCCGCGGCAGCGGAACCGGCTGCGCCGGCGCCGAGCCTGCCGGCGAATCGCGCCGGTGCCTATGTAGTCCAGGCTGGCGCGTTCAAATCCGAGGACGAGGCGAACAAGCTGCGCGATCGGCTGCGCAACGGCGGCGTCGCGGCGTTTGTCGAGAAGTCCGGCGACGGCGAGACGACATTCTGGAAGGTGCGCGCCGGTCCTTACGCCGATCGTGGCGGTGCCGACGCGGCCGTGTCGACGCTCAAGCAGAAGTTCCAGCTAGCGGCGATCGTCAAAACCCAGCCGTGATCGCAGCAGCCTCATGAACTGGGCCGACTACGTCATCATCGCCGCGCTCTGTCTGTCCGTGTTGATGGGGTTGTGGCGCGGTTTCCTCGGCGAGGTGCTGGCGCTGGCGGTGTGGTTCGTCGCGATATGGGTCGCCTGGACGCTAGGTCCGCAGCTTGCCGCATCGCTGACCGCGGTCAGTCTGCCGTCGGCGCGCATCGTGCTCGGCTATGCGCTTTGCTTCATCGCCGTCCTGATCGCCGGAGCGATCGTTGGATTTTTTCTGCGCAAGTTGGTCGCGGGCAGCGGTTTGAGCGGTACCGATCGTCTGCTAGGCGCCGCGTTCGGCCTTGCACGCGGCCTGGCGCTGGTGACCCTGGTCGTGTTGCTGCTCGGCTTCACGCCGTTCCCGCGCGATCCTTGGTGGCATGAATCACGCGTGCTTCCAAGCTTCCAGCAGGCTGCGCAATGGGCTTCGGCGCATATGCCCGTTGAGGTCACGAAATATCTCGATCTGCGCGGATTGCTGCCTCAGCCGCCGCAAAACGATGGCAAAAAGGCGGCTCCGAACGGGCATCCGGTTCCGATGCCACTGAACAGCTAACAAAACTTCGCTGGAGTTTTGGTAAAATTGCCCCACGTTGTTCCGCGCCGAATGGCCTCAGCTTCTCCCCTCTCCATTCCCGAGTTGTATCCCTCATGTGCGGAATCATCGGTATCGTCGGTAAATCCGAAGTCGCTTCGGCGCTCTACGACGGCTTGACCGTGCTCCAGCACCGCGGCCAGGACGCGGCCGGCATCGCCACGATCGACAATGACAAGCTGCGCCTGCACAAGGGCGCTGGCCTGGTCAACGACGTGTTCGGCCGCGACAGCATGCTCAAACTGCGCGGCAACATCGGCATCGGTCATTGCCGCTATCCGACCGCGGGTTCGGAAGCGGCTGCCGAAGCGCAGCCGTTCTACGTCAACTCGCCTTACGGGATTGCGCTCGGACACAACGGCAACCTGATCAATACCGTCGAGTTGCGCCGACAGATGTACGAGGAGGATCGTCGCCACATCAACACCGAGTCCGACTCGGAGGTGCTGCTCAACATCTTCGCCCACGAGCTGCAGATCCAGGAGCGCCACGCGCTGACACCGGACCACATCTTCAAAGCCGTCGCCGGCGTGCACGCGCGCGTGCGCGGTGGCTATGCCGTGGTCGCACTCGTGCTCGGCTACGGTGTGGTCGCGTTCCGCGATCCGCACGGCATCCGCCCGCTCGTACTCGGCGAACGCGATACGGCCGAAGGACGTGAGTACATGGTCGCCTCCGAATCGGTGGCGATGGACATTCTCGGTTTCCGCCTCGTGCGCGACGTCGCACCGGGCGAGGCCGTCCTGCTCACCGAGGATGGCAAGCTGTTCAGCCGTCAATGCGCCGAGGGCGCGCTTCACGCGCCGTGCATCTTCGAGTACGTCTATCTCGCGCGGCCCGATTCGATGATCGAAGACGTATCGGTGTACAAGGCGCGCCTGCGCATGGGCGAGCGCCTCGCCGAGAAGATCAAGCGTCTGCGGCCCGACCATCACATCGACGCGGTGATTCCGATTCCCGACACCTCGCGCACCGCGGCGAGTTCGCTCGCGCAGGTGCTCGGCGTGCCGATGCGCGAAGGTTTCGTCAAGAACCGCTACATCGGCCGTACCTTCATCATGCCCGGGCAGAGCGAGCGCGTGAAATCGGTGCGACGCAAGCTCAATCCGGTGCACCTCGAGTTCCGCAAGAAAAACGTGCTGCTGGTCGACGACTCGATCGTGCGCGGCACGACCTCAAAGCAGATCGTGCAGATGGCGCGCGACGCCGGTGCGCGCCAGGTCTATTTCGCCTCGGCCGCGCCGCCGGTGCGTTTCGCCAACATCTACGGCATCGACATGCCGGCCGCCGCTGAACTCGTCGCGCACGGCCGCACCGAAGACGAAGTGCAGCAGTTCATCGGTGCGGACTGGCTCGTATACCAGGACCTCGAGGATCTGATCGCCGCCGTCGCCGACGGCAACGAGGAGATCAAGCACTTCGACACTTCGTGCTTCTCCGGCGAGTACGTCACCGGCGTCGACAGCACCTATCTGCGCGAACTCGAATTCGCGCGCGCGGACGAAAATAAGGCGCAGCGGCGCCATGTGTCGTAATATCACCGCACAGGGATAAACGGCTTCACTCGAAGACGCGAACAGGATGAGGCGTACCCTCGCTTTTCGTTCCACGTCTTCGTGCAAGCAGATCTTCCAGTAGCGAACGGATATGGACGTTTTTGCTTTGGCCGAAGCTTGCCTGTCGGCGACGAGCGTCGAGGACAAACTTGCGCGCAGCAGCGAAGCCGCCGCGTTGATCGCGATCGGCGACTTCGCGACTGAGACCTCCGCCTGGCCGGAGCCCATCGCGCAGCCGGGCAGGCCGTCGCGCCCGCGCCTCGTTCCTCCGCGCGAACTGCCGCAGCGTGGTCTGGGCAGCGCCGAGGGGCGCGCCGCGCTCGTGCATGCGGTCGCGCACATCGAATTCAATGCGATCGACCTGGCCTGGGATGCGGTCTACCGTTTCCGCGAGATGCCGCGCGAGTACTACCGCGATTGGGCGCAGGTCGCCGACGACGAGACGCGGCATTTCCGCATGCTGGCCGAGCGGCTCGCCGAGATGGGCCATGCCTACGGTGATTTCGACGCGCACAACGGCCTCTGGGAAATGGCGGTAAAGACGTCCGGATCCTGCCTCGAACGCATGGCGCTCGTGCCGCGCGTACTCGAAGCGCGCGGACTCGACGTGACGCCGGGCATGATCGCGCGCCTGCGCGAGGTTGGTGATGCGCGCACCGTTGATATTCTCGAAGTCATCCTGCGCGAAGAAGTCGCCCACGTTGCTGCCGGCTCGCGCTGGTTGGCCTGGTGCTGCGACCGGGAAGGCGTCGACCTGGAAGCGACGTTCGCGCGTCTGATCGCCATACACGGCGCTGTGGTTAAACCGCCGTTCAATGCGAGCGCGCGCAGAGCCGCTGGGTTCAGCGTGAAGGAGCTTGAATGTCTGGCAGCACGATCGGCCGCATGATCCGGCGCCTCGTTCTTGCCATCACTCTCGTCGCAATCTGGCTCGGCGTGCTCGGCTGGAACGCTGGCCTGCATTGGAACACGCCGCTCGTGCCGGGCGCGAGCCATGCATTTTTCGGGTCCGAATTCCACGCGCGCATCGGAGCTGCGCAGCGCACGGGACAAGCGCTGCAGGTCAAAACGCTCGCCGCAGACGGCACCGCGCTGCAGTCGGTGCTGCTCGGAGGCTTGCGCGCGGCGGATACACCGGTGCTGCGCTATCGCATCGCGAATTTTCCGCGAACGCTGGAACTCGCACTGGTGTTCCGGCGCGGTGACGCACCCGAAGACGTGCAGACGATTTCGCTGCCGGCGCCAGGCGTCGGCGAGAACGCCGTCGATCTGAGCTCGTTGGCGGAATGGCGGGGCGAGATCACCGAACTGGGATTCGCCGAATACGCGATGGCGCAGCTCGTGCCGCCGAGCGCGGCGACGGAATTCGCACCGTTCGCCATCGAGCGCGTAGAGTTGCAATCGCCGGCGTGGAGCCAGCTCGCAGAGCGGCTGCGCACGGATTGGTTTGCCTATCGGCCGTGGTCGTTGCGCTCCGAGCACACGCTGGGGACGCAGTTCGAGACGATCAAATCCTCATCAATGCAGTTCGCGGTCGGAATCGGCGTCTTGCTGTCCTTGCTCGCCGTGGCACTGCTCCTGCGTCCGGTTTGGCGCGACTTTGCGATGATTTCGGCGGCGGCTTCGGTTGCGGCATGGATCGTGCTGGATCTGCGCTGGCTCATCGATCTCGAAGCGAAGCATCGGCTAACCGAAACGTTGTATGCGGGCAAACCCTGGGCGTTGCGTGAGGAGTTGCAGCCGGATGAGGCGACCAAGGCCGCGGCGAGTGAAGTAACGAGACTGGCCGCGGAAAACAAAGTGTCTCGTGTGCTGGTCGGGTCCGATTCCAATTACACCGGGTTGCGTTTCGTCTACTTCCTGCTGCCGCTCAACGCCGTCACTCTCGGCTACGCAATGAACGGCGGAACCGCCACCGAATTGCACCGCGATACCCTGATCGCCCTGCTCGACAGCGATTGGCGTTTCGACGCGGCCACATCGACATTGCAGACGCCCTACGCGAAGTACCCGGTCGCGCCGCTGTACGAGAAGGACGGTTTGCGCGTATATCGTTCGACCGGAGAGGGACGATGAGCGCGGCATATCTGTTCGCGCTGTTGTTGCCCCTATGTGCCGGCGCTGCTTTGTATTTTGGCTTGTTCGGCACACGCCGAACCGGTCTGTGCAGCGCGGCGCTTGGTTACGGAGCGGTGCTCGGCTTATTGCTCGCAGCTGCCGTCACCTCGCTGACCGCGACGGCTGATACCGCGCACGCTTGGCGGCACGCATGGCCGTGGCTGGCACTCATCGCGGTAACCGCTGGCGTGCTCGGATGGCGACGCCTCGCGCGCCACAGCGCTGGCGGGGATCGAGAAAGCAGGGAGCCGTCGCCTAGGCCGTGGCAATACGTCCTGCTCGCAGGACTTTACGCAACCCTGGCATGGCGTGCGTGGCTGGCCGCACGCGAGATTTGGTTGCGCCCGCTGTATCCATGGGATGCCTGGTCAGCCTGGGCCGTGAAAGCCAAGGTCTGGTTCCTGCTCGGCCACCATGTCGCCTACGTGCCGCCGCGCGAGTGGCTGGCGGACAAAACAGCAAGCCTGTACACGGCGGTCGCCTGGTTTTACCCCGACGCGACATCCTGGCTCGACGTATGGTTTGCCAGCGCAGCCGGAGGCTGGGTCGAGCCGCTGGTCAATCTGCCCTGGCTCATCGTCTGGATTGCGCTGCTGCTCGGCCATCATGGGCAATGGCGCGCACTCGGACTCGGTCGCCTGCGCGCGCTCTTTTTCGTTTATCTGCTCGGCTCGCTGCCACTGCTCACCGTGCACGTCGCCCTGGCCGGCTATTCGGATTTGTGGGTCGCCACCGTGTTTGCATTCTCCGTTCTCGCGTGGATGAGATGGTTACAGGCGAGAGAGCCTGGGCAGCTCGCGCTCGCGCTGCTGTGCGCTGCACTGCTGCCGTTTCTCAAGCTGGAAGGTTGGGTCTGGGCGCTGAGTCTGTATGCCGCGTTCGGACTCGCAGCATTGCCTCCTTTGTGGCGGCGAGTGGCAGGATTCGGCATCGTGCTGGTGCTCGTGTCGATCGCGTCAGGCGGGCTGCGTTTCGCATTCGTCAAACTCGGATGGGTGGACGCAGCGGGTGCAATCACCAATTCGCGTATCGGCGCGTTCGACTTGTTACTGCACCCCCGCTGGCACGATCGTGGCCTATCAGGAATGGCCGAAGCGTTGTTCGCCCATCCCAATTGGCATCTGCTGTGGTGGCTGCTGCCTGCGGTTCTTGCGCTGCGCTGGCGCTATCTCGCAGCACGCCAATGGCTGCTTGCGCCGGCGATACTGCTGCTGGCATGTCTCGGCGCAGTGGCGTTTCTGTTCACATTCACCGATGCTGCGAACTGGGCGGAAAATTTCACCGCCATCAACCGCCTCGTGCTGCAGCTTACTCCCGCAGTCGTGTCGCTGCTCGCACTGCTGCTGCAGGATGTCGATTTTCCGGCAGCAGAGCACGGTACAGATCCAACACGCGATCCGCGCAGCGATCCAGGGTGAATTCGGCCCGCCAGCGTGCTTGCCCGGCTTCGCCGAGGCGCGCGCGCAGTGCCGCATCATCGCCGAGGTGGCGAATTGCCGATGCAAGCATAGCCGCGTCGCCCGGCGGGACGAGCAGCCCGCTGGCACCGTCGGCGACGACGTAACCCATGCCCGATCCGGCGATCGTTGTCGCGATCACCGGCAGGCGCGCGCGCATCGCCTCGAGGAGGACGACGCCGAAGGCTTCGGTGCGCTCGATCGAAGGCAGGCAGAATACTTGGGCCTGCGCATAGGCCAGGGCGAGCTGCGCGTCGTCGACATGGCCGGCGAAACATACACGATGCTCGATGCCCAGCTCGCGCGCCAGCGCGCGCAGGCCGGCCTCGCATTCGCCGCTGCCGATCAGGAGCAGACTCGCTTCCGGCGTGAGCGCGAGTGCGCGCAACAGCACGTCGAAACCCTTGTAATAGCTCAGGCGGCCGACGGCGAGCAGGCGCAAGCCCGTGCCCGGCCATGCCGTGGATTGCGCAGAAGTATCTTTTGCCGCAATTTCCATTTTTTCAACGCTGCTGTGGTCCGGCGGCGACTCGCCGATCCCCAGCGGCACGACATGGGTCTTGCTGCGCCAGGGCGCAAGCGCGGCGCTCGTGTCGCGATACGGCGCCGAGGTCGCGATGATCGTATCCGCGCGTCGCAGCAATGCCTGTTCGAACGGGCGGTAGAGCGAGTACATCGCGCGCAGCGCGGGACGGCCGACGTCGAGCGGCACGTCGGCATGCCAGTGCACGAGCCAGGGCAGGCGCCGTGCGGCGGGTGTGAGTAGCGCCCAGAACGCCGAAGTATTCGGCACATGCAGGTGCAGAAGATCGGGTGCGAACTCGCCGATCAGGCGTGAAAGCAGCAACGGAAACGAGGGGCTGACCGGTGCGTACAGCAGTTGGCCGTGGCATGCGGCGAGGCGTACTTCCACACCGTCATTGCGGAAGCTCCTTGCCCTGCCGTTCCCGGGTGAAGCATGCGCGAGCATCATTACGTCGACGCTGCGCGCGGCCAGCGCGGCGCACAACTCGGCGCTGAAGCGTTCGATGCCGCCCGCGTAGGGCGGATAGAACTTGCCGATATGGAGTACGCGCACGATTCTGCGTCGCGTCCCGCGCCTCAGCCTTCGCCGCCGGACTTGGGCAACGCGATCACCTGTGCGCTTTTGCGCGGCAGCGCAGGTTCCACCGCGGGAGGCGAGTCCAGAGTCGCGAGTTTTGCGCGCGCTTCGCCCAGTTCCTGGTCGAGGATCGCCAGACGCTGGGTCAGCCGGCGCAGCGTGCGTTCCTGGCGCGAGCGGTCGACGTCCATCAGCAGCATACGAATCAGGATGAGGCCCATGCCGAGAATGATGGCGAGAATCGGCGGATAGGCGATGCCGATGAGCTCGCCGAGCCGATCGACCAGATGCGGGAATACGCCGACGACGAGTGTCGCCGCGGCGACGACCAGCCACCACAGCGCATAGCTGCCGTGCAGGTGATCGCGGCGCACGAGATAGAGAATCACGCTCGCCAGCGCGATGCCGATGATGGCGGAGACAAGGATGACCATCATGCTCCCGCCCCGGCTCGCGCGGCCACGCGCTGCGAGATGCGCCCGCGCACGTCGAGGCGGGCGAAGCAGAGCACGGTTGTGTGCAGCATGTAGCGCGCAACGACGAACCACGAGGCGAACACGCGCGACATGCCCGACTTGCGCGGCGACATGACCGTCGGCAGTTCGCGCAAGCGGAATCCTTTCTGGTACAACAACATCAACACTCCCATGTCCTGGTAGTCGAGCAGGCTTGCCTCGCGCGAAGCGAGCGCGCGCGCCGCGCGGCGGCTGTAGGCGCGCAGGCCCGAGGTGAAATCCTGCACCGGCAGGCCGGTCAAAAGGCGGAAATACCACCAAGCCACGCGTTTGGCTACCGACAAGCGCTGGGTGTAGGTGCCGATCACGACGTCGACCTCATCCTGCTCGAGCGCGGCCAGCATCGCCGGCAACGATTCCGGATGGTGTTGGCCGTCGGCATCGAGCGTCACTACCGTGGCATAGCGGTTGCGCTGCGCGTAGCGCATGCCGGTTTGCGTCGCGCCCCACGCGCCGAGATTCAGTGGTAGGTCGATCACCGCCGCGCCGGCGGCGCGCGCCTGTGCGGAAGTATCGTCGGAACTCGCGTCGTTGACCACGACCGCATCGCAGACCGCGTGCGCAATCACCCTGCGCACGATCTCTGCGACTGTCGCCGCTTCGTTGTAGGCGGGGATCACCACAAGCACAGGCCGGCGGGGCTTATTCAAGGCGCGGGTCCTTACTGCTTGAAAATCAAGACATTATCCCGGCCGCCGGTCCGGGCTGTCAACAAAGCGTCCGATTGCTAATCGCGTCACGCTGGTTGCGGATGGCTTGCGGCGGCCCTTCAGCGATAGCGGAGTGCGTCCGGCATCGCCCCTGCCAGTGCGGCCAGCGCTTCGGGGTCGGTATCGATCAGCGCGAAGCCGGCGAAGTCGAAGCCCGGCGCAACGCTGCAGGCGGCCAGCGTGTAGTCGCCGAGCGGGCGCGCGGCCTGCCAGATTCCGGCCGGTACGCCGACCAGGGGCCGTGCTTGGGTCGCCGCCTCGCTGCGACCGAGACGATGACGCTGGAATTTACCCGTTGCGGCGTCGAACAACATCAATTCGAGCGCGTCGCCTTCGTGGTGCTGCCAGATCTCGTCGGCGTCGATGCGGTGCCAGCGGCTGACCTCGCCGCTGCAGAGCAGGTAGTGGATCGCGGTCACCGCCGGCCGCATCGCGCCGTTGTATACAAGTTTCGAAGTGGAAGTGTATACCCGCCTATAGCGGCCGCCTTCGGGATGCGCTTCGAGACGCAGCGTTTCGATCAATTCGGCGGCGCGCGGATGCATTGCCGTCGCCGCGTCAGGCGCCGAGTTCGGCCGCGGCTTGCTCAGCGGCCTGCGCGAATACGGCGAGCGGCTGCGCGCCGCTGACGTAGTACTTCTGCCCGAACACGATTGCGGGGACACCCTGGAAACCGTATTGCGCGGCCTGCGTCACATCGGCGGCGACGGACCGCTCGCTCGCCTGGTCGCTGCCGGAAATCGCGGCGATGCCGTCGAAATCACACTGAGCTGCGATCGCGGGGAGCACGCTTGGATCGGAGATGTCCTCGCCATGCAGCCAGTACGCGCGAAACAGCGCGTCGTGCATGCCGGCACCCTTGCCCGCGACATCGGCCGCGGCGAAAAGACGATGCGCGGCGCGCGTGTCGATGTCCAACGGACCGCGATTGATATCGAGGCCGAACTCCTCGCGCATCTGCGCGCCGAGCTTGGGCGTGTGCTCGGCAATCATCCTGCGCTTGGCGGCATCCATCGGCGGCGCGCCGGCAGGGCGCAGCTGGAACGCGTGCCAGTGCAGGTCGAGCGGGCGCTGGGCGGCCAGCTGTTCGAGGCGCAGGGCGCCGATGAAGCAGAATGGGCAGACGAAGTCCGACCAGATGTCGACGCGCAATGCGGCCATATTCGCGACTCCGGAATTACAGCCAGATGATCAGCGCGAGTACGGCAACGCCGATCGACCACTTGATCGCGTAGTACAGACGCTTGTTGCTTTCCTTGAGCGCCTTGCCCTTGAGGCGCACCGCGTAGAAATACTTGAACACGCGATTGAGGCCGCCGGTGGCGTCGCCCGCTTCGTTGGGGGACGAGGCCGCACGCACGAGATGGCGGCCGAACCAGTCGTTGACCGTTTGCGCCCAGCGGTAGCGCATCGGCCGTTCGACGTCGCAGAACAGGATGATGCGATCGGTCTGTGTCTCGTTCTTGGCGTGGTGGATGTAGGTCTCGTCGAAGACCACGTCTTCGCCGTCGCGCCAGGAATAGCGCTGGCCATCGACGTCGATCCAGCAACCATCGTCGTTCGGCGTGACCAGGCCGAGGTGATAGCGCAGCGAACCGGCGTACGGGTCGCGATGCTTCATCAGGCGCGCACCGGACGGCAGTTCGGCGAACATCGCCGCCTTGACCTGCGGAAGCTCCTTCAGCAGCTGCGTGGTCAGCGGGCACAGCTTCACCGCCGATGGATGCGCGTCGTCGTACCACTTGAGGTAAAAGCGCTTCCAGCCGAAACGGAAGAACGAGTTGAAGCCGACGTCGTTGTACTGGTTCGAGGCTTTGATCTCGTGTGCAGAGCGCAGCGCCAGTGCCTCGTCGCGGATTTCCTTCCAGTGCGCGCGCAGCTTGTCCATGCCTGCCAGTTCGGACGCCGGCAGGTAGGGGTGCGCATGCACGCGCGAGAACGCGTACATGAACAGGTTCAGCGGCGCGAAGATCGTCGAGTGGTCGCCGAGCTGACGGAACGGGTTGTAGCGCACGCGCCCGCGGAAATGCACGTAAATCGCGGGCACGAGGAACAGGGCGAGCAGGAACCACTTCATGTAAACGTGGGATGGCGGAACACGGAGCGGAACAATGCGGGCTGCCGCGCCGAATTGCAACTTGCGCGGCCACCTACCTCGCTAAGCTCGACGGGAACGCGGGTGCGTCGCGCTGCCTCAGGCGAGATAGGTCTGGATGGCGTGCGCGGGTATGCGGCAGCCGCGCCTCTCGCCGGCGATGTCGAGATTGAAGTCGATCGCAGCCTCGCCCGGATTGAAAGCAACGACGGCGATGCTGCCGTCGGGATTGGCGAAGGCGCACGATTGCAGGCCCCGCGGGGTTCCGGCCAGTTCGACGCGATGCGCGCCCGGCTTCACGTAGCGCGAGAAATGCGCGATCGCGTGGAACGAACTCTGGTAGAGCACCTTGCCGCCATCAGTATCGACGAGCACGGGCGCGTCGCAGAAGTTGCCGACGTGGTTGGGGCCGCCGCGCATGTCCAGCGCGATGTTCCAGTCGATCCAGCCGCAGACGCCGGCGTTGAGGTCACCGAACAGGTTGCGCGCATAGCGCTCGCCGACCATCCAGTCGCCCGGCTTGGCACCACCTTCGACGCAGCCTTCGGTGAACAGTACGTCCTTGCCGGGGTATTTCTTCAGCACGCGCGCCTCGGCGCCGTAGTCGTCGCTGACGTACCAGTGCACGGCCATGCCGGCCATATACTTGGCCGTTTCCGCGTCGCCGAGCATCGCGTCGGCGCGCTTCTCCAGCGTGTCGCGGTTGTGGTCGAAGCCCCACAGCTTGATCTCGCCGAAGCCTTCGCGCGCAAGCGTGGGACCGAGGTGCTTGCGCACGAAGTCGCGCTCCTGTTCCGGCGTGTAGACGCACGATTCCCAGCTCTGCGTTGCCTCGGGCTCGTTCTGCACGGTCAGGCCCCAGAGCGGGATCTTCTCCTCGTCGCGCATCGCGCGCAGGAACTTGACGTAGTGGTTTGCCCAGGTCGCCGCGTATTCCTCGCGCAGCGAGCCGCCGCGGTCCATCTGGTTGTTCGTCTTCATCCATGCCGGCGGGCTCCACGGCGAAGCGAGCAGCTTGAAGCGGTCCGCGCCGGCAATCCGATGCGCGTCGCGCAACAGCGGCATCAGCCAGCGCTGCATCGGCTTGAGGCTGAAGTCGAGCAGCTCGTAGTCGCCAGGCGACGGCGCGAGCGACCAGGTCGACAGCGAGAAATCGCAGCTGCCGATGTGCGTGCGCGCCAGCGTGTAGCCGATGCCTTCGTGCGGATCGTAGTAGCGCTTGAGCACCTCGAGTCGCTGCGCTTCAGGAAGTTGTTTGAGCACGTAGGCGGAAGACTCGGTCAGCGCGCCGCCGAAACCGCTGATCTGCTGGAATCGCTTTGATGGATCGCAACTCAGGGTCGGTGCGCTCGACATCGCCGCTCCCGCGATCGTGCTGGACGCCAGGCGTGCGCCATCGCGCGATGTTTCGACCACAGTCCAGGCACGCGTCGCCGTGCCTTTGGCGAACGCGCGCGGCAGGGCGAGACCAAGTGCGCCGGCGGCGCCTAGCTGAAGAAACTCTCTGCGTGTTTGCATGAACTTCGCTGTCCGGATTGCTGAATCGTCATTTGCCGTTCGCCACGCGCGCTACCGACGCACGCCAGGTCACGCTGGCGGCGAACTTGCGCTTGACCGGCTTGTTCGTCTCGTAGCACTGGTTGAGCAGCCAGCGCACGCCGTTGAGTGCCACGTCGTACCACGGGATGTGCACCGAGGTCAGGCGCGGCGCGGAATATTCCGCGGTCGCGGTGTCGTCGTAGCCGATCACGGAGATCTTGCCCGGCACGGCGATTCCGGCTTGCTGGAAGTACGACAATGCGCCAACGCCCATCTCGTCGTTCGCACAGAACAGCGCGGTGAACTTGTGCTTCGATGCGATCAGCGCCGCGGCCGAGTTCCAGCCGCCCTCCGGGGAAAAGTCGCTGTCGATTACCGGAATGGACGATGTATCGATGCCTGCATGACCGAGTTCCGCCATGAAACCCTCGATGCGCGCCACGTTGTCGCGTGAAGTCGCGAAACCCGCGATCACGGCAATGCGGCGATGCTTCATTTCGAGCAGGGCCTGCGCCGCGAGCCGACCGCCTGCATGATGGTCGGCGGAGAAGCACTGATTGTGGATGGACTTGAGCGAGTGGTTGAGCAGAACGAGGCGCGAAGCCTGTGTGCCGAGCGCGGCGATGTCGTCCTCGGTCAGCGCGTCGCTGACGAGCAGATAGCCGTCGCAACCGCGCTCGATCAGGAATTCGAGGCCTTCCATCGCTTGCTTGCGCGCATCGCCGTTGCCGCTGCCGAAAGCGACGACCATGTTCTGTCCGTTCGCGCGCAGTTCGGTATGGATGATGTTGAGGATCGGCGTGTAGAAAGAACCCTTCAGCATCGGGATGTAGACGCCGATCATGTGCGAGGCGCCGGTCGGCAGCGTGCGCGCGGCGTGCGAAGGCCGGTACTTGAGTTCCTCGATCGCACGCCGCACGCGTTCGGCGGTCTTCGCCGACACCGAGCCTTTGCCGCTGATCACGCGTGAAGCGGTGCCGAGTCCGACTCCGGCGAGGCGTGCGACGTCGTTGATCGTGGCCATGTCGTTCTCGTGTCCTTACTTTGCACAACCGCTAGTTGCCGCTGGCGCATCGAGAAGTCCAAGATGTCGCAGACTTGTATACTTCAGCCCGTAGCCGAGTGCAAACAACGGCTCGCCATCGCCCACGGCAAACGCAGCCTGACACGGTGACCGTGGCCACTGGAATGCCAACGTGCCATGGAAGTCGTGCGCGATCGCGCCGTGTGCGTCGCGGAACAACACATCGCCTACACCCTTGCCTTCGGTACCGGGCAGCCAGGCGGCGACGAATGCATCCGACAGATTGATCAGGTCGTTCGCATACAGCGGACGTCCGGACACGAGCACGGTGATCACTGGCTTGCCATGGCCGGCGACTTTCCGCAGCACCTGCAAATCCTCGGGAAAGCGCTCGCTTTCGGCGAGGCTGGCCGGAGCGAGGATGTCGCCCTTCATTTCGGCGTAAGGCAATTCGCCGATCACCGCGATGACCGCGTCGAACGATCCGACGTTCGCCTTCGCCGCGGTCTTGTCGAAGACGACGTTCGCTTCTCCCGCCGCTTCGCGGATGCCGGCGAGAATCGTATCGCCCGCGACAAAATCCGCGTTGTGGTTCTTCATGCCCTGCCAGTCCAGCGTCCAACCGCCGGACTGGTTGCGCAGCGAGTTCGCGCTCTTGCCGACGACGAGAATTTTGGCGCCGCGCTTGAGCGGCAGCACCGCGCCGTCGTTCTTCAGCAGCACGAGCGACTCGCGCACTGCATGCCGCGCGAGGTCGCGTGCGTGCAGGTCGCTCGCATTGCCAAACACCGCGTCCGCTTTGCGCTCGAACAGGCCTGCGCGCATCTTCACGCGCAGGATGCGTGCCACTGCGTCGTCGATTCGCGTCATTGGAATTTCGCCGAGACGCACCTGACGCGCGGTCTTCTTGATGAATTTCTCCCACTTCTGCGGCACCATGACCATGTCGATGCCGGCGTTGATCGCGGCTGCGCAGTTGTCGCGCTCGCAGCCGGTAACTTCGGCGATGCCGTTCCAGTCGGAGACGACAAAGCCGTCGAAGCCCATGCGCTGTTTCAGCACGTCGGTCAGCAAGTATCCAGCGCCGTGCATCTTGCCGAAATCGCGCGTGCTGCTGTACGAGACCATCACTGTTTGTGCGCCGGCTCCGAGCGCGCCGAAATAACCTTGGGCGTGGACGGCGATCAGGTCAGCATGGCCGGACAGGTTGATGCCGCGGTCGACGCCGCGATCGGTGCCGCCGTCGCCGATGAAATGCTTCGCGGTCGCAAGCGCACTGGTGTCGCTGCCGAGCTTGCCCTGCAGACCTTCGACATAAGCCGCACCGAGTTCGCGCACGATGGCGGGGTCGGAGGAGAAGCTTTCGTAGCTGCGCCCCCAGCGATAGTTCTGCACGACCGCGAGCGTCGGCGCGAACACCCAGTCGATACCCGTCGCGCGCACCTGGCGCGCGGTCGCCGCGCCGATCTCGCGCACGAGCCCCGCATCATGCGTGGCACCGAGTCCCATGTTGTGCGGGAATACCGTTGTGCCGGAAACGATGCCATGGCCGTGCACCGCATCGGTGCCCCAGATTAGCGGAATCTTCACCGCCATGTCGGTGGCGAGCGCCGCGGCGTGATAGCGCGCCGTTGCCGCGCGCCATTGCGCGAAGCTCGCGCCACGCGTGTCGTCGGGTTGCGTGTTGCCGCCGTTGAGCACGCTGCCGATGTAGAAGCGGCGCACCTCGTCAGGCGTGATCTTGCGGATGTCGGCCTGGGTCATCTGCCCGATCTTCTGCTCGATCGTCATGCCGCCGACAATCTCGCGGATGCGCGCTTCCATCGCTGCATCCGGCTTGATCGGACTCGTTAATTGCGGCCAGTCGGCAAGGCTGTTGTCCGCCCGATCCGCCGCCGCGGCGTTGGTCGCCGCGAAGGGTTGCTTGCCGGCTTCGGTCGCACAACCCGCCAGCAGAAGGCATGCGATAGCGCTGAAGATCGAATTTCGGGCTACCGTGACCGTCTTGCTCATTGTTTTGCTTGTGGACTCGGATGGAATACGCCCGTTTGCTGCACGCTTAGCGCGGCGGAGAACCCAGACGAAACGGGGAAAGCGGCACCGCCGCCGGCAGTGCCGCTCAGCGCCTATAACTTGTAGTTCACACCGAACAGGACTGTTCGGCCATAGGTATTGAAGTCAAGCGGACGCGCGATGCTCACGCCATTGGGCAGCCCCGAAATCTGTTGTGTCCTATACGGCGAGTTCGTGACATTGTTGACTTGCAGTAGCAACGACAGACCCTTGAATCGGCCTTCGCTGAAGTCGTAACCCGCCTGGAAGTCGGTTTGCTTATCCGCGAGGATCCTCTGGTACCCCAGCTGGCCGAAGTTCAGTATCGCCTCGCCGGTCGACTCCGAGCGGTAGCGTTGGGCTAGGCGCACCGAGAAGCCGTATTTCTCATAGTAGACGACCACATTGCCGACTTTCTTGGAGAGCCCGGGAAGGGTCGTTGGCCCACCTGGAATCGAACTAATGGAGTTCGTTGGGATGTAACTGCTTGTGTATGAGAAATTGGATTGGAGGCCGAAACCGTCCAGCCAATCGGATACCAGCTTGCCTTCTAGGATCGCATTGACCTCCATACCTTGCATGCGGCCGCCCGTGCCGTTCTGTGGCGTGGTAAACGAACCGATGTTGGAGGTCGGCGTCAGCGTTGGGTTGGGATTGATATAGCCTGAGAAGTCGTAGTCGACGGTTTGGTTGTAGATGTAGTTGAGCAGATTCTTGTTGAAGATGGCGATCGAAATCGCGCTGGCCTCGCCGAAGAAGTAGTCGTAAGCCAAATCGGTGCCGACTGCGATGTAGGGTTTCAGGTGCGGATTGCCGCCGCTGCCGGACCACAGCACCTGGCCGGTCTGAGGCCCCTGATCGACTTTGTAGGTATATACGGACGAAGCAACTTTTTCATCGTCCATGCGCCCACGCGTCATCGTTTTGGCTAAGCCGAAACGCAGGTCGTGCCCGTTGCCTAGGTCGGCGACGAGGTTCAGGCTGGGCAGAAACTTGTTGTACGTGGTGCCGCCGGTGATCTGTCCGACGAAAGTATTGTCGTTGGTCTGCACCGAGGTCGATGACTGATCGGTGTGGACGTATTGGAATCCAACGTTGCCGCGGAGCGGGATGCCGGCGATGTTGGTGTCGATATTGAACTTGGCGTAGATGAGCGGAACCTTTTCCTTGATCGTGTAATTCCGGCTCCAGTCGTCCTTTCCCATGTTTTGGGTGAGATAGAACTGTTTGTCGAGCGCACCGAGCACATCGTAGTCGAGGATGCCTGGAATGCCGCCGTAGCTAAGGTCCGTAGGCCCGTAAATGGTCGCGCTGATCGGTGCCCACAGGTTGTTGTTGTAACTCGCGCCGCTGTTGCCGTTGCCCATGAGCCACGCAAAGAACACGTCGGCCTTTTTGGTCTTGGTGCGTTCGGAGTAGTTCCCTCCAAGGTTCATGCTGCTGAAGATCCAACCAAGTGGATGCGAGACTTCGACGCGCACAGCCTTGATCACATCTTTCTGCCAGTCGTTTTCAGCGCGGCCGTTGTAACCGTAACCGTACGGGTCGGTGAAGCCGACTAGGGCGGGATTGGTGAGGTCCACCGACGGCGTGAAGTCAGGGTAGCCATTGCCCACTGGGGTGACAAAACCAGTACTGATGAGCTGCTGGTCCTTCAAGCCTGTGAATGCATACGCATCATGGATTTTCACCTTGGCGCGCGAATAGGACAGATCCGCCGTCGCTTGCCACTGATTGCCTAACTCGAAGCGATTGTTCCACCCGGCCGAAAATAGATAGTCACGCTCATTGTTGTATTCGTTCTGCATTACCGCTTTGAGATTGTTGATCGTGCCTGAGGTAGCGATCGAATATGGCAACTGATAAGTCGAGCCGACGTTGGAATAATCGATACCATCCCACGGCGAGGACGACCACTGCAGGCCGTTCTTGTAAGCCTCCTGTTTGAACTTGGAATAGTAGATGTCCGCGGTGCTGTGATAACTCTCCGAGGGCGCCCATTCGATCACACCCATCAGACCATCGCGTTGCTGGCCGGTGGATTTGGCGCGAAGCTGCATGCCTTCCTGTGAGATCACATTGTTCGGCATTCCCGGAGTGTATGGACCTCCCCAAGCATCGTTGACGCTGCCGGGGCCGTTGTTCATGCTCCACCACCAGGCTTGGTATTGTTTTTCCTGAACCGGTGAATCGAGATGTGCGACGCCCACAGCAACACCAAGGGTGTGATCGAAGAACTGGTCGACGAACGAAAAGCTGGCGCGATTGCCGTTTTTGTCTACACCGGTGCCCGGATTGAGCTGTCCATTCGTGTTGTGTTCGCCGCGCAGGTTCGCGGCCATAGTCAATTCCTTATAGTCGAGCGGCTTGATCGAGTGCAGGTCGATCGTGCCCGATAGGCCCTGACCGATGAGCGAAGCATTGGGCGTCTTGTAGACGTCTGCGCCGACGATCAGTTCTGCCGGATACTGGTCGTACTGAACGCCACGGTTCTCGCCGGACGAGGCCTGCTCTCGGCCGTTCAGTGTCGTGCCGACGAAGCCGGGATCGGTGCCACGGATCGAGATGTATTCCGCGCGACCGTTGACGCGCTGAGTCGCTAGGCCAGGCAGGCGGGCTAGTGATTCGGCGATACTGATGTCCGGCAGCTTGCCGAGATCTTCCGCGCGGATCGTCTCGATGATTTCGTCGGAATTCTGCTTGGCCTGCAGCGAATTCTCGATGCTGGCCTTGATGCCTGTTACGGTGATCGTTTCCAACGAGTTGTCGGATTGGCCCGAGGGCTGATTCTGAGCGTCGGTCTGCGCACCGGAGCCGGGCGTCGCCTGCGGTGCATCCGTGGCGCTCGTCGCTGCGTTCGCGTGCGCTTGCGTCAGTGCGAGAAAAACCGTTGCGCACGCGAGTGCGAGCGGACGCTTGCGCAGCCTGCGGGCCTGCGTGATGGACGTGGGCGACGTGCTGGAATGAATCATCGGTGCTCTCCCAAGGTGTTTATAAATTGAAGAGTGCGACCAAGGGTGGCCGCTTTTTATCTTCGCGATCACGGACGATCGCAGGAATAAACATTTGCGTTTCATGCGGTGCGCGGCAGGTGCCGGCGCGCATCCCCGTCTTGCCCTTTCCTCGCAACAAGAAAGAATTTTTGGAAACGTTACCAATTTCGCCGCGGAATATGCACGAGATGTAACCGGACGTCACCGTGCGGCGCAGCAAATTCATGGCCTCAGTGCGGCTCGGAATCGGCCGCGGACCAGTCGGGGCGCCGCGTGCCGCTTCCCGGTTTTGCTATATTCCGGCAGGATTAATTGGGAACGTTTCCATTTCGACTATGCAGATGAAAGTCCAATGCGCCCTGTCAGCTCTGTGCATTCTCGCGTTGGCCGCCTGCGCAACCGCTCCGCGGCTGCCGAAGCGCGCGTCGGTGCAAGTCTGGCTGAGCACCGCGAATGGCGAAAAACAACTAGCGCGCGAAGCTGATCTCGCATTTGACGTTTCGACGAATGCAAGCACCATCATCGATATCGATGCAGACAAACGTCATCAGGCGATGATCGGCTTCGGCGCGGCGATCACCGATTCATCGGCATGGTTGATCGAGAAGCGCATGAATGCCGCGCAGCGCGACAAGCTGCTGCACGAACTGTTTGCGCGCGGCGACGGCGGCCTCGGCATCGACTTCACGCGCCTGACCATCGGCGCCTCGGACTTCTCGCGTGCGCACTACAGCCTGGACGACATGCCGCCGGGGCAGGCCGATCCGGCGCTCGCCCATTTTTCGCTGGCGCCGAAAATCGCCAACACCGGCGCCGAGCAAGTGTTGCCCGTCGTTCGCGCGGCGCTCGCGATCAATCCGCAGTTGAAGGTCATGGCTTCGCCGTGGAGCGCGCCGGCGTGGATGAAGACCAACGACAGCTTGCTGCATGGAACGCTCAAGTACGAATACCATGCCGCCTTCGCCAACTATCTCGTCAAATACGTCGACGCGATGGCAGCCGCAGGCGTGCCGATCTTCGCTTTGACCGCGCAGAACGAGCCGCGCTTCAATCCGCCCGACTATCCGAGCATGTTGCTCAGCGCGGGCGCGCGACGGCTGCTGATCGGCGAGCATCTCGGACCTGAACTGGCGAAGCGCGAACGGCCGCCGCTGATCTTCGACTGGGATCACAACTGGGACATCGAGACGGAGCCGCTGGCCGTGCTCGCCGATCCGCCAGCGAATCGCTACGTCGCCGCAGTCGCCTGGCATTGCTATGCGGGCTATGTCGATGCACAGACGCGCGTGCACGACGCGTATCCGGACAAGGACGCCTATCTCACCGAATGCTCGGGCGGCGACTGGAAGCCGATGAAGGACGACGGCCTGCTCACGATCACGCGCCGCCTGCTGATCGGATCGGTGCGCGGCTGGTCGCGCGGCGTGTTGTTATGGAATCTCGCACTCGATGAGAACCACGGCCCGCATGCGGGCGGGTGCAAGAATTGCCGCGGCCTCGTCACGATCGATTCGAGGACGGGAAACTTCACGCGCACCGTCGACTATGTCGCCATCGCGCACGCGAGCCGCTTCGTTCGCCCGGGTGCGCGGCGGGTCGAGTCGAGCGAAGGCCGCAACGACGTCGACAATGTTGTGTTTCGCAACGCCGACGATGGCTCGCTCGTGATGATCGTCGCGAATTCGTCGCCGTCGGCGCAACGTTTCGTCGCACGAGGGACAGGGCGCGCGTTCACCTACGAGATGCCCGCGCGCAGCGTGGCGACGTTCGTCTGGCGCTGAATCACAGGCCCACGAGAATCCACACTCCGAGCACCGCGAACAGCAGCGCCGCACCGATACGCGCCGCACGCAGCGGCAACTTGTGCGCGAAGCGCGCGCCGAGCCAGACCACGGGCACGTCGGCGATCAGCATGCCGAGCGTGGTGCCGCTGACTACCTGCCACAGCGGGTGATATTGCGCGGCGAGCACGGCCGTTGCGATCTGGGTCTTGTCGCCCATCTCGGCGAGGAAGAAGCTCGCCACCGTCGCGATCAGCACGCCGTGCGCACTGCCGTGCGTGGCTTCGTCTTCGTCGGCCTTGTCGGGCTTGAGCGTCCACAGTGCAATCGCGAGGAAACTGATGGCGACGATCCAGCGCAGTGTCTGCGGCGAGAGCCATTCGCTCACGATCGCGCCGAACGCGCCCGCGAGTGCATGGTTGAACAACGTCGCGATGAGGATGCCGAGGCAGATCGGCCAAGGCTTGCGATACTTCGCTGCGAGGATCAGCGCGAGCAGCTGCGTCTTGTCGCCGATTTCACCGAGGGTGACGGTCAGCGTGGAGATGAGTAGGGTTTCCAAGAAGAACTCCGAAGCCGGGGCAGTGGACGCAATGATTCCCCCGCGCGGCCCGGCCTGGGTGCGACGCGAGCGAACCAAAGGTCTCGTCGAGCGCGAACGATATCGCGTTTCCCGCGCCACAGGCTGCCGCCTGAGTGTGTTGACGCGGAATGCCGGGCACATGAATCGACCCGGCTGACTACTCCCCGATGGAGTGCGCGCAGTTTATCGAAGACCTGGCTTATCGCACAACGAGGCTTATCGTCGCATCCGATCTTCTTTCATCACGGTCCGCCCGATTGGCAGACAGTGAAACTGTTATATGCCGGGTTTTTCCTGTTGTTTGCGAAGTAACTTTGATAGGCGTTGCGTGCCCAGTCCTCGGCGGCGAGTTTCTGCTCGTCGGTCAAATTCTCCGCCATTGTCTTGAGGCGCATGTCGAGATACCTGACGGTCTTGTCGCTACTGTTGTCCTGCACGCCGAGACGACTCAGTGTGAGATAGCGATAGGTCATTGCCGCATCGATGCCGGTGACCTGGCCGAGCAGCGATGGAACGTTCCCCTCGTAAGCCAAGGCGAGCTGGCTGACCATGGTCCAGTCGCCTTTCTCGACAGTAGCGTCCGCGTAGGCAAGGGCATTCTGCTTGTACTCGGACAACCACTCCGGGTGATCGACCACGCCGCTGGGGATGCCGAAAGTGTCCGCGCCTCCGACATAGCAATTGGCGGCGGCTGAGTCGCCGAGTTGTGCGGCAAGCAACGCGAGCGGCAGCGACGAATCGACTTGCTCCGGCGCGTCGGAGCACAGCGCGGCATTGCTGCGAAGGAATTCCAGTTGTGACTGCGCCATGCCGAGGAACGCGTCCGTGATCTTCAGATCTTCCGCCGTGGCGCCATCGCTCTTTTCATCTAGCCAGCGTTTGGCCATCTGCGGAGTGCGGCGGATCAATTGCCGGAATCGCCGGCAGCGCTGGGCGTCCCGAAACAACCGCGAAGCCGCTTCTGCATCACCAGCATCAGCGCGCGCCTTCAGTTCTTCGAACGTCTGTTTCAAAGGCGTGCCAGGCGGAGGCAGTGGTTTCGAGGCGCTGGCCATATTCGTCGGCAGCTCTGATTGCGCATGTACAGCTGCGCGCCTCGGTGCGTTCGGTCGAGCGTTTGCGCTAGGGCTGCCGATATCGGCATTAGCGTTTTCCGCGACCATCGAGCCGCGCGCCGGTGCTGCGTTCCGTCCAAGCCACCAACCCGCAGCGAGTGCCGCGATGATCGCCACAACGACCCAGAGATGGCGTCGCATTCGCTCTCCTCGAATTCCCGTCTTCGCGAGGCGATGCTGCGCACTTCGCCGACATCGTGCAAGTCGCTGTGCGTCAGAATCCCGGTCCGCTGCCCTGGCAGGCCTGATTGGCGCTGGCGATCTGGCCGGTCTGGCGCGGCGTGTTGTTGAAGTACTGCTGGAACATCTGCTGCGCCTGCTGGTCCGCCGCCTGGATCTGGTCTGGCGTCAACTGGCCGGAAAAATTGCTCAATGCATTTGTCGAGCGCTGGGATTGTTGCGTGCCGGTCGGCTGGCCGAGGCTCATCAGCTTTGCATAGGTGTAGGCCTGTGCGGCGCTTGTGCCGGTGATCTGGTTGAGCATGTTGCGCGAACTGCCGCCGTAGGCCTGCGCCATCAGCATCGCCATCGACCAGTCGCCCTGCTGCATGGCGCTGTTGGCGAGGTTAAGCGCGTTGCTCTTGTAGTCCTGCACCCACTGCGGATTGTCGAGCAGGCCGGGCCAGTTGTTGAGGTTCGCGCCGACGTAGCAGTTAGCCGCTTGGGGGTCCCCGAGCTGAGCGGCCTGCAGTGTCGCTGGTACTAGTTCGGCCATGTCGGCAGCACCCAGATCGGCGCACATCGCCGCGTTGCTCTTGCTGAAGTCGAGGTTGCGCTGGACGAAATCGAGCATGCGTTCGCTATGCTGCGCTGACGCCGGCGTCGATGCGTCGTTGAGCACGCGGTTGGCCAAGCCGGGCATAGTCTGATTGAGCCGCTGCACCTGCGCGCAGGTCTGCATGTCGCGGAACAAGCGCGAGGCGGCGTCGGCATCGCCGGCATCAGCGCGCGCCTTGAGCTCGGCAAGGATGGACTTGAGCTGCGTGCCCGCCGGGGGCAGCGGAGCACGTTCGCTCGGGTTCGAGACGGCGCTGTCGAGCGTGCGATTGCTTGTCATTCCGGCGAGTTTTGCTTTCGCCGTCGCGGTCCCTTGCATTTTTTCCTTCGCGGAAATGGCCGCTTTTTCCGCCTCGGCCCTGGCTTCGGTCAGGCTGCCTTGCGCCGGCGCGCTGCGGCGTCCGCCGTAGAAGGCGATCGCGGCGATCGCCACGGCACAGAGGGCGACCGCAATAAATTGGCGTGACACGGGAGCTCCGCGGGTTCGCAACGAGTTGCGACATTCTTGCGCATGTTTAGCGCGGTTGTCGAAGCGCTTCGTGTAAAGAATTGCAAGACGGACTGCACACTCCATACGCATTGTCCCGACCGGTGCCGAGCCTGTGGGTCGCGATGCTTGGGCGAAACCGCTTGACATGCAAATGAGAATTATTATCATTTGATCGAATTCGCCACGGAGCCATGTTATGCACACCGCGACCCTGCCGCTGCCTTCGGGCGATGCTTCCTTACGCACCGTCGTGCGCGCTCAAGCCGTGCCGGCGCAACGGCAGTTCGACAGCCGCACTTTGTTCGGCGATGCGCAGGAAGTGCGTATCACGCATTTCGGCCAGGAGTATCGACTGCGCCAAACGCGCAACGGCAAGTTGATCCTGACCAAATAAACGTACGCCCGCGCCCGTATGCGGCTGGCCGCGCGATTTGCGTCACCGGTGGTGCGACAAGCTCGAGCATTGTCGATGGCGGGAGGAGAACGAAGATGAGCGACAGCGTGCGTGACGACGGAATGCGTGGCGGCGCCGAGCCAAGCGTTTCTTCCGACTACGAGTGGAGATCGCGTGAAGGCGCGCGCGGTCCGCAACATGATGCGATCGACTGGTGCCGCCTGGCTGACTGGCTGGCGCGGCTCGGTCCCGTTTTGTGGCTGCATCGTGCCGACAGCGATAGTGTCTTTCCGCGTGCGCGCCTGTGCACGCACGGCGCGCTGCTGCTCGATCATCCTGTACTCGCGGCGATCGCGGGCAGTGTCGCCGTCGAAGCGCACAGCGCGATCACCTCGCACGGTCCGCGAGAATGGCTGGAGCTCATCGACGCACAGCCAGCCTGTCTCGCGCGCCTGCACCTGCTGCCCGATGCCGACTACCTTGCCTGGGATGCGATGCTCGGCGATTGCGGCATTGTACGCGTGGCAGCGCATGCGCCCGCGCGCTGGCGTGCGCATGTGGCGTTCATGCGTTGCGCTTTGCGGCGGCGTGATTCGTGGCGCGCGCGCATCGTGCGCTTTCCGTTGATGCGCCTGCCCTGCCTGCAGGTGCTCGGCGCGCGCGCGCCGATGGAATTGTCCTCACTGAGCCAGCAGGTTGCCGCGGCGATCGCGTGTGACGAGAACGTTGCGTTGGACGGTTGAATCAATCGCACTAGATCGCGCAAGATCGGTTCAGCTTCCGGCAATCGCCCCAGTTATTGCCGGAGCGAGCACGACCGGTGTAACCGGCGCGGGCGGAGCCGGAGGCGCGGGTGCGGCGGGAGGAGTGGGCGGCTTCAGCGGCGCCAGTGGTTTCAGCGGGACGGGCGGCGCGGGAGGTGCTGGTGGTGCGGGCACGAACAGACTCTTGAACTCCGGCGCCTTCATGCTCAGCGTCTGCGTCTTGTGCGCGCGCAACACCTCTACCTTGACCTCGCGGCCCTCCTCGCCTTCACGCAGCAGGCGCATCGCATCTTCGGGGCGCGCGATCTTCTTGCCGTCGATCGCGAGCAGCACGTCGCCCGACTTGAGCGTCTTCGTCGTCTCCGCATCGGCGGACAGCACGAGCGCGCCGTGGTCTGCGCCGAAGTAGCTGCCGAGGTCGGGATTCAGGCTGGCGAGATTGAGTCCCCACCACGGCGTCGAGTAGTAAATGCGGTTCGCCGAGGCCTGATGGCGCGCCTGGTTGGCTATTTCGCGTGCTTGTTCGGCCACCTCTCGCCCCTGTTCCGCGGCGAGCCGACCCTGCTCGGTGGCGAGCCTCGTTGCTTCGCGCACCTGCTCGCGGATCTGTGCGGCCTGCTCTCTGCTCATCTGTGCGTCCTGTGCAGCCCGTTCGGCCTCTGCACGGACGCGTTCGATGTCGGCGTTGTCGAACGAGAACGCGAAATTGAACGGCTCGCGGCGTTCGGCCTTGATCTTGACGTCGATGTTCTTGTTGTCGCGTTGCAGGGTGAGTGTCACTTCCTGGCCGGTTTTGAGATTGCGCAGCTTCTCGTTGAGGATCTTCGGCGATGCGTCGCCGGATTCGCCGAGGTTCTCGCCGCGCACCTTGACGATCACATCGCCGTTCTTGATCCCGGCTTTGTCGGCCGGGCCTCCCGGCGTCACCGCGTCGACGCGCGCGCCGCGATCGTCCTTCGACAGCACCACGCCGATCATGCCGCGATCCCGGTCGCCGATGTACTGGTAGGCATAGTTGCGCGGGCCAAGGTCGCCGAGCCGTGCCGACATCTCGGCCATCTTCTTCGACAACTCGCGCATCTGTTCGCGCATGCCGTCGAGCTCGCGGCGGGCCTCCTGCGCATCGACCTTCGCGTCCGCGCGTGGAGTGGCGTTGGCGCTGGTTTGAGTGTCGACCTTGGCAACGGGGGCCGCGGCGGGCGTTTCGGCGGCACCGACAGTGCCGGCAGCGAATGCCAACAAAGCGAGCAGCGAGGAAATAGTCGGAAAGTGTTTCATGGCGTTTCTCTAGTTTCTCCAGACGGCGGGAGCCGCATCCATTCGGTTCGCAGAGGCGTCGTTGACGGCGATGCCATTGCGCAGGTTCAGCGCGTTCGCGCTATAGCGCAGTGTCGACAGGTCTTCGAGCAGGGCGACGCGGCGGTGCCAGAGCGACAGCGCCACATTCGCATCGGCCGGATCGGTCGCGCCGAGTTGCACGTCGACGAGGCCGATCATGTCCTCGATCTCCGCGCTGGCGGCGAGGTCCTGCGTCGATTGCGGCGCGGACGCAGCGCCGGTATCACGCAGCCAACGCTCGAGTGAACGCGAGCGCAACTGCAACGCGGCGAGGTCTGCAGCACCTGTGGACGAAGCATCATGCGAATTTGTGGAATTTGCGACATTGTGTACGGTAGATGCGGCGGCGCCCGATTCGGTCGCAGCGACCTGCGCGGTTGCGGCGCGTTCGGGTTGCTGCAAGCGTTGCAGATGCTGCATGCGCAGCACCGCCGCTGCGGAAAATGCGAGCACGAGCGCGGCGGCGATGCCGATCGGCCAGATGCGATGGCGTGGGCGGCGTGCAGTGCTCGCTGGCTTGCGCCTGGCCGGCACCGGCTCGCGCGCCAGCTTCTGCGCCATTTCGGTCCAGGCGTCCGCGGGCGGCGCGAGCGGCGGCAAGGCGCGCAGCGCCTCGGCCAGGGAAACCGGCGCGGGTGCGTTCAATTCGCCAGCGCCGCTGGGTTGAGTTCTATCGGACATGACATCGTGCCCTTTGACAATGCGGTGGACTCGCGGGGTTCCAGCAGCTCGCGCAGGCGCGCGGTACCGCGCGCAACCTGGGATTTGGAAAAGCTGGCCGTCTTGCCGAGCTGCTCGGCGATTTCGTGGTGTGCGTAGCCTTCGACGTGGTAGAGCCAGAGCACACTGCGCGTCAGCGCGGACAAGCCGGCGAGTGCGCGTTCGAGCGCGGCGGAATCCGCACGTACCCAGGGCGGTGCCGAGTCGTCGACCATCTCGGGCACCTCGGCGCGGTCGTCGAGATGCTTGTCGCGGCGCAGGCGCATCAGCGCCTCGTTCGTCGCGATCTGGCGCAGCCAGGCCCAGAACGGCGCGTCGCTGCGGTACTGGCCGATGCGCTGGAACACCTTGAGCATCGCGTCCTGCAGGATTTCGCGCGCGGCGTCGGCATCGCCGAGCATGCGCCAGGCGAGGTTGAACACCGGCCGCTCGAAGCGCCGGTAAAGCTGTTCGAACGCCGCGACATCGCCACCGCGGGCGCGGTCGACGAGGCTTTGGGGTACGTCGAGTTCGAAGAATGAGCCGGTCACGACGCTATAGATGCGTCATGACGGCAAAGGGTCGCAAGTGCCGAAGGAAAGGGATGTCCGGGAAAGGACAGCCCCGTGTATCGCGCTCGCTCAGCCGTGGAACGGCACCAGACGCATCCACCAGTGGCCGTAGTCCGGGTAGTGGCCGCTGAAGTAGGGGTGGTCGGGGTAGTTGAGCTTGAGCACGCGCTCGGTGTCGCTGGCGAGCTTTTCCTGGCCGAGCGCCTTGTAGGACAGGGTGGTGATCGCGAGCGCGTCGCCCGCGGCCGGGGTGCGCGCGAAGCGCTCGAACACGTCCTTGCTGCGGTTGATCGCGGCGACGTAGGCGCCACGCTTGTAGTAAAACTGGGCGACGTGGACCTGCGCGCGCGACAGGTTGTCGCGCAGGTAGATCATGCGCTGACGCGCGTCGGGCGAGTAGCGGCTGTCGGGGAACTTGGTGACGAGTTCGTTGAAGTCCTCGAACGACTGCAGCGTGCTCGCCATCTCGCGCTTGGTCGGGTCCTGGTTCGCCCAGTTGGCGAGGAAGCCGCGGTCACGGTCGAAGTTGATGATGCCGCGCAGGTAGTAGGCGTAGGCGATGTGTTTCTGCGTCGGGTAGGTCTTGATGAAGCGGTTGATCGTCGACAGCGCTTCGTCTTCCTTGCCGTCCTTGTACTGGGCGAAAGCCAGCTCCATTTGCGCCTGCTCGGTGTACGGACCGAACGGGAAGCGCGCGATCAGGCGCGTGTAGTAGCGGATCGCCTTGGTCTGGTTGCCGGACATCAGCGCTTCCTTGGCCGAGTCGTACATCTGCTCGACCGGCAGCACCTCGGTCTCGTCCTGCTTCTTCTCGCGATGGCAGCCCACGGCGAAGACGGCGAGCAGGAGCAACAGCAGGATTTTGGCGGACAGCGGAAGGCGCATCGGGAAATTTCGCATGGGGAAGGGGGCCGTGAGGCGGCAAGAGCGGCGATAATAGCCCAAAGCCGCGGTACTCCGGAACTTCACCGCCCCCACAGCCAGATTCGATTCAGCATGGAAAACTCCAATCCCGTCCAGACCTTGCCCATCCCCGATAGCGCGGCAGGCTTGCGCTTCGACCAGGCCGTGGCGCAGATGTTTCCGGACTATTCGCGCTCGCGCCTGAGCGAATGGATCAAGGCTGGCGACGTGCTGCTCGACGGCGCGCAGGCGGCGCCGCGGCAGATCGTGCACGGCGGCGAGCTCGTCTCGCTGCATGCGCGGCCCGGCCAGGAAGTGCCGCTGCGACCCGAGCAGATCGCACTCGACATCCGCTATGAGGACGCCGACCTGCTCGTGATCAACAAGCCGGCCGGCCTCGTCGTGCATCCGGGCGCGGGCCAGCCCGCGGGCACGCTGCAGAACGCGCTGCTGCATTTCGACGCAAAATTGGTCGAGATTCCGCGTGCCGGGATTGTGCACCGGCTCGACAAGGACACCTCCGGCGTAATGGTCGTCGCACGTTCGCTGCGCGCGCATACGCGGCTGGTCGAGGCGCTGCAGGAGCGCGACGTGCACCGCCAGTATGTCGCTGTCGTGTTCGGCCCGATGATCGCCGGCGGCAGCGTCGATGCGCCGATCGGCCGCCATCCGCGCGACCGCCTCAAGCAGGCCGTGGTCGAGGAACCGGCGGGCAAGCACGCGCTGACCCACTACCGCGTGCGCGAGCGCTTCCGCGCGCACACACTGATCGAATGCCGGCTCGAGACCGGGCGCACGCACCAGATCCGCGTGCATATGGCGCATGCCAAGCATCCTCTCGTCGGCGACACCCAGTACGGCGGCGGCATGAAGCTGCCCAAGGGCGCGACGAGCGAACTCGTCGAAACCCTGCGCGGTTTCAAGCGACAGGCGCTGCATGCGGAGAAGCTCGAATTCGAGCATCCGGTCAGCGGCGAACTGGTCAGCGTCACCGTCGACGCGCCGGCGGATTTCGCCGCGCTCGTTCACGCACTGCGCGAGGATACGAAGGCGGCGCGATGACGTAAGATTCCCGGCGACGTTCTCAACACAACAAAGGTGGAGGAACCATGCGCCGCGGATTTCTTGCTTTCGATCGAAACACGCTGAGCGTCGCCATCGCGACGTGCGCGATGCTGCTCGCCACGGGTTCGGCGCACGCGCTCGACGCGACCGATAGGGCTGCGATCAGGGCCGAGATCGGCAAGCGCCACGACGAGTCGCTCAAGCGCCTGCAGGACTGGATCGCGCTGCCGTCGATCGCTGCGGAAAACCGCAATTCGAAGGAAGGCGCCGAGTACATGGCCAGGCTCGCGCGCGAGGCCGGCTTCCAGAAAGTCGAGATCGTGCAAACTGACGGCAAGCCCGGGGTGTTCGCCACGCTTGACGCGGGCGCGAAGAAGACCGTTGGCCTGTACTTCATGTACGACGTTAAGCAGTTCGATCCGGCCGAATGGTCGTCGCCGCCGCTCGAGGCGAAGCTGGTCGACAAGCCCGGCATCGGCAAGGCCGTGGTCGGTCGCGGTGCGGTCAACCAGAAGGGTCCCGAAGCGGCGTTCCTCGCCGCGCTGCATGCGATCAAGGGCGCCGGGAAGAAAATGCCGGTCAACCTCGTCCTCGTCGCCGAGGGTGAGGAGGAGATCGGCTCGCCGCATATCGGCCAGGTCGCGCTCAAGCCCGAGGTGCAGAAGGCGCTGAAGAAAACCGTCGGCGTATTCATGCCGTCGGCGCAGCAGGATCTCGACGGCATCGTCACGGTCAGCCTCGGCGCGAAGGGCGTGGTCGAACTCGAGCTTGTTTCGAGCGGCGAGAAGTGGGGGCGCGGTCCGTCCAAGGACGTGCACTCCTCGCTCAAGGCGATGGTCGACAGCCCGGCCTGGCACTTGGTCAAGGCGCTCGACACGCTGGTTTCGGCCGACGGCAACACGATCACGATCGAGAACTATCCGAAGCCGACGCCGATCAGCGCCGAGGAGAAGGCGATGATCGCCACCGCGATCGCGCGCAAGAGCGAGGCGCAGGCAAAGAAACAACTCGGCGTTGCACACTGGATCGACGACTTGCCGTGGCTGGAGGCGAACGAGCGCCTCGAATCACAGCCGACGGTCAACATCGAAGGCCTCGTCGGCGGCTATACCGGTCCCGGCGGCAAGACCGTGCTGCCGCACAGGGCCGTGGCCAAGATCGACATGCGCCTCGTGCCCGGCATGACCCTGAAGGATGCGGTTGCCGCGCTGAAGGCGCACCTGGCGAAGAAAGGCTTCGGCGACATCGAAGTCAACGTTTCCGGCGGCTACGATCCGACCCAGACCGCGGCCAGCGCGCCGTTGATCCAGGCTCAGGTGACCGTGCTCAAGCGCGCCGGCATCGATCCCGTGCTGTGGCCGCGCAACGCCGGCTCGTATCCAGGCTACGTGTTCACCGATGCGCCGCTGAAGCTCGCCTCGGGCCATTTCGGTCTCGGCCACGGCAGCGGCGCGCACGCGCCCGACGAGTACTACGTGATCGAGTCGAGCAATCCGAAGGTGGAAGGCCTCGACGGCGCGGTGCTATCGTTCGTCGACTATTTGTACGAACTCGGGAAGTAGCCGCGCGAATGTCGCCGTTGGCTTCGTTCGACGACACGATCGTCGTGCCCGACTGGCCGGCGCCAGCGCGGGTGCGCGCCGCTGTTACGACGCGGCTCGTGCACGGCGCATCATCCTCTCCGTTCGATGCGTTCAACCTCGGCGCGCAATGCGGCGATGATCCTGCCGCGGTGACCGCCAATCGCGCGGCGCTGGTCAGGCTGCTCGGGTTGCCCGGCGAGCCGCGCTGGCTGCGCCAGACCCATGGCACAGACGTCGCCGTATTCGGTGCTGCGGCGACGCACAGCGACCCGCGGGATGCCGATGCGTCGGTGGCCCGCCTCCCCGGCGTCGTGCTCGCGGTGCTGACCGCGGATTGCCTGCCATTGCTGATATGCGCGGACGACGGCAGCGAAATCGCCGCCATTCACGCCGGCTGGCGCGGACTCGCCGCCGGCGTCATCGAGTGCGCGGTCGAACGTCTGGATACATCGCGCGAAAAGCTGCTCGTGTGGTTGGGGCCGGCGATCGGCGCGGATTCGTATGAAGTCGGCGCTGAAGTGCGCGAGGCCTTTGTCGCGCAGTCGGAGCGCAACGCCGACGCGTTCGCGCCGACGCGTCCAGGGCATTGGCACTGCGACCTCTACGCGCTTGCACGGCGACGTCTGGCCGCGCTGGGGATCAGACGCGTCTACGGCGGCGGCTTCGATACCTACAGCGATGCACGCTTCTATTCCTATCGCCGCGCCGCGCATACGGGCCGGTTCGCCAGCCTGATCTGGACCACCGGCTGAGGTGCGCCTGCGCCCAGCTGTTCGGCGTGCAAGGTGCCGAAAATCTTGACCCAAAGCAAAATCATGCCCCGATTTTTTTGGTTGAATTCGCCCAGGCATTGCCTCATATCTCGGACATCTCGCGGCTAGGGGCCGCTTTCCTTTTTTCAGGGTATTCCGATGCGAATGGACAAACTGACTTCGCGTTTCCAGCAAGCGCTCGCCGATGCGCAGAGCCTGGCGGTGGGGCGCGACAACAACATGCTCGAACCCGCGCATTTGATGGCGGCATTGCTCGATCAACAAAGCGGGTCGACCGTGCCGCTGCTCACCCAGGCCGGGGTCAACGTGCCCGTGCTGCGCCAGCGCGTGAACGAGGCGGTCGAGCGCCTGCCGCAAGTCCGCGGACAGGAAGGCAACATCAACGTCTCCAACGAACTGACGCGCCTGCTCAATCTTACCGACAAGCTCGCACAGCAGCGTGGTGACGCCTTCATCGCGAGCGAGCTGTTCGTGCTTGCCGCGGTCGATGACAAGGGCGAGATCGGCCAGGCGCTGAAGGCCGCGGGCGCGACCAAGCCGAAGCTTGAAGCGGCGATCGAGAAGATGCGTGGCGGCGAGAAGGTCGAGAGTGAAAATGCCGAAGATCAGCGCCAGGCGCTGGAAAAGTACACGATCGACCTGACCGCGCGCGCGGAGAAGTCCAAGCTCGATCCCGTCATAGGCCGGGATGAAGAAATCCGGCGCGTCATCCAGGTGCTGCAGCGGCGCACGAAAAACAATCCCGTGCTGATCGGCGAGCCCGGCGTCGGCAAAACCGCGATCGTCGAAGGCCTGGCCCAGCGCATCATCAACAACGAAGTGCCAGAAGGTCTGCGCGACCGCCGCGTGCTCTCGCTCGACATGGGCGCGCTGATCGCCGGCGCGAAGTTCCGCGGCGAGTTCGAAGAGCGCCTGAAAGCCGTGCTCAAGGATCTGGCCAAGGAAGAAGGTAACGTCATCCTATTCATCGACGAGCTGCACACGATGGTCGGCGCCGGCAAGGCTGAAGGCGCGATGGACGCGGGCAACATGCTCAAGCCTGCGCTTGCTCGCGGCGAGCTGCATTGCATCGGCGCGACCACGCTCGACGAGTATCGCAAGTACATCGAAAAGGACGCGGCGCTCGAACGTCGCTTCCAGAAAGTGTTCGTCGGCGAACCTTCGGTCGAGGATACGATCGCGATCTTGCGCGGCCTGAAGGAAAAGTACGCGCTGCATCACGGAGTCGAGATCACCGACCCGGCGATTGTCGCGGCGGCGACGTTGTCGAACCGCTACATCTCGGACCGCCAGCTCCCCGACAAGGCGATCGACCTGATGGACGAGGCCGCCTCGCGTATCCGCATGGAGATTGACTCGAAGCCGGAAGAGCTCGATCGTCTCGAGCGCCGCCTGATTCAGCTCAAGATCCAGCGCGAAGCGTTGAAGAAGGAGAAGGACAAGGAGTCGCAGCAGCGCCTCGCCGATCTCGAAACCGACATCGCCAAACTCGAGCGCGAGTTTTCCGATTTGAACGAAGTCTGGAAGGCCGAGAAGGCCGCCGTGCAGGGCACGACCAAGATCAAGGAAGAGATCGAAGCCGCGCGCGCGGAACTCGAAGCCGCGCAGCGCAAGCAGGACCTCGCCAAAGTCGCCGAAATTCAGTACGGCAGAATTCCGCAACTGGAAAAGCAACTCGGCGCAGCGCAGGAAGCGGAGTCGAAAGGCTTCAAGCTGCTGCAGCAGAAAGTGACCGGCGAAGAGATCGCCGAAGTCGTGAGCCGCTGGACCGGCATCCCGGTTTCGAAGATGCTCGAAGGCGAGCGCGAGAAGCTGCTGCGCATGGAGGACATGCTGCATCAGCGCGTCATCGGTCAGGACGAGGCGGTGCGTGCAGTCGCGGATGCGATCCGGCGTTCACGCGCGGGCCTGTCCGATCCGCACCGGCCGAACGGCTCATTCCTGTTCCTCGGCCCGACCGGTGTCGGCAAGACCGAGCTGTGCAAGGCGCTCGCCGAGTTCCTGTTCGACTCGCCCGACGCGCTCGTGCGCATCGACATGAGCGAGTTCATGGAGAAGCACTCGGTCGCGCGCCTGATCGGTGCGCCTCCGGGCTACGTCGGCTATGAAGAGGGTGGTTATCTGACCGAGGCGGTGCGGCGGCGGCCATACAGCGTGATCCTGCTCGACGAAGTCGAGAAGGCGCATCACGATGTGTTCAACATTTTGCTGCAGGTGCTCGACGACGGTCGTTTGACCGATGGCCAGGGCCGCACGGTCGATTTCCGCAACACCGTCATCGTGATGACGTCGAATCTCGGCTCGCAGTTGATCCAGGAAATGGCCGGCGATACCGAGGAGGAGTACACGAAGATGAAGGCTGCCGTGATGGGCGTCGTCCAAGCCCATTTCCGGCCGGAGTTCATCAACCGCCTCGACGAGATCGTCGTGTTCCGTCCGCTCGACAAGGCGCAGATCCGCCAGATCGCGCGCATCCAGACCGCGTATCTCGCCAAGCGTCTCGGCGAGCGTCAGCTGAACATGACAATCAGCGACAAGGCGCTCGACCTGCTCGGCAATGTCGGCTTCGATCCGGTGTTCGGCGCCCGCCCGCTCAAGCGCGCGATCCAGCAGCAGCTCGAGAATCCGTTGGCCAAGGAGATCCTCGAAGGCAAGTTCCAGCCCGGCGATACGGTTGCGGTCGATGCTGAGCACGGTCGGCTCGTGTTCGCGAGGAACAGGCAGGCGTGATGGTGCGCGCTGCGAGGAACTCGAGAGTAAAGACCTGACGCCACGCGACCCCGTAGCGTGGAACTGGAGGGCAGGGTATGAAGGCGGATGTTTCGGTTGTCGCCGCCGCGAGCGCACCTGGCGTGCGCCTCGACGTATGGCTCTGGGCAGCGCGTTTCTTCAAGACGCGCGCGCTGGCAAAGAAAGCGATTGAAGGCGGCAAGGTGGAATTGAACGAGGCCGCGGGCAAGCCGTCCAAGGCGGCGCATGTCGGCGACCGGCTCCGCCTCTCTCGCGGCGAAGAACGCTTCGAGATCGAAGTCGTCGTGCTCGGCGATCAGCGCGGCCCAGTCGCTCTACCGCGAAACCGATGCCAGCCGCAACGCGCGCGTGGAAGCAGCCGAACGTTGTCGCCTCGAACGCACGGGTTATGCGAAGCCACCGACCAAGCCCGACAAGCGCGCGTCGCCTCATCATTGCGCTGGGCGATATTGATGCGATGTAGGGCCGGGTTTCCCGAATCCTCAGGTTAGGCTTGTCGACCAACTTCTGCGCTTTTTGGAGACTCGAAATTCGAGGCCTGATCCTTGGCAATGATCAGGTCGCCTACGACCTCTGCCACGTCGAGCAACGCCCCAAGTCGATCGCACGCGAAGTGGAACCGGTCGAGATGCCTGCCGCTGCCTGAAGGTTGGTCTTGAAAGCAAACGTGATCCCGTTCGCCGCTCCCGTTCGCCCAGTTAGTCGTGTTTCGCTTGGCCTGCATCGATTTGGACCGACCTTCGTTCGCTTTCGGGCACTGGAAATCTTGATGAGCCTATCTGGACCGCCAGAGCCGCCAGCGTCAGAAGAGGAAAAAAGGTGACGGAGGAATTATTCGATTGAAGCGGAAAATTCCTCCGTCACCTTTTCGTCTATACTTCTGGGCGCGGGCGATTTCGCCCGGTTTCTCGTGGCCGAGACGCCGCGCTGGTCCCAGGCGTGAAGCAATCGGGGTCGAAGCTGGATTGAAAAACGGAGAGAGCCCGACTTCTGCTGATTTGATAGCAACCAGACCAATATCCACGTCGACGCAACGGCAATTCTTCTTTCATCATCCGCGCCAGACCCCATCCACCGGGAGACTCACGCCATGAACCCAGAACCCATCCTGCCGGGCGCCGAGCCCTTCCTGTTCGAGGGCAGTGACGTCGGCGTGCTGGTGTCGCACGGCTTCAGCGGCAGCACGCAGAGCATGCGCTTCATCGGTGAGCAAGTTGCACTCCCAAGGCGGCTACACGGTGCTGAGGCCGTGCCTGGCGGGGCACGGCGTGTCGCCCGAGGCGATGGCGCGCACCACCGCGCAGGACTGGGTGGCCAGCATCGACGAGTGGTGCCGCCGGTGAACGGCGAGATCATCCTGGCGGGGCTGGGCAGCGCCGACAAGACGCTGCAGTGCCTGCACGACTCGTACCACGTGGCCATGCTGGACTACGACAAGGAACGCCTCGTAGCCCGCACGCTGGCGTTCATCGAGCAGCTGCGATAGAAGAGCGGCTTTCTTTGCCATGCCTGCCACCACCCCGCCCGCCGCCACCGTCGTCGTCAGCTTTCGCGAGCGCTGGGGCTTCACTGAGGACGTGGTCAAGCGGCTGCTGGCGCACACCCCACCCGAGGTGCCGGTGTGGGTGCTGGACACCGGCCTGCCGCCCGCGCCGAGGCTGGCGCTGCAGGCGCTGGCCGACGCGGCGCCGCGCCTGTCCATCGTGCCGCTGCCGGCCGGCCTATGGCCGCAGCAGGCGCGCGGCGCCGTCGCGGGGCGGATCGGCACGCCCTACGCGGTGTTCATCGACAACGACGTGCTGGTGCAGCCGGGCTGGCTGGCAGCGCTGCTGGACTGCGCCGCAGCCACCGGCGCCGGCATCGTGGGGCCGCTGTACTTGGTGGGCGCGGACGACGCCAGCGAGGTGGTGCACATGGCCGGCGGCCAGCTGGACATTCAGGGCGAGCCCCCCAACCGGGTGATGGGCGAATCGCACCGGCACCTCAACCGCCCGCTGTCCAGCATCCAGCCGCCGCCGCAGCGCGCGCCGTGCGGCTTCGTCGAATACCACTGCCTGCTGATGCGGCGCGAGGTGTTCCAGGACGCGGACGTGTTCGACCCCGACATCGTCTGCGTGCACGAGCACATCCACGCTAGCCTGCGCGCGCAGGAGCTGGGCTACGCCACTTGGCTGGAGCCCGCCACGCGGGTGCTCTACTTGGTGCAGCAGCCCTGGCGGCTGGACGAACTGCCCGGGCTGGCACGGCGCTGGTCCACCCAGGCGGCCGACCACAGCCTGCGCCGCTTCGCCCAGCGCTGGGGCGTGGCCGACGATGACCGCTCGTTTGGCGTGCGCAGGTTCGTGCGCTACCACGTGGGCAAGGTCAGCCCGCTGCGCCCGGGCCTGCAGACCCCCGACAGCGCCCAGCGCACCCTGCAGCCCGCAGACCTGCAGCAAACCCCCGCCGGCCTGCTGCACCAGGCCCGCCAGCGCGGCTACCCGGCCGCCGAGTTGCAAGGTCTGGCCAACGGCCTGCTGCTGGCGCTGCGCCTGTTCAACGGCGGCTACCGCCCCTGCGGGCGGCCCTTCGTCAACCACGCAGTGGGCACTGCCAGCGTGCTGGTGCACTACGGTTTCGAGATGCGCTTGGTGCTGGCCGGGCTGCTGCACGCGGCCTACACCCACGCCATCCCGGCCCACACGCCCGACGGCGCCAAGGCGGCCCAGCAAATCATGGCCGCGCTGGGCGGCCCGCAGACCCCGGTGGAGCACGCCGTGCGCGCCTACACCCTGCGCCAGCAGCGCTACCCCCTGCTGCTGACGCAGGCGCCCGAGTTGCTGCTGGCCAGCGACGCGGAGTTGCTGCTGCTGGACGTCGCCAACGAGGTGGACATGCTGCTCAGCCTGGAGGTGGCCACCAGCGGCCGGCAAGACCTGATGCCCGAGCCGCTGCTGGCGCTGACGCTGGACACCTGCCAGCGCTCCGGCATCCCCGGCCTGGGCCAGACGCTGCAGGCGCAGCGCGCCGGCCTCAAGAACTTGAACTACGCCGATCGACCGACGCTGCGCTTTCACCCTCAGCCCGGCAGCTTCCGCCTGCAGCCGCAGGGCACCGTGCCGATGGCGGGCGCGCTGGACCAGACCCTGGCTCAGCTGCCGTTTCCCGCCTGACATCCGGGCGGGAATTTTCATCTCAACTACCCCGATTTTTCGGACGGTTTAATTAGACACCTGTGCCTTGGCAAAGTCTTCCGGCGAGCGATAGCCCAAGGCACTGTGCGTTGCGTTCGTTCACGGTTGTAGAGCACCTCGATGTAGTCGAACACTACCGATCGAGCTGCATCGCGATCGGCGAACACCGCGTAATGCGTGAGCTCGTGCTTGAGCGAAGCGAAGAAGCTCTCCATCGGCGCGTTGTCGTAGGGCATGCCTTTGCGGCTCATGCTGGCGACGAGGCCGGCGTCATGAAGCTGCTGACGATAAGCGTGGCTAGTGTATTGCGAGCCCTGGTCACTGCGGTGGATCGCGCCGTGCGCGGGCGTACGATGGGTCACGGCCATCTGCAAGGCCTCGCTGGCCAACGCCTGATCGATCCGTTCGCTCATTGACCAACCAAGGATGCGGCGCGTGTAGACGCGTACCTCACCGCAACTCCCTCGCGAAGTACGCCGCCGCTTTTTTAGGATCGTTCTCTTCCTTCAGCCGCGCGTTCTCGCGTTGGAGGATCGCCAACTCATCCTGGCTGGCTTTGGGCCGGCCTGATCCACGGAATGCTTGCTCACCCTTGCGCTCCACGTCCATAGCCCACTTGTATAGCCGATTGCGCGGAACACCCAGTTCTCGAGCGAGGACAGCCGCTGGCTTGCCGGATGTCTTCAGAAGTCGCGGCGCTTGGCGCTTGAACTCCGCCGTGAACCTTTGTCGCTTCTCCATTGAACACTACCGTACGAGGATTGTCCTCGCTTTGTGGTGTCCGAGAAATCAGGGGTGGTCCAACTTGAACATGACGATCAGCGACAAGGCGCTCGACCTGCTCGGCAATGTCGGCTTCGATCCGGTGTTCGGCGCCCGCCCGCTCAAGCGCGCGATCCAGCAGCAGCTCGAGAATCCGTTGGCCAAGGAGATCCTCGAAGGCAAGTTTCAGCCGGGTGATACGGTGGCGGTCGATGCCGAGCATGGTCGGCTGATGTTCGCGAAAAAGTAGCTTGGCCGATGCCTTGTGGAATGACAGCTTGTTCCACAAGAACGCGTGTGCGGAAGCCAATAAGCAATTTTAGCCATCCGGATCGGCACGATTCGATTCACATCGAACCATATGCCCGGCGTGCGACGGTATGGTGCGCATGCACGTCAAGACGGAGGTCGACATGCGCATCACCCGTTTCATCCATCGTCGAATCGATCGCTGCAGGCTTGAGATGCGGCGCCATGCCTGCATCGAAAAGGATCGCCCATGATGGCTTGCTTTCGATTTGAAGTAGTACTCTTGTCGGTGTGCCAAATGGCACTTGTCGGGTCGGGCCCCCGAAGTCAAGCTGAAATTTCTGCTTCTCGATACAATGGGAACATTCCGCGTTTTCGCTTCGACTCTCAGCGATGAATGCAAACTTGCAAACGCTGCGGCGCCTGCCTTCGGCGGAGCAGCTCAAACTGCAGAACCTGCGCCTGCGCGTCGGTGATCATGCCGTCGACGTCGGCGCACTGCGCGTGATCGGCGAGGGCGAGTCGTCGCGTCTGACCAGCAAAGCCGTCAGCGTCCTGCTCGAGCTCGTGCGCCATGCCGGCAACACGGTCAGCCGCGAACACCTGCTCGAAACCGCATGGAAGGATCGTGTGACCACGCCCGACGTGCTCACCCAGGCGGTCAAGGAACTGCGCCGAGTATTTGGCGATGCGCAATACATCGAAACGATTCCGAAAGTCGGCTACCGGCTGCTCGCCGACGTTTCGGTGATCGAAGCCGACGAAATTCCATTTGGTCGCATTGATCATCTTGCCTTGCGTGCCGAAAACGAATCCTGGGTCGAGCCCGAGGCAAACGAGACGACCCCGCTCGCGCTGGCGGCGGCCGCGCGAGCGTTCGCCGCCGGCAGCAAAGCGGAGCCCGTTGAGCCAGTGCCTGCGCAGGTCGTGCCCGCCGCGCCGACTGCGAAGTGGACGCAGTTCGCACCAGCGTTCACCGTACTGCTGCTCGCGCTCGCCGTCGCGGCAGGCTGGTATTTCATCCGCGGCGGGCGAGTCTCGGCGCCGCCGCCGTGGGCGATTTCCAATCTGCGTGCGCTGACTTCGGATCCCGAATCCGAAATTCTGCCGCATATCTCGCCCGACGGCACACGCGTGGCGTTCGGCAAATTGATCGAAGCAACCGGGCTCGACAGGCTGTTCATTCGCGGCGTCGAGCCGTCGCAGCTCGTGCCGCTGGCGCCGCACACCGAGAAGGCGCACGACATCCGTCCGGTGTGGTCGTCCGATGGCAGTCACATCGCCTATGAGCGCATCTCCAGGGACAAGTGCACGCTATTCATCGTGTCGAGCCTGGGCGGGCACGAGCGTGAGATCGGCGATTGCCAGGACTTCGGCACAAGCTACTTCGATTTCGCGCCCGGAGATCAGGATCTCGTCATCGGGTTGCGCGGCAGCGGATCGCAGTCCGACGTGACCCTGTCGCGATGGAACATCGCCACCGGCACCGGCGAGCCGTTGCAGTATCAACGCGCGAATGGCGAACAAGACATCGAGCCGCGCTATTCCCCGGACGGACGCTGGCTGGCGTTCCGTCGCGGCTTTTCGCCGTATAGCGATCTTTATGTGATGCGCGCGGACGGCAGCGGTGTGCGGCAGATCACGCATTTGTCGGGCAGTCTGCGCGGCTACACGTGGACGGCGGATAGTTCGGCGCTTGTGTTCTCGTCCAATCATCTCGGCAAGTTCGAGTTGTACGCGGTTGGCATCGACGGCGAACCGTTGCAGCGTCTCGGCATTGAACATGCGATCTATCCGGATGCCGCACATGCCGTGCACACCGTCGTCTACCAGATTCAGCGCACGATGAGCGCGCTTGCGGAAGTCGACATCGACTCGCCGCAGACCGTGCCGCGCAAATTGGCCGCTTCGACGGGCAGCGACTCCGCACCCGCAGTCTCGCCGGACGGCAAACACATCGCCTTTCTTTCCGATCGCAGCGGTTTCAACCAGGTGTGGCTCTACGACGCCGCCACGGACAGCGCCGAAGCGCTGACCGATTATCGCGATACGGTTCTTTCCGGCCTGGTCTGGCGCGCCGATTCGGCCGCCCTAGTTGTCACCGTGCGCGAGGAGCCAACTACTTCGCGCCTCGTCGAGATCGATCTGGCGTCGCGTCGAGCGCGTGACGTTTCCGGCAAGGACGAGAGCGTCCTGTTCGGCGGCTACGGCCCGAAGCCGGGGAGTTTCCTGCTCGCCACGGGAACAAGCAGCAGCGGCGCGCGCCTGCTGTTGCGGGAATCGGCGGACGCGGCCGGGCGCTCCGACAAGGTGCTTGCCACCGGAGTGCAACAGGCCGAAGTCGATGCTGCGCAAGGTTTCGTCTATTACACGCGCGTCGGGACCGCCGGGTTGTTCCGGTGGACGGCAGCAACGGGCGGAGAGCAGAAGCTGACCGACAAGATCAATGCACTGACGGTCGGTGACTGGCGTCTCATCGACGGCAAGCTCTGGTATCTCGTGCCTGTCGACGTGCGCGCGGTCGTCCTGCATGAGTTCGATCCAGAGAAGAATGCGGACCGCGTGGTCGCCGAATTCCCCATCAGCGTCGGTGGCGTGAATTTCGGCGTCGATCCCGAGCACAAACACATTTACCTGGGTTATGTCGCAAACCAGGACACCGATATCGGCGCGTTCGAATTGGAACGAGCGGCAACGCGTTGAGCTGAGTCTCGGCAACGGTTGCAGCGGCGGGAACTTCGACAATTTCGATCACTTCATGTGCCGGTTTCCGCAACCCGCAGTGTGATCGCGCGGAGCACACTTTGCTCGCCCTCTCCAACGGGCAGTGGAAGCGTCACACGGCCATCGGGACCGGGACCCTGATGGCCGTTTTCATTTCCGCCATCGCGTTGCGCTCGCGCAAGTCGTTGTAACCAAATGATTTCACCGATTGCACCGAAAGATTTCGCCGCGATTTCAGCGCAATTTCCGTACAGTCTTGCGGCAGGGTAAGTAAATAAGCGCCTTCTCTCGACACGAAGGTGCACCATGCCCGCAAGCGTTCAGATCATCAGCCCCGGAACTCGCTTGACCCTGCCGCGCATAGACGGCGGCGCGCTTTCGATGTTCATCGGCGGAGGCCGCAGCGCCGGCCTGCGCATCGAAGGACCGGCCGCGGGAGTATGGCTGCCGCTGCGCGGCCGCCTCCAGATTGGCGTAGGCGAGGGCGAAAGCACGCACGCCCGCTTCGAGGCACGTGCCACCTGCGCCGATGCCTTCACCCAGGTGACCGGCCGCGGTCACGCCCTGTGGCTGGCCGTGGTCGGCACCCCCGCTGCGTGGCGCGAGGCGCTTGCGGCCGGGCCGACGCGAGATTCCGGCCTGCTGCCGGCCACGCACCAGGTCGAACATGCCCTGCTGCGCCGTGCCATGAGCCTGGTGCGCGCTGTGCAGCAAGGCGATGATGCGGTGGCGCTGGATGGCATGCTCGACGAGATCGGCGCGATGCAGAACCGCTTCGACGAGATGATCGCGCGCTGCCCGGGCCGTACCTGGGCGCAGCGACGCCATGTGTTCCTGCGCCTGCAGCGCGTCCGCGAACATCTGGCCTGCAATTGCCATCTCGATCTCGACAATGCTGCGCTCGCCCGCATCGCGAGCTACTCGCCTTGGCATTTCATCCGCGCCTTTCACGCCGCGTACCACGAGACGCCGCATGCGTTCCTCGTGCGCCAACGCCTGCTGCGCGCACAACGACTGCTGCGCACCAGCCCGCTCGCGATCGGCGAGATCGCGCTCGCCTGCGGCTTCGAAAATCGCTGCGCGTTCTCGCGCCTGTTCCGCAAGCGCTTCGGTACTACCGCGAGTGTGTTGCGCAGGGGTGGGGGCGCGCCAATGGCGTTGCGCGCAAACGTGGATTGAAGAAAGCGCCGCCGATTGCAGCGGCGCGTCCACGTCCGAAAATGGGGCGTTGCCCGGAAGGCCCGGGCCGCGTCAGCGCGGCCCGGGAAGCAGCGTCTAGAACTTGACCGTAATCTTGCCGAAGAAGTAGCGGCCGACCGTGTCGTAGGTGTTCACGTCGGTGTTGGCATTGGCCACGTTCTCTTGGTAGAAGATTGGCGGTTGCTTGTTGCCCACGTTGTCGACACCGACCTGGATCATCGTGTTGAGCGGCTCGATGTTATAGCCGACCGAGATATTGTGGTAGGTGTACGCACCGAACTTCAGGATCGCGTTCTCGGGATGCGGATAACAACCGTCCGCACCGGCCGCATCGCCTGCCGCTGCCGACGCGCCGTTGCAGGCGTAGCCGATGCGACCGCGGCCGATGTAGCGCGCCGTCCAGTTGGCGTTGAAGGCACCCCAGTTCCAGTCGAGCCCGGCCAATGCGCGCCAGCGCACCAAGTTGCCGTAGGTGCGGTCGAAATGGCCGGCGAAACCCTGCTTCAAGCCCGTGGTGATGTCGTATTTCTGGATGTACGTCGTCTGGAAGTTCGCCGTGAAGTTGCCGAACGACGTTTCCGGAAGGCGATAGCGCAGGTTCACGTCGGCGCCCTCGGTCACCAGCGTACCCGCGTTGAACGAGGACTCGTAGATGTACTTGATCTGGCCGTAGCTGGAGCCGGACGTGTTGCGGGTGATCAGCTGGCAGGTTTCCTGGACGCCGTAGTAGCACGAGGTCAGGATCGTCTGCGCGATGCCGGGGCCGGACACGATCAGGTTGTCGAGCACGATGCGGTAATAGTCGGCGCTGACCGAGAGGCCCGGCAGCCAGTTCGGATCGTAGACAAATCCGTAGTCGAACGACTTGCCGTGCTCAGGCTGCAGGTTGATCTTGGTGCCGAAGGCGCTGTTCGAATAGACCGAGCCGTTGACGATGCCGTTGGTCTGGCTGGTTCCGGTATTCTGGAACACATAACCTTGGCAAGCCGGGTTGCTGGCCACGGACGCCGGTCCGCAGGGATCCGTTGCCGTCGCCGAGTCGGCCGAAGGGCCGGCAAACAGGTCGGTGACCGACGGTGCACGGAACACCTTCGACACCGTCGCGCGCAGCAGCAGGTCTTCGATCGGCTTCAACTCGATCGCGACCTTCCAGTTGTTGGTGCTGCCGAAGTTCGAGTACTTCGAGTAGCGGTCGCCGAGGGTCAGGTTGAGGCTGTGCACGAACGGCTGGTCCTTGAGGATCGGGACGAGCAATTCGGCGTAGGCCTCCTTGACGTTGTAGCCGCCCTGCGTGTTGGCAGTGCAGATCGAGCTCGGGCCCGAGCAGGAAATCGACGCGATGTTACCCGCGGCGTCGCGTGTGATCTGGCTGACCAGTTGCGCGTCGGCTACCGAATCGACGTATTCCTTGCGGTAAGACGCGCCGGCGGCGAAGCCGACGTCGCCGGCCGGCAGGCTGAACAACGAGCTCGAACTCACGCCGAATTCTGCCGACTTCATCTGGTAGTTGAGCGGCGAGTTCTTGTAGCTGGTCTTGGCGCTTTGCAGCAGGGAGATCGTGTTGGGATCGTAGATGTTGAAGATGTTGATCGGGTTGCACGACGCCTGGGTGCAGGCAAAGTTCGAGGTCAGCCTGCTGTAGTTGATGTAGTTCGCGTTCTCGCCGTGCTGGGTGACTTTGCCGTAGCTCGCGTCAGCGAACCAGGTCCAGCTCGAATCGGCGAAACTGCCTTTGAAGCCTGCGGTGACCAGGTCATGCGTGGTCGAGAAGTTCGTCTGGCGCGGGCCAAGGCTCGACAGACGCGTCTTGAACTCGTTGTATTGCTGCGAGCCGTCGGGCGCGTTGCCGAAGGCGACGCCGAACGGGTTGTAGTACTGGTTCGACGGGATGTACAGGTTGTCCTGTTGTGCGTCGAGCGGCACCGGCGCGATCTGCGTGCGCGATACGGTCTTGTTGTGGAAGATCTCCATGAACGCTTCGACGTTGTCGGTGATCTTGTAGTTGCCCAGCGCGAACAGGCCGGTGCGCTCGCTCGGTGTCTGGTCGTAGTTGCCTACCGCCTGGTAGTTGAACGCGTCTTGCTGGCCGTTGTAGCAGCGATAGTCGCTGAGCGACGTACCGGTGGTGCCGTCCTTGCGCGTGACCCGGCCGCCGTTGCCGGCGATGCCTTTGCAGCCATTGAACGGGGCGCCGCCGAGTATGCTCGCAGGCAGGCTGATCGCGCCGTTCGGCGTGCGGCTCGAACCGCCGTGGACGACGTAGCCGGTGTTGTACTTGTACAAAGCGTCGTGCGAGTACGCACGATTTGCCGCGAGTACCGAATCGGTCTTGTTGTAGTTGATGCCAAGCAGGATGCTGCCCTTGTCGGTCGATTGGCCGAACATCGCATGCACGGCCCTGCGTTGACCGTCGTCATGGTCGCTGATGCCGTAGTCGACACCGATCTCGGCACCCTGGTAGTTGTTGCGCGTGATGATGTTGACCACGCCGGCAACCGCATCCGAGCCGTAGACGGCCGAGGAGCCGTCGCTCAGTACTTCGATGCGCTCCACTGCCGAGGCGGGGATGATATTGAGGTCCTGCAACTGGAACGGCACACGGTGGCCGTTGATCAGCAGCAGCGAACGCTGGGTGCCGAGGCCGCGCAACGAAATCGTCGACGCACCCGTACCGCCGCCGTTGTTGACGTTGGGGTTCATGGCGTTGCCAGCCATGGAAGGCAATTGCTGGATCAGGTCGCCGAGCGTGACCTTGCCGGACTTCTCGATCGCGGCATGGTCGATGGTGAGAACCGGGTTGGCCGTTTCCATATCGACGCGGCGGATGTTCGAGCCGGTGACGACGATGGTTTCCAGATTCTGCGACTTGGCGTTGTCGGCGGCGGGCGCTGCGTTCTGCGCCGCGGCCGGAACGGCGACGAGGCAGGCGAGCGAAGTTCCGGCCAGCGGCCACGCGCGCAAGGCATGGCGTATCGCTGTGCTGAGCACATGTTGGGGCATCTTGATCTCCTCGAAAAAAGCTGTCTTCGGCCGGGGCTGGCCGGTGCGCGCAAGCGTTACAAATCCGTTGCGAGGAAATGTGCCCAAGAGCGGTCTATCGCTTTGCCGCAATTGCGCGCTGGCGCATGCCGCGAGCGCAGCAACAGCTGCGGCGGCTTTCGCCCAACGACTACTATGTGGGCCGGCAATTACTGCAACCCATTGCGCCGCGCATTTGGTGAGGATCGGGGCGCCGATCGAGCCACAGCAAATGAGGATTCATGTTCGCAAACAGATCACGAAGATTCATCCTGTGCCTCGCGCTGCTTGCTCCGCTTGCGGCGCAGGCCGGCACCTGCGAGGTGCAGGGCGGAGCAACACGCACGCATCTGGTCGAGCTGTACACCAGCGAAGGCTGCAATTCCTGTCCGCCCGCGGAGCAGTGGATGAGTTCGATTCGCGACAAGGAAGGCCTGGTCGGACTCGAATTCCACGTCGACTACTGGGACTCGCCGGCCTGGCATGATCCCTACGCGAAACAGGCCTGGGCGCGGCGCCAGGAGGTGAAGGCGAAGCAAGCCAAGGCACAGGTGTACACACCGCAGATCTGGCTCGACGGCAAGCTGTGGAAAAGTTGGCCGAAGGGCGACGCGCCGGGCGCCGAGCAGCCGGCAGTCGCGCAGATGCCGCTCACGCTGCACCTATCCGCCGAGACCGGCGACAAGGTCAAGGTGCGCCTGCAGGCGACCGGGTCGGAAAATCCAGAGCACAAACGCTTCTACGTCGCCCTGACCGAGAACCGGTTGGCGCAGGAGATACGCGGCGGCGAGAACAAGGGCCGTCGCCTCGAGCACGATCAGGTCGTGCGCGACTTCATCGGGCCGTTGCGCTTGCCGGAGGCGCAGGCCGAGTTGAAGGTCCCGACAGGCATGGCGCTGCCGAACGCTGCCGTTGTCGCCTTCGTGCAGGACGAGGACGGCGGTGAGATGGTACAAGTCCTGCGTCTGCCGTTGACGGAGTGCAAATGATGAACACCACGACCTTGCGTGAGATCTCGCTCGGTGTCGACCAATCGGGCAAGTGTTCGCCCGCCGCGTGGCGGACCGTGCTCGGCGCAGGTGCCGCCGCGGCGACGCTCGATCTGGTTTACGCCTGCACCCTCGTCTATTTTCTGCGCGGCATGAGCCCGCAGCGCCTGTTGCAGTCGATCGCGAGCGGCATCTACGGACAGGAATCCTACGCCGGCGGCTGGGCCACGGCCGCGGTCGGCTTCGCCGCGCACTACTTCATTCTGATCGTCGCGGCGTGGTGGTTCTTCCTCGCCAGCAAACGCCTGCGCGTCTTGCGCGAGCAGCCCGTGGCCTGCGGCATCGCCTACGGCGTCGCGATCTACGTCACGATGAATTTCGTCGTCCTGCCGCTGTCGAACGCGCCATTTGCAAACAAGGCTTTTGATCTGGCGATCACCTTGCCGCGCCTCGTCGAATTTGGCATGCACCTCGTCTTCGGCCTGATCATTGCGCTCGTCGTGCGTCGTTACTGGCGCCGGACGATTTAAGAAAAGCGAACCGGGCATTGCGCCCGGTTCGTGGTTCCCACAACCCGCAATGAACGGCGGTCAATCGAAGTTGCGCGTCACCCGCAAACCGATCGTGCGCGGCTGGATCGGCACCACGTAGTACTGGCCGAACACATTGGCGTACTGGCTGCCGGCCGGCTGTACGCAGACCGAGGTCGCGCACTCGGCGAAGCGATTCAGTTCGCCGCGACTGTCGAACGCGTTCTTGATGTAAACGTCGAATGCCCACGCGTTCTTCTTCAGGCCGGCGGACAGATCGAACGAGGCATAGCCGGGCATGTCGCCGATCAAGCCGTTTTCGAGCGTGCGCAGATCGGTGCGGCGACGGCCTTCGACGAAGCCCGCGGCTTGGAAATAGCCTTCGCCGCCTAACGCATCGAACACGTAGCGCGCGCTGAGGTTGGCCTTCTGCTTCGCGGTCAGCGGCAATTGCGTGCCCTTCGGCGCCTGCGGGCCATCGACCGGATCGCCGGTCTGCGGATTGATCGTGCCCGGCGTGCACACGGTGGCGGGCTTGCCGGTTTCGTCGAGGAATCCGCAATAGTCGGCCTCCAGCTTCGACTTGAGCAAGCTGATACCCGCGGTCAACGTGAGGTTGTACGTCGCCGCCCAAGTCAGATTCGACTCGAAGCCGCGGATCTGCGCCTTGTTCGCATTGTGGATTTCGGTGAGGCCGTTCGCGCCGAGATAGGCGAACTGGAAATCCTTCCAGTCCTCCTGGAACACCGCGCCGTTCCAGCGCAGACGATGGTCGAGCCATTCGGTCTTCCAGCCGAACTCGTAGTTGGTGAGGAAGTCGGCGACATAGGGCGGCTGACTGCCGCGACGGTTGATGCCGCCGGGGCGGAAGCCCTCCGACCAGGTCGCATAGATCATCTTGTCCGCATCGAACTTGTAGGTCAGGTTGCCCTTGCCGACGTGGTCGCTCTGCGTGGTCTTCTTGTCGAGGTTGGTGCACGGCGCACCGTCGAACTTGTAATCGCTGAAGCAGGCCGCTTCGCCAGTGTGGCTGCTGTAGCCTTCGCTGAAGCCGAAAAATCCACGCAGGCTGTTTTCGGTGTGGAAGAAGCGCGCGCCGAGCGTGCCGGTGAGATTGTCGGTGATGTCGTAGCTGACTTCGCCGAACACCGCACTGCTGTCGTCGACGCGATGCTGTTTGGTCAGCCACAGCGTGTTGGGCCAGCCGGTAACCGACGTCGCCGTGGCAAGACCATCGATGATGTAGTCCTGCGAGATGCGGTGCGACTGATGGTCGAGGTAGAGGCCGGCAACAAAGCGGAAGCGCTGATCCTTTGGCGAGTTGATGCGCAGTTCGTGGCTGGTCTTGGCATAGCCATCGACGCCGTGGATATGCTGGCCCGGGTTGATGTAGTTGCCGTTGTTGTCGGTGATGTATTTGCCGTAGCCGGACAACGTGTCGTACCAGAACGAATAGTCGCTGTAGTCCGAGTCGGTCCAGTCGCTGCGGTTGAGGTGGGCGAACGCATAGACGAGATCGAAGTTGCCGATCTTGCCCTGCACGGTCAGCGCACTCTGCACCCAGCGGTCTTCCTGCCATTCCGCATAGCCGTGACTGACCTTGAGGTCGCCGATCTTGGGATCGAACGCGTAGCTGCCGCCGTTGTGCTGGCTCTGGCCCATGATCGTAGGCGTGATCGACCAGTCGTCGTTGAGATCGAGTTTGAGCGCCGCGCGCGCACCGCGCAGCCAGGATTCGTTATAGGCATCGTGCACGCGGCTGGCGTTGTCCGCAGTGATGCCCGAGGTCGGATAGGTGCGCGCGCCGAGCACGTTGTCGACATAGCCACCGTCGTGCTCGTCCCAGCCGACCACGCGCAGCGCGGCCTTCTCCGATAGCGGGATGTTGACGAAGCCTTCGGTGACATAGCCCAGCGTGCCGTGGGACACCGAGTTGATTTCGGTGCTCACGCTTGCGGCGAACGCGCTCGGGTCGGGTTTGTTCGTGATGATGCGGATCGTGCCTGCCTGCGAGCTGGCGCCGTATAGCGTGCCCTGCGGGCCGGCGAGCGCTTCCACGCGCGCGACGTCGTAGATGTGCAGATCGAGCGCGCCCTGGATCGTCGTGATCGGCTCCTCGTCGAGATAGACGCCGACGCTCGGCGACGGGCCGGAATGATTGCCGTTGCTGCCGCTGGCGACGCCACGCATGTAGATCTGCGAGAAACCCGGCGCAGTGCTCTGGATCGACACGCTTGGCAGCATTTTGACGTAGTCGGTCATGCTGTTGACGTTCATCTCGCTGAGTTTGTCAGTCGATAGCACGTCGATGCTGAGCGGCACGGCCTGCGCATTTTCCGTGCGCTTCTGCGCGGTCACTGTCACCGATTCGAGCGAGGCGGTCGGCTTCTCCTCGGACGGTTGCGCGGGCGGAGCGCTCTGCTCCGCATCGGCGGCGAACGCCGGGGCGCAGAAAGCGAGATGTATTGCCGCCGCGAGCGGCAGGCGGATAAATTTTGAACGGCCTCGAAGGCGCGGCCGGACTCCGGGACAGATGGTTGCCACGATGAATTCTCCCAATGAAATGCAACGTTGCGATTGGATGCGGTGCGTCCCCACGCAGCCGCGCCGGTTACCTACTTCTTGTTTCAGCTTGTTCGAACTCCGTCAACGTGTCGCCAAGTGCCTCCTTCAACGGACCGAGCCAGGGCTCGTAGTGCTGCCAATGATCGACGCCAGCCTTGTAGATCGGCTGGCGCACCTGTTCGGAACTCGCCGTGCGCACCGGCCGCTCGTTTTCGAAGAAGCGCAGCACGCCGTCCTCGAACGGCAGGCTGCAGTAGTCGAGGAGCGAGCGCACTTCGCGTTCGGTATCGGCGACCATGTTCTCGTAGATCACGCGATGCACGCGGCCGGGCAGCACGGAATCGAAATGCCGCATCAGCTCGGCATAGTCCCGGTAGTAGCGGCCGATATCGGCGAGGTGGTAGGCGAAATTCTGCCCGCGGGCGAAATGCTGGCGGAAGCACGACCAGCCGCAGGCGAGCGGATGTCGGCGCGCGTCGATGATCTTCGCGTTCGGCAGAATCAAGTGAATGAGACCGACGTGGGCGAAATTGTTCGGCATCTTGTCGATGAAGAATGGCCGCCCGAGCTTGCGATGCTTGGCCGAGCGTTCGAGATATTCCTCGCCGAGCGCGCGCAGTTCGGCGCCGCTCATGCGGGCGAGTGCGTCGTGGTATGCGCCCGGCTCGCGGTTCGTGGAAGCGCGGCGCAACGCGCGAGTGATCGAGGTGAGCTCCGGCAATTCCATCGTGCCTTCGACCTGCGAGTGGCTCGACAGGATTTGCTCGATGAGAGTGGAACCCGCGCGCGGCAGGCCGACGATGAAGATCGGCTCGGGCGAGGGCGATCCCTGCCCGGCACGCGCGGCAAAAAAATCCGGGGTGTACATCTGCTTCGCGCGCGCGAGCCGAGCCGAAGTGTCATCGGCGCGATACGGCGCGAGCTTGAGGCGCAGCGCGTTGCCGGCGGCATAGTGGGCAAACGACGTGGCGTAGTCGGCGCGGTCTTCGAGCGCCTTGCCGAGCGCGAAGTCTAGGTGCAACCTGTTTTCGTCGCCGAGCGAAGTATTCGCGAGCGCTGAGCGCATCGCCGCAATTTCCTCGTCGCCGAAGCGGAACGTCTTGAGATTGGCTAGGCTCCAGTAGGCCTCGCCGAAGCCGCGATCGAGCCGGGTGCACTCTCGATACGCGGCGATCGCGCGCTCGGTGTGGCCTTCGGTTTTCAGCGCATGGCCGTAACTGAGCCACGCATGCACCTGCGCTGGATGCTCGCGCAGCAATTCGGCATAGATGTCGATTGCGGTGGCGTACTCGCCGATACGGCAGAGCACGGCGGCCTTGAGGTTGCGGTATTGCGGATTGGCCGGATCGTCGCGCAGCAGCGCTTCGAGTTCGGCGATGGCCTCGATCGGCCGGTTCGCACGATGCAGGACGATCGCATGATTGTGCCGCGCCTCGCGGAAGCCGGGTGCGAGTTCGAGGCAGCGCGCGAGCAGGTTCTCCGCGTCCTCGATGCGGTCGACGCGCACGGCGAGTTCGGCGAGCATGCGGATCGCAACGACGTCGGTGGGCGCCTCGCGCAATTGCGCACGCAAGCGAGCCTCGGCTTCGGGGATGCGATTGGCGGCGAGCGCTGCCGCAGCTTGCATCAGCGCCGGATCGTGAACGCTGTGGCTGACGTGTTCGAGATAGGCGTTGGCTGCTGCCGCGCTGTCACCGGCCGCGAGCAGACGGTCGCCGAGCTGACGCCAGATCTGCGGTTCGGTCGGCGTGCGTCGTGCCGCTGCGCGCAGGGCAACAAGATCGGAACGGATGCTGCTGTCGATACCGCAGTCGAGCATACGGCGCCTGGACGATGGACATTGCGCAAGCTCCGCTCCACCGGAGCGGAGCGGCGAGGGTTTCGCCGCTCCGCGAGCGAGTTTGCAACAAGTCCGTCATATCCGCCACTGCCGTCTGTGGCGGATGTCGCGTTACCAGTGCAACGTCGCCTTGCCGTAGACGAACGCACCGTTGAAGCCGAACGGCGAGTAGTTCGAGTACGGCAACTGACCGCTCTGCGAGTTGGCGTAGATCGTTGCATCCGGATAGACGTTGGTCACGTTGTCCGCGCCCAGAGTGAAATCCCAGCGGTCGAGATGGTAGGTGCCCGAGACATTGAGCAGCCACTTCGCGCCGTAGGTCTGGTCGAGCGCCGCGTTGCTTGCGTTGAGCACGGTGACGTCGCCGTAGCGGGTTACGTCGCCGTGCAGGGTCAGGTTCCAGAAGCTCCAGTCGGCGCCGAACACGTATTTGTCTTTCGGCGAGCCCAGGGTGATGCGACCGACTTCGTCGCGCGTCACGCGCGCGAGAACGAGGCCGTTCTGCTGCAGTATCGCCGGGTTCGGCTGGATATAGAGGACGTCGGTCTTGTTATGGTTGGCCGCAAGGCTGAGGTTGAGCGTGCCGGCCGAATCGAGGTCGAGCCTGTAGTTGGCGACCGCGTCGACGCCGCGCGTGCGCGTGTTCACCGCGTTGGTGAAGTAGCGGCCGCCCTGCACGCCGGGATAACCGTTCGCCTGCAGATAGTTGCTGACCGCCGTGCCGGTCAAATTGCCGGAGAGCACGATGCGATGATCGACGGTGATCTGATACGCATCGATCGTCGCCGAGAACGCGTCGGTCGGCTGCAGCACGAGTCCCACGCTGTAATTGCGCGACTTCTCGGCTTTGAGCGGTTCGGCGCCGAGCGCGATCGCGGCCGGATCGGAAACCGGGAAGGTGCGCACCTGCTGCAACTGGTTGCCGCTAGGTGTCGACACGAGGTTGGTCGCGGTCGAGGAAAAATACTCCTGGGCCAGCGACGGCGCACGGAAACCATTCGACGCGGTCGCGCGCACGGCGACCGCATCGACGATCTGGTAGCGCGCGGAAAGCTTGCCCGACAGCGCGCTGCCGAAGTCGCTGTAGTCCTCGTAACGGCCGGCGAGGCCGGCGGAGAGCTTGTCGGTGAAATTCGTCTCGAGATCGAAATACGCCGCGTAGCTGTGCCGGCTATGCGAGCCGGCGTCGTTCGGCGTGAAGCCTGGGTACACCTGCGCGCCGGTGCCGAAGTACGAGGCCGGGTCGCCCGCGCTGACCGAGTAATTCTCGTGGCGGTATTCGCCGCCGAAGGCCACCGTCACGGCGTTGGGCAGGAAGCCGAATGTCACGTCCTTGCTCAAGTCCGCGTTCAACGCGCCCTGTTCGCTTTGCAGGATGCCGTCGAAGAAGTACGTCGGACTCGTCGGTCCGATGCTGGTGTTGAGGCTGTGCGCGGTGTCGATCGCGATGCGGCTGTAGCCGTAATCGGCGCTGAGGTCGTAATGCCAGCCGTCGGCGACCGTGCCACGCAGGCCGGCGACGCCTTGGCGGTCCTGCGCGTGCACCAGTTCGAGCGGCAGATAGCCGTTCGGATAGATCGAAAGGATGTTGTTGCTCGCACCGGCTGCGCGGAAGAAACCGTTCGAGGTCGAATTCAGATTGCGGGCGCCGCCAAAGGCATAGAGCGTGGCGGCATCGGACAGTTTGAATTGGCCGTTGAAGGAAAATTCCGGTTGCTCGATCTGCGGGTCGCCATAGCGCTGCGCCACGACGCCGAGCGGCGGCTGACTCGCGCTCGGCGTGCCGAGGTAGGGGCCCGCGCGGTTCGACCAGTCGTTGCTGTTGTATTGCGCGGCAAAGTGAATCCAGCCGCCGTCGCCGAGCTTGAAACCGCCGTCGCCGCCCGCAAGCAGCTGGGCGCCGTCGCCGGCGCTGTATTCGCCTGTTTGAAGTGATGCGCTGCCGTGTTCGCTGCCGCTCTTGAGCACGATATTGACGACGCCGGCGATCGCATCCGATCCGTACTGGGCGGACGCGCCGTCGCGCAGCACTTCGACGCGCTCGACCGCACTCAGCGGAATCTGGTTCAGATCGAATGGCGCCGAGCCGCGGCCCTGGCTGCCGTTGACGTTGACCAGCGCCGAAGTGTGCCAGCGCTTGCCGTTGACGAGGACGAGGGTCTGGTCGGGTGAGAGGCCGCGCAGCTGCACCGGGCGTACCGCGTCGGTGCCGTCGGTCAGCGACGGATTGGGAAAATTCAGCGACGGCACTGCACGCGACAGCGCCGCGGTGAGCTGGGCGGCGCCGGTCGCCTGCAGCGCTTCAGGGGTGATGATGTCGATCGGCGAGAGCGATTCGGCCACCGTGCGGTTCTGCACCTTGGTGCCGGTGACGATGATCATCTCCATTGCCTTCGTTTCCTTGGGAGCCTCTGCGGGAGCCTGCTGGGCGGTCGCATTGGTAACGATACCAACAGCAAACAAGGCAAGCGCGGCGGGAATAGGGCTTCTGTTCATGGCATTACTTCTCTGGCTAGCGGTATTTCGACGCAAGTATTTGTTACAATTGGGTTAAAGTTAATGTTGCGTTGCGGCAATGTCAAATATCCTTTGCTTCTAAGCGAAGGTTGTTTGGCAAGTCCGCGGCCTCTTGATAAACGCCCAATCGACCCGATACTTCGCCGCTGCGCGAGTCGAGCCGGCTTGGCAGTCTCGTCATCATCGAACCTGCGGAAGACCCGATGCCCATCTACGAATTCGAATGTGCTGCCTGCGGCAACCGTTTCGACCGCCTGCAGAAGCTCAGCGACCCCGATCCGACCGCGTGCCCGCATTGTGGTGCCGAGCGCGTCTCGCGCCGTCTTACCGCACCTGCGTTCCGTCTGAGCGGAAGCGGCTGGTACGAAACCGATTTCAAAAAGGACGGCGACAAGAAGCGCAATCTCGCCGGCAAGGATGAAGCACCTAAAGCCGCTGCGGAGCCGGCGACCAAGTCGGACGCGGCAAAGCCCGCCGCCGCTCCCGCGGCGGCGAAGTCGCCGGCAGCGAAAGGCGACTCGGCGGCGTAGTGCGGCATGCAATGAACGTGTGCTGATCGGTTGCCGACCGCAGACTAAACACTGTTCGCGACGAGGCATTGCGCACATTGCCGCTCGAGTCGCATGGGGTACACTCATCCTCACTCAACAAGAGAGAGGGAGAGCGTCATGTTGATCCGCATTTTCGTTGCAATCCTCGTCGTCGCAGCCGGTTTGCTGCCCGCCGCTTCGTTGCATGCGCAGTACGGAGGCTACGGCCCGGGTCCGGGCGAGGCCATCGAGTGCAAGAGCAGCGGCTACAACTATCAGCGTTGCCCGGTGCCGTGGCGCGACGCGCAGATCGTGCGCCAGTTGTCCGACACGCAATGTCGTCGCGGACAGAGCTGGGGTTTTGACCGCCGCGGCGGGTTCATCTGGGTCGATCGCGGCTGCCAGGCGCGCTTTGTCGCCGCCGGTGGCGGTTATCCGGGGCAGGGACCGGGTCCGGGTCCGTGGCAGCCCGGTCCAGGCTGGGATCAGCGTTTTTCGGTCCGTTGTGAGAGCAACGACGGGCGCAACAACTTCTGCCAGGTCGACGTCGGCGCACGCGGGCGCGTGTACCTGGAGCGCCAGGAATCCAGTACTCCGTGCCGGGAAGGCCAGAACTGGGGCTGGAACCGTGGTGGCGTCTGGGTCGCACAGGGTTGTCGCGGCGTGTTCACGGTCGATCGGCGCTGGTAGCGCGACTGCTTCGTCGAAAACACCCGCCGCTGGCGGGTGTTTTCGTTTGCAGTGCAGCAAAAACCCTCGTAGCATGCCGGGCTCGTTTCGCGCGGTGTCTCCGCGAGACTTGAAATTTGGGATTCCTGGTGGAGTAGGTTTTGGGCATGCGCACGCATTATTGCGGCCTCGTCGACGAGGCCCTTGTCGGTTCCGAAGTCACGCTTTGCGGCTGGGCGGACACGCGCCGCGATCACGGCGGAGTGATCTTCATCGATCTGCGCGATCATGAAGGCATCGTCCAGGTCGTCATCGAGCCGGAGAATGCGAACGCCTTCGGCGTGGCAGAACAAGTCCGTTATGAATTCTGCCTGCGCATCACCGGCAAGGTACGCGCGCGTCCGGCGGCGCAGGTCAACGATCGCCTGAAGACCGGAAGAATCGAAGTCGTTGCCGACAAGGTCGAGGTGCTCAACGCCGCGGCTCCCCTGCCGTTCATGCTCGACGACACACCGGGCGAAGACGCCCGCCTGCGTTACCGCTATCTCGACATCCGCCGCCCCGACATGCAGCGTAAGCTGCGCATGCGCACCAAGCTCGTCGCCGCGCTGCGCCGCTATCTCGATGCGCGCGGTTTCCAGGACATCGAAACCCCGATCCTGACCAAGGCCACGCCCGAAGGCGCGCGCGACTACCTCGTGCCTTCGCGTGTGCATCCGACCGAATTCTTTGCCCTGCCGCAGTCGCCGCAGTTGTTCAAGCAGCTGCTGATGATGGCCGGCATGGATCGCTACTACCAGATCGCGCGCTGCTTCCGCGACGAAGACCTGCGCGCCGACCGCCAGCCCGAATTCACCCAGCTCGACATGGAGTTCGCCTTCGTCGAAGAGCGCGACGTGCAGGACACGGTCGAGGCGATGATCCGCGAGGTGTTCAAAGAGGTCGTCGGCGTCGAATTGGCGAAGCCGTTCCCGCGCATGACCTACGCCGAGGCGATGCGCCTGTATGGCTCGGACAAGCCCGACCTGCGCATTCCGCTGCAGCTCGTCGATATTGCCGAGCAGGTCAAGCATGTCGATTTCAAAGTGTTCGCGGGCCCGGCCAACGACGCCGGTGGCCGCGTCGTCGCGCTGCGCCTGCCGGAAGGTGCCGCACAGCCGCGCAAGTATCTCGACGAGCTCGGCGTCTACGTCACGCGCTACGGCGCGAAGGGCCTCGCCTGGATCCGTGTCGACGACATCGCGAAAGGCCGCGACGGCCTGACGTCGCCGATCACGAAGTTCCTCGATGACAAGGCGATCGACGGCATCTTCAAGGCCGTCGCTGCGCAGGACGGCGACGTGATCTTCTTCGGCGCCGGCCCGTACAAGACGGTCAGCGACTATATGGGCGCGCTGCGTCTCAAGGTCGGCAAGGACAACGGCTTCGTCGAGAACGCGTGGAAGCCGCTCTGGGTCACCGATTTCCCGATGTTCGAGTACGACGCGGAAGCCAAGCGCTACGTCGCCCTGCATCATCCGTTCACTGCGCCGAACATCGACGACATTGCCGATCTCAATGCGAACGCCGCGACGGCGCTGTCGCGCGGCTACGACATGGTGCTCAACGGCAACGAGATCGGCGGCGGTTCGATCCGTATCCATCGTCCGGAAATGCAGTCGGCCGTGTTCGAATTGCTCGGCATCGGCGCCGAGGAAGCGGAAGCCAAGTTCGGATTTCTGCTCGAAGCGCTCAAGTACGGCGCGCCGCCGCACGGCGGCATCGCGTTCGGCATCGACCGCATCGCGGCGCTGATGGCCGGCACCGAATCGATCCGCGACGTCATCGCGTTCCCGAAAACCGCGAGTGCGCAGGACCTGCTCACCGGCGCACCATCGAACGTCGCCGAAGCGCAGCTGCAGGAATTGCACGTGCGCACGGTGAAACCTGTAAAGGCTTGAACAACGGAAACGTGGAGCAGCGGGGCAGGGGCCGTATGGACGAACACGTCATCCTCGTGCACGGATTGTGGATGCGTGCATTCACCCTGGCGGCGCTGCATCGCCGGCTCGAGCGCGAAGGCTACAAAGTACACTTTTTCGACTATGCCAGCGTGCTCAGCGAGCACGATGCGAGCATCGACAAGCTGGTCGAGTTGGTGCGTTCGATCGAGGTGACGGACGACCCTCCGGGCAGAATCCATTTCGTCTGCCACAGCCTCGGTGGCTTGATGGCGTTGCGCGCGCTTCGCAAACTACCCGATCTAGCGCCCGGCTGCGTGGTCTGCATCGGTTCGCCGCTGCGCGGCAGCGCGATCGCGCGCAGTGTTGCGCAGTTGCCGGGCGGGTCGTTCTTCATCGGCAAGAACCTCAGTGTGCTGCTCGAAGGTTTCGAGCGCTGGAACGGCAAGCGCCCGGTCGGCGCGATTGCCGGACGTTTGCCGTTCGGCCTCGGCCTCGTTTTCGGCGCGCTGCCGATGCCGCATGACGGCACGGTGAGCGTCGAAGAGACGCAATTGCCGGGTTTGACCGATCACATCGTCGTGCCGGCCACGCACACAGGCCTGCTGTTCTCCGATGAGGCTGCGGCACAGACTGTCGCGTTTTTGCGCAACAAACGCTTTCATCACGCTGCGGCAGCGTAAAATGGCGGCCATGAGCGCGGGCTCGACAATTCGCATCCTCGGCATCGACCCCGGCTCGCAGCGCACCGGTGTGGGCATCGTTGACATCGACGCGGCTGGACGCACGACGCACGTGTTTCACACCGCGCTGAACCTGCTCGGCAACGACGACTTCCCGCTGCGCCTCAAGCAGATTTTCGACGAGTTGCGCGACATCGTGCTCGCCCACCGGCCGCATGAGGTTGCGATCGAGCGCGTGTTCATGGCGCGCAATCCCGACTCTGCGCTCAAGCTAGGCCAGGCACGCGGTGCGGCGATCTGCGCCGTGGTCGCGCACGGTCTGAGCGTCGCCGAATATTCGGCCAAGGAAATCAAGCAGTCGGTGGTCGGTGGTGGCGGCGCGGAGAAACGCCAGGTGCAGCACATGGTCAGCATGCTCTTGAACATCGACCGCAAATTGCAGGCCGACGCGGCCGATGCGCTCGCGATCGCGCTCACTCATGCACACGCGCGTGCGAGCGCGCAGCGCCTGCGCGCCGGAGTCACCCTTGCAACGCGCACGCGCGGCACCACATCGTCGTGGCGGAGTTTTCGATGATCGGACGCCTGCGCGGAATCCTCGCTTCGAAGCAACCGCCGTGGCTGGTCATCGACGTCGGCGGCGTCGGCTACGAAGTCGAGGCGCCGATGTCGACCGTATTCGATCTGCCCGAGACCGGGCGCGAGGTCGCGCTCTACGTGCACTACGCGGCCAAGGAAGACACAGTGTCGCTGTACGGTTTCCTGCGCGAGGCCGAGCGCGTGTTGTTCCGCACGATCCAAAAAGTGTCGGGCATCGGCGCGAAGACGGCGCTCGCCGTGCTCTCAGGCGTATCGACCGACGAATTTGCGCGTCTGGTCCAGTCGGGCGACGTGCAATCTCTGACGCGTATTCCGGGCATCGGCAAGAAGACCGCCGAGCGCATCATCGTCGAGCTGCGCGATCGCGTCGACGGCATGGCGCTGGCGCTGCCCACGGGCGCGGCGAACGCGCCGAAGGATCCGCAGGCCGAAGCCGCAAGCGCGCTGCAGCAGCTCGGCTACAAGCCGGTTGAAGCTGCACGCCTGGTCAAGGAAACCTTCGCCAACGGCGACGATGCCGAGGCGATCATCCGCAAGGCGCTCAAGGCGGCGCTGCGCTGAAAGCGCTTCAAGGAAACCACATGCAACCCAACGCACAGACGCTCACCGGTCCCGCGCGCAGCAAAGCGCTCGCTGCGCTTGCGCTCGGCGCGCTCGGCGTCGTCTACGGCGACATCGGCACCTCTCCGCTGTACGCGGTGCAGGTCACCTTCGGCGAACAGGGCATACCGGTCAGCCCCGAGAACGTGCTCGGCGTGCTCTCGTTGATCTTCTGGTCGCTGATCCTCGTCGTCTCGCTCAAATATGTCGTCTTCATCATGCGCGCGGACAACAAGGGCGAGGGCGGCATCATGGCGCTGATGGCGCTGGCCCAGCGCGGCGCGCACGGCAATGCGCGTCTGCGCCGCGTCATCGTCGTGCTCGGCCTGTTCGGCGCCTCGCTGTTCTACGGCGATGGCGTAATCACGCCAGCGGTGTCGATCCTGTCGGCCGTCGAAGGCGTCAAAGTCGCCGCGCCGGCGCTCGACCGCTTCATCGTGCCGATCACGCTGGTCATCGTGATCGCCCTGTTCGCCGTGCAGAAACGCGGCACCGCGACCATGGGCGCGATGTTCGGTCCGATCATGATGCTCTGGTTCGCCACGCTCGCCGCGCTCGGTCTGTTCCAGGTCGTGCAACAGCCGCAGGTACTGTACGCGCTCAATCCCTGGCACGCGGTCGTGTTCTTTCACGACAATGGCGCGCATGCGTTCCTCGCCTTGGGCGGTGTCGTGCTCTGCCTGACCGGTGCCGAGGCGCTCTATGCCGACATGGGCCATTTCGGCAAGCGGCCGATCCGCATCGCTTGGTTCGGCTACGTTTCGCCCGCGCTCGTGATCAACTATTTCGGCCAGGGCGCACTGCTCATGCACCAGCCGACCGCGGTATCCAATCCGTTCTTTTTGATGGTGCCCGAAGGGCTGCTCTATCCGATGATCGCGCTGGCGACGGTGGCGACGATCATCGCCTCGCAAGCGGTGATCACCGGCGCTTTCTCGATGACGCGCGAGGCGATCCAGCTCGGCTTCGCGCCGCGCATGGCGATCAAGCACACCTCGAAGGAAACCCAGGGCCAGATCTTCCTGCCCTGGGTCAACAGCATCCTCATGCTCCTTATCCTCGGCGCCGTGGTCGGATTCCGCTCGTCGGAAAATCTCGCTGCGGCCTACGGCATCGCCGTGACCGGCACGATGGCGATCACGACCTGCCTCGCGCTAGTCGTCGCGCGACGCCTGTGGGGATGGAACCGAGTGCTGGTCGTCTTTGCCGGTGTGATCTTCCTCATCATCGACGTCGCGTTCTTCAGCGCCAACGCGATCAAGATCGAGCACGGCGGCTGGTTCCCGCTCGTGCTCGGCCTGTGCTCGTTCCTGATCATGAGCACTTGGCGCAAGGGGCGCGAGCTGGTGCTGCGCGAGTTGCGCCAGGGCGGCCTCGCGCTTGAGCCCTTTATCGAAAGCGTGACCGCGCACCCGCCGCTACGCGTGCCTGGCACGGCCGTGTTTCTCACCGCGAACGTCAACTCCGTGCCGAACGCGATGCTGCACAACCTGAAGCACAACAAGGTGCTGCACGAGCGCAATATTCTGATGACGGTGGAGACGCTCGACACGCCCGTGGCCGAATACGGCGAGCGCACCGAGATCACCGCGCTCGGTCACGAGTTTTATCGCGTCGTGCTGCGCTACGGTTTCGCCGAAGATCCCGACATCCCGATGTCGATGCAGAACTGCGAAGCCAAGGGCCTCGGCTTCGACATGATGGACACGACGTTCTTCTTGAGCCGCGAAAACGTGATTGCGTCAGCCGGCGCGCGAGGCATGCCGATGTGGCGCGACAAGCTGTTCGCCTTCCTCACCCGCAATGCGAGCCCGGCGACGGCATTCTTCCGCATCCCCGGCAACCGCATGATCGAGCTGGGTACACAGGTAGAGATTTGAGCCCGGCCCACTGGCGTACAAGCGTTCCTGCCATAATTGCCGCATGAACGATTCCCGCCTGATTTCCTCGACATCCACGCGCGAGGACGAGCTGCTCGAAGCGTCGATCCGACCGCAGAAACTGTCCGAATACCTCGGCCAGCAGGCGGTGCGCGAGCAACTCGGCATTTACATCGAGGCGGCGAAACGGCGTGGCGAGGCGCTCGATCATGTGCTGATCTTCGGGCCGCCCGGTCTGGGCAAGACCACGCTCTCGCACGTGATCGCGAACGAACTCGGTGTCAACCTGCGCTCGACCTCGGGCCCGGTGATCGAACGCGCCGGCGATCTCGCCGCGCTGCTCACCAACCTGCAGTCGCGCGACGTGCTGTTCGTCGACGAAATCCATCGTCTGTCGCCGGTGGTCGAGGAAATCCTCTACCCGGCGATGGAGGACAACCAGATCGACATCATGATCGGCGAGGGCCCGGCCGCGCGCTCGATCAAGCTCGACCTGCCGCCGTTCACCCTGATCGGTGCGACCACGCGCGCGGGCATGCTGACCAATCCGCTGCGCGACCGCTTCGGTATCGTCCAGCGCCTCGAGTTCTACACCCCGGACGAGCTCGCCTCGATCGTGCGCCGCTCGGCCAAGATCCTCGGCATCGCCTGCGCCGACGATGGCGCGGTGGAAATCGCGAACCGCTCGCGTGGAACACCGCGCATCGCCAACCGCCTGCTGCGACGCGTGCGTGATTTCGCCGAGGTAAGGGCCGACGGGCACATCACGCGCGAAGTCGCGATCGCGGCGATGCAGATGCTCAAGGTCGACGACGCCGGTTTCGATGCGCTCGACCGGCGTCTGCTCGGCACGATCATCGATCATTTCGACGGCGGTCCGGTCGGGGTCGAATCGCTCGCCGCCGCGCTCAGCGAGGAGCGCGGCACGATCGAGGACGTGCTCGAACCGTTCCTGATCCAACAGGGCTATCTGATGCGCACCGCGCGCGGGCGCATGGTCACGCGCAAGGCGTATCTGCATCTGGGATTGAGGGCGCCGAAGCGTCTGCCGCAGCCCGAAGACCTGTTCGACGGCAGCGAGGCCGAATCCGGCGAATGAGCGCGAACGACGCAGCGGGGGTGCCGGTCTTTTCCTGGCCCGTGCGCATCTACTGGGAAGACACCGACGCCGGCGGCGTCGTCTACTACGCCAACTACCTGCGCTTTCTCGAACGCGCGCGCACGGAATGGCTACGCAGCCTCGACATCGACCAGTCGCAGGTGCGTGACGAGCATGGCGTGGTCTTCGTCGTGCGCGAGGTGGCGATCGAATATCTCGCGCCGGCAAAACTCGACGATGAGCTCGAATCCCGCATCGATGCGGTCGAGCGCCGTTCAGCTTCGATGACTTTTGCACAACGTATACTTCGGCGCATCGACGGCGCCGTGCTGGTGACGGCGCAAGTGCGCGTCGCCTGCGTCGCCGCCGACGGTTTCAAGCCGCAACGCATCCCCGAATCCCTGTTCCTCCGATAACGAAAAATATCGACATGCCCGCCGCTCCCAGTGGTCTGAACATCATCGACCTCGTGCTCAATGCGAGCATCTTCGTCAAGCTCGTGATGCTGCTGCTTCTGATCTTTTCCTTCATGTCCTGGGTGATCATCTTCCGCAAGCGGGCGATGCTCAACCGGGCGATGTCGGGCGCGGACGATTTCGAGGAGCGCTTCTGGTCGGGCGCCGACCTCGCCGGCCTGTTCCGCGAAGTCACCTCGAACGGCACGACGACCGGCATCGAAAGCATTTTCGAAGCGGGCTTCCGCGAATTCGCGCGCCTGCGCCAGCGCGGCCGCCTCGACGCGCGCACGATCCTCGAAGGCGCGCAACGCGGCATGCGCGTGGCCGAGTCGCGCGAGCTCGATCGGCTCGAACAGAACGTCGAGTTTCTCGCCAACGTCGGCTCGATCAGCCCCTATGTCGGCCTGCTCGGCACGGTCGCAGGCATCATGGTCGCATTCGTCGGTTTGGCCAATATGAAGGAGGCGACGATCGCCACGGTCGCGCCCGGCATCGCCGAGGCGCTGATCGCGACCGCGATGGGCCTGATCGCCGCGATCCCCGCGGTCTGGGCCTACAACCGTTTCCAGACCAAGATCGAGCGTCTGTCGACGCGCTTCGACACCTTCGTCGAGGAGTTCTCCTCGATCCTGCAACGCCAGGTCCACGCCGACGACGGCGCCTGACCCCGCGTCGCAGCGAATCCCGTTCAAGCCATCATGCGCACGCGTAAGAAACGCAAGCTCAAAGCCGAGATCAACGTCGTTCCGTACATCGACGTGATGCTCGTGCTGCTGATCATCTTCATGGTGACGGCGCCGTTGCTCAACCTCGGCGTCGACATCAAGCTGCCGCAGTCGACCGCGAAAGCCGTGTCCGTGCCGAAGGAGCCCATTCTCATCGGCGTCGACAAAGACGGAAAGTTCTATCTGACCAAGAGCGGCTCGTCGCGCGAGGAGATGTCGGCTGACGACATCGTCAAGCAGGTCGCCGCGATCGTGCGTCAGAACCCGGATGTTCCGGTGCTGTTCGGTGCGGACGCGCGCGTGCCGTACGGGCAGGCCTATCAGATTCTTCCGGGACTGCAGGCGGCCGGTGTGACCAAGGTCGGGCTGATGAGTCAGCCGCTGCAGGATTCCAAGTAGCGATAGGCCGCATCGCAACCGAACCATGGAAAGCCAAAGCGACAAGGTGCGCGCCTACCTGTATGCACTGCTCGTGCATCTGGGTGTGTTCGTCTTGCTGTTCATCGGCCTGTTCTGGGCGACGCCGCAGGCGATGCCGCTGCTGCAGGGGCCGGTGATTGAAGCCACGATCGTCGGCAAGCCCGGCGCACCGAAGCCGACACCGCCGAGCAAGACGCCGCCCGCACCGCCGAAGGAAGAAACCGCGCCGCCACCCGCGCCGAAGCCCGCGCCGCCGCCTCCGCCACAGCCGGAGAAGACACCGCCGCCGACCGTGCAGAAGAACGACAACCGCGACCAGGAAAAGATCGCCGAGATGGCGCAGATCAAGGCCGAACAGGCGAAGAAGGCGGAAGAGGAAAAGGTCAAACAGAAGCAGATCGAACTGCAGCAGGAAAAGGAACGCAAGGAAGCCGAGGCGAAGGAGAAGCAGGAGCAGATCCAGAAGCAGCTCGAGGAAATCCGCAAGGAGCGCGCGGCGAACGACAAGAAACTCAAGCTCGCGCAGCAGAAAATGCAGCAGCTCGACGACCTGCAGAAACAGCAATCCGCGCCCAAGCCCGTGAAGGCGCCGGCCGCCGACGTGCCCGAGGCCGCCGAGGCGCGCACCGGCATGAACGGCAACGATTCGAGCCTGCTCGCCGAATACAGTTCAGCAATCGTCAAGGTCGTGACTGATAATTGGAATCGCCCGGATACGACACCGAGCGGGGTGCGTTGCACGATCACGATCACGCAGATTCCCGGCGGTGCGGTGATCGATGCGACGATCGGCTCGCCGTGCAATGCCGACATGATTACCCAGAATTCGATCAAGCAGGCCGTGACCAAGGCGCAACCGTTGCCGTACAAGGGCTACGAAAGCGTCTTCCAGCGCAAAATCACCTTCATCTTCAAGTACGACGGAACCTGACCATGCATACGCGATTTATCACCCGGCTAGCCGCCCTCGCATTGGCGATCTGCGCGGCGCCGTTGTTCGCGCAAAGCCTGACGCTCGAAATCCCCAACGGCAACGCTTCGGCGATTCCGGTCGCGGTCGTGCCGTTCGCCACGCAGACCGGCGCGCCAGGGGACACGAGCGTTTCCGACATCGTCGGCAACGATCTCAACCGTTGCGGCCAGTTCCGGGCTTTGCCGAAGGCCGACATTGTGGAATCTCCCGCGCGAGGTAGCGAGATCAAGTTCCCGACCTGGCGCTTGCTCAAGCAGGACTACATCGTCGTCGGCCGCGTCGTCGACTCGGGCGCGGGTGAGGTCAAGGTCGAATTCGAGCTCTACACGGTCGGTGACCAGAAGAACCTACTCAGTTCGGCGATTGCGGGCCAGCGCAGCGACATTCGCGGCGTCGCCCATCGCGTCGCCGATGCGGTCTACGAGAAGATCACTGGCGTACGCGGCGCGTTCGACACGCGCATCGCCTACGTCACCGCGAAAGGCACTGGCAATAATGCCTCTTATGCACTGATGGTCGCCGATTCGGACGGTTACGGCCCGCAGCAAGTCGTCACCTCACGCCAGCCGTTGCTGTCGCCGGCGTGGTCGCCGGACGGACGCAAGCTCGCCTACGAATCGTTCGAGCGCGGCTCCTCGGCGATCTATATCCAGGACATCGGCACCGGCGCGCGCGAAGTCGTTTCCGCGCGCAAGGGCATCAACGGTGCGCCGGCGTTCTCGCCCGACGGATCCCGACTCGCGCTGAGCCTGTCGAACGGCGTCAATCCGGATATCTACGTCATGGATCTCGGCAGTCGCGCATTGACCCAGATCACGCGCAACTACGCGATCGACACCGAGCCGGTGTGGGCGCCGGACGGTGCGACGATCTATTTCACCTCCGATCGCGGCGGCAAGCCGCAGATCTACCAGGTCGCCGCAGGCGGTGGTGGCGAGTCGCGAGTGACCTTCACCGGCGACCAGAATGCCAAGGCTACGATCAGCTGGGATGGCAAGAAAATCGCCATGTCGCAGGGCAATAAAAACATGTATCATATCGCTGTTTTGGATCGCGCTTCGGGCAGCAACACGCCGATTTCGACGGGGAATTTCGACGAATCGCCGAGTTTCGCGCCAAACGCGAGCATGCTTCTGTACGCCGCGACCGAGGGATCGCGCGACGTACTCTACGCTGTGTCGGCGGACGGTCGCGTTCGCCAACGGCTGGTTCTGGCCGACGGGGATGTACGCACGCCGGCGTGGGGACCTTACCGTCAGCGTGGACAATAAGCGGGTTGCAAAACCGCATCGGCACAGGATGTGCCGACGAACCGAGCGCGAAAGCGATCGGGTCGACAAACGTGGCGCGGCTGTGCCGCGACCGTTTGTTTGCAAACCGAGGCAGGATGCCTGGTTTTGCAATCGATAATAAATTCCTCGACCTGGATGTTGAGATACCGAACTACTCCCTAAAAGCCAACCACTGAGGCAATGACAATGAAAAACTTGCGCGTTCTCCTGACCACCGTTGCTGCGACTGCGGCTCTCGCCGCTTGCTCGGGCAAGAAAGCCGTCAAGCCGCCCCCGCCGCCGGTCGACAATGGTGGTGTCACGACCGCCCCGGCCCAGTCCGGCCCGTACAGCGGTCCGGAAGCCCTCGACAAAGATTCCTGCCTGCGTCAGCGCGTAATCTACTTCGATCTGGACAAGACCGAGATCCATTCGGAGTTCCAGGCGCAGATCGCCTGCCACGCCGCTTACCTGCGCCAGTTCCCGGGCGCGAAGGTCACGCTGGAAGGCAACGCCGACGAGCGCGGCACGCGTGATTACAACCAGGGCCTTGGCGAGCGTCGCGGCAACTCCGTGTCGAGCGCGGTGGCCGCCGCCGGTGCGTCGACCAGCCAGCTCAACGTCGTCAGCTACGGCGAAGAGAAGCCGGTCTGCCGCGAGCACAACGAAGAATGCTGGCAGAAGAACCGTCGCGTCGAGATCGTCTACACCTCGAAGCAGTAATCGCGGAACCAGTCTCAGGGCGCGCAGGTCGAAGCACCGGCGCGCCTTTTTCTTTTTTGATCGGACGAAACCATGTCCAACATGTCGACCCGTTTCCTCTGTGCGGCTCTCGTGGCCACCGCGGCATTCGCCGCTCCTGCGCATGCCCAGCGCGAAAGTCTCGCCGAGCGCGTCGCCCGGCTCGAGCAGCAGCAGGGTGGCGGGCAGGGCAGTGTCGAGCTGGTCAACCAGATCAATGCGCTGCAGTCGCAGGTACAGCAACTGCAGGGCCAGAACGAAGAGCTCAAGCATCAGCTCGAGCAGCTCAAGCAACAGGTCCGCGACCAGGCCATCGATGCCGATTCGCGCCTGAGCAAACTCGAGGGCAAGCCGGCCGGTAGCGGCTCGGGCACAGTCGCGCCGGGAACGACCGCGAACACGAATGTAGCTCCGCCGGACGTGCAGCTCGGCGGCGGTGCCACGACCGCGTCGAACAACAACACCGCGCCGCCGCCTGCGGCGCAGCAAGCTCCTTCCGCGTCGCCGGCCAATCCGGCCGACGAGAAGGCCGCGTATGACCAGGCCTTCGCTGCGCTCAAGGATGGCCGCTACGCCGAATCGGCGAAGATGTTCCAGGGCTTTCTCGCCCAGTATCCGAATGGTGATCTCGCGCCGAACGCCTACTACTGGCTCGGCGAGTCGTACTACGTGACCCAGAATTATCCAATCTCGCTTGACGCGTTCAACAAGCTGCTCGCGCAGTACCCGAACAGCCAGAAGGCGTCCGCCGCGCTGCTCAAGGTCGGTTATTGCCAGTACGAACTCAAGCAGTGGGACCAGGCTGAGACGACGCTCAATCAGGTCGTCGCCAAGTATCCGGGCACGCAGGAAGCGAACCTCGCCCAGGGTCGCCTGCGCGCGCTCAAGATGGAACGGCGGTAAGGCCGAAAAGAGCTTCTTGACGCGGATAAGAGCGGATTTGAAAGAGCCTCGAATCTGATCAAGAAAAATGATCTTGCTCTATCCGCGTTGATCGTTCCTTCATCTGCTCTTATCCGCGTCAAATGCTTTTTTGAAATGTCCGTGTCCACAGCCACAACTGTTGCCAGTGAGCGCCTGCGCATCACCGAAATCTTCCACTCGCTGCAGGGCGAGGCGCGTGCGGTCGGCTGGCCGACGGTGTTCGTGCGCCTGACCGGTTGCCCGCTGCGCTGTGTCTGGTGCGACACCGAGTATTCGTTCCACGGCGGCGAATGGCGCGACATCGGCGACATCATCGCGGAAGTGAAAAAGTATAAAACGCGGCATGTCTGCGTCACCGGCGGTGAGCCGCTCGCGCAAAAGCGCTGTCTCGATCTGTTGCGCCGCCTCTGCGACGAGGGCTTCGAGGTGTCGTTGGAAACTTCGGGGGCGCTCGACGTCTCCGAGGTCGATGCGCGCGTCAGCCGTGTCGTCGACGTCAAGGCGCCGGGTTCGGGTGAATCCGCGCGTAACCTGTGGAGCAATCTCGATGTGCTCGGCGCGCATGACCAGATCAAGTTCGTGCTCGCTGATCGCGCCGACTACGATTGGGCGCTCGACGTGCTCGATCGTCGCGATCTGGCCGCGCGTTGTGAAGTACTGTTTTCGCCCGTAGCCGGCAAGCTCGCACCGCGCGACCTCGCCGACTGGATAATCGCCGACGGCCGTTCCGTGCGCATGCAGGTGCAATTGCATAAGCTCCTCTGGGGCGATGTTCCCGGACACTGAAGGGAACATCTAAAAACCTACTGCGCTCGACAATTTGCGCGCGGGCGGTGCTCGGAATCCTCATGTACTGATATCTACAGTCCGGTTCTTGCGCTCCGGCGACGCACCCGATCTTATCTAGAATCGGCTCTTCGCTCGCTAGGGTTTTTAGAGGCTCCCTGAATAATGACCGTTGCCCCGGCAGGGAATGCCGGGGCCCAGACTGCACGGATGCCACAATGGCAAACCGAAACATGTCCAGCTCCAGCAAACGCGCCGTCGTCCTCGTCTCGGGCGGCATGGATTCCGCCGTCACACTCGCGATCGCGCGTGCGCAGGGCTTTGCTTGCTACGCGCTCAGCGTCGAGTACGGCCAGCGCCATGCTTCGGAACTGGCCGCCGCGCAGCGCGTCGCCGCACGCTACGCGGTCGCGCATAAGACCGTGAGCGTCGACTTGCGCAGCATCGGCGGCTCCGCGTTGACCGATGACATCGCCGTGCCACAGGATACCGATCAAAGCGGGGGCGGCGGGGGCATCCCGGTAACTTACGTGCCGGCGCGCAACACGATCATGCTGTCGCTCGCGCTCGGCTGGGCCGAGGTGCTCGGCGCGCAGGACATCTTCTGCGGTGTCAACGCGGTCGATTACTCGGGCTATCCCGACTGCCGGCCCGAGTTCATCGAGGCGTTCGAGCGTCTCGCCAACCTTGCCACCAAGGCCGGCGTCGAGGGCGCGAAGCTCAGCGTGCATGCGCCGCTGATCCGCCTGTCCAAGGCCGACATCGTGCGCCGCGGCAACGAACTCGGCGTCGATTTCGCCACCACTGTATCGTGTTACCAGGCAGACGACGACGGCCGCGCCTGCGGCCACTGCGACGCCTGCCGCCTGCGCGCGCTCGGCTTCGCCGAAGCGGGTGTCGCGGACCGTACGCGCTACCGCTGAGACATTCCGACGGCTTGCTGCGTGCCTCCGGAAGTAGTTTTCCTTGATGATTTTGCACGTGGCCACTAAACTTCGCGGCCCGCATTCGTGCGGCGTCCTTGCGTGTCGCTTCATGGGCCGTTAGCTCAGCCGGTAGAGCAGCGGACTTTTAATCCGTTGGTCGCAGGTTCGACTCCTGCACGGCCCACCATTCAGTCCGACGCGCGGAGCATTTAACCGCTTCAAGCCAGAAAAGCCCGCCTTGTCGTGGGCTTTTCTAACTCCGTTGGTCGCCAGAGACGGAAAGGGCGGGCATTCCCGGCTCGAAGAATGGGCGACATCTCCGTTTTCGCATCGGACGACCAACGAACGTCCGTGCCCGGCCAGGGGCGAGGGTAACCGCCCGTCAGGCCACGCTAACAAAGGCCTTTAATGAGAAATCGTGATTCTCGGAAGGGCTGAGCATTGCGGTCCTTGTCTCATGCGCAGGCAATGCTAGGATTGGACGGGGCTTTGGGGGGCGCAAAACACGATGATGATCCGAGGGCACACGCCCATATCGGTAGCCGCGCGATTTGAGGTGCTGGAGGGCTTTGGCGCCACAGAGCCTTGGCTGGATGAGGTCTGCAAGGCCTCAGATGCCCATCGTAACGAATTCGGGTTTCTAGCGCGAAGCGTCTTTGAGCAATTTGCTCGTCGCGATGGACTGTACGTGCTGTCGGCGCACACGCCGACCGGTCTGCAATACGCGGGGCACCTATTATTTGATAGACATTTTCCACGCGCTCACGTGCGGCAGATGTTCATCTTGGCGCCCTACCGACGTTGTGGCGCCGCATCGCAGCTCCTCGATCACCTCCGCCATTCGCTGACCCAAAGTTGCTTCATCTCCATCTATGCACGGGTAGCAGAAGACCTGACAACCGCCAACGCTTTCTGGCATCGACAGCGCTTCTATGTGCAGCGATCAGAAAGAGGGGGTGCGTCGCGGAATCGCCAGATTCTGGTCCGCTGCCATGAACTCGACTCGCCGCAGCTGTTCGCAACCAGCGGTCTGAATGACCACAACCCTCTGGGCTTGTTGGAACCCGCTGCCAACGAACTGCCAATGTATCTGTTGGATATGAATGTGCTGTTCGACGTGCAGCCTCGCCGACTGCGACATTCCAATGTCGTGGGATTGTTCCAAGCTGAGCGCATGAACTTTTGCCGCCTGGCTATCAGCAGCGAAGTTCGTGATGAATTGCAACGCAACCTGCAGGCAAGACATACGGATCCGATGGAGGCATTCATCGAGACCTTTCCTTGTCTTCCGGTGGGTCGGGAAAACGAATCCGACACCCTTTTTGCTACGCTGGCAACGCTCGTTTTTCCCCAGGTGGTCAGGCAGCGGCCACTGACAGCCAACGAACAGTCCGACCTGCGCCACGTTATTACTGCTATTCGAAATGATCTGGCAGGTCTCATCACGAACGACTCGGCCCTCCTGACCGCAGCTCCTGCCATTGAACGAGCCTACGGGATTCAAGTGCTGTCTTCTGATGCGTTCGAGCTTGAAGAATCTGCAGCGCGCAGCAACGAAGCCTTTGAAACCGCTGAGAAGGATACCTTACGTTTGCTGTCGGTGTCGGATGAAGCCGAACCCGTTGTTAGAGCATTGCTCAGCCAGAAAATGCATTTGTCTGGCTCTGCCATCGCAGCCGGTTGGTTGCCGATTGAAACTCACGGCCGTATCGCCTTTCGTTGCGCGGTCTGGAGCAGTTCGTCCTGCGTCGGGTACGTTACGTGGCCGGCCCTAGTTGCGGCCGACAACGTAACAATCGTCCGTGCCGCTGTAGATGAGTCGCATCCGCAGGCCCTTGAGGCCGCACGCATCTTGTTGCTGCACCTCGTCGATCGATTGCGCAGCAGCGGACCACGCCAGGTGAAACTCGAGCTGCCCCCACACCAATCGCATCTGCGGGAAGTCGGAGCTCTGCTCGGCTTTGTAGGGGCACCGCAAGCTCATCGCCTCACCAAATCCATCTTGGGTACGGTGTTGACGCCGAAAAGCTGGGATGCTGGTCGGGCGGCGTTGGCGGATAAGGGCGGCCCTCGGCTGCCAGCCCGCGCGCCCCCATATAGTGGACCCGATCAACAACTGGTCGCGCACACTCCCGATGGTAACCGCGTCCATGTTTCACTTGATCGCCTTGAATCGTTACTAGCGCCGACTTTATTCTGCCTAGCAGGACGGCCTGCAATCATTAGCCCAGTCCGACGTGCCTATGCCGAACCGTTGCTTGGCCATTCGCTTCAAGGATCGTTCCTACCGCAGGCCTCTGTATCGCTTTATGCTGATCGAATCTACCTGAGCCAGCCGAGCTCCTTGAAGTACTTCAAGCGCGGCACGCTCATGCTCTTCTATGAGTCCAGCAAGGACGGCGGACGAAGCCAAGTGGTTGCCGTGGCTCGTGTGCGTGAAGCGTATCTCAAGGGATGCGACGCGTTTGCGATATCAGACCTGCGGCAGTCCGTGCTGACCACAGCTAACCTTACTGATATTGGCAAGTCTGCTATGAAAACCGTCACCGTTTTTGACAATATTTTCCCTCTGCCCAATCCGGTCGATCTCAAGGTACTTAAGCGCTTGGGTTGCGGGCGTCCAAATGATTTAATCACCACCCATGCGATTTCGGATGAACAGCTGCATGCCATTTTAGGTGAGGGATTCGGTTGTGGGTAACAACGAACATATTCTGATCTCTCTCGAGTCGCGACACGCGGAGAACATTTTCGCAGGCCACAAGCGAGTCGAGTTGCGGCGACGGACAATGAACGTTTCGCCAGGTGCCACGCTCTGGATCTACGTCAAATTGCCAGTCGGATCAATTATGGGTCGCGCCAGAATCGACAGGGTCCATGCGTCTTCGCCTAACGCCCTATGGCGACGCTACGGTTCGGTCTCAGGGTTATCAAAGCAGGAATTTTTTTCGTATTTCGGGGAAACAGAACAAGGGGTGGCACTTGTTCTCGAACAATCAAAGCGCTTGCGAAGCTCGCTAACGCTCAAGGCGCTAAGACAAGTGGATGAGGGATTCCAGCCGCCCCAATTTTTCGCTCGCCTAACCTCCGAACACCCTTTGCATGAAGCCGTTACGTCGTCTGACTAAGAATGCCCTACAAGAGACTCCGGAGATGCGTTGGGATCTCCTCAATGCGCTGGATGACGAATTTCTAAAGGGCGGAGTGATTATTTCAGAATGGTGCGCTTTCATAGTTCGCTCTGCCGACGCGGCGTTTGTTGCGGGTGCGTTCTTGGCGTCAATCTTGACCGCCGTGGCAGGCATAGAAACTTACTTGCGTTCGGAAGGAAGCCGAGGTAGTCGCCAAACGTTCGCTCAGCTGATCGACGAGAGCGGGCTGCGTCAGCCCCATATTGTTGAATTACACGTTCTTCGCCAATACAGGAATCGGTGGGTACATGTTAATGATCCTTGGGATGATTCGGCATTGCTAGATAATCCTGAGGAACATGAAGAAAAATTAGAAGAGATGGCTCTTTTTGCTTCCCGATTGTTACGGCAGACGATCTATTCTCATCAATTCGTATAGGGGGCGCGCCACAATCTCCTGGAACGGTCATGAAAGTCCGACATGGGTCGACAATGGCTCCTTGCTACGCTTCCTAGACGAGAGCAGTACATTGCTCCGCCCACGTGATCGGCATTTCCTCCCACCGAATCAACCGGTCTGCCGTCCATTCTGGTGCGTGTCGACCTGATACGAGTCGCTCCACGAGTTCTGGCGCCAGAAACGCAAGCTGCAGCGTCCGCCCGACATAACGATTGTCGACCTTCTCCTGCTCTGCGAACTCGACCGCGGTCAGTGGCTTGTCGGCGTGTATCAGCTGATGCCAGAACCGCATTCCCGTCCTCAGCGCTTTGAGAATCTGCGGATCGGGCGGGGTGTGCGGTTCGACGCTACCGCCAATCACCAATCGGCGTTCCTTTCCTCGCTGTCTTAGCGTCAGCGGCACCGTTCGCTCCAGTCGGATTCGGACTCTGGCCGGAAGCTGGAGCGCGACAATGAGGCGGTCCGGATAGAGCGTCACTCGGTCTACCCATTCGAGGTGGTGCGCGGCGTTGGGTGCCTTGGCATTATGCAAAACCGTCTTGAGCTCGTCTGACTTCAGGCCGTTGGCCTGGCCTGCCTCGACGGTAGCCGTGTGATCGGCCAGCATTACCTTGCTGATGTCGGCGACGCGTCGTTCGATATCGAGGGCCGGCAGTTTCCAGTCCGTACGCGCTTGCATTTCCGACTCGGGGTCGCCGCCGCGAGAGAGGTAGTAGCGATAGCGCTTGCCTTTCTTAGTGACTGTTGTGGCTCCCAGCGGGTGGGAATATTCGTCGTACAGCTTGCCCTTTAACGGAGGTACCGGCTTGGCTGTCCAGCCCGGGTTTCTGGCATTGGCGTCCAGCTTGGCTTGGACCGCATCCCACATGCGTCGCTCAATGATCGGTTCATGCTGTCCGGGATAGACCTGTTGCTTGTGTCGGATCAGGCCAACGTAGATGGGATTGCGCAGCAGGGTATAGAAACCACCCTTTGTGCGCTCCTGCGTAGCTGCATCCCCCTTCGGCAAGCCCAGTCGGCTACGAATGAGCTTGGCGGTGGCCGAGACGCTGCCCAGGCGCAGATATTCCTCGTAGACCGCCCGGACATATTCGGCCTCATATTCCGACAGGATCAATCGCCGTTCCTTAACTCGATAGCCGATCGGCACGGGCCCACCCATCCACAGCCCTTTCTTCTTCGAGGCCGCGATCTTGTCCCGGATACGTTCGGCGGTGACTTCTCTCTCGAACTGGGCAAAAGAGAGCAAGACGTTCAAGGTCAGCCGCCCCATGGACGTCGTTGTATTGAACTGTTGCGTCACGGCAACGAACGAAACGCCGAACCGATCGAACAGCTCGACCATCTTCGAGAAATCAGCCAGAGATCGAGTCAGGCGATCGACCTTGTAGACCACGACGACATCGACCCGCTTCTCTTCAATATGTGCGAAGAGTCGTTGAAGGGCAGGGCGCTCCATCGTGCCACCCGAGATACCTCCGTCGTCATAGGCGGCCGGGACCAGGGTCCAGCCTTCACTGCGCTGGCTGCGAATAAACGCCTCGCAGGCTTCGCGCTGCGCTTGTAGCGAATTGAAATCCTGTTCCAACCCCTCTTCGGTGGACTTGCGGGTATAGACCGCACAGCGAAGCACTCTGGACTCGGTCATGAACTGGTCCCCTGCTTGAGGCCGAAGAAGAGCGGGCCGGAACGTTTCTGGCCGGTGATGCGAAAGGCAACCTCTGTCAGGGACCGGTAGCGCTGTCCGTCGTACTCGACGTGGTCTGGGTGGACCGTGACGGTGTATTCGCGCCCTTGCCACTCGCGAATCAAGATGGTGCCGGGCGAGGTGCGAGTCGGTGCCACAATTGGTTGATCTGAGAGTAGGCGGCGACTTAGCTCCGCAGGGAGACCGCCGTGGGCCTGTTCCTGGAGGCGATAGCCGACGGCCAGCGCGAGAATGCGATTCGAAAGCCGTAGCGGCGGCGATCGCCGATAAACGCGCTCGAACTCCTCGATCAAGGCAGCACGGGGCAGGGAGGGCAGTTCGGTGAGGTGTGCCTCCAGCGACTGCCTCACGGCGCGACTCGATAGAGCAGTTGTTTGCCTTCACGTACCGTTGTGATCTTCAGGCCGCGCTTCTTGCGCACCACGCCCGACAGCACGCCGCGGACCGAGTGCCGTTGCCAACCCGTGGCGGCCATCAGGTCGTCGATCGACGCGCCGTTCGGACGTTGCAGCATCGCGATCACGCGATCTTGCTTCGAGGTTCCCGACGCGCCGATCGGCAAAGCTTCGAGCGCCGTCCACAGGCGTTTAACTGCCACCTTGCGATCCCGGAACCGGGTGACCGGCTCGACGCCCGGCAGGGCGTTCCAGATCGTCAGCAATCGCGATAGGGGGAATCGTTTCTGATCCAGATCCCGAATCGACTGGATCAAGACAACCTCGGCATCGACGGATGCCGGCACTTGCGTAAGAACTTCAACCTTGTCGTCGCGGATGATGTAGCAGCGCATCGCAGAGCTCTCATGGCAGCGGGATAGTCCGCTGCGCACATGGACGCTCTACTGGGCGAAGAAAGCCAGTGGATTCTCGATGGTTAGTCGCCAGGGGATTTGTTGCTTTGCGGGATTTGACTCACGTAGAAATCGGCAACCAACAAAATCCATTCACGGATTTGATGGGTAACTATTCGGTCAAGTAGACCGTTGCAATATCGCGCGGTAATCTGACGCCTGCTGGCAGCCGCCACTAACCTCGCCTACCGCAATGGTGCACTTCATCCCCGGCATCCTCCGAGTGCCTAACTATTCGCCCGAACGGACAGCTGCGAAGACCCGCGGTACTGCCTTGCTAGATCGGCAGCAGCCGTATCCCAAGTTTTAGACCGACCGTGGCGCACTAGCACAATCAATGAAGCTAAAAACCCTATCCACGTTCTTGCGGTACGGTGTATCAACTGTGCTGGCTAAAAAGGCAAGCAACGCAGGACTGACCACTTCCAAGACGCGAGCCCTTAGCCAAAAAGACATGGTGTTGAAATATGGACTGTCTGCAGGCGAGGCGAAAGCTCTCGCACTTGCTGTCCGGCGCGCTGCGATTGATTCTGATGTTGCCCAACTTCTTCTCGAGCGCAGCAATTTCGTTTGTTGCGTGTGTAAGGGCGCGAAAAGCCCCGCGTATATCATCCATCACATAGTCGAATACGAGAAGACACAGAACAATAAGTATACAAACCTTGCCGTTCTCTGTCCGACTGACCACGATCTGGCGCACCAAGGTGGACTCACGCTACGGCTGACCGACAATCAGATTAGGAAGGCAAAAGCCTCCTGGGAGAGGCAAGTCGAGGTTGCCAACGCTCATCGCGCCGCGCAGAAGATCGACGTCAACGATAACGCGATTGACTACGTAAACGTGAAGCGAATCGAAGAACTTTGCGTTCGATTGTTTAAAAAGATCCCACAAACAACGCTAACGACGGGGCTAAAGGCGGTTGGCATCCTGAAGAACGACGGGTCGTTCGACCAGAAGTATGTTCAGGCCAACCTCTCTGGAGGTCGGTACCTTTTCGATTACATCACGCATCAGGAGACGGAGCACTACAGGCAATTGATGCAGAAGATTGCCGAAGTTACTGATTTTCTCGAATTGGAAACCACGATATCAGCCGGTCTGCCACAGCTCAAAGGAGCTGAAGGAAAATATGCTTTCTTCATCGGCGGCGTATATGCGAAAGGGCCAGATTTGCCAATTACTGCCTCTACGCCGGCAGTGGTCATGTACTATTCGCGCAAAAAAATCAGAATTGAGTGGGTACTTGACCCGATCTTCTTGATGTCGATGTCCGCGATTGTGCGGGTTGGCGGCAAAAACCGTTACGTAATTTATTGCCTAGTGCGAACAGTCGACGAACGGGAAGACGGATCTGTGTTGGTTAAGGCAAGTCCGCTTCTGATCGCGCAGCCAACGACTTACGTCGACAAGAGCCCTGCTATTGCTTACCGAAAGAAGACACCGTAGAAAACGCGGTTGCACTTTGCCCAAATTGCCATCGAGAATTACATCATGGTTCTGAGGCCTGGCAACGAATTGAAGTGCCGGAGTAGCTTGGCTATTCGTTCAGGCGGATCGTCTTGGACGGTTGCGGTAGCATGGCAGGGATCGCGGCTGCGATCATTTAACTTGAGCGATAGGTCTCAGTCGTGAACTCGAACGCATTTCCGGAGGGTGCATCCTATTGGAGGCTAAGTCGAACCGCCGAGGAAGCCTGCGAATCCCAATCGCTAACAGGTCAATCTCCGGTTGCCGTCATAACATTGAAGCTTGGCACTGTCGTTTCCCTTCTCTACCGAATGGCCTGCTGTCACTGGGGGTGTCACGGAAAAGAACATGTATTCGAGTACCTGGCCGGGCGAACTTGCACATCGGTCCACTCGGCATACAGGCTCATCGGCTTCGGTTACTACGACGAAGCACTAGCCTTGACCAGAAACATTGCCGAGATCGGAAATCTCGTTCAATTGTTCTTCATTGATAACTCTCACGTTCGCTCTTGGCTCGATTTTTCGGACAAAGAGCGCAGGCGAGCGTACAGTCCCGCGTCAGTCAGATCAGCCCTCGAAAAGCTCGGCGCTGTTGTTCCGACAGATCGAGATCGGTACTCTTGGCTGTGCGAAGTCGGGACACACGTAACACCTAGGACCGTGCCACAAGCGCACAACGACCAACAGCGTCCCATTCTTGGCGCGGTGCTGCAGCACGATGGCCTGAAATCAGCGACTGAATCGCTGGCATGGTCCGTCTGTACGGTGTCCGCTCCTCTCTCAAAGCTCGCACTTCTCGAGCAAGGATACGCTGAGAGACTCTTTGAAGAGTCGATTTCATTGGCGAAGCTGCTGCATAAGCTCTAATCATTCAATCATGTCAGACGTCTAGCCGACTTGGAGTCTTCGATGCAACTCGAGTGGGAGAGGTTTACTTTTGACTCGATGAATTTAGCACTTGGACATTCTTATTGCCTGTACGTCTTCCATCATCCTCAAGATGGAGATCAGCCTTTCTACATTGGCAAAGCAAAATACTTCGGTACTAAGCAGAGCTCGGGCTACATGCGATCGGCGAGGTACAACACCGGCTACATACAACTCCTAGCCGGCATGCTTCGTTCTGGATTCTCGCTCTACATTGCTCCACTTAGCGAGGTAGCGTTTGCCGATGCCGAGGGTTATGAGCAGGAGCTAATTGCGTTGTGGAATCCTGTCCGAAAGCAAAAGATAAAGCCATTTCGCAAAGCTGTGCAGACCGACAGGCCCTGGGCCGTAAGCTAGCCATAGGCCCAAGCGAACCTTACGCGATGAAGTGTCCCACGCAATCATGCGCGGCGGTTAGCATATATGCTTACCTAGGGTAGTGGACAGAGATGGAAGGGGAAGGGGAGGGCTGATGCTTGACGTCGTGACAACTTCGTTCTACATAAAATCTGCCGCATTTGAAAAGGATGAGTTCTCGCGCTATTCAAACGATTTGTTTGATGAGTGGGACCGCTACGTTGACATCCATCTTGATTTACCTGACTACGCCGTAACTCTTGTCGTTGAAGAGGGGTCGATCAAGGGCGCAGCAAAAATTGCCGCTACTGCAGGTGCGTTGTATATAGCCATAGGCAACTATGGGGATTTCATATCGGGCGTGAAAACCATTGGAGAACAAGCTTCGTACGTCACAAATGCCTTGTTTGATCAGGCAAAGCAACAATTCGGCTGTAAAAGTGCGCGAGGAAATTCGAAGCAGAGTGGAGGCGAGATCTTCTATCTCAAGAGCCTGTTCGAACGCGTTCAACGCGGACAGGCAACGCCGGACGAAGCAGTCGCTGAGATCCAAAGCAGGTGGGGACATGAAGTTGGGTCTTCACCCGAGTTTCTGCGTGATCTTTCGGAGAGCTTGGTTAAAGCACCTCGTCACCCGGAGCAACTCGCCATGCCAGACGAGTTCTGGGAACCATGTTCAGATAGCGGAGAGCCTGGGCGCGCGCCCAAGCGGAAATTTCCGCGCATTCCCGAAACTCCGATTCTGCAGCACTACAGGATCGAAATATTTCGCCCCAAGAAGGGTGGCTCGAAGAAGATTAGGCTCACAAAGCTCAAGTGACGGGGCCTCGCGATATCAGTTCAATCCAGAGGAGGCCGTTCACGGTGGGGCTTAACTCGAGCACTAGCTATCGCGCAGGGAGGCGGCATGGGTTGGCGTGAATGGCTCGGTCTGCGTCCGAGCATGCAAGATCTAGCCTCTGGGATCATCGGAGAGTTCCGTAAACAAGGCGAGGAAGATTGGACTTTCGACGCGGCCGAGGCGACCCTTCGGAATTCGCAGGGCGCGATAGTCAACCTAGCCAATATGTACAGGGAGTATTCGCAATCGCGGCGATCCGTAAGAGCTGTTCTGCTCCAAAAGTACTCGGCTCTCTCGGAGATGTCCCGGCGCTCGGTCCCAAAGCTTTGGGAGCTCGCCGCCAAATCAATCTATCCCACTGTTCGCTCACGTTTCGATCGCGCCGTGTCGCAAATCGAGTTTCGCGACAAACCTGAGGACTGGCCCGTGGTGGTGGTCTGGCCTTGGATCGATGAACTCGAAATTCGGCTTGTCTATGACTGGGGCACACATCTAGCTCAGATTCCCGAAGGTGTGGCCGACGCTTGGGGACAACCCCTAGAAGCGATCAGGCAGCGAGCTCTGCAAAACCTTGCGGCGTTGCCCAAGCCCACGTGGCATGCGATCGGCGACGGTGTTTACGAGTTGGCGGCAGACTACTCGTACCAAGAATCCTTACTGTTGGTTGATAAGGTCATCGACCAGCTGCCTTTCCGAGAGTCGGTGGCCTGCGTCCCTAGCAATCGCGGCGTACTCCTCGCGTGCGACGGAAACCAGTCTGAGAGTCTGCTGGCCATGATCAAAGAAGCCATTCGACGTCTCGGAACGCAGGCTTGGCCGCTTGCGGGCACGGTTTTGGCCAGACGAGGAGGCGCCTGGCAAGAGTTGCATGTAGCGGACGATGCCGCGATCCATGCAGGTGACCTTCGCAGGTACAGCGAAGCCATCACCTATGCTGATCAGAAAAAGGAACTCGAGAAGCTTCACACAAAGCAAGGCGAGGACATCTTCGTTGCCACATTCAGCTTGTTTCGTCGCCCGAACGAACTGGGAGTGCGCAGCTGGTGCACGTGGGCAGACGGAATTCGCAGCCTGCTACCGAAGACAGATTTCGTAGTGCTGGGCCGTCAAGACGAAGAGGGGCACGCCGACCCGTTCTGCATTTCCTGGGATCGCGCAATTGCGTCACTTGGTCACCACATGAAGGACAGTGGTGAAGATCCGCCGCGCTTCTACGTGGAGTCAAGGCTTACGGACGCCGAGTGGGCAGGATTGAAGGGCGAAGGGCAATCGTAACCAAGAAGCTGTCCGTCACTGGTGGCGGACTTCGAGCGCTTGGCGACAAGGAGTGTGGCGAGCCGAACGCATCTCATGCCGCAGAGGTGCGTTAGACTCAGATTGACCTCCACATGTCGTTTGCTAGTGGTGTGCCAAGGGGAAGGGAATGAGATACCTCGGATGCTTGTTGCTCGTCTTTCTCTTGTACGGCTGCAGCCAGGAGGAAATCCTCCAAAAGTTTTCGACTCCAGCTGATCAGGCGATCGCCAAAAACTATATCGATCGTCTGCGTGGTCACGATTTCGATGAGATCGAGAAGGCGTTCGACGAGAACATCAAGGGCCGAGATCTTCCCGGCACCCTTGCTAAAATGGCAGATCTCATCCCTGCGGGCGAGCCAACGTCCATCAAGCTCGTAGGCGCAGAGCGTTACGTGATGCGCGACACCACTACGGTGAACACCACATACGAGTACAACTTCGCAGGGACCTGGCTGCTGATCAACGTTGCCGTGAGAACCAAAGCAGAGGCAAAGACGATTGTTGGCTTCCACGTCAGCACCGAAAAGGAGTCTCTTGAGGAGCAAAACCGATTTACGCTCTCGGGAAGGCCGCTATTCGCGTACGTCGTCCTCGGGTTGGCGGCTTCCGCCGCACTCTTCTCGCTCTATGCGTTGGTCATCTGCATACGAACGCCGATGGCAAAGCGAAAAGCGCTCTGGATTGTGTTCATCCTCTTGGGTATCGGGAAGATCTCCATCAATTGGGCGACCGGACAATGGGGCGTCTACCCCCTCTATGTTCAATTGTTCAGCGCATCCGCGTTCGCCCAGTTCAGTGGCCCTTGGGTCATCTCCGCATCCGTACCGCTCGGTGCGATTCTGTTTCTAGTACGTCGAAAAGAGTTGACCAGCGCGCCGTCGTAAACACAGCCCGCAGATCAGTGGCTTGGCGTTCTTAGCCGCCCAGACATGAAACCGTTTGGACCGGCTCCCAGAGTAAAATGCGTACCTTACGTTGGGTAGAGTCTCCAATATGGATATCGTTTTCTTGTTGATCGGGGCGGGATTGGGATGGTTACTCGCCCGCGTGCATCGAGCTCAGAGAGTTGACGCTGCGCCTGCAGCATCAACGCCACCGATGGTTCCTACACCAGGTTCCGGTGGATCAAGTGGTGCGCCTGCGCCAGCACCAATTTCAGACGGGACATCCGCCTCTGCAGATAAGGCCGTAGCTGATCCGCGTGTTCGCGCAAACGGAATTTCGAGAGAGCTCGGGCAGTACTGCGAGAATGCCGATCAAGGTGGCGATCTTGAGCGTGAGCCGCGCTTTCAAGAGCTACAAGGGATTCTTGCCGGGGTGCCCTTCACACCCCAGGACCGCTTGAACCTGGTGACGTCCCAGAATACCGCTATGAGTTGCGCGGCACTTGCGGCGATGGGTTCTGTCGGCGATGAAAGCGAGATCGGAGTTGCGCGTGTCCTCACACGCATGGGGTATATGGCCCTGCACTTCGCCCTCCGATACCTCGGGGAAGCAAAGGACCCGAGGGTATGCTCGACCATGCTGTTACGAGCGCAACGCTGGTGGACGGAACATCCGCCCACGCGCGCAGCCTTCGTCGCCTCGCTAGATCGACAACACCAGTTGGGCATTCTCCCTATCATCGACGAAACGCTAGATGGTGGCGACTGGGACCTCGACGACCGTACCGAGGTCCTCGGCATGGTCCCGCACCCATTGCTGGACGATTTTGTCAACAAACTAAAGCTCGCGGACCGCGTTCGTGCTGGTAAGCGCGAGGTCATGCGCGTAGGGCGCACTCTACTTGCCGAAGAAGAGGAACCGCTTGCCCAGAACGCTTTGATCCGCGAGCACATTGAAGCGCTCACACAAACACTGCAACGCCCCGGAACACCAAGCCTTGTGTTGGTCGGTCCGGATGGCGTGGGCAAGACCACGCTCGCTCGGGCTGCTCTGCGCGAACTCGTCAAAGAGGGCTGGCGAGTCATTGAAGCGACCCCTTCGCAGATGATGGCCGGTCAGAAGTACATTGGCGAATTGGAACAGCGGCTGGAGAACTTCGTCCATGGAATTGGCAGCGGGCGTGCGATTTGGTTTGTGCCGGACTGCCACCAACTACTCGAGACGGGTACATGGTCGCAGAATCCGCACGGCATTCTCGATCACTTGCTTCCGCACATCGAGAGCGGCACGTTGCAACTCCTTGGTGAATCCACTGTCGCCGCTTGGGCGCGCGTGGTAGCGCAACGTCCTCGTGTCGAGACCCTGATTACGGCGTTGCGCGTCGAACCAATGAGCGATGCCGAATCCCTCACGCTAGCGCGAGACTGGGCAGAAAGGTGGCAAGGCAAACTTGGTCGCGACGTCATAAGCCTGGCGGTGGTTCGCGAGGCGTGCGAGCTAAGTCGTCAGCAGTTTCCGGAGCGCCCCGAGCCGGGACGCACACTGGATTTGCTCAAGGAAGCTCTTGCCTCCGCGCAACGCACTGAACCGCCGACATTGCCGATCGATCGTGATCAGCTGCTAACGACGCTTGCGCGCAGTAGTGGGTTGCCGCTGGAGATTCTCGACATCGGTCGTATGCTGGACATTACTACGATACGCCGCTATTTCACGGAACGCGTGATTGGTCAGGAAGAAGCAGTCGACTGTTTGGTCGACCGAATCAGCATGCTCAAGGCGGGTCTAACGGATTCGCGTCGCCCGATTGGTGTGTTTCTCTTCGCCGGGCCGACTGGAACCGGCAAAACCGAGATTGCCAAGACGCTGGCGCGCTTCCTGTTCGGAAGCCCAGATCGCATGTTGCGTTTTGATATGAGCGAATACCAATCGGATGATGCGTACTGGCGATTGATCGATGACGGGGAAAAGGGGCGAGCCATGTCGCTGACTGCCCGCATCCGGCAACATCCCTTCTCGGTTGTCCTACTCGATGAGTTCGAGAAGGCCAGTGCGCGTATCTGGGACCTCTTTCTACAGGTATTTGACGACGGCCGTTTGACAGACCGCAGCGGCAACACCGCAGACTTCCGACACAGCATCATCATCCTAACGTCGAACTTGGGTTCGACCATTTCCACTGGTTCGGGCATGGGATTTATTGAGCAGCGCGGCGCATTCTCTCGCGAGCTTGTGCGGCGCGCGATCGATACGACGTTTCGTCGCGAGTTCGTCAATCGACTTGATCGCGTTGTGGTCTTCAAGCCACTGACGCGAGCGCTAATGCGCGATATCCTTGAGAAGGAGTTGCGGGGAGTGCTCGAGCGTCGCGGTTTCCGCGGTCGCAACTGGGCGGTGGAATGGGAGCCATCCGCCATCGAATTTCTTCTCGACAAGGGCTTTACACCGGACCTTGGCGCGCGTCCGCTGCGTCGCGCGATCGACCAATATCTGTTGGCGCCGCTGGCACAGACGATGGTGGAGCATCGCGTGCCGAATGGTGAGCAGTTCCTTTTCGTGCAGGCTGAGGGGGATTCCCTGCGTGTCCGCTTCGTTGATCCCGACGAATCGGCGACTGAAGCACCTGCTTCAGCGACGGGTCGTTCCTCGGACCTTCGAGCACTGGCGCTGGAGCCCCGCATTGACGTCACGACACTCGCCGTACTTCAGCATGAGATTGACGCGCGGTCTGCACAGATTGAGGAACCAATTTGGCTCGAACTCAAAGAGGATGCCGCGCGAGCAATGCAGCGAAAAGATTTCTGGCAATGGCCGGAGCGTCAACATGTGCTCGATCGACTCGAGCGCATGGATCGAATCGAATCCGGGTTGCGCTCCGCGAACTCGCTTTATGCGCGCCTGAGTCGTGGTGCGGGACGGAGTGCCGGTGAGTTCGTCCGCCGGCTTGCGCTTCTTGTCATGGCCATCGATTCAGCAATCAGCGCGATAAAGCGCAACGAGCCTGAAGCAGTACAGCTTGAGATCGTTCCCACGGATATGCGTACACCGTCCGCGCAGGAGTGGCGCGATCGCGTTGCCGAGATGTACATGAGTTGGGCACAAGCCCGTGGGATGCGCATCAAACGACGCGGGCCAAGCGCAGTATCTGGCGCTCTGCATCTCGATGTTTCCGGGTTCGGGGCCTATCAGGCACTAAGCGACGAACAAGGGCTACACGTTCTGGAAACTCGCCTTGGTGAAACCGAAGTTCGGTACAGCGTGCGCGTCACCGTGATCCCCGATCCGGCCCTTTCCGTACCGCGCTCTCCAACTGATCCAGAGTCGCGCATATGTCGCCGATACACCGATGGCCCTTCACCACTGGTGCGCGACAGTGTCCATGGATGGCGCAGTGGTCGTCTCGATCGCGTGTTGGCGGGCGACTTTGACTTACTACGTGCCGTATCCGAATAGCGAGCCGGCGAAGGCATCATGCTCACCGCATGGCGCCTGACGTGCGGGCAGGTCAGAAAGTTTCCACTTCTTACTGTCGGGACGATATGGGCGAACTGCTCGACACGCTGTAGGAGAATTCCTACTCTGTCGTAGGTAAGGGCGTCGTAGCGCAGCGCTAACGCTTCAAATGCCGCCTAGGATTGGCATCGATCAGAAGCTCGTACGGTTCGAGGTTGAGCCCTTCGGCCAGTTTGCCGAGTGTGGTCAGCCGCATGTCGACCTCGGCACGCTCGATCGCGCCGACGTACGTGCGCTTCATGCCGCATAGCTCGGCGAGTGCCTCCTGCGAGAGTTTCGCTCCCGCCCGGAACACACGCACGTTGTCGCCGACGAGCTCACTCAGCGAGGCAGAAGAAGGCTTCTTTTTCATCCCCGCAGCGTGCGGCGGCGCCTCGATTCTCGCTATCCCGTAGAGTATTTCTAAATGCTAGAAATAACTGGCATTTCGGCCAAAACGAAGGTCTAATTCCCTCGTTCAAGCAGGGTCCTGCTGTTCGGAGGATCGAGCGAGAGGATGGCGATGGAAATGAAATCCGGTGCGTTCGTGATGCATCCGACCTTCGGTCTGGGCAAGATCCTGTCGACTGATTCGGATCAGGCTTACATCTACTTCAAAACCCCCTCGGAACCGGACCCGGACAAGCGGGTGAAAACGTTCCGGCTCCCCAGCACCTTCCTGTCGCTGACCGACGTTGTGGGCGACGAAGAACTGGATGACCTGCCGCCGTGGAACAACGCGCGTTTTGTGCGTCTGCACACTCCGCACACATGGGACAAGGCAAAGCAGATTTTCCGAGGCCACTTCCCGCTTGGATTGAATGACCCGCGGTTTCTCGAGGACGAGCAAGGATACAAACGAGCCGCCCACCGTCGCTTCATTGAAACTCGTGCGGAGCTCCTGCAGTGGATCGAACAACGCGATAGCGCTGCGATCGCCGATTGGATCGATGCGGTGTATGGCGACAAACGAGCCGCCTCGGGGAGCGGTGAGGAGCGATTGAACCTTCTCTACGCACGCGTTGAAGAACCGGCGTTCTTCGATGCCTTGCGCGCCGGGGGCGATGCGACGATCGAGTTTGCGTGTGCCTTGATCGACTGGATCGATGAGCGATCGGAGTCCCGTTTCGTCCGCTATGCGGCCGCGCTGAGCCGACTGCCCCAACGCAAGAATGGGGCTGCGATCGACTCGTGGACGACCGCGACCTGGCTGCCCTTTATTGCCGACAACCGCGATCAGTTCCTGGTCAAACCCACGATTGTGCAAGCGTTCGCGAGCGCATTGCCGTTTGATCTGCAGTACCGAGCAGACCTGAACTATGGGACGTACACACGTTGCGTAGCGATGGCCCAACGAGTGCGGCGATTGCTTGAAGAGTCAGAGCTGAACCTCGCGCACCGATCGTTGGACCTGATCGATGTGCAGTCCTTTATGTGGGTTGTCGAACGCTATGCCGATGGCGACTAGATCAGGGTGAGGTGATGGACTACTTTCAGGGTGTCGTCGAGGACTATCTGCGCTCCAGTCGCGCACGCTTCGTCAACTCGGAATGCCTAATACAACTTGATCCAGACAAGGAGCGGAAGGACAGGCATTGGTACTGCGATTTCGTCACCGTCGATTTCTCGGAGCGCACAGTCTATTTGTGCGAAGTGACCTTTGCCCGCGGGCTTCAATCCCTCACCCGACGCATGAACGCGTGGGCAACGCATTGGGGCGAGGTGCGATCTGCAGTGGTCCGTGACTGTCATGTGCCGTCGGATTGGGGCGTGGCCATCTGGCTGTTCGTACCAGAAGCGTACGAAACCTTGATGCTATCGCGCTTGAAGCGATCGAAGAGCGTGGACGGCGCGGAGCCGTCGATGCCGGATCCAAAAATCACCCCACTGGAGTCGGTGCTGCCCTGGAAATATCGCTCCTGGGTTGGCACGCACTACAGCTCGTTTTGAACCGAGATCCGTTAGTTACTCGAGGTGACAACTCTGATGTCAGGTAGCCTCCGGGGCCTTCCAATCATGCGGTGGCTTGGGCGCCTTGAGCTCCAACCAGCGCAAGGCCTGCGTCATGCTATCGACTTGATCATCATGCGTGCCGTTCGGGAAATGCAGCAATTCGGTACGAAACGCGTCGAGCCATGACGCCTTCTTCGGGAGCCAGACGCGTCCGGCGGCGATGAACGTCGACATCACCATCAACCGTATTTCCTTCGGGGCTTTCGGATTGCTCGACAAGTAGCGGAGCGGTTCCTGCGGAAAAAGGTCCTGCCACAGAACGAGCCCGACGCCAGACGTCTCGATCACTACGACGTTGGCCTTCTTGTGATTTGCGAACTGAGGAACGAAAAGACGCAAGTCCGGATAGAGCTTTTTGATCTTTTGCACATCCATCAGGTAGAAGCAGTGGTTGTGGTATAGCCATGTGGAGCACACGCTGTAGCTGCTGCTCGGATCCAGTGTGACGCCAATGTCCCAACTCTGAATGATCTTGTCCTCCGGCTCGATTGCGGGCAAGTCGTCGTAGCGACGAAACTGCTCCCAGATGACGTATCCGTCGCCGCCCGGTCCGGGCTGCTGTTGGTATTGGGCTTCAAAGGGACCTTTGCCGATTTCCAGGCGTTTCTCGTCGAGTGCAGATTTCGGCCACAGGTCCGGATGCAGGATGTCACCGGGACTGCGGGTATGCGCCTTGTCTTGACCGATCGCCACGACTTCGGTCTGTTCGGCAATGGCAGGCAGATTGAGGTGGGTCCAGAGGCCGCTTTCAAGCAACCGACCAGACCAATCTTCTTCATGCAGACGCTGTTGGACGAGGACAATGACACCCTTGGTCGGGTCATTCAGACGCGACGCAATCGTCTGGGTGTAGCTCGTGAACGACTGAAGGCGCTTGTTCGGATACAGAACGTCATCCGCCTTCTGCGGATCGTCGATGAGGATCACGTCTCCGCCTAAACCGGTAAGTACGCCACCGACGAACACCGCACGACGACATCCCTTGTGGGTCGTCGTGATCAGGTCCTGACTATTGTCCGAATCGCTCAGTACCGTGTTAGGAAAGACCTCGCGATACCACGGTGCTTCCATGACTTGGCGTGTCAACTTGGAAAACGACGTCGCGAGTTCCGGGGAATAAGACACGCACAGAATTTTCAGATGCGGATGGTGGCCAAGCAGCCAAGCGGGGTAAGCCACGCTCGTGATGATCGACTTCAAATGCCGCGGCGGCATGTTGATGATCAGGCGGCGTTTGGGGCCCCCCACAAGCTGCATCAGGTGATACGTGAGGGCATCGATGTACCAGGCGTGTTGGTAGATCTCGCCCGGGTTCACCGTCGCAAATACGTTGCGGACGAACCAGGTGAGGTTGCTACGCTGAGCGGCCAATACGATCTGTTTGTCAGGGTTCATGACGTCGGCTCCTTTTTGGATTTGTCGAGTTCCTCGCGAAGTTGCTCACGGAAAGCGTTCAAAATCTCTTGATCGACGGGGTTCAATGTCTGCGCTGCGACCGTTGACTGCTGTGCTTTTTCCGCATCTGGAATCAGACGCAGCAACGCCGCGGCGGCACGCGTATCGCCTTTGACAGACTTCGCGACGAGGGCCTTGATCACCGCGCGCTGCTTGGTGATCCGCTTCTGCTTGCCGCCCTCGGTCACGAGCAGCTTTTCCGACAACTCCAGGGCGATGTCGGTCGTCAGATTGCGGCTGCCCTTGCGGCGGCCCTTGAGGTTGCCGGATTGCCCGGGTTTGAACTGACCGTGCGCGGGCGGTTTGCCGTAGCCGACGCCGTAGGTTTTCTCGGACATGGTCGACTCCTAGGCCGTCGTCGCCAAACGACGCTCGCGTTCCTGTTCGAAGGTGAGGCCGCTCTCCGCATGCACTGCGTGCTCACCCGTGAGCGTCATCCAGCGATGCACGGCGACATCGACGTAGCGCGGATCGAACTCGACGCCGTAGCCGCGACGCTTGCACTGGTGGGCGGCCAGCAACGTCGTGCCCGACCCGAGAAATCCGTCGAGAACGATGTCCCCGTGGTGACTGACGTCCTGAATGGCATCGCGGATCATCGCGACCGGCTTGACCGTTGGGTGGATCGCGAGCGCCTCGTCCCGATCGGCACCGAAGGCGTTCTGGCCCGCGTAGTTCCAGACGTTGGTGCGATAGCGGCCATGCTTGCCGAGTTCGACGTTATTAATGTGCGGGGCCTTGCCGTGCTTGAAGACCCACACCAGTTCGTGCTGCGAGCGGTACAGGCTGCCCATGCCAGCGTTGGTCTTGATCCACGTGCACAGGTTGATCGCAGTCAACTTGAGTGCGGCGCTAGCGGCGTGGAGCTCGGACAGATGGCGCCAGTCGATGCAGCAGTACAGCAAGGCGCCATCGACACAGCCCCCGGCCATGGCGCCGAGGGATGCCGCCAGAAACTCGGTGAACTCGGCAGGGGACATTTCGCCCGAGGCCATCGCAAAGTCGTCGTGCTGATGCTTCCCCAGGCCACAAACATGCCCGCCGACGGGCACGTTGAACGGCGGATCCGTGATCACCATGCGCGCCTGCTCGCCATCGAGGAGGCGCGCGATCCCCGTTGCGTCACGACAGTCTCCGCAGAGCACGCGATGGCGCCCCAGAATCCACAGGTCGCCCGGCACGGAAACCGTGTGCTCGGCCAGAGGCGTATCGGGAATCGGAACGTCCGGCAGCGCTTCCTCGGCCGGGTTGAGGATGAGGTTGATTTCCGGGGTGGAGAAACCTGTGAGATCGACGTCGAAATCGATCTCGGCAGTCATCAAGAACTCGAGCTCGACGCGAAGGAGGCTGCGATCCCAATCGGCGTTCTCGGCAATCTTGTTGTCGGCAAGCGCGTAGGCGCGCTGCTGAGCTTCATTGAGGTGGTCGAAACGAACGACCGGAACGCGCGGCAAACCCAACTGTTTTGCTGCGAGGAGGCGCCCGTGACCGGCGATCAGCTGGTTCTTGGCGTCAACCAGCACCGGATTCATGAAGCCAAACGTCCGGAGACTGTTGGCGATCTGCTGAATCTGTTTGGGGGAGTGCGTCCGCGCGTTGCCCGCATAGGCGATCAACTGCTCGGTTGGCAGGTACTCGATGGTCAGGTTACTCATCATCATTCTCCTAAAAACGTGCGAAAAACCCAAAAAACAGGCAAAAAAAAGCCGAACCAACGCGCGAGTGACGGCGTTGCACCGTCAGAACTCACTCCATTGGCTCGGCGTTACGCGTTGCGCGCGACGTCTATTTCACTTTCACCATAACACTCAGCACCACTTCCTAACGAACACTTTCTTTGCCCGCTGAGGATAGGTGCGTTCAATGCACACGCTAGACGTTCCTAACCCACCGATCAAGGCCTTTCTTAGCTAGGTTGGATCTCGCGACAGCTATGCCTGGTCGCGTTTCTCGGCAAGAAAACGTGTCCGCGTGCGCTGACGCTGCGGGGAAAAAGCGTGTGTTTGCTTAGGCACGGCTTCGCGACGGCCCGAGGCCGTTTGGCGAAAACCGGTGGTGGGGCGGAGTGGAGGAATCAAACCCGCCTCAATTGCTCAGGTTAGTTCTTGAAGCCGCGCAGCGGCCTCGCGCTTGCCCAGTTTGCGTAGGGCGGCGATCGCTGGGAGCTGCGCGCGGCGGGGCGAGGAGCGTTTCGTTTCCCAGGTGTATACCGCCTGCCCGCTGACCCCGAGAAGTTTCCCGGCTTGCTCCGCTGACAGCCCGAGCTTCGCTCGCAATTTCTTGAAGCCGTCTGCGCGGAAGCGCAGGGCGGTTGTATCGGGCTCAACCGCGACCGGCGTCGCCTTCTTCAGCTGCTTGCCCTGCGCCTTGGCGGCGCGCTCCAGCGCCGCTACGGTGCGTTTTAGCGCTGCGATATCGCGGCGGTAGCTCGCGGCCGCTCGGTGCAGGGCGGCCGTTTGTTGCTTGATTTCGCGTCGTGCTAGGCGACTTATTTCCTGCTTAAGAATGGTGCCAATGTTGGGCATAGAGAGGATCACGGTGTGGAAATTCACTACTCAGTATAGAAGAACCCCAAATCGGTGGGCGCTACTTCGCGCTAGTGGTGCTGCGCAGTAGCGGCAAGAAGGACGAATCTGACCTGATAACAGTCGAAATAAATCAATGTGTTACTGGCCTTCCCCGAGTTCCGATTTCGCAGGTTCCGGTTATCTCCCCTTGTTCGTTGTAGTGTCAGACACGGCGCGTGCAATGCTGCATCTCGCGACCTCGGTCGAACAGTGAGGCGAGCAGTGAATGCAAATATCGGGTGGCCGATGTCCGAAGGACACGACCCAGCAACAAGCCGGACAGAGCAAGGCGGTCCCCCGCTGTCGGAGAACGCTCGCCTCGAATCGGAGCGTGTTCACGGAGACTTGGCCGGCCCCATCGAGGGTGAGGCCGAGCAGCGCGACCATATCGCGCGTCTCTTCAGTCAGCACAATCGTGCCCTGGTCGGTTACCTCAAGGCACGTCTGCGCTCCGAACAGGAGGCGATCGAAGTAGCGCAGGAGGCGTATGTCCGCGTTCTTCAACTCGATAAGCCGGGCGGCAGCGGTTTGCTGCGGGCGTATCTGTTCAAAACCGCCGCCAACCTCGCGGTGGATCGCCTGCGTCGTCGCAGCTTGTTGCAGCGGATCGAAGAGAATGAGTTGTTCACCGAGCTCAACACGCCGAATGGCGACAGCAACAATCCCGAGCAGCGTTTGCTGAAGGAGGAAACGGAGCGGCAGCTCTGGCGCTTCCTCAACGAGCTGCCGGAAAAGTGTCGACAGATATTTCGCCTGTGCCGGCTCGATGGGTTGAGCCAGCAGGACGTAGCGATGAAGTTGGGAGTTTCGGATCGGATGGTGCGCCGCTACGTCACCTACGTCGTGGTTTATTGTCGTTTGCGTATCGGTGGGGCGAGCGCGCAGGAAGCGGGAGAGAGGGTGAAGTTATGAGCAATACTTTCCAACAGGATATCGTCCAACCCGACGAGGAAGTCGTTCGTCTGAAACGCGCTGCCGAGTGGCTACAGAATTTGGAGGCCGCCCCGGACGACGAGCGCGGCTTGGCGGAGTGGCTCGAATGGTGCACGGAGGATCGCCGCAATCTTGAGGCGTTCGAGCAAGTCCAGCAAGTCTGGCTCGGTTTCGGAAACCCGCCACCGGCGCAGGAGCAGACACCTGCAGACGTTGTTCGCGCGCGGCGAACGCGACGTGCAGTTCGCAAACGCGCGCAATACCAATGGATAGCTGCCGCTGCTGCCGTTGTTGCGCTCGCGCTGGGCGTTGGCAGCTCCGTGCTCTATTGGCAGCCGCAGGAAATCGTTTATTCCACCGACGTCGGCTCGCAGCGCAGCGAGTGGCTGCCAGATGGATCGCGCCTCGACCTCGGCGGAGGCTCGCGCGTGGTCGTTCGCTACACCCGTGATCGGCGTGATGTATCACTTGAGAAAGGCGAAGGATTTTTCTCGGTCGCGCACGACACACAGCGGCCTTTCGTCGTCAGCACCGGCAAGGTGGAGGTCGTCGCCGTCGGCACCGCATTCGATGTGCGCATGAATACCGAAAACACTGCCGTTACCGTTGCGCAGGGACGTGTCAGGATCGAGCCGACCGAAGGGGCGGACGAAGCCCACACCACCTTCGCGGATGCGGGGCAGCGCGTAACGTATACGGTCGCTACGCGCAGGCTTGCCGTTGCCAAAGTGGATCCTGGTATGGCCGGATCGTGGCGCGGCGGCGTGCTCAACTTCGTTGCCGAACCGCTCGTCGATGTGGTCAACGACATCAACCGCTACTCGGCGCGTAAAATCGTCATTGCCGATCCCGACCTCGGCCAGCGCCTGTTCACCGGCAGCATCCGCCAGAACAACGTGGGCGAATGGCTCGATGCGCTCGAAAGCATCTTTCCGTTAGCGGCTGAGCGCAACGAACAGAACGTCGTGCTGAAAGCGCGTGCGCGCAATCCCGCAGAGAAAAAGACGCAGCAGATGAAATGACGGCGTGCTTTTTTTGAGGCGGCGACATCTGGCGCTTGGACGTCCAATTGCAACGCGTCGGTTCCGCTCCAGCTTCTTCGATCGTAGTTAGTGCGAAGTGTGACGATGCTGTGACGATGACAGGCATCGCCGCATGCAGCTAACCTAGCGATCGGGGAGTCATGATGCGAATGTGTAGCAACGAAATTCGGCGGAACGGTTTCATCACGCGGTTGATGCGCATCACCATCGTACTCATGGCGATGCTGTGCCTACCTGCCTATGCCGATGACCCTATGGGTAAGTCGGTGCAATTCGATATTCCTGCGCAATCTCTCAGCTCGGCATTGATCAACTTTTCGACGCAGAGCGGTATGCAGGTCGCGACTGCAGACATCGACATTTCGAAACTGCAGTCGCACGCGGTCTCCGGCAATCACAGCATCCGTGAGGCAATGGGAATCCTGCTCGGGGGCACTGGGCTTGATTTCGCGCAAGTGGGAACGAGCACGATTACGGTCAAGAGCAAGAGCCCATCGGCCGCGATTCATCCGCCGGACTCGAGCAAACGTACCGTCGCCAAGAGCGACAAGGAAAAGACCCAGGAGTTCGAGAAGATCACGGTTGCCGGTTCGCGTATTCCGTTGGCCGCGCAGGAGCAAGCGCAGCCGGTGCTCGTATTCACCGCGGAAGATCTGGACCGAAGCGGGCAGACGACGGTAACTGACTTCCTCAACAACCTGCCGCAGATGTCCATCGCCAGCAGCCCCGGGCCGATACAAACCTGGGCCAGTCAGCGCGGCGTGCAGCTGCACGGTCTGCCGATCGGAACGACGCTGGTTCTGATAGATGGCTTGCGTCCACAGATTAGCTACTACGGTTCGCTCGACTTGAGCATGATTCCGGCGTCGGCGATTGAACGCATCGAAGTGGTTCCAGTCGGGTCCTCGGCGATCTACGGCAGCGATGCTATCGCCGGCGTGATCAACCTGGTGCTGAAGAAACATTTCGACGGCATCGAGACCAGCGCTAAATACGGCGCGGCAAATGACACCGAGGACTTCACCGCGAGCGCGGCTTTCGGAAAGGACTGGGGGCGTGGTTCATTCTCGCTCATTGTTAGCGGTCAGAAGCAGACTGATCTGTCGATGGCCGAAAGAGAACGCACTGCGATGGGCACCGCGGGCCTTCGTACCGACGCATGCAGTCCAGGTACTGTTTATGCGTTGAATGGTGGAACCCTGCCCGGCCTAGGTACTTCCTCGGCGGCCATTCCGACAGGCCTCAGTGGCAAGCCTGCAATTTCCGACTTTGCCAGCACCGCCGGCAAAGTCAACGAGTGCAACCTCTATTCGAAAGCTTCGTTGATTCCTGCCAGCGAACAACAAAGCGCGGTGTTCAACGGGCATTTCGAAATTACACCCTCGCTGGATCTGTTCGGCACGGTGTTGTATTCGCACTTCACGACCGCGCCCAATTCTTCGGAGGCGTTTCACTTGTACGGCGGCAGCTACGGTGGTTCCATTCTGCCGGCGAGCAACGCCTATAACCCGTTCGGCGTGAACGTTGGTATCAGCTGGGCGGATGCGTACGCCACCTCCACGGAGAACCGCGTGGAGACTATGGTGCGGCCGGTCATCGGCCTGCGCGGCGATCTGGTGGGAGACTGGCACTGGGAAGCGACGGCCATGTATTCCCACGACGATTTCACTGTCGTCGATAGTTACAAGAACTATCCGGCGATCTACGCCGCGCTGGCCTCATCCGATCCAACGAGCGCACTGAATGTATTCACGACGGGCGCGCCAGGAACGCCTGATCTGTTGTCGACGCTGGTATTCAACCAACGTGATAGGTACGAGCAAAGCCTCGCGTCCGCCCAATTGGTGCTTCGCGGCCCGCTGTTCGATCTTCCCGCCGGTCCGGTGCAGAGCGCATTCGGCGCGAACTACGACCGCATGAAGATTTGGAATCAATTCGTCAACTCGATCACTGGAAACACGCTCGAAGATCCTTCGAACCGTTCGCGCACCTCTTATGCCATTTTCACCGAGGAACGCGTTCCCATCATCGCGGGCGACAGGGGGTCAGATGGTGGTGAGGTACTCGCCCTATCGCTTGCTGCGCGTTACGACCATTCCAACGACTTCGGCGGCAAACCCACGTATCAAGCTGGCTTGGAATGGCGCCCTGTCGAGAGCGTGCTCTTCCGAGCCGACTACGGCACGGCGTATCGCGCACCGGAACTGTCGCAGCTCTACGGAGTGTTCTCCCAGTTCACGAGCACGGTCACCGATCCCAAGCGTGGCGGAACGAGCTACTCAATCGATCAATGGCTCGATGGTCCGAATCCGAACTTGAAGCCGGAAACCGGTAACTCGAAGAGCGTCGGTGTTGTGTACTCTAGCAAGCTGCTCGATGGGTTCGAGTCTTCGCTGACCTGGTGGAGTGTCGACTACGCAAATTACATCGGTTACCCGAGTTACCTCGACGTCATCAACTTTCCGAACGATTTCCCCGCGGGCTTGGTCGTTCGCGCAGCGCCGACGGCTGACGACCTCGCTAAGGGATGGCTCGGGCAGATCACTGAGGTTCGCAACGTCCCCGTCAACTACGGTTCCATCAGAGTCGCCGGTGTCGATTTGAACGCCAGATATCGCATTGTCACTTCGATGGGCACGTGGACGCCGTCGGTTGCTTTCACTGAGACGTATCGCTATGCGGTAGCACTGCGCCCGGGGCAGCCTGAGCAAAACAACGTTAGCCAAGCTTCCTCAAGCCCTGGCTACGCTCCACGCTGGAAAGGCAATGTTGCCCTGAATTGGCAGATGAATGCATGGACTGCGTCCGTTACCGGTCGCTACATCGGTCCGTATAAGGACTATGCGGGATGGGGCGCGCCGGTGGGCTATGAGATCGGCAACACCTGGGAGTTCGACACCAGTGTGCGTTACCGCTTGGGTGACCTTTGGCCCGGTACTGCTTCGCTAAAGGATAGCTACATCAGCGTCGGTGGCGTGAACATCTTCAATCGACAGCCGCCGGTTTCGTACTACTTCTGGGGCTACGACTATCAGCAGACGAACTTGCGCGGACGTTTTCTCTACGTTCAAGCAGGAACGAAGTTCTGAAGCACGCAATAGTCGGGTGTCGAACACGCCGGCACGCTTTGCGAAGTCCGTTTCACCGCTCGTCGTTCACGTGACGACCTGAGTCCAGTTCAACTCTCGTAGATCCAGAGAACGGTTGATCTTCATGATCGATCGGCTTTGTCGCGAGACTACAACGGAACGACGAGCGCCTTTTCATCGTTTTCCAGTGCCATTGTTGGAGAAGAACATGCAACAGTACAAAGTCCTGTGCAGCTCGATTGGTCTTCTGCTTTGCTGCAACATCTTCGCGCAGAACACTCAAGACTCGCCGGTTCCGACGGTCGAGGATGCGGTGCGGATGGTACGTATCCAGTACAACGTCGCGCTGGATGGCTCGGTCGCGGCAATTTCGCCGGATGGCAAGAAGGCCGCTGCGGTCACCTGGCGCGGCGACATCGCGCGCAACGTCAATGTGTACACCTTGACCGTCTTCGACATCGACTCATCTACCAACCGCACTCCCAGTGAAATCCTGTCGAAGGATTTCGCCGGCGATCCCGACGACCAAATCGCATCGCCCTTCAGCAAAGTGGTGTTTCTTGCGGACAACCGCACGCTTGCCTATTTGGGACGCGACGGCGATGAAACGCAGGTCTATACGGTCGATACGGTCAGTAAGAAGGTAAACCAACTCACGCATCACCCGTCACCGGTTCGCTCATTCGTGGTCGATCCTGACGGAAGTCTGCGGGCATTCGCCGCGGTCGCCGTTCCCGAAAAGAATGAAAGAAAGTCACGACTGGAAGGTGACGGCGTTTTCCTCTGGGACAGCAAGCTTTTTCCCTTGCAGTTTGGCTCCTTCTCACCCATGCCGTTGCTGTGGCAGACGGAAGGGCATCAGATACGACAATATTTCTTGAACACTGCGGACGGGCCGAAGCTGTTCTTCGACTCGCGGCAAAGCAAACCCGCAGAGGCGGTTGACCTGAGCGATCGAAAAGTCGCGACATCCGGCGGCACCGAATCCTGGGAGGACGAGGCGATGCTGCGCGGTTCGTCGACGCTCGCTGAAAACCCCAAAGACAAATCCCTCGTCATGTTTCCGTATGCACTGACGAATCATCCAATGCATCCGGAGCGTTACGCGTACTACAACCAGCCACTTAACAAAAATGCGTTCATACGTCGTCTCGCGGCTCCGTACGGACTAGTGAATCCCAATACGGGGAAGGTCGAGGTATTGATCGACGCACCGCACCCGGTCTCCGAACGATACGAAGGTGGAGATGCGTTGTGGGGCCCCGCCGGCAAATCGGTGCTTATCTACACCTTGTTGCCCGATGCACCGGCTGATCCACCGAAATGGGTGGAAGTCGACATCGCCACGCGCAAGGCGACGCCGCTGGGATTGCCTAAGGACTGGCACCCGATCGCGTGGGCCGCAGATGGCAAGTCGCTGATACTCAGCGGCAAGGATGGCAAGTTCGGCAATGTGCCGCGTACTTCGACCGGGTGGGGGAAATTCGTCGAGACGGGCGCGGCCAAGGGCTTCAACAAAGACTGGTCGGTGGCCACGAACGGGCAGAAGCTGATTGGTGTGCGCGACGCGAGTTTGACTCCGCCGGAGCTTGCCACGTACGAATTGAACTCGGGGAAAGTCGAAGACCTCAGCAACTTCAATCCCCAACTGCACGAACGTAAATACGGTTCCGTGGAACTGTGGCATTGGCCGAGTACCAGCCAGAAGGATGCAGCGGGCTTCTTGATCAAGCCGGTGGGCTACAAGCCCGGAACGCGCTATCCGCTCGTCGTGCTACTCGACGACAACACCATGGGGCGTGTAGGCGAGCCCTATCTGCTCGACGCTTCATGGCAGTTGAGCGGTCACGCGATCCAGATGCTCGCCGCCCAGGGGTACGTGGTGCTGTATCCGCGTGAACCGATTCTGCGCGATGTTGTAGAAACCGATGCAGAAGGCAAACGTGTGCGCGAGTACCTCGAGAGTGCGGTTGCCGAGCTCGATAAGGAAGGGCTTATCGATCCCAAACGCGTGGGCCTGTCGGGTTGGAGTCGCGCGGGCTACTACACCGACTACATGTTGATCCATTCCTCGATCAACTTTGCTGCGGCGTCCGCAATCGACGGTGGTGGCGTCGAATACAACGATGGTATGCGGGCCTTCAGCGACGACGAGCTGAAGCATATCCGTACGCCAAAGTTGCTCGAGGCGCATGGCTTGACCTCGCTCGTCTGGCTAGCCGGTATGGCCGATCGCATGACTTCGCTCGGCAAGCCGAATGACATTCTCTACTTCGCCACCGCGTCACATTCGACCACGCGACCCCAGCACCGCCTGCGCTCCCTCGGCACCCATCTGGATTGGTGGAATTTCTGGCTGAAGGGCCAGGAGGATCCTGATCCCATCAAGGCTGACCAGTACACACACTGGCGCAAGCTGCGCGAGACGCAAAAAAGTGCTGGCAAGTTGCCTGGTTGAAGTGTTTTTCGGAACGAGGTAGGGGTTGCACACTCAAGATCGTCGTTATTCGAGGGCTCGGCAACGATCGTCGTTCCTGCAGAGGCGAGTTCCAGCGTCTTGAAAGCAAGAAGACGCTGGAGTCCGCCGATGTGGATAACGAGCGGAGCTCCACACGACGGTTGCCTGGGGAGGTAAGAGCAATGCGCAAGACAGCACCGGATTGCATTCGAACTCAGACGCGGCGGTTCAGTCTCCTCGTGAAAGCGCGCTGGGTATGAGCGATCTTCGCACTCGCCGGAGGTTCGGGGTATTCCTCGGCATCGTGCTGGGGTCGTCGTTCTGGACGGGGTTCGGGGCGACGCTACAAGGCAGCGAGTCGTCTTCAGGAGAGGAGGAAGCGGCTCCAATCACGGCGCGTTGCAAGGAGCTTCGCCGTGAACAACGAAGAGCAATGACGGCTCGCGCGGGTATGCCGAATCAGGAAAGGGAATCTGCGTCACCCCTATTGGTCATTGCCTGCTGGATTCTCGATGAGTAAGGGCGCGCAGTTGACGTAGATACACACCGAAGAATGGCATTAGCGAGTAAGCCGGCGCCGGCGCCATTAGCTTAATCGCGATTTGCCGATCTAAGCGGGGGAGTTTGCGCTCTATTGCGTCTAGTAAGGGTGCACGTCCTCTGTCGAGCGCCTTCTACTCGGCGGAGATGTCCGTTTTTCTCCTCTCAAGCACATAGGACTAGCCGCATGCCCGGTTCTGGCACCTTCGTCGCTGGCGAATTGTCTAGCAAGTTCCCACTCTTGCAGCAAGGCAATTCGACGCCGCCGCGGCAATTGATTCAGCTCGCCAAAGTCATCGACTGGCTCGATAACCTTGAGGCAACGGCGCGTGTGCGTGGGAATCGCGCCGCAGTGGTGCGCGCAAAGCGCGACCGATCCTTCGTTCTATTGGGGTTTTGGTGCGGGCTGCGTTCCCAGGAGTTGATCCAACTTCGGGTGGAACATACCAGTATCGCGCCCGGCGCCGGCATGACCTGCTTTCTGGCGTCGCGCGAAGCAAGGGGCTTGGATGAGGCGGTCCGTTGGCTGCCTTCGCTGACGCCTTGGTGTCCGATTGCATCGACTCTTGCATGGAAGAACGCGGCGAGGTTGACGCAAGGACCGCTATACCGTGCGGTGAACTATCGAAGCGTTGTTTCGGAAGCGGCTTGGGGTCCGTCAAATGTTTTCCGTTCGTTGCGGCGCATTCTTACCCGCGCTGGATTGCGAGCTCCGAACGATTTCACCGGGCGTTCTCTGCGTAGGGGATTCTCCGGCTGGGCCGAGAGTGACGGCTGGGATGTGAAAGCACTGATGGAATATGTGCGAGTGGGGAACGAGCATTTGACGATGCTTAGCGACGCCGACGACCACCGCGATCGTCGAAATCGTCTCGAATCCATCCCTTCTGCGAGTGCTTCGCCATTTCCCAAGCAATTTCGAACAAGACAACGCGTGCATCAGAGGGCATGTTGAGACGAGTCGATTCGCCCTCCGGAGCTCGCGAATCAACGATCCGTTGCTCGTCGCTTAGGGAGGGTGTCGCGGGCATTTGGATTCACTGTGAGGGACTAGGTTGAGAGAGCAAACGAATCTTGCGAGTTGTGATGATCTCGTTCGTGAGTTGGAGAAGCTTGTTGCAAGCTGGCGCAAAAAGCCTTCGCGATCCCGTGAGTACTCTGAGCGCGTGCGTTGCAGTGAATTGATCAAAGCTATCGAGAACCGATTCGGTCGAACCTATTACATCGTCGCAACCAACCATCAGCCGGGTGACTATCAAGTATGCAGCGACCACCCGATGCTTCGTCAGAACGAGTCAGAAACAACGTGAAAGACGGCTGGGAAAAACTAAAAAACGCTGAACGAATCTTTCGTAGCTGCCAAGCGTCCTGGCTTGCGCCGTAGTCCCTATTGCGCGTCACCGAAAACGGGTAATTCGAGTCATCAAGGTGGGGCAAACCCGCCTAGCATCGTCTATTGCATACGTACATGGGTCTTCGTCGACAAAAGTTTGCCGACGACGGTACCTGTTTCCCCTACTTGTACGTAGATGTTTCGACTGGATGACAAGGTGAAACGATGAAGACGGCTCAACATTGGTGCATGGTCGGCATTTTCTCCCTGGCTGCGGCAGTGACGCCGGGCAAAACGTTCGCGCAACCGACATCAACGAAGGGAAACACAGCAACCAAGCGTGCCTATACGGTTGACGACGCCCTGAATCTTGAGCAGATCGGCATGTATTTCGGCGGTCCGTTCTCCTTTGCGCCTGACGGAAACAAGCTTGCCTTCACGCGCGTGCGAACGAAGAGCACGTTGGCGAACCTCAAGTGGGAGTACCTGTGGGGCAACGCCGGCGGCGATGTATGGGTGCAGGCTGGGCAGGGCGGTACCGCATCGAATATCACTAACGGCGTTAGCGATGGATCGGGTTGGTGGTCGCCGCAGTGGTCCCCGGACGGAAACAAGCTAGCGATGTTGTCTACGCGCGGCGGAAACGTTCGGATCTGGCTGTGGGATCAGAGTTCTGGACAACCGCGGTTACTCTCTGCGCGCGGCGTCGACTTCACCGATCCGCACCTACGTCCCTTTCTCTGGCTCGACGGCCAACACCTACTCTATTCCGCACTGCCTGAAGGGGAGCAGCCGTTCAGCATGCGTGTCGAACTCGACACGCCCACGATTGCTTCACGAGAATGGCCCAAGGTCACAAAAGGCAAGGAGGCTACCGCCAGCGTACTCGATAGCGGCATGCCGATCGATCTCGCCAAGCGATCGCACGGCCAGCTTCGCCTGGTCGATCTGGCTGGCGGAGAAGAGCGTGTTCTCGTCGATGCCACGACCAGCGAGTGGAGTATCGCACCGAAGCACGATGTCGTCGCTTTTGCGCGACAGACGAGCGTGTACGCGCCGAAGGCGAACGAACCCCTTCCGTTTGGAAACAGCGAAACCTACGGGCTGGGTCTTGCCACGCTCAACGGCAAAAATATCGAGTTGAAGGGCGATGTCAGCCCTGACATTTTCCGGGACTCGCTACGCTGGTCCCCGGATGGCGATCAATTGGCGTTCCTGGGCTATCCCGGCGGCGATCGACTAAAGCTTCCGGTGCTCTATCGCGTGGATATCGCGCAACGTACCGTAAGCGCACAAGCGCTCGGCGAGCTCGATGCCGCTCCGATCGTCCGCGAGAGCGCACAGCTCGAATGGACAGGTGATGGCGCCTTGCTTGTGCTCGCGGTAAAGCGGGTGGGCGATGCTAAACCTGACGTGCGTGCGCGGCGCGACTGGTGGTTGATTGGCAAGGATGGAAGCCGACGTTCTCTTACCGCACAGATGCCGGCAGCGCCTGGGGGGCTATGGGCCGAGCCGACCCATCGCTCGTTTGTCGGGCTAGCCAAAGGCAAGCTTTGGCGCGTCGATCCGGGTAGCGGCAAGGTCGATGACTTGACCGTGGCGTTCAAACCTGAGATCGCGCAGATCGCTTGGCCTGCGTATACCAACACGGGTGTAGAGGAATGGCCGCAGCGTGATCGCACGTACACGCAATTGATACTCGGTGTGCGCAATGGAGAGGCGATCGCGTCATATCGCATCTCGCTCGTAAACGGGAAGATCGATCCGATCCCGGCGCCCGGTCCGAAAGCAGAATTGAAGATTTTCGAGCCCACCACCGAAACGGCGATCTTCTACCAAAGTGATCGAGATGGACTGTATCTGTGGCGCCGCAGCCTTAAAGTCGGCAAGACAGATGAACTGATTGCCGCCAACACGTACTTGCGGGAGATCGCAAGCGGACAGTTCAAGTCGATCGACTACACCAGCCTCGACGGCAAGCCACTCAAGGCATGGCTGTTGCTACCGCCCGACTATGTGGCCGGCAAGCGCTATCCACTGTTGACCTGGGTCTATGCCGGTTCGGTCGCTGGACCCAAGCCATCGATCATTGCCGACATCGGTTTCGGCGGCAGTTTGAATATGCAGGTACCCGCGGCGCACGGGTACGCAGTGCTGATGCCGAGTATGCCGCTCAACCCCGAAGGCATGGTCGACGATCCGATGTTGCGTCTACCGAATGGCGTGTTGCCGGCCGTCGACAAAGTGGTCGAATTGGGTATTGCCGATCCCAAACGAGTGTTCCTCATGGGGCAAAGTTTCGGCGGCTTCTCGACCTACGGCTTGGTGACGCAGACCGACCGCTTCGCCGCTGCAGTTTCGTTGGCAGGGTTGTCCGATCTGATCAGCTTGTATGCGCAGTTCGATGCGCGCATGCGTTACCTCGATCATCCAGAGGAGCACGGCCTTTTCATGATGGCTCTGGCGGAGGCAGCGCAGACGCGCATGGGCGGTCCGCCGTGGAAGGACCTCGGACGCTACATCCGCAACAGTCCGATCTTCCAAGTCGATCGCGTCAACACGCCGCTGATGATCATTCAGGGTGACGTCGACTACGTGGCGATCCAGCAAGGTGAGGAATTCTTCAACTCCCTCTACCGGCAGGGCAAGCGCGCGCGTTTCGTGCGCTATTGGGGCGAGGGTCACGTCCTCGAAAGTCCGGCGAACATCCGCGACATGTGGGAACGCATCTTCGGCTGGTTCGACGAATTCCCGCCGAAGGAAACAGTATCGGCAAAATAGTTCCTGCGTCCGCGAACGAGATCTTTGCGCGCGACCGCACTGGAGAATATCTGGGAGCTGGCTTGGATTCCCGGATCCCCGTCGATGGCTTCAAAGCTGTGTCTCGAAGTTGGCAATCCGACGTAGGGGGGAGCCCCTCTTTGTCGTCTCGTATTGGCAATACTCAGTAGTCGAGGGCGATATGAAGATGACAATCACGGTTGGGTTGGCGTGGGTACTGATGTTGGTGTGCTCTGCGGCCGTTTCAGCGAAAGACGAATCTGCGTCGACGGCAAGCGTCGTCGATGCGATCGAGATGACTCGAATTCAACACGAGGCGGGGGCGGACGGTGCCGTAGCTGCGATTTCGCCCGACGGCACACAAGCAGCGTTTGTAACGTGGCGCGGGGACATGGCGCGCAACACCAACGCCTATGAGTTGCGGCTGCTGGATCTGCGAGCGCCATTGCAATCGCGTCCTTCGAAGACGCTTTTAACGCGCCTCTATCCCGGAGATCGTCATGATCAGCAGGCGTCGCCGATCAAGCAATTGCGTTTCGTGCAGCAAGGAAAAGCGTTGGCGTATCTGGGGCTCGATGGGAGCGGGGTGGCACAAGCGTACGTCGTGGAGATCGCGACCGGGAAAGAGCGTCAGCTGACCAAGCATCCAAGCTCCGTTCGAAACTTTGTGCTCGACGCAAAAGGCGGCTTACTCGCCTATTCGGCGGTGGCTTATCCGCAGGATGAAACGTCGCGCCGCGTGGAGGAGGATGGTGTCTTCCTCTGGGATTCCGCGATGTTCCCGGACTATCGCGCGTCGTTCCCGGCCGGCTCGATCCTGGCTCGGCAAGGCGGTTGGAAGGGGATCCGCCAGTACTTTTTGGCAGGCAATTCGCCGAAACTGATTTTTGATTCGCGCCAGAGCCGACCCGCCGAGCAAAGTGCTCCGAACGATCCGAAGGCAGCAGTCAGTCCATCGCAATCGCTTATGGACGACATGGTGTTGGGCTTTGCGGCGTTGTCGGCAGACCCGAGTGGCAAACAATTTTTGCTCTATCCGTACCAGGTCACCGAACATCCGATGCACCCGGAGCGCTACCAATACTATCGCGCTCCGAACATGAATTCATACGCGCGTCGCGTTGCGCCGCAGGTCGCTTTGGTCGATGCGGCGACCGGCAAGATCTCACCCTTGATCGACGCGCCGAGTCCGCAATTCGAACGCTACGAGAGCGGAGCGCCGCTATGGTCGGCGGACGGGCGTTCGGTTTTGATGTACACCCTTTTCTCGGACAAGCCGGATGTACCGCCCGCGTGGGTCGAAGTTGAACTGGCTTCGCGCCGAGTCGTTTCGCTAGGCTTGGAGAAGGATTGGAAGCCGGTCGGCTGGGCAAGCGATGGAAAAAGTCTGGTCCTTTCGAACAAAGGCGAACGGTTTGCGCTGCTGCATCGAGGCGATGATGGTCGCTGGCTCAAGCCGCAGGACAGCGGCAGCATCAAGGGACTCAATCCGGATTGGTCTGCGGTAACCGACGGCGCCGTTGTGCTTGGGGTCAAGGATGGGTTGCGCCAGGCGCCCGAGCTTGCCGCGTACGATTTGCACGCAGGAAAAGAACAGCTCTTGACGGATCTGAATCCACAACTGCGCCAACGGCGCCTTGGAGAGGTATCCGGGCTTCACTGGCGCGATCCGCCCAGCACGGAGGCCGAAGGGTTCCTGGTGAAACCGGTGGGGTTCCAGGCGGGGAAGCGCTATCCGCTGGTGGTCTTGCTCGACGATGGCACACTGCGCCGCGAAGGTGATCCATATTTTCTTGACGCCGCTTGGCAGCTCAGTGGACATGCCGCACAAATGTTGGCGGCGCAAGGTTTCATGGTGCTTTATCACCGCGAGCCACCGCTGCGAGACGTGATCGAAACACCGGAAGAGCCGCGCCGCATGCAGCGTGACATTGAGGCAGCGGTGGCAAAGCTAGACCAGGAAGGTCTGATCGACAAGGCGCGGATTGGGATCTCTGGTTGGAGCCGGGCGGGCTTCTATACAAGTTATTTGCTGATCCACTCTTCACTGCATTTTGCCGCGGCAACCAACATCGACGGTGGCGCTTCAGAGTACACCGACCGGATGCGCCCTTTTACCGATGACGAGCTGAAGCAAATTTCGGGTCCCGTGATGTTTGAGTCCCACGGTCTATGGAGTCTCGTCTATCACTCGGCGATGGCCGAGCGAATGACTGCGCTCGGTGTGCCGAACGAGATTCTGTATTTCGACGCCGCGTCACACTCGACCACGCGGCCGCAGCATCGCTTGCGCTCTTTGCAGACCAATATCGATTGGTGGCGATTTTGGCTGCAAGATCAGATCGATCCGGAACCAGCGAAAGCCACGCAGTATGCACACTGGCAACAGTTGCGTGAGGCAGAGCAGGCACGCAAGCCAAAATCTTGAGGCCGGCAGACCGTAGCCAGCATCAAGGCGGATGCCGGGATGTGTGCCTTGCCGGGTAAGACCAATGGGTGAGAACCTCTTGGCCCGAGGCCATGAAGCAACCAAGTGGCGAACGCAGCGCATCGGTGGGGAACTTCCCCCGATGCGCTTTGTTTAGCCCTAACCGAAACCTGAGTGCCAGCCTTCGTCCTTCGAATTGTGTGGTCCGATTGGTTTGGCGACGCACGAGAGGGCTCGCCCCCTACCCCAAGAAATGAAAGAAAAATGAAATATTTTTCTTGTGGGGGTTGCGAATGGATGCAAGACTGGAATCCTTGCTACGCCCCAATCGCAAGCCTTCGAGAACATGGCTGAAACGTACTCGTCAGGCGGTGAATTGACCCTTCAGGAACGGGATTTTCCGCGGGACGAGCGCCGCTACCCGCAGCAGGACTTCGATGCCTTCTTCCAAAGGCACCGCCCGTCGCTGATCGCATTCTTGCGCCGTCGCACGCCGACGGAAGCGGACGCGGAGGAGATTGCGCAGGAAAGCTATACGCGCCTACTCGGATCCGACTACAACGCACCACGGCCACCGGAAGTGTGGCGATCGCTCCTCTACCGCATCGCCGGAAATCTTGCGGTAAGTCAGCACCGCATGCGCCAGAGTCAGCATACGCAGAGCGGCTACAACCTCGAGGAAATGGAGTTCAGTGGCGATTCTCCCTCACAGGAGCGCATGGTCTCGGCGCAACAGGAATTGGTTCTGGTGCGCATGGCACTCGCCGCGTTGTCGCCCAAGTGTCGGAAGGTCTTCATGCTGAGTCGGGCGCACCACAAGACGTATCCAGAGATCGCGCAGCTTTGCGAGATCTCCGTAAAAATGGTGGAGAAATACATGTCGCAGGCGCTGGGCGCCTTGCGTCGGGCGGTAGGGGACAGGGCATGAACAGCGTCAAAGCAAGCATGGAAAAGGATCAGCGTGCACTTGACGAGGCGGAGGCTTGGTTCGCGCGCCGGCTTGCACACGATGACAGCGATAGCCAGCAATTCGAGAAATGGCTTCGCGAGAATCCCGCGCATGCCAGTGCATGGCAGAAAACGCAGGCCCTGTGGGATCACATGGGGGACTGGGTGCAAGATGAAGCGCTCGCAGACTATGCGCGCGAAGCATTCGAGCCCGAGCACACTACATCGAGCGCGGGTCATCGCGAGAGAGACATCGCCACTCGGCATCGTCGTGCTTCGCTTCGGCGCCATCTCAAGTACGCAGCTGCCGCCGCCGCAATCGTTGCCACTGTCACTATCGGACTTGGAATCGGCAGAACTCGTTCTCAGGTCTATACAACCGACATCCAGGTCGCCGACATTCACCTTTCCGATGGGTCGACAGTCCGGCTCGACGCAGGATCACGCTTGGAAGCGAGCATGAGCTGGTGGCGTCGCAATGTGCATCTGCTTCAGGGACGAGCATTGTTCGATGTGACTCATGATGCTTCCCGACCCTTCATCGTTGACGCCGATGCTGGTCGCATCACCGTGCTTGGCACCAGCTTCGAAGTCGACCGTCGAACCGACGATGTGGTGGTTACCCTTCTTCGTGGCTCCGTATCGATTGATACGCCAGGAGATCCTGTGCCAACCAAACTCCGACCCGGCGAGCAGGCGCGCTGGCAAGCGGACGCCAAACATTGGAGTCAACGAGGCGTGGATGTAGCAGTGGCGACACGCTGGACAACGGGCTTCCACGTGTTCGACGCGATGCCACTCTCGCAGGCGGTGGCAGAGATAAATCGTTATTCGGCACGCAAGATACGGTTGGCGGATTCTTCTCTCAGTGCTCTAGAGCTCAATGGCAATTTCCATCTTGGCGATGCCGGCGGTATTGCCAACGCACTTCCCTACGTGTTGCCGGTGAAGGTGCGTGATGAGGGTGCAGAAATCATTGTGTCGCATCGGTAGGGTGGCAAGACATCCCCGCGTCTAAGGTCAGGCCAACGCCATCGCAGCAATCGCGCGCGATGCCACGCCAACCATGGGGAAAAACATGTTTGCAAATGTTCATCGTCGACGGAGCAACGGAGTGTTACGCCGTTTGTGCCTGAGTTCGATCATTGTCTGTTCGCTCGTAAGCGCAACTTGGGCGCAAGGTACTGAGCAAGCGTTTGACTACTCGTTGCCAGCTGCGAGCCTAACGCAGTCCGTGACTGCGATCAGTCAACATAGCGGTATCCAAGTGATCTACGAATCCGCGCCGTCGAAGGAACTGAAGGCGGCGCCGATCAACGGTCACTTCACCGCAAAGCAAGCTTTGGACAAGGTGCTAATCGGTAGTGGACTGACCTACGAATTTATCAATAGCGGCACGGTGGTCATCCGCAAATCTCCCGGCAATACCGCTGACGGTAAACAGTCGCCTGCTTCAGCCAGGAACAAACAGAGCTCGAACGGCAAGGCGGACGGTGGTGAGGAGCCCACGGTCCTGAACTCAGTGTCGGTCACAGGTACGCGCATCCGCGGAGGAGACACTGCTTCGCAGACCATCGTGATCGACGATCAGCGAATGAAGGAAGAAGGTCTCAACGATCTCGGCGAGGTGATTCGCAGCATCTCGCAGAACTATCGGGGAGGTCAGAATCCAGGCGTTACCGCAGGAGCTTCGGCGGGCGGCATCGCCAATCAGAATATGACCGGCGGTTCTGCCCTGAATCTTCGTGGCCTGGGTCCGGATGCGACGCTAACATTGCTCAATGGGCGTCGCTTGAGTTACGACGGTTTTGTTCAGGCGGTAGATATCAGCCAGATCCCACTGGAGGCTGTCGAACGCATCGAAGTCGTGCCGGATGGAGCTTCTGCGATTTACGGTTCGGATGCGGTGGCGGGTGTGGCCAACGTCGTCCTGAAACGCGATTTCGATGGCGTGACGTTGTCGTCGCGGTACGGTTCGGCAGCGGACGGGGGATTGACCGCGCACGAGTACAGCGCGACTGCGGGCACCACCTGGCCGACCGGTGGGGTGATCGCGACGTTCAAGACGACGGACCAGGACCCCATCTACGCCACCCAACGCGCGTATACGCGAGCTATGGACGATCCGACGACGATCTACTCCGGAACGCAGATGCGCAGTGGCCTGTTGAGTGCGCACCAGTCGATCGGAGATTCCATCGAATTGCGACTGGATGCACTGCGTACAACTCGCGACTTGCTGGACTCGATTGCCTATCCGGGCTACTACTACTTGGACGAACCGCGAACGATCGTTTCGTTGATCGCGCCGAGCATCGTGTTCTCTTTGCCCAATGACTGGTCGTTGACTACCAGTTTTACCAGCGGCAAGGATCGCAACGTCTACAAAGACTATATGGTGACTGGCGGCGTGCCTGCTCTGCAGGCGCGCGGCTGCTACTGCAATAAGTCGCGGACCGCCGAAGCCAGCGCAGAAGGCCCGCTGTTTCATCTCGGTCAGAACGAGGTGAGATTGGCTGTTGGCGCCGGAACGCGCACGGATGACTTTCTCATCCATTCGTATACGTCCGGTCATCAGTATGGCGGCGAAGAAAGCAGTCGCTATGTCTATGGTGAGTTGGCTGTGCCGATCGTTTCGCCGGAACAGGGCCGTCCTGGTTTGCAGCGGCTTGAGTTGAGTCTTGCCGCGCGGACGGAAGACTACGACAGCTTCGGACGAGTCACCACGCCGAAAGTAGGCCTCGTCTATGACCCCTCCGGCGACTACACCTTGAAGGCTTCGTGGGGACGCTCATTCAAGGCGCCAACACTGCTGCAACAATACTCGGATCGGATTGCGTATCTGTGGAACGCGCAGCAACTGGGCGGCACGGCGTATCCGGCGGGCTCCACCGTACTGATGTCTTACGGCGGAAACCCAAATCTCAAACCGGAGCGGGCACGTACGTCGAGCGTGACGCTCGCCTTCCATCCCGAGGCGATTCGAGGGTTGGATGCGGAGCTGAGCTACTTCGACATCGACTACACCGATCGCGTGGCGCAGCCGTTTATCTATCTCGCCAATACCCTGCGCGATCCCAGTTATGCGCCATTCGTGACCTATTCACCAACTTCTCAGCAACAGCAAGACTTGCTCTCGCAATTCAGCGATACCTTCTACAACTACGCTAGTGCTCCCTACGATCCAAGCAAGGTTGTCGCCATAGCTCGCGACGAATATGTGAACGTCGGTCAGCAGCAGGTGTCCGGAGTTGACTTCACAGGATCGTACCGATTCGATCTGGGCGTCGGACAGATGCAACTCCGTGGCTCCGCCAGCTGGTTGGAAAGCTCGCAGAAGAATGGCCCGGGTCAGAAAGAGTTCGATCTTGCCGGTACGATCTATCACCCGGCGAAATGGAACAGCCGCTTCGGTGCCGTTTGGCGAAATGGCGGCTTCAGTGCGTCGGCGTTCGTCAACTTTACTCAGGGAGTCATCAGCACGCTGACTTCAGCGACAGAACGGACGGCCTCGTTCACGACGTTCGACACGACTTTGCGCTATGAAACTGCGCCTGGTCACGATGCCCTCTCTGGTGTCATGGTCGCGCTTTCGGCCCAAAACTTGTTCAACAAGGCGCCGCCGCTCTACACGCCGCCCTATTCGTCTTATGCCCCCTTTGACTCGACAAACTATTCCGCGATTGGTCGCTACGTGAGTTTGTCCGTCGCCAAGCATTGGCAGTAACCGTGGTGCGGTGACGAGTTCCTGTCCGCTGCGTAGCTCGTCCGACTGCACCCGCGAAGTTCGTTCGATAAAGCACTGGTCACGCCTTCGATCGAAGCCTGCTTCGAATTGTGTCGTCGCGCCAGTCCAATCAGGAGAATTCTCATGTCGAAAGTCGAAAATAGAGGTTGGAGTCGGCCGGCTATCTTGGCCTTCTGCCTCGGTGCTTTGCTGAACGGAGCGGATGCGATCGCTGCCTCAGGGAAGACGGAATCCACTCGTGCATATCCGTACGAGCTGGCGTTTCAGATGCGCGAGCTTCGTCGAAGCGATCTGTACACAGCATCGCCCGATGGAACTCGTGTCGCCGCAGTGGTGTTGATGCGGCCTGACGAACGCGAACAGTCCGTACGTTTCCTGGAGAACGGTTCGCCGATCGACGCACAAGGCGCGCACATACTGGTGTCCTCTGCGGGCGAGCGGCCAACGCCGGATCACGCGCCCATCTGTGGAGGCAAGGGCAATCAGTGGAGCCCTGTGTGGTCGCCCGATGGACGTCGTCTGGCATTTTACTCCGACATCGATGGCTCTCCTCGCGTATGGGTAATGGAGACCAACGGTGGCGCGTGCCGACGGGTGAGCGATGCCGTGGTTCGGACGAGTCTGTTTGCAGGCTATCAGGCTCATTGGTCCCCGGATGGGCATACGTTGTTCGTGCCGTTGCGCCCTGAGCAGGCGGGGGCGGTGCGTGACAGCGAGCGCTTGAGTACGGCTGAAAGCGACGCCCAGCACGACGCGAAGAAGCCTCCGGCGGTGTTCTATAGCGGAAGCGAGCAGCCCAAGGAGAGCAAGACAAACGGTGCAAAATCCGGCGACGATCTCGCGTTCTTCCTTGCCCACTACAACTCGACGCTCGCTTCCATCGATGTGGAAAGCGGTGCTACAAAAGTCGTCGTGGATGCGCGCGAGGAACCGCGTCCCGCCACACTAGAAGTATCGCCGTCAGGCCATTGGCTGACACATACATCCGTGTCCCGACGCAAGGAAGAAATATCGACGGTCTATGTGAAGGACCTTTCGTTCATTCCAGCCGTCGGAGGCAAGAGCCGACTTCTAGTCGGTGGCATGGTGTCGTCCGAAAGTCCTATCAACTACACCGAACTCGATTACCGTTGGCATCCCACGCAAGACCGCCTCGTCTATCTCAATGACGGTGCCGCATGGTCGGTGAACTTCACGGATGCTGGACCATCGACGCCGCGGCGGCTCGCGCCGGAATTGGGTAAAGTCGGTGGCGTGATTCTGTATTTTTCTCGCGACGGCAAAAGTCTGCTTGTCGGTTTGGACGCGAAGCAAGAAGGGCGCAACACGGTGCCAAAGAGCTTGGCGGTGATTCCGCTCGACGGTGGCAAAGCGTCGACCTACGCGCTGCCGGACACGATGCGGTGGCAGTTCCTCGATGTGGTTCGTGCCAACGACGATGTTCTTTGGCAGCCGCGTGCGAACGAAATCTCTTTCCTCGAACGTGATCGCACGACGGCCGAAGAGACCGTGTTCAGCCTCGATCTGGCGAGCGGCAAGACGCGTGCGATGAATACCGGACTGCATCAACTGAATCATTTCGCCTCGGGCGGCGACCACAAGCAGTTATTTGCGATCTTCGAGGACATCGCGACACCACCAGACGTTTATCGCTATTCCGCAGACCTGAGCAGCAAATCCCGCGTCACAATGGTGGAGCCGAGGGTCGAGGGCTTGCTGACGAGCGTGCCCAAAGTGCTTCAGGCGCGAGTTCCCATGTATGACGGTAGTCTCAAGACGGTGCGCACGACATTGCTTCTCCCACCCGGTGCGAAGCAGGGTGACAAGGTGCCCGCGATCGTCATGATCTATTCGGGTTCCGATCTTTCCACGCGGGCAACCTACTATGGCGGTGGCATGGGCAACACCGTGCCCAGCCAGATTTTCACCAGTCGTGGCTACGCCGTGCTGATGGCCGATGTGGAGCTGGCGCCCGAAGGCGAGCCCAGCTATCCGTTGCAGCACATGGTCGACATCTTGCTGCCGCAGGTGTACGCGGCAGCAAATGAGGGCTATATCGACATCAATCGTTTGGCCGTGAGCGGCCAATCCTATGGTGGCTATAGCACCGCGTCGATTGCCAGTGTGACCAACGTGTTCCGCGCAGCGATTCCGGTAAACGGTACGTATGACCTGGCGTCGTTCTACGGTGGTCTCGACAAGCAAGGCAACAGTCATTGGATTCGTTGGGCGGAGCAGGGCCAAGGCCGCATGGGACAGAGTCCCTGGGCTAATCTTCAGCGCTACATCGACAATTCGCCGTTCTACCGGATTGACCGCATCCATACTCCGTTGCTGATTGTGTCTGGTGGGGCTGACGAAACATGCCCGACCGATGGCGCTCGATTTTTCTTCGTTGGCCTACGACGGCTGGAGCGCCCAGCAGAACTGTTGATTTATCCAGGCGAAGGACATGTAATCAGCGAATGGTCGGTGGGACATGCGGCAGATGTGAGCCGGCGGATGGTGGAATTTCTTGGCAAACATTTGGATAAATCTGAGTAAGGTGCAACCCTTCATTCAGGCGGTCGCCTTCGGCGGCCGCTGATGAAGGCTAGCCAGAACAGTACCATCGTAGCGATGTGGCAATTTCTACATGTCCGTCCAAATCGTCGAAGACGGCTACGAATAGGCCGCACTCTGAGCGGGCGTGAAGGTTGCGGAGCATCTGCGAAGTTCAGGTCGATTCACCCAAAGCGACCAACGAGGCCCGGTGCCGAGGTGCCCCGCTGAACCCTGGGAACGCCAAAGACGAAGAACTGAGCGATATCCCCCACGAATTTTCGAAAGAAATTAATTAAATTTTCGAGTCGCACAATTCGAACCTACTTCGCGCTAATGTGCGGGCGATGAACGAAGCCCTCGACGTGTGGTTTGCGAGCGAAATCCTCGTGCACGAGGCGTCGCTCGTTCGCTATTTAGCGCGCGTGTGGCCGCACCGCGACGAAATCCACGACCTGCGCCAGGAGGTCTACGTCAAAGTCTATGAGGCCTCGACGAAGGCGCGGCCGAAGTCGCCAAAGTCGTTCCTGTTCGCTTCCGCGCGACACCTGATCACGGATCGGCTACGGCGCAGCCGCGTCGTCTCGATCGAAGCCGCGGGGGATTTGGAGGCATTCAACGTCTTGATAGACGAGATCTCTCCTGAAAAGGAAACAGGTGCTAGGCAGGAACTGAAACGCTTGGCGGAGGCGTTCGACCGTTTGCCGAATAGATGCCGTGAAGTGGTTTGGCTACGCCGCGTGCAAGATTTTTCGCAAAAGGAAGTGGCGGCGCATATGGGTATCAGCGAAAAGACGGTTGAAAAGCAGCTCGCCAAAGGCGCGCGGTTGATCGCCGACTACGTGTACGGTCGCACGTCATCGAGAATACATCCAAGAGAAACTGGTACAGAAGAAAGAAGTGAGGAGAAAGTGCATGGATAGCAGCACCAAGATCGAACGCACCGCGGCTGGATGGTTAGCTCGGCGCGATGCGAACACATGGTCCGACGAGGATCAGGCGGAACTGAATGTGTGGCTGGAAACGGCGATTGCGCATCGCGTGGCCTACATTCGCCTGCAATCCGCATGGCAGCAAGCGGGTCGACTCAAGGCGTTGGGCGCTGGCGTCCCACGTGGCCAGATTCCGTCAAAGGGGCAATGGACGCTGTCGCCTTTTTTTAGTCACGGCGAGGCCGTGGAAGAATCATCGCCGCCGACCGTATCCGGTCAGGCAGAAAGTCTTTCCAACGGAGTCGTGTCGGGCTGGCACCGGCATGGCGCCAAGCAGCTCCGTCGCCCGAGGTCAAAACGCCGCGGTTGGCTAAAGATGGGGTTGCTGGCGGTATGTTTGCTATTGGCGGTTCCATTGGGGCTCGGATTGCGTCGGTATACCGCCGTACAAAGCACCGCTTATTCGACTCCGATGGGCGGAACGCAAACAGTATCGCTCGACGACGGCTCCCAAGCGGTATTGAGCAGCGACAGCAGTGTCGCAGCCGCGATGTCGAGGAGCGAACGGCATATCGACTTGCAGCAGGGCGAGGCGTTCTTTGAAGTAGCGAAAGATGCTCAGCGCCCCTTCGTCGTCGCCGTCGGCGATCGGCGCGTCATCGCGGTCGGTACGCGCTTTTCCGTACGCCGGAACGCTGACGGTCTGCGTGTGGTCGTCACTGAAGGCATTGTGCGGCTCGAGACTGGCGCAGATATGCCTGCGCAGCAGAGAGTCATGCGCTTGCCAGCCGGAAGCGTCGCTTTGGTCGGAAAAAACGGCGTTTCCATCCAATCGGTTCCGGTCGACAAGGCCGAGGAATATTTGAGTTGGCGCAGTGGCTTCGTCGTGTTCCGCGATACTTCGCTGGCCGACGCGGTGGCAGAATTCAATCGCTACAGCGCGCAAAAGCTGGTTGTCAACGATGCGCAAACTGCAGCAATTCGCGTGGGCGGCCATTTCCGTTTGTCGAACACAGAAGCTTTCGTGCGATTGCTGGAACAAGGGTTCTCGATTCGCCCTGAACGCCTGGGCGACAGGATCGTGCTGCACAGCGAATGATCGGTGGGTCAAGTCATTTCGATGAAGTTCGCGGGTGGAAATTTTTCAGTTTTTTGAAACCGACAGGTGGGATTTTCTAAAGTCGTTCGTCTCGATATCGCAACGCAACCGCAATCCCGCGGTCGCATCGGGGAGAGATATCGAAACATGAGCAGATTCCGAATTCTGCATCGCGCGCTACTTGCCGCTGCTTGTCTTGCGTGCACCGCCGCCTTCGCACAGGCACGCGACCAGAAGCCCATTAACATTCCTCCCGGCGATCTCGTCGGCGCCCTCGACGCCCTGGCCAAACAGTCCGGCGCCGAGTTCATCTATCGCGCAGATCAGTTGACAGGACTGCACACGGAAGGTGCACAAGGCAACTTATCCGCCGACGAAGCGCTTTCGCGATTGCTGCGGGGAAGCGGCTTCGTTATCAAGCACGACGCATCTGGCGCAATTCTGATCGTCAAGGGAGATCAACCCGCGAAACCGTCGAAGCCCGCCAAACGCGACGACGCGTCGGCCCGTTCAAACGAAGAAGCGCCTGCGGAACTCGAAAAGGTGACGGTGACAGGTTCGCGGCTTCCTCAAGTATCGATCCAGGGGCCGCAGGAAGTGAAGCTTTATACGCGGGCGAACATTACGGAAAGCGGCCAGAAGACCGTCATGGATTTTCTGAACACGCTGCCGACCGTATCGACCGTCGTCAGCGAGGCCGGTTTCGATACGGTTGGCGGCGCAGGAGCGGTGCGCTTGCGCGGTTTGCCGATTGGGTCGACTTTGGTGCTGTTGGATGGGCGCGCGGTCGAGGGAGCGGGATCGGGCCAATCTCACGGCAATCCTTTCGACGTCAACAACATCCCTATTTCTGCAGTGGAACGTATCGAAGTGGTGCCGGAAGCGGCTTCCGCCGTCTACGGTAGTGACGCCATCGGTGGCGTCGTCAATATCATTTTGCGCAAGGACCTAGATGGCGGCGAAGTGAATGTGACCTCCGGCTCTCCGACGGACGGGGTCTATCGAGATACGACGGTCAATGCCGTGTGGGGCAAGAAATTCGAACGCGGCGATTTGTCGTTTGTCGGCAGCTATCAAGTTCGCGGCGCATTGCTCAACACCGACCGCGAACTCACAGCCAATCAAGACTATCGCCGTTATGGCGGCTTGGATGAACGCTCGACCAGCTGTACCCCGGGCAACGTCTACTCGGCCGACGGAAAAAATCTCCCCGGGTTATCGTCTTCGTTTGCCGGGATTCCCTACAGCACAAACGGTGCGCTGACGCCCTCGGATTTTCTTTCGACGAGCGGAGTGCTGAACAAATGCAGCAGCGGTTCCTTCGGCGGCACGATCGTCCCGTCGACGCATCGCGCCAGTCTTATGGGGTATGGGAACTACGCGATCACCGAAACGACACAAGCTTTTTTCCAGGCCGCGTATACGCAGATCGAACAGGCTCCTTATCTTTCGCCGCGAAGCGTTTCCCAGATCGCCGTGCCGGCGACGAATCCATTCAATCCCTTCGGCGTGCCGGTGCGGGTGACCTATCGCTTCGCCGACGAAGGACGCTTCGGTTCGGCGATCGGCACGGAGATGTTCTCGCGTATCGTCGGTGGATTCAAAGGCACGTGGGGAGATCGTTGGGATTGGGAAGTGGCCGCTTGGCAGTCCGGCGACCATATGAACAGCAAGGATGAAAATACGATCAACACGGCCGCGCTGGTCGGCGCGTTGGCCAATACTGATCCCACGCAGTCCATCAATCTGTTTTCTTCGGGGATTCCCGCATCGCAGACAATATTGGACAAAATCCTCTACGACGCGCCCGTCTATTCGTCGAGCAAGCTGCAGGTCGTAAACGGCTTCGTGCGCGGCAGTCTCTTCGACTTGCCCGCAGGCCCCGTAAACGTCGTGCTTGGTGGTGAATACGACCACACTCGGCAAAGCCTTTATGCGCCTGGTGAAGGGTTGCCTACGGTCGATACTTTTTCACGAAGCGCGCGCTCGATTTTCGGTGAGATGCACATACCCGTTCTCGCTGCAGCGGATGGCGAGGTGGGAGAAAAGCTAGCCCTTACATTCGCTGGGCGCTACGACGACTACAACGACATAGGCAGCCGCTTCACGCCGCAAGGCGGTGTTGAGTTTCGGCCGACCGAAACGTTGCTGCTGCGAGCGACCTATGCTGAGGCATTCAAGGCGCCTGATCTGCGCGCGATCTACGCCAGCCCGATTGTCTACAGCGGCATTGAAGTTGCGCCCGATCCACTCAGAGGAGGCGAACTCTATCCCACGACACTCAAATACGGCGGCGATCTCACACTGAAGCCGCAGACCGGAAACTCGCGGTCGATAGGATTCGTTTGGTCGAGCAAGGCGATAGAGAATTTGCAGATTGGCTTGACCAATTTCCGGGTTACGCAGAACGATCGAATCATTCAGCCAAACGCGCTGACTATGATTGCGAATCCCGCTGCGTTCCCGGGCCGGGTCGTGCGGCAAGCACCGACTGCCGACGACGTTGCCAAAGGTTATGCTGGGTTGATCACGCTGATCGATTCCTCCTACACCAACTACGGCGAACTGATCGTCGAAGGATTCGATCTCGATGTCGATTACAAATTCGACACGGCGATAGGAACATTCAGCCCAGCTCTCAGCGTGACCGAAGTTTACAAGTACGACGCGGCCGTCGCTCCCAACGCACCGTTGCAGGACAGATTGGGCTACGCCAGCGCCGATGCCTTTGCGACGCGCTGGAAAGGCACGGTCTCGCTCGCCTACAACACCGGGGAGTGGACGGCGCGCGTGGCCGGGCGCTACATCAGCGGTTACATCGACTACGACCTGGTGCGCCACCTCGGCGACTACTGGCTGTTCGATGCTTCGCTGCACTATGCCCTCGGCAAGCGTTTCTTCGCCGAAGACTCGCTGATGAAAAACGCTTACGTCGAAGCGAGCGTCGTCAACGCCTTCAACAAGGCACCGCAATTCACCGACTACTACGGCACCGGCTACGACCCGCGCATGGCGGATATCCGCGGCCGCTTCGTTTCCATGACGCTCGGCACGCGCTGGTAACGACGTCCGACCGTTCAACCTGTTGCACCATTGGAGTTGTTATGCGCTATTTCTCAATATTGCGCGCGGCCGTGTGCGTGCTTGTTTCGACCGGTTCCATGGCATTCGCCGCGCCAGAGAGGCGATTCACCGTGCGCGATTCGATCGAGCTGTCGACGTTCGTGCGCGTGGGGTCGCAGTACATGCCTTCGTCGCGAGTTTCGTTTTCGCCTGACGGCGCGCATTTCGTCGCCGTCACGATGCGCGGAGACCTAAAAAGCGGCAAACGTGAAGCGACGATGTGGCTGTTCGATTGCGATGGGGTCCGCGACTATCTAAGCCATCCCGCAGCAGCTGATTTCGATAAGGCCAAGCCGTTGGTTCGCTTCGCTAGCGCCTCGAACCACGAACCGCTCAACGATTGGCGTTGGACCGAAGACTCGAAAAGCATTCTATTTCTCGGCGCGGACGACGACGGTGCAGAGCGTCTATATCGCGTGGGCCTTGCCGGCGGAGATCCGGTCGCGCTCAGTCGCGCCGACCAGGACGTGAATCGGTACGAAGAACGCAACGGCGCGATCGTCTACTTTGCCCATGCGCCCATTCGGGCGGGAGATCTGTATCAGGCCGGCGGCGCCTCGCTGCCGGATATGGAAGTTGCGACCGGTAAGAACATTCTCCCCTTGATTTTCCCCAATTGGATGGATGCGCAGTTTCGCGACGGCGAGGATGAGCTGTGGAAGATCGAAGGCGACAAGGCCGTTAGCGTGCTCGGACCTGATCGCAAGACGCCGGTGAAGCTTCGCGATTCGCGACTAATTCTGGCGCCGAACGGACGCCAGGTCGTACTGACTCCGTCGGCCAAACATATCCCAAAATCTTGGGAGAAATACCAGCCGCTGATCGACTATCCGGGTTTTCGCATCGTCGCTGACACGCCGGAGACCGAGGGTGGCGCGGATAGATATCGTCCGAAGCAGTATGCGTTGCTTGGACTGGACGATGGGAAAATGTCGCTACTCGCCGATGCTCCGATCGAAATGACCGGCCTGTTCTATAGCCACGTTACAGCGCGATGGACAGCAGACAGTTCGCATATCGCACTTTCGGCGCTGTATCCGAAGCCGAGTGCGTCCATGGAAGCGGCGAAAGCCGCATCGATGCCCTCCTGCACGCTCGCCGTGGTTGATACCCACGGCGGAGACTTCTCTTGCGTGCAGGTCGCGGCACCTGTCGATACGAACAAGAATCCCTATCCGGACCGCTTGCAGATGGTGGACTTGCAGTGGCGCAACCATGATCAGGAACTCGTCGCGACCTATGTCACGCCGAACGCGCCCGATAAGAAAGTCATTAAGGCATTCTTTCGGCAAGGCAGCACGTGGGCGATGAAGGAAGAGCCCGCGCCGACCGAGGTGCTTGCCGTGAGCGTGCGCGAATCATTAGACACGTCCCCTGTGCTGGTGGCGGGTTTGAATGGCGGTGCGTCACGGCCCTTGTTCGATCCCAATCCACAACTGAAAAACATCGCCCTCGGCAAAGCCGCGTTCTACGAATGGCGCGATGCCAACGGCAACGCCTGGACAGGTGCGCTGGTGACGCCACCCGGCTTCTCCAAGAATCGCCGCTATCCTCTGGTGATCCAGACGCACGGGCTCGATCGCGCAAAATTCCTGGTCGACGGGCCCTCGGCGACAGGCTTTGCGGCACGCGCATTTTCCGCGAAGGACATCGTCGTGCTTCAGGTGCAGGAGATAAACAAAGAATCTGGTACACCGAAAGAATCTGAAATAGGTGGTGCCGCAGGTTACCGCGCCGCGATCAAACAGCTTGCCGAGGAAGGAATCGTCGATCCCGCGAAAGTCGGCATCATCACTTGGAGCCACTACGGCCCGCACGCGATGCAGGGACTGATCGACGAACCTCATGCCTATGCCGCGGCCACGTGGGCCGAAGCGGCCTACAACAGCTACGGCGAATACCTCATCAATATCGACTACATGGGCAGCGCGCGCGAAAAAATGTTCCGCGCACAGTTCGGGGCGAAACCGTTCGGCGAAGGGCTGAAGCAGGCTCTCGAAAACTCGCCGGGATTTCACATCGACCGCGTCTGCACGCCGATACTGTTTCAGATGAACGGGCCGCCGTCGCTGATCTACGGTTGGGATGCGTACGCGGCGATTCGCGCGCAAAACAAGCCGATCGATCTGTTCTACATCCGCAACGGCGACCACGTGCTGGTGAAGCCTCTGCAACGGCTCGCGGAGCAGGGCATGAACGTTGACTGGTACGACTACTGGCTCAACGGTCGAAAGGATCCTGATGCCGGAAAGTCGGCGCAGTACAGCCGCTGGGACGCATTGAAAGCGTTGCCGCGTTGCGGTTCCGACGTCGCGGATTCGACCAAGAAGCCTTGAGGGCGAACAGGGCTTGGATCCCACTGCGTGTGCTCGCGATCCGTTTCACAAGGAGGTTCAGGATGAAGAACGGTGAAATAGAAAGTGGAGACGGCTGCTGTTGTCTGGCAGCCTCGCGGTGATGCCTGGTGGAGTTTCTGGAGGGGAACGTGGGAAAATTGAAGCGGCGGGCAATTCGCCTGCTGCGCAAGAATCGGCTCTCTCGTGACCATGAGGCCGAATCGTTAGATCAAGAGACCGAGAAGCGCGTAGATCGCGCTTCGACATCTCTGTCCGATTTTATGTGCGCCGCCTATCTTTCATACAGCTCAAATTGGTGGACAACAGGCGGCGCAATAGATTTCAGGATTTTGAGCCGCACATAGCGAGCACGTTCGGAAGAGAAGCGAACTTCCGGATGAAAAACGGAAATTGGCCAATCGAAAAAATCTTCCTCCTGACCGCTGTCAAAGCCCCAAGTCGTCACGTCGGCAATCAGGGCAATGAAGTACAGCATCGTCCTCAGTCGAAATCGGGAGGGCTCGATTGTGCCTTACTCGATCTACACTTTAGATCAGTCCGAATCCAGAGTGGGGTTCGCTCCAACGAGGAGCGGACTATGACGGCAGGCGATTCGCTGAAAGGGAGATCGTCGTGGTATTCCAGTACACTGGTGATGGCGCCGTGGATGCTGGAGATGGGTGGCTTAGAAACCCTTTCGAAGTATGAAGCAAACACTGGCTTTGGTTTCCGGGTCCTCGGGAAACCCGCCGTGTTCTTTAGCATCGCACTGGAAGCCAGGGCCCGCGGAAGTGGTCGTGGGTGACCAGACGGTCCTGCGATCGATATAGGTGGCTATCGAGTTGATGATGGGTTCGTTGTAAGGCGGTTTACTCGTCCAATAGCGCGCCATGCCGACAATGGGGCGGTCTGCATCCGGGTCGTCTTCGCACAACGACGAGACGATGTATAGAAGCGATTTGTTGTAGATGAAGGGAACTTCCCAATAGCCTCCCTCCCGTTTGTCGCTGAGGCCAAACATACGTAGGCCGGAAATCCGTCGTTGTAGTGAGCCGAGTCCTTCGGCCATTCGTCCGAAGCTGACGGCGGCTGCCAGGGTAATCACTTCCACCTTTTGCTGCAGTTGTTTCCCGGCTGCTTCATCGAGCGCTTCGATGAAACGTTGAACATAAATTGCACCCGCGCTGTGGCCGATGAGGGTGGCGCGCATTTTCGGGCGCTTACGCCACGCCCCTTGAAGTAATGAAATGAACGCTGCTCCCCCTGCCTTAATGTTGCTGGTGAATGCTGAATCGATGTCTTGCTTCATTTGCCCCCACAACGGTATCCCCACATTCTCTGCCACTCCAAGGGCAATCAGAATTTCTTCGATAACCGTCGTGTACAGGCCGTGATCGTGCTTAGAGTTCAGTCGACGAATGACTCTTGCCAAAGGATTGTCCTTTCCTCGAATTCTTCTAGGACTGAATAACCCAAGCTTCCCTCCATGCGTTCGTCCAATTTTCGACAATGCGTTCTCGAATCGGTCGAGTTCCGTTTTCGTAACCGACAACTGCAAGCCTTCTGCACGCGACCACAGTCGATCATACCCGGCGGCATACTTGGCCAAACCTCGTAGGTCCGTTGACGTGCCGGGCTTCGCATCTATTGGTTTCGACCGCTTCGCGCGAAGCGCGACTGTCGTTGCGCCGATCTTTCGGGCAACGGTCGAGACACAAAGATTCACCGCTTTCGCAAAAGCTGGATTGTCGTTGTACGTCGAGAGGTGTTCTCGCAGCGCCGTTAGGAAATCGGAATGCCAAATGAAAAAGAAAGGATAGGCTCCCGCTTCTGTATAGCCATCAATCAACTTGTTGGCCGCCATTAATCCGTCTTGCCAGGAAACAAGGCCGCCATGAAAAAAAACGCATAGGTGTGAGGAGTTCGACGCGAAAAATTGCTCGAATGCGCGTTCAAGGTCGGCACGACTAGTCTTCCTAAAATACCCGCCCTCAAGATCGACGTCATGCATGGGATCGGGTTCAAGGTTGAGTGTGGAGAGCTTGTCCATGGCTAGCTCTTTCAAGTTGGTGAGGTGCGTTTTCGACGACGAGGTTCTCGATGGGGCACTCAGGGTCCTTCTTCTACTCGCCGTTTACGGGTCGTGGAGCGACCGCTTTAGCCTTCATTACTGCCATTCCGACTTGCCGGATATAGTCGAGCTTCTCGGTTGGACTAAGCTCCGTCGTTGGAACAGTGCCAGGCCTGAGTCCTCTCAGGACGGTCGAGTACTGGATAGATGGTCTATGTTCCGAGGCGACCGTCTGGGATGTCAGCCCTTTCGCGGCCATCGCCAAGTCGACGGAATGCGCGATCAGTAGGTAGCCATCGATCGTCGCCTTGTCGGGCGGCGCCTCAATATTTGGGGTTTGATCTGCTATGGGATTGGGAGATTCTATGGGAACAGGTAGTTGAGTCGGACAGTCCGCGCGAGATGTTTCACTGAAACACGGTAGCCAACTCGGTGCGGAGTTATCGCGCTGGGTCAATGGCCCACCGAGGCCAAGAAGCTCACGTAGCGAGCGCACTATTGACGCGTGATCAAACGCGACATCTGGAAATAGCCGCGAGGCCAAGGCGCCTTTCGGCACGTAGGGGGAGATAAGCAGCGCAGGCACTCGTACTCCCAACTGCGTGAAGTCGAATTCGCTGGGCTGAACGTCTTCGCGGCCGTGATTGAGCGGCCCGTCTCCCGGCGGTGCTGCCGGCGGTGGGTTGATGTGGTCAAAAAATCCGCCATGCTCGTCCCAAGTGACTAGGAGCGCGCTGTCCTGCCAAATGGGCGAGTTGCGAATAGTCTCGTAGACGTATTTGACTAGGCGCTCGCCTTTTGCGACTGAGAAGGGAGGATGTTGAGAATCACCATTCCCAAACACGATGCCGTGATCAGGTTCGAGAAACGTGTAGTCGATCGCGTACTCTGACGTAACATCCTTGGCAAAAGGATCGTACTTGCCGCCAACGTTGAGGTCGCGGAAGTACGTTGGATCGTCATGTCGATCCACCATGCCCTTCACTGCAAGCACCTGCGGAAAGGTGCCGGCATGATAGATACGCCAAGTCTTTCCCGCCTTTTCAATTCGATCGAAAACGGTGCCGTTCTCGAAGGAGAACGCGCAGTCGGCAGCGGTGGTTGCCCGAAAGCACGACCAACTGCTCGGGCTGTTCGTCAACCCTCCGGAAGAGGCGGCATGCACAAAAAAGCGATTCGGCCATGTAGGGCCTGGCATGGATGAAAACCAGTTGTCGAACAGCACGAACTCACGGGCCAGAGTGCGAAGAACGAGGAGGTTATTCTTGTCGAACTCGGCCATCGCATCGTTTGCGTGCGGTATCGTCTCGAATCCCTTCATGGGAATGCCATTCTTTGTTTGCATCTCCTGGGAGACGTCTTGGAGTTCGTGCCCCATATCTTGTTTTACGCGATCCGGCGCGCCAACGGTACAAGCCCAGTTCGCTGAGTTGGGTGGATCGACTCCAGGCAACCCCGACTGACCAAAGAAATGATCAAACGAGCGATTTTCGAGCATCAACACAAAAACATGGCGAGGATGACTCATGGCAGTGCCCCTTCGTTTAAGTGCATGGAGTGTTCGCGGCGTAGCGCAGAGATTCGGGCTCTGAATAAGAGCTGCCGAACGTGGGAGCAACTTTCTGCACCCATCTGATCGAGCCATCGCGCCGAGCGATCAGGGCGCTCGCTAGAAGAGGTCGCAGAAACCTCCAACGAACTCAGCACTAACAACCACGCCGAGTCGGCGAACTCTGATTCGCGCATGATGCAGCCCCCAGCCTTTGGATAGCTTGAATAGCTTAGCTATCTTGTGCCGCCGGTTTGTGACTGAATCCTCGCTTAGGCCGCAGGTGGCCTGCTGCCGGTTTCGAAGACACCTTGTTAAGGTGGAAGATGAAACCGGAGGTAGCTCATGGGTACAAGACGGCAGTTCGGCGTGGCCTTGAGGGCATATTCCATGCGAGAAAAGACCGCCAGAAACTCGCGTGCGAGTCCGTGTTAGCGGCGTAGAGCCCGCTGAGACAAACACGGCTCCAGACACTCCTTTACTTAAGGCGGCTACTAAGGAAGCCCAGCCGGCTAGGGAGGCTGGCTTATGTCCAAACGGAGCAGGCGTGGGTACGTTTAAACCTTGGGCCCAACATACCGGACAGGACTACGTTTGCCGCAGCGAGGTCCGATTCAGCCAGGTTCACTCGGTACTGAAGATTTTTCTCGACACCAATGTGCACCGCTAACAATTAGGGAGAGATCGCATGAATACTCACTGTAGGCAAGTTTGTTCAGTTTTGCTGACATTCGTCCTGGCAATTCCAATGCTCGCCTTTGGGGCCCCAAAGTTTTCGAAGGGCACTTCGGCAGATGGGGTCATCGCGTGGCAAGACGCGAGCGACCCGAGCCAGTTCTACTACATGCCAGGCCGTATCGACACGGTACTGGGCCAAAACCTCAAGGCGTTCAAGGCGGAGTACTGGGGCATCGGGCCAGCGCATTGGGCGCAAGACTCCTCTGGCACAATCTATTCCATTACGGGGGCCATTCTGTCTGGCTCAGCCAACCTTGATGTGACGCAGGCACAGCGAGACTCGATCAAAGCCGAATTGGCGAAGACGTTCGGTGTAGCAAGCCCGAAATTGCTTCCGCTGCCGATGAGAAACGTGCATGTCACGCCCATTCTAGATGCCCAAACGCTCGCGCTTGGTGCTCAAGACGTCACGCTATCTTTCCCAACCACGTATCAGTTTGGCACGGACCTTATCTATTCGATCGGCACCGGCAACTCGCTGTTTGCGCAAGTAGTTGGCGCTCGGGACGCACAGAATTCTGACGTTCACCCGAATCCCACCTTTGGTGTCAGCATCATCGGTGACAGCGAATTTGTGGGAGACCCCTGGACGTCTGAGGTGAAGTGCGACCTCAGCCAAGTCTGGGACCAGGTGCGGTCGCGGGTAAGCGTTTCAGTCTCATACGGCTGGTTCCGTCTGGGAAGCGCGGACTACCAGGACATCCGTCAGAGTCTTGAACGGACCGGCGCCTGCACGTTCAAGATGGACGAGGGATCTCTCGATAATGAAAAGTATGGTCGTCAGATTTTTGAGATGATGAAGACGATTTTCGAGGCGATCAACAAACTGGCCACTGAGGGCGATGGATTCTTCAAGCTTGAACCGAATCCCCAAGCGGGAGACCCTGGTGGTGGTGGCGCAAGTTCATGGGCACCTTGGTCGGTTAGCGTCAACGGTGGGTATAGCCACGCCTATTTCAAGCAGACCGTTACGTATTCAAACACCATCAGTTATACGGGGCGATTCAACTACACCATCCCGACGTCGATGATCCTCGCGGTCAATTGCAACAACGCCACGAAAGCGTTCTTCGTCGATCTGGGTAATGCCGCAGAACCGTGCATCACGCAGGCAAAAATTGACACGTTCAATTCACGCATGCAGTGCGAGGCGAAAGCACGTCAGCCCAAACTGGAAGCCCTGGCAGAAAGGTATGCTCTAGGGTCGATCACGCAAGCCCAATATGATCGTCTCCTCGCGCTCTACAACCGGACATCCTTCTGCGAGAGCTTTGTGCCTACCGATGCGTCGAAGCCGCGCGCGGCAGCTGTAAAGCCGCTCCCCCTGAAATCGCTCAAGAGCTGGGCCGTGCAGCACATCTCGGACGCTCAGCTAAAGCGAATGGAAGAAAAAGTTCTGGCAAAACCCTGATCGTCTCAAAGGAGATCCAACATGCATGCCGGTGGCGCCACTAAATCCCTAAGATTTTGCGGCGCTGCCGCCATGTTGATTCTCTTGTCTTCGTGCTGCTCGATTCGAGCGATGCGACTTGAGCCAATGCGCGATCGATATAAGACGTATCTCATGATTGGTGTTGGAGATAAGCCGAAGTGTTGCATCCTGCCGCCCGACCAATCGGTTTCGCAACAAGCATCGCGCTCGGTGCCCGTGAGTGTATGGCTCAGGTCTGTGGCAAAAGACAGCATTAGAACGCCGGTAAGCAATGTCCGCGTACATCTTGTGGTCGTCGACGTCTTCGGTACCGCCGCTCAAAGTGCCACGGTCAGCCCGACAGACGTTGTTACGAACGAGGATGGTTTTGGCGATGCGCAGACAGAGTTTATCGCGAGCGACATTGGTGTATTTCAGATTCGAGGGACGTACGAGGACAGCGCCGGAGATTCGGTGAGTTTGAGTCAGAACATCATTGTGTTGCAGTAGCCGTAGGAGCGGAGCAAATGGCACGCGAACAATCAAAGATAGCCGGCAGAAAGCGGCCTTACGCATGCGACTGCCATGCGACGCGGCGCTCCCCGGCGGCCATGCTCCCACCGGATGTTGCCTTATCGATCGATGACTTGGGACTCGTCGATTACGCTGCTGATGCGGCGCGCGCACTCCTAGCCCAGCATCCTGAAGTCGCGTTCACCAGTGGCCGGCGCAATGCGAAAGAGCAAGCGGATGCCATGGCGGGGAACGTAGTCAAAAATCGTCGATGGATTGAGCAGACTTACCTGCAGAGCGCGGAACGAGACTCTCTTCAAACGTGGGTCAACACTCACCCTCAGGTAACAACATCTGCGTCAATTTCGTCAGGACTCTTTGCCATCATCAACGCGTGGACTGATGATCAAAAGCGAACATTATCGCGGCATTTTAGCGGCCAAGCTTTCGATGTGCAGCCTGTCGCGAACGGAGACGACATAAAACGAACCATCAAAGATTTGCCGAATCTTAGGAAATTTCTTGAAACGGAAGGCGGTCTGACCATTTGGCATGCCGATTTTGAACTGCCACAGAATTGAGCCTGGTAGCTAGAACCCAGCATGCGCCGGCGAGGTCGTCTCAGAATGTCGATACCTGAATAGGGTCGCTTTGAAAGTGCTCCTGCAACTGGTTGGGAGGGCTTCAATGCAAGGTGGATTTGCGGTTCGGAACACCTTCCGGTGGCGAATAGGGCAACGGGAGCTGTGTGAATGCTTCGAATCCTGCCCAAAAAAACGGATGCGCAAAAGCACGAGTGTTGCGAAGGCGAAGTTGCGCGACGCGTAGCGCAGCCGGCGCGGAGTGATCGGGGTCGGCTATGAGGGCAGAGTAGAACGCTGGCACCCACAGAGCCGCCGCTGAATCGCTGACCGCCCACTCGGCAGCGACGACCTGCTTTGCACCCGCCCGTGAGACAGCTGTTGCGAAGCTCAGATTTGCATAGTCGCTGCCGCCGTTGTCCGCGAGATCACAGGCATTCAACACTACCAAACCCGCTCGCGCATCAGTACCTAAGACGTCGATCCAGCTCAAAAACTCGGGAGTCACATGATCGCCGCTTGGTTCGAGCCAGATACCTGAATAGCCGATTCTCAGAGGTTGTGCTATTCCATGCGCAGCAACATGAATCCAAGCGTCCTTGTCACTAAGAGTCTGCAGGATACTTTGACGGGTTGCCCTGGTGTCATCGACGACACCGAGTGAGTTGCCAGACAAAATCGCACGTATCTGCGAGGCTTCCGTCACGGCGCCAGCGAGGGCGGGGAGCGAATCAATGCCCGTGTCGGTCTGAGCCGCCACGATGAGGTGGAGCAGTGGTGCACTATCGGTGGCGGTCGCTTGCGCAGAATTCAGCTTGCTCTCTGACAGGTTCACGAGGCTCACGGTTGTCGTTTCAACCAAGGGTTCGGAGTGCCCGGGCCAATGCAGCAAGCCCCAGACCGCTCCCGCAAGCGTCGGGTCGTTGAGCACAAATAGATGCTTAGGGGGAGTTGATAACGGTGTCGCGTCCAACAGTTGTTTCGACAGGTTTTCTGCTTCTCTTTGGATGTCGACCGAAGCGCTTTCTGGCGAACGGACATAATCGCGTAGCGCTAACACGTTGGAGCGTATCGACGCCGGCGCTGCTGCACTGACGATCTTGGCTTCCGCATGTGTGATCCAAAACATGCCACCCCGAGTATTGCCATCGAGGTAACAGATGAGGGCCGCATCTGCGGGCAATGTCGCCTGGAACTCCGCAAGCGTCGAAACCCCCAACATGTTGCCATTTTGTGTAGCAGGGCGAGCCGGCTGCGCGAGCAACGCGAGCAATTCTCGCTGCGCTGAGACCTCGCCAGGTGTATTGACACGCGTGCTGGGCATCAATAACTCTTTTGCGACGGCGTGATCAAAGGCCGTCGTTTGTTGCTGTGCTGCAGTGCTGCGCTCGGCGGGGTTGGAGAGCGTTAGCCACCGCCAGAACAGATCCGTCCCTCCTGGCACGGTCGCTTCGAAAACGTCGGCGAGCGAGAGGTCAAATGCTGCTCGGCGCAGTGCTACGGCCTGTTTAGCGATCAAATAACGCACGGCGGGCGCCTGGGATTGACTGGCGATGGCGATCAACTTCAACGCGCCATCGTAGAGAGCCTTCTGGGCACCTTGGGCATCTCCTTTTCGTGCTAGCCATTGCGCTTCGCGCAGGAAAAATTCAACTCTGTTCGGCAACGGCAAATTCGCATCGCGTAAGGCTGCAATTGCACTGTTTGCAACATCTTCTGCCCCGGTTTCAATGGCTCCTCGAAGTGCCAGAAGGTGCCAAGTTAGGCCCAGCAACGACCTCTCATTCAAGTGTCGTGAAACGATAGCGTCAGCCTCAGTTACCCTTCCCTGGTCTGCCAGAATCTGAAGCCGCAAAAGTTCCGCGGCGTCCCGGTCCAAAGGCATCTTCAACTGCTCAAATGATGACTGCGCCGCGCGTGACCATAGCAACGCCGAATCGAGCTCTCCATTACCGCGCTCGATGCGGGCGAACAAGATCATCGCTGTTGCCATGCGCGATGGCGCATCACGATAAGACAGTCGCTTCACGGCCTGCTGAAGCGAGGCCAACGCTTCGTCGTAGGCGCCCATGTCAAGATAGATATTGCAAATATCGAATAGAGCATTGGCCTCCCAGCGCGGCATATGAGCGCGTTCAAAAAAAGCCAAGGCTTCGTTCGAAAACGCTAGCGATTGCGCCACTTCGCCTCGCCGAAACGCCAGCCAACCAAGCAAGTAGCGGATGTGTCCATGCACATAAGGAATATCGATGCCGGCGGCCTCACTCAGCGCCTGCTGAGCAATAGCCATGGCAGCTTCATCCATGCCGCGAGTCGTCAGCAGCGCAGCATAGTCATAAAGGGTATCCACCAACTCTCCACGCTCATCGGCGGCACGCAGAGCGCCCAACGTAGTCGTATAGCACGCGTCCGATTCCGCAAAGCGACCCAGGCTATTAAGGGCGAGACAGCGCGAATTCTCCAGACGTGTCCGGAAGTAGGAGTGGGCAGGCCAGCTTTGTGGCACCTCTTCTGTTAGATGAATTGCTTTTGCATAGTTTCCTGTCCGACGTTCATCCTCTGTACGTGCTACACGAGCCACCAATGCACGTTCGAAATCCCCTACCTCGGACCATTTGTTCTCTGCGGCGGCAAACGCATCAGCCGCGTCGCGGTTGCGATCGTTTATCAAGAGAGCCTGCGCCAGCATGTGTTGTGCAAGCGCAGACATTTCGCGATTCGGTGCGGAAATCTGCAACTGAGAGAGAGAATCTTGCAGCGCTGCAAATTTGTCTTTGCTCACCGGCGTTGTCAACGACGATGCGAGAGTGGAGGCACTGCGGTACCAAGAGATTTGGGTATCGTTCGGTGACGAACCGCCACATAGTGCTAGTACTCGTATGCTCCCCACTGCAGCGTTGGGCTGCACTCGCGATACGGAGATCCGTGCGGCCGAGGACCTTGGATGCACCCAAATTCGGCCAAATCGCAAAGGAATAGGAATTCGTAGAACTTCGGCGTCAGGTGGAGCTTGGATGTCGACTTGCTGACCGTCTTCTTGTATGGCGGTCCAGGCTTCTGACCCTTGTAACAAGGTGAGAGTCGCCTTTGCCCTTAGCGGGGGAAGATTCAACTCGGTAGGCGCACTTCGTCCGCAAACAACCTCCCCACCGGAAGTGGCTGCAGGCGGCTCTGCTGCGGCCACGGGTCCTGAAATAAAGGCCACCAAGGCGAGCGTGCCTGCCGATAGCACGTGCATCAGGTTCGGATCGTGGCGCATCAGTTGGGAGGGTGCTCATTGCCTCCACCGGTGACGACCTCGAAAGCATTGCTCTTTTTGGCGTGCTTTGGGTTAGCCGGTTGGCCGCAGATCGCAAGGTCTTGTACCGTTGCCGCCCGCTTGAAATTCATCAGTGCCGTAGTCAGACCGGGTGGGGAGATTCCGGGTAGCATGACTAGCATGTCAGGGCGTTCTGCCGAGCAAACCAAGGCTCCGGAGGCAATTGAGGGAAACACTTCGATACGGAAGTACTTTTCGATCTTGGGGTTATCGACAGCCGTTGGATAACCTCGTGGTTCGTCGGCAATCATCAAGAAAATATCGAGGTCGGAATAGGCAGGTGGGCCGTTTGAACCCGTGTTGAACTCCAAATAGTATTGGGCCTCAGTGGGTTTTGGTATGGTGATTGGGCCTCCAAAGTTGGATATGTGGCCCGATCCATGGGTAATATCCACCGTCAAAGATCCATTATGAGGGTCGCGGATCTCGAGAAAATCACCATTGGTCGCGGGGATCTGTTTTCCGGCGGGCAACGTACAGTTGGACGATCCATTCTTAACGTGGTCCAACTTTACTTCGTGCGACTCTTTTTTCAAAGACCAAGTATCAGGATAAACCTTGCGTATTGCCAAGCCATCGCGATTGATATCGCGCATGCAGTACGTTCCTTCGATGTCTGTTTTGCTGCTCAAGCATACCGAGTCTCGAATCGGTCCGCAGCCTTTTGGGATAGGTTGACCCCAGGCGTAGCCGGAGAGCGCGGTAGCCAATGCGAGTGCAAAACGAAGGTGCGCTTTCATATCATCTCCTTCAGAATCTAAATTGTGGAGAATCAGCCATTGCAGTTGTAGGTTGCGAACATCGGTTTGGTTGTGGCGGATAAACAAATCATTTTTCGGGCCAAGGACCCAACAGTAAATCTTTCGTTCCATTCGTTCCGGAAGCGCCGTAGCTCAAGGTTGCCGTGTGCGCTTCGCCGCGTACCACCAAAAAACTCACGAACCCGTCGGGTGACGTGGTCAGCGGCTGTGGCGGACCGCTACCAATCTTGACCGTGATGTTTTCCGCACTGGAGGGCATGGCAACCTCGACCAGAAGATATGGCGACATGCTTTCCTTGTGCTCGACGCGCAAGGTGGGGGCCGCACCCCCGCGCATCGTGTCGTAGACGATACGTGTTGGGTTGGTGATGAGTGGCGACTTGAATTGCCGAGAATCAAAATTGCGCGTACCGACCCAACCGAAGCCAACGCCCAGAAAAATTGCCGCTGCCATTGAGGCCCACTTGAGATTCTTTCGCGAACTTCGCTTTCCGAAACGACGGCCAGACTGGCCCGTCAATCTCACGGTGCCATCGCTGGATTCGCTGCGCGGGGCGTTAATGTCAGCTGACACATCCCCACGCAGGCCAGATGGGTCGGCCGTAAGCGCTTCGGTCAAACGGCTATCCGCGTCGATCATTTCCAGCAATTCCGGTTTGTCCAACACGTACGCCTCGAACCAAGCGCTTTCCTCGCCGGTAAGCTGGCGATCAAGATAACGAGCCAACCAAGCTTGTTCGAGCCAAGCCGGCAGGCGGGAAAGTGCCATTTCAGGGCTCATGCCTTTCTCCAACGGATCAATCGCGTTCGCCCTTGTAGTAGCAGGAGAGATATGCGTATTGTCTGTCTCATCTCATGCTCCTACGATCCCGGCCTCGTTGAGGAGGGAACGAAAGCGCTCGCGCGCTCGAAAGACGACGCGGTGAAAATGGGCAGGATCGATATTCAACCTGCGACAGACTTCTTCTTTGTCCTCCTCGTCGAGGTAGAAGCGCTTGAGAAGCTCGCGATCGCGCGCTACAGGGAGTTCGGCGAGCAACGAATGCAACATGTTTCGCAGCTGTGTGCCGCTGAACTGATCTGGCGGGTCGCCGGTTGCAGGAACATGCTCAATGGAATCGACCGTCTCGGTGGGGCGACGGTTGCGATACTCGGAACTCGTAGCGTGCGAGATCGTTGTCTGAATGTAGGCTGGGAGCGCGACCGAGTCGCGGATGGCACCTGCGCGCAAACGTTCGAGAACGCGTAGCAGGACGTCCTGCGCCAGATCCTCCGCTGCCCCGTCACCTGCTCGACAGTGGCGGCGCACAATTACGCGAATACCTTGCTGGTAGCGAAGCACAAACTCGCGCTCGGCATTCTTATCGCCCGCGGCAATGCGCGCGACTAGATCCGCTTCTCCGGTCTTTGAATCCTGCAACAGACTGACCGACATTCGCACCGTCCCGTGCTGCTGTTCGGTACTGCTCGTCGTACTGCGCGCGAAGATGAGTCCGGCGCAGCCCCCTTTTACAGCTCAGCCATGGCCGCGAAGGAATAGCGCGGCAATTCACGGTGAGACAAAACGGCCTGAAGCGATTCCTTTCCCAAAGGTTTGCTCCATTCGCACGCCGAGTGTACAGACTTCATCCGAACCGGTGAAGACAGGCCTATCACGAAACCGAAAAATTCAGATTCGATGGCACTTGGGGATCGCCCGAGGGCGAAGGCGAGGGGTCTACCGATGCGATACGAAAACCGGAGTCTTCTTGTCGTTCGCTTGGGCGAGGCGAATCGCTGTGCGTTGCGGTTGCGCGGGGCCAAATTGGAGTGAGTGATAGTCTGCACGCTACTCTGAATACGCTTGCTTTCGGGGCGGTCTTGCTGGACTCGCGGGGGCGCATCACGCTGGCCAATCAATCCGCAAAGAAGATATGCACGGAGAAATTGGGCATCAGCGAGCACGAGGAATATCTTCATGCCATTTGGTTGCCAGACAGGCAGCATCTGGAGGCGTTGATAGCGCACGCCTGCGGCAAAATTACCTCGCGAAAACCTGTCCAGCTATTGCTTCGCGACGCAAAGGGCAAACCTGTGTCCATTGTGGCAGGGCATCGTTTGATTGAAGGCGAGCGCTCACAACCGGCTCATTCGGCGGTCATCTATATAGACCGGTTACACGCGCAGACACACCCTAACGCTGAAACACTTCGTCGACTATTCGACTTGACCCAGGCCGAAGCCGCGCTGGCGGAGGTGCTTCATGAGGGAGCGAACCTGAGCGAAGCATGTCAGCGGCTTGGCAAGAGCCACAACACCTTACGTACCCAACTTCGCGCGCTATTCGGCAAGACCAACACGCATCGCCAGATCGATCTCCTGCGAGTCATCGATCGTGCCACTCGTTAGTGGAGCGCGCGGCTACCGCGATTGATCGACGGTTGCGCGAATTGAAAATTGTAAGGAGCGTCATCCAAAGGGGTGAAGACCGACGTCGGGAATTGCGAGTAGCTTGTCCAGGAACGTGCGATTGCGCAAAAAACTGCGTCTGGGTGAGACAGGCGGCGGTGGACCTCCTCCTTTTAAATGGAAGTCCCGCCAATCAGGGGCGCCATTGGTCGAGCCGTATGCCAGCTAGGGCTACAACCGTTTCGGTCTGTTCACCGCCGGAGACCTCTTTGCGGCGAGGAATTTCCATTCTTTGGAGGTTTGTCATCGTCGCAGTCTGGCTGCTGCTCGCTACGCAAGCGGCGGTTTGGGTTTATGGCTGTTTGGTGGAACGCAGCGGGGCGGCTGTGGCACGCAGCATCTCCGAGTGACTTTGACTAGTGATAGGGGCAGCGTGTGAAATCGGGGGCAAATCCAGGCAGCTATTTGTCAACCGACGTGCAGAAACCGGTGGTGCGCTCACTTGTGGCGCATTGGAGGGTAGTGCACTTGCTACCCATGATGTCCGTACCGGCAGCGCTGGCTTTCCACTATTTCATCGTGCCCGTCACGGCGTTTGACGTAAGTCTCTTCTGGGCGATGTGGTTCGTCGTCGGGTGCCTTGGAATCACAACGGGGTATCACCGGCACTATACGCACAGGTCGTTCACAGCCGTGAGACCGTTGCGGATCGTCATGGGCTTGGCGGGTTCAATGGCGGGTCAGGGGCCATTGATCTACTGGGTCGCGTTGCACCGGCTACACCATCAAAACAGCGATACACTTGACGATCCCCACTCGCCCAATATAAATCGGGACAGTGCTCGCGGCATCTTTCGAGCTTTTGTACGCGGGCACCTAGGATGGGTAAAGGACCATCAAACCCCGAGCCTTCGAAAGCTTGCCCCCGACCTGCTGAGGGACAACATCGCCGTATGGGTCAATGACCAATATCGGCTGGCGATGACTCTCGGGCTGCTTTTGCCGATGCTAGCGGGATTTCTTTGGTACCACCGACTGAGCGGCGCAATAGCGGGGCTGCTTTGGGGTGGCTTCCTGCGCCTGTGTATCGGCAATCAAATCGTTTGGGCCGTCAACTCAGTCGGACATCGCTGGGGAAGGACGGCGTACAACACGGGCGACTTTAGCAGGAACAACGCACTTCTTGCTTTGCTTTCCTGGGGGGAAGGCTGGCACAACAACCATCACATGAATCCCGCGAGTGCATCGCTCGGACATCGTTGGTGGCAAGTGGACTTTGGATTCATCCTGATTCGACTCTTGAAGAAATTCAGGCTTGTTGAATCGGTTCGGCTGCCGTCGCGATTTACCGTCTGATGGTATGAAGACTTTCAATTCATCCCAAGTGCGCGCAGTGATTGACCCAGCTGATCTGGAACGCGTGGGGAAGTTCCGGTACCGCATCTATGTAGAAGAGCAGAATAAGCTGGCCATACATGCGGACCACAATGCTCGCACATTGATCGAACCCGCGGATCGCCGTGCATGCACGTCCGTGTATTGGCTCGAGGATGACAACGGAATTCTGGGTACCGTTCGTGCCGAAGTGCTATCTCAGTCAGACGTAGAGCAGGAGTATCTCGGGCTCGAAGCGTTCGATTTCCTGGAGCCTGATCAGATCGTCTATTTTTCGCGTTTGATGATCGCACCAAATGCTCGTGGGAGCAGGATAGCTTCAATCCTTTGCTTCACCGGATTTCAACTGGGTGTCGTGAAAAATTGCTCGGTTGGGATATTGCTCTGCAAGCCTGAGCTCGTTCCGCTGTTCGCCTCTTACGGGTACGTGGCTTATGCGGACGAATTCGTACACCCGGAGTTCGGGAGCGAAGTGCCAATGGCCATCGTTGGCGAGGTCGACTACCTGAGGCCCCGCGCTCCAAGTTTGGCATCGTGGCTTGAAAGGTATCGTCCTGACAGCCCCTACACGAAGCGCTTCTTGGGTCGAATAGCGCAACGCCAGGGAATTTTTCCAACCGAAAGGCCACGAGATCGGTATCTCATCGAGGAGGCGTGATGGACGAGCTAGTGGATGTCATAGCCGATTCGCAACGAGCGTTCGCACTGCTACTTAGTCGCGCTCGCTCGCTAGGACCACTGCAAGTCTGTCAGTACCAGCGCTACTTGTCGATGCAATATCACTTAACACGAGGTGTGCAGATTTACTTCATGCGCGCCGCCGCGCACCGCGACCTCGTGCGAAAGAAGGCATTGCGCAGGTTCTTGTTCGCTTTCGCGAACGAGGAGGAGCAGCACTACTTGGTCGCGGCAAATGACCTCAGTCGAATGGGATTGAACCTACTTGCGGAGCCATTCGATGTGACGCTTTGGCATGCATGGTTCCGTGCAATTATCGATGAACGCCCCTTCCTTCGGCTGGGTGCGGCATGTGTGCTTGAAAATCTCTCCGGCGGCCATGCGCGTGAAGAGGTTCGCCTTGCTCTCCGTGCTCCGTTTCTCGATGAGGCGAACACAAAATTTCTGGTTCTGCACCAGCACGAGAAGCTGCCGCACGGCGATCAGATCGTCGCGGCGGTGCGAGTCGCCGGACTGAATGAGTTTCAGACGCGGGATCTAGTGGCCGGCGCAAGGCAGGGAAAGATACTGTACCTGCGCATGGCAGAATGGGCTCTGTTTCCCGACAGTTTGAGCGCGTGCCTGGATTCCGGATCGCCCCACGATTTGGACGAGTCGGAGCTTTGCGACATCGGCCAAGTTGAAATGCAGGAACTCATGCAGGTTGCCAATTGACTTGATACGCGCCGAATTTTCGGTTCTGGCCATTCGGGCCGGCTGCCCCACTTTAGGTATCTCGTGCATTGGCAGCGAGCGTGCGCATCAACCGAGCGCTAGCTTTCGCTGTTACGGCCAGAAATTTCCCTGATATGCGCAATTATTTTCCCTGCTACCGGCGAGCCGTGGAAAAGCTTTTTGGCGCGGAAATGGCGTCAGACGTGGCCTACAGGGCGAACCGGTGGCGACAGAGGCGTCGTTTTCGCGAAAAATTCCCTGTTAATTTCCCTGTTGACGGGAATTTCGGCCGGAGACAGGTTCTAGGCGGACTGCACCCACCACCATGCAATAAGCGCACTACATAGCCATTTCTAGGCTTTATGGCAGTTACGAAAGCCCGGTAAGTTCCTACCGAGCGCGTGAATGTCATGGGCTGTGTCATGGCGGTGTCCCGTCCACACGCTGTCCGCAGCATGGCTCGATAAGAAATCGCCCCGTTTTTGCGATTTTTTGGCCGTGCATCCGCAGCAACTTTACCCAAAACGGCATCCATCGCCCGGCTAGCGTGCCTTCTTGTCCCGATTTCAATCCCGGTTCATGACATAGAGGCGCGCGCGTGCGGACGGTGTTCCGACGCGTGGTTGTTCTCGTAGCTAAGCTGGTGCGCCGGTCACGGTGGCTCGAAGTACCATCCAGTCAATCGTTCATCCCAAGCCTCGAACCACTTTGGAGTGCCGTGTGCCCTGGGCCTCCCGTCCGCGGGAGTGAGCCCACGCAGATGTTGATGGGGGCGTACGTGGTTGTACCAAAGCCGGAACGCGCACACTTTGGCTGCAAGATCATCGCCGCCGGTCACGGCGATCAAATCAAGATGCCGTTTGAGCGTGCCGAACAACCGTTCAATGCGACCATTCATCCAAGGGCAGTGAGGCGCGGTGTGCTGCAACCGCACCCCCAGCAGCCGCATTGCGCTGCGCAAGATTTTGGACGAGAAGCAAGCTTCATTGTCGGCCCGTATCGTTCCCGGCAGTCCATATTTTCTGAAAGCAGTGATGAGTTCACGCAGAATCGTCAGACTGCGCTTGTCCGCAATCTCGCGCAGGACCAGTGCGGCGCGAGTACCGTGGTCGAGCAGGCCGAGGATCAGGCGCTGCTGTCCGCTGAGGTCCGCTTTACCAGTCAGATCTAAGGCCCAGATGTGATTTCGAGGTTGCGGGCGAGGAACACGGTGTTTTAGCGTTCGACACAGGCGCAGAATTTCGGAGCGTCGTTGACGCAACAAGGTTGCGACGTATGTTTTTCCAACCGTCATGCGTCGGTCGATGGCGAAACGCCGATTGAATACCTCGGCGTGAACGCGGCAGCTCAGTCCTGGCGACCAAGCAGCAAGTCGAAAGATCTCGCGTCGGACCCACTCTGGTTTGCGCGCATTGCGGGTGCGCTCAATGCGCGCGGCTGCAATGGGTCTCCGCTTGCATGGGGAAGAAGCGCGGCGTCGACGAAGAGCGCGTATGAGTGCAAGCAGCGATCCGGCGATGAGGAGAGCAATGCAGTACAGCATCTTCCTTGATCACTATCAGCGGGGTTTCCGAATTGTTTCCTGACTGATGGAAAAAATGCGTAATCGGCCAGATTCCCAATGCCGGATTGGCGGGCATCGCTTCCGAATTTTTTCGCGGGTCCTGTGGCATAATTTGCGCGGGGTTCATGGGGATTTTTGATGTCGTTTTTTCTTAGCGTGTTCGCTTCATGGATGAGTGCGTCAGCACGCATGATCACCCGGCAACTGGGTCGCTCGCGCCCCGCCGCATCCAATGCATTCGGCAATCGGGCATACACGGTCTTGCGTCGCTGCGGCGTACTATTAAGCCTGCTGGTCCTGTGGCTGGGCAGCTGCGGTGCCGCCGTCGCGCAGTTGCCAGCCATGATCGGCCAGACGGTCACGCAGACATCTGCAGGCGCAACGCACACCTGCGCGCTGACGACGGCAGGCGGGGTGCAGTGCTGGGGTTACAACGGAGACGGCCAGACCAGTGTACCGACTGCGCTGCTCAGTGGCGGCACGGCGGCCATCTCGGCGGGTGCGTACCACACTTGCGCGCTGACAACGGCGGGCGGGGTTCGGTGCTGGGGTAACAATAGCTGGGGCCAGACCACCGTACCTGTCGCACTGGTGAGCGCCGGCGTGGCAGCGATCTCAGCAGGCTCGAATCACACGTGCGCGCTGACTACGGCGGGTAGGGTGCAATGCTGGGGTGACAACGCCTATGGCGAGAGCAGCGTACCGACTGCGCTGACAAGCGGTGGCACGACAGCGATTTCGGCAGGCACGAATCATACTTGCGCGCTAACGACAGCGCGCGCGGTGGTGTGCTGGGGCAACAACAGCAATGGCGAGACCAGCGTACCGGCCGCGCTGGCCAGTGGTGGCGCGGCGGCGATCTCCGCGGGCACTTCTCACACCTGCGCGCTGACGACGGCGGGCGGGGTCCAGTGCTGGGGTGACAACAGCAACGGCGAGAGCAGCGTACCGATCGCGCTGGCGAGCGGCGGTGTGGCGGTGATTTCGGCGGGCCGGGACCACACCTGCGCGCTGACGACGGCGGGCGGGGTGCAGTGCTGGGGAAACAACAATAGCCAGACTGGCATACCGACAGCGCTGACGGACGGTGGTGCAGCGTCGATCTCAACGGGTGTATGGCACACCTGCGCATTGACGACGACGGGCGAGGTGCGGTGTTGGGGTGACAACAGCTACGGCCAGATCAATATACCTGCCACGCTCGCGAGCAACGGCACCACAGCGATCTCGGCGGGGGATTTTCACACCTGCGCGCTGACAACGGCTGGTGCGGTGCAGTGCTGGGGTGAATACGGCAGCGGCGAGACCACCGTACCGGCAACGCTAGCGGGCGGTGGCGGGGCAGCGATCTCGACAGGCTGGCTCTATACCTGTGCGCTGACGACTGCGGGTGGCGTCCAGTGCTGGGGTTCCAACAATTACGGCGAGGCTACCGTACCGGCCGCGCTGGCGAACAGTGGAGCGGTGGCGATCTCGACCGGCGAATCGCACGCCTGCGCGCTGACGATAGGGGGTGGAGTCCAATGCTGGGGTTACAACGGTTACGGCCGGACCACTGTTCCGAGCGCGCTGGCGAGCGGTGGCGTGGTAGCGATCTCTGCAGGCGGGGGGCACACCTGTGCGCTCACGACGGCGGGCGGGGCGCAGTGTTGGGGTGCCAACAACTACGGCCAGACCAATGTACCGACTGCGCTAGCAAACGGTGGCGTGGCGTCGATTTCGGCCGGCCAGTCTCACACCTGCGCGCTTACGACGGCGGGCGGGGTGCAGTGTTGGGGTGCCAACAACGACGGCCAGATCAGCGTACCGGCTGCACTAGCAAACGGTGGCGCTCGGGCGATCTCAGCGGGTGGCGGAGACACCTGTGCGTTGACTACGGCGGGTGGGGTGCAGTGCTGGGGTGCCAACGGCAATGGTCAGACCAACGTACCGATGGCACTGGCGAGCGGTGGCGTGGCAGCGATCTCGGCTGGCTTGTGGCACACTTGCGCGCTGACGACGGCTGGCGGGGTGCAGTGTTGGGGTGACAACCTTCTCGGTCAGTCTGGCCGAACGGGCCAGACGATCGATTTTTTGTCGCCGGCCACTCTAGTGGTTGGCGGCACATTGACCCTGAGCGCAAGCGCTTCGAGTGGCGGCACGGTGACGTTCGATACGTGGACACCGGACACTTGTAACGTCAATGGGATCACGCTGACGGCAACGGCCACCGGGCTGTGTGGCGTGCGCACTTCACAAGGGGGCTCCCACGATGCGGCGCCGGCACCACAGCAGTTGCGCTTGATCCGGGTAACCCCGTCGTCCAATTCGGGCTACGTGCCCTTGAAGCCAGCGCGCTTGCTCGATACGCGCGCAGGTTACGGCACGATCGAAGGGCAGTATGCCGGCATCGGTGCAGCGAATGCTGGTGCTGTCGTCGATCTGACGGTGGCCGGTCGCGGTGGCGTGCCATCGATCGGCGTGGTCGCAGTGGTGTTGAACCTGACAGTGACCAATCCGACCGCGTCGGGATATGTGACTGCGTGGCCATCCGGGACGACGCAGCCCTTCGCATCCAACCTCAACTTCACCCCCGGCAAGACGATCGCGAACCTCGTGATCGCCAAGCTCGGTTCGAATGGCAAAGTGTCGCTGTACAACTCGACCGGTACGACGGACCTGATTGCAGATGTGGCGGGTTACTTTGATGCTGGCACGGACCTCAATGCCTTGTCGCCGGCACGTCTGCTCGACACACGCGCGGGTACCGGCACGATCGATGGTCAGTTTCAGGCCACCGGTGCGTTGCCGGCCGGAGGTACGGTGAGTCTTATGATCGGCGGACGCGATGGCATTCCGTCGAGTGGTGTCGGCGCCGCGATCCTCAATGTCACTGCCGTGCGGCCAACTGCTACGGGATATCTGACGTTGTGGCCGAACGATGCCGCACAACCTTGGGCTTCGAACCTCAACTTTATGCCAGGTGATGATATTCCGAACCTCGTGATCAGCAAGGTCAGCGGGTCAGGCGAGGTGTCGATCTTCAATTCGGTGGGCACTACTGACGTCATTGCAGACGTCGCCGGTTGGTTCCCTTCGAGTTCGCAGCTGACGCCGGTCGTGCCGGCCCGCATCATGGACACGCGTCCAACCTTGACCACGATAGACGGCCAGGCTCAGGGTATGGGGGCACTACAAAGCAACGGCATCACAAATCTAGCGGTGCTCAATCGAGGCGGCGTGCCCGCGAGCGGCGTGGGTGCGGTGGTACTCAACGTGACGGTGACCGAACCGAAAGCACCAGGCTATCTTACGGTGTGGCCTGCGGGCTCATCTCAACCGCTCGCATCGAACCTGAACTTCGTCACGAAGCAAACGATCGCGAATCTGGTGATCACAAAGGTAAGCGCGAACGGACAAGTGGCGTTCTACAACGGCAGCACGGGCACGAGTCAAGTTGTGGTCGACGTGGTGGGTTGGTTCGCGGAACAGTAGGGCTGGCGAATGTATAGAATTCGTAGGAATTTCTGATGATGGGTTTTCTTCACGCGATCGCTTCATGGATTAGTGTGCCAGCGCATTTGCTCTCCGCACAGCCGCGTAGCGATGGCTCTACGGCGTTCAGAATAGGCAGCCTGCTGAGTGGCGTCATGCGCCAGTGCGGCGTGCTGTCGGCTCTGCTGGCCTGGTGGCTGGGCGGGTGTGGTGTCGCCACTGCGCAATCCCCTATCGTTCTCGGCCAGACGGTCACACAGACAACGGCGGGGGGGTATCACACCTGCGCGTTGACGACCGCCGGAGGAGTGCGCTGCTGGGGCAACAACGGCAACGGTCAGAGCAACGTACCAGCCGCCTTGGTGGGCGGTGGTGTTGCTGCGATCGCCGTGGGTATGTATCACACCTGCGCTGTGACGGCCGTGGGTGGGGCGCTGTGCTGGGGTTACAACTACAACGGCCAGACCAACGTACCGACCGCGCTGTGGAACGTCGGAGTGGCGGCGATCTCAGCAGGCGCGTACCACACCTGTGCGCTGACGACGGCGGGCACGGTGCGGTGCTGGGGTGACAACAGTGGGGGCCAGGCCAGCGTACCGACCACGCTGGCGAGTGGTGGCGCGATCGCGATCTCTGCGGGGTTGACCCACACCTGCGCGCGGACCAAGGCGGGTGGAGTGCAGTGCTGGGGTTCGAACAACAATGGCCAGACCAACGTACCACCCGCGCTGGCGAGCGGCGGCGTGGCAGCTATTTCGGCGGGCTGGCTGCACACCTGTGCGCTAACGACGGCGGGCGGAGTGCAGTGCTGGGGTTTGAACAATGACGGTCAGACCAGCGTACCTACCGCGCTGACGAGTGGAGGCGTGGCGGCAATCTCGGCGGGGGGATACTACACCTGCGCACTGATGACGTCAGGCGGGGTGCAGTGCTGGGGCGACAACCACGAAGGCCAAGGCAACGTGCCGATTGGGCTGACGACCAGTGGCGCGGTGGCGATTTCGGCGGGCTGGCTGCACACTTGTGCGCTGACAATCGCGAGTGAGGTCCAATGCTGGGGTGACAACGAGAACGGCCAGACCAGCGTGCCGCTCGCGCTGGCGAGCGGTGGCGAAGTGGCGATCTCGGCGGGCTGGCTGCACACCTGCGCGCTGACGTTGGCAGGTGGCGTGCGGTGCTGGGGTGCCAATTACTATGGCGAGATCGACGTACCGACCGCCTTGGCAAGCGGAGGTGTGGCGGCGGTCTCCGCGGGCGCGTACCACACCTGCGCGCTAACTACAGCGGGAGGCGTGCAGTGCTGGGGTGAGAATAACGTTGGCCAGATCAGCGTACCCGCTGCGTTGGTGAGTGGAGGCGTGGCGGCGATCTCGGCGGGCCAGTATCACACGTGCGCGCTGACGACGGCGGGCGGAGTGCAGTGCTGGGGTGCCAATAGCGCAGGCGAAAGCAGTGTCCCGACGGCGCTGGCGAGCGGCGGCGCATCAGCGATCTCGGCGGGCGGGTACTACACCTGCGCGTTGACGGTGGCCGGCGCAGTGCAGTGCTGGGGTAATAATTTCTTCGGTCAGACCAACGTGCCGACCACCTTAGCGAGCGGTGGTGCGGCGGCGGTATCTGCCGGCTCAAACCATACCTGTGCGCTGACGACTGCGGGCGGCGTGCAGTGCTGGGGTGTCAACAGCGACAACCTCACTAGAGTGCCGGCCGCTCTGGTGAGTGGTGGCGCGACGGCAATCTCAGTGGGCTTGAATGAATCCTGCGCGCTGACGAAAACGGGCGGGATGCAGTGCTGGGGTAGCAACACCGTCGGCCAGAGCACCGTGCCGACTGCGCTGGTGAACGGTGGCGTCTCGATGATTTCAGCAGGTTGGCTGCATGTCTGCGCGTTGACGACGGCCGGCGAGGTGTGGTGTTGGGGTGACAACACCTACGGCGAGTCGGGGCAAGCGGCTCAGAAGATCACCTTTTCACCTCCTACCACTCTGGGAACCGGTGGCGCATTGCTCCTGACCGCGAGCGCTTCAAGCGGTGGCACGGTGACGTTTGATACCTGGACTCCGGACACCTGCACTGTCACCGGGACAACGCTGACGGCGACGGCTTCTGGATTGTGCGGCGTGCGCGCTTCCCAAGTGGGTTCCAATAGTGCCGCGCCGGCGCCACAACAGTTGCGCTTGATCCAGGTTGTCCCCTCGCCTCTTGAGGGTTATGTGTCCTTGAGCCCGGCGCGCTTGCTCGACACACGCGCAAGCTCAGGCACGATCGACGGACAGTTTTCCGGCACGGGCGCAGTGGCTGCGGGCGGTATCGTTGATCTGACGGTGGCAGGTCGTGGCGGCGTGCCATTGATCGGGGTGGTCGCCGTGGTGTTAAACGTGACAGTGACCAATCCGACCGCATCGGGATATGTCACCGCATGGCCGTCCGGGACGGCGCAACCCTTTGCATCCAACCTCAACTTCGCACCAGGTAAGACGATCGCGAACCTCGTGATCGCCAAGCTCGGTTCGAATGGCAAAGTGTCACTGTACAACTCGGCCGGCACGACGGACCTAGTTGCCGACGTGGCCGGTTATTTCGGTGGCGGCACCGATCTCAATGCCTTGTCGCCGGCACGCCTGCTCGACACACGCACGGGTACGGTCACGATCGATGGGCATTTCCAGGGCACGGGTGCCTTGCCAGCTGGCGGCACGTTGAATCTGATGATCGGCGGACGCGATGGCATTCCGTCCAGTGGTGTCGGCGCAGCGATCCTCAATGTCACTGCAGTGCAGCCGACGGCACCGGGATATCTGATGCTGTGGCCAAGTGATGCCGCGCAACCCTTCGCTTCGAACCTCAACTTTATGTCGGGTGACACTATTCCGAACCTGGTGATCAGCAAGGTCAGCGCGTTAGGCGAGGTGTCGATCTATAACTCTGTGGGCAATACCGACGTCATTGCGGATGTCGCAGGCTGGTTCCCATCGGGTTCGCAGCTGACGCCGCTGGTGCCGGCGCGCATCATGGACACGCGTCCGGGCTTAAGCACGATCGACGGAGAAGCTCAGGGTTTGGGGGCACTGCAGAGCAACGGCACTGCAAACCTGGCAGTACTCAATCGAGGGGGCGTACCCGCGACCGGCGTCGGTGCGGTGGTGCTCAACGTGACGGTGACCGAACCGGCAGCACCGGGTTATCTCACGGTGTGGCCTGCGGGCTCGTCTCGACCGCTCGCTTCGAACCTGAACTTTGCCGCGAACCAAACGATCGCGAATCTGGTGATTGCCAAAGTAGGTGCGAATGGACAGGTGGAGTTCTACAACGGCAGCTACGACACGAGCCAAGTCGTAGTCGACGTGGTAGGCTGGTTCGCGGAGCCGTAACTTCTCGGTGAGAGCACGACTTCAAAGTTGCCTGACATCACCCTGAAATTCCCCGATACGTTCCCTGATCGATTCCCTGCCATGAGCGAACCACTGGGAAATTTTTCAATCCGAAGTTGGCGTCAGACATGGCCTACAGCGCGAGTCGGTATCGTTGAAAGCGCTTATTGGGAAGAAAATTCCCTGTAAATTTCCCTGTTAACGGGAATTTCGACCGGAGACGAGTTGCGGGTGGTTTGCATCCACCACCATTCAGTCGCACATGCGGAGCATTTGGCCGCTTCAAAGCCAGAAAAGCCCGCCGTGTCGCGGGCTTTTCCATTTCCGTTGGTCGCCAGAGACGGAAAGGAAGGGCATTTTTTGCCTCAAATAAGGACACGTCTCCGTCTTCGCATCGGGGCGACCAACGAGCCCCAGCGCGAGGCCGCGCAGTGGATTCGGGAGTAGTTCGCTAGAGTCCCAGTTCGAGAGCTCGCTCGGCATCCAGAAAGCCGGCATACGCCGCATGGCCTGCGTCGGCGACTGTTGGGAACGCAGGAAAGCGCTCCCCCCTCGCGCCCCACACTCGCGATCGCACCACCCGACCGCAGACCCTGGCCAGAAACATAGCATCCTCAGCGTGCGTGCTTTGCACGTCGGGGTTCCACTTGTTGGAACGCTTGGCGGGGTTGTGAAATAGCCGCCCACGCGTGTCGACCAGTTTGGAGATGGCTTCTTGCTCAGTAAGCCCATGCCCCGCGCCTTTAGAGTTGGCATTTTTGATCTCCGCTCGAACGGCACCTACAAACTCGGCTGATCGCAAAAATGCCGCGAGCATAAGGTTGTTCTTGGTGTTGCTCTCTGCGAACAACGCATCGATGAAAAGAAAGAAAAAGAAATAGGCCTCGACGTACCGAAACCGTTTGACCTCCGTCCAGCCCGCGCGGTAGTACGCCAGCAGAAACTGGAAAGCCGGCCCCACTTCGGGAGCACGCAACGCGGCACGAAACACACCGAGCCGCCAGACGGGAAATGCCTCGGGTGGCACACCGGGAGATTGGTGGAATGAGCCCAGTCGCCGAGCGAGCAACCGTTCCTCTTCGGTTTCTCCAACCCATTCAAAGCCACCGCATTGCGCATAGATGCGCTCTACGCCAAAGACTGCAAGCTTGGCCTCCAAACGAGCAGCCACTTTCAGCGCATCGTCGTATCGCGGCGGGTCTGGGATTGTGATCTCGCCGGCCACACCTTCCTCTGACGAGGGCCGGAGGGTGGCCTGCTCATATGGAGGTGAAACGTCATAAACGATGAAGACCTGACGTAACAGGCGCTCGCGGGTCAATCCGACGGAAACCAGCGCGCCGTCGTCAGCGAGAAACCGCTTGGGCCTGTCAAGCCGGAAGGTGCCTTCGACCTGGAAGGTGTACTTGATTTTCATACGTGGACTCAGCGCGGGGAGAAGAACTGTAGCTCGTCTCTTACACTGGCAGCGCGTCTTAGGTGAGAACGGTGTGCTGTTCCTCCCACACAGCCGGCATCGTTTCCCACCGAATCGACCGATCGGCGGTCCACTCCGGAGCATGCCGCTCTGACGCGAGTTGTTCCACGAGGTCCGGCGCCAGGAACGCAAGCTGCAGCGTCCGCCCGACGTAGCAATTAACGACGTTCTCCTGCTCGGCGAACTCGACCGCTGTAAGCGGCTTTTCGGGATGCATTTAACTGATGCCAGAACCGCATTCCCGTTCTAAGTACTTTGAGGATCTGCAGATCGGGCGGGGTGTGTGGCTCGACGCCACCGCCGATCACCAATCGCCGTTCCTTGCCTCGCTGTCTTAGTGCCAGCGGCACTGTTCGCTCCAGTCGGATCCTCATTCTGGCTGGAAGGGTGATTAGCGAACCTTATCGCGTGTAGAGTCAGGAGCTACTCATTGAGGCCGCGCGAAGAGCGCAAAAATGCATTGGAGCGATCGATGGGTCGCATGGACACAGGCCCCAGCGGGGATCTGCACGCACGGTCTGCATTGCGCTCGGAATGCTTGTCAGTTCTTGAGAGACAAGTCGAAGTATGCTTTTGTCCGAACTATCCTGCCAGAAAGCGCTGCGAAGTTGCGCATCGCAGACAACTGCTCTTCGACATGTGTAGAGTGGTAATTGCCCTTTGGGCTCCTGACTTCGGCACGAAATGGTCATGGACGCTGTAGACGCGCGAGCGCGAGCAAACCGCAGGTAATTAAAAAAAAATTATCATCCGCTTCTCGGACGCTGGTGCATGCTTCCAACCCGTGTCATCTTTGGATGATGGAAGCCGTGAACGTTCTCCTCTTGAAACTGCGCAAGTTGCTGCACAGTCGCGGCAGGACTCGGGACGAGGCCGACGAGGCGATCCAGGAAGCCTTCCTCCGATTGCAGCGGTACCGGCAAGATCGCCACGTGCAGGAGCCCGAGGCCTTTCTCGTGCGTACGGTCATCAACGTGGTCGCGGACGACGGTCGCCGGCGGTCGCGGTGGCGCCCGGCCTCGCTCGCGGAAGTGGAGACGCTGCGGTTTTCGGAAGCGGGCTCGGCGCCGGACGATGTGGTTCTCGGACAGCAGAGGTTGCGTGGCCTGCGTGCGGGCCTCGATCAGTTGAGTCCGCGTACGCGTGAGATATTTTTGCTGCATCGTGTTGAGGGCTACAGTCACGCTCAGATCGCGGCACGCATGGGAGTTACCGTTAGTGCGGTGGAGAAGCAGGTGGCGAAGGCGGTCTTGTTCTTGACCGAGTGGATGGATCGTATATGAGCGAACGAAAGACTCCATTTCGCCCATCGCGTGCCGCCTATGCCGAAGCTGCAGCATGGTTGGTCCAATTGCATGGGGCCGGTCGAGATGCCGAGCTTGAAGCAGACTTTCGTGCGTGGCTCAAAGCGGGTTCCGGCGATCACGCTGCTGCCTTTGAGCGGGTGACTGAGGTCTGGGATAAGGCCGGGGAGGTCGATATTCGCGGCCTGGCGCGTGTTACTTCTCGGGCTGCTTTCGAAAGGAAACAGCCGCGTTGGCGTGTGGCGGCGGCAGCGATGGTCTTGAGTGTTCTCGGGTTGGGCGTGTTCCTGCTTTCGCCACATGACATGGAATACACGACGGGCATAGGCGAACAGCGCACCGTTCGCCTGAGCGATGGCACACGTCTTTCCTTGAACCAAGACAGCGCTGTCGATGTGGACTACGACGGCCGCCGGCGCATCGTGCGTTTGTCGCGCGGGGAGGTTTTGTTCGAAGTGGCGCATGACGCACAGCACCCATTTGTCGTAATGGCCGGGGATCGCACCGTGACAGCGCTGGGCACGTCATTCGTTGTTCGCAAGGAATCCGACGAAATGGATGTCACGCTGCTGGAAGGCAAGGTCAGCGTGGCTTCGTTGATGGCCGTGCGAGCCTCAGGAGCCTTCGAGAAAGAGCAGGGCGAGATCACGCTCAAGCCCGGTCAGTACTTGCGCGTGCGTGCGGGCGAGCGACCGCAACTGGACGTTCGGCGCGCAGACGCCGCGACTGCTTGGCGTCGCGGCGAAGTGATTCTCGATGGCACTCCGCTCGGTGAAGCCGTTGCGGAGATGAATCGTTATGACCCGCATCGTTTGGAAATCGACGACGCTGATCTCGGACAAGTTCGGGTCAGCGGTATCTACCGCACCGGAGATAACCTCGATTTCGCCCGATCCGTTGCGTCGATATACGGGCTCAAGGTGAAAGAGGAAGCCAGCCATATACGCTTGACGAAGGACTGAACGATACGGCTCTGCCGAGTAGCCTATCGATTCCATGAAAATATTTTTCCGTTCCACTGAGGGTTGGGTGGGGTCAATCGTCTACGTCACATCGGATCACCACGGAGCATCGGGGAAACCATGTGGCGTCATCTTGATCGAAGGTTTGCGCTCGCCTTAGCAAGCGCGCTGCTGTCGGCCGTCTCGCAAGAGCTCCCTGCGCAGAACCCGCTCGCGCACGAGCAGTCCGCAACCGCGTCATTGATTTACGATTTCGACTTGCCGGAACAGCCCTTGGCCACCACCCTGCGCGACATCGGGCAGCGGACCGACACGAACGTTTTGTTCGAATCCGGCATCGTCAAGGGATTGCGTGCTCCGGCGCTGCATGGACGGTTCGGCCCCCAGCAAGCGCTGGAGCAGGTGCTCCAAGGCACGAACCTTCAGGCCCGGCGTACTTCAGCTCGTTCCATTGTGGTGCAGTTGATCCGCCCGCCAACTGCCAAATCGAAAAATGACGCCGGCACGGAAGGCAACATCACGGCGCCGTCACGGCAAGGCAATTCAGCGGATGGGGGTGGCGAGAAAGGCGAAGTGCACGCAGCCGCCTCCGCATCAGAGGCGCGGGCCTCACCAGCGACGGATGGTCCTCAGTCCGGCAACAAGGCAGGCGCACCCGCAGAGGGCAGCAACAAACCGTCTCTGATGGGAGCCGTCCAGGTGATCGGCTATCGCACCAGTGCGGCGACCAGCGCGACCGGCGTCGTGACCGAGATCATCAACACGCCGATCTCGATTTCCGCGCTCAACTCACAGTTTCTCGAGGACACCGGTTCCTCTCAGCTCATGGATGCGATCGGTGCGCTCACCGGCGTGACCGGGCAGAACAACAGCGGCGAGGTCGGCACGAATTTCGGCGTGCGCGGATATGCGGTGACGCCGCAGGTCGACGGCTTCGATTCTCTTTCGATCGCAGGCGGGCTTGGCTCCGCCATCGGCGTCGATCGTGTCGAGGTACTCAAAGGCCCATCGGCCGTGTTCAATGGCAATGTCCCGCCGGGCGGCTCGATCAACATCATCTACAAGAAGCCTTCGTTCACGCCGCAGACGTATTTCGAAGGCGAGTACGGCAGCTGGGCCTATCGCAGCGGTGAATTCTTTTCGACCGGGCCCGTAGGCGATCACTTCGCCTATCTCGTCGATGTGTACGCGAAGAACGCCAATGGCTGGGTCGACTGGACCGGCCAGAACGAGCGCACCTACATCCTCGGCCTCACCTGGAGGCCGATCAACGACCTCAGTGTCAACTTCAACTACCGCAACACCAAGAAAAAGGATCAGGTCTCGACGCTGCCGGTCAGCCATCCGGGCTTCATCGGCTCGGGTGTTCCCCAGGATACGTATCTCGACAACTGGGTCGCGCAGAACTACGGCGCCAACGAGCCGCCGCAGACGATCACGGCCGAGCAATATCTCCCTCGCGGTGCGCGCGACAATGTGCTCGGGCCGCAGAACTACAACAACGAGCTGGCGCGCTTCTGGAGTACAGAAATCAACTACACGGTCAACGATCACATCCAGATCCGCGACAGCTTCGGCCACGCCGATTTCAGTTGGGGATTTCTTTCCCTGTTGCAGAGCGGCGCCAAGGTGCTCGGACCGGACGGCAATGTCAGCACGTTCGGTCTTGCCTCCGGCTTCTTCAACGGCAAGCAGGCGGGGTCCGGGTGGGAGAACAAGCTCGAAGCGGCTTTTTCGTTCGACACTGGCCCAATCAACCATTCGTTGCTCGTCGGCTTTCAGGCGTCCTATTCGTCGCTGGACTACGCCCGCTTCTGGGTCTATCCCTTGCCGCCAGTAAATGCGCAAGGCCTGCCATGGAATTTCTTCCGCGACGGGCCGTTGATGCTCGGAGACCAGAACGCGATCCTGCACGCGCTTTCTCCCACGCCCAATCTCATAAACTACAAGGACACGGGGCACGCGAACACGCATGCCTACTATGCGGCCGAGCAGATGTCGATGTTCGACGACCGCCTGCATGTTCTGCTCGGCGTGCGCTACACCAAGACCAAGGGCGAAGTCATCAAGGACATGGAATTGGCGTCGAGCGAGACGACCCCGCAGATCGGCATCCTGGGCAAACCGTTTGCCCCGGATTCGTTCTTTGCCGATACCGCATTCTTCGCCAACTACTCCAAGTCGTTCACGCCGTCGGGCATTGTCCAGCCGGGGACCGCCGAGTTGGTCCCGCCGCAGAAAGGCACCGGCAAGGAATTCGGAGTGAAGACGGCTTGGCTCAACGGCGCGGTTACGAGCACGATTTCCGTCTTCCGCGACGACCTCAGCAATATCGCCACGCCGGACTATTCGCACATGGGCGAGAACGGTGGCCTGATCGAATACAACCTCGGCGGCGTCGGCCGCGCGCAGGGTTTCGAGGCCGAGGTCACCTGGCTGCCGAACGAGAATTGGCAATTGTCGGCGAACTTCACCGATTTGCCAGTGGCGAAGTACCTGGACTATCCCGGCGTGCCGGCGGAGATCGGCGCGCGCTTCGGTTCAACGCCGCGCCAGGCAGCCAATCTCACGGCCAAATACATTTTCAAGGAAGGTCCGCTGCAGGGCCTCAGCCTCGGCGGATGGGTGCATGCGCAAACGTCCACGACCGGCGTGCTCGGGGGAGACTGGCATTACGACGTGCGCATCCCGGGCCTCGCCCAGGTGTCGGCATTTGCCGGTTACGAATGGAACCGTCTGGATTTCCGCTTCAACATCGACAACCTGACTGATCGCGGCGGCTATGTGATGAACAATGCGTTCCGCCCACAGTCGCCGCGCTCGTATTTCCTGACGGTGAAATACAAGCTGTGAGACGTTCAGACTTTTTCGCACAGACTGCGCGAATGGTGAACGGAAACCGTCGATTGTTCTTGCGGCAGATCGGGTGGACCGCATTCGCCGCGGGCTGCGACGGTGTGTTTCCCGGCATCGCCTTCGCCGCGGCCGCGCCCGAAGCGCGCGGTGTTCCTTCGGCCGCGGTGAACGCGTTCCTCGACGCCGCGGCGGCGGGCGCGTTCGAACTGCACAGCCTCGTTGTCATGCGCGCGGGCATGCCGGCGGTGCGCGCGTGGTGGGCGCCGTACCGCGCGCAAGCACCGCACAGTCTGTATTCGCTGAGCAAAAGCTTCACCTCGACGGCGGTCGGGTTTGCCGTCGCGGCGGGCAAGTTGAAACTGACGGACAAGGTCGTCGACTTTTTCCCGGAGCAGAAACCTGCGCAGGTCAGCGAAAATCTCGCCGCGCTGAACGTCGAACATCTGCTGACGATGTCGGTCGGGCAGGCAGGCGACGCCGCGCCCGTCATCACCCATGAGCAGGATTGGGTCAAGACGTTCCTTGCCCTGCCGATCCAGTCTCCACCCGGCAGCGTATTTCTCTACAACAGCGCCGCTACCTACATGCTGTCGGCGATTGTGCAGAAGCTGACCGGCGAGCGCGTCGTCGACTATCTGCGGACGCGCCTGTTCGATCCGCTAGGACTTCCACCGATGCGTTGGTCGGAATGTCCGCGCGGCATCAACACCGGCGGCTGGGGGCTTAGCGCGACGACCGACGCGATCTCGAAATTCGGCCAGTTCTATCTGCAGAAGGGCCGCTGGAATGGCAAGCAACTGCTGCCGCGCGAGTGGATCGAGCAGGCGACGAGCTTCAAGATCCAGCCGCCGCCCGGACCGGGGCAGGATCTCGCTCAGCTCAAAAAGGACAGTGACTGGCACCAGGGCTATGCCTACCAGTTCTGGCGCTGCCGCCACGATGCGTTTCGCGGCGACGGCGCATTCGGCCAGTTCTGCATCGTCATCCCGGCACTCGACGCGGTCGTCGCGATCACGAGCCGCACGCTCGACATGCAGGGAGTGATCAATCTCGTCTGGGAACATCTGCTGCCCGGCCTGCGCGAGGCAGCGCAGCCCGTCGATCGCGCCGCATCCGATCACTTGCGTACGCGGCTCGCGGGATTGGCTCTGGCACTGCCCGAAGGCTCGGCCGCCTCGCCGCAGGCGGTCGCGCATCGCGACTTTGCGATCGAATCGAACGCGCTCGGCGTGCGCGGGCTGACGATCGCGTTCGATAGCGGCCGTTGCCGTCTCGGCTTCGATACCGGCGGCAAACTCCACACGATCGACTGCGGCATTGGCCGTTGGCGCGACGGTGAGACCGAACTGCCCGGCACGCCGCCCGAGTGGACCGAAGTGGTTGGCACGTACGTGAATCCGCGCCATCCCGCGAAGATCGCCGCGGCGGGAGCGTGGAAGGATGCGAATACATTCCAGATGCGCTGGCGCTATTACGAGACTCCGCACCTCGACGAGGTGACGCTGCATTTTTCCGACGACGGCGTCGAAGTGAGTTTCCTCAACAGTCTCACGCAAATGGCCGCTGCCGTGCATCCGGAAACACGGCCGGTGTTGAAAGGCAAGGCAAGGTCCTGACGATGCCATCTGTTACTGCGGAAGCGGCGGCGCGCGGCGAATACGACGTCATCGTCGTCGGCTCCGGTGCCGGCGGCGGGCAGGCGGCCTACACGCTGACGATGAACGGCGCGCACGTGCTTATGCTCGAGGCAGGGCGCAACTACGATCCGCAGCGCGAGACCGCGATGTTCCAGACGCCGGAGATGGCGCCGTTGCGCGGCACCGGCACGCCAGAGAAGCCATTCGGTTTCTACGACGCCACCGTCGACGGTGGCTGGCAAGTTCCGGGCGAACCGTACACGCAGGCGAGCGCGGAAAAATCGCAGCGCTTCGAGTGGTGGCGCGCACGCATGCTCGGCGGCCGCACGAATCACTGGGGCCGCATCGCGCTGCGCAACGGCCCTTACGATTTCAAACCGTACTCGCGCGACGGGCTCGGCTTCGACTGGCCCATTTCCTACGAGGACATGGCGCCGTACTACGACAAGGTCGAGATGCTCGTCGGCATCTACGGCTCGAACCAGGGTCTGGAGAACACACCGGATTCGCCCGATGGCTGCCTGCTGCCGCCGCCGAAGCCGATCGTCAGCGACCTGCTCGTGCAGAAGCACTCGGCGAAACTCGATTTTCCGACGATTGCCTGTCACCGCGCCGTGCTTACTGCGCCGCTCGATTGGAAGAACTCGCCGGCGAAGCTGCATCCGGGCAACGCCGTTGCGCAAGACATTATCGCGCGCGACATGCGCAAACGTTCGCCCTGTTTCTGGACAACACCGTGCGGGCAGGGCTGCTCGATTCGCGCCAACTACCAGTCGACGACGGTGCATCTGCCGCCGGCGCTGGAAACAGGCAAGCTCGACATCCTCTGCGATGCGATGGTGGCGGAAGTCCTGCTTGCGATGGACGGTCGCGCAGCGGGCGTGCGCTTCGTAGACAAGCGCTCCGGCGCGTCACGCGAGGTGCGTGCGCGCGTTGTTGTGCTCGCCGCGAGCGCATGCGAGACCGTGCGCATCCTGCTCAATTCGAAGTCCGTGCGATTTCCGCACGGACTGGCCAATTCGAGCGGCAAGGTCGGCAAGTACCTCATGGATACCGTCGGCAGCGATCTTGCCGGGCAGATTCCGCTGCTCGAGAACCTGCCGCCGCACAACGAGGAAGGCACCTCCGGCCTGCATATGTACGTGCCGTGGTGGGGATACAAGATGCAGAAGGCCGGCAAACTGCCGTTCGCCCGCGGCTACCACATCGAATTCATCGGCGGCCGGCGCATGCCGGACCCCGGCACGGCGGCAGGCCTCGAATGGCTGACCGGCGGCAGCTATGGCACGAAATTCAAGGAGGACGCACGCCGCTACTATGGCTCGATGATCTATTTCGCCGGCCGCGGCGAGATGATCCCGAACGAGCAGTCGTATTGCGAAATCGATCCGCAGGTAAAGGACAAATGGGGAATCCCCGTGCTGCGCTTCCACTGGCAGTGGTCCGAGCACGAAATCCGCCAAGCGCGACACATGCAGAAAACCTTCGCCGACCTGATCGAGTCGATGGGCGGGCGCGTGAAGGGGCAGTCTCAGACCGACGGCGACGGCGCCATCCATCCGGGCGGCGGCATCATTCACGAGGTCGGCGGCGCGCTGATGGGCGAGGATCCCGGCAAGTCCGTGCTCAACAAATGGTGCCAGGCCTGGGACGTGAAGAACCTGTTCGTGACGGATGGCGCGCCGTTTCCCTCCAACGCGGACAAGAATCCAACCTTGACCATCATGGCCAATGCTTGGCGCGTCGCCGACCATATCCTCGACCGCATGCAGCGGAAGGAGCTTTGAGTGGACAGGCGCACGAGCATCCGATGGATGTTGACCGCGGCGACGTCGCTGCCGCTCGGTGGCATGTCGGGATTGTTTTCCTCCGCCTACGGTGCCCCCGGCAAGGTTGCAGCCGTTTCGTACGGCCCGGACCCGGATCTGCTCAAGATCTACCATCCGGGCGATCTATGGCCGCTGACGTTCACGCCCGCTCAGCGCCAACTGGCAACGGTGCTTTGCGACGTGATCATCCCCGCCGATGCTTCGTCGCCGAGCGCGTCGTCGGTGGGTGTGGTCGATTTCGTTGACGAGTGGATTAGCGCGCCATACGAGCGTCAGCAAGAAGATCGCAAGCTTGTGCTCGAAGGCTTCGCCTGGTTCGACGCGGAATCCTCGCGCCGCTTTTCGAAGTCGACGACAGCATTGAGTGCCGCGCAATTGCACGCCATCTGCGACGACATTTGTCATGTCCTTCGCGCGAAGGCGGATCTGCTCGAGGCGGCGCACTTCTTCGCGCGCTATCGCGATCTCACCGCCGCTGGTTTCTACACCACGCCGCAGGGTCGCAAGGATCTGCAGTACGTCGGCAACATGCCGTTGTCGCGGTTCGACGGTCCGCCGCCGGAAGTTCTCAAGAAGGTAGGTCTCGCGTGAACGAACGTTTTCGCCTGTCCCGTCGTCACTGGCTGACGACGATGGCCGGAGCGGCAGCCGCGGCGGCGGCGCACGCGCAGCCCACGTGGGCTGCCGCGACCAAAGGTGCAGCGCCTACGCATGCGCCGTTGAAATGGGTGCCCGGATTGCAATTGTATACATTGGGACTCAAGGACAGCGATGATCTCGGCGCCGTCTTCAACGCACTCGCGGCGATCGGTTATCGCGAGGTCGAGTTCCCCGGCAACTACGGCAAGTCAGCGGCCGACCTGCGCAAGATGCTCGATGACGCCCGCCTCGTGGCTCCCGCCGCGCACATTGCACCGCGCGCGACTAATGGCATGTGGAATTTCGACGACCTGCCGAAATTCGCCGCGGACCTGAAAATTCTCGGCGCGAAATATGCGGTCGTGCCGATCCCATACATGCCCGACCGCATCTATGAAGTGCTGCAACACCCGCCGGCCGGCTTCAACGAAGAGGCGGTGTCGAAATTGTTTTCGACGCTCGACGCCGACGACTGGAAACGCACCGCGGACTTCCTCAACGAGAAAGGCACCGCGCTCGGCAAGTTTGGCGTGAAACTGGCTTACCACAATCACGGCATGGACTTCGCGCCGCTGCCGCGCGACACGAACGGCTACCGCATCCTCGTCGAACGCACTGATCCGAAGATACTCGATTTCGAGCTCGACATCGGCTGGGCTGTTTCGGCGAAGCAGGACGTCGGCGCTTTGTTCAAGCTGCTCGGCGACCGGCTGAAGCTGCTGCACCTCAAGGACACGAAGCGCCCGAGCAACGCGCTGATGGATCTGGCGTCGACCGACATCGGCACCGGCATCGTCAAATGGGGTGACATGGTCGAACTGATGCGGCAAAGCAAAGTCGAACACACCTTCGTCGAGCAGGAAACGCCGTTCCCGACCACGCCGATGGATGCGGTGAAAAACGACTATCACTTCCTCACTCATTTGTTCGCCGGAGAAAAATCGTGATCCATTCCATTTTGAGGACGACGTGCACACTCACCCTCGCCATGCTCGCCGGCTGCGGTTCGCAAAACGATGCGGTGTCTCCGCCGGCGGCGCAAACCGCTGCGCCCACCGCTGCCGCGCCTGTCGCAGAGACGCCGGGCAGCATCGTCGAAGTGAAACCGTACGCCGATATCGATCAATCGATCCGCGATCTCGGCGCCGAAGCATTGCGCGTGCGCTATCGCTCCACCTCGAGCGACGGCCAGCACACCGTGGTCACGGGCGCGCTGTTCATTCCGGCCGGCACGCCGCCGGCGGGCGGTTGGCCCGTGCTCTCGCATGCGCACGGCACGACCGGTGTGACCAACGATTGCGGCCCGTCGGGTTCGCCGAATATGTACGGCATGGTGGTGATGGTGGCCGGCTATCTGAAGGCTGGGTATGCCGTCGCGTTCACCGACTACCAAGGGCTCGGCGGCGGCGGCAAGCATGTTTATCTCGACAACAAGAGCGAAGGCTACAACGTCATCGACGCGGTGCGGGCGCTGCGCAACGCGAAGCCCGGCGTGATCTCCGATCGTTGGGTCGCCGTTGGCGGATCGCAGGGCGGCGGAGCATCGTGGTCAGCGGCCGAACAGGCGCCGGTATATGCACCCGAATTGCACCTTCTCGGCGCGATCAATGCCGTGCCGGCCGCCAACATTTCCGGCTATGCGCAGATGGCGGAAGACAAGGCCATGACGCCGGTGCAGAGCGCCGCGTACGTGGCGATGCTGATCACCCAGGCGTGGGCGCATCCGGACTTCGACGTCGAGCAGTACCGCCGCGGTTCGGTGAAGACGAATTGGGATGTGCTCGGAAGCTGCAAGGACCTCGCCGCGCGCAGCGCTGCCGCGCTGCAGATGAAGCCGGATGAGCTGAAGCCGGCGACGCACGAGGCGACGCTGAAACTGCAGGCCAACCTGCAGGCCCTGGCCGTGCCACAGCGCAAGGCCGATGCGCCGATGCTCGTCATCTACGTTGGCAAGGACGAATACATCAACTCGGCCTGGACGAAGAAAGCAATCGAGGATGCCTGCAAGCTCGGCACGAAGATCGATGCCGATTTCCAGGAAGACAAAAGCCACGGCACTTTCGACGGAGCGCACATCCTCGACTGGTTGCACGACCGGCTCGAAGGCAAGCCGCTGGCGAAGTCCTGCTGAGCCCGTGGCTCGAGAACGAGAGATCCGCGAGAGAACGATGAATCCAAGAACACGCATGGTACGAAGCGCCGTCATCGGTGCACTGTTGGCCGCGATGGCAGCGGTCCACGCCGAAGAGGAGAATCCGCCGACCGGTTTCACCGACACGCCGCGCTTGCCGAACAGTCAATGGCGCGTGCACGACGACAATCGCCCGCGTCCGCGTATCGTCGCGCCGGGCACGTCTCTGATGAATGAGCATCCCGGCAAGCCGCCGTCGGACGCGATAGTTCTGTTCGACGGCAGGAATCTCGATGCATGGCAATCCGACAAAGGCGGACCGGCAGGCTGGAAGGTCGAGCACGGCTACATGGAGGTCGTCGGCGGGAGCGGGGAGATCGCCACCAAGCAGAAATTTGGCGACTACCAACTGCACGTCGAGTTCGCCGAACCGTCGCCTGCCACCGGCAAGAGCCAGGAGCGCGGCAACAGCGGCGTGTTCCTCGCCGGGTTGTACGAAGTGCAGATCCTCGACAGCTACGACAACTACACCTATGCCGACGGCCAAGCTTCGGCGATCTACGGGCAATCGCCGCCGCTTGTAAACGCGTCGCGGCCACCCGGCGAGTGGCAGACTTACGACATCGTCTTCAACACGCCGCGGTTCGCCGATGGCAAAGTGAAGAGTAGTGGTTTCGTCACCGTGTTCCACAACGGCGTCGTCACGCAGAACCACACGCCGCTGCTCGGGCCGTCCGCGCACCATGCCTTGCCCGTATGGAAGCCGCACGATCTGCTGATGCCGCTGAAACTGCAGGACCATCATATGCCGGTGCGCTTCCGCAACATCTGGATCCGCCCGATCGCTGATCAGTGATGGGCGCAGCGTGACAACTTCCTTGGGGCGGTGCATGCGAAGATGCGCTAGAGGCATCATTCGCGTCACCGAATAGGCTCCAACTATTTCTCGGGGCGACGTACCAGGTTCGGCAGACAAGTGTATGCAATCTCGCGGGGACGCAGGCACGAAGTCGCTTGGTCGCTCACAGGAACCGCTGTCCGGCACCGGCGCCGGCAAGGAGACTACATGGCACTGCGTTATGCGCTCGCGGGAAACGAAACCTACCGATATTCGCTGCATATCGGTCAATTGCTGCGGACCGCGCTCGACGACCGCTGCGGCAACGAGATCGTCGGCAGCGACGGGCGCAGGCATTCGTATGCCGAGTTCGGGCGGCGCGTGCATCGGCTCGCGCACGTTCTGAAATCGCTCAGCGTCGACAGCGGCGACGTTGTCGCCGTCATGGACTGGGACAGCCATCGTTATCAGGAATGCTATTTCGCGATCCCGATGCTCGGCGCGATCCTGCAGACCGTCAACGTGCGTCTGTCACCCGAGCAGATCGTCTACACGCTCGAGGACACGCAGGCGAAGACGCTGCTCTTTCACGCCGACTTCGCTCCGCTCGTGGAGCAGCTCGCGCAGCGCATTCCGGAATTGCAGCGATTCGTGCTGCTGCACGACGGTGTCGCGGCGGAGACACGCTGGATTGTCGCCGGCGAATACGAGTCTCTGCTGGCCGCGGCGGACGACGAATTTCCGTTCGAGGACATCGACGAGAACGCGCTCGCAACGACGTTCCACACGACCGGCACGACCGGACAGCCCAAGGCGGTTGCGTTCACACATCGTCAACTCGTACTGCACGCGTTATCGTTCGCGGCGGCGCTGGGCACGCAACCCGCGGGCCTTGGGCTCAGTCGCGGCGACGTCTACATGCCGATGACGCCGATGTTCCACGTGCATGCCTGGGGCGTTCCCTACGTGGCGACCATGCTCGGGCTCAAGCAAGTCTATCCAGGCAAGTACGAGCCCGCACGGCTGCTCGCGTTCCGCCGCAACGAGCGCGTGACGTTTTCGCATTGCGTGCCGACGATCCTGCAAATGCTGCTCGATGCATTTCGCCCCGAAGACGAAGCGGTGACGGATTGGCGCCTCATCGTCGGTGGTTCGATTGTTCCACGTGCGCTGCTGCGCGCCGCTCGCGCGAAGGGCATCCATGTGTTCACGGGTTACGGCATGTCGGAAACCTGCCCCGTGCTGACGCTCGCGCGCTCGCTGTTGCCGGAGGGCGAATCACGCGACACCGAACTGTGCAGCGCGGGGCACGCGATACCGCTAGTGCAATTGCGCGTCGTCGACGAGGCGATGCAGTCCGTGCCTGCCGACGGTGCCGCGCAGGGCGAGCTGGTCGCGCGCGCGCCGTGGCTGACTGCATCGTATGCGAACGATGCGAATGCCACGCGTACATTGTGGCGTGGAGGCTGGCTGCACACACAAGACGTCGCGACTGTGTCGAGCGACGGTCGCCTGACGATTCGCGACCGTCTCAAGGACGTGATCAAAACTGGCGGCGAATGGATTTCCTCGTGCGAGATGGAGGATCTCGCGATGCGTCATCCCGATGTCGCGATGGCGTCGTTTATTGGCGTGGCCGACGCGCGCTGGGGCGAGCGCCCCGTTGCATTCATCGTGGCGAAGAAGGCTACAGTTGTTGATCTAGCTATGCTGCACGAGTACCTGCAGGTTTACGTCGACAACGGCGAAATCAGCCGTTATGCGCTGCCCGACGAGGTTATCCTGATCGACGAGCTGCCACGTACGAGCGTCGGCAAGATAGATAAGAAGCGTTTGCGAGAGATCATTGCCCAGCGTAAGAGTGCGGTTGGAAGCTGACGAACTTTACGGAGCTGCCCGATATTCATCAAGGATCCCGATTGGGGAGGCTTATCGCCAGTAGGGAAGGGCAGTTATCGACCCGGAGCTGCCGTAGTAAAGCGGCAGCCTATAGCCTGCGGAGTCGCACGAACGCTGTTGCGCCGAGTAGTCCGACCAGCATAAGCAGCGCCCAGCGATCGAGCGTTGGCGCAGGAGTGGCGTCTGCGCCAACAACTAGGGCTGCGACCGATGAAGTTGCTCCCGCGAAGCTGCCGTCGCCGCTGTAGATTGCTGCGATGGAGTGCGTTCCCGTTCCGGAGGGTACGGTCGTGCAAACTGCCGTCGAACTGGCTGCGCCCGGGACCAGCGTGACCGGCGAACACGGCAGCACGTTTCCGTTGTCCGTGAAAGTCACCGTTCCGGTAGGTGGATCGCCCGCTACCGTTGCCGTGATCGTCACGGGCTGGCCGAGGGCAATGTGATCCGGCGCGACCACAAGAGAAACTGTCGTGGTCTTGACGTTCACGGTCTGTGTAAACGCAGGCGACTGAGACGCCGCGTTGTTGGCATCGCCCGAATAGGCCGCCGTAACCGAATCCGATCCGACCGGCAACGCGGTCGTAGCGCAGGTAGCCACGTTGGCGGTCAATGCTACCGCTGTACACAGCGTCAGCGCACCCGACGTGAAGGTGACGGTGCCGGTTGGGTTCTGTCCGGAAATTGTCGCCGTGAAAGTAACGCTCTGTCCGAACATCGAGGGATTGAGAGAGCTTTGCAGCATGGTGCTGGCTACCGTCAACGTCGCCGCCGTCGTGGTCGCACTACCAACGGTGTTGGTGAACACGGCACGGTACTGATTACCGTTCTGCGATGCCAACGCCGTGAACGACAACGGCGTCGATGTCGCCCCGGCAATGTCGGTGAACGTCGCGCCACCGTCGGTGCTCTGCTGCCACTGCACGGTCGGCGCCGGATTGCCGCTCGCCGCCGCCGTGAATGAGACGGAACTACCGGCAGATATCGACTGGCTGGTTGGGTTGGTTGTGACCGTCGGCGCGTTGTTCACCGTCAAGGTCGCCGCGGTCGTCGTCGCCGAACCGCTACTATTGGTGAACACGGCGCGGAACTTCGTGCCGTTCTGGCCGGCCGCCACGTTCGGCACGGTCAATGTCGTGGCCGTCGCCCCGGCGACGTTCTGAAACGTCGCGCCGCCGTCGGTGCTGAACTGCCATTGCACGGTCGGTGTCGGTGAACCCGAGGCTGCCGACGTGAATGCCGCCGTCTGCCCGGCGTTGACCGTCTGGTCGGTCGGGTTCTGGGTGATTTGCGGTCCCGCGGTCACCGTCAACGTCGCTGCCGTCGTCGTGGCACTGCCGACAGTGTTGGTGAACACGGCGCGATACTGATTACCGTTCTGAGATGCCAACGTTGTGAACGACAGCGTCGTGCTCGTCGCCCCGGCAACGTTCTGGAACGTCGCACCACCGTCGGTGCTCTGCTGCCACTGCACGGTCGGCGTCGGATTGCCGTTGGCCGCGGCGGTGAACGTCGCGATGCTGCCGGCCGAAACTGACTGGCTGACCGGATTGGTCGTGACCGTCGGTGCGAAGTTCACCGTCAGCGTCGCCGCGGTAGTCGTCGCGCTGCCCGAGGTGTTGGTGAATACGGCACGGAACTTCGTGCCGTTTTGACCCGCTGCCACATTCGGCACCGTCAACGTCGTCGTCGCCGCACCGGCAACGTTCTGGAATGTCGCCCCGCCGTCCGTGCTGAACTGCCACTGCACCGTCGGCGTCGGCGTGCCCGATGCCGCCGCCGTGAATGTCGCCGTCTGTCCGGCGTTGACCGTCTGGTTAGTCGGGTTCTGGGTGATCACCGGTCCGGCGGTAACGGTCAGCGTCGCGGCCGTAGTGGTCGCACTGCCGACGGTGTTGGTGAACACGGCGCGATACTGATTGCCGTTCTGCGATGCCAACGTTGTGAACGACAGCGTCGTGCTCGTCGCCCCGGCAACGTTCTGGAACGTCGCACCACCGTCGGTGCTCTGCTGCCACTGCACGGTCGGCGTCGGATTGCCGTTCGCCGCCGCGGTGAACGTCGCGATGCTGCCGGCCGAAACCGACTGGCTGACCGGGTTGGTCGTGACCGTCGGTGCGAAGTTCACCGTCATCGTTGCCGCGGTCGTTGTCGCCGAACCACCGCTATTGGTAAAGACGGCGCGGAACTTCGTGCCGTTCTGACCCGCCGCCACGTTCGGCACGGTCAACGTCGTCGTCGTCGCCCCGGCAACGTTCTGGAACGTCGCGCCGCCGTCGGTGCTGAACTGCCACTGCACCGTCGGCGTTGGCGTGCCCGATGCCGCCGCGGTGAACGTCGCCGTCTGCCCGGCGTTGACCGTCTGATTGGTCGGATTCTGTGTGATCACCGGTCCGGCGGTAACGGTCAGCGTCGCGGCCGTAGTGGTCGCACTGCCGACGGTGTTGGTGAACACAGCGCGATACTGATTGCCGTTCTGCGATGCCAACGTTGTGAACGACAGCGTCGTGCTCGTCGCACCGGCGATGTTGACGAACGTCGCACCGCCATCGGTGCTCTGCTGCCACTGCACGGTCGGCGTCGGATTGCCGTTCGCCGCCGCGGTGAACGTGGCGGTGCTGCCAGCCGACACCGACTGGCTGGTCGGGTTGGTCGCGACTGTCGGTGCGTAGTTCACCGTCATCGTTGCCGCGGTCGTCGTCGCCGAACCACCGCTATTGGTAAAGACGGCGCGGAACTTCGTGCCGTTCTGACCCGCCGCCACGTTCGGCACGGTCAACGTCGTCGTCGTCGCCCCGGCAACGTTCTGGAATGTCGCGCCGCCGTCCGTGCTGAACTGCCACTGCACCGTCGGCGTCGGTGAACCCGAGGCTGCCGCCGTGAACGTCGCGCTCTGTCCGGCGTTGACCGTCTGGTCGGTCGGGTTCTGGGTGATTTGCGGGCCGGCCGCCGTGTTGGTGAGCGAGAAATTGACCGTGGTAAGGCCGCTCGCTGCGGCCGACACCGTATACGGACCGCCCGCTGTGCCATTGGCAGTGAACGGAGCAGCGGCCACACCGGCAGCGTTGGTCGCCACGGTGATCGTTGCGGTGCTGTTGCCGAAGACACCCGAGGCGCCGCTACCTGGCGCAGCGAATGTCACGCTCACTCCCGACACCGGGTTGCTGCCGGCATCCTTGACCGTCACCGCCAGCGCATTGGCGAAGGCCGTGCTCACTGTCGCCGATTGCGGCGTGGTGCCGGCATTAGCGGTCATCGACGTTGCAGCACCGACCGTGTTGGTGAGCGAGAAATTGACCGTGGTAAGCCCGCTTGCAGCAGCTGTGACCGTATACGGGCCGCCTATTGTGGCGTTGGCAGTGAACGGCGCAGCCGCCACGCCGGAGGCGTTGGTCACCACGGTGATCGTTGCTGTGTTGTTGCTGAAGACACCCGAGGCACCACTGCCTGGCGCAGTAAACGTCACGCTCACTCCCGACACCGGGTTGCTGCCGGCATCCTTGACCGTCACTGCCAGCGCGTTGGCGAAAGCGGTGTTGATGGTCGCCGACTGCGGTGTCGTTCCCGCATTCGTCGTCATCGAGGTCGCCGCACCGACCGTGTTGGTGAGCGAGAAATTGACCGTGGTAAGCCCGCTTGCAGCAGCTGTGACCGTATACGGGCCGCCTATTGTGGCGTTGGCAGTGAACGGCGCAGCCGCCACGCCGGAGGCGTTGGTCACCACGGTGATCGTTGCGGTGTTGTTGCTGAAGATACCCGAAGCGCCGCTGCCTGGCGCAGTGAACGTTACACTCACCCCCGACACCGGATTGTTGAAAGAATCCTTGACTGTCACGGCCAGCGCGTTGGTGAAGGCCGTGCTGATGGTCGCCGATTGCGGCGTGGTCCCAGCGTTCGCCGTCATCTGCGATGCAAGACCGGGCAGGTTCGTCTCGGAAAAATTATTACTGGCCGCTCCCGCCGCAACACTGATGTTGTAGGGTCCGCCTGCCGTTGTGTTCGCGCTGTACGTTGTCGCTGTCGCGACACCGGACGCGTTGGTCAATGCCGTCTTGACGTTCGTACCGCCGGCAAAGGTTCCGCTGGCTCCGCTCGCGGGTGCTGTGAACGTCACCGTTACTCCACTGATCGGCACGTTACCCGCATCGCTCACCGTTGCCGAAAGATTCGTAGGAAAGGCGGTTCCCACGGCAACGCTTTGATTGTTTCCCGCCGTCAGGCTGATGGTCGATGGGACCTGGATCACGCTCACGGTATCGGAGGACGTCGCGGCGCTGCCGGAATTCGTGTGAACTGCATCGCCGCCGCCAAATACGCCAGCGGTGTTGGTCACACTTGTTGGCGAATTCGCCGGTATGCTGACGTGGAGTGAGATGGCAGAGAATTGGCCTCCCGCGCCGGCTACTACGCCAGTCGAAGTGCAAGTAGCCTTCGCCGCCGTTGAACTCGTGCAATTCCAATCCGACCCGCTGACGACCGATTGCAGCGTGTAGCCCGAGGGCAACGTATCGGTCACGGTGACAAGAGATCCATCGGTCGCACCCGCCGCGGTTGCCGAGTTGTTCTGAACCGTCAGAGTCCACGTGCCGCTTGAGCCTTGCGTGAATGTGCCCGTGTGAGCCTTGGAAATGGCCAGTACCGGGGGCGGATTGATCGTGATGGTGTCCGGTCCGAAGCTGTCATTGAAGACATTGGTGGTGTCGTGATACGACGCAGTGATGGTGTGGGCGCCTAAGGACAGAGTCGATGTCGTTAGCGTCGCGACACCGTTGACCACACTCGCCGTGCCGCCGGGCAGCGGAACACCATTTTCCAAGAAGGTCACCACACCCACGTTAGGAGTGGGGCTGCTCGCGACCGTTGCGGTAAACGTCACTGGTGCGCCCAGCGCCGCATTCGGACCCGGGCTGGACGTCAACGTGGTGGTGGTCGGATGGCCAGTGGCCGGCGTGATCGTGAGACACCATCCGCCCGCCGCAGTCGCGCTAATACCGGCGCCGCCTTCGTCAAACAGATACAGGCTCCACGCGCCATGTGCGGCGGCGCCGATAAATGCGGTTTGGAATGTCGAGGTGCCGGTCGGCGGCGCATACACGAAACTGGCCGGCAACTGTGGAGCGGGAACCGGGGGAGCGGGGGTGAAGAGGTCCGGCGGAGGGCCGTTCGCAGTTGGTGCGTAGGTTCCAGGACTGATGGGGCCTGCACCAACCTGGCTTGCACCATCCTGGAACGTGTAGTTTCCGGCGCTCGCGGTGGTGCCGACATTCGAGAAAAAATCGAATGCGTGAAGCCGATCGGGAGCCATCAACAGCATGTGCGTGCTGGTCAGGGCTCCGGAAGTCGTCGAAAAGTTGGTCAGCCTCAGCGACAGCGTGCTCACGGCGCTGGCGATGTCGGTGTTCAGTCCGTCGCCAATGAAGATCACCGACGGATAAGGGCTGCTGTTCGTGTAGGCCAAATTAGATTGGCCGGTGCTGGAAATCGCCCCGGTGTTGCAGTACGTGGTGCCGACGTTTGCGGCATGGTTCTGGATAAACACATTCGCAGTGCCGCTACTGCCAATGAAGGTAACGTCCCCACCATAGGTCGCTGACAGCGTATGAACGCCTTCCGTCGCGAAACTGGTCACGCACGTGGCGGTTGTGGCGGACAACGCCGCCGGGTTGCCGCCGGAGCAAGTCAGGTTCGTCGCGCCGTCTTTGAAGGTGACCGTCCCTGTGGCGCCGGCCGTCACGTTCGCGGTGAGGGTCACCGAAGATCCGGCTCCGCTCGTATAGGCCGTCGTAGTATTCGGCGCAAGGGTCGTCGTGGAGGGTGTCGTAGCCGCCTCGGCAACTCCCACGATGCTGAAGCACACCGCGACCGCGGCGAGTAACCAGCCAATTCGCTTTGCCATATGCTTCTTCCGGTTGCAAACAACCAAGAGCAAGTCAGCTTCACGCTCCAAAGCATCTTTTGCTTTGAGAAGGAATGGCTGGCGCAAACGAGTATAGAGAGACCGCCAAACCCCTTCAACTGGCAAATCGTGCTGCGATGCCGTCTCGCTCTTGCATCAAGACGACTAACGAGCGTCGACGATTGATTTCTAGTTGTCGGCTATCGAATCCGAAGTCACTAGCGCACATTCAAGGTGCCCTGCTTGCAAACGGTGTAAATCGCAGGCGTGTGCCAGTGACTGCATAGGTGTGAAAGGAAAGCGCCGCGAGGATCACCCATCGAGAGATGGTTTGCCTGTTAAGGCCAGAAATTTCCCTGATATCCTTAATTATTGTCCCTGCTACGAGCGAGTCGTGGGGAAGCATTTCAGCCTGAAAATGGCGTCAGACGTGGCCCACAGGACAACCCGGTGACGACAGTGGTCTCGTTCTCGCGAAAAATTCCCTGTTAATTTCCCTGTTAACGAGAATTTTGACCGGAGACGGGTTCTCAGCGGACTAGCTGCTTCCGGGTATCCGCATGCTCGCCAGCCTAGTCGCATACGCGCAGGGCCTGGCCAGCAAGGAAACCATCTCGTAGGGAATCGCTGATGCCCTGGAATGCCCAGCGAGCGTAACGTCCCGCGACCTGAATTTCATGTTGGGAAAGCGCTGCCATTGCCGCCTTTGCCCAGGTACTGCCTGGACGACTCCACGTGTAAGCAACTTCTACCCAAGAAGAATCGAGCGCCTCGACACTGCCGATGAATCCCCATTCTCGAAGTTCTCGGACGGTCGACTCGATGTATTGCGCCATCTCGTCCGTGGTCGGTTTCTGACCACAGCGATAGGACCGTTCCACATACATGGAGCAAGCCTGTCTGCCCTCACGGAGCGATCTAGGCAGAAAATGGCGGCACACGTTGCTGTAAAACCCCACGCGATGAAAGCCCGAGTCCGACCGTGGAATATAAAGCCAGTGATCGTCGGGACACAGGGGGCCGCGCTCCGCGCCGATGTTGAGGACGAGCACAGAGGTGTAAGGGTCCGGGGGAATTGGGTTCGCGATGCCGCAGAGTGCGAGAAGATGATTGAGCGGAAGAGTGGAAAGCAGGCGCCTGTAGCGCAGTGTCCTCCCACTGTCCAGCGTTAGCTCACGGCTGACGGGATCGATCGCCACGACGCGCTGCCCGCAGTGCAGTTGCGTACGTTCGGCAAGCGCGCCGATCAATGCATCCAGACCGTCACGCGGATAAAGGAAACGGACGTTGTATCCCGCCGGCTTCGCGTCGCCTTGTGCGCCACGCAGAACCTGCTGCAGATCGAGAGGCGTCTTATATCCGTCCTGGGGTGCGATCTCGCGCCACAGACCAGCGGTGTACGCCTCGTGAAACGGGTGGAAAAACAAATCGGCAAGTGTGGGCCCGAACTGCTCCTCCAGCCATTGCGCCATGGTGCTCGCCTCTCTCCTTGCTGTTGCCGACATCACCTCGTCGACGGCGCGGGTGGCAATCTCCGGCGCGAGTTGGCGCAAATGGTGCTGTAACGGGAATCCGACGTAGCGCTTCTCCCCGGGAAAGAATACGGACGAGACTCGCTCGATCGAATCACAGGGGGCCAGCGCCTGCACAATGGCCACAACGTCGGAGTGTCCGCCGAAGATCCAATGACCGCCTCCGTGCTCGAAGCGGTACGCCTCGCCGTCTTCCCCGGGCGAATCAATGCGTCCGGGCACATTTCGGCGGACATAATAGGAGGAGCAAATGCCGCCGGGTCGATCCCCCGCCTCGAGCACGGTGGCACCGGAAGCGATGCCCGCCGCGAGCCCGGTAACGCCGCCGCCGAGAATCAGTTTGTCGTGGTATTCGTGCGTCATCTCGGGCCAAACATGCCATCCTCCACAGCGTTTTACGAAAAGCGGAGGCAGGAGGGAGAAGTTTGAGCAGACAGCGAGTGTAGCATCGTCTCCGACCGAGATCGGCAGTACCGCGCGGCAACTCTGCGTCGTGGTGCCGACATACAACGAAATGGACAATATGCTGGCGCAGTCGACGACGTGCTACGGTCAGTGTTTATACGGTCATTGGAGATATAGGGCACAACTAATGGCTGGACCTCTATGCAAGCGGGCCGGGGCTGTCGTCACTGCTTCTGGGGAAGACGACGGTAAACAACGTAGAGCATATTGCCATCGCGGTCGCTGACCTGAGATGTCTCTCCCCCCGGGAAACGGCTTTGCACAGAAATCAGTTGGGCAATTCGGTGCGGCAACACGATCAATAGCAACCCTTCGTCTGGCAAGGCACTCACTTCCTCGGGTAGGGTTGCGTCGATGAGGTGCGCCGCGGGAGCAAGGAAACGCAGCGTCCCGTGGTTCGAACGAAGCGCGGGTTCGCCCATGAGGTAGTTGCGATAGCCCGGCGACGCGCGAAACTCATCTGCGATCCGCGCCGGCAGCATTCCATGCGATTGGTTCGCATAGTCGACGAAATACAAGTGCAGGTTCGTCACCAGAATGGAGATCCACGCTGCTGCGGCTACGCCCCAGAGCCACTGCCGCGGTAACACGCGGAGTCCTTTTTCGTACAGGAAATGCACACCTGCGCCAGCGATAAGAAATACAGCCGGAACCATCATGATGAGCCGCGGCCCGTTCGGCTGATCGATCGTCAAAATGCCCGCGAAAAGCACGCCCAGTCCGAACCAAGCAAACAGAACGATTTCCTGGAAGCGACGCAGGCGGCCCAGTACACAAAGAAGACCGAACCAAAAAAATACGATGGTAACGGCATCGAACGCTGGAATCGAAGACGTATAGAAACCAGAGGCATCGCCACGCGACACGAAGAAGCCAAGCGTCTGTGACAACTGGAACAAGACAAGCCGCCCGAAGTCGTGCGGCAGCGAAGCACCCGGCCCCAACGCGTGCGCGACATTTCCATCGCTGAATGCCCACACGCCGAGCGAACGATTGAGAAGCGCTGCCGGGAAGCGCGCGTAGCACCACAGCTGCGGCATGACGGCGACCAATCCCGCTGCTATCGTCATCGCGATGCAGCGCAGCGACGAGCGGCCTTGCCGCCACAGAATCAGGAGCAGCGCGCCGGCGAGGATAATGGCGAGGCGAGAGCCATAGTATAAGTATTGACTCAAACCCAAAACGAGCCCCAGCGATGCATGCTGCGTCATCGGCCATCGCCCGACGAGGCTTTCCTTTTCCGTCGAGCTCATGCGAACCAGCAGCAGCATCGCAAGGCACATCGCCCAGACGCTCTCGATGTTATTGAGTGCGATGCGACTGTACTGGATAGAAAGGTGAGATACCGCCATTGATGCTGCTGCGGCGTATCCCGCCACCGGTCCCCAGCCTGTGCGGCCAATCGCATAGACGAGAGGAATGCATAGCGATCCGAACACGACGGAAAGCATGCGCAGCCCCGCTCCGTCGTCCCCGAACAACGCAAGACTTCCGGCCTGGAGATAATGAAAAAGCAGTGGGTGATCCATCCAGCCCGTTCCGAAATAGGGCACCCAATGGGGCCCTTCGAGGACAGTTCGCGCCCAAACACCCATCTCTCCTTCGTCGCCGTGGAACGGAGGAAGCAAATCGCTCAATCGATAGAGACGCAATCCGAAACCGAGCAAGGTGAGCGCTGCGACCGAACCGATCTCCAAGCACGATTTGCGCAGCTTTTCCCTTGTGAACCAAGGCTGGCGGATGGCAAAACCATCGTGCTGCATGGCGGCCGCGATCACGAGCACGATGGCAAACAGCCAAGGAAAAATTACTCCTTTGCTGTCGGGGTACCGTAATGCCCACGCGGCGGATCCGGTGCTGAAGATCAAGGCAAGCGCCGAAATGCGAAAAGTTGCGCCGTGAATCGCGCGCCGGATCATGAGAGCGGTCACAAGCGGCTTGTCGAACATAGGATGGTTCGCCCTCTATAGGGTCCCCATTCTACGTCGCCCTCCGTCGGTCGCCGCGTCGCGTGATCTGGGAAGGGTATAGAATCCATCATCCTTGGATTTCCCGGCGACATGCCCCACGAACGCTCTCGCGATCTACTCGCTTTCGCGCTCGCTCTAGCCGCCGCTGCGTTCGTCATTTTTTTTCGCTTGACCGAATTTCCCCTCTATTTTTTCTGCGACGAGGCGATACCGGCTGTCGAGGCACAGTCGCTGCTGACCACGGGAAGGGATCGTGCAGGGGCGTTGTGGCCTCTTTTTATTCGCGGTCAGGGCGCCTATCAGCTATCGTTGTCGGTATATTGGTTGCTGCCGTTTCAGGCACTCTTCGGCATGAGCGAAACGGTGGTCCGCGCGTGCGGCGCACTGGCGAGCCTCATCGGCGCCGCGGGAATATCGTTCTTCGCGAGGCGAATCTTTCCTGCAGGCCGCGGATGGGCGCTCGTGCCACTCGTATTCTATGGCGCACCGTTCTGGTACCTGCATGCGCGAACTGGTTTCGAAGTCGTGATCTCGGCATCAGCCTGGCTCGTCGTCATCGCATCGTTTGGTTCACTTTGGCGCACCGGTCCTTCCGATTCCCGTTCCTCCACCCACGAGATAGCCGCATGGACGTGCTTTCTACTGGCTTTCGCCTTTTGTTTTTACTCCTACACTCCTGCACGCGGCTGGGCACCGTTGACGCTTATCGTTCTGCTGCTCGCCTGGTGGCCCGTTACGTTCGTGCAATGGCAGCGCGCAGTGTTGCTTGTGCTGATGACGACAGTGTTGGTCGCGCCTTACCTGATGACAATGTTCTTTCATCCCGAAATCGCGTTTGGGCGTCTGGGTGATCTCGGAGGCGTACATCTGGACCGCACGCTACCGCAACTCAGCACTGTCCTTGACCCGCGCTACTGGTTCCGCAGCGACACTCGTTTTGAATCTTGGGAGCGGCATACGCTTCCCGAAATTGGGCTTGTTCCGTTCTACTTTCTTCCTTTTACGCTGCTGGGAGTCCTTGCCTGCGTATTCGAATTTCGCCGGCGGCCGGAAGCGCGCGCAGCAATCCTGCTGCTGCCGGTCGGAGCTTTCCCTGCAGCGTTGGTAACGATAAATCCCTTGCGCTGCATGCCAGTTGGCCTGGTCTATATATTATTCACGGCAGTCGGTTTCGCTGTCTTGGCACAATGGCTGGCTGCGTGGCGACAAACGCGTGTTCTGATCGGCGGACTGTTGGCGATCAATCTGTTCGCCCTCAATCACTATGTCTTCGCTTCCGCGATTCGCTCCTATACCGACTATGGTTTCTACGGCGTGCAGACAGGACAGCGCGAAGTCTTTGCCTGGATCAATGCCAATCTCGATCGCTATCGGGAGATACGACTTACGCATGCCGCGTTCAATGGTAACGAGACGCTGGTTGAGTTTTATCTCGCGAGTGCAAAGCGCGAAAAGGTAAAGGTAAAAAGCGCGGAAGCACCGTGTGTACTGGATGAGGCGCGGACGCAAGTGTGGATCCTGCGGGAGCAGCGATACGCCAGACTCGAGCACAGTGATTGCACTGTGGTCAGCGAGACGCTTCAGACGCTATATGACCCCAAGGGCGCAGCGCTTTTCCGCATGGTGCAGATATCGCCGCTTCCGGAATTCAGAGCGCCGACCGAACCTCCACAATGAAAGTGTTGCCGTTGCGGAAGACGACTCGTCCCAGTGACTCGAGAAACGCCGCGTCGAGTTCGCGATAGCGTTCACGCTCGAATCCGCCGACGACTATCCAGCGTGCGTGGTAACGCGCAAGAAGCTGGCGTGCAGAATCCGCATCGCGGCCCATATAGATGCGACCGACATCGTCGCGCCTCTCCCATACCCGCGGACTGCTGTCGCGCCAGAGTTGCTCGTGCACGGGCCAGCCCAAAATATCGGGTCCGCCTGTGTTCGTGGCGATGCGCGCCCCATAGGTATAGCTGTCGCCGACCGCCTCTACAACGACGTCACGCGACTGCTGCTTCAGCCAGGCGATCGCTGCTGCATCCTCGGGATAGGAGAGAGCGACATAGCGCAAGCCATCCAATGTCCATTCGCGCTCGCGCCACACTCCGAAGCCGCCCTGTAAGACGAACCAGCCGTAGTACAGCGGTGGCACCAGCGCGAATTCGAGCACCAAGACCAACGCCACAGTGCGTCCGCGCCATACCGGAAGTGCTGCGATCGTGGCCAGTGCGACGCCCGCGGCGAGGGTGAGTAGCGTGAAAGCCTGGAATCCGAATTTAAACGCGGTATTGCCACGATAGAAGTCCGCGCCATAGATGTCCTGCAGGTAGACAAATTCCGGTGCCAACGCGAAGACGATGCCAAAGACGACCAACATAACGAGAAAGCGCGACTCGGGACGGAGCCGTCGAACGTGGTCGGAAAAGGTAAGCGCGCAGCCAAGGAGCCCGAGAATGGTCTGCTCGCCGTACAGAATCAGCCACTGCCATGCCGGCGTGTGACTGTGAGTGAGATGAAAGCCGCCCGACTGAGCTTCGAAATGAAGCAAGAAGGGTAGCGCGGTCGCAATAACGACGATGCCAGCGAGCAAACCTTCGCCTATCGCGATGCCAAGTGAGTGCGCATCGCGGCGCAATGCGGCAAGACTGCGAAACACGAGAAGCACCCCAAGCATCCCCGCGTACATGAGGGCATCCCAACTGTTCGCCGCAACAAAGGTGCCGATGAGGGCGGCCGCGATGGCGAGCCAGACGAAACGCGCCCTGCCGAAGCCCGCAGCACTGCACCGCTGCCATTCGAGCAGTACGGCAAGGAGCAGCAGCACCTGCGGAAGATTGGAAAGGTGCGCGTGCAGATCGCCCACGTAGAACGCATACGCGGGGAATTCGTGGATCAGCTTGTCCTGGGTGGGCGGGTCGTGACCGACGAAGCGAGTCGGATCGGACAACAGAAACGCCTGGGCCGGCCGCGTCACCCAGCCGGCATCGACAAGCCAGGGCTTTATGAAGCCGTATAGAAAGCCATGGATGTTTCCGCCCAAGGTGAGCCATATCGCCGTGATGGCGGACATGATGTTGCGAAGCGTCTGTGGCACGGTTGGAGTTAGCTCCGCCACCAGCGCATAAGTAAGTTGGAAAACGGATGCGAACAGCGTGGCGAGCATCAGGTTGTAGCCGAATGCGGGCGGGACGCCAGTGAGCTTGCACAGAAAAGCCGCAAGATAATGGCCGAAATAGTAGTAGTTGATCGAGGCGCCGGCGAACCAAGGATCGGCCGGCGGCATGCTGACGCTTCGCTCGACGGAATTGACGAAAGCGAAGTCCATGAATTTTTCCAGCCCGATGAGATCGTGGCTGAAACCGCGCATGGAAAGATAGAACGCGAAGGGCAGTATGAAACGGAGTTCGGCGTAGGCGAGCGTGCGTAGCGGAAGCGCCTCGCGCGCGGCAGCCCCAAGACGGAAGCGCAGGATGAAACCCGTCAGCAAGAGAACGCCCGTGCCGCTCCACAGAAAGAACGTCGTGAAAACCGGGAAGAGATGCGCGACAACCCACATGGGATAAGCCAGCGCTAATAGGAACAGTGGCCGCGATATGGCCCAGCCGCGATCATTCCAATGGCGCCGTTCGGCAAATAGCCATCCCCCTGTGCTCAGAAGCAGGAGGGTGATCCACCAGCGCAGCGCGTAGAAGAAAGAACCATCGGTCCAGGCAAGTGCAATGCCACTGCTCATGTCCGCTCGGTCAGTGTGCGATTGAAATGCATCAGCTCGACGAAAGCTTTGCGGCAAAACACCGTGAGTCGGCGCAGCCGCAAGGAAGGTTGTCCTGCCGTTCGGGGAAAATGGGTGACTGGCTGTTGTATTACCCGATGTGCGCGGCGAGAAAGGTAGACCGTAAGCAGCACCGACGGAATGCGCGGTGCTGGCGGCATGAGGTCCAATGCGGCCAGAGCTATCTTCCGACGTACCAGCTTGTATGGAACGTTGGCATCGGTGGCGCGCACACCGAACAACATGCGCAACGCAGTCTTGAGCATCCTGGTCAGGATCAGGCGATGTGCAGGGTCCTGGCGTTGCTGCCGTACACCGATCACCGCGTCGCTGGTCTCACCGAGGCGCCAAGTACTTGCGAAATCTTGTAGATCGATCTGCCGATCGCTGTCGAGAAGGAGGCAGAAGGCGCCGCATGCCGAGCGGATGCCGTTGACGAGAGCTGGGCCGTGGCCTGCGTTGGACTGCGACACCACCTTGATACGCGAGTCAGCAGCGGCGAAGCTCGATGCGATGCGTGCCGTCCCGTCGCGACTGCCGTCGTCTAAGACGAGGAGCTCGGACGACGGCACGACGGAGAAGACGTGCCGGAGGACATCGTCGATGGCGCCGGCCATATTTTCTTCTTCGTTGTACGCCGGCATGATGACGGAGAGTTGTAATCCGCTTTCAAACTCAGCTGCAGGCAATGCCACACTCGCTACCTGGCTCAACTCCTTTCCCCTTTGCCGCACAAGCGTCGCGGATAATTGTCGCTGATTTGGAAGTGGCAAGCTCGGCGTGAGGCGACGCACGAATACATAACCCGGATGCCCGTGAAACTCTGCCGCTGCCTGACACGATGCGAGTGTCGACGTCAGCTCATCCAACCGTGAAACGCGGACGGTCCTGCCAGCATCGAGACCAGTCGAACATCGCGCTCAATAGCAACCGGACCAATAACCATCAAAGAGGCTTTTGCGACCCAGTCGCTTGTGCCCGACCGTCCACGCGGAGCGCATCGCCGGCATCGAGTCCCGATCAAAAGCAGGTCGTCGCGAAGCTAGTTTCTTGGACGAATCAACACCACAAAACACTAGTGGGTGCGAGTGGAGCGAACAGCCAACCATGCGATGATGGTGATCATCGCTAACAGAGCAAACAGACTGCTGCTGGTTCCGGTGGGTGCGCTGACGGGCGTGGGTGTCGCGAAGGGCGTGATAGTAGGTGTCGGCGTGCCGGTTAGTGTCGGGGTGGCAGTAAGAATGGGCGTGCCGGTTAGCGTTGGGGTGGCGGTAAGCGTGGGCGTGCCGGTCGGCGTCGGCGTGCCGGTCACCGTAGGTGTGGCAGTAATGGTGGGTGTACCGGTCGGCGTTGGCGTGGCTGTCGGGGTCGGCGTATCGGTCGGTGTCGGTGTGACCGTCGGAGTCGGTGTATTCGTCGGCGTCGGCGTGACCGTCGGAGTCGGTGTATTTGTCGGCGTCGGGGTAATGGTTGGCGTGCTAGTGGGAGTCGGCGTCGGGGTGGGCTGTCCCCAGGCGGGACCCACTAGCAGCAATCCCAAAAAGATCAATGTGATCGTAGAAGTCTTCCAGAACATCGTCCGTTCCTTTATAGGTCGCTTGGATTGCCGGCCGAATCGAGACAACACGAGAGTAGTTCATCATAATCCGGCTCCTGATTGAAAAACAATCAGCTAGGGGCTTTTTTTCGGGGCAGTGATCCCTCGCGTCCTGGATGGGGCGGCTGGTCCGGACTCGAGTTGGGAGCAGCGTGGATTTCGAATGTGGTTAACGCAGTGCATCGTGAGTAGATCACGATGTGAATGAACTTCGCCTGGCCAGCACATGGGGGCAGGGAAGCGATGTTATCCGCTCTTGTAGACCGAGCAGAGACACCATTTCGCATCCGACAAGTCGAGGTTGGAAATCGATTGCGCACCTTTTCCTTCCAATGTTGACGCCTGCGCGCTCTCGTTTGCTGCTGTTGTTTGTGCTCGGTTTTGCGGCGTGGTTGCGCCTCACCGGTCTGAATTGGGACGAGGGAACCTATCCCCATCCGGACGAGCGCTTCCTCAGCATGGTTGCGCACGGATTGCATGCCGCCGAGCTCTCACCTCCGGAACGAGACGAAGGCGCACGCCGGTCGCATCTCCAGCGGTGCCGCGACCGCAACCATTCCGCGTCGGGCATCGGCGGCTGGTTTGACACCGAGTGCAGCAATTTCAACCCCGCGAACACCGGCAATCCATCGTATCCGTACGGACAGCTACCGCTTACCGCCGTGCGGCTTTCCGCCGAAGCGATGAGTACGGCCACCGGTTGGCCGGGGTGGAGCCGGTATGGCGCCATCGATCTCGTCGGACGTGCGCTCTCGGCAGGCGTGGACTTGCTCACTGTGCTGGTCTGCTTTCTGCTGGGACGACTGCTCTGGAGCCGAGCCGTCGGTGTACTAGCGGCGGCTTTCTACGCGTTCTCCGTGCTACCCGTACAGAGCGCTCACTATTTCACCGTCGACTCCTGGGCGACACTCGCGGCGGCAGTTTGCGTGTTGTTTCTCATCCGCATCGTGCGCTCGGGTGAGCTTGCGGACATCATCGCGTTCGGCTTCGCATACGGACTGGCCCTGTCTTGCAAGCTCAGCCTGTTGCCGTTAGCGCTGCTCTTGCCTGTCGCCCTGTTCTGGGCTCCCCCTCGATATGTTTTGCAGGGCAGATCGTCCTGGATCGCGCGGCTTGCGCTGCTTCTCCCTGATCTTTCGGTCGGGATAGTGGCTGGATTTTTCATGTTCCGGCTCAGCTCGCCTTATGTGTTTGCCGGACCGCACTGGTTCAATGTGGCTCCCAACACCGCATACTTCGACTATCTGGAGGAGTTGCGGCGCATTGTTTACGGAATCAGCGATATTCCGCCGAGCTGGCAGTGGCTCGCACGTATCCCGATCCTGAGTCCGGCACGTGACCTCCTGTTCTGGGGGCTAGGTCCACCGCTTGGCATCGCTGTCGTCGCCGGTGTCGTCTTCCTCGGCTGGCGGCTTCTCAGAGGATCGGCCGTGCAGAAGGCGCGCGCGATCGCTTGGTTGTGGACGGTCGGCTACTTCTTCTGGATGGCGCATCAGTGGCAGTCCACAATGCGCTATCTGCTACCCGTCTATCCGCTGCTCTGCGTCTTCGCCGCGGCAGGGCTGGCAGTTGCCTGGCGAGCGAGGCCGGGGCGCCGGTCAATTCCCGCGGTGACTGTACTCGTCCTCGGGCTCACCGGCATGTGGGCCTTCGCTTTCCATAGCGTGTACACCCGTCTCCATCCCTATGTCGCCGCAAGCCATTGGTTTCTGCGCAATGTCCCCGCTGGCGCCTCCGCGCCACTCGTTACCGACAGCAACGAGCAGGTGCTGGTTAACTGGGCGGCTTCCGGCGTGTTTGGCGACGGGAATCCAGAACGCACGCTGCATACTCGCGCGCCCGCCAACGGAATCATCGATCGGGTGCTGCTGCATGACGTGAAGGTCAACGGCGACGGTACCGTGCATATCGAGGCGGTGCTGCTGCACCCTGACGGAAGCGATTGGATTCGCGGGAGCGCGGAAGCGCGTGCACATGTGCGCGAACTCGAATTGCACTTGACCCAACCCTTCACTATGAGTGGAGGAGAAGACTATTCCCTGAAGCTCGAGATCAGTAGAGGTAGCGCGGAGATCTCCGGCGCGGCAATCGCCTACGAAGGCGCCTGGAATGATCCGCTACCTATGAATGTGCCGTGGCTTGCTCCCACGGCAACTCTCGATCCGCAGGCCCCTTCAGGCCGCACGCCCCGCGGCGGACCGGGCGTGGATCCGTTCGCCGAGCGACATTATCGGATGCTCGATCTCGGCATCGTGGACGAGGACGATGCCGCGAAGCGGGAACGCATGCTGCATGTCCTTGATGAAGCGGAGTGGCTGGTGCTGCCGAACAACCGCTTCTACGACGCCATGCTCGGCAATCCCCTGCGCTTTCCTCTTACCGTCCGCTTTTACGACGCTTTATTCCGTGGCGAGCTCGGCTTCGAGCGTGCCATGATCCTGACTTCCATGCCGTCACTCGCCGGCGCCGTCATCGTCGACCAGGCGTTGCCCGTGCCGGGGCAGGGAATCAGCGATCAAGCACGAAGCCGTTGGTGGGCTGCCGAGGAAGCGTTCTCGGTCTACGATCATCCTTCTGTTTTCGTCTTCCGCCGAGGCGGGGAGTACTCGCCTGAGGCAGCGCGTCTCGCCCTCGAGCAGGTGAATACGGTGGAACTGCAGGTGGCGTTGTCGGCGCAAGAGAAACCACAGGTGGCCGGCCGGATCGCTTGGTCCTCACTTGCCGCTCAGCAGGCCCCCGATGGGATTCTTCTCTCCGCTGCCAGCGGGGCGCCGCTTCCTGCGTCGGGCACGACGAATGTTTTCTTCGGACTTCTGGCTTGGTATTTCGTCTCATTCGCGCTCGGTTGTCTCGCGCTCCCGGGGCTTGCTTCACTCTGCCCGGGACTTGCCGATTGCGGCTATGGACTTGCTCGCACGGCAGGGTTGCTCGTTGTCGGCTGCCTGGGATGGTGGCTAACCTGGCTCGGGTTGCCGGCTTGGTCGTTCCCCGGCCTTGTCGCCGTTAGCGCGCTTCTCCTCGGCACTGTCGGTGGGGGCATGTGGCGTACGCGAGTCGCCGCCATCATCGCAACGAACATCTCCGCCATCGTGCGCATCGAATTGCTCTTCCTCGCTCTGTTCTGCCTTGGCCTCGGGCTACGCCTGCTCCATCCCGATTTGTGGGCACCCAATTTAGGAGGGGAGAAGCCGATGGAGTACGCTTTTCTAAACAGCGTGCTTCAGACAACAAGCTTTCCGCCCCCTGATCCCTGGTTCAGCGGTGGACGGCTCAACTACTACTACTTTGGTTGGGTGCTTACGGGCGTTCTAATCAAGCTGAGCGGCGTCGCTCCCTCGCTCGGTTTTAACCTCGCGCTCGCCACCTGGTTTGCGATGACGGGAACAGCAATGTATTCGCTGGCCTCATCAGTCTTCGCCACCGCCGCCGACGCCCAAAGGAGTTCGGTGCCCCGGCTCGCTTGGATTGCGGGCGCCACCGCGCTTGCCGCCTGCGAGCTGCTGGGCAACCTGGACCTGCCGCGCGCCGTGTGGCCGAACCTGAAGGCCGTCGCCGAGGTGCTGCACGCACCGGGATCATTGGACTTGGGTGCATTGGCAGAGGCCGCGACCCGGGCGAGCGAGCGCTGGTACTGGGCGCCTTCGCGAACGGTCGGAGAGCGGCTCGGGTCTGCCTGGGAGGTGAACGAGTTTCCGCTGTTCTCCTTCATCCAGGGCGACCTGCATCCCCATCTCATGGCGCTACCGCTGCAGATCCTTGCTTTGGCCCTGATCTTTGCTTTGGCTTGGCCGACCGGTGACGGGTGGTCGCCGACGCGGCGTTCGTTTGTTTCGCGTATCGCCGCGCTAGGTGCCGTCGTCGCCCTGCTGCGTGCGGTCAATAGTTGGGATTGGCCGCTTTATCTCGGCCTTTCGCTGCTTGCCACCATCATAGCTGCGACACGCGCCGAAACGCGTTGGACAGAGCGGCATCGTTGGTCCGCAATCGGCCGCATTGCATTGCCCACGCTCGTCTTGCTCATCGTGCAGGCGCTCGTGGCGCTGCCGTTCACTATCTATTTCACGACGGGTAGCGTGAGCTTGAGGCTGTTCGAAGGACGAATGACGCCACTTACTGCCTGGCTCGCCATGCAAGGCTGGTTCCTTGCGGTGCTGTTGCCCTGGTGCTGGATCCTGGCACGGATTCCGTTGTCCGAGCTCGAGGCGAATAATCCATCGATCCATCGCTGGCGACGTCGTCTGCTTGCAGTTCGCGCACTCGGCGTGGCCATTACCGCATTGCTGCTGGTTTATGCGTTCGTCATGGATGTCGATGTGCCTGCGATTGCCTTGCAGTTGGCACTCTCGGCTTGGCTCCTCGAACTCCTGTGGCGCCATCGCCATCAGCGTATCGAGTCCATAGGACTCTCGGCCGCGCTTGTTGCGGTCGCGCTGGACATCGCCGTGGAGTTCGTGGTGGTCGGCGAGGACATGGGCCGGATGAACACTTATTTCAAGTTTCACCTGCAGGCTTGGCCGCTGTTGTCTTTGGCGTCCGGCATTGCATTCGCGTCCTTGCTCAGCAACGTGAATTTCAAGCAGCGCCTATGGCAGGGATACGCAACCATCTTGATCGCGCTTACCTCGATCGCGGCCGCTTATCTTCCGCTCGCCAGCTTCGGCCGAGCCCATACGCGCTTCGAGCCCCATGCGGGTCCAAGTTTAGATGGCGAAGCGTTCTTGGCCCATGCCGTGTACGACTACAACGGCAAGCAACTTGTTCTCGCCGACGACTATCGAATGATTCGCTGGCTACGCGAGCACGGTGCGTCTCGCGATGTCATCCTCGAGGCACAAACGCCTGAGTATCGTTGGGGGAGCAGGATGTCAGTTTTCACCGGCTTGCCGACGCTGCTCGGCTATCGCTATCACGAGTCACAACAGCGACCGATAGTCGAGCTGCGCAAAGCCGTGGAGTTGAGGCGCGACAATGTGAAAGGATTGTACGAGACCTTGGACACTCAGCGATGCCTGCAGGCACTGCATCACTATGACGTACGTTTCGTCGTGGTTGGTGGCCTGGAGCGGGCTCTGTATTCACCTGGAGGGCTCGCGAAATTTCACGTTCTAGCGCAGGCGGGCAAGCTCACCGAAGTATTCCAGTCTGGCGAGGACGTAATTTACGAAGTAACGGGGCGCGCTTCTGAGCCAGGGGCGCATTGGTGAGTCCTGCCGGGACGGCGACACCGAGGCCCTCCGTGTTGCAGGCTTTTGCGTTTTCGTTCGTCGCCGGTAGCGGAAGGAAGGCATTCCCTATCTCATACAGTCGGCAGAGGGGTCGCCACCCACATCGAGATAGACGTACCCCGCTTCTCATCTCTGCCATTCCACCCAAGTACCAGGCTTGAGTATCTCGACACCGATGCGGCGCTTTTGGCCGAAGCTGCGCAGTTCTTCCTCGGCATGCGGATCCTCGGCGTAACCTTCTGCCCCAACCACGCCATAGTGGATCGGCACGATCAGTCGCGCGCCGATCACCGCTGCGGCAGCGACAGCCTGCTCGGCGGTCATTACAGCAGCGACATCGGTCACCGGTTTGCGCCAGCTGAACTTAGCACCATTGATCGGCAGGAATGCGGCATCGAACGGACCGTACTGACGACCTATATGCCACCATGACCCGTGCCAGAGGGTGTCTCCGCAGTGGATGATGCGGCGTCCGCCGGCGGTGACAATCCAGGACACTTGAGGATCGCCGTAGCCATCGACGGCCGGCACTGCGGTTGCGGTGAAGTCGCCGAGCAACACTGGTTCGTACATCGCCCCCGCACGCATCTTCACGCCCGCCACGTTAGGAACACCGGTCGGCGTCGCATACACGAGGGTGCCGCTGTCACCCAACGCCTGGCGTATCGCTTCAGGATCGCAGTGATCGGGGTGTCGATGCGTGACCAGCACGAAGCGATCGCCCGTGGCACCAGCAATCGGGATCATCTCGTCCTTGAGTGCATCACCCCAAACGGCCTTGTCGATCAGCGGATCGAGAAAAAGCGAGCCGCTGTCCAGTTGCAGCCTAACGCCCGCCCAGGCAAGTCGTTGGGCTCGTAGCGTGGGCGCCTGTGTCTGAGCACCGAGCAGCCCTGTGCGCGAAGCGATCACTACGCCCGCTGCCGCGGCCAGTGTCGTGCGCAAGAATTCTCGTCGTGGTTTGTTGTTGGCGAGATACATTCAAGAACCCCGTTCGAGCAGATTGAAACCAAACAAGCGCACGCCGATCTCGCTGCGCGGGCGATGTCTACTGTGCGGCGCATAGGACAGATGCTGCCCCGGTCCGTAGCGTCTGTCGTCTTCGATCAATTCACCGCTCACGATGAAAATTTCTTCGCCGTGCTCGTCGTGGCAGTCGATGTAAGGCCATTCCGCACCGGGTGCGATATCAACGACCCAGGTGCGCGCGCCGGCATTAGCCGGCAGATCGCGGCGCGTGCAGCCCGGGCCGACGACTACGGCAGGCGCTGCATCGATGTCCGTTGCGCGATGTCCTGGTTGATCGGCGTCAGTCCTGCTCATCGTTGTTTCTCCCGTGAATGAAGACGTGCACGACTCTATCCTTCGTTCGGTACTTGACATACGCGACCAAGCGATAGCGAAATGTGCACACCATGCACAGCTCGATGCCCTTGCCGCCGCTCGAAGCGCTCACTGCGATGCTCGCTGCTGGGCGCTTTGGTTCGTTCTCCGCTGCTGCGGTCGAACTTGGTATCACGCACGGCTCGGTGAGTCGGCGCGTGCATGCGGTGGAGTCCTGGCTGGGAACGCCGCTATTCGTGCGGCATGGCCGCGGCGTGCGCCTGACCCCGGCCGGCGAACATTTTTCGCGGCAAGTTGAATTGGCTCTCTCCAAGATCGACGAGGCTGCACTCGATCTGCGCGCCGCACGCGCAACGCCGTCCCGCCTGCGCCTCAGCGTGCTTCCATCGTTCGCGCGGCTATGGCTGATGCCACGCCTTCCTGATCTGCAACTTGCGTTTCCGGGGGTGATGCTGCAAGTGCTCACCGAGCATCGCGTCGCGCACCTCGATGGCAACGATGTCGACGTTGCAATCCGTTTCGGCGATGGCCGTTGGCCCGGAACTGACGCACAGCTGCTGATGAAGGAACGCTTGTTCGCCGTCGCTGCGTCAAAGTTGGCCAAGACGCTACGCGGACGGGACCCAACGGCAATAATGACTGAAACGCTGCTGCACGATTCCGATACGCAGCAGTGGCGCACGTGGTGCAAACATGCCGGCATTCCTTACAAGCCACGCAATGGCGAACGACGCTTCGACGACTACGATCTCGTTCTATCAGCAGCTGAGGCAGGCTTGGGGGTTGCCATCGCGCGCTGGCCACTGGCCTCGGCCGCGCTGAACGCAAAACGCCTCGTGCGCATGGGCGGTCCGGAATTTCCCGGTAACAAAGCCCATTACATCGTCACGCGCAACGGCGAGGTTCGCCTCGTGGTGCACCGTTTGGTAGAAGAGTTAAAGAAGCAGGCCGCGCTCAATCCCGTCTGATTGCACTCCCAGCGTATGTGGAATGTGCTCCATTCGCCAAACCGACGGCAGGTGGCATCACCAGTTAATTTGCAGGTGCACTCTGCGGCACAATTAATGCGAACTTCAGGGGGATTCTGGATGTTGGCGTTTCTGCGTGTTCGCTTCATGGACGAGTGTGTCGGCACGCACAGGTACCCGGCCCCACGTCATTCAATGCGCCAGGCAATCGGCTATCTGGGGTCTTCCGGACGGCTGACTTCGGCTAATTCGGGGCATGCAAACATCGCAGCTTGAAGCGCGGAAATCGACGCGCCAACGCTGCATGTTCTTTCGTTGTCATCCAATCTGCAGATGCGCCAGTCGAAAACGCAGTGACTTTTCGCACATGAATGAGAGCCGTCGATAGCCCAGTCTCAATCAGTGCAAGCGCAGCGTCATTCGATCGTCGAACCGGAGTCGGCAAATTCAAGCCCGCGCGATAGCTTGGGGGCGTGAAGTATGGATTCAAAGAATTGGCGGCGGCGAGAGCGGCAGAGTTATTGTGCTTGGCCGCGGTAGTGACCCATATATCCAGTGTCAATCGAGTCCCAGAATTGGAATCGCGCAGCGATGACGAAAGGCAGAATTCTCAAAACTGTATTGTGGGCCTTGGCGGTCGTTGTCTTGTTCGCCGGGATGGCCGGATGCTTCGCATTCTGCCTCCGTCATAAATTCAGTCCCGATCCGCCGCCCAGCAATTTTCCTGAGCCTGCCAATGCGCTCGAGGCGCAACAGCAGGACATTGAACAATTTTCGCGTCTTCTGGCTATGGACCGGTCGTTTTCGCCTGCAGCGCGCGCGGAGGCAGATCGCCGGATCGCAGAGCTGAAGTCCGAACACATGCTGCTCGACAAGGAAAGATTTCGTGTTGCGCTGATGCGCATCACAGCGCTTGCCGACAACGGTCACACCGGGCTCTACTTCGGCAAAGGCGGCCAGAACCTCATGCCCTTGCGCGTCGCGCAGTTTGCCGATGGGCTTTATGTTCTGCGGGCGAAATCGGCGTATGCGGATCTTCTGGGTGCGCGCGTCGAGAGTATCGAAGGCAAGCCGGTGCGCGACGTGATCGCCGTGCTCGAACAATTGCATGGCGGGGCCGAGGGTTGGCGCCGCAACTACGCCACAACCTACGTCCAGTCGCCCGAGATTCTTTACGGCTCCGCCATCGGTTCGCGCCCCGATCAGACCAATTGGACGTTCCGTTTGCCGGACGGCAGCGAGGTGAGGCGCACGCTGCCAGGTGAAAAGGCAGACGAGAGCGAACCGCGTGCGCAGATGACACGTTGGCTGTCGCCGCAAAAGATGAAAGGCGAATCTTCGGACTGGCGCGCGTTGATTTCCGATGACGCCGGCTTGCCGTTGTCGCTGCGCGACTTCAACAGCACGCTCCGCCGGGCATGGGTTGATCACGGTTGCGCGCTTTTCATACAACTCAAGGCGATCGCGGATGCGGACGATCAGCCTATCGGCGACTTCCTCAGCGCCACAGTGAATGAGATGCGCGCGCATCCACCGTGTAACATCATCCTCGATATGCGATTCAATGGCGGCGGCGACTATACGAAGATCGCTCACTTCGCATCACACTTGCCCGATTTCGTGCCGCCCGGTGGGCGAATCTATCTGCTGACGGGCGCACAAACCTTTTCCGCCGCGATCACGGCCACGGCCTTCGTGAAGCAGGCGGCGGGACCTCGCGCAATCATTCTCGGTGAACCGGTCGGCGATCGACTTACCTTTTACGGCGAAGGCAATTCGGGATGTCTTCCGCATGACGATCTTTGCCTGCACTACGCAACCGGAATGCACGACTATGCGCATCGCTGCGACGACTGGGACAGATGCTTCTGGCTGAATTGGCTCTTTCCGGTGCAAGTCGAGTCGCTGGCTCCCGACGAGACGATCCAGATGACCTTCGCCGACTACACGATGCAGCGCGATCCGGTGCTGGATCGGGCTATCGCGCTGGCAGCCGATTAGTCCCTCGTGCGCCGATTCTGGAGCCGCCTTCAACCCGCCGGGAACCAACTCGGCGAGTCGCGGCAGCGCACACGCAAACAGAATTGACCTGGGTCAAAGCCCCTTGATCGCCGGCGGCTACGCTTGGGCCCGTGCTATTTCATCCGCACGACCGATTCAAGGCCTCAGCCATGTTCAGACACATACTCGTACCCACCGACGGCTCGAAACTGTCGGAAAAGGCCGTCAAACAGGCCGTTCGCCTAGCTAAGCAGCTTGGTGCGCGGATGACCGCGCTTCACGTGATGCCCAAGTTTCATCCTTCGACTTATCAGATGGAGCTGCTGCAGATGACCGTCGGCGACTACGAAGAGAGCCGTCAGGACCACGCATCGCAATTTCTGCGCTATGCGGAACGCGCTGCCAGGGTGGCAGGCATCGATTGCGAGGGAAGGAATGTGGTCAGCGACCACCCCTACAAAGAGATCGTGAAAGCCGCGCAGAAGTACGGCTGCGACCTGATTCTCATGGCCTCGCACGGTCGGCGCGGCATCGAGGGCATTTTGCTCGGCAGCGAAACGCAGAAAGTGCTGACCCACAGCCACGTGCCTGTCCTGGTCTATCGCTGAACAGCAGGTCGTCATCAGCATCATGAACCTGATTGCGGAGAACCAAGGCAGTTCGCCGTTCGTCTCGCCTGTCGCCGTCGAAGCCTGGGATACCTGGTTTCGCTGGCGCGAGAACGGAACGCTGCACGACGATACGGTCGACGCCACGTGGCGGCGCGTGGCATCGGCGCTCGCCTCGGCCGAACCGGAAGCCGAACGTGCTGCGTTCGAAATCCGCCTGCTCGATGCTTTTGCCAGCTGGCGCCTCCTGCTTGATGAGCGCCTTCTCGCTACCGCCGGCACGAACAAGGAATCCTGGCCCGACAACGACCTCGTCGCCGTGTTGAATATCGTCGGTTTCGTGCGCGGATACGGCACGCCCGCGGCGAAGGTCGATCTTGCCGCAGTGAAGGACTGCGCCGAACTCGCGACGCAGGCGCTCGACAATGCGACCCTGCTCGGCACGCCCACGAAACGGCAACCGAAGAAACTGAGAATCGGTATCATCGGGTTTGCCGAAGCGCTGGCGTTGCTCGGCCTGGACTACAACAGCATGGAGGCATGTCGGCAAGCGCAGTCGCTCGCGCAGTCGCTCGCCGAGGGCTGCTTGCGCGCAAGCATCGCACTCGCCGAAATACGCGGGGCGACCATGTATTGCGACGAAGCCTGGATCGAAAGGGCGCGTTTGCGCGGCCCGCCCGACGACTTGATCGAGCGCGCCGGACGACACGGCCTGCGCCATGCAGGTCTGACGTCGATAAACCCCCAGCCCAAGCTGGCCAGATTCGCCAACGACACGAGCGATGCAGTTCTGCCATTGACCGCCAGCGATGCACTGCTCGCCTATCGCGGATCGTGGCCTAGTGTGCCGGCGGTCGCCGCGGTTTCCGCGCAGTTGGCAATTCGCGGCGCGATGCAGCCATGGATCGACGAACCGATCTCCGGTCCCGTTCACACGCTCTCGAAGCCGACGCCGGCCAGCCATTTGGAGTGGTACGCGCGTTCAATGACGTTGGGACTCGGCGCTCTTTCCTGGACTTTCTGATTTCCCCCAATCCACTGCCGCACGTCATAGCCGGCGCGCAGGTAGCGCAGACGCCAACGCTCGACGCGCTCAGGCCGTTCTGCGAACGGCCCGAGCTACGACGGCATCACTGTGCAGTTGTGGGTGCGGACGGCGTGAATGCCACGCCGCGCTTTGAAGCGATTGCGGAAACTACAGGGCCAGCGAATGGATCACTTGGGTTGTGTCGTCCGGATCGGCGCGACGTTCGAATCCGAGGAACTCCGCCAACTCGCGCATGCTTTCGTTAGCGCGTGCATCGATTGAGTACATGCGCCGATAACCGCGCTGGCGCGCGATTTCGATCAGATGGCGCATCAACAGGGTAGCGAGTCCCTTGCCCTGCCACTCGTCGGCGACGGCGACGGCGCACTCGCAGCTTCGATCGTCCTGGTCCGCGCTGAAGCGGGCAACGCCGATCTCGCGCTTGTGTGCGCCATCGGCGACGAGGGCGACGAATGCTGCTTCATGTGCCGGATCCGGGTGGGTCAGACGATCGAGCAGTGCCGACCCCGGTGCCGCGATCTCGCCGAGGAAACGGTAGCGACGCGACTGCGGCGACAGCCGCTCGATGAACTCGCGCTCGAGGCCGACATCTGCAGCCGAGATGGGACGGATCAGTACGGTCGTGCCGTCGCGCAGCCTTTCCTTCCACTCCGGCGCGGACGAATCGTTGCTTGCGGCTGAAATCGACGAATGTGATTGAGGAAAAACCATGGCATGTCTCCGGTCGGTATATCGGTTTCGTCACAGGCAGTTGCGGCGTTGGCGTAAACCTTTGCGTCTCAATCCTGCTCGATCATGAATTTGCTCCGGATGCATGCGGCACATGTTGACGCGGATCAAATCCCCGGCGAGGTAGCGCAAGTGATCTGCCCATCGAGTTCTTGACCGAGGTCAAGGTCGGCCGTAGTTCGGGCGACTACCCTCGATTCCAATGAATGCAGCTTGTCGCATGTGTGTGAAGCGAGTGCCGCATTGATCGTGCAAACGCAACCGCTTAATGGCGAGAAACCCACCATGACATATCTGTCCCATTGGAACCCGATCAGAACCTTGCTGCATGCCCGGCCGAACTTGGACGTCGAAGCCTACTTGCGTGGTTTCGAACCACGCGTCGTCTGGGCCGGCCACGAAGGCGGGGCATTGGACATCCGTTTGGACTTGAGCGAAGACGAGGTCGCCTATCACGTCAAGGCCGACATCCCCGGCATCGACAGGAATGACATCGACCTGCGCGTCGACGGCAACACGATCCATATCGCCGCCGAGGTCAAGCGCGGTCCGGCTCCCAAGCCCGGCGAAAAGGAGATCTACAGCGAACGTTTCTGCGGATTGGCCAGTCGCACGTTTTCGTTGCCGGGCCGCGTGGACGAGACGAAAGTGACGGCTCACTACGAGAACGGCGTGCTGACGCTCACCCTGCCGAAGAAGTCGGAAGGGCAGACTCGCAAAATCGCGATCGACTGACACGGCGACGAAATCCTCGTCGCTATCGCACGTGGCCCACCCAACATTCTGAGGAGAATCCCGATGAACAAACCGAAATTTGACAACCGTTCCATCAACAACGGCTTTCCTTCGATGCCCGCTTGGAACGCATTCGCTGCTGTTTCCGGCCCGCTCGCTGGATGGGCGGATTACGTCGGCCGCCTGCAAAACGAAGCGCTGACCTTCGCTCAGACACGATTCCGCCGCGAGGTCGACGCAATGGAACGCTTCGCCCGCTGCCGCAAGCCCGAGGAATACGTGGACGCCCAGGCCACATTCCTTGCCCAGACCTTCTCCGACTATGCGAAGGAAAACCTCAAGGTCGCGGGAATGCTCGGCGACGCCGCGCAATGGGCGCGGGAAAAAATCGCCGAAGCAGGCACCCGCTCGTCTTGATCACATCGTGAGGCAAACGTCTTTGAGCCGTGCTGTTCCGGCCCAGGCCGGAACCGCGGCATCGGAAATGACCCATGAATTTTTCTGATCAAACCTACCTGGCCCTCGGCATCATGCTCGGCCTGCCGATGGTGATGCTGGGCCTGCTCAACTGGGTGTTGCGCAATCATGGCGGTTTCGCCCGCGGCTGGGCCGGGGCAATTTTCGTCGGCATTTGCTGGGCTGCGGGGCTGGCGATCATTGTCGTCAAGACATTCGGAGGCTGACAGGCAGTGCCCGCATCGTGAGCGCCCATCGTTTTAGGGCGCCCGAGAGCGTATACAAATCAAAGCATCTGCGCTCAGTGGCGCATGAACAGCGGTATCGTCGCCTGCTCGAGCACATAGCGGGTCGCGCCGCCGAAGAACCATTCGCTGAAGCGAGTCCTGCCGTAAGCGCCCATGACCAGCACGTCCGCATGAACTTCGCCGGCGATAGCGAGCAACGCTTCGCCCGCCTTGTCGTCGCTGACATCGATCAGGCGTTTCTCGATCTTGACCCCGTGCTGCGCCAGATAAGCCTCGACATCGAACGGCGGAATCCGCGTGAAGGTGATGGACGGATCGACGGTTTCGCCGTGGATCAACACGACGCGCTCGGCGCGCCGCAAAAACGGCAGTGCCGCGTGCACGGCGCGCGCCGATTCTTGTCTGCCGTTCCACGCAATCGCAATCGTCCGGAACTTGGCCACGGAGGAACGATCCTCGGGAACGACGATGCAGGGTGCACCGCAGGTCAGCAGGATCTCGCCAACTTGCGCCACTCCGCCCCATTCAGTTTCGCCGCGCAGGCCGAGCACGAGCAGGTCGTGCCAGTTGCAGGTTTCTGCCACGGCCTGACGCGTGCTGGCCTCGATAATTGTCCACTCGTTCGACTTGATCCCCAGACCGCTAGCCCATGCGCGGAATTTGTCGCGCTGCAAACTTGCAGCGGCGATCTGCTCATCGGTGAACTTGCGGATTTCGGCGAGGAGCTCCATCGCGGCATACGACGGGACGATCGTCACCGGCTCCTGCACATAAAGCGCATTCAGCGCAGCATCGAACTGCTTCGCCACCTCGGCTGCGTAGCGCATGCTCGGCGTGAAGGTGGAGTAGTTGCTCGCATAGACCAGAATGTCGCGCATGACCTTCTCCGTTTCAGGTTTGCTAGCGTTATCTTGTGTTGACTGCTGGCAGTCGATATTGACGCCCGTCAAGAGTGGGCGATTCAGATCGACGCGAATGTTTGCCCGACAATCTCCGCCGGATCGCCGACGCCGTCCACGGCGTCGATTTCGGTGTCGCTGAGCAGATCGGTGAGATCGATATGCAACAGGCGGGACACTTCGCGCACCGCGTGTGCCCAACTGCATCCGTTCGCGAACAGCATGCCCTGCATGTCGAGCGTGCCGCCGCGACCGCGGTAGCCGAGTGCGGCCACGGCGCCGCCCGCGAGCATCGGCTGCAGCAGTCCCACCATGGTTTCGGGACGCGTATGGCAGAGCAGTACATGCGTGTTTGTCGCGGCATACAGACCGCGTCCGCAATGGTCCAAACTCGAATGCATATCCTCGGCCGCCGTGCGTCCGCGGCGGAAGCGCGCCGGTTCCATCAAATAGACCACGCGATGCGGCACGTCGCGCTGGCGCAGGCGCTTGCAGGCCTTGAGGGCCTCCTGCAACTGACAAGCACCTATTGCCGTGATCGTCAGCGCCGCTTCGTCGGGGCGGTGGCCGGCGTGCTGCACCCGAATCCCCCCGTCGGCGACGAGTTCGCACGCGTCGTGCGCGTCGAACACGGACGGCATCTCGGACTTCGTGGCAACCACCGTGAAAATCTGTCCCTGGGTGCGGTAGACCTCGCGCATCACCGCTGCCGCGCTGTTGTAGTCGGGCGGGAACATCACTCTGGCGACGTCGGACGGCTCGCCGAGCATCGCCTCGGCCATGCTCGTGTCCTGGTGCGACAGCTCGTTCTTGCCGTTCTCCCAAGTGTGCGAGGTCAGCACGACGGGCACGGACAACCAGCGCGCGGGATGCCCCGCCGCCTTGGCGTGGGCGGCAAAAATGATTTCCTGGCGCAGCGCGGATTGCATTTTCACCGCGAACGCTTCGTAGGTCACGGCGATGTTGATGCCGCCCTTGTTGCCGAGCGCGGCGCAGACGACGGCCTCCTCGTTGAGCGCGGTGATGACGCCCCCGTCGACCGCTTCTTGATCGGCCAGCTCGACGTCGGTTACGCGGTGTTTGAGCAATTCAAGCGTGCGCACCATGTGGTTCGAGCGGCTTTCGTCCGGATTGCCGAAACGCGCGCGCAGATGCGGTGCTGCCTTGACCGCGGCGACGAAGCCGTCGTCGATGGCCTGCATCGCGGATACGGCGGCCGTTGCAGGCCCCACCTCACGCCATGCGGGGATGACCTCGATCGGCGCCACGTCGCGATGCGCGATGGGGTTGTCGCGCTCACGCCCGCGCCCGCGATGCTTGCCGAAACAGATGATTGACGCCTGCAAGTCGGTCGGGGGCACCCACAGCCGCTGCGTCGATTCGTTGAAATGCGCCGCGGCCGTCGGCGACGAATGCGGATTCTCCCCAAGCGGCGTGCCGTGCGCGGCGTTCGTGCCTTCGCCATAGAACCCCGCGCCCTTCGGCGCGACGGCGATGCCGTACGGCAGCGGCGCGGGATAGCGCAGCCGGCCCGCGTGCGCACGATCGATACAGTGTTGCAGTCGCTCTTCCATTGCCCAGATCGCCCAGACGAAAGCCGCCGGATCGCGGCCGTCGAACACGACCGGGTCGTAGCCGTTGATCTTCAGATGCTGCGACAGCCAGGTCGGTCCGCCTTCCTGTGAGGCCATCGTGCGCTGGTCGATGCGGCGACCGTTGGAGATCAGGATCGGAGTCACCATGCCGCAGTCCTGCGCGCGCCACCAGCGCGGCGCCCAGTCGCCGCCACGCTGCTCCTCGAACGCACCGTCGGACAGGAAGGCGGTCAGCCGCTCCCCCGGCAGAGGCATATGCGCATAGAGCAGTTCGGCGAAGCCGAGGAAACCGCCTTCGAGAATCGCACCCGCGGTGTGCGCATTGACGTGGCTGCCGAGCGGCGACTCCGGCGAGCCGTCCGCTGCCAGCCGGTAGCTGTAGAAATCCTGGGCCATGCGCGAAAGCTGCGCGTCCGATACGCCGTAGCGTTCGGCATGCGCCGGCGTCATGTTGCCGACCAGGACGTTGAGGGCGTCGACCGCCGACACGCAATGTCCCTGTCCCATGAGCCAGCCGCGCGTGCAGCCGGTCAGGGCGTTTAGGGCGAGATAGCCCGCGTAGGCTGGCACCATGTTGAGCGAGCCGCCCATGTGGCCTTGCGGATTGGATTTGAAATCCTCGGCTTGCAACGGCCGGCCGTCGAGATGGACGTGCTTCGCATAGGTCATATGTGCGACGAGCCACATCGCCGCGCTGGTCACGCGATCGAGCGCCTTGAGCATTTTGAAAAACGGCACGCCATCGCCAGCGATATGGCGGGCGGTCAGCGCCTGATACATGTCGTACACGCGCAGCTGCGTCTCCGCCCGATGGCGGATCGCGCCGTAGCCCTCGGCCCAGGCGGCGAAATCGGGATTCTTGCCGCGCAGTACCTGCGCGTCGTCTTCGACGGAAAATAATTCTACGCTGCGCATGTCCGGTCTCCAGCGATCGCTTGTGAACGCCGAAGTAGAGCCTACGGGCGTCGGCTGGGGGTATCTTTGATGCACATCAAAAAACGTGGTCCTCGTGCGTACGGCGCTCGCGCGCCGATCGGCGTGATTTGATCTCGGTCAAGGCTCGGGCAACTCGGCACGCTATGCTCGCGTCTTGCGCGTACCTGCAAACAACGGCCCCAGCGCGGATGATGACTTTGGATATCGCAGCCATGAAGGACGCCATACCTTCGTCGTCGGAAGACGGCGCACAAATTCTGCGCATCGGGAACGATACGCTGATCGACCGCGCGCGCGCGCTCGGCCCGATCCGCGTCGGCGTCGTGCATCCGTGCGATAAGCCGAGCTTGGAGGCGATGCTCGATGCAAGGCGGGCAGGGCTCATCGAGCCCATCATCGTCGCGCCGCGGGCGAAGATTGCAGCCGTCGCGCAGCGCGCCGGGCTCGTTGTGGACGACGTGCCGATCGAAGACGTGCCGCACAGTCATGCGGCTGCCGCAGCGGCAGCTCGGCTCGCCGCGTCGGGCCGCGTCGAGGCGCTGATGAAAGGCAGCCTGCACACTGACGAGCTGATGAGCGCGGTGCTCGATCACGATGCCGGGTTGCGCACGGCTCGCCGCGTCTCGCACTGCTATCTGATGCAGACGCAGGCCTATCCACGGCCGTTCATCATTACCGACGCGGCGATCAATATCGCGCCGACGCTCGAAGAGAAAGCAGACATCGTGCGCAATGCGATCGAGCTTGCGCAAACGATCGATGTGACTACTCCGCGCGTGGCGATCTTGGCCGCGGTCGAAACGATCAATCCACGCATGCAGGCCACGCTCGACGCGGCCGCGTTATGCAAGATGGCCGAGCGCGGCCAGATCACGGGCGCGATCCTGGACGGCCCGCTCGGATTCGACAATGCGATCTCGATCGATGCTGCGCGCATCAAGGGCATCGACTCGCCGGTTGCAGGGCGCGCCGACGTGCTCGTTGTGCCCGACCTGGAAAGCGGCAATATGCTTGCCAAGCAATTGGAGTATTTCGGCCAAGCCGCAAGCGCGGGAATCGTCATGGGTGCGCGCGTGCCGGTGATCCTGACCAGCCGGGCCGATTCACCGCTCACGCGCATCGCCTCCTGCGCGCTGGCGGTACTCGTCGCGCATCGCCGTCGCGCGGCCAAGCCATGAGCGGTTCGATCCTCGTTCTCAATTGCGGATCGTCGAGCATCAAGTTCGCCCTGTTCGACGCGATCGAGCCGCCGCCGCGGCAGGCATCGTGGAAGGGCAAGGTCGAAGGTATCGACAGCGATGCGCCGACCTTCACTGAAAGCGACTGCGCCGCGCAGGCAATCAGGCTCGATCCGACGCAGCCTTATCATGCCGCGCTGGCGCGAATCCGCGAACGCGCGCAACTGCGGCTCGGCAACACCCGGCTCGCTGCCGTGGCGCATCGCGTCGTGCATGGCGGCAGCAAATATTTTGCGCCGGTGCGTGTCGACGCGAACGTACTGGCCGATCTCAAAGGCTATATCCCGCTTGCGCCGTTGCATCAGCCGTTTGCGCTCGAGGCGATCGACGAGTTGCTGCGCTCGCATCCTGGTCTGCCGCAGATCGCCTGCTTCGACACAGCGTTTCATGCCACGCTGCCCGACGTCGAAAAGCTGCTGCCGCTGCCGTATGACGCCTGGCAACGCGGTTTGCGCCGCTACGGCTTTCACGGTCTGTCCTACGAATATCTCTCCATTGCGCTCGCCGAGCGTTACGGCGAACGCGCCCGCGGCCGCACGATCTGCGCCCACCTCGGCAGCGGCGCCAGCCTATGCGGCATGCGCAATCTGCAGAGCGCCGCGACGACGATGGGTTTCTCCGCGCTCGACGGCCTTATGATGGGCACGCGCTGCGGTGCGCTCGACCCGGGTGCGTTGCTCTACCTGATGGAGATCGAAAAGCTCGGCGTCAGTGAGGTGGCGGACCTGCTATATCACCGTTCGGGATTGCTCGGCGTCTCCGGCATCTCCTCGGATCCGAGGGCGCTTCTGCCGGAGGAGAATGCCAACGAACGCGCGCGTCTCGCACTTGCCCTCTACGTGCGCCGCATCGTCCGCGAAATCGGCGCCCTGATCGCCGTGCTCGGCGGTCTCGACATGCTCGTCTTCACCGCCGGCATCGGCGAACACAACGCGGTGCTGCGCGAACGCATCTGCGATGGACTTGAATGGTTCGGTGTCGAGCTGGACCGCGATCGCAATGCCATCAATGCAGCGACGGTCTCAAGTGCCGGCAGTCGTGTCCTCGTCGCGGTCGAGCCTACGAACGAGGAGTGGATCGCCGCGAAGCATTGCGTCGGAATGCTTGACCGTGACGAAGTGGCGATCGGCTGATCGATTCTGCCGCGACGTTCATTTCTCGCAGCGTTTGTGCAGTTTGCGCAGCCGATGGTCCAGCGCGGAGAGGAGTTGCGCGCGTACGCTGTCGTCGAGTAGCGGAGTCTTGCGCACCATCTGGCGCATCAGGCGCGCATCGTGCTCGAGTCCCAGTGCGTGTGCCGTCGCGACCAACCGTTTGTCGGTGGCGGTGTCCTGCAGACCCTTTCGGGACAGACGCTGAACGAGCTCGGCGGCATCGCTACGATCGTTGCCTGAATCCAGTGCGAGTATCTCCGCGATCAACACACGCTGGTCGTTGTAGCGGCGCAAGCGCCGACGCCAGCGATGACGCAGGTGCCGCTCGTTCGAATGGCGCGCACGCTTGTCGATTTTCGCGATTCGGCGGCGGGAATGCGCCAAGCCACGGGCGATCGCACGCGGGCTCGCGCGCGACCACGCCAAGGCTTTCGCCGCCGCACCTGCCCTTTGAAGATAGTTGCGCAGTTTGGCGAAGCCGGGATCGCGCTGCCGATAACCGGCGAGCACGGCATCACGGCGGCGGACCAGATCGTTGCGCAGAGGCGCCACCGTTTTGATGATGCCATGCAACGTTTTGCGTTTCATGAGCCGATCGAAGGTCTCGACGGCGACCGCGGCATCGCGAAGTGGAGACAGGGAGTGGGTCGCGCGCCTGAGCTTCGCGTCGACCGTCGCAAACGCCGGATCGCTGCGCGCGATCAATGCGAGCAAAGCGCGTACTCGACGCAATGCCTTGCGCGCCTGATGGACGCGGCGATGAGGATTGCGCGTGGAAGCCGCCAACGCTGCATCCGCCGCGGCAATCTCTTGTGCGCAAGCAACCTGCAACGACTGGTCGAGCATATTCGAAGGGAGATGCTCTGCCCGAATTCAGGAAACGCCGGAAGTATGTTATCGCCGGTGTGGCAGAAGCCTACGTCCGACCGAACCCTCAGCGCACGATGATCACCGGCACCGTGCACTCGACCAGTACGCGTGTCGTCACCGACCCGAGAAACAGATTGCCGGCGGCAGAGCGCCCGTGCGAGCCCATGACGATGAGGTCGAAACCGCCTTTTTCCGCGTGCTCGGCGATTTTCCTTGCGACCGGGCCGGTGGCCAATGTCTCGGTGAACGGCAGGTTTGCGCGTTTCAGCCGGGAGCGCAGGGCTTTGAGGACGAGGTCGGCATTTTCCTGATGCAAGCGTGCCACCGTCTCCTCACCGAGCGCTGCTACCACACGATCTAGCATCGGCATGTCGACATAAATTACGTCCAGATCCAGAGAGCGCGCTTGCTTGCGCAGCGTGGTCGTGACGAATTTCGCCGCACGCGCCGAGCACTCGCTGCCGTCGTAACTAAGCAATACCTTCATCGCCTTACTCCTGATTCCACAGATTCGTCACTTTGATCCAGACAATCTGGCAGTGCTTGATCTGGATCAAAGGTTGGGCGGCACGCATGCATATCCTGGCCAACAAGGACGGTAGTCATGACAAAGACAACGGCGATGGATTGTGTTTGGCAGGCTTTGCCTATATATTCGTTATTGCGCATATACGCAGTTAAACATATATGAATCATTTTTATATCCCGGCACTCGGCGGAACATTGATTGGGCTAGCGGCCATTCTGCTGATGGCAACGCTCGGGCGCATTGCCGGCATCAGCGGCATCGCTGGTCGCCTGGTCGAAGGCTGCGCGCGCGGCGATCGCGCCTGGCGCGTCGCGTTTATCCTCGGGCTGATTCTGGCTCCGTTGCTCATTCAGGCGATCGGCGGGAGCAACGGCATCGGCACGCCCGACTCAAGCTGGCTGCGGCTCGCACTGGCAGGCCTCTGCGTGGGCATCGGCACGCGCATCAGCGGCGGTTGCACGAGCGGGCATGGCGTGTGCGGAGTGGCCCGGTTGTCCGTCCGTTCGATTGTGGCGACGCTCGTCTTCATGGCCTGCGGTATCGCCACGGTATTCGCTATTCGACATCTCGGCTGGGGAGGCTGACTATGCGCAGCGCACTCGCTCTCATCGCCGGCCTGCTGTTCGGCCTCGGCTTGGTCCTCGGCGGCATGACTCAACCCGCTGTCGTGCTCGGATTTCTCGACGTCGCCGGCGCATGGAACCCGCAACTCCTGTTCGTAATGGCAGGCGCGGTGGCGACGACCGCAATCGGCTATCGCCTGTTGCTGCGGCGCAAGCGGCCGTTGCTGGAGAAGACTTTCCATATACCGCCGACGCGGCAGGTCGATATGCGCCTGTTCGGTGGCGCGGCCGTGTTCGGCATCGGCTGGGGACTCGTCGGCTACTGCCCCGGCCCCGCGCTCGCGTCGCTCGCCGGCTTGTCGCCGTCGACTCTGCTGTTCGTTGCCGCGATGGCGCTCGGCTGGTGGCTCGGTGCGCGCCTGCCGGCATCGCGATCGTGACGAACGGCGTCATCCCAGCGAGGAGAAGATCTTGAACCGTCCCGAAGTGAAATCCTTCTTCGATCCCGCCACCTACACGTTCAGCCACGTTGCCTGGGATCCGGCGACGCGCGCCGCCGCCGTGATCGACAGCGTGCTCGACTACGATGCGGCATCCGGGCGCACGCGTCACGATTCGGCGAACGCGATCATCGCGTTCGTGCGCGAGGCGGGTCTGCACGTGGACTGGGTGATCGACACGCACGTGCACGCCGACCATCTTTCCGCGGCGCCCTATCTCAAAAAGGAGCTCGGCGGCCGGATCGGCATCGGCGAACACGTGCGCGTCGTCCAGGAGACCTTCGGCAAGTTGTTCAACGCCGGCGGCGAATTTGCGCGCGACGGCAGCCAGTTTGACCATCTGTTCCGCGACGGCGAGCGCTATCGCATCGGCGATATCGAAGCGACGGCGCTGCATACCCCGGGGCACACGCCCGCGTGTATGACACATGTGATCGGCGATGCGGCATTCGTCGGCGACACGTTGTTCATGCCCGACTACGGCACCGCCCGCTGCGACTTTCCGGGCGGCGATGCGCGCACGCTGTATCGCTCGATCCGGCACATCTTCGAGTTGCCCGGCACAACGCGCCTGTTTCTCTGCCACGACTACAAAGCGCCGGGGCGCGATATTTACACTTGCGAAACCACGGTCGACGCGGAACGCCGCGACAACGTTCACGTGCACGACGGCGTGGATGAAGAGTCTTTTGTGCGCATGCGCACGGCTCGGGACGCGAAGCTGGCGATGCCCGCCTTGATCCTGCCGTCCGTGCAAGTCAATATGCGCGCCGGCCATTTGCCGCCTGCGGAAGACAACGGCATCAGCTATTTGAAGATCCCGCTCGACGCGTTGTGAACATATCCTTCCGTGCCCGACCGATGAAACGCGCGAACCCGAAAACGAGAAAGCCGCCCGCCGCCGCGGACGCACTCGTCGCCATGCAGCGGAATGCGGACGAAGCCGTCGCCGTGCTCAAGGGTTTGGCAAGCCGCAATCGCCTGCTGCTGCTCTGCCAGCTCGTCGATGGCGAGCGGTCGGTCGGCGACCTTGCCAAAGCGCTCGGCCTTGCCCAAAGCGCGGTCTCTCAACATCTTTCCTTGTTGCGCCGCGAAGGCGTCGTCGCTGGGCGCCGCGACGCTCAATCGATTCTCTACCGCATCTGCGATCCACGCGTGAACACGCTCATGGCGACGATGTTCGCTTTGTTCTGTCGGGACTGACGAGCCCCTCGCTCTTGGTTCCGTCCGTAGCGGCGGTTGTAGGGCGTCCGACATTTTGATCTCGATCAAGAGCAGCCATCCAAGCTCGCCGCACACTGCCGTCCGCAGAAACTTGGCGGAGCGGGCATGGAAACTTTGCAGACGTACAACGACAAGGTCGTGCGGCAGTTCACGGTCGCGACGATTCTTTGGGGCATCGTCGGCATGGCGGTCGGGGCGTTCATCGCCGCGCAACTCGCCTGGCCGGCATTGAACTTCGACATTCCGTATCTCACCTACAGCCGGCTGCGGCCGCTGCACACGAACGCGGTGATCTTCGCTTTCGGCGGTTGTGCGCTGATGGCGACCGCGTTCTACGTCGTGCAGCGCACCTGTCAGGTACGGCTGTTCTCGGACAAGCTCGCAGCGTTCGTGTTCTGGGGCTGGCAGCTCGTCATCGTCTCGGCGGCGATCACACTGCCGCTCGGCATCACTCAGGGCAAGGAATACGCCGAGCTCGAGTGGCCGATCGACCTGCTCATCGCCGTCGTCTGGGTGGCGTTCGGCATCGTCTTCTTCGGCACGATCGTCAAACGCCGGGTGAAGCACATCTACGTCGCCAACTGGTTCTACGGCGCCTTCATCATCACCGTGGCGGTGCTGCACATCGTCAACAATCTCGCGATCCCGGTGTCGCTGTGGAAGTCGTACCCGATCTACTCGGGCGCGGTCGATGCGATGGTGCAGTGGTGGTACGGGCATAACGCGGTCGGCTTTTTCCTTACCGCCGGCTTCCTCGGCATGATGTATTACTACGTGCCGAAGCAGGCGCAGCGGCCGGTCTATTCGTATCGCCTGTCGGTCGTGCATTTCTGGGCGCTGATCTCGGTCTACATGTGGGCCGGGCCGCACCACCTGCAGTACACCGCACTGCCCGACTGGGCGCAATCGCTCGGCATGGTGTTCTCGCTGATCCTGCTCGCGCCGTCCTGGGGCGGCATGATCAACGGCATGATGACGCTGTCAGGCGCGTGGCACAAACTGCGCACCGACCCGATCCTGAAGTTCATGATCGTGGCCTTGTCGTTCTACGGCATGTCGACCTTCGAGGGGCCGATGATGTCGATCAAGACGGTCAACTCGCTCTCGCACTACACCGACTGGACGATCGGCCACGTGCACGCCGGCGCGCTCGGCTGGGTCGCCTTCATCAGCATCGGCTCGCTCTACTGCATGATCCCGCGCCTGCTGAATCTGCCGGCCATGTATTCGACGCGCGCGATCGATCTGCATTTCTGGATCGCCACGATCGGCGTGGTCGTCTACATCGCCTCGATGTGGATCGCCGGCGTGATGCAGGGCCTGATGTGGCGGGCGACGAACACCGACGGCACGCTGACCTACACGTTCGTCGAATCGCTCGCACAAACCTATCCGTACTACGTCACTCGCCTGGTCGGCGGCCTGCTCGTGCTCAGCGGCATGTTCATCATGGCCTGGAACGTCGCCAAGACCTGGGCGATGGCGCGGCAGCCCGCAGCCGTGCCGATTCCCATCGCCGTCGCCGCCTGAGGACCTATTCCGATGAATCACGCAATCCTTGAAAAGAATATCGGCCTGATGGCGGTGCTGGTCGCGGTCGTCATCGCGGTCGGCGGCCTGGTCGAGATCGTGCCACTGATGTTCCAGGCACAGGTGATCGAGCCAGCACCGGGCCTCAAGCCCTATCCACCGCTGGAGCTTGCCGGCCGCGACGTCTACGTACGCGAAGGCTGCTACAACTGCCATTCGCAGATGATCCGCACGCTCGCCTCCGAAGTGCAGCGCTACGGCCATTATTCCGTCGCCGGCGAATCGGTGTACGACCGCCCGTTCCAGTGGGGCAGCAAGCGCACCGGGCCCGACCTCGCCCGCGTCGGCGGACGCTACAGCGACGACTGGCATCGCGTGCATCTGGTCAATCCGCGCAACGTCGTCCCCGAATCGAACATGCCGGGCTTTCCATGGCTCGCGCAGAACAAGCTCTCGGCGGATGACATCAGCGCCCACATGCGCGGACTAGCCCGCCTCGGTGATCCGTACACGCAGGCCGACTTCGACGGCGCCGCCGCCGCAGTCAGCGGCAAGACGGAAATGGACGCCCTGGTCGCCTATCTGCAGGGGCTCGGCAAGTTCGGACCGAAGGAGACACAGCCATGATGATCGGCATCCTCACCGCCATCCTCCTCGCGATGTATCTCGGCATCGTCATCTGGGCCTACAGCGGCCGGCGCCGCTCCGACTTCGCCGCCGCGGCGCAGCTGCCGCTTACCGAAGGCGCCATCGACAACTCATCGGAGCCGCACGCATGAGCGCCTTCTGGAACTGGTACATCGTCCTCTTCGTCGCCGCCAACGTTGTCGGTATCGTCTGGCTGCTGCTCGCGACCGCGCGGCGCAAGCGCGGCGACATCGAGCAGGCCACGACCGGTCACGTCTGGGACGAAGATCTGCAGGAACTCAACAACCCGCTGCCGCTATGGTGGCTCGGCCTGTTCCTTATCTCCGTCGTGTTCAGCGGCTGCTATCTGGCGTTCTATCCTGGCCTGGGGGCGAACGCGGGCGTGCTCGGCTGGACGTCGGACAAAGAAGTGGCCGCCGATCTCGCCGACAACAACCGCAAGCTGGAGGCCGTGTTCGCGCGCTTCCGCGACCAGCCGATCGAACATCTGGAGCATGATCAGCAAGCGCTGACTCTGGGTCATAACGTCTTCGTCAATAACTGTGCGGCCTGCCATGGCTCGGATGCGCGCGGTGCGAAGGGCTATCCGAACCTCACCGACAACGACTGGCTGTACGGCGGCGCGCCGGACACGGTCGTCGCGACGATCGCCAAGGGCCGCAACGGCGTGATGCCGCCGTGGGGACCGGTGCTCGGCGACCAGGGTGTCGAGGAAGTGGCGAACTACGTGCTGACGCTGTCGGGACAAAAAGCCGACGCGACGCTCGCGGCCGCCGGCAAGGCACGTTTCGCGACGACCTGCGTCGCCTGTCACGGTCCCGAAGGCAAGGGCAATCCCGCGCTCGGCGCACCGAACCTCACCGACAACATCTGGCTCTACGGCAACACGCTCGAGGAAATCAAGGCGACGATCAAGAACGGGCGCAACGGCCGCATGCCGGCCTGGGAAAACGTGCTGGGCGCGGATCGCGTGCGTCTCGCTGCGGTATGGGTGCTCGCGCAGGCGCCGCACGTCGACACAAGTTCCGCTCCGGTGACTGCTGCCGCGCCCGCCGCGCCCGCTGGCGAAGCGAAACAGCCGTGAACCGGATCGTGCCGGCCCCTGTCGACCGCGAGACGAACGATCGCCTCGCGCTCGCCGGCGCGATCGCGTGGCCATCGTTCTTCGCTGCCGGCGTCGCGACGATGGTGTTCTTCGCCCTCATCGATCCCGATGAACTGTTCAACGCCGCGTGGCCGCATATTTTGTTGCCGCGCGAATTCGCCTACACGCTGGGCTTCTTCGTGTTCTGGACGGCGACGCTCGGCGCGAGCAGTTTCACCGCGCTGCTGCTGCGCCGGCCGAAGGATGCGCAGCCGTGAAACCGCTGCCCAAGCTTGTGCTCGTCGACGATTCGCTCTATGCCGCGCAGGCAAAAATATACCCGCGCGAGATCGAAGGCCGTTTCGCGCGCCTGCGCACGATCGCCGTGTTCGCCCTGCTCGGCGTGTTCTACCTGTTCCCGTGGCTGCGTTGGGACGGTCGCCAGGCCGTGCTGTTCGATCTGCCGGCGCGCAAGTTCTATATCTTCGGCCTGACCTTCTGGCCGCAGGACTTCTTCTGGCTCGCCTGGCTCCTGATCATCGCCGGCGTCAGCCTGTTCTTCGTCACGGCGTTGGCCGGACGCCTGTGGTGCGGCTATGCCTGCCCGCAAACCGTGTGGACCGAGGTGTTCCTGTGGATCGAGCGGGCCTGCGAAGGCCGGCGCAACCAGCGCATCAAGCTCGATGCCGCGCCCTGGAACACGGAGAAGCTGCTGCGCAAAGGGGCCAAGCAGCTGCTCTGGATCGGCTTCGCCGCATGGACCGGCTTCACTTTCGTCGGCTTCTTCACGCCGATCACCGATCTCGCGCGCGAGACTGTCCACTTCACGTTGAGCGGGTGGGAAACGTTCTGGATCGTCTTCTACGGCTTCGCCACCTATGGCAACGCCGGTTTCCTGCGCGAACAGGTGTGCAAGTACATGTGCCCCTACGCGCGCTTCCAGAGCGCGATGTTCGACAAAGATACGTTGATCGTTTCCTACGACGTGGCGCGTGGTGAACTGCGCGGCGCGCGCAAGCGCAACGCCGATCCGAAAGCGCTCGGTCTCGGCGACTGCGTGGACTGCGACGCCTGCGTGCAGGTGTGCCCGACCGGCATCGACATCCGCGACGGACTGCAGATCGAATGCATCGCCTGTGCCTCGTGCATCGACGCCTGCGATGCGGTAATGGACAAGATGGGCTACGCCCGCGGCCTCGTCGGCTATACGACCGAGAACCTCCGCGCCGGCAAGCCGCTGCGCTTGCTGCGCTTGCGTACATTGCTCTACGGTGGCCTGCTCGCCTTTCTGCTCGGCACCTTCGTTTGGGGTGTCGCGCATCGCGCGCCGCTGATCGTCGAGGTGCTGCGCGACCGCAACGCGCTCTATCGGCGCAGCGCCGACGGCGCGATCGAGAACAGCTACACCGTCAAACTGGTCAACAAGACCCAGGCAGCGCAGCGCGTGCGCCTCACCGTAGTCGACGATCCACGCGTGACGATCGCCGATCGCAGCGATGTCGCGCTGCCGCCCGGCGAAGTGACGAGCGTACCGCTGACCCTGCGCGCCGTAAGCCCTGATTTCAGCGGCATGGTCCGCATCAAGCTTGCCGCGCGCGACGACGCCAGTGGGGTCGCGGCCACACAGACTGCGCAGTTCTTCGTTCCGGAGAAGCCATGAACACCGAAGCATACGAAAGCAAAGGCAACCGCAGTCGCCATTTGCGCGGCGCCGATCCGAATCGGTGGTACCGCGTGCCCGAAGTCTGGCTGATCCTCACGCTGATCGGCAGCGCGATGGCCGGCTCGCTCGCCCTCGTTGCGACCGCACTGCATCATCGCGACGAGCTCGTCGTCGCGCATCGTCCGATTGCCAGTCCGCTGCCGCCCTCGCATGCGCAGCGGCCGGCAGACGACGCGACGCCCTGATCCGGCGGCGACGTGTCGCGCACTTGCTTCCATTGCGGTGAGGCCATTCCGCGCGGCGTTGAGCTCGGCGCGCGCGTGAACGGCACCACTCAGCCGGTCTGCTGCATCGGCTGCCAGGCTGCGGCCGAATGGATCGCTACGCTCGGCCTCGGCGACTACTACCGGCTGCGCAACATGCCCGCCGAACGCGCGGTGGAAGCCGCCGATTATTCCGCGTGGGATCGGCCGCAGCTGCAACGCCTGTACGTCCACAATAGCGCCGATGGCAGCGCGGAGGTATGCGTGCTCGTCGAAGGCCTGCGCTGCGCCGCGTGCTCGTGGCTCATCGACCGGGCGTTGCGTGACTTGAGCGGCGTTCGCGCGGTCGAGGTGAATCCGGGCGCGCGCCGCGTGCGCATCGTCTGGACGCGCGACGACATCACCTTGCGCGCGATCCTGCATCGCCTCGCGCAACTGGGTTACGTCCCGCATCCGTGCAACGCGCAAGCGCTCGATGCGCTGGATCAGCGCGAGGCGCGCACCGCGCTGAAGCGCCTCGTCGTCGCCGGGCTCGGCATGATGCAGGCGATGATGTATGCGGTGACGCTTTACGCCGGCGCCTTCGAAGGCATCGATCCGTCGACGCGCGATTTCTTCCGTTGGATCGGCCTGCTCGTCACTACGCCGGTCGTGGTCTACGCAGCGCAGCCGTTCTTCGCCGGCGCCTGGCGCGAGCTGCGCACCCGCTCGCTCGGCATGGACACGACGATTGCGCTCGCCATCGCGCTGATCTATCTCGCCAGCCTCTACGAAACCGTGACCGGTGGCGCCGAGGTCTACTTCGATTCGGCGAGCATGTTCGTCTTTCTCCTGCTCGGTGGCCGCTATCTGGAAATGCGCGCACGCCGGCGTGCGGCCGATGTGGTCGATGCCCTCGCGCGCCTGCAGCCCGCGCTGGCACTGCGTCGCCGCATGGACGGCGCGCTGGAAACCGTCGGCGTGCACGAACTCGAAGCGGGCGATGTCGTTGTCGTCGCCGAGGGTGCGGCGATGCCGGCCGACGGCACGCTGCTCGGCAAGGCCTGCGAGGTCGACGAATCCCTGCTCACCGGCGAGTCCACACCACGCACGCGTCGGCGCGGCGAAGCGCTGATCGCCGGCAGCGTGGTCCGCTCCGGGCCGGTCGAAATGCGCGTCGCCCATGTCGGCGCGGACACGGTGCTGTCTTCGATCGTGCGGCTGATCGAACGTGCGCAGAGCGAACGCCCGCATGCCGCAGTGCTCGGCGATCGCATCGCCGCGCGCTTCGTCGGCGGCGTGCTGGCATTGACCGCGCTCACCGCGGCAGCATGGTTTTACGTCGATCCGTCGCGCACCTTTGCCGCTTCGCTTGCGGTGCTCGTCGTCGCCTGCCCATGCGCGTTTGCGCTGTCCGTGCCGGTCGCCTACCTGCGCGCGGCTTCGGCACTGGCCCGCATCGGCGTGCTGATGCCCAAGTCCGACGCGCTCGAAAAGCTCGCCCGCGTCGATCGCGTCGTCTTCGACAAGACCGGCACGCTCACGCGCGATCGCCTCGAACTCGTCGGCGTCGAAGTCGCCGCGGGGCGTTCGATCAACGAATGCCTGCGCATCGCCGCCGCGCTCGAGTTTGGCAGCACCCATCCGTTCGCGGCGGCGATTCGCGAAGCCGTGTCGACGGAGCGATCGATCCCGGAAGCCGAATCGCTGCGAACGGTCGCCGGTGCCGGCATCGAAGGCCGCATAGCCGGGCAGCGCTACCGCATCGGCCGCGCGGACTTCGCGCTGGCGCTCTCGGCAGGGACGACCGACGACGATAACGTCGTCGTGCTCGCCGACGAGCGCGGCGCGCTCGCGCACCTGCGCGTGCGCGAAACCTTGCGCGAGGAGGCCGCGGCCGCGATCGCCGCGCTGCGTGAGCAAGGGCTCGACGTCGCCATGCTGAGCGGCGACAGCGACGCGCGCGCTCGCGGTATCGCGGTGCGCCTCGACATCACCGACTTCCGCGCACGCGCAACGCCCGAGGCCAAGCTGCACGCACTCGAACGCTGGCGCCAAGGCGGCAGCATCGTGGCGATGGTCGGCGACGGCATCAACGATGCGCCCGTGCTGGCCGGCGCGGATATCGCGATCGCGCTCGGTGGTGGCACGCAGCTCGCGCAGTCGAGCGCCGATCTCGTGCTCGCCTCCGATCGTCTCGATGCCATACCCGCAGCCCGTTTGCTCGCGCTGACGACGTTGCGCGTGCTCAGGCAGAACCTCTACTGGGCGGTCGCCTACAACTTCGCCGGCATTCCGCTCGCCGCGTTCGGGCTCGTGCCGCCGTGGCTCGCCGCGATCGGCATGTCGGCCAGTTCGCTGTTCGTCGTGCTCAATTCGCTGCGCATCGCGCCGCCAAGTTGTTCCGCGGAACGCGTCCAAGCGAGTGCGCCGCCTCTCGCCGGAGCGGTCCCCGCATGAACATCATCCTCGTGCTGATTCCGCTGAGTCTGATCCTGCTAGCCGCGGGCATCTGGGCATTCTTCTGGGGCGTCAACCACGCCCAGTTCGATGATCTCGACACGCCGGCGCTCATCCCGCTTGCGGACGATCCGCCCGCAGTCGCCGCACGACGCGAAGGCGACTTCCCGCCGTGACTTCGCCGTTCACCATCGTCGGTGCGTTCGCCTTCGGCCTGATCGCGAGCGGCCATTGCCTGCTCATGTGCGGCGGCATCGCTGGCGCGCTCGGCGCGGTCACGACGCGGCGCACCGACGCAGGCACGCCGTGGTCGCTCCTCGCCGGTTACCAACTCGGCCGCATCACGAGCTACGCCGTCGCCGGCGTCCTCATCGGCAGCATCGGCGCCGGCATCGTCCAATTCGTCGATCAGGAATCGGTGCGCATCGCGCTGCGCTGGCTCACCGCACTCGTCTTCGCCGCATTGGCGCTCAACCTGTTGCGCAGCGGCCGCGGCTTCGACTTCGCGCTGGGCCACTCGATCTGGGCGCGGCTCGCGCCGTTCGCGCGACGCTTCGTGCCGGTGCGCACGCTGCCGCGCGCATTCGCTCTCGGCGCGCTGTGGGGCTGGATGCCGTGCGGCCTCGTCTATTCGGTGCTGATCGTCGCCGCGCTCGGTGCCAATCCGCTGCAGAGCGGGGCAATCATGTTCGCGTTCGGCCTCGGCACGGTGCCTGCCGTGCTCGCGGGCGCGTTTGGCGCACAGCGCGCGATGCGCTGGCTCGGGCAGCCGCGGCTGCGCACCGGTGTCGCCGGGCTGTTCTTCGCCTTCGCCGTCCTCACCGCGAGCGGGCCGTGGATCGCCGCGCACGGCATGGCGGCAGCGGCGCGTTGGCTGCCGTTCGACTGCACGATGCGCTGAGCACGCAGCGCGCGGAAATTTGATCTGGATCAGTGCCTGGCGGGCGGACTTTGCGCACGATCCACGCATGACCACGCCCATGCCATCCGCCATTCCGCAGTTCGACGCCGAACTGATCGCCCGCCACGATGTCGCCGGACCGCGCTACACCTCGTATCCTACCGCGCCGCAATTCCATGTCGGCTTCGACGAATCGGCGTTCCGTGCCGTTGCATGCGCATCGAACGAAGATCCGATTCCGCGCCGCCTCTCGCTCTACGTGCACGTACCGTTCTGCGCGAGTCCGTGCTTCTACTGCGGCTGCACGCGCGTGATCACGCGTGATCGCGGCAAGGCCGAGATCTACCTCGACCATCTGTATCGCGAGATCGAACTCGTCGCACCGCTGTTCGACCGCGATCGCCCGCTGGTGCAGCTGCACTTCGGCGGCGGCACGCCGAATTTCCTAGACGACATGCAGATGAGCGAGCTGCTCGAATCGCTGGCGCGGCAGTTCTCCTTCAGCCGCGACGCCGATCGCGAATTCGGCATAGAACTCGACCCGCGCTGGTGCGGGCCGGACTACGTGCGCATGCTCGCCACTCATGGCTTCAATCGCATTTCCGTCGGCATCCAGGATTTCGACCGTACGGTGCAGGCCGCGATCAATCGCATCCAGTCCGTGGAAGAAACCCGTGCGGTGCTCGACGCAGCGCGTGCGAGCGGCTTCCGCTCGACCAGCGTCGATCTGATCTACGGCCTGCCAAGGCAAACCGTCGCAAATTTCCGCCGCACGCTCGAACAAGTGATCGAGCTGGCGCCCGACCGGGTCGCGACCTATGCCTACGCGCACCTGCCCGATCGCTTCAAGGCGCAGCGTCGAATCAATGCCGCCGACCTGCCGAGCGCCGCGCAGCGTCTCGAACTGCTCGGACTCACGGTCGAGATGCTCACCGCCGCCGGCTATCGCTACATCGGCATGGACCACTTCGCCCGCCCGAACGACGACCTCGCGCGCGCACAGGAAGCCGGCACGTTACAACGCAATTTCCAGGGCTATTCCACGCACGGCGACTGCGACCTGATCGGCCTCGGCGTCAGCGCGATCTCGCACGTCGGCGCCACGTTCAGCCAGAACGAGCGCGAGCTGCGCGACTACTACGCCGCGCTCGAAGAGGGGCGCCTGCCAATCGTGCGCGGCATAGAACTCGACGACGACGACATTCTGCGCGCCGACGTGATCCAGCAATTGATGTGCCACGATCGCCTCGACATCGCCGCATTCGAAGCGCGCTATGGCCTTGATTTCGCCACGTACTTCGCACCTGAACTTGAGCGCCTGCGCGCGCTGGCACAGGATGGGCTCATCGAAATCAGGCCCACGTTCCTCACCGTCACTGCGCGCGGCCGATTCCTGCTGCGCAATATCGCGATGTGCTTCGACGCGCATCTGCACCGCTCCGCGGCCGGGCAAGTCCGGTATTCGAGAGCGCTGTGATCCGATGTCTTTCGCCGCCGCGACCGGTGACGCGATGAATCGGATCGACACTGACGGTCGTTTCCCGCAGCGCAATCCGATCGCCGACGACGGCGACGCGCTCCACTTCTGTTCGACCTGCGCATTCGGTTCCGTCTGTCTGCCGGCCGGCGTCGACAAGAGCGCGCTGGAAGAGCTGCACGTGCTCGTCGAGCACGTCGGCCCGTATCGCGCGGGGGAGCACATCTTTCGCCGCGGCGAGCGCTTCGGCGCAATCTTCGCCGTGCGCGGCGGCGTGGCGAAAACCTGCGTCGTCGACGACGAGGGTCGCGAACAAGTGCTCGGTTTCCACCTGCCCGGCGAAATGATCGGCCTCAACGCGATCCATCCGGAAAAATACCCGTGCGATGCGATCGCGCTCGACACGCTCTACGTCTGCCGCTTTTCATTTGCGCTGTTGACTACGCTCGCAGCGAAGATCCCCGATGTGCAGCAAAAGCTGTTCCGCATGCTCAGCGCCGACATCGGCAAGGCCACCTCGCTCGCCGGCGACCACACGGCCGACGAGCGCATGGCTGCATTTCTGCTCGATCTCGCCGAGCGCTATGCCGCGCGCGGCTTTTCGCCGACGCGATATCGCCTCCTCATGCCGCGCGGCGATATCGCTAACCATTTGCGCCTGGCGTCGGAAACGGTCAGCCGCGTGCTGCGCCGATTCTGCGACCGCAAACTGATTCGCGTCGAGGGCCGCGAACTCGAACTCCTCGATCGGGCGCAATTGCGCAAGATCGCGCGCAATCTGCTTTCGGCATAAACCTAGCCTGGCTTGATCTGAATCAAGGCAGCCGATGCGGCTGCCCGCATACGATTTGTCCGCATCCGTTCTTTGGGAGATCATCATGTCAACCAGCCGCCGCTTGTGGATTGCGCTCGCCTTGCTCCTCGCCAGCACGTTCGGCGTGTTGCTGTGGATGGGCGGTGAAATCCATCGCGCCGCTCCGCCCATGCCCGAACGCGTCGTGGGCGCGGACGGCCAAGCTTTGCTCACCCGCGACGACATCGAACAAGGCCGCGTCGTCTGGCAGTCCATAGGCGGCCAGCAGCTCGGTACGGTATGGGGCCACGGCGCCCTCGTCGCCCCCGACTGGAGCGCCGATTGGCTGCATCGCGAAGCCACCGGCCTGCTCGAACTCTGGGCACAGCATGAACGCGGCGCGGCTTTCGACAAGCTCGACGCCGGCACGCAAGCCATGCTGAAGTCGCGTCTGCATGACGAACTGCGCAAGAACACTTACTCGCAATCGACGCAAGCGCTGAGCGTATCGGCCGACCGCGCCGCGGTCATGGCCAATGTCGCCGCGCACTACGTCAGCCTGTTCGGCAACGATCCGGCGACGCAGCAGCTGCGCGAAACCTACGCGATGCGCAACAACGCGGTCGATACGGTCGAACATCGCGAGCAACTCGCCGCATTCTTCTTCTGGACCGCTTGGGCAGCAGCGACGGATCGTCCTGGGGCCAGCGCGAGCTACACGAACAACTGGCCGTACGAGCCGTTGATCGGCAACACGGCGACGCCGGGCGCATTCCTCTGGAGCGTATTCAGTGTGCTCTTCATGATCGCCGGCATCGGCCTGCTCGCCTGGCACTACGCGATTTGGCAGCAGAAGGAACCGCACCTCGCTCCGCCCGCTGCCGATCCGTTGCGCAGCATCGTCGTCACGCCTTCGATGCGTGCGACGGCGAAGTACTTCTGGATCGTGATTGCGCTGTTGCTCACCCAAATCCTGCTCGGTGCGGTGACCGCGCACTATCAGGTCGAAGGGCAGAAATTCTATGGCTTCGACATTTCGCAAATCATTCCGTACACGCTGACGCGCTCGTGGCATACCGAACTCGCGGTGCTCTGGATCGCAACCGCATGGCTCGCGACCGGCCTCTATATTGCGCCGGCGGTGTCCGGCCACGAGCCGAAATTCCAGCGCCTCGGCGTGAATTTTCTCTGGGCCTGCCTGCTCATCATCGTCGTCGGCGCGTTCGCCGGACAATGGTTCGCGGTGATGCAAAAGCTCGGCCTCAAGCACAACTTCTGGTTCGGCCACCAGGGCTGGGAGTATGTCGACCTCGGTCGCTTCTGGCAGATATTCCTGTTCGTCGGCCTGCTGCTCTGGCTCGTCCTCGTCGGCCGGGCGCTATGGCCGGCATTGCGGCGCAAGGATGATCTCTCCTCGATCATCGGTCTGCTGTTCCTGTCGACGGTTGCGATCGCGCTGTTCTACGGCGCCGGCCTCATGTGGGGCGAGCGCACTTCGCTGTCGATGGTCGAATACTGGCGCTGGTGGGTCGTGCATCTGTGGGTCGAAGGCTTCTTCGAGGTGTTCGCGGTTGCGGTGATCAGCTTCCTCTTCGTCAAGCTCGGCCTCGTGCGTGCACGTACGGCGACGATCAACGTGCTGTTCGCCACTTTCGTGTTCATGGCCGGCGGCGTGCTCGGCACTTTCCATCATCTCTACTTCGCCGGCACCACGACCGCCGTGATCGCGCTTGGCGCCTCGTTCTCGGCGCTCGAAGTCGTACCGCTTGCGCTGATCGGCATGGAAGCCTACGAGACCTGGTCGCACAGCCGCGCGACGCCGTGGATGGCGCGCTACCGCTGGCCGATCATGTTCTTCCTCGCGGTGTCTTTCTGGAACCTCGTCGGTGCCGGCCTGTTCGGCTTCCTCATCAACACGCCGATCGCGCTGTACTACATGCAGGGGCTCAATCTCACGCCGCTGCACGGCCATACTGCACTGTTCGGCGTCTACGGCATGCTCGGTCTCGGCTTGATGCTGTTCTGCCTGCGCGGCCTCAAACCCGAGACGCACTGGAACGAAGGGCTGCTGCGCAATTCGTTCTGGGCGTTCAACATCGGCCTGTCGCTGATGGCGCTGCTGACCCTGCTCCCGCTCGGTGTGCTGCAACTCAACGCCGTACTCGAAAACGGCTACTGGTACGCACGCTCGGCCGAGTTCATGAGCCGGACGATCATCCACCTGCTGGTCTGGATGCGCGTGCCTGGCGATACGATCTTCGCCGCCGGCGCGTTGCTGATGGCCTGGTTCGTGACGCGGCTATGGATCCTGCCTCGCCGCGCACTGCGCACGCTCGAGGTCGTCGGCCGTGCATAGCCGCACCGGCACCCCGGCGATGCCTGCGTTCAGCATCGCCGCGTTGTCCGCACAGCTCGCCGCGGCGCCGCATCGGATGATGTTCTTTGGCGGCGCCGCGGCGGTGCTCGCCTCGATGCTGTGGTGGACCTGCTATCTCGGCGCGGCCTTTTTCGGCCACGCTTTTCCGCCACCGCCCGTGCCCGCCGGTTGGGCGCATGCGATGCTGACTCAGTACGGCATGCTCTCGCTTTTCATCTTCGGTTTCCTGCTCACCGTGTTTCCGCGCTGGCTCAACCAGCCCGCGCTCGAGCGCCGCGATTACCTCCCGGTGTTCGCCACATTATTCGGTGGCTATCTGCTCGCGCATCTCGGCCTGCTCGGTTCCCGGCTCATGCTTGTCGCCGGGTTTGTCGCGATGCTTTGCGGCTGGAGCGCCGGCCTGTTCAAGCTCGGCGGCGTACTTCTGCGCAGCGGCAGTCGTGATCGTCATGCTTGGTCGTGCGCGATCGCCCTGCTTTTCGGCGGTGCGGGTCTCGCCGCCTTCGTTGCCTATCTTGCCGGGGCGCCGTGGTGGCTCGCGATCGCTGCGATCAAGATCGGCACGTTCGCCTATCTGCTGCCGGTGTACGTCACCGTATGCCACCGCATGATCCCTTTCTTCAGCGCCAACGCGGTCGGGCCGACGTATCGGGCGGTGAAGCCCGCATGGACTCTTCCGCTCGTCTGGTTGCTCAGCCTGGCGCATCTTGCGCTCGAGCTCGGCCACCGCTTCGATGCCGCATGGCCGGTCGATACGCTGCTTGCTGGCGTCTTCCTCTGGCACTGGGTCGCCTGGCAACCGTGGAAATGCCGTCGTCCCGGTCTGCTCGCCGCGCTGTATCTGGCCTTCGCGTGGCTGCCTATTGCCTTTGCGCTGTTCGCGCTGCAGAGCGCGGTGCTGTGGTTCGACGGCGCTTTCGTGCTCGGCCGTGCGCCGGTGCACGCCCTTACCGTCGGATTCTTCGGCTCGATGCTCGTCGCGATGGTCACGCGTGTGACCCAGGGACACTCGGGGCGGCCGCTGCAGATGGGCGCGGTCGCATGGGCGACGTTGATCCTGCTGCAAATGGTCGTTTTCGCGCGCATCGGCGCCGAGTTCGTGCTTGCGCCACAGGCGTGGCTGCTGCTCGCCGCATTCGGCTGGCTCGCAGCGTTTTCGCCATGGGTGCTGCGTTCGCTGTGGATCTACGCCACGCCACGCGCGGACGGTAAACCGGGATAGCACGCCGTGATGGAGTTCTACCTGCCGATCAAGTGGCTGCACATCTGCGCAGTGATGCTGAGCGGCGGCCTGTTCGCGCTGCGCGGGGGCGCCGCGCTGGCCGGCGCATCGTGGCCGTATGCAACGCCAATACGCTATGCGAGCTATACGATCGACACCGTCTTGTTGAGCGCGGCCCTGATGCTCGCGACGATTCTCCCCGCCGGATTCTTCGCCAACCACTGGCTCACGGTGAAACTGGCGCTGATCGTCGTCTACATCGGGCTCGGCGCAGTCGCGCTGCGGCGCGGTCGACCGCGGGCGACGCGCGGTTTTTTCTTCGCCGGCGCCATTGCCGTCTTTGCCCTCGTGATCGGCACCGCCGTCGCACACCACCCATCCGGCTGGTGGCTCCTGCTGCGCGCCTGACGGTCGCACTATCAAATGCGGTTTTGATCTGGATCAGAGCGCGGCGCGCCGGCGTTGCCTAACCTCGGCATCGTCTTAAAAACCAGAAGAAGGGGCTCGCTATGAAGCTTTCATTCGTCCTGTTTACAGTCGTTGCTTTGCTGGCTCTCGGCGCGGTCGGTTGCAGCCGCAGCGGCGCCAATTCGGCCGATGCGCCGGCAACGACCACCGCTGCCGCCGGCTCGCAACACGGCGATTTCGGCCCGCCGCAAGGCGAACCGATCCATGCGGTGCTGACCAGCCCGCCGCAGGTACCGCCACCGACGCATCGCGACAAGCCGGCCAAGGTGATCGTCGACCTCGAAGTGATCGAAAAAGAAATGCCGATTTCCGAAGGCGTCACCTACACGTTCTGGACCTTCGGCGGCACCGTACCGGGCAGCTTCATCCGCGTGCGCCAGGGCGACACGGTCGAGTTGCATCTGAAGAACAATCCGAACAACAAGATGCCGCACAACATCGACCTGCACGGCGTGACCGGTCCGGGCGGCGGCGCGGCGTCGACGTTCACCGCGCCAGGCCACGAATCGCAATTCACTTTCAAGGCGCTCAACCAGGGCATTTACGTCTATCACTGCGCGACCGCGCCGGTCGGCATGCACGTGGCCAACGGCATGTACGGTCTGATCCTGGTCGAACCGCCCGAGGGCCTGCCTGCGGTCGACCACGAGTACTACGTCATGCAGGGCGATTTCTACACGACCGGCAAATACCGCGAGAAGGGTTTGCAGCCGTTCGACATGGAACGAGCGATCGATGAGAAACCGACCTATGTCCTGTTCAACGGCAGCGAAGGCGCGTTGACCGGCGACAAGGCGCTGGCGGCGAAGACCAACGAGACCGTGCGCCTGTTCGTCGGCAACGGCGGACCAAACCTCGTTTCCAGTTTCCACGTGATCGGCGAGATCTTCGACCGCGTGCAGCAGGAAGGCGGCACGCATCCGCAGGAGAACGTGCAGACCACGCTGATTCCGGCCGGCGGCGCGGCGATCGTGCAGTTCCATACCGAGGTACCCGGCAGCTACGTGCTCGTCGATCACTCGATCTTCCGTGCGTTCAACAAGGGTGCACTGGCGATCCTCAAAGTAGACGGTGCGGAGAACAAGGCGATCTACTCGGGCAAGGAGGTCGACGCTGTCTATCTCGGCGACCGTTCCAATCCGAATCTCGCCGCAGTCACACATGCAACCAGTGCCGCGACCAAGGGCAACCTCACTCTGGAAGACCAGATCAAGGCCGGCCAGCAGTTGTTCACCGGCACCTGCTCGGTCTGCCATCAGGCCACCGGCGAGGGCCTCCCCGGTGTGTTCCCGCCGCTGGCGAAATCGAGCCTGATCGCCGAAGACCCGAAGCGCACGGTGCAGATCCTGCTGCGCGGGCTCAACGGCAAGGTCGTCGTCAACGGCAAGGAATACAACTCGGTGATGCCGCCGATGAGCCAGCTCAACGACGACGAGATGGCCAACATCCTTACCTACGTGCTCAACAGCTGGGGTAATCCGGGCGGCCGCATCACCACGGAGGAAGTGGCCAAGGCGCGCACCACGCCGGCATCGCCCGCCCCAGCGGGTGAGCATTGAGCGATGCGATCGTCCTGCCGTTATTGCGCAAAACGACCGTCATGAAATCGCTGCTCCGTCTGGCTTTCGCCGCCGCCGCGTTCGCCGCTACCGCGGACGCGGCCGAGTACGCTAGCCTGCCCGGCGGCGTGTTCGCGAGCGTGTTGCCGGCCGACGCGAACAATGCCGACGTCAAAGTCGCACCATTCCGCTTGCGCCTTGAACCGGTCACGAATGCGGAGCTCCTCGCCTTCGTCAAGGCGCATCCGGAGTGGCGCCGCGACCGCATCGCCAGCGTGTTCGCCGAGCCTCGCTATCTCGCGCAGTGGGCCGCGGCCGACGCGCTCGGCACGGACGCGAAACCCGATCAGCCGGTCACTCAGGTGAGTTGGTTCGCCGCGCAAGCGTTCTGCGCGAGCGAAGGCGCGCGCCTGCCGAGCTGGAGCGAATGGGAATTCGCCGCCGCGGCCGATGCGACGCGTACCGACGCGCGCAGCGATCCGGCGTGGCGCGCGGCGATTCTCAACTGGTATGCACAACCGTCGACGCAGGCGCTGGCCAACGTCGGCGGCGCTGCGAACGTCTATGGGGTGCACAACCTGCACGGTCTGGTCTGGGAGTGGGTCGACGATTTCAACGCTCTCCTCGTCGCCAGCGACAGCCGCGACCAAAACGATCCCGACCGCCTGCGCTTCTGCGGCGCCGGTGCGCTCAACCTGCGCGATCGCGACAACTATGCAGTACTGATGCGCATCGCGTTGCTCAGCTCGCTCAAAGCCGCGAACACCACGGCCAACCTGGGATTTCGCTGCGCCAAGGACGGTGCCGGAGACGGCCGATGAAAATCCTCGCCTGCTTGCGTATCGCGATCGCGTCGTTTGCATTTTTGGTCGCCGCCCACGTCGCAGCCACGGAACCACGGGCGGCAGCCGACGCCTTGCCCGGTGACTCGATCTACCGCCTCGACCTCGCTCTTGTCGATCAGGATGGACGCGGCCTCATGCTGCGCGAGCGGCGCGGTGGGCCCGTGCTGATCGCGATGTTCTACACCTCGTGCCCGTACATGTGCCCGCTGATCGTCGAGTCGATCAAACGCACCGAGCACGCGCTCGACGACAGCGCGCGCGCGCGCTTGCATGTCGTATTGGTCACCTTCGACAGCGCGCGCGACACGCCGCTGGTGCTGAAGACCGCGGCCGAAAAACGACACATTGACCTTGCGCGCTGGACCCTGGCGCGCACCGAGCCAGCTGGCGTGCGCCGTCTCGCCGCCGTGCTCGATGTGCAATACCGCGCGCTGCCGGATGGCGGTTTCAACCATTCGGGTGTCATGAGCTTGCTCGACGCGGACGGCCGCATCGTCGCGCGTACGGAGAAACTCGGCGAGGTCGATGCGGAATTCCTTGCCGCCGTGCAAAAGGCAACGGGCGCTGCGCGTTGAGATCGCTGCGGCGGGATGTCGCAGGTGGGGGCGTTTTTGATCTGCCGCAAAAAGCGCCTGGCGTGCGCGAATCACACTGGGCCATCCCAACCAGAAAGGAAACGCCATGAAGCTTCTCGTCTCTGCGATCGCCCTCGCTCTCGTCGCGTCTGCTCCGCTCGTCCATGCGCAGGATTCGGATTGGATCGTCAAGGTCGGTGTGCATACGGTCGATCCGAAATCGGACAACGGCACGCTGGCCGGTGGCACGCTGAAGAGCGACGTCGGTTCCGACGTCAAGCCGACGATCACGGCCGAATACCTGCTGGCGCCCGAATGGGGCGTCGAAGTGCTCGCCTCGTTGCCGTGGAAACACGACGTCAAGCTCAATGGCGTCCTCGCGGCCACGACCAAGCAGTTGCCGCCGACGGTCAGCGTGCAATACCACTTCAATCCGGCCGGCAAGGTTTCGCCGTTCGTCGGCCTCGGCCTCAACTACACGATATTTTTCAGCGAGCACACGACGGGGCCGTTGGCGGGCACCAAGCTAAGCCTCGACAACTCTCTCGGCGTCGCCGCGCACGGTGGCATCGATTTCCGCATCGACGAGCGCTGGCTCGTCACGCTCGATGCGCGCTGGATCAAGATCGGCACCGACGCCAAGGTCAACGGCACCAAGGTCGGCACGGTAAACATCGATCCGTTTGCCTACGGCATCGCCGTCGGCTACCGGTTCTGAGCGGAGAGACGACGATGGACGCATACGAGCAGGCGAACGAGCATCCGATCATCAGCACGGACGTGGTCATCGTCGGCGCAGGCCCGGTGGGGCTGTTTCAGGTGTTCGAACTCGGCCTGCTCGGCCTGCAGGCGCACGTCGTCGACAGCATGGCGCAGCTCGGTGGCCAATGCATCGAGTTGTATCCCGACAAGCCCATCTACGACATTCCGGCGATTCCGGTGTGCACGTCGAAGGAACTGGTCGACCGGCTGCTCGAACAGATCAAGCCGTTCGCGCCGCAATTCCATCTCGGCGAAGAAGTTACCGAGATGGAGCGCACGCCGTCGGGTCGCTTCCACGTGCGTACGAGCGCCGGTACGCGGTTCGATGCCGGCGCCGTGATCATCGCCGCCGGTGTCGGCGCATTCCGCCCGCGCCGGCTGCGCGTGCCCGGTGCGGAGCGGCTCGAAGGCGAAACCCTGCACTACAAGGTGACCGATCCGAGCCTGTTTGCCGACAAGGACATCGTCATTGCCGGCGCCGGCGATTCAGCACTGGACTGGGCGCTCGAACTGCACGACAAGGTGCGCAGCCTCGTGCTCGTGCACCGCTCGCAGTCGTTCCGTGCCGCGCCGAGCAAAGTGCGGCAGATGGAGCGCCTGTGCGAGGAAATGAAGATGCAGTTCCTCGAAGGCGACATCACCGGGCTCGAAGCCGACGGCAAAGCGCTGTCCTCGATCCTCGTGCGCTCGGCCAGCGGCCTGACCAACCGTGTCGATGCGCAGCACCTGCTCGTGTTCTGGGGGTTGCATCCCAACCTCGGCCCGATCGCCACCTGGGGACTGAATCTGGACAAGAACCAGATCGAGACGGATACCGCGACGTTCGCCACGAACGTGCCCGGCGTGTTCGCGGTCGGCGACATCAACACCTATCCGGGCAAGAAAAAGCTCATCCTGAGCGGCTTCCACGAGGCCGCGCTCGCCGCGTTCGGCGTGCGCGAATACCTGTCGCCCGGCGAGAAGGTGCACCTGCAATACACGACGACGAGCCCGATCATGCATAAGCGGCTCGGCGTCGCCGCCACATTGGCCGCATAGTTCACGGCACCGCGGCAGGCCGGCGCCGCACTGCGTCGGTACACGAGGCTTTGCTAGAATCGCGCCGTTACCATACGGCGCGCATATTTCATGGTTTCGACGGTGCCCGCTTCGCCAGAGTCTTTGCCGCATCTGCTTGTCGTCGACGACGAGGGCGAGATCGCCGATTCGATCGTGCGCTATTTCGGCAGATACGGCTTCCGCGTCAGTACTGCCGGCGATGGCGCGGCGATGCGCGAGGTCGTACAACGCGACACGGTCGACGTGATCCTGCTCGACCTCGGCTTGCCACGCGAAGACGGCTTCGCGCTGACCCGCTGGCTGCGCGAACGCTGGCGCGGTGCGATCATCATCGTCACCGGGCGCGGCGAATCGGTGGACCGGGTCGTCGGCCTCGAGCTCGGCGCCGACGACTATGTGACCAAGCCTTTCGATCTGCGCGAACTGCTGGCTCGCGTGCGCAGCGTATTGCGGCGAACCACGGCCGCCCCTGCGCCATCGACCATGTCCTCCGGCTACGCGTTCCCCGGTTTCCGGCTCGATCTCGACCGGCGCAGGCTCACCGATGCCAACGGAACCGAGGTGCCGTTGACTTCGGGCGAATTCGACCTGCTTTGCGTGCTTGTCCGCCATCCGAACCGTGTGCTTTCGCGCGACGCGATCATGGACGAGATGCACGGCCGCACGAGCGGACCGTTCGATCGTGCGATCGACGTGCAAATCGGCCGCCTGCGGCGCAAAATCGAGGCCGACTCGTCCAACCCGCAGCTGATCAAATCGGTGCGCAACGCGGGTTACTTGTTCGCGGCACGAGTGGACCGCGCTTAGTCACTCCAGGGGACCGTCATGTATCGGGAATTGTTCGAGATATCTCCCGACGCGATGATCGCGGTGGACGCGAACAGCTGCATCGTGCGCGCGAACGCGCAGGCCGAGCGCCTGTTCGGCTACAGCGAAACGCAGCTGCTCGGCAGTGGCATCGAAATGCTGATTCCCGCACGGGCGCGCAACAAACACCAGGCGCATGTGGCGGGCTACACGGCGAACCCTCGCGTGCGCTCAATGGGCACCGGGCAAGAACTCGTCGGGCTGCGTCGCGACGGCAGCGAATTTCCGGTCGAGATCGCGCTCAGCCCGATGACCACGCCGGAGGGCCGCATCGTCGTCGCCGCGATTCGCGATATCTCCGAAACGCAGCGCGCGCGGCAGGCGTTGGCGCGGGCACGCTACGACAAGGTCATGGCCCAGGTCGGCCAGCTCTTTCTCACCTCGCCCGATCTCGACGATGCCATCGCGCGTATTCCTGCGCTGGTGGTCGAGGCGCTCGGCGTCGAGGCTGCCGCGATCGTGTTCAAACTGCCGCTACGCGAACGCCTGCAGGTGCGCGCCTCGTTTGGCCTCGACACGCATACGCTGTCTTCGGTGATCGATCTGTTGAATCCCGGACTGCTCGACAGTCTCGCCGCCACCGATCAAACGATTTCACCCGCCCACGGCGAAGTGCTGCGCGAGGCGGGATTTGCCGCGAGCGTCGTGATTCCGTTGCCGGACCCGCGCGCGCCGGCCTCGGCGCTGCTGGCGATGGCGCGCGAGCCGCGCCATTTCGACCACGATGCGCTGCATTTCCTGCACACGATCGCGACCACCCTCGCGGCTACCTTGCAGCGTATCCGCACCGAGGAACAGCTCTCGCACGCGCAACGGCTCGAAGCGGTCGGCCAGCTCACCGGCGGCATCGCGCACGACTTCAACAATCTGCTCACTGTGGTCTCGGCGAACCTGCAGATTCTCGAAGACGATCTAGCCGGCCGGCCCGAGCAGCTCGAGACGATCGCCATCGCTCTGCGTGCGGTCGGTCGCGGCGCCGAGCTGACGCGTAAGCTGCTCGCGTTCGCCAGACGCCAGCAACTCTCTCCGCGCGCCTGCGATCCGAAGGAACTGCTCGAAGACGTCGGCGGCCTGCTGAAGCGCGCACTGGGCGAAGCAATCGATCTGCATATCGTCTGTCCGACGGATATGCCGCGCGTGTTCGTCGACGCGGGTCAACTCGACGCAGCTCTGGTCAACCTCGCGATCAACGCGCGCGACGCCATGCCGCGCGGCGGCCGTCTGCACATCAGCGCGCGCGTCGGTGCGATCGAGTCTGGCGATGCGACCGGCGACGCCAAGCCGGGCCAATATATCGTCGTTGCCGTGCGCGATACCGGCTTTGGCATGACTCCCGACGTGCTCGCGCGCGCGCTCGAGCCGTTCTTCACTACCAAAGGGCAAGGAAAGGGTTCAGGGCTGGGCCTGTCGATGGTGTACGGCTTCGTCACCCAGTCGGGCGGCCATTTGAATATCGAAAGCCGGCTCGGCTACGGCACCAATGTGGAGCTCTACCTTCCGGTGATCGCCGCGGAGGCCGAGACGCTGGACAGGCGTGTCGCCGCACCCGCGAACGCGCACGGCCACGAAACCATTCTCGTCGTCGAAGACGATGCCGACGTGCGCCGTGCCGCGCTCGCCATCCTGCGTTCGCTCGGCTATACGACGCTGCCGTGTGTCGATGCCGATGAGGCATTGCGGACGATTCCGCTGCATTCGGAGATCGCGCTGGTGTTTTCCGACATCATGCTCGGCAGCGGCATGAGCGGTGTCGAACTGGCCGAAGAGATCCGTGTGCGCTGGCCGAGGTTGCCGATTCTGCTTACCTCGGGGGACGAGCGCTCCTTGCAGAGCAGCGAAGCGTTCGACCTGTTGCGCAAGCCCTATCGTCGCGAAGAGTTGTCGGTCGCAATCCGCCGCCAACTCGATCCGAACTGACGGCGTCGAACTTTACGCCGCCTTGTCCTCGCAATGGATGACGCCGTCCAGCGCGGTCATATCGAGGATACGGATCTCGCGCCATTGCACGTCGATGCAGCCTTGGCCGGCCAGTCGCGTCAACGCGCGCGTGACCGTCTCGTGCTTGAGCGCGAGGAAACTGCCAATGTCGGCGCGGCCCATGCGCAGCACGAAATGGCGCGAACTGAAGCCGAGCGCTTCGTGGCGCGAGGCCAAGTCGAGAAGAAATGCGGCAACGCGTTGTTCCGCGCTGAGCGAGTTCAGCGCGAGCTTCCACGACCGGTCGCTGCGGATTTCGGCGGCCAGCGCCCAGGTAAGGCGCTCCTGCAGTTCGGGCATCTGCGCGCAGGCGCGAAGTATCGCCGGGTAGGGCAGCTCCCACACGCCGCTCGTTTCGAGCGCGACGACGTCGCATTCGTGTGTCGCCGCGCCGATCGATTCGATGCCGACAAGGTCGCCGCGCATGCGAAATCCGGTGACCTGCTCGCGGCCGTCTTCGGCGACCAGGCAGGTCTTGAGAAAACCGACATTGACCAGATAGAGCGCGTTGAACGGCTGCCCGGCGCGATACAGATACTGCCCCGCCGTGAGCTTGCGCTGGACAACGTTCACGTACTTGCTTAGCACCTCGATATCGATCGGCGCCGCAACCGCTTGCGCCGCCGTCAATGTCGCACGCCGCGCTTTCGTGGGGAGTATCGAGATTTCTGCGACAGGGCTCATGACTGACTCCGGTATGGGGCAACGCAAAAAGGCTGTTGCAGGGAAAAGTATTGCCAACCGGAAACTGGCCAATGTCTTAAGTACGACAACATGTAACAGTGTGTAACAGCCGAGCCCACCAATCGGGCTTTGCAGTCCCTGCGCACGCCTTGCCCTTTGCCGCTTAAACTCACGTTTCGGACCAACCTAGTCAAGCCGGCCACTATGCAGCCCAGCGATTGCCACAACTTCCACGACTTTCGCCGCATGGCGCGCCGCAAACTGCCCGGCCCGATCTTCAACTACATCGACGGTGCGGCTGACGACGAGGTGACTTACCGGCGCAATACGGCCAGTTTCGAGCGCTGCGATCTGGTGCCGAATGTTCTGCGTGGCGTGGAGAACGTCGATCTGTCGGTCACGGTGATGGGGCAGAAACTCGCGTTGCCCGTGTACTGTTCGCCGACCGCATTGCAACGTCTGTTCCACCATCAAGGCGAGCGCGCCGTCGCTGCCGCATCGGACAAATACGCCACGATGTTCGGCGTCTCCTCGCTCGGCACGGTGAGCCTGGAAGAGGTGCGCAAGCTGAGCAGCGCGCCGCAGGTCTACCAATTCTATTTCCACAAGGATCGCAGCCTCAATCGCGCGATGATGGAGCGCGCCAAGACCGCGGGCGTTGAGGTGATGATGCTGACCGTCGACAGCATCACCGGCGGCAACCGCGAACGCGACAAGCGCACCGGTTTCTCGATTCCATTCAAGCTGACTCTCGCCGGCATGCTGCAGTTTGCGATGAAGCCGGCGTGGGGACTCAACTATCTCACTCACGAGCCCTTCAGGCTGCCGCAACTCGATGAGCATGTCGACATGGGCGGCGGCACCATGTCGATCAGCAAGTATTTCAGCGAGATGCTCGATCCCTCGATGAACTGGGACGACGTGGCGCAAATGGTCGAACAATGGTCCGGTCAGTTCTGCCTCAAGGGCATCATGTCGGTGGCCGATGCCAAACGCGCGGCCGATATCGGTTGTACCGGCATCGTGCTGTCGAATCACGGCGGCCGTCAGCTCGACGGCTCGCGCACGGCGTTCGATCAGCTCGCCGAAATCGTCGATGCGGTCGGTGATCGCATCGATGTGCTCATGGATGGCGGCGTGCAGCGTGGCACGCATGTGCTCAAAGCGCTCTCGCTCGGAGCCAAGGCCGTGGGCCTCGGACGTTATTACCTATTTCCCCTCGCCGCCGCGGGCCAGGCCGGAGTCGAACGCGCGCTCGAGCTGATGCGCATCGAAATCGAACGTGACATGCGATTGATGGGATGCTCGTCGGTGCAGCAACTGTCGCGCGCGAACCTGCGTTTTCGATGAGCCCGTTGGATTTCCTTCGGCGCAGGACGCTTCGTCGCTTCAATTCCCGGGAAGCGACACTTCGCCGCGCCGGTCGAAGGCGTGGCATCGTTCACGCGAACGTCAACGCATGGATCGGCGGCAGATGCGCCGGCAGGGCCTGCCAGTTGTCGCCTTGGTCCGCGCTGGTCCACAGATTGCCCGTGGTCGAACCGAAGGCGAGATGTTCGCCGTTCGCGTCGATGGCGAGGCCGTGGCGATAGACGAGATCGTAGGCGTCCTGCTGCGGCAGACCGTTGCGGCAGACTTCGAAGCTCGCGCCGCCGTCGCGCGTGCGCGCAACGACGAGGCGGCCGTCGACCGGCACGCGGCGCTCGTCCTTGATCGCGGGCACGAACCACGCGGTCGCCGGATCTTTCGGATGCACGGCGACGGCGAAACCGAACACTGACGGCTGCACATTGGCGACCTCGCTCCAGCTGCGTGCGCCGTCGACGCTGCGGAACACGCCGTTATGGTGTTGCACCCAAAGATGATCTGGGGCGGCCGCGCATTGCACCATCTGATGCACGTCCTGGATCAGCGGATCCTCGCGCCGCTCGGGCGGCATGTAGGTGGCGAACATGCCTTTAGCCGTCACGTTCCAGCTCGCGCCGGAATCATTGCTCTCCCATACGCCGCCGCTCGAGATGGCGATGCGCAGCGTGCGCGCGTCGCGCGGGTCGACGCAGATCGAGTGGATACCGGGCGCGTCGTAACCGCCGCCGAACCATTGCATGCGCTCGGGGCGATCCCAGAGCCCACGCTGCAGTTCCCAGTGTTCGCCGCGATCGTCCGAGCGGAACAGGCCGCCCGGAATCGTGCCGGCCCAGATCCTGCCGGGTTCGTTCGCGCCGCCGCTGGCGAATGACCACAATTGCATCAGCGTCGCCGGTTTCGGCGGCTTGCCGTCGGCGGACGCGATCACGTCGTCGGAAGCATAGGCCGGGACGGCGACTTCGGTCCAGGTCTTGCCGGCATCGTCCGAGCGCTGCAGCTTCGCGCCGAAATGGCCGAGATTGAGCGCGGCATACCAGCTGCCGTCGCGCGCATCGACATGAGCGAGGGTAACGTTGTCGCCGAGGAACGCAAGGCGTTCGATGCGCCAATCATGTCCGTTGCGCGTGAGCGTGAACAGGCCCTTGCGCGTGGATGCGAGCAGTTGTTGGCTCATGTCAGCCTCCCGAAAGTGCCTGCAAAATGTATATTTCTGTACTTTTTGCGACGGGGATTTCGAGCCGATGCTTGTCGGCGATCGCCGTGCCGTTGACGAAGATCGCGACATGGTGGCGCACGCCGCCGTGTTCATCGAGCACGTAGCCGCGCAGTTTCGGATGGTGAGAAAACACCGCATCGAGCGCCGCGGCGAGCGTGTCGCCGGCTGCGTCGAGAGCGATCTCGCCCGGTCCCGCGGCCGCGGGATCGAGCCAACGCGTCAGTGCCGAGGCGAGCACCACCCTGGGCATGGCATCTCCGGTCTGCGGCCGTCGTGAGCCGCGTGCGGGCGCAAGCCTAACGCAGCGCGCGGCTGAGCGCGAATCTCGACGTTGCTGGAATTGCGCGTCGGTCGGATCAGGTTCCAGAGTGGATCCGCGTCTTCACGAGCCCAAGAGCGTGTGACTTCAGGGTTGCCTGTTCTTTGGACAAGAACCAGACCGGCTCTACCGACTGGCGTTGGATGTGCCACAAACCTTTCCGGAGGCGGCGTTCCAGCGCACAGGGTGGTACGTACGCGAAGACCCCTCAGTGAAGATTCGCCCCGCGCGCATGCGGGGCGAGCCTCAGGGCGGACGGGGAGCGGGTGAGCCCGTCATTTCGACGCGAACGCGGTCAGGTGCTGTTCGTCATAGGCGCGTGCGAAGTCGTCGTAGCGGCGCGTGACGTTATCGTACGAAATGCTGTTGTACAGAAGGGAGGTCGTCGCGGCGCCGAAGAGCATGCGGATTTCGCCCATCGTGAAATTTCGGCGGATTTCCCTGTGGAAGGCCGCGCACTCGATGGCGGAATTCGGCGGGGTGCAGTCGAGCGTGTAGCCATTGCGCGGAGCCCCGGCGGAAGAGCGTTCCGAATGCACTGCGACCGATGGAAGGGATGACTGCGGATCGGCTTGGGCGAAACCGGCTGCAGTGGAAAGGGCGATTGCGATGAGTAGATGGGTTTTCATGACATGGCCTCGAAGGGATGGATGGGCAGAAACCTGCTCAAGCGCGGATGCGACTTCCTCACGCCCGCATCGGCTCGCTTGAGCCGTGGCGTTTGCACTGAAACTGCCGAAGTCTTCCGTTTTCGACCTGTCAGTGCGGGATTCGGCGCGTGATTACAGCCTTGTTGCCGAATGGAAAAATGCGCGCGCAGCCACACGAGACGCCGCGGGTGCTCAGCTTCCCGAGCGCACGGCCACGCTCTGGCCGGCGCTCAGGCGCTCGGCGCCGCGCACGACGAGACGATCGCCGACGTTGAGCGCGCCGCGCACCTCGACCAGCTCGCCGCTGCTCGTGCCCAGGGTGACGACGACCTGTTCGGCCTTGTTGTCGCCCGAGACGCGCATGACGTAGGTGCGGTCCGTGCGGCGCACGAGCGCGTCGCGCGGAACGGTCAGCGCTGCGTTCGCGGCTTCGGCGGTTTCCGGCAGGGCGACTTCGACCGCGCTGCCGACAAGGGCGAACGCGGGATCGACACCGACGCGCAGTTCGAACTGGCGTGCGCGCTCGTCGCCGACCGGCACGACCGCACGCACGATCGCGTCCTGCTCGGCGGGACCTTTGCGCATGCCGACCTGCATGCCGGGGCGGATCTTGTCGGCGAGCGCGAGCGGCGCCTGCACGCGCGCCTCGATGTGTTCGGTGTCGACGACGTGGACGATGTTCGCGCCGATCTGCAGGTATTCGCCGCGCTGGGCGAAACGCTCGGTGACGATGCCCGAGAACGGCGCGCGCACGTCGGCCTGGGCGATGTCGTACTCGACTTGGCGCAGTTGCGCGCGTGCACGTGCGGCGGTCTGGCCGTCGGTTTCCAAGTTCGCGCGCGCCTCGTCGAGCTGCGAGCGCGCGATCGCGCTGCTCGCCTCGAGCTTGCTCAGGCGATCGAGCTGGGTCTTCGACAGCGCCTGCTTGGCTTCGGTGCGGCGCAGCTCGGCGAGCAGTTCCTCGCGGCGCAGGCGCAGCGCCTGGTCGTCGAGCTTGGCCACGCGCTCGCCGGCCTTGACCCGCGTGCCGACTTCGGCGACGAAGTCGAGCCGACCAGCCTCGGCGCTCGCGATCTTGGCGTCGTCGCGGCTGACCACGCTGCCGGGCACCCAGCGCAGTGGCGCCAGCTTCGACGCGGTCGCCTGACCGACTTCGACGATCGCAGGCGGCGTGCTTGCGGTTTGCGCTTGCGCGATGCCGCAAAGTATAGAAAGTGCAAAAGTTTCGAATTTCCGGTTCATGGGTTCACCTGAGACGAGAGTCTCTTTTTAACGCGGATAAGAGCGGATAAAGGCGGATTGACGCAGATAAGATGAAAGCATTTTTTTCGTCTTCATCCGCTTTTGTCGGATTTGATCCGCTCTTATCCGCGTTAAGAAACATTTTTCAAGCAGCCTCCGCATCGACTAGCCGTGGCCGTTTGCCGCGCGGCGGCGCGAGCGCGACGCGCTTGCGTTCGCCGGCGAAGAACAGCTGCATCAGGCTCGGCAGCAGCAGCAGCGAGAAGATCAAACTGACCACGACGCCGCCGACGTTGACCGCGGCGAGGCCGCGGTAGATCACGCTGCCGGGGCCGGGATTGACCGCCATCGGCAGCGCGCCGAGCGCGCCGGTCAGGGTCGAGGCGAGGATCGCGCGCAGGCGCTGGTTAAGCGACATGCGGATCGCGTCGGACAGGTTCGCGCCGTTGGCCTGCGCGTGGCGAGTCAGGTCGACGAGCAGGATGGCATGGTTGACTACGACGCCGACCATCATGATGAAGCCGATCATCGACAGAAGGTCGAGCGGCTGGAACGCGAACAGGCCGAGCACGCGCAGGCCGAGCATGCCGCCGATCAGCGCGAGCGGTACGGTGAGCACGACGATGACGGCATGACGCAGCGACTTGAACATCGCCGCCATGAGCAGGCCGAGCACGAACAGCGCAAGCAGGAAGTTCTTGCCGATCGTGCCGACGATGCGCTCGAGGCGGTCGGCGCTGCCGGCGAGGCGGATCGTGCCGTCCGGCAGTTGCTTGCGCAGCGTCGGCAGCACCTCTTTGTCGATCGTCGCCAGCGCATCTTCGAGCGCGAGCGTCGCCGGCGGGTCCATCGTCAGCGTCACCGTGCGCCGATGGTCGAGGCGGCGGATCTGCGAGGGGCCGAGCGCGGTGTCGAGATGCACCATCTCGCCGACTGTCATCACTTTGCCGTTCGGCGCGACGACGGGCGTCTGCGCGAGCTCTTCGGGCGTCTGCCCGGCGCTCGCGCGCAGGATCACCGGCACGCGCTGCTCGCCGTCGAAGTATTCGCCGAGCCAGGCGCCGTCGCCGAGCGTGCGCACGATGTCGCCTAGCGTGGCGCGGTCCCAGCCGGCCTCGGCGATGCGGCGGTCGTCGGGCGCCGCGCGCAGTTCGAGTTGCGCCGCGTCGGTCGGCGGGAACGCCTGCACGTTGGCGCCCTTGAATTTCGCTTCGAGCAGCTGGCGGCCGGTCTCGGCGACCTTGTACAGCTTGGCCGGATCGTCGCCCTGCAGATGGATCGACACTGCGCGCGCCGACCCGCCGAAGCCGCCGAACAGATCGCCTTCCTGGGTGAACGCGCGCGTGTCGGGGAAACCGACCGTGATCTCGTCGCGCACGATGCGCTCGAGGTCGCCGATACGCCTCTCGTCGACCACGCGCGCACCGATCGTGCCGCCGCCGGGGAAGAGCAGCACGTACCAGTTTTTCAGTTGCGGCTGCTTGGTGCCGTCCATGTACGGCTTCATGCGCGCGAGGATGGTCGGCACGATCTCGCGGTCGATCACCTCGGGCGGCATGCCGGGCGGGAAATTGAAGAACGTGTCGATCGCCGCGCGCTTGACCGGCGGCAGATAGTCGAGGCGTGGCATGAAGGCAAATGTCATTGCGAGCGGCAGCACGAGCAGGGCGAACACCCAGCCGATCTGCTTGGGCCGCGTGTCGGTCCAGGCCATGATCTTGTCGGTGAGCCAGGGCCAGCCGTCGCCGTACCCGGATTTGAGCTTCTTCGCCTTGAGCCAACCCGCCGCGGCGGGCAACGCGGTGATCGCAACGATGACCGAGATCGCAACGGCAATCGAGATCGTCAGCGCGAGGTCGGAGAAGATCTGACCCTCGACGTCGCGCAGGAACACAACCGGCAGGAACACCGCGACCGTCGTGATCGTCGAGGCGATGAGTGCGCCGACCACCTGGCGTGTGCCGGTGAGCGCGGCTTCGTGCGGCGTGATGCCGGCTTCCTTCAGGCGCAGGATGTTGCCGGAGACGACGATTGCGCCTTCGACCACCATGCCGACCGCGAACGCGAGCCCGGCGAGCGAGATCACGTTGAGGCTGTGCCCGCTCAGATGCAGTGCGGTGAACGTCGCGAGCAGGCAGATCGGGATCGTCGCCGCGATCAGGATCGTTGCGCGGATGTCGCGCATGAACCACCACACGCAGAACAGCGAAAGCAGCGCGCCGACGATGAGGTTCTCACTGAGCAGGTGCACCGCGCGGTTGATGAACAGCGAGGAGTCGAACGACTGCTCGATGCCGAGGCCCTTGTCCTTGAGCGCGCCTTCGCGCAGCTCGGCGACGACTTTCTTCACTTCGGTCAGCGTCTGCAGCACGTTGGCGCCGCTGACCTTGTCGACCTGCAGTCCGATCGCCGGATTGCCGTTCTGGTAGGCGTAGAACTGGCGCCGCGGCGGCCGCACCTCGATCGTGGCGACGTCGCTCAGATGCACGGTCTTGTCCGCGCGCGTCGACAGCACGAGCGCGCCAAGCTGCTCCGGCTTGTAGCGCCCGGTATAGCGCAACTGGTACTGCTGGCGGCCGACATCGACCTGGCCGCCGGACACGTCCGCTGCGGCGGCTGCGCGCGCGGCGATGTCGGGTATCGACACGCCGAGGCTGGCCGCCTTGGCCATGTCCACGGTGATGCGCACCTCGTCCGGCGGTCCCGCGTTGACGATCACCTGGGCCACGCCGGGCACCGCCTCGATACGCGGCTTGACCGTGTTCTCGATGAAGTGGCGATACTGTTCCATCGGTCCCGGCGTGCCCGGCAGCAACTGCACGAAGAACCAGCTCAACGTATTGTTCGCGCCGCCGTTGTTGCCGCCCATCTGCACGACCGGGCGGTCGGCATCTTTCGGAATCGAGCGCACGCGGTTGATCCGCCCGATCACCTCGACCAGCGCGTTCTTCATGTCCGTGCCGATAGCGAAGGTCAGATTGATGTTGCTGCCGCCCGCGGCGGCGTTGCCGTCGAGTTCCTCGAGGCCAGGCAGGCCCTGCAGCACCTGTTCCTGCGGCTCGAGCAGTTCGGCCTCGACTTCCTCGGGCGACGCCGCGCGCCAGTTCGTCTGGATCGAAATCTGCGGCCGGTCGATGTCGGGAAACAGTTGCAGCGGCAGTTCGCGCAGGCTCAGCAGGCCAAGCAGGGCGATCAGCAGCACCGCCATGCCGACCGCAATCGGATTCTTCAGCGAGGCTTCGATGATCTTCATGGGCCGCTCCCTTTCGTGCCTGGCGAGCATGGCGCGCGCCTCGGGGAATGAGATGTGGCAATCGTCATGAAGGTTGCATCGTCTGCGACGAAACGTTGCTCGCTTGCGGCGAGGCGTTGGCGCGTGCCTGCTTTTGCTCGTCATTCCGGCGGTAGCTGGGCTGCCGCGTATAGTCCAGCGCATCAGCTTCTAACTTCTCTCAAGCAAAGCACGAGCTTCCACTCGTCCTGCGGACGAGCGTCTTACTTTCTCTGCTCGTGCAGAGAAAGCAAGCAAAGAGACACGCCCCAGAGCATTGCGCCCTTTGGGCATCCTGCCCAAAGGGTCCGCGTCAGCGGCCGGGTTCCGTTGACAGCACATCCGTGTGCTGGCAACGGAATGAGCGCGATCCCTCGCGCTCACCCTGCGGGCGTTTCCGACCGCTGCCGCCGCAATGCAATGGGGACCCGGAGAAGCCAAGGCAGCGCGCTCCTGCGCGCAGAAGCAAAAGCGCCGCACGCCATTGCTCTTGATCTGGCTCGTGATCTTCGGGTCCCCGTTTGCCGCGGCGAGGGCAGGACGGAAATGCTCGCAGAGTCGCGCGCACGATGCGTGCGAGTTCGTTGCACGGACAGGGACGTGCGTTCAACGAACCCCGGCCTGTCTTCGCGTACCGCCGCAGGCGGCGCGGCATCCGGGGTGTGTTCTCTTTGGTTACTTTCTCTTGCACAAGCAAGAGAAAGTGACCCGCGCGCCGGACGCGCGTGGAAAAGTGAAGGGACGCGGTCAGAGAAAATCCAACGCAATGCGCCCGCCTCAGGTAAGCAACTTCACCTTGTCGCGATAACTGCGCGACAGCTTCAACTCATGCCCCGAATCGAGCACGAGGAAGTACTCGCCGTTGAGGTGCGGGCGCATCTCCCTGACCCGGGCGAGGTTGACGATGCTCGAGCGGTGCACACGCGCGAAACGGCGCGGGTCGAGGCGGCGTTCGAGCTGCTGCATCGTGCCGCGCAGCACGTGAGTGTCGTCGCCGGCGTGGATGCACATGTAGTCGCCGGCAGCGTCGATCCAGCGGATCGTTTCGATGTCGATGCGCAACAGGCGGTGGCCGTCCTTGACCGTGAGTTTGCTGGTTGCGGGCAGCTCCGTTTCGTCGGCGAGATGCGCGTCGAGCTTCGACTTCGCGCCTTCCGGCAGGGTTGCGATCAGCTTGAGCAGGCGCTCGTAGTGGTCTTCCGCCTTGCGCGCGCCGAGGCGCGCGCGTGCGCGCTCGATCGACTCGTCGAGGCGCGCGTCGTCGACCGGCTTGAGCAGGTAGTCGAGCGCGCTCGCGGCGAACGCGGCAAGCGCGTATTGGTCATAGGCGGTAACGAACACGGTCAGCGGGATCTGCGTCGCCGGCAGTGCACGCAGCAGTTCGAAGCCGTCGATGCCGGGCATCTGCACGTCGAGGAACATGAGCTGCGGGCGCAGCGTGGAAATGGCGTGGAAGGCCTGGCGACCATTGCCGGCCTCGGCGACGATCTCGATGTCGGCGTGGCGACGAAGGCGCAATTCCAGCCCTCTGCGGGCCAGCGGTTCGTCGTCAACGATCAGAGTGCGGATCGGTGTCATCTCAGGCGGTTCCCTGCGCGATTTCGAACGGCAGGCGGATATGCGCGTCGACGCCATGCGGCTCGCGGTTGCCGATTTCGAAATGCTGGCGTTCGCCGTAAAGCACGCGCAGGCGCTCGCGCGAGTTGGCGAGGCCGACACGCGCATGTCCGTTCGGCACGAGCTCGACCTCGGCGAAGCCCGGGCCGTCATCGCGCAGATGCAGGTCGAGCATGTCGTTGTCGCGGCGTGCCACGAGTTCGATGCGGCCGCCTTCCTCGCGTTTGGACACGGCATACTTGATCGCATTTTCGATCAGCGGTTGCAAGATCAGGCTCGGCACGAGTGCCGTGCGCGTTGCCGGCTCGATGTCCATCGCGACGGCGAGGCGCTCACCGAAGCGCAGCTGCTCGATGCCGAGGTAGAGGTTGAGCGCGTCGATTTCCTGCGCGAGCGGCACGCGTTGCTCGGGGTCGGAATCGAGCGAATGACGCAGGAACGACGAAAGACTGCCGACCATGCGATAGGCGGTGTCGCGCTTGTCGTCGAGCACGAGCGTCGAGATCGCGTTGAGCGTGTTGAACAGGAAATGCGGATTGAGCTGGTAGCGCAGCATCTTCAGTTGCGCCGTGTGCGCGGCATTCTGCGCGCGCAGCGCGGCTTCCTTCTGCTCGGTCAGCTGACGCGCAAACTTGATGCCGAAGTACAGCCCGCTCCAGGACAGGAACACGTAGAACATCGACAGGAAATACCACATGTAGCTGAGCGGATTGTGCGACATGCAGTCGTCGCAGAAATGCAGAGCGAATTTGACGCAGACGTAGATGAGCGCCTGCACCAGCGTCGCGGCAATCAGCAGCGCTGCGGCGAGGCCGGCCATGCGCGGCGGCGGCAGCGACCACACGCGGCGGTAGCCGAGCCGCAGCAGGCTGGTGACGACAAAACCGGCGATCGCGACGCTCAGCGAGACCCAGACGTAGCGCGGTTCGGTGCCTTCGCCGATCACCGCGGTGGCATTGAGGATGAAATAGGCCGTCCAGCCCGCGATTTGCAGTGGCCAGAATGACGGCTTGCCCGGTGCCGGAAAGGGTTTGGCGATGATCGTTGCGTTCACTCGGCGCACGCTCGCGTCTGCAGGGCGCACACTATGAACCGATCTGCATCCGGTTTGAAGTGACGCGCGAAGAAACGGCGGGGCGGGCCGAGGTAATTTTGCGCCGAAGCGAGGTTATTCCGCGCCGAATCGTTGGCCGACGAAAACGTAGTAGGGCACGCGCACCAACGGCAGATACGGCACCGCGGCGCGATGCTCCGAGAGTTGGTGTTGCGCCAGGAGCTCACGCAGCAAGGCGAGGTGCGCGGGATCGAGGCGCACGCCGTCGTGGCCGAACCAGCGTGGCCAGAATTGGCGCGTGAACGCATTGTGGCGCACGAGGCCCGCGGCCGGCCGCGCCGAGGAAGTATAAAAATCCACCACGCCGAGCAGGCCGCCGGGCTTGAGCATCGCGAGCGCGTTGGCGAGCGCCGCGCGCCAGTCGGGGATCATCGTCAGCGAATAGGAGAAGTAGACACAGTCCACCGGCGCGTCGGGTTGCCAGGTCGTTGCGTCGGCTTCGATCATACGCACCTGCGGATGGCGCGCGATGCGCACGCGTGCGCGATCGAGCAGGGCGGGGCAGAGGTCGACGAGGTCGAAGCTCGCGACGTCGTGCAGCCGCTCGCCGAAGAAGTCGAGATTGCGTCCGGTGCCGCCGCCGAGCTCGACGATGCGCGCCTGCGGCGGCAGTTGCGCGACGAGGCGCGCGATCAGCTGCTCGCGACCGCGCAACAGGCGTTCGCGGAAGCGGTCGTAGTCATCCGCCTGCGCGCTATAGAAGCCCTGCAGATTTTCCGCATGCGAACCGCCCTGCGGTATGCCGCGCAGCATCGCGCGCAGCACGCCAAAATCGGAACGCAGTGCCTCAAGCCTTGGCATCGGCGATCACGAAGCCCGCATAGGTGTGCACTCGATCACCGCTCTGCAGCGAATCGGCAAGAGCGTCGTCGAAATGGAAGATCTCGCGCAGGCGGTTCTGACCGGGGCCCACGCGAATGCTTTCGAGGAAGGCGGGCTTTGACTGCGCGCTGCGCAGCAGAATGCGCGCGCCGGGCGTGGCACGGCTGAGGATCGCATTCCATTCCTCAACCAGAGCGTCGGGATAGTACGAACTCATCCAGTCCATGTGGTCGAGCAGGACGAAGCGCGAGATCGGCGTTTCGTTCTGCGACAGCAGCTCCGTTACCGTCGTCGTGTGCAGCTCGATGCGGTCGACGAGGCCGGCCTTGAGCGCGTTGAAGCCGGTTTCCTTCAGATACTCGGGGCAGCAGTCGCGGCGGTAGCGGCCGGTGAGGTAGACGCGGTAGAAATAGTTGTCCGACAGCGGCAGTTGGCGGAACACGTACTCGACCGCGCCGCGGATGAAGCCGTGGATGCCGAATTCGTGTTGCGCCTCGACCAGTTTGCGCTGCGGATACGGGACGCCGAGCAGGCTCATCACGAACTGGCGCGAGATGATCCAGTTGACCGTCTTGTTCCACAGCAGCGGCGACACGCGCTCGTCGTAGATCTTCTGCTGCTCGGGCAGCGACTTTGCGTCGAGCAATGCGTTGATCGCCGATGCGAGCCCGGGACGCAACTTGAAATATGCGCGCACGCCGCGCGCGACCATGCCGGACAAGCCGTGGAAGTAGAAGCTGCCGTGCTTGCCCGCGAACCAGTCCCAGTGCTTGTCCCACCACTGCCGTGCGAACGGCGAGAGCTGCACGCGCAGCTTCTGCTGGTAGAGATTCTTGAAATCGGAATGATGTCCTTCGCCGAAGATCGCGAAGTAGTCGTCGTAATCGAGCGCGCGGATCGCGGCGATCTTCAACTCGAGCAGCGCGATCTGGCGCGGATTCGCGTCGACCGCATGGATGCGCTTCGGCCCGAGCAGGGCGTAGTCGAGCACGTTGCAGCCCGCGCTGGAGATGACCAGCATCGTGTCGTCGGGCCCGAGCGCGAGCGCCTGACGGTCGATTGCCGGATCTTCCCAGCAGGTGTTGTAGACCAGGTTGCGCGAATAGATCGCGTTGAACAACGCGTGGTCCAGTTTGTCGATGAGGCTGGGCTTGGACATCGGCGGGCGGCTCGGCGTGGAGACCAAGCCGTCACGCTAATGGGCGAAGATGACGTCGCGGTTACGGGTGTCGAAATCGGCTAAGCTGCGGCGGCCGCCATCGGGGAGGAAATGCATGTCGCTGCGTCTGCTGCTGCTGTCTTGTCTGCTGTCGTGCTGCGCGTGGGGTCACGCGGCCGGGTCCGCGGCGAAGCCGCGCAACGTGGTCCTCGTCACGCTTGACGGCGTGCGCGTGCAGGAGATGTTCGGGGGTGCCGACATCGCCGTGATGAAGCACCTGGCGCGCGGCGCGCCGCTCGATGGCAATGCGTCCTACCAGCGCTATTGGGCGCCGTCGGCGGAGGAGCGGCGCGCGCGGATCATGCCGTTCCTCTGGGGCACGTTGCTGCGACAGCACGCCTGGATCGCCGGCGATCCGGCGAAACGCAGCCATGTCGAGGTGACCAATCGCTTCCATACCTCGTATCCGGGGTATGCGGAGATACTTACCGGTCGCGCCCACGACGAGGTGATCGTCGACAACAAGGAGCAACGCATTCCGGTGCCGACCGTGCTCGAATTCGCGCGCCGCGAACTGTAACTGCCGCGATCCGCGGTCGCCGCGTTTTCGAGTTGGGACCTGACCAATTCTTTCGCCGAGCACGAACCCGGCACGATCACGCTCAACGCCGGTTTCGCGGCGTATGCGAGCGGCGATCCGGGGCTGCGCGCGCTCAGCGCGGCGCAGGGTGAAATGGTCGCCTGGGACGGTTCTCGCTTCGACTACATCACCGAGCGTTTCGCCCTCGACTATCTCAAGCGCGAACGGCCACGCCTGCTCTACGTGCTGCTGGGCGACACCGACGAAGTTGCGCATGACGGCCGCTACGAACTGCTGCTGCAGTCGCTGCGACACGCCGATCATTTCCTCGAAGAGCTGTGGACCCAGTTGCAGGCCATGCCGCAGTATCGCGACAACACGGTGCTGATCGTCACCGCCGACCACGGCCGCGGCAAGACGCCCGACTTCTGGGGTTCGCACGACGAGGAAATCGAAGCGGCGAAGAACATCTGGCTCGTCGTGGCCGCGCCGGACGATGCGCGACGCGGCGAAATCGAAGGCGGTCCTACGCTTTACCAGAACCAGATCGCCGCAACGATCGCCAAGGCGCTCGGCCTGGATTTCGATCGTGCGTATCCCGAAGCGGGTCAGCCGATCGACCTGCACGGTACGCCTTGAGCAAACGCGGCGACGGCGACGGCCTTACTTCGCCGCCACGCCGTCGGCGCGCGTATAGCGATCGGTTGCGTTCACTTCCCAGGTCTTGCCGCCGTCGGCGGAGAACGCCTGCTCGGACTGGACAACATCGGCGCCGGTGCTCCAGATCGACAGTCGCGCCAGCGTGGCCTTGCCGTTGACGCGCCGCTGATCATAGAAATCGATGCGCCCGTCGTGGGCTTCGCCGATGCCGGGCACGTCGCCGAGCATGCCGCCCTTGAGCGTGGCGAAGTTGATGCTCCACTGCTTCGTCGTCGGATTGTAGACGCGCAAGGCGAGCGCCTCGTCGGGACCCTCCGGGCTTACGATCTTGAACTCGACGAGGCTGGCCTTGCCGCTCCAGACCGGGGTCACCTGGGTAAGCCCGTCCGTTTCGACCCAATCCTTGGCACCGGTCAGCGGATGCTGCAGGCGCGAAGAATGCGTCTTCCAGCTGCCGAAATCGAAATCGAAATCGTGGCTGCCGTCGTGATCGGCTTTGACCACCGGCGCGGGCGCGGCATCGGCCAGGCGCGTCTTGTCCGCGGTGAACTGCACTTCCCAGGTCTTGCCGCCATCGGCCGAATACGATTCTTCGTAACGATGCGATTTGGGCGTGATGTCGGACCAGGCGCCGCGCACGAGGATCGCGCGGCCGTCGAACGTGTCCGGCGCAAACAACTCGCCGCGACCGTTCCTGAAGGAACCGATTGTGCCGCCGGCGAACGCGCCGCCTTTGCTGCCGATGAAGGTCTGGCTCCACTGATGCGCGCTCGGGTTGTACAGGAACAGCGACATGCCCTGCCAATGGCCCAGCGGGCCGTCCGTTTCGATTTCCTCAAGTTGCGCGCGACCGCCCCAAACCTTGCGTATGGTGACCGTGCCATTCAGCTCGATCCACTCGGTCGAACCGCTGAGCGGATGCAGCCTGCGCACGATATGCGTTTTCCACACACCGACATCGAAATCGAAGTCGTGGCTGCCGTCGCGCTCGACGGAAGGTCTCGTGGACGGATTGCTGTGTACAGTTGGCGCAACGAGCGCGCCGGCGGCGGCGAGTGCGCCAGCGCACAATAGAGAGGAGAGTTTCATATTTGCTCCGCGGGAAAAGATCGGGAAACGCTGCTGCCGGCGCTTAGCCCGGCTTGCGGAATTTCAGGATGAACTGATCGGTGTGGCCCTGGATCGACGCATCGAACGGACCCTTCGTGTGCGGGTCGCCCGGATTGGCAAGCAGCTTGCTCTCGCTGTCGAACTTGAATCCGGCCGCTTCGACCTCGCGCCGCACGGTGGCGGGTTCGATGCGATGCAACGTGTCGGTGACGTTGGCCGGCGAGCCTTTCGCGGCGACATGGTCGAGCACGATGTAGACGCCGCCCGGTTTCAGCGCGGCGTAAACGGCGCGGTTGAACGCGGCCATGTCGACCGGACCCATGAAGTCGTCGGGCAGGTCGTGGTAGTTCTGCGAGATCCAGAACAGATCGAGCGGCTCCGCATAGCGCGCAGCGTCGATCGGCGCGGCGTAGGTCACGCTCACGTTCGCATGCGTGAACGCGAACTGCTGCACCTCGGCGATGCCTTTGACGATGTTCGGATACTGCAGCAGTCCGCTCGGCACGCTTGCATAGACATGGCCGTTCGCGCCGACGATGGCGGAGAACAGCCGGGTGAAATAGCCGGCGCCGGTGCCGTAGTCGGCAACTTTGTCGCCGGGTTTGACGCCGGCGAACGCGAGCACGGGTGCCGGCTTGCGATTGGCGTCGCGCACCGTGTCGGTCGCGGGACGTGAAGCATCGGCGACCGCCTTGGCGATTGCGCCATTGCTGTCCTCGGCCGCATGAGCCAAAGTGACGCCCGTGCCGAGGACGGCGCAGAGCGCCACGACAAGAATGGATTGGTACATGACAACTCCTCAATTTCGATGACGCAATGATTCGGCCGCAGAGCACTTGCCTGAAGGGCCACATGACGAAAAAATTGCCGGGTCACTTGTCGGACAGCTGAGCGTTGAAGCCCTTCTTCGAAATCGAACTCGTCCCGACCGAGCCGGGATCGCGCAATGTCGCGCGCAACCTGCAGGGCCAACTCAAGGCGGCGATCGTCGACGGCCGGCTGCCGCTCGGCGCGCAACTGCCGGCGACGCGGCAGGCACGGGCTTTCTTCGGCGTCTCGCGCAACACGCTGGCCGAGGTCTACGACGCGCTGCTCAACGAAGGCTATGTCGTCGCGCGGCGCGGTGCCGGCACGTTCGTCGCCGAAACGCTGCCGAAGGCGCCGTCGCGGGTGAAGCGCTCGGGCGCGCGCGCGAGCACGCATCGTCTCAACACGTTCTGGCTGCGGCCCGAGGTGACGGCGGCGATGGGATTTTGGCGTGATCCGCCGATGCAGCCGACCTCGCGCAAGGCGCCGGCGATCGACCTGCGGCCTGCGTTGGTCGATTCGCGCCTGTTTCCGCACGAGATATTCCGCCGCGCCACGGCGAAGCAGCTGCGCACGCTGGAGCGAAAGCCGGCGAGCTATCGCAGCCCGCAGGGCAACCAGGGCAACTATCAGCTGCGCAATGCGATCACGCGGCATATCGCGCTGACGCGTGCGGTCGCCTGCCATGCGGATGACGTGCTCGTCACCTCGGGCGCACAGCAGGCGTTCGATCTGCTCGCGCGCGTGCTGGTCATCCCCGGCGAAACCGTCGTCGCGGTCGAGGATCCAGGCTATCCGCCGATGCGCGTGGCGTTCGCCGCGGCCGGGGCGAAGCTCGTGCCGGTCGGTGTCGACGACGAGGGGCTCATGGTCGACCGCTTGCCGGCCGATGTCGGCGTGATCTGCCTGTGTCCTTCGCATCAGTTCCCGCTCGGGGTGACGATGTCGGCGCGGCGGCGTGCACTGGTCGAGTTCGCGCGCAGACATCATGCGGTGATCGTCGAGGACGACTATGACGGCGAATTTCGCCACGACAGCAGCCCACTTTCGGCGTTGCGCACGCCCGAAGCCGCCGACGTCGTGTTCTATGTCGGCACGTTCTCCAAATGCATGTTGCCGACGCTGCGCCTCGGCTTCCTCGTCGCACCGGAATGGGCGATGCCGACGCTGATTGCGGCGAAGAACTGCCTCGATTGGCATTGCCCGACGCCGTTGCAGCGTGGCGTCGCCGCGTTCATCGACGAGGGCCATCTGACCCGGCACGTGCGCAAGATGCGCCAGCTGTACCAGCGTCGTCGCGAACATCTGACGCAGCGCTTGACCACCGACTTCGGCGAATGGCTGGCGCCGATTCCGTCGCTGTATGGCATGCATCTCAGCGCGCAGGCGCATTCTTCCGACGATTGGGAGCAGGTGACCAAGGCGCTGCTGCAGGCCAACGTGAAGCTGCACAGCTTCAGCCGCTATTTTCTGGGGCGCGAAACACGCACCGGCCTGATCTTCGGTTTCGGCTGCGTCGATTTCGCGATGATCGACCGCGGCCTGTCCGCGCTGCGCAGGCTGCTGTCGAAATAGCGGTTGCGCGGATTTCTACGCGTGCAGACCGAGTACGCCGCGTGCGCGCAGCTCGGCCACGATGCTGTCGGCAGCGGCTTCGGCGTTGAGCTTCTCCGTTTCGAGATGCAGCTCGGGCGCATCGGGTGCTTCGTATGGCGAATCGATGCCGGTGAAGTTTTTCAATTCGCCGCGCCGCGCCTTTTTGTACAAGCCCTTCGGATCCCGCGCTTCGACGACGGCGAGCGAGGTGTCGACGAAGATTTCGACGAATTCGCCGGCGCCGACCATGTCGCGCGCGAGCTTGCGCTCGGAGCGGAACGGCGAGATGAACGCGGTGAGCACGATCAGGCCGGCGTCGACCATGAGCTTGGCCACCTCGCCGATGCGGCGGATGTTCTCGATGCGGTCGGGGGCGGTGAAGCCGAGGTCCTTGTTCAGGCCGTGGCGCACGTTGTCGCCGTCGAGCAGGTAGGTGCGCACGCCGAGCGCGTGCAGCTTGCGCTCGACGAGGTTCGCGATCGTCGACTTGCCGCTGCCCGAGAGGCCGGTGAACCAGAGCACGCAGGGTTTGTGCCCATTGAGCCGCGCGCGCGCTGCCTTGTCGACTTCGAGCGCCTGCCAGTGGATGTTCTGCGAACGACGCAGGGCGAAATGAATCGTGCCCGCGGCGATCGTGTGGTTGCTCAGGCGATCGATGACGATGAAGCTGCCCATGTCGCGGTTGTCCGCGTAGGGGTCGAACGCGATCGCGCGGTCGAGCGTCAGCGTGCACACGCCGACCTCGTTGACGTTGAGCGTCTTGGCGACGAGACGGTCGAGCGTGTTCACTTCGACCACGTATTTCGGTTTCGAGATCGAGCCGCCGACCGTGCTCGCTCCGGTCTTCACCAGATAGGCGCGGCCCGGCAGCATCGGCGTCTCGTCGAGCCAGGCGATCGTCGCTTCGAACTGATCGGCGAGTCCGGCCGGATCGTGTGCCGAAGAGATCACGTCGCCGCGGCTGATGTCGATTTCGTCGGCGAGCGTCAGCGTGACCGACTCGCCGCTCACGCCTTGAGCCTTGTCGCCGTCGAGGCTGACGATGCGCGCGACGGTCGAGGTTTTGCCCGAGGGCAGTACGCGGATTGCGTCGCCGGGTTTGACCGAGCCGCCGAGGATGCGGCCCGAGAAACCGCGGAAGTCGAGGTTCGGGCGGTTGACCCATTGCACCGGCATGCGCAGCGGTGCATTTGTGGAAGATGCGGCAATTTCCACATTTTCCAGGAATTCTAGCAGGTTCGGCCCGGTGTACCACGGCGTATTCGTGCTCGCCTCGGCGATATTGTCGCCGCGCAGCGCCGCCATCGGGATGCTGGTGACGCGCTCGATGCTGCCGTCGAGTCGCTCGATGAAGGCGCGGTATTCGCGGTCGATCTCGTTGAAAACCTGTTCGGAATAGCCGACGAGGTCGAGCTTGTTGACCGCGAGCACGACGTGCTTGATGCCGACCAGCGAGACCAGATAGCTGTGCCGCCGCGTCTGCGTAAGCACGCCCTTGCGCGCGTCGATCAGGATCACGGCGAGGTCGGCGGTCGAGGCGCCGGTGACCATGTTGCGCGTGTACTGCTCGTGCCCCGGCGTGTCGGCGACGATGAATTTGCGCTTGTCGGTCGAGAAGAAGCGGTAGGCGACGTCGATCGTGATGCCCTGTTCGCGCTCGGCGGAAAGACCGTCGACGAGCAGGGCGAAGTCGAGTTCGTCGCCCTGCGTGCCGTGCTTCTTCGAATCGGCGTCGAGCGTGGACATCTGGTCGTCGAGCAGCGCCTTGGCCTCGTACAGCATGCGCCCGATCAGGGTACTCTTGCCGTCGTCGACGCTGCCGCAGGTGATGAAGCGCAGCAGCGACTTGTTCTCGTGCGTGCGCAGGTACTGCTCGATGTCGGTTTCGATCAGGGCGCGGTCGGTGGATTGGAAAGCGGTGTTCATCAGAAATATCCCTCCGCCTTCTTCTTCTCCATCGACGCACTCGAGTCGTGATCGATCAGGCGACCCTGGCGTTCGGTGGTCGTCGCGAGCAGCATCTCCTGGATGATTGCGGGCAGGGTCGCCGCCGTCGATTCGATCGCACCCGACAGCGGGTAACAGCCGAGCGTGCGGAAACGAACGGATTTGTTTTTCGGCGTCTCGCCGCTGCGCAGCGGAAAGCGTTCGTCGTCGACCATGATCAGCATGCCGTCACGCTCGACCACGGGTCGCTCGGCGGCGAGGTAGAGCGGCACGATCGGGATGTCTTCGAGGTGGATGTACTGCCAGATGTCGAGCTCGGTCCAGTTCGACAGCGGGAACACGCGGATCGACTCACCGGGATTCTTGCGCGTGTTGTACAGGCGCCAGAGTTCGGGGCGTTGGTTCTTCGGGTCCCACTGATGCTGGGCCGAACGGAACGAAAACACGCGTTCCTTCGCGCGCGACTTCTCCTCGTCGCGACGCGCGCCGCCGAAGGCGAGGTCGAAACGATGCAGATCGAGCGCCTGCTTGAGACCCTGCGTTTTCCACATGTCCGTATGCTTGGCCGAGCCGTGCGTGAACGGATTGATGCCGAGCGCTTCGGCTTCCGGATTCTTGTGCACGATCAGCTCCATGCCCGACTCGCGCGCGGCGCGTTCGCGCATCGCGTACATGTCGCGGAACTTCCAGGTCGTATCGACGTGGAGCAGCGGAAACGGCGGGCGGCTCGGGTAAAATGCCTTGCGCGCGAGGTGCAGCATCACCGACGAATCCTTGCCGATCGAATACAGCATCACCGGCCGCTGGGACTCGGCGACGGCTTCGCGCAGGATGTCGATGCTTTCGGCTTCGAGGCGTTGCAGGTGGGTCAGGCTGGGCATCTAGCTATTATGCGGCAAACGCATATCGCCGGAAGCAATAAAGCGGGCAGGAAAGGGCGCGCGGGTCCCGAAGAAAAAGCATAAGCAAAGAACGATTTCTCCGCTTTCTTCGGGCCCCGTCTTCCGCGACACGGGCTACTGCAGATGCGCCTCGAGGAACCACAACGACTTGTCGAGGCCGCGCGAGATGCCGGTGAACAGGTCGGCTGTGTCGGCGTCGCCCGCGTCGTTGCTGGCATCGATCGCGGCACGGGTCGACTTGGCCAGCTGGGCGTAGCGGTCGGCGAGCAGGGCGACCATCTGCATGCCGTCGTAACTGTCGTGCGGCAGTTCGGCGAGGCGCGAGGCCTTGGCCGCAATGCGCGCCGTGCCCATCGCCACGCCGCCGAGCGCGGTCACACGTTCGGCCACGTCGTCCACCGGTCCCTCAAGCTGCTCGGCGAGCTCGTCGAACAGTTCGTGCAGGGCGATGAAATAGGGGCCTTTCACGTTCCAGTGCGCCTGCTTGACCTGGGTGTACAGATCGAGCGTGTCGGCGAGTTGCGCGTTGAGCAGCGCGATCATCTTCTCGCGCAACTTCGGCGCGATGTCGATGCGGGTTGGATTCTGCTTGTGCTTGGCCATGGATCGCTCCTTTTGCGGGGACAGCGTCACTATAATGTCGCCCGATTCCACATTGAAGTCGATTGTTGCGATCCCCGCGATAGACCACATCTATCACGGACCTCGCCACCTGCCGCTGCGTGAAACCTCGTATTTCTCCCGACTCCCCGCTTTCCGCCCTGCGCGCCGAGATTGCCGAAACGATGCTGCGCGATCGCCGCGCGCTGTCGCGCGAGATCGACCGGTTCGCGTCGCGCGCACCCGACGAGGCCGCGCTCGCGCGCCTGCGCACGCGCATCGTCGCTGCGCGTGCGCGCTATGCGACGCGTTCGGCGAGCGTTCCCGAGATCCGTGTCGACGAGTCGTTGCCGATCGCGGCGCGCACGGACGAGATCGTCGAACTGATCCGCAAGCATCAGGTCATCGTCCTCGCCGGCGAAACCGGTTCGGGCAAGAGCACGCAGTTGCCGAAGCTCTGCCTCGCCGCCGGTCGCGGCCGCGCCGGCTTGATCGGCTGCACGCAGCCGCGCCGCGTCGCCGCGCGCAGCGTGGCGCGGCGTGTGGCGGACGAGTTGGGGACCGAACTCGGCAGCCTAGTCGGCTATCAGGTGCGCTTTGCCGACCAGGCCAGCGAACGCACCCTGGTCAAGTTCATGACCGACGGCATCCTGCTCGCGGAAACGCAGGGCGATCCGTGGCTCAACGCCTACGACACGATCATCATCGACGAGGCGCACGAGCGCAGCCTCAACATCGATTTCCTGCTCGGCTATCTCAAGCGCCTGCTCGCGCGCCGCAAGGATCTCAAACTCATCGTTACTTCGGCGACGATCGACACGGCGCGTTTCGCCGCGCATTTCGGCAACGCGCCCGTGGTCGAGGTCGAGGGCCGCAGTTATCCGGTCGAAGTGCGCTGGCGGCCTGCACCGGAAAAGGAAAACCTGACCCAGGTCGAGCAGATCATCGCCGCAGTCGACGAAATCACGCGCGAGGATGCGCGCGGCGATGCGCTGATCTTCCTTTCGGGCGAACGCGAGATCCGCGAAACGCATTTGGCGCTCGCGCGGCGCAACTACCGCGCGACCGAAGTGCTTGCGCTGTACGCGCGCCTGTCCGCGGCCGAGCAGGATCGCGTGTTCAAGCCCGGTGCCGCGCGGCGCATCGTGCTCGCGACCAATGTCGCGGAAACCTCGCTGACCGTACCGCGCATCCGCTACGTGATCGACACGGGCACGGCGCGGGTCAAGCGCTACCTGCCGCGCAGCCAGCTCGAGCGCCTGCACGTCGAACCGATCTCACAGGCCGCGGCCGAGCAGCGCAAAGGCCGCTGCGGTCGAATCGGACCGGGCGTGTGCCTGCGCCTGTATGCCGAGGACGATTTCAACGCGCGGCCGAAATACTCCGATCCGGAAATCCTGCGTTCCTCGCTGGCCGGCGTGATCCTGCGCATGCTCAGCCTGAAGCTGGGCGAGGTGGAAAATTTCCCGTTCGTCGAAGCGCCGAATCCGCGTGCGATCGGCGATGGCTGGCGGCGGTTGCAGGAACTCGGCGCCGTATCTATGCGTTCATCCTTGAACGCAGAAGATCAAAAAGCAGCCATCCATGACCGCACTTCTCAATATGTGCTGACCGATATCGGTCGTGGCATGGCAGCGATGCCGATCGACGTCGCGCTGGCGCGCATGCTGGTAGAGGCGCAGCGGCTGGGCGTATCGCGCGAACTGCTGATCCTCGTCGCCTTTCTTTCGATCCAGGATCCGCGCGAGCGCCCGCCCGATGCGCGCCAGGCAGCCGACACCGCGCACGCGCAATTCGTCGATGCGAAATCCGATTTCATCGGCGTACTCAATCTCTGGCAGGCGCATGCATCCGCGCACGAGGACCTGACCCAATCGAAGCTGCGCGACTGGTGCGGCGCGCGCTTCCTTTCCTATCTGCGCATGCGCGAATGGCGCGAGCTGCATCGGCAGTTATTGTTGCTCGAGGCGCCGGGGCAGGAGACGCGCGAAAAGCTGCCCGAAAAGCCGAAAGCGAAGGGTGTGCGACAAGCGGCCCCCGGCGCTGCCGAGACCGAATTGCAGAAAGCGGCGGCGGCGAACTATGAAGCCGTGCATCGCAGCCTGCTCAGCGGCTGGCCGACCCAGGTCGCGCTCAAGGACGAGAAGAGCCAGTACCGCGGCACGCGCGAGCGCCGCTATCAGATTTTTCCCGGCTCTGCGCTTGCGAAGAAGCCGCCGCGCTGGCTGTTGTCCGGGCAGATTCTCGATCTGCAAAAAGTCTATGCGATGCTCAACGCCGAGGTCGCGCCCGAATGGATCGAGCAGCAGGCCGCGCATCTGGTCAAGAAGGCGTGGCGCGAGCCGCACTGGTCGCGCAAGCGCGGCGCCGTGCTCGCGTTCGAGCAGGTGACGCTGTTCGGATTGATTCTCGTCGAGAAACGCACCGTGCAGTTCGGCGCGCAGGACGGTACCGATCAAAACCGCACCGAAGCGCACGAGGTATTCTTGCGCGAGGCGCTGGCCCGCTGCGATATCGACAGTCGTGCCGATTGCGTACGCGCGAATGCGCGCGTGCTCGAGCAGGCGCACGAGATCGAAGCCAAACAGCGCCGCAGCGGACTCGTGCGCGACGAGGACGAACTCGTCGCCTTCCTGCGTGGCAAGCTGCCGGCTGACATCAGCACGGCGGCCGCGTTCGATGCATGGTATCGCCGCGCTTCCGCTGCCGAGCAGGCGGCGCTGCGCTGGTCGCTCGACGACGTACTTGAGAGCTCGCCCGGCTTGCGCGCGAGCGACTTCCCGACGCACCTCGACTGCGCTGGACATAAGCTCAAGCTCGACTACCGTTTCGTTCCTGGCGACGCCGGCGACGGCGTCACCCTGCAGGTGCCGCTCGCCTTCGTCAACGCCGTGCCGGCGCGGCGCTGCGAATGGCTCGTGCCGGGCCTGCTGCCGGAAAAGATCGCCGAACTGATCCGCGGACTGCCGAAGGCGCTGCGGCGCAATTTCGTGCCCGCGCCGGATTTCGCGCGCGCGTTCGCCGAGGCAGAACGGCCGCGCGACGAACCGCTGTTCGAAGTGCTTGCGGCGTATCTCAAGCGCGTGAGCGGGATCGAGATTGGCGCGGGCGACTTCGCCACCATCGAACTACCGGCACATTTCTCGATGCGCTTCCGCGTCTACGACGAGCACGGCAAAACGCTGGCCGAGGGCCGCGACATCGAGTCGATCCGCGACGCCTGGGGCGGCGCCGCGAACGCCGCGTTCTCGCGTCGTGCCGATGTGGAACTCGCGCGCGAGGAAGTCGCCGAGTTCGATTTCGAGGACATTCCCGAGCGCATCGTCAGCGCCGGCAACCTTGTTGCCTATCCGGCGCTGGTCGACCTTGGCGAAAGCGTTGCCTTGCGCGTGTTCGAGCGCGCCGACGAGGCGCGCGACGCGCACCTGCGTGGCGTGCGCCGCATGCTGCGCCGCTCGTTGCACGAGAAGATCAAGCAGGCAAGAAGACAACTGCCGATCGAGCGGCGGCTTGCGCTGAAGTACGCCGGCATCGCCAGCGTCGACGAACTGCGCGAGGACATCGTCGAGGCGGCGCTGACCGAACTGCTCGATGCGAGTGATCTCGATCTGCGTCAACGCAGCGCGTTCCATCACGCCGAGGCTGAGATCGGTGGCAAGCTGTTCGCGACCGCGGTCGAACGGCTCAAGCTGGTCGAGGACGTGCTCGGCGCCTATGCGGAATTCACGCCTTGGCTGGAGCCACCGCTGATCGGCTATGCGAAGGCGAACTACGACGACTTGCGCGAACAGCTCGCCGAGCTCGTCCATCCGGGATTCGTGCAAAAAGTGGACAAATCCCGTCTGCAGTATTTCCCACGCTATCTCAAGGCGATGCGTCTGCGCGCCGAACGCCTGCGCCAGGACGCCACGCGCGATCAGGCGCGCATGCTGACCGTGCGCGGCTACTGGCGCGAATACCTCAAGCACCGCGCCAGCGGCGATGCCGATCCTGCACTGCTCGAAGAGCTGCGTTGGCTGATCGAGGAACTGCGCGTCTCGCTGTTCGCCCAGGAATTGAAGACCGCCGAGCCGGTGTCGCCGAAGCGGCTCAACAAGCTGATCGAGGATATGTAGGTTGGGGTGAGCGCTGTTGGCGAACCCCAACTCCCATCGCCGCCAAATCGCGCGTTGGGGTTCGCATGCGCTCACCCCAACCTACGCCGTCGTCGCTACTTGCTGCGCTCCACGCGCAGGCTGTCGCAGTCGCAGCCGCTGACGAACAGCAGCCAGTTGCCGGACATCGTCGGCTCGAGCTTGACCTTGGGGTTGTGCAGCTTGCCGCCGTCGTAACGACCGGCCTGCGATTGGGTCCATTCCTGCCCATTCTGCAGCTTGAACACGGTCTTGCCGGTCCAGCCAGTGAACAGGCCGTCGATGCGCGTCTCGATGCGCTCGCGCGGCGCGTCGTCGGCGTAGAAGATGGGTTTGTTCGAGGGCGTGACGAGCTTCGTGACCGTCACGGGATGCGCGGCGAGCCAGTCGTTGAGCCGCTTGAGCGCATCAGGACTGAGCTTGTCGAGCTCCGCGGCGTGGAACTCTTCCTTCGACATGCGCTCCTGCAAGGCCGGCTGCTCGGCGGCAGACGCGCCGCCGCAAGCCACGGCGATGCCGAGCGCAACGCACAGCAACGCGACTTTGCGCAAACTCACTTCGTGCGTTCCACGCGCACGCTGCAGCCGCAGGGTTCGACGTAAAGAAGCCAACTGCCGAGCAGCATCGGCTTGATCTTCACTTTTGGATTGTCGTACTTGCCATTGGACATCTGGCCCGACTCGGCTTGGGTCCATTCCTGGCCGTTGTCGAGACGGAAGATGGTCTTGCCGTACCAGCCAGTGAAACGGCCGGTGATGCGCGTTTCGATGACTTGGCGTTGCCCCTGGTCGGTCTCGAACACCGGCTTGCCGGTCGGCGTTTCGATCTTGGTGATGGTCTTGACGATCGCATGGCCGCTGAGCCAGTCGTTCAGCGACTTCAGCTCGGCCGGGCTGAGCTTGTCGAGGCCGGCGGCGTGGAATTCGCCCTTGGACATGCGCTCTTCGAGCGTGGGGGTGGTTTCCGCGGCGATTGCGCTGAGGGCGAGTAGGGAGAGGGCAAGACCGACAATGCGACGCATGGGAAAGACTCTCGGTTCGAGCGAAGGCGGCATTGTAGCGGCTTGTGTGGCGGCTGCACACGCTCGGGCCGTTCGGCATTGCGCGACGCGTGGCGGTAGAATCCGCGCATGAAACCCGCTGTGCAGAAACCCGCATCGTTGACTGCATGGCTGGCACGCGTGGCGAGTGGCGACGAGGCCATGAGCTTCGCCGCAGCGGCGCTGGCGCAGCCGGAGAACGAGGCGAAGCTCGCCGCCATCGAGGCGGAAATGCTCGCCACGTTGCAACTGCTTGAATCGCTCGATCTCGATCGCGAAACGTTGGCTGCCTATGTGCTGCACGCGTTGCGGCAGGGTGGTGTGCCACTCGATGCCTTGCGCTTGGCGAAGCTGCCATCGAGTCTGAGGGATCTGCTCGACGGCCAGCAGGCCGCGGACAAGGTCGGTGCGCTCTACGCGGCACGCAGCGGCGGCGGCAATGCCGAGGGCCTGCGCCGGCTATTGCTCGCGATCATCAAGGACCTGCGCGTCGTCTTCATCCTGCTCGCGCGCCAACTCGCGCGCTTGCGCGCGGCCGAGCGGCTCGAACCCGAGCAACGTCGCGAGCTGGCCCAGCTCACCGCCGACATCCATGCGCCGCTCGCCAACCGGCTCGGCATCTGGCAGCTCAAATGGGAGCTCGAAGATCTGGCGTTCCGCTACCTGCAGCCCGACACCTATCGTCGCATCGTGCGCCTGCTCGACGAGCGCCGCAGCGAGCGCGACGGTTTCATCGAAACGACGATCCGCATGCTGCGCGGCGCGCTCGACAAGGCCGGGGTCAAGGCCGACATCGCCGGCCGCTCCAAGCACATCTACTCGATCTGGAAGAAGATGCAGCGCAAGGGCGGCGATTTCTCCGCGCTGTACGACATCCGCGCGGTGCGCCTGCTCGTCGACGATGTGGCCGCCTGCTACGCCGCGCTCGGCGTCGTGCACACGCTGTGGCCGCCGATTCCGAGCGAGTTCGACGACTACATCGCGCGGCCGAAGGGCAACAATTACCAGTCACTGCACACGGCCGTCGTCGGCCCGCAGGGCAAGACGCTCGAAGTGCAGATCCGCACGCATGAGATGCACGCGTTCGCCGAGCGCGGCGTCGCCGCGCATTGGCGCTACAAGGAGGGCGGCGGTGCGGATCAGAGCTTTGAAAGAAAAGTCGCCTGGATGCGCCAGCTGCTCGAAGCGAAGGACGAGTCCGGCGACGAAGCCGCGTTGCTTGCCGGCTTCAAGACCGACCTGCTCGAAGACCGCGTCTACCTGCTCACACCCGCGGGCGAGGTGATCGATCTGCCGCGCGGCGCCACCGTGCTCGACTTCGCCTACACCGTGCATACCGACGTCGGCCATCGCACGCGCGGCGCCAAGGTCAACGGGCGCATCGTGCCGCTGGCGTTCCAGCCGGTCTCGGGCGATCGCGTCGAGATCCTCACCGGCAAGAGCGCCGAGCCGCGCCGCGACTGGATGAACGCGCAGTCGGGGTTCCTCACCACGCAGCGCGCACGCGCCAAGGTGCGCGCCTGGTTCAAGAAGATCGACCAGGACATCAACCTCGCCGCGGGCCGCGAGATCCTCGAGCGCGAGTTCAAGCGGCTCGCGCTGCACAACGTCGAGCTTGATTCGCTGCCGCCGAAGTTTCACTACAAGACGCTCGATGAATTCCTCATCGCGCTTGCGCTCGGCGATATTACCGCCGGTCACGTCGCGCGCACACTGCACGAGGCGCAGGCACCTGCGACGCCCGCTGTCGCGCCGGCGCCCGTGCGCGCGCCAGGTCGAGTCCAAACCGGCGACAAGGACGCGATCGTCATCGAAGGCGTCGGCAACCTGCTGACCACGATCGCGCGCTGTTGTCAGCCGCTGCCGGGCGATGCGATCGCGGGCTACATCACGCAGGGCCGCGGCGTGTCGATCCACCGCGCCGACTGCACAAGCCTCGCGCGCCTCGTTGCACGTGACCCCGGCCGCGCGATCGAGGTCGAGTGGGGCGGCGCGCGCAAGGCCGACTACGACGTCGATCTCGTCGTGCGTGGCTACGATCGCAAGGGCCTGCACAAGGATGTTACCAACGTCATCGCGACCGCGAACATCAACCTTATCGCCGTCAACGCGCGCGTCGATGCGACGACGGGCTTGGTGACGATGAATTTTTCCGTACGCGTCGCCGACTTCGAGCAGTTGTCAGCGCTACTTGCACGCCTCGCCGGCGTGCCGAACGTGATCGAGGCGCGGCGCGTGGCGTAGGTTGGCGGAATCAAGCGAAGCTAAACCGACGACGGAAGCGGCATCCACTGTGCCCAGTCACAAGGGCGTGACGGCGGCTGCGTGCGGATCAGTTGCGTCCGGGTACGCGGCAGCAGGTAGCGCTGGAGGAAATGTCGGCCGAGCTTCCGCCGTAATTGTGGAACGAACACTCCGAGGCCGTGCCTGTTTGATTGTTGTTATACACGTAGGCGAGGGAATAGTCTGAGGTGCACGACCCGCCGGTGTGCGCGTAGCCCACCGGGCAATTCGGCGAGAACAACGAGTAGTAGTTCGAGTTGGCCGCGACGGTTGCGTTCGTCGTCGCGTAAATACACTCCAGCTCCGTCGGCGCGGGCGGCACGAACACGCCGAATACGTCGATGATCACCTGCGCGGGTGCGCTCGCCAGCACGTTGAATTGACCGTTGGTCTCGTTGATCGAGAACACGCCGGCGTTGGCGAGCACGTCGCCAGGGCCGAAATTCATGAAGCTCGTGCCGGCCGTGCCGCCCTGCGGGTAGATGGCGAGGAAACTGCCGACGGCGAAACCCGACATGCCGGTTTCGTCGACGGTGACGTTGGCCGCGATCGCTTTCGGCCGTTGCGTGCCGTTGTACGCGCCGTACGGGGTCGGGTTGCAGTTGTCGGCACCGGTGTTGCCGGAACTGAAGAAGTAGGTGCGCGTCTGCCCGGCGCTGAACGACGTGCCGGATCCCTTGCGCGTGTCGAGGATGCGGCAGGGATTGATCGGGATATAGGTGAGATCCTGAGTGGCGTCACCGAGCGTGTTTGCCGTGCCGGGCGGCTTGGCAACGCCGGCGATGCGTGTCGATGTGCCGAGTGCGTCGTTGACGGCCGTGGCGCTGGCCACCGCGGCGAAGTCGCCCTCGTCGATCCTCATCAGGTTGGCGAGCAGCTCATTGCGCCAATGGTCGTTGCCCAGACCGTCCGCCTTCGCCTGGACATCGAAGCGATGGGTCAGTTTCAGGGCGAGCGCGAATTTCTGTTGCGCGCGATCCAGGGCTTTGGGGTCGACCTCGGTGCGGGTTGGGTTGATTCCGGTGCGCGCCGCTGCCAATGCCCCGTCCTGTGCCGCGCCGGGACCGGCCTGCGCTTCCGCGGCCATCGCCGTGCCGCTCGCAAGGATCAACAAACATGCTGCGAAACGAATGATCTGGCTCGTGTTCATTGCGTGCTCCCCATCAGTGAACGGAAAGCGGCGGAATGGCCGCTGCGCGGCTGCTCATCGGGGTGCGATGGAACCCGAGCGCGCCGCGGACCTGCCGATGACTCCCATCATCGTTTACATACAGGAAGCGGCGCCGAATCCGGCAAGCCCGAGTTCGTCATTCTCGCCAAAGCATGCGGAATGACGAACCGGCAGCACTGGGCGACGCCATGGTAGCAGAGCCTGTGCGGCGCTGCGGATCAGTGGCGCCCGGGTACACGGCAACACGTCGCCACGGCAGTGATGAAGTGCGCTGCGGCGGCGTCGGTATTGCGGTAGAAGCAGAACGTGTAGGCGCGCGTGGAAGAGAAGTCGATCGTCCCCGCGGACAGGGCCTCGTGGTCGGCGTTGCAGGCGCCGCCGGTGTGCATATACCCGGCTGGGCAACTCGGCGAAGTCACGTTGCTATAGGATCCGGCCGCCACGCCCATTGGCGCCGACGTCAGATCTTGACACTCCAGCGCCGTCGGCGCCGGCGCCACGAACACGCCGAACACATCGACGATCACCTGCGCCGGTGCGCTGGCCAGCACGGTGAACTGGCCGCTGGTCGCATTGATCGAGAACACGCCGGCGTTGGCGATGACCTGGCCCGGGCCGAAGTTCATGAAGCTCGTTCCTGCCGTGCCGCCCTGCGGATAGATGGCAAGGAAACTGCCCACGGCGAATCCGGACAGGCCGGTTTCGTCGACGGTGACATTGGCAGCGATCGCGGTCGGCCTCTGCGCGCCCGGGTACTGGCCGGGGTTCGGGTTGCAACTGGAATTGGCGCCGGTGTTGGTGTTGTTGTAGCTGTAGGTGCGGGTCTGCCCGGCCGAGAACGAAGTGCCGCTGCCCGCGCGCGTGTCGAGGATGCGGCAGGGGTTGATCGGGATGTAGGTCAGGTCCGCGGAGACGTCGCCGAGCAGCGCCGCCGTGGCGGGCGGCGCCTTGGCGTTGCCGGCGAGGCGCGCCGCCGTGCCGACTGCGTCGCTGATCGAATTGGCGCTTTCGACCGCGGCGAAATCGCTCTCGTCAATCTCCATTAGATGGGCGAGCAACTCATGACGCCAGTTGTCGCCGAGGCTCTCCTGTGCCGCGAACGAATCGAAACGGTGGGTTGTTTTCAGTGCCCGGGAAAACTTCTGTTGCGCGCGAACCAGTACCTGCGCATCGATTTCGTTCGGCGCGAGGCCGGCCCTGGCTTTCATCGTGGCCGGCGCCGCACGTCCGGCAACGGGCACGGGTTCCGCGGCGAATGCCGCGCCGACTGCCAGGGTCAACAAGGAAACCACAAAACGGATGGACGTGTCTGCTTTCATTGCGAACTCCTCGATATTGGACGGGCAACGTTGAACGAAGAACGACCGCATGGGCCCCGGTTGCAGCGGTGCCGATGTGATCCGCGTCCATCGGATGGTGTCGATGGCTAAGCAAGCAGGAAAAAGGCGTGAGAGGACACGAGCGGGCGGGAGCGCCATGGCGTGTAGGGCGCCTCGGTCCCGCGTCGAGGCGTGGATCAGTTGCGTCCGGGCACGCGGCAGCATTTTCCTCTGACTTTGAAAGTTACCGACGTCGATCCGGTGTAGCGCATGAATACGCTGCCGTCGTCTATCAAGGCTGTGGCCAGATTGAAGAAATCACCATTTGCATCCGGCATGGTGGCGACGCGCGCATATCCCGTGGGGCAAGCTGGCGCGGACGCGAGGCCAGTGCGTGTCGTTGTGTCGAGTGGCACGTCGGCGCTGTAGGCGGTGTTGGTGCACTCGAGCGCCGTCGGCTGCGGCGCGATGAAGACGCCGTAGGCGTCGACGATGATCTGGCTCGCGGCGTTGGAGACCACGGAAAATTGGCTGTTCGCCTGGTTCACGCTGACCACACCCGCATTGGCAATGATCTGGTTGGGGCCGAAATTCATGAAGCTCGTGGTCGTGCTGCCGCCCTGCGGATAGATCTGCAGGTAGGAACCCGCGCCGAAGCCAGTGAGCCCGGATTCGTCGACCGTGACGTTGGCGGCAATCGCAGCGACGTCATACGTCCCTGGAATCTGCCCGGAAACCGTGCAGCCGGACGCATGGCCCACGTTTGCGCCGCCGCCGGTGGTGGCGGCATACGTCTTCACGGTGCCGGCAGGAACGGCGGCACCGCCCGCGCGCGTGTCGACGATGCGACACGGAACGACGGGGATGTAGACCAGGTCGGTCGTCGCGCTGCCCAGGCCGTCGGCGACGGAGGACGCGCTCGACCCGCCTGTCGCCGCGCTGCCGGAAACGTCTGCCGCGGCTTTGCCGGCGCGTGCGACCGCGATCGAAGCGCTCATCGCGTCCGCCAACGAACGCGCGAGCGACACCGCGGCAAAGTCCGCCTCGGCGCCTTGCATGAGATAGCCGACCATTTCGAAACGCCACGCATCGCCGCTGATGCCTTCGGCGGCGGCCTGTGCCTTGAACTGGTCGACCATCTTCAGCGCGTGGGCGAACTTCGCCTCGGCCCGTGCGAGAGCGGAAGGATCGCCCCCCGGACTGGAGGGCCCCTTGCTCGGACCGGCAGCTACGGCAGTGCCGATGGATAAAGCCAGCAGGGAAATTGCGAAACCGATTTTCGTGCCTGTATTCATTGCGAACTCCTCGAGGTTTGGAACCCATGCATGACGGAGTGGCTACAAGGCGACGAGCGTCTCCCCTTCGGCGCCGACAAGATCCGCACTCCCTTCGATCTGTGTCGATCGATACCCACGCAGAAAGGGGGAGGCGCAGGACACGGTCCAGCGGATGTGCCGCTTCGAGTTGCGGCGGGCGCGGCATTGCGCAGCGCGGTGTTTCGGAGAACAAAAAAGCCGGAATCGCGGGGCGATTCCGGCTTGGAAGCTTCAATGCATCGGTCGTTCGCTTGACCGATGCGGGATGGAGGTTACGGGCGTCCCGGCACGCGACAGCATTGCGCGTAGGCGGTCAGCGTGGTTCCCAGTGTGCCCGACGTCCAGAATCCGCAGCCCCAGGTTGTCGCACCGGACGGGAAGTTCTCATAGGTCCAGTCGTTGATCGAGTTGCTGTGGCAGCCGCCGCCCGTCATGCCGTATCCGGCCGGACAAGTTGCGCTGACAACGCCAAGGAAGGAGCTGGTGCTGGTTGCGGTCGTGCACTCCACAGCGGTGGGCTGCGGCGCGATGAAAGCGCCGTAGGTGTCGACGATGATCTGGGTTGGCGCGTTGGACACCACCGAGAATTGGCCGTTGGCCTGATTCAGGCTGATGACGCCGGCGTTGGCGATGATCTGGTTCGGGCTGAAGTTCATGAAGCTCGTGGCCGTGCTGCCACCCTGCGGATAGATCTGGAGGTAGGAACCCGCGCCGAAGCCGCTGAGTCCGGATTCGTCGACAGTAACGTTGGCGGCGAACGCCGCGGCGCCGTCGCTGCCGGGAATCTGGTTGGTGACTGAACACGACGCGGCACCGACATTGATGGCGGTGAAGTCATAGGTCTTCACGGTGTTGGCGGCAACGGCGGCGCCGCCAGCACGCGTGTCGAGAACGCGGCATGGGGTGATCGGCACATAGACCAGATCGCTCGTGGTAGTACCCAGGCCGGCGGTGACGGATGCGGCGCTGGAGCCCGAGGCGGCTTCACTGCTTGATGTCGGGTTGCCGGCGCGCGCGACCGCTTTCGCAGCGCTCACGGCGTCCGCATACGAGCGCGCAAGCGACACCGAGGCGAAATTCGCTTCGGAGCCCTGCATGAGATTGCCGACCATTGCGAAGCGCCAGTTATCGCCGGTGATGCCTTCGGCCGCGGCCTGCGCCTTGAACTGGTCGACGACGGCCAGTGCGGCGGCGAACTTCGCCTCGGCGCGTGCGAGTGCCGAAGGATCGACGGCCGGATTGGCGGGACCCTTGCTCGGACCGGCGGCTACGGCCGTGCCGATGGACAAAGCCAACAGGGAAATTGCGAAACCGATTTTCGTGCCTGTATTCATTGCGAACTCCTCGAGGTTGCGGGAAACCGTGGATGACGGAGTGGCTGCTGGGCGACGATCGACTCCCCTTCGGCGCCGACAAGATCCGCACTCCTTCCGATCTGTGTCGACCATCACAGACGGAAAAAGCCGGCGAAAAGCGTCATCCGTTACGTGGACGGCTGCCGCAGGTAGGGGTACTGGGGGTCTTTCGGAGTCGCGCTGACGGGATTGGGGCGAAAGCCAGCGGCAACCGCAGCGCGCTGCAGCGCAGTTTGCTGCCGTCCCGGAGTGGGTGTGGAGCGAGCACGCAGGGCGCCGGGCGAAATCCCCAATGGGTTCGCCGGAAAGCCCCCGGAAAACCGGGGATTGGCGCAGGCGAAGGCTTACTCGCCGAGGTCGACGGTCTCGCGCATGCCGATGCCGTTCGCGTTCGCCTCGAAGTTGAATTCGCCGGAGCGGATCATCTTCTCGTACAGCGCGAACAGCTTGGTCTGCGCGCCGAACTGGTCCTTCTGCGCGGCCGGCATCGCCGTCTGCATTACGTCGGCGTACTTGCCGAGCAACCCGTACAGCGCGCCGGAGAAATGCACGCGCAGGAACACCGGTGTCGCGCTTGGTGGCGCGGCGAAATAGGCGCCGAGCATGGCCTCGCTGCCCTGGCCGGCAGAGAGTGCGATCGCCTTGTCGGTCATTGCGAGCCAGACCGGCGGTAGCTGCGCCGATGCCGGCAGTAAGCCGGCTGGCAGCGCGACTGGTTTGCCGTCGGTCGTGATCTTGAGGTCCTTGAGTTGCGGCACCGCCATCTGCGCCATGCCGACCGCGGCGAGCGGGTTGTTGGTTCCGATCAGCATGCGCGAGGCGGCATCGGGTACCTTGGAATCCTTGCGCGGCTCGAGCTTGTCGAGGGTCACGCGCACGCCGGTCAAGTCGCTGAACGGCGGCGGGATGGTCACGCCGAGTTGTTGCTTCGACTTGGCGAACATCTCGTTGATGCTGGCGAATTCGGGGCAGGCGAACGGTTTCGCCGCGACCGCGTCGGCCTGTTTGAGCCAGAACTCTTTGAGCTTGAGCAGCGGCGTGGCCAGGCTGACGTCGAACAGCCCTTCGGCCGGGGCTCCGGTGCCGGGTGCGGCGGCGAGCGCGGCCATCAGCGCCTGCGCGAGCGCGGGCTCGGTTTCGAATTGCATGGCGACGCGCAATTGCGGCGGCGCATAGGTTTCGGCGCCGGCGACGATGCGCGGGAACTTCTGCACGATCGCCTTGGCCTCCTCGACGCAGACCGGGCTGTCCTTGGCGACGTCGGTCGGCAGCTTCAGCGCCTTGGCGATTTCCAGATCGGCGCCGGTTGGAGCGTTCGACAGGCGCAGCGCAAGCGCGGCGAAATCGAGATAGCCTTCGCCGTAGGGTGAATAATTATACTTTTTCGCAATCGCCTGCAGCGTGCCGGCATCGAGCAGGTTCTTGCCCGGGCGGGTGACGCCGAGCAGCAGTTGCTTGACCGTGTCGTTGGCGGCGGCTGGCCACAGCGTGGCGACGAGGTACGAGCCCTGCACCGCGATCACGAACTGCACGTCCTCGTTGCCGAACTGCCAGTACTCCTGCGCGCCGGTCTTACCGGTCGGAATCTTTTCGCCAACTTTGGCTTCGACGCGGGCGATCATCGCCTTGAACGCGGCCGTATCGCCGAGCTCCATGCGCAGCACCGGCACGAGGCCGACGCCGTAGATTGCCGTGCGTGCGTCGGGCTTGTAGCCAAGCTCGCGCAGCTTGTCGAGCGTATCGTGGCCGCGCAATTCGTCGAGCACGGCGGCGAGGATCTTCGTTTCGCGCTCGCCGAGCGCCTTCTGCTGCTTGAGCAAGCCGTCGTACATGTCGATCACGACGGGCATCACCGCGTGCATCTGGTGCGAGGACCAGTCGATCATCGCCTGCGGCTGCGGTTCGAGATTGGCCCAAGCGTACGGCGTGTCCGCGGGGGCGTAGGCGAGCGGCTGGTCCGCGCTCGGCTGCGCCTTGCCGCAGGCGGCGAGGACGGCGGCGGAGAGCGCGAGGATGGCGTGGCGAGCGGCCTTGTTCATTCTGGGTTTCCCTTCGGCTTGCGGAATGCGGGGCGTCTGTCGTGGAAAGACGGAAAAAGTCGCCGCCAAGTGTCGTCAGCGGTGTTCGAGCAGCTCGGCAAGCACGGCCATGCGTGCGAACACGCCGTTGCTGACTTGTTCCAAGATCAGCGACTGCGCGCCGTCCGCGACCTCGTCGGCGATCTCGACGTTGCGGTTGATCGGTCCGGGATGCATGACGACGCAGCCCGGCTTCGCGCGCGCGAGGCGCGCCGCGTCGAGGCCGTAGCGGGCGAAGTAGTCGGCTTCGGACGGGATCGCCGCGGCTTCCATGCGTTCCTTCTGCAGGCGCAGCATGATTGCCGCGTCGCAGCCGATGATGGCTTGGTCGAGGGTGTGTACAAACGAGCATTGCGCAAATTCCGCCGCGTCGGATTGCGGCAGCAGCTCAGGCGGCGCGCACAGGCGCAGGTCGCGCACGCCGAGCGTGCGCAGCACGTCGACGTCGGAGCGGGCGACACGCGAATGGCGGATGTCACCGCAGATGACGATGCTCAATTTGGAAAAATCCTCGACGCGGCGGCGCAGCGTCAGTGCATCGAGCAAGCCCTGAGTCGGATGCGCATGATTGCCGTCGCCCGCGTTGAGCACGGCGGCATTCGAGCGCAGGTTGCGCGCGATCGTCTCGGGCGTGCCCGATTCCTTGTGGCGCACGACGAAGGCATCGCAATGCATCGCCTCGAGCGTGTGGATCGTGTCGAGCAGGCTCTCGCCCTTGACCGTGGACGAGCGCTCGATGTCGAAGTTGATCACGAGCGCGCCGAGCCGCTGCGCGGCAAGATCGAACGAAGTGCGCGTGCGCGTCGACGGTTCGAAGAACAGGTTGATCAGCGTGCGGCCGTCGAGCAGATCGAGCGGTCGCGCGCCGCCCTGGCTGTCGCGACGCATCGCCTCGGCGCGTTCGAGCAGGCGCTCGATCGTCGCGCGCGGCATGTCGGCGAGCGTGATCAGGTGGCGCAGACGGCCGCCCGCCGCGAGTTGCAAGTCGTGCATGTGCATCCTATCCGTTCGTTGGCGAAGTCGCGTATTCCAGCAGCCACTGTTCCACGATGATTTCCGCAGCGATCGCATCGAGCGCGGCGGCGTGCTTGCGCCGGACCGAACCGCTGGCGCGACGTTCGGCGAAACGCTCGGCGGCGGCGCGCGAGGTCAGGCGCTCGTCAACAAGTTCCACCGGCAGCGCGTGGCGTTCGCGCAGCACTTCGGCGAACGCACGCGCGTTCTGGCTGTTCGTCTGTTCGCCGGAGTCGAGAGTCAGCGGCAGGCCGACGAGCAGCGCATCGGGGCGCCATTCGCGCAGCAGCGCCGCTATGCGCGCAAGGTCCGGTCCGTTGGCGCCATTGCCAACGATCTCGAGCGCGCGCGCACTGCCGGTCACGCGATTGCCGACCGCAACGCCAATCCGTCTCGCGCCATAGTCGAAACCGAGCACGGTGGTGATGCCGCGCTCAAGCATTCCCGGCCTGACTGGAGAGGTTTGCCACGTTGACGCCGATCAGCTTCGCCGCCGATTCCCAGCGCTGCTCGAGCGCGACGTCGAACAGGATGCGCTGGTCGGGCTCAGCGGTGAGCCATGCGTTCTGCCTGATTTCTTCTTCGATCTGGCCTGCGCTCCAGCCGGCGTAGCCGAGTGCGACGATCGACCGTTTCGGGCCGCGGCCTTCGGCGATCGCGACGAGTACGTCGCGCGAGGTGGTCACGCTGAGCGATTCGGAAATGCGGTAGGACGATTCCCAGACGCCGTCGGCCGAATGCAGTACGAAGCCGCGCTCGGGTTGGACCGGGCCGCCGATCAGCACGGGCGCGTCCTCGACTTCGGCGAGCTGCGACTTCAGACCCATCTGTGCGAGCACGTCGCCGAGGCGGTATTCGGACAGGCGGTTGATCACCACGCCCATCGCGCCGTCGTTCGAATGCTGGCAGATCAGCGCGACGCTGCGCACGAAGCTCGGGTCGCGCATGTTCGGCATCGCGATCAGGAACTGATTGGCTAATGCGGTAAGGGCCTGCATGGCGCCATTGTACAGCGCCAGGTGTGTCGTCAATGCGTCTTCAGCACCTGACCCGGCTGGAATTCCCAGGTGCGCGTGATGTACAGCTCGTCGTAGTCGATGCCTGCCGGCAGCGGCGGGAACGGCGCGGCGAGGCGCACGATGCGGATCGCCGCCTCGTCGAGCAGCTTGAAACCGCTCGACTGGATGATATCGACGCTGGCCAGGCTGCCGTCGCGCTTGATGCCCGTGGTCAGCATCAGGCTCAGGGTCCGGCCGTTCTGCAGTTGCTGGCGGCGCGCCTCGTCGGGGTAGTTGAGATTGCCGATGCGCTCGATGCGCGCTACCCAGCCGGCCTGGTAGGCCGCGTCGGCCGCTTCCTTGGTGTTCGCTGAGATGTACTTCTTTTTCGGCCGCTTGGCATAGACCTGGGTTTCGCTGTGCAGCTCGTTGGCGAGGCGCGCCATTTCGAGCTTGCGCTCGCTCAGCGCGTCCGGATTGGGCTTGGCCGTATCCGGCTGTTCGTTCGCCTGTGTTTGCGTGCGCACGACGAAGTCGGATTTCCTCGTCGTCGTCAGCAACTCGTGTTCGCTGGGAGGCTGCGGCGTGCGCGTGCCGGTTTCGACCGGTATCGGCGCGATGCCGGGCTGCGTTTTCGGCACCGGCGCGGTGACCAGATCGGTCGGACGTACAGCCTTGGCGCTGGTACCGCCGCCTTCGTTGTTCGCATTGGCGAGGAAGTCGGCCTTGTCCGGTTTCTTTCCGGTCGCGGACTGGACCAGGATCACGTCGAGCGAAGGCAGGCGCGGCGCCGGCTTGACGTAGTCGAACGTGAGGCCGAGCACGACCACCGCGTGCGCGATGATCGAAAACAGCATGGTGACGGAGAGGCGTTCTCCGCTCGCGGAGGCCGGCCTGCTCACGCCTGCCGCGCGTTGCGCTCGAGCGCGTCGAACAGTTGTCCCGCGATGTTCAGCCCGAACTGTGCATCGAGCTCGCGGATGCAGGTCGGCGAGGTGACGTTGACCTCGGTGAGGAAATCGCCGATCACGTCGAGGCCGACGAAGCGCAGGCCGCGCTTGACCAGTTCCGGTCCGACCTGCGCGGCGATCCAGCGGTCGCGTTCCGACAGCGGCACGCCGACGCCCTTGCCGCCGCGCGCGAGGTTGCCGCGGAAGTCGGTGCCCTGCGGCATGCGTGCCAACGCGTACGGCACCGGCTCGCCGTCGATCAGGAGGATGCGCTTGTCGCCCGCGCTGATCTCGGGAATGAATTTCTGCATGACCACGAAGGCGCGGCCATCATCGCCCAGCAGCGTTTCGATGATTACGTTGAGATTGGGATCGTCCGCGTAGCTCAGGAAGATGCTGCGCCCGCCCATGCCGTCGAGCGGCTTGAGCACGACCTTGCCGTGTTCGCCGGCGAAGCGCTTGAGTTCCGCGACATCGCGCGCGACCAGCGTCGGCGGAATGCACTGCGGAAACTGCAGAGTGAACAGTTTTTCGTTCGCATCGCGCAACGCGCGCGGATGGTTGATCACCTGGGCGCCGCCGGCCTCGGCGAGGTCGAACACCATCGTGTCGTAAAGGAACTGCGAGTCGACCGGCGGGTCCTTGCGCGCGAGGATGACGTCGACCTTGCGCAAGTCTTGCCATTCGGCCGCGCCGAGGGTGAACCAGTCGCGCGGATCGTCGCGCACCTCAAGCGGTGTCGCGTGCGCCCACGGCTCGGCGCCGCGCAAGGCGAGGCTGCCCTCGGTGAGATAGAGAAGTCGATAGCCGCGCCGCTGCGCTTCGAGCAGCATGGCGAACGTGGAGTCCTTCTTGATGTAGATGGCCTCGATCGGGTCCATCAACACGGCCAGGGTCGGGGTCATCGGGACTGTCATGGGTACAATGTGGGGTTGCGCACAAACACCGATAAAACTGTGATGCGCATCACGAGTGCATTCGCTGCGGGCTGTCTATACTAGCATTCGCTTCAGGGGGCTGGCAGACGAACAGACGCGCTTGGCATTGATGATGCCGAGTTGCGCAGTCTTGCGTATGTAGGCGCCCTGATTGAGGATTCGCTTGACAGGTCGCGAGCATGAGATTAAACGACATACCTGTTCGATCGTTCGCAACTACGGTGCGCAGCTTGGCCGTGCGTGGCGGTCGGCAAAGGGGGCTGTCGCCCGGCCGTCCGGGGGGAGTGGCGAGACGTTGTCAGTGCAGGTCGGAGGATAGCGCGTGGAACCAGCGGTAAACGGAGAACTGGCGGGTTTGCGGGTCTTGGTCATCGACGATTCGAAGACGATACGCAGCACCGCGGAAATGCTACTGAAGAAAGAAGGCTGCGAGGTGATCACGGCGGTCGACGGTTTCGAGGCGCTGGCGAAGATATCCGACCATCGTCCGCAGATCATTTTCGTCGACATCATGATGCCGCGGCTCGATGGCTATCAGACCTGCGCGTTGATCAAGAACAACGCGACCTATCGCGCGACGCCGGTGATCATGCTGTCCTCGAAAGACGGGCTGTTCGACAAGGCGCGAGGCCGGGTCGTCGGCTCGGAGGAATACCTGACCAAGCCGTTCACGCGCGACGAGCTGCTCGGCGCGATACGCCGTCACGTGGTGGCGCGTTGATGAGCGGGCCGGCAAACCCAATCCGCGAAGTGGTGCACGCGCATGCATGACACGGTGAAATCCCCGTTCGAAATTCTCGCCGACTACGAGCGAAGCAGTCTGGCCCATGCCGCTGCGAGCACGTCCAACCAAACGGCTGCGGCCAGTCTGTGGCGCGGCGTCGGCTTTCGCGTTGGTTCCCATCATCTGGTCTCGAGCCTGACCGAGGTCAGCGAAATCCTTTCCTTTCCGGTGGTCACGCGCGTGCCCGGTGCATGCGACTGGCTGCTCGGTGTCGCCAGCCTGCGCGGCAATTTGATCCCGCTGGTCGACCTCAACGGCTTTCTCTCGGGCGAAGCGACGAGCTTGGCCGATTCCAGCCGCGTGCTGCTGGTGCGCCAGAGTGGCGGCAACGTCGGCCTGCTTGTCGACGAAGTCGTCGGCCAGCGCAACTTCTCGGCCGACCAGCGCACGCAGGCACCGGCGCCGACCGGCGAGGCGATCGAGCGGTACGTCGTGGAGCATTTCACCCACGGCGACACACATTGGGGGCGTTTCAGCATTGCCGCGCTCGTGCGTGCGAACGAGTTCGCGCAGGCGGCGGCGTAGCGGATAGGCGCGTGGCAGATCGCCATGGCGCAGGGTGTTGGTAACCACAAACCAGAAGACGAGGTAGCGGTAGATGAGTACAGGGGCAGGTAGCGGCGCAGAACGCGCGAGCGGTTTCAACGGCCTGCTCGTGGCGTTGCTCGTTTTCAGCTTGGTTCTGGCGGTGGTCGACTTCATTTATCTGTCGATCAAGACCAACCAGGACGCACAGGCGAGCGCGCTGGTCACACGAATCCAGGTGTTGTCGCAGCAACTCTCGCGTCAGAGCGCCGATGCCGCCGGCGGCAACCTCGACGCGTTCGCGAGCCTGAAGCACACACGCGACACGATCGCCGACCTGTTGGCGCGATTGAAGACCGGCGATGTGCGCACCGGCATGGGCGGTTACGCCGACCAGGCGACGCTCAAATCCGATTTCGCCGAACTCGACCAGGCCTGGAACCAGCTTTCGGCTGATGCGGCCAAGGTGCTCGACAGCCAGGAGCAGGTGCTCAGCACGGCGGCGAGCACGGACGACTTCAACCGCAAGACCGCGGTGCTCAATTCGCGCATGGACGAGGTCGTGAAGATCCTCACCGAGCGCGGCGGTTCGGGCACGCAGGTGATGACCGCCTCGCGCCAGATGCTTTACGCCGACCGCATGCAGCGTCGTGCGCAGGCGATCGTCGCCGGCGGCGAGGATTCGCCCTCCGCCGCGGCAGGTCTGAAGCGCGATTCGGAATTCTACGGCCTCGTCCTCGCCGGCCTGATCAATGGCAACGCCGATCTCAACATCCGTTCGCTGGACAACGCCAACGCGAAAGAGATTCTCAACGACATCAACAAGCAGTGGATCGATCTGGCGCCGCAGGTGACGAAGCTGTTCGAAGCCGCGCCGACGCTGCAGGCGGTCAAGCAGGCTGCGGACAAGGCCTCGATCGACTCGCAGACGCTGTTGTTCAAGGCCGATCCGCTGTCTGAGCACATCAACTCGCTGGGCACGACGCGAGGTTTTCCGAACCTGTGGATCGGTCTTGCCGCCGCGGGCCTAGCGATCCTGCTGGTGCTCTTCCTCGCCCTCAAGCTGTTCCGCGACCAGCGCTCGCGCCTCGGCGCGAGCGCTGAATTGAACCGGCGCAACGAAGCGGCGATTCAGCGTCTGCTCGACGAAATGGGCTCGCTCGCCGACGGTGACCTGACCGTAAAGGCCACCGTGACGGAGGATTTCACCGGCACGATCGCCGACGCGGTCAACTATGCGATCGACGCGCTGCGCACGCTCGTCACCACGATCAACGAGACCTCGGTGCAGGTCTCCGCTGCGGCCGACGAAACCCAGGCCACGGCGCTGCACCTTGCCGACGCCGCCGAACACCAGGCGCGCCAGATCAACTCGGCTTCGGACGCGGTCAACGGCATCGCAGTCTCGGCGCGCGACGTATCGAAGAACTCGGCCGACATCGCCGACGTGGCGCAGAACTCGGTGCGCATCGCCGGCCGCGGCGCCTCGATCGTGCGCCAGACGATCGCCGGCATGGATTCGATCCGCGAGCAGATCCAGGACACGTCCAAGCGCATCAAGCGTCTCGGCGAATCCTCGCAGGAAATCGGCACGATCGTCGAACTCATCAACGACCTCGCCGAACAGACCAACATCCTCGCCCTCAACGCGGCGATCCAGGCGGCTTCGGCCGGCGAGGCCGGTCGCGGTTTCGCGGTCGTCGCCGACGAAGTGCAGCGACTTGCCGAACGCGCGTCCGCCGCGACACGACGCATCGAAACGCTGGTCAGCGCGATTCAGGTCGACACCAACGAAGCGGTCGCCTCGATGGAGCAGACCACGAGCGAAGTGGTCGGCGGCGCCAAGCTCGCCGAACAGGCGGGCACACAGCTCGGTGAAATCGAAACGGTGTCGGGCAACCTCGCCGGCCTGATCAAGAACATCGCGATCGCGGCACAGCATCAATCGGCCGAGGTCGCCAGCGTGTCATCGACGATGAACGTGATCTCCGACATCACTTCCCAGACCGCCTCAGGCGCAAGCCACACGGCCGAGTCGATCGGCAACCTCGCCCAACTTTCGGCCGACCTGCGTCGCTCGGTCGCCGACTTCAAGCTGCCGGAATGATGGCACGTCGATGAATCTCGCCCAGGAAACCGACTTCACCACGCTCGGCTGGCTCAAGCCCGAGCTAGACGTGACGCTGAAAGAAGCGCGTCAGGCGCTCGAGCGTTACGCCGCCAATCCGGCCGACATGCAGGCCATGCGCAACTGCGCCGCCGGTTTGCACACGACGTTCGGCACGCTGAACATGGTCGAGCTGTACGGCGCTGCGCTCGTGGTCGAGGAGATGGAGCGCGTCGCGCGCGGCCTCGCCGACGGCAGCATCATGCCGCGCGAGGACATCTACTCGGTGCTGATGCGCGGCTTCCTGCAGTTGCCGGACTACATCGAGCGGCTGCAGAGCGGTCACAAAGACATCCCGATCGTACTGCTGCCGCTGCTCAACGACCTGCGCGCCGCGCGCGGCGAGAAGCTGCTCAGCGAAGCGGTGCTGTTCGCCCCCAACATCGATGCCGCGTTGCCGGATCCGCCCGCATCCGGTCTCGATCCGCAGGCATTGCGCACGGCCGCGGCGGGTCTGCGCAACGAATACCAGTTCATGCTGCTGCGCTGGATCCGCGAGCCCGGCGCGAGCGCGCCGCTCGCCCGTATCGGCCAGATCTTCGACACGCTCTACGCGGGCAGCGGCCACGATGCCACGCGCCGGCTGTGGTGGGTCTCCGGTGCCGTCGTCGAGGGCCTGCAAAGCGGCGCGATCGAGGCGAGCGTGGCGATGAAGCTGCTGTTCGGCAAGCTCGACCGCGAGATCAAGCATCTGATCGATTCCGGCGAATCCGCGCTGGACACGACCGCGGCCAAGGAGCTTGTCAAGAATCTTCTCTACTATCTCGCCCACGCCACCGCTCGTGGCGAGCGCGCCAAAGCGGTAGTCGAGTTCTACAACCTCGACCACCTGCTGCCGACCCGGGAAGAACTCGAACACGCGCATGGCTCGATCTCGGGCCATAACCGCGCCCTGCTCGACAGCGTCGCCGGCGGCATCCGCGAGGATCTGATTCGGGTCAAGGAAACGCTCAACGTCTTCCTGCACTCGCCGAAACGCAATCCCGCCGACCTCGTCGCGCAGGCCAACACGCTCGGCAGCCTCGCCGACACCTTCGGCATGCTCGGCATGGGCGTGCCGCGCCTGCGCGTGCTCGAACAGCGCGCCGCGATCGATCAAATCGTGCACGGCGAAGTCGAAGCCGACGAAGGCAACCTGCTCGACATTGCCGGCGGCCTGCTCGTCGTCGAGGCTTCGCTTGAAGATCACATCTCGCGCCTCGGGGCCAACCCGGAGGCCGCCGAGGACGGCGAAGGCCAGGTGCCGCGCGCCGAAGTGGTGCGCCTGATGTATGTGTTGATGAAGGAGGCGCTGGTCAACGTCGCCAAGGTCAAGGACACCATCCTCGCATTCGCCGTGACGCCGCTGGACCATGCACAGCTCGAGCCTACGCCTGGATTGCTCGTCGAGGTGGCCGGCGCGCTCGACATGCTCGCGCTAAGCGACGCGGTCAAGCCGGTCAACGCGATGGTGCACTACATCCGCAACGAGCTGCTCGAACGGCGGCGCGTGCCCGATCCCAGCCATATCGACGCGCTCGCCGATGCGGTCGCTTCGATCGAGTATTACATCGAAGCGGTGCGCGAGCAGCGCGGCGACCGCGAGCGCGTGCTCGGAATCATGTGTGACAGCCTGGCCAAGCTCAACTACTGGCCCGAGATCAGGCCGTCCAGCGAGGACACGACCGCGGATTCCACGGCCGATGCCTCTGCGCCGACAACGCCGGCGCCGCCCCCTGCGGTACCTGCGGAACACGCACCCGCCACGCAGCCGTTGATCGACGAGGAGTTGCGCCAGGTCTTCCTCGACGAAATGGATGAGGAGATCGCGAGCCTGCGCCGGCATTTCCCACTCTGGCGCGCGCAGCCGGAGGAGACCGACGATCTCAAGATCGTGCGTCGCTCGTTCCACACGCTCAAGGGTTCCGGTCGCCTGGTCGGTGCGCTGGAACTGGGCGACTTCGCGTGGATGGTGGAAAGCACGCTCAACCGCGTGCTCGACCACAGCATTCCCGCAAGCGCGGCGCTGATGCAGGTCGTCAGCCATGCGATCGGGGCGTTGCCGCGCTTTCGCGATGAATTTGCCCGCTCCGAACGCTCAAGCTTCGCGATGCACGGCTTTGCTGCGGCGATCGACCGCGTGTGCGCGGGTGACACCTCGCCGATCGATGAAAGTCTGCTTGCCGCAACCGCACCACCCGCGGTTGCGCCGGCCGAACCCGTCGCGGATGTCGTCGCGACCGAGGTCCCTGCTGCCGACGACGAGTCGGTCGTGATCGATGCACCGGAGATCGAAGCGTCGCCCGCATTCGACGTGGAGCCGCTCGTCGACGCAGCGTCGGTCGCTGCGATCGAGCCGCCGGCGGAATGGTCGCTGGTCGAGATCGAGCATCACGTCGCGACGGATGCGCCGGCGGTCGAAACGGAAGCGGAACCCGCTGCTGTCGAAGCGGAGCCGATCGCGTTCGCGGACGTGCCGGCCGCAGAGGCAGAGGCGGTGGAATCCTCTGCTATCGCCGCCGATGCCTCGGCGGCTGCCGGCGAGGCCGAAACCGAACTAGAAACCGAATCTCATTTCGAGCCGCCGCCGTCCGCGCCGCAGGTCGATCAATTGCTGCTCGACGTATTGCGCAGCGAGGCCGACGCGCACCTCGGCGTGATCGACGCTGCCGTCGCCCACGGTCGCGAGCGTACGCTCATGGTGCGCGAGGAACTCGTGCGCGCCGTGCACACGCTCAACGGTGCCTTCGCCATGGTCGAGGCGCCGCAGATCACGCAACTGTTGATGCCGCTCGAAGGCTGGCTCGCGCGCCTGCGCAATGCGAACCGGCCGCTCGATGCCCACGGCGTCGACATGCTGGCCGCTGTCTCGACCGAGGTGAGGGCCGCGCTGGCCGCGTTCGAGTCCGGTGCAGCGATGCCGGATACTGGCGGACTGTCCGCCCGCATCGCTGCGCTGCGCGAGGGCGTGCATGCCGGCGAGACGATCGTCGCTGCGGAGCCGGAAACGCCGGCCGAGCCGGAGACGCTGCATGCACCCGACGCGATGACCGAGGCGGATCTGCCGGTCAACGATCTCGAGCCGGAGGCAGAGGAAGCGCCAGCGGTCGAGTACGAAATCGATCCGGTCGATGCCGAATTCCTCCGCGCACTCGAGGAAACGCCCGAGCCGACCGCAGCCGATGCAGCGAGTCAGCACGACCTGAGCGACGCATCGGGCGTGGAGTCCACCCCAGAATCGATCGAGGCCGCTCAGATTTCAATGGAATCGGAACCGGCGCCGGCCCACGAAGCCGAGCCGCCGGCGCATGCGTCGTTGCCGGCAGAAACAGACACGACACCTGCCGCGGACGAATTCGAATCGGCTGTTGCAGCCTATGAGCGATTGCTCGCGCAAGCGCCCGTACCTTCGTCGCAGCCCCCGCTCGAAACGCCGGCGGATGCGCACGAACACGTTGATGCCGCGGACGAAACCCCGGCAGCGAGCGCAGATGCGGCGCCGTCGGTCGAGGCGGAGACACCCGCGGCCTTCGCCGATGTTCCCGCCGCGCCCCGGCAGCCCGAGCCGGCACACGAGCCGGCTTCGGCGGATACGCTGCATCCGGTACCCGACATAGACGAGGATTTGCTCGACATTTTCGTGCTCGAGAGCCAGGAAATTCTCGACCGCTCCGACGCGCTCGTACTGCGTCTGCGCGGCGCGCCCGACGATACCACCCTGCTCGACGAACTGCGCCGCGACCTGCACACGATCAAGGGCGGCGCGAACATGTCCGCGCTCGCGTCGATCGGCGACCTCGGCCACGCAATGGAATCGCTGCTGGAGGGCGTGGTCGAGCACGGCCGTGCGCTCGACGGCGCCATGCTGCACGCAGTGGAACAGGGCTTCGATACGCTGCACACGCTGGTCCAGGCGGCTGCCGCGCGCCAGCCGACGTCGATGCCGGCTGCGCTGATCGCGCGCATCGAAGCGCTGTCGCGCAGTGAAGCCGACGTCGACTCCGATGCCGAATCGATGCTTGCGCCGCTGGCGGCGGAACCCGAGCCCGATGTCGCGGAGCCCGCGGAGAGCGTGCAGGAACCGCTCGCCGCGATATCTCAACCCGGGCCGGAAACACCGGCCTTCGCCGAAGCACAGACCGAGGCCGCCGAGCCGGTGTTCGCCGGCAGCGAGTACATCCGCGTGCGCGCGGCCCAGCTCGACGCCATGGTCAACGGCGCCAGCGAAGTGGCGATCTATCGTTCGCGCCTGGAACAGCAGCTCGCCAGCTACCGCACCAACGTCGTCGAAATGGAAGCGACGGTGTCGCGTCTACGCGAGCAGATGCGTCGCCTCGAGCTCGAAGCCGAGGCGCAGATGGCCTCGCGCTTCCAGCGCGAAGGCGATGCGTCCTCGTTCGATCCGCTCGAGCTCGATCGCTTCAGCCAGTTGCAGCAGTTGTCGCGCAGCTTGGCCGAGTCGATGTCGGACTTGTTCGCGATTCAGATCGGCTTCGATCAGCTCACGCGTCAATCCGAATCGCTGCTGATGCAGCAGTCGCGCGTCAGCGCCGACCTGCAGGAAAGCCTCATGCGCGCGCGCATGGTGCCATTCGACTCGCTCGTGCCGGCGCTGCGGCGCACGCTGCGCCAGACCGCGAGCTCGCTCGGCAAGGAAGCGCTGCTGCGCGTCGAAGGCGCGCAGGGCGAAATGGATCGCACCCTGCTCGAGCGCATGAAAGCGCCGATCGAGCACATGTTGCGCAATGCGCTCGCACACGGCATCGAGGCGGTGCCCGAGCGTCTCGCCGCGGGCAAGCCGATTGAAGGCAACGTGCGCATTGCGCTGGCCCGCGAAGCGACCGAAACCGTGCTGCGCATCAGTGACGACGGTCGTGGTCTCGACCGCGCCGCGATCCGCCGCCGCGCGATCGAGCGCGGCCTGCTCGCACCGGAAGCGAAGATTGGCGACCGCGAGCTCGACGCGTTCATCCTGACCAGTGGCTTCTCCACCGCGGAGAGCCTGACCCAGCTCTCCGGCCGCGGCGTCGGCATGGATGTGGTCGCCAGCCAGATCAAGCAGCTCGGCGGATCGCTCGCGATCGAGTCGAATCCGGGTCGCGGCGCCGCGTTCACCGTGCGCCTGCCGTTTACCCTCGGTGTGACCCAGGCGATCATCGTGCGCCTGGGCGATGCGAACTACGCGATTCCGATGAACGCGGTGCAAGGCGCCGTGCACATCGCGCGCAGCGAACTCGATAAGCGCCTCGCCGAGGAGGAGCCCGAATACAGCTATGCGGGCGAGAGCTACCCGATTCTCGACCTCGCGCCGCAGCTCGGCGAAATTTCGCCGGCGGTGCACGACGACGTGCACGTACCGCTGTTGATCGTACGTAGCGGCGACCAGCGCGCCGCGGTGCGCGTCGATCACGTGCTCGGCTCGCGCGAGATCGTGGTCAAGCCGGTCGGCCCGCAGATCACCTCGGTGCCGGGCATCCTCGGCGCGACGATCATGGGCGACGGTTCGGTCATCATGATTCTCGACCTCGCCCCGCTGTTGCGCCGCGTCGCCAGCCAGCGTGCGCAGGGCATCGCCGTGGCTGCGCCGCCGGTCGCGGCGCGTGTGCAGCGCCGCCGCCTCATCATGGTCGTCGACGACTCGATTACGATGCGCAAGGCGACCTCGCGCGTGCTCGAGCGCGAGGAAATGGATGTAGTTACGGCGAAGGACGGTATCGATGCGATCGAGAAACTCGCCGACCGCATCCCCGATCTCGTCGTACTCGACATCGAGATGCCGCGCATGGACGGCTACCAATTTGCCGAGCACATGAAGGGCGATCCGCGCACGGCGCGTGTGCCGATCATCATGGTCACCTCGCGTACCGGCGACAAGCATCGCCAGCGCGCGCAGGAAATCGGCGTCGAAGGCTATCTCGGCAAGCCGTACCAGGAATTGGAACTGCTCAAGAACATCCACGACCTGCTTGCCAGCGCGGAATAGGAAAGGGACTAGCATGAACGAAGCTCTGCCCCGCGAGATCCATGCCGTGCTGATCCCTGTCGGCAGCGCGCGCCTGCTGCTGCCGAACGCGATCGTCGCGGAAATCGCTCCGCTGTCGGGCGTGGAAAAGATCGAGCGTGCGCCGGCATGGCTGCTCGGGCGCATGCCGTGGCGCGATGGCACGATCCCGCTGGTTTCGTTCTCCCTGTTGACCGATGCAAATGCGCAGGAGGATGTGCGCACGGCGCGCGTCGCCGTGTTGAAGACGCTGGCTGACGACGACGAGATGCCGCATATCGGTCTGCTCGCGCACGGCCTGCCGCGGCTGATCACGATCACGCCCGACCTGCTCGTGCGTACTGACGGCGGCGAACGCCTCGCGCGCGGCACGAGCGCGCACGTGCTCGTGCGCAGCGACCAGGCGATCATTCCGGATTTGCACTGGATCGAGGCGAGAATCGCGCAGGCGTTGCCGGCGTAGTCCTTGCCGAGCGGTCGTACGCGCCGCTCGATGCCGCACGACCAGCGGCCGGCTCGTTTCGTTTCCGAAGTCTCGCCACAACCGACCGCAAAAGGGGAGTGCCATGTCGCTGATGCCGTTCTGGCTGCCGATCCTGCTTTCGGCAGTATTCGTATTTGTCGCCAGCTCCGTGATCAACATGGCGCTGAAATTCTGGCACGGGCCGGATTACCGCGGGTTCGCGAACGAGGACGAAGTCGTCGCCGCGATCCGCAAGGGCAATCCGGGGCCGGGCGTGTACGGAATTCCGTTCTGCGATCCGTCGACGTTCAAGGACCCGGCTGTGCAGGAAAAATTCCGCCTCGGGCCGGTCGCGAAGATCAACCTGAGCCCGAACGGCATGCCCAACCTGGGCAAGTTCCTCGGCGCCTGGTTCGTGTTCTGCCTGCTCGTCTCGATCGCCTGTGCCGGGCTCGCAGCGCACGCGCTGCCGCCGCATCCGGGCACGCATGTGATCTTGCATACGGTTGGTCTCGCCGCGCTGCTCGGCTACTCGTTCGGTGAATTCACCAACTCGATCTGGCGCGCGCAGCCGTGGATCGTTTCGATCAAATACATGATCGATGGCCTCGTCTACGCGCTCATCACCGCGGCCACGTTCGTGTGGTTGTGGCCGGCGGTGTAAACGGCTGAGATACCGCACAACGCTGCGCGCCGCTCGCGCAGCGACGCAACGGGTACCGCGATCAGGGCGGGTCCTTGGCGGACACCGCGATTCCCGCCGGCAGTTGCACCCAGGCGTGCCGGCGGCAGTCGTAGACCGAATCCTGCGGCGACGGGAATCCGGGATCGGAAAATGCGCCGACCGCGACGCTGACCGACGCCTCGTCGCGGCCTTCTTCGGTGTGAAACACCGTGCTGCCGCAGACCGGACAGAAGCGAAAGCGGAACCGGCTGCCGTGGTCGCCGGTGCGCACGAATTCGGTGGCCGCGCCGCTGACTTCGTATGGCCCAGCGAAGGCGGCAAGCGCGGCGAATACGCTGCCGGTTCGTTGTTGGCAGGCAAGGCAGTGACAAATGCCGACGCCGAGCGGTTCGCCGTGGACTGTGATGTGGAGCTGGCCGCAGCAGCAGGATGCGGTTCGGGAATTCATTGGATCATCGATAGAAATAGTAGGTGGCCGTGTACGGCACCCGCGTCACCTGATGAAGGTTGGCGGCTCCACACGATTCTTTGGGCGCAACGCCGCCGGTCGTGGCGACGCGCTGGATGATCTTCGCCGCGCTGAACACGCCCGAGCCGCTGTTCGTCTTGGCGGTCAGCAGCAGCCATGGAATGGCTGAAGGCGAAGGACCGGGATCCTTCGCGTTGATTTCCGCGACGACTTTGCTCCCGTCGGTCGATTCCCAAGTTGGTCCGGCATAGTGCTTGCCAATCGGCTGACCCGAGCGCGTGCTGAGCGATGCTTCCGGTGCCTTGAATGCCCATTCATAAGTCGAATCGCTCTTCTGCGAGCATTCGTAAATCTGGACGCCGGAGGCAAGGGCCTCCAGGTAGACGACTTGACCCGCGGGCACGCGCAATGCGGCGGGCACTTCAGGAACGACAATGGAAGATGCCGTGGCGCCTGGAGCGAGTGCAGGCAGAACCGCAGCGACGAAGAAAAACGATGCAGGCTTCATCTCGCATTACTCCCGTAAGATGGTTGTCAGTTCATTGGTGAGGTAAGCGACGGCGGCTATCTTATTTTTCGATTCGGTAGTTGATCCCCGCCCGACTCGACAATGTCCCGTTCTGCATTTCGAAATTGAACAGGCGCGTGAGCTTGTAGCGCAGGGTGACGACCTGGCCCGGCGAGAACAGGCCGACGCCGTAGCTCATGTACAGGCGTGGAGAAAGATACTTGCCGACGGTCAACGCGGCGCCACCGACCGAGGAGTTGTCGGCGACGCCGACGTCGTCGAGGCCCATCTTCGCACCGACACTTTTCGCGAGCAGGTCGCCGCCGGCGGTGCCGAGCGCGGAGGCGGCGCTGCCGACCGCGTTGCCTTCGCCGCCTTTGAGCTGCGACAGCGGCTTGCCGGCAACGAGATAACTCAATGCGTCGGACTGTTCCATCGCCGGGGTCGAGAACACGGTCAGGCGCGGCGCGATTGCGGTGCCGCGCACCTGCAGGCCGACGGTGATGCTCTGGTCGGGAAAGGCGCGCGTGGCGCGGAGGTCGAGGCCGGGATTTTCCACGGGCGTGCCGGCGAACAGCAGGCGGCCCTGACCTTGCTGGATGGTCAGGTCTTGGCCATAGGCCTTGAACGTGCCGTTGACGTCGATCTGGCCGCGGCCGACTGGCGTGCGGCCGGGCTGCTGCACGACCGTGAGCTGGCCGCCAAGATTGGCGTCGAGACCGAAGCCGACCAGATGCACTTCGGTACCCTGGCGCAAATCCATCGCCAGCTTCTCGCCTGCGCCGAGGATGACCGTGATCTCGACTTCGACCGGTGCATTCGCCGCTGCGCTCGACGCCGGTGCCTTGTCGTCGTCGACGACGATGTCGGGCGAGGGCGTTACCGCGGCGCCGCCGCCGGGCAGCTTGGCGAGATCGACGTACATTTTCGGAATGCGCACGCTGCCGCCGACGCGCAGGCGCTTGGCGTCGCGGTCGATTTTAAGATCCGGCGAAATGTGGACGCGCGCGCCGGGAATGTTCGCGGCGAGGAAGTTGTCGCCCTGGATCGTCAGCGCGATCGGTGCATCCGGGGCGATACCGGCGCTGCCCTTGAGCGCGAGCTTGCCTTCGTCGGAGGCGATCGACCCGTCGATGTCGAAGTTTTCGCCGTCGCGCGATTTCACCGCGATGTTGCCATCGTGCAGCTTGAGTCCCGCCGCAGGCACCTCGGTGGCGAAACCGACGAGGGCGAGCTGGCCGTCGACACCGGGTTTCTTGGTCGAACCCGACAGCGCGAACTTTGCCTCGACCTTACCTTTGGTGCCCGAGACCTGATTGGTCAGAAAATCGACGAACGAAAGGTTGTTGATGTTGAGCGCGAGCGTGCCCGACAGCGGCATTGCACCCGACGCGTCGGTCGCGCCGGTGACGATATGGCCGTCGATGCGGCCGCCGTCGTTCAAATCGCCCGCGATCGTAACCGTGTTCTGCGTGGGCGCGAGCGCGGCGTCGACGTGGAAACCTTTGTAGGTCAGCAGCGCTTTCGAGGCCGAATCGGGATAAATGATCGTGCCTTGATCCGAAGTGATCGTGGCGTTGCCGCTCAGCGCGCCGTTCGCTGCGAGGAGGATGGCGCCGTTGCCGTTGAGTTCGCCGTCGAGCTTGACGGTCGAATCTGGACTGCCGAGCTTGGCGAGCATCGCCAACGGCAGATGTTCGAGACTGAACTTCGCATTCGTGCCCGACTTCGCATCCTGCGTCGCCTGCGCGCAGATGCCGGACGTGTTGGCGCGCAGGCACAGCTGTTCGAGGCTGAACAGGCCACCGACATAGGACAGAGAGGTCGGCTGCGCGAGCTTCCATTCGGGCAGGCCGTGCTGGTCCAGCGTCAGCGTCTTCAATGTGCCGCGCCAGTCGCTCGCGTTCTTGTTCTGCGTCAGCGCGCCATCGAGGGCGAGGGCGAGCGACAGCGGCTTGCCGTGGACGTCGAGCTTCAACTGATGCGCGGCTTGGCTGCCGTTCGCATCGAGCCTGACCGTGTCGAAGGTATAGCCGGCCGCGGACAGTGTGTTCGCATCGAGCGCGAGTTTGCCGCTCGGCGCGGAGAGATCCTTCGCGTCGAAATCGAGCGAGAAGCCTTGCAGGTGTGTGTCGCCGCTGACGATGGCAGTGCCGGTGATCTTGCCGCTCGCATTGAGTTTCGGATACGGACCATTGACCGCGATCGTGCCGCGCACGCTGCCGCCGGTTTTCGGCACCCAGTCGCCGAGGCTGGCGATGCCGAGGTCGATCTTGAGGTCGGTGGCCGCGTCCTTGCTTGCGCCGCCCTTGCCGACGAGCGCGACCGTGCTCTGTCCGGAAGAGAGGTTGAGCTTGCCATCGACGCTGAGCGGTGGCGCGAAGGCGAGGTCGCCACTGCCGGCGAGAGGGCGCTGGCGCAGCGTGCCGCCGAGGTTATCGAGCTTGAGCTTGCCGACTGAGCCGTCCTTTTCCACATTTCCACTTGTGGACAACTGGAAATTGACCGCGCCGGGCCAGTCCTTGGCGAACGCGCCAGGGTCGAGCTGCTTGGCCTTGGCGACGAGGTTCCAGCCGATCTTGGGTTTGAGCACGACGTCGCCGGTCGCGTTGAGGCCGCCTTTCGGCTGCTTCAACTCCAATTGTCCGAGCGAGATTTTCTCCGGCGTGCCGTCGAGCTTGAACGCGAGATCGGCGCTACGTACGGCTTGTTTGGGCGTTTGCGCGGAAATCGACAGCTCACCTTGAGCGTTGAATTTCTCGGCGTTGCCGCCCGCGCTGATGCTGCCGCGCGTGCCGATCTCCTGGCCGGCGAGGTCGGCCGGCAGTACGACATCGGCCCAGTCGAGCTTGACCTCGCCGCCGACCGGTTTTGCATCGAGATGCACCTTGGCCTGGGCGGTCAATGCGCCCGCCGCCTCGGGCGAGCGCAGGCGCAGCGGGTCGAGTGTGAGAGTCTTGCCATCGCTGGCGAACTTGAGCGGATCGAGCAGGATGCGGTGCTCGTTGAGGTCGACGTTGCCGCTCAGCGTGCCGGCGTTCTTATCGCCGCTGCCGGTGAGCTTCAGCGCGAGCGTCTTCAGCGTGTCGCTCTGCGTGAGTTTCTTCGGATCGAAGCTCGGTACGTCGAGAGTTATCGTCCACGGCAGGTTTTTGTCGCCCGGGGTCAACGAACCGTTGGCGTTTGCGATCAGCGGCTGGCTTGCGGCGAGCGTGAAACGCGCCTGCTTGCCGTCGTTGTCGAGGTTGACCGTGGCCACCGCGCGCATTGGCGCCGACTTGTCATCTCCTGCGATCTTCCAGTCGATGCCGAGCTTGCCGTTGCCGACGACGTCTTTGTATTGCGTGATTGTCGCGGTCAGATCGACCTTGCCATCGGGTGCGCGCAGGGCAAGTTGCTTGAGCGTCAACGCAGAACTCGTCCACGTCGCCGCGGCATCGAGCGTGTCGCTGGCGAATACGGGTTTGCCGTCCTGCGTGATCTTCGTCGTGCCGACGCGCAGGCGGTCGAGCAGGATGTCGAGCGGCGGCGTGAGCAGCGACTGCATCGACGGTGTCGCGGCTTGTGGCGGCGGCGGCGAGGGCGGCATGGTCGTCAACGCCACATCGACGCCGTCGATATCCAGACTGCGCACGTGCACGGTCTTGCGCAAGAGGCCCCAGAACTCGTAGTCGAGCTTCAAGGTTTTGACTTTGACGTCGAGACCGGAAGCGGGGTCCTTGTAGACGACGTCGTGCAGTTCGAGCGGGCTGGTCAGCGCACCTTTCATCTGCGCGAGTGCGAACTTGCCGGCGAGCGAGGATTTCGCACGCTCGACTGCGAAGCGCGCGCCCGATTCGGTGGCGAGCAGCCAGAAACCGAGCGCGACAAAGAGAACGAGGATCGCGGCGAGCGCGATGCCGGTCCATTTCAGTATTTTTTTCAGGCGCGGGTTCACAGGTCGGGCCCGATGATGAGGTGCAGCTGCACGCCGTGGCGGCCTTCGGGGTCGTTGACCGGAAAGCCGAGGTCGGCGCGCACCATGCCGACCGGCGAACGCCAGCGCAGGCCGAAGCCGGTGCCGATGTGAGTCTTGTAGTCGCCGAACGCGCTGAATGCGTCGCCCGCGTCGACGAAGGTGCCGATGCCCCAATTCGGGGTGAAGTAGTACTCGTACTCGGCGCTGGCGACGGCAAGGTTCTTGCCGCCGATGATGAGGTTGTTGCAGTCGGTGGTCGATTTGCCGGTATTGCACTTGGCGATCGCGATCGGCAATTGGTCGGCGGGTAGCGGCGGGCCGACGGTCTGGTAGGCGTAGCCGCGGATCGAACGATCACCGCCGCCGAAGAAACGCAGTTCGGGTGGCAGCTTGTCGAAGTCGTTGACCGCAGTCGCGCCGAGCGAACCGCGCACGATCACGCGCTGGTTGTCCTTGATCCCGCGAATCCACTTTGCGTCGGCGCGCGCCTGCACGAAGCGCGTGCTCGGGCCAGGACTGGCGCGCGCGTCGAGGCTCAGCGAATAGCCGTCGCGCACGAAGCTTGGGTCGTCGGCGCGTTTGCGTTCGAGCGAGACTTCGGGATAGACCAGCGTCGAAGTGCCGTCGATGTTCGCCACCGTGTACGTGCCGCTCAGCGCGTTGATGCCGATCGTGCGGTTCCAGCCGTGCCAGAGGCGCGTTTCGTTCGCGGTCAGACGCAGGGTGTCGGATTGCGCGGTCTCGGTGTTGATGTTGCGGTAGGCGACGCCGAAGTTGTAGGCGCGGTTGTTGTCGCCTGGCAGCGGGATCGTGTAGGTGCCGGCGAGCATCTTCTCGCGCTGCGCGATCTCGGCTTCGATCTTCGCCTTGTGCCCGCGCATGTTGACCCAGCGCCGCGTGATGCTGCCCTTGACGCCGACGCCAATGTCCGAATCGACGAAGACACCGGCCGTGTAGATGTTGCGCGGCGCCGGCGCGAGCGTAATGTTGACCGGAATCACACCGCCGCTCGCCTTGTCCTTGTCGGGCTGCACATCGACGATAGCGAAGTAGTCGGCGTCCACCAGCTTCTGCTGCAGGCGCAGGAGTTTGCTCTGGCTATAGAAGTCGCCTTGGCGCCAGGGAATGTAGCGGTCGAGCACGCCATCGTTGAGCTGACTGCCCTTGAAGATCACCTCGCCGAAACGGTAGCGCTCGCCGACGTCCCATTTGAGCGCGATCGCCGCGCGGTTCGCGCTGCGTGAGACTTCGACCTTGTGCACGGTCTGCTTCGCGTCGAGATAGCCGACCGCGAACAGCGCCGACTGCACGGCGGCCTTGCTCTTCTCATAGGCGGTGCTGTCGAATGGTTGTCCGGACTTCGGCGCGAAGTTGGCGAGCGCAATGGCGACTTCCTTTTCCTCGCGCGCGGGACTCGGCACCTCGACGGTGTAGTCGCCGACCTGCAGGCGCTCGCCCGCGCGCACGTGGATGATTGCGCTCCAGCCCTGAGGCGTTTCCTTCAGCTCGCCGTCGGTCATGGCGCTGTAGTAGCCATACGCCTCGAGCGCCTTGACGATCTGTTCGCCGGCGTTCTTGTACAGGCGCTGCGCCTGCGCCGCGCTGACATCCTGCTTCTCGTACTGGGTGATTTCGGCAGCGGCGCTGACCGCGGTCTTGAGCGGATCGTCGACGCCGTCGATCTGCGTTGTGATCGTGCCGGCGCGCGCGCTGACCTGGAGCGCGAGCAGGAGCAGTGCGGCACCCACACGGCGCTTCGTCATCTTCCTATATGAACCTTCCCCGGCAATCGCGTCCATGGCGGTTTTATAGCATGGCCTCCTCGATTTCGGAGTTACGCGCAGGTAAATTCGGCGCGCGACCGGGCCGCTGTCGTGGCTCGCTCAGGCAAAGCCGATATACACGTTCGGTGCGGTCTGCAGCTCCCGTTTCGGTTCGCGCAGAGGTTTCACCGCCTCCAGTTCCGCGACCATCTCGATCACGAGATTGCGCTCGCGCAGGATACGCTCGTGCAGCGCCTCGATGCTCGTGGTTGCCTGCAAGGCGGCCGGCACGTACAGGGTGATGCTGAGCGGCTGCCAGTCACCGCGATAACCGTAGTCCGCGCGCCAGTAGTAGGGCTGGGAAAAATAACCGAAGCTGCCGGGGAAGTAGGCACGCACGTGAGTGGGATCTTCCCAGGCATCGTCGCTGCTGCCGTGGGGCACGCGGATCCAGGCTTTCGCACCGGGTTTGGCGATGCGATGCAGTTCCTGCATCAGCGGCAAGGTTTGCGGAATATGCTCGATGACGTGCGAGAGCAGGAACTCGTCGACCTCGTCGTTGGCGAACGGCAGCGGCGTCGTTGCGCACTGTCCGAGATCGGCGACGACGTCGATGCCAGGCAGTTTGATCCAGTCGATATTGACCCAGCCGTCGAGAATATTGCGTCCGCAACCGAGGTTGAGGCGCAGCGGAGATGCGTGGATGGGGTCGGTGTTCATGCAATGACGCGGTTCAACCGCTCTTTTCCCCCGAGCGCGCCGCGACCATCGCGCCGATCAGCGCCGACAGGTACGGAATCGCCTGCGCGGCGAGAATGAAGATCCACAGCTTGCCTTCGGCGTAGTCGGTCAGGTGGCGCGTGCCGGGTGGCTCGAGCGTACCGTTGATCCAGTGGTCGAGCATGCCGGGCAGGCCGAGCATGCCGGCGATCGCGAGCACGATCGCGATGAACATCAACAGCTCTTCGCGCACCGCGGTGAATGGATTCGGTCGCTTCGACATGCGCCGGCTCTTCGCCGTGCGCACGAATTCGCCCTTCTTCTTCCACAAGCCAAGGAAGATGCCTCGCGCGATGGCGTGACTCAACCCCATGCTCGCGATCGAGGCCATGATCGTGTCCTTCCACGAACATGGCACGCGCACGCGGTACAGCCAGATGCCGACGACGGCCTTGAACACGAAGAAGCCGATGATCGGGTAGATGAAGAGATCGAGCGGCAGGGCGAAGTGTTTCGGCAGCGCGAGCATGCCGGCCGTCCACCACAGTGCGAGCCCGGAGAACACCATGTGCAGCGCATCGGCGAACCAGGAGAACCAGCCGGTGAGGAAATGGAAGCGCTGGCCAGCCGTGAGCGGCCCCTTGCGCGTCATCCATTTCCAGCGGCCCTTGAGGATCTGCATCGCGCCGAACGCCCAGCGATAGCGCTGCGACTTGTACGCAGTGAAGTCGGCCGGGGTGAGGCCGCGGCCCATCACCTCGTCGACATAATTCAACTCGTAGCCGGCGTGCATGAGGCGCAGGCCGAGTTCGGCATCCTCGCAGATCGTCCACTCCGACCACTTGCCGGTCGACTCGAGCAGGTCGCGGCGCACCATGGTCATCGTGCCGTGCTGGATGATCGCGTTGCGCTCGTTGCGATGGTGCATGCCGATGCGGAAGAAGCCGTCGTATTCCCAGTTGGTCATGCGGCGGAATTCGTTGTGCTCCCAGTCGCGATGTGCCTGCGGGCACTGCACGACGGCGACCTTCGGGTCGTTGAAATAGCCGGTCAGCGCCTTGAGCCAGTCGGCGCGCACGGCATAGTCGGCATCGACCACGGCGATGACTTCGGCGCGCGGATCGGTCACTTCGAGGCCGTAGTTCAGCGCGCCGGCCTTGAAGCCAGGCCACGGATTCAAGTGGAAGAAGCGGAACTTCGGCCCGAGTTTGGCGCAGTATTCTTCGACCGGCTTCCACACCTCGTCGCGCTTGGTGTTGTTGTCGATCACGAGCACTTCGAAGTTTTCGTAGTCGAGCGCGGCGAGCGAGTCGAGCGTGAGGATCACCATCTCCGGCGGCTCGTTGCATGCGGCGAGGTGGATCGACACGAATGGCTGTTTGTCCTCCGGCTTCGGCGTGAGCAGGCCGAAACCTCGCAGCCAGGTCTTGTGCCAGAGCACTTCGGTGAACTCGAAGCCGTTGATCAGCAGGATCAGAATGATCGCCAACTGCGCCGGGAACAGCACGACCAGCATCGTCCAGTCGAACGGACTCAGGTAGAACGCGAGCGGCAGCGTTGCCGACCAGACCAGCAGCGAGGCCGAGAGCTGGATCAGCGCGCAGAAGAAAAACACGCCCATCCACTTGAAGCGCATGAAGTGGCGCGCGAAGAAGAACATTGGCAGCAGCGCGAGCAGCGAGGCGAAGATCGCCTTGCGCGGCCAGGTTGGGTCCTCGGTGATTTTTCCGGTAAACGAAAACTTCGGCTGGCGATCGGCGCCGTATATACCCCAATAGGCACCGACGCGGCCTTCGATACTTTCCTTCCATGGCTGGTCGAACGCCTCAAAGACGTAGTAGTCAAGCTTGCGCCAGCTCGCTTCCTTGACCCACTGACGGATGAACTGAGCCTCGTCTTCCACAGACGGGATGGCGACTTGATTGCGGTCGCCCGCGGATGGCCAGCCGACTTCGCCGATCAGAATTTTTTTACCCGGAAACTCGCTCTGCATCTGCACGTAAGTGCCTAACAGACCGATGCCAACGGCATCCTTGCGCGGAATCTTTTCCCAGTACGGGTACGGATGTGCGGTGATGAAATCGACATGTTCTGCAAGCTTCGGATACTTGCGCCAGATGTAGGGCGGTTCGGCCGTAGAGACTTGAATACGCGATGGCAGCTGTGCGCGAACACGATCGATATAGGCCACGAGTTCGTCGATGCCCATATCCTGTCGATGCAGCGTTTCATTGCCAACAGTGACACGATCGATGTTGTCGTTTTGGCGTACGGCTTCGATGAGCGCCGTGATCTCGTCTTCATTGCGCTGCCAGCGCCTATCGAGATATGTGCCCGCCAGTACCTTGATGCCGTGCTTTTTTGCCAGCGCTGGCACTGCCGGATTGTCGATCGAGGAGTAGGTGCGGATGCGATCCGTTCGCGTCGCGAGCAGCTTCAGGTCGGCATCGATTTCCTCAATGGTTGGAAATATGCCGTTGTTCGGCCCCTGAAATCGCTGATAAGGATTGTAGGCGATGCCGGCGATTTTGCCGTCCCATTCCGGCACTTCACTGGGCCGATTGAGTACCGCCCACAAGGCGATGTTCGCCAGCGCGATGATGATCGCGAGAATGGCGGCGCGCCAGAACGAAAGCGGGGAGAAGGGTCTCGCTGCGGAACTCAAACCGTGGCCTTGTTCATCGTGATTGCGCGGCGGGGCGCATTCGAGCGTCGCAGGATAGCCGAAGCGCCAACGCGCCTCAATTTTGCCCAGGGGGTGCGGACGCCTTCGGCGCGCGCAGTTTGTTGACTGCAATGGGCACCAGGGCGAGCAGGACGAGGCCGATCATCGGCCACAGCACCTGCGGATCGTGCAGCAGGTCGGTGCTGATCGCCTTGTTCGTGCCGATGTTCTTGGCCAGCGAGGCACCGAGCCAGGTTTCGATGCCGGTCATTGCGAGCCCGCCTAGCGCGGTTGCGGTGACGAATAGCCACAGCGGGCAGCGCAGCCAGGCCAAAGCGACGGTCACGCCGCCGAACGGGAAGAACGGCACAAGGCGCAGGAAGAACGTGTAGCTGATCGGTTGCGCCAGATAGCCGCCGCGCAAACGCGAAACCAGGCCGGGCGCGCGCTCGCCGTGTTTGTGGTCGCCGAATGCGCGGCGCGAGGCGAGGAACAGGATCAGCGCGCCGAGCGTCACCCCGACGATGTTGAGCACGGCGCCGAGAATCACCCCGAACAGCATCCCCCCGGCCATGATCAGCACGACCATGCCGGGCAGGCCGGTCGCGATCGCGAGCGTCACCGCGCCGATGTGGGCGAGGGCGGACAGGATCGGATATTGCGCGATCAGTACCTGCAGGTCGGCCTGCTCCGCGGCAAGGTTGGGTGGCGCGAAGCGATCGAGCACGCCGGAAAAAAACAGCGCCACGCCGATGCCGATCAGCACGATGAGGGGCCAGAACGAGCGCAGTTGTTTCATCGGTGGTGCGAATGCCGGTCGGCGCCAAAAGGGGTCGACAAGAATAGCGGAGAAAGGTTGCCGGCGTAATCTTTTGTAATGACGAATCGCATCGCTACGCGCTGCGCGCGAACGCGGTAATTTCCTCGCGATCGTGATAGAGCTGCTTGGCGCGAACATCCGCCTTGGTGCCGAGCGCTTCGCGGAGCAGATCCAGGCACAGACGCGTCTCGTCGTAGCGCTTCTTCATCGGCAGTTTGAGATTGAAGATCGCATAGCGACACAGCCCTTCGCCAAGCCACTGCGCAATCAGTGCGGCCACGCGTCGCGGCTGCTCGACCATGTCGCACACGAGCCAGTCGACCGGCTTCTGTGGCCGCCAACGGAAGCCGTCGGCGCGCACGTGAGTGACGAGGCCGGATTCCATCAGCGCCGCGTCCATCGGACCGTTGTCGATCGCCGCAACGCGTAGGGAACGGCGCACGAGTTGGTATGTCCAGCCGCCCGGAGCCGCGCCGAGGTCGACTGCACTCATGCCTGGCTTGAGCCAGCGCTCGCGCTCGCCGTCGTCGAGCAGCACGAGGAGAGCCTCGTCGAGCTTGAGGGTCGAGCGGCTCGGCGCCTCGCGTGGAAACTTCAGCCGCGGGATGCCCTGCGGCCAGGATGAGCTTTGCGCGGGGTCGCCTGCGCACAAATATACTTTGTCGCTTTGTGGAAAGAACGCGTGCAGTCGTCGCGTGGCGGCCGGGTCGATCAGGCGCGCCTTCTTCATCGCACCGGCAAGCGCGCTGCCGAAGCTGCGGCAGAACGGCGCGAGCGCCTTGCCGTCATTGGTGTCCGGCGCCTCGACGAGCACCTCGCTGTAGCGCGCACCACGCTCACGCAGCACGCCGAGGATAGGGGTGATGCGATCGCGCACCGGCAGCTGGTCCATCAGCGCGAAGCAGGGCAGCGCCTGGCGCGCGAAGATCAACGCGCGCGGTTGTGCCAGCCTTGCCAGGCCTTCTTCGTCCGTTTGATTGGATGTTGTGACGTACTCCACAAATCCGCTGTCCGCCAAGGCGCGCACGTGCCCGAAAATGCCGAGTCCGGCCGCGTGTGCGCTGATCTCCTGTGCACATTCGCTTTCGAAGCCGGCGCGGCAATATAGGATGATGCGTGATGTCGAATCGGAGTGGTTCAATTCGGTTGATGTGCGGCTGCGATGAGGGGTAGAGTCTAACCACTGGGGATCATGCCGACCATTCGGCTTAGCGCATCCGCGCGGAATGGAGTGGGGACACTCAGACGACGGAACCGGCCGCGCGAGCGCGGCGCGGGGTCTTTGTTGGTGCATTGAGGAGAGCATCGAGATGAGTTCGAATTTGATTCGGCCCTGCCTGCTGGCGGCCGGCATTGCGGCGTGTCTGGTAACAACGGCGGCGACGCAGGCCGGCCCCGTGGCAACGGGTTCAGTACGCGCTGCGAGCGCGGACAGCGTCGCCAATGTTGTCGGCAAGACCTATATCGTCATGTTTTCCAAGCCCTCCGTGGCGCTGCGCAATCGCGCGCTGAAGTCGGGCGCCGCGAAAAGCCTCGAGACGACCGCGGCCATCCCGTTTTCAACCACGGTCAATGGCCGCGCTCATATGGACATGCGCAGCGACGCCGCGCGCAGCTACCGCGCGAGCCTGGTCGCCGAGCAGGCGCAGCATCGGCAGTCGATCGAGAAGACGCTGGGCCGATCGGTACCGTTCGCGCGCACGTTCCAGCACGCGATCAACGGTGCGGTTATGGTGCTCGGCGAAAAGGAGGCGGCGCAGGTGCGTTCGCTGCCGGGCGTGATCTCGGTCGTGCCGAGCCGCACGATCTACCCGGACGATGACGTCAGCTCGCGCTTCATCGGCGCCGATGTCCTCTGGCGTGGCAACGGCCGGCGTCCGCCAGGCGACGGCTTCGCCTACCCGACGCTCGACAGCCTGTTCGGCGACCTGAACGGCGGCTCGGGCTACAAGGGCGATGGCGTGGTGATCGGCGTCATCGATACGGGTTACAACAGCCAGAGCCCCTCGTTCCAAGCCACCGACGCGAGCGGCTACGCGGTGACCAATCCATTGGGCAGCGGAACGTATCTCGGTGATTGCGACGTGTCGGACATCAGCTTCGGCGGCTGCAACGACAAGGTCATCGCGGTCTACGACGAATACAAGCGTGGTCAGGGCGAAGCGGGCGTCAACGTCGAGGACACAAACGGTCACGGCAGCCATACGGCGAGTACCGCCGGCGGCAATGCACGCTCCGGCAGCATCCTTAGTTTCCGTGCGAATCTCTCCGGCATCGCGCCGCACGCGAATCTTTCGATTTTCAGCATCACCCCGCCAGGCAGCGGCTCGGCGAGCGACGCTTCCGAGATTGGCGCGATCGAGGATGCGATCAGCGATGGCGTGGTCGATGTGCTGAACATGTCGTTCGGCGGCTGCAGCGAGCCGAGCTACTGGAGCGATCCGGTTTCGCTCGCCTTCCTTGCCGCCCAGGATGCGAACATCTTCACCGCTCTGTCCGCCGGCAACACGCGGCCAGTAACGACGTGCGCGCGTCAGTCTTCGCAATCGCCTGGAACGCTGGGCAATGCGATGCCTTGGGTGACCACGGTCGCCGCAAGCACGCCGCCTGCGGGCGAGGCGACGATGCAGTTGAGCCTCAGTGGCCCGGGCAAACCTCCGGCGGCTACCCAAGCCGTTGCTCTTACCGAGGGAACTTACGATACGCCGCTGACGGCGTCGCTTCCGCCCAGCACGAAGATCGTACTGAGCCCTCAGTTCGACGCGGGAGACCCCGGCAGCTCGAAGGCGCCCACGCATGGCACCGACGGGTGTACCGCTTACCCGGCGGATACCTTCAAGGATGCGATCGCGCTGATCAGTCGCGGCACTTGCGGATTCGCCACCAAGGTGCCGAATGCCATTGCCGCCGGCGCCATTGCCGTGGTCATTTCCGACAATCGCGTCGAGTCCCCGTTCAGCCCGACGGTCGGCCCCCCCACGGTCGACGTGGCGGTGTTCTCGACCAGCCAGTCGGATGGGCTCGCTTTGCAGGCTTACCTGGCGGCGAATGCGGGCAAGGGCACGGCGTTGTTGGGTTATCCCGACTCGCGGCCGGCCGGTCAAGGGGACGTCCTTGCCAGTTTCAGTCTGCTCGGCCCGGTGTTGACGCCGGTCCCGTTCGACGTCATCAAGCCGGACATCGCCGCACCAGGCGTCGGTACGCTGGCAGCGTTCAACAATGCCTATGTGCCGCAGACGGGCGTCATCCTGTCCAACGACGATCCGGATGCCGTCGCCTTCGACAGCGGCACGTCGATGGCGTCGCCGCATATCGCCGGCGCGGCGGCCCTGCTCGTGCAGGCGCACCCCGACTGGACCGCCGCGGAAATCAAGTCGGCGCTCATGATGACGGCGACGACGAATGGTCTGACCAAGGCGGACGGCAAGACTCCGGTGGACGTGTATGACGCGGGCTCGGGTCGCGTTCAAGTAGACAAGGCTGCGGCCGCGGGTCTGGTTTTGGATGAGGTTGCCGACAATTATTTCACCGGTGATCCCACTCAGGGCGGCGATGCCAGCGCGTTCAACATTGCCAGCATGCAGAATTTCCATTGCGCAGGCGGCTGCAGCTTCACCCGTACTTTCCGCAGCACCCAGACGGCGACGACCACCTGGACGACGAGTTCGCTTGGGGCGCTGGCAGACAAAATCACGATTGTTCCGTCGACATTCTCGGTTCCAGCGGGCGGAACGGTCACACTGACGTTCAGTGTCGACGCCGGGCAACTCGTCCCCGGGGCCGGATACGGTACGGGCAAGGTCGTCCTTTCCCCGGCGCCGAATCCGCTACCGAACTATCAGACGCTGTCGGATTTGCACTTGCCTGTTTCCGTGGCCGTGCCGACAGCGGCGATGACGACCTCGTCCAATGTCGTGAACATCGACCTGGCGGGGGCGCCGACCGGCAGTGCGACGTTGGACTTCGCCAACGTCGGTGGCGGAAAGATGACCTTCAATTCCGCGGCTCAAGGGGCTGCCCCGCTGACTTGGATCGACCAGAAGGACAACGCCGGTTACTACTATTTCACGAGTACCCACTACCTCAGCCCGGGACCGGGAGATCTAGACCAATTCCTTGCCGACGACTTTGTCGTTTCCGGAGACAGCGTCGATCTGAGCACAATCGTCGCGGCAGGTCAGGCAGCTCATCCCCTGGCGTCGTTCGGCAGCAGTTTGCCGCTGCATTGGCGCATCTATCCTGACAATGGCGGACTTCCTGGGGATACCGCGGCGTGGAGCTTCGATGCGACGGCAGGAAGCGCGGGAGTCGACGTGACCGGCGACGTGATCAGGCTTGATCTGCTCGCGGCCGGGCAGGCCACCGGACTCGCGGCCGGCCGATACTGGGTCGTGGTTTATCCCGATCTTCCGTGCAACGACAAACGCGATGGCAATGGTTGCACCGAGGGCTGGAGCTGGGATACCAGCTGGTATGGCAACGATCAAGCGTGGGCCTATATCAACTCCGATCAAAACGCTGCTTGGTCGAATACCGGCACCAGCGGATACGGCCCCGGGTTGGCGTTAACCGTGACCACCCGTGTTTCCTGCGCGGGCAATCCGGGCTGGCTGGCCCTGACGCCGAAAGAAGGCGCCGTGATCGCTGGCGCTCCCGTTGAAGTGACTTTTACCGCGACGGCGGCGGGTTATGCGCCCAACACTTCCGCATCGACCTATGTCTGTTTCAACGTCAACTATCTGGAGCCGTCCACGCTTACGGAGATACCGAAGGCGGTGATACCGATCCAGGTGAATGCCCACAATTAAGCGTTTGCAAGCGGAATTGCTTGAAGGAGGGGCGCGATGCGCCCCTTCCTTTGGAAAAAGCAGCGTCGATCCAGACCGATTTCGCGCCCCGCGTCGAGAGCTCGACGGCGGCAGGCAAGCACATCCGCGGTTGTTGTCAATGCCGCGCGATGCAGCTATCATCACCGGCCCTCGAGTGGCGTTGCTTCGAGGGTGAGTGCGCTGCAAACGACATGAGGGGCACGATGCCCCTTGGAATCGTCACAAGGAGGTCCGACAAGACCCGAAGGCCTGAAGCTTGACGGTTTTGTTAAGCGCTAGTTATACTTTCGCTTCTTCGCAGCCCGGATCATGTTCGGGCTGCGTTTTCGTCTATCCCGTCGAGAAGCGCGGTCAGGATGACTGCCTTGCTGATCTTCGCGATCAGGACGATTGCAAAAAATTCATAATCCGGATCAAAAACAGCATGTCTACCGTCAATCAGCTCGTGCGCAAGTCGCGCAGCCCGAAGACCTACAAGAGCGCCTCGCCGGCGCTGGAAAATTGCCCGCAGCGCCGCGGCGTCTGCACGCGTGTCTACACGACGACGCCGAAGAAGCCGAACTCGGCCCTGCGCAAGGTCGCCAAGGTGCGCCTGACCAACGGTTTCGAAGTGATCAGCTACATCGGTGGCGAAGGCCACAATCTGCAGGAGCACTCGGTGGTGCTGATCCGCGGCGGCCGCGTGAAGGATCTCCCGGGTGTGCGTTACCACACGGTGCGCGGTTCGCTCGATGCGGCCGGCGTGACCAAGCGTCGCCAGAGCCGTTCGAAGTACGGCGCCAAGAAGCCGAAGGCTAGCTAATTTTCCGGGCTTCCATGCCCGAACCAGAGCGGCCGCATCTGGCCGCACTTTTCAAAAAATTTACCCTGACAGGTGCCTCGGGCACTTGAGTATCAAGCGGTCTTCGTGGCCGCATCATTGAGAAGAGACTATGTCACGCAAAGGCAATACCCCTACCCGCGAACTCCTGCCCGATCCGAAGCACGGCAGCCAGCTGATCTCGCGTTTCATCAACATGGTGATGCAGAGCGGCAAGAAATCGATCGCCGAAGGCATCGTTTACGGTGCGATCGCCCACATCGGCGAGAAGAACGCCACGCCGCTCGAGCTTGTCGAAAAAGCGCTGCAGAATGTCGCGCCGGCGGTGGAAGTGAAGTCGCGCCGCGTCGGTGGTGCCACTTATCAGGTTCCGGTCGAAGTGCGCGCCTCGCGCCGCGTCGCCCTGGCGATGCGCTGGGTCATCGAAGCCGCGCGCAAGCGCAGCGAGAACTCGATGCCGCGCAAGTTGGCGGCCGAGCTCCTCGAAGCGTCGGAAAACCGCGGCGGTGCCGTGAAGAAGCGCGAAGAAACGCACCGCATGGCGGACGCGAACAAGGCCTTCTCGCACTATCGCTGGTAAATCTGCAATCTGCCCCCATTTAGTGGGGTCGCACGAGAACGGCGGTCGTGATGACCGCCTTCTCCCGTTTTGAAGCCACGAAATTCCTTTCACTCCGGCATAGCCGAACAACACTCTGATCCAGCAATCATGGCACGCAGCACGCCAATCGAACGCTACCGTAACTTCGGCATCATGGCCCACATCGATGCCGGAAAGACCACGACCACGGAGCGCATCCTCTTTTACACCGGCGTCAATCACAAGATTGGCGAGGTGCATGAGGGTGCGGCGACGATGGACTGGATGGAGCAGGAGCAGGAGCGCGGGATCACGATCACGTCGGCCGCGACGACCTGCTTCTGGACCGGCATGGATCGTTCGTTCCCGCAGCATCGGTTCAACATCATCGATACGCCCGGGCATGTCGACTTCACGATCGAAGTCGAGCGTTCGCTGCGCGTGCTCGACGGTGCGGTATTCGTGCTCTGCGCGGTCGGTGGAGTACAGCCGCAGTCCGAGACGGTATGGCGCCAGGCGAACAAGTACGGTGTGCCGCGCGTCGCCTTCGTCAACAAGATGGATCGCCAGGGCGCGGATTTCGACAAGGTCGTCGGCCAGCTCAAGGCGCGCCTCGGCGCGAATCCGGTGCCGATGCAGTTGCCGATCGGAGCGGAAGATGGTTTTGAGGGTGTGGTCGACCTGCTCAAGATGAAGGCCATTCACTGGGACATGGCATCCCAGGGCATGGAGTTCGAGTTCGGCGACATTCCGGCGGACCTGATCGACAAGGCCAAGGCGGCGCGCGAACACATGATCGAGTCGGCGGCGGAAACCTCCGAAGACTTGATGAACAAGTATCTGGAAGGCGGCGAGCTGACGGAAGGCGAAATCATTTCGGGTATCCGCGCGGGCACGCTCGCGAACAAGATGATTCCGGTGTTCTGCGGTTCGGCGTTCAAGAACAAGGGCGTGCAGGCGATGCTCGATGGCGTGATTCGCTATCTGCCTGCGCCGTCGGATCGGCCGCCGGTGACCGGCCACGACGAAGACGACAAGATCGAGGTGCGCAAGGTCGGCGACGGCGAGCCGTTCGCGGCACTCGCGTTCAAGATCGCGACCGACCCGTACGTGGGATCGCTGACTTTCTTCCGCGTCTACTCCGGCACGTTGAACTCGGGCGATACCGTGTTCAATCCGATCAAGGGCAGGAAGGAACGTATCGGTCGTTTGCTGCAGATGCACGCGAACAACCGCGACGAGATCAAGGAAGTGCATGCGGGCGACATCGCCGCTGCGGTCGGTCTGAAAGACGTGACCACGGGCGAAACGCTGTGCGCGACCGACCACGTGATCACGCTCGAGAAGATGAGTTTCCCGGAGCCGGTGATCGCGATGGCGATCGAGCCCAGGACCAAGAGCGACCAGGAAAAGATGGGCCTCGCGCTGTCGCGTCTCGCCCAGGAAGATCCGTCGTTCCGTGTACGTACCGACGAGGAATCGGGCCAGACCATCATCGCCGGCATGGGCGAACTGCATCTGGACATCATCGTCGATCGCATGAAACGCGAGTTCAGCGTCGAGGCGAACGTCGGCAAGCCGCAGGTCGCGTATCGCGAAACGATCCGCAAGGCGGTCAAGCAGGAAGGCAAGTTCGTGCGCCAGTCGGGCGGTCGCGGCCAGTACGGCCACGTCGTCATCGAGATGGAACCGCTAGCGCGCGGTACGGGTTTTGAGTTCGAAAATGCGGTCGTCGGCGGCGTGATTCCTAAGGAATACATCCCGGCGGTCGAGAAGGGTATTCGCGAGCAGCTCGGCAACGGCGTGCTCGCCGGCTTCCCGGTGGTGGACGTAAAGGTGCGCCTGATCGACGGTTCGTACCACGAGGTCGACTCGAACGAAATGGCGTTCAAGATCGCCGGCTCGATGGCGTTCAAGGATGGCTTCGCGAAGGCGAATCCGGTCCTGCTCGAGCCGATCATGAAGGTCGAGGTGGTGACCCCCGAGGACTACATGGGCGACGTGATGGGCGATATGTCCCGCCGGCGCGGTGTGCTTCAGGGCCAGGACGAAAGTCCGTCGGGCAAGCTGATCGAGGCGCAGGTGCCGCTGGGCGAGATGTTCGGCTACGCGACCAGCCTGCGCTCGATGAGTCAAGGGCGCGCCACGTTCACGATGGAATTCGATCACTACGCCGAGGCGCCGGCCAACATCGCCGAAGCGGTGATCAAGAAAGGTTGATTCTTTAAAAGTTCATTTCGTTACATTTTATACATTGAGGTAGAGACGTCATGGCAAAAGGTAAATTCGAGCGGACCAAGCCGCACGTGAACGTAGGCACGATCGGTCACGTGGACCACGGCAAGACGACGCTGACGGCGGCGCTGACGAAGGTCGGTGCAGAACGCTTCGGTGGCGAATTCAAGGCATACGACCAGATCGACGCAGCGCCGGAAGAGAAGGCGCGCGGCATCACGATCTCGACGGCGCACGTGGAATACGAGTCGCCGAACCGCCACTACGCGCACGTTGACTGCCCAGGTCACGCGGACTACGTGAAGAACATGATCACGGGTGCGGCGCAGATGGACGGCGCGATCCTGGTGTGCTCGGCCGCGGACGGCCCGATGCCGCAGACGCGCGAGCACATCCTGCTCAGCCGCCAGGTCGGCGTGCCGTACATCGTCGTGTTCCTGAACAAGGCCGACATGGTGGACGACGCCGAGCTGCTCGAGCTGGTCGAGATGGAAGTGCGTGACCTGCTGAGCAAGTACCAGTTCCCGGGCGACGATACCCCGATCATCAAGGGTTCGGCGCTGAAGGCGCTCGAAGGCGACCAGAGCGAAATCGGCGTGCCGGCGATCATCAAGCTGGTCGAGGCGCTGGACACGTACATTCCGGAGCCCAAGCGCGACATCGACAAGGCGTTCCTGATGCCGGTGGAAGATGTGTTCTCGATCTCGGGCCGCGGCACTGTGGTGACGGGACGTATCGAGCGCGGCATCATCAAGGTTGGCGACGAAATCGAAGTGGTCGGCATCCGTCCGACGCAGAAGACGACGGTGACGGGCGTGGAAATGTTCCGCAAGCTGCTCGACGAGGGCCGTGCGGGCGACAACGCGGGCCTGCTGCTGCGTGGTCTGAAGCGTGACGACGTGGAGCGTGGTCAGGTGCTGGCGAAGCCGGGCACGATCACCCCGCACACGGACTTCGAGGCTGAGGTCTATGTCCTCTCCAAGGAAGAAGGCGGCCGTCATACGCCGTTCTTCAAGGGCTACCGCCCGCAGTTCTACTTCCGCACGACGGACGTGACGGGCTCGGTGCAGCTGCCTGAAGGCGTGGAAATGGTCATGCCGGGCGACAACATCAAGATGGTGGTGAGCCTGATCCACCCGATCGCGATGGACGAGGGTCTGCGTTTTGCGATCCGCGAGGGCGGCCGTACGGTCGGCGCGGGCGTGGTGGCCAAGATCCTCAAGTAAGGTCATTGCGACAGCGCGCTGTCGCAATAACTGCTTGCCGTTCAAGGCGACCGGGAAGCCCGGTCGCTTCTGTCGGCAAGATCAAAATGAGTTAGGCGGAAGGCATGCTGAGATTTTTTGTTCAGCCTATTCCATTTCGGAAAAATCCCGTTATAATGGAAGACCCTCGCCGACCAACTGTTTAAGTTTGGCTGGCGATGCAGCGAAATGAGGCCCAGGACGGACTTCGACTTCGCGGACAAGGATGGTCGATCGCTTCGATGCTGATAAGGCATCGGTGGGCGAAAAAATTTCAAGTTTGGGCGAGCCCGCAACGGCTCGCCCATTTGTTCGTATCCAGTAATGCAGTTTTACCCATCGATCCGGAACCGGGTCGCCGCAGTAAGGCAAAGGCTTCGCTGCGGGCAAGCAACGTTCTTTCAGATTAGGACACGGCAATGGCTGACCAGAAGATTCGCATCCGGCTCAAGGCCTTCGATCATCGCTTGATCGATCGCTCGGCGAGCGAGATTGTTGAGACGGCGAAGCGTACCGGCGCGCAAGTGCGCGGCCCGATTCCGCTGCCGACCAAGATCGAGCGCTACACCATCCTGACCTCGCCGCACGCCGACAAGGACGCGCGCGACCAGTACGAAACCCGCACGCACAAGCGCGTCATGGATATCGTTGATCCCAACGACAAGACCGTGGACGCCTTGATGAAGCTCGACCTCGCCGCCGGCGTGGACGTGCAGATCAAGCTTTATTGAGATCACAGCAATGACTATCGGAATTATCGGCCGCAAGTGCGGCATGACGCGAGTCTTCACCGAAGCCGGTGAATCGGTGCCAGTTACGCTGATCGAGGCGACGCCGAACCGCATCACCCAGGTGAAGACGGTCGAGACGGACGGTTACACGGCCATCCAGGTGACGGCGGGCACGAAGCGTGCTGCGCTCGTGACCAAGCCGCTTGCCGGTCATTACGCCAAGGCCAAGGTCGAAGCCGGCCGCGGTTTGTGGGAATTCCGCGTCGACGCGAAAGACATCGGCGGCTACGCGGTCGGTGGCGAACTGAAGGCCGAGGAAGTGTTCAAGGTCGGTCAGAAGATCGACGTCGCCGGCGTGACCAAGGGCAAGGGCTTCCAGGGCACGATCAAGCGCTGGAACTTCACGATGGGCGATGCGACGCACGGTAACTCGCTGTCGCACCGCGCGCCGGGCTCGATCGGTCAGCGCCAGACGCCGGGCCGCGTGTTCCCGGGCAAGAAGATGTCCGGTCACATGGGCGCCACGCGTCAGTCGATGATGAACCTTGAAGTGGTCAAGATCGACGCCGAGAAGCACCTGATCGCCGTGCGCGGCGCGGTGCCGGGCGCGCCGGGCGGCAACGTCATCGTCAGCCCCGCTGCCAAGGCTTGAGGAGAAGGATCATGGAATTGCAGGTTGTAGGCGCCAAGCAGCCGCTGTCGGTTTCCGACACGGTGTTCGGCCGTGAATATTCCGAAGGCCTCGTGCATCAGGTCGTCGTTGCCTATCGCAACGCCGGTCGCGCGGGTACCAAGGCGCAGCTGACGCGCTCGGATATGTCGGGTACGACGAAGAAGTTCAAGAAGCAGAAGGGTGGCGGCGCGCGTCACGGCGACTATCGCGCTCCGATCTTCGTCGGCGGCGGTCGCGCGTTTGCCGCGAAGCCGCGCGACTTCTCGCAGAAGGTCAACAAGAAGATGTACCGCGGCGCGATTCAGGCGATCCTTTCGCAGCTCAATCGCGAAGGCCGTCTGCAGATCGTCGAGTCGTTCAACGTCGACAAGGTCAGCACCAAGGCGCTCGCCGCCAAGCTTGCCGATCACACCGGTCGCACGCTGATCGTCACCGAGGACGTCAACCAGAATCTGTTCCTGTCCGCGCGCAACCTGCACAAGGTCGCCGTGGTCGATGTCGCCGCGATGGACCCGGTCACCCTGGTCGATGCGCAGCATGTTGTCATGACCGTCGACTCGGTCAAGAAGATCGAGGAGTGGCTGGCATGAGCACCGAAATCAAGAACGAAAAACTGTACACCGTGATTCGCGCCCCGCACATCTCGGAAAAGAGTGCGCGCGCGCAGGAACACAACCAGTACGTTTTCGAAGTGGCTGCTGGCGCAGACAAGAAACTGGTCAAAGATGCGGTCGAAGCGCTGTTCAGCGTCAAGGTCGAGTCGGTCAACATCATCAACGTCAAGGGCAAGACCAAGTCGTTCAAGCAGCGCGCGGGTTCGCGCAATGGCTGGCGCAAGGCGTATGTGCGTCTGACCGACGGCCAGACCATCGACGTGACGGCGAAGGCCTGATTCAGGCTCGCTCCAAGAATTCATCGGAACCAAAACAATGGCACTGATCACATTGAAGCCAACTTCTCCGGGACGCCGCGCCATGGTGCGCGTGACGACGCCGGGGCTGTACAAGGGCGATCCGTACGCACCGCTGACCGAACCGCAGTCGAAGACCGGCGGCCGTAACCATTACGGTCGCATCACGACGCGCCATAAGGGCGGTGGTTCGAAGCAGCACTACCGCATCATCGACTTCAAACGCGACAAGGAAGGCATCGCCTGCCGCGTCGAGCGCCTCGAATACGATCCGAACCGCACCGCGAACATCGCGCTGCTGCTCTATGTCGACGGTGAGCGCCGTTACATCATCGCGCCGAAGGGCGTGGCGGTGGGCGATCAGCTCATGGCTGGCCGCGACGCGCCGATCAAGGCGGGCAACTCGCTGCCGCTGCGCAATATCCCGATCGGTTCGACCGTGCATTGCGTCGAGATGAAGCCGGGCAAGGGCGCGCAGCTCGCGCGCAGCGCCGGCGCCTCGGTGCAGCTGATCGCGCGTGAAGGTGGTTACGCCACGCTGCGTCTGCGTTCGGGCGAGATGCGCAAGGTGCCGGTGGACTGCATCGCCACGATCGGCGAAGTCGGCAACTCGGAACATAACCTGCGCAAGCTCGGCAAGGCCGGTGCGAAGCGTTGGCGCGGTGTTCGCCCGACCGTTCGCGGTGCGGCGATGAACCCGGTCGACCATCCGCACGGTGGTGGTGAGGCGAAGGCCGGCCAGGGCAACCCGCACCCGGTGTCGCCGTGGGGTCAGCCGGCCAAGGGTTACAAGACGCGCAAGAACAAGCGCACCACGCAATTCATCGTGCGCGATCGTCGCGGTTGATAGAACAGGACTAGACAACAATGGCACGTTCACTGAAAAAAGGTCCGTTCGTCGATCTGCACCTGCTGAAGAAGGTGGAAGCGGCGTCGGGTTCCAATACCAAGCGTCCGATCAAGACCTGGTCGCGTCGCTCCATGATCCTGCCGGAAATGGTGGGTTTCACCATCGCCGTGCACAACGGCAAGGCCCATGTGCCGGTGCTGGTCAACGAGAACATGGTCGGGCACAAGCTCGGCGAGTTCGCCGCGACGCGCACCTTCAAGGGTCACTCCGGCGACAAGAAAGCCGCCGAAGCCAAGAAGTAAGGTGACGACATGAGCATCGAAGCAAAAGCCATCCTGCGCGGCGCGCGCATCTCCTCGCTGAAGGCGCGACTGGTCGCTGACCAGGTCCGCGGCCTGCCGGTCGGGCGCGCGACCAGTCTCCTGCAGTTCAGCGACAAGAAGGCGGCGCACCTGATCAAGAAGGTGCTGCTCTCCGCCGTCGCCAACGCCGAGAACAACCTCGGTGCGGACGTCGACGAGCTGAAGGTGAAAACCATCATGGTCGACGACGGCCCGCAGTTGAAGCGCATGCATGCGCGCGCCAAGGGCCGCGGTTCGCGGATCATCAAACGCACGAGCCACGTCACCGTGGTCGTCGGGAGCTAATCACATGGGTCACAAGGTTCATCCCACCGGCATTCGCCTCGGCATTTCCAAGGACTGGAATTCGAAGTGGTACGCGAACAAGCGCGAATACGCGCAGTACCTCGCGGCGGATCTGAAGGTGCGCGAAATGCTGCGCGAGAAGCTCGCCCAGGCCGGCGTGTCGAAGATCGCGATCGAGCGTCCGGCGAAAACCGCGCGCATCACGATCCACACCGCGCGTCCCGGCGTCGTCATCGGCAAGAAGGGTGAAGACATCGAGAAGCTGCGCAAGGACGTGTCGAAGCTGATGGGCGTTCCGGCTCACATCAACGTCAGCGAAGTGCGCAAGCCCGAGCTCGACGCGCAGCTTGTCGCCGAATCGATCGCCCAGCAGCTCGAGCGCCGCATCATGTTCCGCCGCGCGATGAAGCGTGCGGTCGGCAATGCGATGCGCCTCGGCGCGCTCGGCATCAAGATCAACGTCGGTGGCCGCCTCAACGGTGCGGAAATCGCGCGTTCGGAGTGGTACCGCGAAGGTCGCGTGCCGCTGCATACGCTGCGCGCCGACATCGACTACGGCTTCGCTCAGGCGAAAACGACCTACGGCATCATCGGCATCAAGGTGTGGATCTACAAGGGCGAAGTGTTCGACCTGGCCGCACACACCGCCGAAGCCGGCAAAGAAGAACAGCGCGATGCCGCTCCGCGCAGCGAGCGCGGTGAGCGTCGCGAACGCACGGAACGCGAGCCGCGTGGCGATCGCGGCGACCGCGCTCCGCGTGACAAGTAATCAGGAAGCCTAAGTCATGCTGCAACCCAAAAATACCAAATACCGCAAGGTGATGAAGGGCCGCAACCGCGGCGTCTCCACCGTTGCCACCAAGGTGAGCTTCGGCGAGTACGGCTTGAAGGCGACCACGCACGGTCACTTGACCGCGCGCCAGATCGAGGCCGCACGCCGTTGCGTGACGCGCTTCGTCAAGCGCGGCGGCAAGCTCTGGATCCGCGTGTTCCCCGACAAGCCGATCACCAAGAAGCCGATCGAAGTCCGCATGGGCGCCGGCAAAGGCAACGTCGAGTACTGGGTCGCCGTCGTGCAGCCCGGCCGCATGCTCTATGAAATCGAGGGCATCAGCGAAGTCGAGGCGCGCGAGGCGTTCCGTCTGGCCGCGGCGAAGCTCTCGGTGCAGACCCAATTCGTGAATCGTACGGTGATGTAATGGACATCCAAGACCTCCGCAAGCAATCCGCGCAAGAACTCAACAGCCAGCTCCTCGAGCTGCGCCGCGAGCAATTCAATCTGCGCATGCAGAAGAGCGCCGGTCAGCAGACCCAGACGCATCACTTCAAGCGCGTGCGTAACGAAATCGCGCAAATCAAGACGCTGCTGACTGAAAAGTCGGCTGCGGCGAAGTAAGGGCAGGCCATGAGCGAACAGACGAACAAGGCCGAGAAGGCCCAGCGCACGATCGAAGGTCGTGTGGTCAGCAACAAGATGCAGAAGACGGTCACCGTGCTGCTCGAGCGCCAGGTGCAGCATCCGCTGTACGGCAAGATCGTGCGCCGCTCGACCAAGGTGCACGCGCATGACGAGAACGGCGAGTGCAAGGAAGGCGACGTGGTGCGCATCGTCGAGACGCGCCCGCTGTCGAAGACCAAGAACTGGCGCGTCGTGCAGGTGCTGACGCGCGCCGCGCAGTAACAACGTGGGACGTTGAGGAGTAGAACATGATCCAGATGCAATCCACGTTGTCCGCAGCCGACAACAGCGGCGCCAAGCTGCTGTTCTGCATCAAGGTGCTCGGCGGTTCCAAGCGTCGTTACGCCGGCATCGGCGACATCATCAAGGTGTCGATCCGTGATGCGATCCCGCGCGGCAAGGTCAAGAAGGGCGAGGTCTACGACGCGGTCGTCGTGCGTACGCGCAAGGGCGTGCGTCGCGCTGACGGTTCGCTGATCCGCTTCGATGGTAACGCTGCAGTGCTGCTGAATAACAAGCTCGAGCCGATCGGCACGCGCATCTTCGGACCGGTCACGCGCGAACTGCGCAGCGAGCGCTTCATGAAGATCGTTTCGCTCGCGCCGGAAGTGCTCTAAGCGCTTAGTTAAAAAATATATTTTTCGGAAATTGCCATGAACAAAATTCGCAAAGGTGATCAAGTCATCGTGACCACCGGCAAATACAAGGGCCAGCGCGGCGAAGTGCTGCGCGTCGCTGCCGACCGCGTGGTCGTCGCGAACATCAACCTGGTCAAGCGCCACACCAAGCCGAACCCGCAGGCCAACCAGCCGGGCGGCATCGTCGAGCGCGAAGCCCCCATCCACGTGTCGAACGTGGCCCTGTTCAACGGCGCTACGGGCAAGGGCGGCCGCGTCGGCTTCAAGACGCTGGGCGACGGCCGCAAGGTGCGCGTGTTCAAGACCGGCGAACAGGCGGACGTATAAGGAGCCATGGCCATGACCCGTTTGGAAAAACACTACAAAGAAACCGTCGTTCCGAAGCTGACCGAAAAGTTCGGCTACAAGAACGTGATGGAAGTGCCGCGTCTGGTGAAGATCACGCTCAACATGGGCGTGGGCGAAGCCGCGGCGAACAAGAAGGTGCTCGAGAACGCGCTCGCCGACATGAACAAGATCGCCGGCCAGAAGGCCGTGGCGACGCTGTCGAAGAAGTCGATCGCGACCTTCAAGATCCGCGACGGTTGGCCGATCGGCTGCAAGGTCACCCTGCGCCGCGCGAAGATGTTCGAGTTCCTCGATCGCCTGATCACGGTCGCCCTGCCGCGCGTGCGCGACTTCCGCGGCGTGTCCGGCCGCGCCTTCGACGGCCGCGGCAACTACAACATGGGCATCAAGGAACAGATCATCTTCCCGGAAATCGATTTCGATCAGGTCGACGCGATGCGCGGCATGGACATCGCGATCACGACCACGGCGAAGACGGACGCTGAAGCCAAGGCGCTGCTCGAGGCTTTCAGCTTCCCCTTCCGTAATTGATGCGCTGCAACTAATTCTCAAAGAGATACGACAATGGCAAAGACCAGCATGGTGGAGCGCGAGAAGAAGCGCGCGAAGATCGTGAAGAAGTACGCGACGAAGCGCGCGGAGCTGAAGGCGATCGTGCTCAGCCCCAAGTCTTCGTACGAAGAGAAGATGGAAGCGCAGACCAAGCTGCAGAAGCTGCCGCGCGACGCGAGCCCCTCGCGCCAGCGTAACCGCTGCGAGCTGACCGGTCGTCCGCGCGGCGTCTACCGCAAGTTCTCGCTCGGCCGCCACAAGCTGCGCGAAGCGACCATGCGCGGCGACGTGCCGGGCCTGCGCAAGGCCTCCTGGTAATACCCGAAAATCCATTGCGGATTTTCGACGATTTATCTTTTCATCTTTTAGAAACACAAACGAAATCCATTTCGGATATCGATGCTAAGGAACTAGAAACATGAGCATGACTGATCCCATCGCCGATATGTTCACCCGCATTCGCAACGCGCAAGCGACAGCGAAGCCGACGGTGCGCATGCCGGCGTCCAAGACCAAGCAAGCCATCGCCAAGGTGTTGAAGGACGAGGGCTATGTGCGTGACTTCCAGGTCAACAAGCTGGCCAACAACAAGGCCGAGCTCGAGATCGCGCTGAAGTATTTTGAAGGCAAGCCGGCGATCGAGTCGATCAGCCGCGTCAGCCGTTCGGGCCTGCGCGTGTATCGCGGCAAGGACGCGCTGCCGAAAGTGATGGGCGGCCTCGGCATTGCCATCGTCACCACGCCGGCCGGCATCATGACCGACGCGCAAGCGCGCGCGCAGGGCGTCGGCGGCGAAGTCATCGGTACCGTGGTGTAAGAATCTTTTCTGAGAAGTCCGGCCCGGATGGCCGGACTAGATTCGGTCAGGAAGACCGATGGAGATAACGTATGTCACGAGTTGCTAAAAAACCGATCGCGCTGCCGAAGGGCGTCGAACTTAAGCTCGCCGGCGAAGCGGTGACGGTGAAGGGCCCGAAGGGCACGCTGTCGTTTACCCTGCCCGCAGGCGTCGAAGTCAACGTCAATGGCAGCGAAGTTCTGCTCGCCTCGAAGGACGCCGATACGACGAAGTTCGCGGGTACCGCGCGCGCCGTGTTGGCGAACATGGTCAAGGGCGTCAGCGAAGGCTACGAGCGCAAGCTCGAGCTCGTCGGCGTCGGCTATCGCGCCGCGCTGCAGGGCAAGGATCTGAACCTTTCGCTCGGCTTCTCGCACCCGATCCTGTTCAAGGCGCCGGAAGGCATCACGATCACCGCGCCGACGCAGACCGAAGTGCTGATCGCCGGTGCAGACAAGCAGCGCGTCGGCGAGACCGCGGCGAAGATCCGCGCGTTCCGTCCGCCCGAGCCCTACAAGGGCAAGGGTGTGCGTTACGCCGGCGAGAAGATCACCATCAAGGAAGCCAAGAAGGCCTAATCAGTCGGAGAGCTTCAAGCGGATCCTTCCGCGGGAAGCCCGGCCATCCCTGGCCGGACTCTTCAACAAAGCTTTCAGCTATCCGGAGACGAAATCATGTCGAACGAAAAGAACGAATCCCGCCTGCGTCGTGCCAAGTCCACGCGCATGCACATCAAGAAGCTTGCCGTGCCGCGCCTGACCGTGCATCGCAGCGACCAGCACATCTACGCCCAGGTCATCTCGGCCGACGGCGGCAAGGTGATCGCGGCCGCGTCGACCGTGCAGAAGGCCATCAAGGGCGAGGTCAAGGGCACCAAGAACAAGGCCGCCGCCGCCGCTGTCGGCAAGGCGATCGCCGAGAAGGCGAAGGCTGCCGGCATCGAAAGCGTCGCGTTCGACCGTTCGGGTTTCCGTTATCACGGTCGCATCGCCGCACTGGCGGATGCGGCGCGCGAAGCGGGTCTCAAGTTCTGATTTAAAAAATATACTTCTTTACAATTCTAAGCGGCTTCGCCGCAAGCAAAAGTCCGCTGCGATACGGGCGGCACAAGGTGAAAAGTAATGTCAACGAATGAACGTGAAAACAGCGACGGCATGCTCGAGAAGCTCATTGCCGTCAACCGCGTCTCCAAGACGGTCAAGGGCGGTCGGCAGATGAGCTTCACCGCGCTGACCGTGGTCGGCGACGGCGACGGCAAGGTCGGCTTCGGTTACGGCAAGGCACGTGAAGTGCCGGTCGCGATCTCGAAGGCGATGGAACGTGCGCGCCGCGGCATGACCCAGGTCAAGCTCAACAACGGCACCCTTTGGCACGCGGTCAAGGCCAACCATGGCGCGGCCAAGGTCTACATGCAGCCGGCGTCCGAAGGTACCGGCGTGATCGCCGGCGGCGCGATGCGCGCCGTGCTCGAAGTGGTCGGTGTGAAGAACGTGCTGGCAAAGGCGCAGGGTTCGCGTAACCCGATCAATCTCGTGCGCGCCACGATCAAGGGCTTGGAAGCGATGGCGACGCCTGAGCGCATCGCGGCCAAGCGCGGCAAGAAGGTTGAAGAGGTGGGTGGTTATGGCCAAGGCTAAGAAGACGGAAAGCGGCACGATCAAGGTCCGCCTGTACAAGAGCATGAACAGCTGCAAGTGGCAGCATCGCCTGAGCGTGAAAGCGCTCGGTCTGAACAAGCTCAATGACGTGCGCGAGCTGAAAGACTCGCCGCAGGTGCGTGGTCTGGTCAATACGGTCAGTTATCTCGTGCGCATCGAAGAAAGCGCCTGAGCAAAGCAAGATATCGGAGCATCGAACAATGCGTCTTAATACTCTCAAACCCGCCAAGGGCGCCCGCACGAAGCGCGTTCGCGTCGGCCGCGGCATCGGTTCCGGCCTCGGCAAGACCGCGGGTCGCGGCCACAAGGGCCAGTTCGCGCGTACCGGCAAGGGCAAGGTCAAGCCGGGCTTCGAAGGCGGTCAGATGCCGATGCAGCGTCGTCTGCCGAAGGTCGGCTTCCGCTCGAAGATCGCGCACAAGGTTTCCGAAGTGCTGTTGTACAAGCTCGAGTCGGTCACGGCCGACGTGGTCGACTTCGACGCACTCAAGGCCGCCGGTCTGATCGATACGCGCGCCGAGCGTGCGAAGATCGTCAAGAAGGGCGAACTCAAGCGCGCGGTGAAGCTCAAGGGCGTGGCGGTCACGGCCGGCGCCAAGGCAGCGATCCTCGCGGCCGGCGGCAGCGTAGAGTAACGGACCGACCTCATGGCGGCTTCCCAAGCCAGCATGCTCGCAGGCCTCGGCAAATTGACCGAGCTCAAGCAGCGCATCCTGTTCCTGATCGGTGCGCTCGTCGTCTATCGCCTCGGCTCGTTCATCCCGGTGCCCGGCGTCAAGTCGGCGGCGATGACCTCGCTGCTCGGCGGTGGCGGCGGGTTGATCGATCTGGCCAACATGTTCTCGGGCGGCGCGCTCGCGCGCTTCTCGATCTTTGCGCTCGGCGTCGTGCCGTACATCTCGGCATCGATCATCGTGCAGATGGTCGCCCAGGTCGTGCCGTCGCTGCAGTCGCTGCGCAAGGAAGGCGAGTCCGGTCGGCGCAAGCTGACCCAGTGGACACGTTACTTCACCGTGGTCTTGGCTGCAGTGCAGTCGTTCGGCATCTCGAGCTGGCTCATGCACCAGACAGCGAACGGTCAATCGGTGGTGTACGCCCCGGGCTTCGGCTTCATCATGACCTCGATGATCGCGCTGACTTCGGGGACGCTGTTCCTGATGTGGCTGGGCGAGCAGATCACCGAGCGCGGCATCGGCAACGGCATTTCGATGTTGATCTTTGCCGGCATCGTCGCCGGTTTGCCGGGCGCGACCTATCACACCCTGCAGATGGCGCAGAACGGCGAGCTGAACTTCATCAAGGTCCTGCTCGTGCTGCTGATCGTGGTCGCGGTGACGGCGTTTGTCGTCTTCGTCGAGCGTGGTCAGCGCCGCATCACGGTCAACTACGCGCGGCGCCAGGGTGGCGGCCAGGCGTACATGAACCAGAGTTCGCACCTGCCGCTCAAACTCAACATGTCGGGCGTGATTCCGGCGATCTTCGCCTCGTCGCTGATCATGTTTCCGGCGACGGCATCGTCATGGTTCAGCGGCAGCACGAACATTCGCTGGCTGCAGCAGCTGACTGCGGCGATTGCGCCGGGCGAGCCGCTGTACGAGATCCTGTACGCGATCCTGATCATCGTGTTCGCGTTCTTCTACACCGCGCTCGTGTTCAATTCAAACGAGACTGCGGAGAATCTGAAGAAGTCGGGCGCGCTGATTCCGGGCATCCGCCCGGGCAAGGCAACGGCCGAATACATCGATGGCGTGCTGACGCGCCTGACCGGAGCCGGGGCCCTGTACCTCGTGTTGGTCTGCGTGGTGCCGACGTTCCTGCAGCAGTACTTCCATGTGCCGTTCTATTTCGGCGGCACCTCGTTGCTGATCGTGGTGGTGGTGGTCATGGATTTCACCGCGCAGGTGCAGGCGCATCTGGTCTCGCATCAGTACGAAAGCCTGCTGAAGAAGGCGAATCTGAAGGGCTACGGCCGCGGCGGAAGCCCGGCGCGGTAAGCCCGGAATCGGGCTGGGCCGAGCAAGGTCCCGGCCCGGTTGGAAAAAAACCATATCCGGCGGACCTTTGGGCTTCCGGAGACGTAAAAAACCAGTTATAATTTACAGTTCACTGCGCTTCCAAGCGCTTTGATTTTCTCGGAGATAGAAAGATGGCGCGTATTGCGGGTGTCAACCTGCCGGTCCAGAAACACGTCGTGATCGGACTGCAAAGCATTTACGGTATCGGCCGCACGCGGTCGAAGCTGGTGTGTGACGCCGCGGGCGTCAATCCGGCGACCAAGATCAAGTCGCTGACCGAGTCCGAAGTCGAGAAGCTTCGTGCCGAAGTCGCGAAGTTCGTGGTCGAAGGCGACCTGCGCCGCGAAGTCGGCATCAGCATCAAGCGCCTGATGGACCTCGGCACCTATCGCGGCATGCGCCACCGTCGCGGCCTGCCGGTGCGCGGCCAGCGCACGCGTACCAATGCTCGCACGCGCAAGGGTCCGCGCCGCGCGATCAAGAAGAATTAATTCATTTTTGCAAGTACGCGAGGCGCGTCCTTGCGAACATCAGGAAACCTTGACTCATGAATAAGCCGGTCGCTGCCAAGACCAAGAAGAAAGCCAAACGCGTCGTTACCGATGCGATCGTTCACGTGCAGGCTTCGTTCAACAATACCGTCGTGACGATCACCGATCGCCAGGGCAATGCGCTGTCGTGGGCGACTGCGGGCGGCGCGGGTTTCCGCGGTTCGCGCAAGTCGACCCCGTTCGCCGCCCAGGTTGCGGCGGAGAAGGCCGGCCGTGTCGCGCAGGAATACGGCGTGAAGACCGCTGAAGTGCGCATCAAGGGCCCGGGCCCGGGTCGCGAGTCGGCGGTGCGTTCGCTGAACAACATCGGCGTGAAGGTGACCAACATCATCGACGTGACTCCGATCCCGCACAACGGCTGCCGCCCCCCGAAGAAGCGCCGGGTGTAATTGCGATCGAAGCTGTTTCAGCAATCATCCCTGATTGCAAGAATGAAGAAGCGGCCGTCCGTGGCCGCACTTTCGATAGAAATCTTAAATACACCAGAGTCTGATGTGATCTGTTGATCACTAAATTCAAAGAATCGGCCACGCGTGGCCGGACTCGCAACGAAGAGAAGAATTTTATGGCACGTTACATCGGTCCCACCTGCAAGCTCGCGCGCCGCGAAGGCGCCGACCTCAGCCTCAAGAGCCCGGCTCGCGCGCTTGACTCGAAGTGCAAGCTCGAGAACAAGCCCGGCCAGCATGGCGCCGGCGGCGGTGCGAAGAAGTCGCGCCTGTCGGACTATGCGGTGCAGCTGCGCGAGAAGCAGAAAGTCAAGCGCATCTACGGCTTGCTCGAGCGCCAGTTCAGCAACTACTACGTCAAGGCGTCGAAGACGCGCGGCAACACCGGTGAGAACCTGCTGCGTCTGCTCGAATCGCGGCTGGACAATATCGTCTACCGCATGGGTTTCGCGGTGACCCGTGCCCAGGCCCGCCAGCTCGTCGCGCACAAGGCGATCGAGGTCAACGGCAAGAAGGTCAACCTGCCGTCGTACGCGGTCCAGGCCGGCGACCAGATCTCGGTCGCCGAGAAGTCGCGCAGCCAGCTGCGCATCAAGGAAGCGCTGACCCTGTCGCAGGAAATGGACCTGGCCCCGGCCTGGCTCGAAGTCGACGCGAACAAGTTCGCCGGTACGCTCAAGGCGCTGCCGGAACGCTCGGATCTGCCGAGCGACATCAACGAATCGCTGATCGTCGAGTTGTACTCGAAGTAACCCGTTTCATCCACCGCGTCGGGCAATGTCCGGCGCGGTGTGCGGCAAGCTTGAATGTGCCGCTTTTCGCACACATATTTTCCGAATTCCCCACACCTTACGGAGAGCGTAGTTCATGGCAAATTCGCCTACTACCATCCTGCGTCCGCGCGGCCTGCATGTAGAACAGCTCGGTGCGAACCGCGCGAAAGTTTCGGTTGAACCCCTGGAGCGTGGCTTCGGCCACACGCTCGGCAACGCGCTGCGTCGCGTCCTGCTGTCGTCGATCCCGGGCGCTGCGATCATCGAAGTCGAGATCGATGGCGTGCTGCACGAGTACACGACCCTCGAAGGTCTGCAGGAGGACGTGATCGAAGTCCTGCTCAACCTCAAGGACGTGGCTCTGCGCCTGCACAATCTCGATGAAACCACCCTGACCCTGTCGAAGAAGGGCAAGGGCGTGGTCACGGCTGCGGACATCAAGGTCGACCACAACGTCGAGATCGTCAATCCCGAGCACGTGATCTGCCACCTGACCAAGGACATTGCGCTGAACATGCGCTTGAAGGTCGCGCGCGGAATCGGCTACCAGCCGGCCACCTCGCGTCGCCGTCCGGACGACGAGAGCCGCCCGATCGGCCGCCTGCAGCTCGATGCCTCGTTCTGCCCGGTGCGCCGCGTGGCGTACGAAGTCGACAGCGCGCGCGTAGAACAGCGCACCGACCTCGACAAGCTCGTGCTCGACATCGAGACCAACGGCACCGTGGAAGCGGAAGAAGCCGTGCGCAAGGCCGCGGAAACGCTGCTCGATCAGCTCACGATCTTCGGCGACTTCACCCGCCGCGAGACCTCGGAAGCGAAGACCGACAAGGCCGGTGTCGATCCGGTGCTGTTGCGTCCGATCGACGACCTCGAACTCACCGTACGTTCGGCGAACTGCCTGAAGGCCGAGAGCATTTACTACATCGGCGACCTCGTGCAGCGTACCGAAGTCGAGCTGCTGAAGACGCCGAACCTCGGCAAGAAGTCGCTGACCGAGATCAAGGACGTGCTGTTCTCGCGTGGCCTCTCGCTCGGCATGAAGCTCGAGAACTGGCCGCCGTCGGGCCTGCAGCACGGCATGCAGATGAATTGACGGCATAGCCGTCAATTCATCCCGGCACGGATTGCCGGGATCCAGACTACAGGGACGTCGCAGTATCCGGAAGTTGTACGCCAAAACGGATGGCGCAATCACGGACCAAGTGTCCGCTGCACAAAATGTGCAGATACCCATAATTATAAATCTACACCGAGGAATTATTTATGCGTCACATGAAATCCGGTCGCAAGCTCAACCGCACCAGTTCGCATCGCGAAGCGATGTTCAAGAACATGGCGGCTTCGATCATCAAGCACGAGCTGATCAAGACCACGCTGCCGAAGGCGAAGGAATTGCGCCGCGTCGCCGAGCCGCTGATCACGCTGGCCAAGGTCGACAGCGTCGCCAATCGCCGTCTCGCGTTCGCGCGCCTGCGCGACAAGGTCGCCGTCGGCAAGCTGTTCGTCGAACTCGGCCCGCGCTACCGCGAGCGCAAGGGCGGCTACACGCGCATCCTCAAGTGCGGCAACCGCGTCGGCGACAACGCGCCGATGGCGTATGTCGAACTCGTCGATCGCCCGCGCACCGAAGCGGCCACGGAAGAATAAGTTTCCACGCTGCATGCGGCGCTCCGCTGCACATGACGGGCTGAGCTGATGCTCAACCCGTCCTCGCAATCTTCACGAATCCGGCTCGCATGGGCCGGATTCGCGTTTTTGTATATAGCGATCGGGCTGCTCGCCGCCGATGCCAAGCCGATCTCCGACGAGATCGCGCACTACGTCCACATCAACTGGTTCGACCACGGCAAGTTCAAGATCGCGGGCGAGATCCTCACCGTGCTGCCCGGTTACCACGCGATCTCCGCTGCCATACTCTGGGTGACGGATCTGCGCACGCTGGCCGCGGCGCGTTGGCTCAACGCGTTCTATGGTCTGCTCGCAATCGGCGCGTTCCACTGGATGCGCGGGAAAGCATACGGTAAGGCGGACGCGGCGGCGACGTTGCAGTTCGCGCTACTGCCGATCCTGTTCCCCTACAATTTCATGGTGTTCACCGATGTGCTGTCGCTGGCACTCGTGTTGGCGGCGGGCGCGCTGACGTTGAGCAGGCGCCACCTCGCCTCTGGAGCGCTGATGGCCGTCGCGCTCTGCGTTCGCCAGACCAACGTCATCTGGCTGCCGTTGTTTGCCTGGATCGCCTGTTCGCCCGATCGCGTTTTCGTGCTGCCGCCGGTTCGGCAGATGATCGCGCGCGCCTGGCCGTATGCGGTCGGCGTCGGCCTGTTCCTGGCCTACTGGCTCTGGAACGGGAGCATTTCGCTGTCGAAGGAGCAGACGGTGATGCATCCCGATTTTTCGATCCATGTCGGCAATGTGTATTTCTTGCTGTTCATGTGCGCGCTGCTATTTCCGCTGCACCTGCTCGCCGGGATGAAATCGTTCGTCGCGCAGGTACGCACGCGGCCGTGGCTGATTGCGATTCCGCTCGCGGCGTTCGCGTTGTATTGGGCGTTGTTCCGCGTCGACCATCCGTTCAATCAGGTCGCCGAACCGTGGATGGTGCACAACCACATCATTCTGCTCGCGCAGTCGACATGGTGGTGGAAGGCGGCGTTCGGGCTGATCGGCGTAGTCGCCGGCTGCGGGCTCGCGAACACCCGCCTGCGCCCGCCGTCGGCGTGGATGCTGTATCCGCTCACCTTTTTCGCCCTGGCGAGTTCGTGGATGGTCGAACATCGCTATGCACTCGTTCCGATCGCTTTGTGGCTGGTGTTCCGCGAGCGCGAAAGCGGGAAAATCGAAACCGCGACGACGGCACTTTGGGCCGTACTTGCGGTCTGTTTCTGCCTGGGCACGTTCACCGGCCGCTTCAGCCTGTAGCGGCGCGGTGCCACATTTTCCATTTGAGGCGACAAGGCATGGCATCCCGTCTTCCGGTTCCGTCGTTCCGCCAGGCCTACTTGGCCGGATTCGCGGTTTGCGTAGCGATGCTCGCCTACGCCTACTACGTGCAGTTCAACCTCGGCATCGAGCCATGTCCGCTGTGCATCTTCCAGCGTCTGGCGACGATGGCGATGGGCGTGTTCTTTCTCATCGGCGCGATTCACGGCCCGACCGGAGCGGGGCGACGCGCGTACGCATCGCTCGTGTTGCTTGGTGCCTGCGCCGGCATTGCCATCGCCGCCTATCACCTTTGGGTGCAGGCACAGCCGCCGAATCCGCTGGCCGGTTGCTCCCCGGGCTGGAACTACTGGGTCGAGAATTATTCGCTGAAGTACGCTTGGAGCAAGACGCTGCAGGCTGCCTTCACCGGCCATGCCGACTGTGCCGAAGTCAACTGGACCTTCCTCGGTCTCTCGATGCCGTTCTGGACGCTGGTTTCGTTCGCCGTTCTCGGCGCCGGGGCGGTCTGGGCAGGTTTCCGCAAACGCTGAAGTTCCGGCCCGCGATCTGGCATTATTGCGGGCCACACTTTCGGCAGCAGCATCATGGCGGCACCTCTGCAAGCAGCACCGATGCACAACGCGCCCCAGGCTTGGTCACCGACGTCATGGCAATCGCGGACGGCCGTGCAGCAGCCGGCCTATGCAGACGCAGCCGCGCTCGACCGCGCCGTTGCACAGTTGCGTGAATTGCCGCCGCTGGTGACTTCGTGGGAAGTGCTCGCGCTCAAGCGCAAGCTAGCCGAAGCGCAGGAGGGACGCTGCTTCCTGCTGCAGGGTGGGGACTGCGCTGAGAGCTTCGCCGATTGCACCTCGCCGATCATCTCCAACCGGCTCAAGGTGCTGTTGCAGATGAGCCTCGTGCTCGTGCACGGTTTGAAGCTTCCGGTCGTGCGCGTCGGCCGCTTCGCCGGCCAGTACGCCAAGCCGCGCTCGGCCGACACCGAGACGCGTAGCGGCGTGACCTTGCCGTGCTATCGCGGCGACATCGTCAACGCTCCCGAATTCACTGCGGTCGCACGCGAGCCGGATCCGCAGCGCCTGATCGAAGCGCATTCTCGCTCGGCGCTGACGATGAACTTCGTGCGCGCGCTGATCGATGGTGGCTTCGCAGACCTGCATCACCCGGAATATTGGGACCTGGAATGGGTCAAGCACTCGCCGCTGCAGGAAGAGTATCAGCGCATGGTCGAAGCCATTGGCGAGGCGGTACGCTTCATGGAGACGCTCGCAGGCGAATCGCCGTCATATCAGAAAGTGGATTTCTATACTTCGCATGAGGCGTTGCTGCTCAACTACGAAGGCGCAGTGACGCGCGAGGTGCCGCGCAACCCGGGTTGGTTCAACCTGTCCACGCATTTCCCGTGGATTGGCATGCGTACCGCGCAACTCGATGGCGCCCACGTCGAGTACTGCCGCGGCATCCAGAATCCGATGGGGCTCAAGCTCGGTCCCGGGGTGAAGCCGGACCAGCTGCTGCGCACGATCGATGCGCTCAATCCGCACAACGAACCAGGCCGGCTGACCCTGATCACGCGCATGGGCGCGGCCAAGGTCGAGGCCGAATTGCCGCAGCATCTGCAGGCGGTCAAGGCCGAAGGCAAACGCGTGCTCTGGTGCTGCGATCCGATGCACGGCAACGGCGAGACGCTGCCGTCCGGGGTGAAGACGCGGCGCTTCGAGAACATCCGCGCCGAACTCGACCATGCCTTCGACATCCACGCCGCCTGCGGCACACGCCTCGGCGGCGTGCATCTCGAACTGACCGGCGAGAATGTCACCGAATGCCTCGGCGGCGCGCGCGACCTGACCGAAGTGGATCTTGCCCGTGCCTACAAGTCGAGCGTCGATCCGCGTCTCAATTACGAACAGTCGCTCGAGATTGCGATGCTGATCGTGCGCAAGCGCGGCGGCAGGCCCTGAGAACCTGTCCTCAAAGCTACTGCGCTCGATAATTTGCGCGCCGGCGGTGCTCGGACTGCGGAGGCAGGATGCCGGAGCGAACGGCGAAGCCGGCCCGGAGGGCGAGCCGCGGAAGCGGCGAGTAATCCTCACATACTGCTTGTATGCTCCGGTTCCTGCGCTCCGGCGACGCGCAAATTCTCTTCGCTCGCTACGCTTTGAAGACAGGTTCTGAGGGAAGTTTTCTTTCCTCAAAGTTCCACGTGCGCGCGCAGGCCGAAGAAGCGCGCCGGTCCGCGGTCGCGGTTGTATCCCGGGTTGCGGGCAAACTGGAAGTCGGGGCTGATCGTCACATGCGGCACGATTTGCGCCGCGTAGTAAAGCTCGGCGATCTGTTCATGGCCGTAGTCGATCCGGCCGTCACCGATCAGAAAGCCGCTGCCGCCGAGCGCGAGATAGTCGCGATGGTCTTGCGAAATGCCGTTCACCGCGATCGCGAGCGCGAGATGATCCTGCGCGCGTCCCCAGTGCAGACCCGATAGTTGTCCGCCGATGCTGGTGGCGCGGTCCGCTTCGGTGAACGCGAACGATTCCGTGCGGCCATCGTTCCAGCCGATGCGCGCGAACAGGCCAGTTTCACCGTCGTCGGCGAGCGGCAGTTCAGCATTGATCGCATAGCCATGCTTGCGACGGCCATCGCGATCATCGGCGCGGATATCCGGCGTCGCGCCCGATTCCTGCGCGGCAGCGATCGCGTCGCGATACACACCCATGCGCGCGATGTTGCGGAACGCGAGCACGCGCACTGCGTAGCCTTCCTTCTGCGGTTGCCAGGTCAACTCCATCTGCTCGCCGCGCGCGCGCGCGATCGGCCATTCCAGCGCCTGTCCGTTCGCCTCGCGCGGCATTTCATAAATGCCGTAACGCAGCGTCCACGCCGGCTGCACGAGGGCGAGCATCGCGCCGCCGGTGTAGCCGCGCGTATCGGCGGCGAAATCCCAGGCGGCGTTGTTGAACAGCGCCCAGTTCATGAACTGGGTGCGCGTCGAATTCGCGTAGCGGTTCTTGTCGAAATCGTCGCTGACTGCGAGCTTGCCGAGCTTCACCTCGAATCGGCTCGCATATTCCTTGCCGGCGAGCTGGCCCTGTGCGGCTTCGACATCATAGGTTTCCTCGCCGAGCGGCAGCGTGTAGCGCAGCACGCGGCGCGCGATGTACGGGCGCTTGCCGAGGTTCGCGGTGCCCGAGCGGATCACGTCGCCGTTGCTCAGCCCAGCCATACCGGTGGCATTGCTGACGCCGGCACCCTTGAACATTTCCGCATCGAGATAGAACTGGAAGTGCCATGGCAACGCCACGCCGAAGTAGGCGCCGAAGGTGTGCGAACGCTCCGTGTCGCCGCTCGCGCGCAGACTTAAAGGGCCGGAATAGGGCGAACCCAGCGCATCCTGATGCTGGTCGACGAAGGTGTATTGCGCGCCGAGCAGCTGCGGCACGAATTCGGTCGGCGCGTCGACGGCGAGGGCCGAGGCTGGAGGGACCGCAAGGACGAGTGCGCCAAAGATGGCGAAGGCTGGCTTGAGTTTCATGATTCCGGTTTCCATGAGCATGTGAACATGGTCCCATGCTGCGCGCGTTGATTGCACAGCATGGGTGGGCTTGGTTTCAATCCTGTGTCGTCCAGCGTGCTTCGAGCTTGCCGCTGGTCGGGCTGCGCTGCCAGCGGCAGACGAGCTTCCGGCGCGCGAACGAGGCATCGTTCGCGGCGACGTAGGGCAGGGCGCGCGAGGTCGCGCAATAGGCATCGCGCACACCGAAACGACGATCGTGCGGGAACAGGGAGAGCAGGAACTGCATTTTCATGATTCACCTCGATTCCGTGACGGAACGGGTGAATCACGACCAGCTATCGGCTAGATCGCGAGACGGCCCGTATCCGCGCGGAGCGGCAGGGTTTGTGCGGCCAAGGCAGCCCATGGCCCGCGAAGGCACGGTGCTGCGTTGGTACTCGGATAGCTGTCCATTGATGTCAGTGGTTGGCTGGAGGAAATGCTTCGGCGGACCGAAGCGCGGCGAAGGGTAGGCGCGGGGCGCTTCGATGTCAACGAAAAACTTCTTTATGCCGGGATGCCCGGCGCGACATCGGTTTCAATCCGACGTGCCGACGTGCTCAAGAAATCGTGGCGGTTTGCGCGCCCGCGTAGCCTGTTCGAACGCATAGGCGTAGCCGATAAGCTTTGCCTCGCTCCAGGCTGCACCGAAGAATGTGATGCCCACCGGCAACTCATGCACCAAGCCCATCGGCACGGTGATCGCGGGGTAGCCGGCCACCGCGGCCGGCGTCGAGTTGCCGCCTGTGTAGTGGTCGCCGTTGACGAGATCGGTGACCCAGGCTGGGCCGCCGGTCGGCGCGATCAGCACGTCGAGTTTGTCCTTGGCCAATGCAGCATCGATGCCCTCGGCACCGGCGAGGCGCTTCGATTTTGCCAAGGCGTCTTTGTATACTTTTTCGTCGAGGCCGCCGCGCGCCTGCGACTGCTCGAACGTCTCCTGGCCGAACCAGGGCATTTCGCGATCCGCATGGGTCTTGTCGAACTCGATCAGGTCGGCGAGGCTGCGCGTCTTCACGTTGGGCGCGAGCGCGGCGAGATAGGTATCGAGATCGGCCTTGAACTCGTACTGCAGCACGATGTTTTCCTCGTCGTCGTACTTGCCCTGATTCGGCAGTTCGACCGGATCGACGATCACGGCGCCGGCAGCCTTCAACGCGGCGATGCTCGCATCGAACACGCGATCGACCTCGGGGCCGACGCCGGCCAGCTTGCGCACGACGCCGATGCGCGCGCCGCGCAGGCGCTTTGCATCGAGGAATTTCGTGTAGTCCGCGCGATGCTTGTCGGCGTCTTTCGTCGCCGGATCACGCATGTCGCTGCCGGCGATCGCGGTCAACAAGGCGGCCGCATCGGCGACGCTGCGTGCCATCGGTCCGGCGGTATCCTGGCTATGCGCGATCGGCACGATGCCGGCGCGGCTGACGAGGCCGAGCGTCGGCTTGATCCCGACCAGTCCGTTCGCCGACGCAGGGCAGACGATCGAGCCATCGGTCTCGGTGCCGATGCCGGCCACTGCGAGATTCGCCGCGATGGCCGCGCCCGTGCCTGAACTCGAGCCGCAGGCGTTGCGGTCGAGCGCATAGGGATTCTTGGTCAGGCCACCGCGTCCGCTCCAGCCGCTGCTGGAGTGACTCGAGCGGAAGTTGGCCCATTCCGACAGGTTGGTCTTGCCGAGGATCACGGCGCCGGCCGTGCGCAGTTTCGCCACGATGGTGGCGTCGCGCGCTGCGATCGAATCGGCCAGCGCGAGCGAGCCGGCCGTCGTGTGCATCTTGTCGGCCGTGTCGATGTTGTCCTTGATCAGCACGGGGATGCCGCGCAGCGGCGCGTACACTTTTCCACTTTTCCGGCTAACGTCGATCTCGTCGGCGATCGCGAGCGCATCGGGGTTGAGTTCGATCACCGCGTTGATCGCAGGGCCGGCCCTGTCGATCGCAGCGATGCGGTCGAGATACTGCTGCGCCAATGCGTGTGCAGTCCATTCCCCATGCTGCAATTTCTGCGTGAGGTCGCGGATCGAGAGCTCTTCGGACGCCGGTGGCGGGGCGGGTTGCGCCGCAGGTACAGATGCCGGCAGCGAGACAGCGAAGATGAGAAAGGCGAGTAGTCGTGGCTTGGCGAGATCGGTCATGGCGATTGCCGGTTGTGTGCTGGTGAGCTGAATTTGCTGCGCGGATATTCGTTGACGGCAAGCCAGAGTCCGACCGATGCCGAGAGCAGTGCAGGTACGAAGAACGTCAGTTGGCCCGAGGAAAGCGGCTGGCTGTCGAACGCGAGGATCACTACGACGCCGCCGATGGCTAAGGCGGCCACGCACAAGCCCGCCAGCCAGCGCAGGCGGCGCGAGAAGCCGGCCGACAGGAGTGCGAGGAAGATGGCGAAGCTTGCAAGTGCCCCCCAGGGAATCAGCCAGGTCGCCATGACCAGCAACTGCTCGAAAAAACCGAGCAGCGTACCGGCTGCGATGGCGTGCCCCAGCGCGAGAAAGGCGGAGGCGAGCAGCACGCTGGGCAGCAGGCAGAGAACACTGACCACGTGCAGGAACGGGCGCACGTCAGGTTCAGCCGGCGACGGATCCGACCGGCCGATGCTCGGTGTCCTTGCCCGGAGTCAGGAACAGCATCGTGGTGGGGACATGCGTTTTTGCCGTGTGCCAGGCGCCTTGCGGCACGAGGACATAGTCGCCGGGCGAGTTTAGATGCACCTCGCGTTCACTACCCGACTCCTCGATGACCAGAGTCGCCGCACCGGAGAGCAGCATGACCACCTCTTCGCCGACGGGATGGCGCTCCCAGGTTGCCCATGGCTCGGAGAACGTGAACGCCGACATCAGCCGACCCTGGTCCAGGTCGGGATAGGCGCCGCTGGCGACATCCTGCCAAAACGATTCGGACGGCGGAATCGCGTCGATCCTGCCTCCGTCGTGGGCGTGAAGATAGGCGCCGAGAATATTCGCCGCTGCGTTCATCGGTATCCCTTAGAGCTGGAAGCGACAGCGGACCGAGCTATGACTAGCCTCGATCGACGGGTAGCCGCGGCCGCAAGGATAGCCGGAATGGAAGTCGGCTGGAGCGATCCGGGAGACTTGGCCGGAACCTGTGAAGGATTGCAGTCTCCGCACGCCATTGCGGCGTGCGGGACAAAACTATTGATCGAGTTCTTACGCCGCCTGGCGCGAAGCGCGCTTGCGATCGTTCTCGGTCAGGTGCTTCTTGCGCAGGCGGATTTCCTTCGGCGTGACTTCGACCAGTTCGTCGTCCTCGATGAAATCGAGCGCCTGCTCCAGCGAGTACTTGATCGCCGGGGTCAGCTTGATCGCATCGTCCTTGCCCGAGGCGCGCATGTTGGTCAGCGGCTTGGTCTTGATCGCGTTGACGGTGAGGTCGTTGTCTTTGGAGTGGATGCCGACCAACTGGCCTTCGTATACCTGGTCGCCTTCGGCGGCGAACAGTTTGCCGCGCTCTTCGAGCGGCCCCAGCGCGTAGGCCGGCGTGGCGCCCGGCGCGTTGGCGATCATCACGCCATTGAGACGCTTGGCGATCGTGCCCTGTTCCTTCGGGCCGTAATGGTCGAAGACGTGGAACAGCAGGCCCGAACCCTGGGTGAGAGTGCGGAATTCGTTTTGGAAACCGATCAAGCCGCGTGCCGGGATTTGATACTCGAGGCGCACCCGACCTTTTCCATCCGGCTCCATGTTCTTCAACTGCGCCTTGCGCGCGCCGAGTTTTTCCATCACGCCGCCCTGGTGGATTTCTTCCACGTCGACGACGAGCTGCTCGATCGGCTCCATCAACTGGCCGTCGATTTCCTTGATGATGACTTCCGGGCGCGACACGGCCAGTTCATAGCCTTCGCGGCGCATGTTCTCGATCAGCACCGACAGATGCAGCTCGCCGCGGCCGGAGACGAGGAATTTGTCCGCATCGGAACCTTCCTCGACGCGCAGCGCAACGTTGTGCACGCGCTCGCGATCGAGGCGCTCGCGCAGCTGGCGGCTGGTCAGGAACTTGCCGCCGGACAGCTCCTTGTTGCCGGCGAACGGCGAGTTGTTGACCTGAAAAGTCATGCTGATGGTCGGTTCGTCCACCGTCAGCACGGGCAGTTGTTCCGGCACGTCGGGCGCGCAGATCGTGTCGGAAATGCCCAAGTCTTCGACGCCGTTGATGGCGACGATGTCGCCGGCTTCTGCCTCGGCGACTTCGCGGCGCTCCAGGCCCATGAAGCCGAGCACCTGCAGGACGCGGCCGTTGCGCTTCTTGCCTTCGCGGTCAACCACGGCGACCGGCATGTTGGTGCGCACCTTGCCGCGTTGGATGCGGCCGATGCCGATCAGGCCGACGTAGCTGTTGTAGTCAAGCTGCGAGATGCGCATCTGGAACGGACCGTCGGGATCGACCTTGGGTGCGTGCACGTGCTTCATGATCGCTTCGTACAGCGGCGTCATGTCGCCTTCGCGCACGTCGGGCGTCAGGCCCGCATAGCCGTGCAGGGCCGAGGCGTAGACGACCGGGAAGTCGAGCTGCTCGTTGGTCGCGCCGAGGCGGTCGAACAGGTCGAAGGTCTGGTCGAGCACCCAGTCCGGGCGCGCGCCGGGGCGGTCGACCTTGTTGATCACGACGATGGGCTTGAAGCCCATCTGGAACGCTTTCTGGGTGACGAAGCGCGTTTGCGGCATCGGACCGTCCATCGCATCGACCAGCAGCAACACGGAATCGACCATCGACAGCACGCGCTCGACCTCGCCGCCGAAATCGGCGTGTCCCGGTGTGTCGACGATATTGATGCGGTTGCCCTGCCAGGTGATCGCGGTGTTCTTGGCCAGGATCGTGATACCACGTTCCTTTTCTTGGTCGTTCGAGTCCATCACGCGCTCGGCGAGCACGGTGCGTTCGCTGAACGTGCCGGACTGTTTCAACAGGCAGTCGACGAGGGTGGTCTTGCCATGGTCGACGTGGGCGACGATGGCGATATTGCGCAGATTTTCGATGGACATGGCTATAAGCCCGCCCTCACGGCAGGCTGAATGTGAAAAGGATGGCGTGATTATACCCGATTTCGGGCTGAATACTGCGGCGCAGCATCCTCCCAGGACATTCGCGCCTTCGCGGGAATGACGGGCAAGAGCTATCATGCGCGCCCCAATCGGAGACCCTCATGAGCCAAGACCTGCAAGCCGACATCAAGACCTCGCGCGGTACGATCCATATCCGCCTGACGCCCGAGCACACGCCGGTGACGGTGGCGAACTTCGTCAATCTCGTCCAGCACAAGTTCTACGATGGGTTGAGTTTCCACCGCGTGATCCCGGACTTCATGATCCAGGGTGGCTGCCCGGAAGGTTCGGGTCGCGGCGGTCCGGGCTATCGCTTCGGCGACGAGTTCGTCTCGCACCTGCGTCACGACAAGCCGGGCGTGCTGTCGATGGCGAATGCGGGACCGGGCACGAACGGCTCGCAGTTCTTCATCACCCACGTCGTCACGCCGTGGCTCGACGGCAAGCACACGGTGTTCGGCGAAGTGCTGAGCGCGGACGACCAGAAAGTCGTCAACAGCATCAAGCAGGGCGACCAGATCGAGTCGATCACGATCGTCGGCGACACCGCGGCGTTGCTCGCCAATCCCAAGGTCGCGCCGCTGCTCGAGCAATGGAACAAAACGCTCGCCTCGCGCTGACGCGAAAAATAGGACATAAAAAAGGCCGCCGAAGGGCGGCCTTTTGTTTGCGCAAAGCGGGTCGGTTTACATGTAACCGAGCTGCTTGACGATGAACAGGATGATGACCGAGCCGATGATCGACATGATGAAGCCGGCAGGATGGAACATCTGACCATCCGCGGGCTTGCTGAACAGGCTGCCGATCAGGCCGCCGAGGATCGAGCCACCGATGCCGAGGAGAACGGTCAGGATAAACCCCAGGTGCATCGCCCCCGGATAGAACCAACGCGCTAGCAAGCCGACGATGAAACCGATGATGATGGACCAGATGATGTGCAGCATGCGATCTCCTTAGGACGTGTCCGGAAACAGCGGTTCTGCCGAAAATGTGCCGCAGGCAGGACGATGCGAGTGTAGCAAATACGTTCGTTCGCAAAAGCTTAAAAACGCTTCTGATATGCGGGATGTAGATGCATTTGCCGCGGGCTGTGCCTGCCGCTGCGCTGCAGCAAATATGCTAAACTGGAGCGCTGTTCCTACCTCTAACCCAGGAGACTGAAATGCCTTTGCTGGCTGAACGCATGAGCCGGGCCAAGCCCAGCGCCATCATGGTCGTGGCGGAGAAGGCGAAACAGCTCAAGGCAGCGGGCAAGGACATAATCAGCTTCTCGATCGGCGTGCCGAATTTCCTGCCGGGCGAACATGTCTACGCCGCGGCGCGCGAGGCGCTCGCGCACGATAGCGGTCAATATGGTTCAAACCGCGGCAGCGAAGCGCTGCTCGATGCGTTCCTCAAGCATCTGCACGACAGCGGTTTCAACGGCTACGAGCGCAAGAACCTCGTCGTCGGCATCGGCGCCAAGCAAGTGCTGTACAACCTCGCCGAGGCGCTGCTGAATCCGGGCGACGAGATCGTGTTCCCGACGCCGTACTGGACGAGCTACGCCGACATCGCCGACATCGTCGGTGCGAAGACGACGCTGCTGCCGTGCCCGCCGGAGCAGGACTACAAACTCAAGCCCGAGCAGCTGGCCAAGGCGCTGGCGAGCAAGCCCAAGGTGTTCCTCTTCAACAATCCGTCGAACCCGACCGGCATGGTCTATTCGAAGGCCGAGATCGCCGCGCTCGCCGAGGTGCTTGCCGCGCATCCCGACACCTGGATCATCTGCGACGACATCTACAACCGCCTCGTCTTCGACGGCGTCGGCTACCACAATTTCCTGCACGTCCGGCCCGAGCTGCGCGAGCGCACGATCGTGGTCGACTCGATTTCGAAGACCTACGGCATGCCAGGCTGGCGCGTCGGCTTGATCGCTGCACCCGAGAAAGTGGCGCAGGCGCTGGTCACGCTGAACTCGAACCACATCACCAACCTACCCGAAGTCGTCACCGCCGCGGCGGTCGCTGCGCTGTCGGGTCCGCAGGACCTTCCGGCGCGCAAGGCGATCGAATTCGCCGCCAAGCGCGATCGCGTGCTCGCGGTGTTGAGTGCGATTCCCGGGGTGAAGTGCCCGCGGCCGCAAGGCGCGTTCTACGTGTTCCCTGACGTCTCGGTCGCGTTCGGCAAGAAGCACGGCTCGACTGTGATTGGCAACGACGTCGATCTGTGCAATGCGCTGCTCGAGGCCAAGGGCGTCGCCTGCGTGCCGGGTTCGGCGTTCGGCGAGCCGCGCGCGCTGCGCATTTCGTATACCTGTCCTGATGCGCAGCTCGACGAAGGCATGAAGCGCATCAAGGAATTCTTCGCGGAGTTGAGTTGAATTTTGCTCGGCGCCGAAACAAACAAACTATTGTGAAAGGAGATCGTTCGATGAAATCCCCCGTCCGTGTAGTAGTCACCGGCGCCGCCGGCCAGATCGGTTACGCCCTGCTGTTCCGCATCGCCTCGGGCGACATGCTCGGCAAGGACCAGCCGGTCATCCTGCACCTGCTCGAAATCACGCCCGCGCTGCCGGCGTTGCAGGGCGTGGTCATGGAGCTCAACGACTGCGCGTTCCCGACGCTCGCCGGCATCGTCGCGACCGACGACCTCAGCGTCGCGTTCAAGGACGTCGACTACGCACTGCTCGTCGGCGCGCGCCCGCGCGGTCCCGGCATGGAGCGCAAGGATCTGCTCGAAGCGAACGGCGCGATCTTCGGCCCGCAGGGCAAGGCACTCAACGACCACGCCAAGCGCACGGTCAAGGTGCTCGTCGTCGGCAATCCGGCGAACACGAACTCGCTGATCGCGCAGCAGAACGCCCCCGACCTCGATCCGGGCCAGTTCACCGCGATGGTACGCCTCGACCATAACCGCGCGCTGTCGCAGCTCGCCGAGAAGACCGGCGTGCATACGACCGAGATCAAGAAGGTCACGATCTGGGGCAACCATTCCTCGACCCAGTATCCCGACCTGCATCACGCGACGGTGCAGGGCAAGGCGGCGCTGAGCCTCGTCGACCAAAACTGGTACGAGAAGGACTTCATCCCGACCGTGCAGCAGCGCGGCGCGGCGATCATCAAGGCGCGCGGCGCCTCGTCGGCGGCGTCGGCGGCGTCGGCCGCGGTCGACCACATGCGCTCGTGGGCGCTCGGCACCGACGAGGGTGACTGGGTGTCGATGGGCATTCCGTCCGATGGCAGCTACGGCATCGCGCCTGGCGTGATCTACGGCTATCCGGTCACGGTGAAGAACGGCAAGTACGCGATCGTGCAGGGTCTTGCGATCAACGACTTCTCGCGCGCGCGCATGGATGCGACCGACAAGGAACTGCGCGAGGAGCGCGCTGGCGTCGAAAACCTGTTCGCGAAGAAGTGATGCATCGCGCATGCGCGCAGAATGAAGTACATGACAAGGCCGCCTGCATGGGCGGCCTTGTCGTTTCGCACGCCGATTGATGTGAGTTCCGTAGCGCGACGCGGGGGCGGCCTGGCCAGTCTCAGCGCTCAGTTGATTGCGTAGACCAGGCTCAGCCGTCCCTGCGCAAGTGGCTGCGCGCTGCGCAATTCCAGCGCGCGGCGTTCGCCCATCGTGAACAACGGCCTTCCACTGCCCGCGATCAGCGGATGCATGATCAGGCGCAGTTCGTCCACGAGCCCGGCTTCGATCAAGCTGGAGATGATCTGGCCACCGCCCATCAAGTAGATGTCCTTGCCGGGCTGCTGCTTGAGTGTGGTGATTTCTTCGACTCGGCGCAGGATGCGCGTCTTCGGCCAGGCGGCAGACGCGAGCGTGTTCGACAGCACGTAGTGCGTGGTCTGCGCGGCGAAACGCGCCCATTCGACCTCGGCCGGCGCCGCCAATCTGCCAGTCATCGGTAGGGGCTGATCGGGCGCGTTCTGGATCGCGGTCCAGTATTGCTCATAGCCGGGATACATGCGCCCGCCGAGCACGCAGGCATCGATTTGCGAAGTCAGGCCGTAGTCTTCGGACCATGCTTCCACCCAGTCCGCGTAGCCGTCCGGGTTGCCGAATTTTCCGTCGGCCGAGATCTTCATCGCGGCAATCAACTTGCGCATCGCAATCTCCACAGCAGGGTCAAATGGCCGGGACGCAAGCACCCGGCGAATGCCGAAGCCTCAGGCGGCTTCGTCGAACGGATTCGGCTGCGCCTCGCCGGTGACGATGCGCTGGCGCAGATTGCCGTTGATGACGGCATCCCAGCCTTCTGAGCAGGCGGCGTAGCACTCGCAGTTCGGCTCGAGACCGACGTGAGTGAAGCACAGTTCGGTCTTGCGGCCTTTGCGTACGATCTCGAACACGATGTCCGTACCTTTCCATCCGCTCTGATCGTCGACGAAGGCAAGATGGCCGTCGACCACGCGCCAGACGACTTTCCTGCCGGGGACGAGTTCGGTCACCGTCTGCGTCGAGTCGTGCAGATTCTCGTAGCGATAGCGGAACGTGGCGCCGAGTTTGTCGGTGTCGCCTTCGATTTCTCCCGACCACCACGCGCGCACGTCGTTGATTGCGGCGAACACTTCTTCCGGGCTTCGGTCGACCAGGAAACGGCTGTTAAAGGATTGTCTGCGCATGAAATTTCTCCCGTTCGGATGCGCTACAGGTGCGGCTCGAGTTCTTCGAGAAACTGGTTCCAGCCTTGCTGATGCGCGCCGGCAAGGATCTCGTTCGGCAGTCCGTCGTGGGTCAGCGTCAGTTCGGTCTTGCCGTTGCGCTCGGCGAGCTCGATCAGCACGACCGATTCCTTGCCCGTCGTCCATTCGCTGACCCAGGTGAACTCGAGTGCGCGCGGTCCGTCGACGCGCAGATAGCGGCCGTAGTGCGGATTGATTTTTTCCAGCGCACGCATCTCGAGATAGAACAGGCCGCCGACACGCACGTCGGCACTGAAGTATTCGCCCTTGGCGAGCCACGCGCCGATGCTGGCCGGATCGGTCCAGGCCTTGAACACTTTCTCCGGCTTGGCGGCGTAGGTGCGCGTGAGGCGGACGGAGTGCGGGCCCATTACCTTGATGTTGCGGCCTTGCATCAGCGGATTTTTCATTGCGGCGTTCATGACTGCTGCTCCTCATCGGGTTGGTTGGCAAGAAATTCTTCAAGCGAGTCCAGTTTTTCGTTCCAGAAGCGCTCGTAGCGCGACACCCATTGCACGACTTCGCGCAGCGGCGAGCCATGCAGTTGCAGGTAGTGCTCGCGGCCGAGCCGTTCGCGCTTCACGATGCCGGAGCGCTCCAACACCTTGATGTGCTTGGACACGGCATTGAGCGACATCTCGAACGGCAGCGCGAGGTCGGTCACGCGCGTGCGTCCGCGTGCCAGGCGCGCAACGATGCGGCGGCGCGTGGGGTCGGCAAGGGCGGCGAAAGCGAGGTCGAGTTTGGACATGACTTTATATTCAACTAAAAAGTTGAATATGTCAAGCGCACAAATCGGTCGGATTCGGCCAGGCAGGATGCGCGGCGAGCTGCGTGCTGAACGCCAACGTCGGTGCGTTCAGCAGTCGCGATGCGTAGTAGCCGCCAATCCACATCGCCCATCGCCTAGCGAAGCGTGGTTCGGCGCGATCGACGCGACAAAGTCGAAAATCGCTTCGGAATGTCCGCTTTCGGCGGGACTTGTCGTTATGAACCCCAACAATCACCCCATGCATGCCGTCGGTGCACGTCGCGCATGGACTTGGCTTGTCTCCCCAACCCCGAGGCCTGCATGAAGATTTGGCTCCGATACCTCCGTCATGCTCCGTCACCGAAGTGGCCTATGGCTGGTTCGCAGATATTCCTTTTGCTGGTTGCGCTTTCAGCTGCGACGGCGAATGCAAGCACGATCGTCGTCAACGATGCCAGTTCGGGCAGCGTCGTCGGCAAGTGCACGATCCAGGATGCGGTTGCCGCTGCGAACACGAATGCGGCGGTCAACGCCTGCACCGCGGGCAGTGTGGGATTGGACACGATCGTGTTCGCACCCGGGATCACCAGCATCGCGCTTGCCACCAAGATGTCGGGCCAAGCCACCGGCTGCGACTATGCATTGGTAGCGACCGAAGATTTGGCCATCGACGGTGCGGCGGTTGCCGGCAGTGGCGTGCCCAAGGTGACGATTGCGCGCAGCAGCGCGGCGGGCACGGCCAACTTCGGAGTCATCGGCGCGCCCCACTTGCTTTGCGGCTCGCTCGCAACCCCGATCAAGCTCACGCTCTCCGGCTTGACCGTCAGCAACGGCTACAACGCCAGCACCAACGCCTGGGGTGGCGGGATCGCTGCGGATATTTTGACGATCCACGACAGCGTGATCACCTCCAACTATGCCGTTTCCTACGGAGGCGGCGTCTACGTGTCCACTTCGTTGGTAATGGCGAGCTCGACCGTGAGCAACAATTCCATGCTGGCGGGCAACGGTTTAGGCGGCGGCATTTACGGTGACCCTGCATTGATGAGCGGCGGGTTGACGATCAGCGGCTCGACCATCAGTGGCAACACCGCGTTTGTCGCCGGTGGCATCTACGCTCCGGCGATGACGATCGACAACTCCACGATCAGCGCAAATATGGCGGATGTGGGCGGCGGCATCACTGCGCTTGGCATCACTGCGTATTTCGTTACGGTTACGGCCAACAACGGCGGTGACAATGGTGAAGGATCGGGTGTTCGACTGGAAAACGGCGGCCCTTACGCATTCTACGACAGCGTTATTGCCGGCAATTCCAACGCCAACGGCGCACGCGATCTGAGCACGCAGTCGCCGAGCGAAATCGCCGGTACGAACAACTACATCGGCAGTCTGCAGAACAGTTCCGGGCCGCTTTTGCTTAGTGCGCTCAACAGCGGCGTAGTGATTCCGTCCTGCGCCAGCCTCGGTCTCGGTGCGCTCGCGAACAACGGCGGCGGCACGCAGACCCATGCGCTACTCGCCGGATCGTGCCTGATCGATGCGGGCGGCATCACCAGTCCGAGTCCCACGCAATTGTTCGCCTTCGATCAGCGCGGCTCGGCTTTTCCACGTTTCGTCAACACGCATGCCGACATCGGCGCCTTCGAGTATCAGGCGGCGCCAGCCGCGATAAACGGTGCCTGCGGCAGCGACAACGGCCAGACACTACTCGCGGCACCGGTCAATCTATGCAGTGCCGGCAGCGCGAGCGTAGTCGGCGGCAGCGGACATCCGTGGTCGTGGACTTGCGCCGGCACGGGCGGCGGCAGTAACGCGAACTGCACGGCGACGATCAGAACCTGGACCGTGACCGCCGCGTCGGCGGGCAGCGGCGGCAGCGTTTCGCCGCAGACCCAGGTCGTGGACAACGGTGCCAGCGCGAGCGTAACCGCGAGCCCGGCATCCGGCTACTCGCTGGCGAATGCAAGCGGATGCGGTAGCGGAACGCTGAGCGGAAACGTCTACACCACGACCGCCATCACGGCGAATTGCGCGATAAGCGTCGCCTTCGCTGCCGTGCCGGTCACGCCGTCGGGCACACCGGTCGGCGCACCGACCTTGTCAACCTGGGCGTTGTATTTGCTGGCTGTCTGCCTCGCAACGTTGGCGTTCGCCGCCCGGCCCTCCAGGCGCAAATTCGGCGGCTAGAGAGCATCGGGCTCACCGCCGCGCAAAGTTAATCGGAGCATCATCATGTCTGCGTACAAGTCGATCCTTCTTTCTCCCGTTGCGGCACTCTTGTGCTGTCTAGCGCAGTGCGTCGCGGCATCACAACCGGTCGTCGGAGCGTCGAACGACAGCGCGTTTGTGGGCATCTCCGCGATCGCCGCGGACAAATTGCAGGCGGCCCAGGCGAAGCTTGCGCACATGCAGCAGATTGCGAGTCGATTCTCCGACGAAGCGGTGGCGTTGGGCTATGCGGATAACGCCTGGCGATTCGAACTGGTCAACCACCTCATGCGCGCCGACCCGGCTACGATCGGACGCGTCGAGGCGGCGACCGATCTGCGTTCCGCCTTGCAGGCGGCCGCGGCGCCATCGATGACCGGTCCCAAGGCCGATTCACTCGGGGCGGCGACGAACGATCTGGTTTATGTGCCGATCACGCCCTGCCGCATCGTCGACACGCGCAATAGCGGTGCGGGCGGCAATTTCGGCGCAGGCGAATCTCGCACCTACACCTACCAAGGCGGTGCGGCCCAGGGCGGGGCGACGTGCACGATCGCGACCGGGGCCACGCCGGCGGCGCTTGCCATCAATGCCACCGTGGTGTCGTCGGGCCTGGGTAACAATCCCGTCGCATTCGGCTTCCTTTCGATTTACCCGGAAGGCGGCAGCCCGACCACGAGCTGGTTGAACTATCTCGGCAGCGACACCAAGGCGAATGCCGGCGTTGCCGCGACCAACCAGGCAAGTGGGAAATTCTCGGTGTTCGCGCAGAATCCGACCAACGTGATCGTCGACCTGTTCGGTGTGTTCCGTGCGGCGACCGATGGCACGCCGAACTTCATCGCCAAATGGGACGGCGCGGGTACGCTTGGAACTTCGAGCATCTGGGACGGAGGGGCTGGGCGCATCGGCATTGGCACGATGACTCCGACGCACTCGCTGGAGTTTCTCGGCAACTACCCGCAAATCCAGCTGTCGGAGGTGAACGGCAGAACGGCGACGCTGTCGCGCTATACCGACCGATTCGAGATCACTGCGAGCGATGTGTTCCAGGTATCGGCCGGCGCCGGGGGCACTGCGGACTTGTTCGTTGCGGCCAATCATGACGTCGGTATTGGCACGGGCACGCCGGCCAATCGGCTTCAGATTGGCTCGGTTGGCAGTTCAGGCTACAGCGGTAACGACGTCGCATTCGGCAACGGCACGCAGGTATCGGGCATTGCGCAACTTGCGGACCGTGTGCAGTGGTATTCGACTACCAACATCGCGCTCATGCCCGGCAATGGCAGTGGTCGGGTCGGCATCAACACGACTACGCCGAGGGTCCCGCTGGAAGTCGACGGCTATGTCGGAATCGGTCCGGCAACTTACGGCTACTTCAACGCCAGCGACAACAATCTACACCTGTGCGGCGGCTGTATCGCCGACGTATCCATTTGGGCCACCCAAAACGTCATGGCGCTGGAATTCGATGCGCTTTCCGACGCCCGGATCAAGGACATTGCTGGCATCAGCGACAAGGCCAAAGACCTTGATACCTTGAATGCCATTGAAGTAACGGACTACACCCTGAAAGACAAGGTTCGCAACGGCAACAGGGCGTTCAAGAAAGTCATCGCGCAGCAGGTGGAGGCGGTCTATCCGCAAGTGGTGAACTGGCACACCGACTTCATTCCCAACGTATATCGCAGCGCCGACGCGGTCGAGCAGGCCGGCAACGGATATGCACTGCGCTTCGCCGCGGCCCACGGGCTCAGCGCGACAGCCAAGCGCGTCAAGCTGCTCGTCGAAGGCGATACTGCGATGAGAAAAGTCGCCGTGCTCGCGATACCGTCGCCGCGCGAGATGATCGTCGATGCGCAGAACCTGGACGGACACAAGGTCTTCGTCTACGGCGAGGAAGTCGACGATTTCCGCACGGTCGACTACGAAGGCCTGACCGCACTCAATATTTCCGCGACGCAGGAGCTCGCATTGCGCCTGCAGAGCCAGCAGGCCGAGGCCGAGGCGACTGCGCGCGCCAAGGATGAGCAAATCGCCGCGCTGCGCGCGGAGCTCGCCGCGCAGGCCGCACGCATCGCCGCGTTGCAGAACCTTGCCGGCGAGGTCGCCGCGCTCAAGGCGAAAGCGGCGGCGACCGAGCCTGGCGGGGCGTATGCTGCGTCGGCCAAACCCTGAGCCATCGGAGCTTGACCGGCAAACCGGGCGACGCAGACCGCAACGAATGCATTCTTTCCGGAGAAGCAAGATGAAGCGCACCACGACAATCGCCGCATTGTTCGCGTTGATCGCTGGCGTTCCGAGCGCCCACGCCGGTGGAGTCACGCCGCAGGCGCGCGAGGTTATCGCGACGATCGATGCACTCGACGTCGAGCACCATTGGCCGGCCGGCGTGCATGTGCACTGGGAGTCAGGCAATCTCGACGGCAAGGCCGAATCGGGCATGGGCAAACACACGCATTGCAGTGCCTTCGTCGCCGCGGCGGCGAAGAAGCTCGGCATCTACATCCTGCGTCCGCCCGAACACAAGCAGATCCTGCTCGCGAATGCGCAATACGACTGGCTCGAAAGCACCGGCGCGACGCAGGGCTGGCGACCGCTGCGTGATGAAGTGGAAGCGCAGCACGCAGCCAATCGCGGCGAGCTGGTCGTCGCCACATACCGGAATCATCACGACGACAAGCCGGGCCATATCGCGATCGTGCGACCGGACGAACGCAGCGACGCTGCAGTGCGCGCCGACGGGCCGGAGATCACCCAGGCCGGTGGCACGAATTATTTCGCCACGACGCTCGCGCGTGGCTTCGCCGGCCATCCGGCCGCGTGGAGCCGGCATGAGGTGCGTTTTTACGCGCACGCGGTGACATCTGCGCACTGATGTTAACGGCCATTCTTCGGCGCGCGCTCGGCCAGATCGAGCACTTTGTCGCTCAAATCCATCAAGGCCGATGGCACGGCCGGTGCCGCGGCCACGCGTGAGGCGAGCAGCGCACGTTCTGAGGCAATCCGAGTGGCAGCTTGAGCACGCGCAACCAGCGCAAGCTCCAGCGCCTCGCTGACCGCGGTGGCGTCACAGCCTAGCGTGCGGCAGGCCAGTTCGGCGGAGGTGAGGAATTCCGCACTGGCGCGCCCAGTCTCGCCGGATGCGAGTGCCATGCGTCCAAGTTCGAGATGTGCCTTCGCGGCAAGAGGGTGGTTGCCGCGCCCCTGATCCCCGAGCAGGCGCAACGCCGATTCGGCCCGCGCTCGCGCTATGGCGGCATGGTCCAGTATGCGCTGCGCTGCAGCGTCGAGCAGCAGCAAGGCCGGGCGGTCGATGTCTTCTTCTTCGCTACGCAGTGCCAGTGCGTCGCGCAGCAGGGCGGAGGCTTCCACGGCGTTGTGACGCAATGCCAGTTCGATGCGCAGGCGCTGTACCAAGCCTGTCAGTGCCGCCGCCGCACCGGCTGGTGCGAGGGCCTTTTCCGCTGCGGTGATTTCCGTGTCGGCTGCATCGAGGTGACCTTGTGCAAGTTCGATGGTCGCCAGGCGCGCATGAACTTCCGCGTAGTGCGCTCCGGTCTGACTATGCTGCTGATCGAGTCCGGCAAGCGCTGCCTGCAGTCGTTCGCGTGCCGCCGCATAGGCCCCGGTTTCGCCTTCGATCGTGGCCAAGTCGACGGCAGTGAACAAGGTGTAGGTATGGGTCGGGCCGAATTGCGCCGCACGTCGCGCGGCTACACGAGTGAGCACGGCATGGGCTTGCGCGAACTGTCCGCGTGCTGCCAGAAGCTTGCCGATCATCCAGGCGTCGGTGACGAGTCCGGGATGGTCGGAATCGACCACGGCAAGGTCGATTTGCGTGTTCTGCGTCAGCCAGTATTCGGCTTCGTCCAACCGGCCTTGCGCGAAGCGGATGCGCGCTAACTCGAACAATACGATGCTGGTCTCGTAGCTGCGTTCGCCGAGCGCCGTGCGGGTCGATTCGAGCGAGCCGCTGGCAATGCGCGCCGCGCGCGCATTGGATCCGCTGGCGAGATAGTGATCGGTGAGCGTGCTCATCGCAACACGCCGCAGTGGCGCGAGGGTCGCGTCGTTCGTGCCGATGCGCGTGATCAGATCGAGCGCATCCGCTTCGATACCGGCCTCGTCGCGAATGCGCTGGCGGTCACGCAGGTAATCGACCTCTGCGCGCAGCCGGTCGGGGTCGTCGGCGGCGGCGAAACGGCGATAGGCGGCGACGACATGACGCCAGCATTCGAGCACGGCGGGCTGCCGATCGAGCGACTTCAATGCCCCGCACAATTCGCTTTCGACATCGGCGAGCCGTTCGGGTTGCAGTGCGAGGCTGGCGTTGGCGTCGGCGAGGCTTCGATCGAGACGCTCGGCGACGCTCGGCTCATCGGCGCCGCCCTGATACGGATCGCTGTTGCGCAGCAGGGAGATCGCGAAGTTTCTGGCCGTCTGCGCGCTCAGTGTTGCGTATTGCGCGCGGCGCAATTGCACGCTGCTGACCACGACTGCGCCAATGAGGCATAGGATGCTCAACGTCGCGGCAATCGCGGCGAGATGATGGCGGCGCAGAAATTTAGCGGTTCGATAACGCCAGGTATCGCGCACTGCGCGTACCGGCTGGTTGTCGCTCCAACGCGCGAGGTCGTCGGCGAGAGCGGCAGGGCTGTCGTAGCGCCGCGCAGGCTCGTCGCTCAGCGCCTGCTGCACGATCTTGTCGAGATCGCCGTGCAGAACCTTGTGCAGGGCCGCTGGCGGCATGCTCCGCGCCGCGGCGATTGCGGCGATCTGCTCAGGGTCGCCTCGGCCATAAGCGGCGGCAAGCCGCAGCGCAGATCCGTCTGCACTCCTTTGCATGCGCTGTCCGCAGAGCAATTCGCGAAGCACGAGGCCAAGCTGGTAGATGTCCGTCGCGGTCGTCACTGCGGCACCGGCGTTTTGCTCGGGCGCGGCGTATTCGGGCGTGAACAGTTTGAACTGCGATTGGGTCTGCGCCTCGGAGGCATCGCCGAGCAGTTTGGCGATGCCGAAGTCGAGCAGCTTCACCTGCCCCTCCGCATCGACCAGAATGTTGGACGGTTTGAGATCGCGATGGACGACGAGATTGCGGTGCGCATGCTGCACGGCCGCGCAGACCGTGCGAAACAGGGCGATGCGTTCGGTGGGCGTGGACCGATGCGCATCGCACCATTGCGTGATCGGCACGCCGTCGACGAGTTCCATGGCGAACCAGGCCTGGCCCGATTCGGTTGCGCCGCCATCGATCAGGCGCGTGATGTTCGGATGCTTCAACTGCGCAAGGATTTCGCGCTCTCGCCGGAAGCGGCCAAGGATCTCGTCGGTATCCATGCCGCGTTTGACTACCTTGAGCGCGACGCGATGTCCGCTGATGCCACCGATGCGTTCCGCGCGATACACCACGCCCATGCCGCCGTGGCCAAGTTCGCCGATCAATCGATAAGGCCCGATCGGGGTGTCTAGGCCCGCTGCCGGCATTTGCGGCAATTGGGGCGCTTCGAGAAAATGCTCCGGAACCCGTTGTTCGTCCATCAGCAGGCGTTTGAGCCAAGGCCGGATGGTGTCGTGTTCCGCTGGCAAGCGATCAAGCCAGGCTGCGCGTTCGTCTTCCGGCAAGTCGAGTGCCTCGTCGAGCAAGCGCGAAAACGCAGGCCACAATTCGGCTGGGCAGGAAGACAGGTGCATCGTTTGTCCCACGTCAATACGACTGCATCCAGAAACGACGAATTTGCGCAAAGACGGACAACGACGACAGCTGCCGGAACACTGGAACCACTCAGTCGGCGAGCATGTCGCGCAAAAGCAATCGCGCTTTTTCCCAATCGCGCCGCACCGTGCGCGACGACAACCCCAGCACCTCGCCGATCTCGGTTTCGGTAAGGCCGCCGAAGTAGCGCATTTCCACGATTTTCGTCAGGCGAGGCTCGAATTTCTCGAGCGCATACAGCGCTTCGTCCACCCTCAGGGGCTCGCTACGCACGACGGAGTCGATCAAGGGTGAATCCACATCCACATGAATCGCGCCGCTGCCGCGCTTTTGTCGCAACTGCTCCTTGGCGATGTCGACGATCACCGAGCGCATTACCTTCGAGGCGTAGGCAAAGAACTGACAGCGATTGTCGATCTTGAGATACTTCGCCGCGGAAAGTTTGAGCCATGACTCATGCACGAGAGCCGTGGTATCGATCAATCTCGCGTGGCCCACCTCGCGGATGCGGAGATGCGCGAGTGCTTTCAACTCGGCATAGGCGGCGGGCCACAAGACGTTGACGGCAACTCCCTGAGGACCCGCCGCGTCCTTGATGACCCCGGTAATCTCAGACATCTTGCCTACCATAATAGACGACGTCATTCGCGGACAGCGTCCGGCGCTGCGCCAAGTATGGCAGATCAAATAGGCGGATTCGGCGACGGCGAATATGCCGAGCTTGAGGCGTGCCGCTGCGCTCGTCGGGGAAAGTTGGCCCCGGCCTGGCTTGATTTGTCGGCATCGGTTTGCCGCGGCGTGCTGGAGGAGCGGGCTCTTCGTCGCGTCGGGAACCTGCTTGATCGCAAGCGTGAAAGGTCTCCTAGTTGCCTATGACCATAGTCGGCGGCGATATCAGCACGGTGCCGCCGTGTCATCGCTCAGCGCCAGTGTGGGCGTACCCAGTGGTCGTGGTGGTAGTAACCGCCGATCCACACCGCGCCAACGTAGGGGCGTGCGTAGTAATCCGTGTAGTACGGCGTGTAGCCGTCGGGGTAGAACTCGGCGCGATACGGCCGTGCGGGGTAGTAGACGCAGCCGCTGGCGACGCCGGCGCCGATCAGTGCGAGTGCGATGAGGAAAAAGCGGCGAATCGTGTTCATGGCGATATCCGAATTGGTGGCCTTCACCAATAAAAACGACGTGCAGCGGCGCGCGTTTACGGCCCCCGGCGGCGTGTGCAGCAGGCGTTCAGCCGCGGGCATTCAGCTAAAGTCGCATGGCTGGATCGGACCAGGCTCGCTACATTGCGAGCAACGGAGGGGAGACACAGGCATGAGCTACGAATCCGAATACCGTCGTTCGATCGAACAGCCTGAGGAATTCTGGGCCGAGCAGGCCAAGCTGATTCATTGGCACAAGCCGCCGCGGAAGATCCTCGAGTACACGAATCCGCCTTTTCGCAAATGGTTCGTCGACGGCGAAACCAACGCCTGCTACAACGCGGTCGACCGACACCTGCAGGCGCGCGGCGATCAGCTTGCGCTGGTCGCGGTATCGACAGAAACCGGCGTCACGCGCGAGATCACCTATCGCGAACTTTATCGCGAAGTGAACACGTTTGCCGCAGTCCTAGCCTCGCTCGGCGTGAACAAGGGCGAGCGCGTCGTGATCTACATGCCGAACATCGCCGAGGCGGTGTTCGCGGTACTCGCCTGTGCGCGACTCGGCGCGATCCACTCGGTCGTGTTCGGCGGCTTCGCTTCGCACAACCTCGCCGTGCGCATCGACGACGCCGAGCCGAAGCTGCTGATCATGGCCGATGCGGGCATGCGCGGTGGCAAGGCGATTGCTTACAAACCGCTTGTCGACACAGCGCTCACGCAGGCGAAAAGTCCGCCGCCGCACGTGCTGATCGTGTCGCGCGGTATCGACAATGAGATGCAACGCGTCGCCGGTCGCGATCTCGACTACGCCGAGTTGCGCAGGCAGCATGAAGGCGCTGAAGTGCCGATGACATGGTGCGAGTCCAACGAGCCGAGCTACATCCTGTATACCTCGGGCACGACCGGCAAGCCGAAGGGGGTTCAGCGCGACGTCGGCGGTCACCTCGTCGCGCTCGCGCTGTCGATGCGCGCGATCTTCGACGTCGGCCCTGGGCAGGCGATGTTCTCCACTTCCGATGTCGGCTGGGCGGTCGGCCACAGCTACAACATCTACGGCCCGTTGCTGGCAGGCGCGACCTCGCTGCTTTACGAAGGACTGCCGATCAGCCCCGATGCGGGCATCTGGTGGCAGCTCTGCGAGAAGTACCGCGTGCGTACGATGTTCTCCTCGCCGACCGCGATCCGCGTGCTGAAGAAGCACGATGCGGCGTTCCTGAAGAAGTACGATCTGTCCTCGCTGAAGTATCTTTTCCTCGCCGGCGAACCGCTCGACGAGCCGACCGCGAAGTGGATCTCCGAAGGGCTCGGCAAGCCGGTTATCGACAACTACTGGCAGACCGAAACGGGCTGGCCCGCGCTGTGCCTGCATCCCGGGCTCGACCTCAAGCCGATCAAGTTCGGCTCCCCGGGCCTGCCGAATTTCGGCTATCGCTATCGCGTGATCAACGAGACCACTGGCCTCGACTGCGCGCCGAACGAGAAGGGCGTGCTTGTCGCCGTACCGCCGTTGCCGCCGGGCTGCATGACCACGATCTGGCATAACGATGCGCGGTTCATACAAAGCTACTTTTCCCATTTCAAGGAGCTGCTGTACTCCTCGCTCGACTGGGCGATCCGTGACGAGGACGGCTACACCTACATCCTCGGCCGTACCGACGACGTGATCAACGTCGCCGGCCACCGCCTCGGCACGCGCGAGATCGAGGAGTCGATATCGAGCTATGCGAGCGTCGCCGAAGCTGCGGTGATCGGCGTCAAGGACGAACTGAAGGGGCAGGTGCCGATCGTGTTCGCGACGCTGAAGTCGGCTGCCGCCGATGCGGCGAACAAGCAGGAAGCGGCGGCTGGCATGCAGCAGCGCGTCGTCGACATGCTCGGCGGCGTGGCCAAGCCGGCGCGCGTATACATCGTCAACGCGTTGCCTAAGACGCGCTCGGGCAAGTTGCTGCGCCGCTCGCTGCAGGCGCTCGCCGAGGATCGCGATCCCGGCGATCTCTCCACGCTCGACGATCCGAATTCGCTCGAGGAAGTGCGCAACGCACTGCTGCGCCGACCGGACGCCGGCCAATAGCCTGGGTGATGTAAAATATTGGATTCAGCATGGAGATACTCATGAGTATTTCGTCAGCCGGAAAGCGCTTCCGCGCCGCGCTCGCCGCCGAATCGCCGCTGCAGGTCATCGGCGCGATCAACGCCAACCATGCGCTGCTGGCCAAGCGCGCGGGCTATCGCGCGATCTATCTGTCCGGGGGCGGCGTCGCGGCCGGCTCGTTGGGCCTGCCCGACCTGGGGATCAATACGCTCGACGACGTGCTCACCGACGTGCGTCGTATCACCGATGTCTGCGACCTGCCGCTACTGGTCGACATCGATACCGGCTTCGGTCCGTCGGCGTTCAACATCGAGCGCACGGTGAAGTCGCTGATCAAGTTCGGCGCCGCCGCCTGCCATATCGAGGACCAGGTCGGCGCGAAGCGCTGCGGCCATCGCCCCGGCAAGGAGATCGTCAGCCGCCAGGAGATGGCCGACCGGGTCAAAGCCGCTGCCGATGCGAAGACGGATGCGGATTTCTTCCTCATCGCGCGCACCGATGCGATCCAGATGGAAGGCGTCGACGCCGCGATCGAGCGCGCGCTCGCCTGTGTCGAGGCCGGCGCCGACGGTATCTTCGCCGAAGCGGCCTACGATCTGCCCACCTACAGGAAATTCGTCGACGCGGTAAAAGTGCCCGTGCTCGCCAACATCACCGAGTTCGGCAAGACGCCGCTGTTTACGGTCGACGAGTTGCGCACGACCGGTGTCGGCATCGTTCTGTATCCGCTCAGCGCGTTCCGCGCGATGAACAAGGCGGCGGAAAACGTCTACAACGCGATCCGCCGCGACGGCCACCAGAAGAACGTGCTCGAGACGATGCAGACACGCGAGGAACTGTACGAGCGCATCGGCTACCACGACTACGAGAACAAGCTCGATACCCTGTTTGCCGCTTCGTCGAAGAACGGATGAACGAAATTTCTCCCCAGCCCGTGGACGAGCGGCGTGAGGCGCGCGATTGGAGCGGCGTCGCCGCGGTCGTCGCCGCGCTGATCGGTTTCATGGCCTTGCTCGTGTCCGGCTATACCGCGCTTATCCAGCGTCAGCAAGTGAGTGCACAGGTGTGGCCGTACCTGCTGATCGGCTACGCCGATCCCGAACGCTCGATCATCGTCATGAACAAGGGCGTCGGCCCGGCACAGGTGCGCGCCATGCAGGTGCTGGTCGATGACAAGCCGCAGCGAAGCTGGAGCGACGTGGTGAAGGCACTCGGCCTCGACGACGACAATCTCGGCAAGTCGACGATCAGCGGCAACGTATTGTCGGCCGGAGAGAAGGTCGAGGCGATGCAGATGCTCGATGACGCGAGCTACGAGCGCTTCCGGCTGGCCGCGCAGAAGCGCCTGAAGATCAGCATCTGCTATTGCTCCACTCTTGGCGAATGCTGGATTCGCGATCGCAAGGTGCGCGATCAGAACACCACGCAGGTCGATACCTGCCCAGCCTGGCCGGCAGATCAGCAATTCAAAGATTGATGCGGCAGCGGCATCGACGCTGCTGCACGTAGGCAGCAATTGCAACAAGGAGACAGACGTGAGCGACAACGCCCCAGTTACCCCCTTCAAGCCCAAGAAGTCCGTCGCTCTGAGCGGCACGCTCGCGGGCAACACCGCGTTGTGCACGGTCGGCCGCAGCGGCAACGATCTGCACTATCGCGGCTACGACATCCTCGACGTGGCCACGGCCTGCGAGTTCGAGGAAATCGCGCACCTGCTCGTGCACGGCAAACTACCCACGGTAGCGGAACTCGCCGCATACAAGACAAGGCTCAAGGCGCTGCGTGGAATCCCGGCAGCAGTAAAGGCCACGCTCGAGCAACTGCCGCCGTCGGCGCATCCGATGGACGTGATGCGCACGGCCGTCTCCGCACTCGGCTGCGTCTCGCCTGAGAAGGACGACCACAACCACCCCGGCGCGCGCGACATCGCCGACAAGCTGATGGCCTCTTTGGGCTCGACACTGCTGTATTGGTACCACTTCAGCCACAACGGCAAGCGCATCGACGTCGAGACTGATGACGACTCGATCGGCGGCCATTTCCTGCACCTGCTGCATGGCAAGGTGCCTAGCGATTCGTGGGTGCGCGCGATGCACACCTCGCTGATCCTCTACGCCGAGCACGAATTCAATGCCTCGACTTTTGCTGCGCGCGTGATTGCTGGCACTGGCAGCGATTTCTACTCGTGCATCGCCGGCGCAATCGGCGCGCTGCGTGGGCCCAAGCACGGTGGTGCGAACGAGGTCGCGTTCGAAATTCAGAAGCGCTACGACACCCCGGACGAAGCCGAGGCCGATATCCGCAAGCGCGTGGAGAACAAGGAAGTCGTGATCGGCTTCGGCCATCCGGTGTACACGGTCAGCGATCCGCGCAACAAGGTGATCAAGGAAGTTGCGCGCGACCTGTCGAAGGAAGCCGAGAACACCAAGATGTTCGACATCGCCGAGCGCCTCGAATCTACGATGTGGGAAATCAAGAAGATGTTCCCGAACTTGGACTGGTTCAGCGCGGTGAGCTACCACATGATGGGCGTGCCGACGGCGATGTTCACGCCACTGTTCGTGATCTCGCGCACTTCGGGCTGGAGCGCGCACGTGATCGAGCAGCGTATCGACGGCAAGATAATCCGTCCGAGTGCGAACTATGTCGGGCCGGAAGACCTCAAGTTCGTGCCGCTGAGCAAACGGACGTAGGCCCGGTCCGACTTGGCGCCCCGCTCGGATATTCGTCCACGCAGAGGCAGGGTGGCATCCTTCAGAGTCGATGTTCGCAGCGCAAGTTTCTGCACCTTCTTGCCGCGCCGCTCGTCGCGGGCAGACAAAGCGTCCATGCGGATATCGTCGTGGGCGCGCCGTTCATCATTGCCGGCGCGGGTGTTCCGGCTCGCTGAAAGTGAAGTTCTTCGACTGCAAGCTGGCTACGGCAACATCGAGCGGTTCTACCTTCGCCCCCGGCAATATGAGCTGGAATCTTCACAAGCTCGCAAGTGTCGCCGACGGGCCGGGTTGCTGAGGCTCGCGCGGCCCTATCGAGCGCGAGCGATATCTTCGAAGCGCACGTTTCCGATCGGATACGACTTCCAGTCGCGATAATCGAAATGCCACCACTCGTACTCGTAGACGGTAAAGCCTTCGGCCTCCATATAGCGGCGCAGTAGATCGCGTTGCGCGCGGGCGGCGTCGGTGCCACCCGTGTAGGTCGGGTAGGCGCGCTCGCTCATCTCGTCGTACAGGCTCGGCATTTCGATGGCTTTGCCGGTCTTCAAGTCGTACAACGTCAGGTCGACCGCGCAGCCGCGATTGTGACGCGAACCGGTCGCGGGGTTGGCGACGAATTGATGTTTGTCGGGCGGTGTCGCGTCCCAGAAGATTTTCGTCACGTACCAAGGGCGATACGCATCGTGCACAAGCAGGCCGTAGCCTTCTTTCGCCAGTGCATGATCGACCCGGGTGAGGGCTTCCGCCGCCGGCCGCTGCAAGAACGCGCGCGCCTGGCTATACAGCGGTGTGCCGAGGAAGTTGCGTGTCGTGGCATAGCGGATGTCGAGCTTAATCGCTGGATCGAGCGTAACCAATTCGACGAGATCAGTTTTGCGCAATTCGCCTGTATCGGCCGGCAGTGTTGCGGCCAACGCGTCAGGCAGCAGTTCGGCCACAGGCCGCACGGGATTGACGTGGAAGAATGCCGGCGCATCCGCTGTAACCGCATGCGACGGGCCGGCAGACTGGCATGCCGCCAACAGAAGCGCGATCAACATTATGGGTATCGGGCGAGGCATCGGATCGATCCTGTCGTTCGAGTGCAGGCAGTGTACATGCGCGAACTTTGCGAGCGTCGGCAGACTCGCGTAGATTGGATTGGACATGTAATGGGGAAAACTGCATGAAAGTGAATTTCTTCGGCGCGGCAGGTACGGTAACCGGTTCCATGCATCTCGTCGAAGCCGCGGGCAAACGCGTCCTGCTCGATTGCGGCATGATCCAGGGCGGCGCGATTGAAGAGGCGCGCAATGTCGACCCGTTTCCGTTCGATGTGAGCAGCATTGACGCGGTTGTTGTCAGTCATGCCCATATCGATCACACGGGCCGCCTGCCGCTGCTCTCGGCGCGTGGCTATCGCGGCCCGATTTATGCGCAGCAGGCCACGGTCGAGTTGCTGCCGGTCATGCTGTTCGATTCCGCCTCGTTGCAGGAAAGCGACGCGGAACGCAGCAATCGCCGGCGCGCGCGCGGTGAAGACGCAGTGGCGCCGTTGTACACGCGCGAAGACGTGCAAAAAATGCTGCAGCAGACGCGGCCGCTGCCGTATCACCAGCGCACGTCGTTGTTCCCGGGCATCGAGGTGAATTTGCGCGATGCCGGCCATATTCTCGGTTCGGCGATCGTCGAGCTGTTCGCCGACGGACGCACGCTTGTCTTCTCGGGCGACCTCGGGCCCAAGGGGACGCCGATATTGAACGATCCCGAAACCCCGCCCGTTGCCGATCTGGTGCTGATGGAGTCGACCTACGGCAACCGCAATCACAAGGACCGCGCGGACACGGTGCGCGAACTCGGCGGCATCCTCGACACGGCGTGGCGCGACGGCGGCAACGTACTCATTCCTGCATTCGCGGTCGGTCGCACCCAGGAGATTCTGTATTGGTTCGCGCGATACTGGAACGAATGGAACCTGTCGCGCTGGCGCATCTTCATCGACAGCCCGATGGCGGCGAAGGTGGTCCAAATCTACGATCGCCACCACGAATTGTTCGACGAAGACGCGCGCAAAGTGTGGAAGGGGACGCCCAATCCGTTCCGCCTGCCGAATCTGCATGCGACCGAGTCGCTACAGGAATCGATGGCGATCAACCAGATTCGCAACGGCGCGATCATCATAGCCGGCAGCGGCATGGCCAACGGCGGCCGCATCGTCCATCACCTGCGCCACAACATCGGCCGGCGCGAGGCGCATGTCGTGTTCGTCGGCTACCAGGCCGAAGGCACGCTCGGGCGGCGCCTCGTCAACGGCGCGCAATGGGTACGCATGTACGGCGAGGACTATCGCGTCAACGCGCAATGCCACACCGTTGGTGGTCTTTCCGCGCATACCGACCAGAATGGCTTGCTCGATTGGTACGGCGGCATTCCACAACATCCTCCGGTCGTGCTCGTTCACGGCGAAGACATCGCGCGCGAAGCGCTGGCAGGCGAAATACGCGAACGGTTCGGCATCTCGGCGGAGCTGGCGCGGCCTGGTGCAGTGCGGGAAATGTGATTTTTCCGGAAGCCGGCCTGCCGGCGATTGAACCGGTGGTGCTCGACAAGGAATGAACTGATCACGGTCCTGCGGCAGCGCTGCGGGATCGCAATCAGGGGGCAGCCAACCGGAGATTGCTACGCGCAGTTCAAAGCCCCTCGACCGCTTCATCATCGCGTTCTTCACTGCCGGGGTCGCCCTTGCCGGAATTTCGTCGCCGGCGCTGGCGAAGGACCTCGGCGTATATCAGCAGCACACCCTTGTCTCGGACGGGTCGATCGCGGCGGATCACACCGATCCCAACCTCGTCAACGCCTGGGGCATCGCGTTCAATCCGTTCGGCGTCGTCTGGGTCGCGGACAATGGCACAGGACTGTCGACCCTCTATGACGGGACGGGCACCCCGCAGTCGCTCGTCGTCATGATTCCGAGCCCGACCGACGTGAGCGGCGGCAATCCGACCGGCATTGTCTTCAACGCATCGAGCGGATTCACGGTCAGCAACGGCACCACGACCGGGCCGAGCCGCTTCCTCTTCGCCACGGAAGATGGCCTGATTGCAGGTTGGGCACCGAATGTGGACGTGACGCACGCGCTGCGTGCGGTCGACAACTCGGCGAGCGGCGCGGCCTACAAGGGGCTGGCACTGAGTGCGGGTGGCAGTGGCCAGTTGCTCTACGCGACGGATTTTCACAACGCAAAGATCGACGTCTTCGACAGCAAGTTCGCCCCAGTCAGCATGCCCGCAGGCGCGTTCGTCGATCCGCATGTGCCGTCGGGCTTTGCGCCGTTCGGCATCCAGGCGATCAACGGCGATGTCTATGTCACCTACGCCAAGCAGGATGCTGAAATGCACGACGACGTGCACGGGCCCGGCCTCGGTTACGTCGACGTGTACGATCCGAACGGCAAATTGCTGCACCGTATTGCCACGCGCGGTTTGCTCAATGCGCCTTGGGGCTTGGCCGTTGCACCGGCCGGCTTCGGCCGCGTAGGAGGCAAGCTGCTCGTCGGCAATTTCGGCGACGGACGTATCAACGCCTACGATATCGCGTCCGGCCAGCCGCTGGGTACTCTGCGCGACATTCAGAACCGGCCGATTGAGATCGACGGGTTGTGGGGGATCGCGTTCGGCAGCGGTTCTGCGAGCCAGCCTGTCGACACGCTGTTTTTCGCCGCGGGACCGGGTGATGAGGCGCACGGCGCGTACGGACGCATCGATGCTGTGGCGACTAGCAGCGGCGACGACTCGAGCGACGATTGAAGAGCAGACGCCCCGATGGAGCGACGCGCAGCGGCTGCCGCCGGCCCGCCGGATTCAAAACCCGTCCTCAAAGCGTAGTAGCTTTGGGACAGGTTCTCAGAGTTCGGCGGCCAGCCGGGTTCCCTGCGCGATCGCACGCTTGGCGTCGAGTTCGGCGGCGACATCGGCGCCGCCGATGAGGTGCACGGCGATGCCGGCCGCGGCGAGGCCGACTTGAAGATCGCGACGTGGCTCCTGTCCCGCGCAGACGACGACATTGTCCACTTGTATACATTGCGCCGAGCCGTCAACGGTCACGTGCAGGCCGGCGTCGTCGATGCGTTCGTAGCCGACGCCGCCGAGCATCTTGACGTTCTTCATCTTGAGCGCGGCGCGATGCACCCAGCCCGTGGTCTTGTTGAGGCGCCTGCCTGGGGTGCCCGGCGTGCGCTGCAACAGCCAGACTTCGCGCCCGGCAGGCTCGGGTTGGGGCTTCGCCAGGCCGCCGCGATGCGTGTACGCCATGTCCACGCCCCACTCGTGCGACCAGCGCGTGACGTCCGTCGTCGGCGACGGTGCGTCCTGGGTGAGGAATTCGGCGACATCGAAGCCGATGCCGCCCGCGCCGACGATGGCGACGCGCTTGCCCGCCGACTTGCGCTGCCGCAGCACGTCGACGTAACTCAGCACCATCGGATGGTCGGCGCCGGGGATATCCAGTGGGCGAGGCACGATGCCGGTGGCGAGGATAACGATGTCGAAGCCGGCCAGTGATTCGACGGTCGCCTGCGTGTCGAGGCGCAGTTCGACACCCGTGTCCTCGAGGCGATGGCCGAAGTAGCGCAGCGTCTCGGAGAACTCTTCCTTGCCGGGGATGCGCTTGGCGAGGTTGAACTGGCCGCCGATCTCGGTCGCGGCATCGATCAGCGTCACTGCATGGCCGCGGTCGGCCAGCGTCGATGCGCAGGCGAGGCCGGCCGGTCCCGCGCCGACCACGGCGATCTTCTTCGGCGCCGCAGTCTTGGCGATGACGAGTTCGGTCTCGGCGCAGGCGCGCGGATTGAGCAGGCACGAGGCGCGCTTTTCCGCGAAGATATGGTCGAGGCAGGCTTGGTTGCAGGCGATGCAGGTGTTGATGCGCGAGCTGCGCCCGGCGCGCGCTTTGTTGACCCACTCCGGATCGGCGAGCAGCGGCCGCGCCATCGATACCATGTCGGCGCCGCCGTCGGCGAGGATTTTTTCCGCGACCTCGGGCATGTTGATGCGGTTGGTCGCGATCAGCGGAATCGAGATTTCGGGTTTCAGTTTTTTCGTCACCCAGGCGAACGACGCCCGCGGCACGCTGGTGACGATCGTCGGCACGCGCGCTTCGTGCCAGCCGATGCCGGTATTGATGATCGTCGCGCCGGCGGCCTCGATCTTCTTCGCGAGCTGCACGATCTCGTCCCAGCTCTGCGCGTCGTCGACGAGGTCGAGCATCGACAAGCGATAGACGATGATGAAATCACGCCCGACCGCCGCCCGCGTGCGCCGCACGATCTCGACGGCGAAACGCTGGCGCTTCTCGGCACTGCCGCCCCAGTCATCCGTGCGCGTGTTCGTGCGCGCGGCGAGGAATTGGTTGATGAGATAACCCTCACTGCCCATGATCTCGACGCCGTCGTAACCGGCGTCCTGCGCGAGCCGGGCGCAATTGGCGAAGTCGTTGATCGTTCGTTCGACGCCGCGTGCCGACAGTGCGCGCGGTGTGAACGGCGTGATCGGCGATTTGATTTTCGACGGCGCCACTGACAGCGGCTGATAGCCGTAGCGGCCGGCGTGCAGGATCTGCAGGCAGACCTTCGCGCCTTCGCCGTGCACCGCCGCAGTGACCTTGCGATGGCGCGCGACGTGCCACGGCTGCGACAGCCGTCCGCCGAACGGCGTGAGCCAGCCCTCCAGATTCGGCGCGATGCCGCCGGTGACCATCAGGCCGACGCCACCGCGCGCACGTTCGGCGAAATAGGCCGCGAGCTTGTCGAAATCGCGCGCGTGGTCCTCGAGCCCAGTATGCATTGAACCCATGAGCACGCGGTTCGGCAGCGTGGTGAAGCCGAGGTCTAGAGGAGCGAACAGATGCGGGTAGTGCGGATTCGGCGCGACAGTGGCGGACATCGAGAATCGAACGATCGTTTGAATTCCGCTACGATGCCCTGAATCGCGCTGCGGCACAAGCTTTGCGCGTCGTGCCCGCAGACACCTTGCTGCAGAGGTTGCGCATGGCGCGCCTCTTCGCCAAAGCCACACTGCGCACGACCAAAAGCAAGCCCCGCTGGGCGGGGCTTGCTTGGATCGAGTCGCGGTGGTTTACAGGTCGATCTTCGAGATCTTGGTACCGTCGACGGACAGATCGCCCATCAAGCCCGCATTGGTCAGGACGATGACCTCAACCGGTGCAGTGGCAGTCGTCGTGTCGACCGAGCCGTTCGCGCCGACCTTGACGACCGCGACCGACGCATCGGCACCGGCCGACCAGCCTGACGATCTGCGGAAGTTGTCCAAGGCATCCTTGGTCATGAACAGGAATACGACGGACTTCGATTGCGCACCGGCCTGCAGGCCGACCGACAGCGAAGTGGTGTTGTAGTAGCCGGTAGTCTTGCCGCCGATATGCAGGGCGCCGTTGCCGTGTTCACCGCCGACGACGAGGCCTGCCTGGAGCACCTTCGGAAATACGAGCACGCCGGCGGCCTTGGCCATCAGCTCACGCGAGCCCGGTACGACCGAGTGCGTACGCGACAGCGTGGCGTCTACCTCGGCATCGAGCGCGGTGCGTTTGGAAGCGTTGGTCGCGGCGGAGTTGGGCTTGTCCGGCGTGGTCGTGCAGCCGGTCAGTCCGAAGCTGGAGACGGCGATCGCCGCGCCGAGCATAACTACGAGTTTGCGTATCTGCATGATCCTTCTCCTTCGAGTGATGGTGAAGTGAATCGGCATCGACACATGATTCGCCGGTTTTTTTATATCACAATGACCTGAACGGACACCGAGCTTGCAAGCTCGCCTCGTCGATCCCATGTAAAGAAATCGTTTCGATTCAATCGCGTGTCGATTTTCTTGTTTTTCAACTGGTGCGTGGAGAAGGTTCGATCCGATACAGCAGCCGACATGCTGCTTGTTCTTCAATCTGATGCCCTTTGCTGCTCTCAGCGAACAGCTTGAGTCGATCGCGCAATGCGACAATTGGCTGAGGCAGCAATTGTTCGCCGAAAGGAACCAGTCTGCTGGCAGGGGCGTGGCCAGTCGCGGAAACTTTTGCGCCTGCTCAAACATCTCTTGTCCGCGACCGGGACCAAATGGACCCATGGAGGAACATCGATGAGGAAGCAGCTTTTTGCCGTCATCTGTTTGCTGCCTTTGGCGATTCTCGTGCGCGTCGCTTCCGCCGGCTCGCCAGGTGATGCCGTCGCGGGGACCTATGACATTCTGATTTGCAAGGGAACCTGCTCGTTCTCCGAGCCGGCGAACGTTCTCGTCAAAGGTCGGCTCGTCCTGTTCGCGGATAAACTGGAAAAGGTGGATTTGAATCGGTTCGACGAGAATCGCCTTTCCCATCATTACCCAGGCGAGCCGATCAATGGTTGCTTCAGTCTGCAGACTGTGGCAGCGAACTCCACATACGCCGGCCTGGAGAAGATCGGCCTGACGAGTTGGACGTTGCAGGACAACCAATACCTGTTTTCTCTCGGTCGTTCGGTGGACGCGGGTTATCAGGCGTCCGTCGCGCGGACGATGATCGGACTGGACGGTACCGGGTCTTCTTGGGGGGCAGGCGTCGCCGCACCGAAGAATTCCGGCAAGGAAATCGCGGTTGCCCGGCGAACGGGCGACGCCAATATTTCCAACTGTACGTTCCAGACTGCGGAGGAGCATGAATTTCGCCGCCTGCTGGCCGACCCACCGCGCGAGAAGATGTTCGCGCTGGAGGGCGCATACCGCAAATCACTACTCACGGATCTTCAAGCCAGCCGATCGCCGCGCGACTGGGCGATGGCCGGCTGGGTCAACGGCTCGGAGGATGGTTACGCCCAGATCTTGCGCGCACGCAAAGCGGCACCGGACGATGGCCTTATCCAATGGATTGCGGTGCACCGAACGCGTCCGTCGTCGTTCGCGGCTTCGCCGGGCATGTACGAATTGCGCAGCAACGTGCTGGACGATGCGGCGCTGGCCCAGTTGCAGAAATCGGAACCCGACAACGCCGTACCGTGGCTGATGGCATTGCGCTCGTCGGTATACGCAAACGATGCCGCGGCGATCGATGCGGCGCTGGCCCGGCTGGCGGCATCGTCGCGCTGTGACGATCATGCGGCGGAATTGTTCCGAGCGCAGGCCGAATTATTTCGGCGTCATCCGCCGCCGGACGAATATTTCGCCTTGGCGAAGCAGCTCGATCCCGGCTGGCAGTTGCAGCCGCTGTTCTCGAAGGAGATCGCGCCGTACTACGGCAATCACTATCCGTTTGCGGCGATCGGCATGAACAACCTGTTCTTCATGTCTGGGGACGATGCGGGCTTGCACGAGCTATTCTTGGTGTGTGCGCGCGGCGACCGCAGCGCGGCGCGCATCCAGACCTGCGCCACGATCGGCAGGCTGCTTGCGGCCAAGGCGTTGCGATGGCGCGTGCGCGAGGCCGGCTCGATGCTGCTGAGTGAAATTCCATCGTTCACCGACGACGATGTCGAGCGCGCGCGCAGCGACACCTGGATCGCGGCTCGGGGCCGCAAGCCCGATGCTCTAATACGCAACGATAGGCCACATATCGACAAGGAAATGGCATTTGCCAAGGACTGGATCGAAACCGGCAGCGAGTTCGAGGCCATGCGCCGCGAGCTTGCGCGATCGGGCCAGCCGCTGCAGCCGCCAGCGGATTGGGCTCTGAATAAGGCCTTGTACAAGAACTTCGAGGAAGCGCGCGAGCAGAAGAAAGTGGCGCCCGCAAGCTGATCTGGGTCCATTCGAGTCTGTCAGGTTCCGAGTTGTTCGATGTGGTCGCGTCTCGGGTTGGTGGACTTGCAAGCACGCTTCGTCGATCCTATTTCCTATCACAGATCTCGCATCCGAAAACTCCATGACCCTGCTCTCCCTCGCCGAACAACGCCTGCTCGCCCCCGGCGGCCTCGCCTCCACCGACCTCGACCGCGTCTTCGGCCAGCTTGCCGGGCCGTCGATCGACGCGGCCGATTTGTATTTCCAGCATTCGCGCAGCGAGTCGTGGATGCTCGAAGACGGCATCGTCAAGGAGGGCAATCATTCGATCGAGCAGGGCGTAGGCGTACGCGCAATGAGCGGCGAGAAAACCGGCTTCGCCTATTCGGACGAGATCGTGTTGCCGGAACTGCTGGCCGCGGCGAAAAGTGCGCGCGCGATCGCGCAGTCGGGCAACGATCGCGCTGCGCATGCGCTCACCGCGCGCAACGCGCAGTCGCTGTACCCGGCGATCGATCCGGTCGAGAGCATCGCAAACGAAGAGAAGATCGCGCTGCTGCGCGAAGTGGACAAGTTCACGCGCGCGCTAGATCCGCGCGTGACGCAGGTGATCGTGAGCCTGTCGGCGACGCTCGACACGGTGCTCGTCGCGGCGATGGACGGCACGCTCGCTGCTGACGTGCGCCCGCTCGTGCGCATGAACGTCAACGTGATCGCCGAGCAGAATGGCCGGCGCGAATCGGCCAGCTCAGGCGGCGGCGGCCGCTACGGTTATCGCGAACTGCTCGCGAACGGGCGCGCGCATGCGTTCGCGCGCGAGGCGGTGCGGCAGGCGCTGGTCAATCTCGAATCGGTGCCGGCGCCTGCGGGCAGCATGACCGTGGTGCTCGGCCCTGGTTGGCCCGGTGTGCTGCTGCACGAGGCGATCGGTCACGGCTTCGAGGGCGATTTCATCCGCAAGGGCACGAGCGCATTCGCGGGCCGCTATGGCGATCGCATCGCGGCGAAGGGCGTCACCGTCGTCGACGACGGCACGCTCGCGAATCGGCGCGGCTCGCTCAGCGTCGACGACGAAGGCACGCCGACCGAGCGCACGGTACTGGTCGAAGACGGCATCCTCAAGGGCTACATGCAGGACAAGTTCAACGCGCAGCTGATGGGCCAGCGCTCGACCGGCAATGGCCGGCGCGAATCGTTCGCGCATCTGCCGATGCCGCGCATGCGCAACACCTACATGCTTGCGGGTCAGCACGATCCGGGCGAGATCATCGCTTCGGTCGAGCGCGGACTGTACGCCGTGAACTTCGGTGGCGGCCAGGTCGACATCACCAATGGCAAGTTCACGTTCTCGGCGAGCGAGGCTTACCTGATCGAGAACGGCAAGGTGACGCGGCCGGTCAAGGGCGCGACGCTGATCGGCTCGGGCCCCGAAGTGCTCACGCGCGTATCGATGATCGGCAACGACTTGAAGCTCGACGAAGGCGTCGGCGTCTGCGGCAAGGAAGGGCAGAGCGTGCCGGTCGGCGTCGGCCAGCCGACGTTGCGTATCGATGCGATGACGGTGGGTGGCACGGCGGCGTGAGGCGCGCCGGCATGCGTTCCGGCATTTTCGGTTTAGCGCTGCTGTTTTCCGCGAGCGTAGTCCACGCGGCGGGTGATGCGAAAAGCGTTGCGACGACGAGTTGCAATGCGCTCGCGTCGCGCGTCGATGCCACTTCGGGAAATGCACCGGTCTTCCTGCGCAGCTACGACCACGAGCGCGGCACCGGCGAGTCGGACGAGCCAGCGCTGCGCACGGCGGCATTCACCTATGACAACGCGCTGGCGGTGATCGCGCTGCTCGCCTGCGACAAGCCCGGGCAAGCTGCTCGCGTCGGCGAGGCACTGCGTTTGGCCGCGATCGGCGACGCACGCCTGCGCAATACTTATCGCGCCGGCGCGGTCGAGGCCCAGCCGTTGCCGAACGGCTGGTGGGACCGGAAAGCTGGCCGCTGGTTTGAAGATGCGTATCAGGACGGCACCGCGACCGGCAATGTCGCCTGGGCCGCGCTCGCCCTGCTCGCCATGCATGACGCTACCAGCGAAGTCCGCTGGCGCGATGCCGCGGTGAAGCTGGCGAACTGGATCGTCGCGAACACCTCGGACATGCGTGGTGCCGGAGGTTTCAGCGGCGGCACCGAAGGCTTCGATGCGGCACCGAGAAAAATTTCGTGGAAATCGACCGAACACAACATCGATCTCGTCGCGCTGTTCGCCTGGCTCGATCGCACCGATGCGAAAGGCGAGTGGAAACGATACGAGCAACAGGCACGCGGCTTCGTCGACGCGCAGTGGGATGAAACGACTGCGCATTTCTGGATCGGCACGCTGACCGATGGCCACACTCCGAATCGCGGCGTGTCCGGACTCGACGTGCAACTGTGGGCGCAATTGCTGCCGAATGCGGATAGACGATGGCAGCGTGCGCTGGCCTGGGTCGAGCAGCAGCATCGCGTGCCTGGCGGCTTCGATTTCAACGACGACCGCGACGGTTTGTGGACCGAAGGCACGGCGCAGGCGGCGCTGGTGTACCGCAGGCTTGGCCGCGGAAGCGAAGCAGAGAAGCTGTTCGCAACGATCGAACAGCAGGTTTCGGCGGGGGGATTCCTCTACGCCACGCGCGAGCCGCGCATCACGACCGGCCTCGCCATCGGCGCTGACAGCATCTCGGCCGATTTCCAGTACTACCGCCGCCCGCATCTCGGCGCGACGGCATGGGCGGCGCTGGCTGCGCTCGATCGCAACCCGTTCATGCCCGCATTGGAGAAGACGAAAAAGGGGCATTGATTTCCGGTATGGTAGGGCGCGATGAGTTCCGAAGACGCCGCCACCGTCGAATCGAGCGCGCCGGCCGAAGAACGCGCGGCATTGGCCGCGGCGGCGGCTGTCGACATCCGTAACGGCTTCGCCGACTACAACGACCGCTTCCGCGCGGTCACTCGTCGGGCCAAGCAGCGTTTCGAGGCGCGCGACTTCATCTCGGCGCAGATGGACAACGTCGAGCGCATGGACCTCTACGACATCTGCGTGCGCGCGACCACGTCGCGACTGGAGCGTCTGTTGCGCGAGCGCGTGCGCGAGCGCGCGCTGTGGGTCGACATCCGCGACAGCTTCGCCGAGTTGATCGCACCGCTGCTCGATCAGGAGCTCAACAAGACCTTCTACAACACGCTCACACGTCGCTTCTTCGGCACCTCGGGCGTCGATGCGCAGATCGAGTTCGTCGCGCTCGACATCGAACCGACCGACCGCATCACCCATCCGGTCGAACGTCACAGCTATGCAGTGTGGGGGCAGCTGCCGCGCGTCTGCCAGCGCATGCTCGAGGATTATTCGTTCAAAGTGGCGTACGCGCACCAGAGCCTGTGTGCGCTGCGCATCGCCGAAACGTTGACCGGGCGCTTGCTGGAGTGGGGTGGCACCGACGCAGCGAACGCCAATCCGATCCGCGCGATCGAGTTGCTCGATACGGTGTTCTACCGCGAGCGCCGCGCTTATCTCGTCGGACGCGTCTTCGGTGCCGAGCGCATTGCGCCGCTCGTGATCGCGCTGATCAACGAGGACGCGGGTCTGCGCGTCGATGCGGTGCTGACCGAGCGCGCGCATGTGGCCCAGGTGTTCGGCTACACGCGCAGCTATTTCCAGGCCGATCTGCCGACCGTGGGCGATGCGGTCGTGTTCCTGCGCACGCTGCTGCCGTTCAAGCCGATCGACGAGCTGTACACCGCGCTCGGCCGCGCCAAGCAGGGCAAGACCGAGCGCTACCGACATTTCTTCCGCCATCTCGCCGCACATCGCGACGAGCAGTTCGTGCATGCCGATGGCGAGCGCGGCATGGTCATGGCCGTGTTCACGCTACCTTCGTATCCGCTCGTGTTCAAGCTGATCCGCGACAAGTTTGCGTTTCCGAAGGAGAGCGTGCGTGCCGAAGTCATGCAGAAATATACGCTCGTGTTCCGCCATGACCGCTGTGGGCGGCTCGTCGATGCACAGGAATTCCGCTTCCTGCGCTTTCCGCGCAACCAGTTCGCACCCGCGCTGCTCGACGAGTTGCTGGCGAGTTGCAGCGAAACCGTGAGGATCGAAGGCGATGATCTCGTCGTCGCGCATTGCTATGTCGAGCGCCGCGTCCGCCCGCTCAACCTCTACGTGCGCGAGGCCGAGCCCGACGCCGGGATCCGTGCCGTGGTCGACTACGGCCAGGCGATCCGCGATCTCGCTTCGAGCAACATCTTCCCGGGCGACCTGCTGTTCAAGAACTTCGGCGTCACCGGCACGGGTCGCGCGATCTTCTACGACTACGATGAGCTTTGCCTGGTCAGCGAATGCCGCTTTCGCGAGTTGCCCGAGGACGATGATCGCGGCGAATCATTCTACGTCGGCCCGTTCGACGTGTTTCCCGAACAATTCCCGCGCTTTCTCGGCATGGACGCGGCGCAGCGCGCGGCCCTGCTCGAAGCGCACGCCGACATCTTCAGCGTGCGCTGGTGGCGCGAGCTGCAGGAGCGCCTCGCCCGCGGCCTCGTCGCCGATCTGCCGCCGTATCCGCCGCAGGTGCGCGTCGGCGTGGAATCTTTTTCGCCGAATGCCGGTCTCTAGGCCGGTTATCACCACAAGAGGGAGCAGTTTCATGCGCAATATCGCAACATTGACCCTGGCACTCGTGGCCGCATTGGCCGCGAATTCCGCTTTCGCCGATCAGCCCAAGGCGCCAGTCACGCCGGGCGCACTCGCGCAGGCAACGTCGATCGACACGGTTCTGGCCGGCGACTGGCGCTCGGACAAAAACAAGGCGCGCGACAAATACCGCCACCCGAAGGAAACGCTCGCGTTCTTCGGCGTTGCGCCGAACCAGAGCGTGATCGAGCTGTATCCCGGAGGCGGCTGGTATACCGAAATTCTGGCGCCGTACCTCAAGGAGCACGGCCACTACGTCGCCGCCATCATCAAGCCGGACAAGCCGGGCGGTGAGGAAGCGCTCAACAAGACCGGGATCAAAGCCAAGCTGGCGGCGGACCCGGCGCGGTATTCCGCGGCCCAGGTCGTCGAGTTCGTGCCGAAGACGGCGGTGCTCGGGCCTCCGGGGAGCGCGGATGTCGTGCTGACGTTTCGCAACGTGCACAACATGACCGACGATGGCGTCGCCGAACCGATATTCAAGGCGATGTTCGCCGTGCTCAAGCCGGGCGGCACGCTCGGCGTCGTCGACCATCGCGCCAAGCCGGGTACGACGCTCGAGCAGGACAAGGAATCGGGTTATCTTCCGGTCGATGCCGTGGTCAAGCTCGCCACCGACGCGGGCTTCAAGCTCGAGGCGCAGAGCGAGATCAACGCCAATCCGAAGGACACGAAGGACTATCCGAAGGGTGTGTGGACGCTGCCGCCGACGTACGCGCTCAAGGACGTCGATCGTGAAAAATACGCCGCGATCGGCGAGTCGGACCGGATGACGCTGAAGTTCGTCAAGCCGAAGAAGTAGCTTCATCGAGGAACTTGCGACCGTCCCTTCCCCTGCTGGCCGGGGGAAGGGACAATCCGTGCATGCTGCTCGCGTTCAACAAGCCGTTCAACGTTCTCTGCCAGTTCACCGACAAAAGTTCGCCGCCGCGGCGGACACTGGCCGAGTTCATCGCCCAGCCGGGCGTCTATCCCGCCGGCCGTCTCGACTACGACAGCGAGGGACTGTTGTTGCTGACCGACGACGGCAAGTTGGCACAACGTCTGACCGATCCGAAGTTCAAGGTCGAGAAGACCTATCTCGTCCAGGTCGAAGGCGCACCGAGTGCGGAACAACTCGCGCAATTGCGAAAAAGTGTACTTTTGAACGACGGCCCGACCTTGCCCGCGCGCGCGACGCTGTTGGCGCATGCACCCGAATGGCTGTGGCCGCGCGATCCGCCCGTGCGTTTTCGCAAGTCGGTGGCAGACGCGTTCATCGAACTGACGATCCGCGAAGGCCGCAATCGCCAGGTGCGGCGCATGACCGCGGCGGTCGGCTTGCCGACTCTGCGGCTGGTCCGGGTGCGTATCGGCGGGATTGATCTTGGCGCACTGAAACCCGGCGAAACGAGAAACGAGGAAGATCCGCCATGAGCCAATTCAAGGATCACTTTTCCGGCCATGCCGATTTGTATCGCGAAGCGCGGCCGACCTATCCGGACGCGCTGTTCGACTGGCTCGCCGCGCAGGCTCCGGACCGTGCGCTCGCCTGGGATTGCGGTTGCGGCAACGGCCAGGCCAGCGTCGCGCTCGCACGGCACTTCGATCGCGTCGTCGCCACCGATCCAAGCGCGAACCAGATTGCCGACGCGGAGCCGCGTCCGAATATCGACTACCGGGTCGAGCCGGCCGAACGCTCTTCGCTCGCCGACGCGAGCGCGAGCCTCGTCACCGTCGCGCAGGCTCTGCATTGGTTCGATTTCGCTGCGTTTTACGCCGAGGTGAGGCGCGTGCTCAAGCCGGGCGGCGTGTTCGCAGCGTGGGCCTACGCCGCCTGCGGCACCGGCGAAGCAGCGATCGACGGTGTGATCGAGCATCTCTACGGCGATGCGCTCACTGGCCCGCATTGGCCGCCGGAGCGCGCCTATGTCGACGCGGGCTACCGCACGATTCCGTTTCCTTTCGCAGCGATCGACGCGCCCGAATTTCCGATGATCATGCGCTGGAACGTCGATCAACTGCTTGCCTACCTGCGCTCATGGTCGGCGACGCAGCGCTACATCAAGGCCAATGGCAAAGACCCGGTCGACATGGTCGAGCCCGACCTGCGCGAGGCCTGGGGCGATCCGGCGCGCGTACGCGAGGTGCGCTGGCAGCTCCATCTGCTTGCGGGGCGCGTCTGAGCAACACTGCAGCATCGCACTGCCGTGCCGGCATGCGCATTGCTTGCTATGATTCGCAGCCCGCAGCGGATCGAAGCATGAACTGCCCCGGCACCGGCTGTCGCCTGGAGCGCGCCGCGCCGATCGATCCGCAGACCTCAGACGGAGCAGTAATGTCGACAGCCACCCCCGACCGCGAAGCGCTGTATGCGCGCGCGCTGGCAAAATCCTGGTTCTATCCGCTCGCGCTGCCGGACGGACGCGCGTTGACAAGCACGCATGACGGCCGCGTCGATGCGATCCACCACACGCGCGCGCGCATGCTCGATAAGTTCCTCGCCGACAGGTTCGCCGGCGATCGCGGCGCGCTGAGCGCGATCGACCTGGCCTGCCACCAGGGCTGGTTTTCGTTGCAGCTCGCGCGCGCGGGTTTCGGTCAGGTCACCTCGGTCGATGCGCGCGACGAGCATGTCGAAGACACCGCGTTGCTCGCGAGCATCTACGAACTGGACGCGATCAAGACGCGCCAGCGCGACGTGTTCGCGCTGAAGCCCGAGACCGACGGCGTGCACGATCTCGTGCTCATGTTCGGCTTGCTCTATCACCTCGAGAATCCGATCGGTGCGCTGCGTGTCGCGCGCTCGCTCGCGCGACGCGCCTGCGTGATCGAGACCCAGGTCGTGCCGCACATGTCGGGTATGGTCGATTGGGGCTCGTACGAATACGTGCGCCCGCTCAAGGGCTGCTTCGGCATTATCGACGAGGTCGAAGAAACGCATGCGCCGGAAGCCAGCGTCACTGGCGTCTGCCTCGCGCCGAGCACCGAGGGATTGCTGTGGTTGCTGCGTGCGGTCGGCTTCCGCGAAGCCTACGTGCTGCCCGTGCCGGCGGACGGCTACGAGCAGCTGCGCCATGGCAAGCGCGTGATGGTCGCGGCGTTGGTGTAGAACCTGTCTCAAAACTACTGCGCTCGACCCGATTCAAACCAAAATCGGGCGCGCCGGCGGTGCTCGGACTGCGGAGGCAGGATGCCGAAGCGAACAGCGAAGCTGGCCCGCAGGGCATGCCGCAGGAGCGGCATGTAATCCTCATTTACCGTCTGTAAACTCCGGTTCCTGCGCTCCGGCGACGCACGAACTGTCTTCGCTCGCTACGTTTTGAGATAGGTTCTAGTTTTCTGTCGCCGGCTAAGCCAGCCCAAGCTGCAGCGCCTGCGCATGCAGCGCCGGCGTGCCGGCGAGCACGCTCGTCGTCGCCAGCGACAACTCACGTCCACCGAGATCGGTGAACGTGCCGCCGGCTTCGCGCACGATCACCGCGAGCGCGGCGATGTCGAGGATATTGACGTCGGATTCGATGACCAGATCGAGGCTGCCGCGCGCGAGCAGGTGATAGTGGTAGAAATCGCCGTAGCCGCGCGTGCGACCGCAGCGCTGGATCAGTCCCGCGAGCGCGTTCCAACCGGGGCCGCGCGAAAGCGTCTTCACATTGCCGAACGAGATTGCGGTCTGCGCATCGAATGCGTTCGTCGCCGCGACCCGGATCGGCTTGCCGCCGAGGAACGCACCTCCGCCCTTGCGCGCCCAGGCGAGTTCGCCGAACTCCGACGCACTCGATACGCCGAGCACGAGTTCGCCGCGATGCATCAGCGCGATCTGGGTCGAGAACATCGGATAGCCGCGCACGAAGCTGCGCGTGCCGTCGATCGGGTCGATCAGCCACAGAAAATCGCCGTCACCCTCGCGGCCTTCCTCTTCGCCGTAGTAGGCGTGCTCGGGAAACGCCGCGCGCAGCACGCGCTTGATCGCCGCTTCGGCTTCGCGGTCGGCGATCGTCACCGGAGTCTGGTCGGATTTGATTTCGACCTCGGTGCCGGCGCGCCAATGCCGCGCGATCACTTCCGCGGCGGCCTGCGCGGCCTGCCTGGCGACATCGAGCGCGGAATCGAGGAAGGCAGGAGTCGGCATGGACTGCAAGTCTTGTGTGGTGAGGGAAGGGCGCAGATCATAACAAAATGACTTCCGTACCTCCGTCCGATCCGTCCCTCCGCTCGCTCAAGGCCGACTGGACCGCGCGCGACCTCGCCGTGCTCTGGCACCCATGCACGCAGATGCGCGACCACGCCGACCTCGACGGCGCGCGCGTGCCGCTGACCCCGATCGCGCGCGGCGAAGGCGCATGGCTGATCGACCACGACGGCAAGCGCTATCTCGACGCGGTTTCCTCGTGGTGGACGAATCTGTTCGGCCACGCCAATCCGCGTATAGCTGCGGCGATCAAGGATCAGCTCGACAAGCTCGAGCATGTGATCTTCGCCGGGTTCAGCCACGAGCCGGGCATCCTGCTCGCCGAAGAATTGCTCCGCGTCGCGCCGAACCCCGGCTCTGTTTCGCAGGGCGAGAAAGATCGACACCTCGCACGCGTGTTCTACGGCGACAACGGTTCGAGCGCGATCGAAATCGCGCTGAAGATGAGTTTTCATTATTGGCGCAACCTGGGTCGAGAAGGCAAGACGCGCTTCATCGCGCTGAGCGGCGGCTATCACGGCGAGACGCTCGGTGCGCTGACGGTGACCGACGTGCCGCTGTACCGCGCGACCTATGCGCCGCTGCTCGGCGAGCCGTTCTTCGTCGCCTCGCCCGACTGCCACGAGCGCGAAGCGGGTGAGGATTGGCAAACGCATTCGCTGCGCAAGCTCGCCGACATGCGCGCGGCGCTCGAACACCACGCGCACGAGGTCAGTGCGGTGATCGTCGAACCGCTCGTGCAGTGTGCCGGCGGCATGCGCATGTATCACCCGGTCTATCTCACCGGCCTGCGTCGTCTCTGCGACGAGTTTGAAGTGCATCTGATCGCCGACGAGATCGCGGTCGGCTTCGGCCGTACCGGCACGCTGTTCGCCTGCGAGCAGGCAAATATCACGCCCGACTTCCTCTGCCTGTCGAAGGGGATCACCGGCGGCTTCCTGCCGTTTTCCGCGGTGCTGACAACGGCGCGCGTCTATGACGCGTTCTACGCCGAGTACGCCGCGGGCAAGGCGTTTCTGCATTCGCACAGCTACACGGGCAACGCGCTCGCCTGCCGCGCGGCGCTGGAGACGCTGGCGATCTTCCGCGACGAACCGGTGATCGAACGCAACATTGTGCTCGCACAACGCCTGCGCGAACGGCTCGTGCCGCTCGCCGATCATCCGCACGTCGCCGAGGTGCGTCAGACCGGCATGATCGCCGCGGTCGAACTCGTGCGCGACAAGACGACGCGCGCGCCGTTTCCCACCGCCGAGCGCCGCGGCCTGCGCGCATATCGGCATGCGCTGCCACTGGGCGTGCTGCTGCGGCCGCTCGGCGATGTGATCTATTTCATGCCGCCGTACGTGATCACGCCGGAGGAGATCGATTTCATGGTCGACGTGGCGGTCAAGAGCATCGACGTCGCTGTTGGCGCTTGAGCCGCTAGCACCATCGCGCCGTCCGTCTGCTGCACTACAATTCTCCCATGCGCATCCCACGAATCTACACCGATCAGCCGCTGCGCACCGGCATCGAAGTGCTGCTGCCCGAGCAGGCCGGCGAACACGTCGCGCGCGTGCTGCGCATGGAGCGCGGCCATCCGCTGATCCTGTTCAATGGTGATGGCCGCGAATACGACGCGACGCTCGCCCAGCTCGCCAAGCGCGCGGTGACGGCCGAGGTCGGGCAGGCGCGCGAGGTCAATCGCGAATCGACCCTCGACATCACGCTCGCGCAGGGCGTCGCGCGCGGCGAGAAGATGGATTGGATTCTGCAGAAGGCGACCGAGCTCGGTGTCGCGCGCATCGTGCCGCTGGTCACCGAGCGCACTGAGGTCAAACTCGACGAGGAGCGCGCCGAGCGCCGTGTCGCGCACTGGCGCAGCGTCGTCGCCGGCGCCTGCGAGCAGAGCGGACGCACGCGCCTGCCCGAGATCGTCGCGCCGTTGCGTCTCGACCGCTGGCTCGGCGATCTCGGCGGCGATGCCGCGCTGCGCCTGGCGCTGCTGCCGGAAGGCGATGCGGGTTTGCGCCAGTTTTCGGACATGGAAAACGGCGTCGTCCTCTGCGTCGGCCCCGAGGGCGGCTTCTCCGACAATGACGTCGCCCAGCTGCACCACGCCCGGTTCCACGGCCTGCGCCTCGGCCCGCGCATCCTGCGCACCGAGACGGCCGGCATCGCGGCGGTCGCGGCGTTGCAGGCGTTTTTCGGCGATTTCTGAGCGCAAGCGTCGTTTCGGCATCAACGCGCGCACGCTACAATGCGGCCATGCGCAATCCGCCGATCATCCACGCCCGTCGCAGCGTCGACGGCAGCCGCTTCCTCAAGGTCGAGCAGCTCGACCTCGAATTTTCCAACGGCGAGCGCCGCACCTACGAAAAGCTCAGGAGTTCCGGACTCGGCGCGGTCATCGTCGTGCCGATGCTCGACGACGACACGGTGCTGCTCGTGCGCGAATACGGTGCGGGGATCGAGCGCTACGAACTCGGCCTGACCAAGGGTCGCCTCGACCAGGATGAAACGGTGGAGCAGGGCGCGGATCGCGAACTGAAGGAAGAGATCGGCTACGGCGCGCGCGAAATGCACATCCTCGGCACGCTGTCGCTGTCGCCCTCGTACATGAGCGCAATGACTCACGTCGTCCTCGCGCGCGATCTGTATCCCGAGCGCCTGGTCGGCGACGAGCCGGAGGAACTCGAAGTCGTGCCGTGGAAACTGTCTGAGCTGCACACGCTGCTCGCCCATCCCGAGGTCAGCGAAGGTCGTTCGATCGCCGCATTGTTCATGGCACGCGAGTATCTCGCCGGCCGCTACCAACCCCGAGTGTAATGATGAATCATGCCGACCTGGCGCGCGAATGCGCCGCGATCGCGCGCACCGCCGGTGCCGCGATCATGCGCATCTACGATGCCGACTACACGATCGCGCGCAAGGACGATGCCTCGCCGCTGACCGCGGCCGATCTTGCCGCGCACCATGCGATTGTCGACGGCTTGGCCGCACTGACGCCGCAGATTCCAGTGCTGTCCGAGGAATCCGCCGAACAGGCGGCGTGGAGCGAGCGTCGCGGCTGGGCGCGCTATTGGCTGGTCGATCCGCTCGACGGCACGCGCGAGTTCATCAAGCACAACGGCGAATTCACCGTGAACATCGCCTTGATCGAGAATGGTGCGCCGACGCTCGGCGTGGTCTATGCACCCGCGCTCGACGAGATGTACACGGCCTGGCACGGCGGACATGCGTATGCGCAATCGCCGCAGCATGGAATCGTTGCAATCTCCACGCGTGCGCGCGTGACCCCGCTCGTCGTCGCCGGTAGTCGCTCGCATGCGGATCCGCGCATGCTGACCGCACTGGACAAGCTTGGCACGCACGAGCTGATTTCTCTCGGCTCCTCGCTCAAGTTCTGTCGCACCGCGCAAGGCGAGGCCGATCTGTACGTCCGTTACGGCTTGACCAGCGAGTGGGACACGGCCGCCGGGCAATGCGTGCTCGAACAGGCCGGCGGCGGTGTGACCCGGCTCGACGGTTCGCGGTTGACCTACAACACGAAGGAATCGCTGCTCAATCCCGATTTCCTCGCCTTCGGCGACAAGGCAGTCGACTGGGCGGCGCTGCTGCGTGACGGAAGCGCCGGCGAATGAGTCATAGCATCGAAGATCTCCTGCGCATCATGGCGACGCTGCGCGATCCCGTGCGCGGCTGCCCATGGGACGTGAAGCAGGACTTCGCCACGATCGCGCCGTACACGATCGAGGAGGCGTACGAGGTTGCCGACGCGATCGACCGTAAGGACTATGCCGACCTGCGCGACGAACTCGGCGATCTACTGTTGCAGGTCGTGTTCCACTCGCGCATGGCCGAGGAGGCCGGGCATTTCGCCTTCACCGACGTGGTCGATGCGATCTGCGCGAAGATGCTGCGCCGACATCCGCACGTGTTCCCCGACGCCGATGGCAAGCTGCTCAGCGTCGAGGACGCCGACGCGCAAACCGCAGCATGGGAGGAATTGAAGCGCCGCGAACGCCAGGACAAGGGCGATGCGGACACCAGCGTGCTCGCCGGTGTTTCACGCGGATTGCCCGAATGGCAGCGTGCTTACAAGCTGCAGAAGCGCGCGTCGACGATCGGTTTCGACTGGTCCGATCCGGGACCGGTGCTCGACAAGCTCGAAGAGGAAATCGCCGAGGTGCGCAGCGAACTCGCTGCCGCGGCGGAAATCGATACGCACGACGTCGCGGCGAAGGCGGCCAATCGCGCGCGCTTGGAAGACGAGATCGGCGATGTGCTGTTCGTCGCGGTCAATCTCGCGCGCCTGGCCAAGGTCGATTACTCGCAGGCGCTGCGCGCGGCGAATGCGAAATTCGAGCGCCGCTTCCGCCGCATGGAGGCGTTGGCCCAAGCCGAAAACACACAGCTCGACGGCAAATCGCTGACCGAGCAGGACGCGTATTGGGAACGCGCCAAAGCCGAAGACAAAGCCGGCCTGCTCTGACGGACGCGGCTCGTCGTCGCGCCCGCAGCGCACATCAACGATTGGTCAGCTGGATCTCGATGCGCCGGTTCTTCGCGTAGGCGGCTTCGCTGTCCTTGGGATCAAGCGGCTGGAACTGGCCGAAACCGTTCGCGGAGAGATGCCGCGGCTGGATACCTTGGACGGCGAGCTGCTTGACGATCGCGGTGGCGCGCGCAGTCGAGAGTTCCCAATTCGAGGGGAACTGGTCGGTATGGATCGGGCGCTTGTCGGTGTGGCCGTCGATGCGCAGCACCCAGTCGAGGCTCGACGGAATTTCAGCGGCGACTTCGTTGAGTGTCTTCGCCAGCTTGGCCATCGACGCCTGCGCATCAGGCGAAAGCTCGGCCGAGCCCGTATCGAACAGAATATCGGTGGGCACGACGAAGCGGTCACCGACGACCTGGATATCGGGCCGATTGCCGAGCGCCTCGCGCAGCTTGCCGAAGAATTCCGAACGGTACTTCTCGAGCTGGTTGACCTTGTTTGCGAGCGCGATGTTCAGCTCCTTGCCGAGCTCGGCGATCTTCACGTCCTTGTCCTTGACGTTCTTGTTGGCGATCTCGAGCGCGGCCGTAATCTGCTTGAGCTGGTCCTGCACCGCGGCGAGCTGGCGGTTGAGCAGTTCGACCTGCGCGGCGGACTTGGCATTGAGGTCGGTCGCGGCGACGAGGTCCTTCTTCGATGTGTCGAGCTGCGCGGCCATCTGCGCGACCTGCTGTTCGAGTTGTGTCTTCAGCTCGGTCAGCGCGGCGATATCGGCGCTCAGTTTGGCCGCTTCCGCATGCGCCGCATCGAGCGCGGTGTTGGATTGGCCGAGCGAGGCCGACAATTCATTGACCTTGGTATCGAGCTTGGCCTTCGCGTCTTGCGCGAGCGACAGTGTCTGCGCAAGTTGCGCGATCTGCGCATTGAGATCGGCCAGTGCCTTGTTCTTGCCGACCAGGGTCTGCGACAGCACGAACTGGCCGACCGCGAACAGCAGCAGGACGAAGACCATCACGAGGATGAGGCTCGTCAATGCATCGACGAAGCCCGGCCAGATGTCAAGGCCACGGCGGCGGCGTGCGAGCGAGTTCATCGCTCAGACCCCGTTGCGCTTGCCGTCGACCGCGGCGGCGATCGTGCGCGAGAGCAGGCGGAATTCGCTGCGCAGGTCGTCGGTCAGGCGCGCGCCCTGGTTCGGCGCGGCGGCGAGCGTCTTCAGCACGTTCTTCAGTTCTTCCTGGGTCTCGCTCATGCCGCGCATCTCGCGCGATTCGCGACCGAGCAGATCGGTCAGGCGCGCGAGCTGGGTATTGAGTTCGCCGAGCTGTTCGGACGAATTGCGCCGCTCGCGCTCGGACTCGATCAGCGCGCGCTGCATGCGTTCGAGACCGTCGGCAGTCTGTTCGAGCAGCGCCTGCACGTAGGCAGGCACATTTGCATCGCCATCGCCCTGCAACGCGCCGGACGACAGTCGCGTCTGTCCCGACAGCCATTCCTCGAGTTCGTTGTAGAAACGGTTCTGTGCGTGGCCCGCCTGTAGGTCGAGAAAGCCGAGCACGAGGGAGGACGCGAGACCGAACAGCGAGGTCGAGAAACTCGTCGACATGCCCGACAGCGGTTCCTTCAGATGTTCCTTGAGGTCGTTAAACATCGCCGCCGGATCGGTGCCGACGCCGAGCGAGCCGATGATGTCGGCGACCGAGCGGATCGTGACGAGCAGGCCCCAGAACGTGCCGAGCAGGCCAAGAAAAATGGCGAGGCCGACGAGGTAGCGCGATAGGTCGCGCGATTCCTCGAGGCGCAGATAGATTGAATCGAGCAGCGAGCGCAGGCTGGTCGCCGACAGCGAAAACTTTGAACGTTCGCGCCCGGACAGCATGCGCGCCATCGGCGCGAGCAGCTTCGGCGGCGCGAGCGGTCGGCTCGGATCGGAACGCTTGAACGTCTCGATCCATTCGACCTCGCGCGAAAGCTGCAGCACCTGGCGTAGGTTCCAGGCGATGCCGAACAGCAACACGAGCAGGATCACCCCGTTGAAGAACGGATTTGCCTGGAAGTTCGCGAGCAGCTTCGGCGCGAGTATGCCGGCCAGTGCGGCGACCGCAACAAGAAATCCCCCCATCCAGACGAGCACTTGGGTCGGTTTGGTCATGCAGAGTACTCCAGGCCTGTTCGTTGGATGCGTCGGGGCTCTGACAGGTTGCAGCAGAAATGGTTCCGCCGTTGCACCCGCCTCTCGGTGGGAGAAGGGAAGCTACAGCGGCGTCAGATTCGCATAGGCCAGAACGAGCCATTTCGCTCCGGCATCTTCGAAATTGACCTGCACGCGCGCGTGCGCGCCCGAGCCTTCGGCGTCCATGACCACGCCTTCGCCGAAGCTGGCATGGCGCACGCGCTGGCCGAGTTTCAATTGGGTGACTTCGAGCGCGTCGGCGGCATAGTGGTTCGACGACAGCGGTCGCGAGACCTGCACGCGCGGGCGCACCTCGTGCAGCAGTTCGCGCGGCAGCTCGTGCAGAAAGCGCGAAGGGCGGTTGTAGCTTTCCATGCCGTGCAGCCGGCGCGATTCGGCATAGGACAGCATCAGCGATTCGCGCGCGCGTGTGATGCCTACGTAGGCCAGGCGGCGCTCCTCCTCGAGCCGGCCCGGTTCGTCGAGCGAGCGTTGGCTCGGGAACAGGCCATCTTCAAGACCGACGAGGAACACGATCGGGAATTCGAGCCCCTTGGCCGAATGCAGCGTCATCAACTGCACGCAGTCTTCCCAGGCCTCGCCCTGCGATTCGCCGGCTTCGAGCGCGGCATGGGCGAGGAACGCGGCGAGTTCGCTCAGGCCGGCATCGAAATCCTCGGGTGTGCGCTCGAAGCGGCTGGCGACATTGACGAGCTCGTCGAGGTTTTCCACGCGCGACTCGGCGCTGCCGCGCGCATCGGCTTCGTAGAAATCGCGCAAACCGGATTTCTGGATCGCGATGTCGATCTGTTCGGCCAGCGCCATCGCCGATTCGTCGATGCCGGCGCAATCCTTGGCCAACGCCTCGATCAGATCGACGAAGCCGCGCAGCGCGTTCTTCGCGCGCCCGGCCAGGTCGCCGGTGATGAACTCGGCGAGCACCGCGTCCCAGAGCGAGCTCGAATCGCGACGCGCGCGCTGGCGCAGCGTGTCGAGCGTGCGTTCGCCGATCCCGCGCGGCGGCGTGTTGACGGTGCGCTCGAACGCAGCGTCGTCGTGGCGGTTGGCGACGAGGCGCAGGTAGGCGAGCGCGTCCTTGATCTCGGCGCGGTCGAAGAAGCGCAGGCCGCCGTAGACGCGATAGCGAATGTCGTGCTGGATCAGCTGCTCTTCGAAATTGCGCGATTGCGCGTTCGAGCGATACAGGATCGCGCAGTCGCGCGCGTTGCCGCCCTGGCGCATGTGCTCGCGGATCGCCTCGATGACGTAACGCGCCTCGTCCTGTTCGTTGTACGCGGCATACAACGAGATTGGTTGGCCGGCCTCGCCCGCGGTCCACAGCTGCTTGCCGAGGCGTTGCGGATTGTTCGCGATGATCGCGTTCGCGGCCTTGAGGATCGTACCGGTTGAACGGTAGTTCTGTTCGAGGCGGATCGTCTTCGCGCTCGGAAAATCGCGCAGGAAATGCTGCACGTTCTCCACGCGTGCGCCGCGCCAGCCGTAGATCGCCTGATCGTCGTCGCCGACGACGAATACTTGCCCGGTCTCGCCGGCAAGCACGCGGATCCAGGCATATTGCAGCGTGTTGGTGTCCTGGAATTCGTCGATCAGAAGATGCCGCCAGCGTTCGCGGTAATGCGCAAGCAGGCGGTCGTCGGTGAGGAACAATTCATGCGAGCGCAGCAGCAGTTCGGCGAAGTCGACGAGGCCCGAGCGCTGACACTGCTCCTCATAGGCCTTGTAGATGTCGACCAGCGTGCGCGTGAGCGGATTGCCTTCGCGCTCGAACGCCGCCGGCCGCTTGCCCTCGTCCTTGGCCGTGTTGATGAACCAAGCGGCCTGGCGCGGCGGGAAACGCGACTCGTCGAGGCCGAGCGCGGCGATCGTGCGCTTGATCAGGCGTTGCTGGTCGTCGCTGTCGAGGATCTGGAACGTTTCCGGCAGCTTCGCCTCGCGCCAATGCTGGCGCAGCAGGCGATGGGCGATGCCGTGGAACGTACCGACCGTGAGCCCGCGCGTATTGATCAGCGACGAGCTCTCGAGCAGCGTCTGCGCACGCGTGCGCATCTCGCCGGCGGCCTTGTTCGTGAACGTGACCGCGAGTATCGACCACGGCGAGGCGCGTTCGACTTCGAGCAGCCAGCCGATGCGATGGGTGAGTACGCGCGTCTTGCCCGAGCCGGCACCCGCGAGTACAAGGTAGTGACCGGGCGGCGCGCTGACCGCTTCGCGCTGGGCCGGGTTGAGGTCGTCGAGCAGGTACGAAACATCCATTGCGCGAATTGTAATGGCGCGGGCACCATCCGGGTCAGATCTTCGTCGAATCGAAGATGGGCGAGATGCCGTGCTGCGTAGCCTGATATTTTCCGTATTCCTGTCGATGCTGTTGCCGCCGGCGTTCGCCGCAGCACGAGAAGGGCCGCAGTACCGCGCAACCTTCGACGCGGCATCGCAGAGCATGCGCGTTCGCCTCTGTCTGAGCGAGGCGCACGCGCAGGTAAGTTTCGCCGCGGATTCGGCATGGGCGAAGCGCTTCGTCGCCGAAGTCACGCGCAGCGATGCGCGTCCGCTTGCGCAGGACGAAGACGGCTGGAACGCGCGCGACTGGCGCGCCGGCGAGTGCCTGATCTGGCGCGCCGACCTGGCCGCGATCGCGGCGCAGGACAAACCGGATGTCGGCTGGCGCATGGGCGACGACATCGTCGTCGCGCCGCAGTTGTGGCTGTTGCGCGCCGACGTACAGGACGATGATGCACGCATCCAGGTGGAGCTGCCCGAGGGTTGGTCGCTGTCGGCGCCATGGCAGGAAAGCTTTCCGGCATCGTCGAAAGCGGCGAAAGTCGAAAAACAACAGTTCACGACAGCACTTTTCAAAGACTTTGTCATTCCGAACACGCCGGCGACTTGGTCGGCGTCGATCGCGCTCGGCCATTTCAAGGAAAAGCGAATCGAGCTGCCAGGCGGCGTACTGCGTTTGTCGATCCTCGCCGGCGTCGATGCGACGCAACGCGTCAAGCTCGAGCACTGGTTCGATCGCGTCGCGCATGCCGTGCTCGGCGCCTACGGCCGCCTGCCGTTGGCCGACGTGCAAGTGCTGATGCTGCCTGTCGGAACGCGCGCGCACGGCCAGGCGGTCGTGTTCGGCCAGTCCGTGCGCGGGCAGGGCAATGCGCTGCAGCTGCTGATCGATCCGAGCCGGCCCGAGGCCGAGTTCGACGACGATTGGATGGCCGTGCACGAGTTGAGCCACCTCATGCACCCGTATCTCGGCGATCGCGGGTCGTGGCTGGCGGAGGGCCTCGCCACGTATTACCAGAACGTGTTGCGCGCGCGCGGCGGGTTGCTTACGACAGCGCAGGGTTGGGATCGTCTCGCCGAAGGCTTCAAGCGCGGCGCGGCGGCGCGCGGCGACGGCACGCTGGAACAGACTGCGGCAAACATGCATCGCTCGCACGCGTTCCAGCGCGTGTACTGGGCTGGCGCGGCGTTCTGGCTCACGGTCGATCGCGATTTGCGCCGCGAAAGTGGTGGCGTGGTCGGCCTCGATACTGCGCTGTCGCGCTTCCGCGACTGCTGTCTGCCGGCCTATCACGCGTGGCGGCCGGAGGATTTCGTCGCGCGACTCGATGCGCTGGCCGGCACGACGCTGATTGCCGCGCGCTATCGCGAGTTCGCCGCGATGCGCGGCTTTCCCGACTGGAATGCGCTGTATGCGGATCTCGGCGTGCGCGAAACCGGTGACCGACTGAATTTCGACGACACGGCGCGCGACGCAGCGATACGCGAGGCGATCATGCGGCCGAAGTGATCGGCACCGATCGCTCCGGTCAACCTGCCTGAGGTTCCATGCGAATGCGCATCGACAGGTCGATCGCGCGCACATGCTTGGTCAGCGAGCCGACCGAAATGAAATCGACACCGGTTTCGGCGATCGAACGTACGCGCTCGAGCGTCACGCTGCCGGACACTTCGATCGACACGCGCCCGGCCACATGGGCGACCGCGCGGCGCATGTCATCGGGCGAGAATTCGTCGAGCATGATGCGGTCGACCTTGGCCGCGAGCGCCTGCTCGAGCTCGTCGAAATTTTCCACTTCGACCTCGAGCAGCAGGCTCGGATGGGCTGCACGTGCCGCCGCCACTGCGGCCGCAAGCGAGCCCGCCGCGGCGATGTGGTTTTCCTTGATCAGGATCGCATCGAACAGGCCGATGCGATGGTTCGTCGCGCCGCCGCAGCGCACCGCATATTTCTGCGCGTAGCGCAGGCCGGGCAGCGTCTTGCGCGTGTCGAGGATGCGCGTGCGCGTGCTGCGCACGGCGTCGGCGAATTGCGCTGCGACGGTGGCCGTTGCCGACAAGGTTTGCAGAAAGTTCAGCGCCGAGCGCTCCGCGCCGACCAGGGCGCGCGCGTTGCCGCGCAGGGTGCACAGCGTCGAATTCGCGGCGACGCGATCGCCGTCACGTGCTTGCCATTCGATAACGAGGTTCGGATCACGTGCACGGAAGCAGGCGTCGAACCAGGCCGTGCCGCAGAGCACGGCGTGCTCGCGCGTGATGACGGTAGCGCTGGCCATGGCGGTGGCGGGCAACAGGTCGGCGGTCGCGTCGCCGCTGCCGAAATCCTCGGCCAGCGCGCGCGCAACGTCTTGCGCGACGACGGCAGCGTCCGGCGGAAGCAGGTCGCTCATCGGCTCAGGTGGGAAAATCGTGCAGCTGCGTCGTGCCTATGCCCTCGTCGGCGAGCATCACCGGAATGTCGTCGTCGATGCGGTAGATCACCTTGCCGTCGGTCGTGATCAAGCCGGCCTTGAGAGCCGCGGCCACGTTCGTGCCAGCCACAGTTTTCACGCCGTCCTGGGCGATCTCGCGGTTGAGCGCGTCGAGCTGGGAACGGCTGAGCAGCTTGACCGGCGTCTTGGTGACCGGATCGCAGAGGATGTCCAGTAGACGTTTGTCCATGCGCTGAAGATGCGTGAATGCGGAAGTGCCCGTAGAATATCGTTTTTGCTCCGGCCCCGCCATGAACACAGACACTGCGGCAGCGCGCATCGGCATCGTCATGGGTTCGCGCTCGGACTGGGAAACGATGACTCATGCCGCCGAGATGCTGGCCAAGCTCGGCGTTGCGCACGAGGTGCAAGTCGTTTCCGCGCACCGTACGCCCGATCTGTTGTTCGATTACGCGCAGAAGGCGGCCGCGCGCGGCCTCAAGGCGATCATCGCCGGCGCCGGTGGCGCCGCGCATCTTCCCGGCATGCTCGCGGCGAAGACCGCGCTGCCCGTGCTCGGCGTGCCGGTGCAGTCGCATGCGCTCAACGGCATGGACTCGCTGCTGTCGATCGTGCAGATGCCAGCCGGGATCCCGGTAGCCACGTTCGCGATCGGCAAGGCCGGTGCGACGAATGCGGCGCTGTTCGCCGCGAGCCTGCTCGCTCTCGAAGATTCGACGGTCGCCAAAGCGTTGCGCGAATTCCGTGCCGCGCAGACGCAAGCGGTGCTCGACAAGCCCGATCCGCGCGCATGAAAACCATTGGCATCCTTGGCGGCGGGCAGCTCGCCCGCATGATCGCCCTCGCTGGTGCGCCGCTCGGCGTGCGCTTTCTCGTCGTCGACAACGTTGCCGATGCGTGCGCGGGACAGGTCGCGCCGCAGATCACCGCCGACTGGCGCGACTTTGCAGCCTTGCAAGACTTCGCCAAGCGTATCGACGTGGCCACGTTCGATTTCGAGAACGTGCCGGCCGACACGGCGCATTGGCTCGCCGAACGCGTCGCCGTGTTCCCGAATCCGCGCGCGCTCGCGACGACGCAGGATCGCCTGGTCGAAAAGACCTTGTTCCGCGAACTCGGCCTGGCCACGCCGGCGTTCGCCGCGGTCGACAGCCGCGACGATCTCGAACGCGCGCTCGGCACGATCGGCACTCCGGCCGTATTGAAGACGCGCCGACTCGGCTACGACGGCAAGGGCCAGTTTCGCATCAAGTCGCCGGCCGATATCGACGCGGCCTGGGCCGCACTCGGCGGCGCCGCGCTGATCCTCGAAGCCTGGGTTCCGTTTGAACGCGAAGTTTCGCTGGTCGCCGTGCGCGGCCGCGACGGCGCATTTTCCACTTATCCACTTGTGCAGAACTGGCACGAGGACGGCATTCTCTCGGCGACGCTCGCACCGGCACCGGAGTCCGACGCGTTGATCGAACCGGCCGCACGCCACGCGCGCGCGATCGCCGAGCATCTCGACTACGTCGGCACGTTCGCACTGGAACTGTTCGTCAAGGACGGCCAGTTGCTCGGCAACGAGATGGCGCCACGCGTGCACAACTCGGGGCATTGGACGATCGAGGGCGCGCCGTGCAGCCAGTTCGAGAACCACGTGCGCGCCGTGCTCGGCCTGCCGCTCGGCGACACCTCGGTGCTCGGCACCGCGGTGATGCTCAACTTCATCGGCGAGCTGCCTGATGCGCTGCCCGTGCTTGCCGAACCGCGCGCGCATTGGCACGACTACGGCAAGTCGCCACGCGCCGGGCGCAAGGTAGGCCATGCGACGTTGTGCGCGAACACGAAGGCGGAGATGCGGGAACGCCTCGCCCGCGTCGCGCAGGCGCTCGGGCGCGAGGCGCAGGCCGCGTCGGTGCTGGCCGCACTCTAATCCTGCTCTGTACTTAGCCGCGTTCCGGGTTCGCACGGCGCTGATGGACGCCGTTCGATCTATCGGCTGTGCAAGTCCGGATGCATCGCGAAGCACAGCTTCTGGTCGCGAAAATCGAGCACGAAATCCATGTCCTTGAGCGCACCGGCGCCGAGCGTGATGTCGTGCTTCGCTTCGGAGTCGTCGTAGACGATGAAGTAGATCTTGAACGGCTGACGGTCGATCGTTAGCGGCACCTTCGCCGCGGTTGCCCGGGTGTTTTGGTGAACCCCGCCGATGTCGCTCGTATCGAGACGGCCGTGGCGCAATTGGGTCACTTCGTCGAGCGCGGCCTTCGTGCCGAGCAGGAACTCCCACGCGCCGGTATCGAGCTGCACGCGATGCGGCTGATCGTTGAGGGTGAACTCGGGAAGCACGCGCAGCCAGCGCCCCCACGGCCCCGAGCCGATTTGCATCGGTCGCTCGCAACTCGGGGGTGAACTGCGCGGGCCGTAGATCGTTAGGTCCTGGCGGGTCACGCGCAACGCGCCGAACGGCGCAAGCAGATCGGCGCCGATCAAGGCGAAGCGGCGCGGTACGATGGTCACCGGTACGTTGCGCAGCGTCAGCGCACCGATCTGCAACAGGTCGAGCACGCCGCGCTGGGCGGGCACGTCCTTGGCAATCCAGCCGCGAAGCTTGCCTTTTTCGTCGAGCGCCTTGACGCCGAGTTGCTCCGCGTCCCTTTCGCCGAGGACGAGGCCGGTCGCACCGCTGTCGAGCGTGAGATCGAACTCGTGTCCATTGACCGTGGCCGCGAATGTCGGCGATGGCTTGTCGCGCCGTGTCGGCAGGACCACATCGGTGTCGGGTCGCTCGAAGCTCAGGCGCGCATTGCCCCAGTCGCGATCGAGGTCGGCCTGAATGGCGACAATCGCCTTGTCGGCGACATGGCCGCGGTAGCGCTGGATCAATTGCGCTTCGAGGTCGGCCGCCTCGCGGCGCTTGCCAGCGAGGGTGAGGTTGCCGACGCGGAACTGGGCGCAGGACAGCGCGAGCCCGAACTTCTTTTCGCCCTGCAGCGCCTCCTCGCAGGTCTGCGCGATCTTGCTTGCCGCGTCGAGATTGAACCTGGTGCGTTCGATGGCCATCGCGGCAAACGCGTGCACGATCGGATCCTTCGACGCATACAGATCGAACAGCGTGATCGTATCGGCCTCGGCCATCGCCTTCCAGACCTTGCGCAGCTCGTCGTTTTCAATCGCTTTGGTGTCGGGCGCGGTGGCGGTGGCGGCGTCGGCGGCGGTGGGCGGCTGCGCGGCGGGCGGATCGTCCACGATTGCTGCGTGCACTTCGGCTGCCGCGAGCGCGGCGGCGAGAACGGAAAGCATCCAACGACCGAGCATCGGGACGCGCATGCGGAGTGCCTGCATTCACCGGATTGCGGATCGGCCGATGGTAGCGCAGCGCGAAACAGGGATTTTCAGGTGTCGTGAACGTTCAGTGCGATGTCGTGCGCCGAATAAGACAAGGGGCGCTCGCGCGCCCCTCGGATATCGCATCTGGCGCGGCCTGCACGAGCGTGCACGCCGCGTCATCGATCGGATCAGGCGAGCTGACTCGCCGCGAATTCCCAATTGACCAGGCTCCAGAACGCCTCGACGTACTTCGGTCGCGCGTTGCGGTAGTCGATGTAATAGGCGTGTTCCCACACGTCGCAGGTCAGCAGCGGGCGGTCGGTGCCGGTGATCGGCGTGGCCGCGTTGCTGGTCGAAACGAGGCCGAGGCTGCCGTCGGCGCGCTGCACGAGCCAAGCCCAGCCGGAACCGAACGTGCCGACCGCGGTCTTGGTGAACTCTTCCTTGAACTGGGCGATGCTTCCGAACGTCTTCACGATCGCGTCGGCGAGCTTGCCGGACGGATCGCCGCCGCCCTTGGGCGAGAGCGAGTTCCAGTAGAACGTGTGGTTCCAGATCTGCGCCGCATTGTTGAACATGCCACCCTGCGAGTTCTTGACGATATCGTCGAGGCTGGAATTCTCGAACTGGGTGCCCTTGATCAGGTTGTTGAGGTTGGTCACGTAGGCCTGATGATGCTTGCCGTAGTGATAGTCGAGCGTCTCGGCCGAGATGTGTGGGGCGAGCGCGTCGCGCGCGTACGGAAGAGGGGGGAGTTCAATCGCCATTGTTGTCTCCTGGCTTGGGCTGGAAGGGGTGGGCGCCTCGAAAAACCTGCTGCTACGGTTTTTCGAGGTGCTCGACGGTCGAGTATAAGGGATTGGGTCGGCGAACGAGGAAAGCAAGCCGTGCCTGCTACAATGGCGCATCGCGCCACGGCGCCGTTGCTTGAGCCAGACAAGGTCCATGAATACCGAAGAACGCATCAAGAAAATCGTCGACGACAATCCGATCGTGCTGTTCATGAAGGGCACGCCGCAGTTTCCGATGTGCGGGTTTTCCTCGCGCACGGTGCAGGCGTTGAAGTCTTGCGGCGCGCAGTTCGCCTCGGTCAACGTGCTCGAAGACCCCGATATCCGTGCCAACTTGCCGCGTTACTCGAACTGGCCGACGTTTCCGCAGTTGTTCATCAACGGCGAATTGATCGGCGGTTGCGACATCACTCTCGAGTTGCAGGAAAGCGGCGAGCTCGCGCGCATGGCCAAGGAAGCGCAGAAGGCGGCATGAGGATCGAACTGCGCGACACCGCGCGCCTGCCTGCGGACTGGAAAGCGAAACCGGATTCCCTGCACGACCGCGTCGTGCTGATCGTCGGCGCCGTCGGCGCGCTCGGCAGCGCGAGTGCGAAAGCTGCGGCGCAGGCCGGGGCGAAAGTGATCCTGCTCGGACGCAAGGTGCGCCCGCTGGAAAAACTCTACGACGAGATCGAAGCCGCGCATCCTGGCGCGGCGGCCATCTATCCGCTCGACCTTGCCGGCGCCTCGCCGAAGGACTATGACGATCTCGCTGCGACGATCGAACGCGAGTTCGGCCGGCTCGACGGCGTCGTCTTCGCCGCCGCGCAGTTCGACGGCCTGCAGCCCGCGGTCGATGCCAACGCGGAAGCCTGGCTGAAGACGCTGCATGTCAATCTCAACGCGCCGTTTTTGATCGTGCAGGCGTGCGCGGAGTTGCTTCTGCGTGCGCAGAAGGACCGCGCGAATGCCAGCGTGGTATTCGTGCTCGACGATCCCGAGCGCGTCGGCAAGGCGTTCTGGGGTGGCTACGGAACGGCCAAGCACGCGCTGATCGGATTCGCCTCGACCCTGCAACAGGAATGGGAAACCAGCCGCGCGCGCGTGCACGCGCTGTTGCCCACGCCGATGCGCAGCGCGCTGCGGCGCATGGCCTATTTCGGCGAGAACACAATGGAGTTGCCGACGGCGGACGCTGCGGCGCAGGCCGTGATTTACCTGCTCGGTGCGGAAGGAGCGGCCGCGCGCGGCAAGGTGTTGGACTTGCGCTGAGGCTCGCGCCCGTCGATCCTGCGGAAGTCGGAACGGTGGTCGAACTTCACTAGGGGGAAACATGGGTACGAGCATCACCACGCTGTCGGCCGGGATCATGCTGTTCCTGATCCTCGACCCGCTCGGCAACATCCCGATCTTCCTTAGTCTGCTCAAGAACGTCGCGCCACAGCGGCGCCGCTACGTTTTGATCCGCGAACTCGTGATCGCCCTCGTCACCTTGTTCGCCATCCTGTTCTGCGGCAGCACCGTGCTCAAACTGATGCAGCTGCGCATCGAGTCGGTCAGCATCGCCGGTGGCATCGTGCTGTTCCTGATCGGCGTCAAGATGGTGTTCCCGCGCGAGGGTGGCGTGTTCGGCAACATGGAGGGCGGCGAACCGTTCATCGTGCCGATGGCGATACCGGGCGTGGCCGGGCCGTCGGCGATGGCCGCGCTGATGCTCATGGCGAACTCGGAACCCGGCCGCACGGCGGACTGGAGCATCGCCCTGTTCTGCGCCTGGCTCGCCACGGCGCTGATCCTGCTCGCATCGACCTGGCTGTTCCGCCTGCTCGGCCAGAGCGTGCTCAGTGCGATCGAGCGCCTCGTCGGCATGCTGCTCGTGGCGTTGTCGGTGCAGATGTTCCTCGACGGCTTTACCGCCTACATGAAACTGAGTTGACCTCGTGTCCTTTCTCCCAACGGAGAAGGGACGCGGATTTCGCCGGTTTGTAACAATGCGCCGTTAGCGTGTCGCCCACGGGGAGAGGGCGACACCATGATCAGCGTCGAACGCAGTTTTTTCGAGAAGTTTCCGCGTCTTGCCGCAGGCCGCGCGCGCAGTTTCTCGCAGCCGGTCGTCGAACTGTTGCGCAAGATCGCCTGCGAGGAGCGCATCAACCGCGTCCTCGCCGACCTCGCTCCGTTGACCGGCTTCGATTTCGTCGAGCGCGCGCTGGAGAAGTTCGGCGTCAGCTATCGCATTGCGCACACCGACCGCGAGAACATCCCGGCCGAGGGCCGCATCGTCATCGTCGCCAACCATCCGCTCGGCGCGTTCGATGCGCTGGCGCTGGTGCATCTGGTCGGCGGTGTGCGCCGCGATGTGCGCATCCTGGCCAACGACGTGCTGTCCCAGCTCGCGCAGTTGTCTTCGCTGTTGCTGCCGGTCAATGTGTTCGGCGGCGGTGCGTCGGCAGGACGTCTACGTGACGCCTATCGCGCGCTGGAAAACGAACAGGCACTGATTGTGTTCCCCGCGGGCGAAGTATCGCGCATGGGCCCGCAGGGCGTGCGTGACGGGCGCTGGTCGTCCGGTTTCGTACGCATGGCGCGGCACGCGGGCGCGTCGGTACTGCCCGTGCATATCGCCGCGCACAACTCGCCAACGTTTTATGGCGTATCGATGCTGGCCAAGTCTTTATCCTCGTTGTTGCTTCCGCGCGAGATGTTCGTCCCGCAGCAGCTCGGCATCAGCGTCGGCGAACCGGTCGCGGCGAGCGAACTCGGAACGGACCAGGCCGAGCCGGTGGCGCAGGCGATGCGCCGCCACGTCTACCAGCTCGCCAAACGCCGGCCGACTGTGTTCGTGACTTCGCGCACGATCGCGCATCCCGAATCACCGCTCGCGATCCGCCACGCGTTGAAGCGCGCGCAAGGGCTCGGCGCGACCCAGGACGGCAAACGCATCCTCTTGATCGACGCACAGCCCGACTGCCCGGTGCTGCGCGAAATCGGCCGCCTGCGCGAGCTGTCGTTCCGCCGCGTCGGCGAGGGCTCCGGCCTGCGCCGTGACCTCGATCGTTTCGACACGCACTATCGCCACCTCGTGCTCTGGGACGAGCAGGCGCTGGCGATCGTCGGCGCGTACCGCCTCGGCGAGGGCGCACGCATCCTCGCCGCACAGGGCCTGCCCGGACTGTATTCGTCGACCCTGTTCGACTACTTACCGCCGGCGCGGGAATTCATCGCCGAAGGCGTGGAGCTCGGCCGCAGCTTCGTCCAGCCGGCGTATTGGAATTCGCGCAGCCTCGACTATCTCTGGCAGGGCATCGGCGCGTATCTGCGCCATCGTCCCGACCTGCGCTACCTGTTTGGCCCCGTGTCGATCAGCGCGGCGCTGCCGCCGGCGGCGCGCGAATGGATCGTGCATTGCCATCGTCACTATTTCGGCGATGGCGAAGGCTTGGCTGCGTCGCGCAATCCGCTGAAAATTTCGCCGCACGTGGAAGTGGCCGCCGCGCACGCCTGGGCCGACAAGGATGCCAAGGCCGGTCTGATCCAGCTCAAGCGCCAGCTTGCGCAGATGGAGTGCGCGATTCCCACGCTCTACAAGCACTATGTCGATTTGTGTGAGCCCGAAGGTGTGCGTTTCCTCGCGTTCGGTACCGATCCGGCGTTCGGCCATTGCGTCGACGGCCTGATCCGCCTCGACCTCCGGTTTCTGCGTGCAGCCAAGCGTTCGCGCTATCTCGCGGCGGCTTGAGCGTTGATCCAGTTCATGTTTGTAAAATTTGCGACGGAACTGGCAAACGTTAGAAAACTGTCATAAAGTGTAGTTAAGCTCGTGTTAACACGTCTTGCGCGCGTCGCGGATCGTGTGCATACGCATCAAACTGGCCGAGCGCCGGTTGGATCAAGTGGCATCACAGGGGGTACCAGGCCGGCAGCGCATGCGCGCCGCGCAGAGCTATTGGGATCCGCAATCGAAGCTGGAAACGGTCAGGAGAGAGAAAACATGATGAAGAATCAGTTGAGGGTCAAATTGCTCGCGGGCGTGATCGCATCTGCGCTGGCGGTGTCCGCCCCGGTCTATGCACAAGACACCACTTCGGGCCTGACCGGTCGCGTGGTCGACGCCAAGGGGGCGCCCGTCGCCGGCGCCAAGATCAAGATCGTGCACGTGCCGTCCGGCACCACGTCGAACGCCACCGCCGATGCGAACGGTCGCTACGTTGCGCAGGGTCTGCGCGTCGGCGGTCCGTACCACATCGAAGCGACCGGCGGCGACATCGCCAAGGAAGCCGATGTCGACAACGTATTCCTCAACTTGGGCCAGGTCTCCACGGTCAATCTGGCCGAACCTGCCGTAGCTGCTGCGCAGCTCGAAGGCGTCACTGTCACGGCCAACGCCGCGCAAATCGCCGTGTTCAACTCGGACAACAAGGGCCTTTCGACCAACATTTCACACGCTCAGCTCGAAGCCGCGGTCAACGCCGACCGTTCGTTTCAGAACATCGCGCGCATGGATCCGCGCGTTTCGGTCACCGACCGTGACTCGGGCAACGTTTCCGCGAACGGCAAGAACTACCGTTACAACTGCATCACGGTCGACAACGTCAACGCGGGCGACCCGTTCGGCCTGAACGGCAACGGCCTGGCGACGATCACCGGCTCGCCGATTTCGATGAACGCGATCGACTCGGTGCAGGTCTCGACCTCGAATTTCGACGTGTCGCAGCGTGGCTGCGTCGGCGCCAACGTCAACATGGTGTCGAAGAGCGGTACCAACGAATACCACGGCGAGATCTACTACGGCTATCGCACGGCCAAAGATGGCTTCATGGGCGAGATCGCCCCGGTCGGCAGCGACGTGGACAGCCCGTACCTGGGCTGGAAACGCGAGTGGACGTCGGGTTTCAACGTCGGCGGCCCGGTCATCAAGGACACGCTGTTCTTCTTCCTGAGCTACGAGCAGAGTAAGCGCATCGGCTATGGTCCGTCTTCGGGACCGAGCGACGCAACCAGTGCCGGCACCTCGCCCGTGCAGGGCATCAATACCGCGTTCTACAACAGCGTGCTCAGCAAGGCAGACAGCCTGGGTCTCAATCCGGGTGATCGCTCGCTCGCCAATCTGACCAACAAACGCTATCTCGCCAAGGTCGACTGGAACATCAACGATCAACAACGCGCTGTGTTTCGCTACAGCGAGACCAAGGAATTCCAGCCGGTGACGACCGGCAGCGCGACCCAAGTCAGTCCGAACAGCAACTGGTACTTCAACAATCGCAACATCAAGAGCTATCTCGGCCAGTTGTTCAGCGACTGGAGCGACGTATTCTCGACCGAGGCCAACCTGCAGTTCACCAAGATCGTGACTTCGCGCGGGCCGTTGGTCGGTGGCTACCAGCCGGTGGTGTCGGTGTCGAACTCGACCACGTCCTCTACGCCGAACGTCACCCTCGGCACCGAATTTTCCAGCCAGGTCAACGCGCTCGACATCAAGCAGGTTTCGGGTTACTTCGCGGGTACCTGGCATCTGGGTGAGCACACGGTCAAGGCCGGCCTGAACGGTGCCCAGGACAAGGTCTACAACGCCTTCATGCAGGGCTACTACGGCAGCTACACGTACTGGGCGCCGAGCAGCGGTTCGATCGACAATTTCGCCAACGGTGCGTGGGAAAACTATCAGATCAAACAGCCGGCACCCGGCTTCGATCTCAACAGTTCGCAGGCGAACTTCAAGAAACAGCAGTACGGTGCATTCCTGCAGGATACCTGGCAGATGACCGACCGCTTCTCGCTGACCTACGGCGTGCGCATGGACGCTCCGCGTTTCCCCGCGAGTCCGCTGTACAACCCGTGCTTCGCCGCCGCCCCAGGCACCGCGTTCACCGCGAAGAACTCGGACGGATCGACGCTGTGTACCGCGTCCAAGGGCGGCTTCGGCTATGCGAACAACACGCTGCCAAGCACCTCGCCGATGTTCCAGCCGCGCGTGTCGTTCAACTACGATTTCGACACCGAGTACAAGACGCAGTTGCGCGGCGGCGTCGGCGTGTTCGTTTCCGACGTGCCGACGGTGTGGTACTCGAACTCGTTCGGCAACTCGGGCCTCACCTCGGTCACCTACAACATCACCGATCTGAGCAGCAATCCGGTCGGCACACTGTTGTGCAGCGCGAATGGCACCTCGTTCACCAAAGCGACGGGAGCTACCTGCCCGTCCGGACAGATTCCATACGTCAAGCAGGCGCCCTCCTACAACGCGGCCAATCCGCTGATTCCGGGCGGCACCACTCCGGCGCCTCCGGGCGCGAGTGGCGCGTTGATGGGAGTCGATACGATCGATCCGAACTTCAAGATGCCGCGTACCACACAAATCGCGCTCGCATTCGATCGCGAATTGCCGTGGATGAGCATCATCAGTTCGGTGGAATTGAACTACACCAAGACCAACGACGACATCCTCTACAAGATGCTCAACTACGGTACGCCGACCGGCGTCGGTCCGGACGGACGCAATCTGTACTACAAGACGACCTCCGGTACGTTCGCGACTTCCAGAGCGAATGCGAACCCGGCGTTCGGCACGGTGACCGAGCTGACCAATTCGCATGCCGGTCAGTCCACCTCGCTGACGTGGTCGTTCACCAAGCCGATGGCGGACGACTGGAGCGCGATGATGGCGTTCCGCGTGGGTCACTCGACCGATGCGAATGCGGGCGCGTCGAGCGTGGCCAATTCGAACCTCCAGGCCAACATGTGGGTCAACCCGAACCAGGACAGCATCGCGACGTCGAACTACGACGTGCCCAAGCGCTTCATCGCGGGCGGCACCTGGCAGCACAAGTTCTTCGGCGACTACAAGACCCAGGTCAGCCTGTTTGCCGATCTGCATTCGGGCGCACCGTACAGCTGGATTGCCGGCAATGACATGAACGGCGACGGCTACTCGCGCGATCTGATCTACATTCCGAACTCGGCTACCGACGTGGCATGGAAGGCGGGCACGTCGGCCACGCAGATCCAGCAGTTCATGAGCTACGTGCAGAACAATCCGTATCTGCGCGAGCACATGGGCCAGATCGCCGGCCGCAACGCAGTGCGTTCGCCCTGGGTCAATCAGTTCGACTTGTCGTTCAAGCAGGAAATTCCCGGCATCTTCGAGGGCAACAAGGGCGAACTGCGCTTCGACTTCTTCAACTTCGGCAACCTGCTCAACAGCAAGTGGGGCGTGGAGAAGCGCGCGACGTTCCCGCTGTTCCGCCAGCTCGCGAACGTTTCCGGCATCGATCCGGCGACCGGCAAGTACATTTACGACATCACCGGCGCGCAGTACAAGGACGCCAACGGCAACTATCGCCCGCAGCAGCTGCTCGTCAACGAAACCGGCGGCGGCGGCACATCGATCCCGAGCCAGCGCTGGTCGGTCATGATGACGGCGAAGTACACGTTCTGATCGTTCGTTCGCGTACGCAGAAATGCGTCGAAAAAAGCAGGCCGGCGTCCGTGAGGGCGCCGGCCTTTTCTTTTGACGGAACTTGCGCTGCGCGTTGTGCGACCAGATACTAGAAAGTCGCTCCAATCTACGATGTAACGGTTGCCGGGCCGAGAGCGGATCCAGAGAGTTCAGGTCAAGGAAAAATATTAAATGTCACAACCCACGGTAAACGCGCGCATCTCCCCGGTCGCCGGCATGGACGTGCTTTCGCGCGACGAGGTCACGCGCCTGCGCGACGCGAGCCAGGGCGGGCTGCATACGCTGCTGCAGCGTTGCGCGCTGGCCGTGCTCGTGTCCGGCGAGACGGTCGGCGACGACCCGCGCAGCATCTTCGAGCGCTATCCCGATTTCGACATCCAGGTGCTGCAGCAGGACCGTGGCGTCAAGCTCGAGCTCAAGAACGCGCCCGCGCGCGCCTTCGTCGAGGGCAGGATCATCCGCGGCATCAACGAGCTGCTGTTCGCGGTCGTGCGCGACATCGCCTACGTCGCGACGCAGATGGATGCAGGGCGTTTCCACCTCGACACTTCGCACGGCATCACCCATGCGGTGTTCGAGATCCTGCGCAACGCGCGCGTGCTCAAGTCGAACACCGATCCGAACCTCGTCGTCTGCTGGGGCGGGCATTCGATCAACCGCACCGAGTACAAGTACACCAAGATGGTCGGTTACGACCTCGGCCTGCGCGGGCTCGACATCTGCACCGGCTGCGGTCCCGGCGCGATGAAAGGGCCGATGAAGGGCGCGACGATCGCGCACGACAAGCAGCGCCTGCGCCGCAAACGTTACATCGGCATCACCGAGCCGGGCATCATCGCCTCGGAGTCGCCGAACCCGATCGTCAACGAACTGGTGATCATGCCGGACATCGAGAAGCGCCTCGAAGCGTTCGTGCGACTCGGTCACGGCATCATCGTATTTCCTGGCGGCGTCGGCACGGCCGAGGAAATCCTCTATCTGCTTGGTATACTTTTGCACCCGCAGAACGCCAACGTGCCGTTCCCGCTCGTGTTCGCGGGACCGAAGGAATCGGCCGCGTACTTCGAGCAGATCGACGCGTTCCTGCGCCTTGCGCTCGGCGAGGAAGTTGCGAAGCGCTACCGCATCGTCGTCGACAATCCGCTGGAGACGGCGAAGCAAGTCGCGCGGGGCATCGAGAAGGTGCGCGAATACCGCATCGAGAGCCAGGACGCGTTCTTCTTCAACTGGGGCCTGCACATCGAACTGCCGTTCCAGCAGCCGTTCAAGCCGACCCACGCGAACATGGCCGCGCTGAACCTGCACCGCGAGCAGCCCAAGCATCTGCTCGCCGCCGACCTGCGCCGCGCGTTCTCCGGCATCGTCGCGGGCAACGTCAAGGAGGAGGGCATGCGCGCGATCGCCGAGAACGGCCCGTTCGTGATCGACGGCGATCCCGAGATCATGCGCGCGCTCGACCGGATGCTCACGAGTTTCGTCGAACAGCAGCGCATGAAGCTGCCGGGCACGGCTTACGTGCCGTGTTATCGCGTGAAGACTTGAAAACTGCGGTTCGATACGGATCTATGTAGACAAGACCGGGCGAACGCGGCGGAAGTTACAGGGCTGGCGCCTGCGCTCCTCGTGCTTCCCACGCCCACAAACGAGTCAAGTGAAATGAAAGCGACACAACAACTCCACAATCTTGGTCAGAGCCTCTGGCTCGACAACATCACGCGCGAGATCCTCGACAACGGCACCTTGCAGCGCTACATCGCCGAGCTGTCGGTGACCGGGCTGACCTCGAACCCGACGATCTTCAACGAGGCGATCGGCAGCGGCTACTACGACGCCGCGATCCGCGAGAAGGCCAGCTCCAAGTCAGGATCGCCCGGCAAGTCGGGCGAGGCGCTGTTCATCGACATCGCACTCGAAGACCTGCGTCGTGCCGCCGACCTGTTCGCGCCGACTCATGAGAAGACCGGTGGCGTCGACGGCTGGGTGTCGATGGAAGTCTCGCCGCTGCTTGCCGCCGACACGGCCGGCACGATCGCGGCGGCGAAGGATATTTTCGCTGCTGCGCAACGCTCCAATCTGTTCGTCAAGATTCCGGGCACCCCGGAAGGCGTTCCGGCGATCGAGGAGGCGATCTTCGCCGGCGTGCCGGTCAACGTGACTTTGCTTTTCTCGCGCGAGCAGTATCTTGCTGCTGCGGAAGCGTACCTGCGTGGCATCGAACGGCGCGTGGCGGCGGGCTTGAGTCCGGTGGTCGAATCGGTAGCCTCGGTGTTCGTCAGCCGCTGGGACCGCGCGCTCGGCGCTGACGTGCCCGCCGAATTGCACAATCGGCTCGGCATTGCGACGAGTGGGCGCACCTATCGCGCGTATCTCGATCTGCTCGCATCCGATCGCTGGCAGAAACTCGCGGCGCAAGGCGCGCATCCGCAGCGCCTGCTCTGGGCGAGCACCGGCACGAAGGATCCGAAACTCTCGCCGAACCTCTATGTCGAGGCGCTGGCCGCATCCGACACGGTCGACACGATGCCGGAGAAGACCCTGCTCTCGTTCGCGAAGGACGGCAAGCTCGGCGCGGCGATGGCCGTGGATGGCGGCGATGCCGAAGCGCTGCTCGCGCAATTCGCGCGTGCCGGCGTCGATGTCGATGCCCTGGCCACGAAGCTGCAGGTTGACGGCGCAAAGGCGTTCGTCGATTCCTGGAACGAACTGATGCAGCGCATCGCGACGAAGAGCGCCGCGCTCGCGGCGGCATGACGCCGAAGACGGGCACCGCCGCGACGCCTGGGCAGTGGGCGCCCGAGTCCGCGCTGGAAAACATCCCGCGCCTGGTCACGGCGTACTTTGCGATTGCGCCCGATGCGAAAGAGCCGACCCAGCGTGTCGCCTTCGGTACCTCGGGCCATCGCGGCTCCTCGCTGCGCGCGAGCTTCAACGAGACGCATATCCTCGCGGTCACGCAGGCCGTCTGTGCCTATCGCAAGACGAAGGGCATCGACGGTCCGCTGTTCCTCGGCATCGACACGCATGCCTTGTCCGAACCGGCGTTCGCGACCGCACTAGAAGTGCTCGCTGCAAACGACGTCGAGACGATGATCGCCGTGGGCGGCGAATACACGCCGACGCCGGCGGTGTCGCATTCTGTACTTGTATACAATCGTGGCCGTACATCGGGGTTGGCCGACGGCATCGTCGTCACGCCGTCGCACAATCCGCCCGAAGACGGCGGCTTCAAGTACAACCCGCCGAACGGCGGCCCGGCCGACACCGACGTGACCGGCTGGATCGAGAAGGAGGCCAACCGCCTGATCGAGGGCGGTCTCGCCGAAGTGAAACGTGTGCCGTACGCCCGCGCGCGCACCGCGGCGACCACGCACGACCATGATTTTCTCGGCAGCTACGTTGCGGACCTCGGTAACGCGATCGACTTCGATGCGATCCGCGGCGCGAGCCTGAAACTCGGCGTCGACCCGCTCGGCGGTGCCGGCGTGCATTATTGGCGGCGCATTGCGGACACGTACCGCTTCGATCTCGACATCGTCAACGAAACGGTCGACCCGACCTTCCGCTTCATGACCCTGGACTGGGACGGCCGCATCCGCATGGATCCGTCGTCGAAGTTCGCAATGCAGCACCTGATCCATCTCAAGGACAGGTATGACGTCGCCTTCGCCTGCGATACCGACCACGACCGCCACGGCATCGTCGCGCGCAGCGCAGGCCTGATGCCGTCGAATCACTATCTGAGCGTGATGATCGACTACCTGTTCCGTCATCGACCGCATTGGCGCACCGACGCGGGCATCGGCAAGACCGTTGTGTCGAGCGCAATGATCGACCGCGTGGCGAGGGGACTGGGTCGTCGCCTGTATGAAACGCCGGTCGGCCTGAAATGGTTCGTCGACGGCTTGCTCGCCGGCTCGCTCGGCTTCGGCGGCGAGGAAAGCGCCGGCGCCACGTTCAGCCGCATCGACGGCAGCGTGTGGACGACCGACAAGGACGGCATCGCTGCGGCATTGCTTTCCGCCGAGATCACTGCGTGCAGCGGACGCGATCCGGGCGAGTACTATCGCGATCTGACACAGAAATACGGCGAGCCGCTGTCCAATCGTGTCGACGCGCGCGCGAATGCGGAGCAGAAGAAGAAACTCGCGCAGCTCACGCCCGACAAGATCGACATCACCGAACTGGCCGGCGAAAAAGTCGAACACGTGCTCGACCGCGCGCCCGGCAACGACGGCCGCATCGGCGGCATCAAGGTCATGGCCGCCAACGGCTGGTTCGCCGCGCGCCCCTCGGGCACCGAAGACATTTACAAGATCTACGCCGAAAGCTTCATCGACGAGGCGCACCTGAAACGCGTGCTGGCCGAGGCGCAGGCCGTAGTCGACAAGACGATCGGCGCAAGCTAGCGCGCTTTTCTGCTCTTGATTTTGCCCTTGATCTTCGGGTCCCCGTTTTGCCGCGGCGAGGGCGGGCCGGAAATGTCCGTAAGGATCGCGCGCACGATGCGCGCGAGTTCGTTGCACGCACGGGGACGTGCGTTCAACGAACCCCGGCGTGGCCTCGCGAACCGCCGCAGGCGGCGCGGCATCCGGGGCGGCGTCTTTTTGGTTACTTTTTCTTCGCTGGAGAAGAAAAAGTGACCCGCGCGCGGGATGCGCGCGGAAAGGCGAACGGACGCGACAGCGATCTGAAACGGCATTTACTGAACAGCATCTTGCAGATTACATGCCGCTCCTGCGGCATGCCCTGCGGGCCATTCGCTGCGCGAATGTTCGCTTCGCATTCTGCCTTCGTAGTCCAGCAATCCTGCCGGGATGAAGAACAAGAGCAGCCAGCGTCAGCGCACCGCCGGTATCGTCAACTTGCCCACGCGACAGGAATTGCGCACGCGCCCGCCGCAGGACTTGACCGAGAGATTGTCCTTGTCGACGCAGATGCGCACTTCCTCGAGCGTGCCGCCGTCCTTGCACTGCACGCTGATCATGTTGTCCTCGAGGCCGGGGTTCACGTCCATGAAGGCCTTGGTCACGTCGTCGGCGCTGAGCTGCGGTGAGGTGGCCGGCGTCTTCAATGCTTGCGGGATCGTCACGCGCGAGAATGCGTCCTCGGCGAGGGCGAAATATTCCTTCGGATCGTGGCCGGAGCAGGCGCCATGAGTCTGCCATTCGTGCTCGATCAGGTGCCGGCTCGGCATGATCGGCAGCATCTGCGTGACCGTCGCCTCGTCGGGCTCGCGGCTCGTCGAGCAGTTCTGCGGCCAGCCGCCGTTGCGATACTGCGGCCACAGGCCGTGCAGGACGAAACCATAACCCTTGCCGCACTGCTGCGCTTCGTCCGGATGCACGGCGCAGTAGCTCGGCGACCATGACAGCGAGACGACGTAGTAGTCGAAGCGGCCGGGTCGGCCTTCGCCGGAGTTGCCATGCTTGCCCTTGCTGCGCGCGTCCGCGCCGGTCGCCGCGGCGAATGCGAGCATGAGGCCCAGTGCGACGGTGCAGAACGGGGTGAACTTGGACTTGCCTGACATGGGAATCCTTGGGCGCGTGCGCGAATGGACGAACGTCGCGGATGATAAGGGCAGGGCCGCGCAGCGGCAATTCGGCGGCGCGAACCGGCGCATGCGGCCGCCGATCGCGTTATCATGCGCGCTTCCTTTTTCCAGAGTGCCGAGTCGTCGCATGGCCAAACGTTTTGTCCGCCGTTCCTCTCCGATCCACGGCAACGGCGTGTTCGCCGCGCAGGACCTCGCGAAGGGCGTGCGTGTCATCGAATACAAGGGGCGCTTGCTGACGCACGCGCAGGCCAACCGCACCTACGCAAACGATACCGACTCGGGCCACACCTTCCTGTTTACGCTCAACGAGAAGTACTTGATCGACGGCGGCGACGGCGGCAACGACGCGCGCTGGATCAACCACAGCTGCGCTCCGAACTGTGAGGCGTGGATGGTCGAAGACGAAGGCGGCGACAAGCGCCGCGACAAGGTCGTCATCGAGACCAAGCGCGCGATCAAGGCCGGCGAGGAATTGACCTACGACTACGGCATCAAGCTCGAGGAGCGCCACACCGCACGCCTCAAGGCGATCTGGGCGTGCAAGTGCGGCGCGAAGAACTGCACGGGCACGTTGCTCAAGCCGAAACGCTAGACCAGTTGATGTCCGAACAAGCCGATCAATCCGATCAGGATCAGATACAGCGCGACCACGTAGTTGAGCAGGCGCGGCATGACGAGGATCAGTACGCCGGCGATCAGCGCGATCAGCGGCGACAGCAGATGGATGGAAACGGACATGGCCATTCTCCGCGACGACGCGAAGCTGCGTCGGTTGCAGGCTAGCGCGAAGCCGGTGAAAGGCGCTTAAACGCGGCGAGTCCGATGTGGGGTCGCCGCGCGCAGCGGCGACTCATGCGAATTGAGCCCGATCCGGCGAAGTAAACGTTTGCAGCAGCGCCGACGGATGTTAGAGTCCGCAGGTTCCACGAGGGAGCGATTCGTGGGCGGCAAGATGGTTGTATTCGCGCAACGGCGCACCCCGGCAGGCGATCGCCCCACAAGAATCGTCGCCCGCACCGAAGCGCGATAGCCCAGCGGCGTCATCCGCTGCGCACGCCGGAGACGTCTTGAGGCCCGCAATCCGTGTACACCCCGGCATGCCGGGCAATCATCAAGGAATCTCTAAGAACCTACTGCGCTCGATAATTCGCTACGGTTTTTAGAGGTTCCTACTACTACGGCGGATATTTTCATGACGACACAACAAACCCGGTGGTCGCAGTTTGGTGCCCTGATCATCGTTTTCTTCTTCTGGGGATTCGTCGCAGCGAGCAACGACATCCTGATCCCGGTCTTCAAGAAGGCGTTCAGTCTGACCCAGGCGCAGAGCCAGCTCGTTTCGGTGGCGTTCTACGTCGCCTACACGGTCGGTTCGATCATTTACTTCCTTGTTTCCAAGCTGATCGGCGCCGATGTGCTCAACCGCATCGGCTACAAGAACGGCATCTGCCTGGGTCTGGTGATCTCGGCGCTTGGCACGCTGCTGTTCTATCCGGCGGCGAACCTGGGTTCGTTCACGCTGATGATCTCGGGCCTGTTCGTCGTCGGCCTCGGCTTCTCGCTGCAGCAGATCGCGGCCAACCCGCTCGCGATCGTGATGGGTGATCCGAGCACCGGCGCGCAGCGCCTGACCATGGCCGGCGGCGTCAACAACCTCGGCACCACGATCGGCCCGCTGATCGTCAGCATCGCGATCTTCGGCGCCGTCGCCGCGGGCGGCACCGAGGCGAGCATCGAGAACGTGAAGACGCCGTACCTCGTGCTCGGCATCGTATTCATCCTCGTTGCCGTGTTCCTGTATTTCTCGCCGGTGCCGAACAAGATCGATCTCGACCACGTCGCCGCCGACGAGGCCGGCGATAGCAGCAAGCTGATCCACAGCGACTCGATGTTCGCCGCATTCAAGTATCCGCAGCTCGTGCTCGGCATGATCGGCATCTTCGTTTACGTCGGCGTGGAAGTGTCCACGGTCGCCAACCTGCCCGCGTATCTCGAACAGGGCCTCGGCATGCAGACCGCGCACATCGCGCCGTTCGTCTCGCTGTATTGGGCGAGCATGATGATCGGCCGCTGGTCGGGCGCCGCGGGTGCGTTCGACGTCGGCGCATCGGCGAAGAAGATCCTGACCTTCATCCTTCCGTACCTCGCTTTCGGCGTGTTCCTGCTGGTCAACACGATCGCCCAGCACGACGTGCGTCAGTTCCTCGTCTACGCCGTCGTCATCATCGCGATGATCGTGGCCGCATTGCTCAGCCGCGGCAATCCGGCGCGCATGCTGTTCAACTTCGCCGCGGGCGGCATCATTGCGCTGCTGATCGGCATGTCGACGAGCGGAATGATTTCGACGTTCGCGTTCATCTCGGTCGGCCTGTTCTGCAGCGTCATGTGGCCGTGCATCTTCGCGCTCGCGATTGCCGGCCTCGGCAAGAACACGAACGAGGGTTCAAGCTTCCTGATCATGATGATCTGCGGCGGCGGCTTCGTCAGCTGGTTCCAGGGCCTCGTTTCGGAAGGCGTCGGCATCCACGCGAGCTACATCGTCGGCGTCGCCTGCTTCGCCTACCTCGCGTTCTACGCCTGGCGCAGTTCGGCGATCCTGAAAAAGCAGGGCATCGATCTCGATCAGCTCGCTGCCCAGAGCGGGCACTGAAAATCCCGCGCAAGCCGTCGCGATGCGGCGGCTTGCGCAAGCGGGGTCAGTCTGCCGCGAGCACGCGGCCGATGCCGCGTTCGCCGATCGCCGCGATCGCGGCTTTGACCTTTTCCGCATCGCTCGCCGGATCGTAGCCGATGCGGAAATGCAGCTCGCCCTCGGGCGTGCGCGAGGAATGGATCGAGTCGAGATTGATCCTGCATTCCTCGAACACCTGCAGCAGCGCGCGCAGCGAGCCTGGCTCGTCGAGCGGCAGGAACACGCTGATGTGCGCGGGCGAGGCGAGGTCCGAGAGCAGATAGCCCAGTCGCTCGAAGCCGTAGCTGCCTTCGGCGAGCGATTTGCCGCCGTAGAACTCGCGCGGCTGGGCGAGCAACTGCGCGCGCATCGACGCGCGCGCGTCCTCGCCGCCCTCGCGCACGCGGTCGCGCAGGAAATCGATATGCGCGGCGAGGCGTTCGAGCATGGGTGGTACGTGCGGATTCTCGAACTGGATGTCCGCGTAGATCGCCGGATTGCTCGCGAGCATGCGCCGCGTGACCACGCCGTCGAGTTCGTAACCGATCGTGCGGAACGGATGGATAGCCTCGAGGCCGCCGAGTACCGGCGCGAGTTCCTGCAACGTCGCCGCTTGCGCCATGTGCGTGGCGTGGGTCATGCCTTGCACGACGGCCATGATGCGGTCGTGTTGCTCGGGTTCTGCACGCACGCAGTCGGCTTCGGTCGCGGCGAGGAATTCCGCAAGCCAAGCACGCCAGGCATCGACCCGCGCCTCGCAGACGACGAGCACGCGGCCCTTGAGCGTCGGCGTCTTCGGCGGCGCCGTCATCGGATGCAGGCCGACGACTTCGGCTTGCGAGTGCAGCATCGCCGCGACCGGTACTGCCTTGATCGAGGTCAGGTCGAGCCAGAGCTTGCCGCGCGCGCGGCCCGCGGCGAGCGCCGTGTATTCGGCGATCAGCGCTGCCGTCGCGCGGATCGGTGCGGAAAAGATCAGCACGTCGGCACGTTCGATCAACTCGTCCGGCGACAACGCATCGTCGCCGTTCGGATCGCGGCCGATCACCGCAAGGCCCATGCGTTGCTCGAAGAATTGTTTGAGCCAGCGGCCGAAGGCGCCGGCGCTGCCGACGATGCCTATCGTGGGTTTGGTGGAACTTGACGGCTGCGGCATGGGCTGGCACTGAAACGGGGCATTGGTGGAAAAACCCTCGCGGGCAACGACAACGCCGCTCGAAAGGGGTAGCGTTCAGTGTAACGGCAGTGTTTAGATATTCGTAACCATCGCGCGCTAGCTTATGCAGCAGGGCTGCCGGGTTGCCATCGTTACCGAATTCGTTGTCGTCATTCTTTGGCCGAAGTGAGCATCATGGAAATGAAAATCGCAAGCAGCGTCGCAATGATCGGAGCGCTGTTGTTCGGCGCGCAGGCGCATGCGGGGGGCGACGCCGCGGCCGGCAAGACCGCGTTCGCAAACCAGTGCGCGTCCTGCCATACCGTCGAGGCCGGCAAGAACGGCTTCGGCCCCTCGCTCGCAGGGGTGGTCGGTCGCCATTCCGGGTCGATCACCGGCTACAACTATTCGGCCGCGATGGCGAACGCGGGCCTGACCTGGGACGCGGCCAACATCGACAAGTTCATCGCGAATTCGACCGCCTTCGTGCCGGGAACCTCGATGCCGGTGCAGGTCGCCGACGCGACGACGCGCGAGAATATCGTCGCCTACCTGGCGACACTTGGCGCGCCCGCTGCCGTGGCCACTGCCGAGCCGGCGCCGAAGCCGCCAGCGCCGCTGCCCGCGGGGCCGACGAGCGAGGAGCTGCTCAAGTCCGCTACCGATACGCAGGGTTGGCTCTATGCGAGCAAGGACTACGCCGGCCAGCGTTTCGTCGCGCTCGACCAGATCACGGCCGCCAACGCGCACTCGCTGCGTGCGTCCTGCATATATCGCGCGGCGACGACGGGTTCGTTTCAGTCCAGCCCGCTCGTTTACAAGGGCACGATGTACTTCACCGTCGACAACGTGACGATCGCGATCGACGCGGCCACCTGCCGCGAGAAGTGGGTCAACACGTGGAAGATGGAAGGCTCGCCGCTGTCGAAATCCAACCGCGGCGGTGCGATTGCCGACGGCCGCTTCGTGCGCGGCACGCCCGACGGCTACCTGATCGCGCTCAACATGGCCGACGGCTCGCTCGTGTGGAAGCAAAAGATTGCCGACGCATCGAAGAGCCAATACCTGTCGATGCCGCCGCTGATCGTCGGCGACACGATCATCTATGGCCCCGCCGGCGCGGACTGGGGCGCGAAGAATTGGATCGGTGCGTTCAAGCTGGCGACCGGCGAGTCGTTGTGGAAATTCAATTTGATTCCCGATGCAGGTGAACCCGGGGCGAAATCGTGGAAAGACCCCGCATCGCGCGATCACGGTGGCGGCAGCCTGTGGACGCCGCTGGCGCTCGATGCAGCCAAGGGCGTGCTCTATGTTCCGGTCGGCAATCCGGCACCGGATTTCTACGGCCAGGCGCGACCCGGCGACAATTTGTATACCGATTCGCTGGTCGCGCTCGACGTGAAGACCGGCAAGCTGCTCTGGTACCACCAGTTCGTGCCGAACGACGTCAACGATCGCGATTTGTCGCAAGTCAGTCCATTGTTCAGCGAGACCGTAATGGGCAAACCGCGCGACCTCGTCACGGTCAGCGGCAAGGACGGCCTGCTTCGCGTGATCGACCGCAACACGCACAAACAACTCTATGAGTTGCCGATCACCACGCGGACCGGTTGGGAGGAAAAACCGACCGTCGCAGGCGCGCACGGCTGCCCCGGCCTGCTTGGCGGCATGGAGTGGAATGGTCCGGCCTACAGCCCCGCGACGAAGACGATCTATGTCGCGACGGTCGACTGGTGCGGTACCTTCACGCGCCAGCCGAATCCGCCGGGTTTTGCCCAGAACGCCCACTACTACGGCGGCGCGGTCACACCCGATCCGCGCGACCAGGCACGCGGCTGGTTGCGCGCGGTCGATGTGACCACGGGCAAAGAGCGCTGGGTGCAGAAGTGGCCGACGCCGCTCGTTGCCGGCGTCACCGTCACGAGCGGTGGCGTGTTGTTCACGGGCGACTTCGACAACAATTTCCTTGCCATCGACGCGGCCAGCGGCGAGACGTTGTACAAGTTCAACACCGGCGGCTCCGTCGGTGGCGGCGTGCTCAGCTATGCGATCGACGGCAAGCAGTATGTCGCGACGACCTCGGGCGTCGTCTCCGGTTTCTTCGGCGGCACCGGCAACGCGACGATCGTCGTCTTCGGGCTGCCGTAACGGATTCGACGAAAAGCACAGAGGCGCATCGCGCCCCTATGGCCCGATCAGCGTCTCGAGCTGCGCCTTGAGCGCGGCGACTTCCTCTTCGAGTTTCGCCACGCGATCGACCAATTCGGACGAGGCACCGAAAGAGGGCGAATGTATTGCGGCGGCTGCGGCGTAGGCGTCGACATCGACCGGGCCGCAGAGCAGATGCATATAGCGATCCTCGCGCTGGCCGCCGCTGCGCGGGATGCGCACGACGAGAGCAGGCTCGCGCATGAGCAGGCGATCGAGCGAATCGCGTACGTCGTCGAGTGCCGGAAAATCCGCGAGCCGTTCGCAGCGCGTGTGCAATTCGCTGAGCGTCTGTGGCCCGCGCAGCAGCATCACGCAGAGCAGGGCGCGCTGGCGCGGCATCACGCCGTAGGCTGCGTCGAGGCAATGTGTGTAGCGAGCTGCACGCTGCGCGAACGGGTCGAGCTTGACCAAGCCTTTCGTTTCCATCTCGCGCAGCGCGTGGCCGATCTCGCCCGTGTCGAGGTGCATGATCGGCTCGCGACTGGTCTTCTGGTTGCAAGCCTGCATGACGGCATTGACCGTGAGCGGATAGACGTCGGGCGTGATCGCGGCCTTCTCGATCAGGCTGCCGAGGATGCGCGCTTCGATCGCGCTCAGCTGCGGAACCGGCTCGGCTGCGGCGTGGTCGGAGGGTGCACTGGTCGCGGCATCGCTCATGTGAGACATCGTCTAAAGGCTGGATGACTCCGATTCTGCGGCAAGCGCGGCGCAGTTACAAAGCTTTACCCGCCAGCACTTGTCGGTTGGCATATGGCGTTCCAAGATAAAGGCGAATCAGGGCGAGAATTCCTGCATGAAGCATCGGACTCACGGAATGCTGAGCGGCATCGCGGTCTTGCTGAGCCTTGCCGTCGGCGCACTGCCCGCGCAGACCACACTGCCCCAGGTCGACGTGGTTGGGCCGAAATGGGAAACCCGGCGTGGCGGCTACGTTATTTCGAGCAACTTCAACGTCGACCCGAAGATGTCGGCGGTGATCTATCCGGCCGAGCCGTTCCAGAAGGGCGACATCTTCGATTTCCGCACCGTGCGCATGAGCGACGATGAATATTTCGTCCTGCAGGAGTGCGCTTCGGCCGACTGCACGCAGGGTCATATCCTGCAGGTGTGGACGAAGAACGGCGGGCTCGGTCAGACCAGCCATGACCCGAATCGCTTCTGGGTTCCGCACGAAGGCAAGTTCTTCATGTTCATGCAGCGCTTTCCGATGTCGGGCGCGGGTGGACCGGAGAATGCGATAACCGGTGTTCCCGATCACGGCAGCGGATTTACCGGATTCGAGCCGTTCAGTCCTCCGCTTGTCCTCAATCCGATCGGCACTCCGGACCAGTTCCGTGCATGCAACGTCAAGGCGGCGCAGGAAAAAGGGCCGGTCAAGGTCATCGCCAGCGAGCATGACGGCTCGCAGATGAAACTGCGCTTCGAAGGCGGCGCGGCGGTATTCATCCAGCGCATGCGCGCCGCGGACTAGACTGGGCCAATCGCACGCTCGCGCGCAGGCGCGTAGACTTGTCCCCATCGTCCCGCGCGGAGGCGGCCATGCGCCATCTGATCACCGGCGGCAGCGGCTTCATCGGCAGCGCGCTGTGCCGATCCTTGATTGCCGACGGACATTCCGTCGTCGTGCTCACGCGCGACGTGCAGCGGGCACAGAGGCGTCTGCCTGCGCAAGTCATACTGGTTGAGCGCTTGGCTGATGTCGGTGACGTCGACGCTGTCGTCAACCTCGCCGGCGAAAATCTCGCCGATCGTCGCTGGACCGCGGCACGCAAGCAGGCGCTGCGCGATTCGCGGCTCGCCACCACGCACGGCCTGATCGACTGGATGGCCGGGCGTACGCAGCGGCCGCATGTGCTCGTGTCGGGCTCCGCGGTTGGCTGGTATGGTCTGCGCGGCGACGAGGAGCTTGGCGAGGATGCTTCGCCCGGCTCGGATTTCGCCGCACAGCTTTGCCGCGACTGGGAAGCCGAGGCGGAGAAGGCGAGTGCGTTAGGCGTGCGCGTCTGTCGCATCCGCACCGGCATCGTGCTCGACCCCAGCGGCGGCGCACTGGCGAAGATGCTGCTGCCGTTCCGCCTCGGCCTCGGCGGCCGCTTCGGCGACGGCAGCCAATGGATGAGCTGGATCGCGCGCGAAGACGAAGTACGCCTGATCCGCTGGCTGCTCGGCAGCGAGTCCGCGCAAGGCGCCTACAACGCGACCGCGCCCGCGCCGGTAACCAATGCCGACTTCACGCGCATGCTCGGCGTGGCGTTGCATCGCGCGGCAATTCTGCCGGCGCCCGCATTCGCGTTGCGCCTGATGCTCGGCGAAATGGCCGATCTGTTGTTGAGCGGGCAGCGCGTAATACCGGTGCGTGCGCAGGCTGAGGGGTTTCGCTTCCGCTATTCCGACTTGCCTTCGGCTCTGCGCACGATCGTCGACGAATAACTCGAATTTGCCTGCGCATCGCGTTCGGCGGCGATGCGCGCGTTCTCTCGCTTGGCCGCGAACATCGCCGTGTCGGCGCGTTCGATGAGATCCGGCGCGGTGAGGTACTTCTCGGGTCCGGTCGTGTGCACGCCGATGCTGACGCCGACTTCAGGCAGCCGCTCGAGCAATTTCAGCCGGAATCGCGTACAGAATCCGCTGATCGCCGCCTCCTCGTCGCAATGCGGCAGCACGACGCAAAACTCGTCGCCGCCGACGCGGAAGCAGGTGTCGCCGTGGCGAGCGGTGGACAGGGTGATTTCGCCGATGATCTTCAGCACCTCGTCGCCGTGCTTGTGGCCGCCCTTGTCGTTGATCCGCTTGAATTGGTTGACGTCGATGTAGACGAGCGAAAGCGGTCGCGATTCGCGTTGCACGGTGATCAGGTCGCGCGCGAGCAGCCCCGTCATCGAGCGCCGGTTGAGCAGGCCGGTGAGCGGGTCTTTGCGCGAGAGATGCTCCAACTGGCGACTGCGCTCTTCCAGGTGCAGCGCATACTGTTCGGATTTCTGCTTCTCCGCGTCAATCTCGAAAAGCATGCTGCGGATATAGGTTTCCACGACCAGCGTCACGTCGAAATAGAACAGCTTGTCGAGTGAGGCAATGATCGCGTTGGCGGTGCTGGGCTCGGGCGCATGCTTGCTGATCAGATCGTTCAGCTGACTCTTCAGCAAATGCGTTGCCGACAAATACAGCTTGGGTTCGACCCCGATGCGCTTGTGCACGAGCCCGATGCGCAGGCGATTGTTGACGTACTCCAGGTCGTAGATGCCGGCGAACAGGTCGATCACGTATTTGCGCTGTGCCGCCTGCAGGCGATTGAACGTGTCGAGATCGCCGATCAACAACGCGATCTCGGGAATCGAGGTCTGTACGCGATAGAACTCGTCCACGAGCACGTCGAGATTTTGCGCCACGACCGGCGCAAAGCTGGACAGCAGTTCGGCGTCGTGCGTGGAAAAATTCAGCAGCTCCATGCGCTGCGAGATCGCCGTATCGGTGATCCGCATTTGCTCGAGCAAAGTTTTGATCGCAGCTTGCATACGTCCCCCCGAACGAAGCGCTGCCGGGGATAATAGCGCACAGACGCGGGGTTTTCAGTCTTCCTCCACCTTCGGCTTGTACGCCTCGACCAGCTTCTTCTGCACCTGGGCCGGCACCGCGTCGTAATGGCTGAACTCGATCGCGTAGCGGCCCTTGCCGCCGGTCATCGATTTCAGCTCGGTCTGATAGTCGGCGACTTCGGCGAGCGGCGCCAGCGCGCGGATGACGAGCTCGCCGCTGCCGAGCGCGTCGGTGCCGTTGATCTGCGCACGCTTGCCGGCGAGGCCGCCGGTGACGTCGCCGACGTGCGCGTCGGGTACGAATACCTCGAGGTTGACGATCGGTTCGAGCACCTGCGGCTGCGCCTTGGCGACCGCGTCGAGAAATGCCTTCTTGCCGGCGGCGACGAAGGCGACTTCCTTGGAATCGACCGTGTGGTACTTGCCGTCGTAGACGATGACGCGCAGGTCCTGCATCTGATAGCCGGCGACGGCACCGTGCTCGAGCACCTGACGCACGCCTTTTTCCACGGCGGGCAGGAACTGGCCGGGAATCGTGCCACCTTTCACCTCATCGACGAATTCGAAGCCGCTGCCGCGCGGCAGCGGCTCGATGCGCAGGTAGACCTCGCCGAATTGGCCCGCGCCGCCGGTCTGCTTCTTGTGCCGGTGATGGCCTTCGGCCTTGGCCCCGACGGTTTCGCGATAGGCGATGCGCGGCGGTCGCGTCTTCACCTCGACGCCGTAGCGTTCCTTGAGGCGTTCGAGCATCAGGCGCAGATGCAGATCGCTCAAGCCGCGGATCACCGACTCGTTCAACTCCTTGTTGTGCTCGTAGCGGAAGCACGGGTCCTCCTCGGCGAGCTTGTGCAGCGAGGCGGCGAGCTTCTGTTCGTGGCCCTTGTGCGCAGGCTCGACCGCGAGGCCGAACATCGGCTGCGGGAATGCGAGCGGGGCGAGGTGGATCTGGTCCTCGTCGTGCGAATCGTGCAGCACCGCGTCGAAATGGATTTCCTCGACCTTCGCCACGGCCGCGATGTCGCCCGGAATGGCCTGGTCGATTTCGACGTAGTCTTTGCCGCGGAGCTTGAACAGATGGCCGACCTTGAACGGTTTTTTGCCGTCGTCGATGAACAGTTGCGAATCCTTCTTGATCGTGCCTTGATACACGCGGAATACGGCGAGCTTGCCGACGAACGGATCGTTGACGATCTTGAACACGTCGGCGATCACGTGCGCCGCGGGATCGGGCTTGGCCTCGATCGGCGTCGTGTTTGCGCCGGTGCCTTTGACGAACGGCGGCGGGTTGCCTTCGAGCGGATTCGGCAGCAGTTTTTCGATGACCTGCAAAAACTCGCGCACACCCGCGCCGGTGCGCGCGGAGGCGAAGCAGATCGGCACGAGATGGCCTTCGCGCAGGCATTGCTCGAATGCGTCGTGCAGTTCGGCGCCACTCAATGCCGCCTCGCCTTCGTCGAGATAGTGGCCCATGACGGTCTCGTTGATCTCGACGACCTGGTCGATGATGCGCTGGTGCGCAGCGGCGACACTGTCGAAATCGGCGATGCCGTCAGGCTTGAAGAAGCAGTCGACGACGGCCTTGCCGCCCTGCGCGGGCAGGTTGACCGGCAGGCATTCCGGGCCGAAGGCCTCGCGGATCTGCTCGACAATCGCGCGTGGATTGCCGCCGTCGATTTTGTTCACCACGATCACGCGCGCGAGGCCGCGCTGCTTGGCGTGGTGCATCATGCGCTGGGTGCCGTACTCGATGCCGGCGTGCGCATTGATGACGATCGCGCAGGTTTCGACCGCGGCGAGCGCGGTCAGCGTCGGCCCGCGGAAATCCTGCGAGCCCGGCGTGTCGATCAGGTTGATGTGGCAGTCGCCGCTGTCGATCGAGGCGATGCTCGCGTTGAGCGAATGCTGTCGTTGTTTTTCGAGCGGATCGTGGTCGGAAACCGTGGTGCCGCGCTCTATCGTGCCGGGAACCTGGATCGCGCCGCCCGCGTGCAGCAGGGCCTCGAACAGCGTGGTCTTGCCCGCGGCAGAGTGGCCGACGAGCGCGATGTTTCGGATGCCTTCGGTGGTGTAGCCCACGATGCGCCTCCTTTGGTTTTGCGCTCGTCCCTGATCGCGAAGATCAAGAAGCGGCCATCCGTGGCCGCACTTTTCACGAATCTGCTTTCGTGAGGTGATGTTGCAAGAGTTCTCCTTTTATCCGCGTCGGTCAAGGCGCGCCGCCGCAGGGCGTTGCGGCGGCAATGTTCGAGGAGGGGCTTACCAGGCGCGCAGATATTGCTCGGGCGCAGGCATTTTAACGCCCAGTTCCGCTGCGGCACGCCGTGGGAAATAGGGGTCACGCAGCGACTCGCGCGCGATGAGGACAAGGTCGGCGTCGCCGCGTTCGACGATCTGCTGCGCCTGCGCCGCCGTGGTGATCAAGCCGACTGCGCCGGTCGCGATATCGGCCTCACGACGGATGCGCGCCGCGAACGGCACCTGGTACTCCGGCCCGACGGGAATCTTCGCATGGGCGACATTGCCGCCCGAGGATGTGTCGATCAGGTCGACGCCGTCGGCCTTGAGCCAGCGCGCGAGTTCGACACATTCGCCGATGTCCCAGCCGCCCTCGGTCCAGTCGGTTGCCGAGACGCGCACGAACAGCGGTCGCGGCTGCGGCCACACGCCGCGCACGGCAGCGACGACTTCACGCAGCGGGCGGGCGCGATTCTCGAGCGAACCGCCGTAGGCGTCCGTGCGTCGATTCGACAGCGGCGACAGGAACTCGTGCAGCAGGTAGCCGTGGGCGGCGTGGATTTCGACGACGTCGAATCCTGCCTCGCGCGCACGCACGGCCGCCGCGACGAAGTCGGCGACGACTTTGCGCAGCCCGGCGTCGTCGAGAGCGGTCGGCACGGCGTAGCCGTTGTCGAATGCGATCGCGCTCGGTGCCACCGGGATCCATGCGCCGGCCACGCCGACGAGCGGCTTGCCGCCGCGCCAGGGCACTTCGGTGGATGCCTTGCGCCCGGCGTGGGCGAGCTGGATGCCGGCGGCGGCGCCCTGCGTCTTGATGAATCGCACGATGTGCGCCCATGCCGCCTGCTGCGCTTCGTTCCAGATGCCGGCATCAGCCGCCGATATACGCCCCTCGGGTGAGATCGCCGAGGCTTCGGTGAAGACAAGCCCGGCACCGCCCACGGCGCGGCTGCCTAGGTGGACGAGATGCCAATCGTTCGGCACCCCATCGAGCGCGGAGTATTCGCACATCGGCGAGATGGCGATGCGATTGCGCAGGGTGACGTTGCCGATCTCGAGCGGTGTGAACAGAGCCATGCGTTCGTCCTGCAGAATCCGGAATGATGCGAGGTGGGGCGGAACGATTCGGAACTCAAGAGCCTGCCGGCTTCGCGCGCCGACAAGTCGCGCTCAGCGCCGATTTAGTCCGGACGCGATAAGGTCGTGCGACCGATTGCCGCTTTCCCGCAGATGAGCCCAGTGGTGCCCGAGATGCTCCAGCCTGAAGGGGAGGCCGTGGACGACTGCAGCGAAGGCATTCGTGCGCGCGCCCTCGCACATGCGCGCGCGCACGAGACGCGTGGGCCGCTTTCGCTGCGCATTGTAGCGATATCCACCGCGATCCTCCTGCACCTGATCGCGGCGCTGTGTCTGTACTTGCTGATGCGGCCGCATCCGATGATCGATCAAGACCGTATCGAAGTGCGTCTGTTCGATGCGACGCCGGTCGAGCCAGCGTTGCCGGAACCGCCGCCGTCGACACGACCGCCTGCGTCGGTATCGACTGCCGCAGTCGCTCAGCGCGCACCGGTCGCGACGGGAAACCCGGTACTGCCCTCCGTCGCGCCGATCGAATCGATGGCGCGACCGCATGTCTTCAATAGCGACGGCAGCATCGACATTCCCGCCGAAGTGGCCGATCAGACCGACGCTGGACAGCAACTGCATTTCATTCCCAAATCGACGGAGCCGTCGCCTCTGATGATGCTCAAGCGACCGGTGAAAATTCGACCCAATCATTTCGCCAGCGCATGGAAGGCGCCGCAGAATGAAAACCTGCTCGGCGCAGCGTTGCGCAAGACCGCCGAATTCGTAGACAAGAATCTCAGCGTCGAAAAGGAATTCGACACGCCTCTGGGGAAGATCAAGTGCAAGGCCGCTTTCATGATCGTCATGGCAGGCGGCGGCTGCGTTGACGTTCCGCCGAAGGCTTATGAGCCACCTGCGGAAAAATGGAAACCGGCTACGGTGCTGGACGAAAAATAATCATTCCATTCTTGTCCAAGGAGCGAGACGGGCGGAGCGCGGGGCAAGCCGGGTCGGAAGAGCGCCGGCCTTGCACCGCGCCGCGTCGCGTGCGCAGCGCATTTGCGGAAAAACAGGCGGGCGCAGGGCCCGCCCGAAAGATCGAACACGTTTTGTTGTTGTTATGGCTGATCGGTACTCGAGCCGGTCGGCGAGGCCAACCCCTTGGCCTTGGCGAACTCGGCCGGGGAAAGCTTGCCGTCCTTGTTCGCGTCGAGTTTATCGAACTGCGCACTCAGCATCTTGTTGGCCGAAGCTTCGGTCTTGTCGATGTAGCTGTCATGGTTGAGATCGAGCGCCTCGAAGCGCGCCTGCAGGCTGGCGGGAGAATCCGCCTGCCCGGAGTGCTGCATCGGCGTGGACGGTTGGGTGGGGTCGGTCGGGTCGGGCGGTGGCGCTGCGAAGGCCGCCGCATTGGCCAAGGCGAAGGCGATGGCTGCGGAAACGGTGGGGATGATGAGGGTGCGGGATTTCATGGAAAGCTCCTTCTCTTTGGCGAGAACGAAGACCAGACTTTGCCCAAGCGGGTCTTCACGGAACGCCGAAGGCGCGAACACCTCCGACGGCGCGGTCCGGGATTGGATCGCTGCTTGCGGCGCGGGCGCCGCACACGAGCTCGAGAGTCGAACTCGAATATCGGCCAGATGCCGACATTTCGACCTTACCTGCGCCGACGCAACCTCGGCTTAATACGCCGGCGTTTCGCGATAATGCGGCATGCGTAGTCGTTACGAGAACGTGAAAGGCCGCGTCGTCTTCGTGCACGGCGCCGGCGGCGGTGCGTGGGAGTGGGCGATCTGGCGCCGAGTTTTTGCCGCGCAGGGTTGGAACGTAATCGCACGCGATCTGCAGCCTGCCGAATGCGGCTTGGCGCAAACGCGCCTGCAGAATTATGCGGGTCAAGTCGAGGATTGGATGCGCGCCGGCGCGGGCGAAGGGGACCAGGGCGAATCGGTGCGCAGTGTTCTCGTCGGTGCCAGTCTCGGCGGCCTGCTCGCCTTGAGCGTTGCCCAGCGCGTCGTGCCAGCCGCACTCGTGCTGGTCAATCCTCTGCCTCCGGCAGGAATCGAACCGCGGCGCGAATCCAGGCAATGGCCCGATATCGTCGCCTGGGGCAGTGCGCGTTCGTTCGCTTCCACATGCCGCGCGATGCCCGATGCCGACGCTGCGGCGCGTTGGTTTGCGTTCCGTCATTGGCGCGACGAGTCCGGCGGCGTGCTGCGCGAGGCGGCGTTCTCCACTGTCGCCGATACCGTCACTTGTCCGACGCTGGTCTTCGCCGGCGAATGCGATGCGGACGTTGCGCCTGCTGCGAGTCGCGCGCTCGCCGAAATGCATGGAGCTGAGTTTCGCCTGCTGCACGGTGCTGGCCACCTGTCGCCGCTGTTCGGGCGCATCGCGAGCGCCGTCGCCCAAAGCGCCGCCGATTGGTGTGCGTGTAATATTTGTAGTATAAAAAAATAAAAATATACAAACTGCGAAACATTTGCTGAACCGGAATCGCTGTAACGGCGGAATTCACAGCGAATTCACGCGCCCGCGCCTAGCGTGGCAGCAGGGTTCAACGAGGGCCATCGGCCCTTTGGAGGTTGATATGAAAAGCATGACTAAATCGGTCGTTGCTACCCTTGGACTGGCGCTGCTTGGCACAGCCTGCGCGTCCGACCACTATGTCCGTTACGAGAACAGCGGCGATTCCTTCTTCGACTACGCCAAGGTCGAGCGAGTCGACCGCGTGGTCGACACAGTCAGAGAACCAGTCAACCGGCGCGAGTGCTGGAATGAGCCGCGCAGCGAATACCATCCGTCGGCGGCCTATCGGCGGGACGAGGTAGCCCCTACGGTGGTGACGAATGTCGATGGCACGACGGTCGTGCACAGCGATGTCGTCGAGAGCGGCGGGTACTACACGCAGACCTACGAGCAGCAGTGCCGCACGCGCACCGACTTCGACACAAACTCGCGTGTGGTTGCCTATGACGTGGTCTACAACTATCGCGGCGAGGACTATCACGACCGCATGAACCACGATCCAGGCGCGCGCGTTCGCGTCCATATCGAGAACGGCTACGTCGAAGTGGCCGAGTGATCGACCGGCTGGCTCCGGGTCAGCGAAGGACCGGAACAGCAGTCGCTTGGCGTAAGTGGTCCCTCTCCCGCGTCTGCGGGGGAGGGGCGTTTTTTGCTCGCGCCTACAGAATCTTGCGCAACTGGTCGCCGATCGGCAATTCGCGGATGCGCACCTGGGCCGCGGCGTAGATAGCGTTGGTCAGCGCCGGCAGCGCGCTCGGCAATGCCATCTCGCCGGCGCCGGACGGTTCCTTGCCCGAATCGACGATGACCACTTCGACGTCGACCGGCGCTTGGCCCATGCGCAACAGCGGATAATCGCCGAAATTGGATTGTTGTACCTTTCCATCCTTGAGCGTGATACCAAGGTTGAGCGCGGTCGACAGTCCGTCGATCGTGCCGCCGATCACCTGCGCCTCGAGACCGAGCGGGTTGACTACGTGGCCGACGTCGATCGCGCAGACCGCCCGATGGACGACGACGTTGCCGTCGATCGCCGAAACTTCGAGCGCATGCGCGGCGTAACCGCCGAAGGTGAAATGGCCGGCGATGCCGAGGCCGCGATCCTTGTCGAGCTTGCGTTTCCAACTGATCCTTTCCGCCGCCGCGTTGAGCACCGCCGCCATGCGGCCGGTATCGAACACGGGGCCGCCGTGACCCTTGTACGGCAGTTCGCGCGGCTCGCCGAGCAGCTTGAGGCGCAGCGCGAGCGGGTCCTGCTTGAGTGCGACGGCGACCTCGTCGATGAAGCTCTGCACGGCGAACGCGGTCGCGTTGCTCACGGGCGCACGCCACCAGCCGCGCGGCTGGCCCGAGGTGAGCGGCAACAGCGACAAATCGAAGTTGGGTACGAGGCCTGCGGGGAAATCATCGGGAGCGAGCGTCCCGTTCCACAGCGGCCGATCCTTCATGCCCTTGTCACGGTGGTTGCGCGGTGTCGCCGCGCAGCGCGCGGACCAAGCGCTGATCTCGTTTTTGCGGTCGAGGCTCGCTGCCATCTGGAACACGCAGAACGGGCGGTAGAAGTCGTGGCGCAGATCGTCGTCGCGCGTCCACAGCAGCTTGACCGGCTTGTCGGTCTGCTTGGCGATCAGCGCGGCTTCGGCGATGTAGTCGTTTTTCAGGCGCCTACCGAAGCCGCCGCCGGCACGGGTCATGCGGATCTCGATTTTGGCGCGTGGCACACCAGTGACCGCATTGATGACTTCGGAGGCGCCATCCGGATCCTGCAACGAGGCGACGAGCAGGACCTTGTCCTTCTCGACATGGATCAGTGCGGCCGGTGGTTCCATCGTCGCATGGGCGAGGAATGGCACCGAGTAGCGCGCTTCGATCGTCTTGCGCGCGGTCTTGCGCGCCTTGTCGACATCGCCGTCGCGACGCACGACGATGGACTTGTCCGCGTTCGCTGGCCTGAGTAATTCGTCGGCCTGTTTACGCAGAGCTTCGGTCGATTCGTCGGCGAACGGGCCGGGCTTCCACTCGATTTTGAGTTTCTCGCGGCCCTTGAGCGCGGCCCAGGTGCTCGTCGCGAGCACGGCGACGCCGTTGACGAGCACGCCGTCGAATACATCGCCAGGCTTCGGTCCGGCGATGCGCACGACGTCTTTCACGCCGGACACCCTGCGCGCTTCCGCATCGTCGAGGCTGGCGATTTCGCCGTCGATCCACGGCGAGCGCGCGACGACGGCGACCAACGCCTCGGCTAGATAGGCATCGATGCCGTACTGCGTCTGCCCGGTGACGATCTCACGCGCGTCGATCGTCGGCGTCGGCTTGCCTACGACCTTGAATTCCTCCGGCTTCTTCAGCGCGCGCGGCTCGGTCGGCGGATCGAGCTTGGAGGCGGCGTCGACGAGCTCGCCGTAGGACAGTTTCGTGCCGTCCGGCGCGATCACGCTGCCCGACTCGGTATGCAACTGCCCGGCCGGGAGGTTGAGCTTCGCCGATGCAGCGACGAGCAGCAGCCAGCGCGCCACGGCGCCCGCCTGGCGCAGGTCCTTCCAAGCGGTCGGAATGCTCGTGCTGCCGCCGGCGCCCTGGTCGCCGTACTTGAGTCCAGGACCCTTGTCGGTGTCGATGTAGCCGTAGGGCAATTGCTCGACGCGCACGCGGTTCCAGTCGACGTCGAGTTCTTCGGCGATCAGCATCGGCAGCGAAGTCTTCACGCCCTGGCCGATTTCGCAGCCACGCGCGCCGATGATCACCTCGCCGGTCTTCTCGATGCGCACGAAGGCACCGAGCGAGGCCGGTTCGATGCGCGCACCGAGGTAGGGCAGCATCGCCTGCGCGCTTGCGGCGCGCCAGCCGACGATCAGCGCGCCCGACGCGACCGCGCCGACGACAAGAAACCTGCGTCGCGAAGGATTGGCGATCGTCTTGTCTTTGCTCACGACTTGCCGCCTTCGTGCGCAGCGCGCTCCTTGGTGATTTCCGCCGCGCGCTTGATCGCCTTGCGAATGCGAGGATAGGTGCCGCAGCGGCACAGATTGGAAATCCGGCCGATATCGTCGTCGTTCGGATTCGGCGTGCGCTTGAGCAGGTCCGCCGCGGCGATGATCTGTCCGGCCTGACAGTAGCCGCACTGCGGCACGTCGATCTCGATCCAAGCCTGCTGCACCGGATGCAGCTCGCCGTTGGCCAGGCCCTCGATCGTGGTCACCTCGCGCTTGGCCAGCGCCTTCATCGGCATCAGGCAGGCGCGCTGCGCCTTGCCGTCGACGAGCACCGTGCAGGCGCCGCAGGCGCCGATGCCGCAGCCGAACTTGGTCCCGGTCAGGCGCAGTACGTCACGCAGGTACCAGAGCAGCGGCATCGTGTCGTCGCCGTCGAAGCTGTAGGCGCGGCCGTTGATGCGCAGCGCAACCGCTTTTTCGTCGTCGGCCTTGCTGGCGGCCGGCGTCACTGGCGGCTTGGCGGGATGAGTCGGAGTGGTCTGCATGGAGCGCCTCGCGTCGGATGCGGCATTTTCGCATTGTTCGGACGCCATGCGCACCCGCCGCAGGTTCAGGCCAATCGTGCCCGCGCTCGCTCATCATCTCCGCAAGCTTTAGCCGGACGGCGAAGGATTGCCCGAGCAAACGCTCGCGAACTACACCACGCGCGCGCGGAAGAGGTCGTGAATGTTGAGCGCGCCGATCAAGCGTTCGTCGGTATCGACGACGAGCAGGGCGTGGATCTTGTAGGTCTCCATGAGCTGCGCGGCCTCGACCGCGAGCTTGTCCGCGCGGATCGTCTTCGGCTTGGTGCTCATCAGCTCGGTGACCCGGGTGCGGCGCAGGTCGATGTCGTCGTCGTCGATCGCGCGGCGCAGGTCGCCGTCGGTGAACACGCCGGCAAGTGCGCCGTCCGCGCCGACGACGGCGGTCATGCCGAGGCCCTTGCGCGTCATCTCGGCCATCGCTTCGTGGATCGTGGCGTCGAGGCCGATCATCGGCAGGCGCTCGCCGCTGTGCATGACGTCGGCGACATGCACGAACAGGCGCCGGCCGAGCGCGCCGGCCGGGTGTGAGCGGGCGAAATCCTCTTCGGTGAAGCCGCGCGCTTCGAGCAGGGCGATCGCGAGCGCGTCGCCCATGACCAGCGCCGCGGTCGTGCTCGCGGTCGGCGCGAGGCCAAGCGGGCAGGCTTCCTCGGGTACGCTGACGTCGAGGTGCACGTCGGCCATCGTCGCGAGCGAGGAGTCGGGATTGCCGGTCATCAGGATCAGTGGCACGCCCTGGCGCTTGATCAGCGGCAGGATCGCGAGCAGTTCGTCGGTCTCGCCCGAGTTCGACAGCGCGAGCACCACGTCCTTCTGCGTGATCATGCCGAGGTCGCCGTGACTGGCTTCGCCCGGGTGGACGAAGAAAGCCGGGGTGCCGGTCGAGGCCAGCGTCGCCGCGATCTTGCGCGCGACATGGCCCGACTTGCCCATACCCGAGACCACGACGCGGCCGCCGCAGTCGAGCATCAGCTCGCAAGCGCGCAAAAATGCGCCGTCGATGCGCGACTCGAGTAGGCTGATCGCGCGTGCCTCGGTCTCGATAACGGTAATCGCGCTGCGCCTCAAGGCGGCTGGGTCGAGCCGCGCCGGCGCCGGGTTCAGTGGCTGGATTTTCGCATTCATCAGCAGGGGAAGGAGCAGGGACAGCGGTGGATGTGCGGGATCCGGGTTTCTGTGCCCGAGGTAATTCGTTACCATTGTCGTTTTCCTATTGTAGCCGTCACCCCCCGTGCCAGCCAGAAGCTCCCGCTCTGGGACAGCGGCGGGCCGCCGCCGGTTCCGTTGCAGTCCACGGTGGGTTGCGCCGATCCGGGCCAGGCGACGAATCAAGACGAAAACGACGCTCTAACCGTCGCGCGGAGGACAAAACCGTCCGCGCTGCCCGCTCTGCGCCATAATTGCCTCTTATCATGGACACCGAAACAATCAAGAATCTCATCGAGCGCGGCCTGCCCGGCGCCAAAGCCGAGGTGCAGGGCGCCGATGGCGTGCATTTCGAAGCAGTGGTGGTTGCCGACGCCTTTGCCGGCAAGCTGCCGCTGGCGCGGCACCGCCTCGTTTACGCGACGCTGGGCGATCTCATGGGGGGGGCGATCCACGCGCTCTCGCTGAAAACTCTGACTCCGGAAGAGTCGGCCAGACAACAACGGTAACTTCCCACATGGCAAAAATCGTGATCTCGGGCGGCGCTCCGCTCAACGGCGAAGTGCAGATTTCCGGTGCGAAGAATGCCGTGCTGCCGATCCTCGCCTCGACCCTGCTCGCCGACGGCCCGATGTCGATCACCAACGTGCCGCATCTGCACGACGTGACCACGACGATGGAGCTTCTCGGCCAGATGGGCGTGAGCCTCGAGATCGACGAGCGCATGCGCATCAACATCGATCCGCGCACGACCAATCGCTATTTCGCGCCGTACGACCTGGTCAAGACCATGCGCGCCTCGATCCTCGTGCTCGGTCCGCTGGTCGCGCGCTTCGGCGAGGCCGAAGTGTCGCTGCCGGGTGGATGCGCGATCGGCTCGCGTCCTGTCGACCTGCACATCAAGGGACTGCAGGCGCTCGGAGCCGAAGTGAATGTCGAGAACGGCTACATCAAGGCGCGCGCAAAACGGCTGAAAGGCGCGCGCGTGCACTTCGACATCGTCACCGTGACCGGCACCGAGAACATCATGATGGCCGCTGCATTGGCCAGGGGCACGACCGTGCTCGAGAACGCCGCGCAGGAACCCGAGGTCGTCGATCTCGCCAACTGCCTCAATGCGATGGGCGCGAAGATTTCCGGCGCCGGCACCGAGACCGTCGTCATCGAAGGCGTCGAGCGCCTGAACGGCACCAACTACGACGTATTGCCCGACCGCATCGAGACCGGTACGTTTCTCGTTGCCGGCGCGATCTCGGGCGGCCGCGTGCTGGCCAAGCGCGCGCGCCCGAACACGCTCGATGTCGTGCTGCAGAAGCTTGAGGATGCCGGCGCCGAAATCACCACGGGCGACGACTGGATCCAACTCGACATGCATGGGCGCAAGCCGAAGGCAGTCGACATCGTCACCGCGCCGTATCCTGCGTTCCCCACCGACATGCAGGCGCAGTTCACCGCGCTCAACGCTGTTGCCGAAGGCGTCGGCGTCATTACCGAAACCGTGTTCGAGAACCGCTTTATGCACGTGCAGGAACTGCAGCGTCTCGGCGCCGACATTCACGTCGACGGCAACACTGCGACGATTCATGGCGTCGATACGATGACCGGCGCGCCGATCATGGCCACCGACTTGCGCGCTTCGGCCTGCCTCGTGCTCGCAGGACTTGCGGCAAAGGGCGACACCACGGTCGATCGCGTCTACCACATCGACCGCGGCTACGAGAACATCGAGGAAAAACTCGGCAGCCTCGGCGCGCATATCCGCCGGCTACCGTCGTAAGCAACCTCTGATTGGCCTGCTGCGCGCCCGCAATATCGGACTGCGCAGGCTAGAAGTTGGGTAACGTCCCGCCGCTACAGTCGCGCCGCAAGGTCGGCGAGCGGCGCGACCACGAGCAGACGCGCGAGCACGAGCGCGACCGACGCTGCCAGGAACGAAAAATCCATTCCGCCGACCGGCGGCAGGAAGCGGCGGAAAGGCCGCACGATCGGTTCGGTCAATTGCACGAGCACACGCATGTTCGGATGCTCGCGTTCGTTGGTGAAGAAGCTCAGCACGGCGCGAATCAGAAGCGCCCAGAACGCGATCCAGACGGCGATGCCGAGCACAGTGACGACTGCGCCGAGCAGCCAGCCGAGAGGCCCGTGGCTCAGGCCCACGATCGCCGCGAGCAGGATCGATTCGACCAGGGCCAGGGCGACGGCGATCGCGAGCGAGGCCGTTTCGATTTTTCCCACACGCGGCAGAATGCGACGGATCGGCGCAATGATCGGGTTGGTCAGCTTGTAGACGAACTGGCAGACCGGATCGTAGAACGCGGCGTTGACCGCGATCAGCATCGCGCGAACGAGGAAGACGCCGATGAGGAAATCGAAGATCGTCTGGATCAGGAACGCCGCGGCGTTGAGCAGATAAGGCATGGTCTCGGTATCTTAGCGCTCTTGCGCGAGCGTGGAAGTGCGCAAACGATCGACGGCGACTGCAGCGATCAATCGAGTTGCGCGGAAAGTTCCTGGCCGCGTTTCGTGGCCGCAGCGACGGCGCGCACGGCAATGGCGCGCAGGCCGTCCGCTTCGAAGCTTTCGACGGCGGCCTGGGTGGTGCCGTTGGGCGAGGTGACGCGGCGGCGCAGCTCGGCCGGCGCCTCGCCTTCCTCGCGCAGCATGCGCCCGGCGCCGAGACAGGTCTGTGTTACCAGGGCGCGGGCGGCGTCGCGCGGCATGCCCTGCGCGACAGCGGCATCCTCGAGCGCCTCGACGAGGAGGAAGAAATACGCCGGCCCCGAACCGGACAGGGCGGTGACCGTGTCCATCAACTTTTCGTCGGCTATCCATACAGCGAGGCCGGCGGCATCGAGAATGCGCTGCGCCATCTCGCGCTGTCGCGCATCGGTGTGCGCGTTCGCGACGAGGCCCGCAGCGCCGGCGCCGATCAGCGCCGGCGTGTTCGGCATCGCGCGCACGACCGCGACGTCAGCGCCGAGCCATGCGTCGATCTGGTCGATACGGATGCCTGCGGCGATCGACACGACCAGCGGTTTTTGCGCTTGCACGATATCGCGCAACGAAGCGCATACCGTCTTCATCACCTGCGGCTTCACCGCGAGGACGATGGCGTCGACACCTTGCGCCGCATCGCCACCGTTGTCGAACGTGGCGACCCCGAAGTCGTCGGCGAGCGCAGTGCGCAGATTCGCATTCGGCTCGGCGACGGCGATGTCGGTGCCGCGCGTTCCTGCGCGCACGAGGCCGCCGATCAGGCTGCGCGCCATGTTGCCGCCGCCGATAAAGGTAATGCGTGGGGTTGTAACACTCATGGTACAGCCAATGCGTTGGATGGAACGATGATCTCGACACGCCGATTTTGCGCGCGACCCTCGGTGGTGCCGTTGTCGGCCGCGGGATAGTCGGAACCCAAGCCCTTGCGTTCGACGTTCTTCGCAGCGAAGCCTTCGGCGACGAAGGCGTTGGCGACGATATCTGCGCGGCGTTGCGACAGGATCAGGTTGTAGTCGCGTGCGCCGACGTCGTCAGTATATCCGTCGATGCGCAACTGGTGGATATCGACGGCGAGCAGCTGGTTGGCGAAGTCGGCGATCGACTTGCGAAACGCGGGCTTGAGGTCGTCCTTGCCGAATTCAAACGAGATGCGGTCGGGCAGGAGCAGCATCCAGCCCTCGTCGATCTTCTTGAAGCCGAGCTGGGTCAGCGTTTGCGCCTGGCGCTGGGCGAGCGTCGGCTTGGATGGGGCAGATGCGCATGCCGCGAGCAGCATGAACAGGCAAAACGCGAGCGCAAGGGGCAACGGGCGCTGCAATCGAAGGGAAAAGCCGCTTGCTTGCATAACTTCCTTTGTTGCGAACCATGGGGACGTGGAAAGTTGCCTGTGCCATCTAGCTGCTAGATCGCGGACGGATTGACGCCAATCCGACCCGCTTGCTCACCACCGTCGGCGCCCGCCTGCCAGCGGGTGATGCGGCCCTCCGCATAACGCTGATTCTTCGCCGTATACATCGCCTGATCGGCGATACGCACGAGTTCGTCGGTGCCGTGGGTGGCGTCGGGATAGATCGCCATGCCGATGCTTGTGCTCGGGTGGAGCACGAGACTGCCATGTCGGATCTGGACTTCGAGTTCGGCATGCAACTCGGCAAGAATCTGTTGCGGATCCGCGTCATCGGCGAGCGGCGACAACAGGACGACGAACTCGTCGCCGCCGATGCGCGTAGCGGTGGTCTCCTGCGGCCGCCACATGCGCAGGCGTGCGGCGATGTGGCTGAGCAGCTCGTCGCCGGCGGCGTGGCCGAGGTTGTCGTTGACTGACTTGAACGCGTCGATGTCCAGATAGAACAGGCAGGCGCGCGTACGGTTGCGATCGCAGGCCTCGATCGTTTTCTGCAGCGCAGGCTCGAACATCGCGCGGTTCGGCAGGCCGGTCAGTGCGTCGACGTAGGCGACGCGCCGCAAGGCGGCATTGCTTTGCGTCAACAGATGGTCGCGCAGGCTGATTTCGTCGAGCAGGACGTTGAATTCGCTGCGCAGATCCTCGACCTCGGCGAGCGAGGACGGTGGCGCGCGCCGGCTGAAATCGCGGTCTTCGATCAGATGCTTGACCACCTCGCGAAGTTGCCAGATCGGCTGGGTGAAGCGTCGCGTATACCTGCGCGCGAGGGCGAGGGCGCAGGCGGCGACCAGCAGCATGCCGAACCCGAACCAGGCAAGTAGCCCGCCGAGCGTGCGCAGCATCGGCTCACTGCCGCCTTCGATGGTGATGTCGCCGATGCGCCGACCCTCGACGACCACGTCCTGGCCTACGCGCTCGTTGCCGACCCAGGTGGACAGTGTGCCGATCCAGCCGTCCGCGCGCGCGTCGATGCGCGCGAGCGCGATGCCCGAGGCGTCGCGGATCTCGGCAAAGGTGATGCCCTCGTCCTTCGGAATCGACTGCAGTATCTCCAGCGCCGTCTTCGTGTCGCGGAATTCGATCGCGCTGCGGCTCTCGCTCGCGGCGAAACTGATCAGCGTGCGCAGATGGCGTTCAGTCAGCTGGTGTAGGAAGTAATAACTCAGCAGAAAGGCACCCGCACCGACGATGACGATAGCCAACGCGGAAATCGAAAGCAGCGCACGCCCGATGTGCGCGGCCGATGCCGTCGCCGGTAGTTTCTTTTGCGCGCGCAGCGGCCGGCTCATGGCACTCCCTTGCCCGCAGTGCGCGACGAGCCCAGGGTGAGCAGGCGCGCGCTGACCGCTAGCGACGACTCCTTCATCGCGGACGCGTTGACCTCGAACTTCTGTCGGTCCGCGGCCGCAGCGTCGTCGAGATGCAGGCAGATCTGCCCGCCAGAAGAGCAGAACTCCGAGCCGGAACCGACCGCGAGTATCGGCAAGTGGCGCGCACGCGCGAGTACCTTGCTGGTGGTCCGGGCATCGACGGCGGTCAGATCAAGTACCTGGCAATCAGCCAGCGAGGCCTCGGCGTCTATGCGGCGGATCGAGAACGGCTTGTCGCGCACGAGGCGTCCGGCGTAGGCGCGATCCTGCTCGGCCGGCAGGTTGCCGACAATGCAGATGTTCCACGCCTGCAGCCGTTCCTCACCCTGCCAATGCACATAGCGGACGAAGCCTGCAATGTATTCGGCCGAATTGCTCAACCCGTCCGGCTGCGCTTCGGCACCGATGGCGGAAGCGGCGCACAGTGGCAGCGTCGCAGTCGAGGCTGCGACTCGGAGGAGAAGCGTGCAAAAGGAAAACCCGCTAGCCATCGTTTGCGAAAAAGGTGCCCCGGAGCATCGACCCGTTTCAACTGGTCAGCAAAGCGGCAGGATTGCCTTTTGCGGGTTGAAAGTGTGAATCATCGCACATTTTTCGCGCGCGGGCCGAACAATGCGGAGCCGATGCGAACCAAGGTTGCCCCTTGCGCGATCGCAACCTCGAAGTCCTCCGACATACCCATCGACAACGTGTCGACACCGGCATGCTCACGACGCAAGGTTTCGAACAGGCGACGCATACGTGCGAATGCGGCTTCGCGCCGACGCCGATCTGGATCGGGTGCGGGTATCGTCATCAATCCGCGCAGCGCGAGTCGCGGCGCCGTGTGCAGCGCCGCGGCGATGGCGTCGATCTCGCCCGGAGTGCAGCCCGACTTGCTCGCCTCGTCGTCGATGTTGACCTGGATCAGCACCTGCAGCGGTGCGGCAGACGCCGGGCGCAGGCGGTCGAGCGCGGTGACGAGCTTGATCCGGTCCAGGCTTTGCAGCCAGTCGAAATGCGCGGCGACCTCGCGCGCCTTGTTCGACTGCAGCGGGCCGATTGCATGCCATTCGAGGTCGAGGTCGGAAAGTTCGCGCTGCTTGGCCAAACCTTCCTGCACGTAGTTCTCGCCGAATGCGCGCTGGCCGAGCGCGGCGAGTTCGCGCACGGCCGCGGCCGGCTGGGTCTTGCTCACCGCGAGCAGGGCGACATCGCGCCCGGCGCGTTGGGCTGCCGCGGCGATGCGCTCGCAGACAGCCCGGTAATTTCCGCTCGAATCCATGCATCCCGCACACATCGTTGTCTGTTCCGCACGTTATACTCGTGACGCGGACTACAGCAAGTGTCGAGGGGAAGGGCGTGGATATAGCGGAACTGCTGGCATTCTCGATCAAGAACAAGGCGTCGGACTTGCATCTGTCGGCGGGCCTGCCGCCGATGATCCGAGTCGACGGCGACGTGCGCCGCATCAACATGCCGGCGCTGGAGCACAAGCAGGTGCATTCATTGGTCTACGACATCATGTCGGACAAACAGCGCCGCGACTACGAGGAATTCCTCGAAATCGACTTCTCGTTCGAAATCGCCGGCCTCGCGCGCTTCCGTGTCAACGCGTTCAACCAGAATCGCGGCGCCGGCGCGGTGTTCCGCACGATTCCCTCCGAGGTGCTCACGCTCGACGACCTCGGCGCGCCGAAGATATTCAAAGAACTGATCAATCAACCCGTGGGCCTGATCCTGGTCACCGGGCCGACCGGTTCGGGCAAGTCGACCACGCTCGCGGCGATGGTCGACCACATCAACAAGAACGAGTACGGGCACATCCTCACGATCGAGGACCCGATCGAATTCGTGCACACCGCGAACAAGTGCCTGATCAACCAGCGCGAAGTGCATCGCGACACGCACGGCTTCAACGAGGCGCTGCGTTCGGCGCTGCGCGAAGACCCGGACTACGTCCTCGTCGGCGAGTTGCGCGACCTGGAGACGATCCGCCTCGCGCTGACCGCGGCCGAAACCGGCCACCTCGTGTTCGGCACGCTGCATACCTCGAGCGCGGCGAAGACGATCGACCGCATCATCGACGTGTTCCCGGCCGGCGAGAAGCCGATGGTGCGTTCGATGCTGTCCGAATCGCTGCGCGCGGTCATCGCCCAGTCGCTGCTGAAGAAGGTTGGCGGCGGCCGCATCGCCGCGCACGAAATCATGGTCGGCATCCCGGCGATCCGCAATCTGATCCGCGAGGACAAGGTCGCGCAGATGTATTCGGCCATCCAGACCGGCAGCCAGTTCGGCATGCAGACGCTCGACCAGTGCCTGCAGGACCTGGTCAAGCGCGGCCACGTCACGCGCCAGGAAGCATCGATCTATGCGAAGAACAAGGACGTGTTCAAATAAGGCCGCGATCAGCGATTCGGGATCGGGAAGCCGCGCCGATCGTCTTGCCGACTTCCCCCGTCCGACTCGTCCGCCACGCACCACCCATCACGAGCAATCGCCATGAGCCCAGCCGATTTCAATTCCTACCTCAAGCTGATGGTGCACAAGAAGGCCTCGGACTTGTTCATCACGGCCGGCCTGCCGCCCTCGATCAAGATCGCCGGACGCATCGGGCCGATCACCAAGGAAGCGCTGACGTCGCAGCAGTCGCGCGACCTCGTGCTCAGCGTGATGACACCTTCGCAGCGCGAGGAGTTCGAGAAAACCCACGAGTGCCAGTTCGCGATCGCGCTCGCCAGCGTCGGCCGTTTCCGCGTGAGCTGCTTCTATCAGCGCAGCAACGTCGGCATGGTGCTGCGCCGGATCGAGGGCAAGATCCCGACCACCGACGAGCTCAACCTGCCGCCGATCATCAAGCAGCTCGCGATGACCAAGCGCGGCATCATCATCTTCGTCGGTGCGACCGGTACCGGCAAGTCGACCTCGCTCGCGGCGATGATCGGCTATCGCAACCAGAATTCGACCGGCCACATCATCACGATCGAGGATCCGATCGAATACGTGCACCAGCACGGCGGTTGCATCATCACCCAGCGTGAGCTAGGCATCGATACGGACTCGTGGGAAAACGCATTGAAGAACACACTGCGCCAGGCGCCCGACGTCATCATGATCGGTGAGGTGCGCACGCGCGAGACGATGGAACACGCGATCGCATTCGCCGAAACCGGTCATCTGGTGCTGTGCACACTGCACGCGAACAATGCCAACCAGGCGATGGACCGTATCATCAACTTCTTTCCCGAAGACCGCCGCAACCAGCTGTTCATGGACCTTTCGCTCAACCTCAAGGGCGTGGTCGCGCAGCAGCTCATTCCGACGCCCGACGGCAAGGGGCGCCGCGTCGCGATCGAGGTCATGCTCGGCACGCCGCTGATCGCCGACTACATCCGCAAGGGCGAGATCCACAAGCTCAAGGACGTGATGAAGGACTCGACCAACCTCGGCATGTGCACGTTCGACCAGAGTCTCGTCGCGCTCTATCACGCCGGCGAGATTTCCTACGAGGACGCGCTGCGCTACGCCGACTCGGCCAATGAAGTGCGTCTCAAGATCAAGCTCGCGCAAGGCGGCGACGCGACCTCGCTCGCGCAGGGCCTGGGCGATGTCGAGCTGGTCGAGGATGAGACCAAGCGCGGCGGCTTCGTGTTCCGCGGCTAGCGAAGATCGGTCACAGGATGCGGCGAGCCTAGGCGAACCGCATCGGTTGCGAACGATGCAGTTCCGTCGTTGCCGTGTCCTACCGGCGTCGCGAAGCGAACACTCGACCACGCACGAGCGTGGCAACGCCAACGGTGACGAAGAAGAACCCGAATGCGAGCAGCGTGGCCAGCACCTGCTTCCATAGCGCGCCGCCGACGCCGGTTGCAGTGCGGAAACCCCAGCGCGTCGCCGCCACGCTCACGCCGGTGGCGAGAGCGAGCACTGCAAGATCGGCGATCCAGCGCAGGACGTGACGTGGCCTGCGCGGATAGAAGCAGTACAGTGCACCGACGATGCAGAACGCCGGCAGGAACAGGATGAAGGCGAGATCGGTCTGGATGTTCGGGGACATTCTCTCCGCCTCCTAGTCGAGAACGATGCCGTGCATCGCTTCGACGTCGGCCGCGGTCAGCTGCGAGCGCTGACCGCCGAACGTCTCGCGCACGTAATTGGTCACTGCGGCGATCTCGCCGGGATTCAATTGCTGCACGAATGGCGGCATCGAGTACGGCTGCGGGTTGTACGCGGTCGCCGCGGCGAAGCCGCCGTACAGCACCATGCGCACCGCGTTGATCGGATCGGGCGCAGTCGCCGCGACCGCATCGCGCAGCGCCGGATATTGCCCGACCTTGCCTTCGCCGTCCTTGCCATGGCAATCGGCGCAGGCCTGCCGATAGATCTCCGCGCCGTTGCCAGCGACGACTTGCTGGCGCGGCGGGTCGGGCAGCAGGGTGAATTCCGTCTTGCGCGCGGGCCGTGGCGGCACGTTCTTGAGATAGCGCGCCATCGCGACGGCGTCCTCCTCATTGAGGAACTGCAGGCTACGGTAGGTGACTTCGGCCATCGGTCCGTACGCGGCGCCGTGGTCGCTCGCGCCTGCGCGCAGATAACCCGCAAGCTGTTCGACCGAATAGCGCTGCAATTGCTTCGCGTCGAGCGGAGGCGCGTACCAGCCGCTGCCCGGGATGCGGCCGCCGGCGAGGTAGCCATCGACGGCGAGCGCGCCGTTGGCTTCGCGCGTGCTATGGCACATCGCGCAGTGGCCGAGGCCGTCGACGAGATAGCGACCGCGGTCTTCGCGTGCAGCAGCGGGGGACTGCGCCTGCGGCCGGTAGTGCAGCATGCGCCAGAGCACGAGCGCGGAGCGCCAGCCCGCCGGGAAGTCGAGCCGGTTCGCCGGCGGCACGTTCGCACTCGCAGGTAGGCTGCGCAGATATGCATACAGTGCATCGATATCCGCCTCGTCCAACGTCGCGAAATGTTCGTACGGAAATACCGGGTACAGCGGCCCGCGCCGGCTGACGCCGTGGCGCATCGCGCGCGCGAATTCGTCGACCGACCAGGCGCCAATGCCGTGCTCGCGATCGCTGCTCAGGTTTGACGAATAGATCATGCCGTAGCCGGTCGCGAAGCCGCGTCCGCCGGCCCAAGGCGCGCCGCCCGACGCCGTGTGGCAAGCCGCGCAGTCGCCGATGCGCGCGAGATATTCGCCGCGTTGCAACGTCTGCGCATCGTTCGCGACGACGCGGCCGGAATCCTTAGGCACGCGGTACGGCGCGAATCCACCCTGGCGCTCGAACAGAAAAAATCCGATCGCGAGCGCGGCGAGCAGCAACGGAACGGCGATCAAACCGGCGATGCGCAGGGCTCTCATTTCGCCTCCTGCGCATGCGGCAGCGAGCCGCACGCCCGCGGCGGCACGAAGCTGCCGGGCGGCGAAGGACGCACACCGTCGACGTTGGATTGTTGCGAGAGGTAGACCGCAATCGCGCGGATGTCGTCGGCCGGGATCTTGCCGGCGACGTCGTGCATGCAATCGGGTGGCGCACCGTTGCGCACGCCTTCGCGCCAAGCGCCGAACTGGGCGATGACGTAGTCGACCGGTAGGCCGAGCAGCGCCGGCACGCCGGGTTCGAGGCCGGCGAGATTCGCGCCGTGGCAGGCGCTGCATGCCGGCACGTCATGCGCCGGGTCGCCGTGTTCAACGAGATTCCGCGCGACGCGGCGGCGCTCCTCGGTCAACTGCGTGGCGCCGGTGTCGGCACCCCGCGTACGCGGCGGTAGCGAGGCGTAGTAGTCGGCGATCTGCTGCAGGAAGGCATCGTCGGCGAAGCGTACGTACCAGGCCATCTGCGTGCTGAGCCGGCGGCCGTCGCGGAAGCCTTTCAGCTGCTCGAACAAATAGCCGGCCGGCTTGCCGGCGAGATGCGGATAGTACTCCGCACCCTGTACACCTTCGCCACGCTCGCCGTGGCAGGCCGCGCAAGCGGCGAGGCGCGTGCCGAAGTCACCGTCTTCCTGCGCGGGGACACATGGTGCCAGCGTGAGCAGGCAGACAAGCAGGGCGAGCCGGCGCAGCATCGCGTGTGCGCTCAACCGTTCACGCCGTGCGGCTGGATCCAGCCCAGCGCGATGCCGAGCATCACGAACAGGATCAGCGCGACCGACAGACCGATGCGCCGCGTCAGCGCGCCGACCGTGCGGCCGCTGCTGCCGTCCTCGACCATCATGAAATACAGCCCGGCGCCGAGGTTGTAGAGAATCGCGAGCAGGGTCGCGACGACGATGACTTTTCCGAACATGGTGCGCTATCCGAAGGCTTTTTCGACGCGGGCCATTTTACCGGCGCGGCGCCGAGGCAAGCCGATCAGATGCGGCGGAAAAGACCGTATCAGCGCATGCGCGGCGAGGCGTTTTGTCGCAGCGCGGCTCAGGATGGAACGCGCATCAGCTTGCCGAGTGCCGCCATCGCTTCCTCGCAGCGCTCGTCCCACGGTGCGCCGTAGTTGAGGCGGACGAAGTTCGCGAATTCGCCGCGCGAGGAGAAGATCGGTCCGGGCGCGAGCGAGATATTGCGCGCGAGCGCGCGCCGGTGCAGGTCGACCGCGGCGGTGCCCTTCGGCAGCTCCGCCCACAGGAAATAGCCTCCGCGCGGATGAGTGATGCGCGTCGTCGCGGGGAAATGGCGCGCAATCGCCGCGATCATCGCCTGCTGCTGGCGCACGAGCGCTTCGCGCAGCTGGCGCAGATGCCGGTCATAGCCGCCGCGCTCGAGGAACGCCGCGAGTGCGGCTTCGGCCGGCACCGAGGCGGTAAGGCTGGTGCTGAGCTTGAGCCGCGCGATGTCGCGCACGAAACGCCCCGGTGCGGCCCAGCCGATGCGATAGCCCGGCGCGAGACATTTCGAAAACGACGAACAGTGCAGCACCCAGCCCTCGTCGTCGAAGGCCTTGGCCGGTTTCGGTCGGTGCGCGTCGAAATACAGCTCGCCGTAGACGTCGTCTTCGATCAGCGGCGTGCGGTGACGTGCGAGCAGGGCGACGAGATCGCGCTTCTTCGCTTCGCTCATCGTGCTGCCGAGTGGATTCTGGAAATTCGTCATCAGCCAACATGCGGCCGGGCGCTGGCGCTTGAGCGCATTGGCGAGCGCATCGAGATCGATGCCGTTCTCCGGATGCGTCGGCACTTCGATCGCGCGCAGGCGATGGCGTTCGAGCGCCTGCAGCGCGGCGTAGAACGTCGGCGATTCGATCACGATCGCATCGCCCGGTCGCGTCACCGCGGTGAGACACAGATTGAGCGCTTCCATCGCGCCGTTGGTGATGACGAGATCGTCGGCCTGCATCGCAATGCCGTCGGCGACGTAGCGGCGCGCGACCTGGCGGCGCAGCTGCGTATTGCCCTGGATCAGATACTCGACGCTGACGCGCGGATCGAGCTTCTGCACCGTCGTCGCCAATGTCTTCGCCAGGCGCTGCAACGGAAACAGTCGCGGCGAGGGGAACGCCGAACCGAACGGCACGACGTCGCGCTTTGTCGTCGCCTCGAGGATCGCGAATACGCGTTCGGAAACATCGACTTCGACCGATTCGCCGTCCGGCTCCGATGCCGCCTCGAGTGCCTGTGGTGCCGGCGTCCCCGCCGTGGTGACAAAGTAGCCCGAGCGCGCCCGGGCACGCACGAGTCCGCGCGCCTCGAGCAGGTAATAGGCCTGGAACACGGTAGAAGCGTTGACGCCGTGGCTGGCTGCCGTGGCGCGCACCGACGGCAGTCGATCGCCCGCGCGCAGCGTGCCGTTACGAATCGCCGTGCCGATCTCGTCGGCAAGCTCGGCATAGCGCTTCATCAGTGGCGAGGCGAGCGCTTGCGTGGCGCGGGTGCCGGCGTCGCCGCAGGCGGCGACAGCATATGCGGATCGAGCAGCGCGCGCGGCAGTTCGCGGAACACGCCGGCGAATTTCTTCAGGAACGGCGCGAGCGCGGAACTCTTGCGCCAGAACATCGCGATGCGCCGGCTCGGCGCGTGGCCGCGGAACTGGATGAGGTGGATGCTCTCCGAGCGTGCGACCGGCGGTTTCACTGCGAGCGTCGGCAGCAGGGTCACGCCGACGTTTGCCGCGACCATCTGGCGCAGCGTTTCCAGGCTGGTTGCGCGGAAGCCGGATTTTTCGCTGGCCCCCGACAGTTCGCAGACTTCGAGTGCCTGGTCGCGCAGACAATGTCCGTCCTCGAGCAGCAGCAGGCTCTGGTCGGAGAGATCGTCGAGCTTGAGTGTCTTGCGTTTGGCAAGTTCGTGATGCTCGGGTACCGCGAGCAGGAACGGTTCCTCGAACAGGAACTCGGCATGCAACTGGTCGTCGTGGATCGGTTCGGCGAGCACGGCAGTGTCGAGGCGGCCTTCGCGCAACTGCTTCAGCAGCGCGTCGGTTTTTTCCTCGACAAGCAGCAACTCCAGACGCGGAAAGCGCGTGCGTGCCTGCGGCACCACGTGCGGCAGCAGGTACGGTCCCAGCGTTGGGAAGATGCCGAGACGCAGCGTGCCCGATTCGGGGTCGATCGTGCGTCGCGCAATCGCCTTGATCTGCTCGACTTCGGTCAACACCTCGCGCGCACGCGCGACGATTTCCTTGCCGGCTTCGGTCAGCAACACCTTGCGCGGGGTGCGCTCGACCAGGGCGACGCCGAGTTCGTCCTCGAGCTTCTTGATCTGCGTCGACAAGGTCGGCTGGCTGACGAAGCTCGCCTGTGCGGCGCGACCGAAGTGCTTGTGCTCGGCGAGCGAGACGAGATAGCTGAGGTCGCGCAGATTCATGGCTTTTCCAGCTCGTCGTTCAGGTGCCGATCGCCGACCGCAATTGCGGGAGCAATCGCCAAGACCCGCCGATCAGGAACCAAGCATGTCGCGACTTGGGTGCGGAAACAAGCGGCCTGAAAGTGGCTCAGGCTGCTTTTCTCTCTTGCGCGGCGATCGGCGAACGAATCAGGTGATCGAACGCCGACAACGCGGCCTTCGCCCCTTCGCCGGCGGCGATGACGATCTGCTTGAACGGCGTCGTCGTCGCGTCGCCGGCGGCGAACACGCCGGGCATCGAGGTGCGCCCGTGTCCATCGATTTCGATCTCACCGCGCGGCGACAGCGTCAGCGCGCCTTTTAGGAAATCCGTGTTCGGCAAGAGGCCGATTTGCACGAACACGCCGGAGAGTTCGAGCTGCTTCGACTCGCCGTTTGTGCGATCGGTATATTTCAGGCCGGTGACCTTGCTGCCGTCGCCGAGCACTTCGGTGGTCTGCGCGCTGAGGATCACGTCGACGTTCGCCAGGCTGCGCAGCTTGCGCTGCAGCACTTCGTCGGCGCGCAATTTGGAGTCGAATTCGAGCACGGTCACGTGGGCGACGACGCCGGCGAGATCGATCGCCGCCTCGACGCCGGAGTTGCCGCCGCCGATCACGGCGACGCGCCTGCCCTTGAACAACGGGCCGTCGCAATGCGGACAGTAAGTCACGCCCTTGGTGCGGTACTCGGTCTCGCCTGGCACGTTCATGTTGCGCCAGCGCGCGCCGGTGGCGAGTACGATCGTCTTCGACTTCAGCGTCGCACCGTTGGCGAGCTTCACCTCGACCAGGTCGCCGTTCGTGACGAGCTTGTCCGCGCGCTGGCGATTCATGATGTCGACCTCGTAGTCCTTCACGTGCTCCTCGAGCGCAACCGCGAACTGCGGGCCTTCGGTATGCGTGACCGAGATGAAGTTGGCGATCTCCATCGTGTCGAGCACCTGGCCGCCGAAACGCTCGGCGACGACGCCGGTGCGGATGCCCTTGCGCGCGGCATAGATTGCCGCCGCCGCGCCCGCCGGGCCGCCGCCGACGACGAGTACGTCGTAGGGCGCGCGTGCATCGAGTTTCTCGGCGTCGCGCGCATCGGCGCCCGAGTCGAGCTTGGCGAGGATTTCTTCCACGCCCATGCGGCCCTGGCCGAATTCCTCGCCGTTGAGGAAGATCGCCGGCACGGAAAGGATCTGTCTTTCGGTCACTTCCTGCTCGAATGTGCCGCCCTCGATCATCTCCACGCCGATGCGCGGATTGATCATAGCCATCAGGTTCAGTGCCTGCACCACGTCGGGGCAGTTCTGGCAGGTCAGCGAGACGAAGGTTTCGAACTTGTATTCGCCGTCGAGCGCGCGGATCTGTTCGATCGTCTCCGGTGCAAGCTTCAGCGCATGGCCGCCGACCTGGAGCAGCGCCAGTATCAACGAAGTGAATTCATGGCCCATCGGAATGCCGGAGAAGCGCAGGTGGATGTCCTGACCGGGTGTCGTCAATGCGAACGAGGGCGTGCGCATGCCCGGCTCGCTGCGTTCGATCAGACGGAACTGCGGTGACAGGCCGGCGATGTCGGTCAGCAGCGCGCGCAGTTCCTGCGATTTCTCGCTCGCATCAAGCGAGGCGGTGATTTCGACCGGACGCGTGAGCTTGGCGAAATGACTTTGCAATTGGGATTTGAGGTCATTGTCCAACATGGCGGTGACTCCGTAGAAATTGCGAGCGCGGCTTCTTGTTCGTCATTCCGGCGAACGCCGGAACCCAGTGTCTTTTGCTTTCGAGGCCAAAATCGACATGGATTCCGGCGTTCGCCGGAATGACGCCAAAGTGAAGATTTTTCGAGAAATCCGGGCGCGTTGCCGCGCCCGGAGGGGTGCTGTTGCTCGGTTGAAACGACGCTCAGATCTTGCCGACCAGATCGAGCGATGGCTTCAGCGTCTTCGCGCCTTCGTTCCACTTGGCCGGGCAGACCTCGCCCGGGTGCGAGGCGACGTACTGCGCGGCCTTGACCTTGCGCAGCAGCTCGGTTGCGTCGCGGCCGATGCCGTTGTCGTGGACTTCATACAGCTTGATCTGGCCTTCGGGGTTGATGACGAAGGTGCCGCGCAGGGCGAGGCCCTGGTCTTCGATCAGTACTTCGAAGTTACGCGACAGCGTCGCGGTCGGGTCGCCGACGAGCGGGTACTGCACCTTCTTGATCGCATCCGAAGTGTCGTGCCAGGCCTTGTGGGCGAAATGCGTGTCGGTCGACACGCCGTAAATCTCGACGCCGAGCTTCTGGAATTCGGCGTAGTTGTTGGCCAGGTCCTCGAGTTCGGTCGGACAGACGAAAGTGAAGTCGGCCGGGTAGAACACGACGACTGACCACTTGCCCTTGAGCGTCGCGTCGCTGACGTCGACGAACTTGCCGTTGTGGTAGGCGGTCGCCTTGAAGGGTTTGACCTGGGTATTGATCAAGGACATTGCTTGCTTCCTTTTGGGTGGGTGGTGAAGAGGTTGTGGCTAATGTAGTGCGTCGCAACATATTTGTAAAATTGATTTATAATAACGTTTCGATTGATAAAAACTATCGAAATACGTGTCGCAAAAACCGGATGACTTGTGGCGGTTGCCGCGACCGCATGGATCGTGCTTGACTCCGCGGTTTACCGTCGGAGGATTCAGATCATGCGCATGACGAGCGGATTGTTGGCCGTGGCGATGACAGCCGCGTTGCTGTCGCAGGCGGCCTTTGCGGCCGAAGTGGTGCCTACCGGCAAGCTGCCCGACGACGCAAAGCCGCTGGCTTACGCGCTCGACCTGAAGATCGATCCGAAAGCCGATCGTTTCAATGGCCACGTGCGCATCAAGGTCAAGCTTGCCAAGTCGGCCGATCATCTCTGGCTGCATGCGCGCGAGCTCGATATCGCCAAAGCCGTGGTCATCGATGCCAAGGGCAAGACGCATGACGCGAAGCTGAGCGTGCGCGATTCCTCCGGCGTCGCCGAAGTCGCGTTCGGCGCCATGCTGCCTGCGCAGGACCTCGAACTGGCCTTCGACTACTCGGCGCCGTTCAACGCCAAGTTGCAGGGCATCTACAAGATCAAGGTCGGTGACGACGCCTACGTGACTACGCAGATGGAAGCGATCAGCGCGCGCTACGCATTCCCCTCGTTCGACGAGCCGCGCTTCAAAACGCCGTTCGACATCACGCTGACCGTGCCGAACGACGAAGCCGCGCTTGCCAACACCTTGCAGACCGGCACGAAGGAGTCGGACGACAAGAAGTGGAAGACGCTGACGTTCGCCCAGACCAAGCCTTTGCCGACCTACCTTGTCGCGCTCGCGGTCGGTCCGTGGGACGTGGTCGACGGCCCGACAATCCCGGCAAACGCGGTGCGCAAGGATCCGCTGCCGCTGCGCGGCGTCGGTCCGCGCGGCACCGGGCCGCAGCTCAAATGGATCCTCGAGCAGACGCCGGAAACGGTGAAGTACTACGAGGAGTACACGAAGCAGCCGTATCCATTCGACAAACTCGATCTCGTCGGCGCGCCGGACTTCTCCGCCGGCGCGATGGAGAATGCCGGCCTCATCGTCTACCGCGACGTGTTGCTGCGCATCGATGCCAAGTCGCCGGCGTCGAGCTACCGTTCGAGCTTCAACGTCAATGCGCACGAAATCGCGCACCAGTGGTTCGGCGACCTCGTCACCGTGCCGTGGTGGGACGACATCTGGCTCAACGAAGCCTACGCGACCTGGGCGCAAGGCAAGGCGACGGTGGCATTGAAGCCCGAGTATCTCGGTGACCTGTCGCGGCTCGAAGGTACGCTGCACGCGATGAACTCCGACAGTCAGTTGTCGGCACGCAAGATCCGCCAGCCGATCAAGGATCAGGGCGACATCGAGAACGCGTTCGACGGCATCACCTACCAGAAAGGCGCGGCCGTGCTGCGCATGTTCGAGGAATGGGTCGGCGAGGACGTCTATCGCGAGGCGATGCGCGATTACCTGGCCCAGCACAAGTTCGGCAGCGGCAATTCCGATGACCTCATTGCGACGATCGCGCGCGTCAGCGGCAAGGGTGAGACGCTGGCGCGCGCGATGCGCAGTTTTCTCGATCAGCCGGGCCTGCCGCTGGTGCATGCCGAACTCAGATGCAACGCCGGCAAGGGGGCGATCGAGTTGAGCCAGTCGCGTTACCTGCCGTACGGCGTGCTCGGCGAAGGCAGTCCACTGTGGCAAGTGCCGGTCTGTGCGCGCTTCGGCCGCGACGGCAAGAACGACAGGCAATGTTTCCTGCTCGATGCGCCGAAGAAGGAATTCGCGCTCGCCGGCAGCTGCGCGCAATGGACGATGCCGAATGCCGACGCCGCGGGTTACTATCGCTTCGCCCTCGGCACCAACGATTTCGGCGCATTGAAGAGTCAGGTTGCCGCGCTTGCGCCGGCCGAGCAGCTGGTCTACGCCGATGCGATTGCCGCCGCGTTCGAGCAGGGTGCGATCGGGCCCGAGGTCGTGCTCGACGCGATGCCGGCACTGGCATCCTCGGACGTCCCGCAGATCGCCACTGCGCTGGTCGGCTCGTTCGAATGGATCCGCGAACATCTCGCCAGCGACGTGACGCGTCCGGCACTCGACGCCTACGCGAAGTCGCTGTATGCGTCGCGCTTGAAGGAGCTCGGCCTGCACAAGCGGCCGAACGACGGCGATGCGACCACGCGCCTGCGCCTCGGCCTCGTCGATCTGCTCGCGCTGACGGTGCGCGACAAGGATCTGCGTGCGCAGCTCAACGGCGAAGCGCGCGCCGCGCTCGGTCTCGACGGCGGCAAGGCCGATCTCGGCAAGCTCGATCCGGATGTCCGCGGCGTGGCGCTCAAAGTTGCCGTGCAGGACTCCGGCGAGGCCGCATACAAGGCCGTGCAACAGGAACTCAAGACCAACACGCAGACCAAGCAGCGCTATGAGCTGATCGCCGCGCTGGCCGCGACGCACGATGCGAAACTCAGCGAGGACGCGCGCAACTACGGGCTGACCCCGGCGGTTGCGGTCGGCGAGATCCAGTACCTCTACTACAGCAATGTCGGCGAAGAGGAAAATCGCGCCGGCTTCTGGAACTGGCTCAAGCCCCATTTCGACGCGCTGCGCAAGCGCCTGCCGGATTCGCATCAGTCGCTCGCGGTCGGCCTCGCGAGCGCCGGGCGCTGCAGCAAGGACTCGGGCGAGGAAATGCGCGAATGGTTCGCGCCGCGCATCAAGGAGATGATCGGCGGTGAGCGCAAACTTGCGCAGTCGCTCGAGGGCGTCGGCACCTGCGGCGCGTTGCGCGAACATGTTGGCACGAAGGCACTGGCGCAGTGGGCGGAGGCGCATCCGGCAAAGTAGCTTTGCTTTGCGTTGCAGCGAGGTCAGCCCGCCAACCGGGCTGGTTTTCAGGTGGCGGCCGAGGGAACCTGCTCGCGGTTTTGGCGGCGCTGCAACGCTTTGGCGCAGCGACGTCCGAGACGGATGCTGGGTTGCTCGACCCAGCGATGCACAGCCTCGGCGAGCAACAGAGTCAGGGCCAGATTGGCCAGGAGATATACCGCAAGGTGCTGCGTCCGCCACCACGAGCCTTGGGGTTGCCTCTGCAACAGCCACAAAGTCGCCATGAACACGACCGGGTGGAACAGGTAGATCGAATAGCTGATTGCCCCGAGCCAGTCGGTCAGGCGTGTGCGGATGCGAACCCAACGTTCGCCGACAAGGAACAGCAGCAGGCCGAGCGCATAGGCTACTTGTGCATTGCCCCAGAACCCCGCCCGCGGAATCGTGATCGCCGGCAGCACGACGAGATAGCCAGCGAGCAGAGCCAAGATGCCGAATCGGGCCAAGCGATCGGATGTCGGGCCCGCATCGATCAGCAACTGGCGATACAGCGTCCCGCACAGCATGATCGAGAGGTTCAGGAAATCGAATGCAAGCTTCGTTTCCACCAGCGGGTGGCGAATCCACAGCGATAGCATCGCCAGCGCGTAGATCGCGCCGAATGTCGACGCGATCACCAACAGAACTCGTGGCTTGCCGAGACTATGCATGCTGGCCAGCACGGCGCAGAGTGCATAGAACATCAGTTCGGTGAGAAGCGTCCAGTACAACCCTTCCGCCGGCGGCACGCCGAACAGATCTTGCAGCAGGGTCAAATTGACGAGGAAATCGGAAGCGGTGAACGGTATGCCACGAATCCAATAGCCGGTCAGCGCGCCGAGCGGGATCGACAGCCAATAGGCCGGGAAGATGCGGAAGAAGCGCTGCACGAGAAAGCTGCGCACCGGAGCGGGTTTCTGCGGATGCAGGCTGAACGGAATCACGAATCCGCTGATCAAGAAAAACGTGACTACGCCGATGCGTCCGATGTTGAGCGAAGAGATGAACTCCTGCGACGCCGCGCCGGCCAACGCGTTCGGTCCGTCAAGATGCACGAAGGCGTCACCGACGTGCACCCACAGCACCAGCAACGCGGCGATCGCGCGTAGCGCGTCGATGTGACGCAAGCGCGTTTCTGCGGCTGCAGGGGTCGACTTGAAGGCGGATGCCGGGCCGCTTCCTGCTGAATCTGCCGACGCGGAATCTTCTTTACGCTCGTCGGTACATTTCGGCTCGGGCGAAAAGAGCCCGAAAAATCTTGTGGCAGCCTTCCACGCGGACGGATGTCCGGCCGAGTTTCCAGAGGCGGAGAAAGATTTGGCAGAAAACCAGTTCAGTTTGATTTGTCCGCATCGAAACGGGCGACCGCAAAACTTTGAAAGTCTAGCGCACGGCCTGCTGTTGCGGCGGCTTGGCGACGAAATCGAGGATATCGCGCATCACCGGCGGCGGCTTGCCTGCGCGCCCGCGCGCAAGTGCGACAAGCAACTCGCCGTGATCGATGCCGCGGTAGAGCTTGAGCACGGCGGTGCCATCCATCGCCTGCGCACGCTCGGCCATAGCCTCAGCGTTGTTCGGCGTCACTTCGTCGTCGTCCAGGCCCTGCAGCAGCAGCATGGGCGGCTCGTCGCCGTCGACGAAGTTGATCGGCTGCGAGTCGTAGCGGCCTTCCGCGTCGTCGCCGAAAATCTCGGCTTCGTCGTCCTGGTAGGGAAGGAATGCATATGCGCCGGCCAGGCCGATCATGCCAGCGAGGTCGCGTGGGGCGAGCCCGGCCACGGCGAGATAACGCTTGTCGCAGGCGAGTAGGGCGGCAATGTGGCCGCCGGCGGAGTGCCCGGCGACGAAGACGCGTCGAGCGTCGCCGCCGAATTCCGCGGCATGCGCAAAAGTCCACTTTGTCGCACTCGCCGCGTCGTTCATGAATTCCGGGAAACGCACGTCGGGGAACTTCCGGTAGTCCGGTATGACCACGACGATGCCCTGGCTTGCCAGCGCCTCGCCGACATAGCGGTACCAACGCCGCCGACCACCCTCCCAACTGCCGCCGTAGAAGAACACCACCACCGGCGCGCCCGAAGCAGTGTGCGGTGCATAGACATCGAGCTTGAGTGCGTGCTCTGCATCGAACACGATGCCGCGGTGGACGGCGAGGTCGTGTGTGCTGTCGGCGCTGCCGAGCGTCGCGTACCAGACCTGGGAGCAGGCAGCCAGCAGCAACGAAGCGAGTGCCGTCACCGCCGCGCGCGCACGGCGCCGGAGCCGACGAAAATTGCCAAGGCGCGGCTTCGTTCCTATCATCGGGCGATTGTTGCAGGAATCAGGGGCGGCGGAAATCAAGATGGGCGACGAAGCAACGCAACGCGGTAAGGAGCTGTTCGCTGACATCCCCGAGCGCAACACCGGCGATGTGCTGTTGCGCACGACCCAACAGCATCATGTTTCGCTGAGCGTGATGGCGGACACCAAGGCGAGCATCGTCATCACCGTTTCCTCGATCGTGCTGACTCTGAGCCTGGGCAAGCTCAACGATCCGGACCTGCGTTGGTCGGTGCTGGTGTTGACCGCATTCACCCTGCTCGCGTTGCTGCTCGCAGTGCTCGCCGTGCTGCCGAAGTATCGTCCGTTCAAGCTGACCACGACCGAACTGCCGGCGGGATTCAACCTGCTGTTCATGGGTCATTTCGCCGAACTGCCGCGCGAACGCTTCCTCGCCGAGATCGCGGGCTCGATGCGCACCGACGGTTCGGTCTATTTCGCGATGGCGAACGACATCTACAGCCTCGGCACCTATCTCGCGCAGCACAAGTACCGCTATCTGCGTTTCGCCTATTTGAGTTTCCTCACCGGCTTCGTGCTCGCGCTGCTCATGCAGGTGTGGCGCATGCTGTTCGCGCACTGAATCCCTCCGCGGAGTCCCACGATGTCGAATTTCGAGCACGTCCTGCTCGGCGCCGTCGAGGCGGGCGGAACCAAATTCGTCTGCGCGCTCGGCGAACCCGGCGGCCGTCTGTATGCGGAAGCCGCGTTCGCCACGACCACGCCGGAAGAGACGCTCGCACGCGTCGCCGATTTCTTCGTCGAAACGCAAATGCGCCACGGTCCCGTAGCCGCGGTCGGCATCGGCTCGTTCGGGCCGGTGCACGTGCGCCCGGGCTCGGCGCAATACGGTCGCATTGCACGCACGCCGAAGCTGCGCTGGGAAGGTGTCGACATGCTCGGCGAGATCGCGCGCGCGGCAGGCGCGCCCGCGGCGATCGACACCGACGTCAATATCGCCTTGCTCGGCGAGGTGCGCCACGGCGCCGGCGTCGGCTACGACGACGTCGTCTACGTCACCGTCGGTACCGGCATCGGTGCGGGCGTCTACGCCAACGGCAAGATCGTCTACGGCTTCGCCCATCCCGAAGTCGGGCACATCCACGTGCCGAAGCCGGCCGAGGACGCCGCGTTCGCCGGCGTCTGCGCCTTCCATGCCGATCGCTGCGTCGAGGGCCTCGCCTCGGGACCAGCACTGCAGGCGCGCTGGGGCACCGGTGCGGAAAACCTGCCGCCCGAGCATCCGGCGTGGACGCTGCAGGCACATTATCTCGCCGCGTTGTGCGTGAACCTGCTCGTCGTCTCGGCGCCGCGCCGCATCATCCTCGGCGGCGGCGTGATGGCGCAGACGCATCTGTTCCCACGCGTGCGCGCCGCGCTGGGCGAACTGCTCAACGGCTATCTCGATTTCGCCGCGTACGGCATCGAACTCGACGATCTCGTCGTGCCCGCGCAACTCGGCGGACGCGCCGGCGTGATCGGCGCACTCGAGCTCGCGCGCGATTCCGTCGCCGCGCGCTAGCCGCAGCAAGCAGCGCGCGCGATGAAGCAATCTCCGCAACGCGTGTTGGTGATGCCCGACAAGTTCAAGGGCACGCTGACTTCTGACCAGGCCGCGCGCGCGATCGTGCGCGGCCTGCGCCGCGCCTGGCCGCAGGCACGGTTCACGACGCATGTGCTCGCCGACGGCGGCGAGGGCTTTGCCGCTGCCCTGGCGCACGCGACCGGTGGAACGCTGCGCCGCTGCGTGAGCGTCGATGCGGCGGGGCGTCCGTGCCGCGCAACATGGGGCTTGCTCGGGGACGGTCGCAGCGCGGTGTTCGATCTCGCCGCTGCGAGCGGGCTGGCGCAGTTGCCGCCGGAACTGCGCGATCCGCTGCGCACTTCGACGTACGGCAGTGGCCTCGTGCTGCGCAAGGCGATCGACGCGGGAGCGACCAAGATCGTCATCGGCCTCGGCGGCAGCGCGAGCAACGATGGCGGCATCGGCCTGGCCACTGCGCTCGGCTGGAAGTTTCTCGATCGCCGCGGCGACGAGATCGCGCCCAGCGGCGCGGGCCTGTTGCATCTGCACCGCATCGTGGCGCTGCGGCCGCGGCCGCGTGTGCGTATCGTCGCCGCGTGCGATGTCGACAATCCGTTGTTCGGCCGCAGCGGCGCGGCATATCGGTTCGCGCCGCAGAAGGGCGCCGACGCACAGGCGGTGCGCGAGCTCGACCGCGGCCTGCGCCGGCTCGCGCGCATTGTCGGGCGCGATCTGGGCAAGGATCTCGCCGATGTCCCCGGCGCGGGCGCCGCAGGCGGTTGCGGCTTCGGCCTGATGGCGTTCTTCGGCGCGCGGCTCGTATCGGGTTTCGAGATCCTGCGCCACGAAACGCGCGTCGACGCGCTGTTGCGCGCGCACGATTTGGTCGTCACTGGCGAAGGTGCATTCGACCTCACCTCGTTGTCCGGAAAGGCGCCGTACCGCCTGGCGCTGCTCGCGCGCAAGCTGCGCATGCCGGCCTGGGGCGTGTTCGGCCGCGTCGATCTTCCCGAGTCGAAGCTGCCTTTCGCGCGCGTGGCCGCGCTTGTGGGCAGCGGAGCCGTGGTGGCCGTAAGCAACGCCGAACATGCGCGGCGTCTCGAAACGGCTGCGTACCGGCTCGCATTGAAAACGTGAGTCCGGCGCTATCCGCGCCGTCGCGGTGAACATATCATCGCGCGAAGCGGAACCAACCCCGCGCTGGCCTCTCGTACGTTGCATGCCGCATCGACCGCCCACGGAGTCACCCATGCTGCGAATCACGCTACGTTTCCTCGCGCTGTTGATGCTCTGCAACCTTGCCGGCGCGGCAACGCCGCCGGCGGACGATGCGGCCCTGCCCACGATCCTGCGCGACTGGCGCAGTTGGGTGCTCAAGGATCTCGATTTCCGCGCCTGCCCATTCCTGTCGACGCAGATGTCGGACGATGCGAACGGACGCATCTGCGCCTGGCCCGGTCGTCTCAGTCTCGCCGCCGCCGCGAGCGGCGCCACGTTCGCGCTGCATTGGCGCGTCGATGCGCCGTCGTGGGTGACGTTGCCGGGTGACGCGCAGCACTGGCCGCAGCAGGTCAAGGTCAACGGCCAGGCGCAGCCGGTGCTCGATCGTGCGGGAACGCCCGCGCTGTGGCTGACCGCAGGCGGCTACGACATTGCCGGCACGATTCCTTGGCACGAACGACCACAGTCGCTGCCGGTGCCGAGCGGCATCGGCCTGATCGCATTGAGCGTCGACGGCAAGGCGGTCGCGCCAGTGCAGCGTGACGGCGACGCGGTGACGCTCGGGCGCAGCGCCGCCGCGGCGCCCGAGGCGGACAGCGTCGATCTGCGCGTATTCCGCGAGCTCGCCGACGGCGTGCCCGCACTGTTGACGACGCAGATCCATTTCATCGTCGCCGGGCAGGCGCGCGAAGAAACATTCGGTCCCGTGTTGCCGCCCGGATTCGTCGCAACCGCGCTCAGCGGCAATTGGCCTGCGCGGCTCGACAACGACGGCCGCCTGCACGTGCAGGTGCAACCGGGCGAGGCGGTGCTGAGCCTGAGTGCGCGCGCGCTCGCGCCGCTCGCCGAGGTCGCCGCGCATCTGCCCGCGACACCCTGGCCGAAGCAGGAAGTGTGGAGCTACGCCGCGGCGCCGCGCCTGCGCGTGACCAATGCCGCGGCCCAGGTTTCGGTCGATCCGCAGCAGGCGCAGGTACCGGCGGAGTGGCAGGCATTGCCGGCGTTCGCGCTGGCCGACGGTGACAAAATCATGATCGAGCAGCGATCGCGTGGCTTGTCGCCCGGCGAGGCCAATCGCTTGAGCCTGCGCCGCGAGGCCTGGCTCGATTTCGCCGGCTCCGGCTGGTACGCGCGTGATGCGATCGATGGCTCGATGGTGCAGGGCTGGCGCCTCGACGTCGCCGCGCCGTTCAAGCTCGAGCGTGCCGAGGCGAGCACGATGGCGCGCACGGGCACGAGCACGGGCGAGGCGCTGCTGGTCACGCGCGGCGCGAACGAAGCCTTGTCCGGCGTCGAATGGCGCACGCCGAACGTGCATCTCGCCGGCTCGGTGCGTATCGATGCCGTGTCCGATCTGCCGGCTACCGGCTGGCAACAAGGTTTCGACCGCATCGACACGACGCTACATTTTCCTTATGCCTACAAGCTGCTCGGGGCACCCGGCGCCGACCGCGTGCAGGGCAGTTGGATGTCGCGTTGGAGCCTACTCGATGTATTCGTCGCTGCGATCGTCGCGCTGCTCGCGTGGCGCCTGCTCGGCGTGCCCGGCGCGCTGGCCGCGGTGGGCTATCTCGCGCTCGGCTACCAGGAATCCGGCTCGCCGCTGTGGACGCTGGTCGCGCTGCTCGCGCTCGCGCTGATCATGCGCGTGTTGCCTGCGGGCAAACTCCAGGTCGCTGCGCTATGGCTGCGCCGAGCGGCGATGCTAGCCTTTGTCCTTGTCGCGTTGCCGTTCGCGGCGGACCAGGTGCGCTATGCGCTGTATCCGCAATTGGAGGCAGGGCAGGGCGCGTGGACGTACTACGCCGCGCGCAAGGACGGTCCATATCTCGACAACGGGGCTCCGGTTCGCGACGAGGTGGAGGCGGCTCCCGCACAAACCATGGCGATACCGCCGCCGCCAGCCGCGCCGGCGCCGCCACCGCCGCCGATGCTGGCGAAGCCCAAACTCCATCGCACTGTGCCGATGCCGACGGTCGCAGGCGCCGCCAAGGTCGCCGAGCCGGATGCGGACAAGAAGGAACTGGAATCGGTCACCGTCACCGGCAACGTCGTCCGCAAATCGGATCTGATCGACCACTACAGCCAGTCCACGGTGATGCAGACCGGTGCAGGCGAACCGAGCTGGCAAGTTGGCAGCACGGCGCATCTAAGCTGGAGCGGGCCGGTCACGCCGGCGCAGAGCGTGCGTCTTGTGGTCGCGCCGCCGTGGCTGGTGCGGCCGCTGCGCATCGTGCTCGCGCTGCTGCTGGCCTGGCTCGCCTGGAGCAGCTGGCGCGGTCGCCCGGCGGCACTTCTGCCCTCACGCATGGCGGCCGCGGGCCTCGCCGGCGTGCTGCTGGCGACGAGCCTCGCGTGCGTGCCGCATGCCCAGGCGCAAGGCATTCCGTCCGACGAACTGCTGGAGCAGCTGCGCGAGCGCCTGACCGAGGCGCCCAAGTGCGCGCCGGCTTGTGCCGGCATCGCGCAAATGCAGGTCATCGCCAGCGGCGATGCGCTCAACGTCGTGCTCGAGGCGCATGCGGGCGAGCGACTCGCCCTGCCGTTACCTCGCGCGGATGCGAGCGTCACGCTGAAAAGTGTAAAAGTGGACAATGCGGCCGACGTGCCGGTCGCACGGTTGGCAGACGGCAGTGCCTGGATCGCGCTCGATCGCGGCGTGCATCGCGTCGAGGCGAGCTATGCCGTACATGCCGACCGGCTCGCGCTGAATTTCGTCCTCGTGCCGGCGCGCGTCCTGTTCTCGGGCTCCGGCTGGAGTGCGAGCGGCATCGAGGACGAACGCCTGCTCGGCGGTTCGCTGAGCCTCGCGCGCACGCGCGACGATGCCGGTGCCGGCGCGAAGCCCGAGCTCGGCGCGCAGCAGTTTCCGCCCTACGTGCGCGTCGTGCGCTCGCTCATGCTCGGCCTCGACTGGAGCGTGCAGACCCAGGTCCAGCGTGTTTCCCCCGCGGTGGGCGGGGTGGCGGTCACGCTGCCCGTGCTGGCCGGCGAGCATGTCTCGACGCCGGGTATAAAAGTGCAGAATTCCACTGCGACCGTGGCGATCGCCGACGGTGCGGCGGAGACGTCGTGGAACGGCGCGCTGGACAAAGCCGACACGCTGACTCTGGTCGCGCCCGCGCTCGCCGACCGCGCCGAAGTCTGGCGCGTGCTCGTCAGTCCGACCTGGCATGCGGAGTTCACCGGCGTGCCCGTCGTCGGCCTCGCTGCCGGCGAGGAGGCCGACGACTACCGCAACTTCGAATTCCATCCGCTGCCCGGCGAGACGCTGACGGTGAAGGTCACGCGGCCCGCGGCGGCGGCCGGCGCGACGCGCGCGATCGATGCGGTCAGCCTGGTCACCGACATAGGCCAGCGCAGCGCGAGCCACGTGCTCGGCTTCACCCTGCGCGCGAGCCAGGGCGGCGAACAGGCGATCATGCTGCCGAAGGGCGCCGAAGTCACCGCCGTGCAGCGCGACAACGAATCGCTCAACCTGCGTGCGCAGGACGGCAAGCTCACGCTGCCGGTCAAGCCCGGCATGCAGCGTTATCAGGTCAGTTTTCGCGATGACGCCGCGCTCGGCTTTGTCGTGCGCACGCCGCAGGTCGGTCTCGGTTTGCCTGCAGCGAACATTGAATTGATCGCGCGTGTGCCCGCGGATCGCTGGCTGCTCGCGACCTCGGGTCCTGCGGTCGGTCCGGCGGTGCTTTACTGGGGCGAACTCGCAGTCATGGTCGCGGTCGCCTGGGCGCTCGCGCGCACGCGCCGCACCAAACTCAAGTTCCGCGACTGGCTCTTGCTCGGCCTCGGCTTTTCGACTTCGTCGTGGCTGGCCCCGATCGTGTTCGCGGCGTGGCTGTTCGCGTTCGACTGGCGCGCGCGCTGCGAGACCAAGGAGCCGTGGTGGCGCTTCGATCTCGTCCAGATCGGGCTCGCCGTGCTGACCGTGGTCGCGCTCGTCGCGCTCGTGTCGACGATCAAGCTCGGCCTGCTCGGCGCCCCCGACATGCACGTCGTCGGCAACAGTTCGAGCGCGACCTCGCTCAACTGGTTTGCCGATCGCGCCGCCGACGCGCTGCCGCAGGCGAGCGCATTCTCGCTGCCGATATGGCTCTACAAGGTGCTGATGCTCGCTTGGGCACTGTGGCTTGCGAACGCGCTGATCGGCTGGCTACGCGAAGCATGGATGGCGTGGACGCGCGGCGGCTATTGGCAGCCGCGACCCGAAGCCCAGCGTGCGCCACCAGCGGGCACCGCACAAACCACCGATGCGGAGAAGACGTGACTGCGACAAAGGTGCGCGACCTGCTCGCGCAAGCGGGACCTGCGCTGGCCGCGGACCGCACGGCCAGCGAGGCGCGGCGCGAAGCGGAACTGCTGCTGCAGCATGCGCTGCGCGTCGACCGCGCCTGGCTGTTCGCGCACGCCGGCGACGAAGTGGACGAGGTGCTGGCGGGACAGTTCCGCTGCTACGTCTCGCGCCGCGCCGAGGGCGAGCCGATTGCCTATATCACCGGCCGCCGCCAGTTCTTTTCGCTCGACCTCGACGTCACGCCCGATGTGCTGATCCCGCGCACGGAAACCGAGTTGTTGGTCGAACTGGCCCTCGAAAGGATTCCACGCGACACCGAGCCGCGCATTGCCGATCTCGGTACCGGCTCGGGGGCGATTGCGCTCGCGCTTGCACACGAACGGCCGCGCGCGCGCGTGCTTGCGACCGACGCGAGCGACGCTGCACTTGCCGTCGCGCGCAACAATGCGCAGAGGCTGGCGCTGGCCAACGTCGAATTTGCGCTGGGCGAGTGGTGCGCGGCGCTCGGCGAACGCGAGTTCGATCTGATCGCGAGCAATCCGCCCTACATCGCGCGCGGCGATGCGCACCTCGAGCAAGGCGACCTGCGTTTCGAACCGGCGCTCGCGTTGTCTTCGGGCAGCGACGGCCTCGACGCGATCCGCACGATCGCGCGCGATGCGCGTCGCCATCTCGCGCGCGGCGGCTGGCTGCTGTTCGAGCACGGTTACGATCAGGGCGCAGCCGTGCGCGATATGTTCACAGCGAATGGTTACATCGATGCAGCGACATGGCGCGATATGGAGGCGCGCGACCGGGTCAGCGGCGCAAGGTATGATGGCGTCTCGACTTGACCGTAGTCAGGGGGCTCGTGTGGGATCGAATCCGGATGCGTCCGCGGCGGGCGTCTCGTGGCGCCTGCGCCTGGCGGTCGTGCTCGCGGCGATCGGGTTCGTCTGGCTGTCGCTCAGTCCGGGTTTCGTCAGCGGCAGCGGCGCGTTCTGGCAGTTTCCGCAGGGCGACGCGGCGCGTTGTGAGATCGGCTGGATGTACTACGCGCACGATCAGTGGCGTTTGCCGCTGTTCGCGATCGGCAATTACCACGACCCGGAAGGCAGCAACGTCTATCTTTCCGATTCGCTGCCGCTGCTCGCTCTACCGGCCAAGATCGTCTACAAGCTGACCGGCTGGCTGCCGACCTACACCGGTTTCTGGGTCGCACTGTGCTTCTTCCTGCAGGCGATCTTCGCCTCGCGCCTGCTGCGTGCGCTCGGCGTGCGCGACTGGCTGCCGCATTTCGCCGGCATCGTGTTGTTCTGCTACGTGCCGTTCCTGTTCGCGCGCTTCGGCCATATGACCCTGATGGGGCATTTCTTCATTCTCGCCGAACTCGAAGGCTATGTGCGTGCCAAGCGTGAAGGCTTGAGCCGCGGCGGCTGGGCCTGGATCTGCACACTGCCGGTGGTCGCGATTCTCGTCCAGCCGTATCTCGCCGCGATGGCGTTGATGCTCGCGCTTGTTACGATCCTTGACCAATGGCGCGAGGGCAGACTGGCTCTGCGCGGCGTGGCCCTGCGTATCAGCGCGATCGCGCTCGCCTCCGCTGCCGTGGTCCTGATCGGCGGCTTCGTCTTCCCGGACACGCATCCGCACGACGACTATGGCCTGTATTCGTTCAATCTGCTCTCGCCGTTCGTCCCGTTCGCCGATACGCGGCTCGGCCAATGGCTCGGCACGGCAACGCCTAGCATCGAGGGCATCTGGCAGTGGGAGGGTGGCGTCTATCTCGGCGCGGGCGTACTGCTCGCGCTGCTCGCCTGCCTGCCGTTCTGGCGCGGCGCGCTGCCCGCATTGAAACGCCATGCCGTGCTCGTCTCCGCGCTCGCGCTCGCGCTGGTCTTCGCCATATCCAATCGCGTCGGCCTCGGCTCGCACGAGCTGCTGCACGTGCCATTGCCCGACTTCGTCCGCTCGGCGTTCAGCGCGCTGCGTGGCAGCGGACGCTTCGCGTGGCCGGCCACGTACGCGCTGATCGCGATGGCGATCGCCTGCGTCGCCTCGCGTTATCGGCGCACGACGGCTGCGGCGGTGCTCGTTGCCGCCGCTGTGCTGCAATGGGTCGACGCGCAGCCGACGCAGTCCGTACGTCGTGCGGCGAGTGCCGCGGGCGCGCAACCGGCGATCCATCAGCAGGCATGGCAAGGACTGATCGCGACGCACGAGCGCATCTTCCAATTCCCCTCGTTCGAGTGCGGCGGCATCTACGGCGAGGAGATCGGCGTCGACAAGTACCAGGAAATGCAGATCGATCTGATCGCTGCGCGCGCGAACAAGCCGACCAACAGCAGCTACCCCGCGCGCTACACCAAGAACTGCAAGCGCGAGCGGGAAGCCGCGGCGTTGAGCGTACGCGAGCCGGGCACGCTGTATCTCTACCGCAGCAGCGCGGATATTGGCGCCTTCATCACGCGCTATGGCCAGGACACGTCGCGTTGCGGAACCCTCGACGAGGTGGTGGTGTGCTCGGCCACGGCGGACTTGTCGAGCCTGCATTGAGCGGCCGGCGCGGCAATGGCATGCTAAGCTTGGATGTCACCAGCAAACCACGCCGCGGGTCTTGTTTGCGCGGCGGGACGGACATTTGATCGAACTACCCGGCTACAAAATCCTGCGCCAGCTCGGCCGCGGTGGCATGGCCACCGTGTATCTGGCCACGCAGGAATCGGTGCAGCGTGACGTAGCGCTCAAGGTGATGTCGCCGGCGTTGCTCGCCGATCCCGATTTCTCCGAGCGTTTCCTGCGCGAGGCGCGCATCGCGGCGCAGATGCACCATCGCCACGTCGTCGGCATCCACGATGTCGCGCGCAGCGGCGACTACAACTACATCGCGATGGAATACCTCGGCGGTGGCGCAGTGCTGCCGCGCGATGGCACCGCGCGGCCGCTGAAGTTCGCGCTGCGCGTCACCCGCGAGATCGCTCTCGCGCTCGATTACGCGCACGCCAAGGGTTTCGTCCATCGCGACGTCAAGCCGGACAACATCCTGCTGCGCGAGGACGGATCTTCCGCGCTGACCGATTTCGGCATCGCACGGGCCCTCGATTCGGCCGCGCGCATGACGCGCACCGGCGCGGTGATCGGCACGCCGCACTACATGAGTCCCGAGCAGGCGCGGGGAAAGACGGTCGACGGTCGCGCCGACCTCTACAGCCTTGGCGTCGTGCTCTACGAGATGCTGGTCGGGCGCGTGCCGTATCACGCCGAGGATTCGCTCGCGGTCGGCATCATGCACATCACCGAACCGGTGCCGGTGCTGCCGGAGAATTTGGTGACCCTGCAGCCGATCCTCACGCGCATGCTCGCCAAGCAGGCGGACGATCGCTACCAGAGCGGCCGTCAACTCGCCGAAGCGATCGAGCGCCTCGAGCGCGCGATCGCCGCAGGCGAGCATCCGGAACTCGCCGACGCCGTCGCCGCAAGTGCGGACGACCCGCACTTCGGCGAAGCGACTCCGACCACGTTCATTGCCGACGACCGGTTTGCGCCCGGCTCGGCGCGGCCGACCACGCCCGTGGCTGCGCTGCATCACCGCACTGATCCCGCGTTAGGTCGTCTTGACGATCTCGGCGAAACCGGCAGTTACCGTGCCGTCGGCCGCGATGCCCGGCGGCGCGCGGCCAGGCGTTCCAGCGACCGGCGTGGCTGGATCGTTCCCGCAGCGATCGTGCTTGCGCTCGCACTGCTCGGCGGTGTGGCCTGGCATTGGCAGGATCGCCTGCGCACGCTCGTGCCGAACACGCAGGTCAACGATACGATCGCGCGCGCGCAGAAGGCACTCGCCGACGGCAAGCTGCTCGGCGCGGGCGGCGCGCGCGAATTGTTCCAGAGCGTGCGTGAGCAGGATGCGGACGACGAGCGTGCGCGCGACGGCCTCAACCAGGTCGGCCAGCGCCTGCTTGCCGATGCGCGCGTGGCCTTGCAGAAGCACGATCTCGCCGCAGCGCGCGAGAATCTGGACGCAGCGAACGAGGTGCTCGGCGGCGGTGCGCAGGTCGAGGAACTGAAGACCGCACTCGACACCGCCCAGTCGCAGGGCACCCAGGTCGAGAACCTGCTCGCACGCGCCGACGCTGCTCTCGCCGCGAAGCGGCTGCTCGGCGCCGATGGCGCGGCGACGTTGTATCGCCAGATTCTCGACGCCGACGCGGGCAACGCGGTGGCGCGTCATGGTCTCGACAAGGTTGCCGCCGCGCAGGCGCAGCTCGCGCGCGAAGCGCTCGCACAGGGCGACGCCGAACTCGCCAGCCAGCGCCTCGCGCAGCTTGCCGAACTCGCGCCGAACCATGCCGCGATTCCCGAACTGCGCAGCGCGCTGGCCAAGCGCCGCGAGGCGGATGCGCAAGCGCAAGCGCAAGCGCAGCAGCAAACTCCGCCAACGGTGCCGCCGCCATCGAAGCCAGCGCCGCAAAAACCGCAGCCTCCGACGCAACCTTCACGCCAGCAAACTGCGCAGATTGCGCGCACCGAACGCGCACGTCAGCGCGAGGCGCGCGAACAAGACGAAGCGCAACAGGAATCGCAGCGCGAGCCCAGCCTTGCCGAGCGCGCGCGTATCGAGGATCTGCTCGCCGAGGCCGATCGCGCGCTCGCCGCGGGTGACCTGATGGATCCCGGCGGCGCCTATGACAAATACCGCGCCGTGCTCGGCATCGACGGCTACAACACGCGCGCGCTGCAAGGCCTGAAACAGATTGCGCCGCGCGCCCGCGCGCTGTTCGATCAGGCGATCAGCGCCGGCAAGCCAAACAACGCCCGCGGCTATCTCGATGCGATCGCCGACACCGATCCCGGCAACCCGACCCTGATCGGCCTGCGCGCGCGACTCGCCGAGGTCTACTACGATCAGGCCGACCGCCTCGTCGGCGAAGGCCGTCGCGGCGAAGCGCTACGCGCGCTCAACACCGCGCGCCAACTCAGCCCGATCAGTCCACGTAGCGCCGCACTCGAGGCGAAGATCGAAAGCATGCCGGGCGGTTAGGCGCGGCATTACGCCCCTGTTTCCAACCCGACAATCCGTTACGCCCCCGTTTCGAGATGATTGCGCGGCACATTCAGTACAGAGGCAGGCGGCGAAGATCGGCTAACTGCTTGCCAACGCGCGGAATTTTGCTTGACGCGCTGCCGAAGCAAACTGAATATTCCGTGCAACGCCCCGGATGTGGGGTCTATTTGTAGTTAGGCGTCTTAATGGCACTCCAGGAATCAACCGTCGCCCTTCGAATCTTTGGAGACGAACTGGTGCCCGAGGAAGTTTCTGCGCTACTCAAGTGTGAGCCGACGCATTCCTACCGTAAGGGGCAACTGCGGCAGGCTCCGAACTACTACGCCAAAACAGGCTCGTGGTTCTTGGAAGCCGCGGACGCAGAGCCGGGAGATATCGGGGCGCAAATAGGCGACGTGCTGGCGCGGGTCACAAGTGATTTGGGGGTTTGGCGTCAGCTTAGTCAACGCTTTGAACTGGACATCTATTGCGGTGCATTCATGCAAACAACTAACGACGGTATCGCGCTGTCTTCGGAAACGTTGTTGCAGCTCGGGCAGCGCGGTATCTCTCTCGGCGTTGAGTTATATGCGCGCACTGCTAGCGACGCCTAACTATTCGGTCAAGTGGACCGCTGCGACGTGCCGCGGTAATCTGACGCTCAGCGTGGCAGCGGCCACTCACCTCAAGCGTTAGCCACTAATGCGTAACCGGGAAGACTACGAGCACGCACTGAGAATCGTCGACGCATTTGTGTCCGAATGGGATCCGTGCGAACTCCTCTCCGGCGGCGCACCGAAAGACGAGTACAGCGCCGAAGTAGCAAAACTTGTAACTCATATACCGCGCATCTCATCACCAAGTACGGCTGCGCACGCGTTGTCTGCCGTCTTCTCCAGCCAATTTCAGCCTGAGGGCTTTAATGAGCAGCAGTGCGCTGAGCCTGGCGCTCGCTTTTATCAGTGCCTCCTATCCGCTTCGTTGGTAGCGCGTGGCTAACTATTCGGTCAAGTGGACCGCTGCGACGTGTCACGGTAACCTGACGCTCACTGTGGCAGCGGCCACTTACCTCAAGCGTTAGGGCCCACGATGCAGTTCTCTCAATTATTTGACTACATCTTCCCAGCGGTTTTCGTCGTGTTCTTCGGCTCGTTTCTATTTCGGCTTATACGAAACGGTAGCTTGACGGGCGCTTTACTCGGCGCTCGTGTCACTAACACAGTCGGCGAAATTTTTCTGTCGAAAAGCCAGCTATCTTCTCACGTCCTAAAGGTACAAACGCTAGAGGCTTCGGCTGGTGAAAAGCCAACCATTGCACTTTCAATAGTGTCAAAAGCGCCGCTCGGTGCGAGCATGGTTCCAATGAAGCTCACTTCAGATCAGGCAAAAGAACTGGTTGGGTTACTACAGCAGGCAATCGGTAGTCGTGGTCCCTAACTATTCGTTCAACGCGACCGTGACGTGTCGCCGCGACAATCCTGCGCCCTACGCGGCGCGTTAACTCAAACGTTAGGGCGCATGGTCCAGGTATTTCGCATACTTGTAGTCCTTTCAATTGTTGCGCTTTGTGCTGCGCTTTTGTTGCCGCTACAACACGCGGTTCAAATCCACGTCGACCTCAACGCGCCGCCTGCCACGGTTTTCCTCGCACCAGTGGCGCTCCTGGTTGGCGTTGTTACTTTGGTTGCTGCTGTGGCGCTGCTGCTGTTTCGCCGTTGGGGGCGTTGGCTCGGCGCAGTTGCGCTTTTTGGCGGCGTCGCCTTAGCTGGATTCGCACTCGTTCAAGGAGCCGGCGCCATTTTGGCCGCGGCTGCCCAAGTGTTGCTCGTGTTGTCGGGGCTTGCCTGGTTGGGCTGTTTGTTGGTTTCACGTCACCCCAGTGTTGCCGCGAGGTTTGAGCATGCGCCCTAACTATTCGGTCAAGTGGACCGCTGCGACGGGCCACGGTAATCTGACGCTCACTATGGCAGCGGCCACTTACCTCAAGCGTTAGCTTCCATGAATGCGCGCATTCCCGTTCTGGCCATGCTGTTCGCCGTTAGTACTTCAGCTTTTGGCGACAATCTCATAGTCAGCCTCACGCCCAGCAAGCAACACTTCGCGCAAGGTGGTGCTCCTCTTTTTCAAATTTCCATTCAGGCTGTTTCCAAACCGCAGAAAGTTCTAAAGTTTCAAACGCGTGGGGACTTAAAAGACACCTACGTGCATCTGCTCATCACCGAAAGCAACAAGGAGGTAGAGCTTCCTGTTTTCATCTCCGATCCAGGTCCCATCGACGAAACAGACTATGTCGAGCTCGCCCCAGGCGAGCAACTCAAATTCGCGCACAACGGGTTTCCTCTCGCCGTTTCTAAGCTCCCAGCGGGCACGTATTCAGTTCGCGTGTCGCTTCGACCAGACTGGAGCGCCGATCCCATTTGGTCAAACACAGTTACTCTAAACGTCACTAAGCATGGCAGCTAACTATTCGGTCAAGTGGACCGCTGCGACGCGCCACGGTAATCTGACGCTCACTGTGGCAGCGGCCACTTACCTCAAGCGTTAGCGCCCTAAATGTTTCGTCTTGTAGCTCTAACACTCCTTCTCCCGTTGCACTGCTTCGCCTGTGAATTTGCGGTTCCGTCACCTTTCAAACCAACAGCTTTTTTCGGGCCTGGCCACGAGAGAGTACCCTCGGCGCCTTCGGTCGCAATTCAGTCCGTTCGCAGAGGCCGTGTGTCTTTTCGCGGCGACTCCTGCGCCGACACTGGAGTCGTCGTCCTAACAATTCCGGCGACCGATACGAGCCGAAACCTCGCTTACACCTTTGAGCAAATAGCAGGTAAGGCGCCTACACAAGAAGCGATTTTCCCACCCGGTCCGAGTACGGGGCATGAAAGGAATGGCTTGCTTGTCTTTGCCTTCCCCTGGCTTGACGGCGCAACGAATACACATACGCCACTCGACTTAACTGTGCGAGTCGCCGCGTTCACCAAATCAGGCAAACGGGGCGGCTTCACCGATGTGCACATCACCGATTCCGGGCGCTAACTATTCGGTCAAGTGGACCGCTGCGACGTCGCGTGGTAACCTGACGCCCACTGTGGCAGCGGCCACTTACCTCAAGCGTTAGGGCTTTGGTCATTCTGCTCTTAACCATCGTTGCGTTTGCCGGCATTTGGCTCGTTGCCATAGGCGCATTTGCAGGGCTCGTGTACTTATTCCGCACGCTCAGCCTTTCGGCAACAATGCAAAAAGCCGTCTTTGTTCTCTTTGGCTCACTTCTGCTTTCGCCAGTCCTTGGGCGAATCTACCCGCTCCCGTTACCTCTCGGCTGGAGCCTCATTTCATTTTTTTCCTCTCCCGCGAGGTTTTCATCCATCGAGCTTCCGTTTGTTTCATCACTTACGGCCCTCTCAATTTTCATCACTGGGCTACTCGCATGGGCTTTAGCGCGTTGGTTCGCGACGCCCTAACTATTCGGTCAAGTGGACCGCTGCGACGTGCCACAGTAATCTGACGCTCACTGTGGCAGCGGCCACTCACCTCAAGCGTTAGCCTTCACGAAATCATGCTGGTAACGTTGGCCAGGTTCCTCGATCCCTGGGAGGCTTACGTCGTGCGAGCGCGGCTTGACGCAGACGGCATTCCGGCTACCGTGGCATTTGCTAATCACGTCATCGCGAATTGGCCAATCTCTTTGGCACTAGGCGGCACTTCTGTTCAAGTACCTCCGGGTTTTCTAGGCCAATCTCGGCAGATTCTCTCCGACTACTCGGCTGGTGCTCTTGAATCTGTCTTGAATGAGCAGCTTGGGTTACAAAGCGAGCGCTGCCTACGCTGTAGCTCGATGAATTTCCAACGCACTATGCCGTTGCGCGAACGCCTATCAGCCATTGCAATCATTCTTTTTCTTGCCGTTTTTCCGACCCGTTGCAATAGATTCATTTGCAAGGACTGTGGCTATCAGTGGGAGTGGGGTGAAAGTGAAGGCTAACTATTCGGTCAAGTGGACCGCTGCGATGTCGCACGGTAACCTGACGCTCACTGTGGCAGCGGCCACTTACCTCAAGCGTTAGACCTTGCTTCGGGAGGCTGTTTGCAAGCACTAAAAGCAATCACTTTTTGGCTGTTTGTCTTCCTAGCCGTTGGTCCAATCTTTTCAACATCCCTTGTTGCATCCGGCCACGCGCCGTCATTTCCCGTCTTTCACACTTTTGAAGAAGCGCCAACTTTTTGGCGCATGGCATTCTTTGCTTCTGGCCTACTTGCCATCGCCACTGCTTTCTTGCTTCGCCGCAAAAGCAAACTTGCTGTTCTTTCAGCTGTTGCTTTTGCGTCGCTCTACGCCCCCGCATACTTCACTGTCTGGGGGCAAATTGCGCTCGGTTTTTGGCTCGGCCTCGCCGCTACCATTCTAACTTTTGCCGTAACATTTTTCGCTCAACGCCAGGTCTAACTATTCGGTCAAGTGGACCGCTGCGACGTGCCGCGGTAACCTGACGCTCACCGTGGCAGCGGCCACTCACCTCAAGCGTTAGCTACCGTTGGAGCGACACGTGCGCGGCATACTCCCATTCGGTCTTCTCTTCTCTGCACTTATCGCTATACAAGGCTGTGCGCCGCTTCAATCAGAAGACACAGCAAAGCTTCCTCGCTCAGCAGTTGAGCAGCAGCTCTCGTCTTCCGATCCATCAAACTACTATGTTTATGCTGCGAGGCTTTTCCACGAAGGTGCCAAAGAAGACGCCGTTTTCTGGTTCTACGTTGGTGAAATTCGCTACCGGTTCTACCTTGCAGCAAACCCCACTCTCGATCCTAGTGGCGCCCCTGCTCTCTTCAGTTCTTTGCATGAAGAGGTCGGTTCTGTAGTCAACGGGTGGGCCGGCGCCGACCCTGACTCATGGGCAAAGCAAATGGGGCGCGCTCTAGCTTGGGACGCCACCAACGACAACAAATTCACATCCAAGGCCACCTATGCCAAGCAGTGGCAAGACGCTCGTTTGGGGTTAGAGAAGCTTAAAGAGGAGGTGGTAGCAAATAAGGCTCAAATCCTTGAAGAGCGTAAGAAACGAGGCCTGTGAGATCGATAGCTAACTATTCGGTCAAGTGGACCGCTGCGACGTGCCACGGTAATCTGACGCTCATTGTGGCAGCGGCCACTCACCTCGAGCGTTAGGCCTCACAAAGCATGTCCGATCGAGACATCCGCATCGATTCGTACTTCTCGCTTCCCACCGATCTGGCATCAGAGCTGCGCGCTTGGCCAGAGTTTCTTGCTGGCGAAGGGTACACAGTAGAGCTTCAATCGCCATCCGAGCGTATCTCGGTTCAACCGGAATTTGACGAGGGCCAAATGTTCATTCGTCTCACCGGTACGGGTACAGGCCCACTCTTTCATCGTGTCCTGGGTGCTACAGTTCACTCGCTCTCGGCGCACAGCGATAGCGTCTTCATCACTCGCTGGTCCTCGTAGCCGTCGGGCATCTCTTGCTCAGCCAGCTTGCTAACTGGCAGCCCGCGTGAGGCCTAACTATTCGGTCAAGTGGACCGCTGCGACGGGCCACGGTAATCTGACGCTCACTGTGGCAGCGGCCACTTACCTCAAGCGTTAGGCGTCACAGATGACTCGACCTGTATCCACTCTGTTCATCATCCTCGCGTGCATGGGCGCAGCAGCGTTCCCGCGGCTATCGCGCGCTCAGCAACCCCAACTCGACTGCAGCCTTGGGCCACTCGCCAAGACCTACGGCGGCTCGTCCTGGCTGGTCTATGCTTGCTCCGACAATAAGTCATTGGTCGTAGTCACCTCACAAGGCAATCCCGGCTCGCCCTTCTACTTCATGCTCACTCCTCAGAACGGGAAGCGAAGGCTCTTTGGAGAAGGCACGGGAAGGAAGAGTGCAACTGACCCCGCGTTCGCTGAGCTGTCACGACTGACAGAAGATGAAATTGCAGGACTCATTGAATCAGCCAAGAAGGCGGCAGCCCCGCAGCGGCAGTAGCCCAGCCAGCATAAAGGCGGAAGTCATGAAGCAGAGCGTTCCACGAGTGCCGCCTAACCATTCCTTCAAGCGGACGTGCCTACGGCACGCCGCTTAAGTCAAACGTTAGGTTGCAATTGGGAGGTTGTGAGGCATGCAAACCGTGACCGAGTACGATTATTTGAAGACTTGGGCCCTGTATGCCTTCTGCACAGCACTCGGTGGCATGGTTGCGGGCGCCGTAGCTGGCGGCGTCCTCGGTGCCATTCTCGGCGCCTCCGGCTGGTCACCCAAATCTGTAGCAATTCCAACAGCACTCGCCGGCTTTATTGCCAGCTTGCCGGTTTCGTTCTTTTTCTTTCGTCTTTTTGTCTCGCGCATGCTAGCAAGCAAAGCACCCCAAAGCATTGCTCCTTCTGATGTGGCTGCAACCTAACTATTCGGTCAAGTGGACCGCTGCGACGTGCCACGGTAATCTGACACTCACTGTGGCAGCGGCCACTTACCTCAAGCGTTAGGTTGCAGAGCGGTGCGCTTTACTCCCACCAACGACAACCTTGTCGTGCAGCTAGCCCCAGATGAGGTAGCGTTGCTGGTGCGCAGCGCGGTTGCGCTTCTCGTTCCACGTTACACCAAGAAGGTATATTTGCTCGCCGATCCGGAGAGCTTGCTCGCCCCGGCCCAGGATGGTTTGGCAGTTGTGAAACCCGGCAGTGAGCCGTCTAATTTCTTGCAGAGCTTTCGGCTCCTGCTCAGGGAGGGCGAGTTGGTCTTGGCCTCTTCTCAACAGCGCCGGTTTACGCGGTCAGAGTGGCGCAGCTTCGCTGAGGCATTGGCATCTGCAACCTAACAATTCGGTCAAGTGGACCGCTGCGACGGGCCACGGTAATCTGACGCCCACTGTGGCAGCGGCCACTCACCTCAAGCGTTAGCCTTCACGAAATCATGCTGGTTACGTTGGCCAGGTTCCTCGATCCCTGGGAGGCTTACGTCTTGCGAGCGCGGCTTGACGCAGACGGCATTCCGGCTACCGTGGCATTTGCTAATCACGTCATCGCGAATTGGCCAATCTCTTTGGCACTAGGCGGCACTTCTGTTCAAGTACCTGCGGGTTTTCTAGGCCAATCTCGGCAGATTCTCTCCGACTACTCGGCTGGTGCTCTTGAATCTGTCTTGAATGAGCAGCTTGGGTTACAAAGCGAGCGCTGCCTACGCTGTAGCTCGATGAATTTCCAACGCACTATACCGTTGCGAGAACGCCTATCAGCCATTGCAATCATTCTTTTTCTTGCCGTTTTTCCGACCCGTTGCAATAGATTCATTTGCAAGGACTGTGGCTATCAGTGGGAGTGGGGTGAAGGTGAAGGCTAACTATTCGGTCAAGTGGACCGCTGCGATGTCGCACGGTAACCTGACGCTCACTGTGGCAGCGGCCACTTACCTCAAGCGTTAGGTGTCGGCATGAATGTCAGTTGCCATCGCTTTCGGATCAATTCTCGCCGGAAACTATTGCTATGCGGCTTCTGAGCCCGCCACCGTCGCGGGTACGTACGAGTTGCTTGCTTGCAAGGGCACCTGTTCTTTTGCTAAGCCAGAAACCGCATTTGCAAAAGGCGTGGTCGTCCTCTTCAACGACGTCATGCCTGGCAAAGAAGTCGAAAGAGTGGATCCGTTTCACTCTGGCCCTCCGGATGAAAAGATTCGCGCTTGTTTCACTGGCGACAACTTAAAGGGCGGTGAGAGCTTCATATTCACCCAAAGAACAGGTGTAAGTTCTTGGTCGTCGAAGGGTAAAAAACTCGAATTTTCGTTATTGTTCGCCATCGACGCGGGCTACAACGTAGAAGCTACGAGAGAAGGCGAGGTGTTCTCCGGCAAAGGCGTGTCTTGGAGCGCTCCCGAGCCGCCTGGGCGGGGTTACGGGCCCGATTCGATAGTCGGGCGCCGCAAAGGTCCGCCTGATATATCTGCGTGCGCCTCGGCGCAATTGCCGCCCGTCACCTAACTATTCGGTCAAGTGGACCGCCGCGGTGTTGCACGGTAACCTGACGCTCACTGTGGCAGCGGCCACTTACCTCAAGCGTTAGGCGCCGGCGGTCCAATGCGAATTGCTTCCCTAACAATGGTTATATGCGGTATCGGGGCGTGCGCAAATTCTGGCGGCACGAAGCAATACGAGCCCATGTATTCTCGCGCTATCAGGTTGTGTATCGAGCACTACCTCCCAAACTCCATGGCTCGCGCTGAAGGGTTTGATCTTGATAAACATCAATCCGAGGTGCAAGCTCAACGCAACGAGCTCGCGGCTCAATTCGGCAACGCAGCCGGAATCTCATACGTTCAGGGCCGCATCGCGCAGGGTGGCGAAGAGCTCACCATGCTTTGCGCCAATGAATTGCTCAATGCTGCTAGGTCGGTGCGTCGCTAGCGCCTAACTATTCGGTCAAGTGGACCGCGATAGTTCCTACGGTTTAGTGGACACCCTGAACTAACTATTCAGGAGTCTTGCGATGGCATCACCCGGTCCCAGAACGACGTATCGATACAGCAAGGAGTTCAAGGCGACAGCGGTGCGGTTGAGCCGGTTGTCTGGCGTATTGGTCAAGGACGTTGCGGAGTCGCTTTACATTCATCCCTTCATGCTGTCTCTTTGGCGTAAGCAAGCGCGCGAAGGAGTGATCGTGACCAAAGGTGCCGTTGTGGATGAAGCGGTGGCAGCAGAGCTCAAAGAGCTGCGTCGCATGAAGAGGGCTTACGAGCAACTCAAGCTCGAGCATGACCTTTTAAAAAAAGCGATCGCCTTCACTTCGGCTCGAAGAACGACATCTTCGCTTTCATCCACCACCACCAAGAAGCCCATCCGGTGAAACGCATGTGCCGCGTCTATGGCGTGAGCGTCAGTGGCTACTATGCCTGGCGCAACCGGCCAGTCAGTCTGCGGAGCGAAGTAGATGCGCGACTTCTGGAACGGGTACGCCAGGTGCATCGCGACAGCCACGAGACCTATGGCAGTCCGCGCGTGCACGCGGCACTGAAGCGAGAGGGAGAGCCTGCCGGACGCAGGCGAATCGAACGATTGATGCGCAAGCACGCCATTCGCGCCTGCTCAGCCAAGCTGTATCGCCGCATTCCCGGCATCGCCCGGTTCTTTGCCCAGAGCGACAATAAAGTCCATGCACTGAGGATCGAGCGGCCAAATCAGGTGTGGGTTGCAGACGTCACCTATCTTCAAGTCTCAGGCAGCTGGCGCTATCTGGCGACGGTTATGGACCGCCACTCACGCCGGCTGCTCTGGGTTACCAATCTCCCAGTGAGTTTGAAGCACGATATACCTAACTTATGGGTGTCCACTTTTGCGTAGGAACTCTCCCGACCAGTTGCTCTTCCTGCACCCACCCTCAATCGTTTTTCCCTGCTTGCGTTTATCGCGTTGCTCATCGCTCTCGCAGCACTCGGCAAACGTCATGCATCAACGCCCTAACTGTTCGCTCAAGGAGACCGCTGCGACAAGTTGCAGCATCCGTGCACTCCCGCCGGCAGCGGTCGCTTAGCTCAAGCGTTAGGCTGCTATGGGGTGCGTCGAAACCTGCTACAGTCGAGGCCCTCTTGGAGAAGCGACATGAGAATTCAGATTGCACTCATTCTTGCGGCAATGCTGTTGAATGCAAGCGCGTTCGCCAGCGGCGATGAGATGCCTACGCAAAAGCCGGGGTTGTGGCAAATCACGATGACGGGCGGAAAAATGCCAGGCGGCTCTAGAAGCTACAAGATGTGTCAAGACGCTGCATCGGTGGCGGCCGGCAAAGCAAGCGCTGATGCGCATTTAAAGAATGATTGCAGCAAGAATAGTTTGCGCAAAGAAGGTGATACGTGGATTGCTGACAACGAGTGCACTTTTTCTGGGACGCTTGTTGTCAGTCATAGTGAAATGACGGTTCATGGTGATGATGCCTTTCACACTCAGATCCAATCTAGGTACAGTACTGGCAAGGCGCAAGTGACGACCATCGATCACAAGTATCTTGGCGCTTGCGAAGCTGGTCAAAAAGTGGGCGTGCCGATCGTAGGAACGTGAGGCGCCATTTCGCCCCCGGCCCGCGCATGAACTGCTCGTTGCGCGCGGTGCAAAGACGGAACGAAGCCTCCTCCGCGGACCGCTGCGGTTCGGTTGCGCTACTATCGTGCGTAATGCGGTAGTGGCCGCTTACCTCAAGCGTTAGACACTGGGGGACATTATGCAGAGTGGGCACGTAGTTACTGGAGCGCGCTGCGTCTTCGGATTGTTTTACTTCGCCACGGGCATAGCCATCGTTCTTGGCCTGCTCGGCTTCGGCTCTGCGCCGCAGCAACCTACGCCCGCTTCAAGTGCCTTTGCCCAAGCACTCGACGATAGTAGGTTCATCAACCCGCTTCTTGCCGTCGTATATCTCGTTGGTGGAGGTGCGCTGCTATTGCGCCGAACCGCCCCGCTGGGCATCGCTATCCTGACGCCGGTTGTCATTGGCATTTTCTGTTTCCACATCACGCTGTCCGGGCAGTGGATTTGGGGCACGCTCAACCTCGGTTGGCTTCTCAGCTTGATTTGGTGTTTTCGCAGCTCTTTTCGGCCTCTTTGGAATAATGTGGGTCCGGGAAGGCCTGTACCTCAAGCTGGGGTCTAATTCGGCCAAGTGGACCGCTGCGACGTACCACGGTAATCTGACGCTCACCGTGGAATCGACCACTTACCTCAAGCGCTATGTGCCACGTGCAGGTGATGAATTGTTGGTGACCCTGCAAGGTAGTTGCCGTTGTGGCGGACTCCGTGTCGCATTTTCGACGGCCCAAGATTTAGCTTCCATTGTTCCGCGAGCGTGCGACTGCTCCTTTTGTCAAAAGCATGGCGCGGCTTACGTTTCTGATCCCGCCGGGCGCCTGTCAATCTCGGAGACCGCATCCGGCTCACTGCGCGAGTATCGACAGGGCACAAACACGGCACGCTTTTTTGTATGCGGCGGCTGTGGTGTACTTGTGGCGGTCGTCTTTGATCACGCTTCTCGCATCTTCGGTGCGGTAAATGTAAAGTGCTTTGACGGGCAAAGTTGCTTCGCCAATTCAGTCCCAGCTTCTCCTCAGAGGCTTAGCGTCGAGGAAAAAACGGCTAGATGGCTTGCGCTATGGGTCCCCGATGTCAAGGTTACGTTGTCTGGCGCATAATTATTCGCTCAAACGGACCGTGACGGATGGGTCGCGCTAGATTGTTTGCCACTGCGGCTGCGGGCACGTACCTCAAGCGTTAGCCAACACAAGGTTCCCGAATGGTTTCGCTCGCGTCGCTGCTCACCGAGGTGCGTGCTTGCGCAATTTGCGCGGAGCATTTGCCGCTAGGCCCGCGCCCGGTGCTTCAAATGCATGCATCGGCGCGAATCCTGATCGCCGGGCAGGCACCCGGAAGAAAGGTTCACGAAACCGGCATCCCGTTCAACGACGCCAGTGGCGACAGGCTTCGAACCTGGTTGGGCGTTTCGCGCGAGATGTTCTATGACGCCAAGCGGATCGCCATCCTGCCCATGGGATTCTGCTTCCCTGGAACAGGGAAATCTGGCGATCTCGCGCCCCGGCTTGAATGCGCGCCGGCATGGCGGGCGCCATTGCTCTCGCGCTTGAAGAACCTCAAACTCACCCTGGTCATCGGCCAATACGCGCTGGCTTATCATCTTCCGGATGAATCCGGCTCGCTCACCGAAATCGTTCAAGCGTGGCGTGCGTACTGGCCCCGTATCGTTCCATTGCCTCACCCCAGCCCACGCAATAACCTGTGGCTCAAGCGAAATCCATGGTTCGAGAAGGAACTTGTCCCGCTCCTGCAAGCCCGCGTATCAGCGGTGCTAGCGAGTGACGGCTAACCCTTGCTTAAGCAGACGTGCTTTCTTAAGTCAGACGTTAGGCGGCATCCTTCAACGGAGTCCGTATCGTGACCTACATCCAGGGCAGCGCCAACGAAATCCACGAGCTTGCACGATATGAGGTGAGGGCAGAAACCCTGCCTGAGTGTCTTGCCGCGATCCACGAGTTTGTAGCTTATGTTCGGTCAAGCGAATCCGGCGCGCTGCGCTATGAGGTATGGCAAGAAGCCGAGCATCCCACGCGCTTCGTTCACATCTTTGTCTGGAGAGACGCTGAGGCCAATCGTATTCATGGAGAGTCAGACGCTGTCAAAAGATTTGCGAGCATTCTTTACCCCAATTGTCTCGCACCTGTCGAGTTCATTGAGTACAGACAGGTCGATGCCAATGCGGCGTTTCAGCGCGTTTAGCATCTCCTGCTCGAGCTGCCGTCTGATTCAACTTTTTGTTCAACCGCTAAGTGCAGCACCTAACGGGACCGAGCGTACACTTCTCTCGACGTCTTGAAGTTGTGCCGCTTGGGGCAAACCAGCTTATTCGGAGAGGGCAAGTGATCGAACTTCCCATAAGGGATCCGTGCGACCTTTGCGTGGCGGGTCGCGAAGAAAGATGGAAGATCATAGACGAGAGCGAACATACGTTAACCCTGATCAATCCGTGGCAATTCGAAGTTGGCCAGTGCTGCGTTATCACGCGTCGGCACGTCGCGACGCTGCTCGATCTCTCTGACCAAGAGTGTGGGGCCATAATGGCCTCGGCTAAGAGGGTCGCAGAGGCGCTCGTCAAGACTTATCGGCCTCTCGGAATACTTACGTTTCAAAACAACGGGGTCTTTAGCGGACAGGAAACACCGCATTTCCATTTCCATGTTGTGCCTCGGCAGAAGGGCAGTGATTGGGGTATAGGTCCGCCTCAACTCGCAACATTCGATGGCGCCGGGCGCAAAAGAGGTGCCTCACACGATCCGAGCGGGGATGCACAGCGTCGAGAGCGAGTTCAAGTCTCTGCCAAGCAACTTACGCAAACCGCGAACCTGATTCGTTCGAACCTGCCGGAATAGCCAGGCTGTTATAGCGTTCCGGCTCAGGCGTTGGGCCGTGGCAGGTTCGGTGCGGGTATGGTCGGCGGCGGCAACAATTCGTTCAAACGAACATCGCTTCGCTCCGGCAAAACAGTGGCAAAATGAGCTTGCCGCCGTTTTACCTCCACCAGGCGGCGCGGCTTGGCTCAGGCGTTCGGCCGTACAACAGACCCTCGGAGATTGTCATGCATACGTGGTATGCAAGGTCGGTTCTCTTCGTCAGCGACGTGAATCGTGCGCTGCGCTTCTACACCGACATGCTCGGCTTCAAAAAGGCGTGGCACGAAGGTGACGGGCAGGGAAAGGTATGTCAGGTCGACAGAGCGGGCTGCGAGATTATCCTATGCGAGGACGCTGGGCGTGCGGACAAGGGGCGCTTGTTCATCGAACTCACTCGCGACGGCTTGGCGGAATTCCGAAGCGAAATTGTCGAACGCTCCATTCCCAATAGGAAATCTTGGTGGGGTTACGATGTGATCCAGATCGACGATCCGGATGGCAACGAACTGCTGTTTCCGCTCTCGGATGGCGCGGCCTAGCTATCAGCTCAAGTCGACCGACGGTTAGGCGCAACGGTAAGATTGTCGCGTTCGCGGTCCGCGTCCTCTTGGCTCAGCGTTAGGCCTTAGGCCCAACATCTTCATCATCATGCTCATCCGCCGGTTCCGATCTGGAGACGCAAGCGCACTTCGGCAGGTGTTCTACTCAGCCATTCACAATGTGGCGTCGGCGGATTACTCGCAAGAGCAGATTCAAGCCTGGGCGCCAGCATCAGTTGACGCAGCGCTTTGGCGGCAACATATGGAGAGTCTCAATCCATTCGTTGCCGTTGAAGAGAGCGAAATAGTCGGCTACGCCGATATTCAACAATCGGGGTACATAGACCACTTTTATGTCTCCGGGTATTACCCACGTCGGGGAATCGGTACGCTTCTTATGCGCAGGCTGTACGAGGAAGCGCTTTGCTTGGGCGTCACGAATCTGACTTCGGACGTCAGCCGTACGGCTCAGCGATTCTCTGCCCTGTTCGGCTTTGAAGTCGTTGCGTACCAGTGCAAGGTAATTCGCGGCGTTGTCGTTCCAAATGCACTCATGCGCAAAGCTCTTGATGGCCCGGTCGGGGCCTAATTATTCGGTGCGGTAGACCGCGGTGACGGGCCGCGGTATTCTGGCGCGCGCTGTGGCAGCGGCCACTTACCTCACGCGTTGAGGCTCACACATGCGTTTGAAGATTCATGTGCTCGCTATTGCCTTGTGCGGCCTTCTAGCTGCATGCGCACATTCCGCCAAAGACTCAAGCTCGCTACAAGGCAGTGTGGTCGAATTGACCGTCGATCAAAACGGCACATACGCTTGGCGCGGGCGCTTGTGGCAGATTGACGAGCTTACGAGCGCTCTCAAATCGCCTCTAGCGCCACACGTAACCGAAGTTCACCTGCTCAACGGCGCCAATCCTTCCACTCTGCAGAATCTCATCGAAATTGGCCAGCTTGCAAATTCTCTCGGCGCAAAAGCACTTTTCGAGCGCGACGGCGAATTGAGAAGTTTCAACGTCGTGCAGTAATGCACCTAACCAGTCGGGTCGAGTGGACCGCAGTGAGGTGCGACGGTAACCTGGCACTCACTGTGGCAGCGACCAGTTTCCTCAAGCGCCGGAGCACTCATGAGAGCATCCTATTTCTCATTGCTTGTGTTCTTGACTGTCGCAGCGAACGCCCGCGCCGCAGATTCTGCGCCCGTTGCGTTTTTGAGCAGGCTCAAGGCCCTGGCCGGGGCAGCCAGTCGAGACTGCGGGTCGGTTCCGCTTCAAGGCGACCGCGAACCGGCGATCGCTTGCGCTAAAGACTCTCACTCGTCCGCCAAGGCCTATCGGGTCGCATTTCAGTTGCAGGCGAATGGCTCGTCCATTTGGCAGGGCGCGGCCCGAGATGAACACGGCAAGCTTTGGGTTGCTTTCTACGATTTGGACTCATCGGGCAGTCCCACGCTGAGCACATTGCCGTGTCGCGAGATTTTGTTCGTGGCTGAAGGCGGAGAGGTTCTTGATTGCCAGCCCACTTCCAATACGCCCTGACTGTTCGCTCAAGCGGACCGTTGCGACGGATCACGGTGCTACCATTTCCTTGTGCCGCCGCCGTCGCTCAGATTAGGCGTCAGCCGGCAAAAAACGCTGCCACGAGTGAATGTCCGTATGAAGCCTCAATTTCCTTCCGCGCAAGAATACTCGACGCAAACGGCGCGCTATCCCGCTTTGACTGTCGTCGACATTCGCGCGGAGCAAGCCGCAGTCACCGAGTCATACCGCAACCAGGTCCTGGTCGATGTCAACAACGACTGCATGCGCTTGTCGGTGTTCGAGGGCGAGTATCGCTGGCATCACCATCCGGACTCTGATGAGCTGTTCATGGTGGTCGCGGGAACGCTGCAAATAGACCTCGCCGATGGCAACCGCATGGAACTTGGCGCATGGCAAAGCGTCGTCATTCCTGCGGGTACCGTGCATCGAACGCGCGCCATCGGACGTACGGTAAACATCACCTACGAAAAGGCCGGTGCGCAAACTGTGTTTGTCGAAGTCGTCGCCTGAGCGTCCGTTTCACCTCGCCGATCGTCGTCGCCATGCCAGCGCGAGTGCAGCAAGACCGTTTTTCACGTGCATGCCCGAAAAGCCCTGACAAAGGCGCGCCCGGGCCGATGCCGCTTCACGCGCATCGTCGACCTCTACGACGACGGCTTGCTGCCCTTCGGCGCCAGTGCGCTCGGCAGCGCGCGTACGTTGCGCGGCGAGCCGTCGCCGCGGTAGAGGCCGAAGCCCTTGTCGGTCGAGTCGGCGCTTTCGAACGCATTCCAGTAGATCATGGCGGTAAGCGTGCCGGCATGATCGGCGACGGCACGTTCGAGTTTGGCGTAGTCGGATGGGGGATTGCTGTTGTCGCCGTCGCGCTGGCGGAAGCCGACTTCGCCGAGCACGACCTTGCTGCAGATCTGGCCGATGCGGTCGAGGTCCGCATCTAGCGTGCCGGCCTTGAGGCTGTCGTAAGCTGAGTACGAACACATCGGCAGCTTCTGTCCCTGAGTGAATTTCGCGAGCACGGTGAGCCCGGCCTTGCACAGCGTCGTGCATTGCCATTGCGGCGAGCCGGTCAGGTTGAACACGACGAACTCGGGTGCCTGTTCGATCGCGAGGTTCGTGTACTTGCGCTGGATATCGTTGATCGCCGATTCGCGCAGCGCGATCCAGCTGGCGAAGCCTTCGAGACGATGCACAAGGCCCGCTTCGCCGCCGATTTTGGCAAGGCATTGGTCGGCGGCCTTGCGGTCGCGCGCGAAGGCGTAGACCTGACCGCAATAGATCATGTTGTCGCCTTCCCAGTTCGACACGATCACCTGTACGTTGCGCCCGGCGAAGCGTTTGGCGAGCACCTCGAGCGCGTCGCTCGTTTCCGCGCGGATCGCATCGCGGTGCGCGGCGATGAAATCGGGGTCAAGCATGTGATCGGGCTGGCTGGCAAAATCGTGCAGCGTGACCATGACGAGCTTCAGGCGCGAGTCGTCGAAGACCTTGCCGTCGAGCATCGCGCGCAGGTAGCAGCCGTCGCGGCGATCGTTGCTGCACAGATCGTCGATGCCGTACTGCTTGATCGACGGCGGCGTGACGGTGAAGCGCACGGCCTCGAAGCCGTGGTCGAGCAGGAAGCCGACCGAGCGCTGGAAGCGGTCGACGCCGTGGCCGCCGTCGAGCATGCCGCCCCAGACGTAGGCGCCGATCAGCGGAGCGGCGATGGCGTGGCCGAGGCAGAACAGTGTGCCGCAGGTGATCAGGACAACGCGTTTTGTCAGTTTGAGCAAGGTCGAGTTCATGGCGAAACCTCTTTGTTATCACCGATTCCCCAACGGCGGAATGTCGCTCGTCACCTCGGCTGGGATTGCCGGATGACGAGCTTCATGGCGTATCGATCTGTGATCGAGGAGCTACCCACTCAATTCGGCAAGCCGAAATTCCACAGATAATGGTCGCCGTCGACGAAGTAGACGTTGCCGTCGACGACGGTCGGTGCCTGGAAGTGCAGGCTGTTCGCGATCGCGGGCGAGACGCGCAGTTCGTTGCCGCTGACCGGATCGAGTGCGACGAGGTGCTTGGCCCCGCTCGCGTCGGATGGCGTCGTGCCGGCGTAATAGAGCACGCCGTTCGCGATCACCGGTGAGGTCGTCAGCGCCGATTTGGTCCAGCGCGGCACGAAGCCGTAGACGGTCAGCTCGTAGGCGTTGAGGCCGAGCTTGTTGCCGACGAAGATCCACGGCGCGCCGGTTGCGGGGTTGACCCAGTTCGCGATCTGCTGCTTGACCTCGTTCGCGACGACATCGCCCCCGCTCGCGCAATTGTCCACGCCGGTCGGCAGGCCGACTTCCTGCAGTGCGCCGCCTACGTTGCCCGGGCCGCCGCGGCCGCTGAGGTTGTCGAGGTTGAGGATGCGCAGGCAGGCGTCCTTGCCGATCTGCATGGCGAGATGCGAGTAGTAGTAACCGCCCGGGATCGCGAGGATCACCGGCGAGGTCGAGCCGAGGTCGGCGTCGTTGTCGGCGAGCGCGTCGTAGGTCGCCGGCGTGTAGCTGTCGAGCGGCTTGCCGTTCACGCCGGTGCCGTTCGGCGTGAGCGCGAGCACGCTGTCGCCCCAGTAGGTGCCGCCCGCGTTCGCGTCGTACGGCCCGTTGCCGGTGGCAAGATAGACGCGATTGGTGCCGGGATCGAAAGCCACACCGCCGCGCGACCACATGCCATTACCGAAGCCCGGACAATAGTCCACGCCGGCGGTGCCGCTGGCATTCAGGTGCACGCTCAGGTTGCTGCACAGCGTGTTGAACACGTTCTGCGTGCCGCTCGCCAGGTCGATCGAAACGAGATGACCCTGATAGTTGCCGGTGTCGTTGTAGCTCGCGGTGACGACATAGAGCGTGTTCTTGCCGCCACTTGTGCCGACGGTGAGGCCGGCGGACACGCGCTCGACGTCGACCTTGCCGCTGACGAGCTGCGGCCAGCCGCCGCCGGTGACCTCGCTGCCGTCGGCGACGCGGTACTTGTGCACGTAGCCCTGCAGCGCCATCGCATAGAGATATTGGCGGTTCGGATCGAGCGCGGGCGTCGATACCGAATACACGGTCGCGCTGGCGACGGCGTACTGGCCGGCCGACCAGACGACGTTGCCGTTCGCCGCGTCGAGTGCGAGCACGGTGCCGTTCGAGGCGACGGCGAACAGCAGGTTCTTCTTGCCCGCCGGCGTGTTCACGCCGTTGAGGTAGAGCAGCTGGCCATCGATGCCGCTGCCGTTGATGCCCGACACCTGAGTACGGTAGCGAAGGATCGCCTGATTGATGTTGTTCGCGCCGAGCGTCTTTTCGTTGAAATTTGTTCCGGAATGAATCGAGTCGTAGCCGAACTGGAGCCAGTCGTCGGCATGGGCCGCGGGCGCGCTCAGGGCGAGGGCGATGGTCGCTGCCAGCAAGGATTTCGTATACATCACAGTGTCTCCTCTACTACTGCCGGATGAACAAAACCCTCGCGCGACCGGCGCGCGCGACGGCGTCGAGGCGCGCCCTAACTCATGGGCCAGCCCCGGACAAAGAAGGAGACCTGCGCTCACGCGTTGCCGCCCACAGCCGCGGCAGGCGCAGGCCCGCGGCGAGCGCGCAGGCGAGCGCGAGCGTGGCAGCGATCACGACTTGCCAAACGGGCGCGGCATGCAGCGCATGCACGCAGGCTGCAGCGAGCACGAGCGGCAGCGCCGCGGCGAGCGATTCGCGCACGAGATCGACTTCGTCGAGCAGACGGTTCTTGCGCAGCAGCAGCCAACCGGTCGCGATCACGCCGGCGAGCGCGCTCAGCGCGAGTCCGGGCAGGCCGAGCCAATGCGGCAACAGCAGCAATCCCACAGCATTGATTGCGCTTCCTGCAAGCTCGCAGGCGAGCGGCGTGCGCGTGTCGCCGACCGCGTAGGAATAGCGTGCGAGCAGCGCGTTCCAACTGCCGAACACGATCACGCAGGCGTACCAGGCGAGCAGATTCGGCAGAGGTCCCGTGGCGAGGCCGCTGGGCAGCAATACGGCGACCAATGTCGGCGCGGCTGCGACAATCGCGACGGCAGCGGGCAAGGTCAGCAATGTCGACAGCGCGAGCCCCGCGCGCAGCAGGTCGAGGCGTCGGCGCGCGTCGATGCCGGCGCTCATGCGTCCGAGCAGAACCTGGTTCAAGCTGACCAGCGCGATCAGCGGCAAGTTGACGAGCTTGCGCGCGAGATTGGCCAGCGTCACTGCGCCTTCGCCGATGAGCGAGGCGGCGATGCGTTCGAGCAAGGTCAGGCCCTGGCTCGCCGCGCTGCTTGCGACCAGCGGTGCGAGGCGCGCATAGAACGCGAGCGTATCGCGGCGCACGCGTGTTGCGGACGGCATGGCAGAGCCGGCACGCATGCTCGGCAGCAGCACGAGGCACATGAGCACGCTGCCGCCGACGAAGCACGCGGACAGCGTCGTCGCGTTGGTGGCATGACCTTCGAATCCGAGCAGACACACCGCGGGCAGGTTGTAGAGGAACGAGGCGAGCCCTGCGCGCACGAAACGCGACGCGGCCTGGTGCGGCACGCTCCACAACGCCTGCAGGCAGATGCCAGGCAGACACCAGGCGAGAGTGCGCAGCGTCGCTGCGGCGTCGTCGCGTGCTGGCGCAGCGAGACCGGGGCCGATCAGCGCAACGAGCGCGGGCGCAAGTGCCCACAACGCGAACGCGAGCGCGAGGCCGACGAGGCCGAGGTTGACGCTTTGCCCGACGAGCCAGCCGTCGCGTCGCCGCGGCGCCTGTTCCTGATAAAGCGGCAGTGCCGCCGAGTTGACCAGGCCGCCCGCCATCATCATGCGCAGTGCCTCGGGCAGGAACATCGCGACCAGAAACGCATCGCTGCGCGCACCGCTGCCCCAGGCGGCAACGATGAGCCACTCGCGCGCGAAACCCGTGGCGAGGCCGGCCAGTGTCGCGAGCGTGAGCAGGGCGGCGGCGCCGAACATGGTCAATGGAAAATGTTGAACAGGCTTTTGCCGCGGACCTTGTAGTCGAGGTCGCGCGGGCGTTCACCGAGTGCCTTCGCCGCGCTGCCGCCGACGATCTTGTATGGCGCAACGTCCTTGCTGACCAGCGTGTTCGCGGTCACCGCGCAGCCGCGGCCGAGGTGCGCGCCGTTGGTGATGATCGCGCGTGTCGCGATCCAGGCGTAATCATCGATCGCGATCGGCGTGCCGACGGCCCAGAACTCTTTCGCGTGCATGTCGTGGCTGCCGGCGATGACGACGACGTAGGAGGCGATAGTCACGTGGTCGCCGATGGTCAGCCCGCAGCGCGCGTCGATCTGGCAGTGCCAGCCGATCGAGCTGTCCTCGCCGATGCTCAGGTTGCCCATGCCGAGCACTTCGGTGTTGCGCCAGATCGTCGAGTTGCGGCCGATCTTCGCGCCGCCGAGGCGCAACCAGGCGAGACGCACGTGGTGGCTCGGAATCTTGTTGATCAGGATGTTGTACCACTGCTCCCAGGCGATCGTGCAGAACGCGCGGAACGTGGCCATGTTGAAACCGGGAATCGGTACGAAACGGCGCATCGGCAACTCGTCGCGCAGGCGCAGGTAGAAGCGCCTCGTCGCCGGATCGTCGATGCGCGGAGTGAGATCGGTCAGCGACAGGTAGACGCGCATGCCGCTGCCGTTTGGCTCCTCGAACAGCACCTCGTGTTCGAGCATCCACTGGTAGTGGGTCGACAGCGAAAGCGCGTCGGTACCGAGTTCGAGCGCGTACGTGCCGAGCCGATCGCGCAGGTCGCGCGAATGGAAGATGCGATGCCTCATCTCACGACGCCCTCGCCGCGAGCACGCGCTGCATCGGCGCGCGGCGTTCGATCGTGCCGACCTGCGGCAGCGCGCGTGCGGCCTGCAGGTTGATCCCCATCATCAGCCAGAACAGCGCGATCAGCACCATGGTGAAGCTGTAGTAATGGTCGAACAGGCCGGTGACCAGCGCGCCGCCGAGGCCTCCGAAGCACGCCAGCCATACCCCGTTGCCGTGATCGACGACGCGCACCGTGCCGCGCGGGCGCACCTCGCGCCACCAGCGCAACAGCACCGCGCAGTACAGCAGCGCGCCGAGCAGGCCGAGCTTGTAGACGTAGTTGAGCCAGAGGTTGGAGATGCCGATCAGGCCGCTGCCCGGCACCGGCGGATCGACCTTGAAGCCGATGCCGAACGGATACGTCGCCATCACGCGCGGGAATTCGCGGTATTCCTGCATGCGCACTTCGGTGCTCTCGTTCTTCGCCGAGAACGTCTGCGACAGGCGTGACTGCACGGCGGGGTAGAAGCTGACCAGCGCCGCGCCGAATACCGCGGCGGCGATCAGGGTTTTGCGCGTGCCGGGCACACGCAGCACGGCGAATATGCCGAGGACCGCGACGACGCTGAGCAGCGCGCCGCGCGAGCCGGTCAGGACGATGCCGACCAGGCCCATCAGCGCAACCGAGGCGCCGAGCCAGCGTCGCCAGCCGCGATGCACGCCGGCGTAGTACATGGCCAGCGGCAGAAACATGACGATTTCGCCCGCGCTGAGATTCGGATGCAGCCAGGTCGTGCCGAGGCGCACCTGCAAAGCCTTGAACAGATGCTGGGTCAGTTCCGGGTGCGCGTACTTGAGCGCGTCGAGCACGGGGATGATGTCGGTGGCGACGTTGTTGCGTAGGAACAGGGTCAGCGACAACCCGAGCATCGCGAAGTTGCCGAGCAGCAGCGCGGTGATCACCGCATCGCGCTTGCGCTCGCTGTCGATCACGAGCGGCACGAGGAAAATGCACGACACGTCGATCAGCCAGCGCGCCCAGTTGACGATGCCGCTCGGAGTCCCGGCGTTGCTGCTGCTGATGACGGGAGCACCGATCGTGATCGGCGGATGCGGGTCGATGTAGATCATCCATTCGCCGACGATGAACGGCAGCGCGCTGAACAGCATCAGGTAAATCACCATGCGTTCGGTCGGGCCAAATGCGGGCAGGCGCCGACCGAGCAGGAACTGCCAGGCGATGCCGAGCCAGATGAAGACGAGGATTGCCTCCGACGCGGTCGTGCGCAGACCGATCTGCACGGTCATGAACGGCACGAACGTCGCGGCGAATCCGAACAGGACCAGGCCGAATATCGGCCAGCGCAGGATCGCGATGAGGATGACCGCGCCTGCCAGCAGCGTGACGAACTGGCCCGGCGTCTGGAACAGCAGCAAGCCCGCGAACGCCACCGCGCAGATGACCGCAATGACGGCTTCAAGCTTCATGCGGCAAGTTCGTGCAGCAAGTTGTTGAGGCGTTGCGCATACGGCTCGGGACCGAAGTGCTCGGCCCATTCACGCCAGCGTTCGGGGTCGCGCGCTGGCGGTTTCGCGGCGAGCTCGAGAATCAGCGCGGCGACTTCCTCGTGGTCCTCCGGATCGAAACGCATCGCGCCGGGCGGCGTCACCTCGTCGAGCGCGCTGCCGTGCGCGACCGCGACCGGCGTGCCGTTGCGCAGCGCCTCGACCACGGGCAAGCCGAATCCTTCCGCATAAGCGGGATGCCAGAAGCACTCCGCGCGCGCATACAGCGCCTGCAGCGAATGGTCGTCGAGGCGATTGAGGAAGCGCACGCCGGGCGTATGCCGGTGGCGTTCGGCGAGATCCTCGGGCGAACCGACGATGACGACTTCGGGGAACTCGGTGCCGTTGACCGCATGCGCACGCGCGTTGGCGAGGCAGTCGAGGAAGAAGGTCGTGTTCTTGCGCGGTTCCCAGGTGCCGACGAGCAGCCAGTAGCGACCTTCCGGCAACGCTGCGGTGAGCTCGGGCGGCGGTGCCGCGCCGTTGTGGAAGCTCACGCAATTCGGCAGCACGCGCAGCTTGGCGGAGTGCTCGGGGAACAGGCGCGCGACTTCGCTCGCGGTGTAGCGCGACGGCGTCCAGATCACATCGGCGACCTTGACCGAATGGCCGATCGCGAAGCGGTCTAGGTTGCGATAGGCGAGCGCGGTCATCCACGAGCGATGGCGGTTGTCGAGGGTGAGCTGGAACACGTCGTGCAGCAGCAGCGCATAGCGCGCGTTGGCGGGCTTGTGTCCGAGCGGCAGGCCGGCGTTCGCCGTGGCGATATACAGATCGAGGCCCAGGTCGGCGACCTCGGCCGGCAGAAACTGCGATTCGAAACGCCAGCGCGGCAGCGGCCGGTGCAGGCGATACACCGGGATGGCCGAGTCGGGGCAGTGCGCGATGTCGCGATGCGGATGGCCGGGCGGACAGGCGCTGAACAGCTCCAGCGTCGTCTGTGGGCGCGCGCGCAGCACCTCCTCCATCGCCAGCACCTGGCGGCCGATGCCGGAGTAGGGCGATATGGTAACGGGGCGGTAATCGATTCCTATGCGCATGATTTCAGGGTTTGGTGGACTTGTTCGAGTTGATTCGCTGCGTGCTCCCACGAGTGGTGCTCGCGCACATAGCGGCGGCCGGCGGCGCCAATGCGCTGCGCAAGTTCGCGCGACTGCAGCAGGTCGATCGTCGCTGCGGCGAGTTGATTCGCACTTTCGCCAGCAAGGTAATGTTCGTGATCGTGCACGCCGAGACCGGACACGCCCTGCGCGGTCGACACCAGCGGCAGGCCGGCGGCGAGCGCCTCGAGCACCTTAAGCTTGGAGCCGCCGCCTTGCCGCAGCGGCGCGAGGAACACGCTCGACTCGCGCTGCACCGTGCGCAGGTCGGCGACGAAACCGCGCCATTCGATGCGTGGATCGGGCCAGCGCCGTTCCCATTCGGCAGGCAGTTTGTAGCCGCATACGGCGAAGCGCGCCTGCGGCAGCGCCTGCCAGACGCGCGGCAGGATTTCGTCGAGCGCGAACTCCACCGCCTCGAGGTTCGGTGTGTATTCGAAGTTGCCGACGAAGAGCACGCGCTGGCTGGCGTGATCCGGCTGCAGGCCTAGCGCGGCGCGCGTGTCGGCGCCGTTGACGACGAGGTGCGCCGTGCGCCCGCTGATCGCACGAAAGCTCTCGGCATCGCCCTCGGTCAGCGCGATCACTTCGGTCGCGTTGACGAGCGCGTTGCGCTCCCAGCGGCGGTAGCGCTCGCGGTCGATGCGTGCGAGCGGACGCAGCAGCGGCGGCAGGCGCTGGTAGGTCGCCGCGGAGAGGCCCGATTCGAGATTGTGCTCGGACAGCACGAACGCCTGCCCGCGCCGCGCAAGCGCAGCGATATACGGTTCGAGCGCGTAGCTGTGCTCGATCTGCACGATATCCCAGGGTTCGTCGAGCAGCGCTTCGAAGCGCGCTTCGAGATCGGGCGCGAAACCGTTGACGCAGACGAGCAGCGGATAGCGTGAGAACAGGACGCTGGTCAGTGTGCGCGGATGCTTGAGCGGACGCCGTGGCAGCACGATCAGGCGCTCGACCAGCGGCGCGAGCTGATTGCGCGCCTCGTCGTCAAGCAGCGTTTTCGATTGCACGAGCAGGGTGATGCGGTAGCCGCGATCGGCGAGGCAGCGCAGCAGGTGGAACTGGCGCAGTTTGCCGCCGCTCGTCGTCGGCCACGGCAGATACGGCATCGCCCAGAGCATGCGCGGAGCTTTCATGGCGTCCACTCCAGCATCGCGAGGCGAGACGTTACCGGCACATGCAGCGCGCCGTCGTTCGCGGCGACCAGTTCCTTGTGCGTGTCGGCGAGCGGGTCGTGCAGCGTCGCGCGAGGAATCTGCGTCAGCTTCACTTCGCCCGCGTCCGCGGCCCAGAACATGAGCAGGCGGTGGCCGTCGGCGCGCGTCCAGGCGATGCCGATCAGGCCCGAAGGCGCGTCAGTGAATGCGGGCGTATCAGCCGGTTCGAGGCGCGGGCCGGTGATCGCGAGGAAGCGCTGCAGCGCGAGATACGCCGGCTTCGGCTGTGCGGCGAGGTCGAGCAGGCCGTAGCTGCGATCGCGCACCGAGGCGCGTTGGTCGAGGTCGGACAGGGTGAACAGAAACACACGATCGAAGTCGAGTGCGCTCGTCAGCGCGACTCGGCGCAGGAGGAAATCGGCCTGCCCGTCGCTGCCGATGATCGGCTGCTCTTCCTTCGGTCCGGCGTAGCTCGACCAACCCCACTCGTCGGCCCAAATCTGCTTCACTCCGAGCGTGCGCAGGTGCGCATTGAGCTTGTTCGACTTGTCGAGGAACTCGCGCGAGGTCGGTTTGTTGCCTTCGGGGTAGAGCGTGTACGGATGATAGGCGACGACCGGAGGATCGATTTGCGGCAGCGTCGAGTTCGCCTGCGCGGCCAGCGCGCGCGCCGCGATCGCGTCGATCATCGAGCCGCCGAGCACGCCCATCTCGCCGAAGTAGGCGAAACCGCCGAGCACGACGGGTTTGTCCGGCACGGCCGCGTGCAGTGCTTTCGCGCTGGCGAGGAACAGGCGCGCATAGCCGTCGGGATCCTCGTGCGGGCGCCAGAAGCCCGGCAGGTTCGGCTCGTTCCACACCTGCCAAGCGGCGACGCTCGGATAGCGCTGCGCGAGTCCGGCCAGCGTGCGCGCATATTCGTCGTCGTCGCGCGGCGGATACTGGTCGCGGAATTCGCGCGCGCTCGCCGGCGCGGTCGTGGCGAAACTCGCCGAACCGACGAGATAGACCTCGGGCTGCAAACCATCGTCGCGCATCGCGTCCACGATCGGATCGAGCACGTCGTAGCGGAACTTGCCGGGCTCGGGCTCGAGCAGTTCCCACTGCAGGCCGAGGCGTACCCACGACAGGCCGAGCGCGTGCAATGCCTGCATCTGGCGTTTGTATACTTCCGGCGGAAACCAGTGGAACTGCGCGTTGACGCCGAGGAAGTCGTTCCACACCACCGCGCGCGGCGCCTTGAGCGCAAGCGGCGGCAACGGCTGCGACTGGCAGGCCGCAACAAGAAGAAGCGCACCGGCAGCGAATAGCAGCACGGTCCGGCGGATGTTGGTTTCACGCCGCATGCAATTCCTCCTCGGCGAGGGTTTCGAACAGCTCGTGGAAACGGCGCGCGATCACCGGCCAGGTGCGTTGCCGCGACAGCCGCTGCGCGTGCGCAGCCCAGTCGGCGGCGAGGAACGGCTCGTCGAGCAGGCGCGTGATCGCGGCGGCGAGCGCGGCGACATCGCCTTCGCGGAAGACGACGCCGTTGCCGTGGCCGACTTCCTCGGCGAATGCGCGCGCGCTCGAGGCGATCGCGCCGCGGCCGCAGGCGATCGCCCAGGCGAGTGCGCCGCTGGTGCCGCGCACGCGGCCGAGCAGACGCAGCTTGCGCGACTCGCGGTACGGCAACACCATCGCGTGGTGCGCCTGCACGAGCGCAGGAATTTCTGATGCGTCGATATCGATCTTCCAGTCGACGATTTCCTCGAGGCCATGCCGCCAGATGAGTTTGCGCAGCTGATCGAGATAGCTCGCGTCGCGGCCGAAGGTCAGCTCGGGTGCGGTGCCACCGGCCAGGGTGAGGCGCAGGCTCGCCGCACGTGCATCGCGTGCGCGCAGTAGCGCGAACGCGGCGATCAAATCCTCGATGCCCTTGCCCGGATAGATGAAACCGAAGTAGAGCAGGCGCAGTGCTCCCGCGGGCAGCGGCGCCGGCGCGATGACCGGATGACCGTGTGCGATCACCGCAACGCGTTCGTGCGGCAACTGCATGCGCGCGCACAGCGCCTGCGCGCCGGTGTCGGTCAGCGCGACGATGCGGGCGAGGCCGTGGGCGAGGCGGCGCTCCTGTGCGAGCGTGGCCGGATCGCCGAGCACGCTCGCGAGCTTGGCCATCGGTTGCGGCAGGCGCTGCGTCCACGCGAGCGCAGGCGGCAATTTCGCCGCGCGCCAGATCAGGCGTTCGGGATCGTGCGCGGTCGCGGTCAGCGGCAATGAGGGCTTCAGCTGGCGCAGCAATTCGAGCGCGATGAATTCGCGCACGCGGCCACCGCCGAGTTCGGCGTGGGCGAGTTCGACGCCGCGCCAGCTCAGCGTTTCCAAGCGTGCGCGGATCGCGGCCGGATCCGCGGTGACGGGCATTCCGGCGAACGGGCGCAATACTTCGATCCCTTCGCCTTCGAGTGCGCTCGCGAAATTCGCGGCGTAGTCAGCGATGCCGTTCTGCTCGGGCGGCAGCGGTGCGAGCAGGACGATCTTCATGGCGAGGTCAGCCGCAGCAGCTGGCTGGAGCGGTCCATCAACGACTGCGGAATCTCGAAGTAGCGGCGGTTGAGGACGATCCCGCAGACATTGTCGAATGCCTGGCTAAGCGAACGCAGCGTTTCTTCGACCACCGGTATCGTCGTCGCGCGCGCCTGCACGACGACAACGATGCGGTCGGCGTATTGCAGTTCGTCGAAACCGATATCGTCCTTGAGCACGCCGGAGGCCTCGACGATGGCGACTTCGCCCGGATTCGCGCGGCGCTTGCTCGTGATGCGCGCGTTGTAGCCCTGGCCCTGGGCGAAGTTGGCGATGCCTAGCGCGATGAAATGCACGCCTTCGCCGGGATTCGCCGAGGCGATGCCGATGGTCAGACCTCGCGTGGCTATGTCGTCGCTCGGCAACTGCCGCCAGATGCGGTGCAGCGCGGAGCGCAGCGGCAGGCCCTGCTTGGCACGGCCGTTGAGTTCGGGGACCACGCCGAGCAGCGGCAGGCCGAAACGCTCCGTGACGCCACCGCCGTCGTGGATGCGCTGGTCGAGCAGGCGGCAGAGGAAGACCGCGAACAAGCCCACCGCAATGCCGGCCGGTAGCGCAACGAGCAGCATCGTCGTCGTCTTCGGGAACACGCGTGCGGCGACGAAGGTGGGTGGCTCGACTACGGCGACGTTACTCAGGCGGTTCGCGTTGAGGTCGCGCTGCACGCGCGCGTGCATGAGGAACTCGCTGGTCAGCCCATAGGCTTTCTCTGCGGTGTTCAACTGCAGACCGAGGCGCGAGAGTTCGGGTTCGATCGTCAGCACGTGGTCGCGGTCGGACTGCAGCGCGGCGATCTGCTTGTCGATCGCGTCGAGCTGCGCGGTGAGGTGCGCCTGCTGCGTTTCGCCGTCCTGGATGTCGCCCTTGAGCTTGAGCGCGAGTGCGTTCGGCGCGAGGTTCTGCGAGCTCTGCACCTGCTTGGCCAGCGAGTCGATCTCGGTGCGCATCGAAGCGATCGCCGCGTCGAGCGACTTCACCTTGGGTGCGTTTTCGTCGTAGGTACGCAACAGGTCGAGGCGCTGGGTCTGCATCGTGTTGAGCTTGGCCTGCATGTCCTGCTGGATCGGATTGAGGCTGATCGCGCGACCGGTGACGATCTCGGCCGGCATTGACGGCAGGCGCTGCTGCGCCGAGGCGATCGCGGCTTCGACCGCAACCTTCTGCGCGAGCGCGTCCTGGCGCCCCTTGTACAGGCGCTGCAACTGGTCGGCGGTGCTGTCGAGCTTCTGCTGCAGGCTGGCCGCGTTGAGGTCGTTGAGCTTGGTGTGCAGCTCCTGCTTGAGCGTGAGCACTTCCTTGCCGAGTTGCTCGCTCTGGTTTTCGTAGAAGCGCGACAGCTCGGCGCCGCCGGCAGCCTGCGCGCGTGCGTCGAAATAGGCGTCGACCCAGTGCTTGAGGATCTGCTGCGCCTCGGTCGGGTCGTTCCAGGTCAGGTCGAGTTCCATCACGTCGGCGCCCGACTCATGGCTGACCTTGAGCGCCTTGGCGAGACCGGAGGCGAGTTTTTCCTGCGGCGTTTGCCGATCGATGATGCCGACGAAGGCGAGCGTCGCGTCGAAGCCGTCCTTGATCGCGCCGGTGAACACGCGCACCTTGGCCTTGATCCGCTTCCACAGGCTGCCGTCGCTGGCGTGGTCGAGGTCCTCGCGATAGGCATCGGCGACCTTATTGATCACCGGCGCGCTGGTCAGGATTTGTTCCTCGTCGAGGATCGGGTCGCGCAGCGTCGCAGGCTGGATGAAGTTCGGCTCGCGCATCACCTGCATCGGCACGCGCACCTGGTCGCCCTTCTCGAGGTTGACGAACAGGCGCGAGGTCGAGGTGAAGCGCGAAGGCAGGAACAGCGCGCCGAGCACGATCAGTACCATCGTGGCCAGCGCGGTCAGTACGAATGCGCGCTTGAAGATGAAAAGCAGACGCAGAAGGTCACGAAAGCTGCGGATCTCGATCATTTCACACCTCCCACCTGCTGCACGGGCACGCTGGTGTTGTTCAATTGGTAGTTCGCGCTGACGCCGATGCCGTGGAAGAACGGAATCAACTGGGTCACGTAGAGATCCATGCTGTCGACGAGTTCGCCGATGCGCGACTTCGGCACGAACAGAATGTCGCCGCGCTGCAGGGCGATCGGCTGGCGGCCGCCGCCGTCGCCGGGTTGGAGCAGGTTCGCGTAGTCGAAGAAATAGACTTGGTAGCGGCGCTTGTCGTCGAGGCGCACGAGCGCGACGTGGTGCGGGTCCGCGCCCGAAAGCAATCCGCCGGAGGCGACGATTGCTTGCTCGGCCGTAGCGATCCCGGCGAGATCGAAACTCGCATTCGGCGTGCGCACCGCGCCGCCGACCATGACGCGGTTGCCGGGCGACTCGGCGATGTTCACCGTCACCCTTGGCTCCTTGTAGATGCCGGTCATGCGTTTGCCGAGGTCGTCGGCAATTTCCTCGGGCGTGCGCCCGGCAGCGTCGACCTTGCCGACTTCGGGATAGGAGAAGCTGCCGTCGCTGCGCACGGTGAACTGGGTCAGCGGCACCTCCTCGGGCCGCAGCGGAAGTTGCGAATCGCGCACGATGCGCAAGCTGTCGCCCGCGTACACGCGCACGACCGCGGGTGGCAGTTGGTCGGACGATCTGGTGTCGATCTCGTGGGCCTTGGCTGTGCTGTCGCCGGGTGGGCGGATCGCGCCCGGCGTCGTGCATGCACCGAGCGTAAGTGCGAGGCTCGCGACAAGGCAGCCGGTGAGGTATTGGCGGTTCATGCGGAGTTCTCCTCCCAGTAACGGGGAAACATGCTGATGCGCCGTTTCAGCGCGGATGGCAGATGTGATTCGAAGAAGCCGAGCTTGTAGCCGGCGAGCTTGAGTGCGCTGCGCCACACCACTTCGATGCCGCGCCAGCGCTGGCCGGCGGCAGCGAGTGCGTCGATCTGGTCGCGGACGAAGCGCAGGCCTTCGCCGCCGGCATGGCCGAACGCTTCGGCGATCCACGACTCACGCCGGTAGAACGTGCCGATGTCGAAGTAGCGGCGCATTTCCTCGATCGGCGTGTACTCGTGCGAGTGATGTACCTGCGCGTCGGCGGCGTAGTGCACGGCGTAGTCTTTCAGCAGCATGCGCGCGGCGACCCAGGCGTCCTCGCTGCCGATCACGTCTTCGGGAAAGCCGCCGACCGCGAAGAGTGCGTCACGCCGGTAGGCGGCGAACGCATCCGAGCTGAAGCAGGTCTTGATGCCGAGTTCGCGCGCGTCGCTGCGGCGCTTGATGCGGCTCTGTGGCGGATAGTTGAAGCTGCGCCCCGCGGCGCTAAGCAGGCTCGCGCCCGGATGCGGCAACTGGCGACCGTAGGCAACGCCGATATCGGGCGCGGCGAACAGCGCGGCGTGAAGACGGCGCAGCGCGTCGCGGTCGGCAGGCACCGCGTCCTGGGTCATGTAGATCAGCACGTCGGCTTGGGTCAGCGTGCTCGCCCAGCGGCGCGTGCCGCCATGATTGAAGCGCGCGGCATCGATCGCGACGACGCGTGCGCCGTATGCGCGCCAGCGTGCGGGCGAGTCGTCGCTCGAAGCGCTGTCGACGACCAGCACCTCGTCGGGCTGCAGGCTCTGCGCCGCGAGCGCAGGCAACAGGCGCGCGAGATGATCGGCGCCGTTGCGGTTCGGGATGATGAGTGCGCTGCGCATGCCAGGGTCCTCAGTAGGCGGCGCGCGCGGAAACGATCGCAGGGATCGTGCGCAAGAGGATGTAGAGATCGAGCCAGACCGACCAGCGCTCGATGTATTCGAGGTCGTATTCGACGCGGCGGTGGATCTTGTGCAGCGTGTCGGTCTCGCCCCTGTAACCGTTTACCTGAGCGAGCCCGGTAATCCCGGGCTTGACCCGATGGCGCGCGGCGTATTCGGCCACAGCGTCCTCGAACAACACGTTCGCGGCCTTGGTCGCGCTCGCGTGCGGGCGCGGGCCGACCATCGACATGCTGCCGAGGAACACGTTGAACAGCTGCGGCAACTCGTCGAGGCTGGTCTTGCGGATAAAGCGGCCGACCTTGGTGATGCGCGCATCGTCGCGCGTGGTCTGCTGCGCGGCATTGGCGTCGCGCAGGTGGTGGTACATCGAACGGAACTTGAACACTTCGATCAGGTGCTCGTTGTAGCCGTAGCGCTTCTGCCGGAACAGCACCGGGCCCGGCGACTCGAGCTTGATCGCAATCGCGACGGCGATCATCACCGGCGCCAACAGCAGCAGGCACAGCGTCGAAAGGACGATGTCCTCGGCGCGCTTGAGCAGCGGCGACCACCCTTGTAACGGGCGCTGCGAGAGATTCGCCATCGGCAACTCGGCGACCTGCGAGATGCGCGGCTGCGCGTGGTGGAACGAGCCGAGGTCGGGCGCGAGCAGCACGTCCACCGGCATGCGCTTGAAGCGGTCGACGACCTCCTTGATGCGCTCTTCCTCGCTTGCAGGCAGAGCGACGATGACCTGCTCGACACGTTCGTCGCGCACCATGCCCTCGAGCCGATCGGTATCGCCGATCAGGTTCAACGCCTGGTTGTCGAGCAGCGCTGCATGCGAGGGTTCGTCATCGATGAAGCCGACGACGCCGGCGCGGATATCTTCGTTCTGTTCGATGTGTTCGGCGACGCGCAGGCCGTTCTCGTTGCAGCCGTAGATCACCGCGCGTTGCAGGTATTTGCCGCGTGCCATGAAATGATCGTTTACGCCGAGTATCGCGGCGCGCGCGAGCAGGAACAGCAGCACCGTCGCGGCGAACCAGGCGACGAGGTATTGCCCCGGAATCGGGAACGCGTTGAGGGTGAGGTTCTGCGCCACGAGCACGAGACCGAAGGTCGCGCTCAAGGCGAAGAAGGTCTTGCGCACGAGCAGGCGCTTGGAGAAGATTTCCTCGGAGTAGATGCCGAACGACTGGAACACGAGCACCGTGATCGCGCCGAACAGCATGGCCATCAGGCGTGGATGCAACAGATAGCGTGCTTCCTCGTGCGTCCCCTTCAGCACCATCAGAGTGACGAGGCAGGGCAGCGCGGCAAGCAGCCCGTGCAGCAGCTTGGTCAGGGTGACCGCGTAGGCGACCGCACCAAGGCGGAAGTCTGCGCTGAAGAGCTTCCCACTCGTTGCCGGACTGCCGCCGGCCTTGCTGGACAAAGTCCTGGTTGAGCTCATCGAGCCTCCTTGATCGGCGTGGCCTGGAAGTCCGCCACGCTTGAGAAGGAAGCCGGTTTTTGGGTCAGATCAGCCCGGGGGAGGGAAATTCAAAGAACACCAGAAACCAACTTCGGCGAAACCCGGGCATCGATGCCCCGGCCATTTTTGGTTCTCGGTTCCCTGTATGACGAACGCTCGGAGCAGGTCATGCGCGAGGTCGAAATTCGTCACTTCATCGCAGTGAGAATCTGCGAAAAAAACTTGAACAAATCGGGGTTGAAACGATGCTGCTGCTGCGCTCCTCGTTAGCGGAAAGTGTGCGCTGATGCACGGTTGATGCTGCGGTGCAGAAGGATCATGCCATTGATTTTCCTGATTTTCCTGAACGTGTCCTGTCGTAAACACCCGTTTGAACGTTAAAAAGTGCGCGCACGCCGAAGGCCGCCACGCGCCGGAAAGCGCGTAGCGGCGGGCGATAGCGGCGAGGAGTTTTTTGTTAAACGAAGCCCAGATTCGGACTGGAAAAATTTTTCAGAAATGGGAACACGTTGGCAATGTCACACGACTGCATCCCGAGCCACGCGGCGAGCGTGGCTGAGTACTGATCACTCGACACAGTCGGGATCGTTTGTCCGCGTGCGAGGCAGTCGGGGCCGTTCAAAGTCTGATTCGGAAACAGCGTGCCGCTGGCACCCGGTGCGCCATACAATTTTCCACCGCGCACCGCGCCGCCCATGACGAACTGGACGCCGCCCCAGGCGTGGTCGGTGCCGCCGCCGTTCGAGTTCAGCGTGCGCCCGAATTCGGATTGGGTGAACGTGGTGACCGCGCCGGGAATGCCGAGGTCGTTCGCCGTGCACTGGTAGAACGCGCCGAGCGCCTGCGAGAGTTGCGTAAACAGCGCCGGCTGGTCTGCGAGTTGGTCGTGGTGCGTGTCGAAGCCGCCCATGGTGACGAAGAAGATCTGCCGCTTCACCTTGAGCGCGCCGCGTACCGAGATGATGCGCGCGATCATTTTCAATGCGTCCGCGAGCGGGTTGTTCGCCGGAAATGGTGCATTGATGGCGGGGCCGGTAGCGAGCGCGGTCGACAGCGTCGCGGCGTAGTCGATCGCATTGTTGAGCACGGCGTTGTAGCTGCGCGTGAGCGGATCGGGATAGGCGTTGGCCAGCATCTGCGCGATCGCGTTGGCCGCCGCTGCGCCCGAAGCGCCGTCGTAGCCGACCGGACCGACCACGCCGCCGCCGGAAACGCAGTATGGCTGTACCTGCACGCCGGTCTGGAAGCGGTTGGTGCCGCTCAGTGAAATCGACATCGGCAGGGTCGCGCCGGGATTGAGCACGGCGAGCCGGTCGGCGGCGAGGCCGCCCCAACCGGTGATTCCGTGCGACGCCGGCTGGCCGTATTGCCACTGGCCCTGCTGATCGAGGTGCGAGAACAACAGCGGCGGCAGCGGATAGCCCGCCGTAAGGTATTGGCTCTTCGTCGTCGGCTGGCGCAAGGTGCCGACATTGACGATGAAGGTGCCCTTGCCGGCGTTGAACAACGAGCCCATTTCGTTGCAATTCGGATGCAGACCGTAGGTTTCACCGCTCGCCGCGCCTTGCACCGCGAGCGGCAGCAGCGATCCGCGCGCAACGGCGAGGCTGCCGCGTGCGTTGCCGTAGGTCGTGTAACGCGTCGTGTCGCTCGGAATGAGCATGTTGTACGAGTCGTTGCCGCCGGCGAGATAGACGCAGACGAGCGCCTTGTAGTCGCTGACCGCCGAGTAGCTGGAGCAGGACGCGGCGAGCGCCGAATTGACGAGGCCGAACTGGCCGTAGAGGGCGCCGCCGCCGATGCCGGCAAGGCAGGAGGAAGCGGCCGCGCGCAGGAAGTCGCGGCGCGAGCGCGAATGGGAAGTCGTCATGGAGCGGATTCCTGGAGTTATTTCTGTACGGCGAATTCGGGCGAGACAAGCACGACTTTGAGCAGGTCACGCACACGTATTTGCGCGGAGAGGAAGGAGTACGAGGCCTTGTCGTTGAGCATGCCGATGAGTGCATTGCGTGCGACGCTGCTCATGCTTCCGTAGAGCAGATCGTGATTGACCTGGTCGACCAGATTCGCCGTGTTGCCCGCGATCGCGGTCAACGGCGAGATGTCGATGAGCAGTGCGTTCGCGGCGTTGCTCGGATTGCCGACGTAGTTCTGCGCGCGCGCGGTGAGATCGTTGGCAACCGTCATGATCGTGCTCTCGGTGAGCACCTGCAGCTCCGGTGCGTACTGGCCGCTTGCCGCGAGTTCGCCGGGCGGGCGATAGTCGGGTTGATAGAAGTTGAACACCGAGTTCGCGCCGTAAGGATGCTCGGTGTAGTAGTTCTCCGGGTGCGAGGCCATGTACTTGCCGGTCTGCGTCGCCGGCGCGTAGTAGCGCCACAATGCAGTCAGGCGCAGCAGCGGCTCGCGCAGCTTGCCGAAGGTATAACCCGGATATTGCGTCGGGATCGTGCCGGTCAGCGCTTCGGTGTCGAGCAGGATTGCCTGCGCGACTTGGCCGAGGTCGCCTCCGGTCGCGCTGAATACCGCACTGACGCGCGCAATATAGGCCGGCGTCGGATTGCTCGTGGTCAGACGCTGGATCAACTGGCGCGAGATGAACGGTGCGACGTTGGGATGCGAAGTGATCGCCTTGAGCGCGGCGGCGAGATCGTTCTCGCAGCTCGTGCCCGCGGGCAGCGTCGGCGCGTCGGAGGTGGCACCGTAGTTGCCGCTCGGGCTGATCAGGGTCTTGGCGCCGCTGTCGTGATAGGCGGCATAGCACACCAGCGGCTGGTAGTTCGCCGGTGCCCAGTTGCCGCTGCTCGGATCGGTACCGAATCCGCTCTGATAACTCCACCCGGTGAACACGCGCGCGTTGGCGGCAACCGTAGCCTCGGTATAGGTCGGAATCTCGGCGCCATTGGCGTCGAGTTTCGGCGAGAAGTCGGCGTTGCGCAGGATCAGGCCGACCGAGAACAACTGCATCAGTTCGCGCCCGTAGTTTTCGTCGGGCGAGGTACCGAGAAGCGGGTCGCCCTTGCGGTTGCTCGTATAGCTGAGCATCTTGCCCATCGCCGGGCTGCGCGTGACGTCGTAGATCAGATTGTAGTAACTCGCCGGGTGCGACACGCCTGCGGCGTCGGTATAGGTGGCGACGTCGCGCGCGAGCGTATCCGCGTACTCCGCGATCGCGACCGGATCCTGGTCCAGATTGCCGGCGCGGTCGGATACGACGAGGATCTGGCTCATCGTCCAGGCGAGGCGCTGGCGCAGCTGATCCGGCGCAGTGACCATCGTGCGGAAGGAAACCTCGAGACGGTCGATCTGGCCCGGATTGGTCACGTAGGCGTCGAGCTTTTCGACCGCCGGGCGTTGCAGGGTCGGCGGCAGCGCGAGCTGGCGGCGGATCCATTCCGCGTAACCGAGTGCGCGCAGGCTGGCGATGTCTGCGGGAGTCGGTCCGAACGTGGCCATAGTCAGGAAACGCGCGGCTTCGGCGTCGCTGGCCGGAGCGCTGTTCAATGCCACTATCGCGGCGCGCTGCGGCGCGGACATCTCGTTCTGGGGTCGCTCGCCCCTTGCCGCGGTGGCGGGGCCGAAGAACAAAACCGAGACGCAGGCAAGCGCAACCCGGGCCAGGTTGGCTGAGAAAGAAGCTTGTGGATTCAAAAGAGGAACTCCGAGGGAATGCGCCGAACTCCACGGCGATTGCCCTTGTAACTACTAGGGTGCGTCAATTACTTTTGATTCGCGTTGCGCGAAATGCACCCCTGCCATGTTTCGCGATCGTAAAATATGCGTTAAGGAACCGTTCGGTCAAGTGATCTTCATCACAGATCAAGAAAATATTTTTCAGTCTATCGTTTTGATCCTGAACGGATTTTTGCCAATGTGATGTTAAGCGAGAGCTTCGCTCGTCTCTCTTCCGGATTTCCATGTGCCTGTTGCTGCTCGCCCTTAATGTCGTCGCCGATCGCCCCTGGCTCCTGCTTGGCAACCGCGACGAGTTCCACGCGCGGCCGACGGCGCCGGCTCGCGAATGGGCTGATGCATCCGGCGTATTCGGCGGGCGCGATCTTGTGGCCGGAGGTTCGTGGCTCGCGGTTAACCGCAACGGCCGCTACGCCGCCGTCACCAACGTGCGTCGGCCCGGCGCATCGCCGGCACCGCGTTCGCGTGGCGCGCTGGTCGGCGAGTTCGTCACGGGTGCCGCGACGCCAGCGGCGTATGCCGCGACTGTTGCGCGCGAATGCGCAGAATACGGGCCGTTCAACCTCGTCGTCGGCGACGGCGGCGGCGCCTGTTTCGTCAGCAGCATCGACGCCAGCGTGCGTCGGCTCGGCGACGGCGTGCACGCCTTCAGCAACGGTTCGCTCGAAGACGAATGGCCGAAGATGCGGCGCCTGCAGGCTAATTTTTCCACTCTGCTGCAAAATGGAAAAGAGGAAGATTCCGCATTTCTTGATCTGCTCTTCGACGATACGCGCCCCGCCGACGTGGACTTGCCCGACACCGGCATCGGCCTCGAACTCGAACGTCGCCTTGCATCGATCTTCGTCATGCCGATGACCGCGCACGGTGAAGCCTATGGCACGCGCGCGAGCACGCTCGCCTATGCGCGAGCGGATGGCGGTTCCGTCCTGAACGAGCGGCGCTACGCTGCGGATGCGCAGGTGACGGGGGAGTCTTCGCTCGAGTTTTGAGTTTTGCTCGTTATTCCAATGTGTTGACCTTGGATTCTTAAATCAGAGCTTCCACTCGTCCTGCGGACGAGCGTCTTACTTTCTCTGCTCGTGCAGAGAAAGTAAGCAAAGAGACACGCCCCAGAGCATTGCGCCCGACGCGCATCCTGCGCATCGGGTCCGCGTCAGCGGCCGGGTTCCGCTAATTGCACGTCCATGTGCAATAGCGGAATGCGCGCGATCCTTCGCGCGCACCCTGCGGGCGTTTCCGGCCGCTGCCGCCGCAATGCAATGGGGGTCCGGAGAGGCCAGAGCAGCGCGCTCCTGCGCGCCCGGCTTCGGCACTTGATCCAGCTCTTGATTTTTGGGTCCCCGTTTGCCGCGGCGAGGGCAGGACGGAAATGTCCGCAGGAGCGCGCGCACGATGCGCGCGAGTTCGTTGCTTGGACAGGGAAGTTCAATCAACGAACCCCGGCCTGACCTCGCGCACCGCCGTAGGCGGCGCGGCATCCGGGGTGCATTTCTTTTGGTTACTTTTCTTTGGGCAAGCAAAGAAAAGTAACCCGCGCGCCGGACGCGCGCGGAAAAACGAATGGACGCGATTACAAGAAATCAAGTGCAAAACAAGCATCGAGTTTGCGTCCCCTCTTACTCCGTCGCGGGGATTGTGAGAGAGCGCCAGCGTGTCAAGCCGGCAGTATTGCCCTCAGCGCCGCTCGCGCCGCATCGAACGAGAAATGGGAACTCACGTTGACGAGCCCATTCGCTGACAAGGTGTTCCACAGCGTTTCGTCGGCGTAGAGGCGCAGGATCGCGGCGGCGAAGTCGGCAGGCGTGTCGGCGACGAGGACATCGCTGCCGGCGTTGACGTGCATGCCTTCAACCGCGGTCGTCGTCGCGACCACGGGCAGGCCATAGCTCATCGCCATGTTGACCTTGCCCTTGACACCCGCGCCGACGCGCAGCGGCGCGATCGAGATGCGGCAGCCGTCCATGAACGGCGCGAGGTCGGCGACGTAGCCGTGCACGGTCACGCCGTCGACCGCCAGCTTGGCGATCGAATCCGGTGCGCCGGCACCGATGACGTGCAGGTCGATCTTCGCCTGCGCGCGCAGCAGCGGGAACACCTCGCGTACGAACCAGAGCACCGCATCGACGTTCGGCGGGTGCTGGAAACTGCCGACGAAGACGATGCCCTCGCGCGCGGCGAACTCACGCCGGCAGCCGTAGATCTCGTGCACGTTGCTCAATACCGCGACCGGCACGCCCGGCGCCTCGCGCGCGAGCAGGGTCTTTTCCGTTTCGCTGACGACGAGGGTGAGGTCGCATTCGTCCATCATGCGCAGTTCGCTCGCTCGCGTCGCTGCGGCCTGGCGTGCGAGCTCGGCGCTGCCTTCGATCTGCGCCGTGCGCTGCTCGCGCAGATAGTGCAGGTCGACGGTGTCGAAGATCATTTTCGCGCGCCGTGCATACAGGTAGACGAGGTCGAGATATTTCTCGGCGACGTAGTGGCGCGAGAGCACGACGACGTCGAGTTCGGGCCCGTTCGTGCGCAGCCATGCGCCTGCATCGGCGACGAACGGGTGGTACAGCGCTTCGACGCCGAGCGCTTGCAGCGCTTCGGTGTAGCGCCCGTCATGGGCATGATTCTCGGGCAGGAAACTGACCCGATAACCGAGTTCGCGCAGCAGGCGTATGAGGTTGGTCATGCGCAGCGAACCCGAATCCTGGTCCGGCCGCGGCGTGTACGAATCGATGATCAGCACGCGTCGCGCATCGCGGAAGTTCGCCGCTGCGGCGGCGTGCTTGGCATTGTCGATCGGCGCCGGCTGCAGTGTGAGCGCCGCCTTCCACTTGTCGAGGAATTTTTCGCGGTTGACGACCTGGTATTGCTTGATGCCGCTGCCGACGTCGGTGCCCGAGGTGACGCCCTCGAAATGGACGACGACCGAGCGCGGCTCGTAGAAGACCTTCTTGCCGGCTGCGCGCACGGCGAAGGCGAGATCGGTGTCTTCGTAGTAGGCCGGCGCGTAGCGCGAGTCGAAGCCGCCGAGCTCGTTGAAGAATTCGCGCCGCAGCATGATCGCCGCGCCGGAGCAGTAGTCGGCTTCGCGGCGGAATTCGTAGCGCGGATCGCCGGGGTTGTCGAAGCGGCCGTAGTTCCAGCCCGAACCGTCGCGGAAGACGATGCCGCCGGCTTCCTGCAGGCGCCCATCCGGATAGACGAGTTTGGCGCCGACGAGGCCGGCGTCGGCTTCCTCGGCAAAGCAGGCGACCAGCGCTTCGAGCCAGCCACGGGTGACGACGGTGTCATTGTTGAGAAACAGCACGTACTCGCCGCTTGCCATTGCGGCTCCCGCATTGCAGGAACCGATGAAGCCGAGGTTGCGCTCGTTGCGCAGAGCGCGGATGCCGTCGACCTGCGCTAGCTGCGCCGGTGTCGCATCGCTGGAGCCGTCGTCGACGACGATCACCTCGAACGCCGTGGCGCCCGCGCGCTCGGCAAGCGAACGCAGGCAGGCAACCGTGTATTCGACCTTGTTGTAGACCGGAATGACGATACTCACCAGCGGCCGTGCCGAGGTGGGTACGGCGAAGGTCTCCAGTGGCGCATCGGTCGCGGTCGGTGCGGCAGGCGTGTCGACGATCGGCGCGGGCACCGGCGCGCCGCGCTTGCGCGCCAGTTCGTCGCCGATGCGGCGGAACGTGCCGAGCAGTCCGCGTCGCGCGAGGCTGCCGCGCGTGCGTATGCCCGCGCTGCGCACGCGCTTGAGCTGGAAGGCGATGCGGGTGCGCGTATCGCGCAGTTTGCGCATCACGAAGCGCAGCGGGCGGGTGACGCGCCATGACGTGCTCGCGAACATTTCCTGAACCTGATTGTTGAGTTGCAGCGCCCAGCGCGTGCGCTCGTCTAAGTCGCCTTGCAGCTGAATGTGTGCGTTGCTGAGCCGGGCGTATTCCTCGCGTGCTTCCTGCAGCTGGCGGTCGAGTTCCAGTGCCCATTGAGTGCGCTCGTCCAAAGCGCTTTGCGCAGCTCTCTCGCGTGCCGCGGCTTGGCGCGCCCACTTCGTGCGTTCGCCGATTGTTCGTTCGCGTTCGAGGATCGTCTGATCGCGTTCGGCGATGACCTCTCGATCACGGCGCACTTCGCGTTCGAGGTCGATTGCCCATTCAACCCGCTGCGACAGCTCTTTTTGCTGCTGCGCAATTTCATCGCGCAGCCTGGCACTGAGTCGCTGCGCGTCGCCGAGCAGGCCGGCGCGAGTTTGCGCCGCTAGCGCATCCGGGGTCGGCAGCGAGGCCGGCGTCGCTGCCGTCCGTCCAGGCGCCTGAGGCAGCAGTTGGGCATAGTCCGCGGCCATCTGCGCGAGATCGCGGGGCAAGACGCTGGCGAGTGCCGTGCGTGCCGCCGCGATCGCCGCGGGATTTCGCGCGAGCCGCTCGACGCAGCTGGCGACCGCCTCGGCCTGCGGTGCGACCAGCCAGCCGCTCGCTCCCTCTTCGATGCGCTCCGCGAGCGCACCGAGCCGGGTAGCGATGACCGGCATGCCGAGGCTCGCCAGTTCCGACAAGGTATAACTGAAGGTTTCGGCAACGGTGGGCAGCAGCAGCGCCGCATCCGGCCGGATGCGTGCGAGCAGGGCCGGCAATTCCTCGCGTCGGTAGTTGAGCACGACGTGCACGTTCGCTTCGCCGAAGAACTGTTCGCCCTCGGCGCCGGCGCCGAGCAGGAAGATGTCGGCATGCTCGCGCAGCATCGGCAGCGCAGCGCGCAGCAGTTCCGCGCCCTTGCCGCGGCGTACGCGACCGGGCACGACCAGGCGCAGGCGGTCGCGTTCGGGTGGCGCCGGCGTCGGCACCGGTGCGCCCGTCGGCCATGACGCGATGCCATGCGCGATCACGCTTGCGACCAGCGACGCGAAGCGTGGTTCGATGCGCAACAGGTTGGCCAGCGCCGACCGGCTCGGCGCGACGATGTGCGCCTTCGCGGCGAGCACGGCGGCGACGTAGGCATCGCGCAGGCTGCGCCAGTAGTCCGCGTCGCGCTCGGCGAATTCAAAATCCGCGCGCGAGTTACGCAGGTCGGCGACGAGTTGGGCATCGTCGAAGGCGAGACCCGCGTCGCCGAAGTCGCGATGCAGGATCGGCCACAGCGGATAGTAGTCGTGGGTGACGAGCACGGTCGGCAGGCCGGTGCGCAGCGCATCCAGGCTGTGCCCGATCAGCGAGGACACCATCACCGCATCGACCTGGAAATCGCCCAGCAGCGCATCGAGGAACGCTTTGTACGTCGCGTCGCCGAGCGTGGTGCTGCGGATCGGGTCGGGCAGCACGAGGCTGCGCAGCGCTGGCGTGGAAAACGCGCCGTCGATGAGATCGAGCGATTCGCCATAGCATCGGCGCTGAGAATTGCCTCGCGCGCACAGAACGAGATGGTGTCTTGCCGAGTCGATTCCTGCGAGATCGCGCACGAAGCGCTCGGCACCACCGCCCCAGCCGTGCAGCACGTGCAGCACGACGGGCTTGCCGTCGAGGCCGAAGTAGGGTGGCAGCGGATTGCGTCCGGGTTGCGCGTTCCTTGCCAGCGCCGCGGATACCTTTTCGCGCAGTTCGCCGAGAGGCGAGGGTGGCTCCGCATCGCCGCCGGGTGGCAGCGGCGCCGGTCCGCGCAGCGCACGCGCGGGGTCGGCGACATAGAGATGGTCGAGGACCACCCCGCGCAGCGGCGCCAGTGTTTGCGGCAAAGTATACGACTGTACTTTTTCCGCGCCGGCCTGACGCAGGCGTGCGCCGCTCCAGGCGCTGAGCAGCGGCGACCAGGCCGAAGTCGCGATCGCGCGGCCGCGGCCGTAGGCATGGCAGAACGCGTCGACAGCCGCAGCGTCGGCGGCGCTGTGCAGACCCGTCGTCAGCGGCGATCGGCCCGGATCGACGTTGTCGAGCGGAGAGGCCACCAGCACATCGTCGACGCTGATCGCGCGCGTAATGCGGACGAACCAGTGCGGCGGCAACACGGCATTCGCACGCAGCAGGACCAGATCCTCGCCCGGCCACGCACTCGCGGCGGCGCGCAGCACGGCCGCGGCATCGTCGCTCGCGCTGCCCGCCGTGGCTCCTGCCTGCGCGCGCGCGGCGCCGAAAAGCTCGAGCTCCGCGTCGGCGATGTCCTTGCGCAGGCGTGCCAGCCATTCCGTGCTTGCGGGCTGTGCGCCGAACACGCACAGGCGCAGTCGGTGGGTGGATTTGGATTCGGTCAAAGCAAAGTCCGTTGCGTGCTGGGGGCCGCGGAATCGACGCGCATGGAAATGCGGCTGCGATCCGATGGACAGGAGACAGGGCACATCTGCGCAATCCCGGGCCGAATGTGGCAAAACTGCGAAATTATCGCGGATGCCGCGCGCAAAGTCATCGCGGCGGCTCGGCATTCAGGCGAATCGGGTAGACTTTTGCTTGTTCCCACCGAGCCTGAAGCGCGCATTGTCTTTTCTCTCCGGCCTGTCCCAAACCCTGGGTATTCTCTGGCGCTTCGTGCGCGTGCCGTTCTGGCTGGTGCTCGGCTTCGCGCTCGGTTTTCTGCCGTTGTACGTGCACAACCTCGACGCGCAGTTGCGCAGCCGTTTCGACGATTTCTCCTGGGATCTGCCCAGCCGCGTCTATGCCCGTCCGCTCGAACTGCGCGCCGGCACGCCGATGTCGGCCGATGCATTGCTGCTCGAACTCGAGGCTGCACGCTACGAGGCCGATGCGGTGGCGACGAGTCCGAATGCCTTCGCCGGGGCGGCGAAGGCGCCCGGCACCTACGCGCGCAATGGCGCGAAGTTCATCATCGCCCGGCGCGCGTTCGTCGATGCGCAGGGCGCGCAAAAGCAGCGCCGCGTCGCGGTGACGCTGGCGGCGAGCACGGTCGCCAGCGTCAGCGACGCCGATTCGGGCGCCGCACTCGATTACGCACGCCTCGATCCCGCGCGCATCGCCACGCTCTATGGCTCCGAGCAGGAGGAGCGTCGCGTGGTCAAACTCGAACAACTGCCGCCGCTGCTCGTCGCCGGCCTGCAGGCGGTCGAGGACCGCGAGTTCAAGCACCATCACGGCGTCAATACGTTCGCAATCCTGCGCGCGATGCTCGCCAACCTGTTCGCAGGCCACGCCGTGCAGGGCGGCAGCACGTTGACCCAACAACTCGTCAAGAACCTGTTCCTCGACAACGGCCGCAACTTCTCGCGCAAGTTCAACGAAGCGATCATCGCGCTGCTGATCGAGGCGCGCTACGACAAGCACCGCATCCTTGAAACCTACTGCAACGAGGTGTTTCTCGGCCAGCAGGGCGGACAGGCCGTGCATGGCTTCGCCGCGGCGGCGGAGTTTTACTTCGGTCGCGACGCGAAGGATCTGAAGCCCGCCGAGATCGCGCTCCTGGTCGGCATGGTCAAGGGGCCGAGCCTGTACGATCCGCGGCGCAACCCGGAGCAGGCGCTGACTCGGCGCAACATCGTGCTCAATTCGCTGTTCGAGACCGGCCTGATCGATGCCGATACGCTCAAGTCCGCACGCGCGGCAGCGCTCGGCGTCGCCGATACGCCCGGCCTGCCGCGCAACCGCTTTCCGGCCTTCCTCGACCTCGTGCGCGCGCAACTGGCGCGCGACTACCCCGATGCGCAGCTGCAACGCGCCGGCCTCGTCGTCTACACCACGCTCGCGCCTTCGACGCAGGCGCTGGCCGAGCAGGCGCTGACGAAGACGCTCGACGGCCTCGGCAAGAAGCAGGCCGAGACGCAGGGCGCGATGGTCGTCACCGGCGCGCGCGACGGCGAAGTGCAGGCGCTGATCGGCGCGCGCGATCCGGCCGACCCCGGCTTCAATCGTGCGCTCGAGGCGCGGCGGCCGATCGGCTCGCTGGTCAAGCCGTTCGTCAATCTCGTCGCGCTCGCGCAACCGGACAAGTACTCGCTGGCGACGCTGCTCGACGATTCGCCGGTGGACATGGCGATGCCGAACGGTTCGCGCTGGACGCCGCAGAACGACGATCACGAAAGCCACGGCAACGTGCCGATGATCGACGTGCTCGCGCATTCGTATAACCTTGCCACCGTGCACCTGGGTATGGCGCTCGGCCTGCCGAAGATCCGCGGCCTGCTCGAATCGTTCGGCCTCGACGCCGAGATCAATCCGAATCCTTCGCTGCTGCTCGGCGCGGTCGACCTGTCGCCGTTCCAGGTCGCCCAGCTCTATCAGTATTTCGCCGCCGACGGCCACGCGCTGCCGCTGCGCGCGCTGCGCGGCGTGGTCGATGCGCAAGGCAAGGCGCTCGCGCGCTACGGCGTCAAACCCGGCGCGGGCAACTACATCCAGCCGGCGCGTCTGGTCACGTTCGCGATGCAAGACGTCACCGAGCATGGCACTGCGCATGCGATTTCCGACCAGGGCCTGGGCAGTCTGCATGCTGCGGGCAAGACCGGCACCAGCGACTCGCAGCGCGACGCCTGGTTCGCCGGCTTCACCGGCTCGCACCTCGCCGTCGTCTGGGTCGGCCGCGATGACAACAAGGTCACCGGCCTGTGGAGCTGGAGCGGCGGCGTCGCCGCGTGGGTCGCGTTGTTCAAGAAGTTGCCGAGCGCACCGCTGGACGTGCCAATGGACGGCATCGAGATGGTCACGGTCAATCCGCAATCAGGCCAGCGCACCGAAGCGCAATGCACCGGCGCGCGCCAACTGCCGTTCATGGCCGGCTTCGCGCCGACCGAGACCGATCATTGCGTAATGCAGGAAATTCGCTCGATCTTCAGCGGAACGCCGTAAACTATGACCGCTGTCATCCCGGCATGGCTTGCCGGAGTGACCAGACCCCACGTCGTCGCTCGGTAGTCAGAGTACACAAATGAAATTTTCCAGATTCGCGATCGTCGCAGCCGCGTCCGGCGCGCTGCTTTCCGCCTGCTCCCAACCCGCACCGCCGGCCAAGGCCGCGGCCAAGCCCGATCGCGACCCCACTGCCGCGGTCATCGCGATCCGTGCGGCCGGGGCCAAGGTCGATTCCGCGCTCGAGGTGAAACCGCTGCGCGACCCCGCGGTCGAAGGCCTGCTCAAGCAGGCGCGCGACCTCGAAGCGCAGGCACAGCCGGCGCAGGCGCTCGAGTCCCTGCGCAAGGCCGAGAAGGTCGGCGGCGCCACGCCGGAAATCCTCCAGTTCGAAGCCGAGTTGTTGATCCAGCTGCGCGAATGGCGCCAGGCCGGAGAAGCCGCGCAGAAGGCCTTCGACGCCGGCCCCAAGGTCGGCGCGATCTGCGCACGCAACCAGCAGACTCTGGTCGAGACGCGCAGCGCGCTCGGTGACACCGCCGGTGCCGAACAGGCGCGGGCGCAGGTCACGGCGTGCAAGCAGGCGGCGCCGGCGCGTTATTAACACTTGGCGCTGCGCTTGGCCTTTGTTCGTCATTCCGGCAGGGACCGCCGGAATCCAGGCTGCATGGATGCCATGCAGCCTATGCCTTCAGCATCTTATTGCGCGCCCCTTCAGTGTTCCGCGCGCGTCCGGCGCGCGGGTGACTTTCTCTTGCTCGCCCAAGAGAAGGTCACCAAAGATGCGCCCCAGAGCATTGCGCCGTTCGTGCGTCCTGCACGAACGGTCCGCGCCAGCGGTCGGGTTCCGTTGACTGCACATCCCTGTCCAGACAACGGAATCGGCGCGATCCCTCGCGCCGCCCCTGCGGGCGTTTCCGCCCGCAGCCGCCGCAACGCAATGGGGGCCCGGAGAAACCGAAGCAGCGCGCTCCTGCGCGCAGAAGCCAAAGCAAGAACAAAAGCGTTGCGCGCCCTTGCTCTTGATCCGGCTCGTGATCTTCGGGTCCCCGTTTGCCGCGGCGAGGGCAGGTCGGAAATGCTCGCAGAGTCGCGCGCACGATGCGCGCGAGTTCGTTGCTTGGACAGGGAAGTTCAATCAACGAACCCCGGCCTGACCTCGCGAACTGCCGCAGGCAGCGCGGCATCCGGGGTGCATTTCTTTTGGTTACTTTTCTTTGTGCAAGCAAAGAAAAGTGACCCGCGCGCCGGACGCGCGCGGAAAGGAGAAAGGATGCGGGTGCAAAAGACCAACAGCAAAGCAAGTTCAAAATCGATTCCCGTCTACTCGGGAATGACGAGAAAAGACAAGCAAAAGCGGAGCGCAGCGGCATGAACGCGAATAGCCAATCCGCGCGCGAGCTGCTCGGCCCCAACGGCCCGTTCGCGCAAGAAGTGCCGAACTTCGCCGCGCGTGAATCCCAGCAGGTCATGGCCGAAGCGGTCGAGGAGGCGATCGCCGATCGCGAGACACTGATCGCTGAGGCCGGCACCGGCACGGGCAAGACGTTCGCCTACCTCGTGCCCGCGCTGCGCTCGGGCAAAAGAATCATCGTATCGACCGGCACGAAAACACTGCAGGACCAGCTCTTCCATCGCGATCTGCCGCGCGTGCGTGCGACGATCGGTGCGCGGCTGAAGACCAGTCTGCTCAAGGGGCGGGCGAATTATCTGTGCCTGTACCGCACCGATCAGGTCGCGCGCGACGGGCGGCTGACTTCGCGTGAGCAGGTCGCGCATCTGCAGTCGATCCGCGCCTGGGCCAAACGCACGGGGTCCGGCGATCGCGGTGAGTTTGCCGAGGTGCCTGAGGATTCGCCGCTGTGGCCGCGGGTGACTTCGACCGCGGAGAATTGCCTCGGCGCCGAGTGTCCGATGTTCGGTGACTGCTTCGTCGTCAAGGCGCGGCGCGCGGCGCAGGAGGCCGATCTCGTCGTCGTCAACCATCATCTCTTGTTCGCCGATCTCGCGATCAAGCAGGAGGGCTTCGGCGAGATCCTTCCTGGCGCGCAGGCCTTCATTCTCGACGAGGCGCACCAGATTCCCGAACTGGCAGGCGTGTTCTTTTCCACGAGCATCACCTCGCGCCAGATCACCGAACTCGCGCAGGACGCGTTGGCCGAATGCGCCTCGGTGACGGGCGCACTGGCCACATTGAAGGAACCGATCGAGGCGGTCGCGCCCGCGCTGCGCCGCACGCGTCTCGCGCTTGATAAACTGCCGGCGAAAGGCGCGTTCGCACTGATCGAGAACGACAGCATCGCGCAGAGCGAACTGCACGAGCTCGAAGAAGCGCTGCGCAAACTCGCCGAGGCGCTGGCGCCGCATGCGGAACGATCGCGCGGGATGGATTCGCTACAGCAACGCGCCGAAGACATGTGCCAGCGCCTGCATGCGGTGCTCGACGGTGGTGCGCACGACGCGGTGCATTGGTACGAGCTGTTCCAGCAAGGTTTTTCATTTCATGCGACACCGCTCGACCTGGCGCCGCCGATGCGCGCGCTGCGCGAAGCCTCGCACGCGAGCTGGATCTTCACTTCGGCGACGCTGTCGGTCGCCGGCGATTTCCAGCATTTTTCGCGGCAGCTCGGTCTCGATGACCCGGTGCGCCTGAGTCTCGACAGCCCGTTCGACTACGCACGCCAGGCCCTGGCCTATGTGCCGAAAGGGCTGCCCGATCCGAATGCGCAGGATTACACCGAGCGCGTGATCGCGGCGGCGCGGCCCGTGCTTGACGCGGCGCGCGGGCGCACGTTCCTGCTGTTCACCTCGCATCGCGCGCTGCGCCGCGCGGCGGAACTGCTTGCCGATTCCACTTTTCCACTTTTCATCCAGGGCACGGCGCCGCGGCACCAGTTGCTCACCGAATTCCGCGAGTCGGGCAACGGCGTGCTGCTCGGTGCGGCGAGCTTTTGGGAGGGGGTCGATGTCGCGGGCGAGGCCCTAAGCTGCGTCATCATCGACAAGCTGCCGTTTGCCGCACCCGATGATCCCGTGCTCGTCGCGCGCCTCAATGCGCTGCGCGACAGCGGCGCCAATCCGTTCTTTGACTGGCAGGTGCCGGCCGCGGTGATCGCGCTCAAGCAGGGCGCGGGGCGGTTGATCCGCGATGTCGCCGACCGCGGCGTGCTCATGCTGTGCGATCCACGCCTGACGACCAAGGCTTACGGCAAACTGTTCCTGCGCAGCCTGCCGCCGATGCCGCTGACGCGCGAGCTAGGCGACGTGCAGAATTTTTTCGCGATTGCGATGACGCCATGATCAATCGAGATTTTGTTGAGAAGTGTGGCCAGGTACGGCCGCTGCTTGATCTTCGCGCTCATGGTTGAGCGCATGAAAATCCTATTGAACGGCGAACCGGCAAGTGCCGACGACCTGCGTCATCTCGTGCAGACCAACTACGGTCACTTCACCGCGTTTCGTGTCGAGGATGGAAAGGTGCGCGGTCTCGACCTGCATCTCGATCGCCTGCACCACGCCACGCGCGAACTGTTCGGCAGCGAGCTTGATCGCGAGCGTGTGCGCGGCTACCTGCGCCAAGCGGTCGCCGGCGAGGCGCGCGAATTGTCCGTACGCGTCAACGTCTTCGCGCGCGCGCTCGACCGCGAGCGTCTCGATCAGGCGGTTGAAGCCGATGTGCTCGCGATCGTCGCTCCCGCATCCAGCCGTGCGGCCATACCGGTACGCGTGAAGTCGTTCCGCTACGCGCGTGAGCTTCCGTCGATCAAACACGTCGGCACGTTCCCGTTGTTCCACCATCGCCGTCTCGCCCGCCTGGCGGGATACGACGATGCGCTGTTCGTCGATGCCGACGGCCGCATCAGCGAAGGCTCGATCTGGAACATCGGCTTCGTCGATCGCGCCGGCGACATCGTCTGGCCGGATGCGCCACAGCTCGACGGCGTCTCCACGCAATTGCTCAAGGCGGGTCTTGCGCGCGCGGGCATCGGCAGCGTCGTACGCACGGTCCAGCTCGCAGAAATCGGCGAATTCCGCGCTGCGTTCTTCACCAACGCCAGCGTGCCGGTGCGGCCGATCGCTTCGATCGATGCGAGCGAGTATTCGACCGACGAGACGCTGTGCAAGCAGTTGCTGCGCTGCTACGAGGCATCCCCGCCGCAACTTCTCTGACGCTAGCGCCACGGCATCGCCCGCTTCCGTCTCCGTTTCGCCCGAATCCCACCCTACACCGCGCCCGAGCCAGCGCTGCAATGCCATTCGACTTCCACGGAGACGGGCGATGGTACTGAACCTTCCGCAATCGATCACGTTCAAGGTGCTCGGCATCGGCTTCCTCGCGCTGCTGATGTTGATCCCGCTGGTCCAGGTGCAGAGCCTGATCGGCGAGCGCAGCGGCTTGCGCGCGCAGGCGCTGGCCGATATCGCGCAACGTTGGGGTGCGGCGCAGAACGTCGGCGGTCCGGTGCTCGCGATCCCCAAGCGCGTGCGCGTGCAGACGTCGAACGGCTGGATCACGCAGGACAGCACCGAGATCCTGCTCGCCGACCGGCTCGATATCGACGGCACGTTGGCAACGGAGGTACGCAGCTACGGTATCTATTCGACGCCGGTGTATACAGGCGAGCTGAAAATCTCCGGACAGTTCCTCGCCCGCGACCTGCGTGCGCTCGAAGGACGCAAGGCCGCGCCCGACGAGACCCGTGAGACGACATATATCTTCGATCGCGCCGAGCTGCGCCTGCCGCTCGCGGACGTGCGCGGCATCCGCCGCATCTCGGCGCTGAAGATCGATGACGGCGAGCACGCGTTCGGTCCGGCCAACGGCAACGGTGCGATGCGCGCGATCGCGCTTCCGATCGATCTGTCCGGTTGGCTGAAGACTGCAAAGGACGACGAAGCGCATCGCTTCGAGTTGAACCTGACTCTCGCCGGCACCGGCAGCCTGCAGTTCCTGCCGCTCGCGCGCCGAACCGAAGCGCATCTCGCCGCGCCGTGGCCGAATCCCGGCTTCGGCGGCGCGTTCCTGCCCGCGCAGCGCGCGGTCGACGAGAAGGGATTCTCCGCGCAATGGCAGGTGCTCGATCTCAACCGCAGCTACGGCCAGCACTGGCAAGAAGGCGAGGGTGGCGTCGATCCCGCCGCCGCGGCATTCGGCGTCAACCTGTATCAGCCGGCGGACCTGTACCAGCAGAACGAACGCGCGGGCAAATACGGCGTGCTGTTCGTCGCGCTGACTTTCGTTGCGTTCTTCCTGTTCGAGGTATTGAAGAAACTGCGCGTGCATCCGGTGCAATATCTGCTTGTCGGGCTCGCGCTGACGACGTTCTACGTTGTGCTGCTCGCGCTGTCCGAACAGATCGGTTTCGCCTGGGCCTATCTCGCTGCCGCGGCGGCCGTGGTCCTGCTCGTCGGCGGTTACGCAGCAGCCGTATTGCAGGCCCGCAAAGCGGGAGCCATGCTCGGTGCCGCGCTGGCGCTGATCTACGCGCTGCTCTATGGTCTCGTGGTCAGCGAGCAGTATTCGTTGCTGATGGGAGCGATCGCGCTGCTCGCCGTCGTCGCGGTGCTGATGTATCTGACGCGGAAAGTCGATTGGTATACTTACGCGGCTGCAACGAATTGATGTTTCCCTTGCCCGCCGAGAGAAGGCGGACAAAACGAGAATTGCCCATGAACCTGCTCGCCATCGATACCGCCACCGAAGCCTGTTCAGCCGCATTGGGCTTCGACGGAAAGATCATCGAGCGCAGCGAGCTGGCACCGCGTCGACACGCCGAGCTGATCCTGCCGATGATCGATTCATTGCTCGCTGAAGCGGGGCTCGCCCGCCGCGATCTCGACGGCATCGCGGTCGGGCGTGGCCCCGGCGCGTTTACCGGCGTGCGCCTGGCGATTTCGGTCGCGCAAGGCCTCGCGCTCGGACTCGACCTGCCGGTCGTGCCGGTATCCTCGCTCGCCGCGCTTGCGCTCGATGCGCCCGATGACGCGGCGCATCGCGACGCCCCCATTCTCGCCGTGATCGACGCGCGCATGGGCGAGGTCTACACGGGAGCGTTCCGGCGCACGGCCGAAGGCCTGGTCGAGGCGATTTCGGACGAAGCGGTCGGTCCCGCGGAAAAGTGGATTTTGCTGCAAAATCCACAAGTTCACGAGACGCAGTGGTGCGTGGTCGGCAGCGGCTGGGATGCCTATCGCGATGCGCTTGCCGCGCGCCTGCCTGCATCGCCTTCATTCGCCGACGGCAAACGCTATCCGCAGGCGCGCGCCGTGCTGCGCCTCGCCGCGCCGTGTTTCGCCCGCGGCGAAGGCTCCGCGCCCGAGGCCGCGCTGCCGGTCTATCTGCGCGACAAGGTGGCGCTGACGTTGAAGGAACAGCGAGCGCGTTGAGCCGGGCTATTCGATCAGAAGATCTTTCTGCCACTGGCAGGTTTCCAATTGCCCGTTTGCCTCGCGGATCACGCCGACTTTGTAGCGGCCTTCCAATTTCGACGCGTCCATGATCAGCGAGAAGCCGGCGTCGTCCAGCTTCTTGCGATGGAATTGGGCGGAGATATCTGCACGCGGAACGCGCAAAGCGCGGCGGATCATCGTTGCGCCCGACGCGTCGGTCAGCGTGATATGGACATCGCCACCGGACTTGCCATCGGCGCCGGATACGGTCGTCCATCCCCAGATATGGACGATATGGTCGAGGGGTTTTTTTGTCTTCGGGTCGAGCAGCGCAGCGGCGGAGTCGATACTGCCTTCGCAGGCGTCATTGCGACGCGGTGACGTGTCGAGTTTCGGCAGCGGCCGCTCGGGCGTCGCGACATAACAACCGTGCGTGCTGGCGAAGTTCCAGCCTTTGCCGAATGCCGAACGCAGTATAGGAACGAGGTTGGGGTCGGCATCGACCAGGCACGCTGCGATCCCGCCGAGCGGGATGTCACCGACGAACTCTTCGGGATGTTGCACGGCCTCGTCATAACGCTTGAACCATGGAGCGACGGTAAACGTCTTGCGTTCGGAAAAATAGGCAACCGTCGAACTCCAGTCGAAACCGTAGGCGGCGATGGATTGGGATTGCGGTACTTCGCGCCTGAGAATCCGACCGATCGCGATATCGCGCGAATTGAACGAGTCGAATCGCGTGGCGGCGACGGCAAAGTAGTGCTCGCGGAAAGCCGCCAGGTTGGTGAGGACGGCGATGGCGACACCGACCAGAGCGAGTGCCGCACGGCGTGAGCCCTCCTCGGCGCAGGCGCCAGCGATGACGGCAAGCCCGAACAGCGGGAAAATCACGTTCGCCGTTGGGTAGTAGAAGTGCTCGCGATGCAGGTTGGAGAACATCAGCGGCGGCAGCAGCCCCGCGAGCAGGCAGAATGCGACGACGAATTTTTCCCTGCGGCGGGTTTGTGGAAGCAGGATGAATGCTGACAGATACGCGAACACGCCGAGTAGCCCGGCGAGATTCTGTTCGAACAGCCGCCGCCAGATCACCTCGAGATAAAAATCGCGCGAACTGCGCTGCGCCAGGGTTCCCCAGTTCCATTCGGTTAGGGCGCCTGACGTCAGTTGCGCGCCGGTCGGATTGAGCTCCTTGACCTGGTCCGTGTAAATCGTCCAAGCCACGCCGACGACTACGGGAATAGCGAAGCAGACTACAGCCACCGCCAGCGTGCGCGGATTGAACGCGGCCTTCCAACCCTCGCTGATGCGCAGCGCGTGGACGGCGTAGACCATGGCGAGCACCATGAGCAGGGGCAGTTCCGTCGTCGCCTTTTGCAGCATCGCCAAGGTGGAAAACAGGGTGAACCATGCGATGGGCTTCACCCGAGGCGAGTCCAGCAGGTCGACGAAGAACGGCAATGCGCATACGGCAAAAAACAGCGCGGCGGTCTCGACCATGAAGGTCCGCCCCCAATATACGTATATCGGGCTGGAAAACACCAGCGCGACGAAGGCGTAGAAGACCGTGCTCGACAGATCGAGTTTGCGTATCACATTGCGCACGGGAAACACGCAGCCGACCAGGAACAAGAAAGACAGCAGGCGACCGACCACGTCGAGCCGCGCACCGGTAGCTTTGACGACAATGGCGACGAGGAACTGGTAGATCGGAAATTCGAACGGGACCGACCATGGATAACCGACGACGGGGGTTTGATAGTCAAGCCGGAATCCCTCGTGGACAAACCAATACGAAGTCAGCGCCGTTTGCGTCTGGCGAAACGAGTGCAGATCGAACGGAAGCTGGCCCGCGTAGCGCAGCGCGATGAACAGTGCGAACAGGAAACACAGTGCGGCGAGCAGCTTAAGGAGGGACGCCGCTGGGGTAGCGCGCGCTCGTTTCAATAGGTGCATTTTCTTCATGAGAACATAATTGTCTTGGTAGACGAGATACAACTAATGCAAGTCACCAATGCGGTTCGACGACAATACCCCTTTCTTTGCTCTTGAGCTCTACCACAAGGTAAAGATCGGGGCGCAATAGTGGTACGCACCGTTCAATCCAATGCACGATCTTGCCACCACGTTTGCCGAGATAACCCGGTTCGTATTCCTCAACGTATGCTCTATCGACGCAATCGAAATCCGGCGATAGTACACAGAAGTAATAGATGAGCTCGCGCAGTGAGTATTCTTTCCAGTGATGCGCGTATGTATGCCGACTTAGAATGTCCAGAACCTCTAGGCCACCGCCGAAACGCGCAAGAAATCGCTTCAAATTCCACATTCGGCCGCGCAAAGCGTAGTAGTTCGGCGTGGTTACAATCAATCGTGCGCCAGGTTTCATGATGCGATAGATCTGTCTCCACATCGCGACCGGATTGAAAGTGATGTGCTCGATGATCTCAGTAAAAAGTACAATATCGAACGTGTTGTCCGGAATCTCCTTCAACGCGGTGGCGCGCTCAAGATCAGAATTGGGTAGTAGCTGAATATCGTGAGCTTGGGCGAGAGCACGCACGTTATCCAATTCGAATGTGACAGGTAAGTCAATTCCTGTGACTTTGAAGCCATCGATCGCATAGAGAATTGCTTGATGCAGCCAGTGTGCGCCGATGTCAAGCAACTTGTTGCCGCGTGCACGATCCCAATTGCTCAAAATACGTTGCTTGGTCTGGATGTAACGTTGGTAGTGGTGACGCGAATAGGAGATATCCGTTCCGCCATGTGGGGCGAACAGATGCAAGTATTCGTCAAAATCCCCGGGTACCTGAGTCACTGTAAAACTCCATTTTAATAATGAGGGGCGATTGGATTGCTGCTGCTGATACCCGACTAAAATTCATTACTTGGGCAGAGAGACGGGGGCGATGTCGCCAAGCACAGCCGCATTCCGTTGACTGTGCGAAAGGACCACGAGCCGGTAGCGCCCGTCGCTGCGATAGTTGCGAATGTACCCATCGAAGCCGGTTTTGCTCGGCGTGTCGAACAACAGCGCACTTTCACGCAAGATGTAGCTGAACTCTGCGAGTCCGACGATGCGGTTGCTCTCGTCGAGCACGGCGAGCTGGCCGTCGCGCTGGATTTCGGCTGCGCCGGTGTCGATCCTGCCTTCGAAATGGGCGGCATGCATGCCGGTCGAATCGTCGAGCGTGTTGTAGACGTGTGCTTCGCCCTTGAGGCGCTCGAAATGTTCGACCGGCCCGCTCCAGACGCTGTCGATCTTCTCGAACGCGGGATCGGCGAACATCGCAAGATGCCTTTGCTTGAACAGCGCGAGGCTGCGCTGCACGTCGCCGGCGCTAGCATCGGCACCATCGGGAAAGAGCCCGATCTCGAACAGGCCGCTGCGCACGATCGCTGCCGCCTGCTGCGAATGGCGATAGACGATGCTCGCCCAGCCGGCGTACGTGTGTTGGGTCGGCAGCGCGACGAGCGGCAGCAGGATCAGGAATGCCGAACCGGCTAGGGTGAGCGTCCTCCAGCGCAGGCGCTGCGCTTCGACTATGAGCAGGATCGCAAGCCCGCACCAGAACAAGTTGGGCCAGACGACGTAGCGGTCCGCCCACACCTGCTCGGGATATTGGACGAAGTAGTCGAGCCGACCAAGGCTGATCACCGTTGCCGTGGCGAGTGCGAACAGACCGAACATGAGCGCCAGCGCCTGCAGACGCGTCGGTTTCGCCTCGCGCACGAAAGTGAAGCGGCCGAGCAGCAGCAGGAACAAGCCGATGCCGGCGAAGCCGACCAGGCGTGAGAGCATGCGCCATGACAGGCCGCTTGCACCTTGCAGCCAGGTCGCGCTGGTGACGACCTGCTTGCCGAAGGGCGCATAGGGCATCGCATTGGTGAACGAGTCGTCTAGCCCCGGTGGCGCGTGGCCCAGCCAGAGCCGCACCCACGGCGAGGAGATCCAGTCCGTGGCGACGAGAAGGCTGTCGAGCGGGCGGAACGTGAGCACGTTGCGCACGCTCTGGTCGCCGGGCAGCGCGATCAGGTACAAGAAAAGGCAAAACGCCAGGACGGCCGCCGGAATCGCATACCAGCGCGCCGGCAGGCGCAGCGCGAAAGCGAGGACGATCACGGCGGGAAAGCTGGCGACGCCGGAGCCGAAGCAGAACATCGCGACCGTGCACGCGGTACAGGCCGCCAATAGCCAGCGCCATTGCTGCCGCCGCCAGGCCTCGAACGTGGCGATGCCGGCGATCGCGACCGACAGCGTGAGCAGATAGACATGCAACGATTCGTAGCTGTGGAACAGCATGCGCCCGTTGACGAGGCCGAGCACGCCGAGCGTGCCGAGCATGATGCAAGCCGCGCGCGCGGCGGGTGTCAGCTGGCGTTCGCGCCAGGCACACAACGCGACGGCGAGCGCGGTCAGCACGGCGCAGAACAGGCCGAAGACGAATTGCAGCGAGTGGTCGGCGGCGAACCAGCGGTTCTCCGCCTCGATGATGAGATTGGGAAAGATCGGACGGTGACCGTTGCCCGGCTGCAACACGTTGGCCGGAAACGGCAGATTAAGAAACGTTTGATAGTTGACGAACTCGTCCGAAAACGGCTGGCGCAGGCTGAAATTGATGATCGCGCAGATCGAGGTCCAGGCGAAGAAGATCGACCAGCCGACAAACCAGGAAGTCAGCAGATAACGGTTTGCTATGGCGGACAGCGACGCGAGCGGCGGCAGCGATCGGTGCGCCGGCGAATTGGGCAAGCTGTTGATTGCCATGGTCTCTTGCGGTACGAACGGTCGCGTAGTCTAACCCAATCCGAATCGGCTTCGTCTGCCGCGATCTGCCCGGCGGCCAAGGGCGATCGGGTATGATTGCGCCCCTTTCGAGTTCATTCCGGCCTCGCTTCATCCATGTCCGCACCTGCTCCTTCCGTTTCCGTTTGCATGCCCGCCTACAACGGTGCGGCGCATCTGCGCGCGGCGATCGACTCGGTGCTGGCGCAGACGCACGCAGATTTCGAGTTCGTCGTCATCGACGACAATTCCAGCGATGCCACAGCGGAAATCGTCGCAGGCTATGCCGATCCGCGTCTGCGCTATCTGCGCAACGCGCGCAACCTCGGTCCGCAGGGCAATTGGAACCGTTGCCGCGACGAGGCGCGCGGCAAGTATTTCAAGCTGATGCCGCAGGACGATCTGCTCGAAGCGGATTGCCTCGCGCGCCAGGTAGCCGTGTTCGAGCAAGATGCGCAGCAGCGCCTCGCCCTAGTGTTCGGTGCGCGCGACGTGGTTAACGCGTCCGGCCGCAAGATCATGCGTCGTGCTGCGTTTGGCCATGAAGCCAGACGCATCGATGCGCATGCGCTGATTCGTGCCTGCGTGCGTCGCGGTACGAATCTCATCGGCGAGCCCGGCAACGTGCTGCTGCGACGCGAACTCGTCGCGCGTCTCGGGCCGTTCGATGCGACCTACGGCTACATGGTCGATCTCGACTACTGGTTTCGTGCGTTGCAATGCGGTGATGCGTATTATCTGGCGGAGACATTGTCGGCGTTCCGCATTTCCGGCGGTTCGTGGAGCGTGGCGATCGGTTCGCGCCAATATCAGGAATTTCGCGATTTCGCGAGAAAGTACGCGGCCATGCCGGGCTACCGCGTCGGTCGCGGCGATCTCGCCCGAGGCGTCGCGATGGGCTGGGTCAATGCGCGTGCGCGGCAGTGGATCTATCGTTGGTTGCTTCGTTGATGCACGGCGAATCCAGCCCTGGCCCGACACGAAACGAGGAATGCAGTGGCAAGTGAAATACCCGAATTCGGTTCGGCCTATGCGGCGGAACAGCTGCGCCGCAGCCGTCATCCGCTGCGGCGCCTGATCAAGAAGTTCTATCTCGATCGCGTGCTCGGCGAAGTCGAGGCGGGGCCGACGATCGACTTTGGCTGTGGCGCGGGCCAGCTGCTTTCGCGTCTGCCGGCCGGCTCGGTCGGTCTCGAGGTGAATCCGCACCTGGTCGAGGCGCTGCGCGGCGAAGGACTCGATGCGCGCCTGTACGATGCCTACAGTGACGACTTCTCGCTGAGCCAGCTCGAAGCCGGGCGCTATCGATCATTCACGATCTCGCATGTGCTCGAACATTTCGACGACACGCCCGCAGTGATGCGCAAGCTCTGGCGCGCCTGCGCGCGCCTTGGCGTGACCACGATCGTCGCCATCGTGCCCGGGGCCAAGGGCTATGCCTCCGATGCGACGCACCGGACCTTCGTCACGCGCGAATGGGTGCGCGACAACGGCCTCGATTACTGCGAAGGCTACGCGCTCGAGCGCGCCGACTATTTCCCGATCGACAAGGCTTCGGTCGGCGACTGGTTCGTGTTCCACGAACTGCACCTGGTCTATCGGCGGAAAGCCTAAGTGGCCGCAACGGAGAGCTTCTGGGCGCGCCGCATCGCGCCGCTGCTGCGCCCGCAGTTCGTGCGCTTCGTGCTCGTCGGCGGCGCCAACACCGGCTTCAACATTCTCGTCTACTGGGCGTTTCTGTGGATCGGACTGGCCGTGCCGCTGGCCAGTCTCGCCTCGCTCGTCGTTGGCATTCTGATCAATTTCACCACGCAGAGCCGCTTCGTCTTCGACAACCGCAATCCATGGAAACTGCTGCCGTATTTCATCGTCTGGGCGATCCTGTACGCGTTCAACCTCGGTCTGATCTGGCTGTTGATGCGGTTCGGTGCCGACGCCTACGTCGCCGGATTGCTGTCGACGCCGGTGACGGTGCTGCTGTCGTACTTCCTGCAGAAGTCGTTCGTGTTCCGTTCTACACCGTCTTCTCGATGATGTAGCGCGGCCGGCGTTTGGTTTCGAGATAGATCTTCGAGATGTACTCGCCGATGATGCCGATGCCGAGCAACTGGATGCCGCCGAGGAAATAGACCGGAATCACGGTCGACGCCCAGCCCGGCACGTTGCCGCCGAAGAACACGCTGCGCAGCAGCACCCAGCCGCCGACCGCGAAGCTGAAGGCCGAGACGATGATGCCGAACATGGTGATCCAGCGCAGCGGTCCGGCGGAGAACGAGGTAAGGCCGTTCCACGCCAGCGAGAGCATCTTGCTCAACGGGTACTTCGATTCGCCGGCGTAGCGTTCGGCGCGCGCGTAACGGACTTCGGCGGTGCGGAAGCCAAGCTGCGGAATGATGCCGCGCAGGAACAGATTGACCTCGTCGAATTGCGCGAGCGCCTCGATCGCGGCGCGGCTCATCAGGCGATAGTCGGCGTGGTTGAACACGATGTCGACGCCGACGAGGCGCATCACGCGGTAGAAGCTTTCCGCCGTCCAGCGCTTGAACCAGGTATCGGTGTCGCGCGCGCTGCGGATGCCGTAGACGATTTGCGCGCCGGCTGCGTGCTCGCGCACCATCTCGCGGATTGCGCCGAGGTCGTCCTGCAGGTCGGCGTCGACGCTGATCACCGCGTCGCCATCGACGTTGAGCAGGCCGGCGATCAGCGCGTTCTGGTGACCGCGGTTCTTCGCCAGCTTGATGCCGTGGATCGAGGAATCTTTTGCCGCGGCCTGTTCGATGATCTGCCAGGTGCGGTCGCGCGAGCCGTCGTCGACGAAGGTGATCGTCGAGGCGTCGTCAATCAACTGCTCGGCGATCAGTTCGCGCTTCAGCGCGAGCAGACGCTCGATCGTCGTCGGCAGCACCTCTTCTTCGTTGTAGCAGGGCAGGACGAGGGCGAGTTTGGTCATGGCGTGACGAGTCCGTTTGTCGGGGTTGCGAAAGCGCGCTCGCCGCACAGCGTCCGCTCCCAGCGCCAGGCGTGCCGGAGCAGCGTGTCGAGATCGGAGAGCTGCGCCTTCCAGCCGAACGCGGACTGCGCCTTGCGTGGATCGGCAAGCAGACGATCCGGGTCGCCTTCGCGGCGCGCGGCTTGTTTCACCGCGATGCGTTTTGTGGTGACCCGTTCTGCGGCACGGATGACCTCGGAAACGGTGCAACCGGTGCCGGTGCCGAGATTGAACGCGCCACATTCGCCGCCGCCAGCGAGGTAGTCGAGCGCGGCGCGATGCGCTTCGGCGAGATCGGTCACATGCACGTAGTCGCGCTCGCAGGTGCCGTCGCGCGTGGCGTAGTCGTCGCCATAGACGGTGACCGCTTCGCGTCGGCCAGAGGCGGCCTGCAACACGAGCGGAATCAAGTGGGTTTCCGGATCGTGGCATTCGCCGAGTTCGCCATCCGGATCCGCACCGGCCGCGTTGAAGTAGCGCAGGCTTGCGTAATGCAGGCCGTAGGCGCGCGCGTAGTCCTCGAGGATCTGCTCGATGACCAGCTTGCTGCGCCCGTACGGGTTGATCGGCTGTTGCGGATGCGTCTCCGCCATCGGCGTCGATTGCGGCAGGCCGTACACCGCTGCGGTCGAGGAAAACACAAAGCGCGTGATGCCGGCCTCACGCATCGCATCGAGCAGGCACAGCGTCTCGGCGACGTTGTTCGCGTAGTACTTGGCCGGATCCGTCACCGACTCACCGACCTGGATATGCGAGGCAAAATGGACGACGGCATCGACACGATGCGCTAGGAACGTTTCGCGCAGCATCGGCACGTCGCCGGCATCTCCGACCACGAGCGGTCCGTATTTGACCGCGTCCGCGCGGCCGGAGCAGAGGTTGTCGAGCACGACGGGCACGTGGCCGCGCTGAGCCAGGCACTTCGCAAAATGCGAGCCGATGTAGCCGGCGCCGCCGACCACGAGCACGCTCACGAAAATTCTCCGCGCAGCGGCATATGTTGCAGGAACGAAGTTCGAATCATGGTGAAATCATAGCGAATTGCGCGGCGTTGCGGGCCGTGCCGAGGCGTACGGCACTGCGATCAAAGCCGGCCTCAACGCGTCGCCTGCGGTTTGCGCAGGCAGAATGCGGGGTCAGATGCTTCCAGGTCCGGGTAGCGTTGCCGCCGTCACCGCGGCCGTGCTTGCGCCGCAGTACTGCAAGCATGTGCGTCGGCGTGATATTGCCGGCGAGGATTTCGGCCTCGTCGCGCGCCTGCACGCGATCGATAAAAGCGCGGTCGGTCGGCGAATCGGCGTCGAAATGCGGGCCGAAGCTGCGGTCGATGAACGGGTCGATCAGGTTCGAATGGGCGAGGAAGAAGTCGAAATCGAAGCGTTCGATCAGCAGCGGCAGGATGTCCTGGGCGCGTATACCTTCGAAGCTTTCGCGCGAGCAGTCCCAGTCGCGGAAGATCTTCTCTCGGCGCTGCAGCTGCAGATTGTAGCGGCAGTCCATCGACAGCTCGCGCCAGAAATCGCGCACGATGGCGAGCGCTTCGGGCCAGCGCTGATGGCCGTTGCGACCGATGATGTCCGAGGTGACGAAGACGCCGCGTTCGGATATCGCGTTCGCGATCGCGCAGAACAGGCCTTCGAGATTGACGACGTGATGCAGGCTCTGGTTGGCGATGACCGCGTCGTATTGGCCTTGCGGCTGCCAGCGGTTGAAGTCGCCTTCGGTTGGCAGCACGTGCGCGGATAGGTCCGCCTCGCGCGCGAGTGTTGCACCGCGTTCGCGCATCGAATGATTGAGTTCCAGACATTCGATGGTGAAATCGGCGATGCCACGTTCGCGCAGTCGCTGGGCGATGCGCACTTCGGCATCGCAATTGCCGGCGCCGATACTGACGAAGCGTGCGCGCCGAGCGCGAACTTCGCGCGCGGCCTGCTCCAGCGTATTGGCGAAGAACTGCTCCGGATCGGAGAAACCGAAGGTCTCGAGCCTGGGGCGAAGATACTTGTTCGACCAGTAGTGCGCGATCGCAGGCAGGTCGTGCACTTCGGTCTGTGCATTGAAGCGCGCCTTCTCGTTTTCGACGTGGGCGAGATACGCCGCATCATCGATGCGGCCTGTATGTGCGACCGAGCGTGGCGCGAACGCGCGCCACACCTCACGGAGCGGTTCCTGCAGCGTCTGCGGCAAGTACCGGGCGAGCGGAACAACGTGGCGGCGCAGGAAGGGGCGGATCATGGCGTCAAGCCGCGGCGCGATCGGACCGTCAGCCGCCGCGGAAGCGCCGCAGCGCTATGCGCGCGACGTAACGCAGCCGTCCGAGCCGACCAGCGTACAGCGCTGCCTGGACCTGCTCGAAGCGCGCAGTCATCGCGGCAAGATCGCGGTAGAGACGCTGGTTGTGCTGGTCGCGGCGCTCGATGAGGGCGCGCAGTTCGTCGATGTCGGCCTCCTCGAGCGTGTGCCCGGCCTGGATGCGTGCGGGCAGCGGTGCGTCGACGTAGATCGTCGAATGCGTACCCGCGGTCTCCTCGACGGGACGGTCCTTCGTATAGAAGTACAGCGCCACTGACTTGCGCGTCAGCGCTTGCTTGTCGGTCGGCAGCGCGATGCGCGGGAAGCCGTGCCAGCTCGTCTCGGTGGTCTCGAAGATCACCGCGCGGTTGAACTTAGGGGTGATCGTGATGATGCGGTCGTCGGCGCTGCGTGGATCGCTATGCAGCTGCAGCGATCCGCCGTATGCGTCATTCCACTCATGATTGAGGTAGACGATGAGATTGAGGCGACGGTGCCAGCGGTTGGCCGGATGACGGTTGAAGTCGACATGCGCATCGAGGTCCTGACCATTGCGGTTTTCGTGCGTGCCGCCGCCGAAGTACCAGGGGTCGTAGAGCAGGTCGTCGATGCCGGTGATGCGCCCGATCAGGTCGAGGAATTCACGCGACTGCACGAGATCGTCGAGTGCGGCGTAGGCCGCGCCGAGGCCGCGAATTTTTTCAACGGTCGACTTGTTGCCGAGTTCACCCGCTTCGTTACGCGCATTGCCGCGTTCGAACGGCGGGAACTGGGCAAGGATCTGCCGCGCGTATTCGTCGCGAAAAAAATTCTCGATGACGACGTGACGGAACGGATCGCGCGGGCGGAAGCGCACGGCGAGCTCATCCTGTCTGGCGAGTACGTCCGGATTGATCTGGCTGGACATGGATGCGGTGGAAAGAACGGAATCGCGATGATGGGCTCGATGCGGGCTCAGTGCTGCAGGGTTTCGAGTACGCGTTCGATGCCGGCACGCGACTGCGCGCGCAACAGGGCCTTGCCAGCATGGCGCAGCTTCGCGTGCTCGCTGCGCGCGATCGCCTGACGTACTTCGAGCAGTGACGATGGATGCATGGAGAATTCGGTGAGGCCAAGTGCGAGCAGCATCGCCGTGTAGCGTGTGTCGCCGGCCATTTCGCCGCAGAGCGCAACCGATTTCTTGGCGCGCTGACCGGTCGCGATGACCTGCGCGAGCAGCTTGAGCATGGCCGGATGCAGCGGGTCGTGCAGCGGCCCGAGTGCATCGTTGCCGCGATCGGCGGCGAGGATGTACTGGGTCAGGTCGTTGGTGCCGATCGAAACGAAATCGAGATGGCGCAGCAGCGTGGACAGCGCGATCGCCGCCGCGGGCACCTCGATCATCGCGCCGAACTCGTAGTGGTCGGCGATCTCGTGACCCTCGGTCCGCAGCTCGCGTGCACATTGTGCGGCGAGTGCGCGCGTGGCCACGACCTCTTCGGCCGTCGTCACCATCGGCACGAGAATGCGCACCGGGCCGTAGCGGCTCGCGCGCAGGATCGCGCGCAACTGGGTCGCGAACAGGTGCGGGCGCCGCATCGACAGACGCACGCCACGCACGCCAAGCGCGGGATTGTCTTCGTCGGTCAGGGCGATGCCTGACGAGTCGGCCTTGTCGGCGCCGAGATCGAGCGTGCGTATCGTCACCGGCAGGCCGCCCATGCCGAGCACGAGTTCGCGGTAGGCGTTGAACTGCTCTTCCTCGCCCGGCGCGTCGCCGCGCTGCAGGAACAGGAACTCGGTGCGGTAGAGGCCGACGCCGCTGACGCCGATCGCGTGTGCCTGGGCGATGTCCACGGGCTGCTCGGCGTTCGCGTAGAGGCGAATCTCGACTTCGTCGCGGGTCAACGTGCGTGCGCCACGCAGGCGCGAGAGCTCATCCACGCTGCGCGCCTGTTCGCGCTGATAGTGGCGATAGACGGCGAGGTCCTGCGCGGTCGGGTGGACCACGACCTGGCCGCTGCGACCGTCGACGAGGATCAGGTCATCGTCGGAGATTTCCTTGAGCGCATCGTGGACGCCGACCAGCATCGGCATGCGCATCGAGCGCGCGAGGATCGCGCTATGCGAGAGCGGGCTGCCCGCGGTCGTGACCAGCGCAAGCACGCCGGTCTCGCGCATCTGCGCCAACTCGGCCGGCGCCACGGTGTCGCTGACCAGGATGGTGCCGACGCGGGCGGCGATTTGGCGCTCGGCCGGCGTCTTGTCGCGCGTCAGCTCGCCCTGCACGCGGCCGATGACGTGGTCGACGTCCTCGCGCCGGCTGCGCAGATAGGGATCGTCGATTGCGTCGAACGCGGCAACGAGGCGGTCGCGTTGCACCTTGAGCGCCGCGCTCGCGCGCAGGCGCGCCGTACGGATCAGGTCGTAGAGGCCGTCGACGAGTTCGGGATCATCGAGGATCATGCTGTGCGCGTCGATGAATTCGCCGACCTCGTGCGACAGCGCTCCGTGCAGCTTATCGCGCAGTACCGCAAGTTCGGAGCGCGCCGCGGCGAGCGCCGACGCGAGCTTGGCGACTTCGGCTTCGACTTCCGCGGCCGGCAGCGGGCGCTCGTCGACGCTGATCTGGCTCGGCTGGACCAGACGCGCGCGGCCCAGCGCCATGCCTCGCACGGCCGGGGTTCCAACGAGGACGAGGCGGCCGCTCATCGGATCACGCGCCCTCGTCGAACTTGCGGTTGAACAGGTCGACCATTGCGTCCATTGCCGTCTCTTCGTCGGCGCCGTCGGTGCGCAGCGTGATCGGATTGCCGACGCCGGCGGCGAGCATCATCACGCCCATGATGCTTTTCGCGTTGACCTCGCGGCCCTTGAAAACCAGGAACGCGTTGGACTTGTAGCCTTGCAGTAATTGCACGAGCTTGGCCGAGGCGCGCGCATGCAGGCCGAGCTTGTTGCTGATCGTGATTTCGCGTTCGAGCATCCCTGGTCCTTGCGTGCTCAGTCGATCCGGATGCCCGCCCGGCCGCCCTGTTCCGCGGTCTGGGCGAGGTCGGCGAGCGACTGCTCGGGATAATTTAGCACGCGCAACAGCATCGGCAGATTGAGGCCGGAGACGCGTTTGGTCGCCACGCCGGTCGGCGCGATGCGGTCGAGCACGTTGCTCGGCGTCGCGCCGAAGACGTCGGTCAGGACGAGTACGCCGGCGCCCGAATCGAGCGCGCGGATGCGCGCGGCGGTGGCCTCCATCGCGAAGTCGATGTCGGCGCCTGGCGGAATCGCCAGCGCGTCGACCTTGAGGCTGATCTTGCCGAGCAGATGGCGCGAGGTTTCGATCAGCGCGTCGCCCATGCTTTCGTGAGTGAGCAGGAGTATGCCGACCGCCATCATTCGAGCTCCCGATGAAAGGTGAGCACCTGTTCGCGCGTTGCGCGAAAGTGTTCGGCGAGTTTTTCTGCAAGGTAGACCGAGCGGTGGCGGCCGCCGGTGCAGCCGATGCAGATCGTCACGTAGGAGCGGTTCTCCGCCTCGAAACGCGGCAGCCAGGTGTCGAGGAAGGTGGAGACTTCGCCCAGATACTGCATGACTTCGGGCTTCGCTTCGAGCCACTCGCGCACCGCGGGGTCGCGGCCGGAGAGCGGGCGCACGCGTGCGTCCCAGTGTGGGTTTGGCAGGCAACGCGCGTCGAAGACGAAGTCCGCGTCGGCCGGCACGCCGCGCTTGTAGGCGAACGACTCGAACAGCAACGACAGCTCGCCGCCGACCATGCCGAGCTCGGTCGCCATGAGCCGGCGCAACTGGTGCACGTTGAGTTCGCTCGTGTCGATCACGCGGTTGGCGATGACCGAGACGGGCTTCAAGCGCTTGCGTTCGAGCGCGATCGCCTCGTTCAACGACAGGCCGTCGCCGGTCAGCGGGTGGCGGCGGCGCGTGTCGGAATAGCGCTTGAACAGCACCTCGTCGCGCGCATCGAGGAAAATCAGCTCGTGCTCGATGCCTTGTTGCGCGAGCTCGGCGAGGATGGTCGGCACGCGCTGCAGGTCCTCGCTGCTGTTGCGCACGTCGATGCCGACCGCCAGGCGCGGGTGTGGGCCGGCCGCACCCGCGGTCGCCGCGGCGACAAATGCCGGCATCAGCGCCGCGGGCAGATTGTCGACGCAGTAGTAGTCGAGGTCCTCGAGCGCGCGCAGCGCAATCGTCTTGCCCGCGCCCGACATGCCGCTGATCACGACGAGGCGCGATGCGGCATGCTGCGTTTTTTCATTTTTCCTGTCGTCGGATGAAGTCATTGCAGATATGCCCTATCGCGCCCGGCAAAACCGTAGCGAGCGAAGCCAGATTGCGCGACGCCGGAGCGCAAGAAGCGGAGTGTACTTACAGTACATGAGCATGACTCGCCGCATTTGCGGCTCGCCCTACGGGCCATTCGCTGCGCGAATGTTCGCTTCGGCATCCTGCCTGCGCAGTCCGAGCACCGCCGGCGTGCGAGCTGGCGAGCGCAGTAGGTTTTGCAGTGCGCGATCACCACGGCGACTGGCGCAGCATCTGATGTGCCTGGCGGTCGAGAAAGGTCTGCGCCGGGTCGATGCCCTTGGTCTTGAGCATGTGGTTGCGCACGGCAGCTTCGACGAGCACGGCGAGGTTGCGGCCGGCAGCGACCGGGATCGTAGTCTGCGGCACTTTGGTGTCGAGGATTTCGCGATAGCTGTTGTCGCCGTAGATGCGACCGAGGCCGGTTTCGTCGTTGTCGATCTTCTTCGTCGTGGCGAGGTGGACGATCAAGCGCAGGTACTTCGACGGCTTGACCGCGGTCTGGCCGAACATTTCGCGCACGTTGAGGATGCCGAGGCCGCGCACTTCGAGCAGATCCTGCAGGATCTCCGGGCAGGAGCCGTCGATCACGTCGGGTGCGATCTGGGTGAATTCGGGCGCATCGTCGGCGACGAGGCGATGGCCGCGCGTGATCAGTTCGAGCGCGAGTTCGCTCTTGCCCGAACCCGATTCGCCGGTGATCAGCACGCCGATCGAGTAGACCTCCATGAGCACGCCGTGCAGGGTCACGCGACGCGCGAGCAGGCGCGTGAGGTGGTACTGCAGGTAGGTCAGCAGTTCGTGGCCGCGCTTGGGACTGTGCCAGATCGGCGTGTTGCTCTCGTTCGCCGCGGTGAGCACGTCGGCGGGCACATCCTGGTCCTTGGTCACGATCAGCGCGGTCGGCTGGAAGGCGATGATGCGCTCGACCGCCTCCCAGCGCTCGCGCGTGTCGAGACCGTTGAGCCAGTTCAGCTCCTCGGTGCCGATGATCTGGATCTTGTTCGGATAGATGATGTTGAGATAGCCGGCCAACGAGGGGCGTCGCGCCTGCTTCTCCGCCGGGGCGATCGCACGCTTCTCGCCGGCTTCGCCTGCGACCCAGCGCAGGGCCAGGCGCTCGGACACCTTGTCGAACAGTTCGCGGGCGGTTAAGCGTTCCATGACTTGGATGGTGGCTGCGCTGGGGTCATTTTGCCAGTTTCGTTGCGCGGTGTGTGTTTCCGCGTCCCCTCTGCTGCGTTGTTCTCGCTCGTCATTTCAGCGCAAGCCGAAATCCAGCTTTGTTTTTGGGGCAAGAGCTTCCACTCGTCCTGCGGACGAGCGGGTGACTTTCTCTTGCTCGCCCAAGAGAAAGTCACCTAAGAGAATGCGCCCCAGAGCATTGCGCCCTTTGGGCATCCCGCCCAAAGGGTCCGCGTCAGCGGCCGGGTTCCGCTAATTGCACGTCCGTGTGCAATAGCGGGGTGCGCGCGGTCCTCGCGCGCACCCCGCGGGCCTGATCGACCGCTGCCGCCGCAATGCAATGGGGACCCGGAAGAACTAAAACGCGGCGCGCATCCTGCGCGCGGTTTTCTGTCGGTCCCCGTTTGCCGCGGCGAGGGCAGGACGGAAATGTCCGCAGGATCGCGCGCACGATGCGCGCGAGTTCGTTGCACGGACAGGGTCGTGCGTTCAACGAACCCTGGCCTGACCTCGCGAACTCGCGCGGCTTTATCGCGCGAGCGCGGCATCCGGGGTGTGTTCTCTTTGGTTACTTTCTCTTGCACAAGCAAGAGAAAGTGACCCGCGCGCCGGACGCGCGCGGAAAGGCGAACGGACGCGACTAGATTACTGGGTGCATCCGCAACCATGGCGTCCCTGCAGTCTGGATGCCGGCACTCCCTGCCGGCATGACGAGCCAGAGCAGTCAAAGCCGGAAGCTTTCGTGCGGGATGAATCGCGCGTCGCGCATCCCTGCGCGACGGGAAACACCTAATCAGCTGGCGTAGCGCGCCTCGCGCACGACTTCGCGATGGTGGTTCTGGATCTTTTCCTTGTGCTTCTTCACCTGGCGATCGAGCTTGTCGGCGAGGCCGTCGATCGCGGCATAGAGGTCAGCGCCGGTGGCGTCGGCGTGGATGGTCTTGTTCATCGCGCAGTGTACGGTGGCTTCGGCTTTGTGGAACAGCTTCTCGACGGAGAGGACCACAGCGGCATCATGCAGGTGCTCGAAATGTCGGACGATGCGTCCGAGCTTGCTTTCGGCGTAATCGCGCAGGGCGGGGGTGACGATGATTTGATGCCCACTGACAGTGATCTGCATGACGAATTCCTCTGGTATTGAAGTTTCACGAGGTCCGCCCGACGAGGCGGACAGAAATTCAGACCGATGCTCTAGTCGTTGGTTCCGTGCCTCCTGTCTTTGAATGGATGCGGTTTCGATCATAGCGCAGAGGCCGCCAAGCACAAGCGGCCGCGCTCAGAAGATGAAGGAATATTCATACCCTCGCGGTACTTAGCCACGGTACGCCGGGCGACCTCAATGCCGCGCTTGTTCAGCTCGGCGGTCAAGGCCTGGTCCGACAAGGGTTTGCGCGGGGTTTCTTCATCGATTAGCTTCTTGATCATCGCCTGGATCGCGGTCGAGGAGGCCGCGCCGCCGTCGACCGTGCCGACGCCGGAGGAGAAGAAGAATTTGAATTCGAACGTGCCGCGCGGCGTATGCAGATATTTGCGCGTGGTCATGCGCGAAACGGTCGATTCGTGCATGCCGATCTCGTCGGCGATGTCGCGCAGCACGAGCGGACGCATGGCTTCGGGGCCGAAGTCGAGGAAGGCGCTTTGCGCGCGTACGATCGCGCTGGCGACCTTGAGCATCGTTTCCGCGCGCGTGTTCAGGCTCTTGATCAGCCAACGTGCCTCTTGCAGCTGGCCGCGCAGGTATTGCGCATCGTCGCGCTGGGCGCGCGCGATCAGGCCGGAGTAATGGCGGTTGATCGACAGGCGCGGCTGGCAGTGCGGACTCAGGGCCACGACCCAGCGGCCGGCCTGACGTCGTGCGTAGGCGTCGGGCGCGACGAATTCGGGCGTGGTCGCACTGAATTGCGCGCCTGGCTTAGGATCGAGCGAGCGGACCAGGGCGATGGCGGCATCGATCGTCGCGGCATCGGTGCGCAGGAGCTTGGCCAGACGCTCGCGATCGTTGCGCGCGAGCGTTTCCAGATGGCTGGCGACGACTTCGCGCGCGGCCTGTAGGCCCGGCGTGCCCGGTTCGAACGCGTCGAGCTGGACACGCAGGCATTCGCCCAGGGTACGGCTGGCGACTCCGATCGGATCGAAATGCTGGATGCGGTGGCGCATCGCTTCGATTTCCGCGAACGATGCCGCGTGGCCGTTGATCGACGGCAGGCCGGTCAGCGAAGCGCACAGCGACTCGGCGTCCTCGTGCAGATAGCCGTCCTCGTCGATCGCCTCGATGATCGTGGTGCCGATCGCGCGGTCGCGCAGCGACAGCGAAGTGAGATTGAGCTGCCAGAGCAGGTGGTCGCGCAGATCTTCCGGCTCGGGGTCCTGCTTCTCGACGCCATCCTCGTCGACCGGCTTCGGGCTGCCGTAGTCGTTGCCGTCGTCCTCGAAGTCGCCGGCAAGTTCGAAATCGTCGACCTCGCGCGTTTCGTCCGTAGCGCTGGAATCGGCGCCCTCCTCGCTGGCCTCGCGCTCGGCTTCGACGGATTCGGCGGCAGCGGTTTCGCCGTCGAACTCGTAGTCCTCGGCGCTTTCCGTATCGTCGTCGTTTCCGGCCTCGCTCAACTCGAGCAACGGATTGGATTCGAGCACTTGGCGCAGCTCGATCTCAAGCTCGACGCTGGACATCTGCAACAGTTTGATCGCCTGTTGCAATTGTGGGGTCAGCGAAAGCTGCTGATGCAGTCGGAGTTGTAGAGCGGGCTTCACGGTGGAGAGGGCAAATTCGGGTACACGGCAAATTCAGCATAGCGCCAAATCGCCGCAGAGGATCAATCCCCGGTCACATATTTTTGCCGCCGCACAGGGCCGGGTTAGGCCAGTGGCAGGACAATCTCTATCTCCAGCCCGCCGCCGTCGGCATTGCTGGCGCGGATGCGGCCGCCCTGGCGCTCGACCGCGCGCTTGGCGATCGCCAGGCCCAGTCCCGAGCCGCCGCTCTTGCGCGCGCGCGCGTCGTCGGTGCGGTAGTAAGGTTCGAAGATGCGCGACAAATCGGCCTCGGCGACGCCCGGGCCGGAGTCGGCGACGCGCAGGCGCGCCTCGCGCTCGATGCGATCCAGACGAATGCGTATGGTCGAGTCGGGGCGGGTGTAGTTGACCGCGTTGCGCATGATGTTCTCGATCGCACTGCCAAGCAGGTCAGCCTCGGCCTGCACCTGCAGCGGCGTGCTCTGCTGGATCAGCAGCGAACACTGACGCGCCTGTGCCTCGAACGCGGCGTCGGCGACGATATCGGCGACCAAGGTGTCGAGCGCAAGCGGCTCGGCCTTCGAGGGTGTGGTCATTTCCATGCGCGAGAGCTGGATCGCCTGCGCGATCATCTCCTCGAGCCGCTCGGACTCGCGCTCGATGCGGTCGAGCTGGAGCTTGGCATCGCCGGCCGGCACCTGCGCGCGCGCGAGTTCCAGCGCGACGCGCTGGCGCGCGAGCGGCGAGCGCATCTCGTGTGAGACGTCGCGGATCAGCCGGCGCTGGCCCTCGACGAGCTCCTTCAGGCGCGCGGCCATGCTGTCGAACTCGCTCGCAAGCGCGAGCATCTCCGCGCTGCGCCCGAATTTGAGCTTGCCGACCCTGGCGTCGAGATCGCCGCCGGCGACGCGCCGTGCGCCGGCGCGGATGCGCGACAGCGGCGTGGCGACGTAGGCGGCGAGGATCAGCGAAAAAATCGCGCTGATGATGCTGGCGATGACGACCTGGTCCCAGAAATAGGTCGGGCGTCGGTAGAGCATGCGCAGCATAGTGGAATGCAGATACGCGGCGACTGCGGTGTAGCGTTGCCCGTCGTCCAGCGAAATGGAGCGGATGCGGGTGCGCCGCGAATGCAGACCCTGTTCGTCCGCGACCGCACTGGCGACTTCTTCCGCGATGCCGGGCGCGACCGTGTTGCCGAGAATGTCCTTGTTGTTCGCATCGAGCACGTACAGGGTGATGCCGCGATCGTTCGCGCCGCGCTGGACCTGGCGCAGCGCCTCGACGCCGCCGGCGTGCAGCGCGCGGCTCGCGCCACGCAATTGATCGTTGAGCACCGACTCCATGCGGGTGATGCCGAGGCCAGGGATCTCCTCGTTCTCGAATGTGTACGAGGTGCTCCAGGCGATCGCGAGGATCAGGACCACGGTGCCGGTCCAGAACAGGGCGAAGATGCGCCAGAACAGACGACGCATGTCAGGCCGTGGCGGACGCAGGAATGCGTCGGCGTATCGTTCGCATCGGCGCGGCTTTGCCGCGTCGATTCGCGCGCATGTCGCGGCAGGATGCCCGATCATGCGTCATCCGCACACGGATGTGCGGACGAATCGGCTTTGTGCGATTCGGCGAACGAGGCACGGCTTTGCCGCGTCCGTTCGCGCGCATGTCGCGGCAGGATGCCCGATCATGCGTCATATGAATCACCCCTCGACGATGCGGAACAAATAGCCGCCGCGCTGGATCGTGTGGATCAGCGAATCGCCGTCGGCCGCCGGGCCGAGTTTGCGCCGCAGCTTGGAAATGTGCACGTCGATGCTGCGGTCGAACGGACGCAGGGTGCGACCGAGCACCGCCTGTGCGATCGCGTCCTTGCCGACCACGCGGCCGGCTTCGCGCATCAGCATGGCGAGGATGTTGAACTCGGTACCGGTCAGTGCGATCGACTCGCCGCGCACGCTGACCGTGCGCGCAGCCGCGGCGAGCTTGACCGGGCCAAGGCTGAGATCGCCCAGATGCGTCGGATCGGCCTCGCCGCGCGTACGGCGCAGAATCGCGCGCAGGCGCGCAGCAATCTCGCGTGGATTGCACGGTTTGGGCACATAGTCGTCGGCGCCGAGTTCGAGGCCAAGGATGCGGTCGATGTCTTCGCCGAGCGCGGTCAGCATCAGCACCGGCAGTTGCGATGCCCGGCGCAATTCGCGCAGCACGTCGATGCCCGATTTCTGCGGCAGCATCACGTCGAGGATCATCGCATCGTAGTCGCCTTCGGCGAGGGTGCGCAGGGCCGAGTTGCCGTCCTCGGCGACATCGACATGGAAGCCTTCGCGCACAAGGAAGTCGCTGAGCAGCTGGCTCAGTTCCTCGTCGTCGTCGGCGAGCAGGATTTTGGCGTCGCTCATGGCCGCACTATACCGCGGCAGCGCGCGCTGTCACGCCGATTGGGTGGATTTTTGCAATTGGTTACATCCGCTAACAGGGTGTGTGCCTTTCGCTCGTTGCCCGCTGGCTTTCGCTTTTGCTTGTCAGTTCTGACATTTCCTTGGCGGGAATGCTCCAGTCAAAGCGAGACGACGCGTTCACGCACCCGTCGGCATTAGAAACAGCAGCAACACGCCGAGGACTATTCGATACAGTGCAAAGGGCGTGAAGCGGTGCGTGCGAATGAAGCCGAGCAGCCATTTCACCGCGATGAACGCGACGACCATCGAGACGATGAAGCCGAGTGCGAGCGCGCCCCAGTCCTCGTGGCCTTCGCCTGCCTTCATCGCCTTGAGCAATTCGTAGCCCGACGCGGCGAACATGGTCGGGATGCCGACGAGGAAGGCGAACTCGGTCGCCGCCGCGCGATTGCTCGCGCCGGCGAGCATGGCGATGAAGATCGTCGCACCGGAGCGCGAAGTACCGGGGAAGATTGCGGCGACGACCTGGGCCAGGCCGACAAGAATCGCCACCCTCCAGGTGATCGTCGCCGAGTCGCGCAGCTTCGCGGCGAAATGTTCGGCCGCGATCATCCACAGGCCGCCGATGATGAAAGCCCAGGCGATCGGGGTGATGTCGTCCTTGAGCTTGAAACCGAGCTTGGTCATGGCGAAGCCGAGCACGCCGGTGATCAGAAACGCGACGATCAGCTTCAGCGCGTAATCACGGTTTTCGCGCTGGTGGAAATTCGTCGCGAGCTGCCAGAGGCGCTGGCGATAGATCAGCACGACGGCGAGGATCGCGCCGGCCTGGATGACGACGTTGAACATCTCGCTGCGTTCGCCGAGCCAGTGTTCGGCGACGAGCAGGTGGCCGGTGGAGGAGATCGGCAGGAATTCGGTGATGCCTTCGATGATGCCGAGCAGGACAATACGGAGAAATTCGGGCATGGCGATGCGAATTGGGTAAGTAGAATTAGTTTGGCTTGACGATGTGGAAAATTTCTCTTGCGCAAGGGGATTTGTGCTGCAATCTCCGCATCGGCAAGGGCGCCGCACGTCACGTTATGGCATCATACGATACCTTCGTTAAATCCCGCTTCCCGAACTCATGCTGATCTTCGAACTGTCGCAACCCGGCCGCGCCGCGGCTGCGCAAATTCCGGCCAAAACTTCCACTCCGGCCGATCTTCCCGACCAGTTCCGCCGCAAGACGCCGATCGGCCTGCCCGAAGTCTCCGAACTGCAGGTCGTGCGCCATTACACGAATCTGTCGCGCAAGAATTTCTCGATCGACACGCAGTTCTATCCGCTCGGCTCGTGCACGATGAAGTACAACCCGCGCGCGTGCAATTCGTTGGCGATGCTCGACGGTTTCCTCGCGCGCCATCCGTATGCGCCGGAGTCGAAGTCGCAGGGTTTCCTCGCCTGCATGTATGAGCTGCAGGAAATCCTCGCCGACGTCACCGGCATGAAGGGCGGCGTCTCGCTCGCACCGATGGCCGGCGCGCAGGGCGAGTTCGCCGGCGTGGCGATGATCATGGCCTACCACAAGCATCGCGGCGACCTCGAGCGCACCGAGATCATCGTGCCCGACGCGGCGCACGGCACCAACCCGGCCACGGCGACGATGTGCGGCTGCGCGGTGCGCGAGATTCCGACGCAGGCCGATGGCGATATTGACGTCGAAGCCTTGAAGAAAGTGCTGGGCCCGAAAACGGCCGGCATCATGCTGACCAATCCGTCGACGATCGGCGTGTTCGAGCGCCGCATCGTCGAGATCGCCAAGCTCGTGCACGAAGCGGGCGGTCTGCTGTACTACGACGGCGCGAACCTCAACGCGATCCTCGGCAAGGTGCGTCCGGGCGACATGGGCTTCGATGCGATCCACATGAACCTGCACAAGACCTTCTCGACGCCGCATGGCGGCGGTGGTCCGGGTGCGGGTGCGGTCGGCGTGTCCGAGCGCCTCAAGCCGTTCCTGCCGATTCCGATGATCGAGAAGCGCGCCGACGGCAGCTACGGCTGGATCCGCAAGAAGGATCGGCCGCTTTCGATCGGCCGCCTGACCAGTTTCGCCGGCAACGCGGGCGTGCTGCTGCGCGCCTACGTCTACGCGCGCCTGCTCGGCCGCGAAGGCATGCCGCGCGTGGCCGAGTACGCAACGCTCAACGCGAACTACCTCGCCAAGCGCCTCGCCGAGAAGGGGTTCGACCTCGCCTATCCGAAGCGTCGCGCGAGCCACGAGTTCATCGTCACCGTGTCGAAGCAGAAGAAGGATAGCGGCGTGACCGCGCTCGATTTCTCCAAGAGTCTGCTCGATCGCAACATCCACGCGCCGACGAACTACTTCCCGCTGCTGATTCCCGAATGTCTGCTGATCGAGCCGACCGAGACCGAGGCCAAGGAGACGCTCGACGAGTTCGTCGAGGTGATGGGCGACTTGATCAAGCTCGCCGCGAGCGATCCGCAGAAGATGAAGGACGCGCCGATCACGCAGCCGGTGCGTCGCCTCGACGACGTCAAGGCAGCGAAGGACTTGGACATCGCCTGGCGCGGACGCACGCACCTGCACGCCGCCGACACCGCGGTGACGACCGGCGTCTGATGCGCCGTCGTCGACAGGGGAGGGACGATGCCGAGTACCGAGCCGCGTGGCCCGAAGCAAATCTACAAGGCCTTCATTTGGTCGATGAAGGGGTTGCACGCGAGCTGGACGTTCGAGGCCTCGTTCCGCCTCGAGGTCTATCTGTCGATCGTATTGTTTCCGCTCGGTCTCTGGATCGGCCGCGGCGCGGTCGAGAAAGCGATGCTTGTGGGCTGCCTGATACTCGTCCTCGCCGCGGAGATTTTGAACTCCGCGATCGAGGCAGTAGTCGATAAAACGACGCCCGAATTCCACGAGCTCGCCGGTCGCGCCAAAGACATGGGTTCGGCCGCGGTGTTCCTGCTCATGCTGAACGTGGCCTTGTGCTGGGGCTTGATCCTCTGGCAGCACGCCACGACCTAAATGTGGTGCTCGCCGTTTTCCGAACGAGGCTGAACGAGATTGGACGCTGAACTCTGGATTGCCCTGTTCACCTTGTCGACGCTGGAAATCGTGCTCGGTGTCGACAACCTCGTCTTCATCTCGATCGCGGTCAGCCGCCTTCCGGCCGAGCAGCGCGCGCTCGCGCGCAAAGTCGGACTCGCCTTCGCCTGCCTCACGCGTATCGCCCTGCTCGTCACGCTCGCCCATTTCGCGCGCATGGACGACAAGCACATGCCGCTGTTCAGCCTGTTCGGCAAGGTCATCTCGGTGCGCGACCTCATCCTCGGTGGCGGCGGCGTCTTCCTCATCGTCAAGGGCATCATGGAGATCGTCGATGCGATCCGCGGCAAGCACACCGAGACCGTTGCCAACACGGCGGCGGCGAGCTTCGCCTGGGTCATCGCCCAGATCGCGATCATCGACATCGTGTTCTCGATCGACTCGGTGATCACCGCGGTCGGCATGGTGCGCAACATCCCGGTCATGGTCGGCGCAATCGTGCTGGCCGTGGCGGTGATGTTGTTCGCGTCCAATCCGGTCGGCGAATTCATCGACAACAACCCGGCGATCCGCATGCTCGCGCTGGCGTTCATCGTGCTGATCGGCATCGTGCTCGTCGGCGAATGTCTCGACGTGCACATCCCGCGTGCCTACATCTACGGCTCGATGGCGTTCTCGGCCATCGTGGAAGTGCTCAACCTGCTCGCGGCCAAGAAGCAGAATCCGCCGGCCTGATCCGCCGTCATGCGGCGGCGCCGCTTGCGCTGCCGGCGGGCGTATTCGGTATGATGCTCCGGTTGCCATCCATCGGAGGGGTAAGACCATGCACCTGCAACGCATCGCATTGCTGTTGATCGCCGCGTTCGTCCTGTCCGGCTGCGGCTACAACGCCTTCCAGTCCAAGGACGAAGCCGTCAAGGCTGCCTGGTCCGAGGTGATCAACCAGTACCAGCGTCGCGCCGACCTCGTGCCGAACCTGGTCAATACGGTCAAGGGCTATGCCGAGCACGAGCAGTCCACGCTCGAGGCGGTGACCAACGCGCGCGCCAGCGTCGGCAAGATCACGCTCAACGCCGATGATCTCACCGACGAGAACAAGATGAAGGCGTTCCAGCAGGCACAGGGCGAGCTCTCCAGTGCGCTGTCGCGGCTGATGGCCGTGTCGGAAAACTATCCGAACCTCAAGGCCGACGGCCTGTTCCAGAATCTGCAGGCGCAGCTCGAAGGCACCGAGAACCGGATTGCCGTTGCGCGCAACCGCTACATCACGGCGATTCAGGACTACAACACCTTCGCCCGCAGCTTCCCGCAGAACCTGACCGCGATGATGTTCGGCTACAAGGCCAAGGCCAACTTCACCGTCGACAACGAGAAGGCGATCTCGACCGCGCCGACCGTCGACTTCAACAAGCCTGCGGCGCAGCCGGCGCAACCGCCCGCACAACCGGCGCACTGAACACAGCGGTGTGAAAAGCACCAGGGGACACGGATTGACATGGATGCGAGCGGATTTCTCTTCCGCTGGCGTCCGGGTCGATCTGTGCATGGTTTTTGTGTGCCTGTTATGCCTGCTCGCCCCCGCGGTGCGCGCAGCCGACGGTGGTCCGCAGCCGATTCCGCCGCTCAAGGCGCATGTCACCGATCTCACCGGCACGCTCGACACGCAACAGCAGCAGCAACTGGAAAGCGAACTGGCTGCGCTCGAGCAGAGCAAGGGCTCGCAGCTCGGCGTGCTCATTGTGCCGACGACGCAGCCCGAGGACATCGCGCAATACGGCATCCGCGTCGGCGACGCCTGGAAGCTTGGGCGCAAGGGCACCGACGACGGCGTGATCCTGATCATCGCCAAGAACGACCGGCGCGTGCGCATCGAAGTCGGCCGTGGCCTCGAAGGGGCGATTCCCGATGCCGCCGGCGCACGCATCATCCGCGAATACATCACGCCAAAGTTTCGCAGTGGCGATTTCTTCGGCGGCATCCACGACGCGACCGATGCGTTGACCAAACTGATCCAGGGCGAGCCATTGCCGCCGCCGTTGACCGATGAGCACAAGTCCTCGTCCGGCAACGGCGATCCGTTCAATACGGCCATCTTCGCCGTGTTCGCGATCCTTTTTGCGCGCTCGCTGTTCGGCGGCCTGTCGGCGCCGCCGCGCGGCGGCCTCACCGCCCTCGTCGGCGGCGGTACCGCGTGGCTGCTTTCCGGCGGCGTGCTGCCGCTGACGATCGGGCTCGGCATCGTCGGTCTTGTCCTTGGCCTGCTCGGCGTTGGGGTTGGCGGCTTCGCCAATCGCGGCGGCTGGGGTGGCTTGTCGGGCGGTGGCCTCGGCGGCGGCAGTTTCGGAGGCGGTGGGGGAGGCGGTGGTTTCAGCGGCGGCGGCGGTTCGTTCGGAGGAGGCGGCGCCTCGGGGAGCTGGTGATCATGCGTTGCGCAGACGCAACTGCCCCGAGTAGTTGCCTGCGACGATTGGCGTCCACATTTTCAGGGAAACTCTGCCGGGCGATCGCACGGTCGGTCGCCGTTGCCTTCTTCTTCGCGTTGACGCTGACAGGCGCGATCGCGCAGGACGGTCTGCAGGCGATTCCGCCGCTTACCGCGCGCATCACCGACACGACGGACACGCTCAACGCGCAACAGACGCAGGATCTCGAATCCGAACTTGTCGCGCTCGAACAGCGCAAGGGTGCGCAGATCGCCGTGCTGATCGTGCCAACCACGCAGCCCGAGGACATCGCGCCGTATGCGACGCGCGTGTTCGAACAGTGGAAGCTCGGCCGCAAGGGCATCGACGACGGTGTGTTGCTGATCGTGGCCAAGGACAATCACCGCGTGCGTATCGAAGTTGGCCGCGGACTCGAAGGCGCCATCCCGGACGCAGCCGCGGCGCGCATCATTCGCGAATACATCACGCCCAAGTTCCGCGACAGCGATTACTACCTCGGCCTGCACGATGCTATTGCGGTGCTGACCACTCTTATCGACGGCGAATCCCTGCCGGCACCGCTCGACGGGCCGGCATCCTCGGACGATCTGCGCGCGCCGCCACTGTGGCTCACAATTTTGTTCTATATCTTCCCGATTGCGCTGATTGGCGCGGGAGTGGGGGCAGCAGTCGCGGTGGTGTTGAGCGTCATATTCGGCATCTTTCCAATCCGGATCGTGCCGATCGGCGCGCGGCACGCGAGCGGGTTGCTCGTCGGACCGGTGGTCGTCGCCGCGCTGTACCTGTGGGCAAAGCGCGCAGGCGTTGAATTGCCGAATGAGGTGCCGGCGTTCACTCCGACAGGCGTCGCCGGCATTGCGATGATCACCGCCTGGATCGGTTGGAAGATCGCTCCGAACGGCGCGTCGCAGAAGTGGATCGGCGGCATGACCTGGGGTGAGCTATTCTCGAATCTCCTCGGTTTCATTTTCAGTTTGCTGCTGGATATATTGCTCGGGGGCGGAGGGGGCAGTAGTTCGAGCGGCGGGGGCGGCTTCAGCGGCGGCGGCGGGAGTTCGGGTGGCGGTGGGGCATCGGGCAGCTGGTAGGAGAACGATATGCGTTGGACCAGACATCTCGTGGCACATACGCGTGTCAGCGCGCAGTTTCCGCGTGCGGCGCTCGACGCGATCCATCAGGCGATTGCCGCTGGCGAGCGGCTACATGTCGGACAAGTCTGCTTCGCGATCGAACATGCGATGCCGTTGCGCGACCTCGCGCGCAAGCGCACGCCGCGCGATCGCGCACAGGAAGTGTTCGCGCAGCTGCGCGTATGGGATACGGAACACAACAGCGGTGTTTTGATCTACGTGCTGCTCGCCGAGCGCGCCATCGAAATCGTCGCGGACCGTGGCATCGCCGCGCGCGTTGCACAATCCGAATGGCAGGCGGTCTGCGATCGCATGCGCGAACGGTTCGCAGCGCGCGATTACCAACGTGGCGCGGTCGAGGGCGTCGAGGCGGTCAGCGCCATTCTCGCCCGACATTTTCCGGCTGATGGCACGCCGCGTTCGAACGAATTGTCGGATGCCCCGGTGTTGCTGTGATCCCGTTGCGCTGGGTCATTTTAGCTCTCTGTTTCGCCGTCGCTTTGCCGCAGGTTGCCGTGACGGCTGAGTTACGACCGATTCCGCAACTCAGCGAGCGCGTCACCGATCAAACGGCGACTTTGGATGCGCAGCAGAAGCAAACGCTCGATTCCGAACTGGCCGCGCTGCAACAGCGCAAGAACTCGCAGATTGCAATACTTCTCGTTTTAAGCACGCAGCCCGAGGATATTGCGCAATACGCGATCCGCGTGTTCGACCAATGGAAGCTCGGCCGCAAAGGCGTCGACGACGGCGTACTGCTGATCGTGGCGAAAGACGACCATCGCATGCGCATCGAAGTCGGGCGCGGCCTCGAAGGTGCAATACCGGACGCGGCCACCGCACGAATCCTGCGCGACTACGTCAAACCGAAATTCCGCGAAGGCGATTTCTACGGCGGCATTCACGACGCGACTGGAGTGCTTATCAAATTGATCGACGGCGAAGCGTTGCCGTCGGCAGATGAGCCGGCGAAATCAAATGTCCGATACAACAAAGACATCGTCGGCAATCCGCTATTCATCATGTTTGTCGTCCTGTTGCTGTCGATCGTTTTGCGTTTGCTATTGTTCTTTCTGCCGCCGCTGCCCGGCGGACTCATTGCCGGCGGCGCGGGTGCCGCCGGTGCGTGGTACTGGATGCAGGCAATGGACTGGACGACGCTGCCGTCGTTTTTCACGGCATGCGTCAGCTTTCTGCTTGGGTTGATCCTCCGCCCGCAGCTTGGCGCAAGCTATGCACGGGCGGGCGGCGACGCCAGCTCGTTCGACAATGGCAGCGGTTCCAACAGCAGTTCCAGCAGCGACAGTGGCTCCAGTTCCAGCAGCGACAGTTTCAGTGGTGGCGGCGGCGAGTCCGCGGGTGGCGGCTCCTCGGACAGTTGGTAGCAATCGGCGGTATTCCCGGTGGCGAATCGGTGGTACAACCGCGCGTAAGCGACTCTTGAACCGATATGGCGGCAGGTGAGCATGACGATCCTGATACTCGGTCTCATCCTCTTTCTCGGCGTGCATTCGGTGCGCGTCGTCGCCGATAGCTGGCGCACCCGCACGATCGCGCGCATCGGCGCGGCACGTTGGAAGGGAATGTACACGGCGGTATCGCTGATCGGGTTCGGGCTCATCATCTGGGGCTTCGTGCTCGCGCGGCGCGAGGCGCATTTGCTCTACGTGCCGGCACTGACCGCCAAGCATGCGAACGGACTGTTCACCCTGGTCGCGTTCGTGCTGTTCGCTGCGGCCAAAGTGCCGGGCAATCACTTCAAGTCGACGCTAGGCCATCCGCAGGCATTGGGCGTGGCGGTCTGGGCGGTCGGTCATTTGCTCGCCACCGGCATGCTGCACGATGTCGTCCTGTTTGGCGGCTTTGGCGCCTGGGCTGTGGCGTCGTTCGTCGCCGGTCGCGGCCGTGATGGCCGCGCCGGGACGTCATATCCCGCGGGCACGTGGCAAGGCGATGCGAAAGCGCTGGCAGGAGGTCTGCTTATTTGGGCGCTGTTCGCGTTCTGGCTGCACGGCTGGCTGATCGGTGTTCGGCCCTTCGATTGAGTTGTCGATCTTCCTACGCTAGGCGAAGCGCGCTTGCGTCGTGCAGTGGCGCATCGCACTGCGTGCCGTGGCAGACGTAGGCGACACCGCCAGCGATGTATGTTTGCGCGGCAATCGCGCCCGACAGATTTCCGGCATGATCCGGGACGAAATACGCATCGACGCGGCGCGAATTGCCGGCGGCGACCAGTGCGGCCTGCCATGCGTCGTTCTCTTCGACGGAGTCGAAGCGCACGACGACGAGCGTGCGCGGATGCAGGAAATCGTTGAGCGCGCGCTGCAGTGTTGCGCAGGCGGCGGGCATCTGCGTCATCGTCGCGTACGCGGCGCGCAGGGCGCGCTCGGCCGCGTCCAGATAGCGCGTTTCGCCAAGCAGGTGGCCGAGTCGCAACAGCGCGCGTGCGGCGACGCCATTGCCCGAAGGAAGCGCCTCGTCGGCGAATGGCTTGGAGCGCTGGATCAACTTTTCGTGATCGTGCGCGGTGAAGAAAAAACCGCCTTGCTCGCGATCCTCGAAGCGTTCGAGCAGCGTGTCGGCAAGCTGCGTCGCCCAGGCGAAGTCACGATCGCTCCAGCGGCACTGCAGGCATTCGAGCAGTGCGTCGAGCAAGAAAGCGTGGTCGTCGAGATAGGCCGGAAATCGTGCCGCGCCCTCGCCGGCGATGGCGTACAGGCGCGTGTCGCGCCACGCGCTCGCGTGCAGGCAATCGAGCGCATTGTCGGCGAGGCCCATCAGCGGCGGCGCTGCGAGCGTGCGCGAGGCACGCGCGATGCCGGCGATCATGAGTGCATTCCACGCAGTCAGAATCTTGTCGTCGAGGCCGGGGCGGACGCGTTGTGCGCGCGCCGCGAACAATTTCGCGCGGGCGCGGGCAAGACGCGCTTGCGCTTCGCTAGACGCAAGCTCCAGCTCGGTCGCGATTTGCGCAACCGGCACGGCCGCGATCGGATTCCACGCGTCGTGCTCGAAGTTGGCTGGACGGTCGAATCCGTAGCGGCGTTCGGCCGCCGCGAATTCCTCGTCGTCCAGCAACGCGCGCACTTCCCCTCGCTGCCAGAGGTAGAACTTGCCTTCCTCGTGCTCGGAATCCGCATCGAGTGCGCTGTAGAAGCCGCCCGTGGGCGCGGTCATCTCGCGCAGAAGCCAGGCGATCAAGTCGCGTGCGAGACTGGCGTGGCCGGCGCGCTCCGCGTACAGCGGCAGCAGCTGCGCATTGTCGTAGAGCATCTTCTCGAAGTGCGGGATCTCCCAGCGCTCATCGACGCTGTAGCGGCAGAAGCCGCCGCCGATCTGGTCGTGGATACCGCCTTCGGCCATGCGCGTCAGGGTCAGCTCGACCATCGCGCGCGCCTGCGGCGTGCCGAGGTCGAGCAGCAATTCCATCTCGGGGCAATGCGGGAATTTCGGCGCACCGACCTGCCCGCCGTATTCGGAGTCGAAGTTGCGCTCGATCTGGGCGAGCGCGGCGCGGATCGGCGCATCGTCCAGCGCGCCGTCATGCGCTTCGCCCGAATCGTAGCTCGCGAGGAATTCGCGCAGCGTCGCATTCTGCGCGCGCACCGCATCGCGGCGCGTGTCCCAGAAGCCGCGCACCTGGTCGAGCACATAGGCGAACGGCGGCATGCCGTAGCGCGTTTCTTTCGGAAAATAGGTGCCGGCGTAGAACGGAGTGAGGTCGTCGGGTGCGAGAAACACGGTGAGCGGCCAGCCGCCGCCGCGCCGGGTCAGTGCCTGGTGCGCGAGCTGGTAGATCTTGTCGAGGTCCGGCCGCTCCTCGCGATCCACTTTTATGCAAATAAACTTTTCGTTCATCAGCCGCGCGGTCGCCTCGTCCTCGAAGCTTTCGTGCGCCATGACGTGGCACCAGTGGCAGGCGCTGTAGCCGATCGAAAGCAAGATCGGCCTGTCCTGGGCACTCGCAGTGGCGAGTGCTTCGGCGTCCCACGGCCACCAGTCGACCGGATTGTCCGCGTGTTGGCGCAGGTAGGGGCTGGTTTCGGTGGCGAGGCGGTTGGGCATGGAGGCGTCGTGCGATGCGGTCTGCCGAAGTATCGCGCATCCGTGCGTTACATGCCGGCGCCATGTGCAGAGTGCGCTGGATCGACGCGTAGGTCTACGGGAACCAGACACAGATGCCAAAACCGCGTCCGTGGAGCCCAGGGCCGATTTCGATCGTCGCCATGTGCGAAGCGGCGATGCGCGCGACCAGGGAGAGGCCGATGCCGCTGCCGCGCGCACGGTTGCCGGCAACGCGGTAGAAGCGATCGAAGATGCGCGCATATTCGCCGCTTGGCACGCCAGGGCCGTTGTCGGCGATCGAAAGCTTCACGCCGATCACGCGGTTGCGCAGCGCATGCTTGCACGACACTGCGACGCGGCCGCCGTCGCCGCTGTAGCGCAGTGCGTTGTCGAGGAGATTGCGCAGCAAGATGCCGAGCTCGTCGACATCGCCGTTGACGATCGCAGTGTCCGTTTCCAGCGTGATCGACTGGCACCGCTGGCGCGCGCCGAGCTCGAAGTCGCGCACGATCAGCACAACGAGTTCGGAGAGATCGACGCGTGCATGTTCGAGCGCACTCTTCGCCGTGTCGACGCGGGCCAGATCGAGCAGTTGTTCGGACAGGCGCGCGCTGCGTTCGACGCCCGCAGACAGACGCAGCAGCGCCTCGTCCTTCTCCTCGATGCTCCCGGCGCGCAGTGCAACCTGCGCATGCGTGGCGAGCACGGCGAGAGGTGTGCGCAGTTCGTGCGCGGCATCGGCGATGAAGCGGCGTTCGCCTTGCACGGCGGCGTCGAGCTGCTTGAGCTGCGCGTTGAACGACTCGATCAGCGGCCGCACTTCGGTCGGCAGTTCGGCGTCGGGCAGCGGGGTCAGGTCGAACGGCTTGCGCCGGCCGATCAGGTCGCGCAGCGTGTCGATCGGCGCGAACGACCAGCGCGTCACCCACCAGATCGCGATGCCCGGGAGCATGAGCAGCAGCAGAGTGACGAACCCGGCCTTGCGCAGGCCGTTGAGCATGCCGCCGACGCGCTGCTGCGGCGACTTGCCGATCTGCACGAAAACCTTGCTGCTCGCATCGCCGATACTGTACACGCGCCATACTTCGCCGCCGATATCCTCGTTGGCGAACCCGTCGACGAAATCCGGCTTGAGCGGCGTCGTCGGCGAACTCGGCGAGCGCACGATCGCCTGGCCGTTGAGCCAGATCTGGAAACTGATGTCCTTCTCAGCCTCCACGTTCGGCATGACGCGCGGCGCCTGGGCGAGCTGTCCGGGATGGGCGAACACGCCTTCGGCGTCGGCGGGCAGGGACGCCAGGGCCAGAACGGCGACTTGGCGCAGCGAGTCGTCCCACACGGTCTGGTCGCGCGCGGCGAAGATCTGCCAAATGCCAAGCAGCACGGCCCAGAGCACGAGGATCATCAACGACAGCGCGAGCAGCAGGCGCATGCGCAACGATCTGATCCGCCGCGGTCGCACGTGTACCGTGGCGCTCGGCGATGCCGCATCGTCGGTATCGGGATCTACGGCCATATCCATCAGTGTGCCTCGCCGAGACGATAACCGAAGCCGTGCACGGTAATGATCATGTCCTCTCCGAGCTTCGCCCGCAGGCGGTGGATATAGACCGCGATCGTGTTGCTCTCGATCGTGCCCGAGCTGCCGTACACCGCGTCCTCGAGCTCGTTGCGCGTGATCACGCGACCGCGGCGTTCCATCAGCGCCAGCAAGGTGCGATATTCCTGCATGCTGAGCGCGACGGCGGCGCCGTCCTTGCTAACGTGGCGCCGGCCCGGGTCGACGACGATGTCGCGATAGCACAGCTTCGGCGAGACGCGGCCCTGGCTGCGGCGCACCAGCGCGCGCAGACGTGCGCCGAGTTCGTCGAACTGGAACGGTTTGACCAGGTAATCGTCGGCGCCGGCGTCGAGCCCGTTGATGCGGTCGCTGAGTTTGTCGCGTGCGGTGATGATCAGCACCGGCGTCGCGTCGTAGCGTTCACGCAGATGCGCGAGCACGGCCAGGCCGGAGCTACCGGGCAGACCGAGATCGAGCAGGACCGCGGCATACTGGCGATCGAGCGTGGCCAGACGCGCGCTGATCGCGTCGGTAACCCAGTCGACATTCCAGCCATCCTGGCGCAGGCCGGCGCTCACCGCATCAGCGAGCATCGCATCGTCTTCGACCAGAAGTATCTGCATGGTTTTGCGCTTACCTCGACAGTTTCGCTGCGGCGGCATTGTGGTCCGGCGCGATTAAAGAGTTTTTAAAACCCGCTGCGCAGAATCTTTCCGCCCTCCCGAATCGGAATCTTTATGCGCAGCTTGCTCTCGAACCACCTGATCTTAGCTCTCTTGCTTCTGGCCTTTGCCGCTTTCCCGGGCGGAGCCGCAGCAGCCGACGAAAATGCCGACGAGGGCTCGGGCCGCAAACCGAGGGATGGCTGGGACATCACGATCGGTGCCGGTGCGGTGAGCCTAGCGGAGTACCCCGGTAGCGACGAACAGAAGACGCGTGCGCTGCCGATGATCAATATCCGTTACGGCCGGTTTTTTCTTGGCGGCGACGGCAGTGCCGGCGGCGGTGGCCCCGGCGGCGGGCTCGGCGTGTATCTGTACGAAGACGATCATTGGCGCGTCGGCGCGATGGTGTCGGCCGGCGCGTTCAAAGCGCGCAAGGAAGCGGACGATGCGCGCCTGCGCGGTCTCGGCGATATCGACGGCACGGCGCGTGTCGGCGCATTCGCCCGCTATACACAGGGATGGTTGAGCGCCCGCCTCTCGGTGTCGAGCGATGTCGGTGACAACCGGCAGGGCACGCTCGCCGAGTTGGGACTGAACGCAAACTGGGTGGTCTCGCACCGGCTCGTGCTCAGCGCCGGGCCGAGCGTGAGCTGGGCAAATGGTGAGTACATGCAGACCTTCTTCGGTATCGACGCGCTGCAGTCGGAGCGCTCCGGTCGCCCACAATATCGTGCCGGTGGCGGCGTGAGCAGCATCGGTTTCGGCGCCAGCGCGCGCTATCGCTTCGACGAGCATTGGGGCCTGGGAGCCTTTGCGTCCACGTCACAGCTGCAGGGCGATGCGAAGGACAGCCCGATCACACAGGACAAGACGCAGAACGTCGTCGGTGTGTTCGCGGCCTATCATTTCTGAGGCTGTCCGCCACCATGAACCGCGCATTCGATTGCGGCGAAATCGAAGCAATAGCGCCAGTCATCGATCGCGATCGCTGTGTAGGCGATTCCGGCTGCGTTGCGGTTTGCCCGCATCAAGTGCTCGCACTTAAGGCCGTGGCTGCACAGGACTGCGACGGACTGCCGGCGAGTACGCGCTTCCTGCTGTCGCTGAGCCAAGGGCTGCAGGCCGCCGTAGTCGCACCCGAATGTTGTCGCGCATGTGGCCTTTGCTTGGCTGTGTGCTCGCAGCATGCGATCACGTTGCAGGTGCGCAATGGCGACGCGGAGTAAGGAATGAAAAATCCCGTTCCGATGCCCGGCGCGTGGCCGGGCATTCTGTAGCTTCGCTTGTGCGCAGCGCGTTACTGTTTCGACGCGCCGGGGCCGAGGTACTTGAGCAGAAACGCCTCGGTGATCCTGTAGCGCTCGGTGTTGTTATCTTCCTTGAAGAAGCCGTGGCCTTCCTTCGGCCGGGTCATGTACTCGACCGGCTTGCCGGCCTTTTGCAGCGCGTCGCGCATTTCCTCGGCGTTCTTTACCGGCACGCGCCTGTCGTCTTCGCCATGGACGATCAGCACAGGGACGTTGAACTTGTCGACGTGGTCGATCGCCGAATTGGCCTTGATGTAGGCCTCATCGCCCATGCCCCAGGCTTCGCGCAGGAAGTTGCGGCCACCGCGCGAACGGCGCGTGTCGCTGCGCTCCGCCTGGATGCGGATGTCGGAGACGCCGGCGATCGCGACCGAGCATTTGAACGTGCCCTGCGGCGCATACACGGGTTGGAAGAATGCGGTGTAGCCACCGTAGCTCGCGCCGTAGACGCAGACGCGGCTCTTGTCGACGTAGCCCTTGTCGATCGCCCAATTCAAACCATCGAGCATGTCCTGCATCATGCCTGTACCCATCTGGCGGTAGCCGGCGTCGTAGAAATTCGCGCCGCGTCCGCCCGAGCCGCGATAGTTGACCTGGACGACGGCATAGCCGCGCGAGGCGAGGAATTGCGCCTCGCTGTTCTCCCATCCGCTCGCGAGAGACCAGCCGTCGTTCGGACCCATCGGGCCGCCGTGCGCGATGAGCACGGTCGGCAGGTTCTTCGCCGCGCGTCCGGGCGGCAGGGTCAGATAGCCGCCGAGTTCCGTGCCGCTCGAGGCCTTGAACCAGAACGGTTTGCGCTCGCCGAGCTGCTCCGGGTTGAACCAGGGCTTGCTCTGGTACAGCGGCCGGATCGCGTTTGTCTTCAAGTCGAACATCGCATAGGTGCCGGGATCGCGGTCGCTGGCCGCGCCGACGAGCGCAACCGAGCCATCCTCGGAAATGTCGGAGAAGCCGACGAAATGGTCGGCGAACTTGGCGTTGAGCGCCTTGAGCGCCTGCGCGTATTTGCTGTCGTCGAGCCAGGTCATCGAGGTGCGGCCGTCTTCGAACGACACCGCGTAAGGCGCGCGCGGCGCCGGCGACCAGTACACGCGGCGCACGCTGACGCGCGGATTCGAAGCGAGTACCTTGCGCTCGCTGCCATCGAGGTTGCTGACCACGAATTGACCGGGGCCGCCGTCGGGATTGCTGATCGAGTAGAGCTTGGCGCCGTCGGCCGAGATCGCGTATGGCTGGAACTGCTTGCCGACCACGCTGGCCGGGAGTTCGGTCCAGTCTTTGTCCGCAGCGGCGCGATAATAGACGTGGTCTTTGAGGTTGTTGTCCTGGCCCCAGGCGTAGCGCGCGACGCCGTCGTGGACGAGGAAGTCGTAGCCATCGGCATTGATCGCGCCGATCTCCTTGACGCTGCCGCTGACCGCATCGACGTCGAAGATCAGGGTCTTGTTCGCCTGCGCATCGCTGCCGCCCCGCTCGGGCGCCGGATTGACGGTGAGGTAGAAGTGGCTGTCGGCTTTGTCCGGCGTGCCGCTGATCGAGCCGAAGCCGATCGGCATCTTGAGGATGTTCATCGCCGCCTGGCTCGATCCGCGCGAGCGATCGCTGTAGAGCATGCGCTTGTTCTTGCCGTCGAAATCGACCGCAAGGATGTCGCCGGTCGCGGCGGGTTGTTCGGCGAACGCCGTTTCCTTACCCGTGCCCAGGACCAGGCGCTTGTTGTCGACCCAGGTCACATCGATCGGCAGGAAGGTTGCAGCCATGTCGAGGCGGCTGACGTACTTCAAGTCAGGCAGGTGCAGGATCGCGAGCTGGTACTTGTTGTCGCCGCCGTTTTCCTCGGTCTTCACCGTGACCGCGATGTGCTGGCCATCGGGCGACAACACCGGCGGCCCGAGTGGCGGGTGCTTGGCAAAGTCGACTTCGGGAATGACGGTGACTTTGGGCAAAGTGATCGGTTTGGCCTCGTCGGCGACGACGGGTGCGGCAGTGGCAGCCGCGATGAGCACGACCAAGCAGGCGTGTTTGAGCATGGATGAACCTCTCCCCAGAACGAACGACGATTATGCCATGGCGTTCGCGTGACACGGCGAAAGGCCATCACCGCGGTGCTTTCTGCGACAATAGCGGCTGCCGGTTTTCCTTCCGTTTCGCGCATGCCTTACTTCCACGATATCGATCCGATCGCGCTGCAACTAGGTCCCGTCGCCATACACTGGTACGGCATCATGTACCTGCTCGGCTTCGCCGGCGCCTGGTTCGTCGGCGAATACCGGCGCAAGCAGGGCAGGTTGCCGGTCAGCCACGAGGCGTTTTCCGATCTCGCCTTCTACGTCATGCTCGGCGTCATTCTCGGCGGACGCATCTGGTACATGCTTTCGTACGTTTCGCTTGACTGGATCGTGCACGATCCGCTCGCGATCTTCCGCGTCTGGGACGGCGGCATGTCGTTCCACGGCGGCCTGATCGGCGTGCTGCTCGCCGGCTGGATCTGGTCGCGACGCAACAAAGTACACTTTTTCGACACGATCGATTTCGTCGCGCCGCTGGTGCCGATCGGCCTCGGCCTCGGTCGTCTCGGCAACTTCATCAACGGCGAACTCTGGGGCAAGATCACCGATGCGCCGTGGGGCGTGATTTTCCCGAGCGCGCTCGACGACCTGCACAAGACGCGCGAAGAGCTGCATCAGATGTACCTCGCCGGCCAGCTCAACGGCCAGGCGCGCCATCCTTCGCAGCTCTACGAATTCGCGCTCGAAGGCGTGGTCATGTTCGCCGTGCTGTTCGTGTTCTCGCTCAAGCCGCGTCCGCGCTATGCGATCTCGGGATTGTTCGCCCTGCTCTACGGCGTGTTCCGCTTCGCCGTCGAATTCGTGCGCATTCCGGATCAACAGCTTGGTTATCTTGCCTTCGGTTGGTTGACGATGGGGCAGATCCAGTCGCTGCCGCTGGTCATCATCGGCGTCGTGTTGCTGTGGCTGTCGCGTCGCGCGCCGACCCTGCAACCCGATCTGGCCGCCGCCAATGCATCGGTATCGACGAAGGAGGCCGCCTGATGCGCCAGTACCTCGACCTGCTGCGCCACGTGCTCGAGCACGGTGACGAGAAAGCCGACCGCACCGGCACCGGCACGCTGTCGGTGTTCGGTTGGCAGATGCGCTTCAGTCTCGCCGAAGGTTTTCCGCTCGTGACGACGAAGAAGCTGCACACCAAATCGATCGTGCGCGAACTGCTCTGGTTCCTGCGCGGCGACACCAACGTCGGCTATCTCAAGCAACACGGCGTCGGCATCTGGGACGAATGGGCCGACGCGAACGGCGATCTCGGCCCGGTGTACGGCAAGCAATGGAGAGCCTGGACAGTAAGCTCATGCGCGAGTCCTTCGCGCGAAAATCAAAAAGCCGGCATTCCTGCCGGCACTTCTCAACAAACATCTTCCATCGATCAAATCGCTGGAGTAGTTGAACAAATCAAGAAGAATCCCGATTCGCGCCGCCTCATCGTCAGCGCGTGGAATGTCGCCGATTTGCCCAAGATGGCGTTGCAGCCATGCCATGCACTGTTCCAGTTTCACGTGGCGAAAGGCCGCTTGTCGTGCCAGCTCTACCAGCGCTCGGGCGATATCTTCCTCGGCGTACCGTTCAACATCGCCAGCTACGCGCTGCTGACGCACATGATCGCGCAGGTTTGCGACCTCGAGCCCGGGGATTTCGTGCACACGCTCGGTGACGCGCATCTGTACAAGAATCATCTCGACCAGGCGCGCGAACAGCTGACGCGTGCGCCGCTGCCGCTGCCGAAATTGAAATTGAATCCAGCGATCCGCTCGATCGACGATTTCCGCTCCGAGGACATCGCGATCGAGGGCTATCAGTCGCATGCGGCGATCAAGGCGCCGATCGCGGTCTGAACGTGGATATTTCTCTCATCGCCGCGCTCGACCGCAACTACGCCATCGGTCGTGGCGGTGCGATGCCTTGGCATCTGCCCGAGGATCTCAAGCGCTTCAAGGCGCTGACAATGGGCAAGCCCGTGCTGATGGGGCGCAAGACCGCGCTTGCGATCGGCCGCGCGTTGCCGGGTCGCACCAATCTCGTGTTGACGCGCAGCGGCGAGGTGCCGTTTGCGGGGCAGCGTGCGGTCGCCTCGCTCGACGAAGCGATCGCCGCGGCGGGCGATGAGGAACTGATGGTGATCGGCGGCGGCGAAATCTATGCGCTCGCGCTACCGCAGGCGACACGCCTGCATCTGACCTGGATCGACACCGAGGCGTCCGATGCCGACGCCCACTTCCCGCGCTTCGACCCGGCCGAATGGCGTGAAACTTCGCGTGAGGCTCACAGCGCCGACGCGCGGCACGAATACGCTTTCACTTTCGTCGACTACGAAAGGATCGGCAACTAGCGACTGCGCTCAGTCGCCATCCTTGCCTGTCGGCTTCGGTCGCTTCGATTTGATCGCGATGAACTGCGGCTCCTCGCCGTCGAGGCGCAGCGCGATCAGCTCGCCGCCCCAGACACAGCCGCCGTCGATCGCGTAGATGCCCATGCCCTGGAAGCGGCCCAGCGTCGACCAGTGGCCGCAGACGATGCGCATGTCGTGGCGCACGCGCCCGGGCACCTCGAACCAGGGATACAACCCCGGCTTCTGCGTGCCGGGAGCGCCTTTCTCGGCATAGGCGATGCGCCCGCGCACGTCGCAATAGCGCATGCGCGTCATTACGTTGATCGTCGCGCGCAGGCGCTCGATGCCGCGCAGCTTCGGCGACCATTGATCCGGTTTGTTGCCGAACATCGCAAGCAACAGGCGTTTTGCGCCGTCGCCGGCGAGGCGCTGTTCGACCTCGCGTGCGGCACGCTCGGCACGATCGAGGGTCCATCCCGGCGCGAAGCCGGCGTGAACCATGGCGAAATCGAGCGCGCGATCGACGTGCAGCAGCGGGCGCGTGCGCAGCCAAGCGAGAATGGAATCGCGGTCCGGTGCGAACAGCACTTCGCGCAACTCGGGATTCGTCTTCGCCTGCGCTGCCTCCTCGCGCTCGGCGATTGCGAGCAGCGACAGGTCGTGGTTGCCGAGCACGACGATCGCGCTCTTGCCGAACGACTGCACCTGGCGCAGCACGGCCAGCGACTGGCCACCGCGGTTGACCAGGTCGCCGCAGAACCAGAGCGTGTCGCGCGAGGAGTCGAAGCGGATTTTCTCGAGCAGCTGCGCGAGTTCGTCGTAGCAGCCCTGTACGTCCCCAATCGCGTATGTTGCCATCAGTGCACGGTGCGCGGAATGGACAGCGTGAACTGCGGGATCGCGGCGTCGAAGTGGCGCCCGTCGTCGGCGAGCATCTGGTAGCTGCCGCGCATCGTGCCGACTGCGGTTTCGAGCACGGCGCCCGAGGTGTACTGGAAATCGTCGCCGGGGCGCAGCCACGGCTGTTCGCCGACCACGCCTTCGCCGCGCACTTCCTGCACCTTGCCGTTGGCGTCGGTAATGATCCAGTGACGTGAGATCAGTCGTGCGGCGACGCGGCCGGTGTTGGCGATGCGGATCGTGTACGAGAATGCATAGCGGTTCGCGTCCGGCGTGGACTGGTCGTGCAGGAACTGCGTCTGCACGGCTACGCTGATCGCATAGGGGCTGTTGTCGCTCATGTCTGGATTGTGCGCAGCGGCGTCGGGCGAATCAAGGGAACCTCTAAAAACCGTAGCGAGCGAAGAGAATTTGTGCGTCGCCGGAGCGCAGGAACCGGAGTGTACATACAAGTACATGAGGATTCCGAGCACCGCCGGCGCACAAATTATCGAGCGCAGTAGGTTTTTAGAGGTTCCCTCAACCTTTCGCTTGCAGATGCTGCGCCAGGGCGACGAACGTGGCAGGCGCCAACTGCTCGGCGCGCAGGCGCGGATCGATGCCCGCGGCAGCGAGATCGTCCGCATCGGCCACGCCTTTCAATGCATTGCTCAAGGTCTTGCGGCGCTGGCCGAAAGCGGCGCGAACGACGCGATCGATCACGTCGAAATCGACCTTTGGCAGCCTGTCGGGCGACAACGGCACGAGGCGCACGACGGCGGAATCGACCTTCGGCGGCGGCGTAAACGCGGTGGGCGGCACGTCGAACAGCGGCTCGACCGCACAGCGCAATTGCAACATCACCGACAGCCGGCCGTAGGTCTTGCTGCCGGGGCCGGCGGCCATGCGCTCGACCACCTCTTTTTGCAGCATGAAATGCATGTCGCGGATCGCCGCAGCATGATCGAGGCAATGGAACAGGATCGGCGTGGAGATGTTATAGGGCAGGTTGCCGACGAGACGGATCGTGCCGCCGGCGGCGAGCGTGCCGATGTCCACTTCGAGCACGTCGCGATGCACGATCGTCAATTCGCCGACGCCGCTTGCGCGAGTGCGTAGCGGTTCGATCAGGTCGCGGTCGAGTTCGATCACGGTCAGGCTGCCAGCGGCGCGCAGCAGCGGCAGAGTAAGCGCACCTTCGCCGGGGCCGATCTCGACGATGCGCTCGCCGGGCTTCGCTGCCACATACTCCACAATGCGGCTTAGTATATTTTTGTCGTGGAGGAAGTGCTGGCCGAAGCGCTTCTTGGTGACGTGCGGGGCGAAGTCGTTCATGGCGTTTTTTTGGATCGGGTTTCCGGGCAGTACATCGGCGGCGAGGCGCGCAGTTCCTCGTACAGCCATTCTCGGAACAGCAGCAGCGCCGGTTTGTCCGCATGCTGCGGCGGGTAGACGAGATGACAGGTGGCCGGCGAGGCCACGCGCTGCGCGAACGGCGCGATCAGCGAGCCCGCGCGCAACTTGAGCGCGGTCAGCGAGCCGCGCGCGAGCACCGCGCCCTGGCCCTGGATCGCCGCCTGCAGGGCGAGTTCGGAATCGTTGAATACCGGGCCGCGACGCGGCTCGGCGATGTTCACGCCGGCCGCGGCGAACCACGGCGCCCACGGCTGCTGGCGGATGCGCAGCAGCGGCACGCGTGCGAGGTCGGCGGGGTTGCGCAGGCGCACGCGCCGCGCGAGCTCCGGACTCAGGGTCGGAAACAACTCGTCGTCGAACAGCTTCTCGCTGACCAGTCCCTCGTAATTGCCGGTGCCGTAGCGGATCGCGACGTCGACGCCGTCGCTGCGGAAATCGGTGACCGCCGGCGTGCTTTCCAGGCGCAGTTCGATGCCGGGGTGGCGCTCGAGGAAACCGCCGAGGCGCGCGACCAGCCACGCTGCGGCGAACGAGGGCAGCACGCTGACTGTGAGCGAATTTGCACTGTCCTGGCCGCGCAGGCGTTCCAGTGCGGCGGCGAGCTGGTCGAGCGCGGTGCGCACATCCTGGGCGAGCTGGCGGCCCGCGTCGGTCGCGCGCATCTGCCTCCCGGCGCGTTGCAGCAGCGGCATGCCGAGCGTCGCCTCGAGCGTGTGGATCTGATGGCTGACCGCGCTGTGGGTGAGACTGAGTTCGTCCGCTGCGCGCGTATAGTTCTGATGGCGCACGGCGGCCTCGAGCACACGCAGCGAGCGCAGTGGTGGCAGGCGGTGCCAGGGATTCATGCGCGGGCGGCTCTTGGGAGGGTCCGGCCGGCAGTCTAGCATCTGTGAAGAAAGCTCACAGATGACTCGAGAAAATAGCGTTTCTCGCGCGCACGCGCGAGGCTTACGATGCGACACCGCATCATTGCTTGCGCCGGTTTGCGCGGGCTGACCCAAGGAGTTTCCGATGAATGCTTCCATCTTCGCCCAACTGGTCGTGCTCGGCATGATCTGGGGCGCATCCTTCATGTTCCAGCGCATCACCGTGCCGGTGATCGGCGCTGGCATGACCGGCGCGGGGCGCATGATCTTCGCCGCGTTGACCCTGCTCGGCGTCCTCGCGCTGCTGCGCAAACCGCTGCAGTGGCGCGCGCGCTGGCGCGATTACCTCGTCGTCGGCTTTATTGTCATGGGCTTGCCACTGTGCTGCTTCGCCTTGGCTGCGCGCTCGCTGCCGGCCGGCTATCTCGCCGTGCTCAACGCGACCGTGCCGCTGTTCGCCGTACTGATCGGCTGGGCGCGCGGTACGCAGCCATCGGTGTCGAAGCTGGCCGGCGTGGTCGTCGGCGTGCTCGGCGTCGCCACGCTGGCGAAGTTCGGCCACCTCGAGATGAGCCTGGGCACCGCAATCGGCTTCGCCGCGGCGCTGTTCGCCTCGTTTCTGTACGCGGTCGGCGCGATCATGGCCAAGCAGCGTTACGGTGACGCCGATCCGCTCGTCATCACTGCGGGCAATCTGATCGGTGGTTCGTTGCCGCTGGTTCCGCTCGCGCTGGCGACTGCGCCGGCGGCATTGCCGCCGCTCAACGTCGGCCTTGCGCTGGTCGCGCTCGGCATTCTCTGCACCGGCATCGCCTATGCGTTGTACTTCCGCATCCTGCGCGCGGCCGGAGTCGAGCGTGCGGTCACGGTGACTTTCCTCGTGCCGCTGTTCGCGCTGATCTGGGCTGCGCTGTTCTTAGGCGAGCCGATCACCTGGGCCGCGCTTGCCGGTTGCGCGCTCGTGTTGTTCGCAGTCGCGCTGATCTTCGAGAAGGTGCCGGGGATCAAACCGAAAGCGCCACTGGCCGCGATCAAGCAGGCCTGAGCGCATGCCCACGAGTCTGAGCTGGATCGCCTTTACCGCGGTCGCACTCGGCTTTGCGATCACGCCGGGTCCGAACATGATCTACACGATCTCGCGCGCGCTATGCCAGGGTCCGGGGGCGGCGTTGATCTCGCTGCTCGGCATCGCGCTCGCATTCGTGTTCTACATGCTGTGTGCCGTGTTCGGCATTACCGCGCTGTTGATGACGGTGCCGTTTGCCTACGATGCGCTGCGTATTGCCGGTGCGCTGTACCTGCTTTATCTCGCCTGGCAGGCAATCAAGCCGGGCGGGCGTTCGCCGTTCGAAGTGCGCCAGCTGCCGCCCGACAGTCCGCAGCAACTGGTGCTGATGGGCTTCTTGACCAACTTACTCAACCCGAAGGCTGCGGTGCTGTACTTGTCGCTGCTGCCGCAATTCATCCATCCCGAGCAGGGCCATGTGCTCGGCCAGGCGCTGGCGCTCGGCTTCACCCAGGTCGCGATCAGCATGCTGGTCAACGGCAGCGTTGCGCTTGGCGCAGGAGCGATCGCGCTGTTCCTGGCACGCCGGCCGCTGTGGCTGGCAGCACAGCGCTGGTTGATGGGCGGCGTGCTCGGCGGCCTTGCATTGCGCATGGCGACCGAAGCGCGACGCTAGCCTTTCCCTCGCGCCAGGTTCAGCGCGAGCCGTGTCGCCGCGATCAGGCTGGATGCATCGGCGCGGCCTTTGCCGGCAAGATCGAGCGCGGTGCCATGGTCGACCGAGGTGCGGATCCACGGCAGGCCGAGGGTGACGTTGACCGAATCGCCGAAGCCGAGCGCCTTGAGCACCGGCAGGCCCTGGTCGTGGTACATCGCCAGCACCGCATCGAAACGCATGCGCTGCGTGGCGACGAAGGCGGTGTCGGCCGGCAGCGGGCCGACGATGTCGAATCCGGCGGCGCGTACCTGTTCGATCGCGGGAATGATGACGTCGATTTCCTCGCGGCCGAGATGGCCCGCTTCGCCGGCGTGCGGGTTCAGACCGAGCACGGCGATGCGTGGCGCGGCGATGCCGAATTTTGCGATCAGTTCGTCGCAGAGGATGGTCAGCGTGCGCACGAGTCCCGCACGCGTGATTGCTTCGGGCACGCGTGCGAGCGGGAGGTGCGTGGTCGCGAGCGCGACGCGCAATGCGCCTGCATCGGCATTCGGGTTGGGCAGCACGGGACCGCCGATATCCGGCGCAACGAGCATCATGACGACATCGCAACCGGCGCGTTCGGCGAAGAATTCGGTGTGCCCGGTGAACGCAATGCCGGCGTCGGCAACCGCGCTCTTTTGCACGGGCGCGGTGACGAGTGCGGCGAACTCGCCTGAGGCGCAGCTGTCGGCGGCGCGGGCGAGCGTGTCGATCACATAGGGACCGTTGCGCGGATCGAGCTGACCGGGCACGGCGGGCACACGCAACGGCACGTGCAGGCAGCGCAGGGTACCGGGCCGGCGTTGTCCAAGGCGGACGGCCGGATAGTCTTCGAGATCGAGCGCGATGTTTCGCGCAGCCGCTGCCGATTTCAGCAGCTCGCGATCCGCGATCGCGACGAGGTCGGCGGCAAGGTCGGTCGCGGCCAGCGCCGCGACGAGTTCGGGTCCTATACCGGCCGGCTCACCGGCGGTGATGGCGATACGCGGCAGCATGGGCAACTGGAATCCATCCGCGAAACGAAGTCTGCGTCATCGGCGTCTGCACGCGAACGACGAACTCGAAAGGCTATTTCGACTCGGCTTTCTTGATCGCCGCGCCCGAGCAGGCCTGGCGTTCCTTGGTCACGTAAGCCGGGTCGACCGCGCAGATGTACGAATCCGAGCGGAACTGGCGCAGCGTGCTTTCGATTTCGTCTTCGGCCTTGCGCTGGCGGATCAGTTCACGCGCCTGTTCGCGCTGTGTCTCGACCGTGCGGTCGGCGTCGCGCTTGCCGAGCAGCTGCAGGATGTGCCAGCCGACATCGGTCTGGAACGGCTGCGAGACTTCGTTGTTGGCCTTGAGCGAACCGAGCGCGGTGGCGACGGCGGTGCCGAAGCGGTCGATCGGGAACCAGCCCATGTCGCCGCCGAGATTCGCGGTCGGCGGATCCTTCGAGTATTCCTTGGCGAGCTTGGCGAAGTCTTCCTTGCCGTCGACGATGCGGCGACGCAGGTCGGCGGCGGTCTTCTGCGCCTCGGCGCTCGACACCAGCTCGGTGACCGGAATCATGATGTGGCGCGCGTGATACTCGGTCACGAGCTGTTTGCTGCCGCCGCCGCGCTTGTCGACGACCTTGATGATATGGAAACCGTTCGGTCCGCGGACCACCTGCGAGACCTGGCCCGGCGTGAGCGTCTCAGCGATCTGCACGAACGCTTCGGGCAGCGCACTGAGCGGACGCCATTGCAGATCGCCGCCCTCGAGCGCGTCCTGTGCGTTCGAATAGCGGATCGCCGCGGCGGCGAAGTCGAGGCCGCCGTCGATCTGCTTCTTCACGTCATCGGCCTTCTGCTTGGCCGTCTGGATCTGCTCGGCGCTCGCGTTCTCCGGCGTCGCGATGAGGATGTGGGCGAGATGGATTTCGCCGGTTTTGACGTTGCCGCTGGCGAGCAGCGTGTCGACTTCGGCGTCGCTGACGTTGCCCGCGCCCTGCATGATGCGCTGCTGCAGGCGCTGGACGAGAATCTGCTCCTTGGTCTGCTTGCGGAAGTCGTCGTAGTCGACGCCGTCGCGGGCAAGTGCGCTGCGCAGCTGGGTGATGTCGATATTGTTGCTTTGCGCGATGCGGCCGATCGCCTGATCGACTTCATTGTCGGTGACGCGGATGCCGGTCGAGGAGGCGCGCTGGATCTGCAGGCGGTTCATGATCAGGCGATCGAGCATCTGACTGCGCAGCACGTCCATCGGCGGCAGTTGCTGCGGATTGTTGTGTTGGATTTGCGCCTGGATTTGCGCCACCGCGCGGTCGAGTTCGCTCTGCAGGATCACATCGTCCTCGGCGATCGCGACGATGCGGTCGAGCGGCTCGACCGGCTGGATTTGCGCGCGCGCCACGGGCGCGGTGGCGACGAGGAAAAGAGCGAGGAAGGCGGCGAAAAGCTTGTTCATCGGCGGCTCTGCTGCAATCGAATGACGTAGCGGGCGCCATCGCGCCCGCGTGCGGGTAGGGGAAGATAGCGCGGACACCCTGAATGGAGCCCGCGCATCAGGCCGACGCGCTGCCGCTCGGCCTAGCCGGCGCAGCGCTGGAGCCTAACTCATTGATAGCCAAGGATAGCATGCCGCAGGAAGTTCTGCGTCCGTTGCCCGGTCGCGCCGATGCCCTTGAACTCGATCTCGAAGAAGACCGTGTTTTCCGCCTTGACGTCGTTGGGGATGTAGACGGCGTCGTTGTACGGATTGCTGACGTTGTTGAGCCAGCGGCGTGCGACCAGGCGCGCGGCGACGCAGCAGCTGTCGTACTGCACGCCGGCGAACGACTCGAGCAGGCGCTTGTCCCTCACCGAGTAGTAGTAGCGGCCGACGATGCTCCAGCGCAGATTGAGCGGGATCAGCGCGGTTGCGTCATACTGTTCGAGGAAGCCGCGGCGGTAGCGGTAAGAAAGGTTGACCACGCCGTCGGTGCCGAAACGGTGCTGCAGGGAAATCGCGTTCAGATCGGTATGCCTGCCGAACGAGCCAAACCAGTCAGGATTGTTCGGATCGGTCTTCGCCGGCGGAGCGGTGTTCCACTGCATGTCCCAGGTCACGCTCCAGCGCTTGTTGAAATTGAGCTGCAGTTCGGTGAACAGGTCCTTGCCGACCGTGTTCAGCGCCGGGTAGTAGGGAAGATTGACGCTTGGCGTCTTGAAGTAGCGAATCTGGCCGATGCTGCCGCTGAGCAGCTGGTCGCCGCTGTCCGCATTGATCAGGCGCGAGGTCAGCGCGACGGTGGCCTGGTTCGCATCCGACTGGCGATCGCCACCGGTATAGGCGTTGGTGCGGAATAGGCTCGGGAAATCCAGGCTCGGCAGCGAGGTGTCGAAGTTCGGCAGCCCGTTCTGGTTGCGGTACGGCACGTACAGATAGAACAGGCGCGGCTCGAGCGTCTGGATGTAGGCGTTGCCGAACAGCTTGGTATCGCGTTCGAAGAACAGGCCCGAATCGATGCTCGCCACCGGCAGGCTGCGGCTCGGCGCGGTTTTGGTCAGCAAAGGATTGTTGACGCTGGCAAATTGCATGTCCGCCAGGTCGTACTGGGTAATGCGGTAACCGAGCGTCGGGCGGAAGAACCAGGCGAGCGTCTCGATCGGGTAGGAGATGTGCGGGAACAGATCCAGGCGCTGGCCGGTCAGCGAATAGCCGCGCTGGAAATGGATGTATTCCGACTCCATGCCGAATTCGAAGCCGCCCAGGTGCTGGGTGACGATGTTGAACGCCACGCGCGGCAGGCGCGTGTAGGGCTTGTAGACGACCGGGTTGGCGCAGCCCTTGAGCGGGCCGCCGCCGGGACAGAACGACTCGATGCTGGGGTCGCTGACCTGCCAGTCGTCGGCGCCGATGGCCGTGTTCCACCAGCCGCCATTGCCGTTGACATACGCGCTGGAGGGCAACAGGCTGATCGCCGTGCTCTGGAAGCTGTCGCCGAAGTCGCGCAGATAGCGATCGTCGGAAACGCGGTGCACGTCGACTGTCGCGCCCCAGTTTGCGTTGAACGTGGTCCAGTTCTGCAGGCGCAGGTAGCCGCGCGAGGTTTCGTCGGTGACATCATCCTTGGGCATGTAGCCGACGTTGACCAACAGCCGGTCCCATTCCGACAGATAACGGAACTCGGTGTCGAGGAACGGCCCGCGCTTCGTATATTCGATCGGTTTGAAGGTGAGGTCGTAGTTCGGCGCCAGGTCCAGATAGTACGGAATGCCGAGCTTGAAGCCGCGCCGGTTGCTGTAGCCGATGACCGGCATCAGGAAACCCGAGTGGCGCTCTTCGTCGATCGGGAACGACATGTATGGCAGCCACAGGAACGGCACGCCTTCGTAGGCGAATGTGACGCCATGGCCATAGCCCTCGTTCTTGACCTTGTCGATCTCGAGGTCGTTTGCGCGCATCTCCCATTGGCGCTCGCTCGGATCGCAAGTCGAGAACGTGCCATGGGTCATCTTCGAGTGATCCGGGTCGGTCTGGTTGACGACCGCGGCGATGCCGTTGCCGCGCTGATCGAGCATCTGATAGCGCACATTGTCGAGATAGGTCACGTTCGGCGTGGTCGTGCCGCGCGCCTTGTCCGCCGACATGAGCATGCCGGCGTCCTGGTAGCGCACGTGGCCGTTGGCGACGTAGTCGGTGGTCTCGCTGTTGTAAGTGAGGAAATCCGTGCGCAGCAGCGCGTCGAGGCGCTGCATGCGCACGTCGTCTTCGAGCTGGGCGTGGTTTTTGTCGGTCCAGGTCACCTTGTTCGCATCGGCGGTCGACTGCGCTTTCGAGCGGTCACCGGCCGGCGGCAGGCCGGCCACGAAAAAATCGAGCAGGTCGTTGCGCTTGCACTTGCCGTAGTCGTTCTTCGGTGCGATGCAGCGCATCACCCCGGCGGGACAGGTCGTCTGCGTGGTCGAGGGGGCAATCACCGCCACCTGCGCGGAAACCGGTTCGGCCATCGCGACCAGCAGCAACAGCGGCAGGGGACGCAGGGACAGATGCCGGAGCCGGCGGTCGTTCAGCATGGATGGCAGCACGGGGACGTCGCAAGGCTAACGTGAGGCCGGCAAGCTTGCCCGAAACGGGGTGGAGGGGCAATCGGCGCGCATTTGTCCGGTTCATCTTCAATGGCTTGCAGGTGTAAGGTTCGGCCGCATGTTTCGTCCAATCCGGCAGACAGGAAGCATGAGGAAAAGATGATGAACGAGAAGATCGAAAAGACCGACGCGCAGTGGCGCGCGGAACTCAATCCCGAGCAGTACGCCGTCTGCCGCTGTTCCGCCACCGAGCGGCCGTTCACCGGCAAGTATTACGACCATCACGAGACGGGCACGTATCTTTGTGCGGCCTGCGGAGCCGGGCTGTTTTCCTCGCAGGCCAAGTACGAGTCAGGCAGCGGCTGGCCGAGTTACTGGCAGCCGATCGACGCCAACGCGGTGAGCGAGCAGGAAGACGCAAGCCACGGCATGCGCCGCGTCGAAGTCAAATGCGCGCGCTGCGATTCGCACCTGGGCCACGTCTTCCCGGACGGCCCGCGACCGACTGGCCTGCGCTACTGCATCAACTCGGCGGCGCTCGGGTTCGACGCGAAGGAGTGATCGCCTGCGGTGGCAGTGAACGGCCTCAGCCGGCGTCGATCTTTTGCGCGACTTCCCAGCTGTGTCCGGCAGGATCGACGAAGTTGGCGGTGCGCATGCCCCAGGGGCGATCCTTCGGGCCGGCGAGCAGGCTCACGCCGCGCTCGCGCAGGCGCGCGCACAGAGCGTCGACGTCATCCACCCAGACGCTGAACTGGCAACGCGGGCCCGCATCGCGCGCGCCCGGTGCCTGCGGTTCGATGATCTCGCCGGCGCTGTCGACATGAAGCAGGTTCAGGATCAGGTTGTCGAGCTTAAATGCGGCGGAGACATCGTCTTCGAAGATCGTCTCGACCTCGAAGACGTTGCGATAGAACGCCTTCGCCGTGCGCAGGTCGTCGACGAACAGGCTGATCGCGCTGATGTGTTGCAGGTCGGTTGGCATGGCGGCAGTTCCGCGTCGCTGCGCGTGCATCAGGCGCGCTTGCGCAGATACATGTGCGTCGCGCGCTCGCCGGCGACGGACTTTTCGCAGTCGTAGCCGAGCGCGTTCAGATCCAGGCCGGCAAACAGATTCTCACCGCGGCCGAGCAGGAGCGGGCGCACGGCGAGATGCAGGTCGTCGATCAGGCCGGCGCGCAGGTACTCGCGTACCGTCGCCACGCCGCCGCCGAGGCGGATGTCGCGATTGCCCGCAACCGCGCGCGCCTGCGCGAGCGCCGATTCGATGCCGTCGGTGACGAAATGGAATACCGTACCGCCCTTCATCGCCAGTGGTGCTCGCGCATGATGGGTGAGCACGAACACCGGTACGTGATACGGCGGCTCGTCTCCCCACCAGCCCTTCCAACTGTCGTCCGGCCACGGCCCGCGCACGGGGCCGAACATGTTGCGGCCGAGGATCCAGGCGCCGAGGCCGCTCATGCCTGCCGCGGCGATGCCGTCGTCGATGCCGGTCTCGCCGCCGTCGAGGCCCTGCATGGCGCGCCAGGTACGCGATGCGAAGAACCATTCGAACAACTCGGGGCCGCGCAGGCCGAGCGGATTGTCGAGACTCTGGTCCGGTCCGGCGCCGTAGCCGTCGAGGGAGATGGAGAAGCTTCGTACGCGTAGCTTGGACATGGCGATTCTCGCGAAAAGTAAAGGGTCTCGTGGGCAACGACGAACGGTCGCTGTGGAAATCGACAGAGTCGCTAGGATATTGTGGGCGTAGTTCAGCGTTCGGCGTCGTTCGCATCGCCGGCGAGCGGACGCACGTACTGGACGAGACTGATCAGTGTCTTGCCTGGTTCCTCCCACGGAATCATGTGCGCGGAGTGCTCGAACCAGACGCCGCGCTTGTAGGGTGCCTTCACTTGCTCCAGCCATTTCGCCGTCGGTTCGGAAGGGGTGGTGTAGTCGTGCCGCCCCATGAACATCACCACGGGAATCGGGAACGAGCGCACTCCGGTGTAATCGACTGCGAGGAACTCGGGCATGATCCTGCCGAGCGTGAAGACGTTGCCCTTGTCGATCGCTTGGCGATCGTTGAAGTCGTATTCGGGCGACAGCAGCGGCGCATCGAAGAAATAGGGAGAGGTCTCGCGATATGCGCTCAAACCGCCGTAGAACTGCGGCCACTTGCGCGCAATGATGACGCGCTCGCGCGTGACCGGTTTGTCACCCGGGTACGGCGCGATCGACTCTATTTCCTTGATCGCCTCGGCGTTGTTGTGCGCCTTCGCCTGGGCCAGGCCGAACTCGAAGCTGATTCGCTCGTTCTCCATCGTGTTCACGTTCTGGCCGATGCCGACATAGGCGTAGAACATGTCCGGGCGCTTCAGCGCGGCGCCCATGCCGACGACCGTGCCCCAGCTGTGTCCCATGAGGATGATCTTGCGCTTGGCGTACTTCTTGCGGATGTGCTCGGCGACTTCGATCGCATCTTCGACATAGCTCGAAATGTGGATGCTGCCGGAAATCGATTCTGGATCGACTTCGCCGAACGTCTTGCCGGCGCCGCGCTGGTCCCAGTTGACGACGGTGAAGTATTCCTCGATCGGACGCTGGAATTCCCAGATCGTCGGCATCAGTGGCGACGCCGGCCCGCCGTGGATGAAGAGAATGATCGGATTGGCCTTGTCCTGGCCGCGCACGTTGATCCACTGGTCGATGCCGCCGATCTTCGTTTTGTAGGTTTCCTGGATACCTGACGGCGCGACGATGCGTTCCAAATCCTGCACCACATCGCGCGCAAGTTTGTAGCGTTCCGCGTCGGTGGCCGCATGGCCGGCGGAAGAAAACAGCGCGGCCAGAGCGAAAGGCAGGAACAGGAGTTGCTTCATGTGGTGAGATTCCAGATTGGAAAAAGGCGACTCGCGCGGCTTGCCACGCGCAAAAACGGGCGCCAGATTGGGTCGGCAATGCAGGTTTGGCAAGTGCCTTTTGTTATCCCGACTGCGGTGCCACGATGTATCGCGTGGCTCACATGCCGGCGATTTGCGATCATGGCAAATCGACTGCGAGGAGATCGGCGTGCAAGGAAATCCTGAAATGCTCACCTCGGTGGGTGCCTGCGTCGCCCGTATCGTCGAGCGCGCCGGGGGAGTGCTGCGCGTTGCCGCGCCACTTGGCCTGGGCAAGCCGAACGTGCTGCTCAACGCGTTGTACCGACGTGTCGCCGGCGATGCAGCGCTGCGGCTGGACATATATACGGCGTTGTCGCTAGCGCGACCGCAACCGAAATCCGACCTCGAACGGCGCTTCGTCGAACCGTTCCTCGCGCGCCATTTCGGCGAAGACTATCCGGACCTGCTCTACGTCGCCGCGCAGAAGGCCGGCACGCTGCCGGCGAACGTGCGTATCCACGAGTTCTATGTGCAGTCGGGCGCGATGCTCGGCGTCGAGTCGGCACAGCGCGATTACGCGAGCATGAATTACACCCATGTCGCGCGCGACCTGGTCGATCGCGACATCAACGTGATCGTGCAGCTGATCGCCGCGCGCGAGGAAGCCGGGCGTATTCGCTACAGCCTCGCCTGCAATCCCGACGTCACCGCGGATCTGCTCGACCGCATGCGCGATGCCGGCGCGGCGCGGCCGTATGTCATCGGCATCGTTCATCCCGACCTGCCGTTCGTCGGCAACGAGGCCGAGGTCGAGGCGGATTTTTTCGACGCGCTGCTGTTCGACCAGGCGAACCGGCACACGCTGTTCGCGCTGCCGCGTGCGCCAATCGATCCGGTCGAATACGCGATCGGGTTGCATGCCTCGACGCTGGTGCGCGACGGCGGCACGCTGCAGATCGGCATCGGCGCGCTGTCGGATGCGATCGTGCACGCGCTGCTGCTGCGCCAGCGTGACAACGCGGCATACCGCGCCGCGCTCGCTGCCGTCGGCGCGCAGACGGGCGCGGGCACGCTCGCCGCGCGCATCGGCGGCCTCGACGGCTTCGCGACCGGCCTGTACGGCGCCAGCGAGATGGTCATGGACGGCTTCATGCATCTAGCCGAAGCGGGCATCCTCAGGCGCCGTGTCTATGACGACTACGCCCTCGAACAAGCGCTCGAGGACGGCGGCATCGAGGACACGCTGCACGCGCACGCGGCGGATGCCTTGTACGCCTGCGGCGCGCTCGGCCCGTACATCGACAAGGCCGAGTTCGCGCGTCTGCTCCGCTTCGGCCTTCTGCCCGAGGGTGCGCAACTGGCATTCACGACCTTGCTGTTGCCCGATGGGTCGAGCCTGCCGCTCGATCTGGGCAACGCCGAAGCGCGCACGCAGTGGAACCGCGTGCTCGCCGGTCGCAGACTGCGCGAAGGGCGCTATCTGCGCGGCGCGTTCTATCTCGGCTCGAAGGCGTTCTACGCGTGGCTGCGCGGTCTCGATGGCGCTGCCTTCGACGGCCTGTCGATGACGCGCGTCTCCGACATCAACCAGCTCTACGGCGGACGCGAATCGCTCGACGCGCTGCAGCGCCGCGACGCGCGTTTCTTCAACACCTGCATGATGACCACGCTGCTCGGTGCGGCGACCTCGGACGCGCTGGCCGACGGTCAGGTCATCAGCGGCGTCGGCGGCCAGTACAACTTCGTCGCTATGGCGCATGCACTGACCGACGGGCGTTCGGTCCTGCTGCTGCGCGCGACGCGCGAACATGCCGGCAGGACGGAGTCGAACATCCTCTGGAACTACGGCCACACGACCATTCCGCGTCACCTGCGTGACATTTACGTCACCGAATACGGCGTCGCCGACCTGCGCGGCAAGTCGGACGAGGACTGCATCCTCGCCATGCTCGCGATTGCCGATGCGCGCTTCCAGTACGACCTTGTCGCCCAGGCCAAGGCCGCGGGCAAGCTGCGCCGCGATTTTGCGATTCCGGCTGCGTGGCGCGCAAACACGGGAGAAAACCTCATGACAGCGCTGAAGCGCGGCGAGCTCTCGGCGCACTTTCCCGCGTATCCGTTCGGCAGCGATTTCGACGAAACCGAGTTGCGCCTGTTGCCGGCATTGACCCGGCTCAAAGCTCTTTCCGCCAGAAAGTCGGAAATGGCATTTTTCTTGCTTCGAGCGTTTACGTCCTCGCCGCCTGTCGCCGACGCGGAAATGCTTTTGGCGCGATTGAACCTGCATCGCCCCGCGACCTTGGCCGAAAAATTGATGCGCAGGCTTGTGCTCGCAGCCCTCGCCGACGCCGATAAGAATTGAGATATGCCTGCAGATAAGAGTGCTGTTTTTGCCCGACTGAAATCGATGTTGCCGCCGCGGTCCGCCACCGCGAAGGCAGAGTACTTTTCCACATCGACGGCGTTGCGCGGCCGATTGAACGGAGTGTCGTTGGCCAATCGCGGCTCCGCGCTATCGCTGATGCGCGAGATATTGCGCGAGTTCAACGCCACCCCGCTCGGCGCGCGCGAGCGCCTGTCCATGCTGGGTGTGTTCGAAGACGCGACTGGGGCGCTTGTCGACGACGCCAGAAACGAAACGCGCGACCAGGCCATGCACTGGCGGGAACGATCGCGGTCTACGCGAAAGGCGACGCGACACCGCCCACGCTGCCGCGTTCCGGACCGATCGACGGTGAGGATTGCTGGCTGCTCGACGTCTCGGCCCTGATCGCGCAGCTTGATTCTCTGCTCGCCGCGCGCGGGCGGGAAACGGAATTGCACCTGCGCGCCAAGCGCGGCGGCGCGCAGGCCACGCTCGCCGCCGACACGGTCGAGGTGCTACGGCGGGTATGGTCGGCACGGATCGAGCGCGCGTCCGCACGCAGTCCGGACGATATCGTGTTCGAGACCGAAGTAGGTCTCGCCGGTCTGCACGGTCTTTTGCTCGGGGAGCAGGAGATCGAGTTCGCGCTGTCGCTGGCCGGTGAAGTGTCGACATCCGCCGCGAGCTGGGCGACACGCGTTCCCGCAGACAAGCCGAAGCAGCGCGCGCGAGCACAAGTCGTCGATAGCAGCCGGCACGGATACCGCCTGCATTGGCGGTCCGGCGAGGATGCACGTGTCCGCGTCGGTGAATTGATCGCTGTCGCGCCGGTCGAACAGCAGCAAGACGAGCGGCAATGGACGTATGGCGCGTTGCGCTGGCTGCGCGCCGATCCGAAAGTGGGTATCGATGCGGGCATCGAACTGCTGCCTTCGACTCCGATCGCGGTGGCCGTGTATGTCCTCGATGCCGGCGGCAGGAGCGGATCGCCCGTGCGTGGCATCCTGTTCAATGCGGATACCACGGCAACCAAACGCAAAAACGACGGCGCTGGCGAAGCAAGCATCTGGGTGCCGCGACCGTTCGCTCCGGGCAACGCCGTACTCGAAGTAGCGCGTTTCAGCAGCGATGTCGACGAGGTCACGCCGCGCCCCGTGCGCGTGGCCCAGTTCACTGTGCGCGATGAGGGGCTATACCAGAAAATTCAGCTCCCCGAGGAAATCCTCGCGCGCATCGTGGGGCCGGCAACGGACGCGACGGCGAGCTCGGGGTGACCCATACGTCCGTACAGGCGGGCGCGTGACGAGCGTATCCGCTGAAGTGGACACCCCGCCGGCTACGGATTGGAGCCGGCGATCCTCGCAGAGAATTTGACGCGACGGCTAGTGCTCATTGATCTTGCTCGGCCTGGTCGAGCGATGCCGGTAATTGTCGCGGCCAAATCTCGTACAAATTTCAGTGCGCGACACGCCCCGCGGAAAGAGCTATGGTGAGCGTCGGGGCATAGACTGAAAATGCAGTGCCACCGCGGAATATGTCTGAAATATTGATCGTCGTTCAGGGAGCGTCATCCAACACTAGATGCTAGGCACGTTCATCGGCTGGGGGGCTTATGAATATCGTCTTGGATCGTCTTGAAGCGATGCTGCCGACGCAATCCGCGCCGGAGCCGGGGTCGCCCTTCGCCGACCCGCATGCCCTGCGCAGCTGGCTGGACGGGCTGCGGCTGGCCGACCGGCATTTCGCGCGGATGCGTTTGCGCGATGCGCTGCGCGAGTTCAATACCTTGCTCATGGCGCCGCGTCAGCGCCTGGCCATGCTCGAAACGTTCGAACTGACCGCAGCCGCCCTCGTCGATGACGTGAAGAACGAGGTGCGCGAGTTTTTTCCGATGTCCACGCAGCGCGTCGACGAGATACGGTTGGCCGACGAGATCGAATGCGAATTGGCGCTCGGCTATGGCGGTGTCGCCTGCGCTCTCGCCGAGCGTTCCGGTGCCGTGCCTTTTTTGCAGCGCGGCTGCGTGGCCAAGGCCTTGGTGCGCGCGAGCGCATGCCAGAAGGCGCGGCTTTGGCTGGCCTGCCGCAGGCTTGCCGCGCCTCCTGCTGGGGTATGGCAGGGATTGCATGATTTGTTCGGCTTCTCCATCGCCTGCGGTTGTGCCGACAGGGAAAGCATCCTGGTCCAGGGCGGCATGAGGTCGAGCACGCGTTCGATCTATATTCAGGCGTTGTTGCTGGCCTTCGCCAAGCCGAATCAGTTCACTCAGGCACGCAATCGGCAACTGCACACCGGCCTGCCGGTGTTGGCGTCGTGGTGCGAGGTGCGGCGCGGCCGCGCGGCGAACGGTGCAATTGCGGTATGCAGTACAAGCGACATGTCGCCGCCGGCAATGCCCGCCGAGGTTTGGGTGGATACGGGTGCCGAGTGGACACTTGACCCTCGATCCCTGCTCGCGCAATTGGACACGCTCGTCGCCGGCAGCCACGGACAAGGTGAGATCACGCTGCGCGCGCTTTACGGCGACGGCGCGGCGACCCTCGCAGTGGATCTCGTCGATGCACTCAGGCGTGTCTGGTCGGGCTACACGGAACGCGAGGCCCCGCGCAGTGTCGGGCAGGCGTGGCTCGAAACCGAAGTCGGATTGTCGCGCGTGCATTCTCATCTGACCGGCTGTCAGGACCTGGAGTCCGCCTCGCCCCTCGCCGGCGAAACGAGCTTGCCCGTCGCCGGCTGGGCGTTGCACGTGCCGGATCGCTCGGAGGCGAAGCATGCGTGTGCCGAGGTGATGGATTGCAGCCGGCATGGCTATCGTCTGCGCTGGAAGGCCGGCGAAGATGCGCGCGCGCGCGTCGGCGAATTGATCGCGCTGGCGCCCATGACCCGCGGCGAGCGGAAATGGCGCTACGGCGCTTTGCGCTGGCTGCGCACGCAAGGCGATGCCGCGGTCGAGGCGGGCGTCGAATTGCTGTCTTCGCCGATCCCGGTTGCGGTCTACGCACTTGATGCGAATGGCGTGTCGCTGGCGCCGGTGCGCGGCATCCTGGTCGGCGCATCGAGCGACGGCAAGCACGCCAACACGCAGGGCATACTCGTGCCGCGCCCGTTTGCGCGCGATGTCGCCGGGGTCGAGGTGTTGCGCATCGACGAAACCAACGTCGACACGATGCCGCGGGCGGTCCGCGTTACCCAATTCAGCGCAGAGGACGCGGGGCTTTATCAGAAAATCGTTTTGCCGGGTGAGGCGATCGACCGCATAGTAGACCGAGAGGCCGGCGAAAGCGGCGCGCGCACGTAGCGCAATACGACCCGGGGGGAAGCAGGGTTGGCCTGCAGCTCGCAACGATCTCGGATAGGACAGCGCGAATGCGTTAAAATCAGGATTTCCGCCACGCATGCGCCAATGAATTCCAGCAATTCCGCAACCGGCATCTGGCCGCGGCGCTCATCCATAGCAGTGAAGATTGCGGGGACCAGTATTGGCGGTGGTGCGCCGGTCGTCGTGCAATCGATGACCAACACGGACACGGCTGATGTCGCCTCGACCGCGAAACAGATCGCCGAACTCGCCCGCGTCGGCTCCGAACTCGTGCGCATCACAGTGAACACGCCGGAAGCTGCGGCAGCGGTGCCTAGGATCCGCGAGCGCCTCGACATGCAGGGCGTGGGCGTGCCGCTGATCGGCGACTTCCACTACAACGGCCATCAGCTGCTCACCGGCGAGCCGGCCTGCGCCGAGGCGCTGGCGAAGTACCGCATCAATCCGGGCAACGTCGGCTTCGGCAAGAAGCGCGATGTTCAATTTTCCACAATTATAGAATTTGCCCTGAAGTACGCGAAGCCCGTGCGCATCGGCGCGAACTGGGGCTCGCTCGATCAGGCCATGGTCGCCGCGCTGATGGACGAGAACCACGCGCGTGCCGAGCCGTGGGATGCCGCGCACGTCGCGCGTGAGGCGCTGATCCGTTCCGCGCTCGATTCGGCGGCACGCGCCGAGGAACTCGGCATGGCGCACGAGCGCATCATCCTCTCATGCAAGGTTTCCGGCGTGCAGGAATTGATTGCCGTCTATCGCGATCTCGCCGCGCGCTGCGACTACGCGCTGCATCTCGGCCTGACCGAAGCCGGCATGGGTTCGAAAGGCATTGTCGCGTCGAGCGCGGCGCTCGCCGTGTTGCTGCAGGAAGGCATCGGCGACACGATCCGCATCTCGTTGACGCCCGAGCCGAACGAATCGCGCACGCGCGAAGTCATCGTCGCGCAGGAATTGCTGCAGACGATGGGTCTGCGCGCATTCACCCCGCTGGTCACCGCATGCCCCGGCTGTGGGCGCACCACCAGCGTGTTTTTCCAGGAACTCGCCAAGACGGTGCAGGAGCACGTGCGTGCGAAGATGCCCGAATGGCGCATCAAGTACGACGGCGTCGAGAACCTCACGCTTGCGGTGATGGGCTGCGTGGTCAACGGGCCGGGCGAATCCAAGCACGCGAACATCGGCATCTCGCTGCCCGGCACGGGCGAGGCGCCCGCCGCGCCGGTGTTCATCGACGGTGCCAAGGCGATGACCTTGCGCGGCGACCACATCGCGCAGGAATTCGTCGGCGTTGTCGAAAACTATATCGCAACAAAATTCGCCCAGCGCGCAGCGTGAGCGGCTACTGCTCGAATTGCACCGTGTTGGCCACCGAGCATTGCGTGACCGGGGTGACGTCGCGCTTGAGCCACTGCGCTTCCCAGCACTCGTCGTAGACCGAGCAATAGCAGACGCTCATCTTGAAGCGGTCCTTGGCTTCGAACAGGGCTTTGGCCTCATCGGGTTGCGCCGTGCGGATCGCGGCGATCGTCGTCTCGCGGTTCGTGCTCGGCGGCAGCACGTTGCCGTTGATGCTCGATACGGTCGCGTTTTCGCGGCCGTGGCCAAACAGCGCGTGGAAGACTTCATCCCAGTTGCGCATCGGCTTGCCGTCGAGGCTCAGCGTGACCGATTTGATCAACGCCGGGCCGACGCCGTTGTTCTCGACCTCCCAGGTGAAGCCGCCGTTGTCGCGGTTGCCGAAGTAGCTCAGCCCCAGCGAAACGATTGGCCACACGCTCGCGCGTGCCTGGGCTTGCATGAGCCGCGTCTGGTAAGCACCCGTGGCGAGCGCGAGCACGCTGACTGCGAGCGCGACGATGCTGCTGAGCTGTGCGGTCGAGGACTGCCGCGCCGAAGCAGTAGCTTGCGCCGACCGGGACTCAGACAGTGACGCGGCGGAATCCTCATCCGGATGTTGTGGAGGGCTAGGCATGCGTGCGCGTACGTGGAATCTGCGGCAAGGTTAGCGCGGCGGCGCGCGCGAGGCCAGAAACCGCGGTGCCTACTGCTCGAACTGCACGCTGTCTTTGGTCTCGCAGCGTGGCACGGGCTTGTTCTCGGTCTGCAGCGAATGCACGAGCCAGCAATCGTCGTAGACCGAGCAATAGCACACCTCGATCGTCGTGCGCGGCACCGCCGTCTGGAACGCCTTGGCGCGCTCGGGCGTGTTCGGCTTGACTATCTCGACCACCGTTTCGCGATTCGTGCTTGGCGGCAGCACAATGCCGTTGAGCGAGGACGTCTGGCCATGGAATTCCTGGTCGGGCGCAATCTTGGCGAACACGTCCTTCCAGTTGCGATAGGGCTGGCCGTCAACCAGCACGCGCACGGACTCGATCTTGGCCGGACCGACGCCGTTGTTGTCGACCCGCCAGAAAAATGCCTCGCGGCCTGGAGTGGTGTCCTCGTTCTTGCCGATCGTGACGTAGGGCCAGACGCTCGCGCGCGCCTGCGTCTGCATCAGCTCGGTCTGCGACTGCATCAGCCGAGTCTGGTAGACCGAAGTCACCAGCGCCAGCAGGCTGAAGGCCAGCGCGGAGAAACTGCCGATTTCGCTGAAGCGAACGCGGGCCGTGGTCTGCCTCAGCTGCGTTCCGATGCCGTTTTCTTCGTTGCCCATGCTGCTTGTCCCGGGTGTGATGCGCGAAATGTAACCGAAGCAGGGCATCGGCGGACGCGCGATGCGCTCTCAAGCGGACTGTCCCGACTCGCTCGGCGCAATCTTCGGGTCGGTCACGGTGTGACGAGCAAGCATCGCTTCGCGCCGCGCGATGTAGATGTTCGCGCCTATGATGATGACCGCGCCGATCACGGTTGCCGTGTCGATGGTCTGGCCGAATGCGAACCAGGCACAGGCGACCACGACCGGCAACTGGATGAAGTTGATCGGAATCAGCGCCGACACTTCGCCGGCTTGGTAGGCGCGCGTCATGCACACCTGGGCGATGGTCGCGAGCAGACCGGTCAGCACGAGCCAGAACCAGCCCGTCGCGTCGGGCCAGGTCCAGTGCAGCAGTGCAGGCACCAGCGACATCACGGTCATGATCGCCGACATGTAGATCACCACGGCGTCGGGCGATTCGGTACGCGACAGATACTTGATCGCGATATACGACATCGCCGCGAATGCCGCGCCGGCGAGCGCAATCAACATGTCGGACGAGAAATGCATGCCCCCGGGGCGCATGATAATGAGCACGCCGACGAAGCCGATCACGACCGCACTCCAGCGTCGCGCGCGCACGATTTCGCCGAGGATGAACACGGCGCCAACGGTGACGAACAGCGGCGTCGAGTACGAGATCGATATCGCCTGCGCGAGCGGCAGGTGGGCCAGCGCCCAGAAGCTCGCGAGCATCGACAGCGTGCCGGTCGTGCCGCGCACCAGGTACAGGCCGAAGCTGCGCGTGCGCAACATGCCGAGCCCCGGCTTGATCAGCAGCGGCAGTGCGAACACCAGGCCGAACAGACTGCGGAAGAAACCCGCCTCGAACGCGCTGACCTGCGCAGTGGCGAAGCGCAGCGCGATCGCCATCAGCGCGAACAACACCGCGCTCGCGGCCATCAGTGTGGGGGCGTAGAGCGGCGAGCGGTTCAACAAGTGAACTCGATCAAGCCGAGGTGCGGCGATGTCCAGATCGTCCACCGCAGCACACGAGTCGGGGTCCATTTGCGCGGCATGGGCATAGGGTGTTCGATGCGTATGGAGAAAATCTGGCGGTTTCGCGTCGACCGGGAAAATTATCTCATGTCGGGCAAACAGACCCGATCCGATTCGTTTGCATGACACGGAGCCAAAATGGTCGTGGCCGATACCGCCGTTGTCTTGCGCGATGCGGATGGATTCCGCGCGTCCCGCGTCGTGGCCGTCGGATGCACGATCCGCCGTGGCGTGTGATCTCTGATATTTTATCCAGACTCGACGGCTGCCAGTGGGGAGATGTCATGCGTAATCGGGTCGGACTAGCTGCGCTTGCTGTGGCCCTGTTTTGCACGCACGACGTTTCGTTTGTGGTGGCCGCGCCCGCTCAACCGAGCGGCGAAGTGGCACCGGCACCGCCACGTCACGAAGGCGAAGGGCCGTATTCGCAGCTGATCCTGCGCGGGGTCACCGTGATCAACGGCACCGGCAGCCCGGCGTTCGGGCCGGCTGACGTGGTGATCGAGGGCAACCATATCGTCAAGGTGCAGTCGGTCGGCAATCCCGGCGCGACCATCGATGCGGATAAGCGGCCCAAGCTCGCCGCAGGCGGCCGCGAGATGGATCTTAGCGGCCACTACGTCATGCCTGGCATTATCGACATGCACGGCCACATCGGCGGCGCCGAGCACGGTACGCCGGCCGAATACGTCTACAAGCTCTGGCTTGGCAATGGCATCACCACAGTGCGCGAGCCCGGCTGCATGAACGGTGTCGACTGGTGCGTGAGCGAGGCCAGACGCAGCGCGGCGAACGCGATCACCGCGCCGCGCATCTTTGCGTACGCCGCGTTCGGCTTCAAGGAGCGCGCGCCGATGACACGGCCGGAGCAGGCGCGCGAATGGGTGCGCGAGATGAAAGCCAAGGGCATCGTCGGCATGAAATGCTTCGGCTACCGGCCCGACGTGCTTGAGGCCGCGTTCGCAGAACTGAAGAAGCAGGGCATGCGCAGCGCCTGTCACCACGCACAGCTCGACGTGGCGCGCGTCAACGTGCTGACCACGGCGCGCTGGGGTCTGACTTCGATGGAGCACTGGTACGGCCTACCCGAAGCACTGTTCGACGATCGCACCGTGCAGGACTATCCGCCGGCATACAACTACAACAACGAAGCCGACCGCTTCGGTCAGGCCGGGCGCCTGTGGGCGCAGGCTGTGATCAAGGGTAGCGACAAGTACGAGGCCGTCATCAGCGAACTGCTCAAGCTCGACTTCACGATCGACCCGACTTTCACGATCTACAACGCCTCGCGCGACCTCATGCGCGCGCGGCGTGCGGACTGGCACGAAGAGTATACTTTGCCGCAATTGTGGGACTTCTACACGCCGAACCGTGACCACCACGGCAGCTTCTTCTTCGATTGGGGTACGGAGGACGAAGTCGCCTGGCGCGACAACTATCGCCGCTGGATGGGCTTCGTCAACGACTACAAGAACCGCGGCGGCCGTGTCACGGTCGGTTCGGACTCGGGTTTCATCTACCAGCTCTACGGCTTCGGCACGATCCAGGAACTCGAGCTGCTGCGCGAGGCCGGCTTCCATCCGCTCGAAGTGATCCGCGCGGCGACACTCAACGGCGCGCAGGCGCTTGGCGAGGAGCAGCGACTCGGCACGATCGAGCCCGGCAAGTTCGCCGATCTCGTCGTGCTCAAGGAAAATCCGCTGGCCAACCTCAAGGTGCTCTACGGCACCGGCCATATCCGCCTCGGCGAGGACGGCAAGGTGCGGCGAGTGGGCGGGGTCGAGTACACGATCAAGGACGGCATCGTGTTCGACGCCAAGCAATTGCTCGCCGACGTGCGCAAGATGGTCGCCGAGGAAAAGGCGAAGCGCCACATCGAGCGGTTGCCGCAGCCGTGAGCGCGATCACGCCGCGGCATTGCACTATGATGCAGGCCCCGCAACGACAGCGCGAACCAACGCCAGCATGACGCAGCCTTTCATCGTCGCCATTCCTGCGCGCCATGCATCGACGCGCCTGCCCGGCAAGCCGCTGCTGCCGCTGGCCGGCGAGCCGATGATCCGCCACGTCGTGCGCCGTGCGCAGGCGGCCGGCGCGGCGCAGGTCGTCGTCGCGACCGACGATGCGCGCATCGTCGCGGCGCTTGACGGTTCCGGCGCGACGGTTGCGATGACGCGCGCCGATCACGCCTCGGGCAGCGATCGCCTCGCCGAGTGCGTGGAGGCGTTGGGTTGGCCAGACGACGCGATCGTGGTCAATCTGCAAGGCGACGAACCGCTCGCGCCGGCGAGCGGCATTCGCGAGGTCGCCGCAGCGCTCGCGCAAGGCGGCGCGCCGATGGCGACTCTGGCGACGCCGGTCGCGAGCGTCGAGGAATTCCTCAATCCGAATTGCGTCAAGGTCGTCTGCACGGGCGACGGTCACGCGTTGTACTTCAGCCGCGCCGCGGTGCCGTGGCCGCGCGACGCGTTTGCGAAGTCGCGAGATGCGTTGCCGCAGCAGGTGCCGCTGTTGCGCCACATCGGCATCTACGCGTATCGCGCAGGCTTCCTGCGCACCTTCGCGCGGCTTGCGCCGACGCCGCTAGAACGCGCCGAATCGCTCGAGCAATTGCGCGCGCTCGAGCATGGCTATCGCATTGCGGTGCGCATCGCGCCGGAAATATTTCCTCCGGGTGTCGATACTGCCGAGGATCTTGCCCACGCGGAAAAGCTACTGCGGAAATAGCGCCGGGCTTGGTCGACGATCGCGTTCAAGCCGCATCCGCCGAGGACTGGCGAGTCACCACGCTGACCGCGGTGATGTCGGCCGTGACGTTGCCCGCCGTGCCGATGGCATCGGGCAGCGCGTCCACCGCGAGCATCAGCGCGAGCGGCCCCACCGGCACGCCCATCGCCTGCGCCACCGGCATGTTGGTCGCAAGGAAACTCACCTGTCCGGGCAGACTGACCGCGCCGAGGCTGATCACGACCGCGAGCGCCGCGCCGGCGATGAGTTGCGCGGGGCCGAGGTCGATGCCGAGCGCCCAGGCGATGAAGCACGACGAGGCGATGTACTGCACCGGGCTCGTCAACCGGCACAGGCTCACCGCCATCGGCAACACCAGCGCTGCGATTCGTTGCGGATAGCCCAGGCGTTGCGCGCTTTCCAGCATCGCCGGCAGCGCGGCCAGCGAGGACTGCGTGCTCGCGGCCACGATCTGCGCCGGCACCAGCGCCGGCACGTAGCGGCGCAAGCTTTCGCCGCCCCACAGCCAGGCGACCAGCAGCATCAGCAGCGTGGCCATCACGTACAGCGTGCTTTCGACGAGCACGTAGACGCCGAGCGCGCCGATCATGTGCATGCCCGCGCGCGCGCACACCGCGAGGATCAGCGCGAACACGCCGAACGGCGCCGCCTCGAGCACCCAGCGCACGGTGACGATCATCGCATCGGCAATCGCCTGGAAAAAAGTCACCAGCAGTTCGCGCCGCGCCGCTTCGATGCGCGACACGGCAAAGCCGAAGAACAGCGCGAACACGACCAGCGGTAGCATCGCGCTCTGCGCGGCGGCCATCAGCGCGTTGCTCGGCACGATGCCGTTGAGCCAGTCGGCCCAGCCGACTTGCGTTGCCGACGGCGCACCCGCGGACACTGCGCCACCGAGGGCCGCGGCCAGGGAAGGATGGCGCGTGAACAGGCCGTACAACATCGGCGCGGCCACTGCCGCCACGGTCACTCCGATCGTCAGCAGCACGACGAATACGACGAGCGCGCGACGCGCGATGCGTCCCGACGCGGCCGCGTCGCTCGCCGCATTGACGCCGACGACAACGAGTGCGAACACCAGCGGCACCACGGTCATCTGCAGCGCATTGAGCCACAGGCGGCCCAGGGGCTGGATCCAGTCTGCGACCTTTACCGCAACGGCGGAGTCGTAAGCGTCGAGGGCGAGTCCGGCGAGCGCGCCCAGCACCAGACCGATCAGCACGCGCGTCGTTGCGTTCAAGGTTGCACCTCCGCTGGCGGAAGGTCCCATTGTGCCTGCAGGCGCGCGTATTCGCGCTCCGGCAGCAGCACGAAGATGGGCGCGTCCTCGCGCTTGAGCCAGGCGAGCATGGCTTGCATCGTGGCATCGCTCATCGCCGTGCATCCCGTCGTGGTGTCGGTCGGCGACTGCCACAGGTGGGCGAAGATGCAGCTGCCCGCGCCGCGCCGACCGGCCGCGTTGTGCTCGATGACGAAGCCGAGGCGGTAGCGCTGATCACCGTTCATGTGCAGGTCGCGGCGCATCGGCTCGGTCGAACCTTTCGCATCGACCACATTCGCATCGACGATGCGGTTGTACAGCGGCGAGCCATCGACGTCGATGCAGTAGTCGGAGGCCTGCAAGGAGCGATACGCCAGTCCGGTCTCGGCGTGGTCGGCGTAGCCGAATGCCTCGCCGATGCGGAACACGCCCGCTGCGCTGCGGCCGTCGCCTTCGTGTTTGATCGGGCCGTCGGCGTGCGTTGCGTTCAAGCCCAGGCCCCAGGCAGCCCCGGCGTGGCCGATCGTGACCGGTTGCGCCGCGTTCACCGCGCGCCAGCGCCCACCGTCGCGCGCATAGGTGCGCAGGCGGCCGTGGTCGGCATTCCAGTCCGGAATGATCACGAGCACGAGTTGGCGCGAATTGCGCCAAGGCAAATCGCGCGGCCTGGTCTGCGTCGAAGAAGCTACGCAACCGGTGAAGCACAGCACGGCCACGAGGAGCAGCGAGGTGAGGGAGGCGATGCGATGGCGCTTGGCAAACATGCGAACCTGCGGGATTGGGAGTAACAATCAATTCTGTTAGCACCTCTGAATAAACTACTGTGCTCGGCAGCCCACGCGCCGGCGGTGCTCGGAATCCTCATTTACTATTCGTAAACTCCGGTTCCTGCGCTCCTGCGACGCGCGACCTGTCTTCGCTCGCTACGTTTATTCAGAGGTCCCTTTCGACGGCAGGATTTTCCAGCTGAAGTCGTAGTTCCATTTGTCGTAGTAAAGGTTGCCTTCGTCCCATTCGATTTCGCCGCGCTGCGAATCGACGTTGTCGGAGCGGAAGAAACGCTTGGGCGGAACGAACTCCTGCTCGAAGTCGTCGTTGAAGGCGATGCGGAAATTGTCGAGGCCGCCGAGGTAGAACCATTTCAGCGCGGGGTCGGCGGAGTCGAGGCGACCGTAAGTGACGTCCACGGGAATCCAGCCGTAGGGTGCAAGGTAAATTTCGGCCCAGTCGTGGATGTTCTCGTAGTCGCCGGCGGTGAAGGTCCAGCCGGACTGCCAGCGCGCTGGGATACCGTTCAGGCGCATCAGCGCGATCAGCAACAGGGTCTGCTCGCCGCAGTCGCCGTGGCCCGCATGCAACGTGTAGTCGCTGAGATTGGCGATCGTCGAATATTCGCGTGCACCGGCCCAGGGAATCTCGTCGACCGCGGCGAAGATTTTCTGCGCGATGCGGTAGAGGTTGGTTTCATCGCCGACGACCTGCCGGGAAAACACGCGCAGCGGTTCGCTGAACACGATGTGCGGCGCACGCTCGGCGACGAACGGCGCGAGCTCGGGCGTGATCTTGGCCGGCACGACCTTGTCCGCCTCGATCGCGTGGAATTGCGACTGCAGCGTCACTTCGTAGGTCGCCGAGAACACGGTCGGCTTGCCGGCCTTTGCCGTCGCTTCCAGGTACGCCGTGCGTTGCAGCGCCGACTCGGGCGCGATGCGATGCCTGGAAGGTTCGCTGGAAAAGAAACGGATGCTCTCCTGCTGGCCCTTGATCGCACGAGGGTAGGGAATCCATGCGCGGACGGTCTTGCCAGCGGGCACGGCATCGGCATCCACGGTCAATTTCTGCGTCACCCGCACACGCTGCGGCAGCACGCTGGAGTGGCCCGTCGCCAGCGCCCGCCGGATCGTCTGCTGATCGAAATCGAGGTAGCGGTCGTTGACGTCTTTGGGCAGACCGCTGTCGGTGGTTGAAGCGAGCCCATTGCCGCGTGCACGCGCTTCCGCACTCAGGTGAAACAGGTTGGATGGCGAGCGTTTGAAATACTTGCGCTCACCGTCGATGACCATGAATTCGAACAAGCCTTGCGCATCCCAGCGCGCGAAATCGGCATCGCTGAGATCGGGAATCTTCTCGCGCAGCTTCGATTCGACCTGACTGGCGTCGAGGCTGAAGTCGTAGCGCATGCGCGCCATGCGTTCGCGCTGGAACTCGAATGTGCGGCGCGTTTCCGCAGACAGGTCCGGCTGCTGCAATCCGGTGTCGATGCGCGCTGCGGCCGCGTGGAATTGCCCCGCGGTCACGAGATCGACGACCGCGCGCAGATCGCCGCCGTCCGCACCGGCGCAAGCAGCTGCCGGCAGCCCCATCGCCAACAGCGCGGTCAATATCGCGATATGCAGACGCGAGCCGCGTTTTGCTTCAATCGGCATCCTGTGCATCGATGTTCGCCTCGTTTCTGGCTGCGCCATTGTTTGCCGCGTCACGAGCCCTTGCCAACCGGTTTCGGCGCGAGGATTCGTTGCAGGTAGTCGGTCTTGCCCGGGACGCGGACCAGGATGGGGTATTTCAGCCCGCCATCGTATTGGATCGCGTGCAGTTCGTTGACGCCGTCGTGTTCCAAATTCAGTTGCAACGGCTTCTTGCTCTGCTGCGCGGCGATGATTTCTTCACGCAGCACGGCCGCGCTGAAAGGGCGCTCGTCGATGGAAACGAGTTTCATGCCGGGCGCGAGGCCGGCCTTGAACGCCGGACCGTCCCAGAGCACGTCCGCGACTTTGCCATCGTCGTGCAGGAACACGCCGAGCGTGGACATCGCGTTGATGCCTTTGCCTTCGAGCTCGCCATTGCCGACGTTTTCGAGCGCATTCTGGTAGCCGGACGGTTTGTCGGCGTAGGCCAATTTCCAGCCGCTGGCCTCGATGCCCGAGAGCAGCGGCACTTGCCGTTCGTCCGTGCCGTTCACCCAGCCGTGCAGGAAATTCGCCCAATCCCAGGGCTGCACCTTGTTCAACGCGGCGACGACGTCGTCGACGGTGTAGGCGTGGACGACGAAACTGCCGTCGTCGACGCCGAAGAAGATCTGCGCGAAATCGTCGATCGAATGCTTGTCATGGCTCAGCTCGCGGATTTTCATGTCGACGGCCAGCCACAGCAGTTGGCCTTCGCGATAAAAGTCGTTTTGCCGGCGCCAGTTGGCCCACGCGCTCGGCGCGGAGTAGTCGACGGCGACGGTGGTGTCGATCAGCGGCCGCCAGGCGCGGCCGCTGCGGCGGACCATTTCCTCGGCGCGGTAGGCCACGGCCTCGCGCCAGGTGTCGGCCGACCACAGGGCGCTGCGCACGGTCAGGACATCGCCGAGGTAAACCGTCAGTCCCTCGTAAACCCAGAGCAACTCGGGACGCATGGGCTGTTCGAAATCGGGCGTCGCAAGGCCGCCAGGACGCATGAACTTGCCGTTCCACGAATGCGTGTATTCGTGCGGCAGCAGCGAGCCGTCGAGCATGAAATGATCGGCATCGGCGAACATCTTCGCGCCGCTGCGCGCGCGGTCGTCGCTCGACTGGTGATGCTCCAGGCCGCCGACCGAGGTGTGATCGCTCAAGGTCAACAGCAGGTGGTAGCGGTCGTAGTGATGCGAGTGGAACAGCGCCTGCGCCTGTGCGATCAGATTGCGGAAGTCGGCGAGCTGCTTGTCGGAAATGCCGATGGCCGCCGCGGAATCGCCGACCATGTCGAGCCAGCGCCGCACCTTCGAACCTTTCGGCGTGATCTCGATCGAGCGGAAATATTTTCCGGCGATCACGGGCGAGTCGACCAGCACATCGAACGGCACCGGCTTGAATGCGATGCGATCGCCGTCGCGAGTTGCCGTCTCCAGCGCACTCGCGTACTGCCAGCCGGCGGGAATCACAAGCGTAGGCTGAAAGAGTTGCGCCTTGGTCGGAGACCCTGCCTGGTACAGCGCGACGTGATCCCAGGTGAGGTCGATCAGGTTCGGCGTCACTCGCTTTTCCGCCGGGAACTGGAAATCGACCTCGAGTTGCTGCACACCTGCCGGCACGGTCAGATGAAATGCAAACCGGTCCAGCTCGTCGCGCCGCCATGCGACGCGCTGGCCGCCGGCGGTGAACTGCAAGCCCATGATTTGTTCTATCGGCCCGTCGGGCGAGTGGTCGCCGGGAATCCATTTCGGGTAGTAGAGCGTCAGCGGTCCCGGTTTGGCGGGAATGATTTCGTGCACGTAGAGGAGTTTCTGACCCGGATCGGGCAGGCGTACCGTCAGCGCGACGGTGCCGGTTGTCACGTCGTTGCCTGCTTCTGCCATGCAAGGCATAGACGCCACCAGGGCCGCTGCGCCGAGCAACCGTGTCAATCGTTTCATTCCGCCCTCCAAATGATTCGATGGTTTTCCCGTTTGGCGGCGACGCCAGCGCGAATTTCTGCGCTCCGGGAAAGACTGCAGTCTCGGCGGCGAGCACGAATTTGCTTGGCGGTTCGCGCAGCGCGGACACAGTCATCGGCGCGCATCGTACATGGACGCTCCGCGCCCGTAGAGGCGACTCCTGCCCGCCCGGCGTCTGTTGGGCGCGCTCTTGCCGATGCCCGCGCTTTCGCGTCAGACCGCGGTTTCCGAGGGCGCGCGGCGCCGCGGCAGTCTGCAAAAACCATAACCCACAGCTATGCGGGGTGCTGGTCTTTTCATTGGTGGTTGCCACGGCGGGATAAGTATGCTCGAACGCGTACCGCGCAATGCGGCTGGTCAGTGGTCATGACCATGGGGCTGCGCGGAATGCCGATAACAAGATGCGGCAGCAAGCGATCGCTGCGTCGAGACAACATTACCTGAGTTCCCACGATTGGGGAGTAAGAATCATGAAGGGCAAGTCGCGTACGTTGCATCGCAAGAACATCTTCCGGCGCAAGGCGCTGGCACTCGCCATCGGCGCGGTCACTTTCAGCCTCGCCAATACGGTTTGGGCGCAGGCGACCAACGGCACCATCTACGGCACGGTTCCGGTGGCGGCCGGCGAAACGATCCAGATCACCGGCGGTGCGGGTTTCAATCGCACCGTGGAGGTGGATGCGAACGGCAAGTACTCGGTCACGCTGCCGGTCGGCAGCTACACCGTTACGCTGCTGCGCGACGGCAAGGTCGTAGACTCGCGCAAGGATGTCAGCCCGGTGGCGGCGGGTGCGGTCGCGGTGGACTTCGTGACCAAGGCAGCGGCCACGTCGGCCGAGACCCTCAATACGATCAAGGTCACGGGGCAGGCGGCGACCATCGACGTGTCCACCACCAACCAGGTGACGACGATCACGGCCAAGCAGTTGCAGCAGTTGCCGATCGCGCGCAGCGCCGAGGACGTCGCCATGCTTGCGCCGGGCGTCAACATGGCTTCGGCCGAATTGGGCACCGGCCCGCTGGGTACCGGGACATTGGTGTTCGGCGGAGCCTCCGCGGCCGAGAACGCCTACTACGTGGACGGCATGAACACCACGGAGCTGCTCAACAACATGGGTGGCGTCTCGCTGCCCTACGGCGCGATCGAGCAGCAGCAGACTTCCATCAGCGGCTACGACGCTCGCTATGGCCGCTCGATCGGCGGCGTGATCAACCAGATTGGCAAGAGCGGTTCGAACGATTGGCATTTCGGCGCGCGCGCGCTGTGGCAGCCAGGCAGTCTGCGTGACGACCCGATCAACTACTATTACGCCAACCCGCTGGTGAAGGACACGGGATACCAAGTCGGCGATCTGGCCGTCTTCCGCAAGAAAAACAATCTCAACGAAACGATCTACGACGCCTACGTCAGCGGTCCGATCATCGCAGACAAGTTGTTCTTCTTCCTTGGTGTCGAACAGGACAATACCCACTACCGGACCACTGGAGCATTCAGCGACGCCAGAAGCGAAGACGTGACCGTGCACGATCCGAAGGTCTACGCCAAGATCAACTGGAACATCAACGATGCCAACGTCTTCAGCCTCACCGGCCTACAGAACGAGCACAAGACCTGGGGAACGATCTACGACTTCGACTATGGCACCCAGCAGCGTGGTGATTTCACCGGCCTCGACCAGACCAACAAGACCGCGTTCCGCATGTGGGTGGCGAATTACACATCCTACCTCACCGACAACCTGACCCTGAACGCGACGTTCGGCAAGATGCACGGCGAGTATTTTACGGAACAACCCGGTTATCCCGGTTTCGATCCATCACTGCCGTACATTGCCAGCGCATCCAGTCAGGATCCGGCGTTCGTTCCGCCCGGCGGCTACAAGAATTCGCAGCCCAGATCGACGATAGCAGACCCCAATCATCGCGAAACGGTGACGAATTACCGCTTGAGCCTCGAGTGGAAGCGCGGTGACCATGATTTCCAGTTCGGCATTGACAACATCAACTCCTGGGATCTGCACGACGGTTCCGTGAATCCGGGGCCCGGCTATCAATGGATATACGGCGTCTCCGACGCCGGTCAGCCGGTGTTTGGCGTCGATTCCAGCGTGCCGCCGTATGTCGCGCCATCGACGCAGTGTGGTAGTCGCCCCGGCGCCAACGGCAAGATACCGTGCTACTACGTGCAAAAGCACGTCGATATCCAGGCGGCTTCGGTGCATGTCGCGCAGCGCGCCGCATACGTGATGGACAACTGGCAGGTCACGCCGAATCTGTTGCTCAACCTCGGTATCCGCGACGACTCGTTCGTCAATTACGACGGTTCTGGCGTGGCCTACATCCGCGAGACCAAGCCGCAATGGGCGCCACGCCTCGGCTTCAGTTGGGACGTGCACGGCGATTCCAGCCTGAAGGTGTTCGGCAATGCCGGCCGTTACTATCTGGCGCTGCCGGCGAATGTAGCACTGTCCATTGCTGCCCCGGTGACGAATGCCGGTTTGTATGGCACCTATACGGGCGTCAATCCGACCACCGGCGAGCCGATCGGATTCACGCCGCTGCCGCAGAGCCCGACGACCGGCGTGTCGATCGACAGCGAATACGGCCAGGCCAAGGATCCGCGCATCTCCGCCGCACAGAACATCAAGGCCGAGTTTTCCGACAACTTCGTCTTCGGCATGCAGCAGCAGTTCGACATGCTCGGCACGAGCTGGACGTTCGGCGCGACCGGCACCTACCAGCGCATGAACCGCATCATCGACGACTACGACGCGATCCAGAACGAGTGCGCCGCAGGGCGCGCGCAAGGCTATGCGTGGATGACGGTAGATAATTGCAAGGACTACGCGCAGAGTTTGGTTCTGGTCAATCCGGGCGAGACCAACAATCTGCTGATGAAAGCGCCGGACGGCAGCCTCGTCCCGGTAAAGTTCACCAAGGCGGACCAGGGCTTCACCGAAGGCCCGAAGCGCCGCTACTACTCGATCGACCTGTCGCTGGATCATGCCTGGGACAGCAAGTGGTTTGCCAAGATCGACTACGTGTTCTCGCGCACCTGGGGCAATACCGAAGGCCCGGTGAGCACGTATTCCGCGCAAGGCGGCTCCTACGAATCGATCACCACCGCCTGGGATTTCCCGGAACGAATGGAGCACTCCAACGGTGTCCAGCCGAACGACCGCAAGCACCAGCTCAAGGTCTTCGGTGCGTACGCACTCACTTCGGAATGGACGCTCGGCGGCAATCTGTACATCGCCTCCGGCACGCCGCGCATGTGCCGCGGCCGCTACGGCGTGGAGCAGAAAGCCGTAAATGGTTCCAACACGTACTACTGGTGCGGCGGCAAGCCGGTACCGCCGGGTTCGCTCGGCCGCCTGCCGTGGAACCATCAGCTCAATCTCAGCGTGGACTACCGGCCGGACTGGGCCGATCGCAAGCTCGACTTCAACCTGGGTATCTTCAACGTGTTCAACAACCAGGTGGCGCTGTACTACGGCGACAGCTTCAGATCGACGACCAGTCCGCGGGTCGACTACGGCAGGATCCTCGACTCGACGCCGCCCCGCTATGTCCGACTCTCGGTAGCGTACGACTTCTGAAGTGTGCAAGTTCTCCAGCGCCGGGCAGGGATCTGCCCGGCTTTTTTTGCGCGCTTCGGGTGTCTTGTGTAGCCTGCATCGCAGCCCGTCCCTTCGCGTGACAGGCATTGGCAGCCGGCAATGACATGACGCTTCAGCCAGAACGACCTGCACAGGAAACATCGCAACCTCCGCTTTCGCGCACGGCAGCGCGCATGTTCGCGCGCGCACGCGAGGAATGGGAGCGCCGCGACTTCGCCGCCGCGGAGCACTCGTTGTCGAACGTGCTCGCGCTGGCGCCGAACGACCTGGGCGCCACGCGCCTGCTCGGTATGGCGGTGCAGCGCCTCGGCGATCACGCGCGCGCGATCGATTGCTTCCGGCGCGTGCTGACCGCGCATCCCGACGACGCCGACATCCACGTCTGCCTCGGCATCGCGCTGCACGAACACGGCGAAACCACCGATGCGGTGGAGCATTTGCGCCATGCCTGCGAGCTCGCGCCTCGCTCCGCATCGACCTGGTTCAATCTCGGCGAGGCGCTGGTGCAGCAGGTGCATACCATCGATGCGGTCGCCGCGTTGCGCCGCGCGCTCGAACTCGATCCTGCGCATGTTTCCGCGCGACTGTCGTTGGCCAAGGCGCAGGCGAGCCTCGGCGAGGTCGATGCCGCGATCGCGGGTTTCCGCGAAGTGCTGCGTCGCGACCCCGGCAACGCCGAAGGATGGTTCGGCCTGTCGAATCTCAACACGGTGCGCTTCGATGCCGCGGATGCCGCATCCCTGCAGAGTGCCTTGGCGCGCCCGAACCTGTCGCCACGCGACCGCGAATTGCTCGGCTTCACCTACGCGAAGGCCTTGGAGAGTCGCGGCGACTACGCGCAAGCCTTCGAAGCGTTCCGTACCGCCAACGCGTCGCGGCGTCGGCGCGTGAAGTGGGATGCGGCAGGAGAGCGCAAGCGCGTGGACGAGATCCAGCGCGTGTTCGCCAGCGGAACACCCTCACCGCTGGACGAGCGGCTTGGCGGCGAGGTCATCTTCATCGTCAGCATTCCGCGTTCCGGCTCGACCTTGATCGAGCAGATCCTCGCTTCGCATCCGCAGGTCGAAGGCGCCAACGAGATCAAGGACCTTACTGAAATCATCGATGCGGAAACCCGGCGTCGCAATTCGGCCTATCCGCTTTGGGCAGCCGATGCCACGGCGCAGGACTGGCAGCGTCTCGGTCGCGAATACCTCGCGCGCACCGCGCGTTGGCGCGAAACCAAGCCGCGCTTCACCGACAAGAGCCTGTTGAGCTGGTACCTCGTCGGGCCGGCATTGGCGATGCTGCCGGCGGCGCGTGTGGTGATCATCCGGCGCGATCCGGTGGAGACGTGCCTGGCGTGCTTCCGCCAGCTTTTCAGCGAGCGCAGCGCGTTTGCCTGCGATCTCGATGAGCTGGCCGACTACTGCATCGACTTCCTGCGCCTCACGCACTTCTGGCACGAGCAGTATCCCGACCGTGTGCTTGATCTCGAGTACGAAAACCTGCAGTTCGATCCGGACGCCGAGATTCGCCGCCTGCTCGATTTCTGCGACCTAGCGTTCGATCCTGCCTGTCTCGAATTCCACAAGACCGAGCGCGCCGTGCTCAGCGCGCCGAGCGCCGCGCAGGTGCGCCAGCCGTTGCGCCGCGACACCGCGCGCAGCGCGCGCTACGGTGACAAGCTCGATCCGTTGCGCAGACGCCTGCAGGCCGCTGGGATCGCGCTGGAATGAACGCAAATCCCGATTTCATCGATTCTCCGGAACCGTAGCACCGACATGGCCGACGCACTCCCCAATTCCCTGCTCAACGGCGTCATTGTTCCGCTGATCGATGCGCGCATCTCGCCACTCGATCGCGGCTTCCTGTTCGGCGACGGCATCTACGAAGTCGTGCCGGTATACGCCGGCAGACCGTTCCGACTCGACGCGCACTTCGATCGTTTGCAGGATGGCCTGGCCGCGCTTGAAATAACCAATCCGCATTCTCATGCGCGCTGGACCGAACTCGTGCACGAGCTGATCGACGCCAATGGCGGCGGTGACATGGGCATCTATCTCGAAATCTCGCGCGGTGTCGGCAAGGGGCGCGATTTCCTGCCCGAGCGGGGCATGCAGCCGACGGTGTTCGGTTTCTGCTTTCGGCTCGCGCCGCCGAAACCCGAACTGCTTCAGCGCGGCATCTCGGCAGCCACGCTCGAAGACATCCGCTGGCAGCGTTGCGACATCAAGTCCGTCGCTTTGGTCGGTCCGGTGATGCTGAAGATCGAAGCCAGGCGGCGCGGTGCCGACGAGGCGATCCTTGTGCGCGGCGAGCGCCTCGCCGAAGGCAGCTCGAGCGCCGTGTTCGTGGTCAGGGACGGACGCGTCGCTACGCCGCCCGCGAGCCACGAGCGCTTGCCGAGCATCACGCGCCTCGTCGTCGCCGACGTGCTCGATGCGCTGAAGCTGCCGCTTGAGGTGCGCGAAGTGCGCCGCGACGAACTGCTCACGGCCGATGAAATCTGGATCGCGAGTTCGACGCGCGAGGCCTTGCCGGTCACCTTCCTCGACGGCCAAGCAGTGGGTGAGGGCAAGCCCGGCCCGCTCTGGCGCCGCCTGTTCGACGAGTTCCAGGTGCTCAAGCAACGCGAAGCCGATTGATCCGCAATCGCGATCGATGTCGGCGGATCACTTTCCGCTCGCGAGCTTTTCTTCGAGTGCGCTGAACGCCGAGCGTCCGCCCGTTCGTTCTTCGGGCATGCCCGTCGCGAACCACACCACGCCGCTGCCGCGCTCGCGATCCAGCCAAATGCCCGCCTGTACGCCATAGGCGGTGCCGGAATGGCCGATGCGCGCAATACCGTCGCCAAACGGATCCTCGCGGCAACCCTCGGCATGCGTGGCGAGAATCTGCATGCCCATGCCCCAGCGGCAGAAGAACCCCGGCTGATGGTCGTCGCTATCTTCCTCGAAGGTCAGCCCGTTGCGGCCGTCGTATTGCCATAGCGGCTTGGCCATCGCGCGCGCGGATTCGCGCGTCAGCAGCCGTGCGCCGTTGAGGGCGAGCGTGCCGTCGCCGAGCAGCATCATGCCAATGCGCGCGAGATCGACGCCGGAAATGCGCAGGCCGCCCTGCGGCCCGAACAGCGCGCCGTTGTCGCCCGGGCGATAGCGCGACAAGTCGCAACTGCCATCGCGCGCAGGCCGCACCGTGCAGTCCGGTCGGTGGCCGTGATTGTCGTCCATCAATGGTCTACCGCCGGTGTCGTAGAGCACGACTGCGCGCGCGACGGTCGCCTCGTCGCAGGCGGCCCAACCGAAACAGGCGTCGGTGCCGAGCGGCTTGAGCACGAGGCGTTGCATGAGACGATCGAAGCGCTCGCCGGTGACGCGCTCCATCGCTTGCGCCACGACCGGAAAATTAAGGTTGGTGTAGCGGAAGAAGGTTCCCGGCGCGTGCTCGCCGTCCCACGCGCGAGGATTGGCCAGCGTCTCGCGCAGGCGGCCGTCGAGCGGCGTCTGCCAGTAGCCCGCGGCATCGCTGAGGCTGGAGCGGTGCGACACGAGCATGCGCAAGCTGATCGGCGCATCCGGAAACGCGGGATTGCGCAGCTTGAATCCCAGATACCTGGAAACATCGGCGTCCAGTTCTAGTTTGCCGACCTCGACCAGACGCATCACGCCGATCGTGGTGACCAGCTTGGAAATCGAGGCGACGCGCACCGGATCGTTGGCGGTGATCCTGCGCGCAACAGCTTTGTCGGCGAAGCCGTCGGTCTGCACGGAAGTGATGCCGTCGCGATCGAAGGCGACGCGCACCGTGGCAACGGCGCCGTCCGCGTGGGCCGCGCCGGCGGCGAGCAGCAGGCAGGATAGGCCACAGATCGACAGCACGCGTCCGATGTTCATCGTTCAGCCATAGCGGGAAATATCCAGCCCTTCGCCGCTGATCTGCGGCGTCGCGCCGGCGATCAGATCGGCGAGATAGCGTCCCGATCCGCAGGCCATCGTCCAGCCGAGCGTGCCGTGGCCGGTGTTGAGATACAAGTTGTCGAAGCCGGCAGCGCCGACCACCGGCGTGCCGTCCGGCGTCGCCGGGCGCAGGCCCGTCCAGAATTCGGCTCGGGTCAGATCGCCTCCGTGCGGGTACAAATCGGCGACGACTTTTTCCAGTGTCGCGCGGCGCCGCGGCGGCAACGACAGGTTGTAGCCGCACACCTCGGCGATGCCGCCGATACGGATGCGTTGCTCGAGTCGAGTCACGGCGACCTTGTGGTTTTCATCGAGCACGGTCGATGCGGGCGCCATCGCCGGATCGGTGATCGGCAGCGTCAGCGAATAGCCCTTCAACGGGTACACCGGCAGGCGGATACCGACCGAGGCGAGTAGCTGCGGCGTGTAACTGCCGAGCGCGAGCACGTAGCGATCGGCCTTCTCGGCCTTGCCGTCGATGCGTATGCCGGTGATCCGGTTTCCCGACGCTTCGAGCGCTTCGACCGTAGCGTTGTAGCGGAACTCCACGCCTGCCGCTTGCGCACGCTCGGCCAGCCGCTGCGTGAACAGGGCGCAATCGCCGGTCTGGTCGCGCGGCAGGCGCAGTGCGCCGGCCAGGCGGTCGACCACGCCGGCCAGCGCCGGCTCCACCTTCACGATGCCGGCGCGATCGAGTACTTCGTACGGCACGCTATATTGCTCGAGCACTGCGATATCCCTGCTCGCGTCGTCGAGCTGCGCTTGCGTGCGGAACAACTGCGTGGTGCCGAGTTGCCGGCCTTCGTAGGTTATGCCGGTTTCCGCACGCAACTCGTCGAGGCAATCGCGGCTGTATTCGGCCAGGCGCAGCATGCGTGCCTTGTTGATCGCGTAACGCTGCGTCGTGCAATTGCGCAGCATTTGCAGCAGCCACAGGTATTGACGCGGATCCAGGCCCGGCTGGATCACCAGCGGCGCATCCTTGGAGAACAACCACTTCAACGCTTTCAACGGCACGCCGGGCGCGGCCCAGGGCGATGCGTAACCCGGCGAGATCTGGCCGGCGTTGGCGAAACTGGTTTCGTGTGCGGGCGCGGGCTGGCGCTCCACCACGGTCACTTCGAAACCGGCGCGCGCCAGATACCAGGCGCTGCTGACGCCGATGACGCCACTGCCTGCGACGAGCACGCGCATCACTTCCAGCCGTTGATGAAGAACGTGATCACGATGGCGTTGGTGAAATCGATCAGGAACGCGCCGACCAGCGGCGCGACGAGGAAGGCGCGCGGTGCCGGCCCGAAGCGTTCGACCAGCGAGTCCATCACCGCCATGGCGTTGGCGGTTATGCCGAGCATGAAGCCGGCGAAGCCGCCGGTGATGACGGCCGCGTCGTAGTCGCGACCCATCAGGCGCAGCAGCGGCCAGCAGCAGAACGCGACGACGATGGCCGTCTGCAAGGCGAGATCGACGAGCAGCGGCGTGGCCATGCCGGCGAGTTCCCACAGGTGCAGGTCCATCAGCGCAACCGAGATGAACAACGAGAGGCAGATGCTGCCGATGCCTTCGATGCTCGGCATCGACAAACGGAACCAGCCGAACCCATCGTCGAGGTTGCGGATCAGCGCGCCGACGAGCATCGCGCCGGTGTAGCTCGGCAGGGTCACGCCGAGCGCGTGCACGCCGTCGCTGATCCATGCGCCCACGCCCATCGCGACCAGAAGCAGAACGATGTGCTTGAGCGTGCGCTGGATCCGTTCCGTTTCGCTGCCGCCATCCACCGTCGTTGCGGAGACGATCTGTGTGCTGGGTGCGTCGACCTCGGAGGATTCGCGCACGAGCCGGTGGCGCTCGATCAGCATCGTCGCCAGCGGTGCGCCGAGGATCGAGCCGAGCACGATGCCGGCCATCGCCGAGGCCATCGCGATGCTCGCCGCGCCGGCGAGACCGGCCTGTTCGAGCAGTGGTGCAAACGCGAGTCCCGTGGCCGGGCCGCCGGCGAGCGTCGACGATCCGGCGGCGATGCCGAATAACGGATGCAGGCCGAATGCCTTGGCCACACCGATGCCGACGAGGTCCTGTACGATGGCGAGAAATGTCGCCAGAGCGAGCAGCAACGCGACTTGCGGGCCGCTGACCCGAAGCAGTTTCACGCTCGCGTTGAAGCCGACGCTGGCGAAGAACGCGATCATCAATGGCTTCGACAGCGACGCATCGAACTGCACCGGCACGACGTCCCAATGCCGGCACAGCAGCAACGCTAGCGCGACGACCAGGCCGCCGATCACCGCGGCGGGAATGTTGAACCGCGCAAGCAGCGGCAAGCGCCGCCGGATCGCGTAGCCGGCGAGCAGGCAGAGGCCGCCGGCCGCGAGGGTCTGGATCGGATCGAGGGTCAGCACGCGTTGTCAGTGCATCGCTTGGACTTTGCCGAGGCCGCTCTTGCTGCGCGGATCGCTGGCCGCCGTCTTCGTGTTCGTCGTCTTGTCCCAGACGACGACATTCATGTTGCCCCACGGCTCACGCTCGCGCACGTCGTGGCCCATCGCCTTGAGCTTTGCGACCACGTCCGCGGGCAGGCTGCCCGGTTCGATCTCGACCGTGTCGGGCAGGTATTGGTGATGGAAACGCTTCTGCGCGGTAATCTCGGACGCGCTCTTGCCGTCCATAAACGCAAGCATGCCTTCGAGCACCTGGGTCATGATCGTCGAGCCGCCGGGCGAGCCGATGACGGCGAGGCGATCTTCGCCGATGATGATGCTCGGCGTCATCGACGAGAGCATGCGCTTGCCCGCGACCGGCGCGTTGGCTTCGCCGCCGATCAGGCCGAAAGCATTCGGTTGGCCGGCGACCAGGGCGAAGTCGTCCATCTCGTTGTTGAGCAGCACGCCGCTCTTGCCGGCGACGAAGGCAGAGCCGAGCGTGGTGTTGACCGTGCAGGTCATCGACACCATGTTGCCGTCCTTGTCGATGATCGAGAAATGCGTGGTGTGCATGCCCGGCTCCTTGGCGTGCACCGCCGGCAGCCATTCGGATTTCGTCGCCTGCTCGGGCAGGATGCTCTGACGCAGTCCGTCCGCGTAGTAGGGCGAGAGCAGCATATCCATCGGCATCTTCACGAAATCCGGATCGCCGAGATATTCGTTGTGGTCGCGATACGCACGGCGCATCGCTTCGACTTCGTAATGGATGCGATGCGCTTGATCGAGGCTCTTCAAATCGATGCCGGCGAGGATGTTCAGCACTTCGCCGACGACGACGCCGCCCGACGACACCGGTGGTGCGGTGATGATTCTATAGCCGTTGTAGGTCAGCTCGATCGGCGCGCGTTCCCTGGTCCGGTAGCTTGCGAGGTCGGTCGTCGTCCACGTGCCACCAGCCGCTTTCACCTCGGCGACCATTTCCTCGGCGATTTCGCCCTTGTAGAAACCGTCGGCGCCTTTCTCCGCGAATGTCCGCAACGTGCGCGCCTGCGCCTGGTCGCGGAAGAGGTCGTTCGTGGTCGGCGCCTTGCCGTTGGGGAAGAATTTTGCCGCCGATGCGGTGTAGCGATGCAGCACGTCGGCGCGGTAGGCGATCGATCGCGCCATCGCCTCGCTCGGATGGAAGCCTTTCTCCGCCAGCGTGATCGCGGGCTGCACCGATTTCGTCAGCGGCAGCTTGCCGAATTTCTGCGCGATGTAGGCAAGGCCCGCGGGCGATCCGGGAATGCCGGCGGCGAGCGGGCCGTTGAGCGACGTGTCGCGATTGGGCGTGCCATCCGCGTTGAGATAGTCGGCGGACTTCACCGCCGCCGGTGCCATCTCGCGCGAATCGATGAACGTGTCCTTGCCGCTCGCTGCGTCGTGGATCAATGCGAGAAAACCGCCGCCGATGCCGGACGCTTCCGGCTGCACCACCGATAGTGACGTGGCGACAGCCACCGCCGCGTCGACCGCGTTGCCGCCTTCGGCGAGCACGCTGAAGCCGGCTTCGGTGGCGTGCGCGTTCGCGCTCGCGATCGCCGCTGTCTTCGTCGTCGTTCCCGCATCCCGGGCGAACGCCGTTGCCGTGAGCGCAATGAGGCCCGCGGCCAAGGCGAATCGATGCGGCCACGATGGGCCGGGGAATTTCGTGCGCGAGTGCGGCGCGATGCGCTTGCTCATGTTCTTGCTCCAGCGGGTATTGCCAGTATCGGACTTTTCCATGGACGAACGCGCCTCAAACAGCGCGGTGGCGGGACGAGCAAGGGATGTGCCGTGGAAGTTGCTGCAGCCGTCCGGCAAATGCAATCGCATCGCGCGGGCAAAGCATAGGTGCGGCGGTAGCGAGCCACCAATGAAAAGGTCGTGGCTTTGCATAACCGGAGGTTGTGGGCGGCCTGGATGGGCGGGGCTTCGACGTTCTCAACTGCCGAGAATCGTCGTCGAGGATGCCGAGCCGCAGCTGCGTTTCGCGGCTAGCGCTGCGCGAGCATCTTCTGCGCCAGTTGCCGCACCAGATCGAGGAATCGCTTCTGCACCGGATCGAGCGGATTGTCGGGCCGGTGCATCGCATACAGCACGACTTCGAGATGCGGTTTCAGCGGACGCATCTGCACGCTGTTCGCGTCGCCGCAGCGGGCCGTGAACGGATCGACCACGGCGAGGCCTTCGCCCTTGGCGACGAGCGCATGCGCCAACTGGTACGTCTGTACCGAGACCGCGATGCGCGGCGCCGGAGAAACCTGGGCGAGATGGCCGTGCAGTGCGCGACCCAGCGCGTCGCGCACGGTGATGCCGATCATCGGCTGGTTGGCCAGCGCCTCGATCGGCAGCGGTTGCGTCAATTCCTTCTCCGGCCACCAACCCGGCGGCGCGATCACCATGACCTGGCCACGGCAGAGCACGCGCTGGCGCAGGTTTTGATGTCCGGTGTCCTGCAAGGTGAGGCCGATGTCGGTGTCGCGCAGGGTCAGCGATTCGCACATCGCCGCCGAGTGCTGCGTGGACAGTTCGGCCATCACATCGGGAATCGCCTTGCGCAGCAGCGTCGTCGCGCCGGCGAGCAGGGTCAGCGCCAGCGTCGGCGTGCAGGTGACGCGCAGCGGGCAATTGCCCGGCTGACCCATGTTCTTGGTCAGACGTTCCAGATCGTGCACGTCCTGGATGATCTTCTCGATGCGGTCGCGCATCAGCAGCGCCTGCGGCGTCGCCTGCAGGCGCCCGCGCACGCGGCTGAACAGGGCGAAGCCGAGCCGGTCCTCGGCGTGCTGCAATGCTTTGCTCGCCGCCGGCTGCGAGATGTTCAGCAGCTTCGCCGCGGCAGTGATGCTGCCGGTGGTCAGCACGGCATGAAAGAGTTCGATGTAGCGCAGGTGCATGAGGATTTCGATCCGTCTGTTTGTCCGGCGGGGGCGGGTGGCGCCGAGCTAGGATAACCACAACCCAAAGTTATGCCACGTACCGGTCTTTTCATTGGTGGCCGACGCTGGCCGCTGGTTATGCTCCTCGAACCTTTCGATGGACGGATTCAGGCAGGAGTGCGGATTTCATGAGCAGCCACGGCGAAGCGACTGGCAGCAACCGTTGGGGACCGCCGTACCTGCTGTATCTGGGTGGTCGGGCCGACGATCTGGCCATCAAGACCGCGCGCGGATTGGCGTATTGGCGGCCCGATTGGTGCATCGGCCAGCACCGGCGTGCAGACTGCAACCAGACGCTCGATCTGCCCGACATGACGCCGGCGCAGGCCAGGGCCGCCGGCGCGAACACGATGGTGGTCGGTACCGCCAACGCGGGTGGCGTGATGGCGAAGGAAACCGTCGCCGACATCATCGCCGCACTCGACGCCGGCCTCAACGTGATTGCCGGTCTGCACGAGAAGTTGCGCGATAACGCGGACATCGTCGCCGCGGCCGAGCGCAATGGCCGCGTGCTGTTCGATGCACGCGAACCGAAGGGCCGCATCCCGGTCGGCAACGGCAGGAAGCGCGCCGGCCGCCGCCTGCTGACGGTCGGTACGGATTGTTCGGTCGGGAAAATGTATACCGCGCTCGCGCTGGAGCGCAGCCTGCACAAGCGCGGCCTTGTCGCGGATTTCCGCGCGACCGGGCAGACCGGGATTTTCATCGCCGGCGACGGCGTGCCGGTCGATGCCGTGATTGCCGATTTCATCTCCGGCTCGGTCGAGCAGATTTCGCCGGCGCGCGACGACGGCGGTTGGGATCTGATCGAGGGCCAGGGCTCGCTGTTCCATCCCTCGTATGCCGGCGTGTCGCTCGGCCTGCTGCATGGCGCGCAAGCCGATGCGCTCGTGCTCTGCCACGAACCGACGCGCAAGCACATGCGCGGACTGCCGCACTATCCGATTCCCGAACTCAAGCTTTGCCTGGAAGCGAACCTCACCGCCGCGCGCCTGACCAATCCCGCGGTCAAGGCGGTCGGCGTCGCGCTCAACACGTCCAATCTTCGCGCCGCGGAAGCCGTCGCGATGTGTCGAGAAATCGGCGACCGGCTCGGCCTGCCGTGCCAGGACCCGGTCAGCATGGGCGTAGAAGCCATCGTCGACCATCTGCTTTCATGCTGCGCAGGCTGAGCGTCCAGCCGCGCAGCTTTCCGCTGCACTCGCCGTTCCGCATTTCGCGCGGCGTGAAGACCGCGGCGGACGTGGTGACGGTCGAGCTCGAACAGGGCGGCTGCGTCGGTCGCGGCGAATCGGTTCCGTATGCGCGCTATGGCGAATCGGTTGCTGCGGTGATCGCGCAAGTCGAGTCGCTGCGCGACGAGCTTGCCGCGGGCATGGGCCGCGACGAATTGCAGGCGCGACTCGGCCCCGGTGCCGCACGCAATGCGCTCGACGCGGCGCTGTGGGATCTCGAGTCGAGGCTCACGCGCGTGCCTGTGCATAGTCAACTGGCGCGGCCGCCGCATCGACCGCTCGAGACCGCGATGACGGTCGTCATCGATACGCCGCAGGCGATGGCGAAGGCAGCGGCGAGTATCGCCGATGCCGGACTGATCAAAATCAAGGTCGATGCTGACGAACCGATCGCGCGTATCGAAGCGGTGCGCCGTGCGGCGCCCGCAGCGCGGCTCATCGTCGATCCGAACGAAAGCTGGACGATCGACACTCTGCGCGAGACGCAAGACGCGCTGGTGCGCCTCAAAGTCGACCTGCTCGAACAGCCGCTGCCGGCCGATGCGGACGAAGCGCTGCGGGGTTTTGTCAGCCGCATTCCGATCTGTGCCGACGAGTCCTGCCACACCTCGTCGGACCTGTCTTCGTTGCTCGGCCGCTATCAGGCGATCAACATCAAGCTCGACAAGACCGGTGGCCTGACCGAAGCCTGGCGCCTGCTGCGCGCGGCAAGCGCCGAGGGTTTCATCGTCATGGTCGGCTGCATGGTTTGCTCGTCGCTGGGCATTGCGTCTGCGTTGGAAATCGCGCGCGAAGCAGAATTCATCGACCTCGACGGGCCGCTCTGGCTCGCGAACGATTATCCCGATGGCGTCCGCCTGCAGGGAGTCAGGCTGATGCCACCTTCGCCCGGTTTCTGGGGCGGATGAACGTGAGCCGCAACGTCGCGGCTCAGGGAGTCAACGAGGCATTGCCGGACCAATCATGACCCGTATGTCGACCATCATCGAATCCCCACGCGCCATCGACGTCTGCTGGGACGGCGTCGACCTGCCGAGCTTGGCGCAAAAGCTCGGAACGCCGTGCCATGTCTATTCCGCATCGTCGATCCGGCAACGCATCGGCGCATTGCAGAGCGCCCTGCGCGGGCTCGATGCATTGGTCTGTTATGCGGCCAAGGCCAACAGCAACGTCGCGATCCTGCAGTTGATGGCTCAAGCCGGGTTCGGCGCCGACATCGTTTCGGTCGGCGAAATGCGGCGCAGCCTGCGCGCGGGCATTCCGGCGCAACGCATCGTGTTTTCTGGCGTCGGCAAAAGCGCCGACGAAATCGTCGAGGCGCTGGCCGCCGGCGTCGCCCGCTTCAACGTGGAGTCCGAGGACGAACTGCATCTGTTGCAGCGGTTGGCGGCGGAGCAGGACGTGATCGCGCGCGCTGCGGTGCGCGTCAATCCCGATGTGGACGCGCTGACCCATGCCAAGATTTCCACCGGCAAATCGGAGAACAAGTTCGGCGTAGGCATCGATGAGGCGCGCCGCTGGTTTGCCGACAGCGCGCAATTGACGCACGTGCGACTCGACGGTCTGCACGTGCATATCGGTTCGCAGATGCTCGATCTCGATCCGATTCGCATGGCACTGCAACGCGTGGCCGATTTCTGGCGTGAGCTCGTCGGCGCCGGCCACGCGATCAACAGCATCGATGTCGGCGGCGGTCTCGGCGTGTGCTATCGCGCCGATCGCGACCGGCCGATTGCGATCGAGGACTACGTCGCGGCCGTCCGCCACGCGCTGGCCGGCTTCGGTGGCCGCATCCTGCTCGAACCGGGACGCTGGCTCGTGGCCGAGGCCGGGGCATTGCTGACGCGCGTGATTCGCATCAAGCAGGGCCGGCAGCGCTGTTTCCTCGTGATCGACGCGGCGATGACCGAGCTGCTGCGGCCAAGCCTGTACGATGCCTGGCACGAGATCGTACCGGTGACGCGGGAGCCGCGCCCGCCGCAAACCTACGATATCGTCGGGCCGGTCTGCGAGACGGGCGACACCTTCGCCGTCGATCGCGAACTGCAGCGCTGCGAAGCCGGCGATCTGCTGATGATCCAAACCACCGGTGCCTACGGCGCATCGATGGCGTCGAACTACAATTCGCGGCCGCTCGCCGCCGAGGTGCTGCTCGACCGGGGCCGATATGCCGTGGTGCGGCGGCGTCAGACTTTCGAGGATATGCTCGCCGGCGAGCAGCCGGTGCAGGAGTGGGAGAGCGCGTGAACAGTTTCGTCAAATCCATTTTGGCAGCATCGGCGTTCGCGTTCTTCGCAGCCGCCACTTCTACCCCCGCAGCGAGTACGAACTCGAGCCCCGATGTCGACGGCATCGTTGATGCCGTGGTCGCGCGCTATCACCTGCCGGGTATCGCGGTCGGCGTCATCGACGACGGCAAGGTGGTCTACACGCGCGCAGTCGGCAATCTCGCCTCGGGCAAGCCGATGGATGCGGATACGCTGTTCCAGATCGCATCCAACACCAAGGCGATGACTTCCACTCTGCTCGCGCGGCTCGTGCAGCAGGGTAAGCTGCGCTGGGACGATCCGGTCACGAAATACCTGCCGTCGTTCCGCATGTACGATCCGTGGGTGACGGCGAACATGCAGGTCGGCGACCTGCTCGTGCATCGCAGCGGTCTGCCCGAAGGCGCCGGCGACCTGATGCTGTGGCCGACGCCGAATCGGTTCACAGCCGACGATGTCGTCGCCGGGCTGCAATACCTCAAGCCGGCCTATAGCTTTCGCTCGGGTTACGCCTACGACAACACGTTGTACATCGTCGCCGGCCAGCTCGCGGCCGCAGCCGGCGGTGCGCCGTATCCTGAGCTGATGCGTCACGAAATCTTCGAGCCGATGGGCATGACGCGCTGCCAAATCGGCACATGGAATCGCGACGAGATCGGCAACGTCGCCGATCCGAATGTCTGGCGCGACGGCAAATACGTGCTTGAAGCAGCGAAGGACCCCATCGTGCGTTCACAGACGATGGACTCGGCCGGCGGCGTGCGCTGCAGCTTGAGCGATATGCTGACCTGGGCGAAGAACTGGCTGGTGCCGACGCCGCAGCAACTGGAATGGCTGTCGCCGGAACAGCGGCGCAAGGAATGGACGAGCTATACGCCGATGCCGATCTCCAAGCGCAAGCGTGACTGGGACGGCACGCTGTTCTACAGCTATGGCTACGGCTGGCGCATCGCCGACATCGACGGGCAGATGACCGTGTCGCACACCGGCACGCTGTCGGGCATGTACTCGGCGATGTTGCTTCTGCCGTTGCGCAAGGGCGGCTTCGTCTTCCTGATCAACGCCGATGCCGACAACGCGCGCAGCGTGCTGATCGCGACACTGACCAAGCATTTCACCGCACCGGGCAAGGCGCGCAGCGTGGCCAGCTATGCCGACGAGCTCGAGCAAACGGACAAGCAGCAGCGCGCATCGCACATCCCCGACACGTCTTCGCGCAAACCCGCGACAGTGGCAGAACTGAAAGCGCAACTGGGCGTGTGGCGCGATCCCTGGTTCGGCGAGGCGCGCATCTGCGCGCAGGGCAAAGCGGTGCGTTTCGCGTCGGCGAAATCGCCGCGGATGGCTGGGCAGGTCATGCGCGTCGGCGACAAGTATCTCGTGCATTGGGACAGCGACGCGGTCGATGTCGAGGCATGGCTGCGTCTGCCGGAAAAATCCGGCGACGCGCTGCATCTGGCCAAGGTCGATCCCGACGCCGATTTCAGCACGGACTTCGAAGACCTCGCCTTCACCCGTGAACGCGGCTGCGAATAATGGGGTAGACATGATGCGCAAACATTTTTTCTTTTTCGCGATCACTGCGCTGGTCATGCTCGGCTGCGCGCACGCACAATCCGCGACGCCGGTGAACAATGCCCGGATCGACGCGATGATGAGCCGCTACGCTGGCAACGTGGCCGGCGCTTCGCTGATCGTCGTCAAGGACGGCAAGGCCGTCGTCCGCCGCGGCTTCGGCTACGCGAATCTCGAGGAGCACACCAAAGCCGGCCCCGAAACCAACTACCGCCTCGCCTCGGTATCCAAGCAATTCACTGCCGCCAGCATCCTCTTGCTGAAACAGGACGGCAAGCTGCGGCTCGAGGATCCCGTGCGCAAATGGTTGCCCGAACTGCCGGCCAGTGACGGCAAGATCACCCTGCGCAATCTGCTGACCCATACCAGCGGCCTGATCGATTACGAGGATCTGATTCCGGCGGATCGCACCGCGCAGATCGACGACCACGACGTGCTGCGCATGATCGCGGCGCAGAACCGTCTCTATTTCGAACCTGGCAGCGCGCATCGCTACAGCAACGGAGGCTTCGTGCTGCTCGGCCTGGTCGTCGAGCGCGCCTCCGGCATGGGGCTCGCCGACTTCATGAAGAAGCGCATCTTCCAGCCGCTCGGCATGGAGCACACGCTGATGTACGAGCATGGCCGCGGCCCCGAGGTGGCGAACCGCGCCTACGGCTATACCGAAGCCGACGGCAAATGGACGCGCACCGACCAGAGCGTCACCAGCGCCACGCGCGGCGACGGCGGTATCTACTCTTCCGTCGACGATCTGGCCAAGTGGGACGCGGCGCTGTATACCGACAAGTTGTTGAACGCGGAGTCGCGCAAGCTCGCGTTCACGCCGACCGAACCGATTGCCGATCCTGATGTCGACTTCGGCTTCGGCTGGCGTCTCAGCGGCGACACCGTGTGGCACTCCGGCGAAAGCATCGGATTCAATAACGTCATCATCCGCTGGCCGAAGCAGCACGTCGCCGTCATCATCCTGACCAATCGCAACGAATTCCAGCCGTACCCGTTGGCGTTGACGATAGGCCAGTTGTTCCTCGATCGATGAGCTCGGCAACGATGGATTTCACCGGCCTCGAAGTCGGTTACGACATTCCCGCGCTGCCCGGCATGGCCGAGGCCGACATCCAGACGCCATGCCTGATCCTCGACCTCGATGCGCTCGAGCGCAACATCCGCAAGATGGGCGAATACGCGAAGGCGCACGGCATGCGCCTTCGCAGCCACGGCAAGATGCACAAGTCGGTGGACGTGCAGAAGCTGCAGGAAAGCCTGGGCGGCGCGGTCGGCGTCTGCTGCCAGAAGGTTTCCGAAGCCGAAGCGTTTGCGCGCGGCGGCATCAAGGACATCCTCGTCTCGAACGAGGTGCGCGATGCGCTGAAGATCGATCGCCTCGCGCGCCTGCCGAAGTACGGCGCGCGCATCAGAGTCTGTATCGACGATCCGGCGAACGTGGCCGAGCTTTCGGCGGCCGCGCAGAAACACGGCACGACGCTGCAATGCCTTGTCGAGATCGACTGCGGCCAGGGGCGTTGCGGTGTCGGCACGGCTGATGCTGCGGTCGAGATCGCACAGGCCATAGCCGTGGCACCCGGCCTGAAGTTCGCCGGCATTCAGGCCTACCAGGGCAGCATGCAGCATCTGGAGAATTTCGCCGATCGCAAAGCCAGACTCGACGCCGCCATTGAGGTGACGAAAGCCGCGGTCGCCGCGCTACAAGCGGCGGGCCTCGATCCCGAACTCGTCTCGGGCGGCGGCACGGGTTCGTACCCATTCGAATCGAATTCCGGCGTCTACAACGAGCTGCAATGCGGCAGCTACGCCTTCATGGATGCGGACTACGGGCGCATCAAAGACCCGCACGGGAATCGCATCGACCGTGGCGAATGGGAGAACGCGCTGTTCATCCTCACCGCCGTTATGAGCCGAACGAAACCCGGCCAAGCCGTTTGCGATGCGGGGCTCAAAGTGCAATCGCTCGACAGTGGCCTGCCCGTGATCTACGGTCGCGACGACGTGAAGTACGTCAGCGCCTCGGATGAGCACGGCATCATCGAGGACAAGCACGACGTCCTGCGCATCAACGAAAAACTCAAGCTCATCCCCGGGCACTGCGATCCGACATGCAACTTGCACGACTGGTATGTCGGCGTGCGCAACGGCAAGGTCGAAGTGCTCTGGCCGGTGTCGGCGCGCGGTAAAGCCTGTTGAGCTTTTGCGCTATATTTGAAGCATGCGAATTTTGTTTGTCTGCATGGGCAACATCTGTCGTATTTCTATGCCATTGATTTACAAATCAAAATATTTTTTATCCCGTTCGTCTCACCTGTATTATCCCATTAAGCAACCCTGAGTTTTCCGGCAGCAAGCATTGATCTGGCTATCTGCATAAGCACGGCATCGCCAAATTCATTCAGGGCCAAATTCACCGCAACGCATACTAAGCGGCAGTTGTCCGCCGTGTAGCCTTTCGAGCAATCCCTTCGGTCAACGCTTGGCATCCAAGGCCGCTTTGTGCAGCCCTTCATGCGCTGCGCTGAAAACCTGATTCTGGTTAGTTCGCACATCCCATACGATCCGCGCCATAGCTCAAGAAATTCATCCTTGGACATCACTTCGCGACCGTCTTTTTTCGCCCTTGTGACCATGAATGAAAATGCGCGCATGGCCATCTCAGAAAATGCTGAATTAGTCATCGCCCGAGCCGAATGCTTTGCGACCCTCTCAAACCCGTTCGGATAAGTCGCAGTGATGCCATCGGCGAACTTGACCGCCTCCGCTTCGTCGCGTCCTAGGCCGTGTTCTTTGCCAGAGCAATCTCGGAAGGAATAGTAGCCATCGCGACACCGCAGACCCTTGGGCAGTCTTGCGTTATGTAAGATTCGTTGACGTGGCATTCTTTTTCCTCCTTACCGCACTGCGACCCTAACCCACTCTGCGCCGCGCGAGTCGTGGTAAACAGCCGTCATTCTCGGGTCTTTGTGGCCGAGCAATTCCTGTGTGTTCACGTTCCCCTGCTCGGCGTACAGGCGCTCCGACAGACTGCGGATTTCGTGGAACGTTGGCGGCGTCTTCCCTTCCCAATCAATGCCAAGCGCTTCGACAGCGGCGCTGAAATGCCGCGTGATGGTATCAACCCAAATCTGCGATCCGACCTTCGAGTTGCCGCGCGGTCGAGTCTGATGGATCAGGAACCGGCTCAGGACGCCCGTAGAGCGGCACCGACTGAGCACGTCACTCAGCGATAGCCCCACCGCCGCGAGGCGCAGGGAAAGCGGCAGGCAAAGCCTGTTACCCGTTTTCCCCTGAACGCAGAACCATGCGTCATCGTGGAAGTCGGGAAACTTGGCGTCCGCGACATCTTCCCGACGTTGGGCTGAGACAATCGCCAGATCCATCGCATTCGCCATCCAACCTGTCGCCGTTTCACGGGCGCGCAGATACACATCAAGGGTGAGGCGCGCTCTCTGCACCTCGACCAATTCGTTGCGCGTGACGAGAACGGGATTTGTTTCGATCCATCCATCCGCCACGGCCTCGCGGAAAACATCGAGCAATAGCGAGCGCATCGCCTGCGCTGTACGCGCCTTTCCTTCGGCGCGCAGTCCGTTGAGAAAGTCGGCTAGCATCTTTGTGGTGATGCGCTCGATTGCGAGTGACAGATCGAGCTTTGAGCGAATGAGTTTCAGACGGCTCTTGTTGGATCGCTGCGTGTTGGCCTTGAGCTTGCGTGAGGCCAGCAAACGTTCGTAGTTATCCAGCCACGCGCCAAGCGAATGGTCCGACTGTCCGCTGAGCCGGTCAACGAGCCTGACATGACCGGCAACGCCAGCGATGTGAATGTTCGCCTCGTTGGCTTCGGCGATTGCCTTATCGCGGTCGCGACCAAGGCCGAATTCCTTGCCCGTCTCCGGGTGTCGCCACGAAAAATACCCGTCGCGAACACGCAATCCAGGCGGAAGCTTTCGGTTACGCACACTTCTTGGGTGCGGTGACATTCACGCGGTCCAGTAGGCGCGAACGCCTGCCATATGGGTTTGCCTTGTACGATGCGCCAGGAACGACAAAGTACGTCCTGCCGTGCTTTTCCGGCTTGGGCTGAATATTGCCGTCACGCGCCCAGCGCCGCAGAGTGTACAGCGATGGCGCCTTCCCGCCGTAGACGGACGCGGCCCAATCTTCCAACGAGATAAGTTGCGCAGTCACGGCTCAACCCTCAGTAGCTTCTCAGCGGCGCTCACTGCGTCTCAGCCTTCAATCGCGCAAGTTCGGTTCTGGCCTTCCACAACGATTCGAGCACCGATAGCATTGTGCCTGCCATGTGCTCCGCATCCCAGCATCCCTCTATCGGCGACTTCCGTTTTTTGTCGAGCAATATATCGGCGATCGAATGCAGATGGCGACTTGCCGGACAGGTGTTAATAGGGAAATTGCGCGCCCTGTTCACGCGACGCCGCAAGCGGCTGATCTCATTCGATGGGTGCATGGGTTCCTCGTCTTATCCCGCAATCAGTCGCTGGCTATTTATTGCAACCGGCTAAGCGCATCAATGGCGCGCTCCAAATCGTCGTTTGCCTCGTCGCAGTCTTCCAAGATTTGTTCGGCCTCGTCGCGAAGTTCGCGCAAGGCGTCACGATCCTTCGCCATTCTTGCCTGCAACACCTTCAACTTGCCGATAAGACTTTTTGCCGTTTTCATTCTCTCTTCCTCACTCCGCTAGATTAGGCTGTGTGTTTTGTTGCGCGCTTGGCCAAATGCTCAATCACAACCGATATTGAGACACCAATAACGACGAAGACTGCTGCTGCGAACCAGTTATCATCACGAATGGCAAGCGCGACCAGGGCGATCCATAGCGGATCAAACCTGTTGTATTGACGTTCTGCAATCCAACCAAGCATTTCAATCTCCAAAAAGTTCACCCCGGCGGACGATCCGCGAAAGAGGGAAGGATTAGGCGCCGTTTCCCGAATGCAGAGGCTTGCCGTCAGCATCCAAGTAACGACGGAATGGCGCTGCATGAATTCTCGATCTTCCGCACAGAGCGCATGTCATATCGAAGCCGTGCGGCGCGCAGACACGTATGCCATGTGGATAGCGGCAAATGTGCTCGCCAACATCGTCATGCTCAGGCGCAAACGGAGCGGACGTGTTTCCAGATTTCATCTCGTCCCCCAAATCACCCACCCACACCACCCAAAGAACACAACCCACCCGAGCAGGCACAGCACGCCATAGACTGATTTCGACGTTCGGCTGTACGGGATGTACCAGGCGAGCGACCAGAGCAGTGAGAGGTAGGAAATAGTCATCACCCCTCCTTGCTCTGCATGCTCGGCGTGGGCGCGGCGGCGAGCGGCGCCGGCAATGGTTGCCAGTGCGTCGGGCTAGTTGGCCAACAACTCGGTACGTCGTCGGCCTCTACGGACGTTTCGTACCATCCCTCCAAGAAATCGCTGCCGCTTTCCCATTCGTCGTCGATCTCGTCCTGAGTTATCCAGGTGCCGCGCAATGTGCGCCATTTGCCTAGCGGATTGAAATAACCGAGTAAGATCGTTCGACCCTTCGGCGCCGTCTCGATCGGTTGCCACCCCTCTGGCGCGCCTGACTGCGCCACGGGCTGCGCGGCGAGTGCGCTATCCAGTTCTTCCGCGCGCCTCGCGACAACTCTTCCAAGCGTGTCATTGCCGCGATCTGCCATATAGGCACGCTGTGCATCGCGCAAAGCCTTCGCGGCTAAGGCTATACGACCTTCCGACTGCCTTGGGGGAATAGGGGAACGGCAGTTCCACTGCATTGCGCTTTCCTGCATCCAGTCTGTATCGCAGCGAAATTTCATAGCCGCTAAGCAGGCTTTGCAGTAAATCTCTTGCACATTGCCCAACCAGAAATTGAATGTGGCTTCGCCGCCGCAAAACGGACACGGCAACAATTCCTGTCCCGAGTTCGCGCCCTCGATCTGTTCGTCCATCTTCTGCGCCATGTATTCGTTCACTTCCCACCTCCCGCAAGTTGATCGGCGACGGCTTGCGCAATGGCGACTGTCAATGCCAAATCTTCTAGCGCACGGAAAGGAACCTCGACGAGTTGATGACTATCCCAAAGCAAACGGTCACCGTCTTTCACGTTGCTTTGCATCCATAGGCGGGCGGCCATCAACCAGTCGCCACCACGTTCCAACTTGTCACGCACATGATCCCGCGTCACCATTCTCTTACCCTTACCCTTCTCCCCGCTCACCGATACCGGCTCGATCCTTTCCTTCCCCTGTCCGCCAGTTAACGATGAGGGCGGTTCGGGTGCTTGGGAACACGCTGCATGAATCTCGCGCGCCATGCGTTCAAGCCATTCGTACAAGTACGGCGATTCAGGAATGTTCAGGCGTTCGCCGTCTTTCGTATTCGCGATGCGGAACGAACTACCGCCGCCTTTCGTCTGCACTTCCCAGCCACCGGGTAGCGGAATGTATGCGCGCGAGCCTTCAAACTCGATTGGCCGAAGAGTCGTCCCCTCCGCTGCGGTGCATTGCTCGGCGAGGGCGGCGTCGAGGCGCTGTTCCTTGCGTTTTGGATAGTTCGTGCAAGAACCACAACCTGCGCCATCTATTGGTTTGCAATGTGGACACCACCATTCATCACTTTGCGTATTCGGATGAACGCTGATACCGACCGCAGCGAGGGCGGCGTCGATGCGAGCTTGTACTTCTATGGCCTCAGCGTTATCACGTCCGGCACGGCCAGTAATTAGTCGGCGGCAGTCGATCAGCAGTTGTCGGTTGGTCATGGCTTCGGCCCTCCAAGTAGCAGCGGCGGCATCGAGCCAGTTTCGTAAGCGCGAGCGATCTGCGGTTGCGCCCAATCTCCGAAGCGCGAACCGTTCGGCAATACGATGTGAGCCAGGAATTCGTCCTCGAACGTCGTTATTCCGATCTCGACGGCTTCGAGCTTCGCCTTGATTGCGAGCGCCAAAGCGCGCCAGCGCGATCGACAGGCTTGCTCCCAATCCTTGTGCGCAACATCAGTAGAGCGCGGCCCGCGCGCTCCGTGCGTGAATACGCGCGCCTGAGGATCAGGCAGCGGCAGGTTGAATCGAATGCGCCGGCCGTGCGCTTCGAACATGATCACAGCAGACGATCCCTGCCAACCGTAGGCAAAGCCCGACGCCTTGTATCGGCGCAAGGTCTGCTCGATTTCGTTGCGCGTGCGATCAGAACTGACCGTCGTGCGCTTGGCGTAGCTCATTCATTCTCCTTTCGCCGAGCCGATGAACTGGCCCGGCGGGGTTGGGATTGGGTGGCAGCGCCGAGTGCTGATTTCTCGGATTGGCCTTCATGGCAGTGGACGAATCGAACGTCCCATGTGCCCAAGCGTCTGCCACAAGCACAACCCATTCCGCCACTAGCGCATCAGCCTGCGCATTCGCTGCCGTAGTCGTTAAAACGGTGGTCTGTCATCGTCAAAGTTGTCCGGCGCAGGTGCTTGGCGTGAACTATGTTGCTTCTCGCCATCCTCGCGCTTACCAACCAGGGTGACGTTTGCAACGCGCAGGGTCAGATAGGTTTTGTTCTCGTGCTCGCGCGTGCCAAGCTCGCCAGTCACGCCAAGCTGCGCACCCTTGCGGATGTACTCGGATAGCGATTCAGCGCGCTTGCCCCACAGCGAGCAGTCGATCCACAGTGTTTGCTTCTTTTCGCCATAGCCAGAATCGACGGCAAGCGACCAGCCAGCGACGGGCTCGCCGGAGGCCGTGTGACGCACAACCGCATCTTTGCCAATGCGCCCCATTGCTGAAAAATTGTTCATGCCGTTTCCTTGTTGAGAGTCTTTTCGCGATTGCGCTGCAGATGCGCCACGGCCTTTTCCATATCCTCGCCGGCCAGCTTCATCGCCGCGCGCTCGTAGGACTTGAACATGGACCAGGCTGCGGATTTTTCCTCGGCGCCGTCGAGACCCGCGCGCTGCGAATAGTCGATAGCGCCCAAGATGTCATCTTGATCGAGATATTCCTGAATCGTCACGGCGACTCGCTGAACGAATTCCTTTCGATCATCGGTGAGCGAATCCCACACAACGGAGCGCGATGATTCGACCTTGGCGACAGTCGGGCTATCGGCCTGCGCCATTTCGTCTGACGTATAGAGACCGGAAAGCTCTGCTGGGAACGCGCGCCGCAGAGCCAGTGCTTCGGCGACCTTGGCGATCATCAGTTCCGGCATCTTTCCCCACAGGCCAGAGGGATTGCCTTCCTTCGTTTTCGGCATATAAGAATCAAGGCGAGCGACGGCGTACAGCGGTTCCTTGAAGTCGGAACGCATCACGCCGACCTTGGCTGCTGCCGGCATTTCCTTCGCCAGCCACACGTCAACCCACTCCTTGCCGTCTGCCGTCCACCACGGGCCAAGCTGACCAGCATATTTTCCGGTTCGCTCGGCTACCAAGCGGAAGCCATCGATGCTAACCTGTATCGCCATGACTTCGCGTTTCTCACGTGAATCCCAGCGCTTGATCGCATAGATCTGGCGAGCGAATGGATCGAGCCCGGTACGCCGGCACTGCGAAACGAAAAGATTCAGTTCGTCGTCGGTGCTTCCCTTGGCGATCGTTCGCTTGATTAGCGCAACCTGGTCATCTCCAAGATTCAGCGCATGCGATGGTTGGTGAATTGCGACTACAGCGTTCATCGTCTACTCCAAGTTAGTTAATCGTCTTGCGATGCATACCGAGTGCGTAATACCGCGCAGCCCAAGCCGCTCGGCGTTCGTCTTCGGTCGGGACAATTACGGATTCCATCTTTCGCGTAGCCCGCTGAATTAGCGCACGCCCACCAGTGCGGACCAGTCGGCGACCTATGGCGCGGTCGAGAAGTAGGGCGGACTTGTTCATGCGGTGCCAGCCACCTTGGCGATGACATAGCACGCCGCATCACGGTCAAAGTCGCCGACGCTATCGGGCAATACAGTCAGCGCCGCTCGAAGTAGTTCGAGCAATTCCGGCGCCGCTGCGATCAGGCGCGCATTAGCATCACGCACAGATTCGCTATCGACTTCGCGCGACATGGTCGCCAGAGCGACTTGTGATTGCGCAGCGCCATTGACGTACTCAAAAAATACGCCGCCTACGATTACGCCATGCCCCTTCGTGGCCCAAGGTCCGGGTGTGTGCATGTACATATTCACGCCGCCCCCAAAGGAAACGGCCTTCCCTGGCTCGCCCTGTCAAACTTGTGCTTGGTGACGTTCAGCGCCATTGCCTCACTGCATGGCTTTGCGCGCTGTAGGTCGCGGACGTAGTTGCCGGCGGACTTGCCCCAATGTTTCTCGGCGAGGCGGCGAGCGATGGGAAAGCGTAGGATTTTTTCGTCAGTCATTTGTCGACCTCGACCGGTTTGCCATCCCGGAGCACGTACCACGTATTAGGCTTGATGCCGTTTTCGCCAACCTTCGATGCGAACACCGAGAGAATTGTCAGTTCGTCGTTACGCTCCACGATGAAAATTGCACCACCCAATCCTGCGCGCGCCTTACCGTTTCCAGCGTTGGCTGCAATTGCTTTGTCACCTTTTGCTTCGCTGTTGGCGTGGTAGCCGCTCGTCGCGCTGTTGGCGGAGTCGCCGCTCGTCGCGCTGTGGGCGGAGTCGCCGCTCGTCGCGCTGTGGGCGGAGTAGCCGCTCGTCGCGCTGTGGGCGTAGTAGCCGCTCGTCGCGCTGTGGGCGGAGTAGCCGCTCGTCGCGCTGTTGGCGGAGTCGCCGCGCGTCGCGCTGTTGGCG